>Ga0222427_100009_pt1 | contig 1014597 bp, 953 predicted proteins | sample 2B20Ametagenome_FD_182890 | JGI IMG/M metagenome (GOLD analysis project Ga0222427, IMG submission 182890) | Enriched microbial communities from leaf-cutter ant dump, University of Wisconsin, Madison, United States - 2B20A (version 2) | ecosystem: Environmental > Terrestrial > Nest > Insects...
AACAGAGAAGTTAAGCCCGCCTGCGCAGATGGTACTGCAATCCTGTGGGAGAGTATGTCGCCGCCTTTCTTTTGAAAACCCTATCCGAAACGATAGGGTTTTTTGTTTTATATAAATCTCAAAAAAAAAACATATCCAATAAAATACTATAAACCCCGGATTCCCGGGGTTTTGTTTTTTTTCTGACCATAGATGCCACACCTGACAGGTTTACAAAACCTGTCAGGTGTTTCAAACAAAACATAAAAAAACCGGATTTGTCTCCGGTTTTTTTATGTTATAACATCAGGAAAACTTCTGATGCCACACTTTTTGTGTTTCTTCACTAAATGTATACAACATTTTCAGCTTCTATATTAATATATGCTTCACTAGTATTATAACTTTATTATTAAAAAATGTTTTAAAACATGTTTTTTATCATGTTTTTGTTTGTTTTGTCACAGTAACTTTACATCACTCAAAAATAAAAGCCTTCGAAAAAGAGTAGAAGGATTATAAGCCTCAATAATTTAAAACTTAAGTAGTATGAAAAACACAAGAAAAGAACACGATTTTTTGGGAGAATTAGACATCCCAAATGAAATGTATTATGGAATTCAGACTTTCCGTGCGAAAAAAAATTTTAATATTACAGGTATTACCCTTACGAATGAAAAGGGATTGATCAAATCATTAGGACAGGTAAAAAAAGCGGCAGCTTTAGCCAATAGAGACTGTGGTGTTTTATCACCGGAAATTGCAGACGCTATTTGTTATGCCTGTGATCAGGTAATTGATGGTAAGTTTGATGATCAGTTTGTTAGTGATCTGATTCAGGGTGGAGCCGGAACTTCTGTCAATATGAATGCTAATGAAGTCATTGCCAATATTGCTCTGGAATATCTGGGGCACGAAAAAGGTGCTTATCAATATGTACATCCAAACAATCATGTGAATTGTTCACAATCTACGAATGACGCCTATCCAACAGCTGTTCGTCTGGCGCTTTATTACAAATTAAACAGATTTTGCGCCATATTGAAACGTCTTGAAGATGCATTTGTTTTAAAAGGCAAAGAGTTCGAAGAAGTATTGAAAATGGGACGTACACAACTACAGGATGCCGTTCCGATGACTTTAGGTCAGGAGTTTAATGGTTTTGCGACAACTATCGGAGAAGATATTCAGCGATTACGCGAAGTGCAAAGTCTTCTTTTAGAGGTAAATATGGGTGCAACTGCTATCGGAACAAAAGTTAATGCTCCGGAAGATTACCCGGAATTATGTGTTCGATATCTGGCCAGAGAAACCCGTCTTCCACTATTGCTATCGCCCGATTTAATCGAAGCTACAAGCGATACCGGTGCTTTTGTACTGGCTATGGGAACCCTAAAAAGAACCGCAGTTAAGATTTCAAAAATTTGTAATGACCTGCGATTGTTGAGTTCCGGCCCTCGTACCGGATTAAACGAAATAAATCTGCCTCCTTGTCAACCGGGGTCTTCAATTATGCCGGGTAAAGTGAATCCCGTTATCCCGGAAGTGGTCAATCAAACCTGTTTTTATGTTATTGGTCAGGATGTAACCGTTACTATGGCCTCGGAAGCCGGACAATTGCAACTCAATGTAATGGAACCGGTTATCGGTTTTGCGCTTTTCACTTCTTTGGAGTATCTTGGTAATAGTATTAACACTTTAGTTGATAAATGTGTGACCGGTATTACGGCTAATAAAGAACATTGTGCTAACTTAGTGATGAATAGCATCGGTATTGTGACACAGTTAAATCCTATTTTAGGATATGAAGCCTGTGCCAGTATTGCAGGTGAAGCGCTTTTATCGGGCAAAAATATCCATGAGATCGTTGTACTCGAAAGAAAGCTGATCTCACAGGAAAAATGGGATGAGATTTATGCATTGGATAATTTGATCCACCCGAAATTAATTGTATCCTAACGTAAAGTATATAAAATGAAAAAGATTTTAAGTATTCTATTTGCTGTATTGATAGTGTTTCAAATACAGGGACAGACAAAAAATGCAAAAGGAAATAATGTCGAATTACCCAGGGTAATTATTCTTGCTACAGGTGGTACAATTGCTGGTGCGGGAGAATCTTCTTCAAAAGCGGCCTATACGCCCGGACAGATTCCGGTAGATAACCTGTTAAATGCTGTTCCGCAGATTCACGATTTGGCACGTATCAAAGGAGAACAGATTGCACAGATCGGGAGTCAGGATATGAATGTAGATACCTGGTTAAAATTAAGTAACCGTATTAATGCAATCTTCGATAATAACGAAGCCGATGGTGTGGTTATAACACACGGTACGGATACGCAGGAAGAAACAGCTTATTTCTTATCGTTAACGGTTAAATCGGATAAACCAGTAGTTTTGGTTGGAGCGATGCGCCCGGCTACAGCTATGAGTCAGGATGGTAACCGGAATTTATTTGATGCTGTAACCGTTGCAGCAGCACCGGGTAGTCAGGGAATTGGAGTAGTGACTGCGATGAATGAAGAAATTTATGCTGCCCGTGATGTGACAAAAACCGTTACTACAAGTACTACTACTTTTAAATCCAGAAATTTTGGTCCCATCGGACTGATTTACGACGGTAAAGTGAGTTATTACTATAAAACGCTTCGTTCACCGGCTCAGAAATTCAATATCAAAGGATTGAAAAAATTACCTCAGGTAGAAATTATCTACGGATATGCCGATGCCAGTCCAAGGGCGATAACTGCTTCTGTGGAAGAAGGTGCCAAAGGTATTGTATATGCCGGAATGGGAAATGGTAATTTTAATGCTCCGGTTGGTAAAGCACTTGCCGATGCTGCGAAAAAAGGAGTTATCGTTTGCCGTGCTGCCCGTGCCGGAGCCGGAAGGGTGACACTATTTAATGAAGTCGATGACAAAGCATTGGGTTTTGTGGTAGCCGATGATCTGAATCCGCAAAAAGCACGTGTCTTACTGATGCTGGCGCTAACGCAGACAAATGATCAGCAGACCATTCAGGATCTCTTTTTCAAATATTAATAGTTCTTTTACAGTAATAGGATAAGAGGAAGGCTGTTTGCTTTTCCTTTTATCTCCTGTAAAATTTTATAAACGTAAATAGTACGCCTATGTTATTGATACAGTTTATAATTTTAATAGCAATGATCCTGATCGGTTCCCAGATGAAAGGAATTGGTCTTGGTGTTATGGGAATGGTCGGGCTGATGATTTTTGTCTTTCTGTTTCAAATGCGCCCGAGTGATCCTCCAATCGATGTGATGCTTGTTATCATGGCGATCGTTTCGACAGCTGCAACATTACAGGCTTGCGGTGGACTGGATTATTTAGTCCAGCTGGCCGAAAAGGTTATTCGCAGTAATCCTTCCAATATTGTTTTTATCGCGCCTTTTACGGTATATTTCTTTTGCCTCTTTGCAGGTACAGCACATTTATTGTATTCCTTATTACCGATTATTTCGGAAGTAGCCGCAAAAAAAAGAATCCGACCGGAACGACCGTTAAGTGTGTCGGTAATTGCGTCGCACCTTGCGATAACGGGAAGTCCGATGAGTGCCGCGACAGCAGCCTTTGCCGGAGCTGGAATACTGGCCTATCCCGGAGCGTTAATCGATATCATGAAAATTTGTATCCCGGCTTGTCTTATTGGAATCTTATTTTCCTGTTTCGCCGTACTTAAAAAAGGGAAAGAGCTGGAAGAGGATCCCATTTTTATTGAAAAAATGAAGGATCCGGAGTTTGCTAAAAGCTTGGATTCGGAACCGGGAAATAAACCCAAACAACTTAAAAAAGGAGCTAAAACGTCGGTGGTTATTTTTGCGATAGCCGTATTGTTAATCGTTTTGGCCGGTGCTTGTCCGCAGTTGTTACCGCAATTTGGAGCAGGTGAGGCCTCTCTGGTTTTAACGGCCAATGGTGAATTGAAAATGGTGGCGGTGATCAGTATTGTCACGTTAACAGCTTCGGCATTGATGATGCTACTAACCAAAACCAGTGCTGTCGATGTCACCAAAGTCAGTTTGTTTAGTGCAATGGCTACCGCGGTGGTTTCCGTTTTTGGGGTCGTTTGGATGAGTGCAACCTTTATGGCGCACAATCAGGTCGTCATTAAAGGATTTATGGAAGAAATCGTTACGGCACATCCGTGGACATTTGCTATTGCCGTATTTGCTTTAGGTGCTTTGATGTTTAGTCAGGCGGCTACAACAAAAACCATAATGCCATTAGGGATGGCATTGGGTGTGCCGCATCATGCACTGATCGCTATTTTCCCGGCTGTAAATGCCGACTTTGTTTTGCCGGGTTATCCGACACTATTGGCTGCTATCAATTTTGATAGAACCGGTAGTACCAAAATCGGAAAATTTGTGGTCAATCACAGTTTTATGGTACCGGGGCTCGTCGCCGTGATCGTTGCTATCGCAGCGGGGTTCCTGATAGGTGCCTTTTTATAGATAATTTAATATACATGCCATGAAAAAATATGTTCTTTTAATACTGTTTCTCTTTGTTCAGGCCGGAATGTCGGGACAAGACCATCAACTGAGTAAAGACACCCTTTCAAAACCCCTTATTCCTAAGGAACGATTGGATTTACTCAAAAATGTAGATATCATTTTTAATATGCAATTTGCCAATGATAACTTTTTTCGGGATGGAAAATTCCAGGAATCGGCATTTAGCAATAATCAGATGCGCCTTGAAATTAAAGGAAAAATACACGATAAAGTGTATTTCCGGTTTCGGGATCGCTATACCAAAACCACCGATCCGGGTTCCCGCGATAACTTAAGCCGGTCGACCGATATGGCGTTTATTGGGATAGAATTGTCCAAAAAAACACGCCTGAATCTCGGTAAAATGAGTGCCGATTGGGGTGGATATGAATTCGACCTGAATCCGATCGACATCCTCGAATACAACGACATCCTCGAATATGCAGATAACTTCCTAACCGGTGCCGGAATTACCTATCAGGCATTCCAAAACCATTCTTTTGGCTTACAGGTACTGAATTCAAGGGTTTCTGATTTTGAAGATGTTTATCAGGATCGAATTCCGGTTAATCTGGAAAAAGCAAAAGTACCAATGGCTTTTATATCCAATTGGAGAGGTAGCTTTTTTGGGGGTAAATTCGAAACGATTTATAGTTATAGCTATTTTAAGGAAACAACCAAAAAGGGAATGAATTTCTATTCCTTAGGGCATAAATATCAGGATAAAAAGCTAACGTTACTATATGATTTTAAATATAGTAACGAAGGAATCGATCGTAAAGGAATTATTACCAACATGATCCCGGGCGATGAAGTGAATATCCAGCAAAATGTTTCGTATCTGGAAAACTGGCTTCGTGCGGAATACTTGATTACGCCGAAAGTTAATCTGTCGCTGACGTTAATGCACAGTAATGCGTATGCCAAAAATATGGTCGCTGCCGATAGTGGTGTCAATCATATCCGATCCAGTTATGGATTTATACCTTCGGTTCAGTATTTGCCTTTTAAAGATCTTAATTTACGATTCTTCGTATCCTACGTAGGACGTTATTACAATCATTCTACATATGCACAGGAACAGTTAGGTCAAGCTGATTATAATACTGGACGTTTTAGTGTCGGATTCATTGCGCCGCTACTAATCTTCTAAATTGGTTTGTTTATTAAAAATCCCCTTCATCGAAGGGGATTTTTTTATTAACCATGTATGGTTTCCTGCTTTCCGTAGTTTGTAATGATCGATGTTTCATAATCGATCCATTCCTGCCAACGTTTGTCTACATCGGTCTTCTCGGTATATTTTCGGGCAAACCCTAAAAAGGTGGTATAGTGTCCGGCTTCACTGATCATTAAATCTCTGTAAAAAGTAGCCAGTTTCTCATCCTGTATGTTCTGTGATAAAACTTTAAAACGCTCACAGCTTCGGGCTTCAATCATGGCCGAAAATAACAAACGATCGACCAATGCCTGATTTCGGCTCCCGCCTTTAATCATAAATTTAGCCAGCTCGTTTACATAATCGTCTTTTCGCTCCCGTCCCAATTCCAGTCCACGTTCTTTGATGATCTCATGAACCATCTCGAAATGTTCCAGTTCTTCCCGGGCAATTTTTAGCATTTCGGTTACCAAATCTACTTTTTCAGAATTAATAGTGATAATTGATATGGCATTTGTAGCCGCTTTTTGCTCACACCAGGCATGATCGGTCAGAATTTCCTGGATGTTCGATTCTACAATCGTTACCCATCTCGGGTCTGTTTTTAATTTTAAGCCTAACATTGTATAAAGTTTAGCTGTAAAAATACAATTTTACAGTGAAAGTCCGAAATGCGTAACGACAAGTAGTATATTTGTTTTTATTATCGACTCAAAATGCCGTTACTACTCATCATTGGTTATGTTTGGCCGGAACCGGGTTCATCGGCTGCCGGAAGCAGAATGCTGCAACTTATCAGCTTTTTTCAATCCGAAAATTATAAAATTGTCTTCGCCAGCCCGGCGGCACATAGTGAATTTGCAGTTGACCTACATGCTATAGATGTGGAAACCCAAAATATTCAATTGAATTGTTCCAGTTTCGATGACTATATACAGGGATTACAACCGGATATGGTATTGTTCGATCGTTTTATGATGGAAGAACAATTTGGCTGGCGTGTGACTAAATATTGCCCGGATGCGATTCGGTTACTCGATACCGAAGACCTGCATTGTTTGCGTGAAGCAAGGCGTCAGGCCTATAAAAAACAAACCGATTACCGGGAAATACTACTGTCGTCTGAAATCGCGAAACGGGAAATCGCCAGTATTTTTCGATCGGATGTAACCCTGATGATTTCAGAATTTGAAATGGACCTATTGCAAAACCAATTTAAGGTTGATGCGGTCCTTTTACACTATCTGCCATTATTTGTAGAACCGATGGGAGGTACGCCGCTTTCATTCCCGGAGCGAAAGGATTTTGTTTTTATCGGGAACTTTTTTCACGAACCCAACTGGAATTGTGCCTGGGTACTAAAAAATGAAATCTGGCCGGAATTAAAAGAACGATTGCCGGAAGCTACATTACAGATTTATGGCGCGTATGCAACGCAAAAAGTAACGGATCTCCACAATCCGAAAGAGCGTTTTTATGTGATGGGAAGAGCATCCGATGCAATGGAAGTTATAGCAAACGCCCGGGTTTTACTCGCGCCGATTCGTTTCGGAGCCGGAATAAAAGGGAAGTTGCTCGAAGCGATGGTATATGGAACACCAACGGTAACCACTACAGTAGGAGCCGAATCAATGCAGGATAGCGGTGACTGGAATGGTTTTATCGCCGACGATAATGCGACGTTTATTGCGAAAGCAGCCGAACTATATTCCGATTCGGAACTATGGTATCAAAAACAACAAAACGGATATCGGATCAATAGCGGACGTTATACGGCCAAACCACATTTGGAAATTTTACAGCAACGGATAGCGCATCTGAAAGCCAATCTAAAAGCACACAGAGAAGCCAATTTTATAGGGACGATGCTCCAACATCATACGATGCAGAGTACGCATTATATGGCCAAATGGATTGCCGAAAAAAATAAAGCTACCCGATAGGTAGCTTTAAGGTTAGGTATTGATTTCCAGATCGCGGATATAATCTTCATATTCATAAAAGAAGCGTTCGAAAGCATCCATATTATCATTAAAAAAATCGAAAATTTCCGGCCAACTGGAACGGTTAAACAAACTGATTCCGGTTTTTTCGACCCAAACTTTACTGATCGCTTTTCCCGTTTCCAGGTAAAAATTGCGTTCCAAAATGGCTTCCGGTAAAAAATCCTCATGTAAAATAGTGCGTAGTGATTCTATCTTTTCATAATAGATTTTTCGCTTTTCATCGTCTTTACTTTCAATATCCAGCGTAACCTGTGCTTTTTTATTATCGACATAAAACTTAAAGGAAAAGTCCTTGATTTTGGTATCATATAAGAGCCATTTCCGGGGATACGCTTCCGCAAATTCGGTCCAGAATTCTTTTTTTATCTTTTGCGCTTCTTCTTTACTGAACATTTTTTCTTTGAATATTTGTTTTAATAAAAATTTGCCATAAGTTTTTTTTGAGGTAACTTTATAGTTAGGTTTTAAAAGAAAACACACAAAAACGATGGACTTTCAGGATTTTTTAAAATATATTCCAAAAATAGAAAAAGAAAAGCTTTTGGCGTCGGATGCACACATAAAAATGGCACCCCTGGAGCGTATTTCGACCCTGAAGGAAGCCAGCTATGTCGATAAAAACCCCAGAAGAGCTGCGGTAATGATGCTTTTTTATCCGAAAAATAATGTGCCGCATCTCGTACTGATCGTCCGAAATTCCTATCCCGGTATCCATTCTTCGCAGATTGCTTTTCCCGGCGGAAAGGTTGAGCCCGAAGATCGGAATCTGATTCACACCGCTTTACGGGAAACACACGAAGAAGTAGGAATTGCACCCGGTAAAATAGAAGTAATCAAACCGTTTAGTGAAATCTATATTCCGCCCAGCAATTTTCTGGTTTCACCGTTTATGGGAATTGCCCATCAGGAACTTCATTTTATTCCCCAACTGGAAGAAGTGGCTCAGATTATCGAATTGCCTCTGGAACGTTTTCTGGACGACGAAATAATCGTGGAAGTAACTATGACGACTTCGTATGCCACGAATATCAAAGTTCCGGCTTTTCAGATTGAAGACCATATCGTTTGGGGGGCAACGGCCATGATGATGAGCGAACTCAAAGAAACTGTTAAGAATGTAATCTAATCGATTTGTTTTCTATACATTTGCAGTTCTTTTTTGGAAATTAAACAGTAAAAAAATGGGATTGTTTAAAAGAAATCCTTTTGGTCATATACTCTTTTTGAAAAAATGGCTGATCCGTGTTTTTGGTGCTCTTACGCACCGACGGTATCGCGGCTTTAATGAATTGCAAATCGACGGATCGGAAATTATAAGGGCTTTGCCGGATAGAAACGTACTTTTTATCTCAAATCACCAAACCTATTTCGCCGATGTGGTGGCCATGTTTCACGTATTTAACGCCAGTTTAAAAGGTAGGGAAGACAATATTAAAAACATCGGATACCTTTGGGAACCGAAATTGAATATCTATTATGTCGCTGCCAAAGAAACCATGCGGGCCGGATTGTTACCGCGAATCTTATCGTATGTAGGTGCCATTACCGTAGAACGTACCTGGCGGTCGAAAGGAAAAGACGTAACCGAAAAACGGGAAGTAAATCCTAACGATACCGAAAATATCCGAATCGCACTGGAAGACGGATGGGTGATCACCTTTCCGCAGGGAACGACCAAATCGTTTAAACCGGTTCGAAAAGGAACAGCACACATTATCAAGCAACATAAACCGGTAGTTGTACCGATTGTCATAGATGGATTCCGTCGTTCGTTCGATAAAAAAGGATTGCGATTAAAGAAAAAAGGAATACTGCAATCGTTTATTATTAAAGAACCGTTGGATATCGATTATGAAAATGATTCCATAGACGAAATTGTGGAAAAAGTAGAATTTGCGATCGAACAACATCCGTCATTTCTAAAAGTAATTCCAGCCGAAGAAATCGAAGCACAGGAAGAATTAAACCGACAACGACAGTGGGATTATTAATATAAAAAAAGAGGCTTACAATTTGTAAGCCTCTTTTTTTATAAGTCAATTTTCTTTAACTCTTCGTAATTTTTATACAGTCGGCGTAATAGGAAACCGTATACAAGTCGGTAAAACAACCAGATGATTCCTACGAATATTCCGAAGAAAATTACCGTAAACCCTAAAATCATCATCCAGAACAACATACCTTGATCATTACCTTCAAATTGCCCGGACATACGGTTAAAACGTTCGTCATAAATACAGGTAGCCACCATCATCGTGATAAAAATAATACCGATCATCACCAGGTTATACCAAATATAATACTGTACTGTTTTTCGTGTTTTCAGGATGTTTTTCATCAGCGATTTTACACTGTCGGTCGTATTGATACTTTTAAAATTCCGATAAAACAGGAATATAAAGGAAAAGATAACAATATAGTTGATCACCGTAAAGGTGTTGACCAAAGTCTTGATATGGTAGGATTCCAGTGTTTTTAGATAATTTTCATCCGCCGTAAAAAAACTAATCAGGCTCCAGGCAATCATTTCCAGTATACTGATAATGAAAATCCATTTTACGATGGAAGACGACTTTTTATGCAGCATGGCATAAATTTCCTGTTCCGTAATCTTCGGAAAGGAATGTTCGTTTTTCTTCCAGTCTCTTTTTAATAAATCTAACTCTTCCATGACAATCGCTCCCGTTATGGATTTACAATTTTTTTTAGTTTCCCTTTTATACGGTTCATCTTTACACGGGCGTTTACTTCACTAATACCCAGTGTATCGGCGATCTCGGTATAATCCTTGTCTTCCAGATACATGAAAACCAAGGCTTTTTCAATATCGTTTAACTGATGTACGGCCTTATACAACAACTTGATTTGTTCTTCTTCTTCATAGTTGTAATCTTCGTGATTGAATTTGTGTATTTTACCATCAAATTCGATAGTGTTTACCGTTTTGATTTTTTTTCGGTATAAGGTAATAGCCGTATTCAACGCAACCCGGTAGGCCCAGGTGGTAAATTTTGCCTCACCGCGAAATTGGGGGAATGCTTTCCAAAGCTGAATTGTGATTTCCTGAAACAAATCTTTATGCGAATCTTCATCAGAAGTATACAGTCGACAAATCTTGTGTATAATGTTCTGATGTTGCTCTAATTGCGATACAAAGGACTGTTCCAGGTTCGAATTCATAATCGATTAGTGTGGATATACTACAAATTGTTACAAGTTAGGCTTTTTTATTTTTTAGATATAGAAATAATTGCAGCAAAATAGAAGGAATTCGCCGGTATAATCCTATTTAAAATAGCGTGAGAGCCAATTTTACTTCGTAACTTTAGGAGCTAAATTTAACAAGAGAAAATGAACATTCCCCGATCGAGTTTTCCACGTATCATTATTATTGGAGGTGGTTTTGCCGGTATTGCGCTGGCCAAAAAATTGCGTAATAAAAATGTTCAGGTAGTCCTTTTGGACAAACACAATTACCATACGTTTCAGCCGTTACTGTATCAGGTGGCAACCGGCGGACTCGAAGCCGGTTCGATTGCCTATCCGATCCGAAAAGTGGTACAGGAATATGATAATTTTTATTTCCGACTGGCTCAGGTAAAAGAAATCGATACGGAAACCCGAAAAGTAACCGCTGATATTGGCGATTTATACTACGATTATCTGGTGATTGCCACCGGATCCAAAACCAATTATTTTGGGAATAAGGAGATTGAAAAAAACAGTATGGCGATGAAAACCATACCGCAGTCACTCAATATCCGCAGTCTGATTCTGGAAAATTTCGAACAGGCATTGCTCACAAACGATATCAACGAACGATTGAGTCTGATGAACTTTGTAATCGTAGGTGGCGGACCAACAGGAGTGGAGTTGGCCGGAGCTTTGGCCGAAATGAAAAAAGCCATTTTGCCAAAAGATTACCCGGATCTCGATGTTCGTAAAATGGAAATTAACCTGATTCAGGGAACGGATAAAATCCTGGATGCGATGTCGCCAAAAGCATCCCGGAAAGCGGAGGAATTTTTAAGCGGACTTGGGGTTAGCATCTGGAAAAACGTTCGCGTTACCAATTACGACGGTAAAACGGTAACCACCAATTCGGATCTGACATTCGAATCGGCTACCGTAATCTGGACGGCCGGGGTTAAAGGTGCGGTGATTAAAGGCTTAAAGCCCGAAGCATTAGCCGGAAACGAACGGATTAAAGTGGACGAATTTAATCAGGTTTTGGGTTATGAGAATATTTTTGCCATCGGTGATATTGCCACAATGGTAAGCGATACCTATCCGATGGGGCATCCTATGATGGCACAGCCGGCACTACAGCAAGGTGCTTTATTGGCACAGAATCTTCTCCGAAAGATTCAGAAGCAAAAGATGAAACCTTTTGTTTATAACGATAAAGGATCGATGGCTACTATTGGTCGGAATAAAGCGGTGGTTGATTTGCCGCGTTGGCATTTTAACGGCGTTTTTGCCTGGTTTGTATGGATGTTTGTCCACTTGTTTTCCCTGATCGGATTTAAAAATAAAGCGGTTGTATTTATGAACTGGGTGTACAATTATATCCGTTTTGACAGGGAAGGACGATTGATCATCCGACCTTATAAAAAGAAAAGTTCACAGAGTTTTATACCCGATGAATTATAAATAAAAAAGACGCCAATCCGGCGTCTTTTTCTATAAAGGTTTGTTGCGATAATAATGAATCAGCAGGTCGACAAACTTGCTGTAACTTTCCATTCCGTCTTTTTGTTGGTTCAGTTTTAAAAAATTGTCATAAAAGACTTTAAACAGTGGTTCCATTATATTCTGATGTTCGTCCCAAAAAGTATCCGAATCTTTAAAATTTTCAAGAACGCCCGGATGGATCAAAGGAAGTAGCGCTTCACTTCGACCTTCCTGTTTTAATTCGATATTGTGAAGGCAATAGCGCAAGGCATAAGTATATCCGGAATATTGAAAATAAAGGTCATCGTTATAAATAGACGCCATATAGCCTATAAAATTGGCTTCACTTTCGGAGGCATAACCAATTTGATGCGCCATTTCGTGGCAGGTGGTTGTGGCAAAATTTGGCAACGGAATCAAAGCGTTTACCTGGGCTTCGTTGGTAAACGGATTCAGATAACCGCTAAAGCCCATATAGGTCAACGGTGTACTGATCAGTGATTTTTTGACGGATGGATGCGTATAGGTAAAAAACGGAAAGGCTTTTGAAAGGTGATCATATCCATTTTGTGTTTTTTCAAAAATCGCATCACGGGTATACGGAACAACGACTTTCAGACTGTCGTTTTTTTCGATCTGGGAATGAATGGCGTTAACTTTTACAATAACCCGTTCGGTAAAAGCGATCAGCTCTTCTGTCGAATAATCGCGTTCGAGTGCCAGTTTTTGGTATAAGGGTACGCGGATGTAATTGATACCCCATAACAGGTTAAACAGCAAATAAAAAACGGAAACAAAGCCAATAAGACTTAGTAAATTTTCTTTCCAGGCGATTTTCCAGGTTTTTCGATTGTTCCACAACCATCTTAAAAGTAGCAAGATGACGATTCCATAGAGTAGATCACCCACGGAAAACGGAATCCAACCTAAAGTGATACGCGAAATTTTCGATAAAACAGGATAAAAACCATTGCTGTAATAGCGTTCGACAAGCTCGGGGAAAAACGAAAGCAACTTTAACAAAACAAACTGAACCACAAGGAATACAGGTAATACGAGCTTTTTCTTCATCGACAAAATTTTTATAAATATAAAAAATGTTAATTTAAGAACCTGTTAATTTTCTTATTGTATATTTGCCTTTAATTAGAATAGATAAAAATAACACACTCAATTATTCTGGTAATGAAAAAGTTAGACGCGCCTCAAAAAGCAATTTATTTCTGCGATGGTAGCAAATGCAGTAAGGAAAATAAACACAATCGCAAAGCAATCCGCACGCTGGTAAAAGAAGCCGGATTGAAAAACGAAGTGGCATTGGTAAAAACGTTTTGTACCGATAATTGTAAATGTGCACCGGTTATCGCCGTACAACCGGAAAACCTTTGGTTTGGCGATGTATCTGAAAAAAAAGCCGTTCAGATTTTCGAAGAATATATCGCACCTCCGATACTTACCATCGCAAAATAACAGCCATTTCTGTCTTAAAAGAACCCCCTTTTTCTTTATTTAAAATTCCCCGGATTATCATTTTCCCGGGCTGAAAATCTTTGTACCTTTGGAATTCAAAATTTGAAGTATAACTACAAAAGGTAAAATAATGAGCCAGGAAGTAAGAAACCTTGAGCCTAAACAGCTTTGGAATAAATTTGCCGACCTGAATGCTGTTCCGCGGCCTTCTAAAAAAGAAGAACGCGTGATTGCTTTTATGATGGATTTCGGAAACAAACTAGGATTGGAAACCCTGAAAGATGAGGTGGGTAACGTTATCATTAAAAAACCGGCCACTGCCGGAATGGAAAACCGCAAAACCATCGTGATGCAGTCGCATTTGGATATGGTACATCAAAAAAACAACGATACTGATTTCGATTTCGATACACAGGGAATTGAAATGTATGTAGATGGCGACTGGGTTCGTGCTAAAGGAACAACTTTAGGAGCGGATAACGGTCTTGGTGTGGCTACGATCATGGCGATTCTGGAAAGTAACGATATCCCGCATCCGGCAATTGAAGCACTTTTTACTATTGATGAAGAAACCGGAATGACCGGAGCAATGGGATTAAAAGGCGGATTATTGGACGGTGAGATCCTTTTAAATCTGGACACGGAAGAAGACGATGAAATCGATATCGGATGTGCCGGTGGAGTAGATGTAACCGCAGTTCGTGATTATAACGAAGAAGAAACACCGGAAGGTTCGGTAGGGTATACCATTACGGTTAAAGGACTAAACGGAGGTCACTCCGGAATGGATATCGACAAAGGATTGGGGAATGCCAATAAAATTATGAACCGTTTGTTGTTTGACGGATTTGAAAACTTCGGATTACAAATCGCAGAAATCAACGGAGGTAGTCTTCGTAATGCCATCCCTAGAGAAAGTGTTGCAAAAGTGATCATCTCTCAGATTTATGATGAAGCTTTCGTTTTCGATATGCAGGAAGTGATCAACGATATCAAAGCCGAGTTTAAAACGACGGAACCAAATCTGACCATTGAAATCGTAAAATCCGATGTAGTACCGACTACGGTTATGGATTTAGGCGTTCAGGAAGGATTGATTCGCGCAATTTATACCGCACACAATGGCGTATACCGTATGAGTGCCGATATGGACAATCTGGTAGAAACGTCAAACAATATTGCCCGTGTTATCGTAAAAGAAGGGAAAATTACCGTGCAGTGTTTAACGCGTTCTTCGGTTGAAAGCTCAAAATTTGATCTGGCGAATGCTTTGCGTTCGGCTTTCGAATTAATTGGATGTGAAGTAGTTTTTGCCGGTTCATACCCAGGATGGACACCAAATGTAAATTCACCTATTTTAGATGTGCTGACATCAATCTACGAAAAACAAAACGGAAACAAACCACATGTAGTGGCTTGTCACGCCGGATTGGAATGTGGAATTTTAGGAACCAATTATCCGGAAATGGATATGATTTCTTTCGGTCCAACGATCAAAGGAGCGCATAGCCCGGATGAAAGAGCTTCTGTTTCATCAGCACAGAAATACTGGAAATTCGTATTGGAAATTTTACAAAATATCCCGGTAAAAGGATAAGTAAAACAATGATAAAATAAAAACGCCTCTTAACTAAAGAGGCGTTTTTTGTTTTTAAAACTTATAGGTAACGGTAAGTCGGCCATTGGTGCCCGGCTCACTTTGCCAGTATATATACGATCCGTAAGAAGCACCGGAATATAAATAACGGTTCAGGATGTTGTTTACATTCAGATTTACATGGATGTGTTTGTTTTTCCAGGACAATCCACCGTCAAGACGGAAATAATCCGGTAGATTTGACTGGTTATCGGCTCCCCAATCCCAGGTGGAACGGTCAATCAGATATTGATACCCCAGGGAAATTCCGAATCCTTTCAGAGGTGAATCCTGTTTAAAATTATAATTTACCCAACCGTTGGTCGAATGTTTGGAGAAACCGGCTACTTTAGTTCCGATATTGGCCGGGTTGGTGTCTTTAGTGATTTCAACATCCGAATTAGCATAGTTCAGAATAATATTCAATTCCGGAGTGATTTGCCCTTGCATGTCAAATTCGATTCCTTTTGACTGTACTTCACCTAATTGCACACTAAAGTTAATATTTTCAGGATCGGTAACCAATACGTTCTTTTTCGTAATCTGGTACACGCTGATTCCGGTTTTCAAGCGGTTGTTAAACCATGATTTCTTTAAACCTCCCTCGATATCTGTTGCCAGTATCGGATCGAAAGAGGCTCCGGTTCTGCTGGCTCCTGCCTGTGGTGTAAAAGCCTGATCGTATAAACCATAAAGGGTAAGGCTTGGCGTAATGTCGTAGCTCAGACCAAATCGCGGCGTAAAACGGGATTCTTTGGCTGTTTGACCATATGCGAATGTTTTTCCCTGTACATAACGACTCGCCAACGTGATTCGCAATTTATCGTTAAAAGTCCAGATCTCATCCTGTGCATAAAAAGAACTGTATTGGATTCCCTGGTAATTGGCAGCCCCTCTTTCTTTGATGCTTTTACTTCTGTCGAAAACAGGATAAACCGCATTTCCGTATACCGGATTAAAAACGTTAAAAGGAGTAAGATCCACATTGGCAGCCTGGCCCCAGTCGGCATAATACCCTAAGTTACGGAAATCAAAACCTCCCATAGTTTTATGGGTCAATGGTCCGGTTTTAAACTCACCGTTAATATAGATCTGTCCCAGTTCGTTGGTACTATAGGCGTCCCAGATACTTACGTTGCGAACCATATCACCATTAGGTGCGATGCTTGCCGGCCATGTACTGGCACCAATCTGGTTGTATCGCATAATCATATATTGGGCTTCCAACGACCATTTTTCATTGAATTTATGCGTAAAGTTTGTAAGTAAGCTCAACTCTTCGAATGTCGTTTTCGGAAAACCTTTGTCTATAGCCGAAAAGTCTCTCGGAAGACTTCCGAATCCTGCACTTGCCGGAGCAAAAACATAAGCCGCTCCGATCATTTGTTTGGCACGTTGGTAGGTAAATTCTGTTGTAATAGAAGTGTTATCTGAAAATTCATATTTAAAAGAAGGTACAAAACTGTATCGGTTACTTTCTTCAAAGTCACGGTGTGATTCCTGTGTCTGGAACATACCATTTACCCGGTATTGGAATTTCCCGTCTTGCGAAAGTGGACCGCCGGAATCAAAAGCACCTCTGTAGGAATTAAAACTACCGGCGTTTAAAGTGATTTCATTTACCCGGTTTTTGGTCGGCTTTTTGGTAACCACATTATAAAATCCTCCGGGTTCACCAGCCGACATCATAAAGCCGGACGGACCCTTTACAAATTCGATACGTTCTACCATCGACATGTCTTCGGATAACGGTCCCCAAGGCATTTCTACGTTCATCCCGTTGCGGAATGCCGGTAATTTGAATCCTCTCATATTGATTCTGGCGAACTGTCCCCAATGTTCGATCATTTGCGCACCGCTGACATTACGGGTCACGTTTTCCATCATGTTAATGATGTTCTGACTTTCAATTACTTCTTTGGTAACGATCTGAATGTTTTGCGGTAGTTTACTAATCTCCGTTTTTAGGCGTAACGAATTAGAAGGTGTGGCAGTAGTAAATTTATTTGGATCTTTATTGATGACTACTTCCTGAAGTGCCTCGTTTTTTTTGCGAAGTGATACTGTCGGTAAAGTAGTGTCACCATTGATCTGTACTTTGACTTCCTTTTTTTCGTGCCCTAATAACGTAATAATTACCGTATAGTTCCCATTTGGAATATTTGCGATATTAAAAAAACCTTTGGAGTCGGTTTTGGCACCGAATTTTGTAGCTGCGATTCGGACGGATACATTTTCTGCGGGTTTATCATCAGAATTTATTTGTCCGGTGAGTTTGTGTTGTGCCTGCAGCGTAAAAACAGACAACATAAAAAGTAAAATACATAACGAGTTTTTCATCTTAAGTTTATTTAGAATGAATAAAAATAATGATGCAAATGTATAAATGTTAAAGAAAACACAAAAAGAAAGCGCGAGTTTTTTTAACAAAAAATCCGTTATGAGTGAAAAATACTATGTTTTGAACGTAAAATCGGTTTTGTGGTGGTAAATATCACACCGATGTGATTTTATTACTGTTTCTGTAAAGTGGTTTAGTTGTTTAACATCGGTTGTAAGGTGGTATTTTTATTGCGTAAATCCAATCCGCCTTCATAAACCGATTTTAGGTTCACAAGGTAAAACGACCAGCCGCCGTGGCAACCCAATCGGATATTTTTCTTGGAATTGTCATCGGTTGGAATGTTTTTTTGCGTGAGTGTAACGATTACATAACCGTCGTGTTCCGTTAGCGAAATAGTAACAAGGCATTGACCGGCAAAAGTGAACGTTACAAAATCACGACCATTTGCTTCGGTAAAAGTACCCATTTCGATATCGGGATAAAGGAACCAATTCCATTCATAACGATAGTCCTGTTTTATACGCTGGCTTTTTGGAATAAGAGTACCATCTGCCTCAAAACTATCAGCCTGACTCAGAAACCATTTTTCCAGTTCCGATGCTTTGGTCCAGGCGTCGTAAAGGTTTGTAAGTGTTGTATTTATTGCAATCCGTAGTGTAAATTGAGTCCAGTCGAAATTTTCCATATGAAGCTGTTTTGATAATCAAATTTAGCGAAAATTCTAAGGCGGTATATTGATACAACTAAACGGATTTTTTTGTAATTTTGCACTCCAAACAAAGGAGATACAAAATGTTAGACAGACTTCAGATAGTAAAACAACGCTTTGATGAGATCTCGGACTTAATTATCCAGCCGGATGTTATTGCCGATCAGAAGCGTTATGTACAATTGAATAAAGAATACAAAGATTTAAAAGCATTGGTTGAAAAACGCGATGAGTATGTAAATCTTGACGGAAATATCAAGGAAGCCAACGAAATCATTGCCGACGGATCGGATCCGGAAATGGTCGATATGGCCAAATTGCAATTGGATGAAGCCAAAGAACGTTTACCGCAACTGGAAGAAGAGATCAAATTTTTACTGATCCCGAAAGATCCGGAAGATGCGAAAAACGTAATGGTGGAAATCCGTGCCGGTACCGGTGGTGATGAAGCGAGTATCTTTGCCGGCGATTTGTTCCGTATGTATACCAAATACTGTGAAAACAAAGGTTGGAGAACTTCTGTAGTGGATCTTAACGAAGGTACTTCGGGAGGTTTTAAAGAGGTTATTTTTGAAGTAACCGGAGAAGACGTTTACGGAACCTTGAAATTTGAAGCGGGTGTTCACCGTGTACAGCGTGTACCACAAACGGAAACACAGGGACGTGTACACACGTCTGCAGCTACCGTTATGGTATTGCCGGAAGCAGAAGAATTTGACGTACATATCGACATGAACGACGTGCGTATCGATTTTTTCTGTTCGTCAGGACCTGGTGGACAATCGGTAAATACAACAAAATCAGCGGTGCGTATGACACACATTCCAACCGGATTGGTAGCACAGTGTCAGGACGAAAAATCACAGCATAAAAATAAAGACAAAGCATTAACCGTTTTACGTTCCCGTTTGTATGAAATGGAATTGGCGAAAAAACAGGAAGAAGATGCTAAAAAACGTAACTCACAGGTAAGTAGTGGTGACCGTTCGGCAAAAATCCGTACCTATAACTATCCGCAGGGACGTGTTACGGATCACAGAATCGGGTTAACCCTTTACGATCTGGACGGTGTAATGAACGGAAATATCCAGAAAGTAATCGAAGAATTACAGTTGGTAAGTAATACCGAAAAATTAAAAGAAAGCGACGTATTTTAATGATCAAAATACCGAAAATATAAATGTCACACAAAAGAAATCTTAGTGTGGCATTTTTTTTAAACAACAACACAACTAAATAAACAACATCTTGACAACACAACACTTAATTCAGCAGATTCAGCAGAAACAATCTTTTCTTTGCGTAGGTCTGGATGTCGATTTGACGAAAATACCGGAGCATTTGTTGCAATATGAAGATCCGATTTTTGAGTTTAACAAAAGAATTATCGACGCCACACACGACCTGGCCGTTTCGTACAAACCCAATACGGCTTTTTATGAAGCCTACGGAATCAAAGGCTGGAAGTCACTGGAAAAAACGATTCGTTATATCAACGAAAAATATCCTGATATCTTTACAATAGCCGATGCTAAACGCGGTGATATTGGAAACACGTCTTCCATGTATGCCAAGGCTTTTCTGGAAGATCTGGATTTCGACAGTGTAACCGTGGCACCCTATATGGGAAAAGACAGTGTGGAACCGTTTCTGGCTTTTGAAAACAAACATACAATCATGCTGGCGCTGACATCCAATGAAGGGGCTTTCAATTTTCAGACATTGGAAGTGAACGGAGAAGAATTGTACAAAAAAGTGATTGCGACTTCCAAAACCTGGAAGAATAGTCAGAACCTGATGTATGTGGTAGGCGCAACCAAAGCGGAATACTTTTCGGAAATACGAAAAATTATTCCGGATAGCTTTTTACTGGTTCCGGGAGTAGGGGCGCAGGGTGGCAGTCTTTCGGAAGTTTGCCGCTACGGAATGAATGCAAATGTTGGTTTATTGATCAATTCTTCACGTGGGATTATTTATGCTTCTCAGGGAATGGATTTTGCCGAAAAAGCCAGAGCCGAGGCACTTAAAATCCAACAGGAAATGCAACATATTTTAGTCAACCGTTAATTCTTTTTAATCCGCTAATTTATCAGTCAGGTAAAGATAGGATTGCAACGAATGGTGTACAAAAACATTGGTATCACTATCCGGGAATTGGGTATAATATTGCGCATCGGGATAGAGAACAGTGGTCGTACCGGTTCGAACATAATAATTGGATTCAAAATAGTCCGGAGATTTATAACCGACTAATTGTTTTACAACAAATTTTGATGCGACTTTGCCAAGGTATTTCTGGTAACGTCGCATCGCTTTTTTATTGTGTTTGGTCAACTGGTTGTAGACGTGTTTTAAAGCCAGATTGGTTGGGAATTTTTGCTTGCTGATCATTTTTTTGGCATTTTTAAACGGATTGGTCACGTTAAAGTCGGTCAGCGTTTGTATGGATACGGGAACTTCCGGAACCCAATCGGCTGCATTTACAACCGTATGCGACCATCCGGTTTGGCGTGAAGCTTCATATTCGTAGGCAAAAGGCAGATTTCCCGGTTTGGGTGCGGCACTACAATAGGTTTTAAAATACATATCGGCCGGAAGTACACCGGTTTTCTGATAGTATACTAATTGAGCCGTGATGAGGTAGCTGATTCCGCCGCCCTGACTATGTCCGAAAATGATAAAATCCCGGATACCTTTGTTGTACTGTTGCCACACGACCGGAATAATATCCTGAAGCAAAAAAGCACTTGCAACGCTCCAGCCTACGTGTACCGCGGCCCGCGGATCGTCGGCAAAATGGTATTCGAATGCCGTGGAATCGTTTAATTGCAGCTTTCCTTTGGCCGGAATCATCGCTGCATAAAAATTGGCCAGCCAACTCACTTCGCTTGGAGTGGTTCCACGAATACTGATCACATTAATGCCATACGGATCTTCATACAATTCCCAACGGTTAACCAGTCCCATTTCTTCCGATCGGTAGGTTCTTTTAAAACGGCTGCTTTCGGGGATTCCTTTATAATGCGTGCTATCGCTCCAGCGAGAGTAGGCATAGAGTAGTTCGGTGTATTCCGATTTGTCAAAACCGGGTTGTAATTTCTGACCGAAAAGACTGTGGCAAGCCAGAATCCCGAGTAAGGTGTATAAAATCCGTTTCATTCTGTTCTGATTTTACTTACTAAGATACGGCTTTTTGTATTTTTGTAAAATGAAATCGCTTACAGATCAAATGGGAACGTTGCATACGTTCGAACAAACACCGGTACGTATTGTCTCTTTGGTACCGTCGCAAACCGAATTACTTTTTGACTTAGGGTTGGAGGAACAACTGGTTGGGATAACCAAGTTTTGCATTCATCCGTTCCATCTTAAATCGACCAAAAAAATTATTGGCGGTACGAAAAAGGTGCATTACGAAAAAATACGCCTGTTGGCTCCGGATATTATTATCGCGAATAAGGAAGAAAATACGGCTGAAATTGTAGCCGAATTGTCTAAAATCTGTCCGGTATGGGTGACCAATATTATTACGATAGAAGATAATCTGCAAATGATAGCCGATTTTGGTCAGTTGTTTAACAAACGTACCGATGCGCAGAAATGGATCGATAAGACACGTTATGCTTACGAGGATTTTAAGCGTTTTATAGCCGATAAGCCCGAAAAGAAAGTCGCTTATTTTATCTGGAGAGATCCGTATATGGCCGCGGGATCGGACAATTTTATCAACGAATTGTTACAACTGAATCATTTTAAAAATATCTATGACACTAAAGGGCGTTACCCGGAAGTGGAATTAAAAAAAATCCGACTGGAAGGTGATCCGGATCTGGTATTCCTTTCGTCGGAACCCTATCCGTTTAAAGACGAACACGCTTTTGAAATCGGGCGTTTTACCCATCATGCCAAAACGATTTTTGTAGACGGAGAAATGTTCTCCTGGTATGGCAGCCGACTGGTAAAAGCGTTTGATTATTTTAAACAGTTGCAGCAACGTATCGCATAAAAACGAAAAGAGCCGTCTTGATTAAGACGGCCCTTTTGTTGCGACACTAAATTCCGGTTTACTGTCTTTTGAACACATATTTTTTAGTCACCGAAATACCGTTTACGTTTACGGCTGTTTCGTAATAGAATTTATTACCATTGTCGGTGAAAATAATGTTTTTGGTATCGATTGCATTCGAACTTGTCAGGCTATACAGATTGTTTCCAGGGTTAGTCCAGTAACCGATTACCGTTTCAGATAATACGCAGGTTCCTGTACCACCATTTCCACCGTGATCATCGTCGTCGTCGTCATCGGTTGTTCCGCCACCGGTTCCCGGGTTTGGATTTACCGGTCCGTGATCGTCATCGTCGTCGTCATCGTCGTCGTCGCTTCCTCCGCTGTGATCATCGTCATCGTCGTCATCACCACCTTTTTGAAAAGTAGAATCGTCAAAACGACCACCATTCGAATACATTTCATGGGTAAATTGTTGCTCCCCGAAAATATAGGTTTCCTGTAGGTTACAGTTGTTTAAGGTTACCAGCTGATTGTTGCTGTATTCCTCTACCAGTTTCCAGGTTCCGATCACGGGGTTGCTCTGTAAGATAACGGTATCCTCGTCTTTATTACAGCTAAAAAATACGATCGTTACGACCAGGGTTAGCATTAAAAATAGTTTTTTACTCATAAGGGATTAAGGTTAAAAATTAAAATATAATTGTTTATTGATCAATAATTATTTACTGGACAAATTTGATTCCTAGGCTGATGATATCTGCTTTTAAAGCATCACTTCTTTCGTAGCGTTGGTAGCGCAAATCAATATTTTTCAGACCGAAATGAAGAATACGCGTATTGGTAAGCAAATCGGTATAACTTAGTCCGAAACCATATTGGTGACTGTCGAAAGACGAAAGGTCATAATCGGAAGTATAATAGCGTTCGTAGGAATAATGTTTTTCAAATGGTGCAAAATAGCGAACACCTTTCTGGGTGTAAAAACGATACATGGGCAAAAGGGTAAAATGTTCCGAAATGCGATACGGAATTTCGATGCTGGCGGTATGGGCAGATAATCCCCAATCGTCGGCATAGTAACGGTAATAGCTGCGCACCACAAATTGCTCGCTGATATAATAATTCAGACGCGCTCCAACGGGAATTTTAAATCGCGTATCCGGCAAACGTTCCACATCATCCGATAGTCGGAATACACCAATATTTCCGGGTTTATCGTAAATTGGGATATAACGCGGCTGACCGATATAGTAGTTTGCTTTGTCGGCAAAATAAATACGATGGTATGGGGTTGACAATAGTCCTTCCTGATACAATACGTCCATAAACAGGGAAACCTGTAAGCGTTTGTTTAACACCTGCGACAATCCTAAGGAGAAGGAATAGGAATTCCGGTTTTCATTGGAAAACTCCTGAAAGGCTTTCGGTAGGTAATTGGTCGATTGTAGGCCGTATTCATCCAAAATCGTTACGCCCTGGAAATAACCGTAACCCTGAAAATTCAATCCGTAAAGGGCATATTCATGGAGTTCGGTTGGGTAAATCGCATCCCATTTGTCAAAATAGGCACTGGCTTTTACACTGATTTCGGTGTTTTTGTCGTTAAACAATTTTGCAACACCGGCACCCACTCCAAAGGATTGGTAATCGTATTCTTTGGAAACACTACTGTTAATATTCCAGATTGTATTTCGATTGTCTGAACTATGGCTATAACTGGCTGATAAGGTTTTTAAAACATCCTTACGGGAAGCTCCGGTCGATTCTACCCACGGACTTCCATAAGGCGCCGGAGTAGTGGTGGTCGTATAATAATCGTCGTCGTCTTTACTGTAAAGTCCGGTTGGTCCCATGCCTCGGGAAGCTCCGGTATTGTTGTTATTGTTGGTCGTCGTGGTATACGATCCGTCGGTGACAAACGGGTTGATGTTACTGGACGAAGCCGACGTATAGGCCGAAAAACCGGCATCGATGGTTAACACATCGTCGTCGTTCATCGGGATCGTCAATACGATATTGGAGGTGTAATCTTTTAATTTTTCGGTTCCAACACCACCGCCAACAGCCGAGTGTTTTCCGTCCTGTTGGTAATAACTGCCTAAAAATTCGATCTCGGTTGTTTCGAGAACCCGTTTTTTATAGGACGTGGCGCTTTCATCTTCCTGTGCATTTACAATGGAGCAACAGAAGAGACTGGTATAAAAAAGTATTTTTTTCATGTTTAATTGCAGCCACAGCCTCCTCCTGTTTTTCCGCCATTGGCGCCCGAAGCACCTTCGCGGTAAATTTGAAAATTGGTCTCGTAGCGCTCAGACGATCGTGCCGATAGTTTCATATCGGGATCGTTAATATTTTGTTTTTCGTATTCTTTTACGGTGTTGCAGGAAAAAAGGAGGAAGCACCCTAAAAGGAGTAATGCGGGTTTCATTTAGTTGGTCTTTTTTAATTTTTTATGATCTATGTTTTTGGAGTAGAAAATTTTGCCACTGTCGGTTACAATAACCGCGCTGATCTGAGGAATCTGGTTGATCAGATTCATGCCGACTTCCTGACCGAGTACCATAACAGAGGTGGAAATACCATTAGCCATTTCGGCACTTGTGGCAAAAACCGTAACACTCGATAGGCCGCTGGCTGGGTAGCCTGTTCGGGGATCAATAATATGAGAGTATCGTTTTTTATCGATTTCAATATATTTTTCATAACTGCCGGATGTGACCACCGCACCGTCGGTAAGCGGGAAAACCGCAAAAACGCGTGCTTTGTTTTTGGGATTTGTAATCCCGATAGTCCATTCTTTACCATCCGGTTGTTTTCCCCAGGTGTTCATATCGCCTGACGCATTGATGATTCCGGCAACGACACCTTTTTCCATCATAAACGCTTTGGTTTTATCGGCGGCATAGCCTTTCCCGATCGACCCGAAACCGATTTTCATTCCCGGAAGTTTCAGGAAAATAGTACGGTGTTCTTTGTCGAGGATGATGTTTTTGTAACCGATCTTTTTTACGGATTCTTTTACTTCTTCCGGCGACGGTAATATGGTCATACTACCATCGTATTTCCAGATTTTATCGGCAGCCGCAAAACTGATATCAAAAGCACCATCTGTCAGTTTGGAAAAACCGATCGCGCGTTGTGTCAGATCAAAAAGTTCCTGATCGACAACTACCGGACGAATTCCGGCATTCCGGTTGATTTCCGATACCTGAGTTTCGGGCATCCATTCCGAAATCAGGTTTTCGATACGGGTGATTTCGGCCACAGCGGTGTCGATATAAGCCTCCGCAGTGGGAATATCTTTAGCGACGATAGTGATATCAAAACGGCTTCCCATTAGTTTTACCACCCTTTTATGCGCCACTTGTGCGTTAAGGATGATAGTGTTTATCAGGAATGCGATCAGGAGAAAGCGTTTCATATTTTCTTTTCTAGAGTGTGTAATAGTTCGATATAAGCCGTAGGACTGATGTTTTTATATCCGGTTTTTCCCAGTACTTTTCCATTTTTGTCCAGTACGACTACCAGTGGAAAATGCCCTTCTTTATTGTATTGTTCGGCCAGATGGTTGTTCTGGTTTTTTTGGTTTTCCGATAAGGTGTTGGTTTTCTTTTTTGGAAAATCGGCTTTTACCAGAATCCAGTTTTTATCCGCTTCGGTTTTAAATTCTTCGGAACTCCAAATGGCTTTGTCCAGTTTGATACAAGGCGCACACCAGTCGGAACCGGAGAATACAAGTACGATGTTTTTGTTTTCGGTCACGGCATTTTTTTTGCCGTTTTCAAAATCGTTTTCCCAATGTTGGGCATACGTAAAGGTACTGATTAGGAGTAAAAATAAATAGTGGCTTTTCATAGGGGTTATTTTTTGATGATCTTTTGAGTCGTGGTCTGACCGTTTTCAAATTCAACTCGTGCGGTATAAATCCCGTTTCCAAAAGCGGATAGATCTGCGATAGCGGAAGTCTGAACGGCAATGATTTGACCAAGTGAATTATAAAAGGTAATTTTTTTGATGTTTTCAGTGGCTTCAAACGTCACGGTTCCCTGCGTTGGGTTTGGATATAGTCGTACGGAAGTTTTGTCGAAATCGGAAAGCCCCATTGGTTGTTCGGCAATGGTAATAGCATAATCTTCTACTTCACCACGCGCACTACCAATAAATTCACAGGCTTCGGCGGCTGTTACAGCGGTTAGTCGTTTCGAACGGATTCGCATACGGGTAGTACCGGTTAAAGCGGTTGCCGGAACAACAATCTGGTTGCTGCTAAAGGTAACACTGTTACTACTGTTGATGGTTCCAAGACTAAAAAACTCATTGCTTTCGAAGGTTCCGTTGTGGTTAAAATCGATCCAAACACCTACGCCTCCGCTGCTTCCCGGATTGTCTACCGTTACGGAAATACTGTTTGTCGAACCTTTAGCAATTTGTGCCGCTCCAACTGTCGCACTATAATCGATATACGAATAGTTATCCTGACTGCATTCGGTGGTATGGTTGATGCCTGCAAAAGTAACGTTGGTTATCGTACCGCCATACAAACAGCTGTTGTTATTGTTAATCGTACAGTAAGTTGCCGTTGGGGTAGTACTGTTCATGGTGATCTGGATATTCGGGCGGAAATACGAACCGCTCATGCTGGAATTACTGTTCCAAGGTGTTGCGGTTGGTGTGAAAAAGTCGACACCGCTGCTGTATTTGCGACATAGATAGTTGGGATTGGTTGTCGTGGCTCGGAATCTCGGATAATTGTTATCGTCTTTTGTGGTTGCATCCCGTACTACCAATATGGCTAAATTACCGGTATTTTTATCGTAGGAAAATGGGGTTGTAAGGGTGATGGTATTCCATCCGGCTGTACTTATAGCCGGTAATGCTCCGGAATATACTTCGGTATAACCCGAAAAACCACTACCAACGGTACCCGACGGTAAAGCGGTAAGCGTGGCGGTTTTTAAATAAATTTTGATATTGTTGGTGGCTGCCGCATTAAAAGTGGAACTGTGTTGCCAGGATAGCGCGGTTATGGTACCGGAGCTGTTAATCTCACTGGACAGATACAGACTTTCGCTGGCCGATTTTTCGTATACGCAGTTTACCGGCGCATCGCTGGTAATGTTGTTACTGGTTTCGTTACCGATGCGTATCGGTTGCGCGATACTGTTGGATATTGTAAACAAGAGTAATGCATTAAAACAGGCGTGTAATGTTTTTTTCATTTCGGGTAAGTTATTTTTATTTATACTAAATCTAAATAATTTGCAATACTACTAAATTTTCTTAATGGTTTGACCTTTTGTCGATATTTTTTTGAATTTTATTTAATGAAGTGGCCGAATTGTTATTAATTATGTTGCTATTTATAGAGTAGAATCCATTCATTATGAGTGAAATAATTCCACTCTGCTTTGGCAAAATCGACATTGGGATCGATGAGCGTACGGAGTGGTTTTTTATTAATTGACACCTTCGAATCGATATAAATACTGATATTTTTCCCCTCTTTTTGATACTCTTCTTTGATCTTTTGCGCCGTTTGCCAGATCATATCCGGTTTGGTTTGCATTCCGCGAATCTGTTTTTTTGTCAGAATGCGTTTTAATTTATAACGTTTTTTTTCACCGGTGGCATGGTCCACTACATAGAATTTGGAATAGCCACTTCGGTTGCGCAACATCATTCGCCAACTTAACCGATGGCCTTCCTCCGTCCATAAAACATCACCTTCGATCAACCAGTGTCGCAATGGGAAAGCCAGCTGAAAAATAAAATAAGGGATAAAAAAGTAAAGCAGTATGCGCTTTCCATAATCTGCAGTTTGAAGATTTGTTTCCGTTACGATTCTTTTTCTGAAAAATAGCTTGCGTATGGTTTCCGGTGGAAAAAGCAAGATGCAAAATGACAATGCCAGGAACGGAAAAATCCCAATACCAAGATGTATTTTATTAAAAAAATGGAAAATCACCGAGGCGATAAAAGCCAGCATTCGCGTACGACGCCATAGCATTAACGGAACAACGAGTAAGTCGAAAAGGATACCGGCATAGGCGATAAACAGGTAAAACCATTTCTGAGAATATAATGTCTTTAAGGATGGCGTGGCATGTTTACTCAGCATTTCCCGGGTAAAAGTACCGTCAAGCCAGTCGGGGTATAATTTGGCTACCGTTGCATAAAAGTAAACAATACCAACCTGCAGAATTAGAACCCAAATACACCATTGCGGTATTTGGGTTTTGCGGATCGATGGTTTTAATTTGGCATCTACCGAATTGGAACAATTGGCCGGTAAAAAAAACAACATAATGCCAAGTAACAACAGCAAATAATGATGATTGTTATAGGCGGTTTTTTGCATAAAGTAAACACCAGCCCATAGAATCGTGAACAACGCCATGCTAAAACGGTAGAACAATCCGATTGAAATAAACAGTCCAATAATGCCCATGGCATAGAAGTAATAGAGCATACCATCACCCGGCAGCGGCTGTAACCATTCCATTCCGATATGTGTAAAAGTGTAGGAGGGAAGCATAAAATTGCGACGCACCCAGTCGGAGCTGACGGATTGTAAACAATGTAGCGTGATCAATAAACCAAAAACAATCCTGAAAAGGATTAATTGCGAATTGTCAATCGGGGTAAATAAGGCGGATAGTAACTGATCCTGCTTTTTTTGTATTTGCCTTTTTATCAGTTTTAAGCGATTGAAGGCTAAAACGTTAGCGAATCGATAATCTTTTAACATAAAAAAATCTTAATCAAAAGTTAGGGCAAAGTTAAAAAAATATCGGACTTATTTAGACTTATTAAAAATAAATATATAGCTTTGCCCGAAATTTAAAGATTGTATGAACCGAATATTACTTTTACTACTCGCCGGAATTTCATATACTGGATACGCACAAACGGTTGATTCTACGAGTGTTAAGCAGCTTAAAGAACAAATCAAAAAGGAGCTTAGAGAAGAGCTTCGACAAGAAGTAAAACAAGATTTTGCCAACGATAATAAAAACCTTTTTAACTGGAGCAAGTTTACCCTTAGCGGTTATGGAGTGGTGAATTATTACAATTACCGACGCTATGATACCGATCTTGGAATGAAAGATAAATTTGATGCCGAACGTTTAAATCTATATCTGGGTTATAATTTTAACGATTGGATTAGTTTTAAATCGGAAATTGAATTCGAACATGGTGGAACCGGTTCTACGGTCGAACTGGATACACAGGAAGAAGCCGGAGAATACGAACAGGAAATCGAAGCGGGTGGAGAAGTGAAAATCGAACAGGTTCACGTTAATCTGGCCATCCGTCCGTATTTTAATGTTCGTGTGGGACGTATGAAAATCCACTTTGGACTGGCACAGGATTTAGACCGTCCGATCTCGTATTTTACGACGCACCGTCAGGAAATGGAAAATGAAATTCTGCCTTTAGGATGGTATGAAAACGGGGTACAATTCCACGGTACTTTCTGGAAAAAACGATTCAAATACGAAGTGTCGGTAACCAATGGTCTGGATGCTTCCGGGTTTAGTTCCCGCGGTTGGATTAAAGAAGGGTATCAAACCCGTTTTGAGATGTCTGTTGGCGAAAGCTGGGCTTTAACAGCGCGTTTGGATTATAAATTCGGAACACACAAAAATACCTATTTCGGGGTTTCGGCCTATATTAATGATGCCGCAGCAAACCGTCCGAAAAACGATATGAAAGAGTCAGCTTACGTGACGATATTCGAAGGACATATTACCTATGATGAGGATTACCTGCGTTTTAACTCGATTTTCCTATATGGAAACCTTGAAAACTCCAATATTGTTTCCCGTAAAAATGCCAGTTTGTCCAATAACTTGGGTGTAAAAAGAACACCGGTTGGGAAAAATGTAGTCGGATTTTCTGCCGAGGTGGGTTACGAAATCCTCCATTTCATTAATCCGCAGGCCAAACAAAAAGTATATCCGTTTTTGCGTTACGACTACTACGACACCATGCATGAAGTGGAAGGAAACGTAGTGCGTAAGCCGCGTTGGGAACGCAGCGCTATGATGGGTGGATTTAACTGGTTTGTACATCCGCAGATCGTGTTAAAAGCACATTATCAGAACCGTCGATTGGGATCGTATCAGTTTGATCCGGTAACATCGCTAAATACAGGTGAAAGACAACAAGAGAATACTTTTTCTGCCGGAATCGGATTCTCGTTTTAATAAAAATAACTCAAATTTTAAATAGATGAAAAGAAGAATTTTAAGTCTGGGATTTATTGCAATGGCAATGACATTAGCAAATTGTAGTGATAATGACGATACTAATTATGTAGACCCGAACGCTTCATTATTTTCGGATGTAATTGGTAATGTGTCATCAAATGTAGTGGTAGAAACCTATAAAACATTAAACCAAAGAGCCGGAGAATTAAGAACGGCAGTCAATACGTTGGCAACAACACCAAACGAAACCAATCTTGCTGCTGCAAGACAAGCATGGGTAAATACTCGTAAACCGTGGGAACAATCGGAAGGATTCCTTTACGGACCGGTAGCGGATGACGCTTTAGGAAACGGAGGTTTGGATCCGGCAATGGATACCTGGCCGGTTGACGTTGAAGCGATGAACAACATCCTTAACAGTGGTCAGCAAATTACTGCGAATGTAATTGCAGCTAACCCGGAAGCACGTGGATTCCACTTAATCGAGTTTTTATTATGGGGAGAAAACGGAACCAAAACGGCGGCTCAACTTACGGCTCGTGAGTTACAATACCTAAAAGCAGCTGCAGAAGATTTACAAAATAACACTCAAACATTAATCAACGGATGGAGTGCTTCTTCCGGAAATTATGTTGGATTTTTCCTTACAGCCGGAAATTCCGGAAACGTAAAATATCCGTCTCAAAAAGCGGCATTGGAAGAATTTGTTCACGGAATCATCACCATTGCAGATGAGGTGGCTAACACCAAAATCCAGGAGCCGTTAAACGGACCGGATGGAGAAGGAGTTACGCCTCAGGCTGAAGAATCCCGTTTTAGTAAAAATTCACTTTTAGACTTTGCCGATAACATTCGTAGTATTCAGAATGTTTATTTAGGGGATTACGGAAGTGTAAATGGAAAAGGATTAACCGATGTGGTTGCAGCCAGAAATCCGCAATTGGATACGACGATCAAAGCAAAAATTGCAGAGTCAATTTCAGCAATCGAAGCTATTCCGGTATCGTTTACGGATGCCATCTATAACAACAGACCGGCAGTTGAAAATGCACAGCAAAAAGTGAACGAATTGTTCAGCATGTTGCAAACGCAATTGTTACCGTTAATTAATAACTAAGTATAGTAATTGCCATAGTAACTATAATTTTGACCGTGATTTAGTTTCACAAGTTGTAATTAATTTGTGAACCTTCATTATGATGTCTTCCTAATCCCTCACCTAATACAATTTAAGTGAGGGATTTTCCAATGAAAAACAACATGATAAAAAAATACATAGCATTAGGCTTGTTGGGAATAATACTGGGTTCCTGTAGTAATGATAACAATTCGGACGAATATGAAAATATTCCGGATTTAAATGAACGGTTAATGGCGGGAGGCGAAACAACTGTTTTCCTGTCAACCAGTAATGCGTTTAGTACGCCGGCACCTAATCTGGATCCGCAAAGTTTGGGAATCCATTTGTCGGGTGATGTACAGTTTGAATCGATTTTTGTGACGGCACCGGCAAATGTCAACTCCGGATTAGGGCCAATTTTTAATAATTCATCCTGTATCGCCTGTCACCCAAGAGACGGACGATCGGCTTTTCCAATTGTGATCAATAATCGAAGTGGTTTATTGGTTCGCGCCAGTATTCCGGGAATGGATGCGCATGGTGGACCACTTGCTGCTCCGGGTTTTGGTTTGCAGATTCAAAATCAGGCTTTATTCGGATATACGCCCGAAGCAGCCTATCAGGTTACTTTTGAAGAAATTATCGAAACGTTGGCCGATGGTACGGTTGTACGACTTCGAAAACCGGTTATCACCTTAACAAATCCGTATATGCCGTTTCCGGCGGGTATGATGACATCACCGCGAATCGGAACACCTGTTTTTGGATTGGGACTTTTAGAAGCCATTCCGGAAGCGAATATCCTGGCCTTACAGGATATCAATGATAATAATGGTGACGGAATTTCAGGAAAAGCCAATTATGTCTGGGATCCGGTGTTACAGCAAACCGTATTGGGACGTTTTGGATGGAAAGCCAATACCGGAACCATTTTGGTACAATGTGCGGCGGCTTATGTGGAAGATATGGGAATTACCAATTATGTATTTCCGAATGAAACCGGACACAACCAGTCAAACGGACAGGATGGTCTGAATGATGATCCGGAAATTGCCAATAGTGTTTTGGATCAGGTGGCGTTATATTGTAGAACACTGGCCGTTCCGGCACCACGAAATATTGGTAGCCGACAGGTACGGGAAGGTGCTGCAATTTTTGAACGAATTGGCTGTACACAATGTCATACACCAAAACAAACCACTGGATATAGCCCGATTGCCGCTTTATCGAATCAGGTTATTTATCCGTATTCCGATTTGCTGTTGCATGATATGGGTGATGGATTGGCCGATAACCGTCCGGATTTCCTTGCAAATGGTAAAGAGTGGAAAACACGACCATTATGGGGAATCGGTTTAACGGAATTGGTAAACGGGCATACGCATTTTCTACACGATGGACGCGCGCGAAATATAACCGAAGCCATTCTATGGCATGGCGGTGAAGGACAAAATGCAAAAGATCGTTTTAAACAACTTTCTACAGCGGAGCGAACTTCATTATTAGCCTTTTTAAACTCCTTATAAAAGTACATCTTTATAAAGGTATACTTTAAAGTTACACCTGACAGGTTTCCAAAACCTGTCAGGTGTTTTAATTTATGGCATAAAAAAAGCCGGTGTGAGAAGCACCGGCAATTCTTTTTAACTAACCCTAACCAAATGAGAAATCATTTATTACTCTGCAAATGTCCGACATTTTTTTTAGCACTTGTGTTAACGGAATGTTATTTGTATGTTATTGATAATTAAAAAAATAGATTCTTAAGAATACTTTAAGATTTTTCTTTCTCAAAGGCTACTTATTCCATTTTTTATAATTTTTAGATTATTTTTTGTCCTGTACCGCGAACACTTTTTTCAGTAGATCGGAGCTTCTTGAATTCAGGTTTCCACGGATATCTTTTTCCTCTACCGAAATCATTTTAAATACTCCTTTCATAGCTTCGTTGGTTACATAATCGGTTAAATCCGGATTTACTTTTTTAACCAAAGGCAGGGTGTTGTATTTATTGATAATTCCTGTCCATACTTTATCAGCACCTACATTTTCAAACGATGTTTTAATAACCGGATTAAATTTCGAGTATAATGCTGTTGACGTTGACGTTTGTAAATAGCTTGTTGCAGCCGTATCATTACCCATTAAAATATTTTTAGCATCGGTAAAAGTCATTCCTTTAATAGCGTTGACAAAAATAGGAGTAGCTTCTTTTACGGCATCTTCGGCGGCGCGATTCATCACTTTTATACCTTCGTCTGCAAGGCTCCCCATTCCCATGCTACGTAGGGTTTTGTCTACTTTTTGTAACTCTTCCGGCATCAGGATTTTAACCATTTCGTTTTTATAAAAACCATCTACCTGTGTCAGTTTGGTTACCTGTTTTTCGATCCCTTTGTTTAAGGCCTCTTTTAAACCCGCTGCAATATCGGTCTGACTCAACAATCCGGTTCCGGTGCTTTGTGTTTTGGTAGTACCTTTTATTTTATCGGTTAATTGTTTTAAAATCTGCGCATCGGCTTGACTGGATAGTGACAAAAATGCAAGGAGTAAAATTATTCTTTTCATAGTATTTGTTATTGATGTTCAAAGGTAATCAAAGTTTGTACCAAAAATTTAGTATAATTTTTAGTTATCGAAAAATAAGAACAATCAATTTGATTTATGGTTTTCGTGTAGATGCATTCGGTAATTTTGAGTACATTTAAAGTGCTATAGAGATTGATTCTCAAAACTTTAAATCCTTAAATCGTTTGTTAATCCAAAAATCTAAAAAAATGAAAGCACACAACAAACTAACAACTGCCTCAGGAAAACCTTACGTTGAAAACGAAAATTCGCAGACCGTTGGCGCTCGCGGACCGATTTTACTTCAGGATTTTATTCTTCACGAAAAAATGGCCAGCTTTAATCGGGAGCGTATTCCGGAAAGAGTGGTACACGCCAAAGGTTCCGGTGCCTATGGAACTTTTACGGTTACCCATGATATTTCGAAATATACCAAAGCAAAAGTATTTAATACGATAGGAAAAGAAACCCGTGTGTTTCTGCGCTTTTCTACGGTTGGAGGAGAAAAAGGATCGGCCGATTCGGAACGCGATCCGAGAGGTTTTGCGGTGAAATTCTATACCGAAGACGGAAATTGGGATCTGGTAGGTAACAATACGCCGGTTTTCTTTATTAAGGATCCTAAAAAATTCGGGGATTTTATCCACACACAAAAACGCGATCCGCAAACGAATTTAAAATCGCCAACCATGATGTGGGATTTCTGGTCGCTAAACCCGGAAAGTTTGCATCAGGTACTTATCTTAATGTCCGATCGCGGTACACCGAAAGGCTATCGTTTTATGCACGGATTTGGAAGTCATACGTTTTCGATGATTAACGATAAAAATGAACGTTTTTATGTGAAGTTCCATTTTAAATCGGCTCAGGGAATCAAAAACTTTACCGGTCAGGAAGCCGATCAAATGCGTGCGGAAGATATGGATTATGCGCAACGCGATTTGTTTGAAGCGATCGAAAACGGACATTATCCGCGTTGGAATCTGAGAATTCAGGTAATGACGGAAGCAGAAGCGCAAAACTATCATATCAACCCGTTTGATCTTTCCAAAGTATGGCCGCATGGCGATTATCCGCTTATCGATGTGGGTGTCTTGGAATTGAATCAGAATCCGGATAATTATTTCCAGGATGTAGAACAGTCGGCTTTTGCTCCGGCACATGTAGTGGATGGAATTGGTTATTCGCCCGATAAAATGTTACAGGGACGTTTGTTGTCCTACCCGGATGCACACCGTTATCGTTTGGGTTCCAATTTCGAACAGATTCCGGTAAACCGTTGTCCGTTTGCAGTGAACAATTACCAGCGCGACGGAGCAATGCGTGTTGATGGAAACGGCGGTAGTAATCCGAATTATTTCCCGAATAGTTTCGATAACATTGAAGTGGATCAATCGTATAAAGAACCGGCCTGGGATTTAGGAAATTCTATAGCCGACTGGTACGATCGCAATGCGGAAGGTGAAAATGATCATTATTCACAGCCGGGTAAACTGTTTGATATTATGACACCGGAAGCCAAACAAAATACCATCAATAATATTGTTGGTGCTATGAAAGGCATTGGCGGTCCTAAAAAAATGGAAATTATCAATCGTCAGCTTTGCCACTGGTTCCGTGCCGATGCCCGACTTGGAATGGGGATTGCACAGGGATTGGGTGTAGAAATTGATATGGATAGCATCCACAAAGGATAAAACAAATCGTATATCGATTTTAAAAAAGGCGCAGATAAGCGCCTTTTTTATTTATAAAAGATCGTGTTTAGGGTTTATAGGGCTGATGATCATAGCTTAATCCACGGCTAAATTTCCATACGCCATTTTCCAGTAACCAGACATGTGTAAATTGTGCGATACTGGTTGGATATTCCTGCTTGTTTTTCCCGGTTTCATAAAACCGGTGTTTTCCCGTTTGAATGGCACCATACAAAACACCGTTTTGTTGTAGAGGGTATACTTGCAAGCTTCCGCGAAGCAATGCTCTGCGGGACTTGTATTCCGATTTACAAAGTCCGTTTTGGATTCCGGAAATAAATTCGACTTTGGATTTTGTGATACCTCCCAAATCGTGGTAAAACTCAAAATGATCACTGATAAGATTTTCAAATTGGCGGATGTCGCAGGTGTTGAATCCCACATTAAATAAAAGACTGTCTTTTTCCTGTAATGTCCGATACAATTCAGAGCTATGTTGCTCCTGACCGAACAGTTTGGTCGTCAGACAAAGTAGGAGTAGTAAAAATCCCGTTTTTTTCATCATTTTCTTTTATCAGTCCGGTAAAACGATAGTTTGTTACAGTCGGTCGGAGTAGTTTTTCGCAATCGAACACATTCGATTAATTGTGAAATCGTATTTTTTGTGTTATAAAAATAGGCTTAAACCGTGTTGAAGCGCAATCTATTAACAACCGAACACTTTTTTAATCTTGCAGAATTCACTACATTGCGACCTCAAAATTCAGAATAATAATGGAACAAGCACAACCTTACCAACCTGTTAATAAAGTCCGTATTGTAACGGCTGCGTCGTTATTCGACGGGCACGATGCGGCGATCAACATCATGCGTCGAATTATTCAGGCAACCGGTGTTGAGGTGATCCACTTAGGTCACGACAGAAGTGTGGAAGAAGTAGTTAATACAGCGATCCAGGAAGATGCCAACGCAATTGCAATGACGTCGTACCAGGGTGGACATAATGAATATTTCAAGTATATGTACGACCTTTTAAAAGAAAAAGGAGCCGGACATATCAAGATTTTTGGCGGTGGAGGCGGTGTGATCCTTCCGGAGGAAATTAAGGAATTACACGAATACGGAATTACCCGTATCTATTCGCCGGATGACGGAAGAGAGTTGGGATTACAAGGAATGATCAACGATTTGGTACAACGTGCCGATTTTCCGGTTGGGGATGTCTTAAACGGAGAGATCAATCATTTGGAAGAGAAGAATCCGACGGCAATTGCACGTGTGATTTCTTCGGCTGAAAACTTCCCGGAAGTGGCCAAAGATACTTTGGATCAGATTCATCAGAAAAATAAAGAAAATCATATCCCGGTATTGGGAATCACCGGAACCGGTGGTGCTGGTAAGTCGTCTTTGGTCGATGAACTGGTACGTCGTTTCCTGATCGATTTCCCGGAAAAAACAATCGGTTTGATTTCTGTCGATCCATCGAAACGAAAAACAGGTGGTGCTTTATTAGGCGACCGTATTCGTATGAATGCGATTAACAATCCAAGAGTTTATATGCGTTCTTTGGCAACACGTCAGTCCAATCTGGCATTGTCAAAATATGTGGCGGAAGCGATTGAAGTGCTAAAAGCTGCGAAATACGATTTGATTGTATTGGAAACATCTGGTATCGGTCAGTCGGATACAGAAATTTTAGAACATTCGGATGTTTCATTATATGTGATGACACCGGAGTTTGGAGCGGCGACACAGTTGGAAAAAATCGATATGTTGGATTTTGCCGACTTGGTTGCGATCAATAAATTCGATAAAAGGGGAGCATTGGATGCGATTCGCGATGTGAAAAAACAATACCAGCGCAACCATAACCTTTGGGACGTTAACCCGGATGCGATGCCGGTTTTCGGAACGATCGCTTCTCAGTTTAACGACCCGGGAATGAACACGCTTTACAAATCCATCATGGATAAAGTAGTCGAAATAACGGGTGCCGCTTTACAGTCGACTTTTGAAATTACCCGCGAGATGAGCGAGAAAATTTTTGTGATTCCACCACATCGTACCCGTTATTTATCGGAAATCGCCGAAAATAACCGTAAATACGATCAGGTAGCGGTTAGTCAGCAGGATGTGGCTCAAAAATTATACGGAATTTTTAAAACCATCGAAACCGTTTCGGGTCAAAAACCATTGATCAATAAATCAGGAATCGATGAGGATTCGGTAGCCATTGCCGATGACGATAAAAAATTATTCCTGTCGTTATTATTAAAAGAATTCGACAGAGTAAAAATGAACCTGGATCCCTACAACTGGGAAATTATTCTAACCTGGGATGAAAAAGTAAACAAATACAAAAACCCGGTTTACAGTTTTATGGTTCGTGATAAAGAAATCAAAATCGCGACACATACCGAAAGTTTGTCGCATTCGCAGATACCAAAAGTAGCACTGCCGAAATACCAGGCATGGGGCGATATTTTACGTTGGTCGTTACAGGAAAACGTACCGGGAGAATTCCCGTTTGCATCCGGATTGTATCCGTTTAAACGAGAAGGAGAAGATCCAACCCGTATGTTTGCCGGAGAAGGCGGACCGGAACGTACCAACCGTCGTTTCCACTATGTAAGTTTGGGAATGCCGGCAAAACGTTTGTCTACCGCTTTTGATAGTGTGACCTTATACGGAAACGACCCGGGGCACCGACCGGATATTTACGGAAAAATCGGAAATGCCGGAGTATCGATCTGTTGTCTTGACGATGCGAAAAAATTATATTCCGGATTCAATCTGGCACACCCGATGACGTCGGTAAGTATGACCATCAACGGTCCGGCACCGATGTTGTTAGGATTCTTTATGAATGCCGCTATTGATCAGCAATGTGAATTGTATATCAAAGAAAACGGATTGGAGAAAGAAGTAGAAGCTAAAATTGAGGCGATCTACAAGAAAAAAGGCGTGGCGCGTCCGCGTTATAACGGTGATCTGCCAAAAGGTAACGACGGATTGGGATTAATGCTATTGGGCGTTACCGGAGATCAGGTTTTACCGTTGGATGTTTATAACGACATCAAAGTAAAAACATTAGCGCAAGTGCGTGGAACCGTTCAGGCGGATATCTTAAAAGAAGATCAGGCACAAAATACCTGTATTTTCTCTACGGAATTTGCGTTGCGTCTGATGGGTGACGTTCAGGAGTATTTTATCACGAAAAACGTACGTAACTTCTACTCGGTTTCGATTTCCGGATACCATATTGCCGAAGCAGGAGCCAACCCGATTACGCAGTTGGCCTTTACGCTGGCAAACGGATTTACCTATGTAGAATACTACCTGAGCCGTGGTATGAACATCAACGATTTCGGACCAAACCTGTCGTTCTTCTTTTCAAACGGTATCGATCCGGAATATGCGGTTATCGGACGTGTGGCGCGTAAGATTTGGGCGAAGGCGCTTAAATTAAAATACGGAGCCAACGAAAGAGCGCAGATGTTAAAATACCATATTCAGACTTCCGGGCGTTCGTTACACGCACAGGAAATCGATTTTAATGATATCCGTACGACTTTACAGGCGCTATATGCGATTTACGATAACTGTAACTCGTTGCATACCAATGCATACGATGAGGCGATTACTACGCCAACCGAAGAATCAGTACGTCGTGCGATGGCTATCCAGTTGATCATTAATAAAGAGTTAGGATTGGCGAAAAACGAAAACCCAATCCAGGGATCGTTTATCATCGAAGAACTAACCGATTTGGTTGAGGAAGCCGTTTTAGCCGAATTCGACAGAATTACCGAAAGAGGTGGTGTGTTGGGTGCTATGGAAACGATGTACCAACGTTCTAAAATTCAGGAGGAAAGTTTGTACTACGAAACCCTGAAACATACCGGAGAATTCCCGATTATTGGTGTGAATACATTCCTAAGTTCGAAAGGTTCGCCAACGGTTGTTCCGGCTGAGGTTATCCGTGCGACGGAAGAGGAAAAACAATTCCAGATTCATACCTTGGAAAACTTACATCAGGCGAATGCAGCTGAAGTGGCAAAACAATTGGAAATTATCCAGGAAGCGGCGATTCAGAATGAGAATATTTTCGAAAAGCTAATGGATGCTGCGAAATACTGTTCTTTAGGTCAGATCACAGCAGCTTTGTTTGAAGTAGGTGGACAATACCGAAGAAATATGTAATAACATATGATCATTATATAATAAAAAAGAGCACCCATTACGGGTGCTCTTTCAGTTATAACTAACCTCGATTATTAATTAATAATTATCTTCTTGGTGGTGGATTGGTTTTCGGAAGAAAGGCGTAACAGGTAAAAACCTTGTGGCAGCTCGTTTAACGTATAAACTTCCTGATTGTGTGCCGGTTTTTTGATTTGCTGTACGATTTGACCACTAACGTTAATCAATTGAATTTCGTCCAGTTCTTTTTCCGAATAAATATTGATGGTATGATTGGTTGACGGGTTTGGATATACCGATATATTGGCAATCGCTTCAAAACTATCCGTAGCCAGTGTTGGTCCCCAGATAATTTGTACGTATTCCGGATGGTCAATATAAGGATTACGGTTGTTCTGACGGGCATAAATCGCATTGTTACGATCGATTTCACGCTGACTTACCGGATCCTGTGTATGCCAGGTGTATAAAATGCGAAGGAATGTAGTGGTGAATACCTGATTGCTGGTACCGTTAAACATCGCATAGGTATAGCCGGATACTGTATTTTCGTAGCGAGTGGCGAAGTAAAAATACATACGGGCAATATCCCCTTTAAATTCATCAATCGGTTCGAACACGGTTCCGGTGTATCCGGCAGCATAACCGCTATTGGAAGCCGATCCCAGTTTGGATCCGTTGGTTGAAGTCCACGTGGCGGTTCCTACAACACCGTGTGGCCAGTTGTCTCTTCTGTTATTTACATATCCGTCGGTTGGTGGAATATGATGCGCATCGGAATACATTGGTGTCTGTGATCCGAAAACCGATTGTGGAATGGTATGTTCCCTGTTGTAGCATACGCCTTCTGCAGTATAATTTCCACATTGGTCGGTTTGGTACGTATAGCTATAGGCATCCGGGCCGGCTGGTTTTTCTGAATAAATATCTAAAATAGTGTTGTCGTTTTCGTAGTAATGATCACGGTCCGATGTACCGTAGGTTGTCCAAAGACCATTATAAGTTCTGTCTGTGTGTCCCTTAATAATGTTATAAAGCTGAGTTTTTAAGGTATACCCGGTACCGGTGGCCGAATTGTAATACCCGGCCGGGATCTGACTAAATCCCAAAAATACCGACAATAATAGTACGGTAGTGTAAAGTTTTTTCATAAAAGAAATAATATTTAGGATTCAAATGTAGAATGTTTGGTGTTACAAAAAAAGAATTTTAACTATTTAGAAACGAGTCTATTACAAAAAAGTTTCTGTAAGGTTTATTTTGTAGGAAAATTTATAGTCAACTTTTAACATTTCGTGACGTCTGTAAAAAAACGACATAAAAAAAGCCTGCTGAAAAGCAGGCTTTTTTTATAGGGTATAACTGTATTCTAGTTGATAATAACTTTTTTGGTCGTACTCATATTTTCAGACGACATACGGATCAGATAAAAACCTTGTGGTAAATTTTCCAGCGTATATACTTCCTGATTGTGTACCGGTTTTTTGATTTGTTGTATGATTTGTCCGTTGATGTTGATCAATTCAATCTCATCCAATTCTTTTTCCGAATAAATATTGATTTTCTGATCGTTGGATGGGTTTGGATATACCATAACATTCGCTAATAGATCAAAACTATCCGTAGCCAACATACCCGGCCAACGATTTTCGGCTACTGGTCCGCCCCAGATTACCGTCGCCAGATATGGGTTGTCGATAAACGGGTTACGATTTCCTTGTCCGAAAGAATTACTGGCATTTCCTAAATACGTATTTCTACGGTCTTCATATTCCGAAACCGGATCTTCTGCATTCCATTGTAATAATAAGGTCATCATGTTACTATCAGATGAAACCGTCGATCCTGTTGCTACATTCTTAGGCAAACAACGGGTTGGGTAACGTAGGTACATATACATAATCATACGGGCCACATCGCCTTTCCATTCGTCTCCGGGATACCATCCACCTGAAACGGATCCCGAGTTACCGGAACCGGCTGCAAATTTTAAACTACCTCGTGCACCGTTACGTTGTACGTCGGAAGCACGTAAATGATGTGCATCGGCACCAGGTCCCGAGGTTCCTAAATCCGGAGTTCCCAATGATTTTGCAAAGGTGTGTTCGCGGTTCCATTGACAGGTTGTTCCACCGCCATTACTGTTTTTACTACGTCTTCTGTGATCGTTGTCATCCGATGAAGAAGAAGGGCAAATGTTGTTGCTAAATCCGTATAGTAATAATACGTTGGCATTGGAGGCGTCATTCGGATCCAGATCGATAATCTTGTCTACGTCCCAAATGTCGTCATAGCTCAACGTTCTGGTGTGCGTGTTCGTGATTTTAGTCGCTAGCGCACTTTTTAAGTTGCTACCGGTCACGGTCCAGTTAAACCCGTTATAGTACGGAGAGGCTGGCGCACCTGCTTGTGCGAAGCCCAATAGAGGAGAAAGGGCTAACGCGAGTGAGTAAAGTTTTTTCATGTTAAGTCAGTTTATACAATTTGTTTATCAGGGTTTTCGGTTGAAAAGTGCCATATAAAATCCGTCAAATCCGGATTCCGACGCCAAAACCTTAATGTCTTTTACAAATTCAAATTGCTTTCCGGATTCGGTTTGAAGAAACTTCTGAACCTGTTCCTGATTTTCGGAAGGCAATACGGAACAGGTGGCATATACCAGTTTCCCGCCCGGTTTTACAATTTTAGAGTAGTTTTCCAATACTTCCGCCTGTACTTTACGGATGTTGTCGATAAACTCCGGTTGTAGTTTCCATTTGCTGTCCGGGTTACGTTTTAAAACACCCAAACCGCTACATGGAGCATCGATTAATACACGGTCGGCTTTTTCATGTAATTTTTTGATCACCTTCGTACTGTCGATGATACGGTATTCAATATTAAAAGCACCGTTTCTTTTTGCGCGGATTTTTAGCTGTTTTAATTTGCTTTCATACAAATCCATTGCGATTAACTGGCCTTTGTTTTCCATTAAGGAAGCCATATGCAATGTTTTTCCACCGGCTCCGGCACAAGTATCGACAACGCGCATTCCCGGTTTGATATCCAGAAAACGGGCAACCATTTGTGATGAGGCATCCTGTACTTCAAACATACCTTCTTTAAAGGCATCGGTAAGGAATACATTCGCACGTTCTTTTAAAATTAAGGCATCCGGATAGTCCGAGTGGAATTCCGTTTCGATGTTCAGGTCCATTAAGATAGCACGAAGCTTTTCTTTGGTCGTTTTTAGTGTATTAACACGTAAAATAACTTTTGCCTGTTCGTTTTGCGAGGCAATTTCTTTAGACCATAACGCTTCGCCCAATTCCTGTACACCAATTTCGTCCATCCAGTCCGGAATGGATTCTCTGTATTTTCTGATTTTTGACAATTCGTCAAAACGGCCTTTTATTTTTCGTACCGGCGTACTTTCAAAATACTTCCAGTCCGGTAGGGTATACCCACGTAAAACAGCCCAAACGGCAAAAATACGCCATACATTGTCCCGGTCATACGGTTCTTTAACTTCAGCTATTTCAGTGTATAAACGTTTCCAACGTACAATTTCATAAATGGTTTCCGCAACGAACTTTCGGTCGTGGCTTCCCCATCTTTTGTCTTTTTTTAAGGCGCGTGCCACTACTTTGTCGGCATATTCTCCTTCGTTGAAAATAGCCATTATCGAATCAATAACGGTAAAAACCAGGTTTCTGTGTAATCTCATTTGTGTAAAAATCAGCTTGCAAAGATAGTTAATTTATTTACTTGCAAGCCTATCTGTATCGGTTAATAAATGAAGAGGGCGTTTCGCCACATTTTTTTTTAAATAGTCTCGAAAAATAAGCATAATCGTCATAGCCTAATAGAGTGGCTACCTCTGCAAAATTGTTCTTAAACCGGATCAATTCCCGTTTGGCTTCCAGAAACACCCGATCCAAAATTACGTCGGAAGTGGTTTTGCCTACCATTGATTGTGTGATACGGTTTAAATGCTTCGGACTCACATTAAGCCATTCGGCATATTGCGAAGGTGATTTTTCGGATTTATAGTGCTTTTCAATCAATCGTTCGAGTTCCTGAAATCGCAAGGCGTACGAATGTTGTACAGCGGTAGCGGTCGCATTTTTTTCAATATACAAGCGGGTACTGTCGATATAAATCTGATCGATCAGACTGAGGATTTTTTGCATTTTTAAAACAGCCTCATTTTGATTTTCTTGCAGAATTTTGCGAAATAAGGATTCGAAATCGGTTGCATCATTGTCAAGATATAAAAACGGAGCGTTTTGGACACTGTAAAAAAACGGGTAGTTGTGAATCTTGATCCGATTGTAATGCAGGTCATAAAAAGCCTGCGTATGGAAAAAAATATAACCGCGAATGTCTTCCGACAATTCCCAATGGTGTGTTTGTCCGGGATTTAGGAAAAAAAGACTACCGGGTTTTACGGTATACGTCGTAAAATCAATTTCATGGATACCGCTTCCCTGCGTAAAAAGTACAGTCAGGTAAAAATTGTGTTTATGCGGTTTGTGAATGTTACGATGATTGGTAATGATGTGGTTTTCAATAGTATTTGCGTAGAATTCCTTACGGGTTTCGCCCGGTTCGAATTGTTTTATGTCGAGAATAGCAGTTTTCATAAAACGGATTTCGGTATTTTTTATGTCCTAAAAGTACAAAAACTTGTGTAAATCGTCTATAGCTTGTTACCGAATTCTTGTGAAATTTGTATAAAAAAAGAGTTATGTCAATTTTAAAGAACATAGTAACGGAAAAATGTCCTAAATGTCACCAGGGACAGGTTTTTGAAAAGAAAGGAAACATATTGCTTTTTCAGATGCCAAAAATGAATACGCATTGTTCCAACTGTAATCATAAATTTGAAAAGGAACCCGGATATTTTTTCGGATCCATGTTTGTGAGTTATGCCGTAGCGGTGGCCGAAATGGTTGCCTTTTTCCTGATTATCCAGTTTTTTGTGGACAGTTTTGTGACAATTGTAGTGCTTATCGGAATCATGTCGATACTGTTAAGTACCTTTAATTTCAGAATGTCCCGTATGTTGTGGATGTATCTGCTGGATGGAAAAAACAAACGCTTATAGTCAAAAATGTTTGTAAATTAGCCTTTTAAATCCCTTCGGAATGAAAATAAGGCTACTACTGTTTACAACATTCATTTGCTTTTCCTGCAATAAACTAAAACCTACAACCGATACGACCGAAAATAAGGGTTCGTCGGTTGCGCTAACAGACCCCAATGCGGTTACTATCGATACGCTGCTAACGGATAAAATCAGTATCCGGGCAATCACTGTCGACAGTAACCGTATTTGGTATGCCGGAAATAATGGAAAATACGGCTATGTGGCGTTAGACGGTTCGAAGGCCTTTAAAGGACATATCGAAAAAAATGATCTGAAACCCGAATTTCGAAGTATTGCCCAAACTAAAGCGCATGTTTTTATGATCAGTATCGGCAATCCCGGATTGTTATATCGGATTGATAAAGATGGAAGTCATGTACAGTTGGTATATGACGAAAAAGGGGAAAAGGTTTTTTACGATAGTATGCAGTTTTGGAACGACCAGGAAGGTATCGTGGTTGGCGATCCGACCGACGGCTGCTTTTCGCTCCTGATCACCCGGGATGGCGGAGCAACCTGGCAAAAAATCGGTTGTGATCAATTACCGGGTATTGCTGAAGGTGAAGCTTTTTTTGCGGCCAGTAACACCAATATTATTGTAAAAGATAACCATACCTGGGTGGTATCGGGCGGAAAGCGTTCGCGGGTTTTCTTCTCCCCGGATAAAGGAAAAAGTTGGAAAGTAGTCGATACACCAATTATTCAGGGTGAAGCGATGACGGGTGTTTTTTCAGCCGATTTTTACGATAACAATACCGGTTTTGCAGTCGGCGGAAATTATGAAAAGCCAAATCAGAATCACGGAAATAAAATTCGTACAACCGATGGTGGGAAAACCTGGCAAAAAGTAGCCGAAAACAAAGGCTTTGGTTATGGCTCCTGTGTCCAGTTTTTCCCCGGAAGCAATGGTAAGGAATTACTAACTGTAGGGGCTAGTGGCGTCTTTTTTTCAGCTGATTTTGGCGAAAACTGGCAAAAAATAGCCGATTATAAAGATCTGTTTACGATCCGTTTTGTAAATCGAAAAACCGTTATTGCAGCCGGAAATAACAAAATAATACGATTTCGGTTTTAGCAAAACCGGTCAGGTTTCTCAGCACAAAGTAACAAACCTGACAGGTTTCAGGATGCTATATATGTATAATGATTAGTAGTAAAACCTGTCAGGTTTCTCAGCGTAAAGTAACAAACCTGACAGGTTTCAGAAAGTATATATGCATAATGATCACTAGCAAAATCGGTCAGGTTTCTCAGCGTAAGTAACAAACCTGACAGGTTTCAGGATGCTATATATGTATAATGATTAGTAGTAAAACCTGTCAGGTTTCTCAGCGTAAAGTAACAAACCTGACAGGTTTCAGAAAGTATATATGCTAATGATTACTAGCAAAACCTGATAGGTTTTTCTCAGCGCAATAGTAATAAACCTGTAAGGTTTGGAAAGTGTATATAAAACAAAAACCTGCCGATGTTTTGCAACACCTATGCAGGTTTCCTAATAAAAAAGCTCCTTTTTATTATCTTCCGCGGTCTTTCATTTGTCGTAAAAGTTTCCGGTTAAAATCGTCTTCCGCCTTTTTGAGTTTTAAAATTTTTGTCGGACTGATCACGGTTTTCAGATCGGCAATAAATTTAAGTTTCAGGTTAAAAAGTTCCTCTTCTGTATTTTCCATCTGATTCAGAAATACCAAGGCTTCTTTTTCACTCATTTTATCGATGGCTCCCTCATCCATATTGCTTTGAAAAACACGCATTTTTTTATGGCGTAATTCAAATTGTCTTTCGTCAAATGCATTGTAAATCGGCCAGAATTTAGTTGCTTCTTCCGTTGTCAAACCTAATTCGGTTGTGATAAAAGCGACTTTTAATTGTTTGATCTGCTCTCTTTTTTCTCTAAAACCCTGTCCGAAAACCGTAACAGACAGCAATAACAATAGAAAGGGTAGGATTCGTTTTATAGTCATGGCATTATTCATTTAAATAAAGGTCTAAATTGTTGTGATCGGACAGATAGGCTTCTACCGCATCATTGTTTAAAACGATCGATTTTTCCAACGCCTGAATGTCGTTTTCATCCAAATGCTGGATAAGGTCATACGAATTCACATTCGCCTGCAAATACGTTTCCACCGTAGCATCGTCTAAAGAAGTCACCGGATTGGACTGGTTGTTGTAATAGATCGTCAATCCGCCGGCCAGTAAAAGGGTGGCCGCGATGCTCGACATCCATACGCTGCTGCGACGCCATAACGGAATTACTTTGGTTTCCGGTTGCGACAGTCGGTCCATAATACGGGCTTCCATCTGGTCGAAATACGGTTCCGGGGTTGTAAAACCGGAGGTGATTTTTGGATCGTTTTCTAAATTAAACTTTTTCATTATTCTCATTTTTCGTTCTTCGCTAACACTATTTGTGAATTTTAATAGCGTTATTTCCTATTCCTGTTATTTATTTGACAAATTTCCGATTGAAAGGTTTAAACGGAATTCAAATATTCTTCAATTTTTTTTACAGCGTGATGATACGAGGCTTTTAAGGCACCAACCGAAGTTCCGAGGATCTCCGATATGTCTTCGTATTTCAGTTCTTCAAAATATTTCATTTTAAAAACCAGCTGTTGTTTTTCCGGTAAAGTGGCGACGGCTTTTTGCAGTTTTAACTGAATTTCGTCACCGTCGTAATTCACATCGGCTTCCAGTTTGCTCACGGCTTTCGATTGCAATTCTTCGTTGCTGATCCCTGATTTCCGGGCGCGTTGGTTGATAAAAGTGATCGCTTCGTTTGTCGCAATACGATACATCCAGGAAAACAGTTTGCTTTCTCCTTTAAAGTGTTTTAGGTTGTTAAAAATCTTGATAAAGGTATTTTGCAGTACGTCGTCGGTATCGTCGTGATCCAATACTATATTCCGGATATGACGGTACAATGGCCGTTGGTATTCGGTCAATAACCGGCGAAACGCTTCGTTTTGCGTTTTCGGATCGAGTAACTGGCGGATAAAAAGAGCTTCGTCCTGCAAACTGACTGTTTTTATGATTTAGACTAAAGATAACCGAAAAAGTTTAATCGGAAATATCTTTTTTGTGGCGGCAATGGGATACTGGAATAAAGCGTACTTTTGTAAAAAATAACAACACACAATGGTTAAGACCGTAATTTTTGATATGGACGGCGTGATTGTCGATACAGAACCTGTTCATAAATATGCTTATTATAAACACTTTTCAGAATTGGGGATCGATGTTTCGGAAGAAATGTATGCTTCTTTTACCGGGAATTCAACCCGAAATGTGTTTCAGAAATTAAAGGAAAGTTTTATGCTGTCGCATGATGTGGAAGAGTTAATCCTTCGTAAACGGTTCCTTTTTAACGATGCTTTCGATACCAAAGAAGATTTGGAACTGATTGATGGGGTTCGAAAGTTGATCATCGATCTTCACGGTAATGGTATGCAACTCATCCTGGCTTCGTCGGCTTCTAAAGGAACGATCGAAAGAGTGTTTAACCGCTTTGAATTGCATCCGTATTTTACGCATACGGTTAGCGGAGAAGATTTTCCGAAATCCAAACCGCATCCGGCTATTTTTCTACACGCGGCATCTTTGTCGGTGGCTCCAATCGAACATTGTATTGTGATCGAAGATAGTACTAATGGTATCAAAGCTTCGAAAGCTGCTGGTATATTTTGTCTGGCGTATAACAGTATCAATTCCAAACTACAGGATTTGTCGGAAGCCGATCATGAAATCGGACATTTTGATGAGATCAATTATCAGATTGTTTCCCAAATAAAACAACGCTAATAGTATAGGAGCCGTGGATTATCCCACGGCTTTTTTATAGGTCGTCAGGCATTTTTCACGTGCTGTTTTATGATCTACGATAGGTAACGGATAAGCCTCGGTTCCAAGTTCCGGGATCCACTTTTTGATATAGATAAGATCTTTGTCGAACTTTTTTATTTGTTCGGTTGGGTTAAAGATCCGGAAATAGGGCGCGGCATCCACACCCGATCCGGCGGCCCATTGCCAGTTGCCAACGTTACTGGATTGTTCGTAGTCGAGTAGTTTCTGAGCGAAATAGGTTTCGCCCCAACGCCAGTCGATTAAAAGGTGTTTGCACAGAAAGCTGGCCACAATCATGCGGACTCTGTTGTGCATATGTCCGGTGGTGTTCAGTTCGCGCATTCCGGCGTCGACAAACGGATAGCCGGTTTGACCTTCGCACCATTTCCGGAATAAATCTTCGTTATTACTCCATTGGATAGCATCGTATTTTTCTTTAAAACTACGGTGAACCGTATGTGGAAAATGCCACAAGATCTGCATAAAAAACTCCCGCCAGATCAGTTCGTTTAAAAAGGTTTGATTTCGGAAACCAGCCGCTAAGCGCACCATTTGTCGGATGCTCACCGATCCGAAGCGAAGGTGTGGTCCTAATAAAGAGGTGCCGGAAATAGCCGGAAAGTTTCGGGTGTCTTCGTAGTTTTCGACCAACTTTTCCGAAACGTCAAAAGTGGGTACCGTGATTTTGGAGGGTTGAAATCCGATGTCCTGCAGACTTAAAAACGGATAGTCGTGCGACACTATATTTTTCAGAATGGTTTCCGATGGATAATGGTGAAGGGGCGTTTTATAGAAATGTTCTTTCCATTTTTTAGAATAAGGAGTGTAGACCACATAGGGCGTACCATCGTCTTTTACAACCTCACTTTTTTCAAAAATAACCTGATCCTTTGCCGTTTTAAAAGCAATGTCGTTTTCTTTTAACAGGTTATAAACCGCAGTGTCCCGTTTGCGAGCCGATGGTTCGTAATCGTGATTGGTGTAAACGGTAGCAATTTTATTTTCGTGGATCAGTTTTTGAAAAATACTAACAGGATCACCATAAAAAACAGCCAGTGATTTCCCCGATTTCGAAAGTTGCTGTTGCATCTGATCGAGTAGGTTGTGGATAAAACCAACCCGGGCGTCATTGGATGGTAACTGAGAAAGGATACTGGTATCGAAAATAAAAATGGGTAATACCGGAAGTTCGCTGTTAAGAGCGTGAAACAGTGCCGTATTATCGATTAATCGCAGGTCTCTCCGAAACCAAAAAATAGAGATCGTAGTTTGCATATAAAATGTACAGTTGCTTAGCCGGGATAACGGCCGAATAATTGTTCCAGTTTGTTTTTTCGGTAGTCAAAAATGGCCTTTAGCTTTGGTCGGACGAGTAACGGATGAAACAGATTTCCGATAAAACCGAAAGGAACCTGATAATGGATAATATCTTCCATTTCAATGCCACCGTCGATTTCTTTGAAAAAATGTTTGTGATGCCAGAATTTATAAGGACCAAATCGTTGTTCGTCTACAAAAAAAGCATTCGGTTCCACATGGGTGATTTCCGTTACCCATTGCATCTGAATACCGCGAAACGGACTGATTTTATAGTGAATGATCTGTCCGGCAAACATCTTTCTATCGTCACCCGAAAGGGTTTGGAATTTCATATTTTCGGGAGTGATCGTATTGAGATTCGACGGATCCGAAAAAAAAGCCCAGGCTTCGTCTAGTGAAACCGGTAGTTTTTGGTGGGTATGTAGCGTATATAGCCTCATGTAAAACAAAATTACAAATGTTTGCGATTCGGATCAATACCGGCCGGATGGTTTTTTCTTTTAAATTAAAATTAACATTTAAAGTGCGTTTTTTTAGTAAATTCGTTCGCAAATAAACAAAATAGTTATGAAGAGAATTATTATTACTGCGGCTTTTTTTACGGCTACTCTAGCGATTCAGGCTCAGGTAAAAACGCCACAGGCCAGTCCTAAAGCAGAATTGGAACAGGTTGTAGGTTTAACACAAGTAGAATTGGATTATTCCCGTCCGAGTTCTAAAGGAAGAGCTGTTTTTGGTGAATTGGTTCCTTACGGAAAAGTATGGAGAACCGGTGCCAATGCCAATACTACCATTTCTTTCGGTGATGATGTCGTGATCGACGGAAAAACATTGAAAAAAGGAAAATACGCCCTTTATACTTTGCCAAAAGCAGATTCATGGGATGTGATTTTCTATACCGATACAAACAACTGGGGAACTCCTGAAAAATGGGACGATTCGAAAGTAGCTTTACGTACTACGGTTAAACCGGAAACATTAGGTAGAAAAGTAGAAGCGTTTACTATTGCAGTTAATAACGTAGACAACGATAACGGAAGCCTTGAAATTTCATGGGAAAAAACATTAGTAGCCGTTAAATTTACTGTGCCAACACAAAAAATCGCTATGAAGAGCATCGAAGGAGCTTTAGCGGGACCAACGGCTAACGATTATTTTTCTTCAGCACAATATTACTACCAGTCCGGAGGCGATATGAATAAAGCATTGGAATGGGTAAACAAGGCTGTCGGAATGGAAAAAGAAGCGCCTTTCTGGTACCTACGTCTAAAATCATTGATTCAGGCAAAATTAGGTGACAAAAAAGGAGCTATCGAAACGGCAAAAGTATCACAGGCAAGTGCTGAAAAAGCAAACAACGCTGATTATGTGAAAATGAATAAAGATTCGATCTTAGAATGGTCTAAAAAATAATTCCTTTTTATAAGGAGATGAAGCCGGCTATAAGCCGGCTTTTTTTATGCCTGTTTAGTTGCGATTCAAACTTTTGATATAGGCTTTGATCAGCGCGAGGCCTACGGGATCGGTTGTGGTGGTGCCCAGTTTGGGCATATGTAAAACACCGGAAGTTTCCATTCGGAACATAATATTGGGTTGCTGTCGGGCAATACCGGTTTTCCCAAAAGGAATTTCATAAGACAGGTGTAAGTTGGTATAGCCAGCCATACCACCCGGTTTATGGCAATGGGCGCAGTTAAGGTCCATATAGGCTCTGGCGCGTAATGCCAGTGGTTGTGTCTGATCATTATAATCGGGTAAGGCGGTTATTTTTTTTAAAGAAGTGGTATCCAGTAATTGTTGCTGTTGTAAATCGGCCAGTTGGAAAACGTTTTGGTTGTTTCGGATGATCATTCTGTTTAGATTCCGGATTTTCGGACCAATCGGTTGTAGTGTGCCGTTAATGCGATGACAACTATTGCATTCCGTTGCTGTTGGAATATGGTAGTTAATGTCCGGTTTATTGTTTTGTTTAACCACTACCGTGGCACCGTTGGTTAGCAATAGTGCTTCAGTTTGTGAGGCATTCCATTGATAGGTAGCCGCATTCCATTTTCCACTTTTCAGATAGAGTATCCGGGTTTCGATAGGTTGGTTCGGATAATAAAAGGTTTTGGCCAACAGGCTGCCATCCGGAAATTGTGGCAATCCGTCATTTATGATTTTTAATTTTGTTCCCGCAGGTAATTTTAAAAGGCGTTGCTTGTCGGCATGATCGGTATAGAGTGTACTGGAAAGTTCCAGTAAGCGGACGTTATCATAGGGAATACGCTCTTTTAAAGGCCCTTTGAATAATTTCAGGTCGGATAATTTGCCGGGAAAAGTATAATTGTTTTCGAGGTTTCCGGTATTTCGCATTCCAAAATAAACGATGATTATGGAAAAAGTAAGTATGCCGGTTACAACCAGTTTTGAAGCTTTCATCTGAAAGGAGTTGGTTTTAGAACGGACGTAGTAAAGGTCGGGAAGCCAAAGGAGAGAAAGGCCACGGGATTGCCAGAAATATCAGTAGTAGTCCTAAAACAAACCAGATCAGTATCGTTTTGTATTTCTCTTTGTCGGAGGTTATGCGTTTGGCTTTAGACGATCCGATCGAAATAAAAAGTATCGCAATAAACATCAGTATAATATGAATAACACCAAAAAATAACGCTTCTGTATTGAGATTTCCGGATTTATAGGTATCGTAAAAATAGGTTACAAACGGACTTTGGGTATAAAGTAGCATTCCGATCAGGAGTTGTATATGTGAAAAAGTTGCCGTCCAATGCCGCAAACGGTTGTCGGTTTTCGAAAAAGCGGATTGTTTATAGAAACCCAAAACGGATTTCCCAATTGTAATAAGAAGACTGATCAACACCAACCAACGGATTGCGGAATGAAGGGGTAAAAGGACGGAATACATGCTTTTTAAAATTTGTATTTCAAAGATAACTAAAAAAACATACTAATCGGTATGTTTTTTTGATCAAATATTAAAATGAAAGAAAATACGTTATTTATAGGTCAATAAAAATGAGTGGATTATCTTTAAATGATTAATTACATAGTATGAAAAAAGCCTTTATTCTTTGTCTGTGTTCGCTATCGCTATCCGTATCATACGGACAAAAACTAAAAACGGAAATCATTTCTTCTGATATTGATCATTTCTGGGAAGCCTATGATGCGATCAGCGCAACGCCCGATAGTGCGCGTCAGTACGAATTGTTGCAAAAGTTGTATTTCGATAGGGGAACCGAAGGACTTGAAGCGATACGGCAACGCAGACGTTATACGGCCAAAGAGTATATCGACGCCATTAAAAAATATCCGGATTTCTGGAAAACGATTCGGAAAAATACACTTGCGGTAAAAAACGTAAGTCCGGAAATCCAAAAAAATATTGCCAAATTAAAAAAGGCCTATCCGGAATCGCAGTCGGTTCCGATTTATTTTACGGTAGGTGTTTTCCGTACGAACGGAACGATTTCAAATGGAAAAGTGCTTATTGGAAGTGAAATGGCATTGTCGGACCGGAATGTAAATACCGATGAACTTCCGAAGTACCTTCATTCGTATTATAAAAACCTAAACCCGATAGACGATATCGGATTGTTATGTACACACGAATATGTGCATACGCAGCAAAAAGACATGGTCGATAACCTATTGTATTATTGTTTGTACGAAGGTGTGGCCGAGTTTATTTCGACTAAAGTTACCGGAAAACCGTCTTATACGCCGGCGATTGCGTTCGGAAAAAAGAATGAAGATCGGGTTAAAGCACTATTCGTAAGGGATATGCAGCATATCGAAACGACCTACAACTGGCTTTGGGGAACCAATCAGAATGAATTAAAAGAAAGGGATCTGGGCTATTATATCGGTTATGCGATTTGCGAAAAATATTACGATCAGGCAAAAGATAAAAAGCAGGCTATCAAAACACTTATTGAGCTGGATTATAATGAGCCGGAGCAGATCGATGCTCTGGTAAATAGTACCGGTTTTTTCCCCGGAACACTCGCACAGCTTAAAGCGGATTATGAAAGAATACGGCCTACGGTGACTGATATGAAACTATCGGTAGAAACCGGAAAAAATGGGTTAGTTCCATCCGGACCGCTTACGGTAACGTTGACATTTTCGGAAGAAATGGATAAAAATTTCCGGGGATTCGATTTCGGTCCGCTTGGAGAAAGCCATGTATTGCGGATTTCAAAAGTAATCGGTTTTTCGGATGATGGACGTTCGTTTCGTTTTGAAGCCGAATTACAACCGGGGAATCACTATCAGTCGACGGCTACGGTAAATTTTAGAAATAAAGACGGAATCCGCCTGAAACCATTTCTGATCGATTTGACAACAGCAAAATAACTAGATTAAATTGTCCCTTTTCCAGAAAGTCGATTGTTATAAATACGGATAATACTAATTTAAAACGAAAATTATGAAAGAATTTTTAATGCTGATCCGTGAAAATACCAATTACGGCAGCTTGTCGGCACAAGAAATGCAGGAAGATATTGAAAAGCATATGCAATGGGTGGAATCGTTAATCGAGAAAGGACACTTTAAAGAAGGGAATCCATTGGATGCGGAAGGTTATTGTATTCGCGGAAAAGACAGAATTGTTACCGATGGTCCTTTTATCGAAACCAAAGAATGTATCAGCGGGTTTTATTTCCTTTTGGCCGGTTCACTCGACGAAGCAAGGGAAATTGCCAAAGGATGTCCGTCTCTGGAACTTGGTGCAATGGTTGAAATCCGACCGATTATAGCTGCCGATGAAGAATACGGCGGATAAACAATCGGTTAACCGTTTAACGGCACATCTTTTCCGTGATAATGCGGGAAAGATGACTGCCGTATTAATACGGCTTTACGGAATCGATAAACTGGATTGCATTACCGATGCGATTCAGGATACTTTTGAAACGGCCATTCAAAAATGGCGGTATACCGGTATTCCGGATAATCCTGCGGCATGGCTGATGAAAGTCGCCCGGAATAAAACCATTAATATACTGAAACGCGATAGTAAAACTACAGCTGTCGCTGCATCCGATCTTAACGAAACGACGGCACCGGAACTCCCTTTTTCGGATTATGAAATAAGTGATAGTCAGTTGTGTTTACTGCTGGCTTGTTGCCGACTGGATCTTGCTCCACAAAAGAAAATCATAATTACCTTACAGGTGCTTTGCGGTTTTGGGATCGGAGAAATTGCGAATGCTTTACTGATGTCCCGTGAGGCGGTTAAAAAAGCTTTGTACCGAGCCAAAACGGAGCTTAAAAATAAAAAGTACTTATTTGAAAATCCCGACAAAGATGATATTCGGAAACAGCTTTCGCTACTACATACTTCTTTGTATCTGTTGTTTAACGAAGGCTATAAAACAACCAAAGGAAACAGCGGAATCAATACCGACCTTTGTTATGAAGCTATTCGTCTGACTAAAATAGTACGGGAATATGATACGGGAAATTCTGAGACAAACGGATTACTGGCATTATTGTTTTTTAACGTTGCCCGTTTTCCGGCACGGATTACCACGAATGGAGAATGGCTTACATTGGCCGAACAAAACCGAAATCTTTGGGATCATACGTTTATAACTGAAGGATTTTATTATCTGGATCAGGCGCGTCCGGAAAAAGAACTGAATGCGTATTATCTGGAGGCTTTGATCGCTTCGTTACATTGTACCGCTTCCGATTTTAAAGATACCGACTGGCAGGCGATCGTTTATTTGTACCGACAATTAGAGTATCTACAACCGGAATCATCGTTGTTACGGCTTAATCGTATTGTTGCCGAAATGCATATCACCATGACACCAACGTTATTGGAAGCAATTGATCAAATGGAATCCTTATTTGATAACGAAAATCAGTTTGTATTGCTAACGGCAAAAGCCTATGGATACGACAGACTAGGTGATCGTGAATCCGCAGCAGATTACTATCGGAAAGCCTTACCTTATGCCCGTACTGAAATAGATCGTCTTTTTATACTGAAAAAGTTGGTTTAAGAAATTGAAGGAACTTTTGTAAAGTGGCGAGATAGCTTTCGTAACTTTGAGTGCCTTCCAGTTTTCCGATATTGCGAATACCGCCATAACCGGAAATCAAAAACAATGCAATTTGCTGCGGATCGATGTCCGGACTAATGGTTTTTTGCTGTTGTTCGTATCGGATACAGTCGGCAATGGCCAATTTCCAGTCGGTCATCAAAACGGAAAGCGCCTCCCGAAATTTTTCGTTTAACGGTGCTATTTCTTCAATCAGGTTAATCGCCGGACAACCGTAGCGTACATCAAAAAAATCAGTATCGTGTAATAAATTCTGCATCATATCGTAAAAGGTTTCCAATGGTTTTTCGGCTTGTTCCAACGGACGGAGCATTACCTGGTACATATTCGGGCGCATATAATCGTTGATCAATGCCAAAGCCATTTCGTCCTTATTTTTAAAATGATAGTAAAAAGCACCCTTGGTAACCTGAGTGGTTGCGATGATATCGTCGATACTTGTCGACTGATAACCTTTTCGGTAAATCAGTTCGAAGGATTTTTCGAGTAGGAACATTCGGGTGAGGGTTGCTTTCGACATAAATTCGGATATGATAAAGCGAAGGTACTATAAAAATCAGAATGTTTCCGGGTATTATCGCCAGAATGCCTTTACGCGGAGTGCTGACGGCTGCCAAAGTTGTTCGTTTTGAAAATAGTGTTTGACGCGCTGACAAACTTCCGGTGCACCAGTAATATAAGCACATTTGGTTCCCGTTAGTTGCGGTAGCAGCAGGGCTATTTTTTCGGTTATCGCTTCCGGATCGAAAGGATTAAAAACATAATAATCAAACGGAAAACTTCCATCGATATCGGGGAAAATATCCCGTTGATGCGGCGTATAGATAAAGCTGAAAACCTTTTTCCCAACCGGTAAGTTGCGATTGATTTCATACAAATGGGAGAGTGCCGTAATATCGCCAATCATTATATAGTGATCCGCCCGGTCGTCCAATAGTAGTTTCCCTTTAGGTGTTTTAAAATAAAGTAAGTCTCCGGCTTCCAGCGTATGTACCCAATGCGCGCCTTTTCCGTTCGAAAAAGTACAGATGATCACATCAATAATATTCTGTACCGGTTCAAAATTCCAGATACTGTATTTGCGGTGTTCTGTTTGTTGATCATCTATAAATAATTCGAGGGTAAAACCGGGTATATAGTCCATTTCGGAAAAGTACGGACTTGCAATTTTTAAATGGAAAGCATGACGGGTTAGTTGTCGGATGCTGATAAGTGTTCCGGTATGGATCGCCTCGGGCTTGTTGTTTTCGTATACCATAATTGTAATTTTTTATACGACAAAATTCCGGTATACGAATTGGTTAGCCATTGACTTGCGTCAAAATCGATTATCGTTTGGACTTTAAACGACTCAGCGTTTCCTGGGAAATATTCAGATAGGAAGCTACCATTTTGTTGGACAAACGGTTGACCAGTTTCGGGTTAATCGCCAGCAATTCGCGGTAACGTTCACCGGCATCCATTGTGATAAACGACATCAGGCGGTTGGTGTTGTTCACATAGGCCATTTCAAGATAATGACGGTAAAATTTTTCCCAAACCGGGATTTGTTCCAATAAAGTATAAAAATCCTGTTGGGTGATATATAGCAGTTCCGTATGCTCCAACGCCTGTATATATTCGAGCGAAGGTTTGTCGGTTATAAAACTGACCAGTGCGGTGGCAAAATTGTTTTCAAAAGCAAGATAACGCGTGGAATCCTGACCTTCTTCATTGATAAAAAAGATGCGTAAACAACCCTGGCCAACGAAAAACATCCGTTGGCTGGTTTGTCCGTGGGTGACCAAAAGCTCGTTTTTTTTAGGTTTTAAGGGCTTAAAAAAAGACAATATGGTCTCGAGTTCGGTGTCGGTTACGGTAATTTCCCGTCTGATATAATCGGCTAGTTGTGGGTACATCTTTTAATAATCACGTACAAATTTACGGTAATAGTAAATATCTTCGATGGCCAAAACGACCAATTGCTGTTCCAGGGCAAAGTCGATGATTTCCGGTAATCGGGCTACGGTTCCGTCGGGATTGGTTAGTTCGCATAGTACGGCTTCGGGTTGTAATCCGGCAAGTTTCATTAAATCGATACTGCCTTCTGTATGCCCATTCCGACCCAAAACGCCATCGTCGTTTGCCCGTAATGGAAAAATATGTCCGGGTCGTGCCAGATCGGTAGGAACCGCTTTGACGTTCACCGCCGCGCGGATGGTTTGAATCCGGTCGGAAGCCGAAATACCGGTGGTAATGCCTTTTTTGGCTTCAATCGTTACGGTGAATGGTGTTTGAAACCGACTGGAATTAGCGGGTACCATATAGGGTAAATCCAGCGCATCGGCCTTGTCGTTGGTCAGACACAGGCAAACGATACCGCTACAGGATCGCAACATCAGTGCCATGTCTTCTACCGCCATGCTTTGAGCCGGAAAGATCAGATCGCCTTCGTTTTCACGGTTTTCATGATCAATAAGTAAGATGCCTTTTCCGTTTTGTAAGGCTTGCAGGGCATTTTCAACCCGATCTTTACGACTTGTACCAAAAGTGCGTAAGGTAGTGAGCGTAGCGGTAGTCATTATTCCTGCGTTACTTTTTCGGCCATTTTTCGGGCTCTTGGGATGATAATAAAAGCAGAAAGGTAGGCAACAGGCAACATAACGCTCCAGGCTTTGAGAAATTTTAAAAACCAGTCTTCGCCAAAACCGTAATTGCGGATGAGTCCGACAAATGCCATGATCAACGTCATTGGGATTACGACAAAAAGGGTGTTGATGTATTTGAAATACGCTTTTTTCATTTTCAATCATTTTTAAATTAATACGGGGCAAAGTTGTCACGATCCGTTTTGGGAAACATTGACTTTTGTCAAAAAAGCGGATCAGTGGTTTCGGACTTATGAAATTTTGAGATTATAAAGGGAGTTTTTTTTACGGAAACACATAATTTTTGTAGTATATTGTGGTATACTATTGCAAAAGTTTATTGTTTTAACTTAAATATGTAAAAAATGGGAAAATTTGTAATTACAAAAAGAAAAAATGACGAGTTTCAATTTAGTTTAAAAGCTTCCAACGGACAGGTAATTCTTGCCAGTGAAGGGTATGCTGCTAAAGCGGGTTGCCAGAATGGAATCGAATCTGTACGTAAAAATTCACAACTGGATGAGCGTTATGACAAGAAAACATCCACAAACGGTAAGCCTTATTTTAATCTGAAAGCTACCAACGGACAAATTATCGGGTCGAGTGAGATGTACGAATCCGAAGCGGCCAGAGATAACGGAATTGCTTCGGTAAAAAAGAATGCACCGGATGCGACGGTGGAAGATTTGTCTTAAAATATAGATAAGCCGGCTTTTAAGCCGGTTTTTTTATGACATATCGCTCCAATAGAACAGTGTTATAACGTCATTTTTTAGAATCGCAGGATACTGATGACCAAAATCATAGGGCTGGTCTATTTATATTAATAAATCTTTAAATATCCGACAGTTCCAATTATCTATGGCAGTTTGTGTTATTTTTGTAGGCATACATACCTACAATTATGGGCAATATGAGTGCTAATTTGATTATAAGGTTACGCGAAGATGACGAATCTTGTTTCCGGGAAATTTATGATCTGTATGCCTTTAAAGTATATTGCTTTGTAAAGAAATATACCAAACAGCCCGCCGATGCCGAAGATGTGACCCAAAATGTCTTTATCCACCTATGGAATTACCGGAAAAAACTCAATCCGGAAGTTGCATTGGAATCGGTGTTGTTTAAAAGCTCCAAACAGGAAATTTCCAAATGGTATCAAAAACAGAATCGGATTTTTACAACGGAAGAAAAACAGATTATTTCCGAAATGGATGCCACCTACGAATCGGATGAGGTACTCGATTCCCGGTTTGAACAGATCGAACAGCTGTTACGTCAGATTCCCGAAAAAAGACGCAAAATATTTACACTACACAAATTCGAGGAACGCAGTTATAAAGAGATCGCTTCCGAAATGAATATGACACCCGGTGCCGTTGCCAATCAGATTTCCAAAACACTCCAATATCTCAAAAAACATTCGGTGAAAAATAACGAACTGTACTGGTTCCTTCTGATGTTTGTGCACCACGTTTATATCGACTTTTAATTCGAAACTTCACTTGCCATTGTTATCTTAATGTATCCGATCGGGCTGCTTTTTTAAATAATTATTAAGACTGCTTTTGTCCCGTGATATTTCCTGTGATTTCCTCCTAATGTAAGTAAAACACCGATGTGTGTTGCGCAACATAAAAAAGAATTGCAATGAAATTGAATGGATTAAAAGAGACCTGGGACGAAATACCACAACAGGGATTGCTACCGGATGACACCAAACGCCGTATGTGGAAACGTATCCAAAAGGCGACATTTAGACAGCCGGTAAAATGGACGCGTTGGGCTGTTGCTGCTTGTGCCGCCTTACTGCTTTCGGTGGTCGCCTATGAAGTACTTTTTACCGAAAACCTGTTTCCCGAAAAGACAATTATTACGCAAACATTTCCAAATGATGTTCGTTTACTCCGATTACCCGATGGTACCCGTGTTTGGATCAATGAGAATTCGAAGTTGGAATATCCTGAGGTTTTTAGTGGCAAACAACGAAAGGTAACCTTAACCGGGGAAGCGTTTTTCGAAGTAAAACGGGACACTTCCAAACCATTTATCATCCATTCCGGACGTATCGAAACAACGGTATTGGGAACGTCTTTTAACATTATGGCTTATAACGGAAAAGCACCGGTGGTTGCGGTTCGTACCGGAAAGGTTAAAGTCGCTAACAGTACGACTACCGTTTTTCTGGAAAGAGGCTATGCCGCCGTTTTTATGCCTACAAGTGAACGGCTGAAGAAACAAAAGATCACGCAGCTGGAGCCGGAATGGAAAAAAACGCTGCTGGATGTCGATGGTCTTACACTCGAACAGGTATTCCAATTATTGGAACCGGTTAAAGGACTCACTATTACTTATGCCCGTGAGGATCTGAAAAAACTCACGATGCGCGGAACCCTGCACACTCGTCAGCAATTACCGGAAATGTTCGAGACGCTGTCGTTTGCATTGGGTATTACCATCACCAAAACCGGAAATCAAAGCTATACTATTAGCGACTAAACTGTAATCAATTTTTAACGCTTAATACAAACAACACTTTTACAAATCATGAACAACACTATTTTCAGGCGCCTTCCGGCTTTGTTCCGGTTAACGCTTTTCGGATACTTTCTGGGAATGGCCAATCTGTTGGCCCAAACCGGTACCGTATCGGTCGATTATAAAAATGCTTCCCCGAAAGAGATTATCGAAAATCTGGAATCCCGAACACCATATCGGTTTATTTATCAGAATACTACAACACTCAATGCACCCCGGATTACGCTGAAAAGAGAAAATATAACGATCGATGGTTTACTGGGCGAATTACAACAGTTAACCGCTTTAAATTTTAGACGAAACGGAAATAATATTGCCGTTCACAACAGAGACGCGGCTAAAAAAAAAAGACAAGGGATAACCGGAAAGGTGGTTGATGGTTATGGCGCGCCGTTATATGACGCGATGGTGATTACACAACCCGGAGCAAAACTTACATTCACAGATAATAACGGTGATTTTGTACTGGATCTGGAATCCGGAAATTATGCCGTGGAAATATCGGCTCAGGAATATACCACGCAACTCATCGAAAACGTACCGGTTCAGGAAGGGCAGACGACACCGTTAAACGTGGCGTTAAAATCGGGCGCGCATAAAAACATTGCGTTAAATGAGGTGGTCATCAGCGTACAGCAATACAAATCGGCTGCGTCTACCGAAGGTTTACTACGCCAACAACGAAAAGCAGCCCAATTTTCCGATGGAATTTCGGCCGAACAAATTTCCCGTACTCCGGATAACGATGTGGGAAGTACCCTAAAGCGAATTACCGGAATTACCACGGTTGATGATAAATATGTAGTGGTGCGTTCAATGGGCGAACGCTGGAATCAGGCGGTAATGGACGGCGTGAATCTGCCGAGTACCGATGCGCAGCAACAAAATTTTGCTTTCGATATTATTCCGACGGCTATGGTAGAAAGTGTGGTGGTGAGTAAAACCGCAACGCCCGATATGAATGCCAATTTTGCCGGCGGTTATGTGGAAGTAAAAACAAAAGATATCCCAAGGGAAGATTTTACCAGTATTACCGTGGGGAATTCGTATAACAGCCGCAGTACGTTTAAAGAACAGCTTACCAAACAACGCGGCCGTTTTGATTATCTGGGTTTTGACGACGGAACACGAAGCTATCCGTCGCTGGTACATATTCCGACACCAACAGCACAAGCCGGATCGGAACCTTTTTTTCAGCAATCCCGACAGTTTACACAGGATAATTTTTCGACCTATAAAAATGTAGCCGATCCGGGGATGTCGTTACAATTTGCCATGGGACGTGCTTTTGAAATGAAAGACAACAACCGTTGGGGATTTGTCGGTTCGATTATGTTTCGGAATACACAAACCACACTGGACATTGATCATACAGAAAGAGGAACCTATATGCACAACTCGTATTTTACACCCGAAACCGACCGCGGCTATTCCACACTTCAGAAATACGGGTTTAAAAACTCCGGAGCGTCCTATAATTTCAATTCGACTTTAGGTGGAATGTTTAATGCCGGAATTCAGTTAAAAAACAACCGGATTACCATGCGGAATACCTTGTTGCATATTTATGATAACCAGCTCACGCAGATTACCGGTTGGAATTATTACGGAAGTAGTGTAGAGGATATTCTAAACGGAACCGATTTGCCGGAGACGGAAGAAACCAATTATCCGGTTTTTCAAACATTTTTACAAAACAAAATCGAAGGGAATCATCGTTTTAATGATTTTGAAGTCAACTGGTTTGGAGCGTATAGTCGTGTAGACAAAGATACCCGAGATGCCACTTTCCTGACTAAGTTCCGCAAAAGAGTGGGCGACGATATCTTATTGTACCATCAGGTTTATAATCCGGGTGCGAATATCGCCCGAGCCAATTTTAGCAATAGTGAAGACGATTATAACGTTGGTGTGAATATCAATCGTTCCTTTTCGATCGGATCGGTTAAAAACGACATTAAAGCCGGTTATTTCGGAACCTATAAACGTGCTACCAATTTCCAGGAGCGTTCCCTTTTAAAAGTCGTTGGACAAGGATCGGACCGGGCGGATGTTTATTATCCGTTGTCGGAACTTTTGGACGGATCACAGTATTATTACGGCGGTTTCGGATGGGAAAAACTAAACTACTACGGTAGCGCTTACGAAGGTGAAGTAATTACCCATGCGCCTTTTTTGATGCTGGATCATAAATTCGGATCGTGGGTACGCGTGGTTTGGGGAATGCGTGCCGAAAGTTATGTGTATAAAGAAATCTCGAGTCAGTCGGACAATGCGGCGCAGTTCGAAGGTGCACAAAAAGATGATAAGGTATGGCAATACCTGCCATCGGTCAATGTAACCATAAGTCCGAATAGCCAAACAAATATCCGCTTGGGGTATACTAAAACAGTCATGCGTCCACAGTTTTCAGAACGTTTAAAAATCCCGTATTTCGATCCGGTTCGCGGTGCTAAAGTACTCAACTGGACCGATGGAATTGTATCGTCCGTATCGGAAAATTATGATCTGAAATATGAATGGTTTCCATCGTTCGGACAGATCATGTCGGTAGGCCTGTACCATAAAAATATTCAGAATCCAATCGAAGCGGTAACGGTAATTGGTGGCGATGGTGGTTCGAGAAGTATCTATAATATGAATTCCCATAGCGCCAAACTTTGGGGACTGGAAGCTGAAATCCTTAAAAACCTGTCGTTTTTAGGCGAAGGGAAAGCTCTGGAACAAATCTATCTGTATGCCAATGCGGCGATCAATAAAACCAAAGTAACCTCCTATGTAAAAATCGATGGAACGGGAGGTTTGTATGAAGCCGATCGTCCGCTTTTTGGGCAATCGCCTTATACCTATAACCTCGGACTGGATTATATCGGCGACCGTTTAGGATTTAGTATCCGCCATAACGCTACAGGTGATCAATATATTTTGGTAGGGTTTGATTATGATGCCGAAGAAATCCGGTTGCCTTATGCCCAAACGGATGTTCAGGTCAGTTGTAAGTTCCTGAAAAATAAAAATCTGGAATTAAAATGCAATATGAAAAACCTGTTCGATAGTCCGATTGAGACCTATAACAACAAAAACAGCTATTCGCATATTACCAATTCGGCTTATGGCTCGAATCCGAGAGACCAGTATAGTCTTGGTGCCGGCGCGACAAATCGTTATGATGAAAATATCGACCGAAAGTTGTTTAAAGCCTGGGCGGGAAGGACGATCAGCGTATCGCTTAATTATAGTTTTTAAAGCCTTGCCTAACAAAATGTTATGCGAATATTACAGCGGTGTTACAGGTATTAAGAAACGGTTAAGCCTGATTGTATAGCGTGATATTTTGAATGTTACAAAGCTAATATAGATAAAAATGGGTACTGTTTTGTAAAACCGCTTCTTTGAAAAATTTGGATCTGGCAGGAAAAATTTCCGACGTATAAAATGTTCAATAACGACAACCATCGTGCAAACTAAAGCCGAAAAGGTAGTACTACGTTTATCGTTCCGAATTTACGTTCTGCCGGTCAGATAGCCAAAAAGAAGTCCGATGCTGTAAACCTTTCTCCCGAATAAAATCCTGGTGGAGAAAGACGGAAATCAGGTATTGAATGAGGGATGACCTCAAAAAAAGAAAGGTCTAAGGAAAGAAAATTGCTGCCTTCCCAAAGACCTACTACTAAGCTAGCAGCAAATATACCAACAAATTACATTATTATGAAAAATTTTTTTTTGTTAGTTGCCTCAGCTTTAACGCTGTTCTCGTGTCAGAATGATGAATCGGCCGATTCTTCGTTTAAAATGCAGGCTTCCGGTGCCGATTATACCGGATATCCGGCTGCGGTTCAAACCGTATCTGGTGATATTTCAGCCAGTACTACCTGGACAAACGACAAAGTTTGGGAAATCGAAGGCGTGGTTCGCGTTAAAAACGGTGCGAAATTAACCATTCAGCCGGGTACTTTTATCAAGGCGAAACCACTTGCTACGGGTATTGCTACCGGAGTATTGGTAATTACAAAATCAGGACAAATTGACGCTCAGGGAACTGTTGAAGCGCCAATTATCTTTACAAGTTACAATCTGTTAGACGGTAATGCTGCTACCGGTGCTACGCCAGGTGACTTCGGAGGTATCGTTGTATTAGGTGACGACGAAGTGAATAATGGCTTAAACACAAACGTGGTTGAAGGTTTAGGTGATCAGCCAAACGTAGGTGATTTCTATTATGGTGGAACGAATCTTGCTCACAATGCCGGTATCTTACGTTATATCCGTATCGAATTTGCAGGACGTATCCTTGATGCCGTTAACGGTGTGGAAATCAATGGACTTACTTTTGGAGGTGTAGGTGCTGCTACTAAAGTGGATCACATTCAGGTATCTTACGGTAGAGATGACTCTTACGAGTTTTTCGGAGGAAAAGTTAGCGCGACACATTTGGTTTCATTTGCTGCCGATGACGATAACTTCGATTTCGATTTAGGATATACAGGAAGTATCACGAAAGCAATTGCTATTGCCGATAAAAATTCTACACATAGTACCAGTTCCGGAAGTCCGGATTCTAATGGTATCGAATTGGATAACAACGCTTCCGGTACAGCTACTACTATCATTACAAGACCGGTAATTGCTCAGATGTCTATCGTAGGAATGAGCAATGGTGCCGATGCTAATTTATATGAAAATGCAATCCACGTAAGACGATTAGGTCAGATTTCACTTCAGGATGTAACGGTTACCGGTTATAACACAGGAATTCGTTGGGATGCCCCTTCTGTAGCTTCAAGTTCTTCATGGAGTGCTGTATCGGCTCACGCTTTCGTAACACCGTCTACAGCTGCTTTAGGTTTCGGAAATACAACATCAACGGTTAATCCGGCTACGCCTTGGGGACTTTCACAGCCGTTCTTTAACAATGGACCATTAAACCTTTCCGGAAGTACTGGAGCCTTTAAAACAGAAACAGGATGGACAAGCGGATGGACAAAATTCAACAATTTCTAATACTATAAGAATTAGTAAAAATACAACCCGGCATGAGAAGTATAGTGGCTTCTCATGCCTTTTAAAAAACAAAAAAATGAAAAAACAATTACTATTAGCAGCATTTGCTCTGGTGTCGGCAACAGCTTCGGCACAATTCACCATTTGGGAAGAAACGTTTAATAGCGGCAGTGTTTCCGACTGGACGTTGCAGGATCTGGACGGGAACGGCAGTAACTGGATTTCCCGTAAAAACATACAAATGGGAGGTAGTGGCGAAGTAATCGACGGGACAAAAAGCATATTGGGAAGCTACCATATCGACCTGACTAACGGTTCGCCTTTATCGGGTGATGAAAACAACTGGGCGGTTTCTCCGGTGATCGATCTTTCGTTTTATACCGGTTCCATAAAATTGATCATCAATGCACAGACGGCTATCTACGACGGAACCCGCGATTTATTGGTTTATGTAGGGACCTCTGCCGATCCAATGGTTTTACAAAACGGAACACCTACCGCATTGTCTTTGATTCGTACCACTAACGATGGCGAATTTTTTCAGAATTATGAAGTAGACTTATCACAGTTTGCCGGTCAGTCACAAGTGCATTTTGCGTTGGTTATGAATGCGTTGGTTAGCGTTGGGATCGAAGTGGATCAGGTGCATATTACCGCTACGGATCTTCTGGGCGTGGATGAGGTTTCCGCAACAAAATTTGCCTTAAAACAAAACCCGGTGGGCGATAATCTGGAATTTGTATCGGGAACAAACGATATGACGAATGCGAATGTTTATGTGTACAATGCCTCCGGAATGTTGGTCAAAGAAGCCCGCTTTTCTGCCGATGCGATCGCCGTTGGTCATTTACCTGCCGGGGTTTATTTTGCAGTTGTAGGAAATGGAAACATAACCGAAAAGATAAAATTTATCAAAAAATAAATAAAAGCATACCGTTTTTTAAAACAACATTATATGTATAAAACAACATTGACGAAGCTAGGTCTTTTGGGAGGAATCGCTACTTTTTGGGTGTCTTGCGATAACAATATGCTGCCGTATTACGACGAACAGGCACCGGGAAAAATAGTGATTCGGGGTGTGGTACAGGAAGATTCGCTTCAGATTGTTTCCAATGGATCGCTTTTAAAAATCAACCAGCACGAAACATTGGGCGGAACAATCAGCAAAGATTATGAATTCGTATACTATAACGGGCAGGCGCAGTATATGGACGTACGCGTAAAAACGACACAACAGCTTTTGGAATCCTATGTTTTTACACAGGCAAAAAGTCCGGATACCTTGTCTTTTTTCTATAAACCGGGCTTGTGGATTAACGACGTATTGTCTTTTTCGCCGGGAACATTAAGTCAGTCGGGACGTACCGGTTATAAATTTATTTTTCCAACACTGAACCGGTATTCGAATAGTGGTTATGATGGTCCGATCGATGGAATTATCCGTAATCTGAGCGGACAAGTGCTGGGTGTCGCTCAGAATATCACCAAAGAAACGTTTAGCAATTTTGTGGAATTTCCGTTTGCCACGCCGCCCATCCTGCGTATGGAACTGGTCAAACACGGAACCACCGAATCGTATCGAAGTAACGGACAACCGGTAGTAGTTGCTATGGTGATGCAGAACAACAAATCGCGATTGGTGGTACTGGAAGAAAAACAGGATGCCGGTGGCAATTTTTCAGGTGTTCAGGGAACCTTGGATTTGTGCGACTTTTTTCAATTTTAAAATAGAAAAAAAACATGAAAGCCTGGTGGGGATTATTCGGTGGATTATTGTTTTTCGGAGGGCTATCCTCCTGTGAGCACGACGATGCTACGGTGGTGTATGAAGAAGGAACGAATGCCTATGTGAATCAATGGATGTACGAACAGATGAAACGCTATTATTTATGGAATGGCAGCCTACCGACGGCAACCGATTTGTCGGTATTTCCAAAAGATTATTTCGAACAATTGCGCCATTCGGAGGATCCTTTTTCCTATACCATACACCCGTCGTTACCGGAAACATTACCCAAAACCCTTCGGGGAAAATTTGGTTTCGATATTGCTTTTATAAACCACCTGGGACAGGTATACGGCGTGGTACTCTATGTATTGACCGGATCGCCGGCGCAAAATCACGGTTTATCCCGCGGTGACCTGATCACAACATTTAACGGAGTGGCTGTCAGCAGTAGTAATTATAATACCGTATACCAGGAATTGGTTCAGTCTGAAACAGCTATAATCGATCGGGTTCGGTACGATCCGCAATCTGGTTTTTCAAATCCGGTGCATAAAGAAATCGGATCCGGCTATACGTTCGGGCAACCGCTTTTAAAGCGAATAATAACATTGGAAAACAAACGGGTAGGATATCTTATGATACCCCATTTTGATAGCGGAATGGCTGGGACTTTTTTACAGGCTTTTCAGGAATTTAAAAGTCAGTCGGTCACCGAAATGATTGTCGATCTCCGTTATAATGGTGGCGGTGATATCGCCTCGGCTGCGGCACTGAGTGTTTTACTGGCGCCACAAATCGAACCGGGTAATTTGTTTATCCGATACCGCGGCAATGCCAATGGCGGAACCGTATCCCAATCGTTTGTGGAAGCTTTGGCAATGAATGAATCGCAGGTGGATTTTGCAACACTGCGCGCTGCACATCCGGAATTGCAACGGATATATGTATTGTGTGGAAACCGAACCGCCTCAGCTTCCGAAATTATAATAAACAATCTGAAACCCTATATGGAAGTGATTACAATTGGCGAAAAAACCGTAGGGAAAGATGTAGCCGGATTTCCGGTACAGGATAACCGGAATCCGAATAAGCCGGGATGGATTTTGTATCCGTCTATTTATAAATTGTTTAATGCAAACGATCAGGGAAATTATAGCAGCGGAATCCAGCCTGTAATCGAGGCAAACGAATTGGAAGCACTTGCCGTACTGCCTTTGGGAGATACGGAGGAACTGCTGCTGCAAAAAACACTACAACACATTTTAGGACACGGAAATAAAACAACATCGCTCCAAACGATTTCTCTGCCGCTATCGCATATCGATACGGAGGGAATTCCTTTAGTACCATTGGCGTTTTAGCCGGCGATGCTCATATCATAACAGTATTTTAGTTTTAATCATATGCGGGGAATCAACACCAAGGAACATCAGGTTATTGTAGAAGCGTTTAAAAAATTTGAACAACTGGCTCGTATTTCGACCCATACGGTATCGGTCGAAGATGACCATAAAACCCGCCAGGGTGTGGAAGAGTTACAAATGCTCCATTTGAAGTTCCGGAATCTGATCATGGAACTGGACAACTGTACCAAACGGTACGAAGAAAAGCGCAAGGCCGTTCAAAGTGTGATGTATAAAAGCATCCGGAAAATGAATACCGAGCTCAAGCGAAAGCATCAATACCGCTAAAATCGTATCAATACAATCTTTTTCATAAATTACCACAGGAATAATTAGTTAGTTTTTGAAGCCGGTCCGTAACAGGATCGGCTTTTTTATGGTTTAGGACCAAATTATATTGCGCAGATAAGGAGGAGTTTAGACTAATAAGGAATTTATACAGACAAGAATACTGAAAAATAATAAGGTCTTCCCAATCTATAATAATTTTAGGATTATTAATAGTTTTTATTTAGTTCAATATGGTGAAAAAAGTAGTTTGGCTACTTTGTTTAGGTTTGTCTGTTTCAGGTGGATTACAGGCGCAAAGTAAGCTAAAAGTGGAATTAGACATGGGATATACGTACAGTATTTTGAATGCCAACCTGTCGAATTTGATAGAATCCAAATACAGCGGAGGTTATGGTTTTGGCGTTACTGTAAATGGAGAATACCCGATTTGGAAATCACTCTTTCTGGCAACGGGAATATCGTACCTTCAAAAAAAGTATGCGTTTCAGCGAACAGGAATTTATTCGGGGATGTACACGAAATATCATAATGATTTCCTTAGTGTTCCGTTGCTGGTTGGCGGTTATATACTGGAGGTACCTAAAGGACAACAGGGGATATGGATTAAAGTTGCCGGTGGCGTATATGGCTCCTATTGGATGCGCATGAACAGACAGGGACGTTATCCGGTTTTAAGTGAGTTTTCCCCTGTAAATTATGAGATTACCTATAAGCTGGTATCGGATACGTATGACTTTAAGACAAACGAAAACATGTTGAATCGTTTTGGCTATGGTATGCAGGGACAACTTACGTTGGGCTATTCTTTTAGCAAGTTCGATATCTATGGAAGCTTTAACCAGCAATATGGATTATCCGATATCAGTAAATCCAATAAAAATAAAAATCTAAAAAAAACAATCCGTTCCTATATGATTTCCGTTGGTACATCCTATCGGTTTGATTAAATGATGAACGTTAATTCTCGTTTAAAATGCAAAGAAATTTTTTAAAAAATACGGTTTTTATTCTGGGACTATTCTTGATCGCAATAATTACAAATTCCTGTGATGATGATAATATGGTTTCGATTGTAGAACCAAGACGTTATACAAATGATGATGTCAAGTCGTATGCTGATCTCTTTAAAGTTTTTTGGTCGGTTATGGATCAGCGTTATAGCTCTTTTTATGAGCAAAGTAGAATGGATGGTATGAATTGGGACACTGTTTACAATGAATATTATCCTAAATTTTCAGCGTTACAGACTTTTGGTAGAGCTACAGACGACAGAGGTCAAATTGATACCGATAGAAATAAAGCCATTCAGTATTTTAAAAATATTGTAAATCCTATTATAGACAGGCACTTTTTTGTAAAAATAAATATGCCATTTGATAATGTAGGCAGACTTATAGCAACCCCTTTTTATGGTGGAATGAATAACAAAGAGGCGAACGGATATGACTTTGAAACAAAGTTAAGTTACATTAAAAACTGGCTAACAAAGGATGTTACTTCACAAACGTACAAGGAGTTGGGCAGTAACAATGCTGGTGATAATGATTCGTTTACTTATCTGACAGGTAGCATTAAAAGTAATCCGGAGATTTGTTATTTGACATATGATCAGTTTTCGGTCTTTATGAGTGATGCCAGGCCTTATCTGGATATAAGACCTTCTCCACATCATAAAACTGTTTTACAGGTTTCGGATATTGAGAATAGTCGCGAATTAAAGGCGATTGGAAATATCCTAGATAGAAACAAATTAAAAGACTTATCAATTAAGATATTAAATCAATGGAATTCGTTTAATACATCTCAGGAGATCATTACCTTCCGGACACAGGTTACCCAATTTATGGCTACCGAAGAAATATCTGATGCTATGGTCAAATCTGCTAAAGATATCGAAGTTCAATTAAAAAAATTAATTGATTTTACGTCACCAGATGCGTATCAATCTGTTTTGACTCCTCAAACGGTACCTTATATCAGATGGTTTATACAACAGATGAATCAGCATACCAATGAGGGAGACGATGTAAGAAAAATTAAATTGGCAGCTTCGGCAATCCTGGATAGAGCGCCTTTCTATCAAAATTTTCTAAACCCATTACACAAAGGAAAAATCAAAAAGCTTATCCTCGATTTAAGAGATAATGGCGGAGGTAGTGTAATTGATTTTCAGTTTTTTGTTGAACGTTTTGTTACTCAAAGTACCGTATGGTCTTATGAAAGAATAAAAGAAGGAAACGGAAGGTTTGATTATACACCATGGATTCCACAAAAAACGAGACCTCATGCATTTGCAATGCCTTCCAGTATTCCTATTGCTATTTTAACGGACAAAGGGAGTGTTAGTATGTCGGAAGCGACAACATTACTACTCAAAAGTCAGGGATCACAGGTCATTTCTATAGGAGACTATAGCTTTGGAGGATTAGCAACCGTATCCGGAGAACAAGATGAATTTAATGGTGGAATTGTAGGGAAAATAGCGGGTAACTGGTTTTATTTTTATATGCCGCTTTCTTCCGTAAAAGGTCCCAATGGAGAACTGATAGAAGGGATCGGGATAAAACCAGATATTTATGTAGAACCTCCAACTGATGCTGAGGTAAAACAGATGGAAAGTGCTCCTGCTACTTTTAAAGATCGGGTAATGCAAGCAGCTGTAAACTACCTGTCTTCAAAATAAAACAAGCTCCTTTTTTTGAATTTTTATTATTTTGAAAACATTAATTATTGTTTTACGATAATTAATTATATATTTGCGTAAAATAATTTAAAATGAAAAAAGTACGTTTACTCGCTACAGCCTTGTTTTATATAACCCGGGCAGCTGCAATTCCTTATTTGCTCACGGCTTTCTATTGTATTTTTTGTTTCGTATTTCAAACCGGAGGACTCGAATACACCGAAAGTGGTGAGCACTTTGTAATTTATTATCCGTTTACGAAAACACGTTTTTTGTTAGGGGATAGTACCGGGTTTTATTATATTTTTGAAATGATCGCCCTTATTGGACTATACGGCGTGTTTTTTTGGTTACTCGGAAACGTTTTTGATGCATTCCGACAGTCAAAGTTGTTTACCGAGAAGAATGTAAAACGCCTACGACTTTTCTATACACTCAATTTTACGGTTCCATTACCTTTCCTGATCGCGCATTTATGTTATTCCTATGAAGTTGCTATATTGATCAGCCTCACTTTATTGCATTTTGTGATTGGCATTTTTGCCTATTTTATGGCTGTTATTTTCGAACAGGGACTTAACTTGCAAACCGAACAGGACTTATATATATAACCATGCCTATTATTGTAAATATCGATGTGATGCTTGCCAAACGAAAAATGCAAAGCAAAGAATTGGCCGAAATCTTAGGGATTACACAAGCCAATTTGTCCATTTTAAAAACAGGAAAGGCTAAAGGTTTCCGCTTTGAAACTCTGGAGGCTATCTGTAAAGCACTCGATTGCCAGCCGGGCGATATACTGGAATTCAGAGAAGAATAACAACAACCTGCATCTAAAAAAAATACACCTGTAAAGGTGCAGGATAACTATTGCCCAAACTTTACGAAAATCATCAATCAAAATCAAATCAAAATGAACAGTTTACAAATCAACAATCTTAGTAAGCAATACCGCAATGGTACACAGGCCATGCAGGATATTTCGCTTGAAATCGGTAACGGTATATTTGGACTTTTAGGGCCAAATGGTGCCGGAAAATCAACTTTAATGAAAACGATCGCCGGTTTGCAACTTCCCGATAGTGGCACGTTGCTTTTTAACGGAATCGATATCGTAACGCATCCGGTATATATTAAGAAACAGCTGGGGTATTTACCACAGGATTTTGGAGTCTATCCCAAAATTAGTGCCTACGATCTTTTGAATCATCTTGCTGTTTTAAAGGGGGTTATCGATAAAAAGGCCCGGAAAGAACAAATACTGGCTTTATTGGGAAAAACAAATTTGCTGACCAGTAAAAACAAAGCGGTGAGCACTTTTTCCGGAGGAATGCGACAGCGGTTTGGCGTGGCTCAGGCTTTATTGGGCGATCCGCGAATTATAATTGTCGACGAACCTACTGCCGGTCTGGATCCGGAAGAGCGTCATCGTTTTAATACGTTGCTTAGTGAAATAGGTGAACAGGTTATTGTGATATTATCGACACATTTGGTTGAAGATGTCCGAAACCTCTGTACGCAAATGGCGATTATTGATAATGGAAAGGTAAAAGCCAATGGTAATCCGGACACTTTTATCCGCCAATTGGACGGACAACTGTGGTCTAAAACGATCGATAAAAAGGAACTGGAATTTTATCGGAGAAAATATAAGGTGATTTCGGAACGACTTTTTGCCGGACAACAATCCGTAACCGTTTTTTCAGAGGCTAATCCAGGTGATGGATTTGCACCCAAAACCGCCGATCTGGAGGATGTTTATTTTTACCAACTTTCAAAAAAAGCGTAATATGTTTACCGAAATTTTAAAATTTGACTGGATTTTTTTCACCCGAAAAAAATCCTTCCTCATAGTACTGTTATTTTTCTTGGGGTTTGGCATTTTTACAGCCATAGCGGCCAATTTTCCATTCCCGGAGACCTATAGAAACGCACCCTATATCATTACTTATGTAATTGGAATCATGTCATTGATCAACATATTTACAGTTAGTTTATTGGCTGCTCAGGGTTTATCGCGGGAAAAAGATTCGCAATTTGATCAGATACTGTATGCAACACCCATACGGAAACGCGACTATCTCGGGAGTCGTTTTGTAACGATTTTTTTGGTAACCACACTCACTTTCGCCTTATATGTTATAGGATTTTTTCTTGGACATCAATTGTTTCGTGAGCATCCCGGAGATTATATGAATACGGGCATTGGGGCCTATTTGTATGCTTTTATGGTACTGGCTTTACCGAATATTCTTTTTTGTACCGGGGCGATTTGTAGTATTGGTGTACTAACGAAAAATAAGATATTAATTTACATCTCCGGTATCTTTATCTATTTCCTGTACTGGGGGATTGCGATGTTTGCCAATTCACCTTTATTAGCCAATGCGTCTCCGGTTTCGGATCAAACAATGCAGATTATGGCCCGGGTAGATCCTTTTGGGTTGTCGGCTTTTTTCGAGCAAACCCGGTATTGGTCGGCATTACAACGGAATCACGAGTTAATCGCATTAAAAGGGAATTTTTTGTTTAACCGGTTGTTGTTTCTCACAATTGCCATTGGAATGTTTTTTTGGGCGTATAAGCGGTTTTCCTTTGGTATTGGAAAGCAAAAAGCGGAGAAGATAAAGTCCTCAGAGAGTATCGTAATGACCATACCATACCGATCGGTTGCTACCGTAATAAAAGGTTGGAAATACCCGGTTCAAGCGGGGTTTAGTTTTGTAAAAACGGATATGAAAGCGGTGTTTAAAAGCGCTCCGATCTGGATTATGTTAGTGGGATGGTTCTTTTTTCTGGCAATGGAAATTGCCGGAAATATCAATGCCGGCGTTCGATTGCCGGAGCGTTTTGCAACAACGGCTTTGATGACAAATGATATTTTGAAACTATTTCCCGTAATTGGGTTGCTAATTGTGCTATTCTATGGAAGTGAAATGTACTGGCGCAGTAATAGTTGCAGGTTCGATGCGCTGGAAAAAACCAGTCCGGTATCCAATAGCATCGTATTAGTATCAAAATGGGCTGTTCTTTCATTGGTACCATTGGTATTGATCGCAACCAGTATAGTAACGGGATTGATGTTTCAGTGGATACATCGCGATGCTTCAGTCGACTGGGGATTGTATGGCATTCTGTTTTACCTGATTGGTTGGCCCTTGATTCTCTGTGCCGCTTTTGTGATTTGCATTCAGTCGGTAAGCCCCAATCGTTATATTGGATTGGTCATTTCGTCTTTAGTATTACTGCTAACCAATACATCTTTGGGCGGAATGTTTGGACTGACACATCCGTTATGGCGATTTGCCAATGCTTATCAGGGAAATTATAGTGAAATGAGTGGATATGACCTTTTTTTACAGGCGTTTCATATCAAAATGTTATTCTGGACCAGTATGGTTATATTGTTATTTGTCGGAATGACAGGACGCCTTAAAAATTGGAAAAAAGGCCACTACGGGATTGCAACGATTAGCCTTGTTGTGGCCATCTGGTCGGGTAACCAGATAGCAACAAAAACGATAGTGCCGAAAAAAGACGAACGTAATAATTGGAAGCAGGAATATGAAACCCGCTATAAAAAATATGAAACCCTTTTACAACCCGTTATTACCGATGTAAAAACCCATGTGGAACTGTTCCCGGAACAAAATAGCTATACGGTTTCCGGGACATACACTCTTCAAAATACCGGAAATCAGGCCATCGATTCCCTGTTGATTTATACCAATAAAGACCTGGAATGGTCGGAACTGACTATTTCTAATACCAAATTAGTAAGCAGTGATACCGAATATGGACATTATTGGTACCGTTTTGACCATCCGTTACAACCCGGTAAAAAAAGTAAAATGAACTTTCGATTTTGCTATACCGCTTCTCCGTTTAATGATTTGATACGGTTTAACACGATTCTACATAACGGAACATTTATCCGGATAAGTAATTTTTATCCGGGATTTGGGTACCAGTCGGATAATGGAATTGATGATCCGAAAGAGCGTAAAAGACGCGGAATGGCTCCGGTATCGCTTGTAAAACCATTGGAACAGAAAGCAACAGTTCCACCGGCTTTTATCAATCTGGAAATGACGATTGGGACAACATCCGATCAAACGGCTATTGGTATCGGGGAGCTTCAAAAAACATGGAAAACAAACAAACGGAACTATTTTCAATATCGTACAGAAGCACCGATCCCGTTTCGTTTTGCCGTTGCATCGGCACGTTATGCGATAAAAAAACTAAAACATGGTAATATTGCGATCGAAGTATATTATCATCCGGAACATGATAAAAATATTGATCATATAATAAAAAATGCGAAACAGACATTGAATTACTGCGAACAGCATTTTAGTCGGTATCCCTATAAAACCCTGCGTTTTGCCGAGATAGCTTCTTTTAGCAAAGGATTTGCAGGAACCGCCTATCCGACCAGTTTTTTTATAAACGAAACGTTCGGATTCCGAAACAAAATTGAACAGAATCCGGACAAGGATATCCTTAATGAAATGGTAAGTCACGAATTGTCACATACCTGGTGGGGCAATGCGACACTCGATCCCGAATATCAGGAGGGAAGTAAACTTTTAACCGAAACACTGGCAATGTATACCGAATTGATGCTTTATAAAAAGGAATATGGGGCAAAAAATATACTATCGCGTGTACAGGTACATCAGGATCTGTACCTTAGCGGGCGTTCGTTTGCTACCGAAGAACCCTTGTACCGCTCTCATCCGGATAAATCGTATTTGTGTTATGATAAAGGGATGGTGGTAATGTACCAATTGGAACGATTGATAGGAGAAGACCATATCAATAGGGCACTTCGAAATCTTTTAAAACGCTATGCCCATCCGAATTTGCCACCAACTTCAAACGACTTGTTACAGGAATTTTATACGGTGAGTGATCCGTCGGTACATCGCAAAATTAATGAGCTGTTTAAAATGATCATTACGTATGAACTGGAATTTAGCGATGTAAGTTGTCTGAAAAATACAAATAGCGAATATGATCTTAACGTACAGATTAATGCCGTTAAATATAAAGAAGACGGTAACGGTAACCGGAAAGTTTTGGTATTTAATGAACCTGTTGAAATGGAAGTAAGTTTTAAAGACAGGACGACTAAAACAGTGGTTATTCCGAACGAACAGTTTGGGAAATACCGGCTGCAATTAAAGCAAAAACCAATTGCCGTAGTATTGGATCCGAATAGACTGTTGTTGGAAACGAATATCGAAAACAATCGGAAAATGATTCCGTGATGGTATTGTAATAAAAAAGGATGGAATATTTTTCCATCCTTTTTGTTTTTGGCTTATTCGTTTTTCAGTGAAGCCATATCAATTACAAAACGGTAACGTACATCGCTTTTTAGCATACGCTCATACGCTTCGTTAATCTCCTGCATTTTGATGATTTCAATATCGGAAGTAATATTGTGTTTTCCACAGAAATCCAATAACTCCTGAGTTTCAGCTATACCACCAATAACCGAACCGGCAACGGATTTTCTTCCCAAGATCATCGGAACAGTGTTTAACATTGGTTCCAGATTTCCAAGATAACCGACCAATACAATGGTCCCGCTAATATTCAGACTTGGAATATAATGGTTGACATCGTGTACATAAGGAACGGTATCAATGATCAAATCAAATTTTCCTTTTACGGTATCCATTTGTGCGTCATCTGTTGAAATGATCACTTCATCTGCACCCAACGCAAAAGCGTCATTTTCTTTTTTAGGTGAGCGGGAGAATAAGGTCACATGGGCACCTAATCCTTTAGCCAGTTTGATCGCCATATGTCCCAATCCGCCTAAACCAACTACTGCTACTTTACTGTCTTTACCGACTTTCCAGTGGCGTAATGGTGACCAGGTGGTGATTCCGGCGCAAAGTAATGGCGCAGTGGCAGCAAGATCAAGATTTTCAGGTACTCTTAGTACAAAATGTTCGTCAACAACAACTTTTTCGGAATAACCGCCATAGGTACGTAAACCAAGGTGTTTGTCCGGACTGTTATACGTTCCGGTAAATCCCGGAATACAGTATTGTTCCAGATCATTTTTACAATGGGCACATTCGCGACAGGAATCTACCAAACAGCCTACAGCCGCCAGATCACCCACTTTGAATTTGGTTACAGCATTACCTACTTTTGTGATTTTTCCCACGATCTCGTGTCCCGGAACAGCCGGATAAACCGTACCGCCCCAGTCATTACGAGCCGTGTGTAAATCGGAATGGCAAACACCACAGTACAAAATGTCAATTTCCACATCGTTAGGCGTTGCTTCTCTTCGCGGAATGGTTAGTTGTTCCAGATCGGCTTCGATAGCATGTGTACCGTATGCCTTTACATTAAATTTTTCCATAGTGATTTTTAGTTTTTATGTGATTTGTTTTAGTCTGGTGATAGGATTACGAACGCTGCAAAATTCCAATCTATTTTTAAACCGGGGCGTATATGAATTACGGAATTACTTACCAATATCACTGATTATGATAACCGGATGGTACATACCATAAAATTATACAATAACTTTGATTCCTGAAATAAAGGATCATGGAAAATATCGTACGATTTGACACCGTAAGTGAGTATAATGCTTATTATAATACCGATACCAAGCACCCGTTGGTGAGTGTAATCGACCTTTCGAAGTCGGATAAAAAGATTACTATCCGACTGAATTTTGGTTTTTATACCATTTTTCTAAAAGATGTAAAATGCGGAAACCTGCGGTATGGCTGTAATTATTACGATTATCAGGAAGGAACGCTCGTATTTCTGGCACCGGGTCAGGTTATGGGAATCGAAAATAACGGTGAGCTTTACCAGCCTCAGGGATATGCACTGGTTTTTCATCCGGATCTGATCCGCGGAACGGCATTGGGTCGCCATATCGATATGTATAGTTTTTTTTCGTATGAGGTACACGAAGCATTGCATTTGTCTGAAAGTGAACGAAAAATTATTATCGATTGTTTTTCGAATATCCGACAAGAACTGGAGCAGCCTGTTGATAAACACAGTAAAAAACTGATCGTAAATACAATCGAGTTGTTTCTAAATTATTGTGTGCGGTTTTACGACCGGCAGTTTATTACCCGGGATACGGCGCATAAAGGAATATTGGAACGTTTTGAAACCGTACTCAACGACTACTTTCAGTCGGACAAACCGCAGACTTTGGGATTGCCTTCTGTGGGATATTGCGCCGAACAGTTGTTTTTATCGGCCAATTATTTTGGAGATCTGATCAAAAAAGAAACCGGTAAATCGGCTCAGGAATATATACAGTCAAAAGTGATCAATACGGCTAAGGAGCGAATGTTCGACCGACACAAATCGGTCAGTGAGATTGCGTATGAATTGGGATTCAAATATCCGCAGCATTTTAGCCGGTCATTTAAACAACATGTTGGACAATCGCCAAACGAATATCGGATTCAGAATAATTAATCAGAATAGCAAATACTAAAAATTTACCCGTAAAGTCTTTTACGGGTCTTTTTTTGTCTTTTTTAAACTAGGCTTTTGTTGGGAATATAAAAGACAAAATTTAGACAAATAGAAATAATAGAAAGAATACGTGAATCCATTATAAAAGGATAGTACAGCGTTATTCGAAATTCCGCAGGCATTGTGAAAGAGCCGAATGATAAAAATCATACGGAATGCTACTTTTCAACTTTAATTTTAACAAAAAATGAAATTAATCTTTAATCATTTGGTGTATGAAAATAAAAGTTAAAATGCTTAAACGGATATATATAGTTCTGATGGTGGTTTTGATGATAGGATGTAAACAAGCTGTTTCGGTGGAACCACAAAAAACAGATGTAATACTAGCGGAACTAACTCCGCCACCAATGGTTCCGAAGCCGGTAGCAAATAGAAAGGCTTCAAAGTTAATCGTCAACATGGAGATAAAAGAAATGGAAGGGAAAATGGTCGATGGCGTTACTTATGTTTACTGGACGTTTGGGGGTTCGGTACCCGGAAGTTTTATCAGAACCCGAATAGGAGATGAAGTGGAGTTTCATTTAAAAAACCATCCGAATAATAAATTACCACACAATATTGATTTACACGCAGTAACGGGCAGTGGTGGTGGAGCAACGTCGTCGTTGGTGGCACCCGGACACGAAAAAGTATTTGATTTTAAATGTTTGAACACTGGTTTATATGTCTACCATTGTGCTACGGCTCCGGTAGGAATGCATATTGCTAATGGGATGTATGGATTGATATTGGTAGAACCGGAAGGAGGATTGCCGGCAGTTGACCGGGAATATTATGTAATGCAGGGCGATTTTTATACAAAAGGAAATTATGGTGAACCGGGAGTACAGCCTTTTGATATGACAAAAGCGATTCGCGAAAATCCGGATTATGTCGTTTTTAACGGTAAAGTAGGGTCGTTAACTGGAGACAACGCACTTACAGCCAATGTCGGTGAAACGGTTCGGTTGTTTGTGGGTAATGGAGGGCCCAATCTGGTGTCTTCATTCCATGTGATTGGTGAAATTTTTGATCGCGTCCATATTGAAGGAGGTAGTGTGATCAATAAGGATATTCAAACAACATTAATACCGGCTGGTGGAGCGGCTATTGTAGAGTTTAAAGTAGACGTGCCGGGAACATTTATTCTTGTGGATCATTCTATTTTCAGAGCTTTTAATAAAGGTGCCCTGGGAATGTTAAAGGTAGATGGGCCAGAAGATAAGACCATTTATTCGGGAACAACTCAGGAAGGGGTCTACCTGCCGGAAGGAGGGACGATACAGGATTTGCCTACAGATAAAAAGGCACCGGAAAAAAACAGTGTGCAAACACTCGATGCACAGATTACCGCCGGAAAAAATATATACAGCAGAACCTGTTTGCCTTGCCATCAATCGGAAGGACAAGGTGTAGAGAATGTTTTTCCACCATTGGCAAAGTCGGATTTTCTTAATAAGGATATGAACAGAGCTATCAAAACAGTGCTGAATGGATTAAGCGGTACAATCACAGTAAATGGAAAAACCTATAACAATATAATGACCAGTCTGAATCTGGCCGATGATGAAATTGCAAACGTCCTGACCTATGTGTACGACAACTGGAGCAATAATAAAACCAACGTTACCACTGCGATGGTGAAAGAACAAAGAGCAAAGAACCGGGAATAAAATGTATAAAGGAGATAAAAAAGCGTTCTTTTTTCTGCTATTCTCGGTGCTATTCGTCTCTCTGGATGCTCAGAATACCAAAATGGAGCTGATAAAAAAAGGAAGTTTTGTGCCGCTTTATGGAGATATAAACAAAAAATCGGTAATGGTAAACGCATTTAAAATGGATAGCTATCCGGTTACAAATGAAGACTATCTGTCCTTTTTAAAGGAAAAAGCAGCCTACAGACGTTCGGTTATTAAAAGGATTTTTGCCGATAGGAGTTATTTGGAGTATTGGAAAAATGATTTGGATTATGGCGAAAATAATGGTAAAGCACCCGTAACAAATGTTTCATGGTTTGCCGCAAAAAAATATTGTGAGTATAAAGGAAAACGATTACCTGCAATGGATGAATGGGAATATGCCGCCATGGCCGACCAAATGCATCGGGATGCCAGAACCAAAGCGGCCTATAATAACTATATCCTGGGGTGGTACGAAAAAAGAAATACATTCAATAGATCCGTAGGGCAAACATTTAAGAATTATTGGGGATTATACGATATGCATGGTCTGATTTGGGAATGGACTTTTGATTTTAATAGCATTTTCCTTTCGGGTGAATCCCGAAAAAATATGGATACGGATACCAGTTTGTTTTGTGGGGGAGCTTCTGTTAATGCAACCGATTTAATGAATTATGCCGCTTTTATGCGCTATGCTTTTCGATCCAGTTTAAAGGCAAATTATTCGTCACGAAATCTTGGTTTCCGATGTGCATGTGATGTAAAGTAAAACGAACTAGATAAGCCGTTAAAACGTAATGATAATGAAAAAGTTACTACTAGTTGTATTGATAATTTTGACAGGATTACAAAGTTGTAATTCGAAAAAGAAAGAGGTAAATACGAAAATTGAAACTGGAGTTATTTCGGAACTTTCGGTTTTTAACCTTCCGTCCGAATGGACGACACAGGATAGTAAACATATTGAAATGAAGGATCTGAAAGGTAACGTATTGGTTATGGTGATGATTTATACATCCTGTAAAACCGCATGTCCGCGTTTGGTAGCCGATATGCGGCAGATTGAACAATTGGTACCTGAAAAATATAAATCGGATGTGCGTTTTCTTTTAATTAGTATCGATCCGAAAACGGATACTCCGGAACGGTTAAAAGCATTTGCAATTAAAAACAAAATGGAAGGCAAACAATGGCTATTTCTGCAATCGACTGAAGAAAATACCCGGGAGTTTGCGGCTGTTTTGGGCGTAAATTATAAAAAAATAGCCCCGATCGATTTTTCACATTCCAATATTATCAGTGTATTTAATAAAGAAGGGGAGTTGGTATTTCAACAGGAGGGTTTTAGTACGTCCTATGATACAATCGTTACTAAAATTATAGAGCAAGTTAGTAAAGCCGATTAGTTTTATGTTTTTTTCTAAAGAATAAGGTTCCGATAAGTAATAAGAATAATCCTGTAGGTAGTAAAAGCGAAGCGATAAAAAGAGATATGTTATAATATGGAACCGCTCCTTTTCCGATATAAAAATAAAGGCCTTGTACAAACAGCAGTATTTCGGTGGTTATAAAACCGATAAGAAACAGGTACAATCCAATCCGGGAAATCCGGTTTTTCAGAAATGAAAACGATTGGATACGCATCGCAAAAAAGAATAGAAAACTGTTGATTATTCCAAGCATGATCAGGTGTATAAAACCAATTGTGAAATTCCGGATATAATGAGATGCAGCTGCTATTTCCGGCCAAAATGTAGTCAATTGTATAAGCATTTTTAGCGATAGGGAAATAAAACCGGTAAGTAATATGAAACGGATCGTTAACGGTGTTTTTCGATCAGATGGAATGCTGCGTTTTAAAAAGTAAAGCGCACTACTTCCAATTGCAATCAGCTGAAAGAGTATACCGATGTTATTTACCCAAAGCCATAACGGATGTGGAAAGTACCAACTTAATGGTAGGCCATACGTAAAAACAGTGCCAACTATAAGTAAGCTAATCCAATAATGGAATTTACGGGAATTGATAGTATGGAAAAAGCTTCGGTATTGTTTGACAAGAAGGGCGAGTACGGCAAAAATAAACCAACCGTTAAATTGAAAATGTAAAAAAAACTGGATGGCAGCCTGATAAAACGGAGCGTTTTTAGAACCGGTTATTCCCAGACTCCAAACCCCAAAAGTGGACAGTAGCAGGAATAACAGTGCAATTTTTAGTAGTATTTTATCATAAGACTTGTTTCCCGACAGGTCTTTCCAGATTTTAGTGCAGAAAAAATAACTGCAAAAAATATGTATCGTGGAAAAAATAATAGAATATAAGGCATATCCCTGTATTGGAAAACTAATCATCATTCCGAATACTGCTATCTGAGTGATCCAGAATAAACGGGAATAATAGGGGGAGGTTCGCTTTGTTTTTGGTAAGAAGTTATGAAGCAGTAATAGGTATAACATCTGGTATATCCATCCGAGCAAAGCGGTATGGGAATGCCCGTGTAGCAGAAAATGATAGTTCCAGTTTACAGGGACAATAGCTGCCAGTCGCAGTAAAATGCCCATCAGCGCTGCAATAAAAAAATTCAGAAGACTTATAATAAACCAGCTTTTGGGCATCAGACAGAATTACACCGGGTTTTAAAATAACTGCAGTAGTATAAAAAACACAGAAATTAAAGCGACGTAATTTCTGTGTTCGGGGGTTAGTTGTTAAAGGTTGTTTCCAGTGTTATCGCTTTTGGAAACAGTATATTGTTCTCCAGATGAATGTGTTTGTGCAAGTCATTTTCGAATTCCTGGAGCATCGCATACGTAACTTTATAAGTATTGCACGCATCAACAGGTGGTGTATATTGACTGGTAAGTGTTGCAATTTTATCGAAGCGTTCTCCTTCGGTATCGTGTTCGTGTCGCATCGTGTTCACAGGGTTTGAAACCTGGCCAAAATGAGGACGCTTTAGTTCAGAACCTTCTTGTTTGGCTTTTACCATTTGTCGGATAAATGGGAAAAGTACCAGTTCTTCCTTTTTCATATGCATGGCTAATTCTCCGGCCGATTCGCTAAAAAGGGCGTTGATTTCAAGTAGTTCCGGGTGCTTTTCTCCGTGTACTTTACAAAGTTTGTCCAGAAATTGGAGTAGTACCGGCGTTTTTTCTTCCACATAATGATGGTGGGTATTTTCGATATAATCGATCAGTAAATCCAAAGGCCAATGTCCGTAATCGGAAATATAGGATTGCGAATTGTTTAAAAGGTTTTCCAACGCGTCGGTCAGTTCCTTTTGCGATATATTCTTTTTAGTACAAACAGCTTCCAGTGTACGATTGCCTTTACAGCAAAAATCAATTTTGTATTTTGAGAATAAAGCCGCAGTTCTGAAATCATGGGCGACAATTTCTCCGATAGTGGTCTGATTATTAATTTTCATAAGTTTAAAAATTAAGATGTAGTGAATGACTCGATTTCGGGAGTGATATAACTGTGTTCCAGCAGGATCATACTAACCGTTAACATATTCCTGAATTCAATATAAGAGGGGAAAGAATTCCGATCATGACTCTTAAATAGCGAATCGGCTTTTTGTTTTAGTTGTTCCAGCGTACATCGAACGGTATTTATATCCGGTGCTTCTGTAGTAAAGAACGCAGTCATCGTTTTTTGTAATAACGCTTTTAGAGGTTTAATTGTCGGTGTTGTCGAATAGGAGGCAATAGGTTGTTGATTTAAAGTGATCAATGTTGAAAACCGGATGGAATCGATCGTTTTAAGAACCGATTGTGCGCCTTGATGCGCAAATACCAAAGCTTCCAGTAGGGAGTTGGATGCGAGTCGGTTTTTTCCATGTAATCCCGTTTGGGCGCATTCTCCAACAGCATAGAGATTTTGTATTGAAGTCCGTGCATTTTGGTCCACTTTGATACCGCCACATTGGTAATGTGCCGCCGGAACAATTGGAATCGGTTCTTTGGCCGGATCAAACCCCGATTTTAGGCAATAATCGGTTATGGATGGAAAATGCTCATAAAATCGTTTGGGATTAAGATGGCGGCAATCGAGATAAACGTGCTTTTCGCCTGTTCTGTGTAGTTCCGTTCCGATTGCTTTCGAAATAATATCACGCGTGGCCAGTTCGCCGCGAGTGTCGTATTTAAAAAGAAAACGGTCGTAATTATGATTGACGATATGTGCGCCAAAACCTCGTACGGCTTCCGATAATAAGAAAAGCGGATTTTTGCCGGTTTCATATAAAGCTGTCGGATGAAACTGAATATACTGCATATCCCGTATAACAGCACCAGCACGAAAAGCCATCGCTACACCATCACCAGTTGCAATTTCCGGATTGGTGGTATTTTGGAAAAGTTGTCCGCATCCACCGGTACAAAGTACCGTAATTCGGGATCGGATGGATTTTATCGTACCACGGATTTTATCATAATAGGTCATCCCGGTACAACAATTGTTTTCTGTGGTCAGATCAATACTAAAAAAGTCTTCAAACAGTACAACATTGGGATACCGGCGTAATTGACGTAATAGTTTTCGCTCCATTTCCAGTCCGGACTGATCTTTATGATGCAGAATCCGGTGATGGGAATGCCCGCCTTCCAGTCCTAAATCCCATGCTCCAGAAATAGTGGTATCGAAATCGATTTCCAGACTTAATAATTCCTGTAATCTTTCCGGAGCCTGTTCTACAACCATACGAACAATTGCTTCATCACAACCACCACCACCGGCCTGGAGCGTGTCACGGATATGCTGCTCAAAGCTGTCTTCTTCCGTATTTGTTACCACGGCAATTCCTCCCTGTGCATAGCGGGTATTGGTCGTGTCGGCCGATGCTTTTGTAAAAAGAGTAATGGAAAGATCGGGACGTTTTTTAGCCATTTTAATGGCAAAAAATAGCCCTGAAATTCCGGAACCCGCTATAAGTATATCCGTTTTTTTCATAGTATAGGTACTGAAATTAGGAGAGTGCCAGCATTCGATGAATTGGCTTTAGCGCTTCGGTTCGTAGTGTATCACTGATTTTTATTTCGGGATATTCGTTTTGAAGACATCGAAATAGTTTTTCAAGCGTATTCACTTTCATATAGGCACATTCACTACAGGAACAGGTGTTTTCCTGTTGCGATGGCGCGGCAATAATCGTTTTATCCGGTACATCCCTGGAAAGTTGATGGAGTATTCCGGCTTCGGTAGCCACGATAAAAACCGTTCCCGGATCTTCTTTGATAAAGTTAATTATCCCGGATGTGGATCCAATATAATGGGCGACTTTTAAGATATGGTCTTCCGATTCCGGATGTGCTACAATTTTGGCACCGGGATACTGCTTGTACAAATCGATTAGCTTGTCTAACGAAAAGGCTTCATGTACCACGCACGATCCGTCCCATAAAACTAAATCCCGGTTGGTTTCCTGAATCAGGTATTTTCCCAGATTTTTATCGGGTGCAAAAATAATCTTCTGATCCTTTGGAATCGAAGCGATGATTTTTTTGGCATTCGACGATGTACAGACAATATCACTCAGCGCCTTTATACGAGCCGAACAATTGATATACGTTACAACGGTATGATCCGGATATTGATCTTTTAATTTTTTAAAATCGTCCGGATCACAACCGTCTGCAAGCGAACAACCGGCGTTGAAATCCGGGAGTAGTACTTTTTTATCCGGGTTTAGGATTTTTGCCGTTTCGGCCATAAAATGCACACCGGCAAATACGATAATATCGGCATCGGTAGTGGCGGCTTTTTTGGATAATTCAAGGCTGTCACCTACAAAATCGGCAATTTCCTGAATCGCTTTCTCCTGGTAATAATGCGCCAGGATAACGGCATTTTTTTCGTGTCGTAACCGGTTGATTTCGGCAATTAGGGTAGTTTCGTTCATGATATTTTTTCCGGGAGTTTAGATGATAGCCCGTTTATTCTACAACAAGTTTTCCTTTCATTAAAGCGGCATGGCCCGGGAAGGAACATAGAAAATCATAGGTTCCCGGTTCGGAAATGGTAAATTCAATCGTATCGGATTCGCCACCGCCTAATAATCGGGTATGGGCGATTATACTTGCGTTTTCCGATTCCGGAATATAGTCGGTTGCTTTTGCTAAAGCTGCTTTTTGCGTAAATGCGGCGATATCGGTACCCGGTTTAAGAATGATCAGATTGTGTCCCATAACGGCTTTATCCATCTTGCCAGTATGTTTTAGCGTTAGTTTTATAGTGCCAACACCGGTTTTTAGTTCGTTTACGGAATATTGCATCTGGTCGGTAGATTCAATTTCCAATGTGTTTTCGGAAGGGGAAACCGTTTCGCTTTGTTCGGTCACCGGAGTGGTTTCAGGAACGGTTGTTTCATTTCGGTTTTTACAGGCGGTAGCCATTGTGATTATACCGACAAGTATCGAAAGACGTATAAACTTTTTCATATACAGAAATTTTTATGGTTATTAATTGTGATTAAAATGCTTAGGAAGAGCAAAATAAAACCGTATCCGGAATATAAAACATGATAAATGTTAGCTTTTATTCGGATAAATTATTGTATAACTAAAATGCGTTAGTAAAAAATACAAGCATAAAAAAAGCCGCCTTAAATAGCGGCAGCTTGTATGTGGATTATTGGAAAGACTGTTTATTGGAATAAGCAATCTGATGTTTCATAGGGTTATTTGCTAAGTACAATGATATAAAATATGAGGGTTGCAAAACCAATTGTTAAATATCCTAAAGCTTTAATTTTGTTACTGCTTTTCTTTTTTTGATCAATATCAACCTTAGTTTCGACCTTAACGTCGCGGTAGCCCAAAGGTCTTGCGCCGCCACGGTAACGGGCATCTCTTTTATAAACTTGCTGTCGTTCCATATAGTACATTAGTTTGTAATCTTTAGTAAAGTTTATATAACTTCTATATAACAGGATTCCCGAACCTATAAAGGGTATAAGGAAAGCAAGTACTACGGCCCAAAACCATTTAATGGCAATGTATTCTTTGTCTTGTTTTAAAGCTTTATTGTATGCTGATTCATTCTGGTATTTCGATTGATTTGTAGGAGCAACATATAAATTGTTTTGTGAGTTGATGTAATTGCGTCCGGCCTGTCTTGCTGCCGAGTATGCAAAACTTTTTGCTAAGTCTGTAAGGAATGCCATAATTAATGAAAAGTTTGATTATAAAAATGTTATAGTGGTATGGCAAACTTATGATCAAAAGAAAGGATGGAGTTACGGTTTTCCGTAATCCCGAAATATGACGTCAAAAAGAATAAAATTACCTTGTAAGAAACCTCGTAAGTAAGGTGGAAATTACCTATTTAGAATGGGTTTTAATTGTTGTATTTTTAAATATTTGTGTTAAAATGTGACTTTATCGATTATTATGTGGTTTTCGTCTTAAAAATTATATGTTAAAATGATTAATCTGTTGTGATTTTATATATTTGATGCGCAAATTTAAACTCCCATGTCTAATTTATTTGAATCGATTATCAGGTTTTTTACAAGAAGCAGGAAAAAACAATTAAGTTTTGAAGGCGACTCAAATGTAAAAAGACACAATGGAAAGAAACTTTCCAAAAAGAAAAAACAAAACTGGTATTAAAAAAGGCCTCCCGACGGAGGCCTTTTTGTTTTTATCCGGTTATTGATTCGGATTACTGTTTAAATTGTTAATAATGGTGTTGGTAATCGGCTTTAGTGTTTTTTGGGTTACCGGATGTAAGCCGTGATCGGTAAACAGTTCGTAAACACCATTTGACTTGGAGTACCAGATAAGCGGATTTCCGTAAAGGTCAAAAAAAGTCAGTGTATCACTATAGGAGACTTTCCGGAAGTGTTCCAATTGTTTTTCGTCTAATGTTAGGATTTCACCTTTAATTTCCGGATCATTACAATCAATCTTCTCATAATGATCCTCCAGCCATACCATACAGTTTTTAGGTGTGAAAATCGTCTTGTTCAGATTCCAAACCAAAAGAGCAATAATTGCAACGGTCGCCAATCCGTAATGGATTTTGCTTAATTGGCGTTTCTGGAAAAAACGAGTAATAGTTTTCCATATGGCTTGAAGTTTGTTTTTTAGCAACTTTACAAAACCAGTTTGACCGGTTCCCTCTGTCGTGTTGGAGCCTCCTCCCTTTGGACGGTCTGTTGTGCCCCACCCATTAGGTGGCTTAGGTGGTTCAGGGGGGGGATTTATAAACTTTCTATAAGGTCTTTCCGGAAAGTCAACTAAAAGTGCGGCCATTTCGATCGTGATCAAATCAGCAGGTGTACTTGTACCTAAATAAAAACGTTGAATCGGAATCAACCGGGTGATATCAATGCTATTGGTAATAGTTCTTATCTCATCTTCTTTAAATGCAATTTCCCAAAAGTTTCTAAAAACAAGAGCATCATTATTGTTCTTATTCTGTCTTAAAATTTCAAAGCATAATTCTCTTAATTGCGCCGGTGAAGGGCGTATTAGATATTGAGTATATGGCCCGGCTATAGCTTTTTCATATTGTGTTTTTATAGCTTCTATATAGGAATCAACAGTTCTTTCTTCCATAGTGTTATCGGTATTTATCAGTATTTATCAGAATTCATTCGAATAGTCGGAATTACCAGAATTCGATAGCAACAAGCTGAAAAATAGCCCTTTAATTTGCCTCAGAATTAGTTCAGTCCCGATATGCATTCACGGACAAATGTACATGACTACTTCTAACTTGGTGATACGGAAAAACGTAATGTCGTTATCCGGGAAGTATAATACCCTTATGCTTTTTCTGTCTCACCAACACTTCCCAATACAAAAATCAATGGCGTAATCAAAGCTAATCTCCGGGACAAGGTCCCGGACAGCCACGCCCATGTCCAATTTTTTAAAGCTAAAAATCATGAGAAATTTTTATATCGCAGCTTTTGCTGTACTGGGATTGTCGTTAGTATCGTGTTCAACAGAAAATAGTGCCGAAGAACTTTTTGCACCGTCCACAAAGCAACAGGAGGAACTGTTACAAAATCTGTATCAAAGTGAGGACTATTATTTTGCCGCAAAACCGGGCGATACTGTTCCGCCAAATCAGGAAGGTGGAGGAGGTACCGGAGAAGATGGTACAATTCCTGTAAAGCCACCTAAAAAACCATAAAAAATGACAGCATAATCATATTGTAATTTTATTAACTTCGGGGAATGATACTTAAAAAGTTTTATTCCCCGTTTTTTTTATTGCTTTTTGCGATTTTATTAGGTGCCTGTTCTAAAGATGCTGATAAAAATAGCAAAGCAACTACTGTGGTCGAACAGATCCAAAAGCATATCGAAAACAGCGCTATCGATGATAGTTCAGGGATCTATAAGATTACCGAAATCGATAAAGCATTAAAATTGTCGGTTGCCGCCAAAATCGATTCGCTACAGTTAAAAGCCACTGCCGAAAAATCGGAAACGCTGTATTGGTATTTTCCGGATAAGGCCGAGGCTTTTACAATGGATTTTCTTGAATTTTCAAAGCAAAAAAAAGATACCGTTTATATCGCCAAGGCTAAACGGGATTTAGGTAGGTATTATGCCCTTAAGGGGAAAGATACGCTTGCTTTTGGCTTACTTAAAGATGCCACAACGTTATTGGACAACCGTGGAAAGGAAGATGAGGAAATGTATATATTGCTATTGATGTCGGATATCGTCGAACGATCGAATGATTATGGAATGGTAGCCGATCTGAATGTAGATGTTTTAAAACTCAATAAAAAAAATAATAACAATTACTATTATGTTGCGGCCAGAAATAATTTGGGAATTGCCGATAAATCCATGTATAACTATAAAAAGGCCATCGAGAATTTTGAAAAAGCAGCTGATAGTACTGATGATCCGGAACATCGATGGATTATAAAAAATAATATCGGACTGAGTTATACGTATCTGTCGGAATATGACAAAGCACGCCCGATATTTGAATCGGTTATCCAAAAAACAACTGTAGCCGGGACTAAAGCAAGGGCTTATGATAATCTGGGTTTTTCCTATTATAGAGCGGGCGATCCGAAAAGTCTGGACTATTATAAAAAAGGATATGAAATCCGATCCAATGATCCGACACTAGCCAGTGATTGTATCATTAGTGAATTGCATCTTTCCGATTATTATAAAAGTAGTAATCCGGTATTAGCAAAGCAATATGCCACAACAGCCTATGAGCGGGCGACCAAAATGCGCCGTATCGACGACCGGTTGGAAGCTTTAAAACGATTAACGAACCTGAGTTCCGGAATAGCTGTCAAACCGTATTCCTTAAAATTTCAGGGATTAAATGATAGTATTAGTCAGGTGCGTCAGTCCAAAAGGAACACATTTGTACAGACCAAATACGAATATAAAGCGACACAGGAAGAGAATTTACGCCGGAAAGCCAGTGAAGCGCAAAAAACGGCACAATTGGCAAAAGCCGAAACCCAGAAACTCGGATTGGGAATTCTGATTCTGATTGGTGGTAGCGTTATCTTTTTTGTGATTCGCAGAATGCAACAGAAAAGTCGCGAAGAAAAACTCCTGGAATCGTATAAAACGGAAACCCGTATTGCTAAAAAAGTACACGACGAATTGGCAAATGATGTGTTTAATGCGATGACTTTTGCTGAAATTAAAGACTTGTCCGATGTCGAGAACAAAGAAATCCTGCTCGAATCCCTGGATAAAATCTATACCGGAAGCCGGAATATTTCAAGGGAAAACAGTACGATCGACACCGGATCGGATTATCCGGAACAGTTAAAAGAAGTGATCAAAGGATATAAAAGTGAACGGGTAAATGTAATGTCCAGCGGTATGGATCAGATTAACTGGGATGAAGTCGATCCGACTAAAAAAATTATCGTATACCGCGTATTACAGGAATTACTGATCAACATGAAAAAACACAGCAAGAGTTCACTTGTGGTCGTTCGTTTCCAGTTAAACGCAAATCGGATTCAGATTGACTATTCCGATAATGGTGTGGGCGTCGATAAAAATAAACTCGCTTTAAAAAATGGATTGCGAAATGTGGAAACCCGTATCGACAGCATTTCCGGAACCTATACTTTTGATTCTGTTCCCGGTAAGGGATTTAAAGTAAGTTTTTCATTTCCAAAGTAAATTATACGAAGTATGTTTAAAAAGATTTTAATTGCCGAAGATGTCGATTCCGTTAATTTAGGAGTAAAACAACTACTGGAGGAGTTTGTAACGGAAGACCGTATCCATCACGTAAAATATTGTGATGATGCTTTATTAAAAGTCAAAAGAGCCAAAATGGATCAGGAACCGTTTGATCTGTTGATCAGCGACCTGTCGTTTGTCGAAGATAAATTCCGGATAAACAAGCTCAATTCCGGTGAAGAATTAATTGAGGCCGTACGACGCGAGCAACCCGATATCAAAGTTATAGTGTATTCTATTGAGACAAAACCGTATGTGATCCGGACATTGTTGGAAGAAATGGATTGTAATGCCTATATCAACAAAAGCCGGGAAAGTATTCGCGAATTAAAACAGGCCATCCGGTCGATTTATACAAGCGATGAAAAGTTTGTCTCTCCGGAGTTAAAATACGGGAAAGCCGATTCGGAACTGGATGAAATCGACGAACAGGATATTCAGATTATTCGTCTGTTATCCAAAGGTTTTGATCAGGGTGAAATTGCCGACGATATGCATTACAGTCGAAGTAGTATCGAAAAAAGAATCAACCGTTTAAAGACATCCCTTAAAGCCAAAAACAATCCGCATCTGGTCTCCATTTCCAAAGATATGGGATTGATTTGATAGCAACTTTATAACACCTCTTTCGAGGTGTTTTTTTTTGATCATGAGGCGCGGCTTTTACGTAAAACCGTAATGAAGTCCGTTGCAGGCATACTAGTTTTGGAGTGTGAAAAATAATTTATTCTATATGAAATCAATTAAAATACTAGTGCTGCTGTTAGTACTTAGCTCCTGTTCTTCAAACTATTTATGCGAAACGATAACAGATGTGCCCATGTATAGTTCTAAATCTGATCGGACAAAGGAAGAGCAGATTATTCCGAAGGGAGCTAAAGTGTATACAAGAGGGAAATCAGCAACATTGCGAAAGGCAAAATATGGCAATGATGTAGGTTGGATCATGGCTTCCGGGTTAACAAATGAAGTTGTATTTCCCTATAAGGTAACGTATACCCGAAAAACAACAACAAACGAAAAAAACTCAAAAGAAGATGGATATTTCAATGCTACTGGTAATAGCGGAGGTAGTGTGCCTGTAAAAGGCTATTATCGAAAAAACGGAACCTATGTTCGACCACATACAAGAAGTAGTCCGGGTAGTAGTTCTTCGAGAAGCAGCTATCGAAAAAGATAACGGATAGCAGAAAATAAGAACGGAAATTCAATTCCTTTTCGGGATTATTATTAACAAATATTGTAAAAGATATTATGATCAAGCAAATTTTTCTACTTAGTCTGTTGTTATGGACTATACCCAATCTTACTGCACAAACCAAGTCGGGAAAACTCATGGCTTCCTGTTGTGAAACAGCAGGAAGAGGCTGTAACGGGTCAGATTATTGTACCGCCTGTACCAATTGTACCGGTTGTAAACATTGTAAGAGCGGTGGAACCTGTGGTGTTTGCAGGGATAGAAACACCGATGTAATCACCGTGAAACGAAAAGAAAAAAAGACGCCTTCCGGTACAAAAGTCAAAACGGTAACGGTTACCAAAAAAGCCGGATTTTATAAGGATCAACCGCTATTTATAACGGCCGTATCGATTGCTTTATACGAAGGTCCGGGAACAAATTACAAAATAATAGAAAAGGTAAAAAAAGGAAACCGGGTCATTGTAATGGAAGTTAATGAACCGTGGCTCAAAGTAAAATCCGAAAAAACAGGAACGGTGGGTTATGTCCATCGCGATGTTTTACAATAGAAAACCAGTATAAAAATGGAAACCACTACTATAATGTCACCCGCCTTAAAAAGTCATTTTCTCAGTCTGTACCAGATCGCAATGTCCGACGACGGTTTTTTGATGTCCGAATTGGAGGTTTTATATCATTTGGCAGACGAAAAGGGATTTACAAAGCAAGATCTGGGAGCACTATTATTAAATCCCGTGACGTATGGAATAGCATTACCGGAACGGTTGGAAACCCGTATCGAATATTTGTATGATCTAACCCGCATGATTTGGGCCAGTGGGAGAATTACTAGTAAAGATCGGGAAGCGCTAAAAAAGTATTGTATAAAGTTTGAATTCCTGGAAGAGAATATCGAAGATCTGACGGATTATTTTATCGATTGCGTACAAAAAGGCGTTCGGAAAGAAGAAATTATAAACCAGTTAAATGCATAAATGATGAAGTCATTACAACAATTATTTCGTTTAAAAAATGATGAAGTGTCGGGGAAGCTACCAGATGAAACGCAAACCGGATCTCGGGAACTGGTACGTTTAACGCATTATCAGCGCGGGTTTGGTGCTTCGGTAAAAGCGATGGGAAAACCGATCGTATTTAAAGCCTGTCTGCAAAATCTTTACAGGAGTTTTGAAGAGCAATGCCGTAAACAAAAAGTAGAGCAGGAGTCCTTAAAACAGATTTACAGAGAAGATCAGGAGCGCAACCGTTCTGAACTTAAAAAGTGTGAAACCACCATTGAAATTGCCGAAGCAAAAGAAAGAGAACTCAACGAAACCATAGAAAAAAACCGTAAAGATATGGTTGAGGTACGCCAGCATCCGGAAAAATACGGGATCGAAGGAGGAAAAGGGATTAAAGTGCAGTTTTATATGGGGTTGGCTTTTTTGTTTCCGATTACCTTGTATCTGTTGGTATTCTATATTTCGGCCTGTTATTCGTCTTTTTTTAAAGAATTTGATGATACTAGTCTTACAGCTGCCATTTTTGATGCCGACGCTTTAAAAAATGCTTTTCAGGCGAGTTGGCTGGAAGGAATTTTTATCATGACGATCCCATTTGTGTTTATGGGATTGGGCTATCTGATCCATATGTTGTTAAAAGAAAAAGGAAAAGTGAAATGGATAAAAATAGGACTGCTCGGTTTGGTGACGTTTTTATTTGATGTCATATTGGCGTATCAGATCGAAAAGAAGATCTACGAATTTAATAAAACCACGTCGTCATCGCCTTATACGATTACCATCGCTTTATTTGAAGCCGAATTCTGGTTGATCATCTTTGCAGGCTTTATGGTGTATATCATTTGGGGATTGGTTTTGGATAGCATGATGAAAGAATATGAAAGTCTGGATAAAGTCAAAACCTTTATTAAAGTAAAAAAAGAAGAACTGGTGAATCTTGAAGCTTCAAAGAATACCAATACCGAAAAATTAAACGAGTGTAAGCAACAGCTCACTGCCATAAACGGAATCATAGCCGAATTGCAAACCAGAATCGATGGGTTTATTATCCCGGTTAAGGAATATTTTTATCACCATCACAAATATAAAGAAGGGTGGTTCCAGGCCGTATCGGCTGAAATTGCTTTACCACACCGGGAAAAAACACTTTTATTGGAATTATGCGAAATCATTTCCAAGGAGCATTTAAATGAAATCGGATTGGGAGAACCCGAACTACAGCCACAGATTGAGACATAAACCTACTATATCATGAAACAAAAAATAATACTTTCGATAGTACTGGTACTATCCTTGTTTTCGATGTCCTGTATTGAAGGGACACGAACCACTACTGAACAACAACAAACGGATGACAGCGCAAAACCGGAAAGGAACAAACCTGTCGAAAATTACAATATCAGTATTTTTTTGGATTTATCCGATCGGATCGACCCGGTAAAACATACGAATAAAACAATGGATTATTATCAAAGGGATATTCGGTATATCAAGGCTATTTCCGAAGCGTTTACCGATCATGCCAGTCAAAGAAAAATAAATCAGGTTAACGATAAATTACAGTTGTTTTTTGACCCGGAGCCTAAAAATACCAAAATCAATGCGATATCCGAAAAACTTAAAATCAAACTGGATAGAAACAATATCTCCAAAGAAAAATTAAATGAGATACGAAAAATCTATGCAAGCTATCCAATCCAGATATACGAATTGGCTATAAAAGATAAAGCCTATGTCGGTTCGGATATTTGGGGGTTCTTTAAAAACAAAGTAGCCGATTATTGTATAGAGGAGAATAGCCGTAATATTTTGATCATTCTAACAGACGGTTATATTTTTAATAAAGGATCCGAATTAAAAAACGGAAACAGAACGAATTACCTGCTTTCGAAGACAATTCGGAATAATAAGCTTAATGATGCTATGTGGAAAGAAAAAATGGATGCCGGTAATTTCGGATTTATTAAGGCTGCAAACAATTTGTCTAATCTGGAAGTTTTGGTTTTAGGGATCAATCCGGATACAAAAAATACAAATGAAGAAGCTGTTATTATAGCATACTGGGAAAAATGGCTGAAAGAAATGAAAGTGAGTAACTCCAAAGTTAGAGGTGCCGAATTACCATCGAATATGGAAAAAATAATTAAAGATTTTATCGGTCAGAAAAAATAACCGGTTAAGAAGTGGTGTATGATTTTTTAATTGAAAAATGATATGAGGTATAAAATCTTCGTTGTTATCCTGCTATACACTTGTTTTGCTTCTGCTCAGGTAAAATTTTGCAGTTGGAATTTATCCGATTTCGGAAAACGAAAACAGTCAGCAACCATAGCTTTTATCGCCAATACCGTCAAAGAATACGATGTGGTAGCGATTCAGGAAGTCGTAGCCGGATATGGCGGTACACAGGCTGTTGCCCGATTGGCGGCGGCTCTTAATCGTACTGGCGACAAATGGGGTTATTCAGTGAGCCCACCAACTAGCGGATCGTCTTATAAAACCGAGCGTTATGCGTTTCTCTGGAAAACAGCTCGTGTCAGGAACGTAAAAGCCGAATTGGATCCGGTTTTTCAACTCGAAATCGATCGGGAACCGTATTACGGTACGTTTTCCTATAAAGGGAAGTTGTTTACGGTGGTAAATTTTCACGCGATTACCAAAAGCAGGCAACCCGAAACCGAGATCAAACATTTTAAAAAAATCCCATTGCGGTTGTCGGAGCATAATTTGGTGTTTGCGGGTGACTTTAATTGTCCGGAATCCCATACCGTTTTTAACCCGTTAAAAGGAATGGGTTTCCAACCGGTGTTCCGGAATCAGAAAACTTCGCTTAGACAACAGTGTATAGGGAAAGATTGTCTGGCATCGGAATTTGATAATGTTTTTTATAATGCAAAGAAAATCAAGGTTCTAAATAAAAAAGCGCATCTTTTCTATACGGAATTCGAAAGTCTGACACTGGCCCGAAAAGTTTCCGATCATATTCCGATTGGTTGTACCTTTTTGATATTGTGATTTTAAGCAAATTATCCGATTACGGATATTCAAATAAAAAAACAAAACCCATGAAAACAAAATTACTTTATTACTTGTTCTTTATGATTATACTGATGTCTTGTCAGGATAAAGAAAACCTGTTAAACGAAGAAACGGACACAACTCCCGCCGGACTGATGGCAACGCCTTCGAAAGTAGTCGAAATAAACGAACCCGATATAAGTCTTAACGGAGATTATTGTGCTACGGTTTCGATTAATGATCCGGAAGCCAAAAGTGCATCCAAACACAATCTAACGGTCAAAGTGGAAAAAGGATATCTAAAAGAAATCCGGAATGAAGATCATACGGTGATACAAGACTTCCGGGGTGTCTTTTTTAATGACGACAGATTTACCGAATTTCAGTCAAACGGACTGGAATACCGGATTAGTATTCTCGCAACGCTGGAGGAATGTTATAGCGGTGAATTAAAAGGTTTTTCGGTGCGTTGTAACGGAATAACCCAAAAAGGGAAACAATGTAAAAACAGAACACTGCACGAGAGTAAACTTTGTGCGCATCATCGGGAATAAATAAAAGCAGGATTATAAAAGCACTTTTAGAGACTTCCAGCGGACTTTTAATTCTGTTTTTTTATGCTTTTTGCAAAACGCTGTGTCGCGATTTTAAGAGTAGTTTTTTGTAAAGTATGGTTTTTGTCTTAAAAAAAATGAAGAAATATAATTAATCGTAGCTGTTTTGAAGTTACACTCAATAATAGCTAAAAGATGCCTTTTTTAAGTCGGACAGCGGTTGCATTTTGTAAATTTGTTTTTAGGGGATGAGGTTAGTAGCCTCATTATTGAGCAAATTACAATCGACGATTTTTATAATGCAAAAGAGTATAAAAGATCTTCGGATTTTACTGGACAAGAATTCGGAAGATAGCAGTTTTAATATTATTTCTTCAATCACGGATATCAAAGGAAATATCATCTACGCCAATCAGAAATTCTGCGAAATTTCTAAATATGAGGAAACGGAATTACTGGGAGAAAGCCATCGGATACTGAACTCCGGGCATCATCCGAAAGCGTTTTTTAAAGCCATGTGGAAAACCATCGGCAATGGTAATGTATGGGAAGGTGAAATTCGAAACAAAGCAAAAGACGGCAGCTATTATTGGGTATATTCAATAATCTTTCCGGTTTTTGACGTCAATAATAAAATCACACAGTATTTTTCAATTCGCGTTCCGATAGACGAGAAAAAGAAACTGGACGAACAACGCGAAAAAAGAATCCGAAGACTGGAAAAAATCCTGTTTAAAATCTCCCATGAAGTACGACAGCCGGTTACGCAGATTTTAGGCGTTTCCGACCTGTTAAAGGAAACGCAGTTAAATCAGGAGGAGTTGCGTATGCTGATTGAAGGAATGAAAGAATCCGCAGATCTATTGAATTTATATACGCGCGAGCTAAATCAATATGTACATAAAATGAAAAATGAAGAGTACGAGTTGTTGCTCGCGGCCTGCGAAAACCCGGGTGGCAGTTATTTTACCAATTTGTAATAAACGATCGGATAATTGAGACACTTTTTTACGGTTCCATATATAAAGAACGGAATAAAAAAATATCTTTGTAAGGAAACCAACCTCCTCCCATCCGCATGACTTCCGAATATAGTATACTGATAGCCGATGACCATAGTGTGGTAAGACAGGGCGTATCACTGATCCTGAAATATTCGTTACCGAATATCATTATCAACCAAACCGATACCTTAAACGGGGTTTTGGAAAAAATGGCCGTAACCACTTTCGATCTGATTATTCTGGATATCAATTTACCCGGAGGTAATAATGTTTTGATGATCGAAAAAATCAGAGGAATCGATCCGAATGTAAAAATCCTGATGTTTTCGGCTTTTGAAGAAGATTTGTATGCCATGCGCTACCTGAATGCAGGTGCTAATGGTTATCTGAATAAATTAGGGAACGAGGAAGAAATCGTCGAAGCAGTTCGGAAAGTAATGACTACCGGGAAATATATCAGCGACAGTCTGAAAGACAAACTGATTAACGACCTGTTAAACAATGTGTCACAAACCAATCCGCTGGAACGACTTTCGAACAGGGAACTGGAAATTAGCCGATTACTGGTGAACGGTTACGGAAATCTTGAAATTGCCAATCACCTCAATATCCAGATGTCGACGGTTAGTACTTATAAAGGCCGGATTTTTGAAAAACTGGATATCAAAAATGTCGTTTCTCTGGCCGATCTCTTTAAACTTTACGAAGAAAACAGCTAAAATTACTGTTTTAGATTTAGCGTAATCGTGGTTCCTTTTCCGACTTCACTTTCCAAAGCAATATTTCCATGAACCAGGTGTAATAACTCTATAATAATATGGAAACCGATTCCTTTGGTAAACTGTTTCGGGTCGCTTTCGGATTTCATCTTCTGAGCCAGTGTCTGGTAATATCCCAACATTTCCGGATGCATACCACATCCGGTATCGGTAAGGGTAATACGGATGGTATCACGATCTTCAACCGCGCTAAAACGAATCGTTCCATCGACTGTGTTTTTTATCGCATTATCCAGCAAATTGTGTAGAATAATTGTAAAAAGCTGCTTGTTAAGGTTGAGGTAAATAGTGTCTGAAACCGTGTTTTCCAATACGTTGCGTTTTGACTTTGCAATCGGATCGAAGAGTTTTATTTTTTCATTGATCAAATCACGAAGTGCGAAAGCCTCATTTTGTAGATTGTCTTTATTCAGGTAGATTTTAGAATATTCCAACAGGTTGTTTACAAAGTGAAACAATTCGAACGACGAGGTATACATGGTTTTGATATTCTCCTGAAAATCGGGATTATCGCGATCCAGATTTTCATACAAATATTTCCCGGTTAGGGCCATATATTTTAACGGACTTTTGATGTCGTGGGTGATGGAACCAATAAGCTTTTTATGCGAATGAATCTGTTCGCTCAGATCCGTCTGTGTTTGTGTAAGTGCGGTAATCGTACTTTTTAATTCGGCAGTGCGGTGTGAAATTCGTTTTTCGAGTAACAGATTTCGATGACGAATGTATTTGGTACGCTGGCGGAATCCGTAATAAATCAGTAAAGAAACCGTGAGTATCAGCAGACTTTTAAACCATGTCGTTTGCCAAAAAGCCGGGGGAACAATAATCGTTATGGTCTTATAATCGTATTTTGAATCGAATCCTCTTAATTTACGGGCGGTTAAGGTGTATTCACCCGGATATAAGGTCGTATAGGAGATCGTATAATTATCGCTGGTTTTTGTCCAGTCCTGATGTACATCGTTTCCATCCAGGCGGACTTCAAGATTCAGGTTTTCCGGATTACCGTAAAACGGACTGTTATAAGAAACAACCACACGGCTAAAATTCCGGTTTATAACGAGAGTATCGTTAAAAGTAACCGAACGACCGTCTATTTTGGCTTCGTTACTATAAATCGGATTGGTCGGCAGGATAGGGGTAACCTTTTTACTGTCGAAAAAAACGAGTCCTTCAAAAGACGGTAAGGCTATATAACCATTGGGAAGATTGGTGGCACAAGGATAGCAGCCGCCATTAAACTCGTTGGTGTTAAAACCGGAACTTTTATTATAGTAATGGTAATAAATGGTGTTTTGTTTTTTATCGGCATAATCAAACAGACTTTGTCGGGAAACCTGAAACAAACCTTTGTTCGTGGGAATCCAGATAAAACCTTTCTGATCTTCTACAACACAATGTGCCGAACGGATATATTTGTTTTTGTCGAAAGGAAAGTGCGTGGTTCCTTTGTGATTCCGGATCAGAAATAAACCATTGTTATAGGTGTATACCCAGATATTATTCCGATCGGAACTATAAATACCGCGAACAAATGATTCGCCTATAACGCTGTTTGGTGTAATGTATTTGGTTTCCGTATCCAGATGGTACAATCCGGAAGGGGAGCCAATCAGCACCCGGGAATTTCCATCTTTATAGATACTGTTCGGCGAAAAATCCAGATTGGCAACTACGGTGAGTTTGGGCATTGCGGCATTCGGATCGATAGTATACAACTGTCCTTTTTTATACGTCTTACTGTCGGTGGTTCCAATCCAGATCCGGCCTTTTTCGTCTTTATAAACCGCACTCATAAAATACTGAAGTGTCCAACGGTCGGAAGTGGTATAATTCGTGCTTTTTTTATACCGGTACAGGTTGCGGATATCAAGAGTCCAGATATCGCCGTTATTGTCGATAACCGAATAGAATTTTTCACCTTTTAACGGAGGTGTCAGATGTGTAATGGTTCCTCTATAGTCTATAATCTGTCCTTTTCCGGTCAATACACGGGTCGAATCGAATAAAACATTGGCGTAGGTCACCGGATCCTGTTCGTCGACATAACTTTTAAAAGATTCCGGACGGATAATTAAAAAACCTTTGGTAAGGCTGCCCAGGTAGAGGATGTTTAATTTGGTGTCGTAATAAAACGCATGTACTTTCTGTTTTACAATGTCAAAATTGGATAGAATCAATTTTTTATGCAAACCGTTTTGATCGGCCGTGAGATAGTACAGATTTTGATCGGCAAACAAAAAGGATTGATCAATAGCGTTATTGATATAAATAATCCCATCTTCTTTTGTTTGTTGATCAATTTGTATTGGAATCAGTTTTTGCGGGGTGACTTCAAAATACTGCTTTTTACGTTTCAGATAGAGCGTATTGTTCAGGATAAACAACTCCGAATCGAGCGATAGTTTATGTGGGTAGCCACTAATCCGTTTTTTAGTGCTAACGGAGTAATAGTTGATGCTATCCGGGTAAAACTGAAATACTTTATCTTTGATCAGGACGTCATAACGACGGTAGAATTTAAAAAAGGAAGCCGATATTTTGATGTTGTTGCCAAACAAACGTCCGGTTTCATTTAACGCATGAATGTCTTTTCCGTCTTTATAGTAGAGTTTCGGATCGGTCTCAATTTTTAAAATCTGACCGAGATCATTCCCCACATAATTGCCTTCCCTGTTGTATATTTTTTTTGCAAATTTCATCCGGTTGGATTTCAACCCTTTGATGTTTTCGCTGTTGTAGACTTTAAATTGTTGTCCGTCAAAACGAACCAGGCCGTCTTCGGTTACGAGCCAGATAAAACCAAGTTTGTCCGGAACAATCGATTTAACACTGTTTTGCGGCAGTTCTCCATTGTCGGATGTATACCATTTATAGGAGTGTTCCTGCTGCCCAAATGCTGGTATCGTGCTGATTATAAATAGTACTAAAAGACGTGAAAAAAGAGTCATAGGAACGGTTTTGACAATCTGATCCTGTTCGGGTTGTCCGGGAAGGTCCAATATTACAAAAAAATCAACAAGATTTACAGCCTGTTTTTGTAGAAATAATTCTACATACCCGATAAAGTATCCGTACAAAGGAATTGTTTTTAACTCCTGATATTTGTATTCCCCAAGTTTTAGAATTGATACTAATGCTATGATTATGTTGAAGTCAATCCTAAATACAAGATTATGTATATCAAAATATTGTTTGATAATGCCCGACTGAAAGGTGTTTTAAAGCTTATTTTAATACTGTCGATTGTGCATTTTGCGTCTTTCTACTGGAGCCAGCGCGTACCATTCGGACTGCTTTATGGCCCGTTATTGCTATTGATTGTCCGCAAGATGGAATCGGTAAAACTTTGGATGCACACACTTCCTTTTTTTCTTTTTAGTGGCGTGTATCTTGTTTTTAAAGTGGATGCTGTTGCGTTTGGCGGCTGGCAATTGTATTATACGGTATATCTGTTGGCGTTGGCGGTTTCCTTGTGTTCCTATGCCGTAGCAATGACGGTTGTAAGCAAAAAAGAACATCCGATTCCGGTTTTTGAAAAAGAGTTTCTACAATTATTAGCATACGGTTGTTATTTTGCCGCTTTATTAGTGGTCCTGCTTGCGCTTCGCGTTGGGTTTGGAATATTGGATTTTGGATTTGATCCGGCTTCGATGTTATTTTTTCAATTAGGTCTTTTTAGTGTGCTGATCCTGATATTTCTGGTGTTTTACGGAAAAAAGGAAAAGGGTGGAAAAAAATCTAAAGGAAGTCAGACGATAATGCCGGGAATCGATGTGTCTACCTCTTTAGTCTATATGGAAAACCTCGAGAAGTGCGTCCGCGAAACCAATATATACCGAAATCCGGATATTTCGCTCGAAATGCTTTCTACTGAAACAACGATTCCGAAGCATCATTTGTCGCAATTGTTAAACGGTTGTCTTGGAAAAAATTTCTACCAATATATAGCGGAATTGCGAATCGAGTATGCCATTTCCTGTTTAAAAGAAGATTCCGGAATTAAGATCGAATCGCTGGCCTATGATTGCGGATTTAATTCCAAAACCTCATTTAATCGCTATTTTAAAGAGTATACCGGTTATTTACCGTCTTATTATAAAATAAAAGTACAACATTTATAAGTAAGACAATATTATGCTCTTTATGTTAGTAACACTGGTGTTTGGATGTAATGCCCTTACACTATATGTAATTCTGAAAACCAAATCCGATAAATTATTTGATAAAGTTATCCACTATGTAGTATGGATTTCTTTATTTCATTCGGCCTATGCCTTTTTGTCTCACTATTGTATTGAAGAGTTGTCCTTTATCGATCGTGTTGCACCGTTTGGATTGCTGCATGGCCCCATGTTGTATTTTCTTTCGTTTTCGAATAATGAAAAATGTTTAAGTCGAAGTAATGTAGTAAAACATGGAAGCCCGTTTTTATTGGCAACGATTGGCTATGTGATTTTTTTGACTTTTCCGGAATGGCGACGCACTTACGGATCGTATTATTTCGGAATACTCTATTTTGGCGTGGTTTTGTCGATGGTTGGCTATGTCCTGTATATTTTCTTAAACTATAAAAAGGCTATTTCCGATAATCGTATTCGAAAGCTGATCAACTCAGGAGCAACCTGGTTATTGTTAATCGCCAGTTTGCTAGCCAGTATTATTGTTTCGAAAATACTTCATAAAGAAGATATTGGTTCGTTGTTGCCGGGAATGATAATATATGGAGCGATGTTATTTGTTTCTTTTCTGATTTTTAAATATTCCATCAATAACCTGTTGGTACAAGCCGGTGTGGAAGAGGAATCGGTAGAGACGGCTCCGCTTTCGGCACCACGGCAATATCAGAAATCGGCACTCACAGCGGAGATATTGGGTGAATACGAACAAAAGCTTAATACGATGATGGAAACCGAACAGGTTTTTCTTGATACCGAACTTTCTCTGGAAAGCCTGTCCCGAAAAGTTAAAATTCCGAAACATCATCTGACGCAATTATTCAATACAAAAATCAACCAGACTTTCTACCAATATATCAATACCTATAGAATAAATCATTCCTGCAAATTACTATTGGAAGAACCGGAAACGAATCTGGAAGAAATTGCTTTTAAAAGCGGATTTAATTCCAAAGTAACGTTCAATCGTTATTTTAAAAATCAGATGGGATGCACGCCATCGGAATACCGATAACTCTAAAAAAACAAACCCAAAATAATAGACAGGAACCGGATCGAAAATCCGGTTTTTTTGTACGCGTATTTCTACGTGATTTTTTACGGTTTATTTATAACTATTTGGTGATCAGATATTTGTGTAAATTTTAAAACATTTCAATCGTGTGGGATGTACGTCATGCCACACGATTGAAACGTTTTAGCCTTACGGTTTTTAGAATTTCGCACTTGCAAAATCTTACAAGAGAGTAAAATTAAAAACCAAAAAAATGAACGAAAATTACAGTTATAGCGACAAGAATTTGTCCTATCGACAGCGAAGTAGTTGTATTCAATTGTTGTTTTTCAACATGAAAAAATACTGCTTCTTGTTCTTTATTTTTATGATTACCGGTTTATGGAATGTAATGTTTGCCGATGGTAGTAAGGATTTTTATCCTTCGGGTGCCACCGGAAACCGTGCATTTTTATACAGTAATCAGTATGAATCGGGAGGGACAACCATACGGTCCTGGCCTTTTAAAACATTGGGAACACATTATGTGTATGCGAAAGTAGGCGAAACGATTGCCGCAGCTTCCAGTGCACAAGGGGTGGGGAATGGTAGAATCCGACTAACGGCACCGGATGGTACGGTTTATCTTTCGGCGAACAATGCCATTGGTAGAATCGCAAACAGAGCCGAAGAGTTGGCCGGACCTTTATACTCGGGACAGGCAACGGGAGCTAATCGCTACCAGCCTTTCAATACCGTAGTAACAGTTGGTAACGAAGGAATCTGGAAAGTTGAATTTTTACCGTCGGGATCGGAAACGAGTTCGTCTACACCAAGTGTAACGGATATTGCAGCCGATGCCAACTGGACACAGGGAACCAGCACCGAGCTTATTGCGGCCTGGGATGTATCGGTACGAAACAGTGCCAATTCGGCCTGGGTTAACGGTAGGGTATATACCAATATCCTAAACCTGCATATCTCGGGATCTTCCTTTTTGGCCAATAAGGCTTTCTACGGAAATATGTATGTATTAACACGTGACGGTATTGCGTATCGGGTTAGTAACAATGGTTCGAATGGAGTAGGATTTACCTTCTTTGTAAACAATAAAGGATTCCTGACTGCTTCGGGAAACCCTTCGTATAAAAGTTTGGATATTTCAGATCCGACCGATGCGCAATTCCGGATCCACGATCCGAGAAGTGCGGATTCCGGGTCGAATGTAACCCATAAAATTTTCTACTCAAAACCGGCGTTGGATTTACCAACAAGTGCCAGTATGAGTGGTGGAACTACAACCTGGTTAAAAAATGCGGTTTTAACGCCAACAGCGTCCAATATTACCTATACCGGAGTAGAAGGAACACCGGATTTATCGGGTAATAAAGGGGCTTATATCGGATTTGATTCGAATCTGGCGGGTACCTACAAAATCGAGATTCTGGGTGGTTTTCCAACAAGAACAATCACAGGAAACTGTATCGTAGGAACCAACACTGTATTTTGGGACGGTAGAGACGGAAACGGAAACATCCTTCCGGCGGGAACGAATATCGGGGAAATTCGTGTACAATTATTTGGGGCAGAAGTACACTTTCCGTTTATCGATATGGAAATTAACCCGGGAGGAATTATTATAGAGCAGCTGGATAACAGCTACAACTTATTTACGCCAAACCGAGATCTGGTATATTGGGATGATAGCGATATTTCAGGAGGTATGGCAACACACAAGTCGAATCCTACAGCTTCCGGAAGTAACGGAATTTCCAGTAATACTAACGGTCATAAATGGGGCTTGTATACTTCCGGAAGTAGCGGAAGCGGAAACAGTGGAAGCGGATCGTCGAGTTTTGGAAACGAAAAATCAATGGATACCTGGAGTTTTGTACCGGGAGCCGTAGTGGTAAAAAATCTTGACCTCGTAGTTGCTGCTGCCGATCTGGAAGTAGTGAGCATTGTACCGTCGACGACTACGGTTATTGCCGGACAGAATATGCATTATACGGTAACCGTATCCAACAACGGACCGAGTGCCGTAACCGGAGCCGGTTTTAACTTTATTGTACCGGCTGGTTTTACCATTAGCTCGGTAACCTATGTAAACAGTCAGGGAACGGTTGTCGTGGTAAACGGAACAATAGACCCGGTTACTGGTAACTATTCGGCGAATCTGAATATGACCAATGGCGGACAAGTGGTGTTTACCATTAATGGTACCGTTGGCGCATCGGCAGGCGGACAAGCCTTAACTGTAGAAGCCAGTATTATACGACCGGCTGACGTTACCGATCCGGATGCAACCAACCCGGGAACGAATCCACCTACGGATCCGCATTTAGAGTGTTTAAACGGTACGGCTGTGGAGAATTGTAATAATATTAAATATAATACTATCACACCGGTAGTTTCGGCCGACTTGGCAGTAAGCAAAACTACCGCTACCATGACACCATCGGTAGGGGATCAGATTGTCTTTACCATTGTTGCTACAAATAACGGAGCCGGAAACGCTACCGGAGTTCAGGTTGTGGAACAGTTGCCAAATGGATATACTTATGTATCGGCAACGACCACCGGAGGAACGTTTAATAACGTAACCGGATTATGGACGATTGGAGCTATGGCAAATGGACAGTCATATACTTTAACACTTACGGCTACGGTAAATGCAACCGGAACCTATACCAATAGCGCGATTATTTCAGGTCTTGAAAGTGATCCGAATCCAACAAATAATACGTCCACTATTACGCCAACACGTGCAATTAGTGTGATCAATGCAGAAAACGATTCGGCTACCAACATCAACGGAACTACAGGCGCAACAAATGTTGTAAATGTATATACGAATGATACTTTAAACGGAACAGCAGTAGTGCCATCGGAAGTGATCTTAACGACTACAGTACCAAACCCGAATTTAGTTTTAAATCCGAATGGAAACGTAGACGTAATCCCGGGAACCCCGGCAGGAACGTATACATTGACCTATCAGATTTGTGAGGTGTTAAACCCAACGAATTGTGATACAGCTGTAGTAAGTGTAACAGTAGTACCACCGGCGATCGACGCAGTGAATGACTCTGCTATCAACATCAACGGAACTACAGGGGCAACGAATGTTGTAAATGTATATACTAATGATACGTTAAACGGAACAGCAGTAGTGCCATCGGAAGTGATCTTAACGACTACAATACCAAATCCGAATTTGGTTCTTAATCCAAATGGAAATGTAGACGTAATTCCGGGAACTCCGGCAGGAACCTATACGTTGACGTACCAGATTTGTGAGGTCTTAAATCCAACAAACTGTGATACAGCTGTAGTAAGTGTAACAGTAGTACCACCGGCGATCGACGCAGTGAATGACTCTGCTACCAACATCAACGGAACTACAGGCGCAACAAATGTTGTAAATGTATATACGAATGATACTTTAAACGGAACAGCAGTAGTGCCATCGGAAGTGATCTTAACGACTACAGTACCAAACCCGAATTTAGTTTTAAATCCGAATGGAAACGTAGACGTAATCCCGGGAACCCCGGCAGGAACGTATACATTGACCTATCAGATTTGTGAGGTCTTAAATCCAACAAACTGTGATACAGCTGTAGTAAGTGTAACAGTAGTACCACCGGCGATCGACGCAGTGAATGACTCTGCTACCAACATCAACGGAACTACAGGTGCAACGAATGTTGTAAATGTGTATACAAATGATACCTTAAACGGAACGGCAGTAGTTCCATCGGAAGTGATTTTAACGACTACGATACCAAACCCGAATTTAGTTTTAAATCCGAATGGAAACGTGGATGTAATTCCGGGAACTCCGGCAGGAACCTATACATTGACCTATCAGATTTGTCAGGTGTTAAACCCAACGAATTGTGATACGGCTGTTGTAAGTGTAACAGTAGTACCACCGGCGATTGACGCAGTGAATGATTCGGCTACCAACATCAACGGAACTACAGGTGCAACAAATGTTGTAAATGTATATACAAACGATACCTTAAACGGAACGGCAGTAGTGCCATCGGAAGTGATTTTAACGACTACGATACCAAATCCGAATTTGGTTTTAAATCCGAATGGAAATGTAGATGTAATTCCGGGAACTCCGGCAGGAACGTATACATTGACCTACCAGATTTGTCAGGTGTTAAACCCAACAAACTGTGATACAGCTGTAGTAAGTGTAACGGTAGTACCACCGGCGATTGACGCAGTAAATGACTCTGCTACCAACATCAACGGAACTACAGGCGCAACGAATGTTGTAAATGTGTATACAAATGATACCTTAAACGGAATGGCAGTAGTTCCATCGGAAGTAATCTTAACGACTACGGTACCAAACCCGAATTTGGTTCTTAATCCAAACGGAAATGTAGATGTAATTCCGGGAACTCCGGCAGGAACCTATACGCTGACGTACCAGATTTGTCAGGTGTTAAACCCAACAAACTGTGATACGGCAGTTGTAAGTGTAACAGTAGTACCACCGGCGATTGACGCAGTGAATGACTCGGCAACAAACATCAACGGAACTACAGGTGCAACGAATGTTGTAAATGTGTATACAAATGATACCTTAAACGGAACTGCAGTAGTGCCATCGGAAGTAATCTTAACGACTACAGTACCAAATCCAAATTTGGTTTTAAATCCGAATGGAAATGTAGACGTAATTCCGGGAACACCGGCAGGAACCTATACGTTGACGTATCAGATTTGTCAGGTATTAAACCCAACAAACTGTGATACGGCTGTAGTAAGTGTAACGGTAGTACCACCGGCGATTGACGCAGTGAATGACTCGGCAACAAACATCAACGGAGCTACAGGTGCAACGAATGTTGTAAATGTGTATACAAATGATACCTTAAACGGAACTGCAGTAGTGCCATCGGAAGTAATTTTAACGACTACAGTACCAAATCCAAACTTGGTTTTAAATCCGAATGGAAACGTGGATGTAATTCCGGGAACACCTGGTGGAACGTATACGTTGACGTATCAGATTTGTCAGGTATTAAACCCGACTAATTGTGATACAGCGGTAGTAACGGTTTTTGTAATGGAACCGGAATTAACTTTAACAAAAGACGCAGCCAACGGAACGTATGATAGCGTTGGTGATGTGATCAACTATACTTTGGTAGTAACCAATACCGGAAATGTAACAGTTACCAATATTACGGTAACGGATACTAATGCGGATACAGGTAGTATTTCTCCGGCAACAATTGCCACTTTGGCACAAGGACAAAGTGTAACGGTTACGGCAACTCATACGATCACACAGGCAGATCTGAATAGTGGATTTGTTCGAAACTTAGCGACTGTTACGGGTGAAGATCCGACAGGAAATCCGGTTACGGATGAATCGGAAGATCCAACGAATCCTTTACAACCTGGAGATAATGGATATGATTCTGGTTGTCCGAAATGTACAGTAACAACGCTGACGCAAAACCCTGCAATTGCATTAGTAAAAACAGCGGTGTTTAACGATACCAATGCCGATACTTTTGCTCAGGTAGGTGAAACAATTACCTATACGTTTACGGTAACCAACACGGGTAACGTAACGGTTAATGGATTGGTGATCAACGATGCACTATTAGGTGTGGCTAACTTAGCGGTAACTCCGGCGACATTAGCACCGGGTGCTATCGGAACGGCTACAGCAACCTATACGCTAACACAATCTGATATCAACAATGGTCAGATTAGTAACACGGCTATTGCAAGTGGTACATCGCCACAAGGTGATCCGGTTCAGGATACATCTGGAACGAGTACAACCAACGATACGCCAACGGTAACAACTTTACCACAAAACCCTGCAATCGCATTAGTAAAAACAGCGGTGTTTAACGATACCAATGCCGATACTTTTGCTCAGGTAGGTGAGACGATTACCTATACGTTTACAGTAACCAACACGGGTAACGTAACGGTTAACGGATTAGTGATCAACGATGCATTATTAGGTGTGGCGAACTTAGCGGTAACTCCGGCGACATTAGCACCGGGCGCAACAGGAACGGCTACAGCTACGTATACATTGACGCAGTCTGATATAAACAACGGTCAGATTAGTAATACGGCAATCGCAAGCGGTACGTCTCCACAGGGTAATCCGGTTCAGGATACATCTGGAACGAGTACAACCAACGATACGCCAACGGTAACAACTTTACCACAAAACCCTGCAATTGCATTAGTTAAAACAGCGGTGTTTAACGATACCAATGCCGATACTTTTGCTCAGGTAGGTGAGACGATTACCTATACCTTTACAGTAACCAACACGGGTAACGTAACGGTTAACGGATTAGTGATCAACGATGCACTATTAGGTGTAACGAACTTAGCGCTAACTCCGGCGACATTAGCACCGGGCGCTATCGGAACGGCTACAGCTACTTATACATTAACACAGTCTGATATCAACAACGGTCAGATTAGTAATACGGCTATTGCCAGCGGTACTTCTCCACAAGGTAATCCGGTTCAGGATACATCTGGAACGAGTACAACGAACGATACACCAACAGTAACGACTTTACCGCAAAACCCTGCGATTGCATTAGTAAAAACAGCGGTGTTTAACGATACCAACGCGGATACTTTTGCACAGGTAAGTGAGACGATTACCTATACCTTTACAGTAACCAACACGGGTAACGTAACGGTTAACGGATTAGTGATTAACGATGCGCTATTAGGTGTGGCGAACTTAGCGGTAACTCCGGCTACATTAGCACCGGGCGCTATCGGAACGGCTACAGCAACCTATACGCTAACACAGTCTGATATCAACAATGGTCAGATTAGTAATACGGCTATTGCAAGTGGTACGTCTCCACAAGGTGATCCGGTTCAGGATACCTCAGGAACGAGTACAACGAACGATACGCCAACGGTAACAACTTTACCACAAAACCCTGCGATTGCTTTAGTTAAAATAGCGGTGTTTAACGATACCAATGCCGATACTTTTGCTCAGGTAGGTGAGACGATTACCTATACGTTTACAGTAACCAACACGGGTAACGTAACGGTTAATGGATTAGTGATCAATGATGCATTATTAGGTGTAGCGAACTTAGCGGTAACTCCGGCTACATTAGCACCGGGTGCTATCGGAACGGCTACAGCAACCTATACGCTAACACAGTCTGATATCAACAATGGTCAGATTAGTAATACGGCTATTGCAAGTGGTACGTCTCCACAAGGTGATCCGGTTCAGGATACCTCAGGAACGAGTACAACGAACGATACGCCAACGGTAACAACTTTACCACAAAACCCTGCGATTGCTTTAGTTAAAATAGCGGTGTTTAACGATACCAATGCCGATACTTTTGCTCAGGTAGGTGAGACGATTACCTATACGTTTACAGTAACCAACACGGGTAACGTAACGGTTAATGGATTAGTGATCAATGATGCATTATTAGGTGTAGCGAACTTAGCGGTAACTCCGGCTACATTAACACCGGGTGCTATCGGAACGGCTACAGCAACCTATACGCTAACACAATCTGATATCAACAATGGTCAGATTAGTAATACGGCTATTGCAAGTGGTACATCGCCACAAGGTGATCCGGTTCAGGATACTTCGGGAACGAGTACAACGAACGATACGCCAACGGTAACAACTTTACCACAAAACCCTGCGATTGCTTTAGTTAAAACAGCGGTATTTAACGATACCAATGCCGATACTTTTGCTCAGGTAGGTGAAACAATTACCTATACCTTTACAGTAACCAACACGGGTAACGTAACGGTTAACGGATTAGTGATTAACGATGCGCTATTAGGTGTAACCAACTTAGCGGTAACTCCGGCGACATTAGCACCGGGCGCAACAGGAACGGCTACAGCTACATATACATTGACGCAGTCTGATATTAATAACGGTCAGATTAGTAATACGGCTATTGCAAGTGGTACATCGCCACAAGGTGATCCGGTTCAGGATACCTCAGGAACCAGTACAACGAACGATACGCCAACGGTAACGACTTTACCACAAAACCCTGCGATTGCATTAGTGAAAACAGCGGTGTTTAACGATACCAATGCGGATACTTTTGCTCAGGTAGGTGAGACGATTACCTATACCTTTACAGTAACCAACACGGGTAACGTAACGGTTAACGGATTAGTGATTAACGATGCACTATTAGGTGTAACGAACTTAGCGCTAACTCCGGCGACATTAGCACCGGGTGCTATCGGAACGGCTACAGCTACTTATACATTAACACAGTCTGATATCAACAACGGTCAGATTAGTAATACGGCTATTGCCAGCGGTACTTCTCCACAAGGTAATCCGGTTCAGGATACATCTGGAACGAGTACAACGAACGATACACCAACAGTAACGACTTTACCGCAAAACCCTGCGATTGCATTAGTAAAAACAGCGGTGTTTAACGATACCAACGCGGATACTTTTGCACAGGTAGGTGAGACGATTACCTATACCTTTACAGTAACCAACACGGGTAACGTAACGGTTAACGGATTAGTGATCAACGATGGATTATTAGGTGTAACGAACTTAGCGGTAACTCCGGCAACATTAGCACCGGGCGCAACAGGAACGGCTACAGCTACGTATACATTGACGCAGTCTGATATAAACAACGGTCAGATTAGTAATACGGCTATCGCAAGCGGTACGTCTCCACAGGGTAATCCGGTTCAGGATACCTCAGGAACCAGTACAACGAACGATACGCCAACGGTAACGACCTTACCGCAAAACCCTGCAATTGCTTTAGTTAAAACAGCGGTGTTTAACGATATCAACGCGGATACTTTTGCACAGGTAGGTGAGACGATTACCTATACGTTTACAGTAACCAATACAGGAAATGTAACGGTTAACGGATTAGTGATCAACGATGCATTGTTAGGTGTAACCAACTTAGCGGTAACTCCGGCGACATTAGCACCGGGTGCTATCGGAACAGCTACAGCTACGTATACATTAACACAGTCTGATATTAATAACGGTCAGATTAGTAATACGGCTATCGCAAGTGGTACGTCTCCACAAGGTAATCCGGTTCAGGATACATCTGGAACGAGTACAACCAATGATACGCCAACGGTAACGATATTGCCTCAAAATCCACAACTGGCATTTTATAAAGATGGTACCTATCAGGATACCAATGGCGATGGAATTGTAAATGTTGGTGATACGATTGCCTATACGTTCACAGTAACCAATACCGGTAATGTAACGATCACAAACATCACGATCAGTGATCCGATTGTAACGGTAACCGGAGGACCTTTAAGCAGTCTGGAGCCGGGTATGACCAATAATACGACGTTTACAGCGCTATACACGATCACACAATCTGATATTGATGAAGGAGCAGTTTATAACCTGGCATTTGTAGAAGGTACGGCTCCGGATGGTAGTACGGTAGTAGAGGATTCGGAAGATCCGACACCTATCGATCCAAGCGATCCGTTGGTAGATCCAGCGTGTCCGGATTGTACCGTAACACCGTTAATTCAGACACCGGGTATTGCATTGATCAAAACAGGTATGTTTAACGATAACAACCACGATGGTATTGCTCAGGCAGGAGAAACGATAACGTACAGCTTTACGGTTACCAATACCGGAAATACAAGCTTGTCGAATGTAATGGTTACCGATCCGCTACCGGGTGTGGTGGTAAACGGTGGACCGATTAACCTGGCAGTAGGAGCAAGCGACAGTACTACGTTTACGGCGGTTTATGTGATCACTCAGGCAGATATTATCGCCGGTTCAGTAAGCAATCAGGCTTTTGTAAACGGAACCAGTCCACAGGGTGAAGTCGTAACCGACAGTTCGGATGATAATGACCTGGTAGGTAATAATCCAACCGTAATAAAAGTAGACGGATGTACGATTAATGTGTTCAATGCGATTTCTCCAAATGGAGATGGAAGCAACGATATCCTATATATCGCCGGTATCGAATGTTATCCGAATAACGAAGTATTGATCTTTAACCGTTGGGGTGTTCAGGTATTCGAAACCAAAGGATACAACAACAACGATAAAGTATTCAAAGGATATTCAGACGGAAGAGCGACGATCAGTTCGTCCGAACCATTACCGGACGGAACGTACTTCTACATACTGAAGTATACCACAGCCGATGGGGCGACACACGAGAAAAGCGGATACCTGTATAGTAATAGATAAATGAAATCCCGGGGGAAAATAAGTACCCCGGGTTTATAAAACAAAATAAAAATGAGAACAAAATTTATACTTTTCGTTTTACTGTTAACCGGTATCGGTGGATTTGCCCAGCAGGATGCTCAGTATACCCAATATATGTACAATACCATTAATGTCAACCCGGCCTATGCCGGTTCCCGTGGCGTTATGAGTATTTTCGGTTTACACCGTACACAATGGGTAGGATTGGAAGGTGCGCCGGTAACAAATGCCGTGTCCCTGAATACACCTATTAATAATAGTAATCTCGGATTGGGTTTGTCTTTTGTAAATGACAGAATCGGGCCGGCGGATGAAAATGCGATTTCAGCAGATTTTTCATATACCATCAATACATCCGAACGCTTTAAATTGTCTTTCGGTTTAAAAGCGACGGCACATTTACTAAATGTCGACTTTACCAAACTGAATGTTTATGACTGGTCGGATCCGCGTTTTCAGAACAATATCGATAATAAGTTTTCTCCCAATTTCGGAGCCGGAATCTATTTGCATTCCGATAAAACCTATGTAGGGATCTCGGTGCCGAATTTTTTGGAAACCAAACATTACGACAAAAGTTCACAATCGACAGCCAAAGAGAATATGCATTATTACCTGATCGCCGGACATGTGTTCGAATTGGGTTCCGATGTAAAATTCAAACCGGCTTTATTAACCAAAGTGGTAAAAGGAGCACCGTTACAGGTAGACTTGTCGGCCAATTTCCTTTTGTATGAGAAATTTACGGCCGGATTGGCCTATCGTTGGGATGCGGCTTGCAGTGCTATGGTTGGATTTCAGATTACAAACGGTTTGTTTGCCGGATATGCTTACGATATGGAAACCACAAAACTGGCTGACTATAATTCAGGATCGCATGAAATTTTCCTGAGATTCGAATTGTTTAACAGAAATAACAGAATAACGTCTCCGAGATTCTTCTAATTAATAAAAGGATTATGAAAAAAATAGTATTGCAATTCGGTTTGATGATGTTGGTTTCGACCGGAGTCTATTCACAAAACGGGAAAATAAAAACAGCGAATAAGGAATATGATAATTATGCCTATATCGATGCGATTAAAACCTACGAAAAAATAGCCGATAAAGGCTATAAGTCGGTTGAAGTATTGGAAAAACTGGGCGATTCCTATTATTTTAACGGGAAATTGGATCAGGCTGCAAAATGGTATGGCGAATTATTTGCATTGTCACAGGATGTGGAAGCGGAATATTATTACCGCTATGCACAATCGTTAAAATCGGTTGGCGATTATGAAAAAGCGAACCGGATGTTGGCAAAATTCCATGAAAAAAATGCCAGTGATGTCCGCGGAAAAATGTACCAGAATCAAACGGATTATCTGGATGTGATTAAACGAAATTCCGGGCGTTATACCATCGATAATGCCGGAATAAATTCACAGTATTCCGATTACGGAAGTGCTTTTACCGGTGATAAAATGGTATTTGTTTCGGCCCGGGATACGTCTGGTGTCTTTAGTAAAAGAGTACACACCTGGACCGGAGAATCGTTTACCAATATGTATGCGGTAACGATTAACCAGGACGGCTCATTGTCACAACCGGAACGTTTCGGAAGGGAAATCAATACCCGTTTTCACGAAGCCACACCGGTTTTTACCAAAGACGGAAATACCATGTACTTTACCCGTAATAACTTTAACAACGGAAAGAAAGGTAAAGATAGTGCCAAAACAACCTTGCTAAAAGTTTACAGAGCGACGTTAAAAGACGGAAAGTGGACAAATGTAACGGAGTTACCATTCAATAGCGACAGTTATAGTGTGGCGCATCCGGCTTTAAGCCCGGATGAAAAAACACTGTATTTTGTTTCGAATATGCCGGGAACCTTAGGGCAATCGGATATCTTTAAAGTCGAAATTAAAGCCGACGGAAGTTTAGGAACACCGCAAAATCTGGGCGCGACGATCAATACACCGGGGAGGGAAACCTTTCCGTTTGTATCGGAAAATAACGAATTGTATTTCGCGTCCGACGGACATTTAGGTTTGGGTGGACTGGATATTTTTGTGTCGAAACCGGCAAACGACGGGACTTATAAAAAGGTAATGAATATCGGTGCGCCGGCAAACAGTCCAAAAGATGATTTTGCTTTCTTGATCAATCCAGCTACCAAAAAAGGATTCCTGACATCGAACCGCGATGGCGGACAGGGAGCGGATGATATTTATACGTTTATCGAAAACATTCCGTTGCAATATGCCTGCGAACAGTTGTTGGCCGGTGTGGTAACCGATTCGGAAACCGGTGCGCCTTTGCAAAATGCTACGGTTACTTTGTTTGACGAAAACTTTAAAGTTTTAAAAACGATCACGACGGACGCCAACGGAAATTACAATTTTGGAGAAGTGGATTGCAAACGCAAATATTTTGTAAAAGCCGAATTACCGGCATACAATACCCGCGAAATTAGTGTGATCATCCCGGAAACGTCCGGAACAACCAATTTACCGGTTGCCTTGGATAAAACCGTTAAACCGGTACAAACCGGTGACGATTTAGCGAAAACATTCGGAATCAAAATCATCTATTTCGACCTGGATAAATGGAATATACGTCCGGATGCCGCCGTAGATTTGGCGAAGATTGTAGAAGTGATGAAAGACTATCCGAAGATGAAAATCGATGTACGTTCGCATACCGATAGTCGCCAGACACATCAATATAATGAACGTTTGTCCGATAGAAGGGCGAAATCGACCATTGCATGGATGGTGAAACAAGGAATTGATGCTTCCCGTTTAACCGGGAAAGGCTATGGTGAGACACAACTGCTGAACAAATGCGCTGATGGCGTACCGTGTTCTGAAGCAGAACACCAGCTAAACCGCAGAAGTGAATTCATCATTATTTCAATGTAAGACAATTAATAGATGAGTTTAGGACAATTAATATTGTTACTACTGCTTGTTTTCCTTTTTGTGTGTTCCGGACTGGTAGTCGTAAACGGAATGATACACGATCGGGACAGGGCTATAAAAATTGGCTTTGCCGGAGTAATTATTGCACTAATACTACTGTTGGGAAGCTATTGTGTCATTTTTGAATTCTGAACATACACCATTTAGTATATGTTATAAATTAGGTGCTAACAGAGTCGGGTTTTCCCGGCTCTGTTTATTTTTATAAAAACAAAAAACACCCGTAAAACAATCCCAAATTATTATGATGGCATATAATAAATAACTACTTTTGGCACGTTTTTAATATACTTAACATAGAATAGTATGGTAAAAGATTTATTCGAAAGAATTCAAAGTAATAAAGGTCCTTTGGGAAAATGGGCTTCTCAGGCTGAAGGATATTATGTATTTCCGAAATTGGAAGGACAATTAGGACCTAGAATGCAATTTCACGGAAAAGAAATTTTAAACTGGAGTATCAACGATTATTTAGGATTGGCAAACCACCCGGAAGTTCGAAAAGTAGATGCACAAGCAGCTTTAGACTACGGTGCGGCTTACCCGATGGGGGCGCGGATGATGAGTGGACACACTACAATCCACGAGCAATTGCAAAATGAATTGGCGGCTTTTGTACAAAAAGAAGCAGCTTATCTGTTGAATTTTGGTTATCAGGGAATGGTGTCTATTATTGATGCTTTGGTGACTAAAAATGACGTGATCGTTTATGATGTGGATTCACATGCCTGTATTATCGACGGGGTACGTTTGCATATGGGGAAACGTTTTACCTATAAACACAACGATGTTGCCAGTCTGGAAAAAAACCTGGAACGTGCTACTAAAATGGCAACGGAAAACGGTGGCGGAATTCTGGTGATTACCGAAGGTGTTTTCGGAATGCGGGGACAACAGGGTAAACTAAAAGAAATCGTAGCCTTAAAGGAAAAATATAATTTCCGTTTATTGGTAGACGATGCACACGGATTCGGAACACTTGGTAAAACAGGAGCTGGAGCAGGAGAAGAGCAGGGATGTCAGGACGGTATCGATGTGTATTTCTCTACTTTTGCGAAATCGATGGCGAGTATCGGAGCGTTTGTAGCGGCTGATCAGGACATTATCGATTATCTGAAGTACAATCTACGTTCTCAGATGTTTGCTAAGTCATTGCCGATGATTATGACGGTTGGTGCTTTAAAACGTTTGGACATGTTGCGTTCCATGCCGGAATTGAAAGATAAATTGTGGGAAAATGTAAATGCATTACAAAACGGTTTAAAATCAAGAGGGTTTAATATTGGCGATACCAATACCTGTGTAACACCGGTTTATCTGGAAGGTAGTATTCCGGAAGCAATGGTAATGGTAAACGATTTACGTGAAAATTACGGAATATTCCTGTCTATCGTAGTATATCCGGTAATCCCGAAAGGAATTATCTTATTGCGTATGATTCCAACCGCTTCGCATACCTTACAGGATATCGAAGAAACGTTAAGTGCTTTCGAAGCTATTCGCGAAAAACTGACAAACGGAACCTATAAAAAAATCGCTGCCGAAACCACTGTTGACGTAAGCGCACAATAAGGTTTTTTTACATATAAATTTACGCGACACCGGGAAATTTTTCGGTGTCGCGCTTTTTTTTACGACAAACAACTCTTTTTTTTAACATGAATTGGCTTAAAAAAGTCTTAGTTTTGTCCCAAATAAATTAACTATGAAATTAAATAAATTAACAGGGATTGCCGTTTTGGCCCTTTTTGCAACTGTAATTGGATGTCAGTCTGACGATACGAACGGTGTAAATCCTAACGGAGATGCTGATAAAGTTATCTTAAATTCAGATATTAATAGTTTAAATCAACGTATTAGTTATTCTAATTCCGGAGTTTTAGATTTAGTTAATGGAGAAGGTAAAATGGCAGCTGCAGCTGCTAACGATTTTCCATTAGCTTTAGTAGCCGAAGTAAATCCACCTTCGTACAACGGAAAAACATTAAAAGCAACGCACGTTGATATCAACGGAGTATATGCTTATGTTTCGTACAATACAGAAGGCGATACGTATTTAGGAGCTATTGATGTGATCAATATTTCAAAACCGAATAACCCGCAGTTAGTGGTTCAGGCAATTTTCCCGAACAGCGACATTAACGCGATTTCATACAACGACGGATTCTTATATATCGCAGGTGCTTCTGGTGTGAATGCAAATTCTGGTGTAAGTCCTGCTTTTGTAGCAAAAATGCCATTACAAAACGGATTGTTAACCAATAACTATGCGTCAACAAGCATTTTAGGTAATGTAACGATGGATATCTTTGCAACCAGTTCTAAATATTATGCAGTTTCCGGAAATAATGGAGAATTGGTTCGTTATAACAAATCAACCAACACTTTCGAAGCTTCAATACCGGTTTCTGATTTAAGAGCTTTAGGAAGTACAAACAATAAAATTGTAGTATTGAGTGGTACGCAAGGTGTTAAAGTGTATGATCAAAACACATTCGCTTTACAAACTTCTTTCGGAACTTCTCAGGATGTAGCCGAAGCAAAAAGAACAATCGATTTCTCTGATAGCCGCGTATTGGTATCAGAAGGGTACAATGGTTTAGGAGTATATAACCTTAGCAACGGTACAAAAACACAAACTATTGCTGTTCCTACGAATGTTGCAGGTGCAAATACTCAGGATATCGTAACCAATGCGGTATCGGTTAACAACAGTAAAGCATTTGTTGCCAATGGTGCTGCAGGTTTATATATCTACAACACTTCAGGATCGTTATCACTTTTAGGATCATTAGGTTTAAATGCTTCTACTCCTAACGGTTCGGCTAACTATGTAAAAAGTTCAGGTGACTATATTTTCGTAGCAAACGGTAACGGTGGATTGAAAATCATCAAAATGATGGCTGCACCAGTTAGCTCAATTGACTGTACTAGCTTCCCTGCTTATCCAGGTGACCAATGGTTAAATGTAAACTCAGGTCAAAACCTACAATACCAGGGTTCTGCTGCTGTTCAAGGTGTTAACGTAAATGCGAACCTTACTTTCTGTGGTTCAATGTCGGTATCACAAGGATTAAACATCAACAGTGGTGGAGTATTCTATATGAAAGGAAGTTTAGCACAAGGTCAGGCGAATAATCCTTACCAATCGTTAAATATTAATTCTAACGCAAAACTTAAAGTAGAAGGTAGCGTAGTAATTTACGGTAACTTAGTACTTAATAGTGGTGCAACATTAGAATTCGTAGGAACCGGATCTTCAATCACAATCCACGGAACGGTAACTAAAGGAAATAATGTAACTATTACAGGAACGTATACCGATACAAATAATAAATTAAATTAAGAAATATCGGAACTCTCAAAAAAGGAAAAGACTGTCTTTTAAGACAGTCTTTTTTTATTTATGTTAGACCGTCAGGTTTGGCATTTTAGTATAAAAAAAGCTTTTAAAACAAAAAAGAGACTATCAGATGATAGTCTCTTTTGTTATAAATCCTTACGGAATGTTTTACGTCTTTTATGGATAATCGGGTTAAAATTCTTCCAGAGTTGCTGTATTTTTTTGTTTTCTTCCAATTGCGGATTGGTTTCTACGGTTAGAATACCACGCTTGGTAAAAACCTCATACATCCTTTTTAAAATCAGAGCGGTTACACCTTTATTCTGATATTCCGGATCTACGCCGATCAGATAAAACTCGGCATGATCGTTCTTTTTCATGGCGCGTAACAAATGCAGGAAACCAAAAGGGAAGAGTTTTCCATTGGCTTTCTGAAACGCTTTGGAAAACGAAGGCATCGTAATACCAAAAGCAATCATTTTACCCTCTTTATCGGTTACACAAGTGATAAAATCGGGATGGATAAACGAGATGTATTTTTCTTTATAATGATCAATTTGAAATTGTTCGATCGGAACAAAACTTTGTAATTCGGCGTAGGTTTTGTTTAATAGGCCAAACATCTCATCTACATACGGAATAATGTCTTTTGTCGATTTAAAATTAAGACTCTTAACCTCATAACGCTGTTCGATAATGCGCGACAGCGGCTCAATTTTGCCTAAGTCAACCTGTCTGGCGTCGATTTTATATTCCAACCATTCCGCTTCTTTGGTAAAGCCTAATTTTTCCAGATGTTCCGGATAATAAGCATGGTTATAAAGTCCGATCATTGTCGCAATTTGATCAAAACCTTCGGTAAGCATTCCGGCTTTGTCCATGTTGGAAAAACCCACGGGGCCTTCCATATACTCAAGGTTGTGTTCTTTGCCCAGTTCGATCACTTTATCCAGCAAAGCTTTGGTAACTTCAATGTTATCAATCACGTCAAACCAGCCAAAGCGCACTTTCGATTTGTGCAATGTATTGACTTCCGTCCAGTTGATAATCGCGGCAATCCGACCGGCTAGTTTTCCGTCTTGATACGCCAGAAAATAACGGGCGGTTACACTTTTAAAAATATCATTTTTGGGGTTAAAGCTCTTTAGTTCGTCTTTGATCAACGGAGGAACCCAATAGGGATTGTTTTTATATAACTGAAAAGGAAAAGTGACAAAATCGGTCATTTCCTTTTGAGTGAGGGCTTCTTTTATTGTAATCATTTTAAAATTTATTCGGGTTGCACTTCGTCAACACGTTTTTTCTTTTCTTCTTTTTTGCCGTCTTTTTTTCCTTTTTCTTCTTTTCCGCTTTTTATTTCTACCGGTTTGTAGTTTTTGTCAAAACGCCATGAAAATCCGATTCCACCTATAATTAAGGCCGGTGTGTCTTTGAGATTTGCTCCGATGGAAGCATCGATCTGCATGTTTTTCTGAAGTAAATAAGCGGCACCACCTCTAAAAATCATGTCGGAATAATAATCGCTCTGATAACCTTGATTTTCCAGAAAAGCCGACCATTTGGCGTTGATTCCGCGCGTTAACGTTAGAATATAGCCATAACTCTTATAATCGGAAATAAACTTGTCGGCGATAAAGTTTCCAACCAATACCCATTGCGCGCCAAAATGATTTTGGGTGATCAACATCACTCTCGGACTAAAAGCTGGTTCGTCCGGTAATTTATAATTGTCGGATATAGCAAAATTCGCTCCGGCATATACACCGACAGCCGGGATAAACTGGCGCCATTTAAAACGGTGATTGGCTTTCCAGCTATAGATGTTTACTTTTTCTTCGTGATTTTTAAACGGATCGTACACCAGGTATTTGGCTCCGATTAAAGCTTGTTTGATACCGGTTCGGCTGGTTTCGGAATAATCGGTTTTATACGTATCAAACTGGTATTGAATATCGCCGATAAACTCTAATTGTTCCAGAACTGCACCGTAACGCAAGCTCAATTCGCCCCCAAAACCGGACGATTTATACCCTAAGTATTTGTGTTTGTCGTTAATATAATAGGTGCCGGCTTCGGCCTGAATTACCGTTTTGCCCACCGAAAAGGCACCGTGAGATTTACCCGGACGATTCGAGTTGATCTCGTCGGTAAACTGGGCGTAATGTACGGAGGTGGTAAATAGAAGCAGACCTGCTATCTTAAGTTTAAAATGCTTTATCATGGGTAAAAAGAGTTTTCAGTAACGTATAAACGTAAAATCAAATGTAGTTATTTTATTATTATTTTAAGAAATAGAATTTATTTTTAACCGTTGGATTTAGTAAATTTGGAAAAAATTATAGATTATGGATACGGCATCATTTAGCGGTCTTGTAAAAACGTTGTTGTGGATTATTGTGATTTACTATGCCCTGAAATTTGTAATGAAACTATTGGCACCTTACTTTTTACAGCAGGTGGTGAAAAAAGCAGAAGAAAATTTTCAGCAACAACAACAATATTATAGTCAGCAACAATCGCAACAGCAACATAATACACAATCCAACTTTTCGTCCGATAAACCAAAGGAAAAGAAAAAAGTTGGAGAATATATCGATTTCGAAGAGTTAGAGTAGTGTTTAAAGCTACTCTTTTTCTTTTTTTACAATACTTTTATTTCTATTTTAGCCTACTATTATTAGGCTAAATTCGTTTTATGAAAAACCTTTCTAAATTTTATCCCCATGTACTGGCAATACTAGGCTTTGTACTAATCTCTTTATTGTATTTCCATCCTGTATTGCAAGGGAAAAAAGTCTTCCAGTCCGATATCGCGCAATATATCGGTATGGCGAAAGAACAAACCGATTTTAGAAAAACAACCGGCGAAGAGCCGTATTGGACGGATAGTGCTTTTGGCGGAATGCCGACCTATCAGTTGGGAGCCAATTATCCTAATAATTTTATCAAACAACTGGATTCGGTAATCCGTTTTCTGCCGCGTCCGGCCGATTATCTGTTTCTGTATTTCCTCGGGTTTTATATCCTGTTGCGTGTATTCCGTGTCGATAGCCTGAAAGCCTTTTTTGGCGCCTTGGCTTTTGGTTTTTCAACCTATCTGATCATCATTCTAGGTGTCGGACATAATGCAAAAGCCCATGCTATTGCCTATATGCCTATGGTAGTTGCCGGGGTGATTCTGGTATTCCGGAAACGCTATTTGGCAGGAGGAATACTCACGATGCTTGCTGCCGCACTGGAAATCAATGCGAATCACTTCCAGATGACGTATTATCTGTTGTTATTCCTATTGGTGATCGGAATTTATTATCTGGTTCAGTATATTAAAAATAAAGAATACAAAGATCTTGGAATTATTGCCGCTACGTTTGCGATTGCCGGTATTTTGAGTATCGGTGTAAACGCTACGAATTTAATGGCCACTTCGGAATATGCCAAATACAGTACCCGAAGTAATAGTGAGCTGACTTTTAATCCGGACGGTACTAAAAAAGAAAGCAGTAATGCAATGTCCTACGATTATATCACCGAATATAGTTACGGTAGAGCTGAAAGTTTTAACCTGATTGCACCGCGTTTATTTGGTGGTTCCAACCACGAAAATGTAGGCGAAAATTCACCTATGTATGAGTTTATTTCCAATCAGGGTGCTTCTCCGGAGCAGGCGAGAGATTTTGTGTCGAGTGTGCCAACCTATTGGGGTGCGCAGCCTATTGTGGCCGCACCGGCTTATATTGGGGCTATCGTTTTCTTCCTGGCTGTATTGGCGTTGTTTATTGATAACCGAAAAATTAAATATGCCTTTCTGGCCGGAGCATTAATGTCGTTGTTCCTGTCGTGGGGTAAACATTTCCCGGTACTAACCAACTTCTTTATCGATTTTGTGCCGATGTATAATAAATTCCGTGCCGTGTCTTCGATCCAGGTGATTCTGGAATTGTGTATGCCGGTTTTGGCGGTTTTAGGATTGCAGTCTTTCTTTAAAGCCGAAGAAAAAGAACGTTGGAATGCCCTTTGGAAATCGGGTGCTACGGCATTGGGTGTGGTAGTGGTATTGTTGTTTGCTAAAGGAATGTTCGACTTTACAGGCGGAAGCGACAGTATGTATTTACAGGCCTATGGCGAAATGGGACCTCCGTTTATCAACGCTTTAAAAGAACAACGTGCAGCGATGTATGTATCCGATTTATTGCGTTCGGGAGTATTGATTTTACTGGCGGCTGCTATTTTATGGTTGTTTTCTAAAAACAAATTGTCGCAGGTAACAGCAGTGGTTTTGGTAGGCGTGCTAATGGTGGGTGATTTATTCTTTGTGGATAAAAATTATGTAAACAGCGATAGTTTTGTATCGGCACGTCAGGCAGATGTTCCGTTTGAAGCAACTCCGGCCGACGAACAGATTCTAAAAGACACCACGCACTACCGTGTGTTCGAAGTCGAAGGAAACATGTCGAGTGCCAGAACATCCTATTTCCATAGTTCGATAGGTGGTTACCATGCGGCTAAGCCGAGAAAAATGCAACAGCTTTTCGATTATCAGATTGCAAAAAACAACATCGGTGTGTTAAACATGCTGAATGTAAAATATATCATTCAAAAAGACGATCAGGGTCAGGATATTCCATTGAAAAATGCGGAAGCGAATGGAAACGCCTGGTTTGTAAGCGACGTGAAAAAAGTGGATACACCGGATGCCGAAATGAAGGCACTGGACAAACTGAACACAAAAAAAACAGCTGTGCTGAATCAGAAAGAATTTGCCGGTGTGGTAAAAGAAAATACGTTTGTAACCGATTCGACAGCGACCATCAAATTAACACAATACGAACCGAACTTACTGAAATATACTTCTAATAATCCGAATAAAGGATTGGCGGTTTTCTCGGAAGTATATTACCCGAAAGGATGGAAAGCGACAATCGACGGTAAGGAAGTACCTCATTTTGCGGTGAATTATGTATTGCGCGCTATGGAAGTTCCAGCCGGAAAACATACGATTGAATTCAAATTCGAACCGGAAGTGATCAAAAAAGGAAGTATGATTTCATTGATCAGCTTTATTGTAATGTTGGTATTGATCATTGCCGGTATTTATTTTGACAATAAAAAGAAACAGCAGATCCCGTCGTAGTGATAATGAAAAAAGTACTGATTATAACCTATTATTGGCCACCGGCCGGAGGACCGGGTGTACAGCGTTGGCTGAAGTTTGTTAAGTACTTACCGGAGTTCGGGGTGGAACCAATTGTGTATATTCCCGAAAATCCGACCTATCCGTTACTGGATTCCAAATTACTGGAAGAAGTACCGCAAGGGGTAACGGTATTAAAAAAGAAAATTACAGAACCATATGCCTGGGCATCGGTTTTTTCTAAAAATAAAACCAAAAAAATCAGTTCCGGAATTATCCCGAACAAAAAGAAACAATCGTTCCTCGAACGTCTGATGTTATGGACGAGAGGGAATTTGTTTATCCCGGATGCACGGGTGTTATGGGTAAAACCTTCGGTAGCCTATTTACAACGGTATATCAAAGAAAACGGAGTTGATACGGTAATTACAACCGGTCCGCCGCATAGTTTGCACCTTATCGGGATGCATTTAAAGGAGAAAACGGGTATCCGATGGGTAGCCGATTTCCGCGATCCGTGGACGACTATCGGGTATCATAAAGCATTAAAATTATCGGATTATGCGGCTCAAAAGCACAAAGATCTGGAGCGTAAAGTGATGCAGGAAGCCGATTTCCTATTGGTGACAAGTCGTACGACGAAAAAAGAGTTTGAAGCGATTACGTCCAAACCGATTTATGTGATTACAAACGGTTATGATGTGGAAAACGTAATCCGGCTTCCGTTGGATAAGAAGTTTTCATTGGCGCATATCGGGTCATTTTTGTCCGAACGTAATCCGCGGATTTTATGGAAAGCACTTAGCGAGCTGATAAAAGAGGAGCCAGGTTTTAAGGATCATTTCGAATTAAAGTTAATCGGTGCAACCAGTCAGGAAGTACTTGAAACGATCGAGGAGTTCCGACTTTCACCTTATGTCAATAACCTCGGTTATATTTCCCATCAGGAAGCCGTACAACAGCAACGAAGTTCGCAGGTGTTATTGCTAGTTGAAATCGACTCGGAAGAAACCAAAAGTATTATCCCGGGGAAATTGTTTGAATATATGGTTTCCGAACGACCGATTCTGGCAATTGGTCCGGAAGATGCCGATTTTGCCGAAATCATCAAACAAACCAATACCGGCGTTTTTGCCATGTACGATAATAAAGATTTGGTAAAAGAGACATTATTGTCGCATTATAAACTTTATCTGACGCAAAACCTAAAAGTATATCCGGTAGGCTTACAACAATACAGCCGTAGGAATCTAACCAAACAACTGGCCGATTTATTGAAATAGTATGGGAATTGTCATTAATCAATCCATAAAAAACACCATTATTACCTATATCGGTTTTGCAATCGGTGCGGCGAATACGTTGTTTATGTATCCGAAGTTCCTGGGCGAAACCTATTATGGTTTAACGGGCTATTTGTTGTCGTCGGCCAATATCATTATGCCCTTGATGGCTTTTGGCGTACATAATACCCTGATCAAATATTTTACCCATTATAAAACGGAAAAAGAAAAAGAGGCGTTCCTGACACTGGTACTGTTTCTTCCTTTTTTACTGATCATTCCGATGATGTTGTTCGGGACTTTTGGTTATTCGGCTATAGCTTCATTTTTATCCCGTAAAAATCCGATCATTTATGAATATGTCTGGCAAATTCCGGTTATCGGATTGTGTATGGGGTATTTCGAGATTTTTTATGCCTGGGTAAAAGTGCATATGCAATCGGTTTTCGGAAGTTTTATCAAAGAAATCGCACTTCGTATTTTTATTACCGTTTTCCTGTTTGCGGTTTACTTTAAATGGATAACACCCGAGGCTTTTGTAAATTTCCTGATGCTGATTTATCTGGCGGTGATGTTGCTCATGCTGTTTTATGCTTTTAAAGTCAAACCAATCGTTTTCCGGTTTAAATTGCCGCACAATACCCGCGCCGTATTGGTGTATTCGTCGTTTATTATCCTGTCGGGTAGTATTGCGAATATGTTATTGGACGTCGACAAAAATATGATTGGTCAATATATCGCGATCGAAAATATTGCCTATTATTCGGTGGCCATTTTTATTGCAACGGTTATCTCGGTTCCCAGTCGGGCGATGCATCAGATTACCTATCCGATTACGGCCAAATTAATGACCGAAAATAAACACGACGAACTAAACGAACTCTATAAAAAGACCTCGATCTCGCTACAGGTTGTTGGCGGATTGGTGTTTTTGGGAATTCTGGTGAATGTAAAAGAATTGTATACGCTTTTGCCGACCAATTATAGCGGTGGAATTTTTGTGGTTTTTGTGATCGGACTTTCCAAATATTTCGATTTGCTTTTAGGGAATAACAATGCCATTATTTTTAATTCCAAATATTATCGCGCGGTTTTGTTTTTAGGATTGCTGTTGGTTTTCCTTACCGTAAGTCTGAATATGTATTTTATTCCGCGGTTGGGAATCGAAGGAGCGGCCATTGCCACACTGATCTCGATTACGCTTTATAGCGTGGCGAAATTACTTTTTGTAGTGGTTCGGATGAAGTTGTTTCCGTTTTCTAAAAAGACGCTTTATTCCTTTGCCATTTCGTTGGGATGCTTTTTTGCTTTTTATTATTGGGATTTCCCGTTTCATGCAGTGATCGGAATCCTGTTAAAATCAACATTGATTTCGGCGGTATACCTTTATCTGAATTATAGCTTTAAAATTTCGGAAGACATTAATTCTGTTATGGATAAAGTCCTGACGATGGTTCGGTTAAAACGATAATAAGAAAACCCGTTCGGCAAAAACTGCGTCGCGGGTTTCTTCAAACTAACCAACCAAAATTTTAATATAAAGTCTTCTTATTATTTGTCTTTTATTTCTTTAATGTCACTATCGGTCATTTTCGCTTTCGTACCGTCGGCTCTATAATAATAGTAATCATCGTTATTGTTTTGCCATGATCCGCCAGTGTTGTAATCGTCTTCCGGATAATAGCCGTTGTTTGTATTATTTCCAGTTGGAATATAGGTATATCCTTGAGAATCACGGTTTACATATCCACTAATGTCTACAATTTGTCCTCTTCTGTTGTAGAAAATACGCAGACCACCAACTTGTGATAAGGCAAAGCTATTATAACTCATATAAACGGTTCCCACTCTTTTTACACGGTTCGCACTGTCGTAGTTGATAAAAACGTTACCTACGCGGCGTACACGTCCGAAGTTGTCATGTTCGATACGGATGCCATAGTTTGCAGCCGTATTGTAATAACGCGGATTACGTGGATCGGGTGCGCCATAAGTGGTGTTAACCACACCGCGTCTTCCGTTTCGATATACTACGGTTCCGTTCGTTTCCGGTTGGGTGTTGAAATCGAATTCCCCATTCGGAAAGATGTAAAACGCAATACCACGTTCCATAAACATAATCGGTTCGGCATTTCTGTAATCGATACCATAACGCGGACCATTTTTAGCATCAGAAAAAACGGGATTAACGGATGCCTGAGCCATACTTCCCACCAGGAAGATGCTGGCTACTAAAAGTGTAATTTTTTTCATAATACCTAATTTTAATAGTTTCCTACTCGTATAGTTTTTCGGATCCACTTTCCGGAATCGTTTTAAAAGATTCCGTTGCTTACCTAAATTCAATTTGCGTGCCAAAACAATAAAGGTAAAAGGAATATTTTTTTAGAATACCTGTAAATACTTGTTTTACAGCTGTTATTGAAAATGAAAAAAAATAATTTTGTAAGTTTTTTAATAAATTCTCACAAATGTGAAATTAATATTTATTATATTCGTTACCCGATATATCGAGAATAACCTATTAAAAAACCTAAATCTTTACCAAAAAAATGAAAAACTTAACTAAAAGCGTGATGCTTTCTTTAGTCGCGGCCGTATGCGGTACGGTGACCCAGGCGCAGACCTTTAAACAGGAATACGCCGATATTGTGAATCAGGCGTCACAATCCGGAATTGTAACAAGTCTGACCGAGTTTGAAAATTTCGGACTGAAATACCGGGGTACCGTAAATCAGGCAAATACCTTACAATGGCTAAAAGACAAATACCTGAGTTATGGGTATACGGCAAGTCAATTATCGGAAGATACCTTTAGCTATTCGGGGTCGACGTGCAAAAATTTAATTGTGACTAAAATGGGTACGGTATATCCAAATACCTACGTAATTGTTTGCGGACATTATGATACGGCTGTTGGAAGTGGTACCAACGACAACGGTAGTGGTGTGTCAACTATATTGGAAATCGCCCGATTGTTGCAAAATGTTCCAACGGAATATTCGATCAAATTTATCAATTTTAGTGGGGAAGAAGACGGATTATTGGGAAGTACGCACTATGTGACGACAGTGGTTAACGGAACAACACCTAAGATGGATATTAAGTTGGTTTTTAATATTGACGAAATTGGAAGTGTCGCTGGAATTGTAAATGATAAGATTGTTTGCGAACGCGACCTTTTTTCACCGACTTCAAATAATGCGGCTTCCGATGTGGTAACAAGAGAATTAATGGCCTGTACAGAGCTTTATTCGCCTTTAAAAGCAGAATTGTCGTATGCGTACGGATCGGATTATATGCCATTTCAGGAAAACGGAGAGGTTATTACCGGATTTTTCGAACATTATTATTCTCCTCATGCACATACCACGCAGGATTTATTGGTGAACCTGGATACGGTATACGTGTATAATGTTGCTAAAGCGGCCATCGGTGCGACACTTCACTTTGCGAAAGCGACTATTCCGACTTCTGAAACAGAAAATGCCAATAAGGATTTTAACGTAAGTTTCTTCCCGAATCCGGTTAAAGATCGCTTAACGATCAATAAAGGAAAGCTAACTGTCAATGACTATTCCGTTACAATTGTGGATATTCATGGAAATCGGGTGTTAAGCCAAAAAATTGCAAATGCGGAGTTATTGGAAACGATTGATATTTCAAAACTAAACAGCGGAATCTATATGGCTGTTCTGGAAGCCGGCGAGCATCGTATCACAAAAAAGATTGTGATTGAATAAAAACACGGTCTTAAATCGCATAAAACAATCCGACTTATGTCGGATTGTTTGTTTTATGGAGGATTGTAATTGTTTCGTTTTTAAGGATTTAAAAAATGTAACCGCTATTTTTAATGTCCAATACAGCTAGTCTGAAAAATTAGTATCTTCGTTGACCGGTTTTCCGGTAATAACCCATAAAAAAACGAATAACTAACTAAAAAAATGAAAAACTTAACTAAAAGCTTAATGATTTCATTGCTGGCGACTGTATATGGGAATACAACCCAAGCCCAAACCTATATACAGGCCTACGCCAATGTAGTCAATCAGGCTTCACAATCCGGAATTCTGACGAATCTCACGGAGTTTGAAAATCTCGGCGTGAAGTACCGCGGAACAGTGGCACAGGCCAATACGCTGCAATGGCTCAAAAATAAATACCTGAGCTACGGATATACGGCAAGCCAATTGTCGGAAGATACCTTTACCTATTCCGGGGCGACTTGTAAAAACCTGATCGTTACGAAAATCGGAACCGTTTATCCGAATACGTATGTAATTGTTTGCGGGCATTATGATACGATTACCGGAACGGGAACAAACGACAACGGTAGCGGGGTAACGAGTATACTTGAAATCGCCCGACTATTACAAAATGTTCCGACCGAATATTCGATTAAGTTTATCAATTTCAGTGGAGAAGAAGACGGATTAAAAGGAAGTCAGAATTATGTGAGTACCATTGTAAACGGAACAACGCCGAAAATGAATATCAAAGTCGTATTTAATATCGATGAAGTGGGAGGTGTTGCCGGAATGTTAAATAATACCATTACCTGCGAAAGAGATACCGGAAATCCATCGGCCAATAATGCGGCTTCAAATACGATCACTAATGAGTTGATCAAATGTGTTAAGCTATATTCGCCTTTGCAGACTAAATTGTCGTATGCTTATGCGTCCGATTATATGCCTTTCCAGTCGAATGGCGAGATTATTACCGGTTTTTTTGAAACCAACGAAACAACACATGCGCATACAACTCAGGATTTATTGATCAATATGGATCCGGTTTATGTGTATAATGTGGCAAAAGCTGCTACGGGTGCTACGTTGCATTTTGCTAAAGCAACCACTACGGCAAGTTTGGGAACCGATACCTTTGAAAAAGATTTCGATGTAAGCTTTTTTCCGAATCCGGTAAAAGAATACCTAACGATTAATAAAGGAAAACTGGAAGTAAATGAGTATGTTTTTACTTTGGTGGATATTAACGGAAAACAAGTATTGCAGCAAAAGGTTACCAATGCCAAACTGCTGGAATCGGTTGATATCAGTAAGTTAAGCAAAGGAATCTATATGGGAATACTCGAAACCGGAGAACACCGTATTTCGAAAAAGATTGTGATCGAATAGAATATAGATTAAAACGAGAAACCTGTCAGGTTTAAATATATAAGTAATTGAATAAAAAAATGGCCGATTTTTAATCGGCCATTTTTTTATCTTATAATTCTGGTTTTTTCAGAGATTTTCTCATCGTAATTTTTTATAAAAAGATCGATTTGACTTTCATCCAATGTGCCTTCTGGAGTTAAAACGCCATTTTTTAGAAGTAATTTGATCGCGTTATAAATGTTTCCGCCTCGAATTTCGGCTTGTTCTCCTTTTGTTAAGAATTTAATCTGTGTATAGTCATCAGCTATTTCCATATGAGTACCACCATCATTCTGTATCAATATTATGATACGCTTATTCGTGTTTAATTCGGACAGTTCATATGCAACGGCACCGAAAGCACCACCTTTCTCACAGGATAAAAATTCTTTGTCATCCAAAAAGATTTTTTCCTTTTTCAGTTTGATTTTTTGTGAAAAGCCCAATGAGGTGATAAGGCATAGTAAAAAAGTTAAAAAATAACGATTCATAATTTGTTTTTTAGGTTTGATGTTCTTTTTCTTAAAAAATACTTTCTTTTTTGAGAGATTGCAAATTAAAATAATTTTGAAAAGTCTGGCAATTAAATTTATCGGAATTAAAGTAGTATGTAAACTGTCAGGTTTCTCAATTTAATATACCATAAAAAAATCCCTTTTCATCTGAAAAGGGATTTTTTTTATCATTATAATTTTTCTTTTAAATATTTACCGGTTTCGGAGTTTTTGTTTTTGGCAATTTCTTCCGGCGTACCAAAAGCAATTAGTTTTCCTCCGTTTTCACCGCCTTCGGGACCAATGTCGATAATATAATCGGCACATTTGATCAGATCCAGATTGTGCTCGATAACAATAATCGAATGCCCTTTATCGAGTAGGGCATCAAAAGAAGCCAATAGTTTTTTGATATCGTGGAAATGCAAACCAGTAGTTGGTTCGTCAAATACAAATAACGCTTTTTCTTTGGTAACCCCTTTAACCAGGAACGAAGCCAGTTTGATCCGTTGTGCTTCTCCACCGGAAAGGGTAGATGACGACTGACCCAATTGTACATAACCCAATCCTACATCCTGTAAGGGTTGTAATTTTTGTGTGATTTTGGTTTGTTTATGCTGATCAAAGAAAGCAATAGCATCGTCAATAGTCATCGTTAACACATCGTCGATGTTTTTGTTTTCGAAGTTTACCTCAAGGATTTCTTTTTTAAAGCGTTTTCCGTTACAGGTTTCGCATTCCAGATGCACATCGGCCATAAACTGCATTTCAATCGTCACGGAACCTTCTCCTTTACAGGTTTCACAGCGTCCACCGTCTACGTTAAACGAAAAGTGTTTGGGTTGATACGCTCGCATTTTTGAAAGTGCTTGCTTGGAAAACAAATCCCGGATGTCGTCATACGCTTTGATATAGGTAACCGGATTGGAGCGGGAACTCCGCCCAATTGGATTCTGATCTACATATTCGATATGTTTGATATGCGAATAACTTCCTTTTAATTCGCTAAACTGACCGGCTTTTTCGCCTACGCCTTCCAGTTGTTTTTGCAAGGCCGGGAAAAGTATTTTTTTAACCAGTGTACTTTTTCCACTTCCGGAAACCCCGGTGATTACCGTAAGGCATTCCAAAGGGAAAGTAACATCGATGTTTTTAAGGTTGTTTTCACGCGCTCCAACAACGTCGATATGGTTTTTAAATTTGCGTCTTTTTTTAGGAACTGCGATTTCCATATTGCCGTTTAGGTATTGCGCCGTAAGCGAATCGGCTTTCAGGATTTCATCATACGTTCCCTGTGCGACCAAATGACCGCCATAGGTTCCGGCTTCCGGTCCGATGTCGATAATCATGTCGGCAGCTTTCATGATGTCTTCATCATGTTCAACTACAATAACCGTATTACCAAGGTTGCGAAGGTTTTCAAGTACCTTGATTAAGCGTTCGGTGTCTTTTGGGTGTAAGCCGATACTCGGCTCATCCAGAATATACATCGATCCAACAAGGCTACTACCTAACGAAGTGGCCAGATTGATACGTTGCGATTCTCCTCCGGATAAGGTGGCCGAATTCCGGTTTAATGTCAGGTAATTTAAGCCCACTTCATCCAGAAAACGCAAACGGTTGTTGATCTCGATTAGCAGTCGTTTGGCTACTTTTTCGTCATATTCGGACAAGGTTAGCTCTTTAAAGAACCCGATCAGATTTTTAATCGGAAGGTCAACCAGGTCGGATATGGTTTTGCCGCCCACTTGTACGTAATTGGCTTCCGGTCGGAGACGTTTTCCTTTACAAACGTTACATTTTGTTTTACCGCGGTAACGGGATAACATTACGCGGTTTTGAATTTTATAGTTCTTTTCTTCCAGTTCCAGGAAAAAGTCATCCAGTCCGGTAAAAAAGCGGTTTCCTTTCCAAATCAAACTTTTTTGTTCTTCCGATAATTCAAAAAACGGTTTATGAATCGGGAAGTCAAATTTATAAGCATTGTTGACCAACTGATCGCGGTACCAGCCCATACTTTCGCCACGCCACGGATAAACAGCGTTTTCGTAGACCGAAAGCGCGGTGTTTGGAATCACAAGTTCTTCGTCGATACCAATTACATTCCCGTAACCTTCACATTTCGGACAGGCGCCATACGGGTTGTTAAAACTGAATAAATGGACATTGGGTTCCAAAAAGGTGATACCGTCCATTTCGAAATTATTACTGAAAACAATGCGTTTTTCACTATTGAGTTCCTGTAAATAACATTCGCCTTTCCCTTCGTAAAACGCGGTTTGTGCGGCATCGGCCAAACGGTTAAAAAATTCTTCGTCTTCTTTTACAATGATCCTGTCAATGATCAATAGTACATCCTTATGGTCTAAACTATGTTGATCAATTTCATCAAGACGTACCATTTCGCTGTCCACCAGAATACGGGCAAAACCTTGTTGCAGTAAAACTTTTAATTTATCTTCCAGCTTACGGCCTTCTTCCAGGTGAATCGGAGCCAATAACATCCATTTGCTATCCAAAGGAAGCTTTTTGACTTCGTTTACAACATCGGTAACGGTATCTTTTTTAACTTCTCTGCCGGAAACAGGAGAAATAGTTTTTCCAATCCGGGCATAAAGCAGTTTTAGATAATCGTAAATCTCGGTCGATGTACCAACCGTCGAACGGGCATTGGTGGTGTTCACCTTTTGTTCGATGGCTATGGCCGGTGCAATTCCTTTAATGTATTCTACTTTAGGTTTGTCCAATCTTCCTAAAAACTGACGGGCATAGGAAGACAAACTTTCTACATAACGGCGTTGTCCTTCGGCATATAAGGTGTCGAAAGCCAAACTCGATTTTCCGGAACCGGAAAGACCGGTAATCACAACCAGTTTGTTCCGCGGAATCGCTACATCGATATTTTTTAAATTGTGTAATTGCGCCCCTTTTATGATAATATTTTTTTTGGGCTCCAGTGTGGTAATGTCAGTTTTCATAGAATACAAAGATAAGCAAAAACAGCATTTTACGATAGAATATTGTGTTTCCCGAAAAAAAGTTACTTCGATTATAAGACCCCGGTAAAAGCAAGGGGTACCGTTGAAAATTATTTAAAAAACGATGGGATTTACTACAAGAAAATATGTTAATTTTTAAAATCTGTTAGTGTTGTAATAAAAAATTATGTTATATTTGGCTTAACATTAATCCCCTTTTAACATTTGCCTATAGAATAAAAATACTTTTTAGACAAAATTTCTCAAAAATTCCAAACCAAAAACTAAAAGGTATTGTTATGGCTAATGTTGTACTTCCAGACGCTGTCTTAGTAAAAAATTATGTAGGAGGTGATGAAACCGCCTTGGCTACATTAATTGAAAGACATCAGTCCAAAATTTATGGCTTTATTTATTCTAAAGTAATGGACAGGGAAATAACAGAAGATATTTTCCAGGATACTTTTATTAAAGTCATCAAAACACTGAAATCAAAAAATTACAGCGAAGAAGGTAAATTCCTGCCTTGGGTAATGCGTATTTCTCATAATCTGATCGTGGATTATTTTAGAAAATCCAAAAAAATGCCGTACCACCGGGAAACGGAAGAGTTTTCTATTTTCTCAATCATGACGGATAATAGCCCGAATGTTGAAAACAGAATCATCAGCGAACAGGTGGAGGTAGATTTGCAACGCCTGATCGAGGAACTACCGGAAGATCAGAAAGAGGTACTGGTAATGCGTATGTATCAGGATCTTAGTTTTAAGGAAATCGCCGATCTGACCGGGGTGAGTATCAATACCGCTTTGGGACGCATGCGCTACGCATTAATGAATCTTAGAAAAGTTATTGAAAAAAATCAAATAGTTTTGACAAACTAAACAATATTAGCGTTTGTTTTGCGTTATTATGTATATCCTAAATCGCAAATATGGCAAAACTTTACTCTAAGAAAAAAATAGCAAGTCAAACAATGTTACCTAAAAAAGAAACTATAAGTTTTTTACTCAGCTACTCAAAAGCGCTGACTATTGTCAAAGTAGGTGATTTGACGTTTGAGTCTATTGCTAATTAAGGAACATCCCGATATAATAACTATCGGGATGTTTTTTTATGGTCTGGATTTGACTTTCGATTTGTAATATTCGTCAATAACCGATTTCCGACCTACGGTTTGTGTGATAATGTCTTTTTCGAGATTCCATCCTCTGGCGGGCGAATATTCCCTGCCATACCAAATGATTTGTAAATGAAGATCGTTCCATAATTCCCGCGGAAAGATACGTTTGGCATCTTTTTCAGTTTGCTGTACGTTTTTTCCGTTTGATAGGTTCCAACGGTACATCAATCGGTGAATATGGGTGTCTACCGGAAAAGCCGGAACGCCAAATGCCTGCGACATCACAACACTAGCCGTTTTATGGCCTACAGCGGGTAACGCTTCCAGGGCATCAAAATCCTGAGGTATTTCGCCATTGTGTTTTTCAATCAGAATCTGCGACAAGCCGTGAATTCCTTTCGATTTCATCGGAGAAAGTCCGCAGGGACGTATGATTTCTTTGATTTCTTCGACACTCATTTTTACCATATCATAAGGATTGTCGGCCCTGGCAAATAGCAAAGGTGTAATCTGGTTCACCCGTACGTCGGTACATTGTGCCGATAACAACACGGCAATCAACAGTGTATAAGGATCTTTATGGTCTAAAGGAATCGGAATTTCCGGGTAGATTTCGTTTAACGTTCTTATAACAAATTCGACTTTGTCTTCTTTAGTCATTTTTTCTACTTTTATAAAAACAAATATACGGTTATGACGACATTAATAAAAGGAGATAAGGCTCCGAATTTTTCAGGAGTGGATCAGGATGGAAAAACGCATACACTGGCCGATTACAAAGGGAAAAAACTGGTTGTGTTTTTTTATCCCAAAGCCAATACGCCGGGTTGTACCGCGGAGGCTTGCGATTTAAGAGATAATTTCGAACGCTTTAAAGCGAATAATTATGCGTTACTGGGTGTGAGTGCCGATAGTGCCAAAGCGCAGGGAAAATTCAGAGATAAATATGAATTTCCGTTTCCATTACTGGCCGATGAAGATAAATCGGTTATTCAGGCTTTTGGTGTTTGGGGACCGAAAAAGTTTATGGGTAGAGAATACGACGGAATTCATCGCACTACGTTTGTGATTAATGAAGATGGGGTGATCGAAGATGTGATTACTCAGGTAAAAACCAAAGCACATGCCGATCAGATTTTAAAATAAACATCAAAAAAGAAAACCTGCCGGATTTTAAATCGAGCAGGTTTTTTTTATGATTGTTTCCAATGTATTTAATTGGAATGCTGTTCCAGTTTCGGTTCATCTCCACAACTAAAGAGATGGTCTTGTTTGATCAATTCCGAAATTCCTTCCGGTAGCATATCTTCCCAACCTTCTTGTCCGTCGTGAATCATTTTTAAAACCTCACGGGAAAAGATTTTAAGGTGGTCTTTGTCGAAATCGGTAATGTCAACCACTTTTCCGTTGTAAGCAAAAAACTTATACAATTCTTTCATACGCGGATGTACTTTTAGGTTTTGCGACGTGATCACATTTCCGTCTTCGTCTTCCATCGGATACAGGAATACTTTTAAATCGCGATAGAATAATTTACCGAAAGCTTCCAGAATTCCACCGCTAAGATGACGGTAGTATTTCTCGTCGAAAATATCAATCAGATTGCTAACACCCATTGCCAATCCCATTCGGGCTTTGGAGTATTCGGAGAAATATTCCACCACTTTGTAATACTCCTGGAAGTTCGAAATCATAACTGTTTGTCCTAGCGAACAAAGTAATTCGGCACGATCCATAAAGTCACGCTCATCGATTTCACCTTCCGAACGCAGGTTCGATAACGTAATCTCAAAAATAACGATCGTATTGTCTTTGTCTACTTTTTTCTCCTGAAGGAACATTTCGTACGACTTTTGGTACATGTCCATGTTAACCTTGGTAACCGGGCGGAAACTTCCGCGTAGCGTCAGGATATTTTTACGGTACAAAATGGTCGCCGGAAGTACGTTATTACCATCCGGACCAAACATCACCGCATCGGTCATTCCGTTTTTAACCAGCTGTAAACTCATTAATCGGTTGTCGACATCTTTAAAACGCGGGCCGGAAAAATTAATCGTATCAATTTCCAGCTGATCCTGATCCAGGTGATCGTATAGGTAACGCAGTAATTTTTTAGGGTCGTTATATTTGTAGAAAGCCCCGTAGATAAGATTAACTCCTAAAATCCCAAGGGTTTCCTGTTGTAATCGGGAGTCCGTTTCCTTAAAACGGATGTGAAGGATAATTTCGTTATAGTCTTCCTCCGGATCCAGTTGGTATTTGATACCAACCCATCCGTGGCCTTTATATTGTTTGGCAAAGTCGATAGTAGCTACAGTATTCGCATAACTAAAGAACATTTTGCTTGGGTGTTTGTCTCTTTTTAAACGTTCTTCCACCAGTTGGATCTCGTGGGATAACATCTTTTTTAAGCGGCTTTCAGTAACATAACGTCCATCGTCTTCCACACCATAAATAGCGTCACTAAAATCTTTGTCGTAGGCCGACATTGCCTTTGCAATAGTACCGGAAGAACCTCCGGCTCTGAAAAAATGCCTTACTGTTTCCTGTCCGGCGCCGATTTCGGCAAATGTCCCGTAAATGTTTTTATTAAGGTTGATACGGAGCGCCTTTTCTTTAAGGGCCGGAATGTGTTCAATTTCCCGATCGCCTTTAAGTGTAATTTCGTTATCTGTGTTTTTCATAAATGCCATAATAGTGCAAAGTTAACAAAATAGGGACTCTAATAAAAGCTAAATAATTCTATTTTTAATGTTAAAATAGCGTTGTTCCGACTCTAAAAAACAGTACTTAGGTACTTTTTGCGACTTTATAGGGATTTTATAACAAAGCCGGCATTGCTGCCGGCATTATCAAAAACCGAAAAGAGGATTAATTGTGTTGTGCCATTAATTTGCGGGGCAGAACACTGTGAACAATGTTTCACATTGGTGTGAAATTAATAAAAATAATTGAATGTAACGGAAAAAATTTAAAACGTTGGACGGGAATTACCATTCCATACCGATTCCGAAACCGATATACCCCGCCAGTCGGGTGATGGTTTCACGACTAAAGCTGTTGTTACTGTTACTGGTAGCTATTATTGCGGGATTACTGATGTTAAAAATATTATTGCCTTCGACCCAGTATTTAAAACGGGATTTTGGTTTTTTATAGGTTAACTTAAAATCGGTTTTAAAAAACTGACGGTTACTGTCGGTAGTCGAAAAATGCTCCAGACTGTTGTCCAGTCTATAAAGCAGGCTTTCATTAATCTGGCCGTTAAAGTTTAGAAATGGCGTCCATTTACGGGTGTAAATCGTACTGTTAAACAATTCGTACTGCGTTTCATAATTCGAATACTGACTGCCGATTTCGTAATTAAACCAAGTGTCTTTAAACGAACTGATCAAAGAAAAACGAGCCATAAAATTGTCGGTTCGGTACTCATTTTGCTGATCGCCTATAAAATTATAGCTCTCGGTAAGTAAATAGGAAAATGTCGCTTTTGCCTTGGATTTAAGCGGTTTTATACGTTGCTCCACACTAATCAGATTGTTCCAGGAATACCCGCTGGCATCGTTGCGATAGGCTATATAATTGTAATTTCCGGCATTGATACTGTTGCTGGTATTTTCGTTTTTGTTCCGGGAATAGGACGAATTGGCCAGAAATAAAAAGCCATTGTAAAGGTCAAATTTAAAATAGTTGAACGATAGTATATTTTGCTCGAATGGTTTTTCGAAAACGATGGTACTGGGGTTGTAATAATTCCGGTAATCGTCGGCATATAGAAAATTGTTTTGGACATCGCTGGCATAAAAACTAATATTCCGGTTGTAACTCAAACTCAGGTAATGCAAATCGGTAAAAGCGAGCTTCACTTGTACAAACGGTAACAGATAAGCCTTAGTGGCATCGGACGGCTGTAAAAAATAATTGCGGAATTCCAATTTGGCATTGTATTGTAACAGGGAAACGGCCTTTTTAACCGATATGTCGGCGAAGGCATAATTACTATTTCGGTTAATCTCCGGCTGACCGGATACTAATGCCGATTGCAGCAGTTCTAAAGACGAACGGTTCCAGATAAAACCGGCATTACCGCGTACAACATGGTTGCTGATTTTTTGCGTGTATTTGCTAAAAACGCCGATTTCATTACTCTTAAAAACATATTCCTGATCAAGCCGCTGATAGGGCGGAAGCAGGGTTTGCTGGTCGGAAAGGAAATCATAACGGTTGTCCTGCTTTTTAAATTCCTGATAGGCGTTGATTGAAAGTAATTTATTACGGGCGAGCTTGGTAACATAACTCAATTGTTGCCCGAAATTAAGTTTGATGGCTTTGTTGTTTTCTTCAAATTCCTGCGGCTGACCGTTTAGAATACTTTCGGTATCCCGTTGTCCTTTGTCGCGACCGGAATCCAGAATGGCTGAATAATTAATCAGGTTGTCTTTGTTCGGTTTGTACTCCAGATTTACTTTTGTCTGATTAAATAAAAAGTTCATCTTACCGGCTATAGCATCCTGGGACTGTAGCGGGTTGATAGCATTAAAAAAAGTTTTTTCAACCAGGCGTTGTTCGGTAAAGCGAAACTGATTTAAAATGCTAAAAGCATTAATGCTCAAATTGTCTGTTGGCATGGCACTGATGTTAAGTGCCGCGGTATGGGATCGACTGGTTTGGTTGTTTTCGTTAGCGACCAGAAACTTTGGAATTTTCCCCGCTCCGAAAAATGGATTGCCCATGTCGTTGTTTCGGATGTCCGATTTGATGTTACCGTCCATATCCATATAATCCCGAAGACTAATAGCTTGTTCGCCCAGATTATTACTATCGAGAATAGCGCTGGCATTAAATTTTGGCATAAACCGAAACAGGTTGCTGTGCATTTTGTACCGATCGTCATAAGCCGATAGTCCGGCAATATCACCGGTTATTTTACCAAGGTATTCTTCTTTGATATGGATGTTAAGCGCTTTTTTATTGCTCGTTCCTTCGATATCTTTTATGGCGCCAAAGGTTTCGTAATTGTTGATCAAATCAATATCGTCGATCATTTTGGCATTCAGGTTTTCCGTAGCCATTTTATGATTTTTACCAAAAAACGGTTTCCCATTGATCAGTAATTCTTCGATAACTTTCCCTTGTGATTTTATTTTGCCGTTATCGTCGATTTCAAGACCGGGAAGTTTTTCGATAATGTTTTTAAGCTTTTCTTCGTTTCCGGTTGTAAAAGCGTTGATGTTATAACGAATCGTATCGCCTTTTTGCTGCGCAGCTGCGCGCGAACCCTGTACGATTACTTCGTTGAGTTGTTTGGATTTCGTTCTGAGTTTTATCGGAAGACGAATTTCAGGATCGGAATTAGAAACGCTTATTTGTTGGAATTCCGGATCATAGGCAATATGGTTGATTTCCAGTATATAATTCCCGGGCGGAGGTGTTGCCAACGTAAATTTCCCGTTATCATCGGATAATACATAGCTTATGGTAGCGTTTGTCTGGCTATCGATGAGTTGCAGGGTTGCCCCGGAAATGCCCTTTTCTGACTGGTAGTCGGTTAGAGTACCGGTAATGTTCTGGGCATTTAGGAGCGCGGGTATAACTAGAATAAGCAGTACAAAAAAAGTTCGGATCATTTAGTTCTGGTTTAACACATTCCCCATACCTCTTTTTAGTTGATCAACTTTTTCGTTTCGGTCTTTTATATAGTTTTCTTTGGATATTTTTTGTCCTTTAGAAGGTTTTTCAAAGTCAAATTGAGCTATCGATGCGACTTTTATAGCATGATACGTTTTTGTATCGGTTGTCAGATCGATAATTAATCCGGGTAATCCCCAGTAGTCTTTTGGTCCGTCATTTATCGGAAGTGAAGGCGCATACCAGGCGGTAACGTTTTCACCGTTTACAACGGCTGTGGCTTTTTTACAATTGAATTCGCCAATTTTTTTAGTTTCATTGATCAACTTCCAGCTGATTTTTTCCAGTTTGTCCGAAACCAGGAAAGCTTTGCCTAACAGATCGGCTTCCTGCAGGTATTCGTTTGTTTTTTGATTTTTATAAATGCCACCACTTTTCTTACCAATGTTGACGGTTTTGAATTTGGAGTTGTTTTCGCTCAGTCCACTGTCTTTTTCTGAAGTGTCATTTGCGTTTTGTTCGTTATACAATGAGATACCGTCTTTGTAGTATAACGTAAATGTTTTAACCTGTGAAAGGTATTTTGATACACGTTCGCGTGTTGCCGGATCGGTTACATTTTTTAACTGGTTTTCAATATTCGCCTGTTCTTCGTACGTTATTTTGGAGGTTTGTGCAGTGATAGTCTGATTCATGCCGATACTGGTTAGTAGAATAAAAATGTAACGTTTCATAGAAATATTGTTTATGGACTTTAAATTTGGAACTTTTAGTGTGATTTTATCAAAAATATGATTTTTTGACTAAAAAAGAAAGTGTCTGTTATAAAAATAACAGACACTTTGCGAATGTTTCTAGTTGATTACTAGATATACGTGATAAGTTCCAACATAGACACCATCCACGTATACATCGTAAACACCTAAATAGATAGCTTCTCCAACTTCATCAGCAGTTTGGCCTAATACCATGTTGCTGGTTAATTCAATTGAAGGATTCGCGTTTGGTGCTACTTTTTCAGAATTTGCTGCTGAAGCAAATACACAAGGCAGAATCAATGCTGCCATCAAAATAAATTTTTTCATAATTAAAATTTTTTGATAATTAGTTGAAAACAAATCTATTGAAAAAAAATACCGTTTTTCTTGGAAATGATAAATTCGGTCTCATTTTTATTAAATTATCATTATCAAAAGATTAATTAATGGTGCAAAATGTGAATATTTTAAAAAAGCAGTCAGTTTTTTCAGATATTATGAATCGAAAAAAAGGTTATATTTTTGTTTTAATAGGTTTTGTATTGTTAAAAAATATAGGTTTGGTTTAAAAATTAATGTTTTTTGATATTTTGTAACAAATTGATAAAAAATTAAATCTAAAAACCCTTTTGTGAAATCAGGTTAAATAAAGAAGGGGGAGTAATAAAAAAATATAAAGACATAAAAAAAACCGCTGTAAAAAGCGGTTTCTGTATAAAGGTATTTTAAGAATTATTTTTTTGTTTTTTCAGCAGCTTCATAACCAAAAGCGACAATTTGTGCTAACGCATCTAAAATGGCTTGCTTTCCGTCGGGCTGATTGACGTCAATTCCGCAAATTGTAACACCATTGGTTTTGGCATGTAAGGAAAGATAGTAGATGCCGCCAATCATGATGGCTGTTATGGCTCTCATATTAATACCCGTTCCTTCAAAATAGGGATCGGAATACTTGAATAGTTCTTCACCTACTTTTTCTCGTAATTCGGCAATTTCAATTAAGAGCGGGTTGACTTCACTAAGTTCCCAAAGGATCATTTTTTGCATTTCGACGTCTTCCAGAAATGCACTAAAATGACCTTGTAAAAAATATTGACCATCCGTGACGCTAACGTGATTTTGTGTGATGATGTCTGGAACTATATCATCGTCATACGAATTCGCCCAGTAATCCCGTTTCCTAATATAGGTTTCAATAAGATTGTTTACATCACCAAAATACGCGTAAATCAGTTTACGGTCTAAACCTGCAGCAGCTGCTATTTTTGCAATAGTGAGACCTGTATACCCTTCTGATTTCAGGACAATTCCCACTGCATCAACAAGTTTTTGCATCGTTCGGGCTTTTTCCTTTATCGGACCCTGCGATACTTTTCTTTTTTTTGGTTGACTTTCTTCCGGTTGCTCCTTGTCTTTCATGATCGTCATTGATTTGCAACGCAATATCCGACTTTTTAACTAAAAAATCAAGCGATTCCCGGGTTTATATAACAGAAATAGGCTACTAAGTAGTTTGATCTGACATGATTAATTGGTTAGAAACAAAAAAACAATATTGGTAACATATTGTTATAATCGTTCCGATCCCTTGCTATTATTAGGATCGGCTCTAAATTTCTGAAACTATTGTTTTTTAACACTAGGTGTATTCATTATTTTAGAAGAGAGATTCTTATTTTTGTAAAAAAGAAGACTACTTTGAAAGTATATTTTTTGGGTACGGGAACCTCACAGGGGATTCCTATAATTGGAAGTGATCATCCGGTTTGCCTCAGCCGCGATATAAAAGATAAACGATTACGGGTTTCCGCTTTACTAAGTTGGGAAGACCAATCCTATGCAATTGACTGTGGTCCGGACTTCAGACAACAGATGCTGGCAGCCAATTGTCGTAAACTAGACGGTATATTATTTACGCATGAACATGCGGATCATACTGCCGGGCTGGATGATATCCGACCGTTTAATTTCCGACAGGGAGCTATGCCGGTGTATGCGCATAAAAGAGTAATTGAAAGTTTAAAAAGACGTTTCGATTATATTTTTGAAACCGAAAACCGCTATCCGGGTGCGCCGTCTGTAACGGTAACGGAAGTGGAAAAGGATTCCGATTTCGAAATAGGTGGTAAAAAAGTGATTCCGGTAAATGCCTGGCATGCCGACTTGCAGGTGTTTGGCTACCGTATTGATGATTTTGCCTATCTGACCGATGTAAAAACAATCGATCCCGAAGAAATCGAAAAATTAAAAGGATTAAAAGTCCTTGTGGTGAATGCACTTCGGATCGAGCCCCATATTTCACACTTTAATCTCGAAGAAGCACTGGCGTTTATCAAATTGATTCAGCCCGAAAGAGCCTATCTGACGCATATTAGTCATCATATGGGATTCCACGAGGAAGTGCAGCAAACCCTGCCGGAAAATGTATTCCTGGCCTACGATAACCTTGAAATTGTAATTTAACCACTATGAAAAAAGCGATACTCTATCTTTTTATCCTGTCATTACTGTTTAATATTTTTCAGTATATGAACTCGAATAAAATCCTGAAAACACAGGGACAAGAACTTGAAAATGCCAAAACCCGTATTACAAAAGTTCGGGATTCCATCAATATTTTGCGAGAAGAAAAAAATGACAGCGATTATTTTTCCCTGGATTTTGACGACGACGCACAGGAATATTTCTCGCGCTATGATGTGGCTAAAGTTGCTGCCAAAGTAAAAGAAGATCTGGTAACCCTTAATGACGCCAAAACCGGTAACCGTTTGGTGCCTTATGAGCCAATTAATGGAAATAAATTTATTATCAGTAAAATAAAAATTCTAAATCACCGTTGGATTATAGCCGACTTTTATAGCGGATCGGCTAGAGGAGAAGTCCTGTTAAAATATTTTCATAACGAAGATAAGCCTACCGATTTCGAGCGTATTGATGCGATTTTGTTTGCCAATACCGTACAATAATATGATTATTTTGTAAATTTAAAGTTTCAATATGGTTTCCTTTTTGGAGGCTGTTTTGAAGCAAAAAGATACTAGCATGAAAAAAATATTGCCCTTACTTGTATGCAGTTTTCTTTTCGTATCCTGTGACTATATCATGAAGAAACACGATGACGAAAAAGAGGTTGTAGTGAGTCCTAAACCGATGGTTCTGGGTACCGACAGAGACGAACACGGATGTGTTGGGTCTGCCGGTTATCGTTGGTCGGTACTTAAAAATGATTGTATTCGTGTGTTCGAAGAAGGTTTCCGTCTGAATCCGGTAAAAGAAACAGCAGTAGATCAGGAAGAAGAAATCGAAGAACCAATTATAAGTGGATTTGTAACCTTCGAAAAAGACGGCGATCGGGCGGAGTTGTTTTTGCCGGACAGAAACAATTCAGTTATTCTGACACGTGAAAAAGAAGGTAAGCCCTACCACGGAGAAGGTTGGACATTGGAAACCGAAGGCGGTTTAAAACTGATCGAAAAGGGAATCGTAAAATATAAAGGCGCCTTAACTGAAGAAAAACAAGTAACGGGAAGTGATAATCCCGAACAATAAAAAAGTCCGGTGATTACCGGACTTTTTAGTTATTATAAGGTTTGTTGCAACCAGTTTTTAAAATCGTAGAAGTTTTGCGGAGCTACGCCATGTCCTACCGGATATTCGTTATAAACAACATCCAATCCCAAAGCTCTTAAAAATTCAGGGGCTTTTCGGGCCCATTCTACCGGAATTACCTGATCGACTGTTCCGTGGGAAATAAAAAATTGAAGCTTTGAAAGTGCCTTGTCGGTATAACCATCGGCCAAAATCGCTGGATTGATATAACCGCTTAAAGCAACTACACGTTGTATTTTTTCCGGATCGGATAAAGCAACGGAATAACTTAAAATAGCTCCCTGACTAAAACCAACCAAAGTCACTTTTGTTGGATCAATAGGGTAGGTTTCGATTAATTCATCGATAAATTTAGTAATAAGCTCACGGGATTCGATTGCCTCGTCGTCATCCGAAAATTTATTGGCATCACTATCAAAGTGGATACTATACCAGGCATTTCCGTAAGGCGGCATCGGATGCGGTGCGCGCGCAGAAATAACATAATAATTGTCCGGTAGTTCCGAAGCAAATGAAAACAGATCTTCTTCATTGCTGCCGTATCCGTGCAATAACAATAATAAAGGATTTTTATCCGATTTGATTTTGGGTTCTCTAACGAGGTGAAATAACGATAGACTCATTTTATGCTAAATTTTTAAACCAGTCCTGGAAGTATTTTCCAAGGATAGGAGTGACTTTCATTTCATTTTGGAAGGCACCCACGATTCCGTAGGCCCAAAGAACAAAAAAGAAGATAAAAAATGCAGAAGAAGCCATCCAGCTATCGGCATATCCTACAAAATAAGCCAGGACATAAAAAGCCAGGTGTGTACCAAATGCCTGACGAATGTGAAAACCGGCAAATGGATTTTTGGTTTCCAGATTCATAAAAATAGCGATAATGGTTCCGATAATGGTGATATAGCTGATAATAGCGGTTGTTTTGCCTTGTTCTACAGTATTTTGCATCTTTTATTCGTTTAGGATTAATTTTCCGTGGTTGTAAATTCCATAGGCTTTTCCTTTCATCAATTGTCCCAGAAAAGCGGAATTTTTAGATTTGGAAAGAATATGTGCTTTGGTAAATTCCCATGTTCCTTCGGTCGTAAATAAACTCAAACTCGCTTTGTGATCGACGTTTATCGATTGTTTTTTTAATCCGAATAGTGCTTTTCCGGCGGTTAAGCGCGCCACTATAATGTCAGTTGGAAGTACGGCTGATAAGGCTCCGAAAGCACTTTCCAAACCAATAGTTCCGTTTTTGGCATTGTCAAATTCCATTTTTTTGTGTTCGATATCCAGCGGATTGTGATCGGAAGTGATCATGTCGATCGTACCATCGATAACTCCTGCAATCAGTGCTTGTCTTTCTTGTTCGTCGCGTAAAGGCGGTGTCACTTTATAACGGGTGTCAAAACCGGCTAGTTTTTCGTCGGTCATAACCAAATGATGTACCGCAACGCTACAGCTCACGTTTAAACCTTTTGCTTTGGCTTCGCGTATTAAAGATACGGATTTTGCCGTAGATACGGTTGGGATATGTAGTTTTCCACCGGTATATTCCAATAGGAACAGGTTACGGGCTACGTGGATTTCTTCGGCTAGTGTCGGAATTCCTTTTAATCCCAGGCGCGTACTCACGATACCTTCGTTTACCACTCCGTTTCCTTTTATTTTTTCATCCTGACAATAAGCGATGATCAGTCCGTTAAAATCCTGTGCATATTGCAATCCGATTTTTAGCAGGTTGGCGTTGTCCAGACTTTTGTTATAATCGCCAAAAGCTACGGCACCGGCATTGGTCATGTCGAATAGTTCGGCCAGGTCTTTTCCTTCGCTGTTTTTGGTCAGTGCGCCAATCGGGTGTAATTGTGTGGCGGCTTCGCGGGCCTTGTGTAATACAAAGTTTACTTCGGTCTGATTGTCCACTACAGGAGCGGAATTGGGTTGTAACGCTATATCGGTAAAACCGCTTCTGGCGGCAACATTCAGTCCGTTGGCAATCGTTTCTCTTTCTTCATAGCCCGGTTCGCCAAGCGATACGGAGCTGTCAAACCAGCCTTGGGAAACGTGGAGGTTTTCCAGTTCGATAACGGCGGCGCCTTCTTCATTTGAAAGGTTTGATCCGATAGCACGGATAATACCATCGATAATTTTCAGATCCGTTTTTTGGTTGTGATACGGACTGTCGGTATCGATGATCGTTGCGTTTTTAAGAATTACATTCATTTTACGAATTTTTGGATCAGTAGTTCTAGTAATAAAAATAGTAGTGTTGCGATGATAAAATACTTCCAGGCTTCACTGGCTGTTCGCGTCGAATGGATGTCGTTGTAAACAGTGGCAATGGAGTCGGTTTTTGTATAGTTATCGTAAATGTTTTCGTTGTGCAGGCTTAGATCGCTTTCGGTACGGGCATGATTAAAACTGATGTTTTTCAGTAGCGTATTCCCTTTCGCGATAGCATAATTTCCCGATTGTTCCGGATAGTCTCCAAAGGCCAGTTTGATCTTGTTGTTTAGGATCTGTTGCATTGGGATAAAATCCGATTTTTCGTTTTGAACCGTTACGACTTCATCTTTCGATAAGATAACGTCCAATATCAGATTTTGATTGTCTCCGATTGTAAATTCGGATATTCCGGTTTTCTGATTGTTTTGTGCCATGTTGTAAAAAGTAGGTACAATCAACGGGGAGTTTTGGAAGTTGCTGTTCGTTTTATTTATCGGTGCGGCAAACAGGTACAGCATTCCGATTTTATTGGTTACCGAACTCAAAAACGGCGTCTGATCGTCGTAACTCAAAATACCGGCCGGATTACCGCCAATCGTAAAGGTCGTGTTGACTTTCGGATATTGGAAATTGTCCGTTTTCTTTTCGAATACGGTTTGGTATAACGGATGGTTAAAGGCTATTTTCGTGATTTGTTTCGGTGTATTTTGTAACGAACCGATTTTGGTAATTCCAAAGTTTCCGGAAAATGCAGTCAGATTTTGCACCGATGTTTCCGCTGCCGGGATTACCACAATTGTACCGCCTTTGTCGTAAAAAGCCTTTAAGGTAGTGGTTAACGCCTGTGGAATTTCTTTTAATTCGTTTATAATAATCGCATCTTGTTTGTCGAGTGTATTATAATCGAGCGTGCTTAGGGTAGTATTTTTATATTGGAATTCATCCGGAGTATAAATCCGTGATAAAAATGCATTTTTGTCGGGATCACCAATGGCAATTACGTTTGATTTTTCCGGCTTCGAAATGCTGAAATAATACGTATTGTCGTAGGTTAGGCTGTTGTCTTCCAGAGAAACATAACCGTGGAAATCTTTTTTCGGAAGATTGAATACGATGCTTTTTTTCGGTGTATCAAATGCAATTACGGTTTTGGCAACCAGATTTTTACCGTTATAAACCGCCATTGGGATTTCGGATTGCAATTTGCCATAAGCACTTAATGCTACTTTAATTTCATAAAAATCGTCGGATTGCTGGTTTATCGAAACCTTATCAATACTGATATTGTTTTTGTTTTCAGCCTTTGGAATAATGCAATAGACCGGACTTTGTTCCTGAATGACCGCCGCGTTTTTATCGGTTTGTATGGCATCGGTAATGATCACGATATCTTTCGGAACATTGTGTTTTTTGGCTTCGACTTTGTTTAGTAAAAAATCAAGTCGGAAGGGAGCAGAGCTATACGATAATGACTGTAATTCTTTTTGAATCGAACGGATATCGGTATCCCAAAACGCTTCCGTATTGGTTAGTAATGAAAACCGCTGATTGTCCGGAGTGTTTTCCAAAAGATCCTGTACGGCTCTTTTTAACAATTCACCGTGGTTACCTTTGGCTTGCATCGAAAAGGAATTGTCCAAAAGGATTACCATTTCGTTGCCTGTATTTTTAGTGTCTTTTGCGTTAAAAAAAGGTTGTGCAAAGGCCAGAATCAAACAAGCCAGCAATAGCAATCGCGTACAAAGCAACAGCCATTTTTTTATTTGCGAACTCTTTCGTGTTTGGATACTGACTTCTTTCAGGAAGCGAACATTGGTGAAGTATTCTTTTTTAAAACGACGCAATTGAAATAAATGAACCAGAATTGGTATAACCAATAGAAAGAGGAAATACAGAATTTCAGGGTGTTTGAATTGCATTGTATTTTAATGTTTGTCAAAAATAGTAATTAGTTTTTAGTTTTCGACATTACTTCGGGTACCAATTATTTCTTTTTTCGTTTGGCGGCTCTGTTCTTTTCTACAGCACGGTTACGCGGTTTTGTTTTTCGCGGGTTTCGTTTGCCGGGACCACCAAGGTTTACTTTTTTATTTTTGTCGGATTTATCATGGAAAGCACCACCACCATCAAGTTTGGTTCTTTTTAAAAGGAATTTTACCTTTTGTTTTTCCTTTTCAAATTCCAGTCTTTTTTCTTCGATTGTTACCGATGCCGGAATTTCCAATATTTCCAGTTCTTTTTCCATTAGTAATTCGGATTCAACCTGGAATTCTTCTTCCTTCGGATCGATAAGGCTAATGGCAATACCTTCTTTATCGGCACGACCAGTACGTCCGATACGGTGGATATATTGTTCCGGAACTTCCGAAAATTGCATGTTAATCACGTGGGTAATATCCGAAATATCCAATCCACGGGCCATAATATCGGTGGTTACGATACCGCGAAGGTTTCCTTCCTGGAATTCGGCCATGGTATTCAAACGGTAATTCTGAGATTTGTTGGAGTGGATTACTCCAAACTGACCCGAAAAGTCTTCGTCCAAATGTTCCATCAGGATGTCGGCAACTCTTTTGTTATTTACGAATACCAATATACGTTCCAGACTGTCGTCTTCCGTTAGCAAATGTTTTAAAAGATTTACTTTGGTTAGGAAATTCGGTACATGATAGGCAATCTGACGTATTTTTTCCAACGGTGTTCCGGATGGTGCTAGAGAAACTTCTTCCGGGAAATCGAAATATTCGTCCAGTAATTCATCTACTTCATCGGTCATGGTTGCCGAGAATAAAATATTCTGACGTTTCGGTTTCATCATCGATAAAATAGACGTGATCTGAAAGCGGAATCCTAAATTCAGGATTTCGTCAAATTCGTCAATTACCAGCTTTTGCATTTCGTCAAAACGAACAACATTATCCAAAGCAAGGTCCATTAATCGTCCCGGAGTAGCCACCAAAATGTCTACACCTTCGTAAACCGAGTTTTTTTGAGTATTGATGTTTACGCCTCCGTATACACCTAATACGCGTACAGACATGTATTTGGATAGTTTTTCAACTTCTTCCGCTACCTGAACTACCAATTCTCTCGTAGGTACGATGATCACTACTTTTGGAGTGTGTGTTGGTGTAAATTTCCATTGTTTTAAAATCGGTAACAGATAGGCAAACGTTTTACCCGTACCGGTTTGGGCAATTCCCATCATATCCCGTCCCGACATAATTACCGGAAAAGAACGCTCCTGGATTGGAGTAGGCGTTGTCAATCCTATTTCGTCTATGGCTTTTTGTAAGGATTTAGGAAGATTAAATTGCTCAAAAGTGGTCATACAGTGTCTATTTTCGGCAAAGATACAACATTTATTTTTTTATGGGATTTTTGGTATAAACAGAGGGAATTGGTTAACGATTCTTGTTCAGACTAACTTTATAGGTACAACGCGTTGCACCGGAAACAATATGATCCAGACGCTCGACGGTTGTTTTTTCGCCTAAAACAGTCTGAAATGTTTCTAATTCGGATCGGCAAAAACCTTGGCATATCGTAGCTGCTGCGCAAATCGGGCAGTGGTTTTCGTATATCAAAAAGTGATCTTCCTCCTGGGTATAGCCGGCCATATAGCCTTCGTTGTTGCGGATTTCGGTTAAAATCTGAATGCGTTTTTCAAGTACATCTACACCGGATACGGCGTTCAGATAGCTGTTCCGGATTTCTGCCGAATGGGCTTCGATAACAGCGTCCAGTGCTTTTTCGCCGAGTATTTCCCTTGTTTTTTGAATCAGTTTTACCGCCAAATCAGCATGCGTATCCGGAAATCGGGAATTACCGGTAGCGGTAAGTGACCAGATTTGCTGTGGTCGGCCGCGTCCTTTGGAAATCGTTTCCGATAGTACCAACCCTTCGGAAGCGAGCTTTAAAATATTAAAACGTGCGCCTTCGGTGGTCACATTTAGTTCTTTAGCCAGGGTTATAACAGAAAGCGGACCTTTGGTTTTTAGGATCCATAAAGCTCTTTCGTTTTCCGGTAATTTAATTTCCATAATAAACAAAGTGATTATTTGGTTTATTAAGCAAATTTACTACATTTGCTTCAGAATCAAAAATAATAAACAGCGATTGTGCCTGTTGCAGGATTAGTGCGAACTTTGTTACTTGTATGGTATAAGGTACAATCGGATTCATTTGGATTATGACTGAAGATACGACCATAGAAAATAAAGTGACGGCTTCCGGGATTTTACGACTGGATTTAGAAATCTACCGTCCTACGATGCCTTTTGTAACATTTGATATAAAACCCTACTTATATGAAGAGTTGATCATTGTAGAAAAAAGTTTTAGAACTGCGATGGATTCCGTAAATTGGGAAGACTATTCGGGTAAAGCGGTGTCGATAGTTTGTTCTGTTGAAGCGATTATTCCGCAATGGGTTTATATGTTGATCACAACAAAATTAAAGCCTTTTGCAGTGTCAATTGCTTTCGGAACGGAAAAGGAACACCTGATAAAAATTTGGGAAAAGTCGGTCGAAAACGCCGATTTGTCTTTATATTTTGATAAAAAAGTGGCTGTTAAGGCCGGCGAACATATACCGGATGCACTTTATATTTGCGTAAGCACTATTCTGGCCGGTAAAGTTGCCACATTGATGTATGGCGAACCGGGATTGCCCAAGGTGATCCGGAAATATTAACCAATTACTGTGATTTATGAACGTACTTGTATTTAATGGTGCGTTGGAAAGAAGATCCAATGCGACCTCACATAAAATTGCCGATTATTTTAAAACCGAATTCGAAGCAACCGGTGCGAATGTTACCGTTTTTAATCTGCCGGATTCCGGGATTCCACTTTTTGACGTAACACTGAATGCGGTTCCCAAATCGGTTGAGATGATGGCGCATGTATTTCGCAATGCAGATATACATATCTGGCTAACTCCTTTATACCACGGCGGAATGACCGGTGTGATGAAAAATTGCCTCGACTGGCTGGAAGTCAGTTCAAAAGAGACAACACCGTATCTGACGGATAAAACGATCGGGTTTGTTTGTTGGGCCGATGGGAGTCATGCGATGAATGGTATTACGAATATGGATGCCGTGGCGAAATCATTACGGGCATGGACGCTGCCTTTTAGTGTTCCGGTTGCGCGTAAAGCGTTGTATGACCACGAAGGTGCGTTTACGGACGAATACCGTCAGAAGTTTGATCAAATGGTGAAATTGCTGGTGAATTGTAAGCATCATAAAGCAGTGTAATTCAGGAGGCGATTGATATCGTTTTTATGATATAAGAATAGCTTAGTGATAAACCGCAGCCTATTGAAAATTTCAATAGGCTGCGGTTTTTGCGTTTGTGTGACTTTTAAATGTTGCATTTCCGTTCGAAAAACAGCAAGAAAGAGTCATTTATACTATTGTTTTTTAATGTTTACGGAACTTCTGGTAAACGTTTAAAAAATGGAAGTTATGAGATTAGTCACTATTGTAAAAAAAATGGGAGTTCCTTTTTTAGGAATATTATTGTTTGTTTCGTGTGGTTCCGATGATCCCGAAATTGCCAGAAGCGGTTCCGGTTTAAGTCAGGAAGAGAAAAATTATAAAAAAGAATTGATACTGGCAAAATTTAAAGAGTTGGGATTAAATCCGGCCAATGTATCGTTTACGGATGAAATCAATCCCGATAATTGTATAATTTTAAAATCATTGGAAGATTTGGAAAAGTTATTTCCAAAAGAGCCTCATTTAAGTAATGATGACGTATCCGCTATGTTAGATGCGGCATGGTTAGAGCATCAAATTAAAAATGCTAAATAACGATATAAGGCTTGGCTGCAATTTAGGTTTTGACAAGGAGTGTTGAAACGTGCTTTAGATGAATATTAATAATTTAGGGAAACTTGCCTCTTTATATTTGTTATTTCCCTTTTTGTAGCACATTACTATTTAAAATATAAAGAAAATGTTGTTAGATCTATGTTTACAAATGATTATGCCGCTTTTGGCTGCATTTATCATCTTTAGTTTGTTTCGATTGAGTAAATCGAGATTGGAATCGGACAGAAAAATTATCTGGTGTATTCTGATACTTGCCTTTCCGGTTTTGGGAAGTTTGGCCTATTTTATTGTTGGAAATAAATAAAACATATAAAAATAAGCTACCTATATTTTGTGATAATTTAGTTTTTTATTTAGAATGATTCTTATTAATTTTGCCCGACCGTGATTTTACAGTAGTTGCTGTAAAAAATGGTATCATTCAAAACCAAATTATCATGACTATAAACATCAAACAGCTATTTATCGCTTCGATAACACTGGCTTCCGTAACGCTTCACGCGCAACAAAATGTATTTTTAGAGCGATCTTTCTGGAAAAAAAATCCCGATATCACCACTATAAAAGCGGAAATCCAAAAAGGAGGAAATCCTTCACAGCTTAACAGCAATGCTTTTGACCCGGTTGTATTTGCTATAACGGAGCAAGCTTCTAACGATGCTATCAAATTTTTATTGACACAGCAAGGTAACGATGTAAATAAGCTAACACATGATGGTAGAACCTACCTGTTTTGGGCTGCCTATAAAGGAAACATCGAGCTGATGGAATACTTATTGAGCAAAGGCGCTAAAACGGATTTACAGGACGACAAAGGGTATACGGTATTAAACTTTGCCGCTGCTACTGGTCAGGCGAATACCAAAGTGTACGATTTATGTCTTAAAAACGGAGCCAATCTGAAAAAAGATGTGGATCACGAAGGTGCCAATGCGCTTTTATTAATCGCAGCTTATGATAAAGACTTTTCTTTGATCAACTACTTTGTGAATAAAGGACTGGATCTTAAAAGTACCGATGCTAATGGTAATACGGCTTTTAACTATGCCGCCAGAACCGGAAATATCGAAACTTTAAAAGCCTTGTTAAAAAAAGGTGTGAAGTTTAATGATAACGCGATGATCTTTGCCAGTCAGGGAACACGTAGTACAGCCAACACTTTGGATGTTTACCAATATCTGGAAGAATTAAAAATCAAACCGACGGCTACCGGTAAAAACGGAGAAACCGTTTTACATGCCATCGTAAGAAAAGACAAACAAGGTGATATTATTAAATATTTCCTGTCTAAAGGTGTAGATGTAAACCAACCGGACAAAGAAGGAACAACCGCTTTTATGAATGCTGCGGCAAGTAACAGCGATCTTGAAATACTAAATACTTTATTACCTTCGGTTAAAAATATCAATCAGACGAATAAAAAAGGAGCAACTGCATTGCTTTTAGCAGCACGTTACAATACTCCGGAAGTGGTTCGTTTGTTGTTAAGTAAAGAAGCCGATGTAAAAGTAGTGGATGCCAACGGCGATAATGTAGTGGCCTATTTAATGCAATCGTATACACCACAAAAAGAAGAGTTGTTCCTCGCCAAATTAAAAATAATCGAACAAACCGGATTAAATGTTGCAGCACCTCAGAAAAACGGAAATACCTTGTTGCATATGGCGGTTGCGAAAAATGATATGTCGTTGATCAAACTTGTAGAAAGTTATAAATCGGATGTAAATGCTAAGAATAAAGAAGGAATGACAGCTTTACATAAAGCAGCTTTGGTAGCGCAGGACGATTCGATTTTAAAACACCTGATCAACAACCTTGACGCTAAAAAATCAATCCAGACCGAGTTTAAAGAAACAGCCTATGACCTGGCTTCTGAAAACGAAACATTGACTAAAAATAAAGTATCCATAGATTTCTTAAAATAAGAATATGAAAAAACTGTTTAAAGTAGCCCTTATCCTTGCGTTGACATTTTGTTCGGGAGTAACAGTAATGGCGCAGAAAACCGGATCATCGAAATACAAATGTATGGTTCAGATGACAAATTATCCCGGTGAAGGTGCTTATATTGTGGTATCGTTAATCGATCCGAAAGGAGCCTATGAAAAAACACTTTATGTGATGGGCGATGATAAAAAATGGTACAAAGACCTGAAAGAATGGCATAAATTCCAGACTAAAAAACCGGCTAATCTTAGTGCCATTACCGGAGCATCGGTTTCGGGCGGTGAGCGTAGCATTACAGTATTGGAATTAGAAAATGCCAAGATTAACGCCGGTTACAGCCTTCGATTCGAATCAGCGGTGGAAAACCAGGAATACCGTGTAAAAGACATCGAATTCCCGTTAACAACCGAGAATCTTTCCGGTAAAAATGAAGGTACGGGATATATCCGTTACGTACGTATCAGTCCGAATTAACAACTGGAAATATGACAATCTCATTATGGAGATACAGCCATTTAGCTTTGGCTGTATCTTCTTTTCTCTTTATAGCCCTTGCTTCCGTAACGGGAATTGTGCTTGCTTTTGAACCCGTTCTGCAAAAAACACAATCCTATCGCACAGCCGACTTCAACCAAATTACGGTGGCTGAAATGTTACCGGTACTGAAAAAGGAATACGACGAAATTACCGATGTAACGATCGACGCCAATCAGTTTGTAATAGCCAAAGTGATTGATGCCGATGGTAAAGATGCAACGGTTTATGTAGATCCGAAAACAGGAAAATCACTTGGAGCGGTATCCAAAGAAAATGAATTTTTCCGATGGGTAACCACGCTGCACCGCTCGCTTTTTTTACATGAAACCGGAAGGGTTTTTATAGGTATAACCGCCTTTTTATTATTTCTCATCGCGAGTACCGGAACGGTTTTAGTGATCCAGCGGCAACGTGGTTTAAAACGTTTTTTTACCCGGATCGTTAAAGAAAACTTCGCACAGTATTACCATGTATTATTGGGACGACTGGCATTAATTCCGATTTTGATCATTACGATTACCGGAACCTATCTGTCGTTAGTGCGCTTTGAATTGCTAGGACCGGAAAAAAAGATAACACACGATATCGATTTTGATGCCATCCGTTCGGAACCGGCTCAAAAATTATCCGATTTTAAAGTGTTTCAAAATTTACCTTTATCCGAAGTACAGTCCATTGAATTTCCATTTTCCGAAGATGTAGAAGATTATTATACGTTTAAATTGAAAGACCGGGAATTGGTTGTAAATCAGATCACCGGTGATATCCTAAGCGAAATTCCATATTCGCAAACCACACTTTTATCCAATCTGAGTCTGACGTTGCATACCGGACGTTCCAGTGCTGTTTGGTCGATTGTTCTGGCGATAGCCGCTGCGAATATCCTGTTTTTTATTTATTCCGGTTTTGCGATCACGTTAAAAAGACGTGGAAATCGTGTACGCAATAAATTTAAAAGCGATGAAAGCCGTTTTATTATTCTGGTCGGATCGGAAAATGGAACAACATTCCGTTTTGCGAATGCTGTTCACGAACAGTTGCTAAAACAAGGAGAGAAATCCTTTATTGCGGAACTGAATGCGTATACGGTTTTCCCGAAAGCAGAACACCTCATCCTGTTAACCGCTACTTACGGTTTGGGTGATGCACCGACAAATGCTGCAAAATTCCGTACATTATTGGAAAAACAGCCACAACAGCAACCGGTTCACTTTTCGGTTTTAGGCTTCGGATCCAAATCCTATCCGGATTTCTGTAAGTTTGCTTTTGAGGTTCACAATACACTGGAGCAACAAACATGGGCGACACCATTCTTGGATATTCATACGGTTAATGATAAATCTCCTGATGATTTCCAACGTTGGGCTAACCTTTGGTCGCAAAAAGCCGAAATTCCTTTTTCCGGATCAATGATTGATTTTCAGGGAAAACCGAAGGGATTAAAAGCATTTACCGTTGTTTCGAAAACCGAACTGGCCCATACCGACGGCGCATTTCTGATTCAGATAGCACCACAACGCAAGTTAAAATTTACATCCGGCGATTTATTGGCAATTTATCCGGCAAACGATCACCGGGAACGTCAATATTCAGTTGGAAAAGTGGGCAATATGGTTCAGCTGAGTGTCAAGTTATATCCCGGAGGTTTGGGGTCGTCTTACCTGTATGCCTTAAAGCCGGGTGATACAGTAGAAGCTCGGATTGTAGGTAATGAACATTTCCATTTTCCGAAAAAAGCCCGAAACGTAATTATGATTTCAAACGGGACCGGTATTGCACCGTTTTTAGGAATGCTGGACGAAAATGCAGCGGCAAATTGTTACCTGTATTGCGGTTTTAGGGGAGAAGCTTCGTTTGCATTATACCAGGACGGTATTGAAACATATCTCACTTCACAAAAATTAAAACAATTGCATATTGCCTATTCACGCGAAGGCGCAAAACAATATGTAAAAGATTTACTGATAAGGGATGCGGCTTTTATTGCCGAAACACTACAATCAGGTGGTGTGATCATGATTTGCGGATCATTGGCGATGCAGCAAAATGTAACGGCTTTATTGGAAACAATTTGTAACGAACATAATGGTACAGAGTTGAGTTATTATCAATCACATAACCAGATACTGACGGATTGTTATTAAACGTCCGTAGCTTAAAAAAGCGCAACTCTAAGTTGCGCTTTTTTATTTAAAATATCTGATTCCCGACTTAAACATATATTTCGGTGGCTATGGCTACATTTTGTAAGGCGGTGATAAAAGCGGTCAGCCGATCGATTTCAACATGATCCATTACGACAATTTTATACCATTGGTTGGTTGCATCGTGTTTTTGTGGCACGAGATTAAAATGTTCGGCAATTTGTTCCGGGATAAAGGAAGCCCGAACGGTTACGATATTCATAAACGGCTCTCTGAAATAAGGGATTTCCAATAAATCCAGTTGCTGACATAACCAAGTGGTGCGCATTTGCAGGACACAAACTTTTTCAAACCATCCGTGCGCGCCATAAGTCGTCAGAATGAGCCATACGGCAACGGCATTTGCTCCGGAACGACTTCCGCAGAGTGTCAGATCAAGTCCTTCCACATATTCGGCTTCTTTGGTAAGTACATTTTCAATAAGTCCTTTACGACAAATAAAAATACCCGTTCCATAAGGCGCCTGTAACATTTTATGTGCATCAATGGTAATGGAACTGATCTTTGGATTCCGGAAATCAAGATCGGAAGAAGCATTGCTAAACGGATAGACAAAACCACCATAGGCCGCATCGATATGTAACTTATAGTCGAGCTGGTGTTTTTCAAGTAAAGTAATATACAGGTCGGGATTATCAACCGAACCAAACATGGTGGTTCCCATATTAGCCACTACGATAAAGTATTTTTTACCGTTTTCTTTGGCTTTGATCAACACTGTTTCCAATGCTTCTGTTGTAATAGTACGATTCTCAAAATCTACCGGAACTTTTAGCCAGTCGATCAGCAACAGATTGGCTCCTTTCGGAATGGAATAATGAGTGTCTTCGGAGGCCAGAATTGCGATTTCACCGGGATGTGCTCCATATGTATCGATAAAATAATTCCGGTAAATCCATAATGCCTGTATATTGGCTTCGGTTCCGCCGGGAGCAATATAACCATCGAATTTTTCGGGTTCCATATGAAAGATATCCACTGCGATTACATTGAGTATCTCACGTTCGATTTCCTGAGTTCCTTTAAAGGCTTTTTCGGAAGTACCGAACGTATGGCAGCCAATATGATTCGGATTGGCTACAAATGATTGTAGCATTGGAGCATCTTTTAAAAAAGGGGCTTCCTCGTAAAATACTTTACCATCAAGTTTTGAAGCCGGATATCCAAGTGACGCGTCTTTTGAGAAGTTGACATTTTCGGCTAATGCTTCTCTTATGCGGAGCTGGCGTTCTGCAGCGGTTAGTTTTTTCCAGTAATACATAAAGTTCTATAGGTTTCTACAAAGAAAAAAATGTATTCCCGAATAAAACATGATAAATGTTAGGTTTTGAATAGAGATGAGGAGATAGAAAAAGAAAAAAGAAAAAAGAAAAAAGAGGGATAAAAGACAGTTATTTTAATGCACATAAACGTCTTAAATTAATGTCTGTAAAAGAGGTGTTTTTGACTCGGTTCGGTTTACCTGAATTCGAAAAGGTTTATGTTAACTTTGTAAGAGTCGGCGTGATGTTTCAATATGCTTTTCTGTATTCCCCATATTTACTATTACAATTCTTCATAGATTAAATTAATATAAATGAGATATGAATAAGTATTATGTTCCGGGAATATCAATGATGCGTTTAATCGTGATTTTGCTATTTATTACACTTCCTTTTTCCTGCTCTGATGATGCAGTATTGCTTTCTGATTCCATAAAAGGAATAAGACATTTGGAATTTAAAATTAGTGTAAGTGATTTTAACGAAAGTTCTGACGCAAGTCCAACGGAACAGGAGAATGCGGTTAAAAAACTCGCTTTGTTTCTTTTTAAAAGTAATGGGCAGGAACTGGTACAGGAAAACCGCTTTCATGACATAAGCAACGGAAAAATAAAGGTTACTATTCCGGTAAATGAGATAGGAGAGGGATTAAAAGCCTATTTGGTTGCAAATGAGGATTTTTCTACAGATCCGATTACGGAAGCAGAATTGCTCGAATTCAAAACGAGGTGTCGTCCGGAAGATTTTATAAGTAAAGGTTTTCCTATGCGTACCGATGGTCTTATTATTAAAGCAGGAGAAACGCCTCTAATCACGATTACAGCACTTTTACAGAGGGTTCCGTCGGCATTTTATGTACAGGTGGAAGAAAATGCAGATACCGGTAGTATTCATAATAATTCCTACCAGATAGAAATTGAGGGATTGCAAATAAAAGAAGGAGCTCTGTTTAATAACACTGTTACATCGCAGGCTGCTCAGGGAAAGACGGATTATAGTTCGAAACTGACAGCGGTGAATACGCCGGAAAATATAGCTTACTTTTATCAGAGTCAACAGATTAAAGTGTATATCACACCAAAAGACCCCAATCTGGGTAAGGTAAAAATAATCACGATCGAAAATTCTAAAAGTGCAGTACGGAATAAGAAGTTTTTATTAAAAATTAAGCCGATACGAACGATTAAACGGGCTATTGATTTTAAAATTCAGGTAGCTGAGTGGGGAACAGAGGTAATTTTGGTTGAAGTTCCTTTAATTACCGATGTTCCTCATAAACCGGGAACACTTTTTGCCGAGGGGGTTAGTCTGGACTCAGGATGGTATGATGTAAACAAATCCTGGGGGCGTGACGGATTTTCACAGGATTCCAATTTTTGTTGGGCTGCTGCTGCTGCCAATATGCTTCAGTGGTGGCAGGATCGTTATGTAGCCGATGGAAATATTCTTTCAACGGATATTCCGAACCGGTTTACTTCTGGTAGAGAAGATGCTGCGTTTAGACAATTGGCTATTTTTGAATTGTTTGCATCTCATTTTACGAATGTGCAAGGATCGGAGATAAAGGCGATGATTTGGTATTTGCCTAAATTTTTCCCGAAGATTTTTCCAAATACAGATACCTTGTTTTATCATTTTTTTGATGATAGATTTCCTAAAAATATAAAGGAAGCTTCAGATTTTATCATAAACGGACTTAGATCGAGAGGTGTTCTTGCAGTAAGTACTAATAATCCCTCACATGTTAGGACACTGTGGGGATGCAAATACAATCCAAAAACGGGAATTGTAGAAAGTGTTTACGTAACAGATTCTGATGATCGAAAAATAGTAGTATGGCAAGATATTCCTCTAAAGACTTCGGCAAATGGAAAGTTGATGATAGGGGCTTACCAACTAAAAGCACTTAAAGTACTTTATGCTTATCCGGGAAGGAATTCTAATGTATTATAGTATTTATTAAAGCGGAATCAAAGAGCAAGGAGTATGACTTTTTATTGTGTTGTATAGTACGTTTTAGCAATAAAAAAGGGCCGTCCCGAAAGACAGCCCACTTTATATAAGGTTATTGTAGACTAGAAAAGCATTTTCTGCGTTTTCACTTCGTTGTTAACCGTTACAGTTCTTACAATGATCACCTGATTGTTGTTGTTTAATTTATCGATTGCAATTGCCTGAGCATTGAAATTATCGTTGTTAAACAATACTTTACCAGATAGGTCAAAAATAGTTACCGACTGGATTGCATCTGTAGAAGACATTACATTGATCACATTGTTTTGTTTGTACATTGTGATAGCGTTAACCGGTTGACCAAAAGTAAGGTTCTGAGCAACTTTAGCTACTGTTTCAACAGTTGTAACCTCGATAGTGTTTGAATTACCACTTGTGTTACCTGCTACTGCTCTTACTCTGTAGTAGTACGTTTTGTTTGCTACTAATCCAGATACCGGTAGGCTAACTCCAAAAGAAGTTACGTTTTCATATCCTGGTAAGAATGATGGAATTGAACCAGAGAAAGTGTGAGTACCTAAGTTAGTTACATCATTTACTGGTAATACATCCCATTCTGTAGCCAATGTAGGGAATCCTGAAGTAGGGTTTACCGTTACTCCCGAAATTACAGAACCTTTACGAACTAATGTTTTATCAAGTGTAGTTAAAGAACCACTTGTCCAGGCAACTCCCGGATCTTCACCGATTCTTCCGATGATATCTACGTTAGCGTTTGTTGAAATTTTGTAAAGCGCTACAGCATCATTACCGTTAAAGTTAACCGAAGCCACTACAGTAGCAGTACCAGAATAGATAGAAGCACCTGAGTTACGGATTACAACTGTACTTCCGCTAGCTAAAGTACCAGATAATTGTACGTCGTTTGCAGAACCTGAAGCACTAGTACTTCCGTTTGAATATAAACGTACACGGTAGTCTGATAAGTTTACAGCAGCACCGGTTCCGTTATAGATTTCTAAATATTTGTTAGTAGAAGTTCCTTCAACATATTCTGAGAAGAATAAGTCAGTTGCAAGAGCAGTTGAACCGAATGTAGACGACTCACTCACGTCAATACGGTAGCTTTCGGCACCGAAAACTTCTTCCCAGTTTGCAGTAAAGCTAGTTCCTGTAACATCAGTAGCATCAGTAGCAACCGGAGCCGGTACCGGAGCAGTAGTGAAAGTTAATTCCTGACCGTAGCTTACACCAGCAGCGTTTACGCTATAAGCTCTTGTATAGTATACTGTTTGTCCATATAAATCGGAAATATTTATAGAATAGGCTCCGATTCCGGTTCCGTCATCAGCTCTGGCTACAACATCAGTTCCTCCGATTTCCGGTGAAGGCAATGTACTGAAAACAATACCTCTTTCGATTACGGTTGAACATCCTTCGTTGGTTACCTCAGCAGATACTTTGGCAGCATAAGCAGATAATACCTCAGTAGCTGTAGTAGCCACAGTAGCTACTTTGTTTACACCTGTACCGGCAGCAGCAACGATGATTTCAGAACCAGCACCTGCGATAGTTACGTTTTCGTTATAAGCAGCTACAGTTGTAGGCTCAAAACGTACATAGACAACCTGAGAATATGTTCCTCCGGCTTGTGTTAATGTAAGAGTCGATGTAAATGGTCCGGCAGCATCAGTTGCAAAAGTGAAACCAGCAGCTGGTCCTACTTCGATAGCATCGGTAGTAAGGTTAATTCCGGATAAAGTAAAGTTTTGTACCGCACTTACAGCGTTAATACAAACTTCACCGAAGTTAGTCAATGCTGTTACTGTGAATGTAGGTTGTGTATTTACGATAGTAACCACTTCGATAACGTTTGAGTTGTCGCTTGTATTTCCGGCAACAGCTCTTACACGGTAGTAGTAGTGTTTTTCAGGAGTTAAACCTGTTACGTTTTGTTGTGTAGCGTTTACAGTTAAATTTTCATAACCGGCAACAAATGAAGGAGCAATACCTGCGAAAGTGTGTGTACCTAAGTTCGACACATCATTTAATGGTAAAGCATCCCATTCTGTAGCCAATGTAGGGAATCCTGATGTAGGGTTTACAGTTACACCAGAAGTAACAAAAGCTTTACGAACTAAAGTTTGATCAACAGTACTTAATGAACCACTTGTCCACGCAGCTCCCGGATCCTGACCAATTTTTCCGATGATATCTACGTTAGCGTTTGTTGAAACTTTGTAAAGCGCTACGGCATCATTACCGTTGAAGTTAACTGAAGCCACCACTGTAGCTGTACCAGAGTAGATAGTAGCACCTGAATTACGTAAAACGATAGTACTTCCGTTTGCTAAAGTACCGGATAATTGTACGTCGTTTGCAGAACCTGAAGCACTAGAACTTCCGTTTGAATATAAACGTACGCGGTAGTCTGATAAGTTAACAGCAGCACCGGTTCCGTTATAGATTTCCACATATTTGTTAGTTGATGTACCTTCTACATATTCTGAGAAGAAAAGTTCAGTAGCCGGAGATGACGTACCAAAAGTAGCCGATTCACTCACGTCAAGACGGTAGCTTGCTGCACCTTCTGAGGCATCCCAGTTTGCAGTAAAACTGTTGTGTGTTACGTTAGTCGCATCAGTAGCGATAGGAGCAATAACCGGAGCTGTAGTGAAAGTCAATTCCTGACCGTAGGTAGTTCCTCCGTTATTAACACTGTATCCTTTTGTATAGTACATTGTACCTCCAATTAAACCAGATAAGCTGGTAACATAATTTCCGATACCTGTTCCGGCATCTGTAACCTTGATTACATTGGTTCCACCGATTACCGGGTTAGCCGATGTACTGTAAACAATTCCTCTTTCTGTTACTGTCGAACATCCTTCAGCGCTTACTTCAGATGTAACTTTAGCAGTAGCAGCTGTTAAAGCACCTGCTTCGATTGTAGTGATAGATGATTGTGTGTTGATTCCTGTCGCAGTAGCTGCAATAGCAACAGCCGGAGCACCACCACCAACGATAGCAATGTTTCCGTTGTGAGCACCAGTAGTAGTTGGAGCAAAACGGATGTATACTGTCTGATTAAGAGTACCTCCCGCCTGAGCGATAGATAAAGAAGCAGAGAAAGGACCTGTTGCCGTTTCTGAAAACTCATATCCGGCTAAAGGACCTACTACTAGCGGAGCTGTAGTCATGTTGATTCCTTCTACGATAAAGTTACGTACTTCTGAGAACTGGTTCACACAAACTTCTCCAAACGAACGGATGGTACCAACGTATAATGTCGGTAAAGTGTTTACTAAAGTACTGGCAGTAACATCAGCACTAAAGCTGGTTTCTACTGCCGGAGTAGCCTGATTTCTGGCTTTCACACCAAAAGTATAAGCGGTATTGTCGGCAAGACCAGTTACGGTAATAGTTCCCCACTGAGCAGCAGTTCTCCAAACCGGATTAACACCTAAAGTACCGTTAGCCTGTACATAACTTCCGTTGATTTCGCGGATTGCATAGGTTGTAACTGCAGGATTACTATTTTGTGTTGTAGCGTCTAACGTGATATCCAAAGTGTAAATTCCAGGATTGTTCACCGTTAAAATTCCCGGAACATTGGCAGCGGTATAAAAGTTAGCACCTGCTCCGTTAGAAACAGCACTTCCAGCTGTTCCAACAGCTCTGAAGAAATACTGTGTATTCGGTAATAAGGTGTTTAATACAGCACTGATTCCAGTTGCAGTAGTTCCGCTTACTGATGATGGAGTGGCTGCAACACTGTTTCCGTAAGCTGAAGTTATTCCCCAGTTAAAAGAAGCAGCAGAAGTTGTTCCATTTGCGTTAAGCGTACCGTTAAGTGTTGCTGAAGACGCAGTAATCGCCGAAGCAGCCACAGTAGTTACCGTTGGCGCATCGGCCCACGATACTACTACATTGTCTAAAGCAATACCATCACGACTACCTGATCCGCTGATTTCATCGTATTTCCAACGGATCCATACGTTTCCGGAGTTATTGTCGATGCCCGAAAGATCAATATTCGTGTAATTGGTTACGGTACCTTCTGCAAGTGTACCCGATGCATAAGCTCCTCCGCTCACAGCTGTAAATCCGCTGGTAGCTGAGGTCGTACTGATTTCAAGATCAAAAGAGTTGCTACGGGCTTGTTCTCTGATTTTGATTACATCGTACGAAATTTTTAAATTTGATTTACCGGTTGTATTGGTTAGTCGCAATACAATTGATCCCGGTACAAAAGCGCTTCCAGAACCAAGGATCCCGATTTTTGATCCGTAGTTGTAGTTAGCACCTCCATTAGAAGTGGCATTACCCACTGTCATGGCATTGTCCACAGCCGTACCGTTATACGAAGTCCATCCTGTAGGATACGTAGTTCCGGTTGCACCAGGTGTGGTGTTGAAATTTTCGGAGTAAGGAGAAGTTCCCGGTAAGGTAACCTGCCCCCACATCACTGTCGTAGCCAGTAAGGCCGTGAACAGAAGACCGGCATTGCCAATTGTCTTGTGTAAATGTGTTTTCATAAATTAAAAGATTTGGTTGTACTATTGATTATCAATACAATACAAACATAGAGGCTAGGTGTTAAAAATTGCTGTTTCTAAGATTGTGTTATGGTAAGCTGTAGGTTATTCTTTATTAAACAGAATGTTACCGGTTTAAATTATTTGTTAAATGAAATGACATGTTTTTTGGTTTAAGTATAGGCGTAATGCGAATTATTTGTGTTTTTTAGTAATTATACTATACATGATGTAATTGTTAAGCAGGCGAGTTGGTTAAAATCGAATACTTCCAATTGGAGCGGAATTTATACATGTTGTTTTTCCAAAATGACCGAAAAAGGCAATTTTTTAATGACGTTTAGCGACTATATATAAACAATTCATTCTTATGGATAAAAAGGGCATTATTGTTATTTGCTAAATACAGACTTAATATTTTCAGCGTATGTAAGGATATATTAGGTTGAGGTAACCGGCAATGGTAAAGTATACCAAAAATTACAGATTAACGGGTAATATTGTTTTGATAATCGCTATATGCTAAAAAAACCATCCTTACAGAATTCTGTAAGGATGGTTTTTTTAGGTATTGTCTTTATATTAGGATTAGTGCAATCCTGAAAAAATAAAAGGTTTGGCATTTTTAAAATGTTCGAGAGCGTCACCGGAATAGGTTTCCTGATTTTCGACGCTTAGTTTTTTAACGACTGCTTTTTCACTGAAGTCGATTTTCTTTAAGTCAACCCAAAAGGTATTCGGTGTTAGAACGGTTTCAAAATAATATACGCGGTTTTTATGGTCGGATACAGAGCGCCAGCGTGTAGAAGAAATATTAGGCTCTTCGGGAGTGGAAATACCAAAAGGAACCGAACAATTTCGGATTACACTAAAAACACTTCCTATTGCAATTCGGGTGTCATCCGTTTGAGGAATAGCGCTAAGGTAATATTTGGCTCGGGTAAAACGGTCGGCTGCACGATTGGTTCCGGGCAGCATGATATTCCCTGGAATATTTTTCCAGTAGTTATTTAAAGCCAGTTGCTCTTCAAAAATAGGAGAGTTCGTCATCACGGTATAAGTCGGATCATGATGAATAACCAGTTTGCCATTAATATATTCGAATATGGCATTATCGCCATACACATCGGAAATTGATAAATGGAGTGTTGTAAACCGATCTGTACCCGGAATAAAATCGGAAACCAGCACAAAGCGTTCTTTACTTAAATCGGTTACCGTTTCATTTACGGTAGCATAGTTGTCCAGAACATATTGTGCCCAGGCCGATATAGCCAGTCCTTTTTGCTTGCCATTCAAATCATACGCCGGATATTTCGATTCGGCCAACCACAAAACATTTGCCACAAGGCCTTTTTCATTCATACCATCGGTTGTTGCAATATCATAAGCACTTGTGATCAGACTTCCATATCGGGACTTCCAAAGCAAGGAGTTTTGTCCAACTTCACCGTTTCGATTCATTCCTCGTGGGAAAATCCAAAGGTTGGCAGGGATTTCGTCTTTCCAATCCATAGACCGGGCGGTGATAACCATATTGTTAGGACCTTTGTAAACCAAACGGGTACAAGCTTTTGACGTCTCCGGGACAATAGCAATAAAGAAGAATAAAACAAATAAATACCGGGGTGTAGGAGAAAGTCGGAATTCTCTTTTGGTAAAGTTGATCATATCGCTGTATTTTAAAGTTACTATAAAATAATCGTATTCAATTTAACGATTTTAAAGCAAAGAATTAAAAAATGTGATTATTTTTTAAAAATAAGTATGTGAATATGGTTTTTTATAACAATTCAAGAGGCTGCTCTTTAACAGAAATTAATGAATAGTCGTAAGTTTTAAATAAAGGAATAATAGGTCAAAACATACTCTTAAAGAGCCAAATAGATTATCAGAATAAAAAAACGGGATAGTTTTGGAAAACGTTATATGGAGACGATCTTTTATTTTTTATTGAAAAAAAACAGAAATTATGGAGTTAGTGACTTTAGAAAGCAAAGCGTATCAGATGCTATTAGCAAAAATTGCGAAAATAGAAGAATACATCAAAGGATACGATACAAAGCCAAAACAGGTAAAAGAAAAGGAGGAGATATGGATGGATAATTATGATGTATGTCAATTGTTCCATATTAGTACAAAAACATTACAACGTTTGCGTAAGGACGAATTACTGCCTTATACAAAATTAAGAGGAAAATGTCTTTATCGTATGTCGGATATTGAAGTTGCCTTAAACGAACGATTAATCAATAGAAGTCCTAAAAAATTGGACGAGTTTCGAAAAAATTATGTAGTAAAAAATACGTATAAACAGTAAATAAAAGTTTTTGAATCCGATACAGATAACTATTGTAAAGGCAGCTTGGTAAGCATTGAAACAGTTAAACAGCTAATTAATCAAGATTTAAAGTGTTAAAATTGAGTTCTTTATTGATTAACTGTTACTGTTTTTATAAGGCATATTTTACCTGTCATTCGAAAAATTTCAAGAGGTTTGTAATCTGTAATAATCCGGAGAATCAGCTCCGATTAAGAGGTATTATTTTATTGAAAATTTAACATTTCTTAAAACGTCTGTATACACAACTTTATATAATTTTGAATCCATTATTATGAAGTTAAGAATTAGACTTTTTATAGCGCTATGTTTTGTGCTGCTGAGCGGATCTGTCGGGCTTTTTGCCCGTACGGCACATCAGCAGTTTCTCGGCTATGAAACAAGTGGTAATTCTGAAAAATTTCAGAACGCTGGCGTATACAGTGCCCTGAGTGATATCACAAATTATACTTCATGCCATGTAGAAAAATTAAATGACAAAACATATCCTACCGATAATGAGACCGAAGAAAATGAACTGACGTCTTCTAAAAAATGGTTGGAGTTAAATAATTATTTTACAACCGTATTATACACACAAGTACCCGCTAGGGATTACTACACTATAAAAAAGCGCTTACAACTTTGTAAGCCTTTTTTGTTTTTGCCTTCCTGCAAAAAATTTATCATCTTCCGCGTTATCAGGATTTGATTCCAAACCACCATTGGCGTTAAAACGCTATCTCCACTAACATTTGTTTTGCGGCTCCATGCTCTTGGGATTTTTTTGCCCGATTCGGAGTAAGGATATCTATGCCCGTACACTAAAAAATCAATAAAATTTTATACTGCTTAAAAGCAAAACCATTATGAAGAAAATCCTAATGCTCACAGGGTTATGTACCTTGTTGTGTTCCATTGGCTGTACGTCAAAAAAAGAAAACGAAAAAGAAGATCAGGTAAAATATCTGGTAACCAATCCTGTTCAAAAGGATACAATGATTACAAAGGATTATGTATCCCAGATTCATTCCATTCAACATATCGAGCTTAGAGCTCAGGAACGTGGATATCTGGAGAAAATTTTTGTCGATGAAGGACAATTTGTAAAAAAAGGACAATTGTTATTCCAGATCATGCCAAAATTATACCAGGCAGAAACACAAAAAGCAGCTGCTGAAGCCAGTTTTGCTGAAATCGAATATAAAAATACCAAACGACTTGCCGATAAAAATGTGGTTGCGCCAAATGAATTGGCTATGGCGAAAGCGAAATTGGATAAAGCGAAAGCCGAATTAGCCCTAACGCAGGTTCACCTTGGATTTACCGAAATCCGCGCGCCGTTCGACGGAATCATCGACCGTTTTCACGTAAGACAAGGAAGTCTTGTAGACGAAGGGGATCTGTTAACCAATCTTTCGGATAACAGTAAAATGTGGGTGTATTATAATGTACCGGAAGCGGAATATCTGGATTATAAAGCGAAAGTAAAAAGCGATAGTGCTCCAAAAGTAGACTTATTAATGGCAAATAATAAAATGTTTGACCATTCAGGTGTGGTAGAAACTATTGAAGGAGAATTTAATAATGAAACTGGAAATATCGCTTTCAGAGCAACATTCCCAAACCCTAAAGGATTGTTACGTCACGGGGAAACCGGTAATATCAAAATGGGAATTCCACTTAAAAATGCGATTCTGATTCCGCAAAAAGCAACTTTTGAAGTCTTGGACAAAAAGTATGTATATGTAGTGGATAAAGACAATGTATTGCGATCAAGAGAAATTCAGATTGCAGCAGAATTACCACATATTTTCGTGATTAAAAGCGGCTTGTCGACAAATGATAAAGTACTTATCGAAGGAATACGTCTCGTAAAAGAGAATGAAAAAATCAACTACAAATTAGAGAAGCCTGAATATGTTATGTCGCATTTAGAGCTATATGCAGAATAATCGAATAACTAAAAAGAGAAAACATGTTTAGTAAATTTATACATAGACCTGTATTTGCGATTGTAATTTCGATTATGATTGTCTTTATGGGCTCCCTGGCAATTAAACAGTTGCCAACATCGCAATTTCCTGATATTGCGCCAACAACAGTAAATATTTTTATCGCCTATCCGGGATCCAGTGCAGACGTATTGGTGAAATCAACACTGATAACATTGGAAAATGCTATTAACGGAGTTCAGGATATGCGTTATATGGCGACCGATGCAACCAGTGCCGGTGAAGCAACCTTACGAATCATCTTCGAACCCGGAACCGACCCGAATCAGGCGGTTGTTAGGGTTAAAACAAGGGTGGATCAGGTAATGCCGTTATTACCCGAACTGGTACAACGGGAAGGGGTGGTGATCACACCTATCCAGCCCAGTATGTTGATGTATATCAACCTATATGCGAAAGGCAAAAATATGGATGAAAAATTCCTGTACAACTATGCCAACGTAAAAATGCTTCCGGAAATTAACAGGATTAAAGGGGTTGCCCGATCTCAGATATTAGGAAGTAGAACCTATGCCATGCGTATCTGGTTAAATCCGGATCGTATGCGAGCCTATAATGTTTCGGTAGATGAAGTAATGAAAGCGCTTGGCGAACAGAGTATCGTGGGACGTCCGGGACGTATCGGACAAAGTTCCGGTATTCAGGCACAATCCCTGGAATATGTTTTAACCTATAAAGGACGTTATAGTGAGCCATCAGAATATGAAAATGTAATTATCCGGGCCAATGCAGATGGGGAAAGTATCCGATTAAAAGATATCGGACGAGCGGAACTGGGTAGTGAATTCTTTGACATCTATTCCAATTTAGACGGACATCCTTCTGCCTCAATCGTATTAAAACAAAATTACGGTAGTAATGCCAACGATGTAATTAAACAGGTAAAAGCCAAGCTGGAGGAAATGAAAGAAACCTTCCCTCCGGGATTGGATTATAAAATCAGTTATGACGTATCGAAATTCCTGGATGCTTCTATGGAACAGGTTGTGGATACGTTACGTGATGCCTTTATATTAGTGGCACTGGTAGTGTTTATCTTCCTCGGCGACTGGCGTTCTACGCTGATTCCGATATTAGCCGTTCCGGTTTCCTTAATTGGTGCCTTCTTTGTCATTCAGTTTTTCGGAATCTCGATCAACCTGGTAACCTTGTTTGCTCTTGTACTGGCCATTGGTATTGTGGTCGATGATGCGATCGTCGTCGTCGAGGCAGTCCATGCCAAATTTGAAGAATTCCCGCATATTACGCCGTATCAGGCGGTGAAAAAAGTATTGGGTGAAATTAGTGGTGCTATTATCGCTATTACCGCTGTAATGGTGTCAGTATTCGTACCGATATCCTTTATGTCCGGTCCTGTTGGAACGTTCTACCGCCAGTTCTCGATTACGATGGCGAGTTCGATTGTAATTTCGGCCTTGATTGCGCTTACGCTGACACCGGTGTTGTGTGCGATGTTGCTAAAAAATAACCACGGAAAAGAAGTTAAAAAGAATATACTGACCAAAAGTTTGGACAGTTTTAACCGTGTTTTTGATAAAATGACCGGTAAATATGTAAGCCTGCTGAAATCGATTGTGAGTAGAAGATGGCTAACATTTGGGGTATTGATCGCCTTCTGTGCGGGTACTTTCTTTGTAAATAAGATTCTTCCGTCCGGATTTATTCCAAGTGAGGATCAGGGAACAATTTATGCCATTATTCAGACTCCTCCGGGATCGACGCTGGAAACAACCAATCAGGTTTCGCAACGTTTACAGAAGATTTGTGAACATGTGGATGGTGTGGAATCGGTATCCTCATTGGCAGGTTATGAGATCATGACAGAAGGTCGTGGATCCAACGCCGGTACGTGTTTGATCAACCTTAAAGAATGGTCCGATAGAAAGCATACGGTTACGGAAATTATGGAAGAGTTGGAAGAAAAAACCAAAGGACTTGGTGCGAAAATTGAGTTTTTCGAACCACCGGCCATTCCGGGATTTGGTTCGTCGGGCGGTTTCTCAATGCGTCTTTTGGATAAGAGTACCACAGTCGATTACAAAGACTTCGATAAAATAAACAAAAAGTTTATGGAAGATCTGGGTAAACGTAAAGAGTTAACCGGTCTGTTTACGTTCTTCGCGGCCAACTATCCGCAGTATGAATTGGAAATTGATAACCAGTTGGCAATGCAAAAAGGGGTATCTATCGGAAAAGCGATGGAAAATCTGGATATCTTAATTGGTAGTACCTACGAACAGGGGTTCATTAAATTCGAGCGTTTCTTTAAAGTATACGTACAATCGGATCCTAAATTCAGAAGACTTCCGTCGGATATCTTAAACCTGTATATCAAAAATGATCATGGCGAAATGGTACCGTATTCGGCCTTTATGCGATTAAAGAAAACACAAGGACCAAATGAGATTACCCGTTACAACATGTACAATTCGGCTGCGATTCAGGGACTACCGGCCAAAGGATATACTACAGCCGAAGCCATTCAGGCGGTTCGTGAAGTCGCTAAAAAATCATTGCCAAAAGGATATGACATTGCCTGGGAAGGTCTTTCGTATGACGAAGCCGGGAAAGGAAATGAATCCATTTATATCTTTTTAATCGTATTGTCGTTCGTTTATTTCGTTTTAGCAGCACAATATGAAAGTTTTATCATTCCGTTGGCGGTTGTTTTCTCGCTTCCGGTTGGGGTTTTCGGTTCGTTTTTATTACTGAAAATGATGGGACTTCAAAATGATATCTATGCGCAAATCGGATTGATCATGCTTGTCGGACTACTCGGTAAGAACGCCGTACTAATCGTTGAATTTGCCGTCCAGAAGCACCATGAAGGTGCCACGATACTCGAAGCGGCGATCGAAGGTGCCAAAGTGCGTTTCCGACCGATCCTGATGACTTCGTTTGCATTTATCGCCGGATTAATTCCGTTGATGCTTGCCAGTGGAGCCGGAGCTATCGGTAACCGAACACTGGGTTCTGCGGCACTTGGAGGAATGCTTTTCGGAACGGTTTTCGGGGTAATTATCGTACCGGGATTGTATTATATTTTCGGCTCACTGGCAGCGGGTAGAAAATTAATACGCGATGAAGAAGACAGTTCTTTATCACACGAATTCGTACATCAGATAGATAATTTTACAAAAGAGGAACAAGAAAATGAGTAAGCGATTAAATTTATATATAGGTATAGGAGTAAGCAGTTTACTACTAACGGTTGCGGGGTGTAAAGCCCCTGCAACCTTAGGCAGATCGGAAAATAAAAACGTTCCGGCAGCCTATAACACAACAGCAGTACAGGATTCGGTGAATACCGGAAAAATGAAATGGAAAAACTATTTTACCGATAAATATTTGGTAGCGCTTATCGATACGGCATTGGTAAAAAATCAGGAGTTAAACATTACCCTACAGGAAATTGAAATCAGTCGTAACGAAATCCGGGCGCGAAAAGGGGAATACCTGCCGTTTATCGGATTAAAAGGTTCGGCCGGTTTCGATAAAGTAGCCCGTTTTACAAACATCGGTGCGATGGAAGCCAATACCGAGATCAAACCCGGAAAAGAAATGCCGGAGCCGCTACAGGATTATTCGATCGGAGCCTATGCTACATGGGAACTGGATATCTGGAACAAATTGCACAATGCTAAAAAAGCAGCCGTAAGCAAATACCTGGCATCGGTGGAAGGTAAAAACTTTACCGTGACCAACCTGATCGCCGAAATTGCCAATTCCTATTACGAATTATTGGCATTGGACAATCAGTTAGCGATTGTAAAACAGAATATTGAAATTCAGGGAAATGCACTGGAAATTGTAAAATTACAAAAACAGGCAGCCCGTGTTAACGAATTAGCGGTACGCCGATTCGAAGCACAGGTTTTAAATACCAAAAGTCTGCAATTCGATATTCAACAGCGTATCACGGAAACGGAAAACAAAATCAACTTTTTGGTAGGTCGTTTTCCACAACCGGTTGAACGAAGTACCGCTACGTTTAGTGGTTTGGTACCCAATGTGATTCATTCCGGAATTCCGTCACAATTATTGGACAACCGTCCGGATGTCAAACAAGCCGAATTGGATCTTGTTGCGGCCAAACTGGACGTAAAAGTAGCCAAAGCACGATTTTATCCGTCTTTGGGGATTTCTGCCGGTATCGGTTATCAGGCGTTTAATCCAAGTTATTTAATTAAACCGGAGTCCCTGTTGTATTCGTTGGCCGGTGATCTTGCCGCGCCGTTAATTAACAGGAATGCGATAAAAGCGACGTATTATACAGCCAATGCGAAACAAATTCAGGCGGTATATAATTACGAGCGTACGCTTTTAAATGCTTATATCGAAGTGGCCAATCAGTTGGCTAAGATCAGCAATACGGAAAAAACCTTTGACCTGAAATCCAAACAGGTAGAAGCCTTAAACCAGTCGATTGAAATTTCAAATGATCTTTTCAGTTCGGCAAGAGCCGATTATATGGAAGTCTTAATGACCCAACGTGACGCTCTGGAATCCAAATTTGACCTGATCGAAACGAAGATGAAGCAAATGAATGCGATGGTAAACATATACCGCGCATTAGGAGGTGGATGGAATTAAATATTCCGCCTGAAAGGGCGATTATTAAATTTTGTTGATAGTTAGTGAGGTTAAAGCCTCCGGGATCGTCCCGGGGGCTTTTTAATTATATAAAATACTACTTTTAGTACTTGAAATGAGGATTTATTAAAAATATCAGAATACTTAAGTATATTCGTATGTAGTATTTGAGATAATTATAATTTGGTAAAACCATGAAATTTAAAGGCTTGTTTATCCTGTGTTTGTTGTGGGTAACCTGGAGTTATGCACAGACAACCAAAAGGGTTTATTTTGTAGGGAATAGTTATACCTATTATAACAATCTACCGGAGTTAATCCAAAAAATAGCACTATCTACAAATGATCATTTAGAATATGATAGTCATACACCCGGTGGTTCGCGTTTTCAACAACATGCCGCCAATCCAACGGTGTTGAATAAAATTGGTGAAGGGAACTGGGATTATGTGGTTTTACAGGAACAAAGCCAATTACCGTCGTTTCCGCAACAACAGGTGGCCAATATGGTATATCCGTATGCCAAACAATTGGTTGATGCATTTAAAACAGCCAATCCGTGTGGTTCTGCGGTTTTTTATATGACCTGGGGACGTAAGTATGGCGATGAACAAAACTGTAACAACGGTCTCCCACAGTTGTGTACCTATGAAGGAATGGACAACGCGCTGTATACGTCGTATATGCAAATGGCAACCGATAATAAGAGTCTGGTTTCACCGGTATCGAAAGTCTGGCGGGCTATCCGGGAACAAAACCCGAGTATGGAGTTGTATGTCGAAGACAATTCGCATCCATCTTATATCGGTTCGATGGCAGCCGCGTTTACATTTTATTCCATTTTTTTTAAAAAGGATCCCACATTAACGCCATTTATAGGTGATTTGTCACCAGCCGATGCCAATATGATCAAAGGAATCGTAAAAAATATTGTGTTTGAGCATCTTGATACCTGGTTTGTCGGAGTGCATGACAATCCATCCGATTTCAAATCAGAACACCTTCAAGGCCGAACCTATAAATTTGAATCGCTAAATCCGACAGCCACAACCTATCTTTGGAATTTCGGCGACGGAGTAACATCCAATATCCAAAATCCGCAGCATACCTATCAGGCCAACGGAACCTATACGGTTAGCCTGACAACCAATGCCTGTGATACGAATACTACAAACACACAAACGCTTACAACTACTGCCTTATCCAATACGGATTTTACTAAAAAACAGATCCGAATGTATCCGAATCCAGCTACCGACCGGATTTATATAACGGCCTTAGATTTTGATCAAATTACGGTGTTCGATGTTTTAGGAAAACAAATGCGCGTTGTTGTAGCGAAAACAGAGGAAGCGGTACAAATCGATACCGAACAACTGGCTCCCGGTACTTATTTTGTTCAGATTCAAAAGGAAACCGAAAAACAGTTTTATAAATTTTTAAAAAAATAATACCTTTCTTAAAAAGAGGTTTAGACGATACGAATGCTTTACAACAGTAACTTAAATCTGGATCAGATTCGAAAAGACACACCCAATTGTCTTGATAAATTATATTTTAATAATGCCGGTGCCTCGCTAATGCCAAAACCGGTTATGACGAAAATTCAGGAATATCTTATTGAAGAAGAAAAGTATGGTGGTTATGCGGCTTTCGATCGGAATAGTGCCGAAATCCAACAGTTTTATAACGAGATAGCCGAATTAATTGAGGCCAAACCCCATAATATCGCTTTTGCACATAGTGCCACCGATGCGTATGCCAAAGCACTATCGGCGATCGATTTTCAAAAAGGGGATGTGATTCTGACCACTGCCGATGATTATGTGACCAATCAAATGCAGTTTTTGTCACTGCAAAAACGATTTGGGATTGCGATTAAAAAGGTACGAAATACTGAAAATGGCGATATCGATTTTGAAGATTTTGAACGTCTTATCGCTATAAAAAAGCCGAAATTGGTTTGTGTCACGCATATACCCACCAATTCAGGTCTTGTTCAGGATGTCGAAAAAGTGAGCGAAATCTGTGAACGCGAAGCACTAACCTTTTTATTGGATGCCTGCCAGTCGGTTGGACAGTTGCCGGTTTCGGTAGCCAAAATAAAATGTGATTTTATGAGTGTTACCGGACGGAAATTTCTACGCGGACCAAGAGGGACGGGGTTTTTATATATTTCGGATCGGATGCTGGATCGGGGAAGTTACCCGCTTTTTATCGATGGAGCCGGAGCGATCTGGCGATCGGAAGATACATTTGAACTGATCGAACAGGGAAAACGTTTTCAGTATTGGGAACTTCCGTATGCCTTATTATTAGGCTTAAAAGAAAGCTATTCGTTATCAGAAAGGTCTCGGGATAGAAAATATTCAGTCCTATAATGATCAATTAATGGACTACCTTCGGAAAAATATCGCTACGATACCCGGAGTAGCGACTTTTGATCAGGGTTCTGTGACGTGTAATATTCTGACATTTACAAAAGGAGAAAAACCCATTCTGACGTTAAAAGAGGAGTTGTTAAAAAGAGATGTGTATTGTAGTATCAGTGCCCGCGAATCCGGTGTCATTGATTTTGATAAAAAAGGAATTAAAGGAGTCGTACGGGTTTCACCGCATTATTTTAATACAATCGATGAAATTGACCGACTTCTAAATCATATTGACGATTTATAATTTTGAATACATGATAAAAAAGCGTTCCATAAGAACGCTTTTTTATTTTATCCGTTTCATCGGAAAAGACTGTTTGCGTTCCTTTCCGTTTTTGGTACCGGATATTTCGGCAGTTAGCGCATCTGTACCTGTTTTGGTGTACGTGATCACTTGCGGGAAATCGTGTTGTCTGTTTTCAAAAACCAATTGTGTTGCGGAGCTTGTTTTCGCAATAAAATGTACCGGTTGGTTATTGTTCTGATCTTTAACTGTTGGGATGTAAAAGAGATTAGAACCATCCTGTACGATTTGAATCGTTTCAAAAACGACCGTATCCTTTCCTTGTAGAATATAACTTTTACCGCGGTATTCGCGATCGTTAATTTTTCGCCAGGTTTCGTAGAGACTTCCTTTTGACGTTTTGTTTTCCCAGGTGCCAATAAGCCAATCGGCTTTTTTGATATCGGTTGATTCCTGAGTCCAGGCTCCTAGAAGCATAAGACCGGCAAATAGTAATAGCAATTTTGTTTTCATAATACAAATGGTTTTGTTGTCCTGCAAAGTTGCACTCTATAAAGGCTATAAAATTGTAAAAATGCGACAGCGTTATTCCGTTCCATAAAAAAGAGCAGACATTTTTAGTTGATCACCATAAAATTCTTTTGGCGTAAGCCCGGTTAGTTCTTTAAAATCTTTAATAAAATGTGCCTGATCGTAATAATCGTTTTCGTAGGCCAGGGTAGTGAGGCTGGTAAATTGATTATTAAGCATCATTTTAAGTGTAGCCTGTAGGCGTATCGTTTTAGAAAGTTGTTTGGGACTGAGGCCGATAGCGGTAGCAAATTTGCGTTCCAGTTGCCGGCGATTGGTATTGGTTTGTTTGGAAACGGCTTCAATAGTTAACTGACCGTTTGCGGTTAAAATTGTTTCAACCGTAGTTTTGATAATCCGGTCAATGGTTTTCGCATCGGTTAGCCGATCCAGTAAAAAGCATTCAATATGTTGAATACGTTCTGTTACCGATGGAGCATTCAGGATTTTTTTCTCCATTTCGAGTCCGTCGTTGCCAAATAGTTGTTCGAGTGAAGCAGCTGTATTTTCCATTTCCTGAATCGGAAGGTTGGCAAAAGGTAAAAATCCGTCAGGGTGAAAGCGAACGGAAAAAATTCCGGTAGTTCCGGTAGGTTCAATTTCCAACGGTTGGGTGAGTTGCCCGATCACAAAACACCGTGGTTGTATAATAGCACTTCCGTCGGTTCGATATTGTCGGTACAAATCGCCATAATGGAAAATCATTTCCATACAACCGTCGGGAACAATGGTTTGGCGTTTCGGTGTTGCTTCCTTAGGGCTTTCCAGAATCCAGTAGCATTTTATAAGTTCGCGTAACTCCGGAGCGGGATCAAATGTCTGGTACTGCATAGCACTTTTTAGTTATCAAATGATTAAAGCTAAATTACAAAAAAGCCTGTCATTATGATCCTTTCTTTGATTGGCATTAAATCAGAAAATTTTATAAACATTTACAATAATTCTACAATCTGAAAAAAAGATAATAGATTACTTTTGTGCTAACTATTATGAAAAAAGCAGTTGTTATTTTCCTTTCGTTATTGTACCTGGTATTGTCTTCCGGCTTTACTCAGTACAAGCATTTTTGCAAAGGAACAGCTGTAGAGCGGATCAGTCTAACCGATACGCAACAACAAAATCCGGATAAGCCATGTCCGATTTGTACAAGCAAGGAAAAAGGACTTTCTTCTAAAAAGAAAGACTGCTGTAAACACCAGTCCCAATTGGTTAAAGTGGACAACGGTATCAAAAAACAATCCCATTTTGATTTTTCGATTAAATTCTGGGGCGAAGCCATTCCGAACAAAACGCTAGGGGCACTTTTTGATACCACGTTTGTTCCGACTTCCGAAAAACAAACCGCTTATATAGCGACCAAAGTCCCCGTTCGGGGCAATCCTCTCTTTATATTGCACTGCGTATATCGAATTTAGAATACAGCGAAATATAAGGTAAATCCCTATCGATTTGCCGGAATTTTCGATGTCTAATTTCTAAATTTAATATACAATGAAAATAAAAGTCATTGTTGCTTTAGGTTTAGTATCTGTAGCAAGCTTTAACGGGCACGGGCAGATACTACGCCTGGAGGAAGCCATGCAACGATCGGTTGCCAATTATGATAAAATCAAGGCCAAAAAGGCCATTGTTTCCGCTTCGGAACAAAATACCCTTTTTCAAAAACAGCAGTACTTGCCGGATGTAACCCTTGCGGCGCAACAAAGCTATGGGACAATAAACGTTCAGCATGGGCCAATGTATGCCTATGGTGGACTTGCTTCGGCAGCAACTTCTATGCCTTTGGCGGAACAAAACTGGAATGCAGCGTTTGGTTCGCTATACTTTGCAAATGTAAACTGGAATTTATTCACGTTCGGACGTATTAAAAGTCAGGTCCGACTGGGTGAGAAAAAGGAAAAAACAGCCACTGCCGCTTTGGATCAGGAGATTTTCCAGCATCAGGTAAAAGTCAGTGCGACCTATCTGAATTTAGTTGCCAGTCAGCGGTTAAAATTTATTCAGGAAAAGAATCTGGAACGCGCTCGGGTGTTTTTTGAAATGACCGATTCACGGGCAAAAAGCGGACTGATTCCGGAAGTAGATGCCGCCCTGGCAAAAGCAGAAGTTTCGAATGCCAAATCCCTTCAGATCAAATCGTACGATAAAGAACTGGACTATTCGAAACAACTTGCAGTACTGTTGGGAGAAGAATTTCAGCACTACAAACTCGATAGTTTGTATAGTACGGCGATTCCATTACAAAAAGAGCATGTACTCACGGAAGATCTGAGTCGGCATCCTTTTCTGCAATGGCAACAAAGTCAGGTAGACGAAAGTAGGCAAATGGAATCGGCTATTAAAGCCAATAAATGGCCTTCGCTAAGCGTTTTTGGCGTACTTCAGGGAAGAGATTCTGGTTTTGACTGGAATTATACGCAAAACAATACGGCTTTTACAACATCCTATTTTAAAGGTACGGGGATCGATCGCAGCAATTATCTGGTGGGACTTTCGCTAAACTGGAACATTACCAATCTATTCCGTTTTACGACTAAAACCAAAGAACAGGAATTCCTGACACAATCGCTAAAATTGGATTACGAACTCTTTAAAAAAGAACTCGATGCCCAATCGCGTCTGGCAGATGCCCAACTTCGGAATGCCTTTGCGAATTTTGAAGAGACAAAAGTACAGTTGTCCGCCGCCGGATTGGCCTACAAACAGCATACGGCACTCTATGAAAACGGGCTGACCACTCTGGTGGATTATACACAGGCATTATACAGTTTGAATCGTGCCGAAATCGACTATGAGATTGCCCAGAATAATGTCTGGCAAGCGATGCTGTTACTCGCTTCTGCACAGGGAGATCTCGCCATTTTATTTCAAAAACTATAAAAAAATTACCGATGAATTTAATACGATTTGCACTCCGCAAACCGGTGTCTGTTATGGTACTGGTATTGGGACTATTGTTCTTCGGAATACGTTCTGCCAAAGAGATTCAGGTGGATATTCTCCCGGAGATGAACCTTCCCGTGGTCTATATCGCCCATTCGTTTAATGGCTATACGCCGCAGCAAATGGAAGGGTATTTTACCAAAATGTATGTCAATATGATGCTGTTTACCAACGGTATCAAAAGTATTGAAACCAAAAATACTCAGGGATTAACACTGATGAAGGTTAACTTTTATGAAGGAACCGAAATGGGAGAGGCCATTGCCCAGTTGTCGGCCTTATCGAACCGGTCGCAGGTTTTTTTACCACCCGGTGCGCCACCGCCGTTTATCATCCGTTTTGATGCCTCGTCGCAACCTGTCGGACAATTGGTGTTCCGCAGTGCGACTAAAACAAATAATCAATTACAGGATATTGCCAACTTTACGGCACGTCCGTTTTTAATTGCCATTCCGGGCTTAACCACGGCACCGCCTTTTGGGGGAAGTCCGCGTACGATTGAGATTAATATCGATCCGGGTAAATTACGAACGCATCAGCTTTCTCCGGAACAAATCGTAGAAGTGATCAGTCGCCAGAATGTAACATCACCCGCCGGGAATATCTATATAGATGATATCAATTACCTCACACCAACGAACAATACACTTAAAACGGTGGAGGAGTTTGGCGATTTACCGCTTTTTAAAGGACAGGTCGATAATGTATACCTGCGCGATGTGGCCACAGTAAAGGATGGTGCCGATATTACAACCGGTTATGCCTTAATCGACGGGAAACGGTCGGTATATATCAATGTCGCAAAATCAGGAAAGGCATCGACCTATGATGTGGTTCAGAATCTTAAAAAAACAATACCGGAAATTCAGCGGAATCTACCGGACGATGTGACTGTTTCGTACGAGTTTGATCAGTCGGTTTATGTGATCAACGCTGTAAAAAGCCTGATCGTCGAAGGAATATTAGGAGCCATTCTAACCGGGTTAATGGTAGTCTTGTTTTTACGCGATCGGAGAGCGGCGTTTATTGTAATCCTGACCATTCCGATTTCGATTATCTCCGGCGTCTTATTCCTGAAACTGTTCGGACAGACGATTAATATAATGACCTTGTCCGGTTTGGCATTGGCCATTGGTATCCTTGTTGACGAAAGTACGGTGACAATTGAAAATATCCACCAGCATTTTGCGATGGATAAGTCGAAAGCCCGTGCCATTTTAGATGCCTGTATGGAAATCGCCTTCCCAAAACTATTAATCCTGCTTTGTATCCTCGCAGTATTTGCTCCGGCTTTTATGATGACGGGAATTCCGGGGTCGTTGTTTATGCCGTTGGCTCTGGCTATCGGATGTTCGATGATAGTCTCTTTTATAATGTCGCAAACCTTTGTGCCGGTTATGGCCAACTGGATTATGAAAAAGGAACAACATCGGGGAGAACCTAAAGAAACAGGGTTCGACCGGTTTAAGAAACGAGTATTACTGTTTTTGCAAAAGGGAATGGATCGCAAAAAAAGCATCGTTGCCGGAAGTTTGTTTGTGGCACTGATAGCGGTAGGAATTCTGTATCAGCTTACCGGTAAAGATGTATTACCAAACGTAAATTCGAGTCAGTTTCAAGTACGGATCACCGCACCGGAAGGAACCCGAATCGAAAAAACCGAAGAAAAGGTAAAGACGTTTTTAAAGGAACTGGAAGGACTGTTGGGTAAAGATAATATTGCCATTTCGTCGGTATATGTGGGGCAACATCCGTCCACATTTGCCGTGAGTCCGATTTACCTCTATAATGCCGGGCCACATGAAGCCCTGATGCAGGTAGCCCTTAAAAAGTTCCGCGGAAATTCCGATGCATTAAAAGAGCAGATTCGAAAGCATATACAACAAAAAATGCCGGAGCTAAAAGTATCGTTTGAGCCGATTGAATTGACGGAGAAAATTTTAAGTCAGGGCGCGAATACGCCTATCGAAATTCGTATATCGGGAATGATGAAAAAGATGAATGCGATGACGGCTCAAAAACTTCTGGCAAAATTAAAAGAACTGGATTACCTACGGGATCAGCAAATTCCGCAATCGATGAACTATCCCGCTTTAGAAATCAACATCGACAGGGTTAGAGCGGCACAACTCGGATTGGATGCGCAGGATATTGCCCGCTCACTGGTTGCCAGTACGGCCTCATCCCGTTATACGAGTAAAAATATGTGGGTTGGCGGTATGATGGGAATTGCCTATGATGTTCAGGTGCAAATGCCCCAAAATAGCTTAAACAGCAAAGAAGAGCTGGCGAACATTCCGTTGTCTAAAAATGCAGACCGACCGGTTTTGGGTGATGTGGCAACAATAACACCCACAAAAACCTTAGGGGAAAGCTACAATCTCGGAACGATGGGGTATACGACGGTAACGGCCAATTTACACCAGTCGGATTTAGGTCGGGCGCAAAAAGATATAACGGCGGCGATAGCCTCTTTGGGCGAGTTACCAAAAGGGGTAACCGTTCAGGTGGCCGGTATGACACCTGTATTGGACGATACGATGCGTAATCTGGCAAGTGGACTCTTAATAGCCATAGTGGTGATCTTTCTGATGCTGGCAGCGAATTTCCAATCGTTTAAAGTATCGCTGGTTATCCTGGCAACAGTTCCCTTTGTTATTTTAGGAGCCTTACTGTTGTTAAACGCGACCGGTTCTACGTTAAACCTTCAATCGTATATGGGCGTGATCATGGCGGTAGGTGTTTCTATTGCAAACGCTGTGTTATTGATCAGTAATGCAGAAACCCTGCGTCTTACAACCGGCGATGCTGCAAAAGCAGCTATTGAAGCCACCGGATTGCGTATCCGACCGATTATTATGACCACCCTGGCAATGACGGCGGGAATGCTACCGATGGCTATTGGATTTGGAGAAGGAGGCGATCAGGTTTCGCCACTGGGACGAGCGGTAATCGGAGGATTATTGGCCTCTACTTTTGCCGTGTTGGTATTGTTACCACTCGTATTTGCCTGGGTTCAGGATACATCAACCATCCAATCGCCCTCATTAGATCCGGATGATCAAAACAGTACCTATTTCGATAACGAAAACAATCAAAATCATGAAAATTAAATCAATTATACTACTGATATCGGCTGTATTTTTTGCAGCCTGTAATAATGACACCTCCGGAAAACAAAGTGAAATGACTAAAAACAGTCCGGCAATGCCCATGATGAATCCGATGGAAACGATAGCCATTTCGAAATCCAATCCCAAAGTAATGCTAAAACTGGCCGGGGAATTAAAACCGGATCAACATACGGCTTTATTTGCCAAAGTGAACAGCTACGTAAGGAGCATACGCGTAGATATTGGGGATGCGGTTACTGCCGGTCAGGTGCTGATGGTGTTGGAAGCCCCTGAAATACAGTCACAGGTGGCCAATGCTAAGGCAAAACTGGAAGCGCAGGAAGCGGTTTATCTTTCGACTAAAGCGACCTACGATAGGATGATCAAAGCCAATGAAACCAAAGGGGCTATTGCCCGTGATGCACTGGATCAGATAAAAGCACGTAAACTGGCCGATCAGGGACAGTTAAATGCAGCGCGATCGGCTTATAATGAGCTTAAAAATATAGACGATTATCTCGTGATCCGGGCACCTTTTAGTGGAACCATCACCAATCGTAGTGTCGATTTGGGGGCGTATGTAAGTCCGATGAATAAAGAACCGTTGCTGGTTATCGAAAACAACCGGAAATTACGACTCAATCTTTCCATTCCGGAGGCAAATACGGCTTATATCAAAATAGGGGATACGATTCGGTTTTATGTACGCTCGCAGCCACAGGAAAAGTATTTTGCTTTGGTAAACCGAAAATCGGGTAGTCTGGATATAAAACTTCGTTCGGAAAAAATCGAAGCGGATTTTGATAATAAAAATCAAGCGTTAAAACCTTATATGATCGCCGAAACCAGTATTCCGTTACAGCACACCCAACCGACATTTTTTATACCGAAGTCGGCGGTAGTGGAAAGTGGAAAAGGCATTTATGTTATCCGGGTTGACAATGGAAAAACAAAAAACATAGCGGTAAGTAAAGGCCGTATGATGAATGATCAGGTTGAGGTATTCGGTGAATTGACAGAGGGAGATCAGTTATTAAAAATGGGATCAGAAGAAGTACAGGAAGGAACAGGCGTTCCGGGAAAATCAAAAAAATAAATAATTAAAAAATGAAAACAGTTTTAAAAAGAGTAGGTATCGCGGCTGCTGCCATGGTACTGTTTATTGGTTGTGAGACTACTAAAAAGGAAACCCCGGCAGAAGTTACAGCAGCTGTTAGGAGTCAACCGATTGCGGCAAAACCGGATCAAAATACACCTAAAAAGGGAGATTCGGTACCGGCCAATTTGGTCTGTATGGTGAACAATGTATATATGGGTAAGTCGCAACTGGAAGTGCCTTTTGAAGGTAAAATGTATTATGGATGTTGTGAAATGTGTCGCGAGCGCATCCCTAAAGATGCTGTGGTTCGCGCTGCCATTGATCCGCTGACGCTGGAAAAAGTCGACAAAGCCAATGCTTATATTGTTTTGATTGGTGATAATGGGGAAGTGGCTTATTTTAAAAACGAGAAAAATTATCGAAAATTTCGAAATAATAAATAAGCTGTAGTTGAGGTTTAAATGTCTGGATAACTTATGGTTATGATAGGTTCGTCCGGACATTTAGTAATATGATAGTATTTGTTTTACATTGCAGTTAAAAAAGTTTGCTATTTTTTAGCCGTAAAGATTTGCAGATACGAAAAAGCTTGTTATATTTGCAACCGCAATCAGGGAATGGTTGTGACATACTGGAGAAATGGCAGAGTGGTCGATTGCGGCAGTCTTGAAAACTGTTGACTGTAACAGGTCCGGGGGTTCGAATCCCTCTTTCTCCGCCACTTTAGAAAGCTCTGATTTTAAATCAGGGCTTTTTTTATGCCCTTTTCTAACTAGTATACAATTCGGACTTTAAGAGTTGTTTTTATAACGATGTAGCCATAAAACAACATCTGGAAAAGCTTCGAAAAAAAAGTAATAGGTAATCCTTACAAGCAGGCTAAATTCACGATTTTAATGCCACAAATTAAAACTTCTTTTTTAGATAAATTAAAGTATGCAATGACCTTGATATTTTCTCTTGGACCTCCTATAGTGTTATTTTTTCTAGGGTATGAAAACAAACAGAAAAGTTTAATCATAGCTTCTGTTTTTTTATTTCCATTGAATGTCTATGCCATTTATAAAGTATATCAAAATTCCAAATCAGTATTTGTGTTTTGTAATCTTGACACTGCTTCTAAAAAAAAATACTATTGCTAAACTGGCAAAAGAAAAACATTTTAGATTGATATCAAGTCTAGATGATGAGTTGATTAAGTTGGGATATCAAAGATATGCTTTGAGTGTATATTATGAAGTACATTTCCAGATCTACGAAAACCAAATTGAATTTAACGCTTTTTCCAGTCGTCCGATAGGAATTATAGATTTGGGAGCCCGAAAAAGAATACTAAAATTAGTAAAGAAAAAAATAGAATATAACTGTGCTAGTGTGTAATAACGACTTTGCTATTTACATTATGAAAAATTAATGGTTTAAAATACAGTAAAATAGGTATCAGGTGTTCGATCGTGATACCTCTTTTGGCTCACAAATAGTTGTCCATTTAAAAACTATTTATTCCCAACACTAACGCAATTTTTTTCATCAATATGAAAGCCCATAATTCCTGCGGCTCGTATAAATTCTTTTTGCGGACGTGCGGTAAGCACCACTTTTTCATTGCTTACAGGATGTGTGAAAACCAATTTCTGAGCATGGAGTAACATGGTATTCATTTCAAATTTTTCCAACCATATTTTATTTTGCTTGTTGCATCCGTGAGGGCGGTCACCAATAATTGGATGTAAAATATGAGCCATGTGCTTGCGAATCTGATGCATTCTGCCTGTTAGCGGGAAAGCCTCCACAAACGAATATCGCGATGTACTGTGTTTGCCCGAAGGGATATCGATTTCTACTTTTGCTAAAGTCGTAATCATTGTTTGCGCTTCCTGTAAAGTGCCATTATCCTTGTATAAAGCATAATCTATAAGTTGCTCATCGGGAGTATAACCTCTTACAATGGCCCAGTACTTTTTTTCAACGGTTTTTAGTGTTAACTGTTCCGTAAGACATTTATTCACTTCTTTGTCCAATGCAAATAGCAATATTCCCGAAGTTTTGCGATCAATTCGGTGAACCGGATATACTTTTTTACCAATTTGATCCCGTAACAACTGGATTGCAAATTCGGATGCATCTCTTGCAATAGGCGATTGATGCACTAAAAGACCGTGTGGTTTATTGATGGCGACTAAATAATCGTCCTGATAAATAATCTCTAACATATACAGTTATAAAAAACGTCTAAAAGTAAGTGATTTTTTGATATTGGCTTAGTAGGAGCGTTCTAAATTAGGTAAAAACACGTATTGCATTGTTATTTGTAAATTACGTTCTTGTGGATCTACAAAATACAGCTATATAGCGTTTTTATGAAATAAAAAAGGAGAAAGTTTCGTATAAAACAATGTTAAGCGTCAATTTAAACAAGCTCACATATAAAATGATAACTCTACAAAATTTAGCAGAAATATTAATCATTATAATATTATTATACTTAGTGTATCTAGGAAAATTCTTTTTGCCAAGTTACTTTAAAAAAAAAGCAGAAAATTTAGCCCAAAGTCAAGATTTGGAAAAATTGACAACTTTAGTTAAGGAAGTAGAATTTAAATTTGAAGAAAGGACTCAAAATTTAAAAGCAAAATTAGACTTATCAAATCAAATACAATTAGGACTACATAGTGAAGAGAGAAATGCTTTAATAATTATGTATAATAAATTAAATGAATATTATAATTTCTTAACTGATGTAACATTCGGAGGAATTGACTTGAAAGATAATACCAGCCTTAATAAATGCATAGTACAAAGGTCCTTAATGTTTGATTCCATTTTTATAGCCAAAAATAATGTCATGCTTTTTATTAACGAAGAAGATAACGGTGTTGAAGATGCTATTCTTGATGTAGTCAATAAAATGAATGAGTTTGCAAAAGATTTCCTTGACCATTGCCATAAATTAATCAAAATGAACTTAATATTTGACAATAACCCATCATTTGAAGAATTAAACAAATATTATGATGATTTAGCAAAAGTAAATTCCGCTTATACGGAAAAGGTTGGGGAGATGATTGAAATTGTTTCACCAAAAATTATTGAGGTTACATTAAAAACAAGAGACTATTTAAACAAGAGAACTTTGTAAATAACAAGCCGAACGCCTAACAGGCCTTTGGCGAGATTACGAGATTTGTTGCAAATTCAAGTTCTCGTTTCGCAAGAAATTTATATTTTAACAGAAAATAATCGGTTCCGGACTTCGCAACCTCACCAAGCGCTGGATCGTTAGAGGTAAGTTTTCTAGACGCCCCAACAATGAAGAGAAACCGAAAATACTAAAAAGTAAGTTCAATAAAAAACTCAGAGTTATGGACAAGAATTTAAAAAAAATATTGTGGCTTTTTGTATTACTTATATTACCAGTAGCATTGTATGCTCAAAAAGATGTAACACAATTTCTTGACATTCCAGTTGATGGATATAAGCCCGAAATGATACAAAAGTTAAAATCTAAAGGATTTACAATTAATAAATATAGAGAAGATATCTTGAATGGTGAATTTAATGGAACAAATGTTAATGTCCTTATCGCAACAAACAATAATAAGATTTGGCGTATAGCAGTTTTCGATGTTAATCCCACAGATGAAACAAATATTAAAATCCGATTTAATAAACTAATTCGACAATTTGTGAATAACAATAGGTATTCAACAGAGGCAGACTCAACTATAGTAAAATATATGATCCCTGAAGATGAGAATATTTCATATGAAATCACAGTCAATAAAAAACGATATGAAGCAGTATTTTATCAAAAGTCATTAAAATATGATTCTTTAGCTAAAGAAAAAGCTCTTCTTACCGCAAAAGATAAGCTGAATGATAAAGAAAAAGAAAGAGTTGACGACTTAATAGTAGAAATGTTCAGAGAGTCAATGAATAGCTTGAATAAACAAGTTTGGTTTATGATTAAAGAAGATAATGGTAAATATCGTATTATGATATATTATGACAATGAAAATAACAAAGCAAATGGAAGTAGTCTTTAATTATGAATGACGATAAAGGTAAACGGAATTAGAGAATATTAACCCCCGATAGCGCGGATTTGTAATCCGTGCCAATAAAGAAGAAGTAAACTATAACTTTTTAATTTTACACACGGATTACGCTCGAGACTTTAGTCGGACTAATGCCGGAAAAAACATAACGACACAAAATGATGTAGAAGATATCATTAATCAGTCGTCTTATAACCGTCCAATCAAATAACATATTATTCGATCATCTTAATATTTTATCCTCACTAAAAATCGCTATCTTTAACAGAACTAAGTTATTATGACAAAGTTCTGAGTTGTCATTGTAAAACTTTATTAATCCCAAACAACTACACTATGGCACTGATCAATCCTCATATCAATTTTAATGGTAATGCAGAAGAAGCCTTTGAATTTTACAGAGCTGCTTTTGGCGGAGAATTTTCAAGAATTGTCCGGTTTAAAGATTTTAAAAACCCGGAATTCCAAATTAGCCCAAACGAAGAAAATAAAATTATGCATATCGCTTTGCCCATTGGTAAAAGCAATGTGCTAATGGGAAACGATGTTCCGGAATTTTTAGGAAGGGTAAATGAACAGGAAAACAGGAGTAAAATTTCAATTAGCGCTGAAAGCAAAGAGGAAGCCGACCAATTATTCCATAGTCTTTCCGCTGGCGGAGCAATTGAAATGCCCATTTCGGATAGTCCGTGGGGGGCCTATTTTGGTATGTTTAGAGACAAATATGGAATCGAATGGATGATCGATTTTGATCCGAAATATAACGGGAGGATATAAAATACAAAATGAGCCCAATAGATATTGAGCTCATTTATGCTATTGTCATGTGGAAATTAGCTGCTTGTGGTCACATTAAACAGCGAAATTTGTAATGCATTAACTGTTGATGGATCTAATGACACTAATACCGGAGAAAAGCGATCGGAATAGGCAAAATTATACGCATCCGACAACTGTTGTAATATAGCGGCATATTGATTGTAATATAACGAATTCTGCTGTAGATTACCAAATAAAGACGTATAGGGTAACGTAAACCATTTCGAGCTTTCCATGGTACCAACTTGTACGCTGTTTATTTTGGTTGTCGAAGCAATGGCTCCAATATTAAATCCAGCTAATAAATCGCCGGTTATCCAACCATAAACATCGTTGGCCGGATTTTGAGTGGCTCCGCCATTAATCGAAAAAGGAGCATTGGCACCATAAATACCACTTGGACTGATCAAATCACTTTTTTGATACACGATTGTAGTCGTTCCGGTTACGCTACCTACTGTTCCGGTTAACGTAATATCGCCCGAACTATTTACTGAAGCCGTAAGATTATAACTCTGAGCACTTTGTGGTCCGGTTGTGGGTACATTTGGTCCAACACCATAAAATTGACCCGCAATTGTGGCAATAGTTCCGTTTCCTAAGCCGGAGATTACATTTCCTAAAGTAGTACCAGGGCCAAAGTCTTGGATTAAGTAGTCGATATAATTTGAAAAAAGAGCATAAGGGATAATGGGAACGCCTCCGATTGGCGGATACGAAGAAGGTCCGATTATACGGGAAAAACCGGTTCCAGGTTGCGTAGGCGCCTGTTGAAAGCTACCCGGAACAACCGCTGAAATAGCATTTTGTAAACCTGATTGCGGTGGTGTTGTTATAGCACTTAATTGTGAATAAATCATCTCAGCCGTTTTTCCGGTTTTAATGCCATTATCCGTTTGAACGCTCACTCCATTCAGGAAAGTTTCCAGCTGCATCGGAATACTCCAATAATCAATGCTGGTTAAATCGGCTACATCTGCCGGATTTCCGTTAAAGGTCAATTCCATTTTGTCATAGCGAAGAAAGAAATTGACATCGGTAATATTCTGAGCCGGTTCATATCCGGCATTCAAAACAGACCACGTCTGACCATAAGCTACATAAATTCGGCCACTGAAATTGGAAATGGTAACGCCATTGCTTAAATCGGTTAAAGGATACCAGTTTCCAGTTCCCTTTGCTTGATTTAAAGGTTGTATTTCCAATTCTAATGGCTGTGTCAGATTGGGATCCGGGTAGCTTATGCTAAATGGAGCGCTAGTACTTCCTGAAACAAAACCAATTGACACCAGGTTATCCGATAACCCGCTGTTGTTCTTAAAAATTACTGTTAATGTTGCCATAATATTGTTTTTTAAAAAGTTATAAACTGTTTTAGTTTGATAAAAGTAGTATAACTAGTTACCGTGATTTAAAAAAATGGAACGAGACAGTGCTTTTTATGCATAAGATTCCCAATTGGAAGTACCAATCAGAACTTCATTTACTATAATCATAAAAAGGATTATAATGGATCGGTTTTGGGAAAAGAGGGAAGGGTTATTTTAAAATATAGCGCTGGGTAATACTGTCTTTGTATTTGTCGCTGAGTATTACTTTATGATCTCCTTTCAGTAGCACCAAATTGTCTATCGGAATGATCTCGGTTATCTTTTTAGTATTCACGATAAAATTGCGATGTGTTCTGCAAAATACATGACTATTGAACAACTCCAAAATTTTGGTTAAGGATATCAGAATGACAAATTTTTCGGTTTCGGTTACAATGCTACAGTATTTTTCTTCGACTTCAATATAGATAATATCACGGATCTCAACTTTTTTAAGGGATTTCCCTTTTTTAATAAATAAATAATCCTGACTGATAATCGTGTTTTCTTCTTCGCTGAGAAACACATCATTTTGATTGTAGAATTTTTCAACTGCGAGTTCAAGAGCATATAAAAGTTCCAGCTCGTTAAAGGGTTTTATCAGATAACTAAATGGATTTGTGAGTTTTGCCCGTTCAAATATTTGTCGGTCAGTCGAACTCGTCAAAAAAACAAAAGGCTTGGCCGCATTGGGAACAACGCTAATGGTTTCGGCAAAAGCAAGTCCGTCGGGTAAACCATTTAAAAAGATATCAATAATAACGATATCGACTTTCTGATTGTAAAAAAGCGTTAAGGCATCTTTATGATTGGTAGCGACGCCCGTGATTGTATAATTATGTGCTTTTAATACTTTTATCAACGCCTCGCTCTCTAAGGGCGTGTCTTCAATAATAAGTATATTTACATTATCCATTGGATTGCTTTTTAATCAAAGATACAATGATTTTTGTCCCTTTCCCAACGTCACTTTTCAGGTCTAATTTTCCGTTGTTTTTTTCAATCAATGATTTACACAATTGCATGCCCAAACCCGTGCCGACTATGGTTTCATTTTCTGTTTTCGACAATAGTGTTGTTTCGTTTAATAAGGCTGTTTGTAGCGCCGTACTCATACCAATTCCGTTATCTTCGATTATTAAAGTGCAATACTTTTCATCCGTATTTTGGGTATACATTTTTATAAATCCATTTTCATTTGAAAACTTAATCGCATTGTCGATAAAATTCCGAAGTATTATTTTTAAAGATTCCTGATCGGCACAAACAAAATCATTTTTGGAAACGGTATTTTCAAAAACAAGATTCTTTTCAAGCATCAAAGGCTGATAGTTATAAACCATTTGTTCGATGCAATGATACAAACGGATTGCCGTTATTTCAAAATACGATTGTTTCGTTTGCAACAACGCCCAATGCAATAAATTATCCAATAAGTTATAGGTGCCATTTGCGATTGCACTATTACGCTGTAATAGCGAATCCAGCTCGTCGAGGTTTTTGGCGGCTAAATTTTCCAATAATTTAGCGTTACTGATTTTTAGGGCGTTGACAGCGGAACGCAAATCATGGCTGACGATGGAAAATAGTTTGTCTTTTGTGGCGTTTAACTCGGAAAGTGCTTCTTTTTGAGCTAATATGATTTTGTTGTTTTTTGTTTTTTCGCTGTAAAAATAAACGGCTGTGCCCAATAAGAATAACAGAATGATGGCCGAATATAAGAGTCCGTTTCGCTCTGCGATTTTAATTTTATTTTCGGCTTTTAGCAGACTGACTTCCTTTTGTTTTTGTTTTACCGTAAATTGTTTTTCAAGTTGGGCAACTTCCCATACTTTATTCTGATCGTTTAGCGAATCTTTCCACTGTTCATACTCTTTTCGATAGGTCAGCGCTTTTATATAATCTTTCCGATTTTCTTCGACCACAGCCATATTCAAGGCGGCATTTTGTTTTAATTGGTAATTGTTTACTTTTTTCGAAAGATGATAGGCTTTTTCAAAATAGGGAATCGCGAGCTTGTCTTTATATTGATCATAATACAATGTGGCAATATCGCCATAAGAGCCCACGAGGACAGCCGTATCGTTTTGTGCTTCTTCCAGTTTTAACTCTTCCAGTAAATAGTGCTCAGCTTTATCGTATTTTTCCAAATGCAGATAACACAATCCCAGGTTGTGTTTTACACTGCTTTTTTTGATTCCCAAAAGCAAATCGGCATGGAGTTGTTCGATTGCGTTAAAATAGTGGATAGCGGTATTAAATTGTTTTTCTTCTAAGGCGATTTCGCCCAGAAACATTTTAATGTGATTGTGGAATGGAAAATCGTTGCTAATGAATTGAAATTCCTTCTTACTTTCCTTAAAAAGTTTTTTCGCTTTAAAGCCGAAGCCTCTAAAGAAATGGCAAAAGTTTTGAATCTCTTTTTTTTGATTTCCGATGCTTAGTTGTTTCAGGGTGTAAACAAAACAGGAATCCCATTCTTTTTGTAAAAAAAAGCCTTGTGCTTTGGTAAAATCGGGATCACCAAGAAGAGGCTTGCTTTTGGCTATGATTTCTTTTTCAAAAGGGCTATAGTTTTGTTGCGCTAATGCGAATTGGGAACAGCACAAAAAACTAAAAAATACGATTTTAAAAACGGCTTTCATCTGGGGATTTTTACCGCAATTTAAGTAAAAAACAGCGTGTAAATACGCGCTGTTTTTAACCATTCGCCATTATACGCCCGATTGTACCGTCGTAACCGTACCTCGGGAACCAACCGGATCTTCGTCCCATAAAAAGGTCACAATTTCGGGTAGTTCTAAAAGATTCGGTATGGGTAAGCCTTTTGGTAGGGTTGCATTGGGAACAAAACCTTTCGGATCGGCGATAAAATTCAGTTGAAAAATATTGAAGGTGGCACAGGGTTCCGGGGCGATATCATAGCAAACGTAAAAATTAGCAAACGGAGTTTGGTCGTTTGTATAACTAAAATCCTGAATAACACCTAATTCCTCTCCTTTGATTTCAGTGTTTTGACTAATAAATACGACAATACTGATTTCTAATTCGTTATTCTTATTGATTGTTGCCTGAGAAATAGGAGGTAATGGCTTGTCATGTCTTGGATTTGGGAAGTCGATTTGTGCCTCCAACCGATTTACTTTAACGTCATTTATTGCAATACCAGCCGGTTTAACTTTCTGTTCGCATGTAGGATCTTGTTGCTTTGTTGTACTCATAACTATTCTTTTTTGGGATTATTTTTATTCAATTGAAAGTACATAAAAAAATCACATAAAGCCTGTTTTTTGCATTCTCTGTTTATTATGGTATTATTAAATGCGATTATAGCTTCTTATTTAGAATATTAGTAGTGCATTCCTTAAGGTATGCCGACAGTTTTTTGGCTCCGCTTGCACTTAAATGATCGGCATCATAAAAATCGTCAGTTATAAATCGCGGATCATCCAACAGATTGATATAACGACAGTGTTGCTGTTTTGCAACGAGTTTTTCGATTGTTTTAAGCGTATGTTGTAACTGTTTTTTATCGATATCATCGCGGTACGATTGGTAGGCTGGAGGTGTAAAGAATAATAATGCTATATTATGTCGCTTGCAATCGGTGATCAACGATTCAAGTATGCTAAGATTATGCGTATAGAGTTCCTGTGCCAGTTTCGAATGGATATCCCGGGTGTGTCTCTTGGAAGCTATTTTCCCGGATTTTTTTAAAAAAAGTAAATGATCTGCTGGAGTTTTGCGCCATTTATTGATAAATCCCCAACCGGATGTGGTGCAATGAATATTAGCATCTTTTGAAGTGATCAGGGATGCTATTTGTTTAAAGTTTATTGGTGATCTATTATTGGTAATCTCAAAATAGCTTAAAAAAGATGTTTTATCAAAATTGTAATAAAGGGAATAGTTTTTTAAAAATGGCTGTTGTTTTTCCTTTTTAATATCAGAGTAGAAAGTAAATAACGATATCGGAATAATTATTGTTTTAAGGTTTGTCAATTGTTTTTTATACTTTTTATAAATAGCATAGTCGTAGTATAATGTTTGGGCTACATGAGCGGCATTATAGGTTCCGGGATCAAAATATTCCGGATTTAAACCATAATACGTATGCGAACTTCCAAGTATCAAAGTAGTAATCCGGGAAGCATTATTGTCAAGACAGGCTTTTTTATATATATAATCGTTTGGTATTGCGTATCGTAATCCGAATTCTATAAGGCCGACGATTAAGAAGAATGGTCCGATAAAATAAAACAGTTTGATGATAAATCGTTTCATTACAATTAAAATTGAAAGTAAATAAAGGTTTGATCACTACCCGAATACCAAATGACAAGAAAGAGTAGGAAATAATAAAAAACGGTACGTAACGGGCGTTTCCATTGCAATCCGATAGTCTGGATGGCATAATTATCTTTTCGACCCATCCATTCAATTGCCATAAAAAAGAAAATCAGAAGAATTAAATCCTTTGAACGGTAATCGCTTACATTAGAAAATAGCGATGGAGAAAAAATACCCGACAAATAGGTTATCGCTTTCGGAATACTTTCGGCCCGGAAAAAGACCCAGGCTAAAGTCGTTAGGCCAAATGTAACGAGTATGTTTAGGATATCGCTTAGCGTTACTTTTGTTTGTGATCCTACAATTTCAAGATGATTTCGGTTTTTTCCGGCTATAAATAAAGGGAGAAAATAAATAGCATTTAGAATTCCCCAGACGATAAAAGTCCAGTTGGCACCATGCCAGAATCCGCTGAGAATAAAGACGATAAAGATGTTGCGTATTTGTACCCAAAAACTACTTTTACTTCCTCCCAGTGGGATATAGACATAATCCCGGAACCAGGACGAAAGCGAAATATGCCAGCGACGCCAGAATTCGGCAATGTCTCTTGAAAAGTACGGAAATGCGAAGTTTTGAAGTAATTCAATTCCAAATAAACGCGCTGTTCCTAATGCAATATCAGTATATCCGGAAAAATCACCATAGATCTGAAAGGAAAACAATACGGCACCAAGAAGTAAGGTACTTCCGGAATAGTCACCCGGGGAATTAAAAAATTCGTTGACATAAATAGCACAATTGTTAGCGATAACCACTTTTTTAAAAAAGCCCCATAAAATCTGACGCATTCCGTCCATTGCCTTGCTATAATCAAAATGGCGTTCCTTTTTAATCTGAGGAAGTAAATGCGTGGCGCGTTCAATAGGTCCGGCTACCAGTAATGGAAAAAAACTAACAAATACGGCATAATCGATAAAATTCCGTTCCGACGCAATGCGACCTTTATAAATATCGATTACATACGACAAACCGTGAAAGGTGTAAAACGAAATCCCAACGGGAAGTACTATCGTTAAAAAGTGCGGATTGGACTGAATTCCCAAATGGGCAATAGCTGCGGTAAAGGATTCTATAAAAAAATTATAGTATTTAAAAATACCTAAAAAACCAAGATTACTACTTATACTTAACCATAACCAGAATTTCCGGAAACGACTACTTTGAGATTTTTCAATTTTTTGCCCGGTATAATAATCCAGAAGTGTCGAAAATAATAACAAAAATAAAAAACGCCAATCCCAGCAGGCATAAAAATAGTAACTCGCAAATAGCAATAAACAATTTTGGGCCTTCAGATTTTTCTGAAATACAAACCAGTACAAAATAAAAACAACGGGAAGGAAGACTGCAAAATGAATGGAAGTAAATAGCATTTATAGTTTTGTTTAAAAGCTTTTTTGATCATATAGGATTTATTTAAGCTTAAGTGTGCTGAAAGTAGCTAAATGCTATCGGAGCCGAATCTTATCTGGTCTAATTGTACAGAATAATAATCGTTTTGTACCTTTCGTTTAGGAATATGTCTCACTTTTGTTTTTTTTGATAGAACTATACTATCTTTGAAAGAAATAAGAATTCACGCTGTTATGAAAACGATCAAAACGACTTTTTTCCTGCTTAGTCTTACCCTTCTTTTTTGTTGTACAACCAAAAAAGAATTACCGGTTTTGTTTCAACTTCCTAAAAAATTAAAAGAAGTATCGGGAATCACAACTTCCAATAACGGTAAAAGTTTGTGGGTGATTGAAGATAGCGGTAATGAAAATAAAGTGTATCAATTGGATCGGGAAGGAACGATCCAACATACGGTAACGGTTGGCAATGCGACCAATACCGATTGGGAAGATCTCACCATGGATGAACATAAAAATATGTATATCGGCGATTTCGGAAATAACGATAATACGCGTAAAGACTTGGTGATTTATAAAGTCAATGCGGCCGATTTAGCGCAATCGGAAGTCTATTCCAGTGCGAGTATTCATTTTTCTTATCCGGAGCAAAAAGCTTTTCCGCCTAAGAAAACAGAATTATGGTATGATGTAGAAGGTTTTTTTATCTGGAAAGACAATTTCTACCTGTTCACTAAAAACCGTAGCAAAGGATTCGACGGAACAACGTTTTTATATCGCGTGCCAAATAAAGCCGGAAATCATAAAGCCAAATTACTGGGGTCGTTTAAAACCTGCGATATCTTTAACCATTGTGCGGTTACCAGCGCGGCAATTAGCCCGGATGGCAAGCAGGTAGCACTGTTAAGTCATACCAAAGTGTGGTTGTTCGAAGATTTTAAAAACGACGATTTCTTTAACGGAAAAGTAACCCGACTGGAACTGAATCATATGTCGCAAAAAGAAGCCATTACCTTTACGAATAACGACACGTTGATTATTGCGGATGAAAAAGCCAAGAAAAATGGGGGCAAGGTGTATGAGGTTGCCATAAAAACCTTAAAAACCAAATCCTAACCCAAATGCAATCCGGCCGTCTTCGTTACTTCTGAAATAAGTCACCCGTGCGGTGATCACATTTAAGCCGTTTAGCCATAAACCGCCACCGTAGGAGTTATGCCATTTTTGGGAATCCTGACCGTCCAGCCATACGCGACCGTAATCAAATCCGCCAATCATACCGAAAGTCATCGGGATAATGCTTTTGCGGATTTTTCCGAGCGTTAAACGCAAATCGGAACTTTGATAAAAAGCCTGTTTCCCTAAAAATCGCTCGTTTCGGAAACCGCGGATATCATGGTCGCCGCCAATAGTCGCGCCCTGGTAGAACTCGAAATTGTTGTTTAGTAAAAACTTCCCTTTTAAAATCGTAGCCAGTACCAGTTTTCCTTCCGGATCAATTTTATGATTAAAGTTAAGTTTGCTTTCGATATACGGGAAATTACGATTCGTATCGGATAGATTCATCTTCCAGCTTCCCAGAATCGAAAAGCCCATACCCATAGTGGGAAGCGACGGATTGTCGTAATTTTCAAAGCTGTATTTAAAGTTCAGTCCGGCAAATTGCAGGTTTTCGAATACTTTCGGATTAATCACACCCGGAATGTTGATATAACGGTTTTGGGTGTCTTCCACCTCGATATTTTCAAAAGTCGCTTCGATTTGCATATCGCTGCCGTTGCGACCTATTTTTCGTAAGGCGGGTGCTGCTTTATACGACTGGATGCGAACCCTATTGTAATCCATTCCCAGGGTTTCGTCCTGATTTTCGGTTTCGTTTCCATATCCGAAATGATTGATCGCAAAATTCGGACTTGTAAAACGCGCTTCAAATTCAAATTGCCAGTCGCCAATGACTTTGGTTACGATCGCATTATAGGTTAGTTCAAAACCATGTGTCGCAAAATAATAATTAGCTTTAAAGCCGTGCATACTCGAATACGGCGCACGGTTAAAACCGTTAACGGTATACGAACCGACCATGCCGAGTTTAAAACCGTCGTCCGGGTTATAACCGATTGTCGGCAAACTGTTAAAAGCGTTGTATTTTGGTTTTTTGTAATCGTAGGAGTTGATTTCGTAATCATCGGTTAGGAATTTACGGGTTTTACGATCCAGCGAATAGGTGTTCTCTTTTGATTTAAAATCGTATACAATTATTTTTTTACCATTTTCAACGGTATAGGTATCGTGATTCTGACCTCCTAATAGTCGGATTTTGATTTTGGATTTTCCGTCGCCTTTTACTTCAAACTGATCATCATCATTTAGCCCGTAAATCCAGATTTCTTTGGTTTCGCTATCGGGATAGGTTTTGGAGCTGACCAATTCTTCGCCGCTATTTTTTAAGCGGATGTTGGAAACCGTTACGGATCCGTTGTTGGTGCGATCGATTATAAATTTGTCTTTTTTATCCGTACCGACGATTAATACGGTTTTGTGCAACACTTTATAATATTCGGAAGCATACTCTTCCAAATGGGTTTTACGGATTTTTAATTTCTTTTTGATGTCTTCGATGGTCGCATCGTTTACTTCTTCCGGTAGGTTAAAAAAAGCATTGTCAATGATCGCATCGGTTAGATTGTCGTGGATATAGCGGGCTTGTGCGATCCAATCGTTTTCGGTGGCATTGGCAGCAAAAGCAAGATCCATTGGATAGGGTTCCATATTAAACCATTTAACACTGCGGATGTTTTCGCCAAAACCCTGCATATGGCGTAAGGCCGGAACACGCATCAATGGAGAAAGTAAGGCGCCGTCATATTTGCTAAAAGCCTGATCGCGGTCTCTTGGAATCGGACGGTATACGATAGCGTTTCCTTCTTTGTTTTCGGCCCATCGCCATTGATCGCTGTGACGATCCCAATCGCCTATCAGCATATCAAACAATCGCGCTTTGATATATTCGGCCTCGTTGATTTTATATTTTTCGTCCTTTTTTAGATTTTTCAATACATCGTCTGTACCAACTATGGCATCGGCTTCACCAAAACTTTCGTGTTCCGCATGGCTGTCGCTCGGACGTTCTTCAACCATATACAATTCGTCACCAAAACGGTCGTTAAAAGCACCTAATGTCGCCTGTTTTGGAATGTAATACAGTTTCGGATTGGTAGCACTAACACCTATAGGTTGCGCCAGGTTACCTACCATAAAGGGAATATAGGGATGGGATGAAGTATAAAAATCCAATAGGAAATTCTCTGCAAGAGTGTTCTCAAACTCATTTTCGACAAACTGATCTTTAAAAGCTACAGATTGTAAAAATCGCGAGGCGCTCTTTTTTAAAGCACGCATAACGTATTCTTTGCCGTTTTTATCTTTTAATCGCAAGGATTTCGACTGATGACCACCACCGGCGCGTACCGGTTTTAATCCGCCCATAAGCGTGTCTAGTGTCGCGGTTTGTACCTGTATGGGCATGCTATAATACTTGCGGTAGTGTTCGCCCCATAGAAAACGGTAAAAACCGCTTTTGTCGGTCATTTTTTTCGAATAAATAGAAGCTTTGGTAACAGCCGGATACGTATCGGGATAGGAAGCCGGATGTGCTTCTGTTTCCGGTTTAATGATGGTTTGCTGGTATAGAGTTGTATTGTTTTTATCGAAAAAGGTCAATGCTACCGAACCGTCTTTGTCAAAATCCAGTCGGGCGTAACCGTTGTCGCCATAGGAAAAGTCGTTTGGAAAGATGCTTCTTGCTGCTTCTCTTTTCGATCCGGAACCACTAATCACCTGTTTGATGTTGTTGTGTTCGATATATTGTAAATTATGGTCGTGACCGGAAACAACTACGATATTGTCTTTGCCCTGAATAAGGGTTTTGATTCGTTTGGTTAAGGCCGTATATTGTTTGTTTTGGATATCCTGCGGACTAATTCCGGAGGTTTTTCGGGTCAGGTTGATCAGTGAACCAACAAAAGGCAGTGGGATGTCTTTTTCCAGTGGAAACAGTTCTTTTCGAAGCGAAAACTGGCCGCCGTGTGAGCCATTGCTCATCAGCGGATGGTGAATTGCCAGTACAATGGTTTTGTCCTGATTTTTGTTGATAGTACTTTCGAGTTCTTCAAAAAAATCTTCCCGGGTTTTGATGTTGCAATTGTCGTTTATAGTGGGATGTTGATCCCAGTTTTCAAGGTACCATTCACTGTCAATGGTGATCATCGTGATACGGTCGTTCAGTTTGATATCGTCGATAGCACAGCCTTTTCGGGGCAAAAAAGCTTTTTTGTCTTTTAATTGATCAATTACATATTTTTCCTGGCGTTCCAGTCCTTTTACGCCACTGTACCAGTCGTGGTTCCCCGGAATAAAAATAGTTTTGCCGGGAAATGATTTTCCCATTTGTATCTGATTGTCCAGCTTTTGTCGGGCCAGTTGCTGTGCGGCTTCATTTTTCGAATCGGGAAAACCGTACGGGTAAATATTATCGCCCAAAAACAGTAAGGTGCTGTTTTTTCCTGCGTTTTTTAATTGGGTTTCCAACGATTTAAGTGTTTGCTGACCGTTGCTTTCATCCGAATTTCCGGCATCGCCCACCAAATATAATTGATACTCCGGATTTTTGCTTATCGCTTGGTTGTCAATTGTATTGGTCAGATTTTTACCCGTCTGTATGGTATGGGTAGCACAGGATTGGAATAATAAAATAAACAATACATACTGAAATAGTATATAATTACGTTTCTTATCAATACTTAACCAAAACAATTTCATAATTTAGAGGGATAAAAATTGGCTTATGAATATTATAGAACAAGCTGAAAATTACGTTTTCGCCTTACTCAAAGATAAACTTTCTATTTCATATACTTACCATAATTTTAATCATACTGTACGGGTGGTTTCTGCGGTTAAACAACTTGTTGAAAATGAAAAAGTTGATCCCGATACGGCTGAGAAAATTATGGTCGCAGCCTGGTTTCACGATGCGGGTTATACGGAAGGGTGTACCGAACACGAAGAATGCGGAACGCGTATCGTAGAAAAATTCCTTCGGGAACATGGGAAATCCGAGGCGTATATCGGAGAGGTAAAAGAAATTATCAGGGCTACGAAAATCGATCGGGAACCGGAAAATCTGGCGCAAAAGATTATTAAGGATGCCGATTATTTTCATTTTGCAGCCGATAATTATAGTGAGTTGAGCGAACTTTTGCGCGAAGAATGGAAACTGACGCAACAGAAGAATTATACCGATCTGGAATGGGCAATGGGAAACCGTGCTATGATGGTACAATGTCACCGGTATTATACCGATTTTGCGAAAGCTAACTGGCAGCCGAAAAAAGAAAAAAATACGATTGAATGCCAGCGCATTATCCAGAAATTAACGGAAGATAGAGCCGATTCGAAATCGAATATCAAAAAAAAGAAACTGGAAAAACTGGAACGTCCCGAGCGTGGTATTGATACGATGTTTCGCGTGACACTAAGCAATCATACGCGATTGAGCGATATAGCCGACAGTAAGGCGAATATTCTTTTATCGGTTAATGCGATTATCATTTCAATCGCACTATCGACTTTGGTACCCAAATTAGACAGTCCGAGTAATTCGCATTTGATCATACCAACGTTTACGATGATTATGTTTAGCGTATTGTCGATCATTTTTGCCATATTGTCAACGCGTCCGAAAGTAACCAGCGGAACCTTTACCCGTAAAGATATCGAAGATAAAAAAGTAAACCTGCTCTTTTTTGGAAATTTCTATAAAATGCCAATCGACGAATACCAATGGGCAATGAACGTTATGATGAAAGATCGTGACTATTTGTATAATTCCATGATCAAGGATTTATATTACCTTGGATTGGTATTGGATCGCAAATACAAATTATTACGCATTACGTATACGATCTTTATGATCGGGATTATCTTTTCGGTAATCGTGTTTGTAATCGCATTCCGTTCACTGGGCGTTTGATATTATTTTAGTTCGTCCAGCAATTCCTGATAGCTATACGTTCGGGTTGTCCCTTTTTGCGATTTGTAATTCACCTTTACGCGAAGGGCTTTTAAGCCGGAAACGCCTTGTAGGCTTTCGACGTCAAAACTTTCGATATTTGGCTCCAGAATTCCTTTGAATTGCAGGAACTGAATGTACTTTTTGTATTCGGTTTCCTCGGCAAGATGCGAATAAACAATCGTGATTTTACCCTGTTCGGTGATACGTTCGTCCGTTCCGCGGATATGCGCTTTGTCAATTCGCTTTTTAACCACTTCATAACGGGCATTATAGGTGCCGTCTATGTCAAAACGCTTTTCATCCATACGGAAACGAATCGCAATAGGCGAACTGAAAACAAGTACCAACGAAGTCACTTCCAATTGAAAAGGTAATGATCGTTTGAGTTTCTCGTGTTCGATTTCCATTTCGCATAAAGCTTGTAATTGCCATAAGCGAAGGTTTTGTAAAAACATCAGATCAAAGTTCCGTTGTGGTGCAATGGAAGCCCCGATATAGAGGTTGTGTTCCACACCATCGGTTTTGAATCGCTCGTAATAATGCGGGAAAATCGTTTGCGCTTCTACCTGTTTGGCATCGAGAATGGAAGCCATTTTTTTATTGGTAAGTGATAAAGCGAGATCGAATTTTCTACGGGAATCATAAAAGGTACCCGTTTTTTCATCCAGTTTTTCGAAATAGGCATCAATAAGTTCTTCTTCCAGATGATCGTTTTTTGCGTTTTTCAGGATCGGATGGATCTCATTCTGAATATAAATCTGAATCTGCTGTTCGGTATCGGCTTTTAAGGAAGCGGCCAATTCTTTTAATAGGGATTCAATTTCAAATTTGCGCTGTTCCAGTAACATCAGGTTTACCCCGGATTTCATCTGTTCCAGTATGGAAATGATCATTTCCAATTGGTTTTTTAAATCTTCCTGTACCGTTTTATTTCGGGCATCCGACGATCCTTTAATATCAATCTGACCGTAAAGCGGGTATACATTTTTAAAGACAATCTCTTTGAAAATATATTCTTTATGTTGACTGATTTCTCTTAGATAATTCTCGGCTTCAATTTTAAATTTCCAGTATACGCTTGGATGAATCGCGGTATATTCTTTCTGAATTACGGCTTCGATATGGTTCTGCCATTCCGAATTATAACGATCCATCGTATCAATCAGAAACGGCATGATCAACTCGAGCTTATTTGCGTTTAAACTGTTTAGTTTTTGTGGAAGTGATGAGGCGAGTTCGATGATTCCTAAAATCTTGTCGTCTTTGATTACCGGAGCCAGTATACAGCTTCTGATGTTTTGTGCCAATAGGTGTTCAGCGAGTGATTTGTCTTCGGAACATGTTTTAAAACGTTCGGTATCTGATATGGCAAAATACTTTTGTTCCCGAACCAGTGTTTCGAATGATTCGTCGCACAATGCGTTATTACAATCGTGGTTTAGTATAAAACTGTTGAATTTTTTAGCCGGTACCATTTCGAATTTCTGCTCCTCACTGTTGTAGGGCGTAAATCCGATTCGCAAATCCGGAACTTTATAGATCGAACGGAAAATCGTTTCAACACTATTGTCCTTGTTTATCTCGTGTTTGTCCGGTTTTAGTAAATTACTTTTCAGATTGGATACGGAGTTTTCGATCGTCGCATCAAACAGAATGACAATACCGAATCCTTTTAAGATCCAGCTTTCCTGTGGGAATTTTTCTTTCCATAAATCAATATTGTCAAAATTGTCGATCAGTAGGTCGATATCTTCTTTGGAAAGTTGAACCGATTTTTCCGTTGGAATGATCTCCATAAAATCGGCATTGTAGAGAATACGGTAATGGTGAATAACTCCTTCTTTATCCGGTATGTCGTAAAAAAGCGGACGACTGAAATCAAAATCCTGGTTATAAAATGAATTAAGAATCAGGCAGCAGTTCATAATATAAAACTGATGCTGATTGAAATCCCGGATGGTCATGTCGAAGTCTTTTCCGGCTTCTTTTAGTATTTTTTTAAAGCGTTCGGTATAATTAAATGTAATGTTCTGAAAAGGAACCGTAACCGCTTTGATTTCGTTATGGGTTAAGGCAGTAGGGAAAAGGTCAGCCAACAAATTGTGAATTAGCTTTTCCTGTTGCTGAATCTGATCATAGGACGTAATCCCGTCCCGTAATTCCGGAACCGTAGCGGCTTCTTTCAATAAGGCTTTGGCATAGTTGGAACGATAATCGGTATCATCCGAGTGGGCAATGTGTTCCAGGGTCTCTAATACTTTATGAAAGGATACTTTGATTTTAAAGGGACTTTCGGGGTATTGGTTCAGATTCATCTTCATTGCATTTGGTTCTGTAAAATTACTAATAAATATTGTAATCTGATGCTCCGGAGGTGCCTAAAAAAGTACGAAAAAACAGGTATAAACACGCTGTTTCAACTGTTGATTAATCCGTAAAATTGTTCGATTTTTTTTGATTGCAGACCTTTTATCCGGGAAAGTAGGGATAAAAAAAGTTGTCGTTACGTATTTATACGTACAAATTTACGTGTTTACAGGTATTTTCATAGAAAGTAGTGATCCCTAATTTCGCGGAGAATTTTAATATAATCAAAATGGAATTTAGTAAAAGTTTAGGAGAAGAGATTAGTTTAGAACAAGCAATGACCTTTGTGAAAGCACACAACGCAAGGTTTCCAAAAGGAGTAAAAGCATTTGCTTTTGGAAGTGAGCATGTACAGGATGTTCTAAATCAGGAAGGATGTGTAGGAATCCGAATCTATAACGGTTATAACGAAGAAGAAGACTGCCCGAATATCGTAGTGGTTGGAGTGGATGCCGAAGGAAAAGATATGACAAGTGGTAAGATATTTGACAGAGGAATACGATGTCCGGATATGTGCGACATTACAAGTCCGCTTTTTCAGGGATAGTTCACTACGCTGTTTTAAAATCTAATTTTTAAACCTGTTGGGAAATCCAACAGGTTTTAGTTTATATATTTGCGTAATTTCAAAAACCTCAATCGGATTTATTTTGAGACTAGTATATGCTATAGCGCTAACATCAACATTTATAGGTTTTATTCCCCTTGTTTTATTTCTTATCCGGAAACGGCAACGGCAATTGCCTCCACAAACGGCCTATATTGCTCCTTTTGTCTGGCTCACTTTTATTGCCAGTGCATATGAGCTCATCGGTACGCTGGTCTTTAAAATGAATTCTGATATCTGGTTCCGAGCCTATCTATTACCGGAGTTTTTTGTGCTTTTTTATTTCTTTTGGAACGTTTTTGAAAAGCGATATCGACCACTTTTCTACTTTTTTGGTACTGTTTTCCTGCTTGCGTTTATTGGTTTGCTCTTTGTTTGGAACGATTGGAGTCATTTAAAAGGCGATTCGTATCTGTCGCTTATTGAAGCCATATTCGTCTATACTTTTGTTATTCTGTGGTTTAAAGACGTCTTCCATAATCTGTCTGAACAATACCTGTGGAATTTTCCACTTTTTTACTTTATATCGGGTTTTATTTTCTACTTTTCCGGTACCTTATTTCTATTTTTGATGGGTGATATTATTGATCAAACTCCTGAACTCATATTCGAGGATTTTTGGGTTTTTAATTTAATCTTGAATATCATCAAAAATATATTTTTAATGGTAGGGATATGGAGAATTCAGAAGAAATAAAAATTGCTTTTTGGTTGGGAACGCTTGGAATGCTTTTCCTGGCTTTTGGTTTACTATCGCTGGTATTGTACTACCAGAATCATTTCTACAAAATGAAACGGAAAGAAACGGAGTTGTTACTAAAGACATCTCTGGAAACCGAGAAAAATGAACGTAAACGCATCGCAGCCGATCTGCACGATAGTGTGTCCGGCGATCTGAATGCGATTCGGAATTACTTAACAATCTTACAACGAAACGGAAGTATTGTCGGAAATCAGGAGATTTTTGATGAAATTCGCTCCGGTGTCGAAATGGCACTGGAAAATACCCGTAAAGTTTCCTATAATATTATGCCGCCTTTATTGGAAACATACGGCTTGGTTACGGCGCTTACAGATTATCTGGACGGATTAAAAAAGAAAACGGAAATCGATTTTAAAGTGGTTAGTAGCGAGGATGAGTTTAAGATTGCCGCTCCGGTTGCCTATGAGTTATTTCGGATTGTTCAGGAGTTTACAACCAACATGATCAAATACGGAAAAGTGACGGAATCGATCGTAACAATCGCACTTTCTGATACTTTTTTTACAATTACGCTACAGGATAACGGAATTCCGATTAACTTTACACAACTTTTGGCTACATCAAAAGGAACGGGTGTTAAAAATATTAACTCCCGATTAAAAATTGTCGGTGCCGATTTTGTGCAGAACGAAACCGAAACCGGAAATAGTTTCACCATTACATTAAAGAAAGAAAAGTGCTTAGAGTAGGTATTGTGGACGATCATAAACTTTTTAGAAAAAGTTTGTCCTTTTTGATCAATTCTTTTGAAAATACCAACGTCGTTCTGGAAGCCCAGAACGGGCTCGATCTATTGGAACAAATTCAAGATCATACGCTGGATTTATTGTTATTGGATATTCAGATGCCGGGTATGGATGGTTTTGAAACCTGCGAACATATCCGCAAGCATTATCCGGAAATGAAAGTGCTTATCGTCTCACAACTCACCACCAAAGAAAGTATTCATAAGGTGATGGAATTGGGGGCACATGGTTTCTTTACCAAGAATTCCGAACCGGAACAGCTCGAAAATGCGATAAGAAGTATTCGGGATAAGGATTTCTATTTCGGACAGGAATTGGGAATGGTATTGCGGGAAGCGATTTTATGGGAGAAAAACAACAAACCCAAAATTACCGCTTCGTCGATTACGATTTCCGACCGGGAGATGGATGTGATCCGTATGGCTTGTAAAGAGCTGAGTAGTATCGAAATTGCCGACAAGCTGCATATTAATGTGCGTACCGTGGAAACACACCGCAAACGCATTATGGAGAAAACGAACTCCAAAAACTTCATTGGCGTGATCCTTTTTGCTCTTCGCCACCAGTTGATTTCTATCGAGGAATTGACCGAATCATAACTTCAATAACGGTGAAATCCCCCTGTTTGTGGGAAAACCCCGTGTTTTACCGGATAGAAAATCAGTATTTTTACGTATTGCATTTTAGCTTGGGAATATGGAATTTTGTCTCAATAGAGTTTTTCATTTAGTAAGTTTAAAAAAGACCATATTGCCCTTTATTGATTTATTAACTGTGTGTTCCTAAACTTTTTAAGTTGATAATAAATATGGTCTCTTTTACATCATTTATGGTGTATTTTAGTTAGTGAAGTTCTTTTAATTTTGGGTTAAAATGCTGAGCGGCTAACAGTTCAGCATTTTTATTTTTTTATCTAGAAAACCTTATTTATTATACATAAGTTTTTATTTGCATATCTTTAGTTTTTTTGAAAAAAAAAGCAGCTCATAGGGGGGCTGCTTTTTTCTTTTATACTAGTACCAACGTTTTTTATTCTTCTTGGATTCTGTTGATTTACGGGATTTAGACTGGTTTTTATTTTTGTTGCGGAAGTCTTTTTTTGCTCCGGGCTGCTCTTCTTTAGTCTCGCCTTCTTTCCATGGAAACGGATGATCATCCACAACTTTAATTTTCTGACGGGTCAGTTTTTCAATATCCTGTAAATACGGCTTTTCGTCTTTTCCGCAAAAGGATAAGGCCAATCCGGTATTTCCGGCACGTCCGGTTCGTCCGATACGGTGTACGTAGGTTTCGGGAATATTGGGTAAATCAAAATTGATCACAAACGGCAATTGCTCGATGTCGATTCCTCTGGCGGCAATGTCAGTGGCAACCAAAACGGAAACCTCTTTGCTTTTAAAGCCGTCCAGAACACGTTGTCGCGCCGACTGTGATTTGTCTCCGTGAATGGCTTCGGCGTTGATACCGTTCTTCTTTAAGGCTTTTACAACGTTGTCGGCACCGTGTTTGGTTCGGGCAAATACCAAAACGTTTGAAAGTTTGTCGTTACGGATGATATGATACAATAATTTTCGCTTGTCTTCTTTTTCTACAAAGTATACTTTTTGCTGTACGGTTTCGGCAGTACTGGAAATTGGCGCTACCGACACATATTTCGGTTGCGTCAGGAACGTATCGGCCAATTCGCGTATTGCCAGCGGCATCGTCGCCGAAAACAATAACGTCTGACGGTTGTCCGGTGTTAGCTTGATAATCTTTTTAACATCGTTAATAAAGCCCATGTCAAGCATCTGATCGGCTTCGTCCAAAACCAGGTGGTGCAGATGATGCAGATCGATAAAACCCTGTTTGTGTAAGTCGAGTAAACGCCCTGGTGTGGCTATTAATACATCAACGCCTTTTTTAAGCTGATCAACTTGTGGTGTTTGGTTCACACCTCCAAAAATAACCAATGTACGGATATTGGTGTATTTTCCGTAGGTATTAAAACTTTCCCCGATCTGAATCGCCAGTTCGCGGGTTGGGGTCACAATTAGCGTACGAATGTGTTTTACTTTTTTTGAAGATCCAACAATTCGGTGTAATAAATTCAGGATCGGAATGGCGAAAGCCGCCGTTTTTCCCGTTCCGGTCTGGGCGCAACCTACAAGATCAGTGCCTTCCATGATGATTGGAATGGCCTGTTCCTGAATGGGCGTGGGGTTTTCATAACCCTCTTCGGTAAGCGCCTGTTGTATATTGCGAAGTAAATCTAAGTCTTGAAATTGCATAAAAAAACGATAGCTGTTAGTAGCTATCGTTTGCAAAAATACTTTAAAATATTGGTTTTGTTTATATATTATGCTTTGCCTTCATAAAATCGGTGATCAGATAGGCTATTAATTTCCCTACAAGATGGTTGTTTTTGTCCTGATCAAGATCCGGAGCGCCTTCGCAAATGTGTAAGTAGGAAGCATTGCTACTCTGACCAAAGTAGTTAATAAACTGGCGTAATTCGGCTACCGAAAAACCGCTCAACGTCATCGCGCTACTCGCAATTCCCGGAAGAGCGTCCAAATCGATTTCGATACCAAAAGCATCGGTAGCGATATGTTTTAAGGCAATTTCCATTTCATCGTCAAAGTCTTTTTCCCGGCGAACGGCGATTTGCTCGTACGTATTATAACGGATTTTTTCGGTTACTTTTTTAATCGAATCGAGTACGCTTTTCGGAGTATAGCTTTCGTGTAATCCGAAAATAAAATATTTTTTAAGGAAACCTTCTTCAAAGGCATACGAAAACCCGTTGCCGCTGTGTCGTCCTTCCAATGCGCGAAAATCGGTATGGGCATCAAAATTAATAGCGTTAACGGCTCTTCCTTTTGCCAGTGCAAGTCCCTTAATATTCCCGTAGGCATTATTATGTCCACCACCAATCACAATTGGAGTTTTTCCGGCTTTGATAATCTGACAGACAATATGCGACACTTCTTTGTCGATTTTTTCGACCATTTTAAAAAAATGCCTGCGGTCTTCTTTGTCCGAAATGTCTAATGTTTTTATCGTTTCCATTTGTTCGGAAACATCAATACTACCCAATATCAGTAGCTGACTGCCTTTGCAAAAACGGTTGTTCTGGATGTTTACAATGCTTTTTAAAGTGCTTTCCCAGGCCGAGGCAGTTCCGGCTCTTCCCAGGTTGGCACGGACACCAATGTCTTCCGGAATTCCCAGTAAAACAAATTCGGCATCGCTGGTCTGGAGAAATTCCAACGTATCCATTTCCTTGGGTACGGTTTGGATCCTTTCTCCGAATTTTATCTCACCGCTACGGTGATTGGTAATTTTCGTTAAGTCGTTTAGTGTAAATCGGATAAGCTTTTCCATATAAAAAATGTTGCATCCAAAAATACTATTTTCTATAAAACTTTCGTTATTTTACGGAAATGAATAATTTTATAGCTAATTGTATTTGAAAAAAATGTGACTATGGAAAATCAAAAAAGTAACTCGAGCTTAAAAGCCATTATTGTTGTTTTGTCGTTATTGTTAATCGGGAGTTTAGCCTATATGTACAAGATGAGTACTGATAATCAGACTTCTGAAAACAAAATCATGTCGGAGAAAGATAAGTTAAATGAAGAGCTTCAAGCTGCGATTGCTAAATATGATGCTGCAATAGCGGATAACACTTCACTTTCGTCTGAATTGACGGCAGAAAGAGAAAAACTGATCCAATTGCAGAAAGAATTGGAAAAATCAAAAGGCGATGCGGCTTCATTGGCAAAATTTAAAAACGATTACCTGCGTTTAAAACGCGAAATGGATAATCTGATGCGTGAAAATGAAGGACTGAAAAAACAAAATGCAGCCTTAACAACGCAACGTGACAGTACGCAAACTGTATTAAACGATGCCCGAAGAGTAAACGATACATTGGTATCACAAAACGATCAGCTGGCTAAAACGGTTGAAAAAGCATCCAAATTATCGGTGTTAAATTTACAGACTACTGCGGTAAAACAAAGAAGTTCCGGAAAACAAATCGATACAGACAAAGCGCGTAGAGCCGATGTATTGAAAGTGAGTTTTACCATTGCTGAAAACCAGGTAGCCAAATCGGGAGACAAAACGTACTATATCCAGATTATTGACAGTAAAAACAATGTATTGGGTGAAAAACGTACCGAAACCTTTGGTGAAAAAGTGTTAACATACAGCTTTGTTAAAACGGTGAAGTATGAAAACAAAACCGTTCAGGTAGCTCAGGATTTACCGGTAGAAAATATCGAAGGTGGAACATTCTTCGTAAATATTTTCGACAAAGGGGAATTGGTATCCAAAACCAGCTTTACGTTGAAATAACAAAAGAGAAACGACAATACAACAAAAAAGAGGAACCTAGGTTCCTCTTTTTTTATTGAATAAACTGACCTTCAATTAGCACCTGATCAATCAGGTTGCTGCCAAAAGCATACGGTAGCTGGTAATAGGAGGTAAGCGGTTTTGTAATGATAATATTGGCTTTTTTTCCTTTGGTGATACTTCCGTGTGTATCGGAAATTCCCATGGCATACGCGCCGTTAATTGTCGCTGCATTAATCGCTTCTTCCGGTGTCATTTTCATTTTGATACAGGCGGTAGCGACTACAAAATTCATATTTCCGGATGGTGTGGTTCCCGGATTAAAATCGGATGCCAAAGCCAGCGGTAATCCGGCTTGTAGCATTTTTCGCGCCGGAGTATACGGAATACTGATAAAATAGGAACAGCTCGGTAAAGCAACCGGCATTGTGATACTGTCTTTTAAAACAGCGATATCTTCGTCGGTTACGATTTCTAAATGGTCTACCGATAAAGCCCCGTGTTTTACGCAGGCTTCAATACCATTAATGGCTGTAAATTGATTCACGTGGATTTTCGGGATCAATCCGTGTTGTTTTCCAGCTTCGATAATACGCTCGGTTTCGGCTACCGAAAAATAACCGGTTTCCAGAAAAGCGTCGACATATTCGGCCAGGTTTTCGCGGGCAATAGCCGGTAGCATTTCATTAATGATCAAATCGATATACCCTTCGTGGTTTTCTTTATATTCGGATGGAAAAGCATGAGCGCCCAAAAAAGTCGCTTTGATCGCAATCGGATAATTCTCGGATAAACGTTTGATCACCCGTAGCATTTTTAATTCGGCTTCGACTGTAAGTCCGTAACCGGATTTGATTTCTACCGCTCCGGTTCCCTGACGCATCACTTCTTCCAAACGTACTTTCGATTGGTTGTAAATTTCTTCTTCGGAGGTTTCCTGTAATTTTTTAGCCGAATTCAGAATACCACCACCACGACTGGCAATTTCTTCATAACTCAGTCCATTAATCCGATCTACAAATTCCTGCTCGCGATTGCCGGCATAAACAATATGCGTATGGCTGTCGCACCACGTAGGAAGTATGGTTTTCCCGGTAGCGTCTACTATCTTGCAGCCTTCAGCAGACGGACAATCGGCCATCGGACCAAAATCGGCAATCCGATCGTCTTCAATCAATAGGAAAGCATGGTCAATTTTGGGTAAAACGGCCATTTCGGCTCCGGAAACTTTAGCTACGGATGTTTCTCGTACCTGTAGTAGTTCTTTGATGTTCTGGATTAAAATTTTCATAGGATTCTATCTTGAAAGAGCAGCTTTTATAAGTGCTTAAATAATTTTTGTAAAAATAAACTGGAATTTTAAAAACTCCTATCTTTATATAAAATTATTATGCCGTGAGAAAAGTCAAGTATCGTAAAGTCCGCAAAGTTCAGCCCAATTATTACGAATATACCGGTGTTCACACCAGTGAGCCCGTGGGAATGCAGTTATTTGTTTACAATGAAAAACGCTTTGAAGAATATGGAAAAGTTACGCTGAATAAGGTCGAAAAGGAACTCAACGATAAATTGCAGGAAGATGATGTAAAATGGCTTAATATTCACGGATTACACGATGTAGAACTGATCCAGAAAGTAGGGGAATTGGTCGGAATCCAGAATTTTATCGTCGGGGATATCCTGAATACCCAAAGAAGAACCAAGCTCGAAGAACTGGACGATTTATTGTTTTTTAATATCAAATCAATTTTACCGGGCGAGGATCTGGATAATATCAGTATCGAACAAATCAGTTTTATTCTAAAAGGGAATATGCTGGTCTCGTTTCAGGAAAAAAGAAGTGACTTTTTTACCCATATCCGCGAGCGTATACGTACCGCTACGGGAATTGTCCGCAAAAAGAAAAACGACTATCTGTTGTATCTGATGCTGGATGCGATTATCGAGAATTTTTATATCACTATCGAAAGTTACGAAGACCGGATTGAGGCGTTGATGATCGAATCCAAAACGAATTATCGACAGGATGTGCTAATACGCATTGAAAAAAATCGGGAAAACCTGAATTTTCTAAAACGTTCCATTATCCCGTTGCGTGATGCATTATATAGTCTGAAGAGTTTCCAGGATGATGATCAGTACGATGGAATTGAACAGTCCAATTATACGTTTTTTGCCCGTTTGCATCAGAAATGTCTTGAACTTTTGGAGCAGATCGACTACGATACCAATTCGCTGGATAGTGCCTCACACTTTTATTTTTCGGCTCAAAGCCAACGGATGAACGAAATTATGAAAGTGCTTACAGTTGTATCCGTTATTTTTATGCCGCTCACGTTTATTGTAGGGGTTTATGGGATGAATTTTGAAAACATGCCGGAGTTAAAAACGGATAACGGTTATTTTGCGGTTCTGGGTATTATGGCGATACTGGCCATTTTGATGGTGACGTATTTTAAAAGAAAAAAGTGGTTTTAAAGCAGTGATACGATAAGTTATGAAAACATTTATAAGTGCCATTTCGGGAAAGGAATTTCCTGCAGCCGAAAAAGTTTCCGGGAAAACCATCCGGGCTTCCATTATGAATTTTATACTGAAAGAGCATCCTGAGTTTTCGAGGGAACAGTATTTGTCGGTTGGAGAGTTAAACTACTACCGGGAAAAATATATTTCGGATTTTTTGATTAAGGAAGTCGGTGAAATTTCCGAATTGGAAAAAACAGTTTTACATGCGCTGAAAGACAAAAAAATGGTTCTCAATAAACCGGAAGAAGAGGGGCAAGGGTACACTTTTGGACAACGGATAGCCGATAAGGTAGCGGAGTTTGGCGGTAGCTGGACGTTTATTATTTCCTTTATGTTCTTTCTGGTCGCCTGGATCGGATTGAATATGTTTTTACTGGCGAATAAAGGTTTTGATCCGTATCCGTTTATTTTGCTGAATCTGATCCTTTCCTGTATTGCGGCTTTACAGGCACCGGTAATTATGATGAGTCAGAACCGACAGGAGGAAAAGGATCGGGAACGCGCTAAAAGCGATTACATGATCAATTTGAAGTCGGAGCTGGAAATACGTATGTTACACGAAAAAATTGACCATTTGATTTTACATCAGGAGCAATCGATGTTGGAAATCCAGAAGATTCAAATCGATATGATGAATGATATCATTCATAAGATGGAAAATAAAAAGTAACGTTATTGAACTTCAATTTTATAGGCGTCCAGTAATCCTAAAACCGCCGGATAGGCAAATTTGGCGCGGGTAATGGTATTCCGACCCGGATCAATCGAATAATTGATAGCCGTACGGAAATCGGCTTTTTCAAGCATCGTATGGTTGAATATGGCTTCGCGGAAATCGCAGTTCGGAAAACGAATCCCGGATAGATCGGCATCGGTAAAATCGACATCTTCTAGGATACAATCGGAAAAACGGGAGCTTTTAAGTTTTAAACCGTAAAAAGAGCTCAATTTTACATTACAACGATTTAGCTTTAGTTGTAGTAAAAACGGATTACTGTCGTTAAAGTTAACACCGAGTAATTTACAATCGGTAAAAGTGACATCCTTAAAGGAAGTACCGCTTACGTTTGCCATACTGAAATCACAACCGGTAAAGGTGCAATCCAAAAATGAAAAATTATTTAAATAGGCATTCCCAAACTGACAATTGATAAACTGACAATTGTCGTATTCGGCTTTTTCCAATACGTTGACTTTTTCAAAAAGCTGATCTTCAAATAACATATATAATCGGGTTGAAATGATAAAACCTGTAGTGTCCAGGACAACTACAGGTTTTATGTACTATTGAGAAATAATTATTTTAAACTTCCCACCATGTCTTCCGGTTTTACCCAGGCATCGAAATCTTCTGGTGTCACATACCCCAAACGTACCGCTTCTTCTTTTAAAGTGGTTCCGTTTTTATGAGCTGTTTGCGCGATTTCAGCAGCTTTGTAATATCCGATTTTGGTGTTTAAAGCCGTTACCAGCATTAACGAATTGTCTACCAATTCTTTAATACGTTTGTGGTTAGGCTCGATTCCCTGCGCGCAATGTTCGTCAAATGAAACACAAGCGTCTCCTAATAAACGTGCCGATTGCAGGAAGTTTGCCGCCATTAACGGTTTGAAAACGTTTAATTCGTAGTGTCCCTGAGTACCACCAATTGTGATCGCTACGTCGTTACCCATTACCTGAGCACATACCATGGTTAAAGCCTCACATTGCGTAGGGTTTACTTTTCCTGGCATGATAGACGATCCCGGTTCGTTTTCCGGAATAAAAATTTCACCAATACCAGAACGCGGACCAGATGCCAGCATACGGATATCGTTGGCAATTTTATTTAATGATACAGCCAATTGTTTTAAAGCACCATGTGTTTCTACAATTGCGTCGTGTGCTGCTAAAGCTTCAAATTTATTTTCGGCTGTTACAAACGGATGACCGGTAAATTTAGCGATGTACTCGGCTACTTTTACGTCATATCCTTCCGGAGTGTTTAATCCTGTTCCAACAGCGGTTCCGCCTAAAGCTACCTCCGATAAGTGTGAAAGTGTATTTCTAACGGCTTTTAATCCGTGGTTTAACTGCGCCACATAACCGGAAATTTCCTGACCTAATGTTAATGGAGTAGCATCCATTAAGTGTGTACGGCCAATTTTTACTACGGTTTTAAATTCCTGTGCTTTTGCCTGTAGCGTATCTCTTAATTTCTCTACTCCCGGAATGGTTACTTCCACTACGGCTTTGTAGGCTGCGATATGCATTCCCGTAGGATACGTGTCGTTTGATGACTGTGATTTGTTTACGTCGTCGTTTGCTTTGATAACGGCTTCACCTTCTCCGATCTTAAATCCGGCCAATACCTGAGCACGGTTTGCGATCACTTCGTTTACGTTCATGTTACTTTGCGTACCCGATCCGGTTTGCCAGATTACCAATGGGAATTCACCGTCTAATTTTCCGGCTAAAATCTCATCACAAACGGCTGCAATAGCGTCTCTTTTTTCTACTGCTAACACCCCTAAATCGTGATTGGCATAGGCTGCCGCTTTTTTAAGATAGGCAAAACCTTCCACGATTTCTTTTGGCATCGAACCCGAAGGACCGATTTTGAAGTTGTTTCTAGAACGTTCTGTCTGAGCTCCCCAGTATTTGTCTGCCGGAACTTTCACTTCACCCATGGTGTCTTTTTCTATTCTGTATTCCATTTTTATTGTTGTGTATATAAGTTGTTACTGTCGATTTAAAACCACAAAAACTGTCCTGTGTGTAAACAGTATACGCTATTTTAAAATCCTTTCAAAAATAGTCAATATCGACAGCTTAAAAAAATGAATTAAAATAAATTTCTGATAAATATTGGACAAGCCGATTATTAGGCTTATCTTTGGCAGGTATTCAAAATTCCGGAAAACATGTTTGAATTTCAACAGTATTTAGGCTTTTTACTTTTCTTATGTATCTTAACCATTGGATTTTGGTTAATGATTTTCTTGGTAGGTTTCGTTCAGTATTGGCTTGGCGGCGCTATCATAGAATTGATCAAAGAAAAGAGAAACAAAAAGAAAGCAGAATAATTAATTTTATTCAAGATATAAAGGGAACATTTGTTCCCTTTTATTTTACAAAAAAAGGGAGCTTTAAGCTCCCTTTTTATTATTTATAATAGGTTATCTTACGCTCGACTACGTATTTTGGTTCGTTGTCTATGGTAGTAGTCTTTTTGATCCAGTTTCCGTTTTTGTCGTATTCATAACGTACTTTACGATCAACAACTAATTTACCGCCTTTACCAACAGTTTTCTCATAAGTCACATTGTTATGATCATCGTATGTTAGTAACTGATGTGATGTAATTTCCTGATTCACGATTTCTTTGCGTTCAATCAAGTTGTTGTTTTTGTCGTATTTAAACTCTTCTAAAATTTTTCCGTCTGCAAAACCATCATAAATTCGGTTGGAAGTAATATTGCCTTTCGCGTCAAAAGTGCGTACTTCCGAATATTCCAACGCGTTGTCTTTGTTTAACGTTTCGGTTTGAAGTAATAGATTTTTAGTGTTGTATTTGTTATTGATCGTATACAGTCTTTTATAATCCGAATTCAAACGTTGTTCGGTTTGCAGATTATTGTTGCTGTCGTACGTATAAGTCGTGATATATTGTACGGCTGCTTCACGAAGAAACGATTTTTCCTCACGGACTTTACCGTTATTTCCAAATACATAGGTGTTTCGGTCTATCTGATTGTCTTTGTCGTCAAATCGGCGCACTTCTACACGTTGGTTTTTAATAAAGGTGTTTAGCGTTTTGTCCAACTGCATTCCTTCCGGATTTCTACGCGTGATAATGGTATTGTTTCCATTCTCGTCCCACGAATATTTTGTTGTAAAAGCTTTTCCCGGACTCACATATTGCGATACCAATAGTTTTTTGTCTTTGTTGGTAAAGGTGGTTTCTTCCAGTAAACCGCCATCCATACGGTTTTTCTTTTCGTGAAGAAGGCTTCCGCTATCGCTAAATTCTAAAGTAGTATTATAGCTGTTTGGATTTTCGGTTGCAGGTTTCGCTTTCTGTCCGTTTGCCAGAAGAAAGGATTGTTCGGTAACGGTTTTTACGTTATCAGAAAGTTTAAAGTCTTTCCAGTTGTTTACGATTTCGGCTTCGGTTTCGGCTTGATTTTCGTCTTTCTTACAGGCGATTAATAAAAATGAAAGTAAAAGTAGGGTAAAGGTTGATCTCATTTGTTGTCAATTAATTTTCAAAAATCCATTATTTTTTTGACAAAGCCAATTATTTGTCAAAATTAACAGTGTTGTTTTGATCGTAAATAAAAAAAATCTGCCGAGACAGCAGATTTTTTTAAAATTATAACAGTGTAAAAAGTATGGTAAAACTAATAGACACGGTTTTTTCCATTTGGTTGCTTCGGTTTGTGACATTTTTTTGAAAGAATACAATAAAATTTATGCTGCGTTATAAATTATCGATAAAGTTAGGATTTGATTTACTTGTAAACCGTTATGTAGCAGTTTGTTATTGCAACCGTGTTTTTTGAGAGGATGCCAGTATTTTTTAAAGAATTTTATAAAAATTGAATTTTTTATTTGCGTAGTTAAGTGGCTACATTTATATTTGTAGCCAAATGACTTCATGATGAATTTAAGACGAGATGTATTTCAGGCTATAGCCGATCCGACGCGAAGAGCCATTTTGATGCTGGTAACCACACAGTCGATGACTGCTGGAGCCATAGCGTCGAATTTTGATTCGGCACGACCAACGATTTCCAAGCATTTGCAGATATTAACGGAATGCGAACTCCTTCGACCGGAGCAAAACGGAAGAGAGATTTATTACCATCTAAACGCTCAAAAGATGAAAGATATAGCCGATTTTATCGAGCCGTTCCGAAAAATGTGGGACGACAGGTTTAACGCATTAGAATCGATAATGAAAAACTATAAAACGAAATAAGATGGAACTGAAAACGAAAATCCAGGCAGAAAAGGGTAAGCAGGAACTTCTGATTACGCGCGAATTTGAATTACCGGTGGCATTGCTTTTTAAAGCCTATGAAGATCCCGAAATTGTAGCGCAATGGATGGGAACAAATGTAGTGCAACTGGAAAACAGAAAGCACGGAAGCTGGCGGTTTGAAACCAGTCGAAATGGGGAAGTGGTATTTGGTGCCAACGGGGTAATTCTCGATTTTGTTCCGAATAAAAGAATTACGCGAACTTTCGAAATGGAAAATAGTACTTTTCCGGTTCAGTTGGAGTTTTTTGAGTTTGAAGCATTGACAAACGAAACAAGCCGGCTAACGATGCAAATTGTTTTTAAATCGGAAGCGTTTCGGGATCAATTGTTGCAAATGCCGTTTGCACAGGGATTGAACTGGGCACACAACCGACTACAAGATGTTGTTTCCTCTTTAAAATCATAACAAAATCGCTATATCATGAATCCAAAAGTTGATCAATTTTTAGATAAGGCTACAAAGTGGAAAGAAGAAATGACTTTGTTACGGGAAATCGTACTGACATCGAATCGCCTTGTAGAAGATTATAAATGGATGCATCCGTGTTATACCTTGTCCGGGAAAAATGTAGTACTCATCCACGAGTTTAAGGACTATTGTGCGTTGTTGTTTCATAAAGGCGTATTGCTTAAGGATCCTAAAGGGATTTTAATTCAGCAAACCGAAAATGTACAATCGGCGCGACAATTACGTTTTACGAATAGTGACGACATCCGGAAGTTGGAGCCGGTAATTGTGGCGTATATAAACGAAGCAATTGCGATTGAAGCGTCGGGAGCAAAGGTGGCGCTAAAAGAAACAACGGATTATGCCATACCGGAAGAATTTCAGCAACGACTGAATGATGATCCGATTTTAAAAAGCGCATTTGAGGCTTTAACACCGGGACGTCAACGGGCATATCTGTTTTATTTTTCTCAGGCTAAACAATCCAAAACAAGAGAAGCACGGATTGAAAAATACCTGCCAAATATCTATAGAGGAAAAGGGATAGACGATTAATCCTTTATGGTTGGTTTTAGGGTATTTCGGTATTGTGACGGAGTGACGTTTTCAAACCGTTTAAAGAACTTGGTGAAATTCGAAGGATCAAAAGTGAGTAGTGTGGCAATTTCAGCTATGGTTTTATCCGGAATAGCTAACAATCGTTTGGATTCGTCCATGATTCGTTTTTCGAAGAAATAACAGGGCGATTTGCCGGTTTGCAGTTTGATGGTAGTGCTAAGATGTACCGGGTGAATACACATAATGGACGCAATGTCTTTAATCTCGAACATAATGTCGCTATGGCCTTCCAGAATGCTATCAATATGGCGATCGACCTGATTGATAAATTCTAGGGTGATTTCTTCTTTTCGGTTACTGTATTTTAGCGGTAATTTTGTCATACGAATGATTCCGTTTGCAGTGAAATTAAAAAATCCGCTGTGTAGCGGATTTTTACTTTATTTTTTGATTTTAGCTTGCGCGTCGTCGTATTTTTTTGAAACGGCATCCCAATTGATCAGATTAAAGAACGCGGTGATATAATCGGCTCTTTTGTTTTGATAGTTTAGGTAGTAAGCATGTTCCCATACATCCATTCCTAAAATTGGTGTTCCGGAAATACCCACATTTGGCATTAAAGGGTTGTCCTGATTTGGCGTACTGCCCACTACAAGATTACCGGCTTTGTCGACAACCAACCACGCCCATCCGGAACCGAATTGTTTTGCTCCGGCATCCGAAAATTGTGTTTTAAAGTTTTCGAACGAACCGAAGGTTTTGGTAATCGCATCGGCTATCGCACCTTTGGGTTCGCCACCGGCTTTTGGAGCCATAATTTCCCAATACAGGTTGTGGTTGTAATAACCACCGGCATTGTTACGTACGGCTTTGTTTTCCATATCCAGTTTGGACAGGATATCTTCAATGGTTTGTTTTTCCATAGCGGTACCTGCAATCGCCTTATTCAGGTTGTTTGCATAACCAACATGGTGTTTGGAATAGTGTATTTCAACGGTTTTAGCGTCGATATAAGGTGCTAAGGCATCATATGCATAAGGAAGTCCTTTCATTTGGAACGTTCCTGGATCGGCTTTTACATCAGCAGGATTGCCTACCGGTGTTGCCGTTTTTGTCTGTTCTACCGGATCCGGGATTTCAACGACCTCTTCCAATTTGTTTTTGTCTTTACAAGAAAAAAGCAAGGTTGAAAAAAGGAAACCGGCAATAAGGATTTTAGAATTTTTCATGGCTTATTAATTATTGAATTTACGGTTTCTATATATAATTTTTTAGCATCATCGGGCGATAAATGACGTACCTGCATCCAGGCATTCATTTTAAAAGCATCCCTTAAATCCTGAGGTTCCTGATGTTGCTTGAGTCTGTTGGTTCCGGATAGCGCCTGTTTGTAATAGGCATAGAGACGCAACATGACATCCTGAGGTAAATTCTCCGTCATATTGGAAGCTTTTTCAAAGGCTTCCTGGAATTGCGTATCTAAATTAGAATCGGACATTATTATTTTTTTGCAATGATCGTTTTGCCGCCTACAGCCTTCTCATTTAATTTTACATTCACTTCGGTACCTAAAGGTAAGTATAAATCTACCCTCGATCCAAATTTAATAAATCCGGCATCGGTTCCCTGAACTACGCGCATTCCTTCCTGAGCATAGTTTACAATTCGTCGTGCCAACGCACCAGCAATCTGACGGTACAGGATTTCTCCGAAAATACGGTTTTCTACTACAACGGTAGTTCTTTCGTTTTCTTCACTGGCTTTCGGATGCCAGGCCACCAGGTATTTACCCGGATGGTATTTACTGTATTTCACTTCTCCGTTTACAGCATAACGCGTTACGTGTACGTTAATCGGAGACATAAATATCGATACCATAAGACGTTTGTCTTTAAAATATTCCGGCTCGTATACTTCTTCGATAACCACTACTTTTCCGTCAACCGGAGCAATGATGTGATTGTCGTTGATGTCTACAATTCTTTTCGGGTTTCTGAAAAATTGCAGTACAAGTACCAATACAACCAATCCTAGCAGTTGCACTACTTTTTGTAACCATAGGATACTGATAAATTCATCAGCTAAAACAGCTGTCAAAGCAACCAAAAAGGTTGTGATTAAAATGATTTTTGAGCCTTCTTTATGAAACATAATTTAAAATTTGATAAAACAAATAAAGAAACGGTATTGCAAATATAACACTATCCAGCCGATCTAAGATACCACCGTGTCCCGGCATTATTTTTCCACTGTCTTTTACTCCGGCTGTTCGTTTAAATTTAGATTCGACCAAATCGCCGATAGTGCCGAAAAAGCCTACGATTAAACCGGTCATAATCCAGGAAACAGGGGGGAAGAATGTAAAAAACTGGCTGATAATATAGCTTCCGATCATGGTAAAAACCAATCCGCCAACAAAGCCTTCAATCGTTTTTTTAGGGGATATGCGTTCGAATAGTTTGGTTTTTCCAAAAGATTTACCCACGATATAGGCAAAAGTGTCATTGGTCCAGATCAGGATAAAAATTCCGATAATAATATTGGGCGTAAAGCTTCCGGTAATAAAAGGCGCTTTCATCAGCAAAATAAACGGCAATATGATATACCCCAAAAGTTTTACATATTTGGCCGATTTATCGCTGCGAACCGGTTGTGCCGATCCGAATAAATCGATCATTAAATTTACCGAAACAAACAGGGTTGCCAGGCAAATCGCAATGTCGGTATAAAAAGAATTGATACGGAATACAATAAAAAGAATATAGGCGCCAAGTCCTAACAAAATTGGTAAACCGCTTTTAAGGTGGATCAGTTTGCAGAATTCGACTACAGCAATCAATAAGAATATACCGAAGAGTAACGTAAAGCTCACTTCAGAAAACAGAGTAGCTGTTAGTAATAAGATGATATAAATAAACCCCGAAAGGGCCCTGATACTACTTTCCCGCATGCTACAAATCTTCTAAAAGCAATAAATACAGATTTTTAGGGCAACTGCCATACTGTAAAAAATCTTCTTCTTTTGCTTTTTCGAAATATTTAAAAGTGGTGATATTGGTTGGGTATTCTTTATCGTATTTGCGTTTAATTTCCCGTAAACCATCGCTTTTATTCGCTAAAATCTGACTTGTTGTCGCCAGAATAATAATATTCGATGGTAAATCGTTGGGTTTGTTCTGTCGTAACTGATTAGATGAAAAAAGGATAGATCCTTCGTCGGCAATCAGGTTTTCGCAGGAAGCAAATAAAAATTTAGGATTTTTTGGACTGTTGTAGTTGAGTTTGTTTTCGTCAAGCAGACTGTAGAGTTTTGGTTCTAAACAAATGACATCACTTTCAAACCAATCGTTTTCTACCAAAATATTCTCAAACTGTTCGTGTACTTCTGTTAAATTTTCACAATACAAAAACTTACCTCCATTTTTTTTGAAATTGAAAGTAAATTGCTCATCTATTGGCATCTCAATCTCTGGATGATATTGGCTCAATTCGGGTTCTTTCTCCTCTTTTGAAGCATCATTCGCACTGCCGAAAAGTTTTTTAAAAAGACTCATAAAAGTAGGTCAGATCTTTGTTTTTTGCACTTGAAATCAATCAAAGATAAAAAAATCTTAATTCAATTTTACAATCGAATTAAGATTTTTGTATAAAATGTTATAATTATTTTTCTTAGGATTCAGTAACTACTTCATTTTCTGTTTTTTCATGCGGACGCTGTCCAAATATGGCTTCCAGGTCGTCTTTGAAAATTACTTCTTTTTCGATCAGAATGTCGGCAAGTTGGTTTAGTTTCTCCTTGTTTTCATTCAGAATCTGAATCGCCCTGTTGTATTGGGATTCGATCAGATCGGAGATCTCTTTGTCTATAACTTTAGCTGTTTCTTCCGAGTATGGTTTGGAGAAATTATATTCACTCTGACCCGATGAATCGTAGTAAGTGATGTTTCCTAATTTATCGTTTAAACCGTATACGGTTACCATAGCACGGGCTTGTTTGGTTACCTTTTCAAGGTCGCTTAAAGCTCCGGTCGAAATTTTGTTGAAAATTACTTTTTCAGCCGCACGTCCACCCATAGTCGCACACATCTCGTCCAGCATTTGTTCCGGACGTACGATTAGTCGTTCTTCCGGTAAATACCAGGCCGCTCCAAGGCTTTGACCTCTTGGTACGATGGTTACTTTTACCAATGGTGCAGCGTGTTCCAGCATCCAGCTTACAGTAGCGTGACCCGCTTCGTGAATCGCAATAGCGCGTTTTTCTTCCGGGGTAACGATTTTGTTTTTCTTTTCTAGTCCACCTACAATTCGGTCTACAGCATCCAGGAAGTCCTGTTTGTCTACTGCTTTTTTACCTTTTCGGGCAGCAATAAGAGCCGATTCGTTACATACGTTGGCAATATCGGCACCGGAAAATCCAGGTGTTTGTTTGGCCAGGAATTCGGTATCCAGTTCTTCCGATTTTTTCAACGGTTTTAAGTGTACTTCAAATATTTCTTTACGCTCACGGATGTCCGGAAGGTCTACATAAATCTGTCTGTCAAAACGTCCGGCACGCATTAAAGCTTTGTCCAGTACGTCGGCACGGTTTGTTGCAGCCAATACGATTACGTGTGTATTGGTACCAAAACCATCCATTTCGGTTAATAATTGGTTTAGGGTATTTTCACGTTCGTCGTTTGATCCGGAGAAATTGTTCTTTCCACGGGCTCTACCTACGGCATCAATTTCGTCGATAAAGATAATCGAAGGTGATTTTTCTTTTGCCTGTTTAAACAAATCACGTACACGTGATGCTCCAACACCTACGAACATTTCTACGAAATCCGAACCGGATAACGAAAAGAACGGTACCTGAGCTTCACCGGCTACGGCTTTTGCTAAAAGGGTTTTACCGGTTCCCGGAGGTCCTACCAATAGGGCACCTTTCGGGATTTTACCACCGATACTGGTATATTTTTCAGGGTTTTTAAGGAATTCAACAATCTCCTGAATTTCTTCTTTGGCACCTTCCAGTCCGGCTACATCTTTAAACGTTACCTTGATGTCGTTTTTCTCGTCAAAAAGACGTGCTTTGGATTTTCCGATTGAGAAAATCTGTCCGCCACCACCTCCGGATCCGCCGCCTGACATTCTTCGGAACATAAATAACCAGAAGGCAATGATCAGGATAATAGGCAGGAAGTTGATCAAGATATCGCCCCAATTGCTTTCCGGCTCTGAGGAATAGTCTTTTAGTTTCCCTTCCAGACGGGCTTCCTCCAGTTTCTTTTGGAAAAGTTCACTGTTGGTACCGATGTCCAGCGTATAATGAGGACCTGTATTGTCTTTGCCTAACAGGTTTTTCTTCTCAATTTTTTCGTGGGTTTTGCTGTTAAGTGCTTCTTTGTTCAAGTATACCTGAGCCGTGCTTTTGTTGAAAACGACTTTTTCAACCTGACCGGAGTCAAGGTATTGGTAAAAACGGGATAACGAAGTAGGCTTTACTTCCTGGAAATTCGTTCCGCTCGAAACAAGTTGAATCGCAATTAAAATCAAAAGTACGGCCCCATAAATAACCCATGGGCTAATTCTGATCTTAGAAGGATTTGGTTTTTTATCTTTTGACATGTTAAATGTAGATGTTTAGTATTTGTTTTGGATAGAAGTGATCTTAGCATCACCCCAAAGGCTTTCGATGTTGTAGTACTCACGGATGTGTTTCTGGAATACATGTACCACGATCGTTACGTAGTCCATTAGTATCCATTCTCCGTTTTCGGCACCTTCAACATGCCAAGGTTTGTCTTTTAGTTCCTTGGAAACAATTTTTTGTACGGAATTGGCAATGGCGTTAACCTGTGTGTTGGAATTACCGTTACAAATTACAAAATAATCACATACGGTATTTTCGATTGCTCTTAGATCCAGAATATCTATATCATTACCTTTTACTTCTTCTACTCCCTTAATGATGTTAGCTAACAGGTCATCATTGTTAATATTATCTTTTTTTGCCATTTATTATTTTATATATTTTCGCAAAGTTATCAAATTTTGTCTTTATTTTTGAACCTTAACACAAGATTAGCGATAGTAAAGTTATTTATTTTTATGAATATTATCAAACTCGGTGCCACAAGTTCCACAAATGATTTTTTAAAAGATTTACTGACAAAACAATTTGTAGAAAACTTTACCGTGGTTGTGGCAGAACATCAGACAAAAGGGAAGGGGCAAATGGGCGCCGAATGGAATGTGGAGTCGGGTAAGAATTTGACTTTTAGTGTTTTAGTTCGGGATTTGCTATTGGATATTCAGGCGATCTTTCATTTAAATGTAGCGGTGGCTGTTAGTATAATCGAAGGGCTTGAAGAATTTGCTATTGGCGGATTGACAATCAAATGGCCAAACGACATTTTGGCAGAGAATAAAAAGATCGGTGGCATACTTATCGAAAACAGTATCAAACGAAATGGTGAGATTTTTTCGATAGTAGGTATCGGATTAAATGTAAATCAGGAGCATTTTGAGAACCTGCCGAAGGCTTCATCGCTCTATGCGATCTGTGGAAGGGTTTTTGACAAGGAGGCAGTCATGCTGGCTATATTGGGAAATCTGAAACGAAACCTGTCGCTTTTGCAGGCTAAAGAATATGCGCTATTATGGCAGTCGTACGACAACAGGCTGTTTAAAAAGGGAATACCTATGCCTTTTGAGGCGAATAACGGCTCGCATTTTATGGGAATTATCCAGGGAGTAACTTCAAACGGTAAGCTTGAAGTACTCCTTGAGGACGATTCCATTACTACTTTTGATATTAAAGAGGTAAAATTATTGTACTGATTTTACCGGACAATGATTTCGTATTTTTGCAATAATCCTTTTAATCCTTCTTTCGAAAACTGCGCTTTGCGTAGTTTGGTTTTTTCCGGGTCGATGGTAAAATTGTAGCTGGTCAGGAAATCGGCTTTTTCGGCAATCGCATCGGTAAAAACAGCCTGATGTAAATTGCAATTGTCGAATAGAACTTCCGTTAAATTGGTTGCCATAAAATCAACGGCTATCATACTACAATTGGTAAACGTCATTTTTTTGAGCTTTAAGGCGTAAAATTTGGCGTAATCCAAAACGCAATCGTTAAAGTGAAATTCAAATAACAGCTGATCGGTCATGGCAAAATTTACATCGGTAAAATCGCAGTGGTTAAAAACAGCATTTCGCAAACCAACATAATTGATTTGGGCTTCCTTAAAATTGCAGTTGTAAAAAATACAATCGGTAAAAACCACCCCCGAAAAATTACAATTGCTAAAATCGCAATCGGTAAAAGTACATTCTTCGAATTCTTTGTATTTGATTTCGCTTTCGGAAAAAAGCTGGTTGGTAAAAGGGGTGTTAAATATAAAATCGCTGTTGGTCATTCAAAAAAATAGTATTTAAGTAGGTTTTTGTTCATGGGCTAGTCTTTTGGGTTTTCTAAATGAATTCGTTCGAGTATATCCCGATCGATAGGCTTGCATAAATAGCCTACAATCTCGGGATAACTGTTTGCTTTTTCGCGATCTTCGTTAGCAATGGAGGAACTGGCTATATAGATAGCGGGCTTTTTTCCAAACCCGAAATCCATCCGTTGTAACTCATTCATAAAAGCCCAGCCGTCCATTTCCGGCATGTCGATGTCGAGTAGGATAACATCGGGAAATTCTTCGGCGCTTTGAATGGCTTTTAGTGAGTCGATAGCAACTTTTCCATTTTTGTAACTCAGAATCTGACTAAATAATTGACTTTTCTCAATTATTTTCTTTGTAATTAATTGATAAATGGGGTCATCATCAATTATACAGATACTTTTTGGGGCGTTCATCTGAAATATATTTTAAAAGTTGTTCCTTCGTCTATTGTACTTTTAACGACTATTTTTCCTCCCATAGCGTCGATCTGGTTTTTCGAAATGAATAATCCTATTCCTCTTGCATCGGCGTGGTTGGTAAATGTTTTGTACATTCCGAATAGTTTTTCTCCATTTTTCTCCAGATCAATTCCAATTCCGTTATCGGAAATTTCCAGAACGGTCTTACCGTCTTCCTGATAGGATTTCAGATCAATTACGGTTTGCCTGTCGGCATGTCCGTATCGAATGGCATTCGATATAAAGTTAAGTAATATACTTTCTAAATAAGCAGGATTGTATTTGACTTCGATGTCTTTGTTGACATCATTGTGGATAATCACATCGTTTTTCAGTAACTGCTCCCGAAGTACGTCCAGCGTCTTGTTAATGTATTTTTTTAAATTTAATGGTTCTATAATCAGGTTGATGTTGGTCTGGATGGTTACCACCTCGTTCAGGTTGTTCATCGTTTCGTTGAGTACCGAAGAAACCGATTTTAACAACTGAATCATTTCATCGCGTTCGTCGTCGGTATCGGCCGATTCGATCAGGTTTGAAATCGATTGGATGTTGCTGGTATGCGAACGCAGGTTGTGTGAAACGATATACGAGAAATTCAGCAATCGTTTGTTTTGCTCGGTTACCAGGTGTAGGGTGTTGTTGAGTTCGATCTCTGCCATTTTGGCTTTTGTGATGTCGATCATAATACCGCGCAGGTTTACGGCAATATCGTTTTCGACTACCACACTTACGATGTCGCGTAACCATACGATTTCTCCGTCTTTACGGATCATACGGTATTCGAAATCGTGTTGTCTTTTTTCGTAGGTGTAGCGCGACATAAAGGCGATAACCCATTCTTTGTCGTCCGGATGTACATGATTGATCCAGAAAGATGGTGTTCCCAACCATTCTTCCGGTGTATAACCAAGGATGTCTACAACTTTTTGGCTGATAAAGGTAAAATCAAACGTATTCGGATCGCCTTCCCAAACAATACCGTCGATGGTATTGATCAAAGATTCGATCTTCTGCTGTGATTTTAAAATAACTTCTTCGGAGTTTTTACGTTCCGTAATGTCTTCGGTCGAAACCAGAACGCGTTCCAGTGTTTTTTCATATTCCGGAACCACACTCCAACGGAAATGGATGTGTTTGTACTGGTTGTCCATGAATTTGATCTGGGAATCGCCTGTAATATGGTTTTGTCGTTGCGTAATAGCGATAAGTTGTTTCGAGAAAATCGGAATGGATTCGTCGTCGAAAATGGTGCTTAGTTTGCCTTTTAGGATATTTTTGTCTTTTACCGAATGCAACGCAAGACACATGTTGTTCACGTCAATTACTTTTACCAGTGACAAACATTTTCGAATAACGTCGATGTTGTTTTTCAGATAAGCTTCGACTTCTTCTCTTGGCATATCTATCAGGCCTAATTCTGTCAGGTATTTTTTTACTTCTGAGAAATCTTCTTCCCATAACGGAATCGGCGAGTTATTGAATAAACTTTTAAAACGTTTTTCACTTCGCTTGATACGATCCTGCGCTTCTTTTTTGTCGGTAATGTCTTCAATGATTCCGATATGTGAGGTTGGTTTTTCACCTACCGACCATAGCGGTGTAATTGTTACACTGGCCCAAACGATATTGCCGTCTTTGTGGAAGAACCGTTTTTCAAGTCCGAATTCGCGGATAACGCCTCTTTTTAAAAGACGCATTTTTTTGAAATCATTTTCCAGATCGTTTGGATGGGTGATCATCATATAATCCATTTTGCTGATTTCGTTGGTTTCATAACCAAGCATCTGACAAAATCGTTCGTTGGCTTCTATAAAAGTACCGGAGTTGGAATCGATATGTGCAATTCCGATGGCGGCCTGTTCGAAAATGGATTTGAATTTAATTTCGCTTTTCATCAGGCGAAGTGCCTGCGAATGTACCAAACGTTGTAATTCGGATGGTCGTTTTAATAAACTTGTGGTAAACAACCCGCAAATCAGTGACAACACAATTGCCAGAATAGCAATTGGGATTAATTGTTTGATCAGGTAGTAGTTGTTTGTGGTTATCAGATATAATTTCCAGTCGCCGTCGGGGAATGAAACGGTTAAATGGGTTTTATTTGCGAAGTTCTTTTTGTTGGGAAGGAAGAATTCTTCTTTTCCGGTTTCCGGATCGGTTTTGGAAAATTGAAAATAATACTTGTCGGTTGAAAAGGTTTTGATTCCGGATGTTTCTAAAAAAGTATTAAACTTGATTACAACGGAACAGAATCCCCAGAATTTATTCGACTTGAATACCGGAAACCAACCTACGATACCTTGACCGCCTTGTTTTAGTTCTAATGGGCCGACATAATATATTTTTCGGTTTTTGATGGCTTTCTTCGCCCATTGGCTTGCTCTTTCGGAACTCAGTATATTGTAATTAATTACCGGTTCGTTACCTTTTAACGGATAAACATATTTAATTACGCCATTTGGAACCAATTCTACCGCATCGATATTCGGATTGGAGTCTACGAGTTGTTTACCGATTTCGTCAAAATTACTTGGGTTCCCATTGTCGTCAATGGTCATGGCCAGTGTCAGCGTGCTGATATGGCTGTTTTTTAGCGATTGTTCGATGTTTTGGTGCACCACGTTTAGGATGCTGCTCATTTCACGTTGCTCGCTTTCTTTTATAATTTGATAGCGTAAAAAAAGAATTAAATTCGAAACTAAAAACAGGAGTGTAAAGACCAATATCCCAGTCGTTTTTGGTCTTGATAAAAACCAACTGATGAGAATTGTAATTTTTTTATCCAGATTCATTGGAGTTGCCTTTGGGATGGGTGTTAAAACTTTATAAATTTATAAAAAATGTGAATAAATGAATTATAAAAATTGCAAAATACTTATTATTTCACAACAAAAGTTTGATTTGAATAAAAAAAAAGCTCATCATAAAGATGAGCTGATATTGTGACCTCGACAGGATTCAAACCTGTAACCTTCTGAGCCGTAATCAGATGCGCTATTCAGTTGCGCCACGAGGCCTTAGTTGTTTTTACGGGTGCAAATATAGGGGTAAATGTGTAACTTGCAAACAAAATCGAAATAAAATTTTAAAAAAAATGAGACTAAAAGAGTATGTGCGTGATATTCAGGATTTTCCTAAAGAAGGAATTTTGTTCAAAGATATCACTCCTTTATTGATGAGCCCGGAAGCAACGAATGAATGCCTCCAAATTTTGATCGAAAACCTGAAAAATAAAAAAATCGATAAGGTAATTGGAGTGGAAAGTCGTGGTTTTTTCTTTGCGACCTTATTAGCGCACGAATTACAGGCGGGTTTTGTACCGGTTCGTAAAGCCGGAAAGTTGCCATTCGATACAGTTTCGGCTTCCTATACGCTGGAATATGGTACCGATACACTGGAAATCCATGCCGATGCAATCCAAAAAGGGGATAAGGTTGTGATTCACGACGATGTACTGGCAACCGGAGGAACGATTAAAGCCGTTTGTGAACTGGTGGAGAAACTGGGTGGCGAAATTGTACAGGTTAATTTCCTGATGGAACTGACTTTTCTTAACGGAGGGGATAAAATTGCCGGTTACGAGCGATTTGCAGCCCTTCAGTACTAGTTTATAGCTCGGGTGGTCACATAATACCGCCAGGCGATGATTAGCTTCTGAAAAGCGCTTGCTTTGGATAAATCGAGGTTTTGTTTGCTGTAGCTCGGTAAAAGCAGTTTGTTGATTCGGGCCAGTATTTTAAACATATTCCTTTGGTTTTGATAAAGATACAAAAAAAAGAGCCACATGTTGTGGCTCTTTTTTTATTCGCTGTCACGAAGTTCACGCTCTCTTTCAATTGCGCGTTCTTTCATTGCTTTTTCACGTTCTTTCATCGCTTTTTCGCGATCTTTTCGTGCCGATTCCAACGCTTTAGCGCGGTCTTTCATCGCTGCTTCACGGGCTTTCATGGCTTTTTCGCGTTCTTTCTGAGCGATTTCCTGTGATTTCATCGCTTTTTCCAAACCTTTCATAGCTTCCTCATGTGCTTTCATAGCAATTTCATGATCTTTCATGGCTAGCTCCTGACTTTTTAGTGCTTCTACACGGGCTCGGTCAATTTCTGGTCGGACTTTTTCGATGGCTATACGAGCGTCTTCCAATGCCTTACGGGTAATTTCTTTTGTATCTATTTTAAGATCATCAGCATTGATTATTTCATTACCATTTACATAAACAACGTTGCCATTTCTGGAGGTAGTTATTACTTTTCCGTTTTTAATGATCACCGATGAGGATGATGATTTTACACTTGGCGCTACTGGTGCTGCCGGAGCGACAGGAGGAACCGGAGCCGATCCTGGGCCCGATGGCGGACTTGGTGGACTAGGCGGGCTTGGCGGAGACGGTGGACTTATAAAGTTGCTGATATAATCGCCAAACGAGGTGTCGCTTTCAGATTGTTCATCGGTACTTTCATCTTTAATGGTTGTACTGATACGGGTTTTTCCGTTTCTTGGATTGCGTTGCTGTTTGGCATCGGAGTTAAAACCGATCTTGATTTTACCGTTACGATCCGTTTTTTTGATAAAATGGATGGCGCTGATCGGTTCGTCGCTTTCCGTTTGTGTGATACCAGTGTTGCCTTCTTTGTCTTTGTATTCGATTTTGATACGAATGATTTCACCAGCTTTGTTGCGTTTTACTTTGGAATACTTTAATGTAACACCGTATTCGTTCTTAAGTAACTCGACATTCTTTTTTAATTGTTCATCACTGGTGTTTTTGTCTACAATTACAGTAATGTCGTCTCCGGGTGTATAAGGAGCGTTATTCGGCTGTAAAGTAGCAGTTCTTTGTTTTTCCTGTGCCAGGATCTTTACCTGGAACTGCAGGATAAAAAAGGCCAGTAGCGGAAGGATGATTAGGTACTTCCACAGGTTCCTTTTTCGGGATTGATTGGTGTTTAACATAACGATTCGTTTTTTGATTAATGATTGATAAAAATGATTGGTGATGGCAATGCATTGGGTTTGCATTGTTACTTTTACTAAGGTCTTCTGATAGGCTTTAATGTCGTCGACAACTTTTGTGGCTTCGGCATCGGCAATAAATTCCAGATTTTGAGCAATGGCTTTTTTGTAAATCCACATGATCGGATTGAACCAGAAAAAGATACAAAATGCCTGCGCGATCATCATGTCGAGTGAGTGTTTCTGACGGCTGTGAATTTTTTCGTGTTCGATAATGTCGGACAATTCGTCCTGTTGCAATAGTTTGGAATTGTAAACAATATAGTTAAAGAACGAAAAAGGTGATTGGACTTTTTCGGTATCGATAAAATGAAACTTGTTATGAGTTACGGCTTTTGGTTTTTTCAGTATTTTCCGAAGTGATCGGTATTCGGTTAGAAAACGGATGCAAAACAAAACAATACCGATACTATACAAAATACTAAACAGATAGTGGTAGTCGATTTGAAAACCGGTATCGGCTGGTACTGGTACTGGTACTGCCATTTGAATTTGTGACGTACCGTCGGCATAGGCAATTGAAGCAATTGGAGTCCGTTCTACCCAAACAATTTTTGTATATGAGATCAGTGGAAGTAATGCGGATGTAAACAAACCGGCTATCAGATAACCGCGATTGGCATTAAAAAACGTTTCTTTTCGCAAAAAGAAATGATATGCCAGGAAAAAAACGGTTATTAATACCGTAACTTTTAGAATGTATATACCAAATGCTTCCATAAAGGCCTATTTTTTTTCGATCATGTCTAATATTTCGCGAAGTTCATCCGCGCTGATTTTTTCTTCTTTGGCAAAAAAGGAAACCATACTTTTATAGGAATTGTTAAAGTAGTTTTCGATCGCATTGTTCATAAAACTCTTGCGGTAATCCTCTTTTTTTACAATCGGAAAGTACTGGTGGGTGTTGCCAAATGCCTTGTGAGACACATAACCTTTTTCCTCCAGATTCCGGATAATGGTCGACAGGGTGTTGTAATGCGGCTGGTCGTCTTTAATTTCGGCCAACACTTCTTTTACGAATGCTTTTTCAAGCGTCCATAAAATTTGCATTACTTCTTCTTCTTTGTTTGTTAATTTCTGCATGATGCTCATTTTCTATAATAATCGGATAGGATTTCCGATTTGTTGAAACAAAGATATAACTATAAATTTAGTTTTGCAACTAAAAAAATAGTTGATTAACTAAAAAAGTAGTTTTTTTATGCAGGCAGTCGATAAAAATAACGCTAAAACATTTGTTTTTAGTGTGTTAGTTGTTTTCTGATTTTACGATTTTTAACAACCAGATAGCGGCAAAAGCAGCAGTTGCGGCAAAAGTTCCCATAAAAGTCCAGTTAACGGTGTAGTTGTAGCGGGAAATAATTTCCATACCGGTTTTGGAACTCATCACATGCGCGAGACTAAAACTCATCGTATATAAAGCCATATAACGCCCTTCGTGTCCCTTTGGAGCGCGACTCATAGCAAAGGAATTGGAAAACGGGAAAGCAAACATTTCACCAAAAGTGATCAAAACCAGATTAATTACGAGTATACCAACCCATCCTTTTAATAATAGGGCATAGAAGCCAAAGGTGATAAATAAGGCTCCGAAAAAGATCAGCTTGATTTTATCCACTTTTTTATGCTCGAAATAACCCACGATTGGCATTTCAAAAAGGAATATCAAAAAGCCGTTTATCGACATCAATAAACCGGTCTGGAATTCCGTGAGGCCATATTGTTCGTTATGGTATAAAGGTAGCGTACTGAAAAACTGGAAGAATACCATCGCAGTAGCAAAACTGATAAACAGAAACAACCAAAAGGGTTTGTCGCTAAATACGGATTTTACCGGTTCCGTATCGTCGAAATGACTGGCGGTTTTTTCTCTTTTTTTCTCTTTTACCAACAGGCGGAACAAAACGATGGCGGTAATACAGGAAATACCGTCAACCCAAAAAAGTCCTTTATAGCCCATTCCCATAATGATCAAACCACCCATAGCCGGTCCGGCGGCAAATCCGAGGTTTACGGCCAGTCGGACAAGTGTGAGGGCGCGGGTTCGGTTTTCCGGTCGTGCATACGTATTTAAAGATACAAACATGGCCGGGCGAAACATATCGGCAATGATCATAATTGAAAACATCGCGAGACATAGTCCGGTAAAACTGGTTACAAATTGAAGACTGATAAACAGGATACCACTGGTGAACAGGCTAAAAACCATAATGCGGTAAAAGCCTATTTTGTCTGATAATTTTCCACCCAGCCAGGAGCCGATCATCGAACCGCAGCCAAAGCTCACCATGACCCAGCCCACCTGATGGTAGTCAAAGTGGAGGTCTTCTTTCAGGTATTTCGATAAAAAGGGGAGTACCATTGTTCCTGCCCTGTTGATAAAGGTGATCAGGGTCAGGATCCAAATTTCACGCGAAAATCCTCTGAAATTATTGATGTAGTTGGAAAAAACTTTTTGTAGCATATACGGTTCTAAATGCCAAATTTACAAACTATTTGATGTCGTAAACGGGAAATGGTGTAAATTAATAATGAAATAATAGCAGTGGTTTCGGGCGTGGGATTTTTGATTATTTTTGCAGCAGCTGTTTCATACGCAGCCTGATACCGATTATCATGAAAAAAATACTATATCTGTTATTCGTAATGGCATTTCCGCTAACGGGTTTTTCGCAGTGCGATGCGGAATCGGTTACTGCTTTTCAGAAAAAAATCAATTCCGAATATGCCAATGAGGAGGAATCGCCTTTAAAAGAAAAAGACCGTAAAAATTTTAAAACACTGGATTTCTTTCCGGTGGATTTAAAGTATTGTGTAACGGCACGTTTGGTAAAAGCAACGGATGAAAAACCATTTATGATGCCAACTACCGGGACACGAAAACCATTGTATGTAAAATACGGGGAATTGTCTTTTACAATCGATGGTAAGGACTATAAACTAAATGTATACCGGAATTTGGAACTGGCCAAAATGGAAAAGTATAAAAACTACCTGTTTCTGCCTTTTACCGATCTTACCAGTGGCGTGGATAGTTATGGTGGCGGACGTTATATCGATCTGGAAATTCCGGAAGGCGCTACTATGACGATCGATTTTAACAAGGCGTACAATCCGTATTGTGCGTATAATGAAGGGTATTCCTGTCCGATACCACCGCAGGCCAATGATTTGAAAGTGGAAATCCGTGCCGGTGTTAAAGCGTTTCATAAATAATGTTGTACAATCTGCATACGCATCAAGCGACCGGTGCTCCGGGTGTTTTGGAAATTGTAAATCAGTATCCAAACGAATTCGATCCTTCCGTGGCGTTTTATTCCATTGGGATCCATCCGTGGTATGCCCAGGAGGAACGGTTGGAGGACGACTTGCGTATCATTTCGGATAAGCTAAAAGAGACCAATTGTATGGCGTTGGGCGAATGCGGACTGGATAAGCGGATTGAAACGGATATGAATAAACAGCTTTCGGTTTTTGAACGGCAATTGGAACTACTGGAACACAATCCGAAACCGGTCATTTTACATTGTGTAGCGGCCTATCAGGAGGTAATCGCGGTTAAAAAACAAATGAAGGTGGAAGTGCCGATGATCATTCACGGTTTTTCTAAAAATTATCAGGTGGCGCGATCGCTTTTGGATAATGGATTTTACCTTTCTTTTGGGAAATACCTGTTGCGAAACCCGGAACTGGAATCGGTGTTTAAAGCTGTACCGGACGATCGTTTTTTTCTGGAAACGGATATGGTGGAAGAGACGATTTTTCAGGTGTATACAAAAGCCGCATCGATTAAGAGCGGTGCCATTGAAGCAATGGTGATGCAAAATTTTAAAAATGTATTTGATAACAATAAATAAGAAATAAATGGCTGAATGGACAGAGCGAGCAGAATTGCTGTTTAAAAAAGAAGGACTCGAAAAATTAAAGAATGCAAATGTATTGATTGTTGGAATGGGCGGTGTCGGATCGTTTGCGGCAGAATTTATAGCAAGAGCAGGTGTTGGAAAAATGACGATAGTGGATGGCGATACAGTGGATATTACCAATATCAACCGACAATTACCAGCGTTGCATTCGACAGTGGGGCAACCTAAGGTGAAAATTGTAGGGGATCGTTTGTTGGATATTAACCCGGAATTGGAGTTAACCCGTATCGAGGAATTCCTGTCACCGGAACGCGCTTTTGAATTGATCACTCCGGAGTTTGACTATGTATTGGATTGTATCGATAGTATTACGCCTAAATTAAACCTGATCCTGGCGGCAAAACGCAAAAAAGTTAAGATCATCAGTAATATGGGAGCCGGAGGGAAATTACTGGCCAGTAAGATTGTGGTTAAGGATATCAGTAAAACCGATGTTTGTCCGTTGGCAAAAACCATCCGCAAGCGTTTAAAGAAAGAAGGGATTTCAACGGGTGTTAAAGCGGTGTTTTCTACGGAAAAACCGGATGAAAGCAGTTTGAAAATGACAGACGGGCAGAACTTTAAAAAGTCGTTTTTCGGAACAAATAGCTGGATGCCGGCATTGTTTGGTTTGCATGCCGCCGAAACCGTGGTACGTTATTTATTAGCAAAAGAGAAATAATGATCAAAGCATATAAATAAAAAAAGTCCCTTTTAAAGGGACTTTTTTTATGTTTTATTCGATTGGTTTTGCTGTTGGCGGTGGCGGCGTTGGTTTGTCTGCTGTAGTTGTTGGCGCTACAGGAGTCACCGGTTTTGGTTTTGCCGTAATCGGGATAAAGATTTCGGTTACCCATTCGGACGGTTTACGACTTTGTAAAGGTCCGGTTTGATAAACTTCCAGATATTTCCCGTTAGGATCTTCCAGCCATTTGTTTTTTACAATCTCGGCATAGGCTTTATCCCAGGCTTCTTTGCTGTGGGAATAGTCGCCGGTAAGCGTTGTTTTTAACGCGAGGTAAGGAATTAGTTCACCAGCGGTAATATCGCTTCCCTGTGCCGTAAATATTTCTTCTTTTACCGGAATACAAACCGAAAACTCCGCTATATTGGTAGCCGTGTCGTATTTGTTGTAAATAGCAAAAGCACTTCCGCTTACCGATATATTATTGTCTTTGGTGAATTTGTTCAGGTTGGCAAACATGGAACCCATTAATCCGGGTAATTCCGGAATTTTACAGGTAGCCGATTGTTTGATATAATAGGTACCGGCTTTTTTTACCAGTCCGTTGATTTTGATATTGTATACTTTTAATTCTTTTACCAGAATGTTATCGATGTTTTCCAATCCTTTTTCGAACATTGGTCCTAACATTCTGTCGGAACCGCCGCTAAAAATAGAAAAGGCTTTCATCATAAAATTCATGTTTCCTTTCATTCCCCAGGTAACTTTGGTACCGCCTTTTACCGGTGTGAAAACCCAGTACACATCAGAAGGTGTATCGCTTTGATCAAAGTATATTTTTTGTTGAATACTGTCGGTGTCAACGGTTTTAATGGTTTCCATTTTACCGGTTCCGTCTTTCCCTGTCCAGGAAAAAGACGCGCCGGCTCCCTGTGTTTTGTCGGTATAACTGTTGCGAATGGTAGGATCGTCTTCTTTCCAGGGACCCCAATCGTCCCAGTTTTTGTAGTCGTCTACATAATTAAATAAAGCCGCCGGTGTTGCATGAATCACCTTGCTTCGCTGTACATCGAACGTACCGGACTGAGTAGCAATGTAAACCGTTAGTGCAACAGCTGCTAATAGTAATAAAAGAAATATGTATTTAACTACGCGCATAGCATTAAAAAAATTTCATTTAGTTGTCCAAAGTTATAACAATTATCCTTTCAAAAACAGTTTAATTATAAATAAAATTCCTATAAAAGCAAAAAACGCCAGTAGTATCCAAAGGGATCCTTTATAGTGTAATTTGTGGAGCGACAGGTCTTTTCGATATACATAAATCATAGCGGTTACAAATACGATAACAAAGAATAAAGCGAAATAAAGCTGACCTGATGTAAACATGAATTTTAATTTTACGCAAAATTAGCGTTTTGCCGGGAGATTTTCTATTTTAGACCGTAAAATTAAAGAATATGAAAAAACAATTACAGGCCGTTCGGGAATTCCATGAATCCTTCGGACTGGGAGTAAGCGAGCTTCCTAAAGCCGATTTGGGCGAACAGGTTAATTTACTGCGTTATAACCTGATGAAAGAAGAAAATGAAGAATATCTGGAAGCGGTACAAAATAACGATCTGGTCGAAATTGCCGATGCTTTGGGGGATATGCTTTACATTTTATGCGGAACGATCCTGGAACACGGATTGCAACATAAAATTGAGAAAGTTTTTGATGAAATCCAACGGAGTAATATGAGTAAATTGGGCGAAGACGGAAAACCGATTTATCGTGAAGATGGAAAGGTGATGAAAGGTCCTAACTATTTTAAACCGAATTTCGAAACCATACTAAAATAAAAAAATCCCGAAGTTTCTTCGGGATTTTTTATATCGGTTATTTTGGAATTAGATTTTTACGGTCCATCCAAAAGTGTCTTCAATTTGCTTGTACTGGATTCCGGTTAACTGTTGTTTGATAAAAGTTGCAAACGAGTTTTCCGGTTTCGGAAGTTCATAATAGGTTTCTTTATACGAGAATCCTATGATCGGGTTAACTACCGCAGCTGTTCCGGCTCCGAAAATTTCCTGTAAGGTTCCGTTTTTAGCGGCTTCTACAATCTCGTCAACCAATACCGGGCGAACTTGTATGTCGATACCTTCTTTGGTAGCCAATTCGATAATACTCTTACGGGTTACACCGTCCAGAATACGCTCGCTGGTTGGTGCTGTATATAAGGTATCGTTGATTCTGAAAAATACGTTCATCGTTCCGGCTTCTTCCAGTTTGGTATGGGTCGCATCGTCGGTCCAGATAATTTGCTGGAAACCTTGCTCATTAGCCAGTTTGGTCGGATAGAATTGTCCTGAATAGTTACCGGCTGCTTTTGCTGCTCCGATTCCTCCGTTTGCCGCACGGCTAAAATGCTCGGCGATCACTACTTTTACTTCACCGGAATAATAGGATTTTGCCGGCGAAAGGATAATGGTAAAACGATATTGTGTAGAAGGAGCTGCTACAACACCCGATCCGGTTGCAATCATAAAAGGACGGATATATAATGCATTTCCAAATCCTTTTTTAACCCATTCTTTTTCGATTTCAAGTAACTTGTGTAAACCGCCAAGGAAAACGTCTTCCGGAACTTCCGGCATGGCAAGACGTACGGCCGATTTGTTAAAACGGTCAAAGTTCTGATCCGGACGGAACAACCAAACATCGTCATGCTCGTCTTTGTAGGCTTTCATTCCTTCGAAAATCGCCTGTCCGTAATGGAAAACTTTTGCCGATGGATCTAACGTAAAGGGTTCGTACGGCATAATAACCGGTTGTTCCCATTTTCCGTTATTGTAATCACAAATCAGCATATGGTCGGTAAAAATATTTCCGAAAGTCAGGTTTTCAAAATCAACACTGTTGATTTTGCTGCTGTCGGCTTTGATAATTCTAATGTCAGTTGATGTTTTTAATTCCATTTAATCGATTAATTTTAAAAACCGGCTAAATTGTTGATGGCCAACAATAAAACATAATTTTTAAATTGATAAAAAAATTGTTGTGTCGCTGCAAATTTAATTAAAAAAAGCACTTTCAGTAACGTAAGATTAAAAATAATGTAATTAAATAAGGAATTATTAAATTTTTTTTGAATTGCTATTTTTTGAATACAATTCCTTCGAAATCATCGGAAATAGCGAAAAAATAAATTAGAATTATGCATATTCAATATAAATTTGTTTCTTTGGAAGGTCTTAAAATAGGACAGATTATCATAGGTAATCCGGATATACTAAGGCATTGATAATCAAAATAACCAATCCAAACGATATATGAAAAAAAGTATTTTTTTAGCAACTGTACTGATTGCACTGGCCAGTTGCAATTCTAAAAAACAGGATGACGCCAAAGTAGCCGAAAATAAAACCGAATATGCAGTTTTTGGCGATAGTATTACAGCTGATGGTGTGATTACAAAAGAAGCCATGTTGGCAAAATTCAAAGATCTGAAAGAAGGAGATACGGTAAACCTGAAATTCAAATCCAATATTAAAGATGTTTGCCAGAAAAAAGGATGTTGGATGACATTGGATCTGACCGATGGTAAAGAGTCTTTTGTAAAGTTTAAAGATTACGCCTTTTTTGTCCCGATGAATGCAACTAACCAGGAAGCTATTGTAAATGGTAAAGCTTTTGTAAATATCGAAAGTGTAGAACAGCTAAAGCATTATGCTAAAGACGGTGGAAAATCGCAGGCAGAAATCGACAGTATCAAACAACCAAAAGTTACGTATGCTTTTATGGCCGATGGCGTTTTAATTAGTAAGTAATGAAAAGAATGTTGTTTTTGGCATGGATTTCCGGAGCCATGCTATTGGTAATCTCCTGTAACCGTAAAGAAGCGGATGCAAAGCCCGAACCGGCTGTACAATCGGAAAAGAAAGATTTCAAAATGTATGAAATGTCCGAAATGGCCGCTTTGATGGAACAGATGTATGTGGATAACCAGCGTTTAAAAGACCGGATTAAAAACGGGGAAGCCGTAGGGAATTTCCCGGAGCATTTCCTGAAAATTCACCAGGCGGTAATGACCGACGAAAGTGAAAACGATGCTTTTTTTAAAGAGCAGGCCAAAAAATTTATTGAGGCACAAAAACAGATCTATGCCGATCCGGATAATGCCAAAACGCATTTTAATAACGGAGTGGATGCTTGCGTACGTTGTCATGAATCAAAGTGCGGCGGACCCATTCCGAGAATTAAAAAACTGTATATTAAATAATTTGAACCGAAAAATAATACAAACAGCAGACGGATCAACCACGATCTATATTGAAGGTTGGGACGAAACGTATCATTCAAAATTCGGAGCGATACAGGAAGCAAAACATGTATTTATAGCAAACGGACTGTCTCTTTTTGAAGAGCAGTCCGTTGCTGTTTTAGAGATCGGCTTCGGAACCGGATTAAATGCCTTTATAACCTATCTGGAGGCGGAAAAGAAACAACAACATATCGATTATGTAGGGGTGGAAGCATTTCCGATTAGCCGGGAAGAACGGGAGCATATGAATTATGTTTCGGCTTTGGATGCCACCGCATATGAGTCGGTTTTCGAAACGATGCATAATTGTCCGTGGGAGGCGCCAACAGTACTGTCGCCGTATTTCACTTTAACAAAAAGGCAACAATACTTTAACGAAATAGATTACAAAAATCGATTTAATTTGATTTACTTTGATGCATTCGGATTTCACGTGCAACCGGAACTCTGGACAACGGAAATTTTTAAAATCATGTTTGAAGCACTTCAGGAAAAAGGAACGCTGGTAACCTACGCCTGCAGAGGACCTATCAAAAGAGCGCTTCAGGAAGCAGGATTTAAAACGGAAAAATTACCAGGTCCACCGGGGAAACGGGAAATGTTGAGAGCTACGAAATGTTAAATTTTTAAATTTGTTATACTAAAATAACAATTTGTACGTTTGTCTAATAAAATAGGCTTTCGTTTTGTAGATTTACGAGAGTAGTTACGTTCTTACCCTTGAATTAACCCATTAATGCTTGTAGATTATGCCAAGAGCTATGTTTACTTACACCAAATCTATTTTAGAAAGAGTTAGCTTTGACCCAAAGTTATTTTGTAAAGAGTTAGAAAAAGCCTTAAAAAACTTATTACCTTATGAAGTCGACCAATTACGAGATTGGTTATTACATTATACCGTAGGCAAGCCCGAGTTAAAACAATGTCTTATATACGTTAATCAATGAAAAAAAGGAGTCTGTTAGTAGACTCCTTTTTTGTTTTTAAGCGGACTGATAATCTCGACGTTGTGAAAGGCAATAGCGCCTTTAATCACACCGGCAATTGTACTGCGCAGCGCTTCTATAATATGGCTTTTTAGCTCGCTTTTCGGAAAAATAAGACTTACTTCACGCGCCGGACGCGGTTCTTTAAAATGACGTAATTTTAATTTGTCTTTTTCTTTTAAATCCAAAGTGTGCAAATACGGAAGCAGGGTAGTACCCAATCCTTCGTCGGCCAGTTTGATCAGCGTTTCAAAACTGCCGCTTTCAATATGGAATTTGGTATCGGTAAAATTTCCTTTGTTTTTACACAGGTTTAGAATACCGTCGCGGAAACAATGGCCGTCCTGTAATAACAAAATGGAATCTAGATCCAGATCGTTGATGTCGATTTCCGTTTTGTCAAAGTTTCGGTTGTTTTCCGGAATATAGGCTACAAACGGTTCGTAATACAATACGATTTCTTTTAAATTGTCTTCTTCCAATGGTGTTGCCGCGATAGCAACGTCCAGATGACCGTTTTTTAAGCGTTTGATAATTTCTTCCGTATTGTGTTCTTCGATGATCAGATTTACTTTCGGGTAGCGATTGACAAAATTGGTCAGAAACATCGGTAACAGGGTAGGCATAACCGTTGGGATAATCCCGACTTTAAATTCGCCGCCAATAAATCCTTTTTGCTGATCGACGATGTCTTTAATCCGATCGGATTCATTGACAATGTTTTTGGCCTGAGAAACAATTTTCTGACCTATTTCGGTTAACTGTATCGGCTTTTTACTGCGATCAAATATCAGCACTTCCAACTCATCTTCCAGTTTCTGGATCTGCATACTCAGTGTGGGTTGGGTTACAAAACATTTTTCGGCGGCTAACGTAAAATTCTTGTGTTCGGCTACGGCTAATACGTAATATAATTGTGTGATGGTCATTTTTATAGAAATTTTCGATAAAAATATAAAAAGTATCAATAATAATTATAGTTCGCCGGCTTATTTTTGGTTAAATTTGTAGTATAATCTTTAAACACTAGTAATATGAAAACGAACAGCCTTGGATTACCCGTTAAAGAAACAAAAGTTTTAGTAGCCGAATTAAACATTTTATTAGCCAATTTTCAGGTGTATTACCAAAATCTGAGAGGTTTGCACTGGAACATCAGAGGAAAGCGCTTTTTTGATTTGCATGTGAAGTTTGAAGAATTGTACAACGATGCACAGTTAAAAGTGGATTTGATTGCCGAACGGGTGCTAACCTTGGGAGCGACTCCGCTACATACTTTCGACGATTATATTCAAAACAACAAACTGCCAATTGGTAGAAATATTTCCAACGACGAAGAAGCCGTTCACCTGATTATCGCTTCGTTAACCGACCTGTTAAAAATTGAAAGAGTAATCCTGAGTCAATCGGCCGAAATTGATGACGAAGGAACCAACTCTATGATGAGTGACTTTATCAAAGAGCAGGAAAAAACCATGTGGATGATGAAAGCCTGGTTGGAAGAAGAAATTTAATAGACTGAAAATTCATAAAAAATCAAAAGTTAGGTGAAAAAGTATTAAAGAAATATTAATTGTTTTTCACTTAACTTTTTTTACATCATTTTTTTTGTAAGTTCGCGGCATGAAAGTATTGGTAAAAATAGTATTACTTCTATTTATCACTTTTCTGGCAACTCCTACCATTGTTGGGTTCCTGAAGAGCGATACCGATACGTCTATGGTTTACAGCCTTTCTGAAGAAGAAACGGTAAAAGAAATCAAAGAAACCAAAGCACAATTGAAATTCGAATTTCAGGAGCCGGTTTTCTTTGCTACAAAACAAAATGCCGGGGTTATTACCTTCGAAAATACTCTGAAACACGACAATCGTTTCAGAGAAATCTTCTCTCCACCTCCCGAACAGGTATAATATCAATTACAGGAACATTGCGTTCGCCATTTAAGCGTCTTCTACACGCTTACAATCTAATTGTATTATACTTTATCGGTTATGACAAAAAAAATCAATCTTTTTGCTAACCTGAAGGCTGACTTTGCTTCGGGTTTAGTAGTATTTTTGGTTGCGTTACCGTTGTGTCTTGGTATTGCCATGGCATCGGGTGCACCATTATTTTCAGGAATTATCGCCGGAGTTGTCGGTGGTATCATTGTGGGTTATTTAAGCCAATCGCATATTAGTGTTTCGGGTCCGGCTGCCGGGTTAACAGCTATTGTACTGACAGCCATTACCGACCTGAACGCGTTCGACGTATTTTTACTGGCCGTTTTCCTGGCCGGATTAATCCAGATCACTTTAGGGTTTATTAAAGCCGGAAGTATTTCCAACTATTTTCCAACCAATGTTATTGAAGGAATGTTGGCCGGTATTGGAGTGATCATCATATTAAAGCAAATCCCGCACGCTGTTGGATACGACAGAGATTTCGAAGGCGATCAGGCGTTCGTGCAAATGGAAGGCGGAAATACGTTTTCCTCGCTTTTAGGCGCCCTGGATTATATCAATATGGGATCTGTGATCATTACGCTTATATCGATGGCGATTTTGATCTCCTGGGATAAAATCGGTTTCCTAAAAAGAATCAAACTGGTTCCAGGTGCTTTGGTGGCTGTTATTCTGGGAATATTGATCAACGAAATATTTTTACAAACGGGGAGTTCGCTGGCTATTGCAAAAGAGCATTTGGTAGCGTTACCGGTGATGTCTTCTTTTGACGATGTAAAAGAAATTATCGTATTACCGGATTTTGCCTCAATTACGAATCCGAAAGTATGGATGGTGGCCTTTACAATTGCTATCGTAGCGTCTATCGAAACCTTGTTGTGTATCGAAGCGGCCGACCGTATGGATGTGCACAAACGATTCACCAATACCAATGTGGAATTAAAAGCACAGGGAGTAGGAAACATGGTGAGTTCGTTATTAGGAGGTTTACCTATGACATCGGTAGTGGTACGTTCGTCTGCCAATGCTAATGCAGGTGCGCAATCTAAGATGTCGGCGATTATCCATGGTCTTTTATTATTGATCAGTGTGGTAAGTATTCCGTTTATATTAAACAAAATTCCTTTGGCGACTTTAGCGGCCGTTTTATTACTGGTAGGTTATAAATTGGCCAAACCGGCAGTAATCATGCATTTCTGGCATAAAGGAAAATACCAGTTCGTTCCGTTTATCGCGACTTTATTAGGGGTTGTTTTTACCGATCTTTTAAAAGGGGTGTTGTTGGGAATTGTAATCAGTGTATTTGCCGTATTGCGTGGAAATCATAAAAGAGCCTACAATTTCCGTAAAGAGGAATACCACGATGGTGATATCATTCATATCGACCTGGCGCAGGAGGTTTCTTTCCTGAATAAAGCCGCTATCAAAAATACATTAAACGAAATTCCGGAGAACTCGAAAGTGATTATTAATGCTTCCGATACGGTTTATATTGCGCATGACGTTCAAGATTTAATCAAAGAGTTTAAAGCCATCCGCGCGGTAGAAGACAATATCGAAGTTCAGTTAGTCGGTTTTAAAGACGTATATGAACTGGAAAATACCCATTCGGATAAGAAGAACGTATTTGTAGAACATTCAAAATAAGTAAATTAAAAAAGTAACTAATAATAAATAAGCGAAAAATTAGAGTCCTTTCTGGATTAATGAGTAATTTTAAACCATTAAATGCTTACTTTTAAGTAGGCTCTAATCAAAAACGCTTCCAAAAATTATAAAAATGAAAGCACATACAGCAGAAACACAAGCTACAGTAACACCAGCAAAAGCACTTCAGTTTTTAAAAGAAGGTAACGCGCGATTTGTAAACAATTTAAAAGTAAACCGAAATTTATTGGAACAGGTAAATGATACGAAAGACGGTCAGTTTCCTTTTGCAATTGTTTTAAGTTGTATCGATAGCCGTACTTCAGCTGAATTGATTTTTGATCAGGGATTAGGGGATATTTTCAGTGCGAGAATCGCCGGAAATATTTTAAATGACGATATTTTGGGAAGTATGGAGTTTGCTTGTAAACTGGCCGGTACGAAACTAATCGTTGTTTTAGGACACAGCAAATGTGGTGCAATTAAAGGAGCGTGTCAGGGTGCCGAATTAGGACATCTGACAAACCTTTTAAGTAAAGTACAGGTTTCGGTTGACGAAGTAAAAGCCGAAATGCCAGGAGTTGAACCAACCGATCCGGCTTTGGTAAGTGCTGTTGCCCAACATAACGTAATCCATACTATGGATGAGATTCTGGGGAGAAGTGAAGTACTTCGCGATCTTTTCGAGTCAGGACAAATTGGAATCGCCGGTGCCTATTATGATATCGAAACCGGAGAAGTTCAGTTTATGAAAGAAATTTTACACGACTAAAAAAAGAATTCGTTTCCGGAAATACTAAACATAATGAGTGAGTTTTATAAAAAGTTAATCGAGAATAATGAAAAGTGGGTCGAATCGAAGTTAAGCAACGATCCGGATTATTTTATTCGGTTATCCCAAAGTCAGAAGCCACCATTATTGTGGATCGGTTGTTCCGACAGCCGTGTTCCGGCAAATGAAATTATTGGCGCACAACCGGGGGAAGTTTTTGTACACCGGAATATTGCCAATATGGTCGTGCATTCCGATATGAATATGTTGAGCGTACTCGACTATGCCGTGAACGCACTAAAAGTCAAACATATTATTGTATGCGGACATTATGGTTGTGGTGGAATTAAAGCCGCGATGACCAACAGTTCGATCGGGATTATCGATAATTGGATCCGGCATATTAAAGATGTATACCGTCTCCATAAAAAAGAGCTCGATACGATTCCGGACGAAAATGATAAATTTAACCGTTTTGTAGAATTAAATGTAACCGAACAGGTATATGACCTGGCCAAGACCTCCATCGTGCAGGCGGCCTGGAAAGAGGAACAGGAGTTGCATTTGCACGGTTGGGTTTACGGGTTAAGGTCCGGTTATATTACCGATTTAAAAGTCAATTTAAGTTCCGATAAAGACTTAGATGAAATATACCAATTGGATTTATAAAAAAGGCTGTCGGATGACAGCCTTTTTTTATTTGCTAAACCTGACAGGTCCTGGAGACCTGTCAGGTTTTAAAATTTAATTATTCAATATCAAGATTTTCATTAAATGCCGAAGGCAATAATTTCGGAATAAATTTGATCAGAATAGGAAGAAGTAAGCTGCCACCCGGCAAAAGGAAAATCGTTAACGACGGTATCGTTTTACAAACATCCAGCAATTGCTTTTTCATTTTTTTCTTTTCCTTCGGATCGAGGTCTTTGTGTGTAGATTTGGCCAGTAATACCATCAGTTCTCCGCTTTCGCTGATCTCCTTTAAAAGGCGGTTTTTATTGCGCGTAATCAGGACAATTACATTTTGTGTCGCCTGATCATAAAAATGCTTTACCGGATTGGAATAACGGAAATACGGAATTTCCTTCTGGTATTTCATAATAAACTCATCGATCGCACAAATACTTTCCACAGCATATTCCCGGTCGATTTGTAATTGTTCCGCGAGATTGTACATAAACCGGGCTTCGGATTCCTCAAGAACGGCATCACTCCACAACGCCATACCAGTAATATCAAGCAAATAGTTTTTTTCCAAAGGCGAACTGAAATAGTCCAGTTCAAGCATTTGTATGTCCTGAATACTCAAGGTGTTAAACTTGGTAAAACGTACAGAGGACTCAAACAGCTTGATCAGTAAATCATCGTAATTCGATTTGTTGGTTTTGGTGTTTAACGCCAAAGCCACGAGGTTTACAATGGTTTCTTCCAGTTTTTTCAGATAATTATTCGGGATTTCCCCATGTAACAGGTATTGACGAAATGCCAGTACGTCCATAAACAGTAAGGCATTGGTCAGGATATGCGAAAAGTTTTTACTGATGATGTTATCATTGGTACGTACCCGCTCGCTGATCATTTTTTCCAGTTCGTTGCTCGGCATGGAACTCGGTAGCATCTTTTTGAGCAGGTTAAAACCTTCCGGATTCATCTGGTTGTAAAAAACGATGGCTTTCTGGATAAATGTCTTGGGATCAGAATCGTGGGTAATCAGACCATAAACACCATAAAGACTGTTTAATAGCGCAACTTTGGTAAGTTCTTCCGATGTCCAGCCTTTGGTTTCAATGGGCTTTTCGGTTACAAAATTAACCACATGTCCGTAAATAAATCCGGTTTTACGAACGCTGTTATAGAATTCTTTGGGGTATACCACAACAGGTAGCGGCAAAGGACTTTGCTTAATAAAAAACTTATCTATCCAACCGTTAATTGAAGGGTTAATCATTGTCGAAAATTATTCCACAAAGCTACTTTTTTTATTTGTCGGATAACAATGATGTCGATAAGTTTTTAAAAAATAGTATCCGGAAGCATTTCGGAAATTTGGGAAGGCTTCCGGATTATTATTTTAACGGATAATTGCCGTGCAGGCTACACGTCCGCCGGCATTACCGGTTGGTTGTGTTACAAAATCATCTGCTCCCTGGTGAACGATGATTGCTTTTCCAAGGACGTCTTTGGTCGCATCGCCACATCCGATACACCATTCGTCTGTTGTGAGTGTGATTTTTCCATTTCCTTTTGCATCGGCTGTAAAATTACCGATATCGCCTTTATGGTATTCTCCCTGACCCCATTTACCGTGTTTTTTAAACGTCGGATTCCAGTGTCCGCCGGCAGAAGTAGCATCGGCAGAAGAACAATCTGCTTTTTCATGGATATGGATGGCATGTACGCCCGGTGTTAGTCCGGAAATAGCGGCTGTAAAGGTTACTTTGCCGTCTTTTTCAGAAAAGCTTACCGTTCCTTCGGTTTTGGTATTGCTTTTCGGTTCTAAAGCAATTTTAAGCTCGTTTATTTTCGATTCGGTTTTGGTTTTGCACCCGGTTAGGAGTACGCCCAATCCCATAGCGACCAGTAGTATTTTTTTCATGGCTTATGTTTTTATCAAAGTTATGGATTTTTAAACCCGGAGCGTAGTTAATTTTATAAAAAAAAACCACCTGACATTACTGTCAGGCGGCCTTTTTTAAACAAACTAAACCAAAAATAGTTATTGCTTATTAATAACAGTAATGATTCTCTTTTATCAATTTGTCAGCAATAATTTCTCGTAGTGCCACTACATTTGGCACATTCGTATATTTTGTAAAGCGACGTAGTCCCATTAGCATCATACGTTGTTCGTCACCTTCGGCAAAAGAAGCAATACCTTCTTTTCCTTTTAGGGTAACGATGTCTACCGCATGGTACAGGTATAACTGCGCCATTGCAATTTGTTCTTTTACATTTTCGGCACCGTTGGCTTTGGCTGTTTTTTCAGTACGTAAGATCGCACTTTCCGCAACATAAATTTCAATCAGCATATCGGCAGCAGCCATTAACAGCTGTTGGTGTTTGTCCAGATCCGGTCCGTATTTTTGTACGGCACTTCCGGCTACCATCAGGAAGGCTTTTTTCAATTTCCCGATCAGTTCTTTTTCTTCGGCGAATAATTCGGAATAATCCGGAGTATCGAAAGAAGGAATACCCATTAGTTCTTCGGCTACTTTCATAGCAGGACCTAACAGATCCACATGACCTTTCATAGCTTTTTTAATTAGCATTCCTACGGATAACATACGGTTGATCTCGTTTGTCCCTTCGTAAATACGGGCAATACGGGCATCACGCCATGCACTTTCCATTGGAGTGTCTTCCGAGAATCCCATACCACCGAAGATCTGAATTCCTTCGTCGGAACAGTTTTGCATATCTTCGGATACGGCTACTTTCAGGATCGAACATTCGATTGCAAATTCTTCCACTCCTTTTAATTCGGCTTCCTGATGTGAAACACCATCAGCGATACGGGCATTGATACGATCTTCGATACTTTTGGCAGCACGATACGAAGCACTTTCTCCGGCATAACACGAAGCGGCCATTTCGGCTAATTTGGAACGGATCGCTCCAAAGTTGGCAATTGGTGTATTAAACTGAATTCTTTCGTTAGCATATTTTACCGCTCCGGAAATCGTTCTACGTTGTGCATCCAGACAAGCGGCAGCCAGTTTGATACGACCTACGTTAAGTGCGTTCATGGCAATTTTAAATCCTTCGCCACGTCCAGCCAGCATATTTTCTACCGGTACTACGGTATCGTTAAAGAATACCTGACGGGTAGAAGAGGAGCGGATTCCCAGTTTGTGTTCTTCTTCTCCAAGGGTAATTCCGTTATTTGGTACGTTTTCTACGATAAATCCAGTGATGTTTTTATCGTCTTCGATTCGGGCGAATACAATAAAAACGCTACAGAAACCGGCATTGGAAATCCACATTTTTTGTCCGGTGATTTTATAGCTTTTTCCATCTTCGGATAAAACAGCTTTGGTTTTTCCGGAATTAGCATCCGATCCGGCTCCGGGTTCTGTTAAACAGTAGGCTCCAAACCATTCACCTGATGCTAGTTTCGGTACGTATTTTTTCTTTTGTTCTTCTGTTCCGTATAGGGTAATGGGCATGGTTCCGATTCCGGTATGCGCTCCAAATGCAGTAGAGAACGATCCGGTAGCACCGGAAATATAATCACATACCAGCATAGTCGATACGAATCCCATTTCCAATCCGCCATAAGCTTCCGGAACGGCAACTCCTAAAAGACCCAGCTCACCGGCTTTACGCATGCATTCTTCGGTAAAAGCATAGTCTTTCTTTTCAAATCGGTCTTTGTTTGGCCACAATTCTTTATCGACAAACTCTTTAACCGAGTCACGCATCATTAACTGCTCTTCTGAGAAATCCTCAGGCGTGAAGATGTCTTCACATTTTGTTTCTTTTACAAGGAATTGCCCTCCTCTGGTGATATCGCTCATTGTGTGATTATTTTAAATGTTGAATTTTAAATTTTAAATTATTTAGAAATATGTTCCTGCGACGTTTTTACAATTTTGGTGATGATATTTATAATATGTCCGATCTCGGTAAGGTAGTTGTCGACTGAGATTTTAGTGACTACCGACTTATCCAATAACCGCAACCAGTATTTGGTTTCGCGGGCTTCTTTGGAAGCAATGGACATTTTATGAATAAAATCTCGTTTCGACTGCGCAGCAATAGCTTCTTCTACATTGGCACCAATACTGGTTCCACATCGCATTAGTTGTTTTGAAATGATGAATTCTTTTTCATTTTGTAATTGTGTATAAAGACTGATAATTGAAATGGCAAATTCAAAGGTTTTGTCTGCTATTAAATTATCGGTCTTCATGGCATTTAAAATTTAAAATTCATCATTCAAAATTTGTTACAATAATTCATAAATCCCTGCTGCGCCTTGTCCGGTACCGACACACATCGTGACCATTCCGTATTTGTTGCCGCGGCGTTTCATTTCGTCGAATAACTGAACGGATAACTTCGCTCCGGTACATCCCAGCGGGTGACCTAAGGCAATGGCTCCTCCGTTGACGTTGATGATCTCCGGATTCAGATCCAATTCGCGGATCACCGCCAAACTCTGCGCTGCAAAGGCTTCATTTAATTCGATCAATTCGATATCGGATTGTTTTAATCCGGCTTGTTTTAAGGCTTTTGGAATGGCTTTTACCGGCCCGATTCCCATGATTCTAGGTTCTACTCCGGCAGCGGCATAATTTACCAGTCGTGCAATTGGTTCCAGATTTAACTCTTTTACCATTTCTTCCGACATTACCAATACGAAGGCAGCACCATCGCTCATTTGTGACGAGTTCCCCGCTGTTACGCTTCCGTCGGCGGCAAAAACTGGTCGTAGTTTTCCTAAGGCTTCTTTGGACGTATCGGCTCTTGGCCCTTCGTCTTTATTAACAACATAGGATTTACTTGCTTTTTTGCCTTTTTCATCAATATAAACATGCTCAACGGTAATTGGAACGATTTGTTTGTCAAATTTTCCTTCCGCCTGCGCTTTTAAAGCTTTTTGATGCGATCGGTAGGAAAACTCATCCTGATCCTCACGGGAAACGTTAAACTGTTTGGCAACAGCTTCAGCAGTCAATCCCATTCCCCAGTAATAATCTTCGTGTCCGGCTGCAGCGGCTTTATAATCCGGGGTTGGTTTATAACCACCCATTGGAATATAACTCATACTTTCGGCACCACCGGCAATAATACAGTCGGCCATACCGGCCTGAATTTTGGCAGTGGCCATACCAATAGTTTCGATTCCCGACGCACAGTAACGGTTTACGGTTACGCCCGGTACATCTTCAATTTTTAATCCCATAAGGGAAATCAGTCGCCCTACGTTTAATCCCTGTTCGGCTTCCGGCATGGCATTTCCTACCATTACGTCGTCGATACGGGTTTTGTCGAAGTTTGGCAACTCGTTCATCATATATTCGATGGTTTCGGCGGCCAGTTCGTCGGGTCTTTTAAAACGGAACACTCCTTTTGGTGCTTTACCAACGGCTGTCCGGTATGCTTTTACTATATAGGCTGTTTTCATAGTTTTGTTTTGAATGATGGATGTTTAAGTGTTACCTCAAATCCATATGGATTAATTACGAAGCGGTTTTCCTTTGGTTAACATAAACTGAATACGCTCCAGTGTTTTTCTTTCGGTACAAAGCGAAAGGAAAGCTTCCCGCTCTAAATCCAATAGATATTGTTCGTTTACCAGTGTTGGTTCGGATAAATCACCTCCGGCCATTACATAAGCCAGTTTGTTGGCAATTTTCTTATCGTGTTCGGAGATATATTTTCCGGCTTCCATACTATCGGTTCCCACTAAAAACATTCCCAGTGCCTGTTTTCCAAGTACTTTGATGTCTTTGCGTTTTACGGGTTGCGTATAACCGGCTTCGGCCATTAACAAGGCATGTTTTTTAGCCTCGGCAATCTGACGGTCTTTGTTAACCACCACAACGTCTTTTCCTTTTTGAAGGATACCAAGGTCGTAGGCTTCATAGGCCGATGTGGCTACTTTGGCCATACCGATCGTTAGGAAATACTCCTGTAATACGTTTAGCTCAACGTCATTTTTATGGAAAGTATCGGCAGCACGTAAGGCCATTTCTTTCGATCCGCCTCCGCCTGGGATTACACCAACACCAAACTCTACCAGTCCGATATAGGTTTCGGCAGCTGCAATCACTTTGTCGGCATGCATACTCATTTCGCATCCGCCACCTAAAGTCATTCCGTGTGGCGCAGCAATAACCGGAATTCCGGAATAGCGTACGCGCATCATTGTATCCTGGAAGGCTTTGATCGCCATGTTTAATTCGTCGTATTCCTGTTCTACGGCCATCATAAAGATCATTGCCAGATTGGCACCCACGGAGAAGTTAGCCGCCTGGTTACCAATTACAAGTCCGGAATATTCTTTTTCAGCAAGGTCAATGGCTTTGTTGATTCCCTGAATCACACCACCGCCAATAGAGTTCATTTTAGACTGGAATTCGATGTTGATAATTCCATCGCCCAGGTCTTGAATCACAGATTCGCTGTTACTCCATATTTTTTTGCTTTCGCGGATATTGTTCAGGATAATAAAAGCATCTTGTCCCGGTACTTTTACCTGAGATTTGGATGCGATATTGTAGTAATGGGTGATACCGTCTTTCACGGTGTAGAAACTGTCGTTTCCGGAAGCCAGCATTTCGGTTACCCAGGCAGCCGGAGCCAATCCTTCGGCCTGCATCAGTTCGATACCTTTGGCTACACCGATGGCATCCCAGATTTCAAACGGACCGTTTTCCCATCCGAATCCGGCTTTCATTGCATCGTCAATTTTATAAAGATCGTCCGAGATTTCAGGGATTCTGTTGGAAACATAGGCAAACATTGCCGTAAAGTTTTTACGGTAGAATTCACCGGCTTTGTCTTTTCCTTTTACAAGTACTTTAAAGCGGTCGATCGGCTTATCGATCGTTTTGGTTAATTCCAGTGTCGCAAACGAGGCTTTTTTGGCCGCGCGGTATTCTAATGTATCTAAATCTAAAGATAGAATGTCTTTGTCTACTTTTTTATAGAAACCTTGTCCGGTTTTGCTTCCCAACCAGTTATTGGTCATCATGGTATTGATAAAATCCGGAAGTTTGAATAGATCGTGTGCTTCGTCCTGCGGACAGTTTTCGTATAAACCATTAGCAACGTGTACCAGGGTATCCAAACCTACCACGTCTACCGTACGGAAAGTCGCCGATTTTGGACGACCAATCACCGGTCCGGTTAGTTTGTCTACTTCTTCGATGGTTAGTCCCATGTCTTTTACCAGGTGGAAAAGGCTCATGATTCCGAAGATTCCGATACGGTTACCGATAAATGCAGGTGTATCTTTGGCGACTACCGAGGTTTTACCCAGGAATTTTTCGCCGTAATTGTTTAAGAAATCCAGTACTTCAGGGGATGTTTTTGGTCCCGGTATGATTTCGAATAATTTTAAGTAACGGGCCGGGTTAAAGAAGTGGGTTCCGCAGAAGTGTTTCTGAAAATCTTCGCTGCGTCCTTCGCTCATAAATTTAATTGGAATTCCGGAGGTGTTCGAAGTGATTAGTGTTCCCGGTTTGCGGAATTGCTCGATTTGTTCAAATACTTTTTGTTTGATATCCAAACGTTCTACTACAACCTCTATGATCCAGTCGACGTCTTTAATTTTGGCTAAATCGTCTTCCGTATTACCGGTAGTAATCCGGCTGGCAAATTTTTGATCATAAATAGGAGAGGGTTTCGATTTTAAAGCGTTTGCAAGATGTTCGTTAACAACCCGGTTTCGGACCACTTTGCTTTCTAATGTCAATCCTTTTTTTTGTTCAGCATCGGTTAATTCTCTCGGAACAATATCCAGAAGTAATACTTCCACACCGATATTGGCAAAATGGCAGGCAATACCCGATCCCATAATTCCCGAACCAATAACCGCAACTTTTTTGATTAGTCGTTTCATTTGTAATTACTGTTTTCTTTGTTTGTATGATCCCGAACGAGTTGATCATCAGGAATCAATTAGTACTATAATTATTTAGAATCCTCTTCCGAATTGAATATGGTTTTATCCAAAATCAATTCGTTGATGATCTCGGCAACTTCCATGAAGTGGTTGAGCTTTTCTTCGCTGATGTTTTGTTTTACGGTCTCATTGAATTTTAAAACGGTGGCTTTGGAAAGTTCGCGTTTTTCTTTTCCGAGTTTGGTCAGGTAGATCAATACACCGCGACCGTCGACCGGATTTTTTTTACGGATTATCAGCCCTTTATCTTCCATCGATTTTAAGGTTCGCGTCAAACTCGTCGCTTCCATTCCCATTTTGGGACCTAAAGCGGTCGATGGCGTTCCGTTTTCCCGATCGATGCTCAATAATGCAAATCCTGTAGCCATCGTGGCGCCGTATTTGGTTGCCTCTTCGTTGTACATTCGTGCAACTGCCTGCCAGGTTGCGCGTAAAACATAATCTATTGTTTTATCTTTCATTTTTCTTCAGTGATTTCAAATATACAAAAAAATACTATGCATGCATAATATAGTGAAATTAATTTTAAGTTAAATAAAAAAAAACTCCTCGGGTATGAGGAGTATATTTATTTTTTTAAGAGTTCTGGTAGATTTTATCATAGAGATTCTGGTATTTCTCTTTGATGATCTTTCTTTTGAGTTTTAGCGTCGGTGTAAGTTCGCCACCATCGATAGACCAGACATTTGCGGTGAGTTCAAATTTTTTGATTTGTTCCCAATGACCGAATTTTTTATTGATATGATCTACTTCTTCTTTGATTCGTTCGATAACCTGTTCGTTGGCTACAATCTCTTCGTTGGTGGTTCCTATAGCAAGGTGTTTTCGGCTTGCCCATTCTTTTAGGAAGTCAAAGCTTGGCTGAATAAAGGCCGCCGGCATTTTTTCGCCGTCACCAATAACCATGATCTGCTCGATAAAGCGGGATTGTTTCATGGTGTTTTCAATAATCTGCGGAGCGATATATTTTCCACCGGATGTTTTGAACATCTCTTTTTTACGGTCGGTTATTTTAAGGAAACCTTCGCTATCGATTTCTCCGATGTCGCCCGTATGGAAATAACCATTCTGTAGCGCTTCTGCGGTTTTTTCTTCATCCTTATAATACCCCATCATAATGCTTGGGCCTTTGCATAGGATTTCTCCATCTTCGGCAATCTTTACTTCCAGGTTGTCCAGTACTTTTCCAACAGTGCCAATTTTGAATCCGCGGTTGCGTTGGTCGTTTACGGCAATTACCGGTGATGTTTCGGTCAATCCGTAGCCTTCCATAATCGGAATTCCTGCTGCGGCAAAAACCCGGGTTAGTCGCGGTTGTAAAGCAGCACTACCGGAAACCATCAGTTCCAGTTGTCCGCCAAGACCTTCCTGCCATTTGCTAAAGATCAGTTTGCGGGCAATGGATAGTTTCTTTTCATACCACCAACCATTTTCGCCATAGGGTTTATAATGTAGTCCTAAATCGATCGCCCAGAAAAACAGTTTTTTCTTGATACCGCTTAAATCGGTTCCTTTAGCGTAGATTTTATCGTATACTTTTTCCAGTAAACGCGGAACGGCTGTCATTACATGTGGTTTTACCTCTTTTAGGTTATCGCTCATCTTGTCGATGCTTTCGGCAAAATAGATTGAGATTCCATAATATTGGTATAGGTATAAAATCATTCTTTCGAAAATATGACAAACGGGTAAGAAGCTTAATCCGCGTGTGCTTCCGGCTCGTAAGGGTACGCGTACCGAACTTGCCAATACGTTCGAAACGATATTTTGGTGACTTAGCATAACGCCTTTCGGTCTTCCTGTTGTTCCGGAAGTGTAGATTAAAGTCGCTAAATCGGTGGTGACAATACTGTTTTTTCGGTCTTCAACCTCCTGTTGGTTGCTTTCGTCTTTTCCTAATTCCAAAACTTCGGTCCAGTTTTTACAACCGTCAATTACATTATAGGAGTAAATTTCTTTTAAAGAAGGTACATTGTGACGGATTGCATTGATCTTATTAAAAACCTCAATATCGGAAATAAAGCAGTATTGTGCTTCCGCATGGCCTAATATATATTGGTAATCTTCTTCGGAAATGGTTGGATATACCGGAACAGTTTGAGCACCGGTTTGTAAAACCCCGATATCGGTAATGTTCCATTCCGTTCTGTTGTTGGAAGAGATAATTGCAATTTTATCGTTTTTCTGGACTCCCATTCGCAAAAGTGCTCTGGAAAGTGCATTGGCCTTATCCAGATATTCTTTGGTGGAAGTCTTAATCCATTCTCCATTATATTTGGTTACCAAGGCATCCGGCAGGTTGTATTTTTCCAGTTGATAGTATGGAAAATCAAATAAACGTGTAACGTCAGTCATGTTTTGCGCATTTAGTTACTGCAAATTATAAAAAAAACTCAAATCAAAAAATTTAAAATTCATAATTGTGGAAGTGGTATCGGTAATTTTGTAATTTTGATTCCTTTATAATTTTGATTTTGTAACTTTTATATGAATTCCAATTATCGTATCCAGGAATATAAGGCTTTATTCTATCGGCTTTTTTTAGCGTATCTTTTCTATTTTATTGCCCGATTGCTGTTCTTTGTTTATAATTACAAAATGCTGAAGGTGGATTCGGTTTCCGATTTTCTGGCTTTGGCTTATCATGGAATGGTTTTCGACACGGCGGCTATTTTATATCTGAATGCGCTTTTTGTTGTGTTTTCGATCCTTCCGCTATGGATTACGACCAAAAAAGGATATCAAACGTTTTTGTTTTATCTCTATTTTGTGTTTAACCTGATTGGATATGCAACTAACTTCCTTGACTTTATCTATTATCGTTTTACCTATGCCCGAACGACAATTGCTTTTATGGATATCATTAAAAATGAATCGAATAAAGGGAATATGTTTTCGCGTTTTATCGTGAGCTACTGGCATGTATATGTCTTGTTTTTTGTGTGTGCTTTTCTTTGGATTTACCTGTATAAAAAGGTAAAAGTAAAAGAAGTGGCGCATGAAAATAAATTGAAATATTTCCTGTCGTCGCTTTTGGGATTGGTAGTGATTGCGGTTATGGCTGTGGGCGGAATCCGCGGTGACTTTAAAAAGAGTACGCGTCCGATTAATATTGTGGATGCGAATCGTTATGTAACCAAACCGGAACATGCCGATATTGTACTGAATACGCCTTTTTCGATTATCAGAACCATGCGTACGACCAGTTTTAAAAAGGTGGATCTGGTAGCACCGGAAGTGGTGCAACGCGAATTGGAACCGATTAAACAGTATCGTAATAATCCGAAAACCAAACCGAATATTGTCATCTTTATAACCGAAAGTTATGGTAGAGAGTATATTGGTGCGTTTAATAAGGATACTAAAATTCCGGGATTTGTAAGTTATACGCCGTTTATTGATTCACTGGCGCAACACAGTCTTATTTTTTCGAATGCTTTTGCAAACGGAAGTAAGTCGATTCATGGAATGTCTTCGGTTTTGGCCGGGATTCCTTCTTTCCAGGATGCTTTTACCTCATCACCTTATCCGAAACAGAAAATCCAGTCGTTGGTTTCGACTTTAAAAGAAGAAGGATATGATACGTCGTTTTTCCACGGAGCGCCAAACGGTTCGATGGGATTCCTTGGATTTGGAAATATATTAGGTTTTGATCACTATTATGGTAAAACGGAATATAACAACGATGCCGATTTCGACGGTTCCTGGGGAATATGGGATGAACCTTTCTTCCAATATATGAAGCAGACGTTTGATGCGAAAAAACAACCGTTTATGGGGACTATTTTTACCGTATCGTCGCACGAACCGTTTGTGGTTCCTGAAAAATTTAAAGGAAAGTTTCCAATGGGTACGGTGCCAATGCATCAGGTTGTAGGCTATACGGATTATGCGTTTAAAAAATTCTTTGAAGCGGCTAAAAAAGAACCGTGGTTCCAGAATACGATTTTTGTAATTACAGCCGATCATTGTAATCAGGTGGCCTATGATGAATATGCGAAGGTGATCAACCGCTCGGCGGTGCCTATTCTGATCTACAAACCGGATGGCAGCTTGAAAGGGGAGAATAAGGAGTTGGCGCAGCAAATCGATATTTATCCGACTTTATTGGATATGATCGGATACGACAAGCCATTCCGTAGCTGGGGAAGAAGTTTGATTGGAGAAAAAACGATTAAACCGTTTGTGATCAATTATAATGGAACGCAATATCAGTTCCAGCGCGGTAATTATATCTGTTTGTTTGACGGTAAGAAAGCGGCCGGGTTTTATGCGATTACGGATAAAGGATTGGAGAAAAATCTGATCGCCAACCGAAACAAGGAAATGGACGATTTAGAGATCGCCTGTAAGGCCTTTGTACAGGATTATTATGCTCGTATTATCGATAAGAAATTATACGCCGAATAAGCGGCTTAAAATTGCTAAAAATGAACTCCGGTAAAAGCCGGAGTTTTTTTATGTTAAGAATTCCATGGCTGATTACTATTGTATAATTTTGTAATACAAGAAGTAGTTAGCTTCTTACTGTTGTATGATGAATAATATATTTTCTGAAAGCCGCCAAATTGGAGTAGTGACGAATTTCTCTGAGCTTTTACATACCAATTTCAAAGGGGAAATGAATGCGCTTTGCTGGTGCAGAAATTTGGATGGCGATTTTAACGAAATTGTAGCCGGCTTATCTTTAAAAGAAAATATTACGGAAGTGTTTCCCGAAGATTTACTTGCGCTCCGGTTGTCGGAAAAGGGAAATATAGCAAGGGAAATAATCCTGAATGATTTGCAGTTATTGACTGATTTTGGAGCGTCCCCTTCTCTTAATTTACTGAAGTGTTATGAGCGCGATGATGAATTTGATTTTATATCGACTGATGTGTATTCATTTCATGTAGATCGTTCGCCTATTGCAACAGATACTTTTTTATGTACCTATCACGGAACAACGAGTGATATTGTTTCGAATTCGCAAGCCACGCAAAAAATTCTGATTCCGGAAATCCGGGCAAAGCTAAAGGATTTGTACGATGGGCCATCGGAAGGGTTTGATGACTTTTTAAAGGAAAATTATTTTGATCTGCATTATCAGGTACATGAGAATGCAGAACCTGTTAATTTGGGGATCGGACATCTTTGGAGGTTGGCCGTAGATCATCCAAAACAACAAGTGTTACCTTGTATTCATAGAGCGCCAGTAGAAAATGAAGGGGAATATCGGTTGTTGTTGATTTGCTAAGGAGATTCAAGACTGAGTTCCTTTTTTTATTGGAATGAAACTATAACTGATATAAAATAAAAAAACCGGATGTAAATCCGGGTTTGTGGGGAGAGCAGGATTCGAACCTGCGAAGACTTAGTCAGCAGATTTACAGTCTGCCCTCGTTGGCCGCTTGAGTATCTCCCCATTGGCTAACCAAGTGTTTCCTTGATTATTTCGAGTGCAAATATAGGACTGTTTTTTTAGTATGCAAACTTATTTCCAATATAATTTCTGACTTTTTTTTAAGCCGTTGTTGTTGAGGTGAATAAAAAAATCCCCGTAAGGGGATTTTTGTGTCAGGGCTTTATTTTGCTGCTAAAAGCTCCAATATTTTTGCTTTTAATTCGGCACCTCTAAGGTCTTTTGCTACAATTTTTCCGGAAGCATCCAGAATAAAGGTTTGCGGAATCGATTTTACATTATATTTTTCTGCAATCGGATCCTGCCAGAATTTTAAATTTGAAACTTGTGTCCAGGTTAATTTGTCTTTTGCAATCGCTTCTTTCCATTTATCGGCATCTTTGTCTAACGAAACACCGATGATGTTTAAACCTTGTGGGTGTAATTCGTTATATAAAGCTACTACATTAGGGTTTTCTGCACGACATGGACCACACCATGATGCCCAGAAATCGATGATCGTTACTTTTCCTAAAGATTCTTTTAACGATACGGTTTTTCCTTCCGGATTCGGAGCCGAAAAATCAGGAGCCGCTTTACCTACCTGTACCGCATTTTGTTTTTCTAAAAACTCCTTTACGGTTTTTCCGTGTTTGTTGTCTTTGGCTTCAGGTGTAAGTGCTTTATAAAACTTTTCAATTTTATCAACCGGTATTGACTGATACATCGTAAAGTTTTCCAATAGCATAACCGATAAGAATGAATCCGGGTGTTTCTCGATAAAATCTTCCGATTTTTTATTTAAAGCGTCCTGGAATACCATGTATTCTTTTCTAAGGCTGTTAACAGTAACTGTATCCTGAGATTGTTGTGCCATTGCCATTTTTTGGTTGTTGGCAATCTGGAAAGCCTGCATTTTTTTATAGATAACTTTCGATTCGTCGTTATATTTCTGGAACTGATCGTTAGTAACAGTTCCGGTAACGCGTGAATTACGGATAGAATCTTTTACAAAATCGACTTTGATTGTTCCGTTTTCCAATATAAAAGGTACCATGTCACCGATGTCCTGAATTCTCAGGAAACAAAATTCCGGTTTATCGGCTATTCCTTTAAATTCGAATTTTCCGTCTTTAATTTTTACAGTGTCTTTAGAGATAGGACCTAATTCGCTTTGTGTGGCAATAATAACCATTTTGTCATTATCGACTCCTTTAGCTTCTCCGGAAATGGTAAAACCATTGTCTTTTTTACAAGAAGCAAATACGGCAGCAATTGACAGTACTAAAAAAAGTTTCTTCATTGTTATTTTTAATTTGTTATGTTACAAATGTATTTAAAAACTGATTAAAAGTAGTTGCTAAATAGATTATTTTTAACAGTTGGATACACAAAGCCCCAAAATCGTATTGTTCCGATTTTGGGGCTTTTATAATTAATTTTGTGTGGAAGGACAGACAAATTTAGACAAGGCTACAGGAGTATTCCGGATTCCGGACATTCCTTTTTCAACATTGATGATGTTGTGATAACCTCTTGCTTTTAAAATGGAAGCCATAATTACCGAACGGTAGCCGCCGGCACAATGCAGGTAGAAGTCATTTTCTGTAGGTACTTCTGCTAATTGATTATTTACAAAATCCAATGGAATGTTGATCGCTCCTTCTACGTGTTCGGCACTGAATTCTCCCGGTTTTCGGGCATCAACTATGGTCAGTTTGGAAATATCTTTATCGGTTGCAAATTGCTCCGGAGTGATCGAAATAATATTGTCGGTTTCAAATCCGGCTGCTTTCCAGGCTTCAACTCCACCTGCCAGATAGCCCAGGCAATTGTCAAATCCTACACGCGACAGTCGGGTGATGGCTTCTTTTTCCTTGCCTTCTGTTACAATTAATAAGATCGGTTGTTGTACATCCATAATTAAAGCGCCTACCCACGGTGCAAAGTTGCCTTGTAAGCCAATAAAAATGGATCCCGGTATATGTTCTTTTACAAATTCACTTTCATGGCGTACATCCAGAATCAGTGCTTCCGACTGACCGGCTACTGTTTTAAACGCTTCCGGATTAAGCGGTGTATCGGCTTTTGCCATAACGGTTTCCAGACTGTCATAACCCTGAATATTCATCAGAACATTCTGAGGAAAATAGGCCGGTGGTGCTCCCAAACCATCCAAAAGTTCCGAAATAAATTCGTCTTTGGTCATATCGGCGCGCAACGCATAGTTTACTTTTTTCTGGTTCCCCAGCGTATCGGTCGTTTCCTTACTCATGTTTTTACCACAGGCACTACCGGCTCCGTGATTTGGATATACAATCAAATGATCCGGTAATGGCATGATTTTATGGCGTAGCGAGTCGTATAACATAGACGCCAGTTTTTCCTGTGTTAAATCGGATACCAGTTTCTGTGCCAGATCCGGACGTCCAACATCACCAATAAATAAGGTGTCTCCGGTTATAATCCCGTGCATTTCGCCGTTTTCATTCAATAATAAATAACAAGTACTTTCCAGCGTATGTCCGGGCGTATGAATGGCTTTTACCGTGTAGTTTCCAATTTTAAACTCCTGACCATCTGTAGCGATCGTCGCTTCAAAACTGGGTTGTGCGGTTGGACCGTATACAATTGTAGCACCGGTTTTTTGTGCCAGATCCAAATGTCCGGAAACAAAATCGGCGTGGAAATGGGTTTCAAAAATATACTTGATCGTTGCGTTGTCTTTGGTCGCTTTATCAATATAAGGCTGTACTTCGCGAAGCGGGTCAAAAATGGCTGCTTCACCGTTGCTCTCCAAATAATAGGCGGCATGAGCGATACATCCGGTATAAATCTGTTCTATTTTCATAATTGCATTTTTTTATTTTGTGTAAAGATAAGGGGTTGCTTTTTTTCGAAAAGTGACTTTTGTCACAAATGAAAACTTTCCTTAAGCAGAATATAAACCGCCATAGTAAGGACAAACCATCCAAAACCTTTTTTTAATTGTGTTTCGTTAACAAACCTGTTAAGGTAAATCCCTGCAAAGATACCGAAAACCGATACCAAAGAAAAAGTTAAAAGAAATGTCCAGTCGGCATTTAGATTTTCCAGGTCTCCGGTAAAACCAATTAAGGAGTTTATCGCGATGATCAATAAAGAAGTGCCAACAGCTTTTTTCATTGGAAGTTTTGCAAAGAAAACCAGGGATGGAATGATTAAAAATCCACCACCGGCGCCAATTAATCCGATAACCACTCCAATCAGAAAAATCTGCGGAATGAGTAAGAGGAAATTGTTTTTTGAGGTATCTGCTTCGGTCTCATCACAGCTGGTTTTTTTTCGAAGCATCGCCAATGCTGCCAGAAACATGATAATTGCAAAAAATCCCATCAAAAAGGTGTCTTTTGACACTATGAGAAAGTCTGTTTTTATAAGGATATCCGGTATCGCCGGAACTAAAAAACGACGGGTAAGGAAGACCGCAATAAACGACGGAATCGCAAATAAAAAAGCAGTTTTTACAGCAACCATTCCGTTAAAATAATTGCGAATGGCTCCAAAACCGGAAGTTGTGCCAACAATAAACAGGGAATAGGCTGTAGCCGTAACCGGCGGAATTCCCAAAAGATAAACCAGTACCGGAACCGTCAGGATGGAACCACCACCACCGGTTAGCCCTAAAATCAATCCGATGCAAAGTGCACCGATATACCCAAAAAACGATTCCATTTTAAAAAACAAGAATTTCGATTTTGTTACGGTGTAATTTGATTTTCTGTTCGTCCTGCAGATGCTTTAGCAAACGGGATATTACCACCCGGGAAGTATGCATTTCGGAAGCGATTTCCTGATGTGTTGTACTGATTTCGGTGGTTCCCAATACCTTTGCTTTGTCGGTAATAAATTTATACAAACGTTCGTCCAGATTCATAAAGGCAAGCGTGTCGATGGCCTCCAGCATTTCCATTAAACGGGCGTTATAGCTTTCGAATACAAAATTTCGCCAGGAAGCGTATTTTACAACCCATTCTTCCATTTTGGCAATGGGAATCAGAACCATTTCGCCATCGGTTTCGGCAATAGCGCGGATTTTACTTTTGTTTTTTCCCATACAACAACTCAAAGTCATCGCGCAGGTATCGCCTCGTTCTAAAAAATAAAGCAATAGTTCGTCTCCATTGGAATCTTCACGCATGATTTTGATTGCACCTTTTAACAGGAGTGGCATCCATTCTATATTTTCTCCTATTTCTATAAGGTAGTCGTCGGCTTTGAATTTTTTATAACTGGAAATTGAATTGATTTCTTCCAGCAGGGCTTCTTCAAAAATGAAGTCGTACGATTCGAATAAGAGTGCTTTCATATAGTATTTTTTGTAAAGGTATCTTTTTGAAATGAAACTTGATGTAACATTTGTTTCAAAAGGGATAAAGATAACTGTTCCGATTTTATGTTGTAATCCGGACAAAAATGTCTTTTTAAAACGGAAATGTAAAACCCATCGTTTATGAGGAATTGAAAGGCGGTAAACGGGCGTTTAAATTATGTTAATTTATTGGGTAATTCGTTTTTGCTTCAATTTTAAAACTATATATTTGTATGCTTTTTTACAGAGCAATCTAACAAACAAACAAAAGTAAGTTGTAAATTATTAAATAGTATGGCAACAGCACAAAAGCCGAAGGCTAGCATGTATGAAAATGTTAAGAATCAGTTTGAAAAAGCTGCTTCTGTGATGGGACTGGATGAGACTGTTAAAAAAATCCTTTCTGTTACGAATAACGAAATTGTTGTTCATTTTCCGGTGAAAATGGATAACGGAACAGTCGAAATGTTCACAGGGTACAGAGTACAACACAATAATGTTTTAGGACCTTATAAAGGAGGTTTACGTTACCACGCAACGGTTGATATCGATGCTGCAAGAGCATTGGCTACCTGGATGACGTGGAAAACATCTTTGGCCGGACTTCCGTATGGAGGTGGTAAAGGTGGTATCCAATTGGATCCAAAAAAATATTCACAAGGCGAATTAGAGCGTATCACGCGTCGTTTTGCGTATGCTTTAGGAGATAATATCGGACCGGAACACGATATCCCGGCTCCGGATGTTAATACCAATGCACAAATGATGGCTTGGATTGCCGATACGTATATGTCGACAAAAGCACCGGCTGAACGTTCTAAAAACCAACACGTTGTTACAGGTAAACCTGTAGGATCAGGTGGTTTGGAAGGTAGAGACCGTGCTACAGGTTTTGGTGTGGTAGTAACATTGGAATCTTGGGCTAAGTTAAGAGGAACTTCTCTAGAAGGTAAAAAATATATCGTTCAGGGGTTTGGTAACGTAGGATACTGGGCTGCTCACTTTATGAACAAAAACGGGGCGATCCTTGTTGGTGTTCAGGATGCAACCGGAACTATTTACAACCCGGAAGGAATTGATCCGGAAGCTTTATTGCGTTTCCAGGCCGATAATAATACCATTTCAGGATACAAAGGTACTCAGGATTATAAAGCAGATGAATTCTTTGGAATTGACTGTGATATCGTGATCCCGGCTGCTTTAGGTAACCAGATTACTGCTGAAAACGCTGATTCTATCAAGGCTCAGGTTATCGCTGAAGGAGCTAATGGTCCTATCGATACGGATGGTGAAACAGTTTTATTAGCAAAAGGAATCGAAATTATTCCAGACATCTTATGTAACTCAGGAGGTGTAATTGGAAGTTATTTCGAGTGGTTACAAAACCGTAACGGAGAAATCTGGACTATGGATGACGTAATCATCAAGTTAAGAAAGAAATTGGAAGATGCATTTAGCAAAGTGGTTTTAACTGGAAGTCAGTATAAAACAGACTGGAGAACAGCTGCTTATGTTCAGGCATTAGCCCGAATTGAAATGGCATACAAACAAAGAGGTATTTTCCCATAATTGGGTAGAACATATACTAAGAAAAGGGACTGTTATACAGTCCCTTTTTTATTTTTATTTATTTGATAATATGACTTAATGCCATACAAAACCATCCGAAAAACAGGAGTAGGCCGCCAATAGGCGTTATAGGCCCCAGAAATTTTAATTTCTTACCGCCAATACTACTCAGACACAAACCATAAATACTAAACGAAAATAAAAACGTACCTATTATAAAAAAACAGGCCGTTGCTATTTCAATGGTTTTGGAAAAAGTAAACAAGTTGCTGATTAACACCAATGCTAAGGCGTGATACATCTGGTATTTTACACCGGTTTCAAAACTGGCAAGCGTTTTGGTACTTAGTTTCTTTTGCAGGATATGTGCTCCAAATGCTCCGAAAATAACGGCTAAACCGCCATAGCAGGCACCAATAGTGAGTATGGTCTCTTTCATAATTGTTCGTTGTTTGGTGGGAAAGTAGTTTTAGTATTACAAATATAAGGGGGAGAAGCCAAACCGCCAATTAAAATTCTTAAATCTGCATTTAGTATCTTTGCCGGATGAACGGGAAAGTGTACAATAAAACAAATTTTTTTAAGCATACCTTTTGTATTTTTAAGGAGGTTGCTCCCGATGCAATACAAGAAAAAAAGTTTCACTATAATAGTAAATCGGGTAGTAGTTATTATTTTACAGATGAAGGTGTATACCGAAATTCCAACCATTGGGGAAGAGCGGCCAATTGTCGTTGGCGTTTGCTGCCTTTAATGGATGGTAAAACGAATAATGCCACAGCCAAAACCGGCTATGCAAAGTGGACGGATTTTTATCCGAATAATGAAACCGAAAATTTGTTTTATATCGAATGGAATCCCGAAACGGATGCGATTCATTTTCAGCATAAATCCAATCCGGAATACGATGGTAAAGCCGTTTTGCGCAATGCTGCCGAAACAACCAAACGTATACAATTGATCAAAAAACTTTTTGAAACCGATAGCTGGGCCGATTATCTTAAGTATGACGATTTTGAGGCTTTACGGAAAACGATTACGGAAGCTTTAATCACAACAAATAAAACCCTGCAACAAATCAAACAACCCTTTTTGTAATGAGTCGGCAAAACGAACAAAATCGAAAAAAACATAGTAAGAAAATCAACGAAAAGCGTTTGCGGGAACAACGTTCGGAATCCGACCGTAAAGCAAAACTAAAATTGATTTTGCAAAAATTTAATTCCGATACCCATGAATCCTAATTGTTATTGCGGGAATCCGATACCGTTTTCCGACTGTTGCGAACCGTATATCAAAGGAAATAAAGCAGCGCCTACAGCCGAAACACTAATGCGTTCCCGCTATTCGGCCTATGCGGTTCATGCGATTGAGTACCTACTCAAAACTACGCATATTTCACAACGCAAATACCATTCGAAAAAAGATATCGAACAATGGGCGGTAACCAACCAGTGGGTAAAACTGGAAGTACTAAAGGCTACCGAAAAAACAGTGGAGTTTAAAGCTTACTTTCTGGATACCCAATTACAACCACAGGTTCACCATGAAAAGTCGACATTTAAACAACAAAACGGGAATTGGTTTTATGTAGACGGGAAATTCTACTAAAGCTATTTCTTAATTGAATAATGATCAAATACGGCTTTGGAGACCTTTGCTATGATCGCATTGTTAGTTGTATCGTCTTCCATCGAATTTTTTACGAATACAGCAATAGCGTAGGTTTGTCCGCCGGGTAAAAAAACGATTCCGATATCGTTTTCGGCTGCTTTTAAACCTTCTTTACTGCGAAAGGAACTACCGGTTTTATGCGCCACGAGTATGTCTTTGGGTAAAAGTCCTTTTATTTTATCTGGACCGGTTTTGGTACCTAGCATCACGTTTAACAGGTAATCATATGAGGTAGGTGATAGAATTTTCATCTGATAAAATTGCTGTAACAGTTGTACGGCCGCCAGTGGCGATGTCGTATTCAGATATTGATTTTCCCATTTTAGGTGCATTTCTTCTTCGGTAGCAGCGATACGCGTGTCTTTTATTTTTAGGTTTTTAATATAGCGATCTACTTTTTTGGTACCACCGGCCAGTCGGAATAGGATGTCACAGGCGTTATTATCACTTAGAGAAACCATATAACTTAAAAGTTCACTCAGCTTGATGTTAATATTGCCATATGGGTAATTTTCGCGAAGCGGACTATGGGTGTTTTCCAATAATTCGGATTTTTTTACAAAAATCTCCTGATCCAGTCGTAATTTTCCTTGATCAACCAAATGCAAAACAGCCAGCGCGACATGGAATTTATAGACACTTAGGGTTGGATAATCCGGTGTGTTGTTAAAGGTTACTGTGTCTTTTGTTGTAAAATTATATACGGCAATACCAACGGTCGCTTTTTTATCTTTTACGATTTCCTGGAATTGTGCTTTTAATCGGCTAGTTTGCGCCAATAAATTAGCTCCGAAGAAGAGAGCGAAAATAACCGGTAAAATTTTAAAAGATTTCATATTTGAGTAGTATTGAGTATGTATATGTCCCGTTGGCTTTGTAGAGTTGAGGATTTTATTTCCAAATTATTTCATGAGAGTTGAAAATAAATATATAAAAATGCCTTTAAATTTTGCTGAAAAACTTCAATTCATTAAAACTGCTACTAAACTCTCTTCTTTTTTACATTCCATAATATTTTTTAATTGCTTCTGCTAGTAATGTACCTGCTGCCCCAATTCCAACATTCCAACTACCGTTAATAGTTTTATTTATCATTTTAGCAATCCAAGTATTTACCTTAATACCAAATTTTTCATTTTGATAATCAGGAGTTTCTATGTCAATTATTTCAACAATTTCTTTAGTATCTTCTTCACTCAAGCCAATATCTTTTAAATGATTAATTAAATCTTCTTTATTTGCTTTATTAATATTTGAAGAATTAGTAATCTTTGAATTTTTTCCTGTATTTAAAATATTTCCATCACCATTAATAATTGTATTATTTACAATGGATGATATTTCTTCCTTTTTCATTTTTAAATCTTTTATTTCTGTTAAATCACCATATTCGCCATCAAGTTTAAGCATAAAGTCTAACAATTTGTTTCTAATGTTTGTAATGATTTCAATAATAGAATTTTTAGATATAGATTTGTATACTGAAGTAATTTGAAGGTATGGATTTCCCATGCTTTGCCAATTGTCTTCAATTATTGAAGATAATTCTGCTCTAACAGCGGCACTTAAAGTTGATGATTTTTCGTTACTTACTAAACTTTCCAATGAAGAAATACTTTCTGTGAAGTTAGTAGTTCTTAGTTTTTTTTCAAAAGTCTTATCTAAACCGGTAGTTGGAATTTGAATGTTTGTATATTTTGTATATTCGTTAAGAATATTTCCTTTAAGTTCATTTTGAATTTCTTTACGATAGTCTGGTAGTTCATTTGTATTTTTATATCCTGATAATTCATTGTTCACCCAATTTAATAGTTCTTGGTTTTGTATTCTACTTGCTAAAACTTTAGTTTTTAATAAAGCTGAATTCAAAGACTTTTCTTCATCTATTAAATCATTAATAATTTGACTAATTAATTCCATTATATTTTTGTGAGCTATATTATTGATATAATCAAATTTACGATAAATTCAATTCCGATTTTATAAAAAAAGCCTTTTAGTTTTGGGCTAAAAGGCTTTATAATAGGGTATGTTTTTGCTTATAGCTTATTCATATTTCCGGCTAAGGTTTCGATAAATTTACTGATTGGTCCTTTAACCATCATCGCCATCATCGGGTTAAATTCGCCTGTAAATAACAATTGAACTTCCGATGTGTTGGCGGTTAACGTATTAATGTTTGCCGTTAATGTAAAAGGTAATTTGTCGCTCGCAGCACCCAAAACAACTTTGTTTGGAGCCACTTTATCTTTCATTTTTAATTTGATCTCCGGCATACCTTTTAATCCGAAGATAAAAGCGTTTTCATCCAATACTTCGAATTTAGCAATGTTCTCCGGCATTAATTTCTCAAAGTTTTTTACATCGGTAAGCGCATCAAATAAATATTGGGCGGATTTTTCTACGTTAACTTTTGGGCTTTCTAAATTCATATTCTGTATTGGTTTTTTGCTAAATTAGGTTTATTACACTTCGATTCCCCAGGTCGACGGGTTCTGACGCCATTCTTTTAGGGTTTCGTGTTCTTCTTCAGTGATGTATTTTTTTTCAACAGCTGCTTCCAGTAGCGTGTCGTAATTTCCAAGGGTATAAAGGTCGACATTGGCCGCTTTAAAATTATCCTGAGCCAGATCAAAACCGTAGGTAAAGATGGCAACCATTCCTTTTACATTTGCACCGGCTTCTTTTAAGGCTTCTACCGCCATTAAACTACTTTTTCCGGTACTGATAAGGTCTTCGATAACCACTACGTTTTGTCCTTTTTGTAAAAAGCCTTCCACCTGATTTTGTCGGCCGTGTTTTTTAGGCTCCGGGCGTACATAAACAAAAGGAAGTCCAAGATATTCCGCTACCAGTATTCCAATACCAATAGCTCCGGTTGCCACTCCGGCAATCACATCGGGCTTGCCAAATTCTTTTTCGATATGTTTGGCAAATTCATCACGGATATAATTCCGGATCGGTGGAAATGAAAGGGTTATACGGTTATCGCAGTAAATTGGCGATTTCCATCCAGAAGCCCATGTAAAAGGATTTTTTGGATTTAATTTAATTGCGTTTATTTGTAAAAGCAATTCGGCAGTTTTTTTAGCTGTGTCTGTATTAAAAATCATAGTACAAATGTATAAAGTTTTTGTGAACGACAAACCACTTTTCTTGACAAATCAGATTGTTAAAGAAACCGATTTTCAGCTTTTTCTTTTAGAAAGTGTGGATATCAAGCAAGTTATTGTAAAAATGTTTCAGAATAAGATTCCAAAAGCTTTTTTGTATTATCCTGATGAAAAGGAAATTATGAAAAAACTAAAAGCCAAAATTCCGGTGGTAAAAGCCGGTGGCGGATTGGTTTACAATAAAAAAGGCGAGGTGCTTTTTATCTTCCGAAACGGGAAATGGGATCTGCCAAAAGGAGGTATTGAAAAACGGGAGGAAATCGACGAAACTGCCATCCGTGAAGTAGAGGAAGAAACCGGCGTAACCGGCCTTAAGATTGTGCAGAAACTGCAAAAAACCTATCATGTTTTTAAACGAAACGGTCGCTATAAATTAAAAGTGACCCATTGGTTTGAAATGAAAACCGATTTTGACGGTATTCCGCAGGGTCAGATTGAAGAAGGTATCGAAAAAGTCGCCTGGTTAAAACCCGATGAGATTAAAGAAGCACTGACCAATTCCTATGAAAACATTAAATTATTGTTTGAAACCGAAAAGGTAACTGAATAAAAAAAGCCGGAATCTCCGGCTTTTTTTAATTTAAGATGCGATATACGGGATATTGCATATGTGATTTTTCATAATATTTTGAATTGCGATAGACCCAATCCAGTTGAGCATCACCGCTATTTTCAAATTTAGGATCGCTTTTTCGCTTTTCGTCCAATGCTTTTTTTAGTTCCGGATTTTCAAGTAGCAATTGTTTGGCCACATCTTCAAAAACATAAGGGGAATAGTATTCCTTTTGCTGTAAAATCGCATCAAAGAAATTCCAGTTAAAATACGAATCTATCGCTTCGGGTTCCAAAGTTTCCAATAGGAATTTGACATTCTTTTGTTGTGTCGGAATCAGAAAATCGCCTTTTTTAAAGGCTTGTTTTACAGTAGTTTTGATAACGTTGGTATTCGAATGGGCATAGTGTCCTTCGAAAGCGGAATTTCCGGTTTTATAATCGGTTATGCGATAACTTTCAACCGTGATAATACTATCCTGTTGCAGGCGTTTCATCGTGATGTTGTTTAGTTTTAGCAAATCGGTTACATTCCACCATTGTTTCGGGATAATGTAGTATTCCGGAATACTAACCTGTTTTTTAGGTTTATAAAGTTCATAATGCGGAATCATTTTTTTGAAAGGTTTATTTCGGTCGTAATACAAACGGGGTTTGCCTGAAACGTCGCTCGGTTTGTAGTTGCCTTCATAGCCCAAAAACGGAATCTGAGTCACTTTAGCCGAATCGATTTCCCATTCTATGGTATATTTTGCATTTGGTTTATAGGCTTCTAGGGTTTCCTGACGGATGTTTTTTATCGTCTGATAATGTACATCTGTATAACGAAGCGTACTTAACATATATTCGTAAGTTACTTTTACGCGGTCACTGTATTTTTTTAGCATATGGGTTTCGACCATAGCGCCAAACGAATTGAATAAAGACGCATAACCGGTCGAAAAACGGGCGGTTTCCATGTTTTTAGCAAAACCGTTTTCCGGGGTTTTATTGTAAATATTCACATAAGGTACCGGTTCTATTTTTTTGGATTGCAGGTCTTTTAAAATGGCCGGGTACATTTCGCTGTTAAAATACGTTCCGGCTTTTCCGCCTAATTTCTGATAGTGTGTCGCAATATATGTCAGTGTATACTGGTAATCGGCACCGTTACTGACGTGGTTGTCGATAAAAACATCCGGATAGACCAATTGGAAGATTTCGGCAAAACTGCGGGCGTTTCGGGTATCCGATTTGATAAAATCCCGGTTCAGATCATAATTGCGGGCATTACCACGGAAACCAAAAGATTCCGGTCCGTTTTGGTTGACACGCGACGTAGAATTACGGTTTAACGCACCACCGATATTGTAAATCGGAATCGTTACCACAACTGTATTTTTGGGAAGTGCAATCTTTCCGGTTGCCAGATCGCGGAACAACATCATGGTTGCATCGATACCGTCGGGTTCACCGGGATGAATTCCGTTGTTGATCAAAAGTGTGGCTTTGTCCTTTTGTATACTGGCAAAATCAAATGTTTTACCGGGATTAAAGGTTACGATATGTAACGGCTCACCACTGTCGGTTAATCCCATCGTTCGCATGGAAATGCTTTCGAAATTTTTGTCCAGCATTTCATAATAGGCTATGGTTTCTTCGTAGGTAGCGGTTTGATTTCCATTCCCTTTTTCGTAGGGTGTTGCATACTTTTGCTGCGCTAGTAATGGAAGGCATTCCAGTAAAAAAAGAAGTACAATTTTATATGTTTTTTTCATTCGAATAATGCGGTTTGTAATTTTTGTATTTGTTTGTGGTAAATGTAAGATTTATTGCGTTGTAAATTAGCTGATTTTCGAATAAAAGGAGTTCACATTGTTATCGAAATTATAAACCAAAATTGAAGTTAGGAGGTACAATTTTTTATTAATCGGATTGTATTTTGTGAGTATGGGTTTTAAATAATCTTTTTTTATAGGATATTTCGTTAAATTAATTGCTTTTTTAGGGAATTGTTTTTTTTATGATTAGATTCGCGTTTGTAACTCAAAAAAACATTTAAACATGAAAAAAATTACCCTTTTATTCTTATTTTGTTTAACATCTCTTGCGATAAATGCGCAAACTGTACTAACTCATTCGAGTTCTCAGGCAATTAATGGTAATACTGTAGCTTGTGGAAACAATACCACAGCAACGTCAAGTGACAACCGTTATTACAGAGCTTTTAACCTGACTTCAATGGGAGTAACCACAGGTTTTAATTTAGCTTCCATCCAATTTGGAGTAGCTTCATTAACGGCACCAAGCGGTTATGTAGTTACCGTGAAAGCGTATACTACTACAGCCAGTTTCCCAACAGGATTTCCTGCAACAGGATATACATTGTTAGGACAGGCAAACTATACCGTTCAGGCGGCTAATGTTGGAACAATTGTAACAGTACCATTAACAGGAACGGTTCCTGCAAACTCAACATTGGTGGTTGAAGTAGGTTATGCTGCAGCAGCAACCGGAGTAAATATTTCATTAGGATCGAATACGGCAGCTCAAACGGGGCCTAGTTATATTGCTTCAACAGCTTGTAGTATTGCTACACCTACAGACGTAGCGCTTATTAACTTCCCGGATGTACACATGGTGATCAACGCTGTTGGTACAACGCTTGGTGTTAATGAATTCGCTTCAAAATTAGTATCTGTTTTCCCGAACCCGACTTCAGGTTCTTTTACAGTGCAAATGCCTAACGAATTGCAAATTAACAAAGCGGCTTTAGTAGACGTTTCCGGAAAACAATTTGCCGTTTCTGTAAGCAATGGAAATACAATTGATATGGCTGGATTTGCAACTGGAATCTATATTTTAAATTTAGAAACAGCTGAAGGTACTTTGGTTAAGAAAATTGTAAAACAATAATCAACCGTTACCGTATAAAAATAAAAGTCGCCCTCGAGCGACTTTTTTATTTTAGAACTACCGAATCGGGTACCAGGACACGATAATCACCGTTATTCCGGATTACATCGCGAACAATACTGGAACTGATATAAGACGTACTGGCAGCGGTTAGTAAAAATACCGTTTCAATCTGTGATAGCTTACGATTGGTATGCGCAATGGCTTTTTCGAATTCGAAATCGGCTGGATTGCGAAGTCCGCGTAAAATAAATTGAGCATTTAATTTTTGACATAAATCTATCGTCAGACCGGTATAGGTAACCACACTTATCTTAGGTTCGTTTTGAAATGCATCGGTGATAAATTTTAAACGATCTTCCAACGAAAACATATATTTTTTCTCGGCATTTACACCAATGGCAATAACGATCTCGTCAAATAGCGGTAAAGCCCGGTTAATAATGTCGTAATGTCCCAGCGTAATCGGATCGAACGACCCGGGAAAGATAGCTTTTCTCATATTATTTCAGGGCTAGGGTAATGGCGTTGTCAAATAAATCCGTAAGCGAAATTCCGGCTTCACGGGCTTGTTGCGGTAAAATACTTTCGGTGGTTAATCCCGGAATCGTATTCATTTCAAGCATATGCGGTTCGCCGTTTACGATGATAAACTCACTACGCGAAAACCCTTTCATTTTAAGAACTTCGTAGGCGCGCTTGGCTACTGCATTTACTTTTTCGGTTAGTTCCGGAGTGATTCGCGCCGGAGTGATTTCCTGTGATTTTCCAAGGTATTTGGCTTCATAATCGAAGAAATCGTTTTCGGAAACAATCTCGGTTATCGGTAAAACTTTGATTTCTCCTTTATAATTGATCACACCAACCGAAACTTCTGTTCCGTCAAGGAAACTTTCGATGATGATCTCGTTGTCTTCTTTATAGGCATTTTCGATTGCCGGTAACAATTCGGCTTCGGTTTTTACTTTAGAAATACCAAAACTGGAACCCGACTTATTTGGTTTTACAAAACAGGGTAAGCCTACGGTTTTGATAATGCTAGCTGCGTCGATAGCATCGCCCAGATTCAGATAATAGGACGTAGCGGTTTTGATACCATATGGTTTTAAAACCGATAACAGATCGCGCTTGTTAAACGTTAGCGCTGCCTGATAATAATCGCAGGACGTTTGCGGAATTCCCAATAACTCAAAATAGGCCTGCATGAGTCCGTCTTCGCCCGGAGTTCCGTGAATGGCATTAAAAACAACATCAAACGACAGTGTGCTACCTTGGTAAACTACGGTAAAATCATGACGGTTTACCGGGTATTCGGTATTATTGTCGTCAACCATTACCCATTTGTCTCTGAAAATATGGATACGGTAGGCGTTATATTTTGATTTGTCTAAAAAAGAATAGACCACATTTCCACTGGTAAGGGAGATTTGGTACTCGCTGGAATAGCCTCCCATGATAATGGCAACATTTTTCATTTTGTTCCGTTTGAATAATGAGTTAGTATACTACAAAAGTATTATTATTTGTTGAATCATTCTGGTTTGTGATATAAAATATAAGGGGTTATGAAAGTAAAACCTCCAGTATTTTATATATTTGCCAAAATTCGAATATCTATGAGCTGGAAAAAGTTTTTAACTAGTTTTACATTCTTTAAACATGTAGCATTAGCATTAATTATTATCGTTGTTTTTGTGGTTTTAGTAATGCAATGGCTGGGTTATGCTACAAATCACGGGGAAGAAATTCCGGTGCCAAATCTGGGGAAAATGAGCGTTGAAAAAGCCGAAGAAAAATTAAACGATATCGACCTGGAAATCCATTTGCTGGATACGGTAGATTTTAGAGCAGATTTTCCACCATATTCTATCGTGGAACAGGATCCGCTACCAGGTGTAACGGTAAAAGACGGTCGTAAAGTATATGTTAAAGTAAACTCAGGAGGATATTCGCAGGTAACGGTTCCGGATCTGATCCAGAAAACCTATCGTCAGTCATTGTCCACTTTACGTGCATTGGGATTGGATGAAGGTACTATCAAATACGTACCGTATATGGCTAAAGATGTGGTTTTGGAAATGAAACAAAACGGAAAACCGTTAAAAGCCGGTGATAAAGTATTAAAAGCATCTAAAATCGATTTGGTTTTAGGAGATGGTAAAACCGGATATGTAGAGGAAACAGCAACGGACACTATTCCGGCAAAAGAACAGACAACAGAAAGTAATGCAGAATAATAATAGTATTGAAGATGCCGATTTAGAAGGCGAATTGTTCGAACATTATCGCTTTGAAGCCGCCAAAGGTCAGGCGCCTTTGCGAGTGGATAAGTTTTTAATGAACCTTGTTGAAAATGCAACAAGAAATAAAATTCAGCAGGCGGCAACCAACGGGAATATCTTTGTAAACGATATTCCGGTAAAATCCAATTATAAAGTAAAAGCGTTCGATGTGGTGCGCGTTCTGATGGAACAACCGCCATTCGAAAATATAATCATTCCGGAGAATATCCCGCTGGATATTGTCTATGAAGATGATCAGTTACTTGTGATCAACAAACCGGCCGGTTTGGTAGTACATCCGGGACACGGAAATTATACCGGTACATTGGTTAATGCATTGGCCTATCATTTTGAAAGTCTTCCGATGAATAGCAGTGAGCGTCCGGGATTGGTTCACCGTATCGATAAAGATACGACAGGTTTACTCGTAGTAGCCAAAACCGATCATGCGATGGCTTATCTGACCAAACAGTTTGCCGACAAGACTTCCGAAAGGGAATATGTGGCTTTAGTTTGGGGAAATATCGAAGAAGAAAGCGGAACGATCGAAGGTTACATCGGACGACATATGAAAGACCGTATGCAGATGTCGGTTTACGATAGTGAAGATTTTGGAAAACATGCCGTTACGCATTATAAAGTGCTGGAGCGCTTTGGATATGTAACCTTGGTTTCCTGTATTTTGGAAACCGGTCGTACGCATCAGATTCGTGCACATATGAAGCATATCGGACATACGTTATTTAATGACGAACGATATGGCGGCCATTTGATCTTAAAGGGAACGACGTTTACGAAATACAAACAGTTTATCGATAATTGTTTTAAAACTCTGCCACGACAGGCATTACACGCAAAAACACTTGGTTTTGAACATCCAACAACTAAAGAATTTATGCGTTTTGATACCGAATTGCCACAGGATATGAAAGAATGTATCGAAAAATGGAGAACGTACTCCAAATCCCATACGATGGAGGAGGAAGAGTAGAGTGTGGAATAAAGAATAAAGAGAATAGAACAAAGATTTTGTTCGCTTTGAAATAAAAACGCCCCGATTATCGGGGCGTTTTTGCGTTTAATTTTTAATAATCTTTTTATTGATAGTACTACCGGAAGTATCGGTTATCGTAACAATATAGTTGCCTTTTTGTAAAGCAGACAAATCAATTTGTTCGTTGTTTTTGATTTGTTTCCGGATAATAACGCGCCCGGTAATATCGGTTATAGCAATAGCATCGACAGAGCGGTTTCCAAACTGAATTTGGATAAAATCTGTTACAGGATTCGGGAAAATAACAACATCTTCGTCAGAATTCAAGACCAACTGATCAGGATTCTTAGATTTGGAATGTGGAGTATAATTTGGTAAAGGGGTTAAAGCCCATCGCTGACTACTATTTGAAGTTGTTTTTGGATTGGCCAATACAAAATTATTAAAATCATTATTGTTTGTTAAATACGAACGGGTATAGGCATTGTTAATTCGGTAACCGCCTTGTGGATCGGGAACGATTTTCCATTCCTGATTAGTCTGTACGGCTTGTGCAGCTGTTATTAAATATCGGCTCTGACATAAAAGTGATGGTCGCGCATCGAATGCGTTTTCCAAAAATTTAAGGTTTGCCATATTTTTTATCCTATAATGCCCAGTACCGGGAATTAATTCAATTTGCCAGATCTGCTCGTCGGAATTACTGTTTAAGGTAGTTGACGTAACATATCCCTGTTGTTGTTGCGGATCGGCCTGCATATAACGAAGATTGATTAAACTTCGGATTCTATAATAGCCATTGGCCACCGAAGTACTATAATTACCACCTTCCTGAAACGTAATATTATAGGCATATTCATTGGTTTGGAACATCGGTGTACCGTTTACGTTATAATCGGATAATTGTGTAATCAGTTGGTTGTTAACTTTGAAATTTTCAAAATGAACCCCGTTTACATAACGGTCACAACTCAATCCTTTTATAGAGGAAGGAAGTTCGCCGGTACCGTTATAAGAAAGGTTTTCAAAACGGATGTATTCCACTTTTTTACCATCGGTATTGGCTGCACCGTTTCCACCCGGTTCCACATGTATGGTTAACAAACGACCATTCGAAAAATCTTCTATCCGAATATCTTTAAAGAGAAAGTTACTACAGTTGTTACCATCGGCACAGTTTATTGATATGGCACCTACATAGTCCAGGTGAACGGTACCATCCGGATCAACCCAATTTTCATCATGTTCCAGTATATCGATGTTTTCAAAACGAATATTATAAATATCCCGATTATTTACAAGTGAATCGTTACCATGCCATCCTATGGTAATCGGATGCGCTTTGTCGGCATTTAAAATAGTGTTGGTAACGGTTATATTCAGCGCATGGTTGTTCTGATATGGTGGATTACCATCCCATGGAACCCGGCGGGAAGCGTATATCGAAATACTATCATCCGAAGTTCTGTTATAGCAATCGTTAATCGTTACATTACTGGTTCCTTTCATATGAAATCCGTCACCCCAACGGGCACGGGAAATTACTTTAACATTATTAATGTTGATATAATTACTATCGGTAAGCTCGACACACAATTGTTGTGAGTCAATTATCGTTATGCCATCAATGGAAACATTGTTACATCTTCTGATTGTTACTCCCTGTGTGTAGGCATAGTTGGGTAATAAAGTGTCATATTGTTTTTCATAATTCGAGAGGTCAATGATTCCGCGGCCATATATTTTTACATTGTTTACATCTTCGGCAATGATTCCGCCTTTTAGCGTTCCGCCGCCTTCAATATAAATTTCATCACCGGTATTAGCAATTATTTTGGCGTTATCGGACGTATAATACGATAGTACATCGTATGGTACAATTACAATGGCACCTTCTAGAATCTTGATTTTTTTTCCGGCTACGGCATTTAATGCTTTGTTGTAGATATGAATTCCGGGGCCATAGGTAACGGTTGCGGTTGTCGGGACGGTATAGTTAGCCATGGCATTGGCAAAAATCTGGAGGTTGTGATAGCGATAACCATCGATTTCAACGGAGAATTTTCCCGGATTGTTTAGGGTAAATGTAATTTTATTGTTTATGATTGACGGGGTAACATTTCTGGAAAGTGGCCGGATTTGTACCCTTTGATTTAGGTTTTGATTGTTATGGCGGTTACTGGTAATTTCGATTGTTACGGAACCGGAAAAGTCGAAAGCAACAAACGAAGAAGGTGAACTAACAGACAAATCTCCGATACTGCTGTTTACAAATGTGTTGTATTCAAATAAATCAACCCAGTCGTTGGTGTCGGCCTTTTTAACCCGAACGGAAAAGTCAGTATTCTGACCAATGGTATAATTTAAAGGTTTATTGTCCGATCCCATCGGAGGTGTTACCGGTGGATTAATGGTAATGTTTCCACTGCTTGGCGGTTGGTATGTTTTTAATTGGTTTTGTGCCTCAATAGAAATAGTGAAAAGAAGCAGTAATGTTAAGCACATCCTGCTTAACATTTGTAATGCGTAATGGTTCATAATAAATATAGATTTAGGTTAAGAAATAACAGTAAACTTTATGGTTTGTGGGAAATTAAAAGTAATGTTTATTTTGTAAATTCTTACAGAAACGTAGCGCTATATTTTGTTAATTATTTGAAAATCTATTCACTATGGTAGTCATGTATAAAAAAACGCCCCGATCATCGGGGCGTTTTCTGTTTTATTTATTTTTAGTGTCAATCCATTTTCTGGCGTTAACAAAGGCTTCGTGCCAAGGCGATACCTGATCCTCATGACCGGCCGGATAATGGGCCCAATTCCAAGGGAAGGTGGAACGCTCAATATGTGGCATCATCACCAAATGACGACCGGTTGTGTCGCACATCATAGCCGTGTTGTAATCCGATCCGTTTGGATTGGCCGGATAGCCTTCATAGGCATATTTGGAGACAATCTGATACTGATCTTCTGCATATGGTAATTTAAACTTACCTTCACCATGCGATACCCAAACCCCTAAGGTGCTTCCGGCTAAGGACGATAGCATTACGGAATTGTTCGGTTGTACGGTTACGGAAGTAAAGATACTTTCGTGTTTTGCACTTGTATTGTGGTGCATTTTTCCGTGTATTTCGTGTTCCGGATTAATTAGTTCCAATTCCATAAACAATTGACAACCGTTACAGATTCCTACAGATAGGGTGTCTTCGCGTTTAAAGAAGTTTTTCAGTGCGGTATTGGCTTTTTCATTATATAAGAAAGCACCGGCCCACCCCTTAGCTGATCCCAGAACATCCGAATTGGAAAAACCACCTACGGCGCCGATAAACTGTATATCTTCCAGTGTTTCACGACCCGTGATCAAGTCGGTCATATGAACGTCTTTTACGTCAAATCCGGCCAGATACATAGCGTTGGCCATTTCGCGTTCGGAGTTACTTCCTTTTTCGCGAATGATGGCCGCTTTCGGACGTGGTTTCGAAGCGTCGATAACCGGTTTTTTACCATCAAAGTGTAATGGAAAAGTATAGGTTAAAGGTTGGTTTTTATAGTTGTTGTAGCGTTCCTGTGCCATTCCGTTTTTGGATTGTTTCTGATCCAAAAGGAAAGATGTTTTATACCAGGTATCGCGTAATTCATTTACATGGAATTCAAAATTATCTTCATGGTTTTGAATAGTAACGGTGTTTACGTTGGTAACCGTTCCAATTTTAAAACATTCAATACCGTTGTTTTTAAATGTATCTTCAGCAAATGCATCTGCCTGGAATACCAATCCAATATTTTCGTTGAATAAGGCTTTTACAGTGTCTGATTCTCCTAAAACGGATAAATCAAACGAAGCACCAAGGTTAACATCAGCAAAACACATTTCCAATAGCGTAGTAATCAAACCACCACTTCCGATATCGTGTCCGGCTGTAATATGTCCGCCTTTGATTAAATCCTGGATGGTGTTGAATGCTTTTTTAAAGTAAGCCGCATCCGTAATAGTTGGTGCGGAATCACCGATGGTATTTAAAATCTGTGCAAAGGAAGAACCTCCTAATTTAAAAGTATCCTGCGACAGGTTAATATAGTAAATCGCGCCGCCATTGCGTTGTAATACCGGTTCTACGACTTTAGTGATATCGGTACAGTTACCCGCAGCCGAAATGATCACCGTTCCCGGTGCGATTACTTCGTCATTTGGATATTTTTGTTTCATCGATAGGGAATCTTTTCCGGTTGGAATGTTGATACCTAATTCGATTGCAAAATCGGAACAACCTTTTACGGCTTCGTATAAACGGGCATCTTCACCTTCGTTTTTACAAGCCCACATCCAGTTGGCCGATAAAGATACACCCCCTAAATTGTCTTTTAACGGTGCCCAAACAATATTGGATAAAGCTTCTCCAATAGCTGTACGACTTCCGGCTACCGGATCGATCAAAGCCGAAACCGGCGAATGTCCGATAGTGGTGGCAATACCTTCTTTACCCTGGAAATCCAAAGCCATTACACCTACATTGTTTAGCGGTAATTGTAGCGGTCCGGCACATTGTTGTTTGGCAACACGTCCGCCCACGCAACGGTCTACTTTGTTGGTTAACCAGTCTTTACAGGCTACGGCTTCCAATTGTAACACCTGATTCAGGTAGTTTGGAATGGCAGCAGTAGTATAGGTTAAATTTTTATAGTTACGAACTACGGTTTTATCACTCATGATCATTTTCGGAGAACTACCGAACATGTCTTCCAATGCAAAATCCATTGGTTTGGCTCCTGTTGTAGCCGATTCGAATGTAAAACGATGATCACCGGTTACATCTCCTACAGCATACATAGGCGAACGCTCACGGTCGGCGATACGTTGTAAGGTGTCCAGATCTTTTTCACCAATTACTAATCCCATACGTTCCTGAGATTCGTTTCCGATAATTTCTTTTGCCGATAGCGTAGGATCGCCTACAGGTAGTTTATCCAGGTCGATTTTACCACCGGTTTCTTCAACCAATTCCGACAAACAGTTTAAATGCCCTCCGGCACCGTGATCGTGAATCGATACGATAGGGTTGTGGTCACTTTCGACCAATCCACGTACCGCATTGGCTGCCCGTTTTTGCATTTCGGGATTCGAACGCTGGATCGCATTTAATTCAATTCCGGAACCAAAAGCTCCGGTATCGGCCGATGATACGGCTGCACCACCCATACCGATACGGTAGTTTTCACCTCCAAGGATTACAACTTTATCGCCTACGGATGGTTTTAATTTTTTCGCCTGACTTTCTTTTCCGTATCCGATACCTCCGGCTAACATGATCACTTTGTCAAAACCTAATTTACGGGCTTCTTCTTCGTGTTCGAAGGTTAATACCGAACCGGTAATCAAAGGCTGACCGAATTTGTTTCCGAAATCGGATGCTCCGTTAGACGCTTTGATCAGAATATCCATTGGTGTTTGGTACAACCATTTACGTTCGTCCATTGCTTGTTCCCACGGACGGTTTTCTTCCAATCGGGAATAAGAGGTCATATATACGGCTGTTCCGGCCAATGGAAGGGAACCTTGTCCTCCGGCAAGTCGGTCGCGGATTTCTCCTCCCGAACCGGTAGCGGCTCCGTTAAACGGTTCTACGGTGGTCGGAAAGTTATGGGTTTCGGCTTTTATCGAGATTACGGAATCAAATTCCTTTACATCGTAAAAATCCGGTTTGTCTGCTGTTTTTGGCGCAAACTGTTGTACTCTTGGGCCTTTGATAAAGGCTACGTTATCTTTATATGCGGAAACAATATCGTTTGGATGGGTTTCCGATGTTTTTTTGATCAACTTGAAAAGGGAAGTCGGTTTTTCTTCTCCGTCAATCACAAAGGTTCCGTTAAAGATTTTGTGACGACAGTGTTCCGAGTTTACCTGTGAAAAACCAAATACCTCCGAATCGGTCAATTTACGACCTAATTTAGTCGATAATTTGTTTAGATAATCCACTTCTTCCTCGCTTAAAGCCAAACCTTCTTTTTGGTTATAGGCCGCGATATCGTCGATTTCCAGTATCGGTTCCGGTTGGATGTTAATGGAGTAGATATCCTGGTTCAGGCTGGTGTATTTCTGGAAAAGCATCGGGTCGAAATCGTTAGAATCGTCCGTTGCTTTTTCAAACTCTTCGATACGGATAATACCGAAAATTCCCATATTCTGAGTGATTTCAACGGCATTGGTACTCCATGGCGTGATCATGGCGGCACGAGGGCCAACAAAAAAAGCATCCAGAGATGCCTTTGTATCGTTAACAACCGTGCAAGGGTTTTCAGAAGTGCTTGCAAACAGCCAGTTTAATTTCGTAATGTCCTGAGCCGAAAGCTCGTTTTGCGATTGTACTGCAAAAACCGTGTTGGTCTGGTTTCCGAAGAAATGAATCATTGTGTGTGTTGTTAGTGTGTTGTTTTTAAAAATGCAAAATTAATCTAATTCGGTCAATTAGACAATTTCAGCGGCTATATTTTTTAGCGGTTAATTCTCGAATATCACGTGGTTATAAGCACCCAGATCGGAACCTCCGTTTGGACGTACATTTCCAAGGATGTCTTCCAAAAACGGATTGGTCATGGTCGTTCCAAAGGCTTTTGCATCGGAATGATCTCCAATGATCAATTGGTTTTTGTTCGGGTTTTTAAAATCCGGTTTAAACGAGTTGGAGTTAACCGCAATACGACAGTTGCTATAATCGGTGGTATTGGCAATAGGGTATAGGTTATTGTTTGAAAATTGTTGTGCAATATCAAAGAATTTGATCAGACAGTTGTTGAATCGGAAGTTAAAGGCTTGCGAATTGTTTCTGGTCATCGAAAGCGGAATATTGCTCGATCCAAATAGAATACAGTTGTCAAATTGTGCCATTTCTAATGGAATTAGCTGTTGGTCGGCACCGTTGTCGATCGCTACGGCAACCTGATTTGGGCGTGACCAGTAATTTACAAAAGTCGATTGTCGGAATAGGTATTTCCCACCAAAAGTACAGGCAAGAGCCGCTTGCCCCGCTTTATTAATTACAATGTTATCGCCTTTGATATGCGCATTTCGAGCCAGTAAGCCAACATTGGCACTGTTGTAAATCTGTACATTGGTCAATTTTAGGGTTTCGTCGGTACCATCGTTTCCTTCGGTTAAAATACCAACCACGGCATTTTTAATCGTCAGGTTTTTTAAATCGTGCGCCGTACTACCGTTGCGTAACCAGATGGTTCCCCATTGTCCCGGAACTTCCGAAAAATCCTGTTCCAATCGGTCGCCTTCAAAAATGACTTCATTTTCCAGTGCTTCGGTTACCGATTTGGTTCCGGCTACTTTTAAAGAAGCGCCCTGTTGTACAATTAAACCGGATTCGGCATGAAAATGGATCCGGGCACCGGCTTGTACGTTGAGGGTTTCACCGGTTGGTACCGCGGCATAACCGTATATTACATAGGGTTTGTCTTTTTTCCAAAGGAATTCGTCTCCGTTAACCGGGTGACTGTGATTTAAATTCCGACCACGGGTGGTAAGGGTATTTCCGTTTTCATCAACGCCCACCTCAACCTGTTCGTATACGCCGTTGGTACGTCCCGGATAGATAAAATAAGCATCTTTAACAAGGGTTACCAGGTCAACTTTCTGGTAGTTGGTACCATAGTCGAATTCAATTTTATCGGTGTATAAATACTGGGCATCCGGAGCGGAAAAATCGTTGTAGTTAATCGTTGTTTCTACAAAAATATACATACTGTCTTTGGCCAGTAATTCTACGTCGGTAAAGACTTTACCCGGAATTCCATCGACCATCAGACGATATTTGGACGCATTGCCCTCTCCCAATCGGACACTTGGAATTTTGATGTCTTTATTACTGCGGTTGTACACTTTTAACGTATAGGTACTGGAACCGATATTTGTGAAAACGGTATCCAGATAGATCGTGTCTTTCGAAAATTCCAGATTCCCGGTACTCGGTTCGAAAGAAAAATCATTTCGACAGGAACTCAGAGCAATAAGTAAAAGGGTGACAAGGACGTAGTAATAATGACGCATGTTTCTGATTTTTGGTAAAAATACTAATTTTTGCGTGGAAACGGTAGGATGTGTATAATTTGTAGGGCGATTTTTAGAATGTTACTAGTACTAAAAATAAAAGCCCGGAATTAACCGGGCTTTTCGAATTATTTTTTGATAACCATTTTTTTGATGGTTCGATTTTCATTCGACAAAATAATAATATAACTGCCATTTTCCAGAGTACTCAGATCGATCTGTGAAGCATCATTGGATTGGGTTTCCTGTTGTTTGATCAGTTGCCCTAAGGTATTATATATATTTATTTGGAAAGTTTCTTTAGAAAAGTCACCCAATGAAATGTTTAGCAATCCGTTAGTTGGGTTTGGGAATAGATTGATTTCCGTAGTCTCTTTTACAGCAGTGATAACCGTTGGTAACGGGTTTTCTTGTTTACTCAGAACTCCAGCGTTAGTAGAACTTATACGAGCCAAGCGAATTGCGAGTGCATTATTGTAGGTTGTAAATCTCCCACCGATGAGTATTTTTCCATCCGGCTGTACGAGTGTTTTACTGATATGATCATTTGCTCCGGCCTGAGGGGTAAAGGACAGATTAAGAGAGCCGTTAAAATTTAATTTTGCAATTCTGTTTCTTACGATTTCGTTAAAATCGACAAACTCTCCAACGATAATAATCCCATTATTGACAGTTGCAACAGATTTTATAGGAGCATCGGTTCCGGTACCCGGATCAAAGGTAGTATCCAGACTACCATCAGGGTTTATTTGAGCGATATTTGATCTTGCAGTACCGTTATAGGTATTAAAATTTCCACCAACAACTATTTTATTTTCATTAAAGTCAAAAGAATAGATGGATGCATCAGTGCCACTTACAGTACTTTGAGTGAAGGTTGGATCTATAGTTCCATTTAATAATAATCGGGATAAATTATAGTAATTGTTTGTTACGAAACTTCCGGCAATCACCACATTGTTATCTTTAAGTTTTATATCATTAATCGTTCCGTCTTCATTAATCACGGAATTGAAATTTGTAAGTAGATTGCCAGCATTGCTAAGCTTGGCATAAAGCATCTGAAGTGTATTGCCAATTTTATGGAAGCGTCCTCCTACATATAGATTATTTGCAGAATCAATACTCAGCGACATTATTCTTGGATTATTGTCGTTTTCTAAAGGTGATGGTAGTGTTGTAAAATTGTTGTTTATAAAAGAAGTATCTACTGTGCCATTGGTAGCGGCAGTTGTTGTATTTTGAAGACGCGCCAAATTTGTTACCGGTATTCCGTTAGAAGTAGCGGTAAAGTCACCGGCAACAAAAATTTTACCATTACTGTCAATCGCTATGCTTCTTACAGTGTTATTAAATCCAACACCGTTAAAATCAAAGGTTTCGTCTAATGATAAATCCGGATTTAAACGAGCAATTCGGGCTCTTGAACGACTATCGTAACGGGTAAAATCGCCTCCGATAAGGATTTTGCCGTCTGCTTGCAGGGCTATTGCATAAACATTATTATTAGCACCTTTACCAGGATTGTAACCAATAGTTATACATATCGTAACAGTCGAAGAAGCAACATTATAAGCATTGGTGTTATCTCTAATGGTATAATTAACTAAGTAGATCCCTATCGGAGTGTTAGCCGGAACGGAGAGTGTACCGTTGGCATTGGCGATGATGCCGTTAAGACCACCGTTACTATCGATTGTAATGGTTACCTGATTTGAGTTGACCGGAGTACTACCCATAGTATCGTTATCGAGTATACTGGCTGTGGTACCGCCATTGGTAGTGTTAAGGCAACTGGTGCTAAAATCGTCTGGATTTGCCACTAATGTAACCGGACTGGTTACAATGATAACCGCTACAGCTTCGTCGCATGCCTGACAGCTTAAGCTATTGGAACAGATACGATAGCGAACAAGATAACTGCCGGGTAGAACGGTACTGGCAACAGTGATTTGACCGGTCATATTATTGAATGTGATACCTGGAATAGCCGGAGATGTCTGACTGGCAAAAATATTTGCCGGATTTACAGCGGTTCCGTTATACAAGTCGTTGGTGAAGACGCTGGCTAATGTAGTACCTGTTCCGGTATTCGTTGTATAATTGTCATCTATGGCGTCCATGATTGCATTGTTTTTTAACTTAGCAATACTATAACGGGTGTTTAACCCTTGCCCTACTTTAAAGCGACGTCCTCCTACCAATATCGTACTTTCGTCATTTTGTAAAGCAATCGTAGTGATATAGTGTATACCTGGATCTGTTGTGAAATTACTGTCAAAACAGGTATCTAAAGTGCCATCGGTGTTAAAGCGTCTTACTCTGTATCCATCTTTGTCAGATTCGTAACTGTTAAATAAAACCTTTTCATTACTTTGCATTTTTGAAGCTAATACTCCTACCGAAATACTGGTATCATTGTAATAATTGATATCCAGTTCGCCGTTAGGTTTTAATTTTGCATAATTATTCCTTGCCGTACCAAAGCAATTATCGAAAGTTCCTATGATAACAATAAACTCATCCTGGGTAAGATGGAGTTGGTATACATTCATAAAGAATTGATATTGGTTGTGCATAAATGGTTTGGCAAAGCCTGTGTCCAATGTACCATCAGTATTTAATCGTACTAAACCTTTGTTGACTACCGTAAAAGGAGTATTTTGATTTCCCGATTGTGGTGATGTGATGATAAAGTCACCGCCAATCAGTATTTTTCCGGTACTGGGTTGTATAGCGATGTCAAATCCATTTCCTCTTGGAAGGCTTTCAATTTCTGTTGATTTTGGAACGAGATTATTAAAAGTAACATCTTCGCTACCATCTGCCAACAAACGCCAGATGATTTTGCTGCTGGAATTTGTAGCGTTACCACAAAATAAAATTTTTCCATCAGGCTGTTTTAACATCTTGGAAACAGTAATATCATAATTAATTGTAGGAGTAAAACTTTGATCAAGAGAACCATCCAGATTTAAACGAACGATGTTGCGTAAGGCTATTCCGTTGTTAAAGGTAATTACACCGTTATAACGATTAAAGTGCCCGCCAACATATATTTTTTGAGCCTGTGCATCATAAATAATGGTTTGTATACTACCGTTTATAGTGAAATTGTTATTGGTATAATTGATATGTTGAAAACCGGTTCCGGTATTTAACGTATTATCGACAGTTCCATTTGCATTAATACGAATCAGGCTTTTTGGAGTACAACTATTTAGACTGATGTTTCCGCCAACAAGATATTGGTTACCTTGATTAACAATACAACTCACATCTCCACTTACATCGGGACATGTAGCGTTTAAACCGGGGATGGGTGAATTAAAAGTAGCGGTATCTAAACTACCACCGGACTGTGCCCAAAGGGCAGACGAGCATAATACAAGACAATACAGTAAAATTTTTTTCATAATGTAATAATTGGTTAAAAAATAGATTGAGGGCAATATGTAATATAATATTTACAAATATATCAGAGCATCAGCAATGTAAATTACTGTTTTTAAGGCTATTTTTTACGGTTTAGTTTTTAGTAATTCTATAAAATATTCTTAACACAATGTTACTTTAAGAAAAAATCTGTTTTCATTTTGTATTTTTACTTTTCAAAATTCATAATATGTCATTTGATAAAGAAAAAGTACTGCAGCTTTGCAATCATTTGTCGAAAAATACATTGATGCAAACCTTAGAAATTGAATATATAGATGCCGGAGAAGATTTTTTAGTAGCCAAAATGCCCGTTAATCCAAGAGTACATCAGCCTATGGGATTGTTACACGGCGGCGCTTCGGTTGCTTTGGCGGAGAGCGTGGGAAGTGCGGCTTCCATCATGTTTGTCGATCCGGAAAAACAGGAGGTACGCGGTATCGAGATTTCGGCCAATCACCTCAAAAGCAAAAGGGAAGGAATTGTCTACGGAACGGCCCGGATTATCCATAAAGGACGCAGTCTTCATTTGTGGGAAATTAAAATCACAGATGAAGAAGGAAACCTGATTTCCCTTTGTAAACTCACCAATATGGTTTTACCAAAAAGAGCATCATGACCGATTTATTCCTGAAAGTAAAAGTACACCAGGGACAAAACCTGCCGTTTGTCATTTATTCAAAACCTGGTTCCGACGAAATCATTGGCCTTTTTCAGGTGAATGATCATGTGTATCTGACTGAAAGTTTTTCTGAAACGGGCTTTATTATGGCACCTTTTGACGGTGAAAATTATGTATTGATCCCAGAAGAGTATTCCGAAATTATAACGGAAAAATACGAGTTACCGATTATTTCGGAAGAAGGAACCGTTTCTCAGGATTATGATGAAACGGCAAAACAGCATTTTGAACAGCTGGTAGAAAAAGGCGTTGCTGCGATACATTCAGGAGATTTTAAAAAGGTGGTGCTTTCGCGAAAAGAAAAAATAGGCGGAACAACCAAAGATGTAGAACATTTGTTTCCGCGTTTACTGGCAAATTATCCGACTGCGTTTAAATATTGTTTTTACCATCCGAAAGTCGGAATGTGGATGGGAGCCACGCCGGAACAACTACTAAAAGTAAAAGATTATCAGTTGCAAACGGTAGCATTGGCCGGAACACAGCTGTATGAAGGAACCGAAAAAGTGCATTGGGAACCGAAGGAAATCGAGGAACAGCAGTATGTAACGGAGTTTATTCTGGACAATCTTAAAGATTGGGCATCGGAAGAAAGCATCTCGAGTCCGTATACGGCCAGAGCGGGTAATTTATTACACATTAAAACGGATATTTCGGCGCGTTTAAATGATAAAGAAAGCTTGAAACAGGTGCTTGAGATTTTGCATCCTACACCGGCTGTCTGCGGATTACCAAAAGAAGCCGCCCGCAATTTTATTCTGGAAAACGAAGACTACGACCGGGAATTTTATTCGGGATTTTTAGGCGAACTCAATAAGAATTTTTCGACAGGTAGGAGTGAGCATTCCGATTTATATGTGAACCTGCGGTGTATGAAAATTAAAAAAGAAAACATTCATCTGTATATCGGTTGTGGTATTACCAAAGACAGTGTACCGGAAAAAGAGTTTTTCGAGACACTCAACAAATCGATGACGATGAAAAAGATATTAGCATAATTAGTTATAAAAAATAAAATGAAATTAGATATATTGGCCTTTGGGGCGCATCCCGACGATGTAGAACTGGGATGTGGTGCTACCCTGGCAAAAGAAATTAGTTTAGGTAAAAAAGCAGGAATTATCGATTTGACGCGTGGCGAACTGGGAACCCGCGGATCGGCTGAAATCCGGGATGAAGAAGCGCGTAAAGCGGGTGAAATCCTGGGAATTGTGATACGGGAAAATCTGCGGTTCCGCGATGGTTTTTTTGTGAATGATGAAATGCATCAATTAGAGGTGGTCAAAATGATCCGAAAATACCGCCCGGAGATTGTATTATGCAATGCGATCGATGACCGACATATTGATCATGGAAAAGGAAGCAAATTGGTTTCAGATGCCTGTTTTCTTTCGGGTTTACGACGTATCGAAACGGAAGTGGATGGAGTAGCTCAGGAAGCCTGGCGACCAAAAGTGGTGTACCATTATATTCAGTGGAAAAACATCACTCCGGATTTTGTTGTGGACGTGACGGGTTTTATCGATAAAAAAGTGGAGGCGATTTTAGCTTATGGTTCGCAATTTTATGAGCCTAATTCGAACGAACCGACCACGCCAATTGCCACAAAAAACTTTTTGGATAGTCTGCATTATCGCTCGCAGGACCTGGGACGACTCATCGGAACGGATTATGCCGAAGGTTTTACTGCGGAAAGATATTTGGCTGTCAGTAGTTTAGAAAATTTGATGTAATTTTTTTTAAAAAATGCTTGCGTGATACGGAAATTGCCGTATATTTGCACCCGTAATCAAATGGTGATTGTAGCTCAGTTGGTTAGAGCGTCGGATTGTGGTTCCGAAGGTCGTGGGTTCGAGACCCATCATTCACCCTGAAAGGCTTAACGCCAATAAATACGCGGTTTAAAAGGATTTTTAAACCGCTTTTTTTATGTCCAAAAACAAAGCCTTTTTAACAAACGCATACCAAAACGCATACCGGGATTTTGATATGAAACTAAAATATACAGAACCTATCATTTATGATGCCGGCGGAGATTTAACCAAACGTTGGTATGTGTATTATCGTTACCTGGATCCAGTAACCGGAAAATTACAAAAACAAACCCCTGTTTATCTTGGTGTCAATAAATTTAAAACTCTTGCCGATCGCCGAGAGGCCATTTCAATTTTAAGGAAAGTCGTTAGTAATTCACTTAAAAACGGATTCAGCCCTTACGAACAATCAAAAATTGAAATTCCCGACAATAAAGATGATGTTGATCAAATAAAAAGCTACAATGTTGTTGAAGCTGTGAAATTTGTTTTGGATATCAAAAAGACATCGCTAAAAGAAACCAGCTATAAAGATTTTAAGAGTAGGGTTAACCAGTTTAAAAACTGGCTTATTGATAATAAATTTGGACACCGTGACGTAAAGGACATAAATGCCACGGTAATGTTAAACTATCTCAACCATGTACAGATAAAAAGCAGCCCAGCCAACAGGAATAATACACGCAATAATTTAAGCGGATTCTTTACTGAACTAAAAAAGAACTTTATCATTACTGAAAATCCTATTTTAGAAACTGTTTCAGAAAAAACCACGCCGGAAAGACATAAATCATACTCGGTAAAACAGGAAAAGGACATATTTAAACATCTTTCCGAAAATGATCCGCTTCTTTTGCTGTTTATAAAATTTGTCAGCTATAATTTTTTGCGTCCAATTGAAGTTGTCCGCTTGCAAATTAAAGATGTAGATATTATCGGCAAGAAACTTTTTATTCGGACCAAAAACAAACCCGTGAAAGTCAAGATCATTCCTGACATCCTTTTAAAAGAGTTACCGGATTTGGACAGATTTAACCCTAATGATTACTTGTTCACTCCTTATCAAATAGGCGGTGCCTGGGAAACAGAAGAAACCAATAGGAGGGGGTATTTCAGCGATCGTTTTAAAACTGTTGTGAAAGACAAATTTAACCTGGGAATAGATTACGGTCTTTATTCGTTCCGTCATACATTTATAACAAAACTGTATAACGAATTTGTGAAGAAATCTACGCCTTTTGAAGCTAAAAGTAAATTAATGCTTATTACCGGTCACACCACCATGTCGGCTTTGGAAAAATATTTACGTGAGATCGATGCAATTTTGCCGGATGATTATTCAGACTTGATCAAATAATTTCAAAAGATTTTATTTGACTCGAATCCGGAAAAATATAAAAAAGCCTGTATTACACAGGCTTTTTATTTTTATAGTTTTAGATTGCTTAGTCAAAAACTCTCCTACAAACAAACACACCTATAATTTTCTTATCAGGATATCTTTCTGATAAAACATTTTTAATCGCTTTGAAGTGAGTTCCCGAAGTAATAATGTCGTCGAATAAAATAATGGTATTCTTTAGTGATTTTTCTAAAGAAGTGTTAATTTGTAAATTATTTTCCAAATCAGAAATAGAAGGCCTAATTTCCGATTCATGAGAACATTCTCTACTATTAACTTGAGTAACCAACTCCCTTATATCCGCTCCTCTCTTATCAAAAGCCTTTTGTAAAACCCTTAACATTCGATCATCATAATCCACATGACCAGGAATCTTAGAGGGAGGAATAGGAATGAATGTAATTTGACTCAATGCTTGATCATCAAATATGTTATTGATATACGAGGCTATTTGATTAATAGCTTTTTGTTTATAATGATAACCTGGAAGAGCAGAAGTGCTGGGCTTTTTTTTTAGGTTAAGAATTAAACTATTATTAGAGTTTGAAGAATTGAAACCTTCATTAGAAGTATAGGTGCCTAAAAAATAACACTCATCTTCGGTTAGATTAAGATAAGAATGATCATTTACCGTTAAATAATCTATAGCTAATAAATTATTCATTTTCGGTATATTTTAAATGTTCTTTTATATCCTCATAACTTCTAACCCTGATTGCTCCTTTTTCTTCGAACTTCTTAGGCCAGGTAATATTTGGATTATCAAAGCAACTTTGAAGAATAAATAATTTACGATTTTGATCCAAAGCTGCTTTAGCTTGTATCAATGTCCCTGATGTTTCGCTCGCTTCAATTATTATTGTTGCCTCAGTGATAGCAGACATAGTTTTATTTCTTTCAGGAAAAAATAGCTTATTACCCATGTAAGTCTGTTCTGAATATCGAATAAAAGGAACTTGACTAATTAATAAATGGTTTTTAGCAATAAACTGTTGTAAAGTTTTATTTTTTTTTGGGTAAAATTCATCTAAAGGAGTACCAATAACCGCAATAGTTTTTCCACCATTTTTAATTGCTGTTGCATGTGATTGAGAATCTATTCCTTCGGCTAATCCTGAAACTATTGTATAACCATCATTCACCAAAAGCTTCACAAGCTGCGAAGCTCTTTTTAACCCCTCTATAGATGGTTTTCTTGAACCTACAATAGCAATTGATTTAGAATTTATTAAATCCAAATCCCCACTAAAGTACAAAACTTCAACGGGTTCTTTAGCGTCCCTCAGTTTTCTAGGATAGTCAATCGTATTATTAATGATGATATTAGTTTTTATACCAGAGTCAGTATTCTGTATTTTTTTCATTAAAATATCTGAATACTTGTCAATATCGGCATTATCAACAAAATTTGAAGGCAGAGAGTTAGGATTCTTTATAAATAATTCTGATAATTTTTTAAAACTGATTTTCCTATCACTCCATAGAGCTTCATAAGCAGCCATTTCCCTAAGGGGATGAATGGAATTTTTTATTAAATTATCTTCAAAAGAATAATCTATCATCATAACAAAATGAGTTTAATTTTGAACAGGAGTCTTAAATTTAAAAACGGCGAATAAATATAAAATATTTTATTTTACTGATCTTTTTTTCAAAAAACACAATTGTCGCAAATGTAATCTAATTTACAAAAAATAATTTTATTTTTATTACTTAAAAGACCTTAGAGCCAATAAGGTCTTTTAAGTGACTATATTTTACTCATTTGCTTGAACAATTAGAAAGAAATGATTTAATTGATTACCAAGACACGATTATATATAAATTTAAGTTTAACCTCAGGGGTTTGTATTTTTTAAAAAGAAATATTAAAGTAAAACCTCGGAATTTCCGAGGTTTTACTTTTTAGTCACTTTAACAACGCCACCACCTTTAACGTAGCGATGTCCCTTTCTCAAGGTTCCGTCTTTTTTCGTGCCGGCGGCTTTCGACACTCTCACCGTTTTCGTTGCCGCAGCCGGTCCGTTTAATCCGGTTGATTTCTTCTTTTTCGCGGCGGCTCTTTTCTTTTCAGAGTCGGAAGCTAGCGAATTTAATGTTACGACCTTTCGTCCTGGTTTATTCGTTCTGCGGTCTTCTACGTTTTTCGATTTTCTTTGCCCTTTCCACTTCATAGGTTTTATTTTTTTAGTTGTTTTTGTTTTAAGGAATTGTTCAAGATTAAAATTTTTATCCACTCTTGCTTTTACTCCCATTTCAATTAACATTAAAGGTTAGTTTTCGATTCGAATCAACAGGAACGATCAAGGTTTTGTGAAAAATCGAATATTTTAAACTCAAATCATTTCCCCTGTTTTTTTTAAGTGTTGCGTATCTTTCTTCCGGATTTGGTGACGGGTGACACTCGATAACAGCGGTTGGATTGTGTGCCATTTTGTTTCCGCCGTACATTTGTCCGTTTTCTCGAACCTGGCTAATGAAAACCCAAATTACCTTTGGGTAGTTAACCCTGAGTTCGTTAAGTTGATCGGCGGTAATTCCTAAATCTGTTACCGAATCAGCCACAATCACCTTACAGTGTTCGCAGAATTTTTTCAAATCCACTATCGGATTTTCAAGGAACCCAATAACCGCGATATTTTTTCGCCCGGCCGATGTTGAGTTTCTGTTTAAGCTGGCAATTGTGTCTTTTGAATCCATCCCGCCTTGCTCATAGTCGATATACGCTACTGGCTCACCCATTTCACCGAATGCATTAGCAATTTGCATAGCCAGCTGTGATTTGGATGTATGTGCTGTTCCTTTAATCAGGATCAACGCTTTATGCGGCTGAATTTCCTGCATAAACTTTCCGATATCGCCTGGTAGTTGAAAAATACCTTCAGCTTTTTCCGGTGCTTTATCAGCCATAACAAAACCCATTTTTTCAAGTGCTGACAGATTACGGTCTTGAACGCCTTCCGGGCTGTTTAAGCCGGTTCGTTTTGGTTTTCTCAAAATCCTTCGCGATGGTTTTGCGATAGGCTGTTTTGATGCCGATTTATGGTTAACCGGCTTAGGTTTGGTTTTCTTTTTTTCTGCGGGATTCTCTTTGGCTTGATTTGTAATTTTGATTTTAAATCGATTATATGTCGGATTGTTTTTCAATAGGTTGGATAACCGGGTAACGATATCCAATTGTTTTTCGGTTCCAGCCCGAGCAATTAACCCAGTTAAATATACCCGGGAGACTTCCTTACCGTTCAGATCGTTAAATTCTTTTATCGCGCTCATATTAATCTTGTGTGATTAAATATTCTTTCCCTAAAACATCGATCGTCGCATTTACCTTTAGTAACGACAAATTAAAATCGGTTATTTGTAGCAGAATGTTTGGTAAGGCTGTCAGTGGAATTTCTACCGGTATATCATGCACAATCAATGAGTTATTGGCTGGTATCGATATAGATGTTAGGTAAGGGTAGGCACTGGCAACATATTTTCCGCCATAATAGATATCCAAACGTTTTAAGGTTACGACGTAGCCGTTTAAGGACAAATCCTCGTTTGATCCGTTTGTGAACGTTATATCCATTTTGAAAAACAAACGCTTCCAGTTTAAATCGATATTTTTGATTCCTGAGGGGAAAATGTCCATTTTAGCAAACACTTTGGTTAAGTTTTTAGCTTTAGACCACCCCATTAAAGCAAGTCCAACAATAATAACACCTCCAGTGATCAGTATTTTTTTTGCGGTTCCCATATTAAATAAACATGTTGGTTGGGTTTAGTAAATTTCCTTTTGCATCGCGTACCTCAAAATGCACATGATTTGTCATGCCATTTCCGTATTTAGCAGCGATATTTTGCGCTTTTCCGATCACCTGACCGGCGGTTACTTTCGTGTTTGCTGATACCGTCGCGGACATATAAAATATCTTAACCGAATACTCACTGTTTTTAATCTCAATTCCTTTGTAACTCAAATCGTCACCGTACGGAAAAGGAAAACGGGTAACAGTTCCGGAAATCGGAGACACAATATTTTGTCCAGGTGTAACCGTCACATCAACCCCGTTATGCGTTCGTCCGCCTCGGGAAGCGCCGAACGTTCCACAACCCATCGGATCGCATCCGCGAAATTTTTGATTTGTTGTAAGTGCTGTAAATCCTTTTTTTGCTGTCATAGTTAGTGCGATTATTAATCCGGTTATGGTTATTCCCCAAATAACCGGGGTTACGTAGTTATTTTTTTTCTGATCATCCATATCAAGACTATTGACTGTAAAACGGTAACAGGTAATAAGATAAATCCAATTGATGCAAAAAACGAGTTCCAAAAGGAATCCTTAACAACGCTTGTATTTTCCGTTTTCGTTTTCAATGATTCTATTTTTTGGTGGTTTTCAATAATGGTATTTTGTAACTGAATCACTTTAACCAGGTCGTCAATCATGCAAACGGCCTCAATATTTTCACCATTCTTTTGCAAAATCACCCGGCCACGATCGGTTTTTGTTTCGACTGGCTGGCCATTGTCCAGTTGTGCGGCCGGAACCGAAACCTTTAACGTTGCGCCTGGTATTACAATCGAGGAATCTTTCGAAACGATCGTTTTTTTGTATAAGGTTGTGTCGGTGATTTTTGAAGTGTCGGTAATTTCTGTTTTTTTACGTGTGGATCCGCAACCAATCATAGCGAAAAAAGCAGCAAAAACTAATATCCAAAAAAAGGCACCAATTATTAATTTACTTTTGGCATAATTTGCATTTTCTTTCATAGTCGGTTAGTGTTTTTGTAAGTCCAGCGATTTGTTTAGCCTGTTTTTCAATTTGTTCCGCTTGACGTTCAGTTTTTTTTATCAGTTCTTCTACGTCTTTTTTTAAAGCCTCACTAATTTTGGTATAAACATCGGATAGATTGGCTACGGTTAATATTTCCTGTTGTTGGGCTTCTGCGTCGGATTTTCGGACTGATGATTTGCGCGTTTTCCAAATGATAAAAAATTGTGCTGCATTCGTTCCGCTCAAAATGATAGTTAAGAGTGTAGATAATTCTATTGGCATTTTTGGTTTTGGTTTTGGTTGGTATTTATTTTACTGTCACTTGTATTCGTCGCCATCGGAATCGATCTCCGAAATAAGTCGATTGCATTCGTCAATCAGGCGTTGTCCTTCCGCTTTGATTTCTTCCGGAATCAGAGTTTCCGATATAAAAAACTTGCCAATATGTTTGGACAATAGTTTTGCTATCAATGCATCGTATTTTTCTTGAATTTGTTCTACCTGATACGCCTTCCAATCTTTTATCTCGTTAGGCGTTCGTCCATCAATCCAATTACTATCAGGATCGCCAGGAAACTCAATTTTTGGAGTTATAACGCCGATCGGGGATACCGATGTAGAGTTTTCAACGATTTCATCCGAGGTAACCGATTCGGTGTAAAAACCGTCTTCATTATAAACATATCTCATCATAATTGTATTTCTTCGAGGTTAAGGATTAACGTGAATGAATAAAGATTCACGGCGAGATTTCCGGTATTAAATAAAACTGTCAAAAATGCCCCCTCACGAATAACGTTATCAGTGATATTGGCCGGATTGATTATTTTGTGCGAAAATGCATTTGTAGCCGTTAACGATAAAGTTTCGCGAATATTGATAGCTCGATTCGTTCCTTGTTCCGTAGGATACAACGCACTCCCTTGAGGTAAATTCGCTGTGTAAACCGCAAAATCAACGGCCGCCGTTGTGCCGGATTGGAATTTAACCCGAGCGGATTTGATTTTACAGTTAAACGGAACAATGTCGTTAAACGTTCTCCAGTCGAAACTGGTACCAGCCACATTATTAGGGTTAAAATTCGTATAAGTAAAAGCCGGATTCTGATAATGTGCAGAATCCCGAATGTGTGTTTGCCATAATGTTTGCGCAGAAAGCATCGCGTTAGCGGTGTATCGCAAAGTATGTGTCCGAGGCGTCCACATATCGTCGATTTGGTTTTGCAAATCCTTAATTGATCCGTAAACCAACGGAACCGATGGGTACAATTCCGGCTGTATGATTTCCCAATCATACACTTTGTTTGCCTTATCTTCTTTTAAATGATCGGAAGACACTTCCGGGATAATAACACCTATCATTCTTTTGCGGATTTGAAAATTTTATAAATGGAAAAAAGCGCGACCGATGCAAAAGCTATCGGAATTATTAATTCAATTTTTTTTTTGGAGCCGGAAGCTTCACATTTGCAAGATTTAGCCCGGATATAGCATAACCATCTTCATAATCTTGCGCGGTCACATATCCAGCATAATTACTTCCAATTTCAACCGATACAATAGCTTTTGCCAGCTTTAACAAAAACGCTTTATTAAGCGTTGTAATAGCTTGGTTCGCACCAATTCCCATTACATTAGAAACCGTTTGGATATAGCCACTTGTATTGTTTTCATGAGGCGGGCTATACTTATTGATTATTAATGAAATAGTTGTTAATCCGCGACTCATATCAGTAACCAGCTGCTTGAGTAATGCACGAATCCCATATCTCAATTCATAATACTGCTCGAAAGGGCCAGGGTTCAGCGATACCGGAACTTTACCCTCCCAAGCGATATTTGTTTTAATAATATTACCCGGGTTATTATTTCTCAATCCGAGAGGCAATCCGGCTTGATTTAAGTATGATTTTGCCATAATTTTATACTTCGACTTCTTTAGCCGGTTGAACTTCTTTTTTTTCAGAACTACCGCTCATAAAAATAAGAGCGGTAATTCCTAACGCGGCGGCAATTCCAAGACCCCAATAAACCGGTTTATAATCCGGACGAACATTAATTTGCACGCCTGGATCCGATGGATCAATTTGAAGCCAAACCACCTGACCAACAACATCGCGCACCGGTAACTCTTTCGGAAGCGTAAGCCCTGCGAAATCAAAAACCAAAACGCTGTCAAAATCAGGAACATTAACGGAAAATGTTCCATCTAAATTTGTACGAACGGTTTGGCCGGTTGACTTAACCGTGACCGTTCCATCGTACACCGACTTTCCATCGTCTTTCAAAAAAACTGTTCCTGATATGATCATTTTAAAATTGTGCTAAAGTGATTTGTGTAACTCCTTTTACTGCTTTCAATCTCGCTTCGGTTTTCGGTCCGAATATCCCATCTACCGCAAGTCCTCCTAAGCGTTGTTGCAATTCTGAAACTTCCTGACCACGTACACCGGATTTTAGAACTTTATTATAGTCCAATTGTGTTCCGGGCGAAACAGTGTCGTTTGCATTGGATGGCGTTTTAGATTTTCTGTATATCCAATACCCTAATAGGCAAACAGCCGCGGTTCCTGTGAAAATGTAAAATCCTTTCATGTTATAAATAGTTTGGATATTTTTTCTTTAATCTAATGTAATCTGCGTACTCGAGTTCTGTTTCCAGCCACACCTTAAGCGGCTCCATCGGTAAAGACCCGAATGGATTCCAATTAACCTGGTTGCCATACCATGTATGATAGGATCTACGACCAAACTTATCTGAAACTTGCTTAAACTGAGCCTCGGTTTTTACCGGTTCAAAAGCTTTGAATATCTGATCTCTCTCATTTGGATTTATAAAGGATGCAAAACCCGAACCTTTCATTGCGTCGTAAAGTTCTTCTGCTATCCGAGCCGGATTAAATGTTTGTATCGGCGCTGTCGGATTGGTTACCGTTCCGTTTCCGGTTGGATCGGAAGCTGCTGCGCCAGGACTAGCTGACTTTGTTTTTTGGTATATGTAATAAGCCCCGGTACCAACAACAATCACACCGATAGCGATTAAACCGTATTTTTTTTGATTTTCTGTTAGTTGCATTGGCTGTTATTGTTTTATTGTTAATACCGGACTAGCCGTACCTACATCTCTGAAAAAACCACCCATAAGGCCGCGTAAATAGCTTAAATCCGTCCCGTTGAATTCGTCTAAAATCCACTCAGTTAACGTCATTTCCTTTGAAAAAGGAATAACACCCTGCCTTTTACCGAATGCATTATAAACCTTAATGAAAGCATTGTAATTCAAACCGATGATTTGATCAGCAACAGCATCGAGATTATTACCAGGACCGAGCATTGCTTGAAATAATGCATTTGCTCGGGTTTCGGCTTCAGAATCGCTAATATTGGCAGGTGGATAACTACTAACAAAATCCTTTTTCTCAAACCTGTTGGTAACCGCGCGGTATATCAAGTAAATCGTAAGAGAACTTAAACCTACAATCACCCCGGTTTTGATCAGCCAGGGTAAAACGTCAAGACTTTTATCAAGGGCTTTTTCGCGAACTCCCGAACTTTGTTCAGGATTGCCTAAACCTAATTTTTGGGGCGTGTCCCCGGTTGAGTTGAATGCGACGTCAACGCCAACCGGTTCATTAAGCCCTGTATTTTTTTTAAATTTCATACTAAGACATAAAAGTTACCGCTGTTTTTAGCGCGGCCCATCTGTCTTTTAATGCCTTTCGTGCTTTTGGATTTTCTGCAATCTGATAAATCCTGTCCAGGTCATCTGCCGGCAATTGGGCGATTATTGTTAATTTCTTTTCTATGGCTTTTAGGTCAACTGGATTAGTTGCTTGTGTTTGTATCGTTACTTTCATTGGTTTGGTGTTTTTTGATTAATTGATTTAATTCTTCATAGAAGCCTGGCAGCGTTTCGATTGCATGACAGATTCCTGTTATATACTGTAAAAAATCCGGCGATTTCTCAGCCAGGTAAGCCAGTTGCGGCGATTGATTAAGAACAGCCTGTTGAGGGTTGTATTCCGGAGCGTTTAACCCGGTAGGAGCCGCAGCGCCACCACCCATAAACTTGCCAATGATAGGTCCTAATACCTCACCAAGCCCTAAAAGCAGTTCCTTATTACCACTGGCTTTAGCAATGTCGTATTCATTTTTTAAACGCTCTTCCTTTAACTGCTGATTTTCTTCTTTTAACCGATCGTTTTCGGATTTCAGAAAAAGGTTTTCGGTTTCAAGGCGAGTTTTGTCGTTGGCCGCTACGTGCAGGCCGACATACTCAGGAAAACCAAGCCCGAACGGACCGTTTAACCCGGTAGAAGCTGGTTGTGGATATGAAACAGACATATTTTGTTGCAATGGCTCAGGCGTTTGTTGCAAAGGTTTTGCAACTGATTGCAACTCCCTTTGGTATTCGTTACTATCGCTGATTTGAAAAACAATAGGATCGCCTTTAAAAACGAATGTTGATCCGTTTTTGCGCTTTGGATGTACTATAATTCGGTTAATACCTTTTGAAATCAGGTATTTGAAAAAGCCTTCAACACTTCCAAAGTCTGAAATCATTTTTTGCCCTGTCAGATTATTTCCCAACTCTTCATTAGTATTCGTATTAACCACCTTTACGGCGTAATACTGGTCTGTTTCGAGTTTGTGAATTATATCTAACATTTGCTGTTCTTTTTGTTGTCGCATTTTTAATTAACAGTTTATGATTGCTCGGTAATCGATGTACACCAAACCGCCTTTATCGCCATCGAATTCAATAGGAAAATCAAGGTCGGTCTGACTTCCGTCCCCATCTATTTTAAAACAGGCCGGATTTGCCCCGGACATTGCCGGTAAGGTTCTTCCGAAAACATTAACCGCAGAACTCCCATGGTTGGAAATTGTAAGACTGGTAACACCTTTAAGAACGAATCTTTCGTTTCGGGTTACCGCACGATAATTGTAGCCTGTTTTGTTCATAGATTAATAACACTCGTTTTGTTTGTAGATAAAAACTACCTGTCCAATAAAATCAGTAGCAAGGGCCTCAGCCAGTTTGATTTCAAGGGTATAGGTTTTCCCGAATGGATTCATTGGGATTGGCTTCATGCCTTGCTCATACGGCGCGTTTCTCGATCTATAATTGTCGATGTGCTGCATCTTTGAAATTTCAACACCCGCATCGTCTTTAATAGCTGCCTGGATATAATTTCCATTGCGGTCATTATGAAAAATGACAGCCCCAAGCATCATTCCAACCGGCAATACCTGTTTAAAAGCATCAAAGGTTTGACCTGCTGGAACCTTGAATGGTAATACTTCTTCTTTAGTCATAGTTTAAGTTTTTTTGTTTTAAAAGCCCCGGAGACCAGGGCTTTTACATTAACCAATAATTCAATCAATATGAAAACAAGAAAATTATACTGATGCTGTAATGATTTCGATTACTCGAGCCTCAATTCTAACTAGGGCAGATGCTACAGTAGATGGAACTGTTTCTCCTTTTGGAAAAACCCAATCATATTTGAACTCAATTTCAGGCATGATAATCGGAGCCGTAACGATGTCTCTGAAATCATCATCGTTGCTAGATCCATTACCTTCGTTGTGCAAGTCCGATACAGGCATATCCAATAAAACGCCATCTTGCATAATTCTAAGTTCACTGTTTTTTAAAGCTGGATGTAACTCAGACAACCACTTCGCTTTTCCTAAGTCGGTAGCTGTATTTTCTCCAAGCACACGTAAACCGTCAATCACTACGTAACGTCCTTTGTTGAATTTATTACCATCAAGATTGGTAACCCCAACGCGTTTTTCTGTGGTTCCATCAATTAACTCAACAATACCCCCTTCACCTTTTGCGTCAAAGGCAAAATAAATTGTCTTGTCAATGAATCGTGCGCTGTTAATGTCAATTCTTTTTGATTGTGCAACTGCAATTGCGCGGTTTAACGCCGCCTGTCTATCTTTTCCCATGATATATTTTTAATTTTTTGTTTTGTTAATATTTGATTTAAGACGCAATGGCGGATCGCCATGCATTGTCGTTTACTTGCAATAATGGATTACCACTGTTAATGCCCAGCATAGCGTCACGGTAGGAGATTCTTTCACTCATCGTCATTCCTTCCATTGGATCAATGATCGGTTGCGCAAGTGAGGGGTAGTAGCGTTCTTCAACAGTTCCACTGTTGCAAGGACACCCAAGACCTAAGCCAGCGCGTAAAGCTTTACCAGCTGTATTATTCGGAAGCGCGTTTGCCTCTGATTTAAGTAGGTCGGAAGCCAAATCAAGACCGTTTACAATAGCATTTCCGAGAGCGGCTGATTTTATCGCAGTTGAAACTGTGTCGTCTCCCTTTACTGCCGCAAAACCGGCAATACCCACAGCCACCATTACACCTCGAGCGATGTTTAATCTTTTTCTGGCATTTGCCAGAAAGGTTTCAGTGACCTGTTGTCCTCCTGTTGGCGACCCAAAGGAGTCAGCAAGCATACGCCCGGCAAAAGCACCACCGACACCCGCTCCTCCCGCAACTATCGCTGTACCGGCATTTTGTTTTAGGTTTTCTACTAAACTCATTTTATATTCAGATTTAAAAGTTGTTGTTTTTTATTTTTTATTGCTCTTTTTATTTGATGTTTTTTTCTCCGGCGTGACAACTCTATACAGGACATATCCGGCTGCTAAGAGTCCCAATCCTTTTAGTAAAACATTACTGCTTTTACTTTCGGTTTTGGTTCCCGTTGTTGGATTTGTTGCAACGGGCGTTGCGGGATCTACTTTGATTGGATCACTGATCTCTGCCACATCTTTTACCGGGGAACTTGGGTTAAAAGAAATTCCGGTATTTGGAATGTTCGGCACTATAAGTTCCGGGCTTGATGTTGTGGTTTTTACATTGGTTGAAATTTGCGGTACAACAACACTAACCACCGGTGAACCTGCTGTAATTCCATTTGTGTCGATTACATTCATAAATACATTTCTGTTTGAAACTGAAATCGCAAAAGGTAAATCCGTTGTTAGAAATTCAACCTTTAACCTGATTTGCCTGGTTAACTCATCAACAAACTGTTTCCGGGCTGCGATTTGGTTTGCTGAATAACCAATAACCGGAGCGGAAAAATGTGCTTGAATGGCTCCTAATTGTCTGTACATGTCGTTTAACGAATCAATTTTTTGCTGATCCGTGTACTGATCGGTATATCGGGCGAACTGTTCCAGTTTTGGTTTTAGTTGCGCAGTGAAATTACCCGCCCAGTTATCCAGTTGCTGCTGTTCTAATGCAGTTAATTCGATTGTTGGTGTTGATGTTTTTAAACCAACATCTTCCAATAACCCCGCTGCAGTATCTAATCCTCCTGCCATATTTCCGAAAAAAATTCTCAACAAGGAGCTGTCGTTAATCCAAGAGGAAACTCTTCTAAATTGGCGCGAAAGCCATCCGCCTACGTTTGTACCTCCACCAAATAACTTACTTTGCTCCATTTTTTTTCATTTGTTTTGAGATAAGTACCGCTCCGCCGATTACCGCTCCGCCGATTACTGTCCATCCGAGCAAACCAATACCTTTATTATCATCATTGCTTGGCGTGCCGGTTCCTGATGTTTGTCCGCCTCCTGCTGCGGGATCTTGCGTGTAATTACCACCCGGTGTTGAACTGTTGCCAGTTGGTGGCGTTGTCGTTCCAAAGGTTGCAGCCACGTTTTGCAACTGTTGCAAAAATGTTGGCGCAGCCGGTGCAGCGGTACCATTATTGATCGATGCAATTAAATCCGGCGTGATTTCAAACTTTGGAACTGTGGTAATTCCAGGCTTAATCATATAGGTGTAAACATCAACTGTTTTGCAACCATCAGGACCGATGTCCGAAAAGAACATCGCAGCATACTCATCCGGGTACACGTCATAAGCACAAGCGGTTACTTTAGCGGTTCCTGACAGGGTTTTCAGAAAGTACTTTTCAATGTAAGCCGCTAGCAGTGTGTTTACCTTGTCGTTAAAATCCTCATGCACTTTCTGCGTAATACGAATGCTATCATCCGTGCACACGTTCCATGTATGGTTTAAGAAAATGTTTTGCAATTTCCACCAACAAGCGTGAGGCCATGCCATGGCGTAGGCAACTGCTTGCGACAACTTATTCATATCCTTTGTTGCAACAGCGATATTTACATCGTTGTAAATTTTCTCGTATTTCTTTACGATTCCTGGTATTTTTGTCTGAACATCGCTTGCGTTATAGGCGGAACCGCCCCAGCACGACATCCCAGAGAAAACACTTCCGAAATTGAAACTTTTGATATCTCCAAGGGAGATTCCGAGGCCACCGGGGCCCGGGCGTGCGACGCCATTTAAACCAGTGTGTGGAAATGCTTCCATAAATAAATCTTTAGGTTCGGTTAATAATGGTTCTATGTTATTGTTTGTTGTCGCATCAAGTGTATAGTACCCGCTTGTTAATTTGCCTGTTTTTTGATCGACAGGTAAAACCAGATACACGTGTGTATAATCATTAGGGTACTTACTTGTCGGTTGCTTAATTCGTCTGATATAGTGCTTGATTCCGAGGTTAAGCAGGATCGACGAACAAACGATCGAGAAGCTTTTGCAATCCATACCCTTTGCACGGCTAAACCATGCGCAAGCCGGTGATTTCAATAACTGTTCTGTACTGTCTCTTTTGTATTGAAAGTGACTGTAAGCCCAGTAATGAACCGTTGCAACGGTTTGTTGCAATGTTGGTTGCAAAAGAAGAGGAGCGACTTTTTCCAGTTGTCGGAAATGTTTTTTTGTCCATGCGGCCATCTGGTCAACGCTGTAGGATGTATTACCCGGTCCTAAGTCAGTTGCTTCGCAAAATCTGACTGGGATTAAATGATCATATTGACTCCCGTTCTGTAACGGCCTGTACAAGTTATCGCTCACCTCTTTTTTTATCCTTAAGATTAGATTACAAAGTTGGGATAAGCCGAATTAAGCTTGTCACGATAGGTCAGGTTACGTCATGATACGTCACGTTATGTCACGATACGTCAGGTTAGAACGTATTTTTACAACTTTAAACGTATGTATTGTTATAAAAAAGCAAAGACCAATTGCAACAATTGTTGCAATTGGTCTTTGCGGCTTGTAAAAAAGAAGCCTGGTAAAAACACCAGGCTTTTTCGAGATTAATAATCTATTAGTTTAGTGTTTTTAGTAAAACCTAGCTCAGGTCTTTAAAAAACTCATACACCCTAAGAACAGTTCCAATCGCCGACAATACTTTAAAGGCAGTATTTAGCAACTTGAAAAGAAAAGAAGGTTTGTCTTTCTGCATTTCTATAGTTTAAAGTTTATAATCTACGACCTCCTCTCCCACATGAGGTCACCTACACAGTGTCGGCATTGCAAATATAGATATTACCTATAAAAACAAATATTACTTTCGTTCAATTTTGAATAGTTACCTTCTTTAAGCAATAAATATGTTTTTTTACTTGTTTTTTACACCAAAAATATGTATAGAAAACAATAAATGTTATTAATCTCTTAGGTATAAAAAAAGCGGCTAATTAGCCGCTTTTAAATCTTTAGAATGTTTTTCTATTAATAAGTCGTATATAAACTACTTACGCAAGTACCACAAACATCCCGACCTATTGTTGCGCATCTAGTTCTTGCATCATCATCCGTTTTACATTCAAACCTAGTAGATACAGATTCCGATCGATGCATACCTTCGCATATTGAATAGGTATGAGAAGTACACCCTTCAGTTGTTCCATCCGCTTCGAATAAATGCAATTCACCAGAATTTTCTTTTTCTCTTAAAGTATAAACTATTGACATATTTAAAAAAATTTAGTTTTTTTCAAAAATAGCACTAACTATTTAAGATTAAAATACGTATTTCCACTTGTTTTTTAGACATAAAAAGTTATTTGCCCGCCTTTGGTTGAACAAAACAGAAAAGCGGTCAACTAACCGCTTTTTAAACGATTACCGTTTAGAGTGTTTTTAGTTGATAATTGTTTCTTTAGTAGTTTCTATAAAATTGAAACGTTTGTGAGCTTCTGTTTCAAATTCTTTTACCTTTTCAATACATTTATCTTTGTATAGTATTTCCCGCTCCTTTTTTACTCTTGGAAACCCAATAAGAGGGATATAAAAGATTTCCACTTCTTTAGTCAGGTAATAGTACTTTTTGTCTGATGTAATATGCGTGACAAGTTTTTTCATAATTACAATTAGTTGATTTTTAAAAAGTTGTGTTTTGAAATATTTTTTTTTACCTTAGTATAACTTTTGTTAGAAATCATTTAAAATAAAAGAAGGTAAAAACTCCACTGAGTTAAATTCCTCCCTCCTTCATAATAAGGTGGTCCTAGTGACCACCTTATCTTTTTTGTTGATTAATCGTTTTTTCTTTTATCAAAACAACACTTGCAATGATCATTGCAAATACCGTTGCGGCCACGGTAAACTTTATAACGATCGCTGATAGCCGTTCGAAAGGCGGATCGTTCAACTGATTAAACCAAAACTGTACGTATAAAACCGTATAAGCCAAGCACAGGAAGTAGATCATTTTGAAATAAATGTTGTCGATTAATTTTATGATGTTCTCTAACATGATTCAAAGAGTATTGGTTAGGTTAGTAAAGAGGTAGTTTATTCGGTCGAGCGATTAAATCATAATGAGTATATCTTACTCTATCCGAAGGTTGTGGCCAATCGGTAAACGGTTCGTCTGCAGTGTATGGCACTACAACCTTAAATTTCATTGAATCACTTGTAGTTATTTCCATAACGACCCAGTACAAACCAGCCGGGTAAAGACCGTCTTGTTTTTCAATTTTAAACCAACCATTATTGTTTTCAATACCAATAAGGTCGAATGGGCGATACATTGTTATTCCATTGAAGGTTTGAGAATTATAATCGAAAAAACCGTAAGTATCACCGTCAGTATCGGTATAGGTAAGTTTTTCACTTGACCAACCGTCGTTGTTGATTGTGTCTTTTAGTTGCTCCCAGTGAACACCGTAAGCGATTTGTATTCTTTCTTGTTTTGTCATGGTTAAAATTGATTATTGATAATAGTTTTGTTTGATTTTCTCAGCAATCAATTGGACAACGTCGACCGTAATTGCATTCCCGGTCATCGATTCCCTGTTTGTTCGGGATATTTCTTTAATTTGACCATTATAATCACCGTACTTTGTCCAATTGTCAGGGAATCCCTGCAAGCGTTCGCGTTCGATTTCAGTAAGATATCTATACTGGTTTTCGTAATTTAAAATCGTATCGCCGTTGTTTCGACTTAAACAATACGACATTCCTTTGTCGTTATAAAGTATTCCAGAACCACCTTTACTTTTATCTCCGGTGCGCGGTTGACCAGATATAACACGTATAGCAGCATTGTCACCGGCTCTGTTAAGTGTACACATCGATCCGGAAGGATCATATATTCTGTTCCGCATTCGAGGAGAATTATTAAACTCAACAACAGGATTAAGTTGCTTTATTTCTAGCTTTTCTGATTTATTGCATGGCTTATTTTTAATATCTTTTTCGATGATAGGGAATACTGGTTTGAAATTTCGTCCGGGTTCTGTAAGATGTCCGATAAGGTAAACTCTAGGCCGTGATTGAGGTAAAAACCACAATGTATCAAGCAATTGCCATTCGATGGAATAACCCCCAATGTTGGCAAAGGCTTGGATAATTGCCCAAAAGTCTGCGCCATCATTTGCGGAGAAAGCTCCTTTAACGTTTTCCCATATAAAAAAACTTGGTCTTTTCTCAGTAATGATCCTAATTGCCTCCTGGATAAGAGAGGATTTTTTTCCGTTAAGGCCTTTAGTTTTTCCAGCTGTGGAGAAATCTTGGCAAGGTGATCCAAAGGTGATAAAGTCAATTTTTTCCGGAATAATTCTTCCGGAAACAGTTTCAACTGGTCCGACATATATTGAGTTTTTAAAGTTATAATTGTAATTCGCAATGCAATGTTTATCCACTTCGGAATAGTAGTGTTTTACGATTTTGAATCCGGCTTTTTCAAGCCCTAAAGGAAAGCCACCGATACCGGAAAACAAGTCAAGTTTTATTATTTCCATATTTCCTTATTTTGATCGAAATTTAATTGTGAGGCGGTTTCTGATTTTAAAAGTATATTGATATCGCTTACCGCTCAAAACTTCATTAAAGTGCTTTATTTTAAGTTTTTCGCCAACAAGGCTTTCGTATTTCCCGGCTCCGATCAGTTTCGAGCCTTTTTCGCCAGTGATTTCATAACTGATTACAAAGTGACGGTTGATTTCCGCTCGTGTCGGACAGTCGGATTTAACGGCTGGCATAACCGAATATTTGTTTTAATGCGGTATCGGTGAGTTCTATTTTCGGCGGATCACTTTCTCGTGCCGATGCTAATAAATTATTTGCGTAAACCGCATTTACAATTGTTAGAAATTCTACGAGGTAATGTTGTTTTGGGAAAAACGGAACAGTCATTTTTCCATTAGTTAAACACGTTATTTCTCCTAACAAATGGGAAGAAAAACCTATTTTTAATTGCTCTTCACTGGCTATTCTGAAGTCTTTAAATAAAACTGCATCATCACCATTGACCGGAATAAGAGTTTCCAGTTTTAAAGGTTGTTTTAAGAATTCACCGTATCGTTTGATTAACTCTAAATCAGGAACCAAGTTGACAAAGTCAGTCATTGAGACAAGATTTTGAATAGGGTATTCTGTGTTTTCTGTTTTCATGGTTTTAGTTTTATTAAGATTCTATATCAGTAACCGTAAAAGTTTCTTGACACTCTTCACACTTGATTTCGATACCACAATCGGTTGCCCAAAGTTCTCCAGTTCGTGTAAATTGTTCACGAACACTTTCATCGTCTGAAATATCTAAGTAATAGTCACAATTAGGACATTTACACAATACTTCTAAGCTGGTTTTCGCTGTTGTTGTTTTCATGGTTTTAGTTTATTAGATTATTGATAATTGCTTTCGGCTTTCTTCTAATTGTTTTGCGGTTTCATTAAATCGATTCCGGGCATCGTTTAAGTAATTCTCATCTTTTTCAATGCCTGTAAAATCATATCCTAATTTATAGGCAGCTATCGCACTGCTGCCGGAGCCAAGATGTGTATCAAGTATTTTCATTCCTGGATGCGCAAAATCAATCAAACATTGTTCGTAGAGTTTAACTGGTTTTTGATGTGGGTGTATTTTTTTTGTTGTTTCACAAACGCAGCATCCGTTCCATAAAAAATAATACTTCATCAAAGGGAATTTGGTAAACGATGTATAAGCGAGTTCGCCGGCCGATCCGAACTGTTTTTTTGCATCTTTACCTTTATCCCAAAAAATTAAATTGTTTGTTGGTGGCAAAAAATTCCAGTAATAGTTACAACCCCAAATTATTTGATGTTTGGAAACTCTAAACAACTGATCGAAATACTCTTGACCTGGTATGGTATTATTGAAATTATTAACATGATCATAGAATTTCGCATGTTTATCTTTTTTCCAGTTTTGGCCGATTCCGTAAGGCGGATCAACAATAGCCAAATCAAATTGGTTATCTGCAAAGCCTTCCATTATTTCCACACAATTACCGTGTATAAAATCTACTACAGGGTTATTCAAGTTCATATTTTTTCCATTTTTTTAAAACTGATTTACCGGCCGAAACTTCTTTTCGGTATTCTGATAATTTGTGTTGTAGTTCTTCCGATAATCTGTAGCCATCCGGAGTGCCATTTGCATCAATGAAAGTGATTACCTCTATCGTTCTGAGCGCGCGAGCAAAATGCGGCCGATCCGGAAAGGTGGCCTGCGGACGGTTTTCGCGTATTATTTCGTTGATCTCGGCTCGTATTTCCCGTTCCGGCATTTGCGACTGATAAAGCCGGTATAGTTGGGATTTGGTTCTGATATTGTGTAATTCTTTCATTTTTGGTGGCTGGCTTGGGTGGTTATTCTACATATTTAATTTCGCGCTTAATTCTTGTATTGCTTTTGCGTGGCTTTTATAGAAATCTATTTCGTTTTGTTTTTGTTCAATCTTTTTTTGTTTCATTTCAATTATCCGTTGCAACCTGGCTTTGTCTTGTTGCAACACTGAAAATTTCCCCAGGACATAGAACAGAATTTTAGTCACTGATTTAATTCCTGTCTGATCTGAAATCCTTTGCAATTCTGCTTTTTGTGTTTCAGAAAATTTTCTGATGTATGCTGTTTCTTTTATCATTTTCAATTGTTGCTATTGAATTGTAGATTTTTTATTCTTTTTTATCCAGGATATCCAGCTGGGCAGCACTATAAAAAATCTACTTTTTATATATTAACTATTTGATTATAGATTTTATCTGATAGATCATTGAATAAATATTTTTCATACTCGTTCCGATCTTCGACGGTTTTTAACTCCGATAGCATTTCCAACAAAACAACTGCAATACTCACACGTAGGGAAACTGTATTTTTTTGCTTGTTTTTTGAGTATTCCTGTTTTCTTCTTAAATCAAAAAACAAGTCTCGCAACAGATCCATTTTTAATAAATCATCGAGTGATTTCGCGCTTAATGTTTCTATTTTCTGATTCACCCTGTGTTGCAACAACCATAAATCGGAAATCGCAAGGTTTTGAAGTGTGATTTTTTTCATTATTACCGTGTTTTTTTTTAACGTTTATCGTACTTGAAACTCTCTAATCATTGAGCCACCAGGTGCATTGTTGAAAAATTGAATTTTATTCACATATTTCATTTCCGGCCGGGTTTTAAATCGAGATAACATTCCGTTTATAACCACGTCGTCCGGTTTTGAATTGGCGCGCTCCGGCGAATACCATGTGACATTATCCACGCCGTTGATTGTTAATGCAACCATTTTGATACGTGATTTTTCTTTGCTTGCAAATGCCATTGATTAATTATTGTTTTTAAGATTAGAACTTTGAATTTTCCAAACCATCGTTGATAGATTATCAAGGAAGGCCGGGTATTTGTTTTGAACAAAGCTGTACAGGTTCTCAACCGACACACGGCCTTTCAGGTACAGTTTTATTTTGGTTTCAACCGCTTTGGCCGCCGATAGATTTTGTTTTCTGTTTTGTGTTTTGTTTTCCGCTTTGCGCTGTTTAGCCGCACGGTTTTCCATATATTTCAAATGACGGTTCCAGGCTTTTGATGTGTAGCCAAAACCAACTTCTTTGCGATCGGTTCTCGATCTGTCAAAATAATCCGAAGGGAATAGCGGGTTAAAATCCGGTTTAGACAGGAACCACTTACGAGCGTGGTTAATTCGCCATCGGTATTCTTGCAAATAGTCAAACTGGTACTGTTTAGCGAATGTTTTATTTTGACCGTTGACAAAAAATTGATCATAAAAAGTATTGATCGCATTTTTCCACGAGCCAACATAAACCCGTTTTCCACGCCATATTTTCGCTGACGTTTTTAAAAAGTCCTGGATCAATAACTGCTTAAACTCGTCGGCGGTCATTGTTCCTCCGTAAGCTTCATCCTTTAACACCCGAATATCGATCGGAGAGTAGTCCCAATGTTCACCACTGGCTAATTCTTCGGCCAATTGCTGCGGATGAATGATTGATCGCTGTAATTTTTCACTTACTGTCAGTTCTACCGTATCAACTGCATTAGTTTTAACATTTTCGGCCGCCCCCTCTGGTGAAATCTTTTGCACATTGCACCCGGTGTTCCGGTAGAAAGTAGAATTAAAACTCGTGAGCGAGCTTGCGAGTGAACTCCTTTTGGACAGAGAACTGTTATCAACATTCTCTTTTATTTCATACTGATCTTTTTTAGATCTTGTAGTCTCATTGAACTCAGTAAGTTCTTTCCTTTTTGGGGAGGTAAAACGCTGATTTTCAGTGTTGGCGTTTTTTCCGGTTGAAAGGTCAACGATCTGCAAGATTTCCGGGTTGAATTGATGTAAAGTACCGCGGTAAAAACCCTGATATTTGTAATCGAGTAATATTCCGGCCTCTTCAAGGCGCTTGCGGTGGTTTCTAACGGTTTTCTTGCATACATTGATGCTTTTTACGCCATTTCGGGTAAGGCTCGTTATTTGCAAGCTGTTGATCTCTACCGGCGGCAATGGTTTTTTGTATGCGATGTTCATTTTCATGTGGATCGCATTTTTTTTGCTCAACTGGCCGTTATAGGTGTGCAGGAATTGCATAAAAAACATTTCCGTTGCGTATTTTATGGTCTGCAAAGGCATGAGTTCTACGATATTTCCGTATTCGTTGCAAAACTCTGTTGCAAGGGCGTTGTACTGGCGTGCATTCATGTCGTTAAGCTGGTAGCGATCGTTGATTTCGAGCGTTTTCTTGTCCAGATATTTTGTCCACCGGCCGTATTTGAGCATAAAGGCTCGTCTGAATCCAGCTTGTACCGGGTTCAGGTCTTTTATATTGGTGAAAACCTCGCTATTGTGGTTAGCGATGGTTATATTTTCTTCAAATACCTTAGCGTTGTAATCCGGGACAAACAAGCGGAAATTATCCATTGTGGAGGCAATGCTCTCGCTGGTCATGGCCGGATAAACAGCCATGATACAAGTATCGTTTGTTTCAGGAATGCTTTGCTTGTCGGCATCGTTTTGCGCGCCTTTGTCATGGTTCTCAGTTGAGCCGATTCCGCCAAGCATTGCAAAGACTTTGCTATTAACTACGGTATTCGGATCGATCTTATTTGCCATAGTTTATTGTAGTATTGTTATTTTGCATTTGAATTGATTGTACCCCCCCCTGTGAGACTTGTTTTGGTTTAGTACTTCGTCAATCGCGTAAATACGATCTTTTCCCTCTTTTTTGTTAAGACTGTTTATTAGCCTGTCACCGGCTTTAACTTCGTTATCTTCCCGTGTTATAAAAGAAATGACAGGTGTTTTTTTGTATTCCCGTGACGATGTAGGCCACGTCATTAGGAAACAATTGTTGTTGTTTACAAATTCCATAACTTTAGTTATTAGGGTTAGGGTAAAGCGTTAAGGTAGATGAATGCGGTATTTGTGCCTGGTATTATCCGGATCGAGTAGATACACTCTACCGGAATACAATTAAGTGTTGCTTTTAGGTCAAATTCTTCTATATTTGTAAATGAAACCTGAACAACCTTTTGTTCAAAGTTCCAATCATGGTTAAGACAACCAACAATAAATTCCAGTTGCAAAAGCTTTGCAACGCCTTGATGTAAAATTTTTTCCATTTACTTGTCAATATTTAGATGGTTAACCCATAGCGTAGGGAGCGGTATCGGTGGTCAGACTTTTAACGGCTCCCATGCTTAGGGGAATTAATACGCATTGCGCTCGGTGTGAGAATATCCGGAACGAACCGGCCTGCAAGCCTTCTGCTTGTATTCTCAAAAAAAACTTGAAACCGCTTTTAAAACATACGCAAGTGATAACTAAAGCCTTGCGGTAGATTGCTATGGGTACTACAGAAATTAGTATTACTAGTAATGATTTTAAATTCGAGTTTAAAGTGAGCAGCACGCAAGCTTTAGCATTCCTTTGTTTAGGTATTGCTGTTGGAATTGTTATTTCCAACAACCGAAATAAAATCTAATCAACGAAAAGGGTAGTTTCTATCCTTTTCAAGCGGTTCCAAGTATTTCAAATAACTTTCTTTCAATAAAAACAAACCGCTATATATGAATACTGGAATGCTAATCACTCAGCCCATTAAATCACGCATGCACTTAAAAAACGATTCGATAAAGAGGTAAACCCTCTCAACGTAATGCGACAACACTACACTTATTATATATCGAAGCAGTCCAGTTCTTTTCTTCTATAGCGGTTCAAAATTTCAATTAACGTTTTTTGTTGTGGTTAGCCAGGAACATTTCAGTAACGCTTTCAATGGTCCATCCAGCAGCCTCAACAGCACTGATTTTTTTCTTTTTTTTTACCGGTTTGTTTAGCGGCTCAACACGCATCATTGCATATAACCTTCCTAATTCCGATTCCGGAAGCGACTGGATTACATTATATGCGGTTTCTGCTAGCATTTTTTATTTTAATAACCTTTTCTTTTCTTTTTCCGTTTTCTTTTTTGCTTCTACTGTTTCGAAAACAAGCTTTGCAATTTCAAGTTCAACACGCTGGTTTTCTATTTTACCGGTGACGATTTTTTGTATCGATTCCGGAGAATAGGGATTACCCTTTGTGTTTGTAATTTTCCGTTTGGTTAGGCGTTCGATAATTACCGGGGAGTATTTCGAACCCAGTACTTTTTTTATCTTATCCTGTTCTATTTTACTAATCATAGATTTGTTGGTATGATAATTGTCTTACAAAAAATCAAAGTATTCAATTGAAAAACACCTTTAAAACCAGTGTTTTTCAAAGGCTTTGCGTTGCCTTTTTTTGAGCGGAAAAAAAATTTTTATTATTGGTACATTTTGGCACAAATAGCTTACTTTTATTTTCCGTTTTTTATCGGAATTGCCGTTGTTGCAATTCCGTATTGTTTCAGTTTTACAATACAAATATATATCAATTATGATATAAATACCAAATAAAATATATCAAAAATGACAGATTTTTTCGAAAGATTAGATAACTACATGATTAACAGCGGTTTAAATGATAATAAATTAACGGTGATTAGCGGTATATCTAACGGGTTAATAGGTAAAGCACGAAAAAGAGGGGCTCTTTCATTGGAAAATATATCAAAAATACTATATTCTTGTAATGATCTGAATGCAAACTGGCTCCTTACAGGTCAGGGAGAAATGCTAAAAAGCAAAAGAGATGAACAAATTGAAAACAACTCTATCTTTAAATTAAAATCAGACAGACTAATTAAAACCCAAGCAGTGCCACTGTATAACATAGAAGCTTATGCTGGCATTGTAACTTTATTTAGTGATTCATCAGAAACAAAACCCGTTGACTACATACAAATCCCCAATCTGCCTAAGTGTGACGGTGCGATCTACGTGACTGGAGACTCAATGTATCCGCTTCTCAAGAGTGGAGACATAATAATGTATAAGCAGGTTCATAATATACGAGATAATATTTTCTTTGGAGAAATGTATCTAATAAGTTTTGACGTGGAAGGAGATCAAATGGTAACGGTTAAGTATGTACAAAAAAGTGATCAAGGAAATGATTTTATAAAATTGGTAAGTCAAAACAAGTATCACCCCGATAAAGAGATACCGATTGCCAATGTTAGCGCAATGGCATTAGTCAAAGCAAGCATTCGAATTAACTCTATGAGTTAACAAGAAACAGTTATTTATAAAATGAAAATTACCTAACTTTCCTAAAATTTACAAAATCTAATTTATGAAGAAAACAACTTTAATACTACTGTTTTTATATTTAATATGTCCAATTGCCGGAATTGCTCAAAAACTAAATATTGATGACGAAATAAAACTACGTGTAGCAATGATGGAAATGATTGTTGAGCGAGGCAAATCAAATGAAACTACTTACAAAGATGCACAATACAAAGTATTGAATTTTTTAAACTTTACTGATAATCAAAAAAAATCATTAGATACTCTTTTTTCTAATTCTTGGAAAAAACGCTTAGAGTTATTTGGTAAAATAAAAAACACCAAAGACAGCAAAAACATAAATGAGTTTATGAAATATATTGTGGAGGTAGAGAATAGATTTAGAGAACAATTGACTGTTTCGCAATTGGAACTTTATAAAAAAGAAACACAGGACGCTGAGAACCAAAATGAACCCGGTACTAAATTACTATTAAGGAGCATGTACTTCACAGATAATCAATTAGCAAATATTGCTGAAAATCTAAAAAAGTAAAACTTTAAAAAATTTAATTTATGAAAAAAAACATACTTTTTTTTACGCTTGGCTTAAGTATTAGTTTCATTTTAGCTTTCAATGTATTCAACCCCAATAAGCAAGCAGAGGTTAACGAATATGAAGGTAAGTTGATCTTTTCTGACTGCCAACCGACAAATAAAAATTACGAAGTTGTTGGAGAGGAAAAATTAGGAACACTTTACAATGGTATGAGTTACCAAACGCTAAAGAAAAAACTAATAAAGAAAACACAAAAATCAAATATGCAATTTGATGGAATAATATTAGAAGATGACGGAACTGGGCAAAACTTCAAGGGAATCTTGATAAAATTCAAGTAGAAAACTGAATACCAAAACGAATACTTTTTTATAATATTTTATCAATTTAAAATCCTGATTACCAGTATTTATATTTTTGAATGTTGGCCTTTGTTGAATTGTGGTTCCGAAGGTCGTGGGTTCGAGACCCATCATTCACCCTTAGTACTTTAAGCGGCTTTAGAAATAAAGCCGCTTTTTTATTTTTCACAATAATTTATAGTACTATTCATTTTACGGAGGATGAGGTCTTTTATAATCCCAATTCAATCACTTTATATTCCTTTGATTGATTTTTCATAACTCCAGATCCTTTCAATTTGATTTAGTTTCTTATAGTTTTCTCCGTTAATTCGTAAAATTGGAATAGATGCGTTTAATAGCATATTAAAATTTACTGTTTCGATTGTCCTATCCAATAAAAAATTAACACATAAATCAAAAGCAAAATCCCATTTATAATGATATAAAGCTCGTCTTTAAAAATCGCAAATGAAAAAATAAGATTGCTGGCAAGTGCTGTTAAAAAGAAAATCCAGGAAAGGGTTCTTGCCATTGTCGCTGTCCTCGGAAGTGTAAAACGTATTCCGATGGTTAAAATTAAAGTTGTAGTCAGGAAAATGAAGCTGCCAACGGTTACTAAATTTTTATTTGCGTTTGTGTTAAAGGCATAGAAGCCGTAAGCGATTAAACCGCTTACAGCTATTGCAATGCTAGTTTTTATAGGATCTAATTTCATTTGTTTGTTTTTTTAAATTGTTGGTGGAGGTGGAGGAACGGAATGGAATAACATTGCAATTTCGGGTACATTACCCGACAACTCCCAGCCAGCCATGCCTTCTTTCCAAATATGATGATTTTGGGTAAACTGTCCGCTTTGAACAAATTGTTTTAGTTGCTCCAGGTTGAAAGAACCGGATTGCTGACCGTTTAATGCTACATGATACATTACGACAGGAGGTAGCGGAGGCATACTGCTCATATTGCTCATCATTTGCCCCATTTGGTTGCCGATATGACCACCCATGGCGCTACCAATTCCCATTCCTACCATTAAGCCTGAGGCATTCAAGCCGCCATCACTGCCGTCTAAATCGACATTGCTCATTGTTCCAAGATTTTGAGCAGCTGTTTTTAAAACATCAGTCTGCTGATTGAGCTGATGAACCGCAAAGTTTTTGCCTTCAACTCCTAATTCCATATCTTTTCTCTGGATTCTTGTAATTTCCGAAAGATTCTCAATTTCTATATCGGTTTTGGCTTCGGCTAATTTGGTTTGCTGATCAGCTGTTATTTTTTTCAGTTGTAAATAATGGGAGTGTGTGTTATCTAATTCAATTGTCCCTATATCTAATCGTTTCAGGTTTATTCCAAAATGTTCTTTTAATTCTGATGTTAATTTGGATTGAATATGATCACTTATTTCATCAATTTTTCGCTCAATTTGCATTACCGGTAAGTTGTTATCCTGCGATGCATTAATGATGACGGACTTTGCTTTTCGTTGGAAAAAATCTTTGATTTGATTTTTAAAATCGTCTAAATCAAAATTGATTAAACGGTTTAGTTTGATAAAGGCTTTGTAATCGGTTACATTAAAAGTTAACGTTCCTCTAACAGCACATGGAATGCCTAAATCCGTAAATCTGGGGTCGTAAAGGTCAAAAAACGGAATGCCAAATTTAATTTGAACATTCCCGGAAAGATTGATATAATAGATTTCTGCCTGAAACGGAGAACTCCCGCCAAAAGCCATTCCTACAATGTTTGTAAGAATTGGGAAGTTGGCGGATTCTATTGTTTGGTCGTGTGGACCGTGTATAAAATCTTGTATACTTCCGTCGTTTTGCTTGTAAAAAAATACTGCAAGCTCTCCGTCTTTTACCCGCAAACTACTACCGTAACGTATTGCGTTTTCTTTATATGTGGAATTGACAGCACCAGACGGTCGCCATTTCCAAACTAAATAGTCCTGTTCATCGCAACGGATTACATCCATTAACCCGCCTTCTTTTTTATTGCCAAATAATGCCATTTGTTTGTTTTTTAAAATGAAGTTTACTTTAAATACTAAGGTGTTATTACTATTTTTATGTTGCTGCAATGGCATTCCAAAGAATAAAAACTAAAATAAAAGCAGCGCCTGCGCCCAATACGTGAAATACTTTTTTGGTGTTCTCTTTTGTAATGTTTCGGGCATTTTCAACAATAGTCAGTACTTCGGTATACGTTTTTGGATCGTTTTTCATTGACATAGATGCTTTAGAATTTATCTGTTCAATTTTTTTAAGCCATATTTTATTCCAGGTGTTTTTGTATTTGGTATCTTCGGAGAAGATTGTCAGATAGGACACCGAATTAATTTTGCTGGCTGAAATTGTAAGAAATTCCAAGATGTTTTCTTTAGAAACTGGAATGGGATAATTGAGAACAAATTCTTCTTTTCGGGCATCAGTAGTCGACCATTTTGCGGATTTTGATGATGCCAGGATAAGCTGAATACCTTTTATAAAAATCAAAATATACCAGAAGAATAACCATAATAATACGGTTCCCAAACTAATGTTATTCCCTGTGTTTTGAGCGTAAAATCCGGTACTTCTTGTCGCTTCTATTTCATCAAGTTTGTCAAAAAAACGAATGATACTTCCAGATACTTCAATGTTTCTGAATTCAGCACCACAATCAGAACACTTTGTTATAAAGCTCTCTGCAATGGCACCACAGGCAGGACATTTTTTTATATCGCCCAACTTATCCGATTTTGGAGAGGCAATAGGTTCCGGTGTTTTGTGTTTTATTTTTTCAAAAAGTCGCGCTTCCAGAACGATTTCAAACTCGTCAAGGTCAATTCCTTCGGTTTCGGCTTTGTTAAAAAGGATTTGTCTTTCTTTTTCGGTTAGTTCTCCATCAGCTAATGCCAATTCTATGAGTTTTTCTATTTTGTCGTTATATAGTATCATCTATTTTTATATTTGGTTAGTAACTTTTTATATGCAACGATTTCATCTGTATCATAATTTGTTAATAGCTCCATGCAAGTAGGTTCGAAAACAAAATTGATAATGGAGTTATGATTTTTAGGGTATAGATGCTAAGAAAATCAGATAAATGAATTTCTTAATCTATCCAATTGATGATTAATGCATGTCTGTATTAGCTTGTGTTAGCTTAGCTTGGATTTTAAGAAATTTAGTCATTTGAGCAGGAGTCATTTCATTTTCTGTTTTTTCCATTTTATCCGATATGGTATTAGCTTTTTCCATATACTCCGAATATTTGGTCATTGCAGATGTATCCCCGTTTTTAACGTCTTTCATTAGAATTATATACTGATCAACATATTTAGCATAGCTTTTTAAATTGGCATCGATATTATCTTCTCCTTTGGATGTGGTAGCAACTTCCGTGGTATTTTCTTCTGTTTCAGAAACAGTTTCGTATTTAGTTGCTATTTCGTCAAGAGCGGTTTCTTTTTCAGTTTTATTGTTCCTACAGGATGTTAGTGATATTGCAATGGCTGCAATGATTGCTAAATGCGAATTTTTGATATTCATTTTTTGATAATTTGAGTTTAATAAAAATGTATTTTGAGTAATGACTCAATATTTTCGATTGCCTATTAAAAAATTAAGGCGGGATTTTAATATGTATCAATTTCTTTATCGTTTCTAAGATGAGGCAATTTATATTCGTTTTATTTGATTCCTTTACGAGTTTCCGTAATGAATGAAAAATAATCCAATATGTTTGTAATGTGTTTATATAGAGTGTTTTAATGTGAGGTAAGTTGCTTGTTTTTCAACGATGTTTTTAAGAAACCGATGCGCTTTTCTATCTCAATATTAAAAGAGCAACAATTTATTTATCAGATCATTCATTAGATAGTGTGCCTTTTTTGGAGTATCTTAGGACAATATGTAATAGTTATAACCCCAAAATCTATTTTATATGAAACTTAAGTACGTACTAATACTTTTTTTGGCGGGTAGTTGTTTTGCTATGGCGCAACCCAAACCGATTCTGATCGAAAATGTCAGACTTTTGGATCTTAAAGCCGCTAAATTGACAACACCGATGCATGTTTTGGTTTCCGGTTCGACGATACAAAAAATAAGTACCACAGCTATTACGACCGATAAAGAGGCGATAAAGATTAATGGAGGCGGTAAGACCTTAATGCCAGGCTTAATTGATGTACACGTTCATATGACGTTTGGTACGTTTACGATGGCGCAATTGATGGGAGAAGATTTAACGGAAGAATTTCTGGTTCGTAAAATAGGGGAATCGGCACAACAGATGTTACTTCGTGGATTTACAAGTGTTCGCGATGCGGGAGGTCCTATTTTTCCGTTAAAAACGGCCATCGATGCCGGTAAACTTGTTGGTCCGCGTATCTGGCCTTCGGGCGCTGTGGTGAGTCAGACTGCCGGTCATGGCGATTTTAGAGCGCCTAATGAACGTTCCCGTCGCTTTTTCGGAAAACCGTCCCGTGCCGAACAGGTTGGGGCTACTTTTATTGCTGATGGTCGGGATGATGTATTAACGGCCGTACGGGAAAACCTGCGTTTTGGTGCCAGTCAGATTAAATTAATGGCGGGTGGCGGAACGTCGTCGGCCTATGATCCGATTGATGTGACGCAATATACACTCGATGAAATGAAAGCTGCTGTTGAAGCCGCTGCCGACTGGGGTACCTATGTTATGGTGCATGCCTATACACCAAAAGCGGTGCAACGTGCTGTTGAAGCGGGTGTAAAATGTATCGAACACGGTCAGATGCTGGATGAAGAAACCTTAAAATTACTGGCGGAGAAAAACGTTTGGTTAAGTCTTCAGAATTTAATGGATAACAACGACAGTATGGATGCGCAGCGCAAAGAAAAGCGCAAGCCGGTGTTGGAAGGGCAAAATAAAGTATGGCCTTTGGCGAAAAAATTAGGGGTAAAACTGGCCTGGGGAACCGATTTTCTGTTTCAACCGGAATTAAACGAAGAGCAGAATAGTTATATTTTACGCCTTCAAAAATGGTTTAGCAATGCAGAGATCTTAAAGATGATCACTCAGGATAACGGTGAATTGTTGCAATTATCCGGTTTGCGTAATCCGTATCCCGGAAAACTTGGCGTTGTGGAAGAACAGGCTTTAGCCGATTTACTGTTGGTAGATGGTGATCCGTTAAAAGATCTGTCGATAATCGCAAATCCGGAGAAGAACTTTTTATTGATCATGAAAAACGGACAGCTATACAAGAATACAATTAAAGCTAAAAAGTAGCTCTTCTTATAAATGATTGTATTGTTGGACGTTTTTAATAGGTGCTATCGGTAAAAATGGTTTGTGATTTCTTTGAATTTAATAGTGTCTTTTTGTTAGAATTAAATCAGTTTTTTTGATTTTATAAAATTGAATTAACATAAAATTATGACTTAATTTGATTTTTTGTTAATTTAGACTCTGATTAATCTAATAAGGTAAAATTTCATGGCTAAATTCAAGATTGAAATCAAATGGGCTTTTATATTTATTATAATGTCCTTATTATGGATGGTTCTGGAAAAGTTATGCGGATTGCACAGTACGCATATCGATAAGCAGCAATATCTCACACTACTTTTTATTATTCCGGCTGTTTGGGTATATTTTCTCGCTCTTAAAGACAAGAAAATGAACTACTATAATGGTGTAATGAGCTATAAGCAAGGATTTATTAGTGGGGTAATCATTACGTTGATTGTCGCACTTTTTAGTCCGTTAACACAATGGATCATCTCTTGTGTTATTACTCCGGAATATTTTCCAAATGTTATCGAATATTCCTTAAAAACAGGATATCACAAAACCAGAGAAGCAGCTGAGGCCTATTTTAGTCTTGAGAATTATATGAAGCAGAGTGTTATCGGAGCGCTAATGATGGGGATAGTTACTACTGCTATCGTGGCCTTTTTTGTACGGAGTAAAAATTCCAGAAGCGAATCCTAAAACCATAAAACTATGAAAATAATAAAACTGATTATCTGTCTGCTTTTCGGGCTTATGTTTATCAATGCCGGGCTTAATAAGTTTTTAAACTATATGCCTATGGAAAAAATGAGCGAAGAGCAAATGAAAATTATTGAAGCGTTTATGACAATAAAATGGCTGATGCCTTTGGCCGGAGTAATCGAGATTGTCGGCGGACTGTTGTTTATCATTCCCAAAACACGCGCTTTAGGGGCGGTTATTATCCTGCCGGTGATGGTTGGAATCGTTTGTCATAACATTGTTTTTGAACCATCCGGACTTCCTTTGGTACTAACACTTTTCCTAATCAATATTCTAATTATTGCTGACAATTGGAAAAAATACAAACCAATGTTTTCGTGATAAATACTACAATACTATAAAACGCCTCGCTGTTTACCACTTTAAACAGCGAGGCGTTTCTTTTAGGGGAGCTATTTTTATTTTTTGTCTTCTGGGCGATCTTTTATCTGCGATTCTTTTAAATAAACCTTTTTACCCGTTTTGTTTACATAATATTTTTGATTTTTATTATTGATGTAAACATCGGTTCCGTCAGGAGCCATTTTGCCTTTCCATACTTTGTCGGCAATTTTAGAGGTTCCTTTTACTGCTACTTCGGCGGTTTTATCACCTACTTTTTTAGCAGTTTTTTCAATTTTATCGCCTACGCTTTCTTTTTTTTCCTGTGTTTGTGCCGAAATCGAAAAGACGGTAAACAAACCCAGGGATACCACGGTTAAAATGCTGCTTCTTTTCATACTATAATTATTTTGAAGTTATACTTAGTTAAAATTTTTAGCAGTAAGTTGCGGTGAAGCTGTTTTGTTGGATGGTTACTATAAAGATACTAATTAATTAGAAAATTGTATTCTAATGTGTTGATTATTAGCTTTTTTTTAAGAATTAGTGTTGATGGGGCTTTTTGAACTAAAAAAAAGCGAAGAAATAAACATATCGGAAAAAACAGGTATAAAAAGTCCATTTTTAAAGATTAATAGTTCAGACTGGAGAGTTCTAATAGTGGAAAGATCTAATATTGTACTACGTTCTTAATTAATCTCACTTGTAATTATTTTGGTAAGTTTTTTGTATTGACGGGGAAGGGGGATGCCTAATTGGGGGATATATGTAATAATGATTTGTACTTATGAGATTTTACAAATTGTTATTCATTAAAGGTTGTTTTTCCTTCCCCTCATCAATACATGTATGTAACATCCATTCTAATTTTAAAATTGTAATGCCTAAAAAATATAAGACGTAAGCGATAGTGATATAAAGGTTTTGATTATCCTTACGGCTACATAAAAGGTTATTTAAAAGCCAGTAAAATGATTTACACGAAGTATGCTATAATACTTTAGAGTGTTTATAAGCTTAGAATAAAGCTAAAAATTAATACACGCTACTTTAACAGGTTCCGGTTATAATAGAAAAAATAGTAAATATAAATTGTAAATGCTATCTGATATTCCAGATGGCATTTTTTATGAATGTAATCAATTGTAATTGTATGGATAGGTAAATTGGGTTGTAGAAATATAAAAGGTATTATATAAAAAATCCCTGACCTTATTATAGATCAGGGAAAGAAAAAAATGGCAAATTGCTATCGCGCTTTCGGGTGATTCAATTAATGAATAGTCACTCAAGCGAATAGTGGATTTTAATTATAAGTAGAAAATGATTTTTTATATTCTGATGGTGTAATGCCATGATGCTTTTTGAACGATTTGATAAAGCTCTCATTTGTATTAAATCCTAAAAAATCATAAACTTTTATATGTTCTTTACTTTTTGTTTGAAGTAAGACGGTCGCCTTATCCATTTTTTGGATTAAAAAGTATTTTTTTGGCGACATGCCATAGATCTGTATAAAGTGTCTTTTAAAAGTAGACAGACTCAGATTGCATAACGATGCCATTTCAGTGATACTGGTATTTTTATAAACATTACTATCTACAATTTGCTGTATCGTAGACTCCTGATGGCAGATTAAATTGATAAACCAGTTTATTTTATCCGGATCATTGCTTAATAAATCCAGCATAAATTCTTCAAATTTTACCAAACATATATTTTCTGGCGAACCTTCCTTATGAGTAATATACTCTAAAGAGGGTAGAAAATAATCCTGAATAAAATCACTTTTTTCGCATTCCAGATGATTTTCCAGATAGTGTGAGCTACGATTTTTTTTGATTTTTTGAAAATCAGGATACTTTAACAAAAAATCATTCAAAACTTTGTTGTTAAACATTACACAGACTCCTTCAATAAAATCATCTTCTTTTGAGGTAGTCTCAAAAACGAATTGAGCACCGGCGGAAAATATCATAAAATTATGAGGATTCAAGGCTACAGTAGATCGTTTTATCGCTACTTTTTTAATACCTCTTATTGGAAAAACAATCAGGTTGTAATTAAGCGATACTTTTATTTTAGAAATGGAGCGTTTGGTTAGAAAATGTACTATGCGGATATCATTAACCAGGTCATTGGTTAAACAACAGGCGGTTTCTTTTGAATTAAATACATGGTCTTCCATCATAAAGGATATTTAAATTAAACATGATTTTACTCTAATTGATAGCATCTTAGAGGTATTATTTCTGTGTTTTATCAGGAATAAACATATCTAAGCGATCAAATAGGATTCAGTTTTTTGAGGTAATATCACAGATGACGATACTGTAAAATAGGAACGATCAAAAAATTATAATATCATTCAGATTATAACAGTATTGTTATTTAATAAATAAAAAGGGGTTGGGAGCGGGCGTAATGGATTTTTAGATGTAATTCATACATTTTTTTTAGTTAATACTATTTTTTCAATCAATGCGGGGGAGGGAAAAAGAGGGGGAATGGGTGGTCTTCCATAAATTATGGATAATTATTCAAAAAGTTTTATGGGATTGATTTTCAGTCCATAAAAATAATTGGGAAGACATTGTTTATTGTGGGAGAATAGTATATTCAGAAAGTGACAAAATAAGTCACTTCTGATTTTTACTAGAACAAAAGTAGTTAAAAAATGTTTTAAAAAAGTGCTTTATCTTAAAAAATGTTTAAAAAGTTGTTAAAACGATCTTTTTAGTTGGTTAAATAAGGATGCGTGATGTTTTAAGTAAATGCATTATAATAGTGATAAGCGGTCTGTTTATTGAATGAAAACTACAAAATTTTGTTTTTGGTACGAAACGTCTATTTTTCTGTACAAACAAGCTATTTTTTTTGAAAAGGAGTAAAGCTGCATTTTCTTTGTCAACGAATCTAAGATTAAAAAACAGAGAGGGCATTTCAAATTTCAAAACTTGATTGATAATTCAAAATTTATAAATCGGAATAGATACAGTTTTGATTTTAATATAGTAGTATACACGGTTTTACTTCTTATAACAAATTAAAACATAATATAAGATATAACCGATAGTATTTTAAGAGTTAATCTGTATGAAAAAAGTTTTGAGTTAGTTGAGTTTTCCATATCAGGGAATTTATTTTTTTTCATATTTAATCCAAAAAAATGGATAAAATCGTTTTTTATGCCGGTGTGGTTAGCCGGCTTTTTTTATTTATAAAAGTAAAGAAAGTAAGCTCTATTGCTTTTCTGTAGGTTTGAAAACAAATAGAATTTAACAGGATTTTATAACTTCAAAAGGGATTCATTCGGCTTAGAATCCTTAATTTTAGTAAATTCTAAAAACAGTCCGAATTGCCCAAATTCAGGCTGAATAACTCAAAATCTACTTTAACTATGAAGACAATTATCATCGCAACTGATTTTTCAGCCGAAGCCATTAATGCTACAAAATATATTGCTAAAGCGGTTGCAGGAAAAGCCTATCGACTTGTACTTTATAATCTGTATAATACCTCTATCCATGCACAAAATGCCCGTTTGTCGGCTATGGAAATCGATAAAATGTTTCAGGCACAAAAAAGTAAGGTGAATGAAAAAGCAATTGCTCTGAACGAAATGTACCATGTTGAAGTTGTTACGCAGGTAGTAGCCGGCAATTTTTACGAAGAATTGGTGAAATGTATACAACAATTTAATGCCGAACTGGTTGTGATGGGAATGGCCGAGAGATCGGTGGAACAGGATTTGCTGGGCAATACGACCACAGCGGCGATTAGTATGCTGAAATTCCCTGTATTGAGTATTCCTTTGGGAGCCGACTTTAACGGGATTAAACATATTCTTTTTGCCTGCGATGTCGTGAGAGGTGTTCACAAAACGGTACTCGATAGAGTACGGGAAGTGGCAGCCGATTATCATGCTACAGTTGAAGTGTTTCATATTCGGGAAAAATCGGAAGAAATAACGCAACAACAAGACGAAACCCACCCGATGGAAGCAACATTGTCCGGAGTGAACCACACCTATAAAAACGTACAGTCGTCCGAAATAATTAAAGCTATTCGGGATGAAATCATAGCTTCGGAAACCGATTTGTTAATTATGGTTCCGTATAAATATGGATTCTGGGATTCGATGCTGCACAAAAGTAAAACCCGAGCGATGGCATCCGGAAGTAAGGTGCCATTATTATCACTTCCGTTATAAGACAATTAAAATACAGGTGTTAGAAATAATTAGCCCGAAATAGAAAGACCTGTCAGGAATTGCCTCTCCCGACAGGTTTTTTTGTTAGGTACCGAAATTGGAAAGCGGTGCCGTAAGCCGTTCCAGAAAATAACGGGCGGCTTTTTTCTGATAGGCATCCTGATGTGTGATGATCATTGCACGTCGGGTCATATTGATTTTGTTGATCGGAATAATAGCCAGCTCTTTGTCGATAGCAACGGTGGTTTTGGCCAGGATTGTATACCATTTTCCGGATTTGACCAGATCAAGCAAAGTCGGTATGTCATTGATTTCGGCTGATATTTTCGGCTGGATGTTGTGTTTGGCAAAGATATCGCCCACAAACTTACGGGTGCTGTAACCGGCTGCCGGTAATACAATAGGCAATTGACTTATTTCAGTCAGATCGATTTCTTTTTTATCCGCCAGTGGACTGTTTAACGCGGCAACCAAACACAATGGCGATTCGAATAATAACGTATATGTCAGATTTTCGTCGGCTACAATTTCTTCAAAAGCCAGAACCAGATCCAAATGCAAACCGATCAGTTTGTCGTGTAATTCTTCCGAAGTACCAAAGTATACTTTTACGGTAATACCAGGATAATCGCTTAGAAAAGCAATTAATGCCGGTGTGAGCAGATGGCGTAATCCGTAGGTCACTCCAATAGAAAGATCACCGGTTTTGAGTTCGCCGAGGTCTTTTAATAACGTTAGTCCGCTATTGGCTTTGTTAACGGTTTGCAGGGCATAACTGTAAAAAAGATCTCCGGCTTCGGTGAGTGTAATCCGTTTGCCGATCCGGTTAAACAAAGGTGTGTCGAGTTCAATCTCCAGTTGCTTGATCTGTTGCGACAACGTACTCTGACTAATGTTAAGTGCTTCGGCAGCAGCGGTAAAATTGAGTAATTCCTTGGCCTTTATAAAATATTTAAGTTGACGTAGTTCCATCTTTAAATCGGTTTTATCGATTGATGATATAGAAAAATAGCGTTTTACAAATTTATAATTTATATGGAACTTTGTGGTGTAAAATGATGTAAAAATGAATATGTTCCGGTCACTTAAGTATAGAAATTTCCAGCTTTTCTTTTATGGACAATCTATTTCTTTAATGGGAACCTGGATGCAAAAAACGGCTGTAAGCTGGTTGGTTTACCGACTTACGGGATCGGCTTTTTTATTAGGGCTGGTTACTTTTGCCAGTCTGATTCCTTCTTTGGTACTATCGCCTTTTGCCGGTAGTTATATCGAAAAGCACAATCGCTTTAAAATTATGATGAAAAGCCAGGTTATCTCAATGATACAAGCGGGTACGCTGGCGGTAATGATCTATTTTAAATATTATAGTATTCCGGCGTTGATCGGTTTAAGTTTGCTTCAGGGTATCATCAATTCGTTTGATGTAATTTGTCGGCAAACGCTCATGATGGATATGGTAGGTAATAAAGAAGATCTGCCCAATGCCATTGCGTTAAATTCAACGATGACTAACCTTGCCCGGATCATCGGTCCGGCTTTGGCAGGATTGGTATTGGGAACTTTGGGCGAAGATTTTTGTTTTATCGGGAATTTTTTAAGTTATATTCCGGTATTGTATTGTTTGTACCGAATGGACATCCGAATTTCAGAAAATACCGAACCAACCAATAATGTATGGTACGAGTTAAAAGAAGGGTTTCATTATCTGATACACGAAAAAGAGTTGATCAGCTTAATTTTATTGCTCTCGATGAACAGTTTGATTGTGATTCCGTTTAATACCCTGATGCCTATTTTTGCCAAAGATATTTTTAGCGGAACGGCCAGTACTTTTAGTTTGTTCGAAAGTGCGATTGGCCTCGGTGCGGTGATCAGTGCCGTTTATCTGGCGAATCTGAAAAAATACGATCATATTATTAAAATTATTATAATAGCCGGTTTTATGCTTGGAAGTAGCGTGATGTTACTGGCGGGTTCTAACCTGATTGCCATTTCAGTTATCTTATTGGTTGTAGCCGGTATCGGAATGATGGCACAAACATCGGCAATCAATACCTATATTCAAACCCATGCACATCCGGGTATGCGTTCGCGTTCCATCAGTTATTTTATCATGGGATATCAGGGACTGATACCGGTAGGGAGTCTTTTAGCCGGTGTTGTAGCAGAATCGATCGGCGTGCGTTTAACCGTAGTTTTTCAGGGTGCCATTGGAATCGTAGCCATATTGGTATTCTACCTGTATTGGAAACGAATGAAAGCCAATAGCATTATAAAAGAAGAAGTATATATCAAAGAACGATCTTAATCATGAAAATTATCCCCCTTAGTGAAGGCATATTCCGAGCCAGTAAAACAAAAGAATTTACCTTGGCCGATAGTAATACGGTTGGTGAACCGGGTGCCTTAAAAATGGCAATAACTCCTTTTCTGATCGAACTTCCGGACGATCTGGTTTTGGTTGAGGCCGGACTCGGCTTTGAACGTAACGGAAAATCAATTCTGATTTCGTTATTGCAAGACACCGGGTACGAACCGGAACAAGTCACAAAGGTTTTGTTAAGCCATTTGCATAAAGATCATACCGACGGACTGGGCTTTTTTACTAATGATCATTTTGAAACCTATTTCCCGAAGGCAACCTTGTTTTTGCAGCGAAGAGAAATGGATTATGCTTTATCACAACCGGAAAATCCATCGTTTAATTTGCGAACGGTAAGGGGCTTACAACAACTCTCAAATGTGGTGTATATGGAAGCTGACAGAGGCAGTATAGGATCGTATATTACTTTTGAAGTTACCGGTGGGCACTCTCCGTTTCATCAGGTTTTTTGGTTCCGGGATGAGGATGAAATAGCATTTTATGGCGGCGACAATCTGCCGCAGGAGTCCTATCTGAAATACCATATTGCCTATAAAACCGATTATGAAGGACGAATAGCAATGGAATTGCGTCAAAAATGGGAACAACAGGCTCGGGAAGAAAACTGGAAGCTATTGCTGTACCATGATCTGGAAAAGCCGATTTTGGAATTATAAAAAGGAATTAAATATTTTTAAGGTAAACAGGGCTTTATGGAAACATAGAGCCCTTTTTTGTATTTTAGTTTTTTTAATAAACAGAAATTATGATTAGACAGTTATAAAATGATTCTACTGTCTGAAGTAAATAATAAATCATCCAATGATAAAAAAAATAGTCGTTTTATTACTTTTAAGTAGCAGTTTTTTCAGTAGTTGCAGTAAAATTGATCGAAAAACTACAAAAGAAGTGGTACAAAAGTACCATAACGAAGGGAAATTAAATGGTGCTGTTTTAATTGTACAAAACGACAGTATTGTTTGTGATACGGTTTTGGGGTATGCCGATTTTAAAAGTCAGCGGACGTTACAAAAGGAAACACCGTTTTATATCGCTTCACTGGCCAAACCCATTACGGCCATCAGTATCATGTTGCTGGAACAAAAGAAGCTATTGTCGTACGATGATCGTATAGATCGTTATATAAACGACCTGCCGGATGATGCAAAAGAAGTTACGATCCGACAATTGCTCACACATACTTCGGGCGTATGCGATTATGAAAATGTGTTAACCGGAAACAAAGAGCTAACGAATAAAGACGTTATGCATTGGTTACAGCATCAGAAACTACAATTTGTACCCGGTACGAAGTATCAATATAGTAATACCGGTTATATCCTTTTAGTATTGATCATTGAAAAAGTTTCCGGAACATCAGTAAAACAGTTTATGGAGGAAAAGATCATTCATCCTTTGAAAATGCAACATACGGTGGTATACGACGAAACAAAACCAAATATTCCCGCTAAAGCAATTGGCTATAACAAGGATAAAGTAAAAGACGATTATTCGCAATATACAACCGGAGATGGCGGTATTTATGCGACAACCGGCGATTTGTATAAATTGGATAAGGCATTGCGAACGGGTGTATTGCTTGATAAACAAAATACAGCCTTAATGTACCGTTTGCCGGTTTTCCCGGATGGAAAATCAGGTCCTTATGGATTGGGTTGGTTTGTAGAAAATAAAGAGGTCGGAAAAATTGCCATGCATACCGGCGGATTGGCTGGTTTTAGAAGTTTATTCTGGCGGGATTTAAAAAATAATACGACAATCATTGTGCTTACCAATCAGGGGGATGCTTTTCCGGTTTATAACTTTTTGGACGAAATAAAAGAAACTCTAGTAAAATAGGGCATTTTGCGTTTTTTGAAGCCGAAAATCGACCGTTTTATTTTGTCAATAAAATAGTGATTTTAAGTAGAATACAGCGGTTTTAAATGGTTATTTTTAATAGATAACACTAAACGCATTAAATATGATTTCAAAATTGAAAAGCTTGTTTCTGGTTGCTGTTGTGGCCGGTTTCTCGCAAAGTTTGAGTGCACAGGATATCAGAGTTGGCGTACATGCCGGTTTCCCGGTTGGCGATGCCGCTGATGTTTCGTCATTTAATTTAGGAATAGATGGTGCCGTTTACTTTTATAAAGTAAAAGACTTTCTGGATTTGGGTATCGCAACCGGATATACCCGTTTTTTTGGTAAAACGGAAACGGTGGCGGGTATGGATTTTACTTACGACGATTTCGGCTATATTCCTGTGGCGGCTTCGGGACGTGGAAAATTTGATCACAATATTTTCTACACCGCAGATGTCGGATACGGAATTGGTCTGAATAACGCCGACGGTGGTTTGTATTACCAGGGTAAAGTAGGATGGAACAAAGATAATTTCGATCTGTTTGCCTTTTACCGTGGAATATCCGACAACTTTACAGTGTCTGCTCTTGGGGTAGGTGTAGCTTATAAACTGCACTAATACGCTAAAAATTTTGTAACTACTATACGCTACCGCCAAACCGGTAGCGTTTTTTAATTCAATTTGACTACCTTCGACCGAATTGTAGCCCTATCGTATGTCTGATTTACCTTTAAAACAGCTGGGAAAAGCCCTGGATTTTATCGAACAACATTTAGAAGAACCCTTGTCGGTGGAAAAAATAGCTACTGTGGCAAATTATTCGCCCTTTTATTTTCAGCGGTTGTTTAAAGCCTATACGGGTGAAACGCTGTTGGAGTTTTACAATAGAAAACGAATCGAAAAGATCGCAGCTTTGTTAATCAGGGATACAAAAGAAACGATAGGAACGCTGGCTTTTCAATATGGTTTTTCGGATAATGCGGCACTGACAAAGGCCTTTAAAAAGCGCTATTCGGTTAGTCCGACAGCATTCCGAAAACAGCGTAGTAGTCGGTACGACAAAATTAAAAATAGCAGGAATGGACAAGTTTTTCAGGGATTTGAAGCCTATATTTGGCGTATCGAAAATCTTAAAAACTGGATAAAAATGAATGCAGTAATAGCGGTACAGGAAATGGTTGCGTTTCCGATGATGTATACGAATCATATCGGTGTGGATAATCTCGATGGGGCTTTTGCAAGAGTGATTGGATTTGCATTGAAAAATAAACTGACAACCTCCGAAAAGATAGCGGCGATCCGGATTTATCACGATAGTTTTAAAATTACGGCTCCGGAAAAAGTTCGTATGGAAATTGGAGTAGTGGTCGATCGGGAAGTTCAAACCGAACCGGGTATTTTCTTTAAAAAGCTGTCACCCGGAAAATGTATTACCGCCAATTTTGAAATCGATCTTGCCGATCTTGAAAAAGCCTGGTCCTCGCTATATATCTGGATGAATGAAAACGGCTATCGCCCGGCGGAACAATTGCCATTCGAAATCATTCGGAACAATTACACCGAACATCCGCAGCAAAAATGTATCCTTACGTTGTGTATTCCGGTAGTCCGAAAAGGAGCGTTTTAAAACGATTCGCCTACTTCAAAGCGGAGTGTTTCCCGGGTTATGGGATGTACAAATTCCAGATAAGCGGCATGAAGATGCAAACGATCGGCACCGATTCCGTATAAATCGTCTCCAACAATCGGTGCATTTAAACCGAGTTCGTGAGCAGCGTGCATTCGCAATTGATGTGTTCGGCCGGTAAGGGGCCAGAAATGAATTCGGGTTGTTGCTGTTTGTCGCGCTACGACTTTCCAAAGCGTAACGGCTTTTTTACCATGGGTATAACAAACCAACTGTTGCGGTCTGTTGTCCAGATCACCTCGTAGCGGAAGTCGGATTTCACCTTCATCTTGTTGTACCAATCCCGATAAAAGGGCGGTATAGCGTTTGATAACGGTACGTTTTAAAAACTGACGTTGGATGTGTTTGTGGGCTTCTTTCGTTTTTGCTACAACCAGAAGTCCCGAGGTGGCCATATCCAGGCGATGAATGATCAACGGTTCGATATTACCCCAGGTTGTTTTGAGTCGGGTATAAACCGAATCCTGGATTTGTATGCCCGGAACCGAAAGTAGTTCGGCCGGTTTGTCTACGACAATCAGATTGTCGTCTTCGTATATGATTTTCAGCGTGGTATTTTCCCCGTGGTTTTGTAATAATGGATTAGGATCCATTGGAATACCTTCCAACATATGCTTTAATATCGGCTGACATTTACCGGTACAGGCCGGATAAAACTGACGGTGTTTCCGGATTTCCGATTTTGGAGACGTACCCCACCAGAATTCGGCCATAGCCAAAGGCTTATAACCATTCGCAAAAGCATATTGTAATAATTTCGGAGTAGCACATTCTCCAGCCGCTGCGGGTGGTTTCCCAAAAACGGTTTCACTAAAAATGGATTGCAGACTTCGGGTTTTTCCGTCTTTATTTAAAAAGGAATAGTGTTCGAAAAGTTGTTGCTGTAATGCGGCCGATTTTTCTTTGCGTTCTTTTTTTAACGCTTCTATCTGGTCTTCAAATCGGGCTAACTGTAAACGGGTTTCATCCAAACGTTCTTTCCATTTGTTGGTTAACACCTGTAATTCCCATTTATCTCGTAAGCTTTGTTTGATCAAATCGGCTTCAAAAACAGTATATTCTGACTCGGTCAGGTTGTTTTTTTGCGCTTCACGACCTTTTTTGCGTGCTTCTTTATTCGCTTTTAGTTGTTGTTTAAAAGCGGCAATTTCTTCCTGCGATTGCTTTGTAAATTGTTCCAGTTCGGTTGTAAAACGATGGTATTGCGGATCGGCTTCTATTGTTTCAATCGCATTGTTAATGCTGTTTAAAATGGTTTCTTCTTTTAGAAAAAAACTGTTTTCAAGTAGCATATCAAAAACGGGTGGTACAAAGCGCGGATGCTGATTCGTACCGGCCAGTTTTCCGGAAAAAGCGGATAAATAACCAATTTTACCTTTAGCATCCCGAACAACGAGTACACCAAACATTTTCCCGATTACGATTCCTTCCTGATTTTCGATAAGTCCGAAATTATGTTCCATATCCGTCTGACTTTCCAGATAGTCCTGTAGTTCCAAAGCGGCAATTTGCGTAAGCGGATGTGGGTCATAATAAAACGGAAACGTAAAGCGTTCCGGTAACGAAATAGCGTCCAGAATACGATCGTTAAAGTAGGTGATTCTATTTTGGGTGTCGTTGCCCACAGTGATTCATTTTAGTGCTGCGAAATTAGGGTATTTCGGTTTAAAAGTCGCTAAAACAGTTCAATTTTAGCCAGTCGTATTGTTTTTAGTGGTATTCACAGGTTCCGAATCAAAGGTGAAAACAGGTGATTATACGTTTACGGGACTGCGGACTATCGGTTAATTTTAGAAACTTGTTTAAAAACAGGCGCAACCAAATCAATACTAAAAACTAAAGTTATGGGTAAAGTAGTTATTTTAACAGTAGATGGCGGTGGTATAAAAGGAATTATACCGGCCTATTTTCTTAATGAACTGGAAAGCAGATTAAACAAAAGCTGTTACGAACTTTTCGATATGATCGGTGGAACCTCAACAGGAGGTATTATCGCCACAGGACTAACATCGCCAATAAACGGTAACAAGCCTTTTACGGCTCAGGAGGTTTTGAACATTTATCAGAATGACGGAAGTAAAATTTTTGTACCGCAAGAGTCATTAATACCAGACTGTTATGCGCAATATTATGGCGACGATGGTAATGGTAACGGTATCGAACCGTATTTACAGCAACAATTCGGATTGGGAAGCTTAAGTGCGGCGCAAGCCAATATGAAGACACTTAACGGACGTACCAAACACGTGTTTACAACCAGTTATACGATTAATAGCAGTGGTAATACGATACCGAATCCGGTATTGGGACAGGATTACGGACCGTATTTATTTAACTGGATGGATGCGGCCAAATCGGCTGCAGACGATTATAAAGTATGGGAAGCAGCTCGTGCGACAAGTGCGGCGCCAACCTATTTTCCGGTAGGTAATGTGGGCGGTGGACAGAATTCGAATTCGGATGCACAGGAGCGTTGGGTACTCGATGGAGGTGTGATGTCAAATAACCCGGCGATATGGGCCGTAACGGAAGCATTCCGTACCGGATTGGCAACAAGTCTGAGTGATATTGTACTGATATCTCTGGGAACGGGAACCTATGCTTGTGGCGCCGGACTAGTGACTGCTCATCAGGGTGATCCGGATCCGGATAATGGTAACTGGGGTTATATGCCGTGGATTACCAGTGATCTGGAGGATTTGTCCGGGAACGACAATGGACGTGGTGCCGTTGTAAATATTATCACAGAATCGGTACAGTTGGTGTCGGGACAACAATTACAGGCGTTAACCGCTTCGGGGCTTACGTATTACCGATTGGAACCGCCAATTATTCAAGGGCAAACGAAAATGGATAATATCGATCCGGGAAATATTGATTCGTTAATCGCTACCGCTTCAGAATATCTGATCGACAACGGTACAGGCGAGAAAACGTTTAATGCGATTGTAGACTTATTGACTACGTTGCAACCGGCTTCTGTTTCCGTTTAATTCAACTTTTGATCAATATAAAACCGGCCTTATAACACTAAGACCGGTTTCTTTTTGGCTTTTAAAGCCGTATATAATTTTTCGTAAACCGGAGTCGCAACACCATAGGCACGTCCTTCCGAAACGACATAACCGGTTAAAGCATCCAATTCGGTTTGTCTTTTTTCATTTTTAAAATCGCTATGTAACGATGAGGTTGCGGCAAACGGAAGCGTTTCTATATTGGTTAAAGTAGCCGTAACACTATCTTCCGGTAGCGGTATTTGTTTGGCTTGTGCCAATGCGTAAACTTCTGTTAGCAGTGCTAGTAACGTATTGCGATTGTCCGGATTTTCAAGGATTTCACCAACTGACTGATCATAAAAAGATGTAGCCGTAGCGATGGCCGATACGAATATAAATTTTTTCCAAAGTACCGATACGATATCCGGAGTCAGGGTAGCCTGAATCCCGGCTTGTTTTAAAAGTGTTTCCAGTTGTAAAAGACGCTCGTCCGATACTTTATCGGAACCAAAAAACAGACTTTCGATATTTCCGCTATTAGTTACGATTCCGGGAGCCGACAAACGGGAAACCAGATACACACAGCCTTCCAACACCATTACATTTGGGTAATGACGTTTGATTTTTGATGTACTGTCCAGCCCGTTTAGTAAGGGAAGAATAACTGTTTTTTCGGTGATGCAGTCTTGTAATTGCACTAATGTTGCCTCCAGATCGTAGGTTTTTGTACACAGAATGATATAGTCGGCTTTGTCAAGATCGGAAGGTGTATCGCTCGCTTTTTGCGGAAAAGCGGTACTACTATCCGAACCTTTAACAATCGTAAGACCATTGGTACGAATCGCATCGAGGTTTTTGCCCCGAGCCAGAAACTGTACGGCTACAGTAGGATCGTTTTGGAATTCTTTCGCCAGTAGTCCACCAAAATAGCCGCCAACGCCACCGATTCCAGCAATTAGTATGGTTGTCATCACATTTTATTTTTGTAGAAAGTTAAGCGAAAAAGTATTGGTTATCAAGATAATTTTTAACGCTAGCGGTTTCCCTAAAATTCTAAATGTGATTACGTATCGGGATATAAAGAATCACCCAAATAGGCCTTAAAAAAATCTTTTTTGTAAACCTCTCCCAAAGGGATTTCATTATCGCCCAGATAAAGGCTATGATGATCAAAAGAGTCAATCTGTTTGATATTCACCACATACGATTTGCTCACCCGTAGAAAAAGATCCTGCGGCATTTTCTGATGGATCGTTTTAAGGTTCATCGCGGTAATTAATTTTTGCGAGCCGGTATATAAAACGACATAATCTTTAAGTCCTTCAACATATAAAATATCCGTGAAATGGATCTTATAAAACCGACGGTCAGATTTAATGATCATAAAATCTTCCGTATTCGATTCCCATGTGGTTGTATTCGTCTCGTCTGCCAATAGTTTTGTATAGGTTTCCGCTTTCTGAATGGCTCTTTGCAACCTCGATTTTTCGATCGGTTTTAGCAGGTAGTCGATGGCGTCCAAATCGTAACTTTTTAAAGCATATTGCGGATAGGCCGTGGTAAAAATAAGCAAGGTGTTTTTGGGAAGTTGTTCTGCAAATTCCAGTCCGGAAACCATTGGCATTTCGATATCCAGAAAGATAAGATCGACTTTAGTGGTGCTTAAAAATTGTTGTGCGGCCGGTGCATTCGCAAACTTTCCGAGTATGGTAAGATTTGATACTTCCTGAATAAGCGCCTCCATTTCGGCCCGGGCAAGTGGTTCATCATCTATTATAATACAGTTCATAGGGGATTTTTAGAGTAACGTTATAGGCCGATTTTGTATGGGCCAGGGTCAAGGTATGGGCTTTTCCGTATAAAAGATCCAGTCGGCGTTTTATATTTAATAAACCTAAGCCGCCTTTCTTTTTATCGACAGACGGAATATAGTCGGGATCTATCGAATTATAACAGTAAAAGCAGAGCATGGTGCCGTCTGTTTCAATCCGGATCGTAATATCGGACTGGGCGCCGCTTATATTAATACTGTGTTTGACGGCATTTTCTACAAAAATGGTAAAAAGACTCGGCGGTAATAGCATATTGTTTATAACCGACGGATCGATTGTACAGGATAAAGTAACCGAAAGGTTATCCCGTCTAATTTTTTCCAGTTCGAGGAAGTTGGATAAAAAGTCAATTTCTGATTTTAACGGAATTTTCACCTCATTATTTTCATACAACTGGTAACGCAAAAACTCAGACAGTTGTAGGATCACGGTTGATGCTTTGTCGACATCGGTTCGAACCAGAGCTTTAATCCCATTGAGCATATTAAACAAAAAATGGGGGTTAATCTGGTTCCGAAGTTCATTTAGCTCCATAGTGAGCGTAATATTATTCAATTCATTGATACGCTCTGTATCGATAGTCCATCGCTGAAATAATTTGATCATTGTAGTAACCAGGATGATAGGCATTAAAATGATAGTGCCTTCATAATAGCCTCGCAATTGATTGTCATGCTGATGCCGTACAACAATGTATTCCGGACTATAGGCACTTAATAAAACACCAATGATCATCAGCCATGCGACGACCAATGCCAATAAAAGTAAAATATACAACAGATAACGGCCTTTAAAGAAAAACCGAGGAACGAGAAAGTACATGTTTATATAACTCATCGTGATAATTGAGCCATATATACAAACCAGTCGGTAATAGTTATACGGACTTGGATAGTCCGTTATTGCACGGGAAAATGCGATAACTGCCAGAATTCCCGACAAGAGTACGAAATGGCGTAAAATCCGGTAATCGCTATCGATTATAAATCGAATAATCCAACTGTTGCGGACTTCCTGTGTATTGTATTCCATGTTTAAAAGATAACCGGATCAAATGTAGGCCGAAAGTGCTATGCTATAAAAAAATTATACAAAACTCCGTTCGTTTTATACAAAACGCAACAAAGTACCCTTTACGTATAAATTGCAAGGCGGTTGGTATAAAAAATAAAATGCAAATGGCCTAATCTTTTCCTTTGCCGGAATTAATAATCGAATTGCCGTCGTTTGTCTACTTCCGGAGACTATTTGAGACAATTTGAATTAGAATCTTAAAAAACGAATGGTAAAAATGAAAAATGTATTTTTTGCAGTGGGACTTTTTTGTTTTACAACGCCAGCGCTTTCTCAGGAAAACGACACAAAAAAACAGGATAGCGTGAGTATGGCCCGACGGGCATTGACTTATGGCGCGAATAAATTTGCAATTGTACGTCCTTTGAATATCGAGTATACGACGGTAGCACCTTATAACTACACCTCCAAACTGGGAAATACAACCTTGCCGGAAAGTAAAGTTACCGACTTCTCGCAGCTAAAGGTAAGCACCACTTTTAATTTTATTAAAACACAAAAATGGATGCTCGGAGCGACCTTAGCCTATAATTTTACCCGTACAGGAACCGATTTGACATTGCCGGAAGAACGTATCGATGGTCTTAAGAAGGATTACCATTATCATTATGAAACGCTCAATTTTTCGTATTTCTCAAAATTGTTTGGTAAAACGGCGGTGTTTACTTCAAGTTTGATTGTTGATGGAAGTGATCAACATTTTGAAAGGGTAAAAGGATTGGTTTCGGGAACGTTGATTCTAAAAGCAAATGCCAAAACAAAACTGATGGCCGGTATTTTAGTCAATATCGATCCGAGTTCGGAAGTTCCGGTGATTCCGATTTTTACATTCGAACATAAATTTAATTCGGGTTTTATGATCGATATGATTGTTCCAAAACAGATTTTGCTGCGGAAACAAATGGCTAATAGCTGGCGTTTATCGGTCGGCACAGAATTGGACCGGACCAATTTGTATTTATATGGCGTAAATCCGCAAAATACATCGCAAAAATATGAATACCGCCAACTCGATCTTAATAACGGAATTGTTTACGAACAGTTATTGGGCGAACATTTGGTACTAACGGCACGAACCGGACTAAAATGGATCGCGATCAGTCGCATTTTTGAAAAGCAAAATACGTTTAATGATACTGTTTTTGAAGTAACTGCCGATCCGACTTTTTATTTCAATGTCGGGATTTCCTTTAATCCTTTTCTGAAAAAAACAAAGACGAAGTAATTCGAATTTTTTATGATCAAGATTTTTAAAACCAGTATAAAAAAGCCTTCGGAAGCCAGAGAAGTGATGCAGATACTTTCCGTTCGGTTTCCCCAATCTAAAGTTAGTTTTGATCTGGAAGATTGTGATAAAATTTTGCGAATCGAAAACGATAGGCTTCAAACTAAGACAGTTGTCCGATTACTTAAAAGCCGAAAACATTTTTGTGAAGAACTGGAATAAAATAGTATTCATAAGGCACTATATTTTTCTCTGAATTATGAAATTTTAGTTTATTTTGGTACACGAAAATAAGTAACCCAAAAAAAATAAAATTGAAACGTATTTTACTACTACTGGTATTCCTTACCAATGCTGCCTGGGCGCAACAAATCGTAAAAGTTAGCAATAACTATGCAACTGAAAATAAAGAAGTTCAGGAACTGATCGATTTTCAAAACATATATATTGAAAAATTGAATTTTGTAGGCGAGGCGCTTAAAGGAAAATATTATGAAGTGAACATACAGGAATTTAAAAACGGTAAACCGTCTCCTAAAGTCACGTTGTTTGATGGAAGTGAATCGGATTATTTTAAGATCAGTTTAGAAAGTCTATCCCTGAAGTTTTTCTTTAGTATGACCGACGGAAAACTAAAAACGTATATAAAAGGACCTGGTTTCGGTAGTAAAAAAAGCTATTTTAAGTTAAGCAATGATGCTGAATTATATGCACTAAAAGATTTTTTTGGTTCCAAAGAATTTCTGGAAATCAATATAGCTTCCGGAACAGATATTCCCATTTTTGCGATCATAACACCTACAATGCATAAAGATGGTTCCGGTTCGTATTGTGAAGTAGTACAGTCGGACATAAAACCCGAAAATTTGGGATCACATTTTAAAATTCCGCACTATTTTTTAGTGAGTATACGCTTTAAATAATATTTTTGAGATGTAATTAGAAACTAAAAAATGGATAACTGTAAAAACTGTACCACAGCTATAACCGGTAAATATTGCTCCAATTGCGGTCAGCCGGCACAACTTAAACGAATTGATTCGCATTATATCCTGCACGAAATTGAGCATGTTTTGCATTTTGAACGAGGTATTTTATATACGATGCGGGAATTGCTTTTACAACCCGGAAAAAATATCCGGGAATACCTGCAGGAAAACCGTAGCCGATTAGTGAAGCCAATTATATTTATTGTGATAAGTTCCGTGATTTATACTTTGGTAAGTCACTTTTTTCATATTGAAGACGGCTATATCAACTATCAAGAGGTCAAAACATCGTCGATTACGGTAATGTCTCAGTGGATACAAAACCATTACGGCTATGCCAATATTATTATGGGAGTTTTTATTGCAGGATGGCTTAGGTTGTTTTTCCGAAAATACAATTACAATGTATTTGAAATCGTAATCCTGTTATGTTTTTTAATCGGAATGGGAATGTTGATGCTAACGTTAGGCGCACTAATCGAAGGGTTGACAAAGATTCCGATGATGAAACCCTTTACGCTTGTCATCGTATTGTATACGGTTTGGGGAATCGGTCAGTTTTTCGATAAAACGAAACCGCTAAATTATGTAAAAGCATTCTTCTCCTATATGCTGGGTTTACTGACTTTTGGGATAGCAATGGCATTCCTTGGTATTACTTTCGATTTGATTTTTAGAAAGTAGACATAGTTATTTTCAGTGTGATTATCATAATCACACTGAAAATAAATTAATTCAAATCTATGAGCTCTTCCAATGTCTTTGTTAGAGCTTCAGGATTTCTTGATTTTGTTTGGTTCAAGGTATCTGTTGTTTTCCTCAAAATAGACTCCAATTTTCCAATTTTTATTTTGTCGGAATTATTAAAAACTTTAAAATTGATTAGGATTAATTTACTATGATCAAAAACATATCTAGATGATTTTCGATAATTTTCTGGCGTTTTTTCTATTTCGAACTTTCGCAGGCATGTTACAAAAAGCAAACGATTAAACCACGCACCTGTTCTGATATCAAAGTGTTTAGGTATTCGTTCCGTAAATGAAGTAGAAGTAGCTTTACCAACTATTAAAATGCGATTAGGATCTCGAAAAACATATACACCGTGACCGTGTTCTATGAATTCATCATTATAATAGGTTAAATCTTTAACTTTTAGGTCGTTAAGTTTTATGCCAATGCGATGAATCTCATTTATGAGTTCTTGTAATGTCTTATTCCTGAATTGGTCGTATTCAATAATGTATTCTGTCATATTATTATTAATTTTTGATGATTACTGTTTAGATCTCAATTTGTCATCCATTTCACCAAACCGCCTTGTTCCACGATATTCCAGGAATGCGGATGTCGGTCGCCATTGGCTCTGTATCCACGGTTTTGAGTAGCGATATACTCGGTTTGCGTACTACCCAATTCTCGTAAGGTTTTTGAAGCCTGTTCCAGTTTATAGGCGTTTAAGTCTTCGTAGGTTCTGCTTTTTTGCTGCTTTTGCCACTCCAAATCCGGTTCGGAATAAAAACGGGTTTTAATATCTTTTAAATAAGCGATAGTATTGGTTGATTTACAGGAAACCAGGTAAGGCGAGGCATTTTTATAATTTTCGAGATGATCGGCAGGTTTTCCCAACGTACTTTCCAGTAATTCGATTAAGTAATGGCCTTCCGCTACGGCTTCTGCATCTGCATTTTTCGCAATCTCTTTTTGCGAATCGTTGTATAAGGCTTCCAGATCGATCGGAGAATCGATTACCATAATGCCTTTAGGTTGAATCGCGTTTTTAGTCTTTATCAGATAACTTGACAATAGCATAGTCACATTGCCACCACCGGAAAAACCACCGATGTAAAGGTTGTCTGTAGCAACATTATGCTGATTCAATATGGTGTTGAGTGTTTTTGCGTATTCCGTTTTTTCAGAATCGCTTAAAAAAAGTTTTAGATTGTAATTTAAAAGTAGGGTAGTAATCCCTTGTTTTTCGATGTCTTTTAGAAAATCAGCCTCAGCTTTGGTATTGGCAATATCGCAGGGATAGCATGGGAATAATACGAGAACGGCTTTTTGCGGACTGGCAATTTTCAGTTCGTAATCTTTTCCTGTAATCACTTTTGCAGGTTCTTTTTTGGGAGTACAGGCAATGAATAAAATTGCTGTAACGATAAAGAGTATGCCTTTTTTCATCTGGATTTAAAATAGCGTTGGATTGCGAATGTAGGAAAATTTCCTTTGGAAGAGATAAATTTAACCTTATTTTAAACGACTATAATAGAATCTATTTCTACCAATATTACGACTGTAAGATCGGACTGTTTTTGTAAATTTGTAAGCTTCCGAAATACAAAAATGCGGGGCTTATTATATGATTATACGAAAAAGAGAACACTGGTTTAGGATGCTTTTTGTATGGCATGGTTCGGTACTACCGGGATTATTACCCCGTTTGTTATTATTGTTGCTTTTGTCGGTAGCGGTTGTTTATTTCCACGGAACAATATTGTCGTTTAAAGTGCCGCTCAATACGGCTCCGTTAACCTTGTTTGGTTTTGTATTGGCATTGTTTCTGGGTTTTCGGAATAGTGCCAGTTATGATCGTTTCTGGGAAGGACGAAAACTTTGGGGCGCTTTATTAAATGTGACGCGGGCGCTAACACGTCAGGCGTTAACACTCGGAACGCAAGCCGATAAAAGTTCGGTTTATACGTTTGTACAGTTGTTGAGTGCGTTTACGTATGCCTTAAAACACCAGTTGCGCCATACGGATCCGTATGCAGATCTCGAAAAACGATTAAATGCAACACAACTGGAAGTAGTAGCGAAGGCGAATTATAAACCGGCCATTATTTTGAATCTTTTGGGAGAGTGGGTACAAAAGTCTAAAAATGACAACCGCATCGATTCCATTCAGCAAAGCCGCTTTGATGAAAACCTGGATAAATTGGCCGATATCTTGGGTGGATGTGAACGAATTCAGTCAACACCGATTCCGTATAGTTATCGGGTACTATTACACCGTACGGTATATTTATATTGCTTTTTACTGCCTTTTGCTTTGGTCGATAGTCTGGGTTGGTTTACGCCGTTTATCGTTGTATTTATAGCCTATACCTTTGTCGCTTTTGAAGCCATTGCCGATGAAATCGAAGAACCTTTTGGAACGGAAGCCAACGATTTGGCACTTAGCGCAATGTGTCAGATGATCGATACTACAATTTTCGAGCAAATTGGTGTGACGATCGAGGCGTTACCGGAAACAGCAAAAAATATAATTGATTAACACAGCATATTCGGATCATGTTATACGGATGGGGTTCCGTATTCGAGATTATATAGAATGTGTAATCGGATAAATAAACAAGGGAGTACTTTTTTGAGTACTCCCTTGTGCTTTTACAGTTTTTAATTATTCCGAAAATTCGTAGTCACCTACACTGGCGATAAAACTTCTTTCAAGTGCATCCGAAAGTTTCGAAATGTCCGACCATTGTTGCATAAGTGCTTTAATAATGTTTTCCGCTTCGGTAAAGTTGGAAGCGCGTAAGGTATATTTAGCGATATTCAAACTATCGATTTCATCTGTGATTAGTTCGCGTATTTTATTGATTGTGGTCATGATACCAACAGTGTTTTCGTCGAGTATTGCGGTATCATTTGTAAGAACCTTTAAGACCGCGATATCCGCTTTTAACTTGGATATGGACTCCAGATTTTTGGCTCTGTCGCTAATGGTAACTTCAACCTTATCGCCTTTGCTCTGAATCTTTTTAATTTCCTGTTGTATTTTTGATGCTCCGGCTTTACTAGCCTGTTTAATGGCAATATTGGCTCCTTTTTTTATCAGATACATCAGGGTTGGTCCTTGTACTGCGGCAAACTGAATCTGACCGGCTGCAACTGTAAGTGCCATAACAACACCATAAGCCAGGTATTCGGTTACCATCCTGGTCGAGTTGTTTACAATCTCTTCCATTTGCTGATTAATGGCAAGGGTGTAACTTTCTTCGCGAAGTTCCATTTGAAGTAGTTCCCCATCGTCGCCTTTCAGGTCATTTTTGATCACACTTTCCACGAAGGTAAAGGCAGCCTGATCATTTTTGATATTATTAAGGAACAATTGAAGCGCAATTTTATCTCTAAAAAGGCGACCTTCTTTATTAGCATTCCCTATATACGGTACAAACGAATCTTTTAGCGCTTCTATTCCAGCTTCAGCATTTTTTGTATCACCTTTTTGGATAAAGGAAAGCACATCATCGCCTAAAATTTCAATACTGTTCCCTATGGCCCGTAGTGCAGATAACTGACTCAAAACATTATTTGAGACACTCATGGTCCATTCCATTGTATGGCTTCGTAAAATGGCCTGATCCTGTTTTAAAAGGTTTTCTACATAAACCAGCTTTGGCTGTTTGTTGATCAGTTGCGCGGAATTCTGAATTAAAATCGACTTGGAAAACAGGTTTTGCAGACAAAGACTAATACTGTGTTCTTCGGTTACGGTTTCATTAATTCGGGCAAAAAGTAATTGAGAACTTTTTTGCAGGCGTACTGTAGACACACCTTCAAGCTGACTGGCAAGGGCGTTGATATGGGCACGAACAATAAACGGTGTGGTACTGGACGTATTCTGAATGGATTCTATTGTAGACAGGATAACCTGAATGGCTTTTAATCCACCATCGATACTTTTCCCAAGAGCCGTAGCATTTAGGGTTAGAGCAGTAGTCTTGTTGATGCTATTCATTAACTGTCGGAGTTGAGCATCATCGGCGGCAATCTTATTGGTAAAAGCATCGATTTCCGACTGAGCATTACTTACCCGGATCGCAACTTCGATGGCCACTACGGCGCAAACAGCAACACCTAACAAACAAAACCAAAAGTCGTTTTTAATAGAGTCTTTATCGGACTGAGCCTTATCCCGTAATCGGATGGCATCCTGTAATTTCTGACTGTCGGCGGTATGCGAAGCCTTCATACTTAGAAGCCATTTGTTTAATGCTCCGTCTATAGTATCGATCGCTTCATCTAGTTTATAAACGCGTTCTGCTGCTATCTGACCTGTTGTTGTGCCTTTTTGAACAAGTTGCATCAAGTCAGGTAGCGCCGCATAGGTAGCATCAAGAATATGATCATCATCCAGTCTGGCGATTTCACGAAGGACACTTGCTTTTTGAGACAGTAATTCATTTACCGACAAAAAAGTTTCCGTCGCTTCAAAAGCCGGATTGGACACCCGAATTAAATTTTCTTTAGCTTCCAGAATTTCTTTTGGAGACGCTTTTCCGCCGGTTAAACCCGACAGGTCACTTTGAAATGCGAGTAAGGTCTGTGCGGTATTCTCTATCCACGGACGGTAACCGCTGTTAGCTAAAGCCGTATTTGTGATAAGAGAATTGGCAGGAGATTTTGACAGTGTAAGTGCCGGTGCGGCCAATGTCATTTTTTGCATGTTTACACCTCGACCTGCTGTTCTTGGCAATTCTTTTGGAACATTAGGGAATGAAGGTGTTTTTCCATCCGAATTGTTTACGGCAGAATTATCAACCTGCATTGGAGCAAGAAGATTTTCTTTGATCGTTTTGGCGTCTTTTTGAAGGGTTTGCCATTGTACTTTCGAAGTTCTAAGGTTAGCCTGAACGACAAAGGCTAAAGGTTCGGTATCTTCGGCATGACCTTGTGTATTGATTAATGAATCGATTAAGTTTTCATAATCGCGATCCAATTGATCCCAGGCACCGGATAATTTATCCAAAGCTGAACCCGCAATGTTTAATTGGTTGATCAAAGTTGTAACAGATCCTTTTAGTGCCGTTACTACAGCGATTTCCGAATTGATAAGAGAGATTTCCTGTAAGGCTGACGCTTTTCTTTCGGATGATTTATTATAATCGACAATACCAATTACCGCGGCGGTTGTTCCGGCGGCAATAATTCCGATACCAATAAGGATGACTGGTGTACTTCCTCCGGCCGATTCGATCCACATGGCGACACCAACCGCAACGGTAAGTACTCCTACGACAACGCCTCCGGCTCCGGCTCCAATAATGGCCAGATCTTTGTTCATGGTGCTTTCGTAGTTGGTTACCAGTTTTTTAAGGTCTTCCAGTTTACCTTTATCTCCGGTATATTTGGCTTCGATAAGGATATAGTCTTTTTTCAGATTTGCTTCGTTTTCAAGCATTGAATTTTGCAAATCCTTGATTTGTTTCGAAGCGTCTACAACTTTTTCTTTTTGTTTTTTGATTACTTTTTGAAGCGCCTTTAAACCCTGAATCAGATTTAATTGTGCCTCTTTACATTTGTCCGGATTGTTTAAATCACCGGCAAATTCATATAGCGGATTGTAAAGAGAATCGAATTCAGTTCCGAAATTAATAATCGCATCATTTACTTTAAATAGTGTAGGTCTAACCGTTGTTCGCCATTTTTTAGCATCTTCCTTACTGGATTCCTGGTGCTTTTTTAGTTCCGGAACACCTTTTAAATCAGTAAAGGTAGGCTGAGCCGAAATAGCAGCCGTCGCAATGTCCAAGATTGCTACAGCACTTGTAGCAATAGTCTGCTGGGTTTTAAATTCTTCTTTTGGAGCTAAACTTACCGTGTTGTCTGAGGCATTTTTTAAATCGGTCAAAATTTTGTCGATTTGTTCTTCTTTTAGTTCATACTCGATTGTCTTCATAATGTACTTTGTTTGGGTTTAATTTTGAGTTTCAAAAGTTTAAAAATCAATAGTTTTCAGGTCTTTTTTAAAGATGTTTGCGGTTCTATCTGATCATTAAGTCTTTGGTTTTAGTAGGTTTTATTGAAATAATATTTTTTTGCGACAGCAAATTATAGATAAACTTTAGCCTTATAGTAGGTGTTTTTACCTGTTATAGGACTGTTAGAAAAGAGGTACACGCGAATACTATAACGACAAACAATAGTTGTTTTAAAAGAAGCGTAGGCGTTTTTCCTTTTCACCAATAGCGTTTTGTCGTTTCAATGGCTTTTTTATACGTTTTACCTATAAAGCGTATAATCGGCAGAAGGCAAGATGTACCTTGCATGCAAAAAACGATAGTAGTATATGCGAGATGCTTATAATATATTTATGACGGTGTCGTATTTGTTATCTTTGCAATCGAAGCGTCAAATCATACAGAATCATGATCACCAGTAAAGGAAAAAGAGCGTTACTAATCCTATTTGCTTTTATAGGCTCGTATCTGATTTCCTATATGATGGATCCGTATTCGTCGTATTGGTCCGATTTTTTTAAAAGACCGCTTTCAAATATCATTGAAGAATTTGTAATCTCCATTATTTTCTGTACCATTATTTCGGAGCTTAGTTTGTTTCTCGACCGTTGGTTTAACCATAAAATGCCCTGGACAGTCGATCCGATAAAAAGGCTGGTTGTACAAAGTTTAGTACAGATTATCGGAGTATTGTTGGTAACGTTGATTACCCATTTTATATTCGTATTGATCCTGGAAGAAAACGACATGGAAGCAACCATAAGTGAAATCAAAGGATATTGGCAATGGATAATCGCGACCGTATTAACAGCATTGATGATCAGTGCTATAAACACGGGTAATTTCCTTATTACCAATTGGAAAATAACAGCGATGGATGCCGCTGAACATAAAATTAAAGCGGCTGAACACAAACAAGCTGCTGCCGAAGCCGAACTACAGGCACTTAAATTGCAATTGGATCCTCATTTTGTGTTTAATAATCTCAGCGTACTTTCGGAGTTGATCCTCGAAGATCAGCAATTGGGATATGAATATGCCGAAAATCTGGCCAAAGTATACCGCTATTTACTGGTGAATTCCCGGAAAAAACTGATCTCGTTGGGAGAAGAATTAAAATTTCTGAATGCCTATCTGTTTCTGATCGAAAAGAGAATGGGACAAGGTGTCGCTTTTGAAATTATCGTAAGTCAGGAACATTTACGATTGCAAATTCCGCCGCTGACGTTGCAGTTACTAATCGAAAATGCGCTGAAACACAATCGGACAACCAAAGAAAGGCCACTGGAAATAACGATACAATCCGATGCAGAATACCTGACGGTTTCCAATACCTTATTACCGCTGGTTTCTAAAGCCGATTCTGCCGGTATAGGGCTTACAAATATCCTGAGTCGTTATACGTTGTTATCCGCCAAAAAGCCGATTGTGGAAGAAGATACGTCAGTATTCACCGTTAAAGTACCCTTGCTATGATGAAAATAAAAAAAATAATAATCATCGAAGATGAAAAACCAAATGCGGATCGGTTAAAAAGGTTGTTACTGGACCTACGACCCGATGCGGAAATTCTGGCGATTCTGGACAGTGTAAAAGAATCGGTAGCCTGGTTGGCATTGAACGAAAAACCGGATATTATCATGATGGATGTACGCCTGGCAGATGGATTGAGTTTTGAAATATTTAATCATATCGAAGTGAAATGCCCGGTAATTTTTACAACGGCCTACGATGAATATGCGGTACGTGCATTTAAATATAATAGCGTCGATTATCTGTTAAAACCGATCGAAAAAGAAGAATTGGAAACCGCTTTAAATAGCTATGAACTGCTCATTCGCGAGGTACAGACCTTAAACCCGATTATCGAAAATCTCCTTACTCAGATGCAGCCAAAGGAATTCCGAAACCGTTTCCTGTTACCTTACCGTGATGGTTATAAAACCGTAATGGTGAGCGAGGTCGCCTTCTTTTTTTCGGAACTGAATACAACGCAGGCCCATCTTTTTAACGGCGATTTTGAAATCGTAACGCAACCTCTGGAAAAACTGGAACAGCAATTGGATCCAAAACACTTTTTTAGAGCCAACAGACAGTATATTATCAATATGGATTCGGTGGCACTGGTACAAAACTATTTTAACGGAAAACTAAAAATTGTCCTTAAAAAATACCCGGATCGGGAAGTAATTATCAGCCGCGAAAAAGCACCGCAATTTAAAAACTGGATGGATTACTAATCGATCAAAAATTAAAAGAATACACTTCCACTGCTGGGCTTTACACCCGGTCAAAACGATCCTTATAGTTCGTTGAATTTCCTTTTTCAAAAAACAGGCATTCGATTCAATTCCCTTTAAAAACGGTTCACCGGCAAATTTTTCCACTTCGTTTAAATAAAAAAAAATCTTCTTTAGAACCGGTTTTTCTTTGTATCAAATTCTCAAAATAATTTCGATACAATATGAAAAAACAAATAACAAAATGGCTTCCAACCGGGAAGATTGTATCCCTTTTTTCGGTGCTACTACTTATGGCATCCTGTGGTGGAAAAGGAGACGGACAAGAGGGTATGGGCGAAATGGCTCCGATGGAAACCGATTTTATTCAACTAACGGCCGGAGAGGCAAACGTTACCAATACCTATCCCGGAAGTATAGAAGGAAGCGTGAATGTTGATATTAAAGCGCAGGTAACCGGTTATCTGGAAGCCGTATATGTTAAAGAAGGCGATTATGTACAAAAGGGACAGCATTTATTCCGAATAAAAGGAGAAGTGTTTCAGGAACAGGTTGCCAATAGCGATGCCGGACTTAAAGCGGCATTGGCAGCTCAGACGTCGGCCAAAATTGAAATGGAAAAATTAAAGCCTTTGGTTGACGGAAAAGTGGTTTCGGAGATACAGCTTAAAGAAGCACAGGCCCGATATAGTGCTGCGACTGCTCAGGTAGCTCAGGCGAAAGCGACTTTGGGTTCCTCAAAAATTAATGCCGATTTTACATTGATCAAAGCACCGGTAAGCGGTTTTATAAGCCGGATTCCAAACCGTATCGGAAATCTGGTTACACCGGCTGATGCGACACCACTAACAACCTTGTCGGAAATCAATACCGTTAGTGTTTACTTTTCGATGAGTGAATCGGATTATATCGCCTATAAAAGAGAGGCGCATGCTAAGGAAAGTGTTAGCCTGATACTGGCGGATGGATCGACTTATGAACACAAAGGAAAACTGGAAACCGCCAGTGGTAATATCGATCGAACAACGGGTAGTATTCCAATGAAAGCTCTGTTTGTTAATCCGGATAAACTCTTGCGCTCCGGTGGAACAGGACGTGTGGTTATTGATCATACAAAAAACAATATAATAGAGATTCCGCGTACCAGTGTCAAAGATATACAGGATAAATTTTTTGTATTCAAACTGGCCGACAGTAATAAGGTTGCGATGCTACCGATTCGGATTTCGGGTAATTCCAAAGACTCCTTTTTGGTAAAATCGGGAGTACAACCGGGTGACAAAATTGCGATTAACCGGATTGATGTCTTAACAGAAGGTATGGCGGTTATCCCTAAAATGATAAAAAAAAGTATTACTACGCAACAATCGGATTATAAAAAATAGATCATGTTACAAAAAATAATAGACAGACCGGTACTTGCCACGGTAATTTCCATTGTTATCGTCATATTAGGTGTCATGGGACTTACGCGACTTTCGGTGACGCGATTCCCGGATATTTCGCCACCAACCGTTTCGGTTTCCGGTTCCTATCCGGGTGGTAACAGCCAAACGGTAATCCGTTCAGTGGTAACGCCGCTGGAAGAACAAATCAATGGGGTGGAAGACATGCAATATATCAAATCGACTGCGAGTAACGACGGGAGTTTTTCGATTTCTATCGTCTTTAAACAAGGGACAAATCCCGATCAGGCGGCTGTAAATGTTCAGAATCGCGTGCAACAGGCAACACCGATTCTACCTGCTGAAGTGGTACGTATGGGATTGACCACTTCCAAACAGCAGAATAGTATGATCATGATTTTCAACCTGTATACGGATGATAATGAAAAATACGACGAAACCTTTTTACAAAACTATGCGAATATCAATCTGATTCCACAAATGAAAAGGGTTCCGGGTGTGGGACAAACTCAGATATTCGGAAGTAAGGAATATTCCATGCGGGTTTGGCTGGATCCGCGTAAAATGGCCGGATACGGTTTGGAACCTGCCGATGTAACGGCTGCAATTGCCGACCAGAGTCTCGAGTCGGCTCCCGGAAAGCTCGGAGAAGAATCCGATGCCGTGCTGGAATATGTGATGCGCTATAAAGGAAAGAAAAACGTTCCGGAAGATTATGACAATATTGTGGTTAAAAATAACGGAACAAATCTGATCCGTCTTAAAGATATTGCCCGTGTTGAATTCGGTTCCATATCCTATGGTGGAAATAACACCTCGAACGGTCGAAATGCCGTAACGATTGCGATAATTCAAACCACAGGATCGAACGCAAATGCTATCGAAATCGGTATTGATAAAGAATTGGAAAAACTATCCAAATCGTTTCCGCCGGGTATTAAATATGCCAAACTGGTTAGTACCAAAGAAAAACTGGATGCCGCTACGGGCCAGGTGAAATCGACTTTAATAGAGGCTTTTTTACTGGTTTTTGTGGTTGTATTTCTTTTCCTGCAGGATTTTCGTTCCACATTAATACCGGCCATTGCGGTTCCGGTAGCGATTGTAGGTACTTTTTTCTTCCTGTTGCTTTTTGGTTTTACGATTAATGTACTGACCCTTTTTGCCTTGGTACTGGCCATTGGTATTGTGGTCGATGATGCCATTGTTGTTGTAGAAGCGGTTCACAGTAAGATGGAAGGAAGTTCAATGACCGGAAGAGAAGCTACGCATAGCGCAATGAGCGAAATCACCGGAGCCGTTATTTCGATTACACTTGTGATGTCGGCCGTATTTATTCCAATTGGATTTATGCAGGGATCGGCGGGGATTTTCTATAAGCAGTTTGCCTATACGTTGGCGATAGCCATTATTATTTCGGCTGTCAATGCCTTAACATTGACTCCGGCACTTTGCGCACTTTTATTAAAAAATACCCATGCCGAATCACACGAAGGAGAAGAAGCCCCTAAAAAAGAAGGATTTAAAACACGTTTCTTTACAGCCTTTAATGCCGGATTTTCGAACCTTACCGGGCGATATGTAAAAACGATCAACTTTCTGGCGGCAAGAAAATGGTTGGCAGCGGGTAGTATTGTCGCACTGTTTGCTGTGGCAACCTGGTCCATCACAAGTACGCCCAAAAGTTTTGTACCGATGGAAGACGACGGAATGTTTATGTATTCGCTTGCGATGCCACCGGGTACGGCACTCGGACCTACAACCGAAGTGATGAAAAAAATCGATACGTTGCTTGCAGAAGTGGAAGCGGTAGAAGACAATACGGCCATTACAGGTTTTAATATATTAAGTAATAGTTCCGGACCGTCTTACGGTGTGGGTTTTGTGAAGTTTAAACCAACCGAAAAACGCGGTGCCGTTAAGGATATCGACGCCTTAATGGGTATTGTAAATGAAAAGCTGAGTCATATAAAAGAAGGTTCGCTAATGGCCATGCGATTGCCGCCGGTAGATGGTTATGGAATGACAAGTGGTGCTGAGATTGTACTTCAGGATCGAATGGCCAGAGGACCGGAAGCGTTAAAAACCAAGACCGATGAGGTGATCGGACAGTTAATGCAGGTTCCGGGGGTTCAGTTTGCGTATACCACTTTTCGCGCGGATTATCCACAGTTGGAATTGAAGGTAGATGAAGATAAAGCCAAACAACTGGGCGTTAGTGTAAGCGGTATGCTAAATGTAATCCAATCGTATTTTTCAGGAGATCAGTCGCTGAATTTCTCCAGATTCGGAAAGTTTTACCGCGTCAATATTAAAGCCGATGGTATATTCCGAATGGACGAACAGGCTTTTAATGAGATTTTTGTCCGCAATAATCAGGGGCAAATGGTACCGGTAAAAACGATGGTAACACTGGAAAAAGTCTACGGACCGGAATCCGTGAGTCGCTATAATCTTTACAATGCCGTAACAATTAACGTCAATGCCATGCCTGGCGTGAGTAACGGAGAACTAATGACTCGTATGGAGCATGTACTAAACAAATTACCCTCGGATTACAGTTATGAGTGGACGGGTTTAAGTTTGGAAGAAAATGAAGCAGGAAATCAAACCATGATGATTTTGGGACTTTGTTTGTTGTTTGTTTATTTCCTTCTGGCGGCACAATATGAGAGTTACTTGCTACCGTTGGCGGTGTTATTATCGATCCCTACCGGTATTTTGGGAGCCTATTTGGGAATTAAAGCAATCGGACTGGATAATAATATTTATGTACAGGTAGGACTTATTATGCTTATCGGATTACTGGCTAAAAATGCAATTCTTATCGTGGAGTTTGCCGTACAACGCAGAAGAAGCGGACTGTCAATTAAGGAATCGGCTTTTGAAGGAGCCCGAGCACGACTACGACCTATTATTATGACCTCGCTGGCATTTATTGTAGGGATGATACCGCTAATGTTGGCCACTGGTGGTACCGCTACCGGAAACCGTTCGATCAGTACAAGTGCGGCGATGGGAATGCTAAGCGGAGTGGCCTTGGGTGTTTTTGTGATTCCGTTATTATATATGCTGTTCCAATACCTGCAGGAAAAACTCTCCGGACAAAAACAGGATTTCGATACAATTAAATAAAAAGAAAAATGACACAATCATTGATTATAAAAAAACTGGTTCCGGGATTTTTGATGCTACTACTGGTTTCGTCTTGTGTGGTTGGAAAGAAATACAAACAACCGGCACTCGACCTGCCTGAAAAATACCGGACCGAATTACAACTCACCGCTGATACGGTTCAGTTGCCCTGGAGAACATTTTTTAAGGATAAACAATTGATCACCCTGATCGAAAGTGCCTTACAAAAAAACAATGAAATAGCGGTTGCATTAAAGAGTGTGGAACAACTGGATCTGGCTTTTAAACAGGCAAAACTGGAATGGCTGCCTACTCTTGAGTTAAGCGGAAGTGCCAACCGTACCTGGCAGTCTAAAAACAGTATGAATGGCTCGTTGATGGGACAGTTTGTAAGTACGTCTTATATCGACGATTATACGTCCAGTTTACGCCTTAACTGGGAAATGGATATCTGGGGGAAAACCTCGATGATGAAAGCCGCAACCCGAGCCGATTATTTTGCGCAGCGGGAAAACGTATCGGCTTTAAAAACCCGGATTATCGTTCAGGTGGCTCAGGCCTATTATAATTTGATAGCTCTGGACGAACAGATAAAGATTGCGACATCGAATATAGAATTAAGCGATCGTACGTTACAGATTATGCGATTGCAGTATGATGCAGGACAAATTAATTCGTTGGGCGTACAACAAGCCGAAGCACAAAAGAAAACGGCCGAAATGCTACTGCCGTTAGCAATGCAGCAAATCGCCGTACAGGAGAATGCACTGAGTATATTATGCGGTTCCTATCCGGATAGTATTGCCAGAGCGGAAAGTCTGAATAAAGTTATTCCGGAAGATCTAGCAACAACCGGCGTTCCGGCCGCTTTGTTAAGTCGGAGACCGGATGTAAAAGCAGCCGAATATGCCGTGATGGTCAGTAATGCCAAAGCGGGTCTTGCCAATGCAGCGATGTATCCCAGTTTGAGTCTCACACCACAAATAGGTACCAATGCGATGCAATTTAAAGATTGGTTTGACTTACCGGGATCGTTTACTAAAAATATAGCGGCGAATCTTACACAACCGTTGTTTCAGAAAAAAATGCTGCGAACGGCCTATAAAACGGCACTGATCGAACAGGAAAAAGCAGCGATTCAGTTTAAGCAAACGGTACTTCAGGCTGTAGGTGAAGTTTCTGATGCCATGGCAAGATCGAAAGGAGCCTCGCAACGATTGTTGTTGGTAGAAGAAAAAGGAATCGCGCTAAACAAAGCAACAAACGATGCGATGAAGTTGTACGCAAACGGTATGGCTAATTATCTGGAAGTGATTACGGCACAGAATAACAAATTGCAAAATGATCTGGAAACGATTGCGATTCATCTGGAAAAATACAATGCTATAACCGACCTGTATCGCGCTTTGGGCGGTGGTGTGGAATAGTCAGTTAAAAAACAATAAAAAATACATGGGGATGGAAAAATAAGTTTGTTTTTTTTGATTGATTTTTATTGGGAATTATTCCCGTCGGAAAGTGGTAAAGGACCCAAAATGGCCTTTGCCACTTTTATTTTTTAGACCTTGAAAAATAAGTAGCAACGGAAGGTTTTATCGGTAAAATGATTCCATTCACTATATATTGATAGTACCGGATTACGATCGGATAGCGCCATCAAAACAGGTGATTTTACGTAACGATACGCGAATGGTTGCCGTTACTTTTGAAAACTTCTGACCCCTAAAATTAAAACATAATGCCAACAACTACTTTACCTGTAAATAATGCCGGATTGGTTTTACTGAATGCCTATATTCCGATGTTGTTAGAACGATTAAATCTTACCGAAAAGAAGGCGTTTACCTCGGCTGAAAATCGCGAAAAAGCGGTACTTTATCTAAACTATCTGGCAACCGGTCGTCAAAATGCTGATGATCATCAATTGTCTTTTACTAAAATACTTTGTGGGATTGCTCCGGATACCGTTATAACACAAACAATCGAAGTAACCGATCAGGAGCAGCAGCTTATGGATGGATTGCTTAAGACAGTGATCAATTATTGGCCGGCTATTGGTTCGAGTTCGATTGCAGGTTTACGCGGAAACTGGCTGATTCGAAATGGAATGCTAACCGATAAAGATGAACGTTGGCAGTTAGTGGTTGAAAAAAGAGCTTATGACGTACTGATTAATAGAGCTCCTTTTTCTTTTTCAATTATTAGATATCCCTGGATGAGTAAACCGGTATATGTGGAGTGGAAATATTAATTAGTACTAGGTAAATAGTATTCCAAATACGGCAATCTTACTTATTATGAAAATATCTTGGATCTGAGAAAAAGAGGCGTTATAATTAATGAAATCAATAGAGCAGCTATTGTAGTAACAATTAAGTTTCCATATTCTTTTAATTCAAGTCCAACAATAAATCGCATTATAATTATTATAAAAGATAATATAGTGACTACTATCCAGTATTTGGGATTGGCTTCACTTTTTTCAATTTTGGTTAATGGCAATTTGTAAAGTATTAATACAATTGTACAAATACCGAATAAGGTGCTTGTATGCTGAGCGATTTTCAATACGGGAATTTGTTTACCGAGTATGTCAATAGTATCTCTTAGTATTGGAAGTTTTTGTACAAAATAACCGGAATCATGTGTGAAACTGTCCCAGAAAATATGGGATAGCGCTCCGATTAAGATAGAAATCATAACAACATACCAATTCTTTTTAAAGTATTGATTCCAATCAAATCGTTTGAAGATAGAGAATCTGAATTTTAAAAAATCCGGAAGATTGTTAAACAATTGGTCTCGGGCAATAGTATGAAAAAGAAATGCAACTAGTAATCCTAAGGGTAAATCAAACCAAAAAAGCCCATTAAGCGTATGACTATAATTACTTTGGATTCGCATTCTTAAAAAATATTCAAAGTCGGGTATCATACTGCCAATAATAAGCCCGGTAAGAGAAAACCACTTTTTGGGTAAATAGGTTAACGGAAAAATTATAGCTGGGTGTGCAAAAGTAAAAGGCATTTTTTACGTCGTACGTTTAAATGTTTTGTTCCAGGTAATTAACAGCAATATAAAGGCAACAAAGCAGATCACCGCAGCCATATTGGTCTGAATAATAAAAGCATGAATGGTCGCAGCAACCAGTATCGATTGGGTGCGTTTAACGGCAAATGTCAGTATAAAAGCAAAAACGATACAGAAAGCCAGAAAAATCCAGAAGCCGCCATACTGATCAAAATTATTAAAAATTAACAGATGCCATATGGCCCAAAAAATACCGGAAATAAGACTTTTCAAGACATAATGCGTATTTTCCAGACTTTCGATCAGGTAACCACGCCAGGCATATTCTTCCATCAAATTGTAGATAAGCGCAAACGAACAAATTAGTAAGGCCCAGATATGGTTGTTGATACCGTTACCATTACTGATTCCAAATCCGGCATAACATAGTATTAATATAAATGGAAATAGTAGACTTTTGATTTTATGGTTTCCCAACAACGTGATTTCCTGCTTTACGCCACTAAATTTATAGAATAACAAAGCCGTTATCAGTGTAACGATCCCATGATTGTAGTTAAAAGTAAAAGGAATGTCGGTAATACGGGTTAGAATCAGGTTCAGTACATTCGGTAGTTTTCGCGCAAAATAAGTACCCACCAGTACAATTCCGTAGAAAAATAGTATTCGTAACCAGTTTACTTTTTTGAGTTGCTCAAGGACTGTCATAGTAATGCCGCTTTTTACAAATATATCCCTTAATAGAGAAAAAACAAGTTTTTATTTTACGATACTATTGTCCGGATTTGTGTTGGGAAAATCCGGACAATAGTATCGTAAAAAATGTTATAATTATGATTTGAAAAATTAAAAACAAAGATTTATAGCTGTGTTTTTAGGAGAGGAATTGCTAGTAATCCATTCGTCTAAAGTGACCTTTGAAAGACTGGATAGTGGTTTGGCGTTTCTGGCTAACATATCAGAAGGTACATTGTAAATAGTACGTACAAAAGTATAATCCTGATCGCTTTTTATTTGAGGCTGACCCGCTTTTACCTCCATTTCAAAAGAAGTATTGTAAAGACAGATATCGGGATTCTGGTTGTTTTTATTTCGGACTATGATTAAATAAAATGCGTTTTTATAGGTATTGGTTCCGGTATCAAACGATTGTGTTTGAATCAGTTCCCGGACAGTATTCCGGATTTTTGTTTTATCCTCATTGCTATAATCCGAAAAGAGTGTCATAAAATCGTCAATAATTTTTTGATAGTTTTTATTGGAAAATTTTTTCTGAGTAAAACTATGATCCATTAGGTTTAGGACAGGTGCCTTGTCTAATTGACGGTAGTGTTCTTTAATAGTATTGGTCACTATTTTAGCATTTTGCGTATCCGGATAAAAATCAGATCTGCTTTGGATATATTTTAGAATCGTTGCAACGGCTATCGGAAGATTTTTGGGATTGCTAAATATATCTGTTCCGGAGGCATTTGGATCACTGTTATCCAGTCCCAGGAAAAGGGCTTTACAAGACGCCCGGTCGGTTGTCGAGGCCTGTGCTTTTAGCATTGAAGGGGAAGAATGGTTTGCATCGATCCATTCCGCAATGCTTGTCGTAAGTTCTGTTTGATCGTTCATATTTGGGTGTATTAAGTTTACAGGTTATTGGATTCAGACTACTGTTTAAAACAGCGAAGTATATGCAAAACAAAGGATTATTTTTTTTCAGAATCGGAACAGGATGTAATTACCTGTTTTTGAATTGGCTTGATATAAAAAAAGACCATCCTGTGGATGATCTTTTTAGGTTTTTTAGAAGAAAAAGCTTTATTTTTTGAGACTTTTTAAAGCTAATGCGGCTATATCCCGTGTGATTTGTGTTGGGGAATTACAATCACAATTGCTAAATCCTACGATATAAAGATCTTCCGTAGGAAAATAAACGCCCATCGCTTTAAAACCAAAAATACTACCGCCATGTTCCCGTGTGGCGACGCCATTGATGTTTTTTAAATGCCAGCCATAACCGTATTCGATTTCCTGACCGTCGTTCAATTTATATTTTTGAAAGGCTTTTGCCGCATTACCGGCTTTTAATAGTAGATTCTGATTTAATGCATTTTGCCATTTGAGCATATCTTCCAAAGTTGACATCAGTGCGCCGGAAGCCGCCGGAATACTAAAACTGATGCTGGTTTTATTTACATAACCCTGCGTTTTTTTATGATAACCATACGCTCTTTTTGGGATCACTTTTCGATCGCTGGCAAAATAGGAATGCGTCATTCCCAACGGATTAAAAATGGCTTCCTGTATATAGGTTTCATAAGTTTTACCGGAAGTAAGTTCGATCAGATAGCCTAATAAGACATAACCGGAATTATTATAGTCAAATTTTTCTCCCGGTTGAAAAGCAACGGGTTCATTTTTAAAAAAGTCGACAACCATTTTGGCGGTCATTTCTTTTTGAGCAATTTCCGATAAGGTTTTCATTTTGGTGAAATCCTTGATCCCCGAAGTATGGGTTAGCAATTGATGAATGGTGATGTTTTTTCCATTCGGATAATCCGGAATGTATTTGGAAACGGGATCGGTCACTTTTAATTTTCCCTGTTGTTCCAGCATCAGTATCGAAATGGCGGTAAATTGCTTGGTCATCGAACCGATTTGAAACACATTATCCGGATTCAGGTCTGTTTCCAGTTCGAGATTCGATTTACCAACGGCTTTTCGGTAGACGGGTTTACCCTTTTGAGCGATTAAAAAAACACCGCCGGGACCTTGTGCCTCCTTAAATTCAGTTTGAATGATACTGTCGACCTTTCGTTCAAATTCCTGAGCCAAAAGGAGGTTGGTAAGTAATGCCAAAAGCACTACCATTACATTTTTTTTCATGATTAAATAAGATTGATTGATGATGATTGTAAAAGCAAATTGCTTTTGGCTAAAATATAAAAAATAGCACTATACTCAAGGTTTGGGATAGGTGTTTTAATAAAAATGATGCGTAATTCGTTTATTATAACAGCAATGGATGTAACATTTTTAAACAACCGAATACTGATAGTAAAAAAAGAATTATGAAAAATAGATCAAGTGCGCTTATCCCGATCGGGTTACTTTTTCTGATCCTGGAAATTAATATGGACAAGAGTAATTTCTATCTGAAATATGGATTACTTCTGTTGTCCATTGCTTTTTTTATTGCCGGTATTGTAGCTATTGCAAAACGCAAACAAGATCAATCGTAAGTCGGGACGGAGTTAGATAAACGATAACGTTTATTCGGTGCAGTTCAGTATTTATAATGTTATGCTTTACACAACGTTGTCTTATGGATTATCGATGGATAATTTTCTTAAAGATGTTCACATCTTTTTATAAAGACTTCGCGGCAGTATTTTTAGTAATATTGCGATTAGGCGCCATCTTTTTGTGATATAAACCACTTCTTTTTTTCGATTTATCGCACTATAGATTTGTTTTGCGGCCTTTTCGGGACTGGAAACCCAAAACTGACCGTCGCCTTTGGCCATAGCAGTATCTACAAAGCCCGGACGGATGTCTGTAATGCTAATGCTATAGTTGCTTTTGTTTGCTTTTTGACGTAAGCCTTCCAAGTAGTTTATCTGATATGCTTTTGAAGCATTATAAGCTGGTGCAAGATAACTTCCCCGTAATCCGGCTATGGAGGTAATGACCGTCAGATGTCCCGATTGTTGTTTTTCGAAATATCGAAAAGTCCAATCTGCGATTTGGGTAAAACCGATTGTGTTGGTCATAATCGTGTTATGTTCCAAAGCGAAATCCAATTCGGGATTCAGTTCACCGGTCCCGGAACTGAGTACCAATAGATCGAGCCCGCCGAGTTGATTGGTGAGTGTTTCCAATTGTTCACAAAGGTTGCCCATTTGCGTAATGTCCATGGCCAGAATTTCAAAAGCTTGCGGATATTGTGCTTTCAGATCGTCCAGTAATGCTGCTCTACGTCCGGTAATCCCAATTTTATAATTGTTTGCGGCAAAAAGTAGGGCGAGTTGTTTTCCGATTCCTGATGTGGCTCCTATGATAATTACTTTTTTCATCGGTTGATTTAAAATGACTATTATTGTGCGATTACGGCGGGTAACAAAAATTCCTGCATCATCCGGCGTACCTGTGGATGCGCATATGGTTTGTTATAGGCCGTTGCGGTTATAACAATCACAAGAGGGACGTTTTGAAAAACATAGACCTTATTACCGCCGTTTCCGCTACAGGCAAAGGCTTCATAACTTTTTCCTTTTATCGTAAAAGTTTCTTTCCAGAACAGATAACCGTATCCCGGTGTATTGGAATCTTCCGGGAAATAGTTGGTAAAACTTTTTTCAACCCAGTCTTTTGGAAGTAGTTGTTTACCATTCCACAAACCTTTGTTGGCGTATAATTGTCCGTATCGGGCCAGATCCAACGTTCGCAATTGTAAGCCGCCAGCCGTGTTGGCTACGTTTTGAGGTGTGTATTGCCATTGGTAGTTTTTAATCCCCAACGGATTGAATAGTTTGGAAGTAGCATAGGATTCCAGTCCTTTAGGAACCCGTTGGTTTAGCATATCGCCCAAAAGGACTATTCCGGCTGTAAAATAATCCCAGTTTTTCCCGATTTGTTTTTCGGAATCCATCGGAAGGTCCAATCCGAATTTGACCCAATTGTCTGTCGGATACATATTTTCTTCATTACCCGGTGAATCCGGATTCTGATCCGATCCGTCAAAACCGGAACTCATCGTAAGCAGACTTTTTAGAGTAACGTTTTCTTTTAAAATAGAATAATGCGCAAAGTCTTTTAGCTTGTAAAACTGATTCAGAGTTTGATTTTCGTTTTTAATATAGCCGTCCCGTATGGCCATTCCCATAAGGGTGGAAGCAAAGGATTTTCCAACCGATCGGGTGTTGTGAAGGGTGTTGCGATGGCTACCGTTAAAATATTCTTCGAGTAACAATTTTCCGTTTTGGATTACAACAATACTGGTGATGTCTTTAAAACGCTTTTCCTGAATTTTTTGGTTTAAAACGCGGATCGTAGTAGTGTCGTATGTAGCCGTTGCCAATGGCCAGTCGCTTTTTGGTGCGATTTTCTGAATTGCGATCTGATTTTCAGATAGTGAAACTATCGGAGCCGTTACGGTAAGACTTCCCTGTGCGATTAACGCTCCGGTTTTGATAGTTGTACCGGATTTCAGATACGGCCGGATTTCAATCGTAAGTTTGTGTTTCCCGGAAAAGAAAGCGTCTTCGCCACCACCGTTAAAAAAGAACCGTGACCATAAAAAACGCCCCCAGGAATCTTCTCCCGATTTACTGATAAGCGGAATCTGAAACGTGGTTCCTTTGGTTTTACTTTGAAGCGTTCCCGCTCCTGTATTCAGGTTTTCGGTATAAAGCAGTTTGTCGTCGGCATAAAACGAAAACTGAAAGTTTCCGGCTTGAACTAATTCGTCAACGGTTAGATTCGTGTTTATAGTATGTAGAAAATTAACCAGCGAATTGTCCATAAAAACGCGAAGGTACAAATCATTTCCGTCGCTATTCTGAAACGATTCCAGAAAATTGGTTTCCGTTAGTTGTTCCGATGGAATGGATTTGGAAAGGAAAACAATTTTTCCAATGTTTTTTTGGTATAGGGGATTGGTATTTATTTCGGGTGTTGTAATATTGTGTTGCGCTGTGACACTAAACGATAATCCTAAAATGGTGATCATATACCAAAAGTATGTTCTCATTTTGTAGCTGTTTTTTGATTTGATGATGTAAAAATAGGGAATCGTTTTTTTTTTAAATAGCATGAAATTAACATCAGAAATGCATTCGTTTGCGGAAAGCCAAAGGTGTTATTCCCATGTTTTCTTTAAAACAGCGGATAAAATGGCTTTGATCGGAAAAGCCGGAATCCAAAGCAATATCCGTAAGTGACTTGTGTTTGTTGGGTAATAAAGCAAGCGATTTTTCGACTTTTAGTTTGCGGATATAGCTACCAAGGGAACAACCAAAATACTTAGGGAAATAACGGGAAATATGAACCGGATGTATACCTAAAAGTTCCGAGAGTTGGGAAAGGGAAAGATCTTGGAATGTATCTTCATAAAGTAGTTCCTGTAGTGGTTTTATCCAATCGGGACGCGAAGTAAAACCGGTTTTAGTTGCACCTTTTATGTTTTCCAGTACTTCAACAAGAAGTATATCTGTGGACAAATGACTGGTGGTGTCGTGTATTCTGCTTTCGTTAAAAAGTTTATAAAACAAGAGTTTTACTTCCGGATTTTTTACGGCAAAGCTTCCCTGTAGACAGTCGAGCGACAAATCAAATCGATCCAGCCAGTGTTGTGCGATTTCAATATGAAATCCGCGGGTAAATCCAGGTGGTTTGATGTTGTAATGTGCATCGTCCCAATTATGAAAAAGCAGCGAGCCTGCAGTGCATTCATAAATTTCTTTCCGGTTGCCTTCCAGTACTTTTCCCTGAATGATAAATGTAAAATAGGGTTTTTCGTGGTAATGCCAGTCTACTTTTTCGTGTGTATATTCAGTATCGGTAAGGATAAGGCCTTCCCATTCAAGGTGGTTGTTGGTTTCTCCGAAAAACTGTCCTGTTTTGAGCTGTTTCATCTGTTTAAAACGCACTGTTATTTGCGGTACGTTATTGGATAGTAATATAAGGAAATTTGTAGTTTTTTGTCGGCTGTTTATGTCTGTCTCCCGGTGCTGTTTTTGGGAAATTCAAAAGAAAATTGTTGTTTAAATCAATCCGTTTTTTAGGTTTAAAGAGGTTCTTATTTCCATTTCGGTTTGTTTTACAATTTGAGCAACAACGATATCAAGTTCTTCGGCGGAATGGTTGAGGTAGAAGAGGAGTTCGTCTAATTCGGGACCTTCAACAGGATCAGATTTGATCAGTTCAGTGATTCCCATAATCCGGGATAGTGGATTACGGATAACATGGGATTGCAGATGCGCAATTTCCCGGAGTTTTTCATTCTTTTGTTCAATAGCGGTAATGTATTCGGCTTCCGATGTAATGTCTTTTACAATGGCGAGTCGTACCCAGGTTCCGTTAAGTCGGATGTTACTCGCATTGATGTCGACCTGAATACATTTTCCGTTTTTACAATAATGTTCGTCCCGCTGGTGTACGTATTCCTGACGTATTTTGTCTCGAAAAACAGCTTCGTCACAGCGTATAAGATCCGTTATTTTCATACTGAGCAGTTCCTTAATGCTATATCCGTAGCAGTCTACGGCACTTTTGTTTACATGTAGCATCTGGAGACTTTGCGGATCGTAAATCAGCATCGGTAACGGATTAAAAATAAAAAGACTTTTATAATGGGTCACGGCATCTTCCAATAGATTTTCCCGATTAATCTTTTCCTGAACTTCCTGGCGGAGTTTCTGATACAGGTTTTCCGATTTTAAAATGGTTTTTTCGAAACCGCGGATGATATATAAAATAACGGCCACCATAACCAGATTCGAAAATATAAAATTAAAGGAATATAAAACCCACCGATCCGGAATGTTGTCGTTCATTAATTCAAGCCGATTTACCGGAAATCCTTCGTATAATGCAATACCAAATATGAGACAGATTACGGCATTGACTGCAACCGACAAGTAGGCCATTTTTTTTGAAAACAAAAGCGTAACAAATACGCTGAGCAATAGAAGAAAGACCGTTCCGAACATTAGCGAATGCAGGGTTACGATTTTTACGATTGAGAAGGTTAGCATTACCGTAACACCGAAAAGTTTTTTAACCCGGATATCCAGTTTTTTATGTAAAACCACAATCACGATGGATGCAAATGCCGATATATCGGTTATGGCTGTAAGATAACTGTGATGGTAACACTCGATCACCACATTGGGAATTAGCGCAATGATGCCGGTTGGAACCGCAAATTTTATAATTTGTGTAAAAAAACGGTCTTTCCACATCTCGTTTCGGTTCGGATATTTCTTTCCGGTATGCGTTCCCCGATTTATAAAAACGGAGTAACTTCTCCATAATTTTTCGAGGCGCCTGATTATAGATGAAGCGCTTGTTCTCATATTGGGTTTGGTAAGGTTCAATTTTACGAATAAATTCTGTATCTCGTTATGGCAAAAAGAACCATTTATCCTAAAAATATCAAGACCAGAAAAAATAAGATTAGCATGTTGATTAACAGGATTTTATTGTTAAATTGTAGCGTAAGAATGATTCATTGCCGATTTAACTATCGATGGTAAATTAACGGATCGATTCAAAAAAACACATTCGGAATGCCAACGGATACCCAAAATGTTCGAAAGTTTATCGGAAATAGTTGGCAGGATCAAATGTCTTAAGCAATTAAAAATGTATCTTTCGCCTACCGGGGAAGCGTCCGGCCTTGTGTCGGGAGATTTGAATCTTTTATATTAAACGGACAGGGATAAGATAAAAACGATGACAGTGTTGCAAGAGTAATCTTCAACAAGAGATTGCTAAACTGTTTGTAGTTTGTTAATTAAAAAAAGAGATATGCATTCAGCAGAACTTCAGAATACGTGGAACGATGCGATATTGGGCAGTATGCAGAATATCGGAAAGGAAGGTGTACTTATTGTAGATTTTGAAGGAAACATTATTCGGGCAAATAAAAATGCCATTGTTACTTTTGGTCTTAACGATGAAAAGTATCAGGGGCGAAGTTGTTTTGATTTGTTTCGGTTTTCTTATGCAGAAGACAGAACGCCACTAGATCAAAAAGAGTTGCCGTTTACGATTACACTAAAAGACGGAAAATCCATTGAAGATCAGATATTAGGCGTAACCATAGCGAAAAAAACACTTTTCTGGTTGTCAATCAGTTCACAGCTAATTACGATTTCGGGCATAGAATATGTTATGATCAATTTTTTTGATGTGACCGGAATCATAACGAAAAGTCAGAAATTAGAAAAACGGAAAAATCAATTGGACGAGATTTTAGCTTCGATTGACGATATGATCTTTGAAGTAAATGCCGCCGGAGTAATCCTAAATTGCTGGACTAACGATAAAGATCAGCTTTTCTACGAACCGGCAATGTTTCTGGGGAAAAATCTGGAAGCACTGTTTCCAAGTGAACTTGGGCGTTCTTTTGTAACATTGATCAAAGATGCCTTAAGCAAAAATAAATCACTCAGTATGGACTACCAGTCACCTGTTCAGGTGAATAGCGGGTTATGGTACAGAATGCAGGCACGACCCATCTATTCGTCAAAAGACAAAGCGGCTGTAGTCATTACCGATATTACAAACCGAAAGAAAACAGAGGAAGCGGTTCGGATTAACGAACAAAAGTTTAATCAGGCATTTCTGCATTCGGGATTGGGAATGGCTTTGGTTAACACCGATGGTCATTGTATCGATGTTAATAAAACCCTGACGAAGATGCTGGGTTACGATTTGTCTGAAATGGCACGGATGAGTTGCTGTGAATATACCCATCCGGACGATATATTGCTTGTTGAGGACAACATAAAAAAGCTAAAAGCCCTCGAAAGCGAAAGTTTTACAATCAAGAAACGTTATATCCATAAAGAAGGCCATTTTATTTGGTGCCTGCTCACCATGTCGACTGTTTTTAACCAACAAGGCGAGCCTGTTTTTTTTATTGCTCAGGTTCAGGATATCACCTTGTACAGTAAATATGTGCAAACCTTACAACGCAATAACAGACAATTGGAGATTGCCACTATCGATCTGGAAACCAAACTACGGCAATTGGAAGAATTCAATCAGATTGTAGCGCACAATTTGAGAGGACCGGCCGGGAATATCCAGATGCTGGTTGCCGAAATTGAACATGCCGATAATGAAAACGACAGAAGAGAATGCCTGCAACTCCTGCAATCGTCCAGTGACGGCCTTATAGCGATAATGGAAGAACTCATCGAAATACTCGAAGTGAGAGGTAGCAAATCGCTTCCTTTTGAAGAATGTAATTTCGAACGCCTCTATAAAAAGACGATTCAACAGTTTTCAGCAGAAGTTTATGCTAAAGGAGCTGTGATCGAAACCCATTTTGAAATCAATTCGATTTCCTATTCGAGAATCTATCTGGAAAGTATTATGCATAATTTGATCAGTAATGCGTTAAAATACACCATACCGGGTAGAAAACCACATATTTCTATCAAATTCTATGTCGAAGAGGGAAAAAGCTGCTTGAGTGTTAGCGACAATGGGGTAGGAATTGACCTCGAAAGACATGGAGCACATATATTCAAATTCAGGAAAACCTTTCATACCGGATACGACAGTAAAGGTATCGGACTTTTTATGACAAGACATCAGATCGAGTCGTTGGGAGGACGAATATATGTGGAAAGCGAACCGGATAAAGGAAGTACCTTTTATATCCAGTTCAACTAATGCGTAAGCCCTAAATACCCCTTTATATGACACCATTACGTATTGCTATTATCGACGATGATTCGATATTTCGTTTTATCTTCAGTAAGATGGTAAAGAAGTTTCCCGATGTCCACACGGAAGTCATCGGTTTTGAAGACGGCCTGCAGGCCATCAATTATTTTCATTCGAACGAAAAAAAGAGTGAAACCTGGCCGGATATGTTGTTTGTAGACATTAATATGCCTCAGATGACCGGTTGGGAATTTATGGATGAAGTATGCCGGTTGGAATTGGATTTTGTAAAAAACATTCCCGTTTTTATTCTGAGCTCTTCGACAAGTCTTACCGATATTGAAAAAATCAACGAATATCACTTTATCGATGATTATTTGGTAAAACCATTAAAAAAGACAGCATTTATGGAATTATTACACCTTTATTACCATAAAACTGCCGGAACCATAGGAAAACCGGATTAATTGCTTTTACTATCTTAACAACCAAAAAACACCTGACAGATTTTTAATATCTGTCAGGTGTTTTTTATTTATGCGCTTATATCCGCTTATAATTTTATCAAATTTATCAATCTACAGCAACTACAGAATTGTGCCGTCCAAAAACTATTTATTGCAATAAAAAAACGTGAATTTTGACTCCGAAATAAATAAGTACTGAAAAAAATAAAAGTGCCAAAAGCCTTCAGGACATCATTACCGAGCCTATAAACGACCCGGGTTTTCAGTAAAAGTAATAAAGCCAGTCCGGTTTTATTGATTTCCCAGAATTAAAAAAGCCCCCAAAAGTGCAATAACCGGAGTAGCATTTTATAGGGCAAAAATAAATAGGTCCAATCAAAAATTGACGGTATGAAAGACACAATCCCTTTAGATAAAGAAAATAATCCGCAACAGACAGAGCAAAAGAAAAGACAGACGGAGTCGATACCATTGCGTACACCTGAACCCGAAAAAAACAATTCCCCATCACAAAATCCAGGAGCTTCGGGAACAACAAATGAAAACGGGAGCAAAGGATCGGGAAATAATCCAGTACCAGCTACTCATGGAACGAATCCCGCGTATACGGATGGTTCGACGAAAATGCATACAAAACTTCAGGAAAGTTTGCAGCAAACCGGAAATTTAAATCATCCGGATACACAAAAAAAAGAGAAGGAATATAAAGACACCCTGGCGATTGATGAGCTAAGAAAGTATAATGATATAAAATCGGGGGAAGGGAATGCAAAAGTTGCAACTGCGCAAACGGCTAACAATACTACGGAACAACAGCAGCAAAATACCCCCGAATTTATACCGCAATCTCCTACTATTACTGGAAAATTTCGCCCACCGGTTGTGTATCGGAACCAGGGTAAGTATACCGTCGATTTCAACGCGAATCAAACCGATTATGACGGCTCTCTGATCACAAGTAAAGAGCAATTTAATACATTCATTACGCGGGTTCTTAATGAGTCTGATGTAGTATTACCCGAAGATAAACCTAGAAGCGCATCGCTTACCGGTAATTTTGATCAAAGTATTGAAAAGCTACTGAAAGAAGGGAATACCATTACCTACAGACCAAGTTCTAACGAAAGTAAAATAGAAAAACAAACCAGTACCGAAAAGGCTGGTACAGGACAAGGAGCCGGTACAGGCCATGAAAACGGAGCCGGTACATCGCAACCTAAAAAAACAGCGGAGGAATTACAGGAAGAATTTAATGCCTTCCCGGAAGCCGTAAGAAATCTTATTCGTAAATCCGAAGAAGGAGGCTGGGTAACACCGGAAGAAAAACTGGCCGTTGCGCAATATATATTTGACAATCTTACTGTTTTGGAAATGCTGGATTATGCCAGTAAAACCAGTAAAAGTACGATGAGTCTGAAAGAATTTAAGGCATCGATACAAAACTATAAGGAAAATAAAACGAATCGGGAATCGAATCAAAAAGCAAAGGCCGATCTGGAAAAAAAAATCGGTACAGCCAGCTTTAAAGAATTATACAAGCTTTATAAAGATTATGTTTTTTGGGTAGGACAAGCCAGTACAAGTACGGCTATAAGTGGTATGAATAATCCTCAATCCGGTCCGGATCTCGGGACTACGATGATCATGACGGATAAGGCTGAGGTTCTTCGTAAAGCTTTGGAAAATGCAGGTTATAAAGGCGGTATATCCGAATTTGAAAAACTGATTGATCAATATGAAGCCGCTTTCGAACAGGAGGCACTTTATACCGCTATTGACCAGTTGCAGAAGTATAAACACATCCTGTTTGAAGAAAAAAACAAACTCGAAAGCCAGGCCTATTTGCAACAATTGCTCAATCAGCTAAAAGGTACGGGAGCCAAGCAAATGTACCAGGCGGGTAATTCGCAAATAGCAGGTGCAACAACTTACCGAAGAAATGGTGAAGCCTTTGATGTGGAAGTAGATTACGAAGCAAAGGAACAAGGTGAACAAAAATTAAAAACAGCCGACTCGCTGGTAGGAACAGTACAGAATGATCTGATAAAAGAAAAACAGTTTGATAAACCGGCTTTTGCTGAAATTTCGGATACCGCCAGACTTAAAGAGTTTTTATCAGGTTATATCCGGGAGAAAGAAGAAAGTATCGACAATATACAGAAAAAGATAATCCAGAATCCGGAGGCAATTTATGGAATGGATTTGTTGTATAACAGTTGTAAGCAGGCCCAGGGTATTGCTCCGGGTTCGACACTCGATGAAATTCTGACGGATAAAAAAAGCCAGATAGAAAAATTTGAGTTTATAAAAAATCTTGCCATCGCTTTTGGTGCGATTGTGCTTACGATCGCTTCGGCGGGTACCGGTTCGCTGGCATTGGTAGCTTTAGGTGCTAATTTTGCCTTGAGTGCCTATACCGTATATGAAACAATAGAAACCTATAAAACCGAAAAAGACGGTTATAATGCCGGTTTATTGAGTGATGATCCAAGTTTGTTATGGGTGGTTATTGCTATAGTGGGTGCGGCTGTCGATGCAGCAGCTCTTAAAAGTGCCTTTAAAGCGGCAGAACCGTTAGCGGATGCTGCAAAAGAATTTAATAGAATTAAAGATGTTACAAAGCTGGAGAAACGACTTGAAGCGATTACAGAGCTGAAAAAGGAAGTACGAACCAATATTGTAAAACAAGCGAAGGTAGAAGCGCAATATGAACGTGTAATGCAAGGTATAGCACAAGCCAAAAAGCTTACCAATGTTACGATACCTGGACTTCTGCAAACCGGAGAGCTTTTGACACATCTTGTATTTGCGATTAGAAAAGGAATACTTACATTTGAAGGTGTACTGTTGGAATTAAAAGCCGCTCGTCTGATCGAGGATTTGGGCGCATTAAGTAAAGCGGATATCACTACTCTGGAACAAGCCTTTGCCAAAGCCAAAACGCTGGCCAAAGACGATAAGCTGGCTATAGAATTGGAGCAGGCATTGGTCGATCAGGATTTTACAAAATTAAAAAGTTTGCTGGATGAATTTAATGTGACTTATGGCAAAAATATGCTTGAGAAATTTAAAAAACATTCCGCTCAAATAAGAAGAGTTGCCAAAAAGTTTGACATAGAAATTCCAACAAGTCCAACGAAAATTGAAACCCAAAAAGCGATGCAGAGTTTTGTAGAAAAGGTAGTGATCGAAGGAGAAAAAAGACAAGGAGAATATATGACTTTAGGAATATGCAAATGGAGTAAGCTTGATGATGGTATAGTCGTACAAAAGCTGAATGGAGAGTTTGTTACATTTTTAGATTATTCGCTAGGAGGTGTTTCAAAACAATGGGATAACATAAAATAACAAAATAAGATGGAAAAATTATTAGGTGTAAATATTGCGAATCTAAAGAAAATAATAGTTGTTGAACAGGATGATCAAACAGAATTGCCCGATTCTATTTTAGTAAATAATGATTTGGTTTCCTATCAAATATATACGAATCATACTGGAGTATATGTGAATACCGTTTACAATACACAAGATATCGTTGTTGATGGAGAATATGATGTTTCAGCTATTTTATATGAAACTATTTTAAATGTTGAGAATTTTAATGTTGATAGTATAGAATTGTTTTGGGATGAATACAAAACCTATTTATTAGGATTTATATTAAAATCGAATTCAAAAGGGTTGTATTTTATTAATTTGGGTGATGAACTTATTTTGGAATCCGAAGAAGACTTTTTTACGAAATTAAAAAATGCAAGTAATTTTCAGACCGAAAAAATATAATAGCATTCTAAATTTTAGAATAAAGCATTTTGATTCTGCTACAAACTAAAAACACCTGACAGGTTTTTAAAACCTGTCAGGTGTTTTTTTATATCAAGTATTATTATTATTTACCGTCTACATAATCCTGAAGGTAACTAAAACGTTCGGTTAGTTTTCCACCTTCGGTTATTTTAGCGCGTTGTAAGATACCGTCTTTATCGTTATTATAAAAAGCCGGGATCACGTGTTGCAGGAACATTTCACCAAAACCTTCACTGGCATCTTTTGGCAATTCGCATGGCAGATTGTCTACCGCCATTACAACAATTGCACCCGGATGGTTCACATCTACTTCCTTGTCTTCACTTGGATAATAACCGTAAATTGGCTCGGCTATCGTCGAAGCACGTAGCGTACAGGCAATTGGTCCTTCCACATCACAGGAAATATCGGCTACCACTTTAATTTTGTTATCCGGAGCATTTAACATCTCGCGGGTTAAGATCACCGGAGCACCGTTTCCATAAAAGTGACCCGCCATAAAAATATCGGATACTTTTGTAAAACGCTCAAAATCGGATACATAATCCTGCGGATTGTGGTAAAAATCCTGATTGTCCAGTTTTTGTCCGTCTTTACGTTTGTTATAATCCAACACGTCGATTTGTGTATAAACCGGTGAGGAAAAGTTTTTGGTCAGATAATCTTCAATCGAAACCTGTTTGATTTTCATCGCGTCCAGGATTTCTTTTGCCCCCATACCCACTTTTCCATGTCCTGTTAAAACGATTTTAATAGGTGGTAATAATGGTCTTCTCAGGCGTTCCACCAAAGCAGCTTTATCAGCCAACGTTTCAGCTTTAGGAAGGTTAAAAAGATCAAATTTAATCCCGAAAGCTCTAAAACCGTTGTAAGCGCCAACAATTCCGGCATAACGGCCAAAACCAATTAGTCGGTGGTTGGTTTCGTTTACAATCGTTTCGTGATCAATCAGTCGGATATTTTTCTCCAGACAAGCCACCAACAGTTTTCTGTTATACGGTTGTTTTTTGATGGTATGCGAAAAGAAAAAATATTTTTTATCCGGGATCAGGGCATCAACCGGTACTTCTTTTACACCTAATAACACGTCGCAATCGCTCATGTCTTCGGTTACTTCAAAACCAAGGGCTTTGTATTCTTCGTCTTTAAAAATCCGGATATCGGATGCTTCAACTTTAATTTCCGTCTGCGGGTAGTGTTCCTTTAATGTAACGAGTTCTGTTGGCGAAAAAACCACGCGTCTGTCTGGCGGATTTTTTCGCTCTTTAATAATTCCAATTTTCATTTTACAGTAAGTAGCTTTGAGAATTTAGCATCAAAACAGTAAGAAAACTGTTATTAATGTAACTCTCGATGGGTTGTTTAGTTTGTTTTTAATAAATAGTTCCCAAATGTAACATTTAAAGAATAGTGTTGCAATTATTTTTAATTGAAAATTTAATCATTTATATTTGCGGTCTGGTTTTTGCTAGGTATAGCAAAGACAACTGTTTGGGGACGACTGGTTTTGACAGCGAGTGGAATTGGACAGTAAGCACGTCGAGCGCTGGGACACAGCTCGTAAATATCATGTTTCAAACTTATAAACGGCGAAAATAATTACGCTTTAGCTGCTTAATCCGAATTATAGTACGATTTGCCTAGTTCCGACAAGGTCGGAAAGCTAGATTCTCCTCAAAAGCCTTGGTTTATGGCGTTTGGAATAGGGGAACCGTAAAAGTAAACCTAGGAACGGTAATGCTTTAAATCCGTTCTGACACTGATAAAGCTAAGCAAAAAGTGGCGGTTTCCGGCCTTGCTTTTTGTCGAAAATTTAATCGGAAACTAAGCGTGTAGAAAGCTCTTCGATTGCTTGTTTGGACGAGAGTTCGATTCTCTCCGTCTCCACATCAAAAAAGCACAAGCCTTACATTTTGTAAGGCTTGTGCTTTTTTATAAAAAATCTAGTCAACATTTAGCCGACATGATGTTTTTTAATTACGGTGAATTCTTTACAATTGGTTTTTAACCTTGTAAATCAGTTTTAAACCTCCTAAAAACTGACTTTTACTTTGCCATATAGGTTGTCATTCGTTTCTATAAAAAAGATTGAAACCCTTTACATATGTATACGTTTTGAAAAATTATAGCCGCTAATTTTGCTTTAGTAATTAAAAAAAATCAACTTTTTGCAATCATGATTAAAGCTAAAAACAATTTATATAAAAGCAGCTATTTTCTAATTTTATCAACCCTCATTTTATTATTTCTAGGCTGTTCACAAACTGAAAATAATAAAACAAACAATCAAAAAAATATGAAACACATTATTCATAAAAACTCAAAAACACTTTTTGATCCTACGCCTTTTGCTTTTTCACACGCTACAAGTGCCTCGGGTAATGGGTACTATATATTCATTTCCGGACAAAGCGGCGGAGAGGATTTACAGCATACGCTTTCTAAGGATTTTAGAACACAGGTTAAATTTGCGTTACAAAATTTAGAAACGGTGCTTAAAGAATATGATCTAAAAGCGGATGACGTCCTTAAAATCACCGTACTCATTGTGGATCATGATCAGGAGAAGCTTAAAATATGGACAGAGGAAATGCATAAAGTGTGGATCAATAATAAATTTCCCGCAAGTACACTAATTCCGGTTCCGCGGCTGGCGCTGGATGGTATGCTGATAGAAGTTGATGCTATTGCTTTTAGACCATCATAATTGTTCGAAAGTATGTAAGTTAAAAACAAGCCTGTAATTCCATGAATTACAGGCTTTTTTATTTTATTATCAGAAAAACTTTATAAAATGTTGCTATCCAAAACTTTTTTAATAAAGACTTAAGGGCTTATTTAAAATCATTTCGATAGATTTTTACTAAATTGTGGGCAAAGTCCAAAATTATTATTCACTGGTGGTGCATTCTGAGGAATCGGATTGGATTAGTGTGTAGAAAAACTAAAAGTGTACGGATGAGGGATGGAAAAGATACGATAATGTATAGTGCAACGCCAATAGCACCCGATGAACTAACGGGATTAAAGGAGGTGCTATGTCTGGCTGCAGAATTGATGGCAAGCGATATAGCGCTGCTTAATTTTGTAGATGATAATTTGAAAGGATTGGATTTGAAATGGGGAGAAACCATACTATTAGGTAAATTAGGTAACTTCTTTAATAATCTTATACTAAAAAGTAATGAGACCATCATTATACCGAATACCCTAAAGCACTTTAATTCTATTGCCATTCTTCCGGAGCTTTCGAGCGCTCAACTGAGGTTTTTTGTTGGGATACCGATTTTTTTGGGTGACGGAAGGCCAATCGGTAACATCTGTTTATTTGCCAAAAAAACAAAAATTGTTACCGAATCTGAAAAGAAAATAGTGCAGATGCTTTCCCGCCAGATTGGACTTATCATAGAAAATGAAATAAGCCGAAGGAAGCTCGTGGATGAAATAGAAGAAAAAGAAGCACGTACCGATTCGCTGTTAAAAATAGCCCAACTTCAGTCCCATCAGATAAGACGACCATTGACTACCTTAATGGGACTTGTTAATCTGATTAAGGATGAAATCCATCCGGTTGATCAAGAATGGATGACTATGTTCGAGACTGCAACTAAGGATTTCGACAAAACGATTCATACGATTGTAGAAGGCTCTATAGCTAGTAAAGATCTTAAAGCGATTCGTTTTAATAAGATGGTGGAAGAGATCGATGATTATGCAATTCTTATTCTTGATGGTGACGGATATGTTGAAAATTGGAATAAAGGAGCTGAACGGATAAAAGGGTATCGATATGACGAAATTGTTGGTCAGCACTTTAGTTTATTCTACACGGATGAAGACCGGCAAAACAGACGGCCACAAAAGTTGATCATAGAAGCTGAAAAACACGGTGTAGCAAGGGATTTAGGATGGAGACTTAGAAAAGACGGAACCTTGTTCTGGGGAAGCATAATCATTACTTCCATACATGATAATAACGGAGCTGTAATTGGCTTTACGAAAGTTACCAGAGATCTTACCGAAATCACAGAAGTACGGGATTCATTAGTCGCTTCAGAAGAATTGTATAAGATGATGGTAGAAAAAACGGGAGCTTTGGCACGTATTGGTGGCTGGGAACTGGATGTGGTTCATGGCTTTCTATCCTGGACATCGGTTACAAAGGAGATTCATGGTGTGGACAGGGATTATGTTCCCGAATTAAAGAGTGCGATTAACTTCTATAAGATAGGTAGGAGCAGAGATAAGATCAATGAGGCGGTAAAACTTGCGATCGAAGAAGGAAAACCGTGGGATATGGAACTACAGATCGTAAATGCACAGGGAAAAGAAATCTGGGTAAGAGCTACGGGAAAATCCAATTATAAAGATGGGATCTGTACCAAGGTCTACGGTACTTTTCAGGATATCAATGTTCCGGATATCTCGTAAAATAGTAATACCTACAGTTCCAATAAGGTGTCGAATAGCACTTCTTTTTACTTTTTAAGCCATTTAATCGCTTCTATAACCGATGGATCGTCAGCTAGCTTATAAAAGTTTTCATATCCTTTGACATAAACCTGTGGTTCTACGATTTCGGCATATAATTTTTTGTCTTTGTTGGCGATCTTAGCTACCGAAATAAGAAAGTAAAATTCCTTATTATAAAAAACAAAACCATTGGTCGAATTGGCAAGACCTGCAGTTTTTGTACCAAAAGAGCGTACCTTGTTTTTCTGTAAAAAAACCAGCGCAACACCTTCACCCGAACTTGCCGTACCCGGACCTATGAGTAAGGCTATCTTAGCACCCGACAGCAAATTCATTTTTGTTTTAATACTAGCTTGTGGCTTGTCGTCAATAACGAAATCACCATTTAAAAATCCCGCTTTATCGGTAGCATTTCCATCTTTGTCGATATAATATGTATAAGTACCATTGTCAAAAAACATAGACAAACCGGCAAGCATAGGTCTGATATTACCACCTCCATTCATTCGAAGGTCAATGATCCATCCCTTTGGATTTTTAGTAGTAAGGCTATTTACGGCATCATAAATCCAGTTGGCATATTTATCGATGTCCGATTGTTTACCTACTCCTATAGTAGGGATACTGATATAGGCGATATCGCCAATCATTTTGTTTTCTATTCGGAGACCTCGTTTCCATCCCGCTTTTAGAGAATCGGTATAGCGCGACATTAGCTCACTATTGTCCAGCCTGTATGAATTTCCTTCCGGAGAAAAATAATTAGCATGTTTATCGCCCAATACATTAAAGGCAATTTTAAGCGCTTCAAAGGCTTCTGTTTTGGATTTGGCTTCGCTAGCCTGCTTGTAGACTTGCTTTTCTACTTTTCTCCAATTAACATTGTTGGCGTACAATGAATTTTTCCGGAGTACAATAAGAGCGCTGTCAATATAGGTTCTAACCGAGTCTGACTGAGAAAAAACCATCGATGAGGTAAAAAAGAGTAGTATAGCGAATATATTCTTTTTCATAGATATCATTCTTATAAATAAACAGTTGCATTACATATCCGGAAAAGAGGATGTTACTACAAAGATATTGATACGTTGTTCTTATGCAAATTTTTTGATTTTAAATGGTAGCACTCCATTCGTTTTATATAATCGTTTATATGTTAGTTATTACCGTGTACAAAATAGGATTTCTGACGATCCGGTTTACTATAAATCGAAAACGAATCATCATAAACCTCCCAATGTTTTTGAATTTTATCAATCCGTAAAATTGCCCGCGTTTACAATGTTAAAACCAGATTTTAAACAACAACACTAAAAGCAGGTTTTTGTACGTAAGAAATTATCCAACTGTATTTGTTATTAATATATTTTTAATTGTAAAATATTTAAAATCAGGTATTTATACCCTGTTTAGCTACTATGTGTTATTGTAATTTTGATTTGAAATACAATACCAGCGGAAGTCGAAAAACTGGAAAAATGAGTAGACAAAACTTTAAATTTTATCAAAATGGATGCAGAATTAAAAAACGCACAAGAGCTAGATGCAGCATTAAGTAATGTTGCCTTGATTACCAACATTCAGGTAATTATCGACACGGATAAGATTATAAATGATTATCCGAAAGGTGGAAGTACTGACTCGACAAAACCAACGGGTATTGGTCACCAATATCAGTATATGGTAGCGTCAAATTTAACGGGAAGTAAAGGAAGTGGAACGGCAGATTTAGAGATCAATGCAGTTTCCGGTGATGTTGTCCGATTCAATGCCGTATCGGAATACGACAACTTTAACAATGCGGTTATTATCTATAACATTCAGAAATTTGGCGGTACGGATGTATTTGGCCCTTTCACATCGAAAGTATTTACAGCAGCGGGTATTCAACCTTCTGTTGGTGCATCGCCACTTCCGATTCAGCAGGTTAGCGGAATGAGTTATTGGTTTTATCAGGCAGATGTGATCAAGCCCGGAACCGAAAACTATAATGTTAGTTTTGCCTTATATACGCTGGATAGAACATCGGGCAATATGAAATTATTCGGTTACTTCGTTTGGGATCCAACAATTGTTGTTAAATAATTAATGACTACAAAATTCAGCCCCAAACTGAAGAAATTAAAATGGCTATCTGAAACCAAGGTTTTTGATAGCCATTTATGATATATAATTAGACCGTATTTTTTTAATTACTTACCGTTATTATTTTTTGTTTCACATCTTCGGGCATTCTCCAACTGAAATCGCTTAGAATTTTACGGTAGGCTTCTTTCCAGAATTCGGAATTAACATCCGACAGTTTGCTTTTATTTTCGTTAAGATACCTCGCGATTTCATAGACCTGGTGGAATCCGTTATAGGAGTTTTCACTTTGTCGGAACGCACTAATGGCATTGCTAACGTCTTTTTCAAGTAAATAACGGAACCCGTCGGCTTCGAATTTTTGAGCCTGTTTAGCATTAGCCTCTTTTTTATCGACTTTTATAAAGTGGGTTTCGATCGTTTCTTTTAAAAGCTTTTCTTTTTCTGCTATCGTGCTATCAGATGATTGGGCTATAATTTTGTCCTGAATCGTAATAATAGTGTCTTTTATTTTTAGTGAGTTGGTTAACCGACTTTTAATGGTTTCCAGTTCCCCAATTTCATTTAGTAGGTTTTTTTTTCTTTCGTTTAGCGAATAGGTCTGAAAGGCAATAAACAAATAGCCGATAAGTGTCAGGGAAATACCAATTAAAGGAAGGTACCGTGTTTTTTTAGTTAGGTTGTTCATCGTTTTCAGGTTTTACATTAGAAATATATTTTAAAGCATCATCCCACATTTTTAACACCCGGAAGATACAGAGTGTTAAGGTGCCGGTTGGTACCAGAAGGGCAACAAAACTGGCATAGTCCTTTTCGGCCAATGCGACGTAAATTCCAATTCCAACTAAGGAAACGGCCGATAAGGTTGTTAGTATTACGTAGATAACCCGTTCCATTTTGAAGGTGTCTACAAGTTTCTGAACTTCTTCTATTTTTCCCATTTGTACTATGATTTTAAAAGCCGTAACGAGGATTAGAGGAGCTCGTTATTTGCTTATGGTTATTGATATGACGGTAAATTGACAGATCTAATAGCTTTTGTAAAGCAGGTTTTATTTTGTGACGGAATAGGCCTGAGCGCTTTCAGGAATACATTTTTTTCATAATTTTCTGATTTTTAGTTGTTTGATAAAGTTAAAGTTTTTGTAACAACCAGGAATTAGTGTTTTTACGTAATCTTTGATGTTTTTTTACAGTATATCGACCGAATTATTCCGGTAGGAGATTAAAAGTCAACGATCAGCATATCCGAAAAGGGTTTGTACCTCACTGGCATTAACCGTATCTTTGCCGCATGGATTCAGTAACACAGATTGTACTCGGAGCGGCCGTTGGTGAAAAAATTCTCGGTCGGAAAATAGGGAATCGCGCCATGTTGTATGGTGCTATTGCCGGTACAATTCCGGATCTGGATGTTGTGATCGGGCTATTTTTAGATCCGTTATCAGCTGTTGAAATCCATAGGGGATTTAGTCATTCCATAGTGTTTTTTATCCTGTTGTCGCCGTTTCTCGGTTGGCTTATTGCCCGAAGGGAAAAGGAAAGTAAGGTTTCCGTGATGAATGGTGCCGGTCTGGTTTTCTGGGCTTTGTTTACCCATGCTGTATTGGATGCCTTTACGACCTGGGGAACGCAATTATTGTGGCCAATGGCCTATAAATTTGCTTTTCGCTCCATTTTTGTAGTAGATCCATTATATACAATTCCATTTCTGTTTTGTTTGATCATGGCTATGCGGAAAGCACGTACGGATTACAGTCGGACGCTATGGAACAACCGTGGACTTAAAATCAGCTCGGCTTATCTGGTGCTAACTCTGGTGTTAAAAGGCGTTACGTATTATAAATTTCAACAGGCACTCACACGTTCGGGAATGGAAGTGCTGCAACTCGAAACAAAACCAACACCCTTAAACACAATTCTCTGGACGGCTACGGCAGAAACCAAAACTGACTATTGGATCGGAGACTATTCTTTTCTGGATACCAAACCAATCACTTTTAAACGGTATCCTAAACATCAGGAGCTGTTAGATGGTTTTATAAAAGATACGACAATTCAACGTCTGATTGCTTTGTCGGAAGGGAAATATACCGTTACGGAAAAAGATGGGAAGCTGTATTTTAACGATTTACGCTTCGGATTGCTCAACCGAAATAAAACCAATCCGCAGTTTGCATTTAGTTATGAACTGCTACCTTCCAAAAACGGATTTCAGACTCAGGAAGTTCCAAAAACCAGACAGGAAGGAATGTTGTTACTACGACAACTTTGGAAAAGAATCCTGGGTAATTAAACATAGCCATTTCCTTTTTTTAACCATAGATTTAACGACTATTTTGCTGTATAAATAAGTCAGCAAAGCCGTTATATAACATTTTTAAAGCATCTTTATTTCCCCCTGTTTATCATTTGTTTAAATACTTAAAAAAAGGAAAAGAAACGATGTGGAATAGGATACTAAAAATAGTAAACATACTATTGGTTCTGGCGATAGTAGTAAAAAATTTATGGGATGCTTACTGGTTATTAAATGAACCGGGGCAATGGATGGATACCGTTATTTTGGACGATTATTGGGTGATTTTAGGATGGTTGTCACTAATTGCAATCGTGTTTATTATACTTCCATCCACGTATGTCACCGGGTATTTGCTCACTATTTATAAAATAATAAATCTGATGGCTTTTTATATAATAGAAGAAAAACCGATGGCAATACTTTTAGAAATTCCACCATTGGTCGTAGCTATTTTACTGATTCGATATGGCCATTGTTTTACAAAACAGTATTTGTGGAGTGATATGGTACTGGAAGATGAGTTTAATAAATAAATCCGATAGGGGTATCGAAACTATCCATTTTACCGTAGGGCATTTTAAAAGCGGAATTCGTATTTTTGAGTTCCTTAAATAAATTGCCATGAAAATTGTAATATCTCCAGCCAAATCACTGGATTTTGAATCAACACTACCAACAAGTCATTATACGGAAGCCTCTTTTTTAAAAGAAGCCAATACGGTACATCGCGTATTGAAAAAAAAGAAACCAAAACAACTTTCGGAATTAATGGATATTTCCGAAAAACTGGCCGATCTTAACTGGCAACGCAATCAGGAGTGGGCTACGCCATTTACACCCGAAAATGCCCGACCAGCAGTATATGCTTTTAATGGCGATGTATATGTTGGATTGGATGCCTTTTCATTACCGGCGGAAAAATTGCCTGTTTTGGAAGATAAGTTGCGAATTCTTTCCGGTTTATACGGATTATTAAAACCATTGGATCTGATACAACCGTACCGATTGGAAATGGGAACCAAACTTCCGGTGGGAAAAAGTAAAGATTTATATGAATTCTGGAAGCCAAAAATCACTAAAGCACTAAATAGTGAACTTAAAAAAGACGAGCTGTTTATTAATCTGGCCAGTAACGAATATTTTTCGGCTGTGGATAAAAAAGCTTTGAAAGTACCTGTTATCACTCCGGAGTTTAAAGATTATAAAGATGGGAAATTAAAAATGATCAGCTTCTTTGCCAAAAAGGCGAGGGGTATGATGGTACGTTATATTATCGATACCGATGCACAGACCATCGACGATCTGAAAGGGTTTAATTATGAAGGGTATCAATATGATGCCAATCTGAGTAAAGGCAATACTTTGGTGTTTACGCGTTAATTCAAATCAGTATAAATAAAGCGGTTACAGTTGTTTTTAACAGAATTTTCGTAAATTTAAGGAACCAAAACGCTGTATTTATGAAAAAGGTATCCTTTATTTTTGGGTTAACACTGCTTCTGCTGGTAGTAGCCGGCTGTAAGTGCACAAAAAATGCTGCAGCCTCTGATAAACTGACCGCCAATGGCTGGGAACTGGAATACATTACCGGTGTGCGCATTGCTTTCGAAGGATTATATCCGGACACGAAACCGCAATTGTCGTTTACCATAACCGGAGAAGCAAATGGAAACAGTAGTTGTAATCCGTTTTCAACCCGTTATACCACTAAAGAACCGAACAGTATTGCGATCGAAGCTCCAAAAGCCATGACAATGCGCTTTTGTGAGGGAGAAGGGGAGCGTCGTTTTCTGGATATGATGCAGAAAGTTACTAAATATGATGTGACTCCCGATGGAAAACTCGTATTGCTAATGGATGACATCGTTGCCATGCGTTTTAAAAAGAAATCGTAAAACGACTTTAAAAAGAAAGAGATGAGGAAAATAGCATTTGTTTTTGCGCTTCTGGCTTTGACTGTGGCGTGTAAGAAAAATTCGGATAAGGAAAAAACGACGGATAGCGACATCGACATGGTGCCTACGGTGCAGGAAGAATGTTATGAATACCGTAAAGATGGGAATACCATATACATGCACCTCAAAAAAGAAGCGAATGCTGTTACCGGTAATCTGGAATATGCCTATAGCGAAAAAGATTCCAATACGGGAACCTTTAGCGGTACGATTAAAGACGATGTGCTGATTGCCACCTATACCTTTACTTCGGAAGGAATGGAAAGCAAACGGGAAATCGCTTTCCAGGTTAAGGACAAGACTTTAATAGAAGGTTATGGCGAAGTGGAAGAAAAAAACGGAGCCGTAACATTTAAAAATCCGGACAAACTGGTGTTTAATTCCGGTATGCCACTCGCTAAAGTGGATTGTAAAAAATAAAAAAATCCCGACATCTGTCGGGATTTTTATTTTAATGCATATAGAAATATTCTTCGTAATCGCGTAGCGTTTCGCGGGTCATTTTTTTCTGATCGCGGGAAATTTCGCGTAAGGCTTCAACTCCTTTTTTAGCACATCGCTTTATTCGGCTCAGACGCAATGAAAAATCCATTAACCGGTTGAGGTCTTCCGGGCTTAATTTAGTACTGAGTTCCGTAACGTAATCTTTGAATTCGTATACGACGCCCCGGTTTTCTTCGTATTCGGATTTTAAATCCTCCAACAGTTCGTTTATTTCTTTTTCGATATCATTGCAGCGGTCTTCACTTTTCCGGCTGAATTCTTCAATGATTTTCTTCTCGGAGTTGCTGAATAATCCCATAATATTTTTTTTAGGGTTAATAACTATTTTAAAATCAAATAGTTGCTGTATTGTAAAAGTACGTATTTTTTAATACAATTAAAAGGAGAAAACGTTTTTATAACGCAAGCATAATACCATAAAAAAACTCCGGAAGTATTTCCGGAGTTTTATAACAAATTAAATAACCTTAATTGAAATTAATGAACATTCGACATGTCTACTTTTCCACCGGAGCCTTTCTTGATCAATAGTACAAACGGTACACAGATCAGGAATAGGATTCCCAGGTACATAAAAACGTCCATATACGATAATATCGTACTCTGTTTCATAACCGACATTTCGATGGCTTTATGGGCTTTGTCTAATGCTTCGCTACTGCTAAATCCTTTCGACATAAATCCCATTTGCAATTGCTGAATACGCTGTTGTACTTCGAATTTGGAACCGTCTAAATTGGCGATCAGATCCACACGGTGCGACTGCGTAAAACGGGCTATAAAGGTCGTAATGATCGCAATACCGAACGATCCACCCAACTGACGCATCATTCCCGTAAAAGCGGCTCCTTCGCCAATATTTTTCCCTTTTAAAGTCGACAGTGCCAACGTGGTAATCGGTACGAATAATAATCCCAAACCAACACCTCTAAGGATTAACGGCCAGAACATATGTTCGGTTCCGGTATCCGGTGTGATCACATTATGCATCCAGAAGGTGAAAATAAAGAACAACAGGAATCCCACAGCAACCATATACGATTGCGGTACACCTTTCTGTATTAATCGACCAATGATTGGCATCATAAATCCGGTCATAATCGAACTCGGAATCAATAATAAACCGGCATCGGTTGCCGTCCATCCTAAAATTGACTGCGTATAGATCGGGATAATAAACGTGGAACCGTATAATCCAAATCCAAGGATAAAACACATGATGGTTCCTACCCGAAGGTTTCGATCCTGTAATACGCGTAAGTTTACAATCGGATATTTATAAGTTAGCTGTCGCCAGATAAACAGTATTAATCCGAAGACTGAAACAACACTAAGGGTTATAATGATCGGATCGGCAAACCAGTCGTCTTGTTGTCCGTGTTCCAAAACAAACTGTAGGGAACCGATAAAGGATGATAGGAATACAATGCCCCACCAATCGACCTGATTGGCTTTTAATTTTTCACCATATTTCGGACTTTTTACAAATGAAAGGGTTAATATGGTTGCAATGATTCCTAATGGAATATTGATATAGAAAATATACGGCCATGAAAAATTATCAACCAGATAACCTCCTAACGGCGGACCCAACGTAGGTCCCACAATAACACCCATACCATAAATTGCCTGTGCCATTCCTCGTTTGGCTGCGGGATAACTTTCCGTAATAATGGTCTGAGCAGTTACCAATAAGGCACCACCACCCATACCCTGGATAAAACGGAAGGCTACCAGCTCCCATATATTGGATGCGTTACCACAAAGAAAAGAGGAAACGGTAAAGATAATAATGGAGGCTGCAAAATAGTTTCTTCGACCGAATTGTTGCGACAACCAGCTGGTCATCGGGATAACGATTACGTTTGCAATCGCATAGGCCGTGATCACCCAGGCAACATCGGTAAGTGTAGCCCCTAAACTACCTCTCATGTCGTTTAGGGCTACGTTTACGATAGTAGTATCGACAATCTCCAACAGGGCACAAAGCACCGCGGTGATTGTGATTATGACTCTTCGAAAGCCATATTCTACTAAATTATCTTCTCCGGCTGCTTCCATATTATTTTACGTGTACGTCAACTTCTACGTTCATTCCCGGACGTAATAATTTTACTTTTTCAGGATCGTTGCTTGGCGTTAATTTGATTTTTACCGGTAAACGTTGGATTGTTTTTACGAAGTTACCTGTTGCATTGTCCGGAGGAAGGATTGAAAAACGCGCTCCGGTTGCCGGTGAAAACGAATTTACTTCTCCTTCGAATTTGGTATCCGGATAGGCATCAACTACGATGATTACTTTCTGACCTTCACGCATTTTGTTTAACTGCGTTTCTTTAAAGTTTGCCACAACCCAAGTTTCCTGATTGTTGATGATATAGAATAACGATTGTCCCGGTTGTACCATTTGTCCCGGTTGAATGTCAATATTCGAAACCTGACCGTCTACAGCCGCCGTGATTACAGTATAACCTAAATTCAATTCGGCTGCTTCCAACGAAGCCTGTGCTTTTTTGATATTAGCTGCTGCAACCGATGTTTGTTTGTTGGCTACATTCGTTTTAGAAACCACTGCATCACGTTGGTGTGCACTGGCATTGCGTTGTTGTTGTAATACTTCAACTTGTTTTTCAGCTTCCTGTTTGGCTGCTAAAGCCTGCTCGTACTGTTGTTTGGTGATCGAGTGGTTTTTATACAGGTTTTCATAACGCTCGAAATCATTTTTTGCACGACCCAAACGGATTTTTGCCGCATCGATATTCCCTACATTGGACTGAATTGTTGCATCGGAAATCGAAATATTGGCTGCAGAAGCACTTACATCGGCTTTGCTCACTTCAAAAGAGCTTTCAGCACTGGCTAAAGCCGCTTTGGCTTCTTCTACACGTACCAGATAATCTTTGTTGTCGATTACAAAAAGCGTATCGCCTTTTTTAACGAAATCATTGTCTTTTACATATACTTTCGCTACATAACCCGATACACGTGGTATAATAGGATTCATGTTTTTTTCGATCTGCGCATCATCGGTCTCCTCGTGAGCCTGAGCGTGCATATATTTGAATATTCCGTATACCGAACCCAGAATAACTAGTGTTCCCAGAACAATGATGAATTTTTTATTTGATGGTTTCTTTTCCATGATCTTTGCAGAAATTAATATTAGTTTTTGGTAAGGGTTAGGGATGAGGTTAATTTACCTCCGGCTGCCAATGCGGTATAGTATTTTTCGATACTATTGGCTTTGGAGTAGGCCAGGTTGATTTTAGACTGAAGTTGCTCTACGTCGGCTTCCAGTAAATCGTTGGTGTCCGATAAGCCGTTGTCGTATTTGTCTTTTACGATACGGTAGTTTTCGGTAGCCTGTTCCACCGCTTCCTGGTATACTTTGTTTTGTTTTAAAGCCAGTTGGTAGTTTTCGTTTGCCTGCTGGTTTTCCACTTTTACGCGGTCGGTCATCATTTCAACAACCTGTTCTGCTTCGTGTGCTTTACTTTTCGCTGCTTTTACTTCTTTTCCGTTTTTAAAAATTGAAGTCAGATCATACGAAAGTCCAACACCAAAGTTCATCGCATTGGTAACGGTCATCACATTCTGAAGATCCAAAGCGATATAACCTCCCATCAGCGTAATGGACGGATAGTAATTGGCCTGAGCGATTTTTACATTCGCATCGGCCGCTTTTTGCTGGGAACGGATGGCTTCCAGGTCATTTCGTCCGCTTACCGCGTCTTCTGCTGTAGCATTCAAAACGTTGTTTTTTTCGAATACGGTAGCGTTCGGAACGATTTGTGTGCTTTCCGGTAATTTTAATAAAGTCGCCAATTGGAAGTTAATCGTGCTTACATTTTTCTTCGCATCTTCCAAAGCAATTTTATAATTGGATACCTGTAATTGCGCTTTTAATAAATCGTTTCGGGCGATCAGACCATTGGTTTCCATCGCTTTAAAATCCTTAACGCGTTGTTCGGCACTCTTAATATTTTCAGCAATTAATTGCGTGCTTTCCTGAGCTTTGTAAAGGTTTACATAAAGTTTTACTACATCAAGAGCTAATTGCTCTTTGGTGTTTTTGGCCGTGTATTGTTCTGCCTGATACAGGTTTTCGGCTACCTTGATGTTGTTTTGGATTTTAAATCCGGCAAACAAGGGAACCGACGCGCTTGCTTGTCCGAGCATAAGCTGGTTTACCTTTGGTGCCGCACTGGATCCTTCTTCACCACCACCGCCAATTTTCAGGTTCACATCGGCGTTGGTCAGGCGCTGATATTGTCCGCTGACTTTTAAGTCGGGGTATTGACGGTTTTTTACCGACTGCATTTCGAATGCTTTGGTGGCCACTTTGGTATCGGCCATTTTTGCCTCGGTACTTTGTGTCATAGCCAGTTGGATTGCTTCTTCCAATGCCATTTTCTTCTCCTGAGCTTCAGTAGAGAAAACACCAAATAGAAAGAAGGCGCCCAACCAGAGGGAACTATTCTTCATAGGTTAAAAGTGCTTTAATGGTTTTTTGTATGTGTTTTGTTAAATCGTTTTTGATATAATGATCATATTTTTCCTCGGTGTCGAGTTCTAATAATTCCGTATAAAACGTACGGTTCATCTGGAAATGGAAAAATGTACCCATTACAGTTGGAGGAATCAGGGTGATGTTAATATTGGGTTTAAAAACACCTTTTTCCTGTCCTTCCTGAATAATGTCCCGTAAGGCTTCCAGATTATAACGCTTCACTTCGTTAAAGGACTCACAGTTGATCTCTCTTTTTTTGGAACTGATTTCAAAGTGAATGATCTGATACATCCCTTTGTTTTTGTTGATACGGGTGATATACAGTTCGATAAGCTTGTCGATCTTTTCAAAAGGCGAAAGGGCTTCTTTATGCAAGTTTTCAATCTGAAGGCGTAAACCGGCTATACGTGCTATAATAAGGGCTTCCAGTAGTTTTTCTTTTGAGCCAAAATAGTAGGAGATCATCGCTACGTTTATATTGGCCGCTTTGGCTATGTCTCTGACAGAAGTTCCGTCAAAACCATGCTCGGCAAACAACCGTTCTGCAACCAGCAGAATCTCGTGTTGTTTATCATTAAATTCAGACATCACATAATTGGTTTGAAATGCGGGTACAAAATTAAACACTTGTTTAAATTAAACGTTTGTTTAGTTTTATTTTAACGTTATTTTAACTAAAACAAATTAGTCGAAAAGGAGCAATATTTTGAATGGGAGCGGTAAAGAAATGAGCGAAAAGAAGTTAGAAAAACGAGAGGCGATAGGGATTATTTTGAATGATGAATTTTAAATTTTGAATGGGAATATAAAGAGCCTCGAAATACTGTATATTTGATTTATTTTTCTATTTTTACAGACTTCCAATACAATAAAAAAGGCAACACTAAAGTTGCCAATTCTGTACATTAAAACCTAAATTTACGGTAATAGATAAAATCTATGTTTGTGTTTTAACTATTTTTAAATGAGTGTTTTGATGTTGTTTATTTAAACTATAGTTTTGAAGAAATTTGGAATGCTTTCTAGAGGGTTGTTTTTTAGAAAATTCACAAAAGCACTGCCAATTATCGCGCCTTTTTGATGTTGTGTCGCCTGTAAAAACGTCTCCCGATTGCCAATTCCAAATCCAACAATCTGTGGATTTTTTAAATCCATTCCGGCTATCTTTTTAAAGTAATCCTGCTGATCTTTTCCAAAAGAATTCTGACTTCCGGTAACACTCGCGCTACTCACCATATAAATAAATCCGCTTGAGATTTTGTCGATATGTTGGATGCGTTCCTCGGATGTTTGTGGGGTGATGAGGAAAATATTCAGTAAGCCATTTTGCTCGAAAATAGTCTGATAATCGGTTTCATAAACACCAACGGGAAGATCCGGAATGATCAATCCGTCGATTCCGATTTCGGCACATTTCCGACAAAATTCAGCGATGCCATATTGTAATATCGGGTTAAAATAGCCCATGATCAATAACGGAATCTGAACCGTTTTCCGAATGTCTTTGAGTTGTTCGAATAATCGTTCGGTGGTCATTCCGTTTTCCAGCGCCTCGGCCGAACTGGCCTGAATAGTTGGTCCGTCTGCCAACGGGTCGCTAAAAGGTAAACCGATCTCGATCATATCCACACCGCTTTTTTCAAGGGATTGGATAATCGGAACGGTATCGTTTAAATTCGGATAACCGGCGGTAAAATATAGGGAAAGGATTTTTTTGTTTTCCTGTAGTTTTTGTGTGATGCGATTCATAATCTGATTTTTTACGGTAATACAATTTATAATCCGAAATAGGAGATATAGGTGTTTAAGTCTTTATCACCACGGCCGGAAAGGTTGATCACAACAATATCGTTGCTTCCAAATTGTCGTTGTTCCAATACGGCCAGAGCATGGGCACTTTCGATGGCCGGAATGATCCCTTCGGTTTTGCAAAGTGCCAGTCCGGCTTGCATGGCTTCGTTATCGGTAGCCGTAGCAAATTCGGCGCGACCACTTGTAAATAAATGTGCGTGTAACGGGCCTACACCGGGATAATCCAATCCGGCAGAAATAGAATAGGGTTCGGTAATCTGACCGTCTTCGGATTGCATCAATAAGGTTTTGCTTCCGTGAATGATACCGGTTTTACCTAAAGCTGAAGTCGCGGCACTTTCTCCGGAGTCGATTCCCTTTCCGGCGGCTTCGACAGCGATAAGTCGTACGTTGGGATCATCCAGAAAGTGATAAAAAGCACCGGCCGCATTACTACCACCACCTACGCAGGCAATTACATAATCCGGGCTTTTACGCCCTTCTTTTTCGAACAACTGGGTTTGAATTTCGGCTGAAATAACACTTTGAAAACGGGCAACCATATCCGGATACGGATGCGGACCAACTACCGAACCGATAATATAATAGGTGTCTACCGGATTGTTGATCCAGTCGCGGATGGCTTCATTCGTGGCATCTTTTAAGGTTTTCGAACCGGAAGTGGCCGGACGTACTTCGGCACCGAGCATTTTCATCCGGGCTACATTTGGTGCCTGACGTTGGATGTCGATTTCGCCCATATAAACAATACATTCCAGACCCATTAAGGCACAAACAGTTGCTGTAGCAACGCCATGCTGACCTGCACCGGTTTCGGCTATGATCCGTTTTTTACCCAGTCGTTTGGCTAATAAAACCTGTCCAATGGTGTTGTTGATCTTATGTGCGCCGGTATGACATAGGTCTTCGCGTTTCAGATAGATCCGGGTATTGTATTTTTTCGAAAGGCGTTCGGCAAAATAGAGTGGTGTGGGACGGCCTACATAATCATGTAATAATGCCAGGAATTCCGACTGAAATGCGGGTTCTTCCATGATGGCTAAATAGCGTTGACGCAGTTCTTCCACATTCGGATAGAGCATTTCCGGAATAAACGCTCCGCCGAATTCACCATAATAGCCTTGTTCGTTTGCGTGGTAGGTTGTATTCATTTTAATTGTTTTTTAGTGTTGTAATAGCCTGTTGGCATAGGGTTATGTCTTTTAGGCCGGGTGCTGTTTCAAATTTGCTGTTTATGTCTATCGCATAAGGCGTTAGTCCTGTTGTTTGTATCGTATTGACATGATCAATAGCAATTCCTCCGCTTAAAAAATAAGGTTTTGAGGAGGGATAGTTTTCCAAAAGTGTCCAGTCAAAAGGGAAACCGTTTCCGCCGGGTAATTTGCCTTTGGTGTCGAACAGATAATAATCGCAAACGGATTCATAATCCTGTAATTTCCGGAAATCGAAAGCAGTGTCGATCGAAAAAGTCTTGATAATTTCCACATCTGACGCACTTCGAATCGCGGTGCATAATTCGGGTGTTTCCAATCCGTGTAATTGTACGGCTTGTAATCGATAGCGTTCGATGGTTTCCAGAATAGTTGAGCTATCGGCATCGACAAAAACACCGGTTTTTTTTATCGTTTTCGGAATTTCCGGTAGGGTGTCGTTATAAAACCGGGCGGATTTTTTATAAAAAATAAAGCCCATATAGTCCGGTTGTAAGGCCGCTATTGCCGCAATATTTTCCGCATATTTCATCCCGCATATTTTGATTAAAAATGATTTTTTCATGACTATTCAGCTAACTGATTTATAAAATTTTTAATGCCATTACCTAAATCATTACTTTTCATAAAATTTTCACCGATCAGAAAACCGTTATAGCCATAATTCCGAAGGTCTTTTACCGCTGTTGGCGAACTGATTCCGCTTTCTGAAATTTTTACAAAATCATCCGGAATCAGACGGGCCAATGTCTTGCTATAATCGAGGTTCACTTCAAACGTTTTTAGGTTTCGATTGTTAACACCAATTATATCCAGACTGGGCATCAGACTTTTTTCAAGTTCCGCTTCGTTGTGCACTTCCAACAGGACTTCCAAACCAATCTGTTGGGCAAACTCGGATAGCGTTTTGATTTCCGCACGCGATAAAACGGCCGCAATCAACAGGATCACATCGGCTCCATAGGCTTTGGCTTCCAGAATCTGATAAGGATCGATAATAAACTCTTTTCGCAATAACGGAAGACTAACCGAGGCTCTTGCGAGTACCAGATCATCCAGCGAGCCACCAAAATATTTCCCATCGGTCAATACGGAAATACCGCTGGCTCCGGCTATTTCATAACTTTTTACAACGTCCTCCACCGCATAACCAGTATTGATCACCGCTTTTGACGGGGAACGACGTTTGTGTTCTGCGATAATCCCCGTCGGACTGTTTTTCAGATGCTGACTTAAAGAATAAACTTTACGGTCGAACAAAACCGAAGCCTCGAGTTGGGCTTCAGGAATAAGGCTCTTTTTTAACGCGACTTCTTTGTGCTTGTCGGCTATAATTTGATCTAAAATGCTCATCTTAACGGGAACTTAATTGTTGTAATTTATTTAATTTTTCAAGGGCTTTACCGGATTGCAGACTTTCCACAGCCATAGCAAATCCATCCGATATACTCATTTGATTTGCCGTAGCAAGAGCGATCGCGGCATTGGCACAAACCACATTGTTTTGCGCTTCGGTTCCTTTTCCGGAAATGATGTCCAGAAAAAGTTGTGCCGATTCGGTTACGGTCGTTCCGCCTTTTATAGCCTCAGGATCCAGACGATTCACGTTAAAATCGTCGGGTTTTAGTATTTGTTCACTCCGATTGGAAATCAGTTTGGTATTCCCGGTCAGCGATACTTCATCATAACCGTCAAGGCTGTTTAAAATGGTAAAATTGATCGGTGTATTCTGGTATAAATAGGCATACATTCGGGCGAGTTCCAGGTTAAAAACGCCCACCATCTGGTTTTTTGGAAACGATGGATTGACCATTGGCCCCAACATATTAAAAAAGGTTTTGACAGCCAGTTCCTTTCGGATGCCGCCAACATTTTTCATCGCCGGATGGAATAGTGGTGCATGTAAAATACAGATATTGGCTTCTTCGATACATTGTTGTAAAAAACCGGTATCGCTACTAAAACGGATCCCCAGATTTTCCATGACATTACTGGAACCGGATATGGATGAAACACCATAGTTTCCGTGTTTGGCCACTTTTGTTCCGGAACCGGCTACGATAAAAGATGCCAGGGTAGAGATATTAAAAGTGTCTTTTCCGTCACCACCCGTTCCGCACAGGTCAATGGTAGTGTAGGCGGATAAGTCAACCGGTATACAAAGACTTAATAAAGCGTCCCGAAATCCGGCCAGTTCGTCGATGGTGATGTTTCGCATCATATAGACGGTTAAAAAACTGGCAATCTGACTCGGATTGTATGCACCGTTGGAAATATTGACCAGAACATCCCGGGCTTCTTCACGGCTCAGAACTTCCTGATTGATGAGTCTGTTTAATATTGTTTTCATGATTTTTAGAGATAATAAGGGCTGTGTCTTAAAGCGAATTGGCTCCAGACAGGGTTAATAATAAAATGATATGTTAGTGTAGCTTAGCTGTTTAGCCAGTTTTGGAGGATGTTCTTTCCATCTGGCGTAAGTACGCTTTCCGGATGGTATTGCACGCCTTTTACATCAAATGTTTTATGACGTAGTGACATGATCTGACCGTTATCGTCTACCGAAGTGATTTCAAGTTCGGCCGGAAAATCCTCTGGGTTGATCACCCATGAATGATAACGTCCCACGTGTATGTTTTTGTTTAATCCGTTAAAAAGTGGTTCATCGTCAACCGTGATGGTAACCGGTGTTGCGACACCATGGTATACTTTTTCAAGGTTGATCAAGCTCCCGCCAAATACCTCGCCAATAGCCTGTTGACCAAGACATACGCCCAAAATACTTTTAGTAGCGGCATACGTTCGGATGACTTCTTTCAATAAGCCGGCTTCTTCCGGAATTCCGGGACCAGGCGACAATACGATTTTGTCGAAGTCTTTCAGTTCGTCGATCAGAAATTCATCATTGCGGAAAACCGTTACGGTACAGTCGAGATCTTCCAGGTAATGAACCAGATTATAGGTAAAACTGTCGTAATTGTCTATGATTACTATCTTTTTCATCGGATGCTTTATTTTGGGTTCTGTTTTTATTTTTATTTCGGTTTAAATAGTGGTGGCCAATTCCAATGCTTTGGTAAGGGCGCCCAGTTTGTTGTAAACCTCCTGCATTTCGCTTTCTTCGGACGAATCGGATACAATTCCGGCTCCGGCCTGATAATGTAATTGATGGTCTTTACTTAAAAAGGTACGGATCATAATTGCGTGATTAAAGTTACCGTCAAAATCCATAAATCCAATAGCACCGCCGTAAAAATTCCTTGAAGTGTTTTCAATGCTTTCAATGAGCTGCATGGCTTTATGCTTGGGCGCACCGCTCAAAGTGCCGGCTGGAAACGTCGCGGCAACGGTTTGCATTGTCGTAGTTTTGTCGTGTAATTTCCCGGTAACTTTGGAAACCAGATGAATAACATGGGAGAAAAATTGCACTTCGCGGTATTTTTCAACCTGAACATCATGGCCGTTTCGACTTAAATCGTTTCGGGCCAGATCGACAAGCATCACGTGTTCGCTGTTTTCTTTTGGATCTTCTGATAATTGTCGGGCCAGAATACTATCTGTTTCGTCGTTTCCGGTTCGTTTAAATGTTCCGGCTATCGGATGGATTTCTGCTTTCCGGTTGTGTACGACCAATTGTGCTTCGGGTGAGGATCCCATTATTTTAAAATCGCCATAATCGAAAAAGAACAGGTAAGGTGAGGGGTTGATACTACGTAAAGCGCGGTAAACGTTAAATTCATCGCCTTTAAAAGCCTGAGAAAAACGACGGGACAATACGAGTTGAAAAACATCCCCGCGGAAACAGTGTTGTTTGGCGCGTGCCACCTGTTGTTTAAACTCGGCATCGGTCAGGTTAGACAGTACATCGCCTTCGGTATCAAAGGCATAACTGGCAAAATTTTTCGAAAAAAGTAGTTGTTCAATTTCCGGAATATTGTTCTGATTGTCGACACTATGGCTAAAAATATAGGCTTCATTTTTAAAGTGATTGATCGCGATAATGTTTTGATATACGGCATAATACAAATCCGGAATTTGAAGGTCGCCCTGTTTTTTTGTTAGGGTAAGCTTTTCGAAATAGCGTACGGCATCATAGGAAATATAACCGAACAAACCGTTGTTGATAAACTTAAATCCGTGGTTTTCCGATTCAAAACGGGCTGCAAAATCCTGTACTGCGGTAATAACATCCGTTGGATGGGTAATGGAATTGCGGTTTGTACTACCGTCGGGAAAGCTTTGTACAATCGTTTCATTTTCAACTTTAATACTGGCAATCGGATTGCAACAGATATACGAAAAACTATTATTATTCGCTTGATAGTCACTGCTTTCCAGTAAGAGGCTATTTGGGAATTTATCGCGGATTTTCAGATAAATGCTTACCGGCGTGATCGTGTCGGCAAGGATCTGTTTGTATTGGGTATGTAGGTGATATTTTTTCATGGTAACAAGATTTTAATGCAACAAAAAAGGCCTGTCATCACGACAGGCCTTTTATCTATTTTTGATTATAAAAATACAGATAGGAGGTATCGCTCACGACGTTCGACGTAAGTTACTCCACCACCAAGTATTGTTATAAAATGTGTTCATTGTTCTGAATTATGTTACAAAGGTATAAAAATCATTTTCATTTAAACAAGCCTTTTACTGAAAAAAAATAAAAAATATTTTTTAATATATTGTTTTATAGGTGTTTAGAGTCTTTTTTTGTTTCGGACAAAGTTTTGCCTTTTAAACGGAGATAAAATTGATGTTTTGGACTGCCAATGATTTGTGATGAATAAATACCGGTATGTCCGGAAAACAGATAGGCGGTTACACAGGCAATCGCAATATAAATCCCGCTTTCGACTCCAAAAAGTTCTATTCCCATTAGCGTACAGGCAATAGGCGTATTCGTGGCGCCCGAAAAAACCGCAACAAATCCCATGCCGGCCAGTAAAGCCATAGGCAACGGAACAAACCAGAATAGTGCATTCCCTAAGGTGGCTCCGATAAAAAATAACGGGGTTACTTCGCCGCCTTTAAAACCGGCACCAAGGGTAAATGCGGTAAACAACAGTTTTGCGATAAAGTCATAGGAGGCTAAATTGGAGTCAAAAGCAGCTTGGATGGTCGGTATTCCCAAACCGATATACTGCGTTGTGCCAATGGCATATACCGCCAATGCGATTACTATACCGCCAACAAAAGGACGTAAAGGAGGAAATTTGATTCGGACTTTAAACTGATGGCTCCAAAAATGTGTAGTTTTAGAAAAGAGCAGGGCCGTAAGACCAAAGATAATCCCGGTAAATATAGTCCAGACTAAGGTTTGTGGACTCAGTTCCGGGGCATAAGGAATAGAATAATGCGTATGTGTTACATGCCAGGCCAGACAGGTATAATGCGCAATAGCGGCGACTAAAAAACCGGGTAAAATGGCTTCATATCGGATACGGCCTAAAATCATAACTTCTAAAGCAAAAACCGCACCGGCCAATGGTGTTCCGAATACCGAAGCAAAACCGGCACTGATTCCCATGATCAATATAATTTTGCGATCCTCTTTTTTAAGTCCGAACCAATGGGACATACGATCGGCTATGGCGCCGCCCATTTGTACAGCGGTTCCTTCTCGTCCGGCCGATCCGCCAAATAAGTGGGTTAGTAACGTTCCGGCTAAGACCAACGGTACCATACGAAACGGAATCACTTTTTTGGGAGAATGGAATTCTTCGAGTAATAAATTATTGCCTTTTACGACGCTTTCGCCCCAATAATGATAGCTAAATCCGATAAGCAGTCCGGCTAGTGGTAAAAACGCTATGATCCAGAAATGCTGTTCGCGGTAAACCGTAACCCAATCGAGTGCTGTTAGGAAAAAAGCCGATAACGAACCGGTGAGTACTCCAATAATGATAGCCAATACCGACCAACGAATTAGAAATAAAAGCAGGGGAAGTTGTGGAAAGGCTGCAATGTGTCGTTTGAAAAAATTGTTGTCCATAATTGTCTTGATTACATACATCTATACCGGCATAAGCCGCGTTACAGACGTCATCAGCTTTTTAAAGCGGTTCAAGGCAGACATCATTGCCATAATTAATAGATACAAAGATAAGGATAAATTTTTATCCGGATAATAAACAAGGCAATTTCGAAATAAACAAAAACCGATTTTGTGTTTTATTTCTGATAAAAAAAGTGTGAATAATCATATTTGTTGTGTTTTTATCAGTTGTAATTTGCTTTTTCAGGTTTCGGTTGCGAAAAATTAATTTCAAAAAATATTTTTTTATTTGGTGAATATTTAAAAAATGTTATAAGTTTGCAACATCAAAACAAATGATTTCGATGACAAATTCGGTTTTATCTATGGCGATGTGTATGTGCTGCTCAGTTAATGAGAGGAGCATTGCTATTCGTTAATGTCGGTAAAACATTTTCAATATCAGTAAACTCCTCAAGCAATTGGGGAGTTTTTTTTTGATCCCAACCCAAACAAAAAATAAAACTTACAAAAATAATTCAGATAAAAATGACCAAAGCAACAACCTATATCACTAAAAAAGCAACATCTGCAGTTTGTATGATGATGATGTGTTGTTGTATGCGAAACTTCGCAAGGGGCCGTCTATCGTATTAGTTGCTGTAAAATAATAGTACCTGTTGATAAGCCTCTTGTTTTCAAGAGGCTTTTTTTATACCCGATTTTTAAAAAACAAACAAAATAAACATGGAAGAAACAACAATCAATTCACTAAAACAAGGGAAAAACCTAAGGGAAAGCCTGGCGTTTTTGTCTGAAAATACTACTGGTAAAATAGTGTTTTCAACCAGTTTTGGTATTGAAGACCAGTTGATTATCGATGCTATTTTTGCTCAAAACCTAGACAATGTGGAAGTCTTTACCCTCGATACCGGACGTTTATTTCCTGAAACCTATGCGACCTGGGATAAGACCTTGTTGCAGTATGGCAAAAAGATAAAAACCTATTATCCTGAGCAGAATCATCTGGGAAAATTTGTGGAAGAACAAGGAATCAATGCTTTTTACGGAAGTACGGAGTTACGTAAACAATGTTGTCATATCCGTAAAGTTGAACCGCTGCAACGCGCTTTAAACGGCGCAACGGTTTGGATAACCGGACTTCGTGCGGAACACTCGGCGAACCGGAACAATCTGGAAATCGTACAATGGGATGCACAATACCAGTTGTACAAATACAACCCGCTATTACACTGGACGACAGAGGAAGTAAAAAATTACGCCGAAAAAAACGGTATACCCTATAACATTTTACACGATAAAGGCTTTGTAAGTATTGGCTGCGCGCCCTGTACCAGAGCCATAAAAGAAGGTGACGATTTCCGGGCCGGACGTTGGTGGTGGGAAGAAACCTCCAAAAAAGAATGCGGATTACATCAGTAAACAACCCTAAAATAAAAGATATGAGTACTACAAAAGAATATTTAAAACAATTAGAAGACGAAGCGATATACATCCTTCGCGAAACCGCGGCACAGTTCGAAAAACCGGCCTTATTGTTTTCCGGAGGAAAGGATTCGATTGTCCTGGTACATCTGGCCTTAAAAGCGTTCCGACCGGGGAAGTTTCCGTTTCCGTTGGTACATATCGATACGGGACATAATTTCCCGGAAGCCATTGCTTTTCGGGATTATCTGGTTGATCGGATTGGCGAAAAATTAATTATTGGTTCGGTGGAAGACAGTATCCGAAAATACAATCTAAAAGAAACACCGGGACGTTTTCCGTCGCGTAATGCCTTACAAACCTATACGTTACTGGATGTTATTCAGGAAAATGAATTTGACGCCTGTATCGGCGGAGCGCGTCGTGACGAAGAAAAAGCACGGGCAAAGGAGCGCATCTTTTCGGTTCGGGACGATTTTGGACAATGGGATCCGAAATTACAACGCCCCGAATTATGGGATATCCTAAACGGTAAAATCCAGAAAGGACATAATGTTCGCGTTTTCCCGATTAGCAACTGGACAGAACTGGATGTGTGGAATTATATCCAGCAAGAGGCTATCGAATTGCCCGAACTCTATTTTGCTCATAATCGAGAATGTATCGTACACCAGGATAAACTGGTGGCGACTTCCGAATTTATTCAGCCGCTTCCTACCGATACTGTGGTTGTGGAAAAAGTGCGCTACCGAACCGTTGGCGATATGACCTGTACAGCGGCTGTTCCGTCGGATGCCGAAACAATTCAGGATATTATCGATGACATTATCCAGACGCGTATTAGCGAAAGAGGACAAACCCGATTAGATGATCAGTTGTCGGAAGCTGCAATGGAAGACCGTAAAAAACAAGGTTATTTTTAAAACTACACCTCTAAAAACGTAAAAAAATGAACACATTAAAATTTATAACAGCCGGAAATGTAGACGATGGTAAAAGTACGCTGATCGGGCGTTTGCTTTACGATTCTGATAGTATTCATACCGATCAACTTGGCGTTTTACAAAAGCAAACCAAACAGGAAAATGTAGCGATCGATTTATCGTTGATCACCGATGGACTTCGGGCCGAACGGGAACAGGGGATCACGATCGATGTGGCCTATAAATATTTTGCCACTTCGAAACGGAAATTTATTATCGCCGATGCACCCGGACACGAGCAATATACCCGGAATATGATTACCGGAGCGTCAAATTCTGATTTGATCATTGTTTTGGTGGATGCGCGTAAAGGAATTACCACGCAAACCAAACGTCATGCGAGTGTGGGGTCGTTAATGGGAATCAAAAAGGCCATTATCGCGATCAATAAAATTGATTTGGTGGACTATTCCGAAGCAGTTTTTAATACGATTAAAGCCGATTTTGAAGCGATTCGTTCGGAATTGACCTATGATGAAATCGCCTATATCCCGGTGAGCGCGCTTGTGGGCGATAATATCGTAACGAAATCGGAAAACACGCCCTGGTTTGAAGGCGATGCATTGTTAAGTACGCTGGAGCATATTGAGATTCCGACAAAAGAAAATCTCGTAGCCCGTTTTCAGGTACAATGGGTGATTCGGCCTAAAGATGAGGAAAATCACGATTACCGTGGATATGCCGGGCAAATCTTGAGTGGAAGTTATACTACAGGCGATTCGGTGGTGATTTTACCTTCGGGAATTGAAACAAAAATTATAAAAATTGAAAGGCATCAGGAAGTGGTCAATCAGGCTACGGCTGGTGACAATGTGGTACTTCACCTGGGCGATAATATCGATATCAGCAGAGGCGATACGATTGTAAAGGCCAATGCTTTGCCACTTACGTCAAATGAATTAAAAGCCTGGATTTGCTGGTTGGATACAGCACCATTGCAAATCGGGAAAACCTATCTGTTACAACATCGTTTTAAAACGGTACGCGTAAAAATTCAGGCGGTCGATCGGAAATGGGATGTCAACCAATGGCAGTTTGATCAGACGCATGAGCTTGGCATTAATGATATCGGTCAGATTGCCCTACGTTCGAGTCAGCCGTTGTTTTTCGATCCTTTTTCTGAAAATTCCCGAAACGGAAATGCCATTCTGGTCGATGAAACAACATTTAATACGGTAGGTGCTTTAATGTTTTTACCCTAAAGTAATGGAACATCCGTTATACCGAAAAAATAAGGGAAACCACGAACGGATTCCCGATAAAGTAAAAACCGGGATTTGGATCGAAAAACTATTTAACTGGCTTTTTGCAATCGATACCGAGTTGGGCGATTACGAAGTCTTTTTGGAAAAAGAAACGGAATTGCGATCGGAACTGACCGAAATACTAAAATACGTATTGACAAATGAACAAGCGAAAACCGTAGCGAATACTTTTTTTGGATCACTAGAAGCCGTTCACGACTTACTGGAAGCCGATTTGGAAACCATTTTTAATTTCGATCCGGCGGCAAAATCCAGAAACGAAGTCCTCGCGGCATATCCCGGTTTTTTTGCCATCGCAGTTTACCGACTGGCGCATTTGCTCTGGAAAAGTAAGGTGCCGGTAGTTCCAAGGTTGGTTTCGGAATATGTACATGGTAAAACTGGTATCGACATCCATCCGGCAGCAAAAATCGGAGCTCGTTTTTTTATCGATCACGGAACAGGTGTTGTCATTGGAGAAACGACAGTTATAGGTAATGATGTTAAAATTTACCAGGGGGTAACGTTGGGCGCCTTAAACGTAAGTAAGGATAAAGCCGAAGAAAAAAGACATCCGACCATTGGTAATAATGTGATCATCTATGCCAATGCGACCATTTTGGGAGGTGAAACGCATATTGGCGATGATGCGATTATCGGCGGAAATGTATGGATTACACAATCGGTTCCGAAAAAATCACTGGTTTATCACAAAAGTGAGATCGTCATTAAAAACAAAGCTCCCTTTCCGGAGCCCATCAATTTTGTTATATAAAACAACTAAAAGAATAGAATCATGAAAGCAAATACAATTTTAGAAACAATAGGAAATACACCGGTTGTCCGACTTCAGAAGCTTTTCGGAGACCAAAAAAAAGTATGGATCAAACTCGAAAAAAACAATCCGGGTAATAGTATTAAAGACCGTATCGCGTTGGCGATGATCGAAGATGCGGAACAAAAAGGCATCCTAAAACCGGGAAGTGTTATTATCGAACCAACCTCGGGAAATACCGGTATCGGATTGGCTTTGGTTGGTGCCGTTAAAGGCTATCGGGTCATTTTGGTCATGCCGGAATCGATGAGCATCGAACGTCGGAAATTAATGGAAATCTATGGTGCCGAATTTGAGCTGACACCACGGGAAAAAGGAATGAAAGGCGCCATCGAAAAAGCCAACGAACTGGTAACGCAAATTCCGAATGCCTGGTCGCCACAACAGTTTGATAATCCGGCTAACGTAGCCATTCACGAAAAAACAACGGCACAGGAATTAATTCAGGACTTTCCGGAAGGTATCGATTACCTGATTACCGGAGTGGGTACCGGCGGACATATTACCGGAGTCGCTAAAGTTTTAAAGGCCAGATTTCCACAACTAAAAGTAATCGCCGTCGAACCGGAATTATCGCCCGTATTAAGTGGTGGCGAACCGGGACCACACCCGTTACAGGGAATCGGTGCCGGATTTGTGCCTTCGGTTTTACAACCGGAATTATTGGACGAAATTATACAAATCGGAAAAGACGAAGCTTTTGATTATGCCCGTAAGGTGGCAAAAGAAGAAGGAATTTTGGTCGGAATTTCAACCGGAGCATCATTGGCGGCTGTAGCCCGAAAGATTCCGCAGATCCCGGATGGTGCCACAATTGTCACTTTTAATTATGATACAGGCGAACGTTACCTGTCGATCGAAGGGCTGTATTAATCCTGAAATAAACTAAGAAAACTAAAAAAAACAATGAGTATAGAAAATAAAGGGAAAGTCATTTTAGCCGGAGCCGGCCCGGGTGATCCCGATTTGATAAGTGTAAAAGCGATCCGGTATCTGCAAACGGCAGATGTAATCCTGACCGATCGTCTGGTGGCACCACAACTAATTGCCGATAATGCGCGTAAGGATGCCATCATTATTTATGTTGGAAAACAATGTTCAAAAGGAATCCATACGCCGCAAAGCGATATCAATACCTTGATGGTGGAATTTGCGATACAGGGAAAGCTGGTCGTTCGTCTTAAGGGGGGCGATGCATCGTTGTTTTCGAATATACTGGACGAACTGGAAGTGCTTAAAGCCAATGCGATTCCGTATGAAATCGTACCCGGAATCTCCGCGGCTTTTGGTGCGGCAGCCTATACCGGCATTCCCTTAACCGCAAGAGGATTGGCGCGTGGTGTACGTTTTCTGACCTTATTCGATCTGACATCGGTAACTCCGGAGCAATGGGTCGATTGGGGAACGACAGACGATACCCTTGTTTTCTATATGAGTGGACAACGATTACAACAATTGGCCGCTTATCTGTTAGCCAATAATGTTGATCAAACGAAAGGACTGGCTGTGATTCAACAAGCGACGACACCTTATCAAAAAACCAGAGTGTTTTCGTTTGCAGAATTAAAAACCAAGGAATTACCCGAGTTTGGTTATGTGCCTACCTTATTAATAGTCGGGAAAGTGGTACAGCTACACGAACAATTTGCCTGGTTCCGGGAACAATCTAAAAACACTTCGTATTTCGATAATCATATTATAAACTTCCAACATGCTAGCTGAGAATAAATTAGAGGTATTAAAAGATCTGGTGCGACAGTATTCCCGTGAAGAAATTATCTGGACCAATGGCTATCTGGCCGGATTACTGGCGCAAAATGAAGTACAGGGATCGAAAGAAACGGTAGTGCCTGTTTCGGTAAAACCAACGATTATTTACGGAACCGAAACGGGTAATTCTAAAAAACTGGCGACGCAGTTACAAACGGTTTTCAAAAAAAACAAAATCCAGTCGAAAGTGGTTGATGCATTTCAGTATCCGGTGGACAAACTGGAAAAAGAAGACTTCCTGATTGTGATTATGAGTACGCAGGGCGAAGGCGATCCACCACAAAATGCGGTTAAATTTTTTGACAATATCAGTAATAGCAGTGCCAATCTTTCGAAAACCCGGTTTACGGTTTTAGGATTGGGGGATTCGTCCTATCCGTTGTTTTGTAAAGCGGGAGAAGATATAGACGAACAACTTGCACGACTTGGCGGACAACGCGCGTTGCCGTTTCAAAAAGCCGATGTGGATTTTAGTCCGGTTGCCGAAAAATGGTTTGCCGAAATTCTGGAAAGTCTACAACAAGCAACGGTTGGAAAAACAGTTGTAACTTCTTCGGTTGCTACTCCGGTAACACAAAAGAAAACGTATACCGGTATTGTACGGCATAAGGTCGTTTTAAACGATCGCGGTTCGAATAAAGAAACCCATCATATTGAAATCGAAACTGACGAACCGGTGGTATACGAACCGGGCGATGCGATTGGTTTTTATCCGGAAAATGAAACAACAGAAACATTGGAAATTGCGACATTGTTACAAGCCGCTTCCCGCAGTGATGAACTGAAAAACAAAAATATCAGAGGACTTTCGAAAAAATCATTGGGCGCCCTTTCGAACGTGTTGGGTGCGACGATTACCGAAACAAAAGCCGATTTACTGGATATCCTAAAAAAATATCCGATTGATGCAAATGTCACCTTCGATGCGGTTATCGGATTGTTATTACCCATTGCGCCACGCCTGTATTCGATTGCATCGGCTGCCGAAGCACACGACGGAGAAATCCATATCACGGTCAATCGCAATGTGTTTACAGTAGACGGTATTCCGAAATCCGGGTTGTGTTCGCAGTTTTTAGCCGATTTTCCAAAGGAGGGAAGCCTTCCGTTTTACATTCATAAAAATCCGAATTTTCGATTGCCCGATCCGGATAAAGATATCATAATGATTGGCCCGGGTACCGGAATCGCCCCGTTTCGTAGTTTTCTGGCGCACCGCGATGCTATCGGTGCCGAAGGAAAAAACTGGCTGTTTTTTGGAGAACAGCATTTTGTTTCCGATTTCTATTATCAGACCGAAATACAGGAATGGCTCGCAACCGGAGTACTAACGCGACTGGATACCGCTTTTTCAAGAGATCAGAAACATAAAATTTATGTACAGGATCGCTTAAAACAAAAGGCAAAGGAGGTGAATGAATGGCTGGATAACGGTGCGTATCTCTATATCTGCGGTCAAAAAGAACCGATGAGTACCGATGTCGAAAATACCTTGCTGGAGATTATCGCTACTGAAAAAAACATCAGTAGTGCCGAGGCAAAGTCAATTTTGGAAAACATTGAGTCAGAAGGACGTTATCTAAAAGACGTATACTAAGCAAACATTAAATTGAACGATACTATGAGTAACGATAAATTATCCCCGATTGAAACGATAAAAGTAAATAGTGACGGACTTCGCGGGACCTTAAAAGAAAGTTTAACCGATAACCATACCGGAAATGTACGTCCCGACGATGAGGCACTGGTCAAATTCCACGGAATGTATGTGCAGGACGACCGTGACAGAAGAGTGGAAAGAGCCGAAAAAAAACTGGATAAACTGTATTCGTTTATGATCCGTTTGCGTATTCCGGGGGGTGTTATTTCGGCCGATCAATGGTTGGCGACACATGCGATTTCCGAAGAATACGGTACCGGAATCCTTAAAATCACAACCCGTCAGACGCTACAGTTGCACGGTTTGTTAAAGCATCAGTTACAACCTACCATACAGAGTTTTCTGCTGGCAAAGCTCGATTCGATTGCCGCTTGTGGGGACGTTAACCGAAATGTAATCTGTAGTTCGCATCCGCAGGTTTCACCATTATACCAGCAGATTTACGATTATGCCGATACCATTTCAACCTTGTTATTGCCTAAAACGCAATCGTATTATGAAGTATGGATCGATGGTGAAAAAGTATACGAACGGTCCTCGGAAGCCGATTCGTTATATGAAGATCGCTATTTACCGAGAAAGTTTAAAATTGCAATCGCGATTCCGCCAACAAACGATGTGGATGTATTTGCCAATGATATCGGACTGATCGCCATTATCAAAGACGGACAATTAAAAGGATTTAATATCGCGATTGGCGGCGGATTGGCTACAACGCACGGAAATCCGAATACCTATTCGCGACTGGCCACGATTATTGGTTTTACCGATACCGAAGAAAAGACACTCAAAGCGGTATATGAGATTCTGACGATTCAGCGGGATTATGGAAACCGCAGTGATCGCAAGCTGTCCCGCTTAAAATATACCGTGGATAAACTTGGTGTGGATGCGTTTAAAAAGGAACTGGAAAAACGGATTGGTTTCGAATTATTACCGGAAGAATCCTATACTTTTACCGAACGAAACGATCGCTACGGATGGCAGCAAAACCACGAAAATAAATGGTTTTATACCTTGTTTATCGAACATGGAGTGATTAAACCCTATCAGAAGCAATTCCTTTTTGAACTGGCACAATTACAGTTGTCCGATTTTCGGTTTACCTGTAATCAAAACCTGATTCTGGGGAATATTGACGAAACGGCTAAAAGCAGGGTAGAAGCGTTGCTCGCCAAATATCAGATAGAAGAGCGCGATAGTGCGATGCGGAAAAGTTCGATGGCTTGTGTGGCACTACCTACGTGCCCGCTGGCGTTGGCCGAAGCACAACGGTATTTGCCGGAACTGGTTACTAAAATTGAACCGTTTCTAAAAAAATATGAACTGGATCAGGACGAAATCAGCATCCGGATGACGGGTTGTCCGAACGGCTGTGGCCGACCGTACCTGGCGGAAATCGGTTTGGTTGGCACCGGACCGGGTCAGTATAACCTGATGTTGGGCGGCGATCGTTTGGGCAATCGCCTGAATCAGATCTATAAAAAACAATTAAACGAAAACGAAATACTAACAGAACTCGATATACTTTTTGATCAGTATACTAAAGAACGCCTGCACTATGAGACATTTGGGGATTTTACCTTTCGGAAATACTTTTCCGTCAATTAAAAAAAACAGGATAGGAATACTCTTTTTAACCCTGTTATTTCCCCTGTTACTCGTTGCTCAGAAAAAAGTAACGAATCAGCAATTGTTGTGGTATACCTATAATAATACCATTCGGTTTAATGAAAAATGGTCCCTGCAAAGTGAAGTTCAGGAACGGCGTTTTTTTAATCCGGGAGCGCAGCACCAGCTTGTTATCCGGAGTAATATCTACCGGAAACTTATTGAAAACTGGAGTGCGTCGGCTGGGATGACCTATTTTTTACAAAGTCCGCAGGATCCGGAATCCGAAAGTAATCTGATGGTTCCGGAGTTACGCCCGGATATTGGTTTTGACAATAAGCAGAAACTGGCCTTTATGACGATCTCACATCGCTATAAAATGGAAGCGCGTTTTATGCACGATTTTGCCAATGACGAACTAACGGGCGGCTATCGTTTTTTGAGTTTCCGTTTTCGATACCAATTGGGATTTGACATTCCGGTATGGCGTAATCCGGATACCCGGGAAGAGCGATTGTCGCTTAAAATAAAAGAAGAAATATTACTGAATGCAGGTAGTAAGATTGTAAAAAACACGTTTGATCAGAACAGAATATACGCAGGACTTAATTATCGGATCAATCCCGACTTTTCGGTAGAAGCGGGGTATCTCAACTGGTACCAGCAACGCGCTTCCGGAACGGACTATTACGACCGGGATATTATCCGTTTTTCGGTATTCCATACGCTATCATTAAAAACTAAAAAGCATGAAAAATAATTTATTCCCAATATTTTTAAAAACAGATTCCTTTCGGTTTCTCATTGTAGGTGGCGGAAATGTAGGATTGGAAAAGGCCGAAACCTTATTGCGGCAAAATCCGTTTACGCTGCTAACAGTTGTGGCACAAAAAATAAGTGCCGGTTTACAACATTTGCAGGAAAAACATCCACAGATGGAAATTAGGGAACGCGCTTTTGAAGACAGCGATTTAAACACGACAGATTTTCTGATTATTGCCACTGATAATACCGCATTAAACCGGGACATCAAACAAAAAGCCAATGATAAAGGAATATTGGTCAATGCCGCCGATCAGCCGGACTTATGTGATTTTTACCTTGGTTCGATCGTAAATAAAGGCTATCTTAAAATTGCGATTTCGACCAATGGAAAATCACCGGTACTGGCACGTCGTTTACGCGAGCATCTGGAAGAGGCTATTCCGGATACTATCAGCGATAGTATTGAAAATCTCAATGCTTTTCGCGAACAACATAAAGGCGATATTCAGGCCAAACTGGCTTCGCTAAACAAAGCAACCAAAGCACTGGTAAAGGAAACGGATAAAAAGGAAGGAAAAAAGTATAAGGAACTGACATTTGAAATTACCGTGGTTTTCCTGGCTGTGTTTTTTGGCTATGGTTTGTCGACGATTGTTTCGGCTGATGAATTAAATGGCTATATCAGAGAAATTCCGCCGGCATTTTACGGAATGGTATTGGTTGGTTTTTTTGCCCAATTGGTCGATGGTGCTGTTGGTTTGGGATATGGGGTAACCTGTGCGACGAGTATGATGTTGTTCGGGATTAAGTTACCGGCGATTAGCGGAAGTATCCATACCGCGGAGATGTTTTCCAGCGGAATCAGTGGTTTTTCGCATTATAAATTCGGAAATGTCAACAAAAAATTATTGCTATGGTTGGCTATTCCGGGCGTAGTCGGAGCCGTTAGCGGTGCATTGCTATTGATTTACCTCGGAAATAAATACGAAACGATTACGTATGCCGTTTTGGCTACCTATACTATGATCATCGGGATACGTCTGGTACTAATTGCTTTTCGGAAAAAAATCGTTCGGAAAAAAATAAAAAATACCGGTTTACTCGGCTTTTCGGGAGGTCTTTTTGATGCCTTTGGCGGTGGTGGATGGGGACCAATTGTTACCTCAACCTTATTGGCCAAAGGACGCAAATCCAGTTATGTAGTTGGAACGGTGAGTTTGGCCGAATTTTTTGTAACACTGGCGGCTTCGGCTACGTTTTTTGCCTCGTTGGGTGTCAGTCACTGGTATATTGTAGTCGGACTGATTTTGGGTGGTTCCATTGCGGCACCATTAGCGGCACGACTGGCCGGGAAATTACCGCAAAAAACAGCCATATTGGCGGTAGCATTTTTGGTTATCGTATTCAGTATCCGAATGTTGTTTAAAATATTCTAAAACCTTCTAATAGAAACAAAAAAAAGGTGCCGCAATAACGGCACCTTTTTCCTTTTCATAGCAATTATATAATAGGGGGATATTAGAACTGTAAGTTTACAGTTAAATCAAATTCGTCGTTGATTGCTTTGTCACCGATTGAACTGAAGATAGAACCAGAGTTGTACTCAATACCAAATTTAGTTCTGTCAACTTTAAAGCTTGTTGTAGCCGTGTTACCTTTTACAGTGATGTCGAAAGTTACAGGGTTTGTTTTGTCTTTAATTGTTAAATCAGCAGTAACTGTGTACACATCGTTACCTTTGTCAGCGATCGTTTTGAAAACTAATTTAGAAGATGGGTATTTTTCAACTCCAAAGAAATCGTCAGCTTTTAAGTGACCGTCTAATCCAGCTTTTGATTTACCAGTAACGTCAGTCGAACTGATTGTAGTCATGTCTACAGTGAAGTTACCACCTTTTAATTTTTTTCCTTTGAAAACTAAAGCACCTTCTTTTAAGTTGATCGTACCTTCGTGTTGTCCGGTTACTTTTTTACCAACCCAGTTGATTGTACTTTTAGAAACATCTACTTTTTTAGTCTGAGCTGATGCAGATAAAGTACCTAAAGCTACTACTAAAGCTAACGCAATTGATTTTAAATTTTTCATTTGATTTTAAAATGGTTTAATTAATTGATTATAAATTGATAAATAATTCTTCGTTTGATTTTCGCACTTTGGCATAATGCTGTGTCGCATCCTCTTCATGTCGGTACCCAAGAGTAGCAATTAAGGAAGCATTTAATCCAAGTTCTTTTAATCCCAGGATTTCGTTTACCTGTTCTGCTTCAAAACCTTCCATAGGTGTGGCATCGATTTTTAGTTCGGCTGCAGCACTTAAAAGATTTCCCAATGCGATATAGGTTTGTTTGGAAGTCCAGTTACTTAGATTTTCGGCTGGCAAAGTAGTTAGCTTACTTTTCATAAAATCACCGTATCCGGCAACCGATTCCAAAGGAATCTGACGTGTTTCCACAATATTGTTTATATAGGAATCGATTTGTTCGGCTCCAAAATTAGTCATATTTGCAAAAACAATCAGGTGAGAAGCCTCAACAATTTGCGACTGTCCCCATGAAACCGGCTGTAATTTTGCACGTATTTCCGGATTTTCAATGATCAATACTTTATACGGTTGCAAACCGTAAGAAGAAGCGCTTAAACGGATCACTTCTTTAAGGGTTTCCAAATCTTCGTTGGAAATTTTTTTGGTAGCATCAAATTTTTTTGTTGCATAACGCCATTTTAGCGTTTCTATTAAATTATTCATGTATATTTCTGATTATATTGTTCGATAACGTTCCAGTAGATCATTTAAAAGTTCCTGTTCTTCCTGACTCAGGTTTTGTGCAAACAGTTGTTCGTGATGATCCACTTTTGGATCCAGCTCTTCCAGTAGTTCCAGTCCTTTTTCGGTGATGGTTACTTCCATTTTCCGACGGTTGTCCGGGCAAACTTCGCGGGTTACCAGATCTTTTAATAATAATTTGTCAACCAATCGGGTCGTGTTACTGGTTTTGGCCAGCATACGCTCCTGAATCACACACATATTGGTTGGCTTTGCCTTTTGGCCTCTCAAAATCCGCAATACGTTGTACTGTTCGCTTGATAATTCATAAGGCTTTAATACCTCAGCGAATTTCTCGGAAACCAAATTTTGAGTGTACAAAATGTTTAGCACTGTTCGTTTGCCCAGTGATAATGTTTTTGTAGATTTGATGATGTCTTCGATTTTCATTGTGTTATTAAATTTGTAGGTACAAATGTAGTAATGTTTTTAATTGTATATACAAATGTTTGTTTAATTTTTTGTTAAATTTATTTTCGAGCCTGTTAGAATGCTTAATTTTAGTGGCCTAAACCCGATTTATACCATGAGAAAAATTATAATAATGCTGGCTGTTTGCAGCTTTATGTCTTGTAAAAAAGAAACAACCACACCCGAAACAAACGTATCGGAACCGGAAAAAGCAGTTGTAGCCGATCAGCCAAAACCGATTAAAGTCTATGAAAAAGATGGAATTAAAATACCGTCTTATGATTTTAATGCTTTTGAGCCGTTTTTAAAAAAGGATAATGATACGACCTATGTGGTCAATTTCTGGGCCACCTGGTGTGTACCGTGTGTGGAAGAATTACCGCATTTTGAAAAATTAAATACAACCTATAAGGATCAAAAAGTAAAAGTCCTGTTGGTGAGTCTGGATATGCCGCAAAAAGTAGAATCCAGTTTGTTACCATTTGTAAAAAAGAAAAATATGCAATCGGAGGTGATCTACCTGAATGATCCGGATGCCAACGCCTGGATCAGTAAAGTTGATACGGCCTGGTCGGGTGCGATTCCGGCAACGGTTATTTATAAAGGAGGTAAACGTAAATTCTACGAACAACAGTTTACCTACGAAGCTTTAGAAAAAGAATTAAAATCTGTAATGAATTAATCAACCTAAAAAACAAGTACTTATATGAAAGCAATTAAATTTTTAGCCTTGACCTTAGTCGTGGGAGCTATAAGCGCATTTATGATGATCAAACCAGCAACCGGTTATAAGGTAGGCGATGTAGCGACCGATTTCAGTCTGAAAAATGTCGACAATAAAAAAGTATCATTAGCCGATTTCAAAGCAGCAAAAGGTTTTATCGTGGTGTTTACCTGTAACCACTGTCCGTATGCACAGGCGTATGAAGATCGTATCATCGCCTTGGATAAAAAATATAAAAAATTAGGATATCCGGTTATTGCGATCAATCCGAACAACCCGGCCAAACAAAAAGACGATAGTTTCGAATTGATGCAGGTACGTGCCAAAGAGAAAAATTTTACATTCCCATATTTATTGGATGAAGGTCAGAAAATTTATCCGCAATACGGAGCGACTAAAACGCCTCATGTGTATATCCTGCAAAAAACAAAAGGTGGTAATGTGGTAAAATATATCGGAGCGATCGACGATAATTATAGCGATGCGGCAGCTGTAAAAGAAAAATATGCCGAAAACGCATTGGATGCTTTATTAAAAAACAAAGAAGTAGCGGTAAAAGAAACCAAAGCGATTGGTTGTTCGATTAAAGCATAATATCATAAAAGGATTTTTGTCCGTAAAAAAGGGATGTATTTCGAATACATCCCTTTTGTTTTTTATAATGTAATACCAAAACTGATTTCCGGTTTTACACAATTTGTGATGCATATAGTGCGGTACATTTGAGCAGTATAACATTAAAATAAAAAACAATGGCAAATTTTAGTAGATCAGATTTACAATTTACCTATTCATGGACTACAACTGAAGGTGACAGTAAAAAAGTGACCGGTTATCCGGATGATGTATTACTCAATAGACATGAGGGATATGAAGTATTATATTTTTTAAATAAATATATGGATCACCGAAAAGTGACATCCATAGGATATTTTCATCGCTTTGAGAAGGCAATACATGACAGCTTACCGTCTAATATTCGCAGCCACGCGAATGTAAGAGACTGGTTGGATAAAAATGCTTAAGATGCTTTATTGAAAAACAAAGAAGTGGTGGTAAAATAAACCAATGTGATAGGATGTTTGATTAAAGGGAAAGGAGTCGGTAATATACGGACTCCTTTTTATTTGATGTTATATCATCATTTGATTATAAATTTTACAGATGGAAAAGCTATAACAAATTAAAAGTAGGTGATTTGTCGAATTATGTAATTATATATTTTACTTTTGCGAGCTTTGATTGTAATAATTAAAAACAAAAAAACTCTTAAAAATTATAATTATGTTTAAATTAAAAAACCTGTCTGTATTTGCAGCAGTATTATTTTTAGGTTTATCCTCTTGTAGTAACGATAACGATGACACTCAGGAAGCAGCCGCTCAAGTTGAAGGAACCTGGCAATTTACAAAAGAAGGAACCATCACCAATAATCAGGAAATTTTAAATAATTACGAGCACACTACAGGGTGTACAAAAGATTATATCGAAATATTTGGAGGTAATGTGATCAAGGATCATTATTTTGACAATCCAAACTGTCAGGAAACAATCGATACCGGAACCTGGAATAAAAATAATAATGCGTTGACATTTGTATATCAAAACGGGACTACAGTTAACGCAGAGATTATGCAATTAACGAATACCACATTGAAATTAAAATTTGTAATTTCTGGAAATACGAATTTGGTGGTTTTAACGAGAATGTAATTTTGTTACAAAATAGAATAGTAACCCGTTGTATAGTATTATAAAAATGTACAGCGGGTTACTTATTTTCAGAAAATAATTTTTAACTGTCTTTTAGCACATATATCTGCAAAATCTTTAGAGTTATAAGTAATCAAATAATCTAATTTTAAATTTATATCCAAAATCATTTCTCTGATAATGCTATCAACAAGCGAATGTGTTATAGGCGTATGTTTGTTTAAAGAAAATACTTTTTCAAGTGCCTGATCTCTGTATAGCTCATCAAAAATAAAATGAACATTATTACTTTTTATAAAAGAATCAAAAGCAGCTAATCGTACTTTGTTTTTTACATATTTAGTTCTGATAATTTCGTAAAGACATGGGAATGGTAAAAGCAATGTGTAGTGTTCCAGTTTAATAAGTTCTAAAAGATCACAAGATTCTTTATAGTAGCTATCTTCAGGATCAAATAACCCTAGCCAAAAACCGGTATCAATTAAAATTGCTTTTTTACTCATCTTAAAATTGATCGGTAACGTTAACACCCAAATTTCCGTATCCTTCCCATATTGCTCTCTTTCTGTAGCCAAATAAAAATTTGCCTTTCATTTTATTGGTTGCGTCGGTCACAGTCATATATATTCTATCGTTTGGTTCAATTTGTATTTTTTGTTCCAATACTTGTCGGAGTTCAGCATAAATAATATCGAAGTCATCTTTACTAAAACTCATAGCAAAAGCAGCATTGCAATTACCACAATCTACAGCTTTATGTTCATCTAAAAAAGCATATAAACTTTGATAATCTCCTTTAAAACCTAGATCGTAATTTAAAACGATGTGTTTTTCTACTAATGATATATTCGGCATATTTGTCATTTTTGTAAAGATACAATAAAATTTAGCCTGTTTATTTGAGGTGATACAATGGATACTTTATTGTCCATTGTATTTATATTTGATCAATTTTTTTGGATAACTAATTGCGCTTTTTTGTCTACATTTGACTTTTAAACGCAAATCAAAAATGGACATTACACAAGAACAATGGTGGCAGGAAGCGCAACAGGACAGCAATGCTGTGATTCTGGATGTGCGTACCGAAGACGAATGGAACCAGGGAATCATTCCGGGAGCCATCAACATCGATATTTATAAAGGACAGGGATTTATCTATCAGGTAGACGAACTGGACAAATCCAAAACCTACTATATTTATTGCCGATCCGGAGGAAGAAGCGGTCAGGCGTGTAACCTGATGCAGCAAATGGGGTTTGCCAAAACCTATAACCTTGTGGGCGGAATTATGGAATGGAACGGACCGGTAGAGATGCCGGAAGAAAAATAAAAAAGGGACTTTTAAAGTCCCTTTTTTATTTTGTATCCCAATTAGAAGTTAGGGCTTAAGTTGTATTTCTTATAGAAATTATCCAGTGCTTCCAATACTTCATCTTCATTGTCCACTACTCGGAAAAGATCTAAATCGGCCGGATTGGCATTGGCATGTTTTTCAATGATCACGGTTTTGATCCATTCTAATAAACCGGACCAGAAATCACGACCAACTAGAATAATCGGAAATTTTCCGATTTTTTTGGTCTGAATTAAAGTAATGGCTTCAAATAATTCGTCAAGTGTTCCAAATCCACCTGGCATTACCACAAATCCCTGAGAGTATTTTACAAACATTACTTTGCGTACAAAGAAATAGTCAAATTGCAGGTTTTTATCGCGGTCGATATACGGATTGAAATGTTGTTCGAACGGTAATTCAATATTTAAACCTACCGAAGTTCCGCCACCAAAATGCGCTCCTTTATTTCCGGCTTCCATAATTCCGGGACCACCACCGGTAATCACACCATAACCAGCTTTACTGATTTTATAAGCAATCTTTTCAGCCAATAGGTAATATTTATCTTCCGGTTTGGTTCGGGCCGATCCGAAAATCGATACACACGGACCAATACGTCCCATGGTTTCATAACCGTTTACAAATTCGGCCATGATTTTAAAAATCGCCCAGGAATCATTTGTTCGTATCTCGTTCCAGGTTTTTTGCTTGAATTTATCCTGTATTCTGTCGTCTTCGTTTTCAAATTGTTCTTTCATCATCTAAACTCTTTTCTGTTAATTAAGTATTTATGGTTTATTGGAATTCGTTGATCATATGCCATAATTTTCCCACAGTGGTGTTAAATACAACTGACATGTCGGTTTAATTATGTGAATTAGGAGTGTTGTTGTTTGTTGACATTTATCCGGAAACCGAACAAACATAGTCTAAAACTATTATCTTTTTTGACGTTATGCAAATTTAGCACTCCCTTTTTTTAAAATAAATGAACGAATCCAAATGGTTTTGTTGTAATGTGTTGTACAACAGTATCTTGTTTGGAAAAATAAAAGGCAATTTACTATTGCCTTTTGTATTTTATAAATGCAATTCCTTTTTCAGGAATTTAGCAGTATAGCTTTTTTGGTTTTTAATGACCTCTTCCGGTGTTCCCTTGCTAACAAGCTGTCCGCCGCCTTTACCGCCCTCATAGCCGATATCGATAATATAATCGGCAAGTTTGATCACATCTAAATTATGTTCGATGATCACTACGGTATTGCCTTTGTCAACCAGTTTGTTAATCACTTCCATCAAAACACGGATGTCTTCAAAATGCAATCCTGTCGTTGGCTCATCCAAAATATAAAAAGTATTACCCGTGTCTTTTTTAGACAATTCCGTAGCCAATTTGATTCGTTGGGCTTCTCCCCCGGATAGGGTTGTACTTTGCTGACCAAGAGTGATATAACCTAATCCGACATCCTGGATGGTTTTAATTTTACGGTAGATTTTCGGAATGTTTTCAAAAAACGGAACCGCCTCATCGACAGTCATTTCCAGAATGTCTGAAATGGATTTTCCTTTAAAACGGATTTCGAGTGTTTCACGGTTAAAACGTTTTCCCTGACAGGTTTCACATTCTACATATACGTCCGGTAGGAAGCTCATCTCAATGGTACGAACACCCGATCCTTCGCAGGTTTCGCAACGTCCGCCGGATACGTTAAAACTAAAACGTCCCGGTTTATAACCACGGATCATTGCTTCCGGAGTTTGGGTAAACAACGTTCGGATTTCCGAAAATACATCGGTATAGGTTGCCGGATTGGAACGTGGTGTACGGCCAATCGGACTTTGATCAATATCGATTACTTTGTCGATATGTTCCAGTCCTTCGATTTTTTTATACGGTTGCGGTTTTTTAACGGCATTAAAAAAGTGGGTATTCAGAATCGGGTAAAGCGTTTCGTTGATCAATGTTGATTTTCCGCTGCCGGAAACACCGGTCACACAGATCAGTTTTCCTAATGGGAATTCAACGCTTACGTTTTTCAGGTTGTTTCCGGTTGCACCACTCAGTTTTAATACTTTTCCGTTTCCTTCACGACGTACTTCCGGAATAGCAATTTCCAAGGTTCCGTTTAAATAGGACGCGGTTAGGGTTTTTTCGGATAACAATTCCTGTGGCGTTCCTTTACTGATGATTTCCCCACCAAAGCGACCGGCTTTTGGACCAATGTCGATCACATAGTCGGCACGTTCGATCATGTCTTTGTCGTGTTCTACCACAATAACCGAATTACCGATATCGCGCAATTGTTCCAGTGAGCGAATCAGACGTTCGTTGTCGCGTTGGTGCAATCCGATACTCGGTTCGTCCAGAATATACAATACGCCAACCAATTGCGAACCGATTTGCGTAGCCAGTCGGATTCGTTGTGCTTCACCACCTGAAAGGGATTTGGAACTGCGATTCAGCGACAGATAGTTTAATCCTACATCGACAAGGAAACTCAAACGCGCGCGTATCTCTTTTACAATTTCGGTAGCGATTGCTTTTTGTTTTTCGGATAAATGGGGTTCAAGCTCCTGAAACCACAGACTCAATTCATCGATATCCATGGCCGAAAGCTCGCCAATATTTTTTTCGTTGATTTTAAAGTATAACGCTTCCTTTCTCAATCGGGTTCCCTGGCAAACAGGACAATCAACTTCGTCCATGAATTCTTTAGCCCAACGTTTGATCGTTGCCGAATCACTTTCGTCGTGCTGGTTTTTGATAAAATTGGAAATCCCTTCAAAATCGATTTTATATTCTTTTGTGATTCCCATAACTTTCGAAACGACCGAGAATTTTTCATTCCCGCCGTTAAGGATCATATCGATCGCTTCCGGTGCAATTTTTTCGATCGGATCGGTTAGTTTAAAGCCAAACTTTTCACCGATGATTTCCAGTTGTTTAAAAATCCAGGAATTTTTTTGTTCACCTAATGGCGCAAAACCGCCGTTTTTAATCGAAAGTTTTGGATTTGGAATAATTTTATTCAGGTTGACTTCACTCACCAATCCCAGTCCGTTACAATGTTCGCAGGCGCCTTTTGGCGAGTTAAACGAAAAGTTATTCGGTTCCGGATTCGGATATGAAATCCCGGTCGACGGACACATCAGGTTTCGGCTAAAAAAGCGAACTTCCTGACTTTCCTGTTCGATCACCATCATGATATCCTCTCCGTGATACATTGCGGTTTTAATACTTTCGGTTAGTCTTTTGTCGTTGTCTTCCGTATTTTCAATTAGCATACGGTCGATAACAATTTCGATATCGTGGGTTTTATAACGGTCGACTTTCATACCGTATTCCAGATCGCGGATTTCTCCGTCTACGCGCACTTTTACAAAGCCCTGTTTGGAAATTTGTTCAAACAATTCACGGTAGTGTCCTTTTCGGGAACGGATAACCGGTGCCAGAATATTGATGCGCTTTCCGTTGAAGTTTTCAAAAATCAGCTCTTTAATTTGCTCATCGCTATAACTCACCATTTTTTCACCGGTGTTGTAACTGTAGGCTTCACCGGCACGGGCATAAAACAAACGAAGAAAATCGTAAATCTCGGTAATGGTTCCTACGGTAGAACGTGGACTTTTGCTGGTCGTTTTCTGCTCAATGGCAATTACCGGCGAAAGACCGTCAATTTTATCCACATCCGGACGTTCCAGTCCACCCAGAAATTGGCGGGCATACGCAGAAAAAGTCTCAATGTAACGGCGCTGTCCTTCGGCATAAATGGTATCGAAAGCCAGCGATGATTTTCCGGAGCCGGAAAGACCGGTAATTACAACCAGTTTCTCCCGCGGAATCACAACGTCAATATTCTTTAAATTATGCGCTCTTGCGCCTAATACTTCAATAGTTTCTTCTGTGTTTAGCATAAAAAATCGAGCAAAACGCAAAGGTACTGTTTTGAGAGCGATTTGAGACGTCCCGAAGAAAGAAATTTTTGTTATTTTTTAGGATCGTAATGTCAGGTTCAGATTGCAAAACCAGGCTAAAAAGTATTTGATTCCCAATTGGTAACTATTCTTACAAAGAATCCGAAACGAAAGTTTTTCTGTTATAAATGCTCTGCAAAATCGTTTGTATATTGGGTAAATAATGGGGTTTATACAGGCAATCGGCTATTATTCGATTCGCATGTCTTTTAACTTGGCACGATAGGTTTCAAGTACTTCAATTTTGGAAATATAACCCAGGTATTTGTTGTCTTTTAGAACAAAAAGGATGTCGGTATGATGGGTTTCAAATTTTTCCATTACCGTTTCCATGATTTCGTCATAACAGATAACGGCTTCCGGTTTTTCGGTTACATCCTGTAACGAGGTATATTTGATTTGAAAAGGCTTGAAAATAATATTTCGGATGGAATCAAAATTAATCACACCGGTTAATTCTTCTTTTTCATTTAGTATCGGAAAAAGGTTCTGTCGGGTATTCGAAAGTAAATCGACAATGTTTTCCAGTTTCGAATCCGAAGTAATTGTTGTAAAATCATTGCGGATATGTTTTGACAGATCAATCGAGGAAAGAATGTTTTTGTCTTTATCACTGGTAAATACCTGACCTTTATCAGCCAGATTTTTAATATCCATCGAATGAATTTCCATTTTTTTGGTGATCGCAAAACTGATAGACGAAACAATCAATAGCGGAACCATTAAACCATAGCCACCGGTGATTTCGGCAATAAGGAAAATTGCGGTTAAAGGCGCGTGAAATAAGCCACTTAACACGCCTGCCATTCCAACAATGGTAAAATTACTAACCGGAAGGTTGTCTGATAATCCGATTAAGCTAAAAAATTTCGCGACGCAAAAGCCGAGATAGGAGCCTACAAACAGGGACGGAGCAAAGTTACCACCGTTTCCGCCACTTCCTAAGGTGAGTCCGGTAGCAAAAACTTTTAGAAACATCGTAGCACCTACAAAAACCAACAGAATGATATCGTTGTCTTTAAACGAATTTAAAAGTGTGTTTTCGAGTATTTTGCTCGGATTTCCGTTCGATAATATTTTAATACTTTCATATCCTTCCCCAAAGAGGGTTGGAAAAAAGAAAATCAGTATGGCCAGCATTGAGGCACCGATCAGTGCTTTTTTATAGGTTTTGTTTTTATAACGATCGAAAAAATGCTCGACCTTTCGGAACGTCCGGGCGTGGTAAACGGATACCAATCCGGCAAAAATTCCAATGGCAATATAATAGGGAATGTTGTGATAATCGAATGTCAGTTGTTGGTGGAAAGATAAAAGAATATCTTCTTTTAAAAGCACATTGGTCACCAACGATCCGGTTGCGGCCGAAATCATAATCGGAATAAAAGCGGTGACACTCATATCGGCCAGAATCACTTCAATAGCAAACAATACACCGGCAATGGGAGCGTTAAACGCGGCGGCAATACCAGCGGCCACACCACAGGCTAATAAAAGTGTCCGGTCTTTGTAATTCAGACGGTATTTTTGCGCATAGTTCGATCCGAAAGCAGCTCCGGTAATGGTAATCGGTGACTCCAATCCAGCCGATCCTCCCAAACCTACCGTAAGGGAACTGGTGATGATCTGCGCATACATTTGTTTCCGCGGCATGATACCCGATTTTTTAGCCACGGCAATCATGATCTGAGAAGTACCTTTTTCGATACTACCATCCAGAAATTTTTTGATCACAAAGGCGGTCAGTAAAATCCCGACAATCGGCAGGATACTGTTACTATACGGTAAGTGAAGTATGTTATCGATATAATTTGCAAAACGGAATACCGAGTGCGCAAATGTTTTTAGTACGATTACCGCTAAAGCCGAAGATAAAGCTACTAAAATACAGGATAAATAAATAAACTGTCGGTTATTTAAAATGGCTTTTAGAAAAAATAACGTGGCTTCTAAACGCTTTAAGTTTTTTCGCAAAAAGAGGGTTATAGGCGATACGTTTTTATTCGGCATTGTAGCAAGGTTTAGGTGATCCGTTTCGGAAACTTTAAACTGCTAAAATACGCCTTTTGAACCAGTATCATTTTAAAAACATTATAAATTTTTTAAAGCTTCCCGTTTGCTTAATGGTTTTAAAGTGGTTTCCGAAACAAATTTTATAACGGCTTTTGGGTCGGTTTTGGCATATTCCCGTAATGCCCAGCCAATTGCTTTCTGGATAAAAAATTCGCCGGAACCGGAATGTTTTTCGCATAAGGCAAACAATAAGGCAACGTCGGTTTTGCTTTTATATCCCAATTGAAAAAGTATAGCCGATCGGTTTAACCACATGTTTTCGGAATCGGAAAAACGAGTCACTACGGTTTCGGTTTCTTCGGGAAATTGCGACAGGTAATTGCCTAACAGGTATTTGGCAAGGAAATCGACGGTATCCCACCACGAGTCTGTTGTTAGGGTTTTTTCGATCAGATTGATATCCTCTTTTATAAATTTTCCGCGTAGTTCTTTTTCCAGTATTTCCATAGCGGCATAATGAAACTCTCTTTGTTGTTGCTGTAAGAGTGTCAAACCAATTTCACGGGCATTGTTTTTGACTTCGGTTTTATGTTGCGACCAGATTTGTTTGGTAATCTGTTTTCGCAAAGGAGCTTTGATGCCGTAAAACTGAAAATGATGCTTCATATAGGCCTCCATAGGTCCGGCATTGTCTGCCGAAGCGTTTTCGCGGAAAACTTGTGTAAGATCAGTTAGGAAAGTCATGTTGTATTTCGGCTAATTTATCGGTTGCAAATTGTTTTATTTCTTCAAAGAAAAGGGAGAATTCAATTTCAAAGTTGATATAGTATTCCTGTAATTCCCGTACAGAATATTGCATGCGGGAACGGTTTTTTGTACGCTGATCCATTTGGAAAAGTATGGTCGCAATACCATCTATGGTCGCATAGCTAACCAGCCAGTTCCGTTCGATCATATACGGCATTAGTCCTTTGGTTTTTTCGGTTAGCAAATCATAATGCTCCTTTAAAGACGAATAAAATGCCGAAACATAAGTTTCCAGAGGTATTTCGGAATAACGCTCCCAGTTTTTAGCCAGGAAGTGATCATAGAATACATCCATGATTACACCGGAATAATGACCGTAGGCTTCGTGCAGTCGGTGTTTACTTTTTCTGAAAATCGGATGTGCATCGGTAAAGGTATCGATCGCGCGGTGTAACAGTATGCCTTTTTGAATATCCGGGTTAAAGTTTTTGTAATCGTTACCGCGAATACCGTCGGCCATAAAGTTACCAATCTTAATCAGATCGTGATCTCCGGATAAATAGATATGGGCTAAAAAGTTCATTAGTGTTTACATTTCAGTCATTGTGGACTCTGGTTTGTAAATGTAACGATAACTTTTCTAAAAACAGTATCGAAAAAGGGATGGTTTACCGGATTTAACCCGTATCCTTAGCCATTAATTATTTGGGAAAGGCACGTACTTTTTTTAAAATAAGAAAACGGTAGAATAAAAAAGGATTCGAATTGGGTACTACGCTCACAACTTTTTATATTTGTGATGATTTTGAATTTTAATCCCCAATAGCATATATGACACTGATAAAATCGATTTCCGGTATTCGAGGAACAATAGGAGGAAAAACAGGCGATAACCTGACACCTGTGGATGCGGTAAAATTCGCTTCCGCCTATGGAACGTTTTTAAAACAAAATAGCAATAAGGAGAAATTAACCGTTGTGATTGGTCGCGATGCCCGGATTTCAGGCCCGATGATTCACAATCTGGTTGTAAATACGCTGATAGGTCTTGGAATTGATGTTATCGATTTGGGATTATCGACAACGCCAACTGTAGAGGTTGCCGTTCCGTTGGAAAAAGCTGATGGTGGAATCATTCTGACGGCTTCGCATAACCCAAAACAATGGAATGCGTTAAAATTATTAAATGATAAAGGAGAGTTTTTAAATGGTGCCGATGGTGCTAAAATTCTTGAAATTGCCGAAAGTGAAGCGTTTGATTTTTCGGATGTGGATCATTTGGGAACGATTACCGAAAACGATGCCTATATGGACATCCATATCGATGAGGTATTGAATTTAGCATTGGTAGATGCCGAAGCGGTAAAAAAGAAAAAATATAAAGTGGTTGTCGATGGTGTGAATTCCTCAGGAGGGATCATCATTCCGAAATTATTGGAGCAAATGGGCGTGGAAGTGGTACGTTTGTATTGTGAACCAAATGGTCATTTTCCACATAATCCGGAGCCATTAAAGGAACATTTGGGAGATATCTGCGAATTGGTGGTAAAAGAACAAGCCGACTTCGGTATTGTAGTCGATCCGGATGTAGACCGATTGGCGTTTATTTCTAATGATGGCGAAATGTTTGGAGAAGAATATACACTGGTAGCTGTGGCCGACTATGTATTGAGTCGTACGCCCGGAAATACCGTTTCGAATATGTCGTCGTCCCGAGCGTTACGCGATATAACGCAGAAACACAACGGAACCTACGAAGCCAGTGCGGTAGGAGAGGTGAATGTTGTGGAACTGATGAAAAAGAATAACGCTATTATCGGTGGTGAAGGTAACGGCGGTATTATTTATCCGGAAGCACACTACGGACGTGATGCTTTGGTTGGTGTTGCTTTATTCCTGACCTATCTGGCCGGACAGGAGCAATCGGTGGCCGAATTAAGAGCCGGTTATCCGCAGTATTTTATGAGTAAAAATAAAATCGAGTTAACACCACAAATCGATGTAGATGCTATTTTAAAAGCCATGACGGCGAAATACCAACACGAGAATATTTCGACTGTAGATGGTGTGAAAATTGATTTTGCGGAAGATTGGGTACATTTGAGAAAATCAAATACGGAACCGATTATCCGAATCTATACGGAAGCACCTACTCAGGAGCAAGCCGATAAACTGGCATTGCGAATTATTGATGAGATTAAGGAAATCGCAGGGATCTAAAAAAAACGGGATTCCATTAAATATAAAAACCTGTCCATTTTTAGCGGACAGGTTTTATTTTTTAGAATCGATCGATCCTTTATTTTATAACATCATTCCCCCGGAAACTTCGATGCGTTGTGCGTTAATCCAACGCGCGTCATCGGTACAAAGGAAGGCTACCACACCGCCAATATCGTCCGGTAAACCAACACGACCTAGCGCAGTCGCCGCTGCAATGTTTTTGTTCATTTCGGCATTATCGCGAACCACACCGCCACCAAAATCGGTTTCGATAGCACCCGGAGCGACAACATTCACGCGGATTCCTCTGGAGCCTAATTCTTTAGCCTGGTATTTGGTTAGGGTTTCAATGGCACCTTTCATTGAAGCATAAGCGGCATAACCCGGAAATGAAAAACGAGCCAGTCCGGTCGAAATATTTACAATACCACCGCCGTTAGTCATAAGTGGTAAGGCTTTTTGAGTAAGGAAAAAAGGTCCTTTAAACTGAATTCCCATTAAGGTGTCAAACTGTTCTTCGGTAGTGGCTTCAAAAGAAGCGTGAATTCCGATTCCGGCATTATTTACCAGATAATCAAAATGATCGGCCTGAAAATGTGTTTTTAACGTCTGCTGAACGGTTGTCCAAAAAGCGTCAAACGATGCGATATCGGATACATTTAACTGAACAGCAGAAGCTTTCCGACCGTATTGTTCGATTTCTTTTACAACTTCAAGTGCTTCTTCTTTTTTACTGTTATAGGTCAATACAACATCCAGTCCTTTTTGAGCCAGTTGCAGTACCATATTTTTGCCAAGTCCGCGGCTTCCGCCGGTTACAAGTACTATTTTTTGAGCCATTGCTTTGATTTTTAAAGTTTTACTATGCAAAGGTAAGCGGTTGCAAAAAGGTAACTATGGTGATAGTTTAAGTATTTTACAACAAAATTTTTGCTACATCCGACCAACTGTTTACACGGGTATGATTTTTTGTATTTCCGGAAGTATTATGCGGCTGGGAAAACAAAAGGGTTTTTCCGTCAAAATAATCCAGGTTTTTAAAGTGATCATCAATCATAATGTCGCCTTTTACGACCGTTTTCGAACCACACATTACGATTTGTTTCCAGTGAAGAAACGGGAAATGTTCTTCCAGCCAATAGAATTTGTCCGTTAGACTTTTTGGGAATTCCATAGCAGCGCTCACAATAAACAGTTCGTATTTCTCATTGAGTTGTCGCATTATTTCGACACTACCTTCCATAACCGGTAGGTTTCTAAAAAAACCGTCACTAAAAATATATTCTAAAGCATTTTTAAAAGTGTCGACTTCCGATGTTCCGTTCATCTTTTCATACGACTGGCGGATGCCAAGTTCCTGGTATTCGAATTCGATCAATTGGGCATATATATCGGCCAGAACGCCGTCCATATCCACTAATAAGCGTTGTTTCATATTGTATTATGATTTAAGCGATTTTACTAAATATTTGGGAACTTCGGTATACCCTTGTCGATCATAAAACCGGTGTGCTTCGGTTCTTCTGGAATGGGAGTGTAATTCGATCCGATCGCAGTTTCGTTCCCGTGCCAATGCCACACAATAGGCTTCCATTTCTTTACCGATACCTTTACTACGGGCGGTTTCATCTACGGCAAAATAACTGATACGGGCAAAATCGCCTTCGAGAGCCAGTTGCGGAATAAAATGCATCGAAATAAAAGCGAGTACTTCGTTGGCTTCTTCATAAACGAACAAAACCTCATCGGGATGCGATAGTAGAATTTCTATTTTTTTCTGGATAAAGTTACCGGTATCGGGATACTCCATTTGTGCCAGCAAATCCTGAATTTTAGTACTGTCGGCTAGGGTTGCTTTTCGAATGGGCATAGGAGATTGGCTAATATATGTTGATCAAATTTAGCGGTTTATCGAAAAATAATACCATTGGTTGGTGTTAATTTATATATAAATTTCCGGTTGTAATACAGTCGCTTACAACGAATTTATAGCTTGACTTTTGGAACATTACGCGTATGACAGTGAATACCGCCACCGCATAAATTCAGGGCAATACTGTCGATTGCGATGACTTTCCGATCCGGGAATGCGTTTTTTAAAATAGCCAGAGCGGCTTCGTCTTTTTCTTTTACGACATACGGCATGCCTTCGCGATAGTATTTTTGAGCGATAACCAGATTATTTGTGATCAGGAAATTACAATAACTCAATGCCGGTAGTACTTTCATACGTTCCTGAGGAAACGGACTTCCGTCTTTGAGTTTACCGTGAAGTAAATCATAAGGGAAATGATAATTTTCATAAACGTCGTCGCCTTCCTTAACGGTAATATAAATGGGTTCCGGAACCGGCATTTGTATGATGTTAAACGGATTTCCGTTTTGATCGGTTTCTTTTTGCAAGATCGTATAGGCTAAATCCAGTCGTTCTTTATTTAAGGCATGAATAGGATTTTGTAACGCTTCTTCTGTTGTGATATGTGCCAGTGCGATGGTATTCCGGTTTACAAAACGACACATCTCGTCGATATGACCGTTTGCCGAAGCCGAACGATAGGCAAGAAACGCTCCGTTTTCATCCGGAATTGGTCCGGCATGCATATCTTCGTCGTCATAAGTGGCATACGGTAACCAGATTACCTTATCGAGGTTAAAAATCCGTTTAAATTCATCTTCCACCTGTTCTTTGGTCCAGCCTTTGTTGCGTTTTGTAACTTCGGTATCTTCAATGGTCATCAAAATGCCATTTCCGTTAAATTCCCGATCACCGCCTTCACTGGTTAATCGTGTAAAAATCAAACCTTCGATATCGATAAATTTAGCATGAACCCGGTCGAATTCTTCCATCTTTTTGGAAATCGGATGGTTGTTCGGGAAAAAGCCGTAGGAGTCAAAATTAAAGTCGACCACAGCGCGTTCGCCTTTTTCATTTATAAGGATCTCGGCTCCAAAATCCCTCGGGTAAATAAAATCGGACGGGAAAACCATAAAACTGATTTTCCCGGTATCGATCGCGTGATTTTTCAATTCCTGTATGGCGCGTTCTTTGGCGGCTTCATCATAACAGGAAACAATAACGGCTACATGGTCCAGTAAATGAGAAATAATGGAAATGGTTACCGCTTCGATGTCATAATCTTTAGAAGCGGTGGCATATTGTACCAGTGGCCATATGAGTAAAACGGATTCCTGTGGGTCGAATTCACCAACGGTTTTGAAGTTATGTGCGCGCATCACTAATAATTTTTGACTTATAAAGTTACAAAAATTATACGGGTTTTTTAGGAACCGGAGTAGGTAACGAAGTCAATTCCAATTCCGTTTGGATCCTTGATAGCGAAATGCCGGTCGCCCCAGGGTTCGTCCCGTAATTCGATTTCGATAGGAATGTTTTTGGAACGCATGTCCTGATAAATACTGTCTACAGCAGCCACTTCAATAGTAAGGTACATGCCGCTACCGGTAAATGCCGACTGAAATAACGGTTGCTGTGACGGATGGTCGGGAAGTAAAAAGCTAACTTCAAACTGGCTGTCCGGACTACGTAACAATAGGTAAAAGTCGTTTTCGAAAGTGATACAAAATCCTAATATAGCAGTATAAAAAGCTTTACTTTCTGCGAGTTTTGTCGTGATAATACCAAAGTTAAATTTCATGATTGTTGTTTTAAATGTGCACTACAAAGTTCTGTTGCAAACGCTGTAAAAAATTGTAAAAAACGGACAATCCCAACGTCAACCCCAAAATTCTATTTTTTTAAAGCATTTTTAGGGGTACGGCCGTACATGGTTTTGAATTCTTTGATAAAATGAGCCTGATCATAATAGCCATAATCCAGAAAAGAATAATCGTTCCGGCTATTCGGATTGGAATGTTGTTGTAATGCGTTCTGGAAACGTACCACCTTACTGAATGTTTTGGCAGAATCGCCTAAATAATATCCGGACAAACGGCGTAGTTGCCGCGGACTGATACCGGTATCGAGGTCGGTTTCAATATTCAGATTTCCAGAATTTTTAAAGATTCTGTCGATCGCACTAAAAAAACGAAAATCAGGTTGTAATACCGTACGATTGATTTGGTTCAGATAATAATGATCCAATTTTTGCGTAATGGTTTCGATGTCCTGATCGGTATTAAAATGCATTTTAAAATAGTTGGCTTTTTCCGGTAAAACCAATTGTAATAATTCGTAACGATGAGATAGCTCGGAAGCATCAATTTGAAAAAGAAGCGGAAACATGGCCGGGTAAAAACGAATACCAATATAATGGAACGTTTTTCCCAATGGGAATTCGGTGGAGTTTGCACTAAATCCGGTAATGTAGGCTTCTGAAGGATTATCCAGTTCAAAATAAATATCCATACAACCGTCTGCGACCACCTGATATTTAAATTCATCCTGGAGTTTACAATCGGTTTTTAATTGCCAGTAGCAATAAATATAAGCAGAAAGTCTGGAATCGGGCGGAAATTCCCGATAACTCACACGGTCTGAAGTTGACTGTATTGTAGGCTGAACTGGTGTGTATAACGCTTTTATGTTGCTATTTATCGTCAAAATGATTGTGATTTGCCGGAATCCGATTAATTTTAAACTTTTGTTACAGGTAAAAATAATGTCTTAAATTTAGAAATGAAAAAAATATACCTATTGTTGTTTACTTTTGTTAGTATGACTTCTATGGCGCAACATTTTACAAAAGCGGAAAAAGAACTAATTCATTCCGGTGACAGAAAGCAAAGAATGAAGGTTATTCAGATAACGGAACCCTCAGAGTTGATCATTCTACAATCGGTATCCAAAGATATAAATCCCAATGACAAAGATTTGACGGTACTATTGGAAAGAATGTACCTGGCGGTTACCGATCCGGAAGAGGGCGGTGTTGGAATTGCAGCACCTCAGGTTGGAATTAACCGAAACGTGATCTGGGTTCAGCGGTTTGATAAAAGTGGCGAACCATTTGAAGCCTATATCAATCCGGTGATTACCTGGCGTTCCAAGTTGCTTCGAAAAGGAAATGAAGGCTGTTTGTCAATTCCGGATCGGAGTGGCGATGTATTCCGCAATTATACTATCCGATTGTCCTATCAGGATGTAAAAGGTGTAAAACAGGAAGAAATTATCGAAGGCTTTACAGCGGTAATTTTCCAGCATGAAACCGATCATCTGAACGGTATTTTATTTACCGACCGACTGGAGGAGCAGCAAAAGAATACCTATCACAGCATTAACAATGAGACCTCGTTATATTTAGAAGACCGTTTAAAACGCCAGTAATTATGAAAGTCAGTTTGGGAAGGGTAATTCTTTTAGTGGAAGATTACGACAAAGCATTTGATTTCTATCGCAGGAATTTTTTCTGTAAAAAACTTTACGATGCGGTCATGCCAGACGGGCAACGTTATGTTCATATCGGTTTTTCCGATAATACTACTGTTGGACTATGGTTACTTAAAGCAGATGATGCGAGTCAGTCGGCACTTATAGGTAACCAAACCGGTGGTCAGCCTACTATTGTAATTTATACCGATAATTGCGAAAATCTCTACCATTATGTAAAGACCAATGCGGTCGAAATTATTGAAGGGCTCACCGTCACACCCGAAAGTAAGTTTTTCCATTGTAAAGATTTATATGGAAACCGACTTACCGTTGTTGAAGTACTTCATTAATAGTGATTTTTTTGCATTTCAAACGCTTGTATTGGTTTTTTAGTAACAAAACGTTGCGTTTTTAACGGCTTATGTTGAAAATTGAAAAAAATATTTTGTAAGGTATTTTTTTATAATTTTTTTGTTAATTTTATAGTGATAACAATTTCCCTTGTAAGGTAAATACCTATTATCTGCAAGGCCCTAAATTCGTCACTATGAATAATAAAATTGTTAACGTATTACTAGCCAAAGCTTTATTCTTTTTTTTGCTGCCTTATAATCTGTTGGCTCAAAATGCCGATAGTTTAAAAATACCGCCAACTCCGGCTCCGGTCGCAACACCGGTAAAATACCCGCAACTTCAGTTTAAAGGCCTTTTTCAGGCGCGCTATCTGGTAGGACTCACCGATAATGTCGATTTAAATGGTTTGCACCATTCCGAAGGTGATGTTATCCAAAATTCCTTTGACATCAGGAGAATGCGTGCTCAGGTAAGAGCAAAAATATCCGAACGTACGGAAGTTGTTGCATTGGTCAATATGGCCGAATTTAAATCGGATCCTAAAAATAAAGTACTCGAAAACGCCTACCTTAAATATACTTTCAATAAAAATTTTGCCATTACTGTTGGTCAATTCCGCCCCTGGTTTGGTATTGAAGAGACCTATCCGGTTGACATCATCAAATCAATGGATTTTTCGAATCAGTATTATGAATTCGGAAAAAACGGCTGGACGAGTTTCCAGATTGGTGCTGCATTAAGCGGAGCAGTAGATATAGGGACTTTACCGATAACGTATTCTTTTTCGGTTGTAAACGGAAATGGACGGAATCAGGAAATGGACAAAGATAATGGCAAACATTATTCGACCCGGATAGTAATGGGATTATCCAAAAAGAACAATGTTAATTTCGGATTAAATGCAGGACTTGGTGAGGTTTTTAACAAAGAAGTATACGCTTTTGGTGCCGATATCACGGCCGATTTTCAGTTGACAGATCGTTTGTTCTTCGAAACCCAGATGGAAGCCAAACAAGCCATCAATCACAACCTGTATTTTTCGCTACCGGTAGACGAACGCACACCGTATATCAGTAATTACCAGATACGAGGTTTTTATTTTCTGCCAAATCTGCGGTATGAAATCAAATATAAAAAACTGAGTGCTATCGAGTTTTCCTGTCGTTATGAATATATGGATTCCAATTTCCGAATCAATTCCAACGTTCGCCAGACACTCGTACCAATGCTCGGATTCGAATTCCTGAAAGATTATGGTGCCCGGATTCAGTTGGGATTACAAATCGACCGTTACAAGCATACGATAGACAATACGATTACGCATAATAATAACCTGTTGCTACTACAGGTACAGAGTCGCCTTTAAAAAATACTAATATAAAACTGCTCCCCATGAAAGAAGTTAACATTACCAGAGTTTTGATCACTTTGGCTGCCGGTATTGCTTTATGGCTCATTCCGCAACCGGATGGCGTTACTCCCGAGGCATGGCATCTGTTTGCCATTTTTGTAGCGACAATTTTAGGAATCATACTAAAGGCGGCTCCAATGGGAACGATGTGTATGATTGCTATCGGAATCACTGCATTTTCACAGGTATTGGCACCGGGCGAAGCCGGTAAATCCATCACATTGGCACTAAGAGGATTTGGCGACAAAGTTATTTGGCTTATCGGAATTTCGTTTTTTATCGCCCGTGGGTTTATTAAAACCGGATTGGGAAATCGTATTGCTTTTCTGTTTATCCGGATTTTCGGTAAAAGTTCCCTCGGATTGGCCTATGGATTGGGATTGGCCGATTTGTGTCTCGCACCGGCAATTCCGAGTAATACGGCACGTGGTGGCGGTATCATTTATCCGATTATGAAATCGATGGCCATTAGTTTTGGTTCCGAACCCGATAAACCGGAAACACACCGTAAACTGGGTTCCTACCTAACGCTGAACAGTTATAATATGAACCTTATTGCGTCGTCTATGTTTTTAACCGGAACGGCCAGTAATCCGATGTGTCAGAAGTTTGCAGCCGATCTGGGTATTAAAATTTCCTGGATGTCGTGGGCCATTGCGGCCATTGTCCCGGGATTGGTTTCTTTTTTCGTAATTCCGTTTGTGTTGTATAAATTATATCCGCCGGAATTAAAGAAAACAGGCGACGCTCCGCAAATGGCAGCCCAAAAACTAAAGGAAATGGGACCGGTTACCCGTAACGAATGGCTAATGTTACTGGCGTTCTTCATTTTGTTGTTTTTATGGATCACCGGAGATTTGTTTTCAATTGATGCGACAACAACGGCTTTTATTGGCTTGATCATGTTATTGCTGACGTCTGTATTGACCTGGGAAGATATTAAATCCGAAAAAGGAGCCTGGGATACCATCGTATGGTTTTCGGTTTTGGTAATGATGGCCAGTTCGCTAAACGAGTTGGGCTTTATCGGATGGTTTAGTAATCTGGTAAAAGTACAGATTGGCGATTTAAGCTGGCAGATAGCCTTTCCGGTAATCATTCTGGTCTATTTTTTTAGTCATTACCTGTTTGCCAGTGCTACGGCGCATGTGGCGGCGATGTATGCTGCGTTGTTGGGCGTAGGAGTTTCATTGGGGATTCCGGGGCTTTTATTGGCTTTTATGTTAGGGTTTATCGGTTCGCTATACGGAACATTAACACATTACGGTCACGGTCCGGCACCGGTATTCTTCGGAAGCGGTTATGTCGATTTAAAAAACTGGTGGCTTCGCGGACTCGAAACCGGTCTGATTTTACTACTCATCTATATGACCGTTGGTGGATTATGGATGAAAATTATAGGTTACTATTAATTTAAAAGAATATAGCATGCAATCACTTACAAGAAAAATTTTTATGTGCCTGACGGGCTTGTTTTTGTGCTTTTTCCTGATCATTCATCTTTTGGGAAATCTGCAACTATTCCTGCCGGCCGAAACAGCACAATTACAGTTTAACGCCTATTCGCATTTTTTATCGGGAAATCTGTTTATTAAAATGGTTTCCTATGTGCTCTACGCTTCGATTATTCTCCATGCGTTGTACGCTTTGATTATTACGATAAAAAACAAACAGTCGGGCGGAACCTATACAACCGATAACCGCGGAAGAGCCAGTAAATGGTACAGTCGGAATATGGGTGTATTGGGGACGGTTTTACTGATTTTCCTGATCATTCATTTTAAAAATTTCTGGTATGAATATAAATTCGGAGCGTTACCAATGGATGCCAACGGAAATAAAGACCTCTATACGCTGGTGGTAACAACCTATCAGGAAGGATGGTATGTAGTGGTCTATGTGATATCGATGATTGCATTGGGGTATCATCTTTTACATGGTTTTTTCAGTGCAATCCGGACTTTGGGTGTATTTCATCCCAAGTTTGTACGATGGATCCGCTATTTCGGAATTGGCTATTCGCTGATGATCAGCCTTGGATTCGCTATTATTCCGGTGTATGTCTACTTTCTAAATGCTAAATAAAAAACGATGGGATATGAATATGGATGCTAAAATACCGGGAGGGCCTCTCGAAGAAAAATGGTCCAATTATAAAAAGAATGCCAAACTGGTCAATCCGGCCAATCGTAAAAAAATCGATGTGATTGTGGTGGGAACCGGATTGGCGGGAAGTTCTATTGCCGCTTCGTTAGGCGAAATGGGCTATAACGTAAAATCATTTTGTTTTCAGGATAGTGCACGACGAGCGCATTCTGTTGCGGCTCAGGGTGGTGTCAATGCGGCTAAAAATTATAAAAACGATGGCGATAGTGTGTATCGGATGTTTGTTGATACCTTAAAAGGAGGCGATTTCAGAGCCCGAGAAGCCAATGTATATCGTATGGCAGAATGTTCGTTAAATCTTATTGATCAGGCCGTAGCACAAGGCGTTCCGTTTGGACGGGAATACGGTGGCTATCTGAATAACCGTTCTTTTGGAGGCGTACAGGTGAGTCGGACGTTTTATGCCCGTGGACAAACCGGTCAGCAGTTATTGATAGGAGCTTATCAGGCGTTGATGCGTCAGGTGCATAAAAAAACGGTACAATTGTTTACCCGCCATGAAATGCTCGATCTGGTAACAATCGACGGAAAGGCAAGGGGTATCATTGTCCGAAACCTCGACACCGGCGAAATCGAACGACATGCAGCACATGCGGTAGTTCTGGCTACCGGCGGGTTTGGCAAAATTTATTATTTGTCTACACTGGCAATGGGATGCAATGGATCGGCTATCTGGAGAGCGCATAAAAAAGGTGCCTTAATGGCGAGTCCGAGCTGGACACAAATTCATCCGACGTCCTTGCCGCAATCGGGCGATTACCAATCGAAACTTACGTTAATGTCGGAATCCCTGCGTAACGACGGACGGATTTGGGTGCCGTTAAAAGAAAATGAACAGCGTGATGCAAATGCTATTCCGGAGGAAGAACGTGATTACTATCTGGAACGGCGTTACCCGGCTTTTGGAAACCTGGCGCCTAGGGATATTTCTTCCCGTGCGGCCAAAGAACGTATCGATGCCGGGTTTGGCGTAGGTGCTTTAAAAAATGCGGTTTACCTGGATTTTTCCAAAGCAATCCGGGAACAGGGAGTGGCTAAAATCAAGGAAAAATACGGGAACCTGTTCGATATGTATCGGAAAATTACCGGAATCGATGCGTATAAAGAGCCGATGATGATTTCACCGGCGGCGCATTTTTCGATGGGTGGATTGTGGGTCGATTATGAACTGATGACGACCATTCCGGGACTTTTTGCCTTGGGCGAAGCCAATTTTGCCGATCATGGTGCAAACCGATTGGGCGCCAATTCCTTATTGCAAGCCTCTGTCGATGGTTATTTTATTGCGCCCTATACCATGGCCAATTATCTTTCGGGTGAAATTCATACCGGAAAAATACCAACGGATCATCCGGCTTTCGACGAAGCCGAAAAACAGGTGAAAGAACAGTTGGATCGCTTTGTCCATTCGAAAGGAACCAAAACAGTCGATCAGTACCATAAGACATTAGGAAAACTGCTATATGACTATTGCGGACTTTCCCGAAGCGAATCGGGCTTAGAATTTGCGATTGCCGAAATCCGGAAGTTGCGGAAAGAGTTCTACGAGGATGTACATATTCCGGGAACAGTAGACACGATGAATGCCGAGCTGGAAAAAGCCGGCCGTGTAGCCGATTATCTGGAAATAGGTGAATTGATGTGCTACGACGCTTTAACGCGAAACGAATCCTGCGGTGCGCATTTCCGCGAAGAATACCAAACGCCCGACGGAGAGGCCATGCGGAACGATGCCGAATTTCAGTTTATTTCCGCCTGGGAATGGACCGGGAAGGATGATGAACCGATGTTGCACAAAGAGCCATTGGTATTCGAAAATGTAAAACCTATTGTAAGAAGCTACAAATAATTAAAGGGAAAAGAGTATGAAATTACACCTGAAAATTTGGAGACAAAAAGATAAAAATACACAGGGAAAACTGGTCGATTATCTGTTGGAAGACGTTAATCCGCATATGTCGTTCCTGGAAATGTTGGATACGCTGAACGAAAAACTGGTACTTTCGGATGAAACGCCCGTTGAGTTTGATTACGATTGTCGGGAAGGAATTTGCGGACAATGTGGTGTGATGATAAACGGACTGGCACATGGCCCGCTAAAAAACACCACGACCTGTCAGTTGCATTTGCGGGAATTTAAGGATGGGGAAACCATCGTAATCGAACCGTTCCGTTCCAAAGCCTTTCCGGTTAAAAAAGACCTCAAAGTCGATCGTGCTGCTTTCGACCGGATTATTGCTTCCGGCGGATTTGTATCGGTCAATACAGGACAGGCTCCGGAAGCGAACAGTATTCCGGTAAACCATCAAACGGCAGAATCCGCTTTCGACTCAGCTGCTTGTATCGGTTGTGGTGCTTGTGTGGCGACATGTAAAAACGGAAGTGCCGCCTTGTTTACATCGGCTAAGATTTCGCATATGGCCAAACTGCCGCAGGGTAAAGAAGAAAGAGAGCATCGGGTACTGAGTATGATTCAGCAAATGGATCATGAAGATTTTGGGCATTGTTCGAATACGGAAGCCTGTGAAGTGGAATGTCCACAAAGTATATCGGTGCTCAATATCGCACAGATGAATTATGAATACAACCGGGCAAAAGTCCTGAAAAAGTAAGCACACACTGTTATATATATCTAAAAAGGGGAAAGATGGAGGTTATGACTTCCATCTTTTTTTATGATTATAATTTAGTTCTGATTATTTCGAAGCTTTTTTTAACAGTTTTAGTGCTTATAAATTATAAATTTGCACTTCAATAGTTTTTATAATGATAACAACAGCGACTGAAACCACAACATTAGAACAGTACTTCCAGCAATTCCGCAAAAATATTATCGGAATTGATCAGGAATTCGAATCTCCTTTCGGAAAACAAAAAATTATTTATACCGACTGGACGGCCAGCGGACGTTTGTATCGCCCGATCGAAGAAAAACTGATTAACGATTTTGGTCCTTTTGTCGCCAATACGCATACCGAAACGACGGTTTCCGGAACAGCCATGACAATGGCCTATCATGAAGCCCGTCATATTATTAAAAACCACGTAAACAGTAATCAGGATGATGTTCTGATTGTTGATGGTTCGGGGATGACAGGGGTTATTAATAAGTTTCAGCGTATTTTAGGATTAAAAGTTCCTGAAAACTTACAGAAATACACACAGATACCAGACGAGAAAAAACCGGTTGTTTTTATTTCGCATATGGAGCACCATTCCAATCAGACTTCCTGGCTGGAGACGATTGCAAAAGTGGAAGTGATTCCGGCTTGCGAACAGGGATTGATTTGTCTGGATAGTTTCCGTAATTTGTTGGAAGAATACAAAGATCGTACGTTAAAAATCGTTTCGGTTACAGCTTGTTCTAACGTAACGGGAATCCGTACGCCGTATCACGAAATCGCGAAAATGATTCACGAATATAATGGTGTTTGTTTTGTCGATTTTGCCTGTTCGGCGCCTTATGTAAAAATTGATATGCATCCGACTGATAATCCGGAAGGTTATCTGGATGCCATTTTTATGTCGCCACACAAATTCCTGGGCGGACCTGGTACGTCGGGTGTGTTGGTATTTAATAAAAAACTATACAAAAATATGATCCCGGATTGCCCGGGTGGTGGAACAGTGAGCTGGACCAATCCTTGGGGCGAACACAAATATTTAGATAATATCGAAGAACGCGAAGATGGTGGTACACCAGGCTTTTTACAAGTGATTAAAACCGCTTTGGCAGTAAAGCTAAAAGAGCAAATGGGAATTGACAATATACTGAAACGCGAACACGAAATTATTGAGCAGATTTTTGCACGATTAAAAAGTGTACCGAATATCAATATTTTAGCCGGACAACACGAAGATCGTCTTGGAGTGGTTTCCTTTTATATCAATGAACTGCATTTTAATCTGGGCGTAAAAATACTAAACGATAAATTTGGTATTCAAACCCGCGGTGGTTGCAGTTGTGCCGGTACATACGGACACTATCTGTTACATGTTGATCAGGAAACATCGCATTATCTAACCGATAAAATTACTTCCGGTGACTTAATCGAAAAACCGGGATGGATTCGAATGTCTATTCACCCGACAACGACGACCGATGAGGTGGAATATGTTTGTAACAGTTTACAGGCTTTGGCCGAGAATCATAAAGAATGGAGCAAGGATTACGAATACAACAAAACATCAAATGAGTTTGTTCATAAACAAGCGTTGCATTCCGAAAAACAAATGGTCGAAAACTGGTTTCAACTATAAAAAACAAAGCCCTGATTAATTCAGGGCTTTTTTAATTCTTGGCGATCGTTCCGATTGTTTATCGCGATGTTTCCAGCGTTTGTGTGTCCATAAATAAAATTCCGGAGCTTCGTGAATTTGTTCTTCAACCATTCGTAAATAGGTCGAGGTAATTTCATAATTCGGAATTTCCTTTGGGTTTTCAGATAACGGAACAAAAGTAGCCTGATAATGGCCTCTTTTTACCTTTTGCACTTTTACAAAGACTAATGATAAATCCAGTTTTTTGGCCAACATTTCCGCACCGGTAAATACCGGAACATTTATACCCATAAAAGTGTCAAAATAATTCGTACGGTGTAATTGCGGCGACTGATCACTGGCAAATCCGTAGAATCCTTTTACATTATTGATTTCGTTACGACGAATGGCGTCGACTGTTTCTTTGGCTTCAATTACTGTAGCATTAAAACGGGAGCGAATATCACGGATTAGTTTGTCAAAATATTTGTTTTGTATTTTTTTGTAAACGGCAAACGTTCTGAAATTAATGTATTTATCAATAATGATCAACCATTCCCAACTGGCATAATGCGCGCACATCATGATGATGCTTTTGTTTTTTTTCTCCATTTCCTGAACCAGCTCGACATTGGTAAAAACAAAACGTTTTTTCATTTCGGCTTCCGAGATGGTCATCGTTTTTACCATTTCTAAAAACATATCACACATATGCTGGAAAAACTTCCGTTCAATACGAAGGCGTTCCTGTTCCGATAAATGGGGTAAGGTATCGGCTAAATTTTTCCGAACTGTTTTTTTTCGGTATCCGATAACATGGTATACTATAAAATAAATACAGTCCGAAAGCAGATAAAAAACAGGGAAGGGAAGCATAGAGACACACCATAAAAAAGGGTATGCTATTATATAGAGTATAAACTGCATTTTAAATTATTTTTTACAAATATACCTTTTAAAAATATTTTTACCATTCCAAATTAACATTACCTAAACAAACAATGTGTATTTTTACAAAAAGAAAATAGTAGAGCAGCATGAATCCCGTATTGTTAGTGATTATTGCGATTAATGTAATCGTAAGTTTTAAAGGATTTAACGATCCGGCTTTTTTTAGAAAATACGAATTTCATATCGGTAGTATTCGTGCCGGAGAACAGATCAGAATGTTTTCGTCTTCTTTTCTACATGCCGATATCGCCCATCTGGCGTTTAACATGATAACCCTTTTCTTTTTTGCGCCTGTGGTACTACACGATTTGGGAACGCTTTCGTTTTTGATTATCTATATTGGGAGTCTGTTATGCGGAAGTTTACTGACGTTGTATTTTCATAAAGATGATTATTATTACAGAGCAATTGGTGCTTCGGGTGCGGTAACAGGAATATTGTATTCTGCTATATTATTACGTCCGGACATGACGTTAGGATTGTATTTTATTATTCCGGTTCCGGCCTATTTATTCGGAATTGGTTATTTATTGTATTCGATTTATGGCATGAAAGCCAAAAATGACAATATTGGTCACGTAGCGCATTTTGGCGGAGCGATTGGTGGTTATGTGATCACAATTGCCAAAGTACCAGAAATGTTAACCGAAAATACGCTAATGGTAATCCTGCTGGCAATACCGATTATTATCCTGTTTTTTCTGGCAAAAACCGGGAAGCTATAAATTTTGGCATCACATTTGATTTATACTGTTTAACTTTAAAAGCACAAAAATGAAAAAATTAGTATTATTCGCAGTAGCCTTATTTATGGCAACCGTTTCAAACGCACAGGAAATGAAAACACAACCACAGATAATTGTTTCCGGAGAAGGAAAAATTAAAGTAACCCCAGACTATGTGATTATCAACGTAGGTGTAGAGAATACCGGTGATCAGGCCGCTGATGTGAAAAAGAAAAACGATATCGCCATCGACGCGGTGATCAAATACCTGAAAAAAGCAAAATTACCGGAATCGGATTATCAGACCAAACAGGTTCAGTTAAACAAAACCTACGATTACGAAAAGAAAAAACATTACTTCGTAGCGAATCAGACGATTTCTATCACCTTAAAAGATTTGTCTAAATACGATACCATGATGTTAGGATTAGTAGATTCCGGAATTAATGTAATCAACGGAGTAGATTTCAGATCGACTAAAGTAGCCGAATATGAATCACAGGCACGTGTTAAAGCGGTTCAGAATGCTAAGGCTAAAGCGCAGGATTATGCAAGTGCTTTAAACCAGAAAATGGGGAAAGCGGTTTTAGTGACCGATAATTCATCAACATATTACCCAAGACCGTATATGGCGGCAATGAAAATGTCGGCTGATACGGAAATGTCAAGAGAAACGTTGGCTATCGGTGAAATCGAAGTAACGGCAAACGTAACGATCAATTATGCTTTAGACTAACAAAGCGTCTTATATAAATAAAAAAACGGCTTCATTGAAGCCGTTTTTTTATTTTAAACCTGACAGAATTGTTGTTTTCGAATTGTTTTGACCCAACTCATAAGCTAAATCTTCAATCAATCTGTTTTCCTATGTTGGTATTGCTCCAGCATCATAGCAACATCGTTATGATTCAAATGTAATTGAATCATTTCGTTTACGGCACGGATTTCTTCTAGTAAATCGATGATTTTATATAGTTTAGCTTTATTCATAGCACTAAGTTAGTGTTTTTTTACGGGTTAAAAGTGTATTTCTAAAAATCCTTTAGGACATTTTCGGCCATAATTATCCCGTTTTGTTTTACTGAAAAGAGTCATCCAAAATAGGTCTTTGTGAGTTTTTAAACCTGACAGGTTTCGCAAACCTGTCAGGTTTGACATCGAAAACGACTGCTATAGGGCGAAAATGTTTATGTAAACATTTGAATACGATTTCTTTACATTTTTTCGACCGTTTAAATTTTTCAATTTTCAAGAATTGTCTATTTTTGCACATGCAACACAACGTACTTATTTTAGATTTCGGGTCGCAATACACACAGCTTATTGCGAGAAGAGTTCGCGAATTAAATATTTTCTGCGAAATTTTTCCTTACAATCACTTTCCGAGTGATTTATCAAGTTATAAAGCGGTTATCCTTTCCGGTAGCCCATATTCAGTAAGATCAGAAGACGCTCCACATCCTGATTTGTCTCAAATCAGAGGTAAAATGCCATTATTGGCCGTTTGTTATGGTGCGCAATATCTGGCACATTTTAGCGGTGGAGAAGTAGCGCCTTCCAATATCCGTGAATACGGACGCGCTAACCTGTCTTTTGTTAAAGACGACGAATTGTTCTTTGATGAAGTAGCATTGAACAGTCAGGTTTGGATGAGTCATAGCGATACCATTAAACAATTACCAACGAACGGAGTACGTCTGGCTAGTACCAAAGATGTGGAAAACGCAGCCTACCGTATTGATGGTGAAACAACATATGCGATTCAGTTCCACCCGGAAGTATACCATTCGACCGATGGAAAACAAATGTTGGAAAACTTCCTGGTAAAAATTGCCGAAGTACCGCAAACGTTTACACCAAAAGCCTTTGTTGAGGAAATCGTGGAAGAAATGCGCGAAAAAATCAAAGGTGACAAGGTTGTTTTAGGACTTTCTGGCGGTGTCGATTCAACCGTGGCAGCTGTATTATTAAATAAAGCAATCGGTGAAAATTTATACTGTATCTTCGTGAATAACGGACTTTTACGTAAAAATGAATTCGAAAGTGTATTGGAACAATACAAAGGAATGGGATTAAATGTAAAAGGAGTAGACGCCTCGGCACGTTTTTTGAATGAATTGGCAGGAATTGAAGATCCGGAGTTAAAACGTAAAACAATCGGACGCGTGTTCATTGAAGTATTTGACGATGAAGCCCATTTGATAGAAGATGTAAAATGGCTGGCTCAGGGAACGATTTACCCGGATGTAATCGAATCGGTATCCGTAAAAGGACCGTCGGCAACCATCAAATCACACCATAACGTGGGCGGTTTACCGGATTATATGAAATTACAAATCGTAGAACCGCTTCGTATGTTGTTTAAAGACGAAGTGCGAAGAGTAGGAGCTACGTTGGGAATCAGTCCGGATTTATTAGGAAGACATCCATTCCCGGGACCAGGTTTGTCAATTCGTATTTTAGGTGATATTACACCGGAAAAAGTTCAGATTCTACAAGATGTGGATGCGATCTTTATCGAAGGTTTAAAATCACACGGATTGTATGACAAAGTATGGCAGGCAGGAGCAATCCTTCTTCCGGTAAATAGTGTGGGCGTTATGGGGGATGAACGTACCTATGAAAAAGTGGTGGCATTACGTGCGGTGGAATCAACCGACGGAATGACAGCCGACTGGGTGCATTTGCCGTATGATTTCCTAATGAAAATATCAAACGAAATTATCAATAAAGTGAAAGGGGTAAACCGGGTTGTTTACGATATCAGCTCCAAACCGCCGGCCACTATTGAGTGGGAATAAAAAGAAAAGTAAATTCTGAATAAGTCGTTATAAAATTCTAACTTTATAACGACTTATTCGCGTAAAAAAAGTAGTATGAAACATTTTGTAACTGTTGTAATTTCAGGATTGTTCCTGTCGAATGTTGCCTTTGCGCAAACCAAAAATTACATCGAACATAAGGTAGAAAAAGGAGAAACGGTAGTACAGATTGCCAAGAAGTACAGTGTAACGCCTTATGATATTTATCGGATGAATCCCGATTCGCAAAACGGATTAAAGGAAAATACGAAAATACTGGTTCCAACAGGTTCCGGCAAAATGCTTGCTGCAAAAACAGACGACAAAAAAGCACCGGTTAAAGAGGTGGTAAAAGATAAGGTTAAAGAAACGGTTGCTTCTAAAACCATTACGCATACCGTGGAACCAAAAGAAGGCGTTTATGGTATCGCAAAAAAATACGGAACCACTATTGAAGCGATTTATAAAAGCAATCCGTCAGTTGAAAAAGAAGGATTGAAAATCGGTCAGGTGTTAACGATTAACGTACCAAAAACAGACAAAGAGCCAGTTAAAAATACGGTTCAGGAAGTGAAACAAACACTTGCACCAACCAATAGTAAAAGCCTGTATCATATAGTCGAAGCCAAAGAAACAAAATTTGGAATCGCTAAAAAATACGGACTATCGGTTTCGGAACTGGAAGACTTAAATCCGGCGATCAAAGAAAACCTGGAAATCGGTTACAATCTTAGGCTGAGCAAAAATGTTCCGGCGGTTCAGAAAACAGTCGAAAAAGAAATCGAAAAAGTTGCTACGAACAATAAATACATGACCTACGAGGTAAAACCAAAGGAAACCATGTATCGTTTAACCAAATCGTCCGGTTTATCGGAAGAACAGCTTATCGCGTTAAACCCGGAATTAAAAGATGGGGTTAAAGCCGGAATGCAATTGAAAATGCCGAACACGTCAAAATTTGATGAAGTTAAAGGAAATAAAGCATCGGTTGACATTGTAAAAACACTGAAAAAAGACAACGAAAAGGAACTGGTATTGTTTATGCCGTTTAATCTGGATCGTATTGCATCCGATTCGGTTCGTTCTACTCAGGAGCGATTGCGTTCGGATAAATTCCTAAACATGACACTGGATTTTTATGCCGGTGCTTTAATAGCAATCGACTCGGCGCGTGCGTTGGGATTACCGGTTAAAGTGAGAATTTTTGATTCTAAAGAGACAAAAAACAACTCGGCTGTTGCGGCGGTTATCGATAAAAATAACTTTTCGAATACCGATGCCGTTATCGGTCCGTTTTTCCAGTCGAATGTGGAAAATACCGCAAACTTGTTAAGTCAGTACAACACACCGGTGATTTCGCCATTGTCGAACGAGAAAGGAAAACCCTATTCGAATCTGTTTCAATCGATGCCCAATTCGGATGATGTGAAACGCAAGATGTTCGATTATATGCAATCTAAAAACGGAAACATCATTGCGATTGTCGATCCGAAAAAAGGTTCTTCACGACAATTCCTAAAAGAGAATTACCCATCGGTAAGACTGGCAGAATTAAACGAAAAAGGAGCTGTTACGTTGGAAAATATCAAAAGTTTGATGGAAGCCGATAAAGTGAATTTTGTAATTCTGGAAACCGAAAGCAAAACGCTGGTGTTGAATTCGTTGAATATTTTAGTGAGTGCATTATCGCAATTCCAGGTGCAATTGGTAACGCTGGAGAAAAACGAAACCTTGGATTTTGATGAAATTCCGTTGAGCCGTTTAACAAAACTACGCTTGTTGTATCCGTCGGTTACCAAAGATAACGAAACACAGGAGGCTTTGGTTTTTGCGAATACTTTTAAAAAGAAAAACAATATTTTCCCGAACCGTTTTGCAACCCGTGGTTTCGATGTAACGTTCGATGTAATTGTGCGTATGTTCCAGGAAAAAGGATTTAAAGAATCGGTAAATGAAAACGCTTCCGAACAGGTGGAAAACAAATTTGATTATACCAGTTTGGGCGGTGGATATTACAACACCGGTGTCTATATTATGAATTATAATGACGATTTAACAGTTAAAGAAGCAAAATAATGACCTCAAAAGTAACCTATCTGGGCGATTTAAGAACATCGTCCATACATGTACAATCCGGGAGTGAAATTATTTCCGATGCACCGGTTGATAACAACGGAAAAGGAGAGGCCTTCTCACCAACCGATACGGTAGCCAATGCTTTGGCAAGTTGTATGTTTACCGTAATGGGAATTAAAGCCCGCTCGATGGACGTGGATTTTTCCGGATCGACAGCCGAAGTAACTAAAGTAATGCAGGCCGAACCACGCAAAATTTCAGAAATTCAGGTGATTTTCCATATGGATATCGAAGCCGATGATAAGACCAGAACGATTCTGGAAAGAACCGCATTGACCTGTCCGGTGTATTTGAGTTTAAACCCGGATATTAAAAAAGTAATAACCTTTAACTGGAAATAATGATCAAGAAGGAACAGGATTACAACATGTTAGATTGGTGGAAAAAAGTGGTGCTGAATAATTATGCTAATTTTTCCGGACGTGCCAGACGCGCGGAATATTGGAATTTTATGCTGTTTCACATCATTATTTTGTTTGCGTTATGGATGGGGGTCTTTGTAGGAATTGGTATGGAATCTGAAATAATTGGAGTATTGATTGGTATTTCATTGATACTGTATATTGCAGGATCAATTCTTCCATCGTTGGCCGTTACGGTAAGAAGACTACACGATGTGAATAAAAGCGGCTGGATGTATCTGGTTAGTTTGATTCCGTTTGGGTCGTTTGTGCTATTGTATTATATGGTATCGCACGGTGATCACGGAAGAAACGATTACGGAGAAGATCCGAAAGTACCACTAGGCAGAAGTGCAATTTCCCAAATAGGAATGGAGTAATGTTTCCGGAAAAACAAAAAGAATTACTAATAAAATTAGCGCATACAAAAATGCCCTTTGGAAAATACGAAGGGCGTTTTCTTATCGACCTGCCCGAATATTATGTCGTATGGTATCATAATAAAGGTTTTCCGAAAGGACAATTGGGCGAACAACTACAGTTGGTATACGAATTAAAGCTAAACGGACTGGAAGAATTGGTACGGAACATTAAAAGGAATTTCCCAAAACCGTAACCGATTTATTAACGAATAATTGTCAGGGTACCGTTATTAATTCTCAATTTATAATTGTACTTTTGCCAAGTTTTTTACACAACTACAACAAACAACAACACAATGAATCAGACAAAATATATTTTTGTTACAGGAGGTGTGACTTCTTCCTTAGGAAAAGGAATTATCGCAGCTTCTTTAGCTAAATTATTACAGGCAAGAGGTTACCGAACGACGATCCAGAAATTCGATCCCTATATTAATGTGGATCCGGGGACATTAAATCCTTACGAACATGGAGAGTGTTATGTAACTGATGACGGAGCAGAAACCGACCTGGATTTAGGACATTACGAACGTTTTCTAAATGTACCGACATCACAGGCCAATAACGTAACTACCGGTAGAGTATATCTTTCGGTAATTGAAAAAGAACGTCGTGGTGAGTTTTTAGGAAAAACGGTACAGGTAGTTCCACACATCACGAACGAAATTAAAGAACGCATGCAATTGCTGGGGAAATCCGGCGATTATGATATAGTGATCACTGAAATTGGTGGAACAGTAGGGGATATCGAATCCTTACCGTATATCGAATCGGTTCGTCAGTTATTATGGGAATTGGGCGATAACAACGGAATTGTGATTCACCTGACATTAGTTCCATATCTGGCTGCTGCAGGAGAATTAAAAACAAAACCAACGCAGCACTCGGTAAAAACCCTGATGGAAAGCGGAATCAAAGCCGATATTCTGGTTTGTAGAACCGAACATGAAATATCGTCTGATTTACGTCAGAAACTGGCCTTGTTCTGTAACGTTAAAAAAGAAGCTGTGATCCAGTCGATCGATGCTTCTACAATTTATGACGTACCGAACCTGATGCTGGAAGAAGGATTGGATCGCGTTGCGTTAAAAAGACTGGACTTACCGGAAAAAAATACACCGGATTTGTTACAGTGGAATGAGTTCTTACACAAACTGAAAAACCCGAAACATACCGTTAACATCGGTTTGGTTGGGAAATATGTAGAATTACAGGATTCGTATAAATCGATCCTGGAAGCCTTTATTCACGCCGGAGCGGCCAACGAAACAAAAGTGAACGTAATTAGCATTCACTCGGAGCATTTGGACGAAAGAACGGTAGCCGACAAGCTAAAAGGTCTTGATGGTATTTTAGTAGCACCCGGATTTGGCGGAAGAGGAATTGAAGGAAAAATAGAAACCGTACGCTATGCCCGCGAAAACAAAATTCCATTTTTCGGAATCTGTTTGGGAATGCAAATGGCGGTGATCGAATATTCCAGAAATGTACTGGGTTATGCTGATGCTAATTCGACCGAAATGAATGAAAGTACATCCTATCCGGTGATCAGCATTATGGAAGAACAAAAAAATATTACCGATAAAGGAGGAACCATGCGTTTGGGTGCCTGGAAGTGTACTTTAAAAGAAAATACATTGGCACACTCCATTTATGGGAAAACCAATATTTTAGAACGCCACCGTCACCGTTACGAATTTAACGGCGATTATATGGAAGTTCTGGAAAATGCAGGATTAAAAGCATCGGGTGTTAATCCGGACACCGGATTGGTAGAAGTTATCGAACTGGAAAACCATCCGTTCTTTATCGGAGTACAATACCATCCGGAGTACAAAAGTACCGTTGCGAATCCGCATCCGTTATTCGTACATTTTGTACAGGCGGCGGTTACGAATAAAGTTGGTTGCTAAAAAAGCAACACCGTAAATAGTAAACATTAGAATGGAAGAAAAGAAATTAGACGCAAAATCTATTGTAGGATTTGTTTTGATTGCCGGATTGATGATCTGGATGATGTTTAACAACATCGAGAAAGAGAAAAAATCCATGGCTGCCGACGCTGAAAAAGCGAAAACCGAAAAAGTGGAAAAAGCCCGGGAAGCTGCTGTTAGCAAAGTAATAGCGGATACCACCAAAACCGATTCCCTTCGCGTAAAAGCGTTACAGGGTTCCTTAGGTGCTTTTGCCTATAGCGCGTCATTGCCGTCGGCTAAAGAAAACGTTACAGAAGTATCCAATGGCGTTTTAACGTTAAAAATCGCTAACAAAGGTGGTTATATCACCGAAGCAACTGTTAACGGGTTTGAGCAATTCAGCAAAGATTCTAAAAAACAGGTGGCTCTGATTCAACAAAACAATGCCAACCTGAACTTACAAATCCATACTCAGGACAATCGTATTTTAAATACAAAAGACCTTTATTTCGAACCAACTGTTACTAAAGAAGGTGCTAACGATGTCGTAACCATGCGTTTAAAAGCCGGTGCGAATCAATTCCTGGAATACCGTTATGTATTAAAACCAAAAGAATACATGATGGATTTCGCGATCCGTTCGCAAGGGTTGAGTTCAGTAGTGAACACAGCGAAACCGTTGGATATGGAATGGCAGTTAAAATCGTTCCGTAACGAGAAAAGTGTAAGCTACGAAAACCGTTATACCGATTTGGTATACGAATATGAAAACGGAAAAGACAACTCGCTAAGTGCGACGAGTAAGCTGGACGAAAAATCGGCAGAAGCGGTAACGTATGTAGCGTTTAAACAACACTTCTTTACGTCGATTTTATTAACCGATACACCGTTTAAAACGGCACAGTTAAAATCGGAGAACCTGGTTCACGACGAAAAAATCGATACGGTTTATACCAAAAACTTTGTAGCAAAATTACCGTTGGAATTTAAAAACGGAGAATTAAACTATAATATGAACTGGTATTATGGACCGTCGGATTATAATATTTTAAATTCATACAATAAGAATTTAGACGAAGTAATGCCTTTGGGATGGGGAATATTCGGTTGGATCAACCGTTATGTATTTATCCCGGTTTACAATGTGTTGAGTGATTTTATTCCACACGGAATTGCGATCATTATCTTTACGATTTTAGTGCGTTTGGTAATGTCACCGGTAACGTATAAATCGTACCTGTCGCAGGCGAAAATGAAAGTATTGCGTCCGGAAATTGCCGAATTAAACGAAAAATACGGCAAAGATCCGATGAAAAAGCAACAGGAAACAATGAAACTGTACAATAAAGCAGGCGTAAACCCGATGGCGGGTTGTTTGCCGGCACTGATGCAGATTCCGGTTTTCTATGCCCTCTTCCAATTCTTCCCGTCCTATTTCGATTTAAGACAGAAGAGTTTCCTTTGGGCAGATGACTTATCATCATACGATTCGGTATTACATTTACCATTCTATATTCCATTCTATGGAAACCACGTGAGTTTATTCCCGATTCTGGCTTCAGTTGCGATTTTCTTCTATATGAAAATGACAACCGGCGATCAGGCTATGAGCACACCGCCACAGGAAGGGATGCCGGATATGAGCAAAATCATGAAAATCATGATCTATGTTTCGCCTATCATGATGTTGTTCTTCTTTAATAACTATGCTTCCGGATTGAGTTTGTACTATTTTATTTCAAACACAATCACGATCGGTATCATGTTGGTTATCAAGAATTATATTGTTAACGAAGAGAAGATCCATGCTCAGATTCAGGAAAATAAGACGAAACCTCAGAAACAGAGTAAGTTTCAACGAAAAATGCAGGAAATGATGGAGCAGGCCGAGGCACAGAAAAATGCCAAGGACAACAAAAAATAAAAAAAAGCATCCATCACGGATGCTTTTTTTGTACAATCTTTTGATAAATTAGCAAACCGACATTATAAAATTATTTTCAGAATTATACGTTTTAATTCTGGATAAGCTCACTACTATGAAAACAACGTTTTTAACTTTATGCTCTTTATTCTGTGCTGTTGCTTTTGCGCAGGAAATCAATAAAACCGACGATAAAGGTCAACGTCACGGATTGTGGAAAGGTGTTTATGAAGATACCAAATACCCACGCTATGAAGGAACTTTTGATCATGGTAAAGAGACAGGTGTTTTTAAATATTTCGACAATACCAAAGCAGGATCGGTTATCGGTACCCGTGATTTTTCGGCCAACGATGGTTCCAATTACAGTATTTTTTTCGATCAGAAAGGAAATAAGGTAAGCGAAGGTAAGGTGGTAAACAAAGAACACGAAGGGGAATGGAAAATTTACCACAAAGGAGGAAAACCGGTGATGACACTGGAGTATTATAAAAATGGAAAATTAGACGGTACGCGTAAAACATATTATCCTACTGGCGCGATTGCAGAGGAAATTACCTATGCAAACGGAGTGAAACAGGGTATCTATAAAAAGTATTCCGATAAAGGCGTGGTTATTGAAGAGACAGGTTATGTTAATGATCAATTCGACGGACCATCGATCTATCGCAATGCAGCTAACGAAGTAACGGTTCGTGGCCAGTTTAAAAAAGGTAAAAAGTCCGGAATCTGGAAATTCTACGAAAAAAACAAACTGGTTAAGGAAGTCAACGCGAAAAAAGTAAACGATATGACTTTTAAAATTTATACCGATTCGGACGGAAAGAAGAAACCAACCGAATTAAAAAGTAAAACGGAATAATATCGTACTTTTGCTGAAAATAACTGAAAATCAATATAAAAAGAAGGAGAATAAATAAAATGAAACGAGTAGTCGTAGGACTTTCCGGTGGAGTGGATTCGAGTGTAGCAGCCTATCTTTTACAAGAGCAGGGCTATGAAGTGATTGGCCTTTTTATGAAAAACTGGCACGACGATTCGGTAACAATATCGAACGAATGCCCTTGGCTGGAAGACAGTAATGATGCGCTTTTGGTAGCCGAAAAATTAGGAATTCCATTTCAGACAGTCGATCTGAGTGAACAATATAAAGAACGTATCGTAGACTATATGTTTAACGAATACGAAAAGGGGCGTACCCCAAATCCGGATGTACTTTGCAACCGCGAAATCAAGTTTGATGTCTTTATGAAAATTGCATTAAGCCTTGGTGCCGATTATGTGGCAACAGGACATTATTGCCGTAAAGGAATCCTTGAAAAAGACGGAGAAGAAGTATATCAATTGCTGGCGGGTGTCGATGGAAATAAAGACCAATCGTATTTCCTGTGTCAGTTATCGCAGGAGCAATTGGCTAAATCCTTGTTTCCTATCGGAGAGTTAACCAAACCGCAGGTACGCGAAATTGCAGCGCGTATGGAACTGGTTACAGCCGAAAAGAAAGATTCGCAGGGACTTTGCTTTATCGGAAAAGTACGCTTACCGGAGTTTTTGCAACAGCAATTACAACCCAAAGAGGGATTGATTTTTGAAGTAGCCGCGGATAGTCCGATTTACAATCAGGAACAACCAACATTCGCTTCGCAAGAAGAGGTATTGGCCTATTTATCTAAAAATATTGCCTATACGCCCGAAATGGGTAAAGTGGTTGGAAAACACCAGGGAGCGCACTATTTTACAATTGGTCAGCGTAAAGGTTTGAATGTTGGCGGAACAAAAGAACCGTTGTTTATTATTGCTACCGATGTAACTACAAATACGATTTATACCGGTCAGGGAAACAATCATCCCGGCTTGTTTAAAAAAGCGTTGTTTATCCAACAGCCGGAAGTACATTGGATCCGTGAGGATTTACAATTAAAAGCCGGAGAGAAAATGGAAGTAATGGCGCGTATCCGCTACCGTCAGCCGTTACAAAAAGCAACCCTGTTCCAGTTTGAAAACGGAATGTATGTCCTTTTTGAAGAGCCGCAATCGGCTATAACTGAGGGGCAATTTGTTTCGTGGCATATTGGAGAAGAATTAGTTGGTTCGGGAGTAATTTCTTAAATTGCGTTTTCTAATATATTTCGGAAAACATGAGAAAATACATTACGCTACTTATACTTTTACTATATAACGTATCCTTTTCACAGGAAGATGCATGGGTTTATTTTTTGGATAAACCCAATGCACAAACGTTTCTGAATAATCCGTTGTCCATACTTTCACAACGCGCTTTAGACCGGAGAACCGCACAGGGGATCGCACTCGATGAAAAAGATGCACCTGTTCATCAATCCTATATTGATCAAGTAACAGCAACGACTGGGATTACGGTTATGGCCAAATCCAAATGGTTAAATGCATTACATGTACGCGGAACGCAACAGACTATTACTAATTTAACAAACCTGCCGTTTGTGAGCAGTGTTGATTTTGCGAATAAAACATTAAATGCCGGAAGAACATCACAAAATCCGACTTCCGGTTTGTTCCAGAAAGCGTTTAGCATACAGGCAGATTTCCCTTATGGACAATCGGCTACACAAATACAAATGCTCAACGGGCATTTACTACACCAACAAAACTATACCGGTGGCGGAAAGATTATTGCCGTATTGGATGCCGGTTTTCCCGGAGTAAATACAACCGCGCCGTTTGCCCGTATCCGTAATAACAATCAGATTAAAGGAGGCTATAATTTTGTAAACCGCGACAATAATTTTTATACCGGATACCAACACGGAACTCAGGTATTATCCAATATGGCGGCCTATGTCGAAAACCAGTTGGTAGGAACCGCACCGGATGCATCTTATTATTTATTTGTAACGGAAGATTATAATACAGAAAGTCCATTGGAAGAAAGCCTTTGGGTAGAAGCGGCAGAAATGGCCGATAGTTTAGGTGTGGATATCATCAATTCTTCTTTGGGTTATAGTCAGTTCACAAATACCAGTTATAATTATACCTATCAGGATATGGACGGTAATACAACCTTTGTTACTCGTGGTGCCAATATCGCTTTTACAAGAGGTATGATCGTAGTATGTTCTGCCGGTAACGAAGGCGCTAAACCGTGGAAATATATTACAGCACCTGCTGATGGACCAAATGTACTGACCATCGGTGCTGTAAATGCATCCGAAGTACGTTCGTCTTTTAGTTCGCAGGGACCTACTGCCGACGGACGGATTAAGCCCGATGTAATGGCAATGGGAGCAGGTTCGGTAGTGACTACAGAAACCGGAGAACTAGGTTTTAATAACGGAACCTCCTTTTCGTCGCCAACGCTTGCCGGACTGGTAGCTTGTTTATGGCAGGCATTACCCGATAAAACCAATCAGGAAATCGTACAGCGTATAAAACAATCAGCGGATCGTTATACGAATCCGGATGAGTTTTATGGCTACGGAATTCCGGATTTTTATTCGGCCATAAGTCTTGCATTGGCAACCGATTCTTTTACATTAAATGGATTTAGCTTATATCCGAACCCTACCACTGCAAACCTGACTATTTCCGCTTCAGGACAAAGTGAAGCCGATTTTGTACTTTACAATAACCTTGGCCAGGAAGTAATCCGTAAAAAATTAAATGACCTGCAGGAAACAACGATTTCGATGGAAAACCTGAGATCGGGAATTTACCTTTATACGATTGTTGCGGGACAAAATACTTTTTCAGGAAAGATCATAAAAAAATAGAAAATACTATAATGAACAGAATAACACAACTTTTTAATATCCAGTATCCGATTGTTCAGGGAGGAATGATCTGGAACAGCGGATACAAATTAGCCAGTGCGGTGAGTAATGCCGGTGGCCTTGGACTAATTGGTGCCGGGTCGATGTATCCGGACGTATTGCGCGAACACATTCAGAAATGTAAAAAAGCAACCGATAAACCTTTTGGTGTAAATGTTCCGATGTTATATCCCAATATCGAGGAAATAATGAATATTATTGTTGAAGAAGGTGTAAAAATTGTTTTCACCTCTGCAGGTAATCCCAAAACCTGGACCGCATTTTTAAAGGAACACGGTATTACTGTAGTGCATGTTGTGAGCAGTTCTAAATTTGCTTTAAAAGCACAGGAAGCCGGAGTGGATGCAATCGTTGCCGAAGGTTTTGAAGCAGGTGGCCATAACGGTCGTGAAGAAACCACTACTTTAACATTGATTCCGATGGTAAAGGAACAAATCAGTATTCCGTTAATTGCAGCCGGAGGAATTGCTACCGGAAGAGGAATGTTAGCGGCTATGGTTTTAGGAGCCGATGGCGTACAAATGGGATCCCGTTTTGCTGCTTCCGAAGAAAGTTCGTCACATGACAATTTTAAGCAAACCATACTAAATGTAAAAGAAGGGGATACGCAGTTAACGTTAAAAGAACTGGCGCCCGTTCGACTGATTAAAAATAAGTTCTACGAAGAAGTTCAGACTTTATATACCAAATGTCCTACACCGGACGAGTTAAAAGCCTTATTAGGACGTGCACGAGCCAAACGAGGTATGTTCGAAGGTGATCTGGAAGATGGAGAACTGGAAATCGGACAAATTGCCGGATTAATCCACGATATTAAACCGGTTTCGGAGATCGTTGCGAATGTAATAGAAGAATTTGAAGCTGCTAAAAAACAAGTAGCGATATTGTAATAAAAAAACCGGTTGTACTACAACCGGTTTTTTTATTTATTCTGCCATTTTACGCAGTTGATTTTTGTCTTTTAAACTGATCTTTTTCCCGGATAAGGTTATTAATCCGTTTTTATTAAAGTCGGATAGCAAACGGATGCAGCTTTCGGTTGCCGTTCCGATAATACTACTCAATTCTTCACGGGAAAGCTGAATTTTTAAAGTGCCATCTGCATTAACACCAAAGGTATCGTGCAGATATAACAACGTCTCGGCCAAACGTTCTTTTACACTTTTCTGAGCCATCGAAACCATATGATCATCAGCTTCCTTTAAATCGCTGCAAATCGTACGCATGACGTTCATCGAAAACTGGTTGTTATTGTTGAAAAAGGCCAGAATTTCACTTTTTGGAATAAAACAAACCTGCATATCTTCAAGTGCTATTGCACTTAAATTGGCGGGTTCGTCACTAATCATCGAACGTTGTCCCAAAAGTTCACCCGGTTTGACCAGTTTTACAATATGATCCTTACCGTTCTGACTTAGTTTGGATAATTTACAAACGCCGTCTTTAACACAATAAATACCATTGGTCACTTCTCCTTCTTCAAAAAGAGGTTCACCTTTTTTTATGGTATAGGAAGTTTTACAACTGGCTATTTTCAGCAACTCCTCCTTATTCAGGGCCTTGAGAGAGCTGAATTCCCTAACGATACATTGTTCACATTTCCCCATATAGCAATCCTTAGCGTTTCATACAAATATAGCAAAAGTATGACAAATATCATATTTTATCTCTATGCGAATTTCAACCTTTGTGTCAGGTAAAATGAGCAAATTATGAATACGCAAAATTGTTTCCATTGTGGTAACGATATTGTAAAAACAGAAGAAATCCTTTTTGAGGATAAATCATTCTGCTGTTTGGGTTGTAAAACGGTATATGAAATTTTTAGCCAAAACGATCTGACAAGTTATTACGATTTCGAAAAAGCGCCGGGTGCGACGCCACAGGAAGTTCACGGAAAATACGATTTTCTCGATAATCGGGAAATCATTTCCAGATTGTTGGAATTTGAAGAGGAAACGATACATATTGTATCGCTTTATATTCCGCATATACATTGCAGTTCCTGTATCTGGATATTGGAAAATCTGCAAAAATTACAAAAAGGTATCAGCCAGTCACAGGTAAACTTTTCACAAAAAAAAGTACGTATTACCTACGACCCACAGATTACCGATATGAAGACAATCGTACTCCTTTTAAACGCTATTGGGTACGAACCGTATATAAGTCTTGAAAATTATGAAGGTATCAGGAAAACCGTCGACAGGAGTTTAATTTACAAAATAGGGGTAGCGTTTTTTTGTTTTGGAAATATAATGCTCCTGTCTTTTCCTGAATATTTTGAAGTTGGCGAATATTGGATTGATCAGTATAAAGATTTCTTCCGTTGGCTGATCTTCGCACTCTCACTTCCCGCATTTTTCTATTCCGGATGGGGCTACTATGTATCTGCCTGGAAAAGTATTCAATCGCGTATGCTCAGCATCGATATTCCAATTGCATTGGGAATCATTGTAATGTTTGTCAGAAGTACGGTCGATATCGTATTCGATTACGGCCAGGGCTTTTTTGACAGTATGTGCGGTCTGATCTTTTTTATGTTACTCGGAAAATTATTTCAACAGAAAACCTATAGCTTCCTGTCGTTTGAACGCGATTATAAATCCTATTTTCCAATAGCCGTTACAAAAATTAATCGCGATGGAAGAGAAGAAGCAACGCAGGTATATGATGTCGAAAAAGGAGATCGTCTGCTAATCCGAAACCAGGAACTTATCCCGGTTGATGGTATACTAATCTCCGAAAACGCCTATATCGACTATAGTTTTGTAACTGGTGAAGAAGTGCCGATTGCTAAAAAATCGGGTGATAAAATTTTTGCCGGCGGGAAACAAATCGGAAAAGTGATCGAAATGGAAGTGCTGCATTCCGTTTCACAAAGTTACCTGACACAATTATGGAGTAATGAAGTTTTTCAGAAAAAAACGAATTTAAAATATAAAACCATTACCGATACCGTAAGCCGTTATTTTACTCCGGCATTACTACTACTGGCGTTTATCTCGTTTGGCTATTGGATTTTTATCGATACCAATACGGCCTTTAATGTATTCACTGCGATATTGATCGTAGCCTGCCCTTGTGCGCTGGCACTTACGGCTCCTTTTACACTGGGAAACGTATTGCGGATTATGGGGAACCGGAAACTCTATCTGAAAAACGCTACTGTAATCGAACAAATGGCGAAGGTCGATACCATAGTATTTGATAAAACCGGCACGATTACGTCCAATAAAAAATCGGCAATTGCCTATGAAGGCATACCATTGCTGGAAAAAGAAATCTGTAAACTAAAAAACGTACTTCGGGCATCCAATCATCCGTTAAGCAGAAGACTATATGATTTTTTACCGGTTATGGAGCTATTGGAAATCCGCGAATTTGAAGAGATCACCGGCAAAGGAATACGTGCCATTGTTGCCAATCAGGAAATCCGTTTGGGGTCGGCAACATTTGTTGGATCGGCAAAAACGGAAAAATCAAAACAAACCAATGTTCACGTGAGTATTGATGGTGATTACAAAGGAAAATTCACCTTCGATAACCAATACCGGGAAGGACTACAAAAATTATTTACGCGTCTGAGTCGTAACTATAGTCTTACCGTTCTTTCCGGAGATAATGAAGGCGAACGGGAAAACCTGACGCAATTATTACCGGCTGGTACAACCCTGGTTTTTAATCAGAAACCCGAAGAAAAACTCGCTTATATAAAGGAATTACAGGAAAAAGGATGCAATGTGATGATGATTGGCGACGGATTAAACGACGCCGGAGCGTTGGCACAGAGTAATGTGGGAATTTCGATTTCCGAAAATGTAAATGTCTTTTCACCGGCTTGCGACGGTATACTTGATGCCAGTCAGTTTTCAAAAATCGGTTATTTTCTGAAGTATTCGCATAACGCTATGAAAACCATTATGATGAGTTTTGGACTGTCACTGTTGTATAATGTGGTAGGACTGAGTTTTGCGGTAACGGGGAACCTCTCACCGTTGGTTGCTGCGATCATCATGCCGCTTAGTACGATTACGATTGTAAGCTTTGTAACGGTGATGAGTAATTTATATGCCAGGAAATATAAAAGTTAAAAATGAAAAATATTTTTTAAATCATTTATAGTCAATGTTTTAAAATATTTAAATATATGCTGTCACATGATAAATATCATATTTTTTGACGAGCAGCTAAAGTAATTTTGTTTAACACAATTTTAAGGTATGAGTGTCATTTACATTTTAATCTCCATCAGTATAGTAGTCGCTGCGGTATTTCTGTATGTCTTTATAAAGGCAGTAAGAAGCGGACAGTTTGACGATGATTATACACCATCTGTACGAATGCTTTTCGACGATGAGCTACAAAAGGATAACAAGCAAAAATCAGAAACAAAAATAGAAAAACAGAACTAATTATGGAAGTGCAACAATTTTATTACGACAACAAAATTGTAAAGAAATTCCTGTATGCCTCAATCGTTTTTGGGGTTGTTGGAATGCTCGTCGGGCTCCTTATTGCTACGATGTACCTGTTTCCGAATTTAACCGATGGAATTTCCTGGTTGAGTTACGGACGTTTAAGACCATTACATACAAATGCCGTTATTTTCGCCTTTGTGGGTAATGCCATCTTTGCCGGGGTTTACTATTCTTTACAGCGATTATTAAAAACCAGAATGTACAGCGATGTACTGAGTAACATCAATTTCTGGGGTTGGCAGTTAATTATCGTTGCCGCTGCCATATCATTACCATTAGGATATACAACATCTAAAGAATATGCAGAGCTGGAATGGCCCATAGATATTGCCATTGCAATTATTTGGGTAGTATTTGGTATTAATATGATAATGACCATTTTGCGAAGAAGGGAGCGCCATTTATATGTCGCAATCTGGTTTTATCTGGCAACATTTGTGACCGTTGCAGTGCTGCATATCTTTAATAGTCTTGCCTTACCGGTGAGTGCCATGAAAAGTTACTCGGTTTATGCCGGAGTTCAGGATGCACTGGTACAATGGTGGTACGGACATAATGCGGTGGCATTTTTCCTAACCACACCGTTTCTGGGACTGATGTATTATTTCGTTCCGAAAGCCGCAAACCGCCCGGTATATTCCTACCGCTTGTCTATCATCCACTTTTGGTCTTTAATTTTCCTATATATCTGGGCTGGTCCACACCACTTGTTGTACACTGCTTTACCGGATTGGGCACAAAATCTGGGTGTTGTTTTCTCCGTAATGCTAATCGCTCCTTCCTGGGGAGGTATGATTAACGGATTACTAACACTAAGAGGTGTTTGGGATAAAGTACGAACCGAACCGGTTTTAAAATTCTTCGTCGTAGCGATCACCGGATACGGTATGGCAACATTCGAAGGACCGATGTTATCCCTTAAAAATGTAAACGCAATTGCCCACTTTACCGACTGGATCGTTGCCCACGTACACGTTGGCGCATTAGCCTGGAACGGTTTTATGACCTTCGGTATGATTTACTGGCTAATCCCGCGTATGACAAAAACACAATTGTATTCGACTAAACTGGCCAACTTCCACTTCTGGATTGGAACGCTAGGGATTATATTATACGCTTTACCACTATATGTAGCCGGGTTTGTTCAGGCGCAAATGTGGAAACAATTCAACCCGGACGGTTCACTGGTTTATGGTAACTTCCTGGAAACGGTAAAAGAAATCATGCCGATGTATGCCATGAGAGCCATCGGAGGAACCTTGTTCGTAATTGGTTTACTGGTACTGGTATACAACATTATTATGACCATCAAAGTAGGTCAGAAAATTGAAGACGAATTAGCGGAAGCACCGGAATTACAAAGAATTTCAAGCAGCCGATTAAAAGGAGAGAAATTCCACGGATGGCTGGAAAGAAAACCAATCCAGCTAACAGTTTTGGCAACGATTGCGATTCTGATCGGAGGTATTGTTCAGATTATCCCAACATTGGTGGTAAAATCAAATATCCCGACGATTACAAGTGTAAAACCATATACGCCACTTGAACTGGAAGGACGTGATCTTTACATCCGCGAAGGTTGTGTGGGCTGTCACTCCCAAATGGTTAGACCATTCCGTTCTGAAGTGGAACGTTACGGAGAATACTCCAAATCTGGAGAGTATGTTTACGATCACCCGTTCTTATGGGGATCCAAACGAACCGGTCCCGATTTGATGCGTGTAGGTGGAAAATATTCTGATAACTGGCACTTTAACCATATGTGGGATCCACAAAGCACCTCAGCAGGATCCATCATGCCAGGTTATAAATGGTTGTTCGACAACAAACCGATGGATTATTCCAAAACGGAAGATAAAATGAGAGTCATGGTAAAACTGGGTGTTCCGTATACCGATCAGGAAATTACCAATGCGCAACAAAGTATTAAAAATCAGGCGCAAAAAATCGAAAAGAATTTACATGCCGATCCGGACTTTGTAAAAAGCTATGAAGAAAGTAAAAAGAATGCTGCGGCCAGAGGAGAAGCTTTTGTGCCAATGCATGACCGGGAAATTGTTGCCTTAATTGCCTACTTACAACGCCTGGGAACTGATATTAAAGTAAAAGATGTAGCAGAAAACCAAAAATAATTTGTCATGCTAAAGTTCATCAAACACAATATGGAGACCATTTCAGGAATTGAAATCTATCCGATTATTTCACTACTTATCTTCTTCCTGTTTTTTATAGGACTATACGTTTGGGTATTTACCTATAAAAAAGAGAAAATCACAGAAATGAGTAATATTCCATTTGAAGACCAGGATATGGCCAACAACCAATAATTGTAAGTAATATGAAAAAGTATTTTCCAGTATATGTCAGAATCCCGGTTTTATTCGCCATCTTTTTTATGGCCATGGAATTCTTTATCGACTCTGGCGACAGACCCGCTTTTATCAAGTATCCCATAGTATCGCTAATCTTGTTATTGTTCCTTTTTGTATTGATAGCGATGGAAATTGTCCTAAAGGCGACCAATAATATCCTAGATGCATTGTTAACGGAAGAGCAACGCAAACAAAAAGAAATCGAAGAGAATCTTCCGTTGGCTGAAACACCGTTTGTAAAAAATCTGTTGCAAAAACTGACGCGTTCCCGTAAAATGGAAGAAGAAGGGGAGTTGATGATGGATCACGATTACGACGGAATCAAAGAGTTGGACAATGTATTGCCGCCATGGTGGGTGTACCTGTTCTATGCCTGTATCGCTTTCGCCTTTATTTATATGGTAAAATTCCATATTCTGGGTTATGACGATCAGACCGCGGAATTTGAAAAAGAAATGGCTGAAGCCAAAATAGCGGTGGAAGAATACAAAAAAACGGCACCGGATTTAATGGATAAGGAAAAAGTAACCCTGCTTACAGATGCTGCTTCACTGGCAGCGGGTAAAGCAATCTTTGAAACCAACTGTATCGCTTGTCACCGAAATGATGGTGGTGGTGGTATCGGACCGAATTTAACCGATGATCACTGGATCCTTGGTGGTGGAATCAAAAATGTATTCAATACGGTTATGGAAGGTGGACGTGACGGAAAAGGAATGGTATCCTGGAAAGCGATTATCAAACCATCCGATATTCAGAAAGTGGCCAGTTATGTGTTGAGTCTGCAAGGTTCCAATCCAAAAGATGGAAAAGCACCGGAAGGTGATGTTTGGAAAGATGACAGTGCTCCGGCAACAGAAACTGCCAAACCAGCCGACAGTCTTAATACGGCTGCAGTAACCCTAAATTAAAACAACGTCTCAGGGTTCATAACCCTGAGACCCAATTAAAAATATCATGTCTAGTTTACCCGACGAAAGTTTTAGAGATAGTATCGGAACTATTGATAAAGAAGGTAAAAGAGCTTGGGTTTTCCCTAAAATTCCGAAAGGAAAATTCTACGAAAAAAGAAAGCTGGTCAGCTACTTTCTGTTAGCCTTCTTGTTTTCGGCCCCTTTTATTAAAATTAACGGAAATCAGTTTCTGTTATTTAATGTGTTGGATCGGAAGTTTAATTTTTTTGGATTTCCATTCTGGCCACAGGATTTTCACCTGGTGGTGATTTCTATGATCGTTGGCGTTGTATTCGTAACCCTGTTTACTGTTGCCTTCGGACGTATTTTTTGTGGATGGATTTGCCCGCAGACCATTTTTATGGAAATGGTTTTCCGACGAATCGAGTTCTGGATCGATGGCGACAGAGGTGCGCAGATGCGCTTGGCCAAACAAGAGTGGAATGCCGAGAAAATACGAAAAAGAGTTACCAAATGGATCGTGTTCTTTATCATATCGTTTTTAATTGCCAATGTATTTCTGGCCTATCTGGTTGGAAGTGATCATGTGCTCGAAATGGTAAAAGAAGGACCGTTTCACAATACAAATACGTTAATTGCCTTGCTGATTTTTACAGCAGTGTTCTATTTTGTTTTTGCCTGGCTTAGAGAACAGGTTTGTATCATTGCCTGTCCGTATGGACGTTTACAAGGCGTGTTGCTGGACAATAAGTCAGTTGTTGTAGCCTACGATCACGTTAGGGGAGAAGGTGAAAACGGAAGAGCCAAATTCCGCAAAAATGAAGACCGATCACAAGTCGGAAAAGGAGATTGTATCGATTGCCGACAATGTGTAAACGTATGTCCAACCGGTATCGATATCCGAAACGGAACACAGTTGGAATGCATCAATTGTACCGCTTGTATAGACGAATGTGATCATATCATGGAAAGCGTTAACCTGCAAAAAGGATTGATACGCTATGCATCCGAAGATGAGATTGTAAAAAAAGAAAAATTCGTCTTTACGGCACGAATGAAAGGTTATGTGGCGGTTTTGACAATATTAACGGGTGTTTTCATTGGAATGTTATTCCTTAGAAATGATGTAGAAGCCACCGTGTTGCGATTGCCGGGACAATTATACGAACGCAAAGGAGAAAATATCAGTAATGTGTTTACCTATAAAATCGTCAATAAAACCGTAAAAAATTTTAATAAGGTACACTTTAAGTTAGTAGATCCAAAAGGAAAAATTATAGTAGTGGGAAAACCACAGTTCCAGATTAAAAAAGAAGGAATGGCTCAGGGAACATTGTTTATTGAGATCCATCCGGCTTTTCTAAAAGGAGATAAAACCAAAATAACGATTGAAGTCTATGACGGAGACGTATTGATTGAAACGACAACGACCAATTTTTTAGGTCCGCGAAGTTTTAACTAAAGAATCGTTTATAAACCCTTAAAAAAAACGCACTATGAAAGTAAATTGGGGAACCAGCATTGTAATCGCTTTCGGATTGTTTATCACTTTTATCATGTACTTCGTATTTAAAGTACAGTCTGATAAAAATTATGACCACGAAATGGTTACAGAAGAATATTATAAAAAAGAAATGAGCTTTCAACAGCAGCTCGATAAAGAACAGAATGCGGCCGACTTAACCGAAAAAGTGACAGTCTCCGCAACACCAGAAGGTATTATGATTGCTTTTCCGGCAAGTTTCAATAAAGACAAAATCAAAGGAAAAGTGTCCCTCTACAGACCGTCCAACCAGAAACTGGACTTCGAAGTTCCGATTTCGTTGTCTGCTTCAAATTTGCTCATACCTAAAACAAATTTGGTGGACGGTCGCTGGGACATTTCTATCGATTGGGAATACGAAGGAAAAGCCTATTTAAACAAGTTAGTAGTCAATTTGTAATTTTTGGTTTGTAGTCAGGAGGTTTTTTATAGTTTTTTGGTTGCCTCCTGGCTACAAACTAAATTAATCCGGAATGGTATGTTGTTTTCTGCATTTATATTCGGTTTGGTAAGTAGTTTGCACTGCATTGGTATGTGTGGTCCTATTGCCATGATGTTACCGGTTGATCAACACAATCCTGCAAAAAAAGTCATTCAGATATTGTTGTACCATAGTGGTCGTTTAACAGCCTATGCTACGCTGGGACTGGTTTTCGGAATTGTAGGGAAAGGTCTTTATCTGGCCGGACTACAACAACAAATGTCTATTATAGCCGGAATACTAATGATTATAGTCGTTCTCGTTCCGGAGAAAATCCTCGCTCGGTATAATTTTTCAAAACCGGTTTATCGCTTGCTTTCCAAAATTAAAAGTAGTTTGGGAAATCAGTTTAAAAAGAAGAGTTATAAATCACTTTTTACAATAGGATTATTAAACGGATTTTTACCCTGTGGATTGGTATATGCAGCTCTGTTTGGTGCCATTGCCATGCAAAGTGAATCACTCGGTGTAGTATATATGCTGCTTTACGGATTAGGAACTGTCCCCATGATGAGTACGGTTGTATATGCCTCGAATTGGATAAGTCAGTCATTACGGAACAAAATCGGGAAAATAATTCCTTATGTGGCCGTATGTATCGGTATGCTATTTATATTAAGAGGATTAGGGCTTGGAATTCCGTATGTTTCTCCAAGCAATATGAGTCTTTTTGTTAGAGGTGAAGCCCATTGTGGCTAAGAGACCAAAGCTCTTCGGATTTGTTTTCGCAATTCCGGAATAACTTCTTCTTCAAACCAGGGATTCTTTTTTTGCCAGATCCGGTTTCGCGGTGAAGGATGAACCAAAGGAAAATAATCCGGTAAAAAATCGCTATAATGCGACACATTCTCTGTTAGCGTTCGGTAGGAGCGTTCCTTAAGATAATAGGACTGAGCATACGATCCGATCAACAAAATAAGTTTTATATCTGTAAGAGCTGTTAAAAGCTGAGGGTGCCAGGTTGGAGCACATTCCGGTCTTGGTGGTAAATCGCCCGATTTGCCCGTACCTGGAAAACAAAAGCCCATTGGGGCGATACCAAATAATGAGGTGTCGTAAAATTCGGCCGGTTCTACAGCTAACCAACGTCTTAATTCCTCCCCACTGGCATCATTCCACGGAATCCCACTATCATGCGCCTTTCTTCCGGGTGCCTGTCCGATAATTAAAATCCGGGAGGTATTGGAAAATGAAAGTATGGGCTTTGGCGGATACGGTAATGATGCCTGACATATGGTGCAGGTAGTGATTCTATTTAATAATGAATCCATAATAATTGAGATTTAGATCGAAGTGCCATGACGTTATAAAAGTACTATTTCTAACCGTATTTTGATGAAGTGGAAAACGATATCGAATCGAAATTTTTAAAAATAGATTTGATTTTAAAAGTTTAGAGAAATGGAAAGATAACCATAAAGCTTATTAGATAAAAATAACAAAAGCCGGAAATCCCGGCTTTTGTTATTTTAGCAACTACTATTTTTAAATTGTCATAGAAAAAAGCTGTGTTTCGGGTGCTTTTCGTTTTAAGCGTAAATCAAAAGCCATACATATATTGCGTACAAACGGTTTCCCTTTTTCGGTAACGGTAATACCGTCATCCGAGATTTTTAATAAGCCGTCTTTTTCTATTTCCCGTAAAGAGGCGATGATACGCTCTTGTTCCGGAAATTGTTCTTCATTGTCCCATTTGGTCTGAAACCGGCACATCAGATTTAAAATATGACGGCGGATGATCAAATCTTCATGCGTTAGAATATGACCTTTAAAAACAGCCAATTCGTTTTGTTCCAGACGGGCATAATAATCTTCCAGTGTTTTTTCATTTTGAGCAAAAGCATACCAACTATCACTAATGGACGATACGCCTAATCCAATCATCAATTGTGTTTTGGAAGACGTATAACCCATAAAATTGCGGTGTAGTTTTCCATTTTGAAAGGCATCATACATGCTATCATCTTCAATTGCAAAATGATCCATACCAATTTCATAAAAGCCGTTTTTTTCCAGCATCATTTTCCCAACCTCATAAAGTTGTCTTTTTTTCTGATCTTTTGGTACATCTTCATCTTTAAAACCACGTTGTCCGTTACCTTTAATCCACGGTACATGAGCATAACTGTAAAATGCCAGCCGATGAGGTGCCAGTGATTTTGTTTTTTCGATCGTATCGATCACATCTTCCAGTTTTTGAAAAGGCAAACCAAATACCAGATCGTGCGAAATAGAGGTATACCCAATTTCTTTGGCCCAAAAGGTTACTTTGGCCACATTATGGAACGGTTGTTCGCGATGAATAGCTTTCTGAACGGCAGGACTGTAATCCTGAACACCAAAACTTACCCGGCGAAATCCCAGTTCATAAAGTTTTACAAGATGTGCCCGGGTTGTATTGTTGGGATGTCCTTCAAAGCTGAATTCGTAGTTATCCATACGATTGGCACGACTTAAAATTCCATTGATCAAAATTTCAAGATTTTCTGGAGAAAAAAAAGTAGGTGTACCGCCGCCCAAATGGATTTCCCTAATATTGGGTGTTTCCGGAAAGGTAGCGCAATACAATGCCCATTCCTTTAAAACGGCCTGAATATAGGTGTCCTCAACATCATGACGTTTGGTAATCCGCTTGTGACAGCCGCAAAATGTACATAGACTTTCGCAAAACGGTAGATGAATGTAAAGACTAATGCCTTCGGAAGTATTACTTTCCCGAAACGAACGGATATACGTATCGCGCCATGCCGCCACAGAAAACTGCGAATCGTCCCAATACGGAACCGTCGGATAGCTTGTATAGCGCGGTCCGGGAACATTATATTTTTGAACTAGTGAAATTGCCATAACCTAAAACTGAATTTTCAACAAACAAAATTAAATTAGGACACTTCAAAAAAAAATGATATTTATCATACGAAAACATTGGTAGACGATTACAGACATTTTTTGTACTTTTAGGCCTTTAATATTGGATGATTATGAAACTGAAAATTTTTAAACTGTTGTTTTTTGTATTGTTTTTTACCGCTTGTCAGGCACAGGTAAAACCGGGAACCCAATTGGTGAATCCGGAAGTTTTTGAAAAAACAATTACAGCCACTAAAGGGCAACTGATCGATGTACGTACTCCGAAAGAATACCAGTCCGGTCATTTAAAAGGTGCCAAAAATTTGCATATCTACGAAAAAAACTTTGGAGAGCAAGTGGACAAATTGGATAAAACAAAACCGGTTTATGTGTACTGCAAAGCAGGGGGAAGAAGTGCCGAGGCTGTTGAAATCCTACAAGAAAAAGGTTTTAAAAAGATCGTGGAATTGGACGGTGGTATCGATGCATGGAATGATCAGAAAAAACCGGTGGAAAAATAAGCCTTGTACTACATGACAAACCTGGATTATATATTTTTAGTTTTGTGTCTGCTGATCCTTTGTATCGCTGGCTATCTCTTGTATCGCCTGCAACAGTTGGAAAAGGAGAAAAAGTATATGCAGGTTAAATATGTGGATTTTGAAGAACGGTTCAATCATCTGCAATTGGAAACACTCGAATCCAAACTGAATCCGCATTTGTTTAAAAACATACTGAATTCGATACAATCGCATGCCTATCAAACGTATTTTGCAATGGATAAGTTGTCGAATGTACTGGATTATATCTTGTATGAAAGCAGGAGGCGTTTTGTGAGTCCAAAAGAAGAAATTGATTTCGCTTTAAACCTGATTGAGATTAATAAAATCAAAATTAGTCCGCTTTTTGCCCTTACGATAAAAAAGAAAATCGACGAAACGGATGCAGCCTACCAACAACAGTTAATCGCACCGCTAATTTCGATCGATCTGATTGAAAATGCATTTAAACATGCCGATTTGCAAAGTGCCGATGCGTTTATTACAGTTGTTATCGAATTAAAAGGTCAGGTTTTTTCAATGACGGTGACCAATAAAATATCCAGTAAAGCGGCTTTTAAAAAAGAGAATAGCGGACTAGGATCAGAAACCCTGGAACAACGATTAAAGATTATTTATAAAAACCATTACAAACTGGACAAATTCATTGAAGGAGATGTCTATGTTGCACAATTAAAAATTGATTTACGTGAGTACAAAACTCAAATGCTTGCTTCTTGACGACGAATTACCGGGATTAACCTATCTTAAAATGCTTTGTGAACAAATTCCGGAATTGGAAGTGATCAAAGCTTTTAATAACCCGGAAACATTTCTTGCCGAATGTAATAAGTATGATTTTGACCTGTTGATTTCCGATATTGAGATGCCGGGAATCAATGGTTTGCAAGTAGCTAACTTATTGGTAGGGAAGGCAATTATTTTTACGACAGCCTATAAAGACTTTGCGGTTGAAGCATACGACCTTGATGCAGTGGATTATGTCGTAAAACCAATTAAAAAAGAACGCCTGCAGCAAGCCGTTCAAAAGGCATTAAAACGTTTTGAAACTACAAAAACGACTCGAAAACACCTGCAGTTAAATACCGATAAGGGAAAAACCATATTGTCGATCGATCAGATTTTCTTTATCAAATCGGCAGAAACCGACAGTCGGGATAAAGTGATTTATCTACAGGATCTTACCAATTTTGTTGCTAAAAATTACTCTTTCGATAAGTTGTTACAACAATTGCCTACGGAAGAATTTTGCCGTATCAATAAAAAAGAAGCATTGGCCATAAAAAACATACAGTTTTATTCGCACGACGAGATTACTGCCAATGTGATGATGGCAAATGGTAAGCCGTTTAGTTTCGGTTTAAGTGAAAGTTACCGACCGGAATTTGTAGAGAAAGTGAAGCTATAGTGTTTCGTTACAATTTTAGCCGGCTTCGTTACAAGAGGCGTTTTTAATATTACGAATTCATTTTTTTTCAAGGCTTTATATAGCATATTTGCACCAAAATAAGTGTAAGCCAAAATGATAACTTATGAAAAATTTTAAAAATAGCTTCTTTTATGTCGGCGTATTGGGAGTCGCTTTTGCGGCCATGTATTGGACCGTCCAAAATGGAAAAGTTCTGGAAGATGGCCGTCATATTGTATTGCCCAATTCCGGCAATAGCCAATGGCAGGAATTTTTGTCTTCTCTAATTCATAATCTGACACATCCGTTAGCGATTTTATTAGCACAAATTGTGACAATTGTTTTTGTGGCGCGTTTGTTCGGAGAGTTATGTAAAAAAATAGGGCAACCTATGGTTATCGGTGAAATACTTGCCGGTATCGTACTAGGTCCGTCGCTTGTAGGAACCTATTTCCCGGAGTTTTCCAATTTATTATTTCCGGAAGCGTCATTAGGAAATTTACAGTTCCTGAGCCAGATCGGATTAATCCTTTTTATGTTTGTGGTCGGGATGGAACTCGATCTGAAAGTACTACAAAATAAAGCCAAAGAAGCAGTGGTTATCAGCCATGCGAGTATCGTAATTCCGTTTACACTCGGTATGGTTCTGGCTTATTTTATTTACACCCAATTTGCCCCGGATGGTGTAGAATTCCTTTCTTTTGCTTTGTTTACCGGTATCGCAATGAGTATTACGGCCTTCCCGGTACTGGCACGTATTGTACAGGAAAGAGGATTACACCGAACCAAACTTGGTGCCATGGTAATTACCTGTGCTGCTGCCGATGATATTACGGCCTGGTGTATACTGGCAGCTGTAATCGCAATCGTAAAGGCCGGTTCGTTTTTAAGCTCCTTATATATTATCGCACTTGCGATTATCTATGTGATTCTAATGCTAAAAGTGGTACGCCCGTTCCTAAAAAGAATTGGGGAATTGTACACCAGTAAAGAAAGTATTACCAAATCGGTAGTAGCGATATTTTTCCTGACCTTATTAATCTCATCCTATGCTACGGAAGTAATCGGTATTCACGCTTTATTCGGAGCCTTTATGGCGGGAGCGATTATGCCGGACAATATGCGTTTCCGAAATATCTTTATCGAAAAAGTAGAGGACGTTTCGCAGGTGATGTTATTACCGTTGTTCTTCGTTTTTACCGGATTACGTACGCAAATCGGACTTTTGGATGATCCGTATTTATGGAAAATCTGTGGTTTGATTGTATTGGTAGCGGTCGTTGGAAAATTTGTGGGAAGTACGATAACGGCCAGATTCGTTGGTCAGAACTGGCGCGATAGTTTAATGATCGGTGCGCTGATGAACACCCGAGGATTGATGGAGCTGGTTGTGTTGAATATCGGATATGATTTAGGTGTCCTGAAACCGGAAATCTTTGCAATGATGGTGATCATGGCCTTGGCTACGACTCTAATGACGGGTCCGGCTTTAGATTTGATTAACTATATATTCAAGACGAAAGACGAGATTATCCCGGTTGAAATTAGTCAGGTAAGTAAATATAAGGTATTAGTGTCGTTCGATACGCCTGAAGAAGGAAAAGGCTTATTACGACTTGCGAATACTTTTGTTAAGAAAATGAAGAAAAATGCGATGGTTACCGCCATGCATATTCCGTCGAGTAACGAAGTACATCCATTTAATGTGGAAGAATTCGAAGAACAATGTTTTAAACCGGTATTAGCCGAATCGAAAGAGCTAAAACAAAAGGTGACCACTTTGTTTAAAACCTCAACCGATGTGGATTCGGATATTATTGAAGTGTCCAATAAAGGGGAATTTGACCTGGTTTTGGTCGCCTTAGGACAATCTATTTTTGAAGGAACACTATTGGGGAAAATCCTTGGATTTACAACCCGTATCATCAATCCGGAAAACCTGTTAAATAAGTTTACCGGAAAGGAAAAGCTATTCGAAAATTCACCGTTTGACGAACGTACGGAGCAAATTCTGGCAAAAACGGAAGTTCCGGTAGGGGTGTTGGTAAACAAAAATTTTGAAAAAGCCGATCGCGTTTTTGTAACCTTATTCGATGATTCCGATGCTTTCCTGATCGAATATGCCCAAAAGCTTATTGCTAATGTCGAATCGCAGGTAACGGTTCTGGATGTGGTTGGAAATATTAAAAATAATGCGACGATCAAAGAAGGTATCCGTGCGATCGAACAACAGGCGCCCAATCATATTAAGTTATTAAACGAACGTAAAATTGAAAAAGACTTTTTACAGGATCAAGATTTAATGATCATTAGTGTTGACAGTTGGAAAAAGCTGGTAGAATCCAGAAGTACCTGGCTGAATAATACACCATCGTTACTAATCTTAAAACCTTAAAAAGAAGTTAAGAATTTAAAATACCGTTGGCAAATTGTATTTTTGACAGTATATTTAGAATATGAAAATAGCTGTTAAAAATATGGTTTGCCAACGTTGCGTTTTGGCGGTTACCCAAATCCTTGATCAAATGGAACTTCCGTACCAACAGGTTACGATGGGGGAAGTGACACTTGCTGATTCCGTTTCGGAAGAAAAACGACAACAGTTTTCAGATGCTTTGGAAGCGATTGGTTTCGAGATTATCGATGACAAACGCAAGCAGCTTATTGAAAAAGTAAAAACGACGATTATCAACTTTATCCACCACGATCAGGAAAAAACAAAACTGACCGTATCGGAGTTTCTATCGGATAAAGTACAATACGATTATAACTATCTGAGTAGTCTTTTTTCGGAAATGGAAGGGATCACGATCGAAAAATATCTGATCAACCAAAAGATCGAAAAAGTAAAAGAACTGATCGTTTACGATGAATTGTCGTTAAAACAAATCGCCGATCTGTTGGGTTACAGTAGCGTAGCCTACCTGAGTAATCAGTTTAAAAAAGTAACGGGATTAACACCCTCGCATTTTAAAAATATCCGCTCGGAAAAAAGGATTCCGTTAGACAAAGTGTAAATTTTACAACTCCATTATAAAATTCTACAACAGTTTTTTGCGCATTCCGATCTAACTTTGTTATAACAAAAACAAATAACGATATGGAAGCAATCACTAAAAATTTTCCGGTAACCGGAATGACCTGTGCTTCATGTGCGGTAAGCGTAGAGAGTATGTTGAAACATCAGAAAGGTGTTATCGATGCCGCAGTTAACTATGCGAATGCCTCTGCCAAAGTAGAATACGATTCGAATGTCGCTTCGCTCGACGATTTTAAAAAAGCAATGCAAGCCATTGGTTACGATATGATCATTGAAGAAGATGTCAATGTAAACGAGCTAGTCGAAACCCAACAAAAAAATCATTACGAAGAACTGAAAAAGAGAACGATAGGAGCATCGCTACTAACCCTTCCGGTTTTTATTATCGGGATGTTTTTTATGGATATGCCCCATGGAAATGAAATCATGTGGTTTTTTGCCACACCGGTTTTGTTCTGGTACGGAAAAGATTTCTTTATCAATGCCTGGAAACAGTTAAAACACCGTTCGGCCAATATGGATACGCTGGTCGCACTGAGTACCGGTATCGCCTATATTTTTAGTGTTTTTAATACCCTTTTTGCCGATTTCTGGCATCAAAGGGGACTACATGCCCATGTATATTTCGAAGCGGCTACTGTCGTGATTGCGTTTATTCTGCTGGGAAAATTACTGGAAGAAAAAGCCAAAGGGAATACCGCTTCGGCAATTAAAAAACTGATGGGATTACAACCCAAAACTGTCACCGTGGTAAAAGATAACGGGGAGTTTATGGAAGCGCCAATCGAATCGATTGTGTTCGACGATCTGATTCTGGTAAAACCCGGAGAAAAAATTGCAGTGGATGGGGAAGTGGTTTCCGGAAGTTCGTTTGTAGACGAAAGTATGATTTCCGGAGAGCCGGTACCGGTTGAAAAGGGAATCGGAGCGACTGTTTTTGCCGGAACACTCAACCAAAAAGGAAGTTTACAGTTCCGGGCGCGAAAAGTAGGCGGAGATACCTTACTGGCACATATCATTAAAATGGTACAGAACGCACAGGGGAGTAAAGCTCCGGTTCAAAAACTGGTCGATAAAATTGCCGGGATATTTGTACCGATTGTAGTGGGAATTTCGATTCTGACTTTAATTATATGGCTGATTTTTGGCGGTGAAAACGGATTTACCCAAGGCTTAATGGCGATGGTGACAGTATTGGTAATTGCCTGTCCGTGTGCCTTAGGATTGGCCACACCAACGGCTATTATGGTTGGTGTAGGAAAAGGAGCCGAACAGGGAATTCTGATAAAAGATGCCGAAAGTCTGGAATTGGCTCAAAAAGTGGATACCATTATTTTGGATAAAACAGGGACAATTACCGAAGGAAAACCAAAAGTTACGGCTACAAAATGGTTACACGATAATGCGGCTAAAGCAGCGATCTTAAAAAGCATTGAAAAACAGTCCGAACATCCATTAGCGCAAGCGGTGGTTGAGGAATATGCTTTACCGGATACCATTGGTCTGGATCATTTTGAGAGTATTACCGGATTTGGTGTAAAAGCGACTACCGGTGGCGAAACCTATTTTGTTGGAAATCAGAAATTGATGGAAAATGAAAACATTCGCATTTCAGATGAATTGCAACAGTTTGCAGACGAATATTACCAAAATGCAGCTACAGTATTGTTTTTTGGTTCTACTCAGGAAGTATTGGCTATTATCGCGGTTCAGGATGCGATTAAACCAACATCGGTACAGGCTATCGAAGAGCTGCAACGCGACGGTATCGAAGTGATTATGCTTACGGGCGATAATGAAGCAACGGCTTCTTCCGTTTCGCGACAACTCCATATTAAACGGTACAAATCCGGAGTATTGCCACAGGATAAATCGGATTTTGTAAAGCAATTGCAAAGTGAAGGTCGCGTGGTGGCTATGGTTGGCGACGGAATTAACGATAGTGCGGCACTGGCGCAGGCCAATGTGAGTATTGCGATGGGAAAAGGATCGGATATTGCGATGGATGTCGCGCATATGACAATCATTTCGTCCGATTTGAAAAAAATACCGGTGGCGATTCACTTGTCAAAACAAACGGTAAAAACAATCAAACAAAACCTGTTTTGGGCGTTTATTTATAACGTTATCGGAATTCCGATTGCCGCTGGCGTATTGTTCCCGATTAACGGATTTTTACTAAACCCAATGATTGCCGGAGCCGCTATGGCGATGAGTTCCGTGAGTGTGGTGAGCAACAGTTTACTTTTAAAATTTAAAAAATAAATACAATGAAAACGATGAAATTTAAAACCAATATTAAGTGTGCCGGATGTATCGAAAAAGTAACTCCGGTGTTAAATCCGCTTGTAGGTTCGGATAACTGGAAAGTGGATACCGAAAACCCGCAAAAGATCCTGACGATAAACAGTGATACGGTTTCGGAAGCTACGTTAGCGGAACAATTAAAAAATGTAGGTTATATAATTGAAAAAGTAACCGAATAAAAAAACAGCTGTCAGTTTCAAATAAGCTGACAGCTGTCTCGGATTAATCTTTAATTTGTACACCTGATCTGTTTTTGAAACGGGTCGGGTGTTTTTATTTGGAAATTATTCACCGTTTTTATCCACTACGATACGGTTAGGGCGATTGGCCAGTTCCCATGCGGTAGCAAAAGCCAATTTGGCTCTTTTTTCCAGTAAGTCGTATTCAATTTTGTCCGGAGTGTCACCTGGTTGATGGTAATCTTCGTGAACGCCATTAAAGAAGAAGATCGCCGGTATGCCGTGTTTCGCAAAGTTATAATGGTCGGAACGGTAATAGATTTGTTCCGGATCGTTTCGGTCGTTGTATTTATAATCCAATAACAGGTTTACATATTTTTTATTGGCTTCTTCGTTGATGTTATGTAAATCCGTACTCAAACGGTCGGAACCGATCACATAAACATAATTGCCATTGTCTTTGTGCGCCGGATCACGTCGTCCGATCATATCGATATTGATATCGGCAATTGTATTTTTTAACGGGAATAACGGATGCTCGGAATAGTAACGGGATCCGTGTAATCCGTGTTCTTCTCCGGTAACATGTAGAAAAAGGATCGAACGTTTTGGTCCGTGGCCAGCCTTTTTGGCATCCATAAAAGCCTGAGCGATTTCCAGTAACGCTACGGTTCCGGAACCATCGTCATCGGCACCGTTATAAATTTCTCCGTTTTTCATTCCTACGTGATCATAATGCGCGGAAATCACCAATACCTCATCCGGTTTTTCAGAACCTTCAATATAGGCCCAGATATTTTCCGAGTCTCCTAATTTAGGACTAAAGGGACGCACCATAAATTCGGAAGGAACTTTCTGGTAAAAACTATCCGCTCCTTTTGGATAGGAAATCCCCATTTTTTTGTACTCGGCAATCAGGTATTCGCCGGCTTTTTTCTGTCCCGGTTCGCCGGTATTACGCCCCTGCATCTCGTCGGAAGCGACAATATAAAGGTGTTTTTTTAATTCGTCCTTATTGATTGTGTTCATATACTTAGACACATAATCCTTTGAGGAACTATTCTTCTGGGAAGAACAGCTGCTTAAAAACAGGGAAAGTGCGAGGCCGCAAAGAAATATTTTTTTCATTGGTTTTGGAGTTGTAGGTTGTATGCTTATTTATATGTAGCCTAAAATACTATTTTGTTTCAATTGAAAAGTGAATTTTATTTATTATTTATTTTTAGGGTTAAAAAAGTGAATAATAAATATTAATCAAAACATTCCATTAGTAATAAATCACCTGATGCGTGTTCGATACAAACGAGTCCGTCTTCATTGACATGATTACTGCTTCCGGTTCGATAGCCAATGGTTAACGTATCGTTTTCCAACGGATAGAACAGATTTTTTGATTGAATACCTGCTACTGTTCCGATCGGAATTAAGGAAAGTATCGTATTGGCCGGATACCATTTTTCAAACTTTTTCGGCAGTAAAAATACTTTCGAATGATCATCTAATATTACAATCTTAAGCAGGTTGCGATAGCGGACAATATTGGTGATGTTGCTAATGGTATGATCGGCTCTTTTTCCGGTAGCCCAAACCACATTAACAGCTGGTATTTTTCGTTCGATAAGATAGTCAAAGGCTTTTTCCAGATCGGTTTTGTCCTGATCGGGTGTATGAACAATCTCAATCGGATATTGGGTCTGACGATAAAATTCCGCATCAAAATCCCGGTCGAAATCCCCTAAGAGTACATCTACTTTGATTCCGAGATCGAGAACGCGTTCCATAGCCGAATCGAGTACGATGACTAAAGGCGACCATTCCAACAGTTGTCCGAGCAATTCGTCGTTACAGGGCGCTCCGTTGGCAATGATTAAGGCCGGTTCCTGGTCGTCGCGGACAATATGGTGTGAAGACATTTATTTACTTTTGAGTTATTCCAAAAGTAAGCAATGATTTTAAAACAAAAAAGACAACCGGTGAAAGTTGTCTTTTAGATTTTTATTCAATTACATAATTGGTTTCGGCGACTTCCGACAGGCTAAAATACCCGAGCGGATAATTGGCCTGATTGTTTTGGTTGATCACATTACCACGTACGGTAGCCGGTGGCGTCTGGAACGGTCCGCCGCCGCCTTGTGCCACACTAATCAGAATGTTCATATAATTGTAATATTGTCTGGAAATCCCCATTAAACGGATGTTTACGTTATCGTTAACTTCCAGGTCTTCGTGCGAATAAATATCGAAAGTTGTATTCCCCTGTACAAAACGGTCGTCGCTGGCACGGAAAACAGCCAGTGTATTATTGCGAACATAACGGAATAAATAGTAGTTGTCTTCGTCTCCGGGATCGTTATAAAAGGTTTTTATTTCAATCTGATCGCCGGTAAAGCCTCCGTCGTTTTTCTGTTCGATATTCAAAATATCGGAGACGCTTTTTAAGGTTTCGGTCGCTTTATAGGTTACACCATTGCTAACGATGGTCAGGGTATAAGTTTCCCCTAAAACCGGTTGAAAATTGGTACAGATATATTCACCGGGAGCGGCTTCCAGAAAGTTAAAATCAACGTTACTGTTGTTGGTTACGACCACAGTGGCACCGCTTACTTTCGGAATTTCCGTACCGAAATAATCGGCGGTCGTGGATAAATAAATTACCTGATTATTGCCTGTTGTACCTTTAATCCAGTTAAGGGCGGCATCCACAACCAGGCGGGGAGGAGCACTGTCCAGTTTAACATCGACAACTTCTTCGCAGCTATTCAGCATCAGAATTGCAAACAGGAATGTGAAATATTTTAATATGGTTTTCATAATGATACGTTCTTAATGGATACTTTAGAATTTGAAGTTATACGTTACCGATGGTACAATTCCGAAAATAGAAAGTTTTATCGCTTCGTTTCGGGCCGTATCTTCGTTTTGACGGAAACTGATGGAGGCTGCATTTTTACGGCTGTAAAGGTTGTAAATACTAAATACCCATTCGCCTTGCCATCCTTTTTTCTTTTCCGGTTTTGGTGTATACGTTGCCGATACATCCAGGTGGTGGTATAACGGAAGGTTATTGTCGTTACGACTACCGTAGCTTGGTACCGAAATTCCCTGGTAAATATACTGTCCGTTTGGATAGGTTACCGGTTGACCGGATTGTAGTGCAAAGATGGCTCCGAAAGTCCATTTTTCGGTATGTGTATACGATCCTGTAATCGAAAGGTTATGGGTTTTGTCGTATCCGGTACGGTACCAGTCACCATTATTGATTCCGGTTTCGTTTGGCGTTCTTCCCGGAGTTTGCTGTTCGGAACGGGACAAGGTATAGGATACCCAACCGGTTAATTTTCCGGTATTTTTGCGCAACAATACTTCCAAACCGTAAGCACGGGCTTTTCCGTTAAGGATTACCTGTTCGATGGCGTTATTGGCAATTAAATCGGCTCCATCAACATAGTCCACACGGTTTTTGATGTTTTTGTAAAAGGTTTCCACTTCAAGGGAATATTTATCTTCCTTGAAATTGCGGAAATAACCAATCGCATACTGATCCAATGTTTGTGGCTTTAAGAAATTATCACTTGGCGCCCATACATCCAAAGGTGTTGGAGAAGCCGTATTGGAGATCAAATGCAAATACTGACTCATACGGTTGTAACTCGCCTTTATTGATTGATCATCATTTAAAGCATAGGAAACAGCTACCCTTGGTTCGAAATTATCAAAGCTGGCGATGGTTTTATTTCGCCCGAAATATTCGCTTCCGGTAGGTGTTGCTTTTTCGTAAATCTTTAAATCGTCGTTAAAAATAACCGCCTGATTGTTTGCGTAAGTATTGATTTTTTGTTGCCCCAAACGGTAGAACATCGAATAGCGCAAACCGTAGTTAACAGAAAGGTTTTCGGTTAGTTTTTGTTCGGCATCAATATAAAATGAAGGTTCAAAAGCATATTTTTTATCCAATTGATCCGCGTTGATACCGGAATTTGGTTTGTTTGGTTCAATAGTTCCCGGGTTAAAGTCATAATAAATAGCATTCACACCGTAGCTTAATTGTAACTTATTGGAAATATAGTGTTTCAGATCGTATTTAAAGTTATAGTTTTTAATACCCGAATCCCAGTTAAATCCAACAAAGTCCAGTGTTAGACCATAATAGTAATCGCTATAAATCAGCGACATATTAGAGAATAGTTTATCCGAAAACAAATGATTCCAACGCAGATTGACCACGGTATTACCATAGGTATTCATAAAGCTATCATTTAAGTCAAATACATCACGACCGAAATAACCAGATAGATACAGGTTATTATTATCGTTTAATTTATAACTTAGTTTAGTGTTTAAATCATAGAAATAAGCCGAGTTTTTATTATCCGTCATTTTCAGGAATAAATGCGCGTAGGAACTTCTTCCGGCCACCAGAAACGAACCCCGGTCTTTGGTAATGGGGCCTTCGGCCAACAGACGACTGGAGATTAATCCGATACCGCCATTCATATGGAATTCCTTACTGTTTCCTTCCTTTTGGTAAATGTCCAGAACTGATGATAGTCGGCCACCAAATCGAGCCGGAATACCGCCTTTGTACAGTTTCAGATCTTTGATTGCATCGGAATTAAAAACCGAAAAGAAACCGAAAAGGTGAGACGAATTGTAGACCGTCGCTTCGTCCAGTAAGATCAGATTCTGATCGGCCGCGCCACCACGTACGTTAAATCCTGAGGCGCCTTCACCGGCATTGGTCACTCCGGGAAGTGTCAGAATTGATTTTAATACATCGGTTTCACCTAAAACAACCGGCATTTTTTTGATTTCTTTAATGGAAAGTTTGTTAACACTCATCTCTGGTCGGCGAATATCTACCTTTTTTTTGTTTTCGGTGATAACCACTTCCTGTAGCTCCTGAGAGTTTTCGCCTAATGCGAAGTTTTTACGGGTGTTTTGGTTCAGATTAAGAGTTTCTTCCATACCTTGATATCCCATGTAGTTTATCTGTACGGTATAGGTTCCTTTTGGAACGGTAATCGAGTAGAAGCCATACTCGTTTGTCGTAGCACCTGTTTGCAGGCTTTTGATGTAAACCGTTACCCCAATCAGGGTTTCGTTGTTCCGGGTATCCGAAATGGTACCGCTTAATGTCACTTTCTCCTGGGCATATATGCCGACTGAGCAAAAAAACAGGCAAATAAAAAGTTTAAAGTTCATTTTTTTTGATAATTGTCGTTTTTTGATTGATGATTAAAAAATTACTGCAAAGATATCTCCTGCAAGAAAAATTAAGTTAAAATTTATATAAATTATTCGATTTATTATACTAGTGGCGTTTGTATAAAAAATAGTGCTAAGGGGTTGAAAATAGTCCGTTTACTCTATTTTTGTAATCATGAAAATACGCTTTGCCTACGAAAACTTCTGGTTCCGGAATAGTATCTTTTATCTGTTTCTTTTTTCCCTATTACTATATAATGAATATGCCGATAGTAAGCAGGATAAAACCCCGGAATACATATTAATTGAATTACTACTGATCTTAACAGCCATTTATGGGGCGGTCATGTTTAGTAACGTAATTCTTGTAAGAAAATTTCTTTTAGAGAAAAAATATTTTACTTTTTTTAAATATTTTGCGCTTTTTTGGGTGTTTTATATTATTGTTCAGGTACAGGCTACACAGAATTTTGGAGAGTATATTTCGCTTTTTAACGAAATACTCGGAACGCTTTTTATGCTTTTTATCGGAACCGGGATTTATTTTATCAATTTATGGGTACTGCAAAATGTCTTCCGAACCCATAAAAAACTTTTGAATTCACAGGCGGAACTCACTTTTTTAAAACAGCAGCTCAACCCGCATTTCCTGCTTAATGCGATGAATAACTTATATGGCGACGCATTATCCGAACCCCAAACGGTGGCCGAAAAGATATTAAAGCTTTCCGGTTTGTTGCGGTATCAGATTGAAGCGACCAAAAAAGAATATGTTTGTTTGACAGAAGAAATTGATTTTGTACAAAAATATATTGGATATCATCAATATAAGAGCCATAATCTAAAGGTCACCGAACATTCAGAGGGCGATTATGACAATTTTTTTATACTACCGCTTGTTTTTATGACGCTAATTGAAAATGCTATCAAATTCTCGTCAGAATGCGAACAGCCTTATGTAGATATCCACTGGAAATTTATGGAGGATCATCTTATTTTTACAATTGAGAATAATTGTCTGGCTGAAGGGTCATTCCTGGAAAGTACTGGACTTGGACTGGAAAATTTGAGACGAAGATTGGTTGTGTCGTTTGTAAAACATAAAATTACCATCGATAAAAATGTCATTGGTGTTTTTAAACTGGAATTACAATTATGGAAATTAAATATAAATGTCTGATTGTTGACGATGAAAAACCGGCACACCGGGTAATAAAATCGCATATAGAACAGTGTCCGGAACTAGTATATAGCGGAAGTGCCTATAACGGTAAAGATGCTTTACAAATGATCGTTAATGAGTGCTATGATATGATCTTTCTGGATATCAATATGCCTATACTTACGGGTGTTGAATTGATGGAACGCATGCCAAAACGCCCTGTAACGATTGTAACAACAGCCTATTCGGACTATGCTTTGAAATCGTTTCAGCATGATGCGGTGGATTATCTGTTAAAACCCGTTTCGTTTCCTCTTTTTGCCAAAGCGGTAGAAAAGGCAAAGCTATTTTGTAATGCAAATAGTCAGAAAACAGAAGTTAAAGATACAATACGTCTAAAAGTAAACGGCGATATAATCGATATAGTACTGGTAGAGATTGTTTGTATCGAGAGCGTAGGGAATTATCTAAAGATTTATATACGGAATACGATTGTTCCAATTGTAGTGTATGGCAGTCTTATCGAAATAATGGATAATCTCGACAGCCGTTTTGTACAGGTACATCGTTCGCATATTATTAATGGAGAACACCTTTTAGTCAATCATAAGCACAATCTGAGTCTCACAGACGACCGGATTGTTCCGGTAGGCCGGAAGTACCAGATTCTGGTTGATAAAATTAACTAAACTTATAATAACAAAGAAGACAGTCAACCGACTGTCTTTTTTTATAGGATTTGACTACTGAGTAGCGCTTTTATATAACAGGTATTGGATTGACTGTTTTTTGTGATTTTTCCAATTAGAATTTTGTTGTCTCTTTTAATAAGGGCATAAATTACACGATTAAAGACATTAAGTGGACAATAAAGCCCCAACAGAAGCTGTATTCTTAATTTGCTCTTAAGTTTGTTTGCATGTTTTTAAAGAGGCTCTTTATATAAGGCTTTTCTAAAACAAAAAACAAAATACTGAGTCACGATATGAAAAAGCTTTTACTTACCGTTTTACCCTTTGTCTTTTGCGGTATAATGCAGGCACAGAACCGACCCAACAATTGTGTTAATGCGATTGATGTATGGAGAAATGAGCCTTTTACTTCCAATACGAATAGTGCAGGAACAGCAGTTGATGTTATAACCGGAGATGGAAATACAGTCTGGTTAAAAATCAATGTGATTCAATCCGGAACATTAGGATGTGACATTACTCCTAAAAATCAGAAAGCAGGTCATACGTATAATTTTTGGGTATATGGTCCCAACAGCGATTGTTCCAATCTTGGAAAACCCATACGATCCTGTATTACAAAACGGAAAGAAATTAGTCTGAGTACCAATCGTACAGGGATGAATGGAAACACAAGGGTGACACAAACAGATCGTACAACCGGAAATGGATATGTTCGCTGGTTAGATGTTACAGCAGGTGAGTTCTATTATATAAGGATTGACAAACCGACCGAGAATGCTGATTTTGATTTGCAATGGACTGGAAGTGCTGTCAATACCGAAAATAGTATGAGGAATATAAATACTTTGGCTTTTGCTCCGCCACCAGTTGGTGTCATAGAATTGGAAGCAACTATTAGCGCAAGTGCCACAGCAATCTGTTTAGGTGATGCCGTAACCATTACGATTACCGGTACTCCCAAAGCTACAGTGATATACAATATAAATGGAGGAGCAGATAAAACCGTAGTTTTAGATGACTCGGGAACATTTTCGTTTTCTGAGAACCCGACAGTAACAACAACTGTGTATAAGTTGACGGGAATAAAAATGTATGATAGTACCGGTGTATTGTTAAAAGAAGAAGATTTAGATACTGAAGTAACTGTTACGATGAGTACATTACCCACAGCTACCATATCAGGAACAGCCACAATTTGTTCCGGTAGAACAACTCCTATAACTTTTAATGGGACACCTGGGGCTACTGTAACCTATTCTTTTGGTAGTGTTGATCAACAGGTTGTATTGAATGCTGTTTCCGGAATAGCAACTATTCAGGGAACCACAGCCGGAACCTATACACTGGTACGTGTAACGACTCCAGGAACACCGGGATGTTCGCAGAATCTGACCGGTTCGGCAACAATAACGGTATTGCCATCACCTACGGCAACAATAACCGGTACAGCAACCATTTGTCAGGGTGAAACAGCCACGCTTACACTTACAGGTACAGCGAATAGTACGGTTACCTATACTATTAATGGAGGTTCTGAGCAGGAGATTGAATTGAATGCTTCTGGAAATGCAACAATTTCGACCACTACAGCCGGAATCTATGCATTGGTTCGTGTGACGAGTACGGGTACACCAGCCTGTTCACAAAATCTGAATGGTTCTGCAACGATAACGGTGAATCCGCTACCAACCGCAACGATATCAGGTACCGCAACGATCTGTTCGGGTGAGACGGCCGTTATAACCTTTACGGGAACAGCGAACAGTACGGTTACTTATACTATTAACGGGGGGACTGAACGGCAAATTGTATTGAATGCTTCGGGCGATGGAACCGTTTCGGCAACAGCAACCGGAACCTATGCTCTGGTTCGTGTAACGAGTTCGGGTACACCTGCCTGTTCGCAGAATCTGAATGGTTCAGCCACGGTAACCGTAAATCCGTTACCAACAGCCACAATAACAAGTGCAGGAACAATCTGTGCGGGTGAAACAGGCGTTATAACCTTTACCGGTACGCCACTTGCTACGGTTACTTATACCGTTGATGGAGGATCGAATCAGCAGATTACACTGAATGCTTCCGGAGAGGCAACAGTTTCGACTACAACAGCCAGTACCTATAGATTGGTTAGTATAACGGGTTCGGGTACCCCAGTTTGTTCGCAGAATCTGAGCGGATCCACAACCATAACGCTAAGAGCCTTACCAACCGCTACCATATCAGGAACAACAACTATTTGTTCTGGTGAAACGGCTGTTGTAACTTTTAGGGGTACGCCAAACAGTACGGTTACTTATACTATTAACGGAGGAGCCAATCAGCAGGTTGTATTAAATGCTTCGGGCGATGGAACCGTTTCGGCAACAGCAACCGGAATCTATGCCCTGGTTCGTGTAACGAGTTCGGGTACACTTGCCTGTTCCCAGACTCTGAATGGTTCGGCTACGGTAACCGTAAATCCGTTACCAACCGCTACGATATCCGGAACTAGGACTATTTGTTCGGGTGAGACGGCCGTTATAACCTTTACGGGTACAGCGAACAGTACGGTTATCTATACTATTAACGGAGGTGCTGAACAACAGGTTGTATTGAATGCAGCTGGAACGGGAACCGTTTCAACAACCACAGCCGGAACCTATGCCTTGGTTCGTGTAACAAGTTCGGAAACACCTGCCTGTTCACAGAATCTGAGTGGTTCTGCAATAATAACGGTGAATCCGTTACCAACCGCAACAATATCAGGTACCGCAACAATCTGTTCGGGTGAGACGGCCGTTATAACCTTTACGGGTACAGCGAACAGTACGGTTATTTATACTATTAACGGAGGAGCCAATCAGCAGCTTGTATTGAATGCTTCGGGAACGGGAACCGTTTCAACCACAACAGCCGGAACCTATGCCTTGGTTCGTGTAACAAGTTCGGGAACACCAGCTTGTTCGAAAGATGTGAGTGGCTCGGCAATAATAACGGTAAATCCGTTACCAACAGCAACCCTATCAGGTACTACAGCAATCTGTTCGGGTAATACAACCGTGATGACTTTTACAGGTACAGCAAATGCAGTTGTAACCTATACGGTTGATGGTGGAACAAATCAAACCATAGCGTTAAACGGAAATGGAACCGCTTCTTTAACGACTCCGGTTTTAACAACTAACAGTGTTTATACTTTGGTCAGCGTAACCGGTGTTAATTCGTGTTCGCAAAACCTAACGGGTTCCGCTACAGTAACAATTATGCCACTTCCCACAGCAACGATTTCAGGGACAAGGACCATCTGTTCGGATACGACTGCAACGATAACTTTTACAGGTACAGCAAATGCGGTTGTAACCTATACGGTTGATGGCGGAACAAATCAAACCATAACGTTAAACGGGAATGGAGCCGCTTCCTTAACGACTCCGGTTTTAACAACAAACAGCGTTTATACTTTGGTCAGTGTGGTAGGTGCCAATACGTGTTCGCAAAACCTAACCGGTTCTGCTACTATTACAGTTACCTTACAATTGACAGCAGCAATTTCAGTAGTATCTCCGATTTGTTCCGGATCAGCGACTACAGTAGCCTTTTCGGGTACTCCAAATGCCGTTGTGACCTATACGGTTGATGGGGGAACAAATCAGGAAATAACATTAGATGCAAACGGAACAGCATCTTTGATCACTCCGACTTTAACAGCCAATAGTGTTTATAATCTGGTACGTGTCACTTTGGATAATAACTGTTCACATGATGTGACCGGCTCTGCTGCAATAATTATTATGCCGCTACCCACGGCAACAATTTCAGGAACAACAGCGATATGTTCGGGGTCAACCACAGCGATAGCTTTTTCGGGTACTCCAAATGCCGTAGTAACGTATACGGTTGATGGTGGAGCCCATCAAACAATAACATTGAATGCGAACGGAACAGCATCTCTGATCACTCCGACTTTAACAGCTGGTAGTGTTTACAATCTGGTAAGCGTGACAGATGTCAATACGTGTTCACAAAACTTGACCGGTTCGGCTACAGTAACAATATATCCATTATTAAATGCAACGATTTCAGGAACAACTACGATTTGTAATGGAAGAACAGCAACAATCGTTTTTAACGGTACAGCAGGTGCGATTGTAACCTATTCCGTAAATAATGGTGCATCACAAACAATAACACTCAATTCAAGCGGAACAGCTACGATTACCTCTGGAAATGCAAGTGTATATACATTGCTAAGTGTTGCAAATCAAAACTGTGACCGGTCGATAAGCGGTATGGCAACGATAACGCTAACACAACCGACAGCACCGACGTTAACATTTAGTTACGATTCGACTTGTGTAAATGCAGTAGAAAGCCCAGAACCAATAACAGCCGATGGATTTACAACAGGAGGAACATTTAGTTCTACTACAATTACAGTTAATCCTGTAACCGGAGTATTGGATCTTACCGGTGCTACAGTTGGCACGCATACCATTACTTATACGGTTTCAGCGAATCTGGAGAACTGTACTCAAGGAGGACATTTTGACACATCGATTGTACTAACAGAATCATCACTTATACTAGCTATTGAAGATGGATGTGAGAATGCTGCATTGTTATTAAAGGCTGTTCCGGTTAACGGGACGTATGATCCGGAAGCAGTGACATATACCTGGAAAAATCAGAATGATGTAACTGTAGGAACAAACAACGCTTCGTTTAATGTTGATGAATATATGGCACAAAATCCAACAGCCACTTTGCCACAGGTATTTAAGGTAATCGTTTCGGATGAATGTATTGGAACCGCAGAAATTGCTGTGACAAGTAACACTTGTCGTATGATACCAAAAGGGATTTCTCCAAATAATGATGGTTTGAATGATACTTTCGACCTAAGTGGAATGAACATACAGGAACTTTCAATCTTTAATCGCTATGGTAGAGAAGTTTATAAATCCAACGGTAATTATACCAATCAGTGGAACGGAACGTCGGGAAATGGTAACGAATTACCGGACGGAACGTATTTCTATGCGATTGTAAAAGAAGATGGAGAAAAAGTAACCGGCTGGGTATATATTAACAGACAACGATAATTACCAAATAAGAATAGATGTAATCTGTTTGTTTTTATGCAAATAGCATATTTCAAAGAAATAAATAATATTTATGAAAAAAATATATTTGACTTCCCTGTTAATGATGACATACATTTTTGAGACTAATGCACAGCAGGATCCTCATTATACCCAGTATATGTATAATATGAATGTGGTGAATCCTGCTTATGCCGGTTCAAAAGAAAGTTTGGCAGGAGGGATATTATATCGCAGGCAATGGGTAGAAATTGAAGATGCTCCCAAAACGGCTACTTTGTCGGTGCATAGTCCGGTCGGGAAAAATGTAGGTTTGGGAATTTCGGCGATATCCGATAAAATTGGTCCGGTAGAAGAAAATAATGTGTATACAGATTTTTCCTACACGCTGAATTTAGGCGGAGAACATCGTCTGGCACTGGGATTAAAAGCCGGAGCAACTTTCCATAAAATCGGATTATTCTCTAAAATCGGAGACGGATTTGTACAACATCAGGGTGATATTGCTTTTAAAGAAGATACAAATACGGCCTATTTTAATGTAGGAACCGGATTTTTCTATTATACTCAAAAATACTATATGGCCTTTTCAGTTCCGGGGCTGTTGAAAAAAACATATTTGGATGTGACGCAAAACGGACAGGAATATCAATTTGGAAGTGATGTACAACATTACTTTTTAACGGGAGGTTATGTATTTGAACTGTCGGAGAAAACCAAGTTTAAACCATCTTTTATGTTGAAATCGGCTTTTGGCGCACCAAAATCATTGGATGTTTCGGCTAATATGTTGTTTTTCGAGAAATTTGAGATTGGAGCAACCTATCGTTTGGGCGATTCTTTTGGTGGAATGATCAATTATGCTGTTCTGCCGGGACTTCGTATCGGATATGCTTACGACCATATCCTATCAGATCTTAAAATAACAACACCGGCTTCACACGAGTTTATGTTGCTATTTGACTTGAATTTTGCTACAAAAGTATCTCAGTCACCGCGATATTTCTAATTCCAAATCAGACATATGAAAAAACAATATATAACATTAGGACTATTGTTGCTTTTAACAGCCAGTTATGGACAAGGTAAGCTTACAAGAAAAGCAGATAAATTATTTGAAAATTACCAGTATATAGAAGCTATAGACGAATATTTGAAACTAACGGAAAGTAAAAACGAGAATGCCTATGTTTATACAAAACTGGCCGATAGTTACTTTAACATTTCTAAAATGGATGAGGCTGAAAAATGGTATATCAAAGCGACACAAAATAAAGCAAACGCTGAAGTTTATTACCGATATGCCCAGACTTTGAAAGCTTTGGGAAACTATCGGGAAGCAAATAAACAGATGAATGTCTTTGTTTCGTTATTACCTAACGACACCCGATCCAAAGAGTATAAAGCAAATCCGAATTATATCCAGAATCTGAATAGTCATTATAAAATGTTTGATATCGCAACAATGGATATCAATAGTAAAGATCAAAGTGATTTCGGAGCCGTTTTAACGGATGATAATACGCTTTATTTTGTTAGTACCCGAAACAAGAAATCCCAAAAAATAGACAAATGGGTAAACAGACCCTATCAGGATATTTATGAAGCTATTCGAAACAGTAATGGTACCTTTTCGGAACCCAAACTGGTAAGTGAATTAAATACGCCTTTCCACGATGGACCGGTAACGATTAGTAGTGACGGAAAAACCATGTATTTTTCGAGAGACGGACATAGTTCCAATCAATATAAGCGTAATGAAAATAATGTAAAAATAGGGCAACAGGGCATATATAAAGCAACAAAAATAGATGACAAATGGACGAATATCGAAGCATTACCGTTTAACAGTAAAGCCTATTCGGTAACTAATCCGAGTTTAAGTAAGGATGGAAAAACCTTGTATTTTGCCTCGAATATGCCGGGAGGAATAGGGGGATCTGATATTTGGAAAGTGCGCATTGATGCCAAAGGATATGGAAAACCGGAAAACTTAGGACCGGCTGTAAATACACCGGAGAAGGAAAACTTTCCTTTTATTGCCAACAATGATATTCTATACTACGCTTCTTCCGGAAAACAAGGTTTTGGAGGTCTTGATGTTTTTAAAATTGATTTAAAATCTTCGGGACGAGCAGAAAACCTCGGAAAACCAATAAATAGTGGAAAAGACGATTTTGCTTTAACGATTAATGAAAACAAAAACATCGGTTTTTTTGCTTCCAACCGAAACGGGAAAGATGATATTTATATGGCGATTCCAATCTGTTCAGTCGAGGCTATAGCTATGGTGACTAACCAGAAAACAGGAGATCTGATAGCAAATGCTTCGGTTACAATGCTGGACTCCAAAGGCAATCGCATTGCAATAAAAGAGTCGGATGCCGAAGGGAAAGCACATTATAGAATAGACTGTGAAAGGGCTTATGTATTTCTGGTGACAGCACCGGATTTTGAACCGGCTTCATTTCCGGTACAAAAAGTAAAATCAGGAGAAATTCTGGTAAAAACACCTTTGATCCCTATTCAGGAAATCATGACATTAAATCCGATTTATTTTGATTTCGACAAAAAGGAGATTACTAAAGAAGGAGCTGGCGAGTTAGACAAATTAATAACAGTGATGAAAGACCATCCGGAATTAATGATTTTGATAAAATCGCATACCGATTCCAGAGGTAATGCACTATACAATCTAAAGTTGTCCGAAAAAAGAACACTATCGACTATTCAATATCTGATCTCAAACGGGATAGAGAAAGAACGTATCTCGGGTAAAGGTTTAGGTAGCACCGAGCCTAAAATTAATTGCACCAATTGTACTAAAAAACAACATGCAGAAAACCGACGTTCCGAATTTATAATTATTAATAAATAGATCTGAAATGTCTCCCTATGAAAATTAGTATCCTGATTCCGGTCTCACAGCTTTTGGAAGTTAATAAACGTTATAATCTATATTTTCAGGGAGATATCAAGATCTTCATATAAAAGTTAAATCCGTTCTATTGTAGGATTTGACTGTTTTATCAAAAAAAATACAAATAAATGAATAAACTATTTGTAGTAATGTTCCTTGTTTTTTCCGGTATAATACAGGCACAAAGCTTATCTGACGATTGTTTCAATTCTGTGAATGTCTATGTAGACAATCTTTTTACTTCAAATGTTAGCGGTGCCGGAACAGTCGCTAAAAAGATAACCGGATTTGAATATAGAGACGAAAATTCAGTCTGGTTAAAAATCAATGTATTAAAATCCGGTACATTAGGATTTGATATTATTCCAAAAAACCAGCAGTTAGATCTTACGTATAATTTTTGGGTATATGGCTCCAATAGGGAGTGTTCCGATCTTGGAAAACCGATACGATCCTGTACTACAAAACAAAAAGAAATCAATCCGAGCACCAATCGTACCGGGATGAACGGAAACATAAGAGTGACAGAAACGGATCGTGCAAATGGCTATGTTCGCTGGTTAGATGTCACAGAAGGTGAGTTCTATTATATAAGGATTGACAAGCCGGCCAGTGATGCTGATTTTGATTTGCAATGGACCGGAAGTGCTGTGAATACAGCAAATGCTACGGATAGTAGAAATGCGGCTTTAGCTTTTGCTCCGCCTCCAGTTGGCATCATCGATTTGGAGGCCACTATTAGTGCCAGTGCAACGACGATGTGTTTAGGTGATACAGTAATTCTCACTATTACCGGTACTCCCAAAGCTACAGTAACATACAATATAAATGGCGGAGCAGAACAAACCGTAATTTTGGATGACTCGGGAACATTTTCGTTTTCTGAGACCCCAACAGTAACAACATCTGTGTATACGTTAACGTCAATAAAAATATATGATAGTATTGGCGTATTGTTGCAGGAAGAAGCATTGACTGAAACAGTAACAGTTACTATGAGAGAGTTGCCAACAGCTACCATATCGGGTACTGCCACAATCTGCTCAGGAGGAAGAACTCCTATAACTTTTAGAGGTACGCCACTTGCCACAGTTACTTATACTATTAACGGAGGCATTGATCAACAGGTTGTTTTGGATGCTTCCGGAACTGCGATTATTCCGGGAATAATAGCCGGAACCTATACATTGGTACGTGTAACGACTCCAGGAACACCGGGTTGTTCGCAGAATCTGACCGGTTCGGCAATGATAACAATAAAAGCATTACCAACAGCTACAATATCTGGGACTACGACTATTTGTCAGGGTGAAACAGCCACGCTTACACTTACAGGTACAGCGAATAGTACGGTTACCTATACTATTAATGGAGGTTCTGAGCAGGAGATTGAATTGAATGCTTCTGGAAATGCAACAATTTCGACCACTACAGCCGGAATCTATGCATTGGTTCGTGTGACGAGTACGGGTACACCAGCCTGTTCACAAAATCTGAATGGTTCTGCAACGATAACGGTGAATCCGCTACCAACCGCAACGATATCAGGTACCGCAACGATCTGTTCGGGTGAGACGGCTAACGTTACGTTTATCGGGACTCCGGGAAGTACGGTTATCTACACTATTAACGGAGGGGCAGAACAGCAAATTGTATTGAATGCTTCGGGAGGCGGAACCGTTTCGGCAACTGCAACCGGAACCTATGCACTGGTTCGTATAACAAGTTCGGGTACCCCGGCTTGTTCGCAAAATCTGAGTGGTTCGGCTACGATAACGGTTATACCAACACCCACAGCTACAATAACAAGTACTGGAACGATCTGTTCGGGTGAATCGGCAGTTATAACATTTACGGGTACAGCACTTGCCACAGTTACCTATACTGTTAATGGAGGTTCTGAGCAGGAGATTGAATTGAATGCTTCCGGAACTGAAACTCTTTCAACTACAACAGCCGGAACCTATGCCTTGGTACGTGTAACAACATCAGGAACACCAGCTTGTACGCAGAATCTGAGTGGTTCTACAACGATAACGATAAGAGCATTACCAACAGCTACGATATCCGGAACAGCTATGATCTGTTTGGGTGAAACAGCTCTGATAACATTTACGGGTACGCCAAACAGTACGGTTATCTATACTATTAACGGAGGGGCAGAACAGCAGGTTGTATTGAATGCTTCGGGCGATGGAACCGTTTCGGCAACAGCAACCGGAACCTATGCTCTGGTTCGTGTAACGAGTTCGGGTACACCTGCCTGTTCGCAGGCTCTGAGTGGTTCGGTAACGGTAACCGTCAATCCGTTACCAACAGCCACAATAACAAGTGCAGGAACAATCTGTGCGGGTGAAACAGGCGTTATAACCTTTACCGGTACGCCACTTGCTACGGTTACTTATACCGTTGATGGAGGATCGAATCAGCAGATTACACTGAATGCTTCCGGAGAGGCAACAGTTTCGACTACAACAGCCAGTACCTATAGATTGGTTAGTATAACGGGTTCGGGTACCCCAGTTTGTTCGCAGAATCTGAGCGGATCCACAACCATAACGCTAAGAGCCTTACCAACCGCTACCATATCAGGAACAACAACTATTTGTTCTGGTGAAACGGCTGTTGTAACTTTTAGGGGTACGCCAAACAGTACGGTTACTTATACTATTAACGGAGGAGCCAATCAGCAGGTTGTATTAAATGCTTCGGGCGATGGAACCGTTTCGGCAACAGCAACCGGAATCTATGCCCTGGTTCGTGTAACGAGTTCGGGTACACTTGCCTGTTCCCAGACTCTGAATGGTTCGGCTACGGTAACCGTAAATCCGTTACCAACCGCTACGATATCCGGAACTAGGACTATTTGTTCGGGTGAGACGGCCGTTATAACCTTTACGGGTACAGCGAACAGTACGGTTATCTATACTATTAACGGAGGTGCTGAACAACAGGTTGTATTGAATGCAGCTGGAACGGGAACCGTTTCAACAACCACAGCCGGAACCTATGCCTTGGTTCGTGTAACAAGTTCGGAAACACCTGCCTGTTCACAGAATCTGAGTGGTTCTGCAATAATAACGGTGAATCCGTTACCAACCGCAACAATATCAGGTACCGCAACAATCTGTTCGGGTGAGACGGCCGTTATAACCTTTACGGGTACAGCGAACAGTACGGTTATTTATACTATTAACGGAGGAGCCAATCAGCAGCTTGTATTGAATGCTTCGGGAACGGGAACCGTTTCAACAACCACAGCCGGAACCTATGCCTTGGTTCGTGTAATAAGTTCGGGTACGCCTGCCTGTTCACAGAATCAGAGTGGTTCTGCAACAATAACGGTAAATCCGTTACCAACAGCAACCCTATCAGGTACTACGACTATTTGTTCGGGAGAAACGGCTTCGATAACATTTACGGGTACAGCGAATAGTACAGTTATCTATACTGTTAACGGAGGCTCCAATCAGCAGATTGTTTTGAATGCATCCGGAACGGCAACAGTTTCGGCAACAACAACAGGAGTCTATGCGTTGGTTCGTGTAACGAGTTCGGGTACCCCAGCCTGTTCACAGAATTTGAGTGGTTCAGCAACAGTAACGGTAAATCCGTTACCAACCGCTACGATATCCGGAACGGCTACTATTTGTTCGGGAGAAACGGGAATTATAACCTTTACGGGAACAGCAAATAGTACGGTTACCTATACTGTTAACGGAGGCTCCAATCAGCAGATTGTATTGAATGCAGCTGGAACGGCAACAGTTTCAACAACCACAGCCGGAGTCTATGCTCTGGTTCGAATAACGGGTTCGGGAACACCAGTTTGTTCGCAGAATCTGAGCGGTTCAGCCACCATAACGATAAAAGCCTTACCAACCGCTACGATATCAGGAACAACGACTATTTGTTTGGGAGAAACGGGAGTTATAACCTTTACGGGAACAGCAAATAGTACGGTTATTTATACTGTTAACGGAGGTTCCAATCAGCAGCTTGTATTGAATGCAGCTGGAACGGCAACAGTCTCAACAACCACAGCCGGAGTCTATGCGTTAGTTCGAATAACGGGTTCGGGTACACCTGTCTGTTCGCAGAATCTGAGTGGTTCAGCAACAGTCACCGTAAATCCGTTACCAACCGCTACGATATCCGGAACTAGGACTATTTGTTCGGGAGAAACGGGAGTTATAACCTTTACAGGTACAGCGAACAGTACGGTTATCTTTACTATTAACGGAGGTTCTGAACAACAGATTGTATTAAATGCTTCCGGAGGAGGAACAGTTTCAACAACCACAACCGGAGTCTATGCGTTGGTTCGTGTAACGAGTTCGGGAACACCAGCTTGTTCACAAAATCTGAGTGGTTCAGCAACAATAACGGTAAATCCGTTACCAACCGCTACGATATCAGGAGCCGCAACAATCTGTTCGGGTGAAACGACTCCGATAACTTTTACAGGTACACCACTTGCTACGGTTACTTATACTTTTAACGGAGGAGCCAATCAGCAGCTTGTATTGAATGCTTTAGGAGTGGGAACTGTTTCTGCTACCACAGCCGGAACCTATGCATTGGTTCGTGTAACTGCTTCGGGAATACCAGCTTGTAGTCAACCGATAACAGGTAGTCATTCGATAAATGTAGTTCCAGTACCGGTGATTCCAGCACTTACACCTTATAGAGTCTGTGATAATGGTACAAATGGAAATGCAGTTTTTGATTTGACAATCAAAGAGAATGAAATTAAAGCTAACAATACTGCACTAACGGTGACATTTCATGCCACTGAGATTGATGCTAATTCGGGACAAAATCCGTTACCTGCATCGTATACATCCGGTTCGGTCACGATTTATGTACGTGTGAAAAATACAACTACAGGATGTTATGCTGTTGGACCAATGAACTTACAAACAGGACCATTACCGGTATTAATTATGCCGGCTACACCAGTAGTGAGTTGCGATGGAAATGATGGCGACGGAATTGGAAACTTTAATCTAAATACGTTAATTCCAGGTATGATAAATGGACAAACGAACATTAGAATCAGTTTCCACGAAACCCAGGAGAATGCTCAAAACGGATTGCTTCCGATTACGGCTCAACCGTATGTTAATAGTACCCCATGGAATCAGACACTATGGGTGTTAGGAACCAATACAGTAACCGGATGTCAAAGGGTATATTCATTCCGTTTATCTGTTGAACGAGAACCAATTCTGCCAGCGGTATTGGATTTAGATCAATGTGACGTAGATGCTAATCCGTATGATAATAAGACAACGTTCGATTTAACCGTAAATACAGCTATAATTCTTGCAGCACAAACCGACTCATCTATAGCGTATCAGGTAAATTACTATAGCTCTGAAAGCAATGCCCAAGCTGATATACCTATCGTATCAGACGAAAACGTTATCGGTACCAATGGTCAGACGATTTGGGTACGTGTAAGGAGTGAAATTGCAGGATGCTATACTATTGGAAGCTTTAGACTTCTTATAAGAAGGCCGTTACAGTTGACACAACCTGATGATATCATACAGTGTGGCCATACTCTGTCCAATAACGAACAACTACTCTTTGATCTGACGATTCGCGAAGATCAGATTACAGGAGGAGCAACAGGTTATATATTTAATTATTATACGGATACAACTTTACCACCGAATGCGACTACATTAATAAATACTCCAACGGCGTTTGTAAACACGAATACCCCACAAACCTTATTGGTAGAAGTGATAAATGAAATAGGATGCAGGAGTTATGAAACTTTAACGATCATTGTGGAACCATTACAAAGACCAACACCAAACGCAGGTTTTGTTTGTATTGATAGTGATACCGGTACAACATTAAGTACACATATAATCAACAGTGGACTTAATGCCACTACGCATACATTCCAATGGTATAAAGATGATATAAGCGGAGTACCGAAGCCTATTACGGGGGCTACAGAAATGACATACGAAGTAAACCAACCGGGTAGCTATACTGTAATAGCTACCAACACAACTTCCGGCTGTGTATCATTGCCGGCAAAAGTGGTGATTAAAAAATCAGAACCGGCCAAAGTAAGAGCTTATACATCAAAAGCTTTTAGTGATAAACCATCGATTACGGTAGAGGCAATTGGAGTCGGAGAATATCTATACCAACTTGACGATGGAAGTATCCAGTCAGATCCGGTATTTACGAATGTAAGCTCAGGATTACACTGGATAACGGTTTATGATAACAACGGATGTTCGATCGTAAAGATCCCTTTAACGGTCATTGATTATCCGCATTATTTTACACCAAATGGCGATGGTTACCACGATTACTGGAATATTAGTGATTTGGCGAACGATCCCAATGCAAAAATTTATATTTTCGATCGTTACGGGAAATTCTTAAAACAAATTAAACCATCGCGATCAAGCGGTTGGAACGGAATGCTTAACGGTAGGCCATTACCCGCAACAGATTACTGGTTTACCGTGACCTATACCGAAGACGACATGATTAAAGAATATAAGTCTCATTTCTCATTAAAACGATAATTAAAACACCTGACAGGTTTTTAAAAACCTGTCAGGTGTAAAAAATAGTATATAAAAATAAAGGCAACCCTAGGGTTGCCTTTACATTTTATAGTATCTGAAATAATTATGCTAATTTAGATAAAATCGCATTCAACGTTTCGCTTGGACGCATAGCGCTGTCTGTTAGCGATTGTGTTGGCTGGTAGTAACCACCAATATTTTGCGGTTTACCTTGTGCTCCGATTAATTCGGCATCGATTTTAGTTTCGTTTTCAGCAAGTTCTTTAGCGATAGGTGCAAATTTAGCCTGAAGTTCGGCATCTTTGGTTTGCGCCGCCAAAGCTTCCGCCCAGTAAAGTGCCAAATAGAAATGAGAACCTCTATTGTCAATCTGACCTACTTTTCGTGCTGGGGATTTATCGTTAGCCAGGAATTTCTCAGTTGCCTGATCCAATGTTTCAGCCAATACCAACGCTTTATCACTGTTAAATACATTTCCTAAATGTTCTAGCGATACGGCCAAAGCAAGGAACTCACCTAATGAATCCCAACGTAAATAACCTTCTTCCAGGAATTGCTCTACGTGTTTTGGAGCCGATCCTCCGGCACCGGTTTCAAACAATCCACCACCGTTCATTAACGGAACAATAGAAAGCATTTTTGCCGATGTACCCAATTCTAAAATAGGGAATAAGTCGGTTAGGTAATCACGCAATACGTTTCCGGTTACGGAAATGGTATCTAATCCGTTTTTGATTCTTTCCAAAGAGAAAAGTGTTGCTTCAACCGGAGAAAGGATTCGGATATCCAATCCGGTTGTATCGTACTCTTTTAAATACGTATTTACTTTTTTGATCAACTCTCTGTCGTGTGCTCTGTTTTCGTCTAACCAGAAAATGGCAGGGGTATTGGTCGCTTTCGCTCTGTTTACCGCCAATTTTACCCAATCCTGAATTGGAGCATCTTTAGTCTGACACATTCTGAAAATATCACCGGCTTCTACGTTTTGTTCCATTAAAACAGTTCCGTCTACCGTCACTACGCGAATTACACCGCTTGCCGTAGCCTGGAACGTTTTATCATGCGAACCGTATTCCTCAGCTTTTTGTGCCATCAAACCTACGTTTGGAACACTTCCCATTGTTTTTGGATCGAAAGCACCATTCTTTTTACAGAAATCGATGGTAGCCGTGTACAATCCGGAATAACATCTGTCCGGGATAAGTGCTTTAGTGTCTTGTTGTTTGCCTTCAGCATTCCACATTTGTCCGGAAGTACGGATCATAGCTGGCATTGAAGCATCTACGATCACATCGGATGGCACGTGTAGGTTGGTGATTCCTTTATCGGAATTTACCATAGCCAAAGCCGGTCCTTTTTTGTAGGTGTCTAAAATTGCAGCTTCCACTTCAGCTTGTTGCGGATGTCCGGCAATTTTAGCGTATACATCGCCTAAACCGTTACGGGTGTCGATGTTTAATTCTTTAAATAAAGCCGCATATTTTTCAAATACGTCTTTAAAGTATACTTCAACGATTGCTCCAAAGATGATAGGATCGGAAACCTTCATCATAGTCGCTTTTAAGTGTATGGATAACAATACGTTATTCGCACGGGCATCTTCAATCTCTTTGGAAACGTATTCTTTTAATGCTTTTAAGCTTAACACCGAACTGTCGATGATTTCACCTGCTTTTAACGGTGTACTGGCTTTTAAAACAGTTGTTGTTCCGTCGTTTGCTGCAAATTCAATTTTAACATCAGTCGCTTCTGTTATTGTCACCGATTTTTCACTACCGTAAAAATCACCGTGATCCATACTGGCAACATGTGTTTTGGAATCAGCAGACCATGCACCCATAGAGTGAGGGTTTGCTTTTGCGTAATTTTTTACCGCTTTTGGCGCTCTACGATCAGAGTTTCCTTCACGTAATACCGGGTTTACAGCCGATCCTAATACTTTAGCATATTTGGCTTTAATTTCTTTTTCAGCATCATTTTTAGGATCTTCCGGGTAATCCGGTACGGCAAAACCGTGTGCCTGTAATTCTTTGATCGCCGCTTTTAATTGCGGAATCGAAGCCGAAATATTAGGTAATTTGATGATATTGGCTTCCGGTGTTGTAGCCAGTTTTCCTAATTCGGCCAAATCATCATTAATGCGTTGTCCTTCTTGTAAAAATTCCGGGAAGTTGGCTAAAATTCTTCCGGCAAGAGAGATGTCTCTTGTTTCTATTTCAATTCCGGATGGAGCCGTGAATGCCTGTACAATTGGTAAAAAGGAATGTGTCGCCAACATCGGTGCCTCATCGGTGATGGTGTAGATAATCTTTGATTTTTGTGACATCGTTTGAATTTTTTAAATCGTATCGAAATAATGTTAGTAGTGTCGGGCTTTTAAAAAGCGTAGCAAAGATACGAAAATCAATAGAAAATGCGGTTGTAATAAGCAGGTTAACGGTGGAATTAGGATTTTATTAATTTGGCGTTTAAAAAATGCTAAAATGATAATTTTGAGTGTTGAATTTTAGCGAAAAAAAAAGTCCCGACATGGCCGGGACTTGTTCTATAAAACATCGAAATAGAATTATCTTCTTCTTTTTTCTTTGATTTTTGCTTTTTTACCAGTAAGTTCTCTGAAGTAGAAGATACGAGCTCTACGAACTTTACCTCTTTGGTTCACTTCAATTTTTTGTAAAGCAGGCATGTTGATAGGGAAGATACGCTCAACTCCTACAGATCCTGACATTTTACGGATAGTGAAAGTTTCAGTTACACCAGCACCTCTTTTTTGGATAACAACTCCTTTGAAGAACTGTGTTCTTGTTTTTTCACCCTCTTTAATTTCGTAATAAACAGTGATAGTATCACCAGCTCCAAATTCAGGGAAATCTTTTTTCGCTACGAATTCGTCTTGAACAAATTTTAATAAATTTGACATGATTGTTAATGTTAATTGTTTTGAGTCAGAGCAACATTCACGGATATCGTCAGAGGTTGGTCCAAATATGGGCGCAAAGATAGTGATTTTACATTATGTTGCAAGTGTTTTTGTAGTAAAAAACAATAAAAAATGCAAATAGAATAGAAAAGCTATCTGCTTGATTATTAATCTTCCAGTAAATCCGGACGACGGGTTTTGGTATGTTCGTATGCTTTTTGTTCCCGCCATTTTTCGATTTCAGGGAAATTTCCGCTCAATAAAATATCCGGAACTTTCCATCCTTTGTATTCCGCCGGACGTGTATAAATTGGTGGCGATAATAAATTATCCTGGAAACTGTCGGTTAAGGCCGAGGTTTCGTTGCTCAATACACCTGGAATCAATCGGATAATACTGTCGGCTAAAACGGCCGCACCAAGTTCGCCACCGGATAATACATAATCGCCAATGGAAATTTCTTTTGTGATAAACTGATCGCGCACGCGTTGATCCACTCCTTTATAATGTCCGCATAAGATGATGATGTTTTTTAATAACGACATCGAATTGGCCATTTTCTGGTTTAATGTAGCACCATCCGGAGTCATATAAATAATCTCGTCGTAGTCGCGTTCGCTTTTTAATTTTGAAATACAGGCATCGATCGGTTCAATGCTCATCACCATTCCGGCGCCACCACCAAACTGGTAGTCGTCTACGTTTTTGTGTTTGTTGGTGCTATAATCGCGTAGGTTGTGAAAATGAACTTCTACCAGACCTTTGCTGATCGCTCTTTTTAAAATAGAAGCTTCAAACGGACTCTTGATTAATTCGGGTAAAACGGTGATGATATCAATGCGCATATTCAAAAATTTTCGCAAAAATAGTCTAAAAAATAAAAATGAGATTATTTCCCGGCTTTTTTAAGAATAAAGGCCTTTTGGGTAATGCTTTGTCCGCCTTTGATATCCGGAATCGGATCGGAAACACGATACAATTCGAGTGTTTGTTGCGGACCATTTTGCCAGCCAAAGATAGCGGCATTTCCATCCGGGTGACTTAAATAAATACTATTAATGGTATCGGTGATCATTTGCATACAATCGCCGGAATAACAGAGATTGTAGCGATTGTAATCCGGAAGTCCGGTAATGGTAAAACCGGAAAAAGTAACACGGGTGTTTTTTAACGGCTCCGGATATAATATTTCGTAGGTACCGTCAATTAATTTTTTTGCCAGTGCCGACTCAAATGTTGTTTTCGATTTTGTAAAAACCGAAGGCATGGAAGCCGTTGTATATTCGGTATCGTTTAGTGTAAAAGTAGAATCAGAAGTCGCTTCCAGAATCATGTCTTTTAAAACACCGTTATTTTGATAGGCTTCCTTTAAAACATACTGATTTCCTTTTTGCATATAAGCCAGCTTCCCGGTTTCAAATCCGTTTGAAAATAGAATACTGTCTTTTTCAAACGTTATTTCGGTACCATAAAAAGGAATGTTCTGTAATAATTTTGTTTTAGATTGCTCTAAATAGGATGTATTTATAAATGTTCCCGACAGTTTATAGCCAGATTCACTTTTTGAACAGGAAAAAAGTGTCATACAACTAACCGCCAGAAAAATTCTATTCAGAGCAATCATAATACGTTAGATTAAACACCAAATTGTCTTAAATGATGATCAAGGTGTTTCCACTGTGCAATATCCCATTCTTCAGCCGTCATTGGGCCGAAAAAGGGGTGTTTCAGATTTTTAATCACTGAAGGACCTTTCTGAAAACGGCTAACATGTTCTATTAATGTGTTTCTCGCAGCATCAAAATCAGGCTCGTGTGTGATGATAAATTCTTTTGCTGTCGGGATATTCGGATCAAAAGGTTTGTCGTTGATCAACTTCTTTTTTGCCATTCGGCCAAATAAAAAGCCTATCAGACTTTGTTGTATTTGTAATTCACCAAAAGCCACTTTTAACGGTGCCTGACAATGTTCCATCATCTGACTAACAGTCATTTTTCCCCAATGCGATAGGGAATGCGGCGACAATTGGTTGATTCGATCAATGATTTCCTGATTGGAATTCGTGTTATATAAGCTTTTCATAGGTTATTTTTTTGTGGCGACAATAGCGTAAACCATTGGTATTTTGTTATCCAGATGTTTGATACGGAATTTGTTTGGTTCAAATTCTTCTACTTCATTAAAACAACTGTATGGCGAATAATCGTACTCTTCAAAGGTATTAATTTCCAGTCTATTTTTAATAAGAGATTGGAATACTTCTGAAAGGGGATGATTCCAGTTTACCGACTCGTTTTTTATGGGTGCATCATTGTCGGCATAAGTACCCGAATTCGTTTCAATAATTGTCTCGGTATTAAAATAATCGTATTCGATTTTTGTGAAATCATAATCAAACATCCATACAACCGGATGAAACTCGGCAAAAACGAATTTTCCACCGGGTTTTAGAAAATGATGGATCACCTTCGCCCATTTATCCAGATCGGGTAACCAGCCAATGGTTCCATAACTGGTAAATACGATATCGAATTCGCCTTCCAACTGATTGGGCAAATCGTATACATCGGAACAAACAAAAGTAGCATCGAGATGAAGCTGTTCGTTTAGTTCGCGGGCTTTGGCAATGGCTTTGTCGGACAAATCCATACCCGTCGCTTTGGCTCCCATACGGGCTAGCGAAAGGGTATCCTGACCAAAATGGCATTGCAGATGCAATATTTTTTTTCCGGTTACGTCACCCAATAAACGAAGTTCAATATCGTTTAATGTTGATTTTCCGTTTAAAAAGGCTTCCATAGCATAGAAGTCGGAATCCACATGGTAATCTACTTTTTGGTTCCAGGTGGCTTTATTGGTTGCTAAATAATCTTTTGGAATTTCCATAGTATGTTTTTTGATTGATGCTTTTCAGAAAAGTCAGAAAAGTGCTTTACAAATATACTGTTTGTCCGTTTTTATTACTATGAGTTGCTTATCTTTTCCTGTAATTTAAGATTTAATTAAGACATATCGGATTAATTTTGCGGCATGAACTTATCCAAAACAGATGTTGGCTTTATGGCCATTGCAACAGGTTTAATTGTCGCAAACCTGTATTATTGTCAACCCCTTATTATTCTTATTGCAAAAGAATTTGCTATTCCCGAAGATCAGGCCGGTACGATTACCTATCTGACACAGGCCGGATATGCTATCGGAATGTTTTTTATGGTTCCGCTGGGCGATAAGCTGGAGCGTAAAAAACAAATCCAGTTTACAACATTGGCGGCAGTTGTAGCGCTTATTATTGCGGCTACGGCTTCCAATTTCAGAATGTTGCAAATTGCCAGTTTCCTGATCGGTGCGGCTTCTATTGTTCCGCAATTGATTTTACCATTATCGGCCAGTTTAGCCTCGCCCGAACAAAGAGGAAAAGTCATTGGAACGGTGATGAGTGGTTTATTGGTTGGAATTCTGATTTCGCGAACTGTTAGCGGTTTTATCGGAGCATGGCTCGGATGGCGCGGTATGTTTTGGATCGCAGCCGTAGTGTGTTTACTGATTGTCGTTGTGATTCAGAAAAAATTCCCGGTAAACAAACCCGATTTTAAAGGTTCCTATGGCGAATTATTACAATCGTTGTTTTCGTTGATCAAAACACAGCCGATGCTACGTGAAGCCACTTTGATCAATGCGTTAAGTTTTGCACAGTTTGGTGCTTTCTGGACCACGATGGTATTGTTGTTATCCGGCGATCCGTTCAATTTTAACAGTGCTACGATCGGACTTTTTGGTATCGTAGGGGCTTCCGGTGCTTTGGCGGCTCCGTTGGTTGGAAAACTGGGGGATAAAGGAAATCCGAGAGTGGTGATTGGTTATGGTTGTTTGCTATTATTGATCAGCTTTATAGTATTCTACTTTTCTTCGGAAAGTATGATCGGAATTATGATCGGAATTGTGTTTATTGACGTCGGATTACAGTCGGTACATATTTCAAACCAGACGCGGGTGTATTCATTATTACCCGAAGCGCGTAACCGGGTGAATACCGTTTATATGTCGTTTAGCTTTTTAGGAACGGCACTTGGATCGGCTTTCGGACTTTGGTTATGGAATTTCGGAAAATGGCACGCCTTTTCAATTGGTGGCGCGATGTTATCGGTAGCCTCAATTATTATTTATGCGCTCACATACAAGCGCAAATAAAGAAATTCACATTTTGTAAAATAAACTTATATTTGTTGCTCATTATATTTAAAATTAAAAAAAATGCAAGACGGAATTTACGCAAAATTTAATACGAACAAAGGTGTTATTTTAGTGAAACTAACGCACGATAAAACACCTGGAACAGTTGGAAACTTTGTTGGACTGGCTGAAGGAAATTTAGAAAACGATGTAAAACCTCAGGGAAAACCGTATTACGACGGATTAAAATTCCATAGAGTTATCGCCGATTTTATGATTCAGGGAGGTTGCCCGCTTGGAAGCGGTGTTGGCGGACCAGGATATCAGTTTGACGATGAGTTTCACCCGGAATTAAAACACGATGTACCTGGTGTATTATCGATGGCAAATGCCGGACCTGGAACAAACGGATCCCAGTTTTTTATCACACATGTGGAAACACCTTGGTTGGATAACAAACATACGGTTTTCGGACATGTTGTGGAAGGACAGGATATCGTTGATGCGATCGCTCAGGATGATCAAATCGAAAGCCTTGAAATCGTTCGGGTAGGTGAGGAAGCACAAAAATGGAATGCTATTGAAGCGTTTCGTACTTTCGAAGGTTCCCGCGAAAAACGTTTAGCCGAGCAAAAACGTCAGGCGGAAGAAGCGTTGGAAAAACTGGCTGCCGGATTTGATAAAACTGAAAGCGGTCTACGTTATAAAATGATCCAGAAAGGAAACGGAAAACAAGCCGAGAAAGGTAAAACGGTTTCGGTTCACTATACCGGATCGTTAGAAAACGGAATGGTTTTCGATAGTTCTTATAAAAGAAAACAGCCAATCGAATTCCCATTAGGAAAAGGACATGTGATCGAAGGATGGGACGAAGGTATTGCCTTATTACAGGTTGGAGATAAAGCGCGTTTCGTGATTCCTTCTTATTTAGGATACGGATCTCGTGGTGCTGGTGGCGTTATTCCTCCAGATGCAACGCTTATTTTCGATGTGGAATTAATGGATGTGAAATAATTCATTTTTTATTTATAGTAAAAACTGCCTTATATGGCAGTTTTTTTTGTTTTTAATACTAGGCAATTTGAGTGTTTTTTATTCTTATTATTCTTTTATGAGTGTTAAAATGTCCTTTTTTAATATGCATGCATATTAGTATTGTGTTAAATTTAACAGTTTTTTATTAAATTATAACTTTTGTTAAAAGGTGTAATGTTCTTGTAACCAGTTGTTTGTTTTTATTTTTTATATAAATTAATTTTTTTTGTCCAAGCGATAAAAAAAATAGTATTTTGGGAATGTCAATTATTTGCAAATAACACTCGACAACTCAATTAACTTTAAAAATTTAGTAATTATGAAAAATAATAAAGACCTTAAAAAGCCTTTTTTTGCGAATTTCTTAGAGAACCAATTGTCTAATGAAGAAAAAAGCACTGTTCAAGGTGGTGATATCATCACGTTGAAAACTGCTGATACGATCTACGTTACTTTAAAATATCCATCTGACAACGAAGATGGACCTGGAGGACCAATAACAACAAAAATTACGGATACCGTAGTTACGATGAAATATCCATCGGATAATGATGAAACAGGAGGACCAATCTTAGTTCCGGACACAGATCCATTTATTCAATAGTGATAAATCTATAGGCAATGGCCTTCGGGTCATTGCTTTTTTTATTGTATGCCATGATTTTATGTATAAGCCATAGTAACGATTTCTATACGATCGATATCGTAATGGAACGTTTAAAAGAACTGGGAAAAGAAGTTTTCAGACTTAATTCGGATACGTTTTCCGATCAGTTACAATTTGAATATTCGGTAGATCAAAAGGGACTTTCTGTCCTGCTAAAACAGGGAGAAAATCGGATTTCAATCGCAGATATTGAAGCCGTTTACTACAGGAAACTCTGGCATATCGCTATACCGGGCGATCTACATGTCGCATTTCAAAATATCTACTTCCAGGAATATACTACCATGCGTAGTCTTTTTTTTGACGCGATCCGAAATCTTCCCTGGATGAATCCTATGGAAATTGATCATAGGATCGGTGAAAACAAACTGGAACAGCTTTCATATGCCCGTAAAGCGGGACTAACCATTCCGGATTCCCTTTTTACTAATGATCCGGTTAAGGTGAAAGATTTTTTCTTTGCAGTATGTAAAGGGAATATGATCGCAAAATTGCACGGCTCTTTGTCCCGTAGCATGAAAGGAGATACTCCTTTTTTTCCAACGACTCTTATTCGGGAATCCGATCTGGATCGTTTGGATACACTAGTATACTGTCCGATGATTTTCCAACAAAACATTGAAAAAATGTATGAGTTGCGAATTATTTATGTTGATGGTACATTTTTTACAGGAAAAATTAATGCATCGGCTTCAGAAGCCGGTAAAACCGACTGGCGTGCGGCAAAAGACATTATGCCGTCCTGGGAATTGTATACGCTGCCGGAATCGGTCAGTAAGGCGCTCGATACCATGATGCGTGATATCGGTCTGTATTTTGGCGCCATCGATATGATTCGGCAAACGAACGGGGAATACGTCTTTTTAGAAGTAAACCCTCAGGGAGAATGGGGGATGATTCAGCGCGATTTAGGTTACCCAATTGGGCAAGCCATCGCCGAAAAACTAGTAGCAAGAATCAACTAAGATTACTTTGCTTTTTGATTTGAAATTTAGTGATAATTGATATATACGGCTCCCGAACGGGAACGGTCTAATACAAAATATTTATGGAAAAAGTACTGATTATTACGCATACACAAGATAATGAATGTATCGATATCGTGTCGGAAAAAATTAGAGAACATGGAGGAGAACCTATTCGCTTTAATGTCGATGAATACCCGCTGAAGTATAGTTTAAGTAGCTGTTTTGAAAACGGAGCGTGGAAAATATACCTCGATTATGAGGACACAAGGGTAGGACTTCACGATCTTACCGCATTATGGTACCGACGTAGTAATAATTTAGGCGGTAATCTGGCTCCTGTGCTGGAAAGAGAATATTTGAGTAGTGTATATGGTGAAATTCGTGCTACTTTTTTTGGATTTTTGGAAAGTCTGCCTTGTTTTCAGATCGGAAGATATAGTAAGTATCGACGTTTGGATAGTAAAGAAGAACAAATGCGTGTTGCTGAGTTTTTAGGAATGAAAATTCCGGAAACCTGTATTACGAATAGCCCGGTTGAGGCAAAACGTTTTGTAAGAGATCATCCGAATGGAGTGATTACCAAAATGCAGAGTTCTTTTGCCATCGAAAGAAATGGCGTGGAAAACGTTGTGTTTACCAACCTGATTAAGGAGGAAGATCTGGACGAAATTGAAACCTTACAATATTGTCCGATGCAATTCCAGGAAAAACTGGATAAAAAAGTGGAGTTGCGCATCACAATTGTTGGCGATGAAGTATATGCCTTTGAAATCGATTCTCAAAGACTGGACAATGCTAAATTGGATTGGCGCCGCGAAGGAGTCGAATTAATAGGCGAATGGCAACCATATGAATTGCCTGCTGATTTAAAAGAAAAATTATTGCAGTTGATGGATATGTATGAAATCAACTACGGTGCGATCGATGTTATTGTGACACCAGATGATGATTATTATTTCCTGGAAATTAATTCGGCCGGAGAATTTTTCTGGCTGGATCGATTGATGTCGGACAACCAGATTTCCGAACAAATAGCTAAAGTATTGCTAGGAAAAGCAAACCGTAGATATACTCCGGTTTTTGATAAAAATAATATTGAAAGTTTAGCATAAACAAAATTTGTCTCATACAAAATTAAAAGCTCTCATTCGGGGGCTTTTTTTATTTGCTTTTGTATTTTTACAATCCCTATTTAATGATTATGCGTTACCTGTTTATCTTACCATTGTTTTTTAGTTTTTTTACTGCCAAAGCGCAGATTGCCGCCCAACATTGTGGTTATGATTTTACGTCCTATCTGGTGTTGGATGTCCATGAAAATGGTAAAAAAGAAACCATTAAAGATTTAAAAATTACGATTGTGGATAGTGCGGGAAATGATGTGATCAACCTAAACAACACCTATAGTTGGACCAATGCAAACAAGGCGTTGGTTTTTTCCCTGAATTATAAGATTGACGATTCCGGTAAAAAAATTACCGCAGAAACCGATAAAAATGCGAAGAGCCGTTGGTTTTTTCCTTTTGCAAAAGAAAATTATCTGCTTTCGGTAGCAAACACATTTCCGGCCGAAAATTTTTCGATTAAAGTAGAAGATACCGACGGAAAGGCAAATGGAGGCTTATTTAAAACACAAATCGTTCCGTTAAACAGCTATAATATGTATGTGTTGTGTTCGGCACAAAACGAACGACAGGCAATGCAGTTCGGACCAAGAACCAACCGACCTGTAGAAATTATTCTGGATAAGCAGTAGGCATAAAAAAACACCGTCAGTATAGGAAGGTGTTTTTTTATGGATTATTCTTCGATCGGGTTGGAAACCGAAATAATTCGCAGTGATTTTACTCCGGCCGGCATTTCCCAATCGACTTCGTCATTTTCTTTAAAACCGATCAGCGCAATGCTCAGTGGTGCAATTACCGATACTTTTCCTTCTTTGATATTGGAAAGTTGCGGCAATACAATCTGAATCTTCATACGTTGTTTGGCTTTTGTATCTTCAATTTCCACAAAAGAATTGATACGTACAATATTGTCTTCCAGGACATCGTTTTTGTTTACAATGGCTCGGTCCAACTCCTGCGACAATTGCATTATTTCTTTTTTACTGGTACTGTTCTGACTGCTTTTTGTCAATTCACGAAGTAACTGATAATCGGTCAGTGTTAATACAGGTATTGGTTTCATAACTATTATCTTTAAAAATTAGACATTTCCTTTTTACTATTCGTTTCTCTTTCTTTAAAATATAACTCGGCAAAACTCTGGTTGGCGTTGCCCGATGTTCTGCGGTAAAATACAGCGGGTGTAATGTCTTTCGGGTTTTCAAAACCACAGGCTCCGATAAATTCACCCAACGCTTTCATCGTATTTTTATGGAAATTCGCAACACGTACACTCTTATCGGTAATATCAATTCCTTTGTATAGCGCTTTATCCTGAGTCGCAATTCCTACCGGACATTTTCCACTGTCACACTGTAACGCCTGAATACATCCCAGCGAAAACATCATTCCACGTGCACTGTAACACGCATCGGCACCCAAAGCAAGGGCTTTTGCCATATCGAAAGCAGAAATTACTTTCCCGGCAGCAAGAATCTTGATTTGCTCGCGAATTCCGTATTGACGTAGGGTGGAGCTCACAAATACCAGTGCATCCGATAAGGCCATTCCCATATAATCGATAAATTCCATTGGAGCAGCTCCGGTTCCGCCCTCAGCTCCGTCAACGGTGATAAAGTCCGGGAAAATCCGGGTTTCCATCATGGCTTCTACAATGGTTACAAATTCGTCCTGACGACCAATACAGATTTTAAAACCAACCGGTTTTCCATTGGATAATTGCCGTAGCTGATTGATAAAATACAACAGTTCAATGGCATTGCTAAACGCCGTATGTGCCGATGGCGAATGTACCGTGGTATACGGTTCGATGCTACGAATCTTGGCGATTTCAGGTGTGTTTTTTTCTGCCGGTAATAATCCGCCGTGGCCGGGTTTGGCACCTTGCGACAGTTTTAACTCGATCATTTTTACTTCCGGATAGGCAGCTCTTTCGGCAAATAATTCATTCGAAAACGTACCGTCCTGATTACGACAACCAAAATATCCGGTTCCAATCTGCCAGATTAAATCACCTCCCTGACGGTGGTAGTCACTAATACCTCCTTCGCCGGTGTTGTGCGCAAATCCACCCATTTTGGCACCTTTGTTTAACGACGTAACGGCTGTTTTACTCAACGCTCCGTAACTCATCGCACTGATGTTTAATATACTGGCGCTATAAGGTTGTAAACATTGCGTATTCCCAATCGTAATCCGGAAAGTCGATTCGTCTGCTTTTTTAGGATAGACCGAGTGTGCGGCCCATTCGTATCCGATACGGTTCGGGTCGTCCTGCATACCAAAGGATATCGTTTGTTTTTCGTTTTTGGCACGTTGGTAAACGATTGATCGTTGGCGTCGGTTAAATGGTTTTCCGTCCAGTTCGCCTTCAAAGAAATATTGTCGGAATTCGGGACGAACCGATTCGAACAAATAACGCATCCTACCAATTAACGGGTAGTTACGACGAATGGAGTGGCGCGGCTGAAAGGTGTCGACAGCAATAATAACCATCAGGGCTATCGGAAGTAAGAGGATTTCCCAGGCCAAACCGTGGAATTTTACAAAATACAAACCTGCGATTAAAGCGGTAATCGCTACAAACCAAATAATTTGACGTGCAACAAGGGATGCAAAAAACTTTTTAGATGTCATGATAAATATACAAAAGTGTCCGGCAGCGTTTATCGGCCGAAAAAAATTAATTTACTGTATAAAGTGTGAAGGATGTACCCGCGTATATATGCAAAAAAGAAAAACGAACTATATACGGGGCCTAATTGATGAAGGCTTTGTTGTGTGAAAATAGAACAGCCATACTGCGTTTCCTTACAGAAAGCAATGGCCTGATAACCGTTAATAGAGGACTACTTAACATGGTGTTCTTTTTGTTTACACAGGGCAAAGGTAGGTATTTTTTTTATATCTGCATTATTTCCACTTAATATTGCAGCCCAGACTGGGTTTTTGAATCGGATTGATCACCCTGTTATAAACGACTCCATCGATAGCACCGCGCAAATCACTTCCGCTTAATGGAATACCGTTTCCGGGTCTGCTGTCATCCAATTGTCCACGGTATACGAGTTTATTCAGACTGTCAAACAAATAAAAATCCGGGGTACAAGCCGCATCATAGTCGCGTGCAACCTGTTGGCTTTCATCATACAGATAAGGGAATTCGAATTTGTTTTCGAAGGCAAATTCGGTCATTAATTCCGGGGCATCCTGTGGGTAATTAACAATGTCGTTACTCGAAATCGCGATAAAGCCAATCCCTTGTACGCGGTAATCGTTAGCAATTCGTACCACTTCTTCGATAACATGGTGTACAAACGGACAATGGTTGCAGATAAACAGCACCACGGTTCCTTTTTCGCCTTTTAAATCGGAAAATGAATAAAAGGTATCCGACGAATTGGTGTCTTTTAGGTGAAATTCAGGAGCAATAGTGCCTAACGGTAACATATTTGACGGAGTACGGGCCATTTTTATCGGATTGTTAAAAGTGCCTAAAGATAAGAATTTACCGAATGATTTGCTAATTTTGAAAAAAACGAATCTAAAAAGAAAATGAACCAAGAGACTATTTCGTGGGCCGATTTTGAAAAAGTAGAAATGAGAGTCGGAACCATTCTGGAAGTTAACGATTTCCCCGAAGCCCGTAAACCGGCTTTTCAGCTAACGATCGATTTTGGAGCGGCTATCGGAATCCGAAAATCATCGGCACAAATCACCAAACATTATACAAAAGAAACCTTAACCGGCCGACAAATAATTGCGGTTGTGAATTTTCCCAAAAAACAAATCGGAAAGTTTATGAGCGAATGTCTGGTTTTGGGTGCTGTTGCCGGAGAAGGCGATATAGTGTTATTGTCTGCTGATTTTAAAGTAGAAAACGGATTGCGAATTGCTTAATCAGGAATTAGCCCATTTCGAAAACGAATACCGTTCATTAGTACTATATAAGCGGGCTTTTTCCCGAAATTGTATTGGTGTTAACCCGGTGTGCTTTTTAAAAAAACGCCCAAAATAGGAGGGATCTTCAAACTGCAAATTATAAGCAATCGTATTAATGGGCTGTTCTTGTAACAATTGCTTTTTGATTTCTAACAGCAACTGCTGATCCAAATGCTGTTTTAAGGTTTTACCGGTAGCCGATTTTAAAAGGGTACTGAGGTATTTTGGCGTACACTGTAATTTAGCTGCATAAAATCCGGGTTCCCGTTCGGTAGTAAAATGTGTTTTGATCAATTCAAAAACAGGATATAACCGGTCGTTTAGTTTTTTGTTGACGGTCGGTTTATAGTGTTTGTCCAAAACGAGTAAAAGCGCCTGCAGGTAATGTTTGATCAGATTAAAGTTGATCGTTTCACTTTGCTGTTCCATTTGGATTAGCTCCAACAGTTTCTGAATAACGGGTTGGGATTCGGATGTGCTGTCTACAAATTTTGGTTCCTGAAATGGAACAAATAACTGCAATTGTAAAGCAGTAATATCCAGAAAGTTTTTATCAAAAAGTAAAGCCCTGGCACAAAGCGAGGTGTCGTTTAGATAATGTATTTGCCCGGGTAAAAGTCTGTAAATCCGGCCGCTGCAAACCGGTAGAGCTTCAAAGTCAATATAATGGGTACCATTGCCGTTTTCAAAAAAAAGAATTTCATAAAAATCGTGACTATGCGGTGGCATTTCAAACAATAGGGGATGTTGTTGGTAGTTGTAATCACATAGAATAACCGGACGTGTAACATCCGGAAATTCAAGGTTGTGTAATATTATTGCATCTGATGTTGCCATTGCATTAAACATTCGATTTCCCCGGTACCGCTTTCCCGACTTTCTTCTACAAGTGTAAATCCCTGTTTCTGATAAAAATGGATACTTGGGGTGTTCTTTTTATAAACTTTTAATTCTATAACGGACTGTTCCTGTTTTACAAAATCGATCAGTTGTTTTCCGATTCCTTTACCTTGTTGGTCCACAGCTACAAATATAGCAGCCAAAAAGGAATCGACCATGGAAATAAATCCTCCGATGGTATTGTTTTCGATAAAAACATAGGTGTCGGAGTTGGGTAAATAGGTGGTGGCCATTTCCGTTTTATGGGCTTCCCAGTATTCGGCGGGGATAAAATCGTGCGCTTTTACTGAGGTGGTATACCATAAGGCAACGGTTTCTTCGATTTCCGAAGGGTGTATTTTTCGTATCATTTTGTTTTAATTTATTTGCTGACAAAAATAGTACGGACTGAAAAATACCATATCGGACAAATGGAAGATAGTATCGGACTTTTGGACAATAACCTATAGTTATTAAAACACGATTTAGACGATGGTTGTCCAGATCACGGCAAAGGACACTACGGAAATAAACAACCACAACAGTATTCCTTGTAATAAGGGGCGTATTCCGGCTTTTTTAAGTGATTCGCGGGTTAATCCGGCTCCGATAAGAAATAAAGTGATCACTAAACCTTTTTTGGCAATCAGTACAATGGTTTCGTTTAAAACCCGGAAATCGGGAAAGTAACTGTTCCAAAGCATGGCCAGTACAAAAAGAAAAATAAAATAGGGAATTGAAATCCGACTTTCCTTATTTTTAAAAACAAAGGAAGTTAGCAGTGATAATGGGATAATCCAAAGGGCACGTTGTAGTTTTACGGTGGTCGCAACCTGAAGTGCCGTATCGCCAAATCGTTGCGCCGCACCTACAACCGAACTGGTGTCGTGTATGGCAATGGCACACCACATTCCAAATTGCGATTCACTCATCCCAAATAAATGACCTAAAAAAGGAAACAGAAATAACGCAATTGAATTCAGAATAAAGACGGTTGCCAGTGAAACCGATATTTCGGATTCGCGGGCTTTTATGATTGGTGTTAGTGCGGCAATTGCGCTACCGCCACAAATTGCTGTTCCGGCGGAGATCAGAAATCCGGTTTTTTGCGGAATCCGGAAAAGCTTACCAAGAAGGGTACCAATGATAAGCGTTGCTGTAATGGATCCGATCGTAAAAAGAAATCCTTCTTTACCGGTTTGTAGCGCATCGGTCAGATTCATTCCAAATCCCAATCCGACTATGGAAAATTGCAATAAGATTTTTGTGAGTTTATGACTGATTTTTTCAAACGGATTGCCAATTAACTGTGTTAAGATAAAACCAAATAAAAGCGCTAATGGCGCACTGATAAAAGGAAAAAGACATAGGGTAATACCAAACAGGTACAGTCCTTTTTTGTGTTTAAGGGTAAGCGAACTAAAGGTCATGGTGTTTTGTTTTGTTTGTCCGACAAAGTTCCGTCAATAAAGAAGGCGACACCAATGATAAATAGTTATAAGCTATAACTTTTGGTTATACTGTTTTGTGCAAATCGTAAAAACATTTCCGGTATTTTTTCCAATTGTCCTTGTAAATGCGTAAAGTAAAAAACACGCTTGATATCAATGTCGTCAATATCAATAACTTTAAATTGTCCTTCTACGATTTCTTTACTAACCGCCGAAATTGAAAGCAAAGCCATACAATTGGAATTTGCCAAAAACGATTTAATACTTTCCGTACTGCCGAGTTGCATAATAAGGTTTAATCCGTTTAGCTGAATATCGTGTTTTCGGAGTTCGTGTGCGATGATTTCTAAACTTCCGGAGCCATTTTCCCGCAATACCAACGGAATATTGAGAAATTCCTCTTTACTAATCCGATCTTTGTTGGCCAATTCCTGCGACGTATGTACTACAGCTACAATTTCGTCTTTTAGAAAAGGGACATATTTTAAATCCTTGTTTTTGGATTTTCCTTCCACAATTCCCAGAATTACTTTTTTCTGTAATACGGCTTCTTCTATTTTTTCGGTATTGGCATCGAATAACGAAATTCGGATGTCCGGAAAATGTTTGTAAAAATTAGCCAGTATCGGAGGAAGGATATAATGGCTTAGCGTCGTACTCGCGCCCAATAACAACTCGCCGGCCTGTTTTTCTTTGAGTAATCCCAGATCGTATTGGATTTTTCGGTAGATCTCAAAAATCGATTCCGCATGGCGGTAGAGGATTTCCCCGGCTTCCGTAAGCGTTATTTTGCTTCCCCGGCGTTCGAACAGACGGATATCCAGTTCGGTTTCGAGTTCTTTAATATTTTTGGTAACCGCCGGCTGGGTAATGCATAAGGTGTCTGCCGCCTTGGTAAAGCTTAAGTGACTGGCAACAATATAAAATACTTTTAGGCGTATATCAGACATATCCGTAACAATTACATTAAACCCAAAGATACAATTTAATACTGGTTTTATTGTTTTATACTCCGCAAGGCTCTTTTAATAATATAAGCGGTTTCTTTACTTTGACTTTGTTTTTCCCACTTTTTACACAGATTGACCACAAAATCCGGTCGGGTTTTGGAGGCATCGTTAAGCCAGTTGGCCACACTGTCACGGACATATTTGGAACTATCCGAATGTAACGGTTCCAAAATTACGATTGCCGGTTCGGGTGTTTCTTTTAAGGCTTCGATATGCTTGCACCAAACACCTCTTGGGCGAATGGATTCGCAGGCAAACCTACGGATATATTCGTTTTCGGAAGCCGTCCACGGAGTGAGTAAACGAATGGCTTGTTCCAGATTTTCGGTAATGTCGGCGCGGACTGCAATCCAGCTGATTTCCCGTACACCGAAATGTGTATCTGCAGCAAATGGTTGCATCCGATTCAGTTTTTCTTCTAACGAAAGTTCACTTTTTCCAATAAAATAAGTCGCCCAACAACGTACCGTGTCCGACGGATGTGTTGCGAGTTTTTCAAATAGCGTTGTATCGTTGTAAAGATAACTTTGGGTTAAAAGACTCACACCAATCATTTCGTTAACAACAGTGACGGTTTGTTTCTTCAGATTGGCAATGTCTGTCAGAATATCGTTGAGGTAGTCTTTGCGGTTTAATTGCGTGAGTACGGCTTCCAACAGTTGCTTCGGATTAATGGCCAGCCATTCGTTGAGGTTGGCCGATTCGATACTGCCATTGTTGAGTTGTTCCAGTATTTCCGGAGGGATTTGAGCGATGGTTCGGGCGCCTTTTCGTACGGTCATAATTGGGCTGTTAATGTTGTGATTTCAATACGGTTTCGATAGTCGGGATCAAGGTAAATATAACGGATCTGAGCGTTGCGATCGATAACAAATATAGCAGGAATTGGTAAAATACCACTGCTGTCAGCATTGAAATCCTCTAGTTGGATACCTAATTGCTGGTAATCGGGACGTACAAAATCCTGTAGGCGAAAGGTGATGCCCAACTGTTGCGCAAGCTTGTTTTCGGAATCGGTTAGTAGGGGAAAGGATAACCGATGGGTTTGTTGTAAGTTGTCGTTATAAACAGGCTTTTGCGGACTAACGGCAATTAGTCGGGCTTTTTTGGCGCGAAAAAGCGGTAATGCTTTTTCCAATGCCTGTAATTCGAGATTGCAATACGGACACCAGGAACCTCTGAAAAAGGCAATGATCAGTGTTTCTTCCGTATGGACATCCTGTAAACGAATCGTTTGTCCCGATGGATCGGTAAGTTCAAATTCCGGAAATGCAGTACCGATTTTAACGGTATCTTTTTCGGAATAGGTCGTCTGTAAATCGGTTATGGAGCGTTGGAAGTTTTTAAGGGTTTCCAGCGGAACCTGTGTGGCGAGTTGTTCGTTCAGGGCTTTGATTTGTTCTTGTAGTGTTGGCATCGTATTTTCTGTTATTTTTGTAAAGATCATCGCTTTAAATGAGGCATACAATACCGCATTTTTTTACCCCATAGGGCGAAAAAGGACACTTTTACTGAGTTTCAGCAGCGTCCGTAAAATAAAAATTCTGATAAAAAACATGAAAACCAAAATACGTATTACTGAAAACAAGATTTGTCCGTTGGAAGAAGCCGTGAATACGATTAGCGGAAAGTGGAAAATTCCGATTTTATGGCAGATGAATGAAGGTATCCGCCGACCGAGTGAGTTTTTGAGAGGGATTGCGGTGGTCGATCGTAGGGTTTTAAACCAACAACTTCGGGAAATGGAATCCGACGGATTGATACAAAAAGAAGTATTTCCGGAAGTGCCGCCACGAGTGGAGTATACGCTCACACCTTTAGGGGAAGAACTGGTTAAGGTATTATGGTCGTTAAATAGTTGGGGCGAAACCCTGATTGCACACCGGGAATCACAATATACAATTTGATTTTACGTTAGAATCTTGTAAAAATAAAACTACATGACAGCTCCCCAATGGCTCCTGCTTTTACTATTTTTATCCGGAATACCAACTGTAGTCGCACAGGTTGACAGTACGTATATCGGAAAATTTCCTCAGGAATATTCGGCTCGGATCTATTTATCCCGAAAGTTTGTGGCGTTAAACAGTGATTACCCGGATGCCGATAGCAAGGAATATACGGCCAATAGCCCGTTTGCGATTGGAGCAGGTTTTACCTGGGGCAATTCCGGATTGAGTTATAGTTACGGATTTGGTTTCCTGGCGGATAAATCCAAAGGAAAAACCCGGTATTTTGATTTGGAGTACCATTATTACGGACGAAAAATTGTTCTCGATTTTTTCGGATTGGATTATAAAGGATTGTATTATGAGGATAAGGAAAATGAAATTTTAAATATGTATCCGGATGCACAACTGACCAATATCGGTGTTTTTGGGCAGTATGTGTTTAACGGAGAACGCTTTTCCTATCGCGCTGCTTTCGATCAGGTTCAGGTGCAGTTAAAATCGGCGGGTAGCTTTTTACTCGGTGGAGGAGCTTATTACAATCGGGTTCGCGCCGATAATGTATTTGGTTTCCGAAAAGAAATGTACCAGATCGGACCAAGCCTTGGGTATGCGTATACCTGGGTGATCAATCCTCGCTTTTTTGTAACCGGGTCTTTAACTCCGGGCGTTACCATGGGATTTAAAAATCTCGAAGATAAGATTGATTGGAATCCCAGTTTGTTTTTCCGCTTTGCTTCCGGCTATAATGCAAATGACTGGTCGGTTAATCTTTCTTTCCTGATGAACCGATTGTATGTTTCTTATGAGCAAAGCAACCAGGTAGGTGTAAGTACTGCTACTTTACAGCTAATGCTGATCAAGCGTTTTGACAGCTCTTCCCGGTTGCTTAAAAAACTACCCCGACTTTAGTGGATATAAAACTATAGCCAGGAGCCAAATTTGCGGATAAAGCGTTCTTTGGCGATTTGTACCAGAAAACAATAACCAATTAGTATTCCGATTAACCAGGGGAAATAACCTAACGGTAACGGTTGCAGGTTTACCGAATGCGCAAATGGCGTAAACGGAAGTAACAATCCGATGAACATTACCAATGAGGTTAATGCGACTACCGGAGCAGTGGCCCAACTTTGCAGAAACGGAATTTTCCGGGTACGAATCATATGAACAATCAATACTTGTGAAAGCAATCCCTCGACAAACCATCCGGTCTGAAACAGCTGTTGGTGTTCGGGGGCATTGGCTTTAAAAACATAAAACAAAACGGCAAAAGTGAGATAATCGAATACGGAACTTACCGGTCCGATATACAGCATAAACCGACTAATACTGTTGGCGTCCCATTTTTGCGGTTTTTCCAGAAAATCGTCATCCATTCGATCCCATGGAATGGAAATTTGGGAAATGTCGTATAACAAATTCTGAATCAGTAATTGTATCGGTAGCATCGGTAAAAAGGGCAAAAAAATACTGGCGCCAAGCATACTGAACATATTGCCAAAATTACTACTGCTGGTCATTTTGATATATTTAATGATATTCCCGAAAGTCCGGCGACCATAAATCACGCCTTTTCGCAACACCATCAGATCTTTTTCCAATAAAATTATGTCGGCACTTTCTTTGGCGATGTCAACAGCGGTATCGACCGAAATGCCCACATCGGCATTGCGCAATGCCGGAGCATCGTTAATTCCGTCGCCCATAAAACCAACCGTATGCCCCTGTTTCTGAAATAAAGTAACGATTCGGGATTTCTGTACCGGGTTTAATTTGGCGAAGATACTGGTGGTTTCCAGGCGTTCGATCAATTGATCATCTGTGAGTAGCGCCATTTCATTTCCCAATAAAACCTGATGAAACGGAATTCCAACGTCCCGGCATATTTTTTTGGTTACGATATCATTGTCACCGGTTAGTACTTTGATCGAAACACCTAGTTTTTGTAAACTTTCGATGGCTGGTTTGGCCGATGGTTTGGCCGGATCGAGAAAGCCGATAAATCCGGTGAGTACCATATCGTTTTCGTCGGCGATACTATAATTCGCACTTCGACTGTCGTATTCTTTAATCGCCACCAATAACACGCGTAAACCGTCTTCGTTGAGTTTTTTGGAGGTGTGCATAACCGTAGCGCGAATACTGTCATCCAACGGTACTATGGCATCGTTTTCAATATGAATCTGCGCATTTTCCCCGGGATAAAAAGCATGGGAGCAAAGTCCCAACAGTTCTTCCACGGCACCTTTGCAAATGAGTAGCTGTTTTCCGTTTTTTTGTTCCAGAATCACACTCATACGACGGCGTTGAAAATCGAACGGGATTTCGTCTACTTTACGGTAGTTTTCTTCCACTTTTAAATAATCGTGTAGTTCAACGTGTTCGAGTACGGCTACATCCAGTAGGTTTTTCAGTCCGGTTTGGTGAAAGCTGTTAAAATAGGCCCATTTTAAAACTTCATCATCTTCGTTTCCCAACACGTTGAGGTGGCGTTCCAGAATGATTTTATCCATGGTGAGCGTACCGGTTTTATCGGTACACAAAATATCCATCGCGCCAATGTTTTGGATCGCGTTAAGCCGTTTAACGATTACTTTTCGTTTGCTCATGTTTTTGGCGCCTTTCGCAAGATTGGCGGTTACGATCATCGGAAGCATTTCCGGGGTTAATCCAACCGCAATGGCAATAGCAAAAAGCAAGGCATCCAGCCAGTTGTTTTTGGTTATACCATTGATCACAAAAACCAGCGGAACCATAACCAGCATATAGCGAATCAATAACCAGCTTACTTTATTTACGCCTTTGTCGAAACTGGTTTCCGGACGTTTGCCGCTAATGGCTTTGCCTATTTTACCCAAATAGGTGTCTTTTCCGGTTGCAATAACAATAGCGGTTGCCGTACCACTAATAACATTGGTTCCCATAAAACAGCTGTTGTCAAATTCCAACGGCGATTTGGTGTCTTCGGCGATTATGGGGTTTTCATTTTTTTCCAACGGAAGAGATTCTCCGGTTAAAATCGCCTGACTTACAAACAAATCTTTCGATTGCAGAATGCGGATATCGGCCGGAATCATATCACCGGCACTTAGGTAAACCACATCACCCGGTACGATGTCTTTAAAATTGACTTCCTGTTTTCCGGAATTACCACGCAATACCGTAGCGGTTGTTTCGACCATATTTTTCAATTCTTCGGCCGCCTTATTGCTACTGAATTCCTGCCAGAAACGAAGTAGGGAACTTAGGATAACCATAACACTCACCACGACTATGGTTTTATAATCCTGTTGTCCCGGTTCGGCCAGAATAATGTCCATCACGACCGAAATCATTAATAATACCAGTAGTACAATGATAAACGGATTGATAAACGCACTCAATAATTGGCTATACCACGGATCGGGTTTTTCATGTAAAATCTCGTTAGAGCCGTACACTTTTCTTTTCTCGTCGGCCTGTGCTTCGGACAAACCTTCCGGCCGACTTTCCAATAAGGAGTAAATAGTAGTGGTATCGGCTTTTGCTATTTCGCAAAGCCGGTTGGTTTCAAAAACCGGAAAACTCTTTGGGGTGATTTTTATTTTTGAGCTAAACATTTGGATACTTTTTTAAAGGATTGGTTTTGTTACAGGCGGATTTCGTTCGAACACGATTTCCTGCCTATGGTTTCGGCCAAAAAAGAATCCAGGTCAAGTCCCAGAAAAGTATCGTAATTTTTAACCGGTAAATCGTTTTTAACCGGTTTGAAAAAGCTAATGATTGAAAAAAAGAATTTCATGACATCCATGTTTTTGTCGCTATAAGACAAACAACATCGGCTTGTCTTTATAGAGAAATGTTAGTACTTAATTCGGGATAATCGTCCATGATTATAAATATTATTAGGGCAAAAGTAAGACAGGAATCCGAACAGAGCTGTTAGAGACACTTTAGAATATTATTAGAAAAATATTAGAGTGGTTGTTTTACACTTTAAAAATTTAATTAAGGAATATTGTTGTTATTCAGTAATCTAAACCTTAATTTTTTATTATTAAATAAAATTAGGCTTTAAAAAGTTAGCAAAGCGGTGTTTTTTTAGTAATTTAGGAAGCACGATCCCCCAAAACCCAAATTCCTATGACCGCAACTATTTTTAGCAATGCTATTTCTGGCAGAATCCGCTATTTCAAAACCGGAAATGATTTCGATAATCTATAATTTTCAGGTAGTATGAAAACGGCTTTGTTATGTTATCAGGACGGAGCTTTTACCAGTATCAGAAACGATGATGCACTCGTTTTTTCCGAAGCACAGCTGGTAATGGGCTTTGGCGCACCCGAATTGGTTAGCGCCCCGGAATCCTACGATTTTTTAAAACAACAGTTTCCTGCCGCCAACATCGTTTTGTGTTCGTCTTCCGGAGAGATTTACGATACGGAAGTATGCGACGGAACGATTACCATTAGTGCCAGTACATTTGCATCGACAACAATGGCAACTGCTATGGTTACTATAGATGATTTTACATCGGCCTATGAAGCCGGAAAGGCACTTATCCGACGTATGCCGGTTGCCGGTTTGCGATTGGTGTTGGTGTTGTCTGATGGCGGAAAAGTGAATGGTAGTGAGTTGGTAAAAGGGATGAACGCGGTAAAACCCGATCATGTATTGATCACTGGCGGATTGGCAGGTGATGCCGATCGGTTTGAAAAAACCTATGTCGGATTAAACGGTTATCCCGAACCGGGAAAAATTGTAGCGATTGGTTTTTATGGGGAAAAGCTCGTGTTGTCGCACGGTTCGTTAGGAGGATGGGAGGCTTTTGGACTGGAACGAATAGTAACCCGATCCGAACAAAATATAGTATATGAAATTGATCATAAAAATGCGCTGGATTTGTATATCAATTATCTCGGGGAATATGCGGCCGAATTACCGGGATCAGCATTGCTCTTTCCATTGTCGCTTACGTTGGAAGGAGGCAACGAAACCGTGGTACGGACCATACTTTCGATTGATAACGTAGCCAAAACGATGACATTCGCGGGGGATTTGCCCGAAGGCGGTAAGGTGAAATTTATGAAAGCCAATTTTGACAAACTGATCGATGCTGCCAGTGATGCCGCTGGCTCCTGTCTTACGATAGCGCAGGCCAGTCCTAAGCTTGCATTATTGATTAGTTGTGTGGGACGAAAATTAATATTAGGAAGCAGAATAGACGAAGAGGTCGAAGCCGTAGCCGAGATGTTTGGTACACAAACAGTATTAACCGGATTTTATTCCTACGGGGAAATATCGCCTTTACAGCCTTTCTCAAATTGTGAGTTTCATAACCAGACGATGACAATCACAGGATTTAATGAAATGGAATAAATATGACGTATCATAAACTATTACAACGACAAATCAATAAGTACTTGCCAAAAGCACTTCGGCAAGATAACGATTTGAACGATTTTCTGGCGGTTATTGATGCGACGTACCGGAGTTATGAAAAAGAGAAGAATATCATGCATCACGCTTTTCAGGAAAGTGAACGGGAATATAACGAAGTACACGAGAGTCTGAAAAAGGAATACGAACTTAAAAAACGATCCATCGATAATTTGTATGATAGTTTGCAACAAATTAACGAGGAACCAATTGCGATTAGTGATCAGGAAAAAAACGACCTGTTGTTTATTTCCGGTTATCTGAGCGAACAGATCAACAAAAGAAAAGCGTCCGAAGAAAGTCTGAACCATACCATTCAGTTGCTTAAAACGCTCCTGGCGAATCTTCAGTCGGGGATTATGGTAGAGGATAAAAATCGAAACATACTATTTGCGAATCAGTTGTTTTGCGACTTTTTTGCGTTGGGAAAAACGCCCGACGACCTGATTGGAGCGGATTGCGAAGCTATTTTGGCCGAACGTTGTTATTTGTTTAAAGACCCCGTACTGTTTAAAAAACGCTTTGAAACTGTTTTTAAAAACAAAATGATGGTAACCAACGAAATTATGGAAACCGTCGATGGACATTTTTTTGAACGGGATCATGTTCCGATTCTGGTAAACGGAGCCTTAATGGGGCATTTGTGGAAATATACCGATGTGACCGAACGGGAAAATGCACTTTCCCTTATCGAAGAGAGTGAAGCGCGTAATCGTTTGATTATGAATGCCTCGCTGAATGCGATTATCAATATCGACAGTAAAGGGAAAATCACCTTTTGGAACCGCCAGGCGGAGAAAATGTTTGGCTGGTCACAAATTGAGGTGCGGGGTAAAAATCTGGCCGAAACCATTATACCGGAACGCTATGTGACCAAACACAGTGAAGGATTAAAACGCTATCTGGAAACCGGAGAAGGACCGGTGTTAAATAAACGAATCGAGCTGAGCGGACTAAACCGCGCCGGAAATGAATTCCCTATTGAGATTTCGATACTGCCAATTGAACACAACGGTGAGACGTTTTTCTGCGCTTTTATTCAGGATATATCCGAACGGAAAAAAGCCGAAAACAGTCTGAAAGCACAGGAAGAAAAATACCGGAATATTATAGCCAATATGAATATGGGGCTAATTGAAGTCGATCGCGATGAAAATATCCTGTATGCAAATCAGGGGTTTTTGTCGATTTCGGGATACGAACTCGATGAAATCCTCGGGAAATATGCCCCGGATCTATTTATGTTTGAAGAACATCTGGAATTGGTTAAAACCAAACGAAAATTACGGGAAAAAGGGATTTCGAATTTGTTTCAGATACCGGTTAAAAATAAAAAAGGCGAAAAACGCTGGTGGGCGATTAGCGGCGGACCAAATTATGACGATAACGGACAATGGATCGGTTCGATAGGAATCCACCTCGATATCACCGAACAGAAGCGTTTGGAAATTGCCCTTAAAGACCAGAAAATAAAAGCACAGCAGGCTTCCAAATCCAAAGAAGCATTTCTGGCACAAATGAGTCACGAAATCCGGACACCTTTAAATGCGATTGTCGGTTTCCTCAGAGAATTGGGAAAACAACAGCTCACATCAACGCAGCGGGATTATATCAACAACAGCGAAATTGCGTCCAAACACCTTTTGGCCATTATCAATAATGTACTGGACATTTCGAAGATTGAAGCCGGTGAAATGACGTTGGAAAACACCGATTTCGTTTTGGAAAATACAATCGGAAACGTGATTACCGTTTTAAGTCCGAAAGCGCGGGAAAAAGGACTAACCGTTAGTAAAAACGTAGCTCCGGAGGTGAGTAAGGTCTTAAAAGGAGATGAGTTGCGACTCGAACAGATATTGTTTAACCTGTTGGGGAATGCTATTAAATTTACCGCCAGCGGAGCCATTAACATCAATTGTGTTTTGATAAAAGAAGAAACCGGATGGCAAAAAATTAAAATATCGGTACAAGACACCGGAATCGGTATGGATGCCGGTTATATGAAAAATATCTTTAAAAAGTTTTCACAGGAAGATAAAGCCGTGACGACCAAAAAATATGGCGGTACCGGATTGGGAATGTTTATCACCAAAGAATTGGTGGAACTGATGAAAGGCCGGATCGAAATTGAAAGTGAAAAAGGAAACGGAACAACGTTTCATATCTATCTGAAACTGGAACAGGGAGATCCGGAAAAAATACAGACTGCCGGGCGAAAAATGGAACCGGGAAGCCTAAAGGATGTTTCGGTTTTATTGGTAGAAGATAATATACTGAATCGTATGGTGGCTCAGAATTCACTTAAATATTATAACTGTAAGGTAGAAGAAGCCGAAAACGGTTTAAAAGCACTGGAAGTTTTAAAACAGCGAAAATTCGATATTATCCTGATGGATATTCAGATGCCGGAAATGAACGGAATCGAAGCGACACTGGCCATCCGTAACGAATTAAAACTGAATACGCCAATTATTGCGCTCACGGCTAATGCTTTTAAAACCGAAATAGATCGTTGTTATGCCGCGGGAATGAACGATTATGTCACCAAGCCGTTTGACGAAGAGTTGTTGATCGGTTTGATTGCCAAATATACCGTACACGATAAGATACCTCTAAAAGAAGTGACGGAACGCAGGTTATACGATCTGGATATGTTACGGGAATTGTCCGGAAACAGTACTGATTTTATCCGGGAAGTCGTAAACGTTTTTATAGCGCAGGTAGCCGAACTGATTGAATGCGGAGAAAAAGCGATGGAAAAGAATGAATTTACCGAACTCGGAAAACTGGTTCACAAGATCCGACCTAGTGTGGAAAGTTTAAAAATAACCTCCATAGCAGACGAATTAAAATTACTGGAACAAATGGCAAAAGAAACGAACGACTATGAATCGCTTAGTGCTTTATATGCTTTTGTAAAACAAGAACTGGAAACCGTGGTGACGCAATTGCAACAATACGAACTCGATTAAACGATATTGTTTTTAAAGGTTTCGTTGAGGTAATCGCAGAAACCCTTAAAAACGTTGCATCAAAAAAAGCTAGTAATGGATCGTTCTAAAATTCCAGTTGCAGGTTCCACTGATGGGTGTGGTTATAATAAAAAACAGCATTCGAATGTTCTTCGAGTTTTCCGTTATGAAGCACAAACACCTGATCGGCATTTTTGATTGTTTCCGGATTCCGGGTAATAATAATAACGGTTTTGTCTTTTATTAACTCCTGTTTGGCTTTTTGAAGGTAAATCATATCCATCGCTCCGGAAGAGGTAACGGTTTCATCCAAAAGCAGAATGGGTGTATTTTTAAGCATTGCCCGTGCGATCTGAATACGCAGTTTTTCCTGATCGGAAATATGGCACTCCGGATGTCGTAATTGCGTATGCATACCATCGGGTAATTCCCAGGCGAAATCAATAACACGCGCGTTTTCGAGCGCTTCGAATACCTGTTCGGGACTGGCTTCTGGATTGGCCGACCAGATGGCGTTGTACAGTGTATCGTCCGGTAGCGGAGTGGTGGTCGAAATAAGCGTAACATAGTTCGCTAATTGTTGTTGTGGAATACGGGAAATAGGAACACCCCCAATTTTAATACGTCCTTTTCCGGGATCCCACATTCGGGAAATTAAGCCGGTAAGGGTTGTTTTTCCCGAGCCGGAAGCACCTACCAAGGCCACAGTATTTTGGTCTTTTACGTAAAAAGAAGCACGGTTTACAATGTTATGATCTTTGATATAACCAAAAGAGACATTCTCAAATCGGATATCAAATCGCGTAATAGTGGTAGTGGCTGTTTTAAATAGTTTCATGATTGTTTGTTAGGGTAAATTCCTATACGGATTGGTGTTCTTCACGGCGTTCTGTAGCCGATTGCTCTTCGCTCGTTCCGAATTTCCAATAGGAATAGGCATATAATTCTTCTTTTGTCCAGTTTAGTTCTTTGCGGAGGTAATTCCGTATGGCTTTAACGGCTGAAAATTCTGCAGCGACATAACCAAAACGGCGCGTAGTGGCTTCGGGTAACGGTATTTCCCGAATACGGTCTTCGAGGATGGTATTTTGTAAATTTTCGCCGTAAAAATGCCAGTTCACAACAACTTTCGAACGGGTTTGAATCGGTTGGATTTCCTGCGGACTTTCAACCAGAATATGGGCTACGCCGTGGGTATTTTCCGGAAGATCTTCCAGAATAGCACTAATTACCGGAATTGCGGTGGCATCACCAGCCAGTAAATACCAGTCGGCTTCCGGATAGAGTTCGGTTTTTAGACCGTACATGGCAATTCCCAGCGGATCGCCTTCTTTGGCATGTATCGCCCAGGCCGATGCCGGTCCGTTATCGCCATGTGCTACAAAATCGATATACATTTCGTTTTTTTCCAAATCGATACCTCGATGCGTATACGTACGCACAGCCGGACTAACTTCGGGCGGTAACGGTGACCATTTACCGTTTTCGAAAGTCGGGAAATGAATTTCCGTTACACCAGCCGGCGGGATAAAAATTTTATTGTTTTCTCCAACAGTCGCGGCAGCAAATCTTGGGACATCCGCGCCGGTTAATGTAATTCTTAAATAATGTGGGGTTATATATTCTTTGCGTTTTACTTTTAACGTAGCATTAATAATGTGTTGTGCTTTATTTTCTTTCTTTGCCATAAGTCTCGCGGTTATTTAATTTATTATTTAGATTGTTTCTAAATAAATTATATCTTTGACAAAGTTCTGTTTTATCTGTTTTTAAGGTGTACTCAAAACGGATTATCAATTACTCAAAACGGATTATTTATGAAAATGACGATTACCAATACCGATCTGAACGATATACTGTTGGAACGGGAACTGCCTCAGAATTTTAAAAGTGAAGAAGCGTATAATGAGAAGCGTATTTCGATTGAACACCCGAAATTCGGTTCTTCCGATATCCTGGATTTGTGGTTTGAAGGTATTCATATCACAAAAGGACATACGCGTGTTAAAGAAGATCTTTCGTTAAAGGTGGAGAGTAATTATTCGGTAGTGGAAATGCATTTTGCGCTTACCGGAAACAGTATGGCTACGACAAAACAATCCCGTGAGTTATTCCATTTTAAACCGCAGGAACATAACCTGATGTACGCAAAAGATTTTGAAGGGTTCTTTAATTTTAAAAAACAAAATGAAACCAACGAATTTTTTGAGGTCCATTTTACGGAAGATTATTTTAAGCGTTTTGCGAGTATCGGAAATTCGGGTATGGAGGCTTTTTTCTCGGCTATAGAAAAAGGAGCAATGACTATGGTGAGTAAGCAGAATATGAGTATCACACCACAAATGAACCGTATCATTTCGGAGATTATCAATAGTAAGCATTCCGGTTTGCTTAAAAGGTTGTTTATCGAGTCAAAGGCAATCGAATTGTTTATGCTACAGGTAGCGCAGCTGGAACAGCAATCGTCCGAAAAAAAGCAGTCGATGAAAGCGCAGGATATCGAAAAAATACATTACGCCAAAACGTTACTGGAGCAGAATATCAGTAATCCGTATACGTTGGTCGAACTGGCACATGAGGTAGGATTAAATGATTTTAAGCTGAAAAAAGGCTTTAAAGAGGTTTTTAATACGACGGTTTTTGGGTATCTGCACGAGTTGCGGATGCAAAAAGCAAAACACCTTTTACTGGATCAGAAACGTACCATTGCTGAGGTGGCGGATTATTGCGGTTACGAGTACGTACAGCATTTTATCACCGCTTTCCGGAAAAAATTTGGAATCACGCCGGGGAAACTTGTCTTAGAGTAAAGAATAAAGAAACAAGAGAAAAGACGTTTGTGTTATTTTGAATGTTGGATTTTAAATTTTAAATGCGCTGTACCGGATAATGCATTTGAATTATTTTAGAATAGGGGAGGTTAGAATAAAGAAACAAGAGAAAAACGTTTGTGTTATTTTGAATGTTGGATTTTAAATTTTAAATGCGCTGTACCGGATAATGCATTTGAATTATTTTAGCATAAGGGAGGTTAGAATAAAGAAACAAGAGAAAAGACACTTGTTATTTTAAATGTTGGATTTTAAATTTTGAATAGTTGTACCGGATACTGTGTCGTCTAATAAAATTACACATGCGGTAATTCCACTGTAAAAGTGCTTCCTTCGTTGGGTTCCGAGACTACCGATATCGTACCGTTATGTAGCGTTATGATCTTCTGAGTGAGCGACAAACCAATTCCGTTTCCGTTGGCAAATCCTTTGTTATCGCCTCTGAAAAATGGGGTAAAAATATTCGGCAGGTCGTCCGGGGCAATTCCGATTCCGTTATCCTGAAAACGAATAATCGTTTTGTCTTTAAAATAGGTGATGGCTATCGTGCTTTCATTTGTTTTCGAAAATTTACAGCCGTTTTCGATAAGGTTCATAAAAGCTACTTTTAATAAATATTCATTTCCTTTTACCGAAATAAAATCATCGTCTTCAATTTCCTTTTCAAAGATAAGGTTCACTTTAAATTCGGGCTGGTTATGCAACACATCGTTTCGGGCATCCAATAATACTTCGTCAAGTCGGATTTCTTTTTGGACAATTTCGGTCTGATCGTAATTGGCTTTGGCCAAATCCAACAAACTATTGGACAATCGAACGAGTTTCTGAGCGTCGTTAATCGCATTGTCAATCGATTTCCGGTATTCTTCGTTGGAACGCAGGTTTCCGGCCGATAATTGCAATTCGGTTAGCATGGCCGTTAATGGCGTTCGTAATTCGTGTGAAATATTCGAAACAAAATCTTTTTGAGCGTCAAACGATTTCTCCAGTCGGTCGAGCATTTGATTAAACGTAGTGGCCAGTTCGGCAATTTCGTCTTTGTTTTTTGGAAGTTGTACCCGTAAGTCGAGATTGGTAGCCGATATTTCCTTTACATTGGCAACAATATTTGTTACGGGCGACAAGGCTTTACGCGAAAAAATGCGCCCCATGATATAAATAAAAATAATCGACGACAGAAACACGATCAGGATGTTCCTTTTGGCAATATAGGTTTTGTGATAACCGTTCTGATCGTAGGCTGCGGCCATGATAATATAGTCTTTTCCGTCGTGTTCGTACCGCATTCCAACTGCCTGCCATTTGTCGAGGTAAAAACGGATTTCTTTTTTCTTTAAAACCGAATTCAGCATTTTGGTGTTCTCTTTTACCACGTCGATGTCTACATCATCATGGTATAAAAGATTATAATGATCATCATATATAGCCACTTCGACTTCGTTAATGATCGAACGGTTATTGGTATAAATAGCCTGTAGGGTTTTGGTATCGATTTTGGCTTTAAAAAACAGATTGGCTTTGGTGAGCGCTTCTTTATGAAGCGTTTTGTAAAACGTATTTTCCCTGTTTTTTTCGCTGGTGGCATAGATAATCACTGCAAAAACCAACAATATGGATGCCGTTAGAAAAGTAAACAATAAACTTAGTCGGTTTTGTATGGTCATCTACGTATCGCTTTCCAGTTTTAAAATAAAGCCCATCCCGGATTTGGTATGGATTAGTTTGTTGTCGAAATCCTTATCTATTTTTTTTCGAAGGTAATTGATATATACGTCAATAAAATTTGTTCCGGTATCGAAATGGGTGTTCCAAACTTTTTCGGCGATTTCGGTACGACTCAACACCCGTTCGGCATTTTGCATCATGTATTCCAGGAGTTTAAATTCCTTAGGTGTCAGACTAATTTCTTTCCCGGCTCGTCGAATGGTTTTGGTATTGTAATTGAGTTCCAGATCCTGATAGGTAAATTTATCGGTATAATTGGTTCCCGAACTACTTCGTTTGAGTAGCGCCCGGATACGTACGAGTAATTCCCGGAAGTCAAATGGTTTTACCAGATAATCGTCGGCGCCGGCATCAAATCCGTCCACTTTATCGTCGGTGGTACCTAAAGCCGTAAGCATGATAATCGGAAGACCGGGATTGTTTTTGCGTATCGAAAGACACAAATCGATTCCGCTGATTTTAGGTAAAATAATATCGGTAATTACCAGGTCGTAGGTATTGTAGAGGGAGAGTTTTTTTCCCATTTCGCCATCGTAGGCCAGTTGGGTATCAAAACCTTCTTCATCCAATCCTCTTTTGAGTAATTCGGCTACCCGGGTATCGTCTTCAACAATTAAAATTTTCGGCATATTCGTCTGGACTTACTTGGTTGACTATAGCAAAAGTAAACTTTTATAGCGATAGAAAAGCGATGGTATTAAAAAAAGAAAAGCCTGAAAATAGGATTTTTCAGGCTTGGTAATGTACTGTTTTATTCAATATTAAATGTCGTCAAAGTCAATATCAGTGAAACTTCCGGAAGATGTAACATCTTCTGTTTTTTCAGAAAAATACTCTTTTTTAAAGTCTTTCTGATGTCTTTCTGAAATTACTTCTTCTCCCTTATGATTTAAAACATACGAAGTCATTTCGTTTAAGATGTCTTTAAAAGCGGCAAAATCCTCTTTATATAAATAAATTTTGTGTTTCTTGAAATGGAATGAGCCATCATCTTCGGTGAATTTTTTACTTTCGGTAATCGTAATGTAATAATCATCAGCCTTTGTCGCTCTCACATCGAAGAAATACGTCCTTCTTCCTGCGCGTAAAACTTTAGAAAAAATTTCTTCTTTTTCTAACATTTCATTTTCTCTCATAATCCTTCAGTCAATAATTTATGGTGTTAAGTAGAACTCAAAAATCTAAAAAAAAACCAAAAAAACCAACATTTATTGTAATTCTTTTTCCGAAAGTTGTTTAAAGTACAAATCTTTATAGTAGCCGTCCTGGTTTACCAATTGATTATGAGTTCCTTGCTGAATTATTTTTCCGTTGTCCAGAATGATGATCTGGTCGGCATTTTTAGCGGAAGACACCCGATGACTAACGATTATTGTAGTTTTATCTTTACAAAAATCCATTAAATTGCTTAAAATTGCCTCTTCTGTCTCAGTATCCACTGCCGACAAGCAATCGTCCAAAAGTAGGATAGGAGCGTTTTTAATAAGCGCTCTCGCAATCGATACCCGTTGCTTTTGTCCGCCCGATAAAGTGATCCCTCTTTCGCCTAAAACCGTTTCGTATTGGTTTTTAAATTTGACAATGTTTTTATGTACCACTGCTTTTTTAGCTGCATCAATTACTTCCTCGTCGGTTGCCGCTTCATTTCCAAATTTAATATTGTTTTTGATCGTATCCGAAAACAGGAAAGCATCCTGTGGTACAAAACCAATATGATTTCGCACATCAAACAGGTTTAACTCACGAATATCGCTACCATCGATTTTTACAGCACCTTCATTGACATCGTATAAACGACTGATCAAGGAAAGTAAGGTGGATTTTCCGGAACCGGTTTTTCCTAATATGGCTAATGTCTGACCTTTTTTGATCTGAAGGTTTACATTTTTAAGAGCGGTAATCGTTGTATCTTCGTAGGTGAAGGTCACATTTTCGAAGGTGATTTCACCATTAACCGGGGTATGTTCCGGTACTGTATTCTGGATTTCCGGTTTGATCTTAAGGAATTCGTTGATTCGTTTTTGTGAAGCTTCGGCTTCCTGAACCATAGATGATACCCATCCCAATGAGGCTACCGGCCATGTTAGCATATTGATATAAAGGATAAATTGTGCGATTACACCGATATCCGGAATACTACCGTTGATATACATCATTCCGCCAACATATACCACAACAAGGTTACTGGCTCCGATTAATAGTATCATTAACGGTCCAAACAAAGCATTGGCTTTGGCCAGACGCATATTTTTATCTTTACTCTCCTGTGACAAGGCGGTAAAGTCGTCCTGTTTTTCGTTTTCGATGGAATAGGCTTTAATCACGCGAATACCGGAAAACATTTCCTGAGTAAACGTAGACAGTTTGGAAAGGTTTTGTTGGTAGGTCGTACTTCGCTTGTTGATTTCGGAACTGATTTTAAAAATGCTATAGGCCAGAATCGGTAAAGGTAAAAGCGAATAGAGAGTAAGTTCCGGTGAAATAATATACATCTGTACCGTTACTACTGCGAAACGTATAAAGGTGTTGATGGAATACATTACGGCCGGACCAACATATTGACGGACTTTACCAACGTCTTCGCTGATACGGTTCATCAAATCACCGGTTCTGTTTTTTTTATAGAAATTCTGTGATAGATTTTCGTATTGTCGGAATACCTCGTTTTTAAGGTCAAATTCGATATGACGTGACATTACAATTAATGTTTGGCGCATTAAAAAAGTAAGGAAACCGGCGATTAATGTAGTAACGATAACGAGAATAATGTTTTCCATTAAGAGTTGTCGCACCGCATCGGGGTCGAGTTTACTGTTTTCCAGTGCCTTGATCGAGTCTCCAACCAGTTTTGGCGTATATAAGGTGAAGAATTGCGCTACGATTGTGATAATAACACCAATTAAAAATCGGTATTTATATTTGATGAAGTATTTGTTTAAATATTGAAGTTCTTTCATTTTTTAATCCTGTAGGTTGTTTTATTGTTTTATATTCTGTTAAAACAGGGTGGTTTTTAATAATGATTTACAAAGTTGTTTTTAAAAATAATTATTATTGAATAATTAAAAAAAACGATTTGTGTTGAATTATTCTGAATATAAGTGTAATTTAGCAGTCTATTTTTGAATAAATTTCAACCTCAAAATAAAAAAAACATGATAACAGAAGTTACAAGTGCTAATGAGCTTCATAAAATCGACCCGGTTTTTGGGCAGGTTTCATTTGATAATCATGAGCAAATCGTATTTTGTCACGACAAAGATACTGGTTTAAAAGCAATAATTGGTGTTCATAACACAGTTTTAGGACCTGCTTTAGGAGGAACCAGAATGTGGAAATATACAAATGAGTGGGAAGCTTTAAACGATGTTTTACGTCTTTCCCGTGGTATGACTTTTAAATCAGCTATTTCCGGATTAAATCTTGGAGGTGGTAAAGCGGTTATCATCGGAGATTCCAAAGTGGATAAAACTCCGGAAATGATCACAAAATTCGGTCAGTTTGTGAATTCTCTAAGCGGAAAATACATTACTGCGGAAGATGTAGGATCAACTACGGCTGATATGGATCTTATCCGTGACGTAACGCCTTATGTAACGGGGATTTCAGAATCAAGAGGTGGTTCCGGAAATCCTTCGCCAGTAACGGCTTACGGTGTTTATATGGGTATGAAAGCAGCTGCAAAATATCAGTTTGGTACGGATAACCTGGAAGGAAAAAGAATTTTAGTACAAGGTATCGGTCACGTTGGGGAAACTTTAGTAGAACTGATCAGCAAAGAAGGTGCTTTAGTACAAATTACAGATATTAACGAAGCACGTCTACAGGAAGTAGGTGCTAAATATGGTGCACAGGTTTTTAACGGTGGCGATTTATATAGTGCAGACGTAGACATTTATGCACCATGTGCATTAGGAGCTACAATTAATGACGACACTATCGAAAAAATCAAAGCTAAAGTTATTGCCGGTGCGGCCAACAACCAGTTAGCTGTTGAAAATATCCACGGAGCAAGACTTCAGGAGAGAGGCATTTTATATGCTCCGGATTTCTTGATCAATGCTGGTGGAATCATCAATGTATATGGTGAAATTGCCGGATACGGTAAAGAAGAAGCTATGCGCAGAACCGAAAATATCTTCAATACAACATTGGATATTTTTAACTATGCCAAAGAAAATAGCATTACGACACACCAGGCTGCTATGCGAATGGCACAGGAGCGTATTGATGCCCGTAAAAAAGAAAACGCGAAGTAGTAGTTTTCCAACAATATATTTTTTAATTTTGCGAAGCGAAAGATTGTTCTTTCGCTTCTTTAATTTTTAAAAGTTCTTATCAGCAGGATGTTAAACAGAAGACATATTCGTGTAAAGGTGATGCAATCCATTTATGCAATGCATCAAAACGGTTCCGATAATCTTGAAAAGGAAGAGAAATTCCTATTTCATAGTATCGAAAATATTCAGGATTTATATTTAATAATGCTTTCTTCTTTGGTGGAAATCAAAAAAGCAGAAGAGGATTTTATCGATAAATCGAGTAAAAAACACCTTGCTACTCAACAAGAACGCAATCCAAATAAAAAATTTATCAATAATGCGGTACTGGATATTCTTTCGGAGAATAATTCCCTGAGTATTGCGTTGGAAGATCGTAAAATCACTAACTGGACAAATAACGACGACTATATTCTGATCCTTTTGGATGCGATCAAGAAAAGTAAGTTATACGACACGTATATGCGCAACAATGTGAATACGTTTGAAGAAGACCAGCAGTTTGTAGTGGATATTTTTACCGAAATTATTGCGCCAAACGAAAAGTTATACGATTATCTGGAAGATCACAAACTAACCTGGATTGACGATATTCCATTGGTGAATACAGCGATCCAAAAACAGTTAAAACAAATTAAGAACAGCAGTGATCCGGATGCATTTTACGTTTCAAAATTATACAAAGATGCCGATGATAAGGAATTTGTACGTAACCTGTTCCGTAAAACCGTTCTGAACAATCCGGAATTAACAAAAGAATTTATTGACAAAACGCCAAACTGGGATGCAGAACGTATTGCAGAAATCGATGCGATTATCCTGAAAATGGCTATTTGTGAATTTTTGAAATTCCCATCGATTCCGGTGAAAGTTACAATTAACGAATATTTAGAAATTGCAAAAGAGTATTCTACTCCAAAAAGTAGTATTTTTATCAACGGAATTTTAGATAATCTGGTAAAGGATTATCAAAAAGACAACAGACTGATAAAAACCGGAAGAGGTTTAATGTAAAATTGTAAAAAAATCGAATATGATTAACAAAACTCTTGGAATGTTAGCCATTGCAACTTTAGTGCTAACAACTTCTTGTAAAAAAGAAAATGCATCCGAAAAAATTGATGATGCCAGTGTAGCAGCAGCTGCGAAAAACAATGAAGCATCTGGAAAATTACCGGTAATTAAATTTAACGAAGAAGAACATAACTTCGGAACGATTAATGAAGGGGATAAAGCAGAAACCGTTTTTACAATTAGTAATGAAGGAGAAGCTGATTTGATTATTGTTAATGCACAGGGAAGTTGTGGTTGTACAGTACCGGATTGGCCAAAAGAACCGATTAAACCGGGAACTTCGGCTCCAATGAAAGTAACGTTCGATTCATCTGGGAAACCGGGACAACAACAAAAAACCGTAACCTTAACTACAAATACAGCTAAAGGTAGTGAAGTAGTAACTATTAAGGCTGATGTAACTCCAAAAGCAAAATAATTTAACATGGAACAATTAGGACAATTAGGAAGTTTTTTACCAATTATATTAATGTTTGTTGTGGTGTATTTTTTAATGATTCGCCCGCAACAAACCCGTCAGAAGAAAGAGAAAGAATTTGAAAGCAATATTAAAGTAGGCGATAAGATCGTTACCAAAGCAGGTATCCACGGAAAGATCGCTGAATTATATGATGATTCAATTGTAGTGGAAACTATGGCTGGAAAAATCAAAATGGAGCGTTCGGCTATTTCAATGGAATTAAGTCAGAAAGTAAACGCTGCGAAATAATTCTTTTACAATAAAAAACAAAAAGGCAACTCATCGAGTTGCCTTTTTTATTTTAGTAAACCTGACAGGTATATACGCGTTGTGAATAGAAACCTGTCAGGTTTGAGAATGGGTTTATAAGTGTTGCATATGGAAAACGATCAGGTTTGAGGGATCGTTTATAGGGGTTATTGCATGAAGTGAAATTTTTGTTTATAGTAAAACCTGACAGGTTTATACGCGTTGTGAATAGAAACCTGTCAGGTTTGAGAATGGGTTTATAAGTGTTGCATATGGAAAACGATCAGGTTTGAAGGATCGTTTATAGGGAGTATTGCATGAAGTGAAATTTTTGTTTATAGTAAAACCTGACAGGTTTATAAGCGTTGCGTATAGAAAACCTGTCAGGTTTGAGGAATGGGTTTATTTGTGTTTAGAGATTGTATATAAAACCTCTAAAAACAAAAACATCCGCCATTAGGCGGATGTTCTTTTATAAAATCGAATCAGGAATTATTTATTCGTTTTGATTACTCTCTTCGTCGTTTTACCTTGATCGGTTACGATGTTAAAGATATAAACTCCTGCTTCAAGTTGATCAACATTGATGCTGCTTTCCTCATTATGTAAGTTTTGGCGGATTACCTGGCGTCCGTTCATATCGAACACGGTTACACTTGCATTAGAGTAGTTATTCATCATTTTAATGGTTACTGTTGTAACTGCCGGGTTAGGGAAGATACTCACAGAAGCCGAGTTGAAATCAGCAACACCCATTGGAGGAGCAACAACAACAATTGCAGTAGCTGTACTACAGTTTGTGCTATTAGCAACCTCACAGATTGAATACGTTAATGTATACGTTCCCTGAGCAGAAAGCGCCGGTACGTTTACATTACCAGTTGCATCGATAGTAACTCCGGTTAAACCACCGTTGTTAACTAAAGTGATCGTAATGTCATTGTCGTTAACTGGCGCACCACCTAAAAGGTCATTCGCGGTAACATCTCCGGCAACACCACCAGTAGCATTTACTACAGGGTTCGTAGAGAAGTCATCGTTAACAGCAGTAATCACCAAGTTGTTTACTGTCAATGTTGCTGCATTTGAATTTACAGAAGCACAAGTACCGTTAGCAACAACTGCCTGGAACTGGTATCCGTTGTAAGATACCGGAACGTTTGTTAATGTCAATGTATTGGTAGTTGCACCAGAAATTACCGGATTAGTACCACCATTATTGATGTTATTCCAAGTTGTACCATTAGTACTCATTTGCCACTGATAAGAAGTAGCATTAGTTGCAGTTACTGTAAATGTAGCTGTTCCACCAGCGGTGATTGTACTGTTGCCCGGTTGAGCTGTTACAGTAGTAGCACCAGGTTCAGTGATTGTGAATGACTGAGTTGTAGTACATGCATTTGCATCGGTAACAGTTACCGTATAAGTACCTGCAGCTAAACCTGTAGCCATTGCAGCTGTACCTCCAGTTGGAGCCCAAACATAAGTATAGGCACCCGTTCCACCAGTTACGGCAACAGTAGCCGAACCGTCTGTACCATTGTTACAAGTAACGTTAGTTTGAGCCGAAGCTGTAGCCACTAAAGCAGTTGGTTCTGTAATAGTGAATGACTGAGTAGTAGTACATCCGTTAGCATCGGTAACAGTCACAGTATAAGTACCTGCAGCTAAACCTGTAGCTGTAGCAGCTGTACCTCCTGTTGGAGCCCATGAATACGTATATCCTGGAGTACCACCAGTTACGGCAACAGTAGCCGAACCGTTAGCACCACCGTTACAAGCAATATTAGTTTGCGCAGAAGCTGTAGCTACAAGAGCAGTAGGTTCTGTAATAGTGAATGACTGAGTAGTAGTACATGCATTAGCATCGGTAACAGTCACCGTATAAGTACCTGCAGCTAAACCTGTAGCTGTTGCAGCAGTTCCACCAGTTGGAGCCCAAACATAAGTATAAGCACCTGTTCCACCAGTTACAGCAACAGTAGCCGAACCAGTAGTACCACCATTACAAGCAATATTTGTCTGAGCCGAAGCTGAAGCAACTAAAGCAGTTGGTTCTGTAATAGTGAATGATTGAGTTGTAGTACACGCATTAGCATCGGTAACAGTAACTGTATACGTACCTGCAGCTAAACCTGTAGCCGTTGCAGCTGTACCACCAGTTGGAGCCCAAACGTAAGTATAAGCACCCGTTCCACCAGTTACAGCAACAGTAGCCGAACCGTTAGCACCACCATTACATGCTACGTTAGTTTGAGCCGAAGCTGTAGCAACTAAAGCAGTTGGTTGTGTAATTGTAAATGACTGAGTTGTAGTACACGCATTAGCATCGGTAACAGTAACTGTATACGTACCTGCAGCTAAACCTGTAGCCGTTGCAGCTGTACCACCTGTTGGTGCCCATGAATAAGTATATCCTGGAGTTCCACCAGTTACAGCAACAGTAGCCGAACCATTTGAACCACCGTTACAAGCAATGTTAGTTTGAGCCGAAGCTGTAGCAACTAAAGCAGTTGGTTGTGTAATTGTAAATGATCTAGTTAATGTACACGCGTTAGCATCGGTAACAGTAACGGTATACGTACCAGCAGCTAAACCAGAGGCTGTAGCAGCTGTACCACCTGAAGGAGCCCATGAATACGTATATGGAGCTGTACCACCCGAAACGTTAACTGTAGCAACACCATTTGATCCACCGTTACAAGAAACAGTAGTCATCGATGCTGTAGAAGTTAAAACTGTAGGTTGTGTAATAGTAACCGATCTTGTGATCTGACAAGTATTAGCATCAGTAATGGTAACCGTATAAGTACCTGCTGCTAAACCAGAAGCAGTTGCAGCTGTACCTCCTGAAGGAGACCATGAATAGGTATAAGGACCTGTTCCTCCTGAAGGAGTTACAGTAGCTGTACCGTTAGTACCACCATTACAAGAAACATTTGTAGATGAAGTAGTAGCTGTAAATGGAGCTGGCTGTGTAACTGTAACTGATCTTGTGATCTGACAAGCATTAGCGTCTGTAATGGTAACAGTATAAGTACCTGCTACTAAACCAGAAGCTGTAGCAGCTGTACCTCCTGAAGGAGCCCATGAATAGGTATATCCTGGAGTACCACCCGAAACAGTAACAGTAGCTGTACCGTTTGCACCACCATTACAAGAAATATTCGTTGATGATGTAGTAGCTGTTAAAGCAGTTGGTTGTGTGATTGTAAATGATCTTGTTAAAGTACACGCATTAGCATCGGTAACCGTAACAGTATACGTACCTGCAGCTAAACCAGAAGCCGTTGCAGCAGTACCTCCTGAAGGAGCCCATGAATAGGTATATGGAGCTGTACCGCCAGAAACGTTAACTGTAGCAATACCATTTGAACCACCGTTACAAGAAACAGTAGTCATGGATGCAGTTGAAGTTAAAGCAGTTGGTTGTGTGATCGTAAATGATCTTGTTAAAGTACATGCATTAGCATCGGTAACCGTTACAGTATAAGTACCTGCAGCTAAACCAGAAGCCGTTGCAGCAGTACCTCCTGACGGAGCCCATGCATAAGTGTAAGGAGCTGTACCACCAGAAACGTTAACCGTAGCTACACCATTAGATCCACCGTTACAAGAAACAGTAGTCATCGATGCAGTAGAAGTTAAAGCAGTTGGTTGTGTGATTGTAAATGATCTTGTTAATGTACAAGCATTAGCATCGGTAACAGTAACCGTATAAGTACCAGCAGCTAAACCAGAAGCGGTTGCAGCTGTACCTCCTGAAGGAGCCCATGAATAGGTATATGGAGCTGTACCACCAGAAACGTTAACTGAAGCAACACCATTTGATCCACCGTTACAAGAAACAGTAGTCATCGATGCAGTAGAAGTTAAAGCAGTTGGTTGTGTGATTGTAAATGATCTTGTTAATGTACAAGCATTAGCATCGGTAACAGTAACCGTATAAGTACCTGCAGCTAAACCAGAGGCTGTAGCAGCTGTACCTCCTGAAGGAGCCCATGAATAGGTATATGGAGCTGTACCACCAGAAACGTTAACTGAAGCAACACCATTTGATCCACCGTTACAAGAAACAGTAGTCATCGATGCAGTAGAAGTTAAAGCAGTAGGTTGTGTGATGGTAAATGTTCTAGTTAAAGTACATGTATTAGCATCGGTAACCGTAACGGTATACGTACCAGCCGCTAAACCAGAAGCTGTTGCATTGGTACCTCCAGATGGAGCCCAAACGTAAGTATAAGGAGCTGTACCACCTGAAACGTTAACTGTAGCTACACCATTTGATCCACCGTTACAAGATACAGTAGTCATCGATGCAGTAGAAGTTAAAGCTGTAGGTTGTGTAATCGTAACCGATCTTGTGATCTGACAAGTATTAGCATCAGTAATGGTAACCGTATAAGTACCTACTGCTAAACCAGAAGCAGTTGCAGCTGTACCACCTGATGGAGCCCATGAATAGGTGTAAGGTCCTGTTCCTCCTGAAGGAACTACTGTAGCCGTACCGTTAGTACCACCATTACAAGAAACATTTGTAGATGAAGTAGAAGCTGTTAAAGCAGCTGGTTGCGTGATCGTAAATGATCTTGTGATCTGACAAGCATTAGCATCAGTAATCGTACAAGTATAAGTACCTGCAACTAAACCAGAAGCGGTTGCAGCTGTACCTCCTGAAGGAGCCCATGAATAGGTATATCCTGGTGTACCACCTGAAACGTTAACCGTTGCTGTACCGTTAGATCCACCGTTACAAGAAACTGTAGTAAACGAAGTAGCAGCTGTCATAGCTGTCGGTTGTGTGATTGTAAATGATCTTGTTAAAGTACAAGCATTAGCATCAGTAACAGTAACCGTATAAACACCCACAGCTAAGCCAGAAGCTGTCGCCGCTGTACCTCCAGATGGAGCCCATGAATAGGTATAAGGAGCTGTACCACCAGAAACATTAACTGTAGCAACACCAGTTGATCCACCGTTACAAGCAACAGTAGTCATAGATGCAGTTGAAGTTAAAGCAGATGGCTGTGTAATAGTAACGGATCTTGTAATAAAACAAGCGTTAGCATCTGTAATCGTACAAGTATAAACACCTACAGGTAAACCAGTAGCAGTTGCATTGGTTCCTCCAGATGGAGCCCATGAATAGGTATAAGGTCCTGTTCCTCCTGAGGCAACTACTGTTGCCGTACCGTTAGCACCACCGTTACAAGAAACTGTAGTAAAAGAAGTAGTCGCTGTTATAGCACTTGGTTCTACAATTGTAAATGATTGTGTTTTAGTACAAGCATTAGCATCGGTTACGGTACAGGTATAAGTACCAGCAGAAAGTCCTGTTGCTGTAGCAGCAGTTCCTCCTGTTGGAGCCCATGAATACGTATAGCCCGGAACACCACCAGTTGCTGCAACTGTAGCCGAACCGTTAGCACCGCCGTTACAAGCAATGTTGGTTTGTGATACAGCATTAAGTACTAAAGCTGTTGGCTGCGAAAGGGTAAAGTTTCGGGTAGCTGTACATCCGTTAGAATCGGTGATAGTACAAGTATAAGATCCTGCTGCTAAACCAGTAGCTGTTGCAGCTGTTCCTCCAGATGGAGCCCATGCATACGTATACGGAGGTACTCCTCCTGTAACGTTAACAGTTGCAATACCGTTTGCTCCTCCGTTACACGATAAATCGGTTCTGGAAGTTGTAACCGACATTGCAGTTGGTTGTGTAATTGTAAATCCTCTTGAGATTGTACATCCGTTATTGTCGGTGATCGTACAAGTGTAATTTCCTACAGATAAACCAGATGCAGTTGCATTGGTTCCTCCAGATGGAGCCCATGAATACGTATAAGGTGCTGAACCTCCTATTGCTACAACAGTAGCGGTACCATTGGAACCAGCATTACAGCTTACGTTCGTTTTAGACGAAGTTGCTGTTAAAAGAGTTGGTTGGGTAATGGTTACATTTCTGGTGATTGAAGTACCTTCGTTATCGGTAATCGTACAAGTATAAGCAAGTGCTGCTAAACCTGTAGCTGTTGCATTGGTTCCTCCAGCTGGAGACCATGAATAGATATAAGGTGTAACACCTCCCGAAGCAACTACAGTAGCCGTTCCATTATTACCTCCGTTACAAGAAACATTTGTAGAGGAAGAAGTCGCGGTTAAAGCTGCGTTTGTTGTGAAAGTTAAGCTACTTCCATAAGCCGTTCCAGACGAGTTCATAGCATATGCTCTGAAATGGATTGTCGTTGCAGATGGCAACGATGAAATAACCGAACTAAAGGATCCGGTTCCGGTTCCGATAGTAACTTTGTTATCTGAAGTTGTAGGATTGGCTGCTAAAGCCCATACAATTCCTCTTTCAGTAACAGATGCACCACCGTCGGCAGTTACATTACCACCTAAAGTAGCTTTTACGGCACCTACATTGGTTGCAGCGGTTGTTGTTACCGTTGGGTTTACAACAACGACACAGTTAACGTTTGGAGCTGGGTAATTACCAGGTAAAAGACCTGACGATGCTGTAGCGTTTTTAGACCAGTTAGCTGTATTGTTAATAGCTGCTCGTAAAGCAGCTGCAGTTCCGGTTAAGGTTCCGGTATACTTGCTATACGCTTGTTCTGGTCCCGGTGCCGGGAAAAGTGAAATACAGTTTACACCGTTTGTAAGTCCGGTAGGAACAATACTTTCGGCTGTACCAGATGTAGTATCAACATTCCATGTTGTAGCCGAATCATAGTTTGTACTGTTGTAATCAGCATGAACTCCGGAAATAAAGATCGGGCTGGCAGGTCGAACTCCGGATGTACTTTGGTACGCCAGAATCTGGTCACCACCCGATAAGTTAAAGTTCGAGTTTAGCGCAATACTAAATCCAGAGGTACCACTAACGGTAAACGTATCTGGTCCCGTTTCCATAACGGTGATAATTGTTCCGCATGGTACTGTACTAGGAATCACCCATTGTAAGTGAGTTTCCGTGTTGATGGCCCAACCTGTTGTTGTCCATCCCTGTTCCGAAAAGTAAATGGTTTCACCGGCCGGAAGGGGCTTGAGGGCGATAAATGCAAAACCGTCGGTAGTACCGAAATCATAGCCGATAAAGGCGATGTCTCCAGGACCGAGGGTTTGCGCTTTGGTACTCTGCTGTACAAAGAATGTACAGAGGAATACGAGGGTTGCGAGTAATCTCTGCTTCATGTGAATAATAATTGAGGTTAAATTTTTAATGACATAAATAGGCATTTTGCCATCCACCGATTTTAGGGGGCATATCCTGTTCCGTTACTTCAGCAATAAAGTGTCCTTCGTTTACAAGTGTGCTCACTCGTTCAAATAACACCTGATCATCTGAATTGCGTTCCAGTTTATAAATGTGATGATCAAATTTTGTACGGTTGGTTTCGGAATCAAATTGTATTGATCCTCGTGGTCCTTCGATTTTTACAGTACTGATATGACGCAACAAGGTGCGGGTATCGGTACTCTCTGCCGTTTCTAATAAATTCGCTAACAAAGCACCGTTTTCATAACCTAATAGCGCAAATACGGTAACCGCATCGTCATATTGTTCTTTGAATTGTATGTTAAAAGAACAATCAGAGGTATGCGCAAAGTTTTCAAACCAGGAAGCCACTACATACAGTGGAAAGGCCTGCGTTTGGTATTCGCTGATAATACTTTCGTTAATAGCAAAAGGTGTGGTGTAAAAGGTATAGTGTTGTGCGACTTTGTTGGTGCGAATAAAAGAGGCGTTTTCTTCGGCATACAAACCGCTGTAAAACGCAAATACCACTTCAGGTTTGTAGTGGTCTAGAGTTAATTGCATGCATTCGGCTTCGTTTTCCCGAGGGTAAAAAGGGGTGATATAATGTCCGCTGAACATCATATTACTTTTGTTGAGGGACGTTTCGATTGCCGATAACATTCCGTAGCCGGAATCGTAGTAGGAGGTTGCTGTCGCAATTTTATCATAATTCTTTTCTGAAAAATGATTTCCTAATAAAAAACAGGATTCGGTTAATCCGTAGGAATTAATATAAACACCTTTTTGTTTTTTCATCCCGTATGGTACGGTAGCACCAATGTCGGAAGCGATTAATAATATGTCGTTATCCGAAGCATATTCATAGACGCGACTCATGTTGTGATGTCCGAAAAAACCAATGATAATATTGATGCCTTCCTGAAAATAAAGTTTTTGTATTTTATCAATAATCAATTGTTCGTTGGCACCAATTCCGATGCTCTCTACATAGTATTGAGCGTTTAGATTGTTCAGTTTGATACCACGAATAAAATCCCGATCCAACGTTTTATACTGTTTGGATTGCGGGATTAGGATTCCTATTTTAGTTACTGTACTCATGTAAAAAAATAATAGGAGAGGATGAACGTATTCTTCCTCTCCTTTAACGATTAACTGTTTTCTTTCGTTAATTACGAGAAGGGAAGATACCGTATAATGCGATACTTGTGTAAATTCCTAAATAAGGGTTACGGATTGAGAAAGGTGTAGTACTTCCTGCAATACCTGTAGTTCCGCTAATAGAAGTAGTGATGTTTCCTACTTTGTCAGTACCTGCAAATGGCGGCTCGCTATACGTGTTTGGCGCTGCTCCTCCTGTACCGAAACTGTTGTTTCCGTTGTCTGATTCGTTGGTTGGATTACCTGTGTTCGTATGGATAACTGTAGCAACGTTTACTTGTCCTGCTCCAGTTCCTGAAACTAACGGGTGAACGTGAGCCGGTACGTTAGCAAGTGATAAGGTAATGTTTTGTGCTCCTCCTGATTCTCCCCACTGAACTGGTGTTAATCCTGGTCCTGATCCCGGGTGAACGATTGAACGTCCTCTTAAGTCAGGTAACGCAAACGTAGTTTGTCCGTTTCCTCCAAAAGTGGTTCCAAGTAACGAAAATAGAGCTGTGTTTTGTGCAATCGACATAATTTGTCCGTCGCAAAATGCCCACTGTGCAGGGGCGAAACCAAATCCGAAAGCCTGGATTTGTCCGATAATTTGTTCCATAAATATAAATTTTGTGGTTAAGTTTATACAAAACTAGGCAAACGCACAGGATCGATATTAGGTAAAATTACGTGTTTTTGTAAGGTAATTGTATTATTGCAATAAAATTAATAATATTTTGATTTTTTGTTAAACAATTAAAATAGATATTATGTTTATTTTAAATGTTTTAGGTTAATTTAAGAAATCTTAACGATATTTATCATTTAGCCCTATACCTGCTAAAATTAGGGGTTTGATCTTCTCAAACCGACTTAATTTTGTTTTTTCCTGCTTGGCAGTAGCTATATATTCGATAAATTCCTTTTGTTTATAAGGGGTGAATTGAGAAAAAGCATTTTGCAGATTCGAATCCTGTGCCAATTGTTGTTGCAGGTATTCCGATTGTAAGGCTTCTTTTTTTTCCGGCTTAAAGTGGATACCGGCTTTTTCATTGGCAATGGCTTCCCGGACATACTGTAAGATCAGTTTTTCGTCCATCTCGGCTTTCGATTGGAAGCGCCATTGGCGTAAAGCCTTGGTAACGCCTTCCTGGGCGTTAACCAAAACTTTATGCGGATCTTTTAGGAAGATTCCATTAAAAAACCAAATGCCAACATAGGATTTAAACCCGCCAATTCCCAATACGTTTTTGCCGTTATAGGTATAAGTCGGGCCACCCCATTTGGTGGTTTCAACCAATTCGGTCTGAAGTAGGATTGTTTTTAAATAATCCAACTCTTCTTCCCATTGGTTCACCTTGTCCCATTTGTGTTTTTCATCCATTCGGATTTATTTTTTTTCGGCCGTTAATTCGGCTATTTTTACGATAACTTCTACCGCTTTTTGCATGCTTTCTACCGGTACGTATTCGTATTTTCCGTGGAAATTATGACCACCGGCAAAGATATTCGGACATGGTAGTCCCATATAGGATAACTGACAACCGTCTGTTCCACCGCGAATCGGTTTGATGATCGGTTTGATACCCAATTCTTTCATCGCTTTTTCGGCTACTTCTACAATGTGGATTACCGGCTCTACTTTTTCGCGCATGTTGTAGTAACTGTCTTTGATTTCGCAGCTAACAATCGGTCCGCCGAATTGTTTTGCGAATTTTTTATTGATCTTGTCCGCTATTTTTTCGACTGCCTTTTTGCGTTTTTCGAATTTTTTACGATCGTGATCACGGATAATTAATTCTACTTTGGTTTCTTCAATACTACCGTTAATTCCGGTTACGTGGAAGAAGCCTTCGTAGCCTTTGGTTTCCTGTGGTGTTTCGTGTTTTGGTAACTTGGAAATAAATTTGTTAGCCAGTAACATTGAATTGATCATTTTCCCTTTGGCATAACCCGGGTGAACGCTTTTTCCGCTAAAAGTAAGTTTGGCTCCGGCGGCATTAAAGTTCTCATATTCCAGTTCGCCAATCTGACTTCCGTCCATCGTATACGCCCAATCGGCCCCAAATTTTTCAACGTCAAATTTATGCGCACCACGACCAATTTCTTCATCCGGTGTAAAACCAACACGAATCTTTCCGTGTTTGATTTCCGGATTATTGATCAGGTATTCCATAGCGGTTACAATCTCGGTGATTCCCGCTTTATCGTCGGCTCCTAAAAGCGTCGTACCATCGGTAGTGATAAGCGTTTGCCCTTTGTATTGCAACAAATCTTTAAAATAACCTGGCGATAATACAATGTTTTGCTCTTTGTTTAAGAGGATGTCTTTTCCGTCGTAGTTCTCTACGATCTGTGGTTTGATATTCGCTCCGGTAAAATCGGGAGTGGTATCAAAATGCGAAATAAAACCAATAGTCGGTACTTCGTGTTCTACATTACTCGGAAGGGTAGCCATGATATACGCATTGGCGTCAATGGTTACATCTTCCATGCCAATGGCTTTTAATTCTTCAACTAATTGATTGGCCAAATCCCATTGTTTGGCTGTACTTGGAGTGGTATCGGAATTCGGATCAGATTCGGTGTCAACAGTTACATAACTGATAAAACGATCAATAATATGTTGCATTTTAAAATATTTAAGATACACAAAAGTACGACTATTTCATTAAAATGAAACGTCGTACTTTTTAGAATAAATTCAAATTAATGAAGGTATAATAGGGTATAAACGATAAACAGTAATAGTACAACCGTTATAAGGAACGTATTGACAAAAAACAGTACCAAACTCTTCAGATTAGAGATATAGCGTTTCTCGCCGTAGAAAAACCGGTGTGCTTTAAAAAAGTAGGTAAAGCCCCAACCCAGATAAATACAGGTTAGTATAAACTCTAAAAATGTTAAAAAGCCATTATCGCCAAATAGTTTTAACACCCAGTTCAGTGTTAGAATCAGCATGGTGTTGAGTAGCAGGAACGAAAAGTAATGCAGCGTAAATATACCGTGTTCAAAATAGTACCATTTTTTCTTACTGTGAAACAACCATAACGAAAACGCAAATAATGGTAGATAGAGGAAAAGTACTTTTGGAAGGTTATGAATAAAAGAGTCTTTGAATTTTCCAATGACTTCTTTTGTGGTATATTTTTCGTTTATTTCGGCCAGCCTTCTTTCAAATTTTCCCATTAGTAGGGAACCCTTTTTTGCTGCCGGAAGTGTTTTTTGTATCGAATCGTATTCTTTTACCGAACTATAGTTTCCAATTGTGGGTATTTTTCTACCTGTGGTTGCTTTCATAATCGAATCGGCCTCCTCGTAGTTGTAATCATATTTATGGGCTTCCGCCTTACGTACCTCACGTTGGGTTTCTTTATCGTGATCAATTTCCGGAAGTATTCCCGGAAGGAAAAAGGTTATAAAACTGATAAAAATATACAGCTTTACAGGAGCCACATAGTGTTTTCGTTTACCGGCCAAATATTCGCGGGTAAGGCGTGAAGGACGAAACAATAAATACTTCATGGTTTTCCAGAAGGCATTGTCATAATGCGTAAAATCTTCTACAAAATGCGTAAACAGATAGTGAAATGACTTTCGGGATTCGGTATTATCCTGACCGCAGTTTGGACAGTATTTTTCGGTAACAATTTTTCCGCAATTTAAACAATCAATGTGGTCGCGTATTTTATCGTGGCTCATTATAAGGGGATATTGGTGCGATAAAAATAATAAAAATTGATATTTATGGAGAAAAATTGATAAATAAAACAAAATATTTATTGTTTATTTAATGCTAAAGTTCTTCATACGTATGTTTTAGATGGGAAACCAAAGCGATGATTTCTGGGGCATTTAGGCTTTCACTTTTTACACGAAGGATTTTATCACAATCTTCCAGATCAAAATTAAAATGGGCGATGTTGTTGCTCGCTTCGAAAATACGACTTATGGCTTTGACGTCTTTTTTCTTTTTGACGGTGGTTTTAAAGATATATAACATGGGTTGCATCGGGTTAATTTACATTTTTCCACCACTGGGTGAAGGTTGTATTGGCATCGAGATTCATCTTTTCTCCAATCATAGGCGTACAAAGGCGTAAGGCTGGGTTGTCGTTTAAGGTTTCCAGACGGGAAATGGGTTCGTCCCAGTTGTGATTGGCCAGCGAAAATTTACTCCAGTGAACCGGAATCAGCTTTTCGGTATTCAAATCCTGTGCGACTTGTAGTACTTCCTCGGGCATTAAATGAATGTATTTCCAGTTTTTATCATATTGTCCACATTCGATTATCGCCAGATCAAACGGACCAAATTTTTGCCCTATAGCTTTAAAATGACTATCATATCCGCCATCGCCACCGATAAAAATTCTTTTGTCGGGTGTTTCCAACACAAACGAAAGCCATAACGATTTGTTTCTGGACAATCCTCTGCCGGAAAAATGACGCGCTGGGGTGGTATGTAATTTTGTGTTATTGATCAGTTCAATCGTTTCGTGCCAGTCTTTTTCGATAATACGGGATTTGTCATAACCCCAATATTCCAGGTGTTCGCCAACGCCTAATCCGCAGATAACAGTTTTAACCTTGCTTTTTAGATTGCGTACGGTTTCATAATCGAGATGATCCCAATGATCATGAGTAATGATCAAATAATCGATTTCCGGAATATCAGCTGTAGTATAACGATCACTTCCGCCAAAGCTTTTAGTCGTCATCCGGATAGGAGAGGCCGCACCGCTAAAAACCGGATCGATCAGAAATTTGATACCGTTGGTTTGTAGGAAATAGGACGAATGCCCAAACCAGATAAAAACGTCTTCATTCGAGGCGATTTTGTGTAGGTCGGTTTTTACAGCCGGTAATTCGGAGGTTGGTTTTACCCGGGTGTTTTCTTTAAATATAAATTCTTTTAAAACGGAAAAATAACTGACACCTTCGGTGAGATCGGGTGTTTCGCTACTATTTTGAAACTGACCGTCACGGAAGTTTGGTGATTTTTTAATGCGTTCCAGGCGCGCACCCGATGGAAGTTTTCCAAATTTTGGTTGTTGTACAAACAAATAAACGCCAAGGGTAAGGGACAGGAGTACTATAATAAGGGTTATCATAATTTTTCGTAAAAGCATTGGTTTTTAAAAAGATTTAGATTGACTAATCACTCTACGGTGTTTAAAAAAAAGGATTAACTGATCATAATCCAAAGGGTTTCGTAGGAGTTATAAATGACTTCTTTTTTCTCTTCTGTAGTCAGTTTTGACTGTCGCAAATATTGTTGTATTCCGAAAACATAATTGTTAACGATTGCAATCAGATAATCAATCGGTTGTTTTTTGATATGATTTTGTTCCATGGCTTCTTCCAATTCTTCGCATCCTTTTTTGGATAACTTCTGAATTTCTTCATAATCCATCAACGAAGCATAAGGTGAAAAGTAAAATAACTGAATAAAGCGGAACTCATAATCGTTTTCTAACGACCATAACATCAAACCGATAAATTGTTTTTTAAAGTGTTCTTTATATTCGGTTTGTTCGTCACGGTAACTTTCAATATGTTGGGCTACCCGTAACTTGATATCGATATAAAGCGCGATGATCAAATCTTCTTTGGTCTTATAATAATGGAATAAAGTACCGTTTGCTACACCGGCTTCTTTGGCGATCTTACTGGTTGCCGTTCCGTGGAAACCGTAGTCTACAAATAGTTTTAAAGCTGTGGTAAGGATTTCTTTTTGTTTGTCCATAATTTTAGATCGACTAATCAGTCGGTAAAAGTACAGCTTTTTAAATAAGGTTTTGGTATTTGGCAAAAAATTAACTTTTTGTAGTAACGAGCCATTAAAAAAGCACCTTTTAAAGGTGCTTTTTTTCTTTTATAAAGGGTTAAAATGTGACCGGGCTGACTTTTTGGTTTTTTTGCGCCTGTTGTTCGGTAAAAATAAAGAAGACCGAAAGGAGGATACACAACGGAATCGTTAACAAAACATAGTCGCTTTTTATCTTTTGGAATTCATTGATCAATCCGAATGGAAGCAACAGAATAAACAATTGAATCAGAAACAAGCTGATTGTAGCCAGAATGGAGTTATCGGAATGCGGATTTGTTTTTTCACAACGCAATTGCAACTCGTAATAATCGGCCAGATGTCCGAGTAACGTTAAATGCTGATTGTTGTCAATAATTTCTTGATCGAATAATTCTTTTACCCGATGCGATTGTAACGCCATAAGCTGTTTCGCACTATTTTTTTGTTTGAAGATATAATCGATCTCGTTTTGCGAAATTAATGGTGCTAACTCGGCTCTAATGCAAGTGGTTTCGTTCTCTTTCTGTGGATTTAACTGATTGTGGAGTACAATAAGCCATGCCTGATGTCTGTTTTTTAACTCCTGATAAATTTCTGTTTTTACGGCAAAACTGTTTTGCAAAAAAGTAGTCCAGGTAGTACTGGTACGGACAATCGTGTTCCAAAGCATATCGGTTTCCGAACGATGCTTTTGAATCTGCATGTTTTTAAGACTAAAAATAAGGAGCGATAACAAGCCAATTACAGCAACGGGGATCAATGGTAATGCGATCCATTTTAAATCGAGATAGAGATATAAAAGTGTTTGAATTACAGCCCATAAAATTAATACGTAGCCAATATTTTTAGGCCAAAATACGAACTTTTTAGTGGTCGTTTTGTTTCTTTTTGTATACATAGCATTCGATTTTTAACAATAATAATTGCGTAATGTACTATTCCGGTAAATTGTTGGGGGGCTTTGTTATAAAATTATACTTTTTTCTTGATTTTAAAATTTTATACAATTAAAAAAACAAACATATCGATAAAGTGTCGCATTTTACCGATGAAATACAGTTTTTGGCGTATATATAATGAAAAAATGATCATTAAATAAGATTACTATAATACACGATACGATTGATGTGTTTATAGACAGAAGGAAAATAAAAGTCGGAATCGTTGTTCTGAAATAGCAGATTTTAGAGACCTATCAGAAAGGTTAAATGACTTGATACCGAGATTTAACCTTTTGTTTATATGAAATCGTTAACTTTATAGGAGCTAAAAAAACAACAACTATGAAATTAATCAGAAGAGCCAGTGCCAACTGGAAAGGTAGCGGTATGGAAGGAAAAGGATCCGTATCGACACAAAGTACAACATTAAACAATGCTAATTTGTCGTTTAAAACCCGTTTTGAAGACGGAGTAGGTACCAATCCGGAGGAGCTGATTGGGGCGGCACATGCCGGTTGTTTTTCGATGAAGTTAAGTTTTGTACTAAACGAAGCCGGATTTACAGCGGATAACATCGATACGAATGCCAAAGTGGTTTTCGAAGACGGGAAAATTACCCAGGTACAATTGGACGTAAAAGCCAGCGTACCGGGAATATCGGAAGAAGCGTTTCAAAAAGCCGCTTTGGATGCCAAAGAAAACTGTCCGATTTCACAATTGCTAAAAGCCGAAATCGTTTTAGCAGCGGCATTAGTATAATCAATCCGATTAAAGCATAAAAAAACTACGGTTGCGGCCGTAGTTTTTTTGTTTTTAATACACCTGACAGGTTTCCAAAACCTGTCAGGTGTCTCGCTTTTGAGCAACACAATAATTTATTGAATCACATATGGAGCTATAGCATTTGGATTAATCGCCGGATTGGTTTGATTGCTTATTTTCGCTCTGCTATTAGGATGAAAATAGCAGGCTACAAATGTTACTCTCCAGTCGTTAGGACAAGTAGGCTTACTTGGATCGGTTGAATAACCCGGGGCATAACTGGTGATATTATAACGAGGCAAACGATCTGTTGGATTAGAACCATTGTTTCCGGGAACAAATATCGGGTTGATAAAGGTAAGTCCGCTACATTTTTGATCGTCCGGGCTGGTAGCGGTATCGAGCACCAGATCATCGTATGTATTGTGAGCAGCCAGACTGTTACCGTTAAAAGCCTCACCGGTGAGCGTGCTTTCAGCACATCGGATCATTTCCATACCGGAGCTTCCGTTAAATTCATAACGATTATTTGTAAATTTATTTCCGGTACAATCTATAAGAAAGGCTCCTTTATCGCCGTTTTCAAAAATATTACCACTAATTACCGATCCGTGAACCCGGTTTCCTAAGAAAGCTACTGCTTTGCGGTTTACATTTTTTAAACTACCATAGTTAGTAGACATTCCGATTTCATTGTTTACGATCCAACAATTCACAACATCACGAAGATGTAGGGCACCAATATGACCATTGTCCAGAGAGGTATCAGTACCATATGGAAGAGGCGGTGGTAGTGTTGCCCATTCTCCGGTTATAGTAGGAATCCATAATCCCTGAATCATATTATTTTCGATTCGTCCCCCATTGAGTTGCGTACTTAAAATAGCATACTGTTTGCAATACACAATATTATTATTGTACAATCGATTTGCCATTCCGTTAAATAAAACGGCAGCAATTAAATTATGTCCTGTTGCGGCAATTTGTGATTCCCCATCAATATTGAGGTTTTCCAGAGCCGCATTTTTAGTTGAGCTTAAAAACTTAAAGATATATTCGGCATTATTGAACGGTCGGATAATAACAGGTGTTTGGTAACTTAAATCATGACTAACGCCCTGTTCGCCGGAAAAAGTAAAACCAGATGGAACCACAATTTCCTTTAGGCGATAAATCCCTTTTGGAAAAACAACTTTTATACCGCGTGTATCTTTAAAAGTGTTAATAAGCGTATTTAATCTAGCTGTATAATCTGTAACGCCATCGCCTAAAATTCCAAACCATTTTACGTTAATGGCGGTACCTTCAAAATTGCGAACCCACCGTCCATTAGCAGGATTAGTAATGGTTGGTTTAATAACGGTACCGCCATTATCATCAACAGAAGTATATCCGGCAACACGCCAGATAAAATAACCGCCGCCGCCATCGTTATCACCGGTATAATCTTTCATATAGATCGCGTCACCTTCATTAGTACCGATAGTTCCTCGCAAGGTGGTGATATTCGGAATCAATTTAACGCCATTGGTAGTACTGCCACTGTGTAGCGCATAGGGAACACTAAGAAACTGACTGGTTCCGGATAGGGTATAATTGGTTCCATTGTTTAGATCCACATCCACTTTTAAAAACTTGTTGTCGGTTCCCCATGGAATGCTGGCAAATGTCCCGGAAATAACCGTACCGCCTCCGATTCTTAAATTGTAAAGACCTTGCATATTTGTTTTTGTGGTATGTCGTTCACTATAGATGGGAGCACCAATGGGAACAGTGTTCAAGATACTTATCCGAACAGCAATGTCCCTGTCGGTAATAGGAGCATTATTGCTATCGTAAGCCATTCCCTGATAGCTTATTAATTGAGGGGCTTGCGCCAAAACTGCAAAGGATGTAAGCAGTAGTACTAAAAATATTTTTTTCATAAGATGTAGTGCTTAATGATTAAAAAGAAACAACGGAATAGAAAGTTTAAAGTTTATTACTAAAATGACAGGTTCCACTGATTATTCGTTGTCCATTTCTTTATAGTTTAACGGTTATAATTTAGTTGATTAGATATGGAGCTACAGCCGAATTAGTTGTATTGTAGATAGGAGATCCGGAAGCCCTGCTCAAGATATGGAAATAGGGCGCGACAAAAGTAACTTTCCATTCTCCGGAGTTTGCGGCATAGTTTGTTACATTGTGCCTTGGTAGACGATTGGTTAAGTTAGCACCATTATTTCCGGGAATAAATACTGGATTGACAAATGTGAGTCCGCTGCTTTTTTGATCCGGCGGACTTGTACTGGTATCGATTACCAAATCGTCATAGGTTCCTCCGGCAGCCATACTGTTACCCGAAAAAGTCTCGCCGGTAAGAATACTTTCCGAGCATCGGATTAATTCCATACCACTACTGCCGTTAAATTCATATCGGTTACTGGAATAGCGGTTTAAGGCACAGTCGATAAGAAATATGCCTTTATCTCCATTTTGGAAAATATTACCACGGATTACCGATATGTTCAGTTTGTTTCCTAAAAAGGCAACTGCTTTTCGATTACTGTTTCTCAGGTTCCCATAATATGGAGACATTCCGATTTGATTATTCAGAATCCAACAATCTACAATCCCATAGTCGGATCCAAAATTGCCATGAGAAAAGTGAAGTACACCCAGATGACCATTATCTATAGAAGAATCGGTACCATAGGGTAGTGAAGGAGGTGTTCCGCCCGGAGGGAAATAGAATCCCTGAAACATATTATTTTCGATTCGGGATACGATCAATTTGTTGCTCACCACACAATGCTGTTTGCAATACACGATATTGTTATTGTATAAACGATTGGCCGCTCCGTTAAATAAAACGGCAGCAATCAGACTTTGTCCGGTAGTAGCAGTAGCTTCACCATCGATATTCAGGTTTTCTAAGGACGCATTTTTAGTATCGTTTAAAAACTTAAAAATATATTGGGCTCCCGCAACAGGTCGTATCACAACAGGTGTCAGGTAGTCTAAATCATGACTAATTACCTGTTCTCCGGTAAATGTAAAACCGGTTGGAACTTCGATATCTCTTAAGCGGTAGATTCCTTTTGGAAAAACAATCTTTACACCGCGGGTATTTTTAAATAGATTGATCAGGTTTTCAAGTTGCTGGCTATAATTGGTAACTCCGTCGCCCATAATGCCAAACCACTTTACGTTAATGGCTGTACCTTCTACGTTTCGTACCCAACGACCATTGGTAGGATTGCTAATAGTGGGCGTAATAATGGTACCGCCATTATCATTCGCAGAAGTAAAACCGTCAACACGCCATACAAAGTGACCTCCGCCACCATCGTTATCGCTGGCATACCCCTTTGCATACATGACTTCACCTTCGTAAGCCCCAACTTTTTGACGTAAGGCATCAATATTCGTAATAAAGAGAAGGCCATTTCCGGTGCTGCCACTGTGCAATACATAGGGAACGCTTGCAAACGGACTGGTTCCGGATGCGGTATAGTTTGTACCGCCGGCAGGATCCATCTCAATTTTTAAATATTTTGTGCCGGTTTCCCATGGAATGGTATTGAACGTACCGGAAAGAACCGTTCCACCACCGATGTTTATATCATAAAGTCCCTGGGCGTTGGTTGTAGGGGTATGACTTTCACTATATAAAACTGTTCCGGTTTCGCTAAGATTCAGGATGCTGATTTTAAGACCAACAGGACTGCCTGTAATCGGAACATTACTGGAATTATAAGCGATGGATTGGTAATTTATAAGTTGTGGTGCCTGTGCAAACATCGTAAAAGAGACCACGGATACTAATACAAGTAGGATCTTTTTCATAGGCTTAGTTTTTGATGATTTTAAACGATTCCGCACCTTCAATTTTTGGGATAACGGTATACGTTCCTTTAATTAATCGGGACAAGTCAACAAAGGTTTCTTTGTGAATTGATTGCTGTAGTACCCGCTGACCGGAATCACTATAAATTTCGATATCGAAACGAAGTTCGCGCTCTTTGTTATAGCGAATAAAAAGTTTATCGGTTACCGGGTTCGGGTAATAGGAAAAAGCAGGACCATTGGTAACAACAGCTTCCGGCAGGTGGGTAGCTATGGTTACCGAATCGTTTTCTTTTAACTGCGTGGTGTAGGTGAGCGGAACATTAATAACGCCCGCAATGTGGCTAAGAGAATTACTGGAATAAGAAGCGGAATTGATCCTGTAATTGTTTTGCTGTGCATATCCGGACAAGCCCGTGGCACAAATCAGAAATAAAAAGTAGGTTTTATTCATATGATAGTTAATTAGGTGACATGTTATAGAGCCGTATTAAAAAGTAGGGAAAAGCTATTTTTAATACGACATAGCGTTATAGCATTTGTACGGAATGAAAATGATGTAAGAAACAGCATAAACTCCGTTGAAATGCGAAATGTATTGATGAGGTTAAAAAATGATACTTACAGGCTTTTAAAGCCTGAATATAAGGCGCTATTTTTTATAGCATTATTTGGTATCGATTAGCGCTTCCAGCCGCGCTGTCTTATCGTTCTTTAAAGACACTTCTTCTGATTCCAGTCGTCGTCCAATTGATAAGCCAAAGTTTCCTGTTTGATGCCTGGCATTTTGCGGAAACGGTTAATAGTGCTCCTTTGGTATACTCTTGGTTCTGGCGTATCGAAGTGTGACATATTAGCTGGTTTTAGGTGAATAGTAGGTAGGATATAAATATAATTAAAAATACGATTCAATACCAGCATTTGTAAAAAGAATCGGATAATTATAGAAGGGAGAAAATAGCTTGATAGTGCGGATTGCACCCGAGGCTTTAGCCGAACAGCCGGAGTAAATCCGCGTGATCGGTAGTTCTAATACATGCGCAACACACCTGACAGGTTTCCAAAACCTGTCAGGTGTAACGCACTAAATAATGATCAAATGATTTTACAAGTTTTTACATTTTTGTACAAATTTGTAAAGGTCAATTTAACTTATATTTGTGTATGATGAGACAACAACTACGAGACCGTATTTTTATCACCCTAATTGGCGCGAAACTTAAACAAATCAGACAACTCCGAGACCTTTCTGTTGAGGCGGTAGTTGAAGCTACTAAAATAGATATAGAAAGGATAGAACGTGGAGAAGTAAATTTTGCAATGTCTACTTTTTCGATTCTTATAAATTATTACAATATAACGCCAATGGAATTCTTTTCCGATGGTTTTCAGGACTATAATAGTAAAAGTTAGCGGACTAATTATCGCAATTAAACTATTCAAATACGTTTTTTACGTTTGAATAATCAGAAACGGCGGTTATACTACATTAAAAATAGAAACAATGATTATTGGAAAAATAGAAATCGATTTAGAGCAATTACACTATAGCTTGATACCAGAAGTAACAGAGGCCGTTCAACACTATTTAAGCAAGAAGTACGAAATAGAAACCATTAGAAAATTAATTGAGGTAATTACCAACGAAGAATTTATACTGTATATAAATGAAGCGTTTATGTATTTCGACATATATACAAACTGTGAATTTAATCCAGTAACAGTAGCGCAGTTACAGGAATTTATAGCGCATAAAGTGATTGAACCAAATGTACCGAACGCACGTTATTACGCCAATTTTTATTATGAGAAAGGTAAATGTATCGATCCAAAAAATGGAATAGATGCCGTTAGAACATATGAACCTTGTTTAATCGAGTTTTCTCATACTACCATGATGACCTACTATGTCTTTAACTGGTATCTTGAAGAGTATCGTTTTGAAATCGAAGATTAGATGATTATTCATTACACCTGACAGGTTTTCGAAACCTGTGAGGTGTAATGCGCTATATTGAAGTAAATCCGCGCGATCCGGATTGCAAATCTGTACTATCGGTTATCGGTTTAAAGCATAAAAAAACTACGGTTGCAGTCGTAGTTTTTTGTTTGTAAAAGTTTTACACCTGACAGGTTTCCAAAACCTGTCAGGTGTTATTAATTAACCAACGGTTAAATCCATATTGGCATCAAAATCAATTCCTTCAAAGTTTAATTCCTCCATTTTTAATTTAATACTTTCAGTAACAAATAGTTTTACGGGATTATCTTTTAATCTAAAAATATCATATTCATCAATCTTTTCTTCATCAATGACCAGATTTGTTATTTCATCGGGTTCATTATTTTCATATTTTGAATAAACAGAATTCTTATAGTCCATACAATCTCTTAAACCAACGATATTCAAAAACCAATACTGTTTCTTTTCAATCGTAAATTCTATAAAATTGAGCTGTTGTTTTAGTATATTTTTTTCTAAAAATGTCTTTAGTTCACTACTAACAAAAAGTTCTTGAGAGCCTGTTCCCCAGTAATCAGGAAACTTTTTTGTTTTGTTTTTTACAACAAAATTGAATGTATTAATTTCATCTATTCTGTTGCCGTCTAAATTTTCAAATACAATATCTTTACTAAATCCTGTATATTGAATATAAGCGTTTTTATTGCCTATATCCGGCCGCATTCTGTAAATTTTCATAACTAAATTTTATATCGTTTATAATTTTCCCAATCGTGCGGATTTACTTCGTCTGTTTGGCTAAACGTGATCGCGCGGATTTGCAATCCGTGAGTGCAAATTTTTAATCTGTGCTAAGTTTAGAAAGTATTTTCGAATATCCTAAGTCTCTTAAAAATAAAACTACAACTTTTTAAGGTTGTAGTTTGGTTCTTTTTTAGCACGGATTGTAAATCCGCGTGATCGTTTTTTTGTTATGTTTTCTTTCTATGGTTTGCAATATATTGTTACTTCTGTGTTTAATTCTTGACAGCTTGAAATTAAAGAAGATATAAACCATAAAATTTGAATTGTTTCATTTCGTTCAGTAAATGCGATACCATCAATCAGATTTTGCAAAAATGTTTCGAGAGAGCTTTTAGAAATAAAATTTATTATTAAAAAGATTTCTTTGCGTAAATAAGGATTATTTGAAGTTAATTTCATTTGGTTAACTAAGTCTGTAGTATTAGAACCTTTTCTAAGTCTCGGAATATTAGTGTTAACTCCATCAGCACTATTATAATTATTATTCCAAAGATTAGATTTTGAATTTAATTGGAAATCTTGTGGAGTTAAATTACCCAGATTCTTTTGTGCTTGACCAACAATGTCTTGAAATGCAGATGCTGAAGCAGATGTAGTATTAAATTTAGAATGGAAGAATGAAATTTTGTTATCGCTTACTCCAATATGATCAGCCCATTCCTTACCCAAATCATCACAAATAAAAAAGTCATAGTCATTAATGAAGTTGTTCTCAACAAATCCAAAAATTGAATCACTGTCAAAATTAGTTGATGTGGGGTGAAAGCTACCTTTTTCAGAAGTAACAGTGTTTAACTCAATATGGGGCTTGAATATTTTTAAGAAATTAGAGATACTTCCTAACAGTCTATTATCCTTGAATAGTTTTCTATTTGAATATGCAAGATCTACGTTGTCAAAATTAATTATATAAGAATTTTTACTGTTAATATATTCAATGATTGACATATTAACTCCATTAGCATAGATAACCCTTACATTTCTCAATTTGTTTGATTTTATTGAAATGGATTTTTCATTTAATTTTAATTGTAGATCATTAGAGGTAGAATTTTCAATAGTATAAATATCATTCTGAAATGTTATTTTACATAATCGTTCAAACTTTGTAAGAACCTGAATTATGTTTATTTCTCTTGTAATAAGATTGTCTTCAGTATCTTTTTGGATGAAAATAATTTCGGATATTATACCCAATTCAAAGTCAGTATAGATACTACTGAAGTTAAAAAGTATAGATATTGGTATTAAACTATTTTTTAAGCTTTCATAATCTTGAGGTTCAGCAAATATGGATAAAAAAGTATCAAATGCTGTATGATTTTTTATTTGTTGAATAAGATTTTTAGACCATTTGCAAAAACTATCGATATTATTTTTTTTACCAAACTTATTTATCCTTGATGAGTTCAATATTAAAGAGGTTTTTTCATTGTTGTTTTTAACTCTTAAAGAATTAAGCATGTAATTATTTGCTCCCAATGATGAAAAATTTTCTTTTAAATCAATTGCTTCTACAGTTTTTTCTCTAAGTGCTTTATCTGATACATTTAAATTTTTAAGTGAAAACTTTTCAAAGCTAGTGTCCTCATTTACGAATAAGGTTGATAAAGTATCGTAATCTAATGTTTTGAAGAGCTTTGTAAACTCGTGTAGTTTACTTATGTTTTTTCTGCTTATTACCAGAAAATCTTCAATTTCGACAATAAGTAGATATGCCAACTTTTCTTCCTGCCATCCATTAATTGGTTCATCAATAAAAGTCGGTTTTGTACTATACTTAAATACGCAAATAGAATAATAAATATTTTCTTCATTGAGTCTGATTTTTATTTTATTAATCAGATAATTACTTGTTTTGATAGAAGAAACAATTCTAAATTGTTCGATTATTTTACTTACTGAGATATTTACATTATTAATGTTTTGATAAAAATATGCATTCTCATTAATAAGGATATTTGCAATTTTTTCAGTTTCGGTCATGTTTTCTCACTTATGTTTATGTTGTTATAAAAAATGATTTGAGTTTGATCATTCTTAATTATTCAACAACAAATAACCTTAATAAAATAGTTATTTCATTACGATAAACCGTAACAACAAAACAAATTAAAATGTATAGTACAATAGGTATTTCTACTGAATTTGATTTTAATGTTTTTATTTAGATTTGTTATCTACAACTAAAAAAAAAAGTAATTGTAAATTACAAATCCAGTGAAAATGGCAAAAACAAATAATGAAAGCAAACCAACTTGTGGTATAATTATGCCTATTAGTTTAATTGATAATTGCCCACCTGAACATTGGGTAGATGTTTTAGGTATTATTAAAGATGTTTGTATAAACAATAATTTTACACCTAATCTAGTGAGTGATGCTGATGACATTGGTGTAATTCATAATAGAATCATTGAAAATATTTACTCTAGTGATATTGTAATTTGTGATGTAAGTTGTAAGAATGCTAATGTTATGTTTGAACTAGGAATGAGATTAGCATTTGATAAACCAACAATTATAATAAAAGATGATTCAACAGGATATTCATTTGACACTTCATTAATTGAACACCTTGAATATCCTAGAGATTTAAGATTTACGACTATCAACAAATTTAAAGAAAGTCTAGGCAAGAAAATAAAGGCAACTTATGAAAAGTCTATTAAAGACCCTAACTATTCAACCTTTCTTAAAAACTTCGGAAAATATAAAATAGCACATCTTGAAGATAGAGAGATCACATCGGATACATTTATATTAACTGCAATTGAAGAATTAAGAAGAGATATTAGAACTATAAAAAATACATCTTTTCAAAGTGAGTATAGGGTTAGAGATGTAATGAATAGTGAAGTATTAAGTAAAGGAACTCTAGTATCAGAAAAAAATAGATTATTATTTGGAAAAATAGTTCAAGATTATTTGAAAGCGAATAATATTTCTGGATATAGCACCTCTGAAGAGCTTGATGTTATGTTGCCTAAAATTATAGAAGATTTGAAGAGCAATGGAGACCTTCAAATACTTGCGGGCAATAGTTATAATTTTATACGATTAGTAAGAGCTAATATACCACGTATAGTTACAATATAAGTAAAAGCTATAACCCGATCTCCGTGCGTACAAACATAATCTGTCTTTTCTAAAATAATTTTTCGATATACCGTATATAGGTTTTAATGGTGAAAAAAATACTAGGTTTATAAGGTTTTGTCTATGTTTAGTAAGATTCTTTTTATTCCCACAAAAGAGAATTTTTATTTTACTACATTCGTAATCGAAATAATCCGCTCGATGGGAATAGAAGAGTGGATAAAACCCAAAAACCAAACCACCAAAAAACTATAAAAAAATGGAACAAAAAGAACCAGGAGCTTTAACAAACGAAGAGCTATTACAGGCAATAAAAAAAATGAAAACCACCCGATTTTACGATGCCGGGATTATTGGTTTTTTAATAGGAGTAGCTTGTTATGGCACCATTAAAGGAGGATTTGGAATATTTACCTTTATTCCGCTTGTCTATATACCTATTGCTACAAAAAACAACAAAAAATATACTGCGTTAAAAGAACAACTAAAAGAAAGAGGATTATAATAAAAACACCTGACAGGTTTTAAAAACCTGTCAGGTGTTTAAATAAAATAAAAAAATCCAGCTCGCGCGGATTTATGATCCGTGCGCAAATAACTTCATAAAAAAAACTACGACATTGCTATCGTAGTTTTCTTATTTTAAATGGAGGTAAAGCTTATTCGGCTTCTACCATCGTATGATACACGTTCATTACGTCGTCATCTTCTTCAATTTTTTCCAATAGTTTTTCCACATCCGCTACCTGATCGGCAGTAAGGGTTTTGGTTACTTGCGGAATACGGTCAAAACCGGACGAAAGGATCTCGATATTGCGGTTTTCCAATTCTTTCTGGATCGAACCAAAACTTTCGAATGGCGCATACATCATGATACCGTCTTCGTCGGCAAAGATTTCTTCCACACCAAAATCGATCATTTCCAATTCCAGTTCCTCTACATCCTGACCTTCGGCCGGGATTCGGAAATTACAAGTATGATCAAACATAAATTCCACCGAACCTTGGGTACCCATAGTACCGTTACATTTGTTAAAATAGCTACGGATATTGGCTACGGTACGGTTGTTATTGTCGGTAGCCGTTTCGATTAATATCGCGATTCCATGTGGTGCATATCCTTCAAATAAAACCTCCTTATAGTTGGCCGTATCTTTATCGGATGCTTTTTTAATCGCACGTTCTACGTTATCTTTTGGCATGTTGGCCGCTTTGGCATTTTGCATCACCGCACGTAAACGGGAGTTGGTCTCAGGGCTTGGTCCGCCTTCTTTAACCGCCATTACGATATCTTTTCCAATTCTGGTAAACGTTTTGGCCATTGCCGACCAACGTTTCATTTTTCTTGCTTTTCTAAATTCAAACGCTCTTCCCATAAGAGTTATATTGTATTTGTTTATAGTTTGTAAAAACAGGCTGCAAAAATAAAATTATTACAGCACTTTAACAAAAAAAGAGACTTTTTAAAGTCCCTTTTCCTGTGATTATTTTTTGTAAAATGGTAATTTAACCACTTTTGCAGCTACATCATTTTTTCGGATTCGGATCGCAATTTCACTGTCAACTGCCGAAAAAGCAGTAGATACATAGCCTAAACCAATACCTTTGTTTAGTGATGGCGACATGGTTCCGGAGGTTACTATCCCGATTACATTTCCGTCTTTATCTACGATTTCATAGTCATGACGTGGAATACCTCTTTCGGTTAATTCGAAAGCAACTAATTTTCGGGTAACGCCGGCTTCTTTCTGAGCTTTCAGATTGGCGGAATTCACAAACTCTTTGTCGAATTTAGTGATCCAACCCAATCCGGCTTCCAATGGCGACGTGGTATCATTGATATCGTTTCCGTATAAACAGAATCCCATTTCCAGACGTAAGGTATCACGTGCTGCCAATCCGATTGGTTTGATTCCGAATGCCGCTCCGGCTTCGAATACTTTATTCCAGATGGTTTCGGCATCTTCATTTTTAAAATAGATCTCAAATCCGCCCGATCCGGTATAACCCGTAGCTGAAATGATCACGTCTTTTACACCGGCAAATTCGCCCATTTGGAACGAATAATACGGCATGTTAGCCAAATCGATTGCGGTTAACGATTGCATCGCTTCAGCTGCTTTTGGTCCCTGGATAGCTAATAACGAATAGGCTTCGGATGCATTTTCCATAGTCACACCCAAATCGTTGTGTTGCGAAATCCAGTTCCAGTCTTTTTCAATGTTGGAAGCGTTAACCACCAACAGGTAGTTGTTATCGGCAATTTTATAAATAATAAGATCGTCCACAATACCGCCTTCGTTGTTTGGAAGACACGAATATTGTGCTTTTCCATCCACTAATTTAGAAGCGTCGTTAGACGTTACTTTTTGGATTAAAGCCAGGGCATTTTCACCGCGAAGGAAAAATTCGCCCATATGGGACACATCAAAAACACCTACGCCGTTACGAACCGTTTCATGCTCAATGTTAACTCCTTCGTACTGAACAGGCATGTTATATCCTGCAAACGGAACCATTTTAGCTCCCAAACTTTCGTGAACGTGCGTTAATGCTGTATTTTTCATTTTGTGCTGTATATTTATTTTAGGCCGCTAATGTATTGATTTTTTACGGAGTGGCAAAGTGTTTTAGCGTCTGAGATAATCTTTGAGCGCTTCGTAATTTCGAATTGGAATACTTTGTTTGGGTTTGTCCATCATTTGCTGTAAGGATGCCGGAATAAGCAAGCCGTGGTTTAAATACGATTGAACGGTGTCGAGGAATTTTACAGGATGTGCGGTTTCGAGAAATAATCCGGTTGCATCGGGTTGTTCGGCTAACTTTTTTTGAAGTCCGAGGTAGCCCACTGCGCCATGCGGATCCATGATATATTGCACTTTTTGGAAAACCGATTCCATAGCCATTCGGGTTTCGGCGTCACTAAAGGTATAGGACGAAAAGTCCTTTTTTAGTTGTTCCCGGTCGCGGGCATACAATTCCTGTATACGGATAAAATTGCTGGGATCACTCACATCCATCGCATTCGAAACGGTACTGATCGTCGTTTTGGGTTGGTAAATCCCATTGTTCAGATAACGCGGAACGGTATCGTTGGCATTGGTGGCGGCAATAAAATGGGCGATAGGCAGGCCGAGTTTTTTGGCCAACATTCCGGCACCGATATTGCCAAAATTACCACTCGGACAGGAAACATATAGTGGTTTTCCGGTATCCTGGAGGACTTTATAGGCAAAGAAAAAATAACACATCTGCGGTAACCAACGTGCCACATTGATCGAATTGGCCGATGTTAGGTTTTTGGTTTTCAGATCGCTATCCTGAAATGCTTTTTTAACCATGGCCTGACAATCGTCAAATGAACCCTGAACTTCCAGTGCGCTAATGTTTTGTCCCAAAGTGGTTAATTGCGCTTCCTGGATAGGACTCACTTTTTCACTGGGATAGAGTACCACCACATCGACATTCTTTACACCCAGAAAACCATTGGCCACAGCGCCGCCGGTATCGCCCGAAGTAGCGACAAGAACAGTTGTTTTCTGGTTATTTTCCCGGTTAAAATACGCCAGACAACGCGACATAAAACGCGCGCCAACATCCTTAAAGGCAAGTGTCGGTCCGTGGAAAAGTTCCAGGGTATAAATATTCTTTTCTATCGGAACCACCGGAAAGTCAAACGAAAAGGTTTCGTCGATTATTTGGCGTAATTCGTTTTCGGGTATGGCATCGCCAATAAACGGCGCCAGAGCCATATAGGCAATATTCAGGTTGTCCGTATTATGTAAAGCTTTAAAAAAAGAGGCGGGGAGTGGTGTTATTTGTTCCGGAAAATACAAACCACCATCCGGGGCAATACTTTGTAAAACCGCTTCCCGAAACCCGACGCGATGTTGCTTATTTGTAAGACTATAATAGTTCATAATACTGTTTTTAATCGTTAATTAATTGTACTCCCTGAGTTGCAACCGGCGATACGTAAACTTCAAATGGTATTCCGGTTTCGGTATATTTTTGTTCCATTACAAAAGCTACTTTATGAGCTGTTTCAAGACCTTTATTTAAAGTAAAAACAGAAGGTCCTGATCCGGAGATTCCAACGCCTAAAGCACCACTTTGCAATGCGGTTTCTTTTATCAGATCATACCCGGGAATATAAGCCGACCGTAAAGGTTCAACGATCCGATCGTGTAACGAACGACGTATCAGTTCGTAATCGCTGGTATACAAACCGGCAATTAGTCCGCCGAGGTTTCCCGATTGGGCAATGGCCTTTTTTAGCGGAATTTCGGATGGTAATACCGCACGCATTTCGGATGTTTTTAATTCGATCTGCGGATGAATAACCGTGGCATGTAATTCGGTCGGTACCGGTAAAGCTACCACATCCAAGGGTTCGTAACCGCGGATAAGCGTAAAACCGCCTAAAAGTGCCGGAGCTACATTATCGGCGTGTTCGCTACCACTGGCCACAGCTTCCCCTTTCATCGCAAAAGGAATCAGTTCCTTTACACTCAACGGATTACCTAATAGGGCATTGATTCCGAAAACGGCTCCGGCTGCACTGGCGGCAGAACTGCCAATGCCACTTCCGGCCTTGATTTTTTTATGGATTACAATATCAAAACCACAATCGGGTTGTAGGGCTTCCACTAAAGCCATAGCAGCGACTCCGGCTACGTTTTGTGTGACATCCAGCGGTAAATCGGCTCCGGTAATCCCGGTGATCCGGATGCCTTTTTGGGTGGTTTGTGTTACGATCATTTCATCGCCGATAGTATCGAGACACAATCCCAATACATCAAATCCGCAGGATACATTGGCAACGGTAGCCGGGCAAAATAGGCGTATCGATTTCATATTCAATCGGTTTTAAATGTTTCCAATTCGTATTACGTCTGCAAATAGTCCCGATGCGGTTACCGCGGCTCCGGCTCCGGCACCTTTAATCTGTAATGGCTGTTCGGCATAACGATCGGTATAAAACAAAACGATATTGTCTTTGCCTTCCAAATGGTAAAACGGATGTTCCTTTTCGATATATTGCAAACCAACGCTGGCTTTTCCGTTTTCAAATCGGGCGACATATTTTAGTCGACAGGATTGCTGTTCGGCTTTATTATATAAGGCTTCAAAATGCGAGGCATGTTGTTGTAAGGACTCAAAAAATGCAGCAGTAGATTCGGCTTGTAAAACAGGATCTGGTAAAAAAGAATCGTTTCCGATCGCGTCAATTTCCATCGGATAGCCGCTTTCCCGAATCAGGATCAGGATTTTTCGCATCACATCGATACCACTCAGATCGAGCATTGGATTGGGTTCTGTATAGCCTTCCTGTTGTGCCTGAAGTACAATATCGTGAAAGCTTTTTCCGGATTTAAAGTTATTAAAGATAAAGTTTAAACTACCCGACAAAACCGCTTGAATCTGATGTATTTTATCACCCGATGCAATTAAGTTTTTTAAAGTATCGATAATAGGCAATCCAGCACCGACATTTGTTTCGAACAGGAAAGGTGCATTGTATTTTTTGGATAGCTTTTTTAACTGTTCGTATTCCGAATATTCCGAGGAACAGGCAATTTTATTACAGGTAACCACAGCGATATTTTGCGATAGGAAGCGCTTGTATAGCGAGGCTATTTTTTCGGAAGCTGTATTGTCAACAAAAATACTGTTCGGAAGATTTAAGGCTTCAATCCGGTTTATAAAGTGTTCCGGGTTGCTGTCTTCGCCCGATTCCAGTACGGCTTTCCAGTTGTCGAGTGCGATACCATCTACATCAAAATGTAGCTTACGGGAATTGGAAATCCCAACAACACGGAGGTTTAATTTTAGGTTATCCCGTAAATAGTCGGCTTGCTGATGCAGTTGTTCGAGTAATTTTCCGCCCACATTGCCCACGCCACAAATAAAAAGATGCAACTGTTTGATATCATCTTCAAAAAAACATTCGTGCAGTACATTCAGTGCTTTGACCACGTCTTTTTTATCAATAACAGCCGAAATATTGCGTTCGGAAGCGCCCTGAGCGATAGCGCGAACATTGACGTTGTTTCTTCCAAGTGTACTAAACATCTTACCGCTTAGTCCCTGGTGACTTTTCATATTTTCGCCTACCAATGCAATAATACTAAGGTTTTTTTCCAGATATACCGGTTTGATTTTTTGCAATCGGATTTCGTATTGAAAGAGCAAATCAATTGCTTTTTTAGCCCGTTGCGCCTGTTCTTCCTGTATACCGATGCAAATAGAATGCTCTGAAGAAGCCTGCGTAATAAACACGATATTAATTCCTTCGCGGGCAACGGCTCCGAATAATTTTTCGGAAACTCCGGCCACGCCAATCAACCCGGAACCTTCCAGTGTTAGCAGGGCGATATTTTCGATATGACTGATCCCTTTTACCGGTTCGTTATTGGCGGGGCAATCCGAAGCGATATGGGTTCCCGGTGCGTCCGGATCAAAAGTATTTTTAATATAAACCGGAATGTTTTTGTTGAGTACCGGCTGTAATGTAGGCGCATAAAGAACCTTGGCTCCAAAATGAGACAATTCCATGGCTTCTTTATAGCTGATCCCGGCAATGGCACGCGCTTGTTTTACGAGTTTCGGATTGGCAGTGTACATGCCATTTACATCGGTCCATATTTGTAATTCAAGTGCATCCAAAGAAGCGGCAATCACAGCGGCAGTGTAATCGGAACCACCACGACCGAGTGTTGTAGTATGCCCATTATGGGACTCGGCTATAAAACCGGGCAGTATGGTACTATTCGCCTGGTTTTTATCGAAATAATACTGTATGGCATAATTGCTGGTTTCGAAATCGACTGCGGCATTTCCAAATTGCTCATTAGTTTTGATAAGTTCCCGACTGTCGCAATAGGCAACTTTTCCGGTATCGGATTGTAATTTTGCATAGAGGATTCGGGATGAAAATAATTCTCCATAAGACAGGATGGCATCGTTCGTTTTAGCCGATAGTTCGCCTAATAAAAAACAACCTTCCAAAAGAGAAGCAATAGTCACAAAGCCCGATTCGATATAGGATTGTAGTTCGCTATTATCCTGATCCGGAAGTAATTTTTGTACGACATCAGAGTGTCTTTTTTGAAGTTCGTTTAGGATATTTTTATAGTGAGAATCACGGTTTTTGGCCCGATTAACTGCTTCTGATAACGAATCGGTTACACCTCCCAAAGCCGATACAACCACTACTTTTTTTCCGGGGATATTTTGTATTACTGCGATAGCCTGTTTGATATTCTGTTCGTTTGCGACAGAAGTACCTCCAAATTTTAATACTTTCATAGTACTATATTGTTATTGCCTGCAACTGTTTCCAGTGAAAGGCATGGGGTTAAAAATAAAAAATGAAAATGGATTCGTTTGAAAATAAACGACTTAGTGGTGTTAGTAAATAACACGCAGCTACACTGGACTATATGAAATGATTATACCCCGGACGGGGTAGTAGTGGTTGTTGTAGTGGTAACAATAGAAATAACAGCCGAAGAAGATTCGGTTGCTATAAGGAACTTATATTTTCTATTGTCTGTTAGCATTATTACAAATATAAGAGTTTTTGTTTAGAAAAAGCTTTTTTTGTAAATTTATAGGATGTCAAAAAAGCTTAGTATATGGACAATCTGATAAAAGTCGATAAAAATATAGTGCTACAGCGGTTTCATCCCATTGGTAAATTTTCGCATAAAGGGATACAGGGACATGCTTTGATCATTGGTGGAAGCTATGGTAAAATTGGCGCGCCCTGTTTGTCGGCCAAAGCCTGTTTAAAATCCGGCGCAGGACTGGTAACAGCCTATATTCCCAAATGTGGCTATGAAATTATACAAACGGCACTTCCGGAAGTTATGGTGGAAACCGACGATTATCCGACGCATATCCGGGCGATTAATACCAAATTAAAAATACAGGCGGTGGGAATCGGAATCGGTATTGGTCAGCATCTGGAAACCCAACAGGCAGTTTTTCATTTTTTAAAACTAAATAAAGCGCCTTTGGTAATCGATGCCGACGGGATTAACATTCTATCGGAAAACAAAGAATGGCTGGAGTTTTTACCGTCCAAAACTATTCTGACACCACATTTAAAAGAATTGGAACGACTTATTGGTACATGGAAAAACGAAGCGGATAAAATGGAAAAAGTAAAAACACTTTCCAAAACATTCGACATTGTAATGGTGATCAAAGGTGCGCCAACGCGTATTGTTTATCAGGATCAGGTTTTTGAAAATACAACCGGAAACCAGTCTTTGGCTACTGCGGGAAGCGGCGATGTATTAACAGGGATTATTACCGGTTTGTTGGCGCAGGCTTATGATCCGGTAGATGCGGCTGTTACCGGAGTTTATATTCACGGTTTAACGGCCGATATTGCCTTGCCCGAATTGGGTTATCATGCGTTTGTGGCTTCCGATATCATTGCGTATCTCGGGAAAGCGTTTCATACGTTATACGCATAAAAAAACGCTTCCAATCCGGAAGCGTTTTTTGTTATTTTACACCTTGTTTGGTGAATAGTTCTGTAAGTTGTGGATCCGATGGTCGTGGCGCATCTGCCGTAACGATGTTTCCGTTTGGATCGACCAGGATAAATCGCGGAATACTTTCAATTCCGTATTCTTTTATAAACTGAGAACTCCAGTCGTTATCCGCAAATAACTGGATACCGCCTAATTTTTTCTCGTCTACCAGTTTTTTCCATTTGTCGTGGTCTTTTTTGGCATCAATCGAAATACTTACAAATTCGATGTTTTTACCGTGGTATTGTTCTTCCACTTTTTGAAGGTGTGGAATTTCCTGACGACACGGACCACACCAGGTTGCCCATACGTCGATATACACAAATTTACCTTTTAGGTTGTCCAGTGAAGTCTGACCGCCTTTGTAGTTTTCATAGTTGAATTTAGGCGATGATTTTCCAGGAATCAATCCTTTGATTTTGTTGAATTTTTCGGTTAAATCTTCTTTGAATTTACCGTCGGTAGACAACGCCATGATTTCTTTATATAAGGTTTCCGATTCGGTATTTCCGGCACGAATCTGATACCCTAAGTTTTGCAGAAAACTGTTTTTGATATTCGGACTTTTTATTTTTTTAATTTCAGTTAAAATACGATCGCTTAATTCTTTTTCGGTCAGATTTGCGCTGTTTTCCGATACTTTCTGATTAAAACGCGCGGCAATCAATTGTTTGTACGGATTGGAAAACAAGAAGTCGTTATCGCTATCCATATCAAGAGTAGTGTCTAATTTAGGGAAGCTTTCAGAAGGTTTAAAGTTTTCCTTTTTGGCATAATGAGCATGATACGCCGGGTAGTTTAACAATAAAAGCTGTTCGAAATAGTCGATACTTTTTTGTTCGTTCTTTTTAAAACCGGCATCGGTAAATTTGGTACTGTTGTACAATCCCAATACGGCATTTTTTAATTCTTTGTTTTTATTGATATAGGTAGTCTCATCCTGACTGTAAAAGGTCTGCGGATTGCCAAGCATGGTATTTACCAGCTGACTTTTCTTAACCAGATATTGATTTTCAACACTGCCATTTCCGGAAAAAGCAAGCGAGGTATTGAAGTTAGCATCGTCGGCTGTAATGTTTAGTTTGGTTCCTTTAGCCAGATATAAAGAAGCACGGTTGTTTTTGGTGCTTAGGGTGTAGGAACCGCTATACGAAATAGGGAAGGTTTCGGAAAACGAACCATCGGGTTTTAAAGCAATCTCTTTGTTGAAACTTTCGCCTTTGATTTTGATCTTTTTTTCTTCGGTATTGCTGATTTTTCCGGATATCGTAATCGTTTCCGGCGGTAGCGCAAACGACGACAATACAATGAGCATCAACAAATAAAGTGTGTTTTTCATTGAAAATAGTTTTTAGTTGGTTTTTTTAGGAGTTCAAATATAAGGATTGTTGTTTGTATAATAACACTCGAAATAGGTATAATATAGTTTGTTTTTTAGGCATATTTTATGGAATTTTGAGCAATTAATTTTTTAGACAAAAATGGACACAATACATTATATAAGCTCCGATGTGATTTCACTGGAGTTACTACAGGAAATCATTTCGCAAAACATGAAACTGGAGTTATCGGAAGAAGCACGTGTAAACATCGAAAAATGCCGTGCCTATCTGGATGCCAAAATGGAATCGCATGGCGAGCCGATTTACGGAATCAACACCGGTTTTGGCTCTTTGTGTAATGTGAAAATTTCAAATGAAAACCTGTCTAAGTTACAGGAAAACCTGGTAAAATCGCATGCTTGCGGTACCGGTGATGAAGTGCCACATGAAATTGTAAAAATCATGTTGTTGCTTAAAATCAAATCGTTAAGCTTTGGTCATTCGGGTGTACAGTTAAAAACGGTAGAACGATTGGTCGATTTCTATAACAACGATGTCTTACCGGTGATTTACACACAGGGATCGTTAGGTGCTTCCGGTGATTTGGCACCATTGGCACATTTGTCGCTACCGCTAATCGGAGAAGGAGAAGTGTATATGGACGGATTCCGCCAGCCGGCTAAAAAAGTCCTTGAAAAAATGGGATGGGAGCCAATCGTATTGCAATCCAAAGAAGGACTGGCATTGTTAAACGGAACGCAGTTTATGAGTGCTTATGGTGCTTATGTGTTACTAAAAGCGAGTAAATATGCGTATCTGGCCGATCTTATCGGAGCGATTTCTCTGGAAGGATTTGATGGACGAATCGAACCGTTTAACGAACTGATTCATTTGGTTCGCCCGCATAAAGGACAAATCAATACGGCAAAACGTTTTCAGGAATTACTGGAAGACAGTGAGATTATAGCGCAACCTAAAAAACATGTTCAGGATCCGTATTCGTTCCGTTGTATTCCTCAGGTACATGGTGCTTCAAAAGATACGATCGATTATGTAAAACGTGTTTTTAAAACGGAAATCAATTCGGTTACCGATAACCCTAATATTTTTATCGAAACGGACGAAATTATTTCCGGTGGAAACTTCCACGGTCAGCCGTTGGCATTGGCGTTGGATTTCCTTGGAATAGCGTTAGCTGAATTGGGTAATATTTCTGAAAGACGTACGTACCAGTTAATTTCCGGATTACGCGATTTACCGGCCTTTTTGGTTAGCGATCCGGGATTGAATTCCGGATTTATGATTCCGCAATATACCGCTGCAAGTATCGTAAGTCAGAATAAACAGTATGCCACTCCGGCGAGTATCGATAGTATCGTATCGTCTAATGGTCAGGAAGATCATGTGAGTATGGGAGCTAATGCGGCTACAAAAGCGTTGAAAATTATGGAAAACCTGGAGCGCATTTTAGCTATTGAGTTAATGAACGCTTCTCAGGCCATTGAGTTTAGAAGACCTTTACAGTCAAGTGAGTTTATCGAAAGCTTCCTGAAATTATACCGTGAAGAGGTGCCGTTGGTAACGGAAGACCGAATTTTACATTATGATATCGAAAAATCGGTAGCGTTTTTAAACAGCTTCCAGATGGACGAAGTATTGTTTGAGTAAAATATTAGACCTGACAGGTTTCCAAAACCTGTCAGGTCTGACTATATAAAGCATAAAACACCTGATTCTTAACGGTCAGGTGTTTTTTATTATAAAAAATACAGGCTTAGTAATCCCAACGCTGCGGGAACACTTTGCACCATTAAGATTGACTTTTGTACGGTTATCGCACCGTAAACTCCGGCTACGAATACGCATCCCAAAAAGAAAGTTGCAATATGAATACTCCATTGCAAATCGCAAATCAGTAACGACCAGATCAGACCGGCAGCCAGAAATCCGTTGTACAATCCCTGGTTTCCGGCCATTTGTTTGGTTTTTTCAAACATTTCTTCCGGTACGCTTTTAAACACTTTTTTGGCGCGCGTAGTCCAGGCAAACATTTCCAGCCATACAATATAAAGATGCAGTAAGGCTATAAATCCGATAATAATTTTTGATAGTAATGTCATAAGAGATTTGGATTTTGGTTATTCGGAATGATCCAGTATTCGTTCTATTCTTTTATCCGGAATGAGCCACATAATGGCCACCAGAACATAAAAAGCACCGGCGATTAATCCGTTGTAGTTTGAGGCGATTATGCCTAAAATATAAAAAACAGGGGATAGTTTTCCTTTAATATCTTTTCCGATAGCTTTGGATAAAACCGAATCCGGGCCGTGTTTTTTCAGGATTAGATATTGCAATATAAAATAAGCTAACGCACATAATAACAATACGATTCCGTAGAGCATCATCGGAATTGGGGCAAAATGATTTTCGCCGATCCATGCCGTTGCGAACGGTATCATCGATAACCAAAATAATAAATGCAGGTTGGCCCATAAAATACCTCCTGATATCTGTTTTACGGTATGCATCATATGATGGTGATTGTTCCAATAGATTCCTACATAGATAAAGCTCAGTACATAACTCAGAAATACGGGTAAAACTGGTTTTAAGGCACTAAAACTAACCTCGTGCGGCACTTTGATTTCCAAAACCATAATGGTAATAATAATGGCAAGTACGCCGTCGCTAAAGGCTTCCAGTCGGGTTTTGTTCATAGGGGGAGGATTTACAGGTTTTCAGAGCGCAGGGTTTTGTGAATCCTGCGTTTGTGATGGGTTTGACGTAAATTCTGATCGCCGGAGATCACACTGATATTGCCGTCGATTTCCAGCATGGCCAGTTTGACGTCCTTATATCGTTCAATTCCGTGTTCGCGGATGGCTTCATACAATTCGTCGGATGTAATACCGAGCCGACTTAAGGTGTCAAATTCCAGTTTTCCGTTATGAATCAGGATTTCCGGTTTGTCTTGTAGCAGGTTACTGAGTTTTTTGTATTTAAACAGTAACTTTTTAAAGATAAAGTTAATGATAAACAGCACCAATGCGGCCGCTAATCCTCCCGAAAGACTGGAATCGCTTCCAACCATAGCATTCTGAACAGCATTACTGATCAGTAGTATCAGGATGACATCGGCCGTATTGAGCTGCGATAATTGTTTTTTACCAAATATACGGAGCGCTACCACCATAAAGATATATACAGCGGAACTTCTGACGATTATATCCAGGTAGGCTTCCATAGTAGGTATTTATTTCCACTTAAAGTTTTTCTCGATGGCTTTGATCATTTCACCGGCGATATCTTTTTGCGTTGCGCCTTCGATCCCTTCCAATCCGGGAGAGGAGTTTACTTCCAGTAATAACGGTCCTTTTGACGAACGGATAATATCGACACCGGCGACTTTTAAATTCATCGCTTTGGCTGCTTTGATCGCAATACGTTTTTCTTCGGCTGTTACTTTTACAACCGATGCCGTTCCGCCTAAATGGATATTGGCACGGAATTCACCCGGTAGAGCTTCCCGTTGCATGGCGGCAACCACTTTTCCGTCGACTACAAACAAACGAAGGTCTTTTCCGTTTGCCTCTTTGATAAATTCCTGTACAAGGATGTTGGCATTTAAACTTTTAAAAGCATTGATTACACTTTCAGCCGCTTTTTTGGTTTCGGCCAATACCACGCCTTTTCCTTGTGTTCCTTCCAATAATTTTACGATTAAAGGCGAACCACCAACCATTTTGATAAGGTCATTGGTGTCGAGTGGGGAATTGGCAAATCCGGTAGTTGGGATATCAACACCGTTGTTGAGTAATAATTGCAGGGAAAACAGCTTGTCACGCGACTGACTGATGGCTGCGGAGCCGTTTAAGCTAAATACTTTTAAGGCTTCGAATTGGCGCGTTAAGGCACAACCGTAATAGGTCATACTGGGACGAATTCGGGGAATTACAGCATCAAAGTCGTTTAAAATACGACCACCACGGTAATGAATTTCCGGAGCCGTAGCATCCAGTTTCATATAACAGTATTTCAGGTTTAGGAAATGCATTTCGTGACCGCGCATTTCTCCGGCTTCCATAATACGTTTGTTGCTATATAGTTCCGGGTTACTGGCCAGCAAACCGATACGAAGACCTTTTTTGGAGGATTCTTCGCTATAATAATATTCTTTGATTTTTTCTTTTGTAGGATGACCCAAAAGGTATTTTTGTTCCGGGTCTACCAATATACGTCCGGACATGGCTTCCCGTCCTAAAAGCATACGGAATCCCATAGAGTCGCGATTGGTTAGTGTTAGTTCCACATCCCATTCGCTACCACCGATTTCCAGTACGGTACGGATCACATAACGCAGTTCGCGGTAACCACTGGAACTTTTAACCACACGTTTGTCGATTAAAAGCGCTTCGCAGTGAATAACGGCTTTTATGTTATTCTGGATAGGGTTAATATCGAATTTTACCCAGTTTTCACCATTTTTTTCAAACGGTACAATGTTGGTGGCATGCAATGCCGAAGTTTTTGCCCCGGAATCGACCCGGGCTTTGATGGTTGGAATTCCAAGAGTAGGAAAAGAGCACCATTCTTCACTACCTACAATAACTTTGTCTAGCATTTCTTTGTTTGTATTTGTAATTCTAAAGTACTACTTTTTTTGAAATGCCAAACACATTTGCTTAAAAAAGAAAAAACCTACTTAATTAGTAGGTTTTTCAGCTTTTTTAATGGCTACGGTCAGTTCCTGACTGCTGTCTTCAAGATCCATAAAGATTTCATCACCTTCGTGTATTTTGGATGTGATGATCTCCTCAGCCAGTGCATCTTCCACATATTTCTGAATCGCTCGTTTTAGTGGTCGGGCTCCGAATTGTTTGTCAAATCCTTTATCGGCGATAAAGTCTTTTGCTTTTTCGGATAAGGATAATTTATATCCTAAATCGGCCACTCGTGCATATAGTTTTTCCAACTCGATATCGATAATTTTGTCGATATGTTCTTTTTCAAGCGGGTTGAATACAATTACATCGTCAATACGGTTTAGGAATTCCGGAGCAAATGCTTTTTTAAGCGCATTTTCAATAATCCCTTTTGAATTTTCATCCACCTGCGACTGTCGGACTGTAGTTCCGAAACCAACACCCTGACCGAAGTCTTTTAACTGACGTGCACCCACATTCGAGGTCATGATAATAATCGTATTACGGAAGTCAATTTTACGACCTAAACTGTCGGTTAAATGGCCGTCGTCCAATACCTGTAACATCATGTTGAAAACGTCCGGATGGGCTTTTTCAATCTCGTCTAAAAGAACAACGCAATACGGTTTACGTCTTACTTTTTCGGTAAGCTGACCACCTTCTTCATATCCTACGTATCCCGGAGGCGCTCCAACCAATCTTGAGATGGCGAATTTCTCCATATATTCACTCATATCGATACGTACCAGTGCATCTTCCGAATCGAATAATTCTTTAGCAATTACTTTGGCCAACTGCGTTTTACCAACCCCGGTTTGTCCCAGGAAGATAAAAGAACCAATTGGTTTGTTCGGATCTTTTAATCCGGCACGGTTACGTTGGATGGACTTGGCAATTTTTAAAACGGCTTCATCCTGACCAACCACTTTACCTTTGATCAAATCTGGTAAATGGGCTAGTTTATTACTTTCGGTTTGCGCGATACGGTTTACCGGTATACCTGTCATCATCGAAACGACGTCGGCTACATTGTCTTCGGTTACGGTAATACGATTGTTTTTCGCATCTTCTTCCCATTGCTCCTGAGCGGTTGCAAGGTCTTTTTCAATACGTTTTTCATCGTCGCGTAATTTTGCCGCTTCTTCGTATTTCTGTTTTTTAACCACCGAATTTTTCAGTTCGCGTACTTCTTCCAACTGACGTTCCAAATCAAGGATTTGTTTTGGTACGTCGATATTGGTAATGTGAACGCGGGAACCAGCTTCGTCCAAAGCATCAATCGCTTTGTCCGGAAGGAATCGCTCCGACATATAACGGTTGGTTAATTTTACACAGGCTTCGATAGCTTCCGGTGTGTAAATTACGTTATGGTGATCTTCGTATTTGTTTTTAATATTGTTCAGAATCGTAATGGTTTCTTCTACCGAAGTAGGTTCCACAATTACTTTCTGAAAACGTCTTTCCAAAGCACCGTCTTTTTCGATATACTGACGGTATTCGTCAAGCGTCGTAGCACCAATACATTGGATTTCGCCACGTGCTAACGCCGGTTTAAACATGTTGGATGCATCCAGCGAACCGGTAGCACCTCCGGCACCAACAATGGTGTGGATTTCGTCGATAAACAAAATGATATCATCGTTTTTCTCCAATTCGTTCATCACGGCTTTCATACGCTCTTCGAACTGACCGCGGTATTTGGTTCCGGCTACAAGGCTGGCAAGATCCAGTGTTACTACCCGTTTGTTAAACAAAATACGGGATACTTTTTTCTGAATAATGCGTAAGGCAAGCCCTTCGGCAATAGCCGATTTACCCACTCCCGGTTCTCCGATTAATAACGGATTGTTCTTTTTACGACGGCTTAAAATCTGAGAAACACGTTCAATTTCTTTTTCCCGACCTACAACCGGATCCAGTTTTCCTTCTTCGGCTAATTCGGTTAAATCACGTCCGAAATTGTCTAATACCGGTGTTTTCGATTTTTTATTGGTTTTGCCTGTCCCCGGATTATTAAAACCCGTGTCACGCAAACTGTCATCTTGTCCGGAATCGTCATTAAACGACTCGGCTTTTGGCAGGTTATCTAGGTAATCTTCTTCGTTTGATGTCATAGCAATAAATTGTTCTTTAACTATTTCGTAGTCAATTTTTAATTTGTTTAAAAGCTTTGTCGTCGGATCGTTCTCATTTCGGAGAATACACAACAATAAATGAGCGGTACTTATCGAAGTACTCTGGAATACTTTAGCTTCTAAAAAAGTGGTACGCAAAGCACGTTCTGCCTGACGTGTGAGATGTAGGTTTTTCTTTTCGTTACTTCGATCGATATTAGGATTGGCGGGGCTTAATACTTCAACTTTTCTGCGTAAATGCTCTAAATCTACGTCCAGATTATTTAATATATTAATTGCGGTTCCGTTACCGTCTCTTAAAATGCCTAACATTAAGTGTTCCGTACCGATAAAGTCATGTCCTAATCGTAAAGCCTCTTCTTTACTATAGCTAATTACGTCCTTAACTCTTGGTGAAAAATTATCGTCCATTACTTAAAAATACTTTATACTGTAAATTTACTAATTCAGGTAGGATAAAGCAAAAACCATACCTGACATTTTGAGGGATCTCCTTTATGCTAATTGACAAAAAAAAAACGACATATAAAAGTTAAAAAGTGTGAATTTTTAAGCATTCCGGTGGTTTTTACTGTTGATAAATCGCTAAAATTTATACAGAAAAATGTGATTCCTTACTGGAAAAATATGTATATTGGCACGTTTTGAAATAACTATAATTTTTTAATATAACAACTTATGTCTGAAGGAGAAAAGTTAATTCCTATTAACATTGAGGACGAAATGAAATCTGCTTACATCGATTATTCGATGTCAGTAATTGTATCAAGGGCGCTTCCTGATGTTAGAGATGGCTTGAAACCGGTTCACCGAAGAGTATTGTTCGGAATGTATGAATTAGGAGTATTATCGAATAGAGCACATAAAAAATCCGCCAGAATCGTAGGAGAGGTTTTGGGTAAATATCACCCGCACGGGGATAGCTCTGTTTACGATGCTATGGTTCGTATGGCTCAGGAATGGAGTTTGCGATATCTTTTAGTGGACGGCCAGGGGAACTTCGGTTCTATCGATGGTGATAGTCCGGCAGCTATGCGTTATACGGAAGCAAGAATGAAAAAACTTTCGGAAGAAATTCTTGCCGATATTGATAAAGAAACAGTTGATTTCCAGTTAAACTTTGACGATACTTTAGAAGAGCCTAAAGTAATGCCAACTAAAATCCCGAACCTGTTAATTAACGGGGCTTCCGGTATTGCGGTAGGTATGGCAACCAATATGGCACCACACAATTTAACGGAAGTGGTAGACGGTACGCTGGCGTATATCGATAATAACGATATCGAGGTAGATGAACTGATGCAGTACATCAAAGCACCGGATTTCCCAACCGGAGGGGTGATTTATGGTTACGAAGGTGTTCGTGAAGCTTTTAAAACCGGTAGAGGACGTGTGGTTGTTCGTGCGAAAGCCAACTTCGAAGAAGTGGACGGTCGTGAGTCGATTATCGTAACGGAAATCCCATACCAGGTAAATAAGGCGGAAATGATCAAAAAGACAGCCGACCTGGTTAATGAAAAGAAAATCGAAGGTATTTCGACGATCCGTGATGAATCGGATCGTAACGGTATGCGTATCGTTTATGTGTTAAAACGTGAAGCGGTTCCGAATATCGTATTGAATACCCTTTATAAATATACGCAATTGCAGTCGTCGTTCAGTGTGAATAATATCGCATTGGTAAAAGGACGTCCGCAATTGTTAAACCTGAAAGATCTGATCCACTATTTTGTGGAACACCGTCATGAGGTGGTAACCCGCCGTGCGGAATACGATTTGCGCAAAGCAGAAGAAAGAGCGCATATCTTAGAAGGTCTGATCATTGCTTCGGATAATATCGACGAAGTAATCGCGTTGATTCGTGCGTCTAAAAATGCCGACGAAGCCAAAGAAAAATTAGTAGAACGTTTTAATTTATCGGATATCCAGTCGCGTGCGATCGTAGAAATGCGTTTACGTCAGTTAACCGGACTGGAACAGGATAAGTTACGTGCGGAATACGATGAGATCATGAAATTGATTGCTTATTTACGAGAATTATTGGCAAGCAAGGAAATGAGAATGGGTGTTATTAAAGATGAGCTATCTGAAATCCGTGATAAATACGGAGACGATCGTCGTTCGGTTATCGAATATGCCGGTGGTGATGTAAGTATCGAAGATTTAATTGCCGATGAAAATGTGGTAATCACAATTTCGCATGCCGGTTATATCAAACGTACACCGCTATCGGAATACAAAACACAAAACAGAGGAGGAGTAGGACAAAAAGGTGTGGCCACGCGCGACCAGGATTTCCTGGAGCATTTGTTTGTAGCAACCAACCACCAGTATATGTTGTTCTTTACGCAAAAAGGAAAATGTTTCTGGATGCGTGTTTACGAAATTCCGGAAGGAAGCAAAACCAGTAAAGGTAGAGCCATCCAAAACCTTATTAATATCGAAAACGACGATAAAGTAAAAGCATTTATCTGTACGCAGGATTTAAAAGACGAAGAGTATATCAACAGTCATTATGTGATCATGGCCACTAAACAAGGTCAGGTTAAAAAGACACCGTTGGAACAATATTCCCGTCCGCGTCAAAATGGTATCAATGCGATTACTATTAAAGAAGACGATGAATTACTGGAAGCAAAATTAACCAACGGAGAAAGTCAGATTCTAATTGCGGTAAAATCCGGAAAACTGGTTCGTTTCGAAGAAGGAAAAACCCGTCCGATGGGAAGAAGTGCTTCGGGAGTTCGCGGTATTACATTGGCTGACGAAAAAGACGAAGTAATCGGAATGGTTTCTGTAAATGATATGGAAAGTGAAATTTTGGTTGTTTCGGAAAACGGATATGGAAAACGTTCATCACTGGAAGATTACCGTATTACAAACCGTGGTGGTAAAGGTGTGAAAACACTTAACATTACGGATAAAACCGGAAGTCTGGTTTCGATTAATAATGTTACCGATGCCGATGATTTGATGATTATCAATAAGTCCGGATTAACGATTCGTATGGCGGTTTCCGATTTGAGAGTTATGGGACGTGCAACACAAGGGGTGCGTTTGATTAATATCAAAGGAAATGATTCGATCGCAGCTGTTACTAAAGTAATGCGCGAAGAAAATGACGGATCGGAAAACGAAGATATGGATAACTCTGAAGTAACCGAATCTCAAGAATAAGTAAACAACCTAAATAACTAACAGATGAAAATTAAATATGCTTTATTAGCGACTTCAATGTTTTTCTCTGTGGCTTCATTTGCGCAGAAAGACGAGTTGAAAACGCTGAAAAAATTATATGCCAAAGATCAATTGTCTACTTCGGATATATCCGAATACAAATCGGCGGTTAATAAATTAAGTGGTATGTCCGGAATGGCAGAAGCCGATCAGGTATATACTAATTTCTATAAATCGATGACGCCATTATTGGAGTTGATGACAGCTGGAACAGCGCCAAATGCGCAAACGTTGGCTAAAGCATTTACGCCTGCTAAAATCAATGAAATGGCAGCTGGTTTAAATGCTACGTTGGATTTCGAGAAAAAAAGCGGTAAAAAAGTATATACCGATGATATTATTGAAACGATTACAGAATACAAACCGGTTTTAGTTAATTATGCGATCACCCTAAACCAGGCGTCTAAGTTTAAAGAAGCGGGTCAGGTTTTTGAAGCGATTTATAATCTGGATAAAAAAGACGAAGGAAATTTATACAATGCTTCGATCTTGGCATTACAGGCTCAGGATTTTGATTTGGCGTTAAAATATCTGTATGAGTTAAAGAATATCAATTATTCCGGGGAAGGAACGATTTACTATGCGGTAAATAAAGCTTCCGGAAATGAAGAAACTTTTAACTCGGATGCCGATCGTAAAGCATCAATCAAATTAGGTGTACACGATAAACCAAGAGATGAAAAGGTGCCTTCGAAAAGAGGAGAGATCTATAAAAATATTGCTTCAATCTTAGTACACCAAGGGAAAGTTGATGAAGCTAAAAAAGCGATCAACGAAGCAAAAGCAGCGAATCCTGGTGATACCAGTTTGATGTTGGCCGAAGCAAATTTATATCTGGATGCAAAAGATTTTACTAATTATAAACGAATCATCACCGAAGTATTGGAAAAAGATCCAAACGATGCCGATTTGTTGTTTAACTTAGGTGTGATCAGTACGAATTCCGGTGACATTGAAGACGCTAAAAAATATTACAAACGTGCTATCGAAGTTAATCCGAACTATTTTAATGCTTATAATAACTTAGGAGCGTTAATGTTGGTTGGTGAGGACAAAATGGTAAAAGAGATGAACTCTTTAGGAACTACTCCAAAAGACAACAAACGATTTGACGAGTTAAAAGCAAAACGTAATAAAATGTATGCGGATGCTTTACCGTATTTCGAAAAAGCATTGCAAATTGAACCAAAAGAACCAAACATCAAAGCGGTATTGTTAAACGCTTATCAGGTGTTGGAAATGGATGCAAAATACAAAGCATTAAAAGCACAGAAATAATAGCAATAAAAAAACCGAAACTTCAACGTTTCGGTTTTTTTTATACTATTTTTTTAATGACACGGAGATTGTGTGAATGTCTTCCGGTGTCGACATTGTAAATTCCAAGATGATCCAGTCGGTCAATACGGACTTTTCCGTGGGCATGAATGATATAGTTGTTTTCCATAATCATTCCCACATGGATAATTTTCCCTTCTTCATTATCAAAAAAGGCCAGATCGCCCGGTTCACTTTCTTCGATAAAACTCAACGCTTCGCCTTGTGTGGCTTGTTGTGAAGCATCCCGTAAAATCGAATAGCCGTTCAATTTGTACACCATTTGTGTAAACCCGGAACAATCGATTCCAAAAGGTGTTTTGCCACCCCATAAATAGGGTGCATTCAGATACATAAAAGCGGTTTTGATCAATTCCGATTTGGGTTTGATACCGCAAATTTTTACGCCTTCGAATGTAAACTGAGCGGTATTAATTTCCGGGAAATCCAAAAACGACAGCGAACTGCCAATCGGAATTGGAATCAGAAAATTATTTGGCGTGGTGATATATTCGATCAGATCGGCATTTAATATGGCAGCCGAATTGGATATTGCCTGATACTGTTCTTCTGAAATTAGCTGAAACTGTTTATTGTCAACCCAACCTTCGTAACCGTCGAATGCCAGTTTTATTTTAGTCCAATTGGTGATTTGTTCTAAAATTTTGAAATGTTCCCCAAATAAAACCTGAGAAACTAATTCGCTTCTGTCGTTGGATTCGGCACGTAATGGTACAATAGCAAGATTACAAATTGCAAACATTCAGATTGATTTTAAAGTGAATGATGCGCCTTAAATCTTTCCGGGAAACCCGCCCGATTTAAAACGCATCATTTATAAATTCTAATTAAGCTCTTTCGATCACAATAGCCGAAGCACCACCACCACCATTACAGATAGCAGCTGCACCGATTTTGGCATTGTTTTGTTCTAAAACGTTTAATAACGTAACTACGATACGTGCTCCGGAACATCCCAGTGGGTGACCTAAAGATACCGCACCACCGTTTACGTTTACTTTATCATTTTCCAATCCTAAGATTTTAGCATTTGCCAATCCTACTACAGAGAAAGCCTCGTTAAATTCGAAGAAATCCACATCAGAAAGTGCGATTCCGGCTTTGTCTAATGCTTTTGGTAATGCTTTTGCAGGTGCTGTAGTAAACCATTTTGGTTCTTGTGCAGCATCGGCATAACTTTTAATATAAGCCAGTGGTTTTAAACCAAGGGCGTTTGCTTTTTCTTCGCTCATTAATACCACTGCAGCAGCTCCGTCGTTAATTGTTGAAGCATTTGCGGCAGTTACGGTTCCGTCTTTTGTAAATACGGCATTTAGAGTAGGGATCTTGTCTAATTTTACGTTAGTATATTCCTCATCTTTTGTAACCATGATCGGATCACCTTTACGTTGCGGAACGGCTACCGGTACGATTTCATTGTCAAATTTATTGGCATCCCATGCTTTTGCCGAACGCTCATACGATTGAATCGCAAAAGCATCCTGCTCTTCACGGGTAATTTTATATTCTGTAGCACATAAATCGGCAGAAACACCCATAGCATTGTTATCGTAAGCATCGGTTAAACCGTCTTTCTGCATACCATCTACCATAGAAGCAGGGCCAAATTTATATCCGTTTCGTAAATGTACGTAGTGTGGAATCAAACTCATGTTTTCCATACCTCCGGCTACCACGATTTCAGCATCACCGGCCATAATAGCCTGCGCACCCTGCATAATGGATTTCATACCTGAAGCACATACTTTGTTTACGGTTGTACATACAACACTGTTTGGTAGTCCTGCGTAAATAGCTGCCTGACGTGCTGGTGCCTGACCAACTCCGGCCTGAACCACATTACCCATTATTACTTCGTCAACCAGGTTCGGATCTAAATTGATTTTGTTTAAAGCTCCTTTTATTGCAGTAGCTCCCAATTGTGGCGCTGTTACAGTAGATAAAGCACCCATAAAGCTTCCTATCGGGGTTCTAACCGCTGAAACGATTACTACTTTTTTACTCATGATTATTAGTTGTTGGTTTGTTATTATTCTTGAAGTTGCGAATTTAACCAATTTTACGCAGATATATATAGTATGGCGTTATTTTCTTAGGGTTGACCAGAGAATACTTTACTTACAAATGTTTTCGGGAGCCTATAAATGCTGGAAAATCGCTTCAGGTAATGAAATTGTAAAATTTTTGTAATTTCTATGTTGTTGACAGTGAAATAGTTTTCAGAAAAAAGCAAAAAAAATGAAAAAAATACTCGAAAATACTTGCAGAAAATGGAATGTTGTTCTACATTTGCAACCGCAAACAAGGAAGTAAATTCCTTACTAAGCAGGAGAGGTGCCGGAGTGGTAACGGAGCAGATTGCTAATCTGTCGACGGGTAACCGTCGCCAGGGTTCGAGTCCCTGTCTCTCCGCTTTTTTTCGGGGTGTAGCGTAGCCCGGTCATCGCGCCTGGTTTGGGACCAGGAGGTCGCAGGTTCGAATCCTGCCACCCCGACAAAATTTCAATTCCCAATTTAATTGAAACAAAGGATTTAGGTCGCGTAGCTCAGCTGGATAGAGCACCTGCCTTCTAAGCAGGCGGTCACAGGTTCGAATCCTGTCGCGATCACAGGTTAAACCACTGATTTTCAGTGGTTTTCTTGTTTTTAGACTTCACTGAAATTCTCCATTCAATATATTTTTAATACATTTTATATCATTTCGATATAGAACCACACTTTTTTCTGTTGCCTTTTCTGAAAATAGTTGTAAAATTACAATATATTTAATCTGTAAGAAAAAAAGGATATCAGATGCTTTATTTCTATAGTCGATCCGGATTATCCTGTTACAGGATTACATAGTAGTCATTATTCATTGGAAGTAGTATCATGAAAATAAAAAAAGAACCTGGATGTCACGACATTTTAGTACATATTGATTCAAGCGACATAAAAGATGGTGTGCTTTATTTACCGAAATCGGTAGTACTAATAGGGGATTGGGTTATTCAAAACCAGCCGGATCTGGTTACTGTTGTAGCACCCGGATTAAGTTTTATTCAAACCGGTAATTTCAGATTTTGTAATGCGTTAACCCGTTTGGAGGCTCCGAAGTTATTATCCATATATGATGAAAGTTTCTACGAATGTAATGCACTAACTACATTAGTAGCTCCCAGACTGCGATCCATCGGAAACAAAAATTTTAATCAGTGTAATAGCTTAACGAGCGTTGAAATTTTCGAATTGTATGCAATCGGAAGTAAAAACTTCTACAATTGTAAAGCGTTAACCGGTTTTGATGCTCCTAAGCTGGAGAATATCGGAAACAAAAATTTCTACAATTGTAAAGCTTTAACCCACTTTGAGGCTCCCATACTGGGAAATATAAAAGATAAAAATTTCTACGAATGTAGTGTGCTAACCCGCCTGGGAACTCCCATACTATACGAGATTGGAAACAAAAATTTCTACCAGTGTAATACCTTAACCGACTTTGAAGCTCCCGAACTAACTGCTATCGGAGACTTCAATTTTGGACTGTGTACCGCATTAACCGACGTTAAACTGCCCATGCTGGAAGGTATCGGAAACGATAATTTCGATCGATGTGAAGCGCTAAGCGACTTTGTAGCTCCGGTACTGACGGCTTTCGGAAGCGACAATTTTTACGGTTGTAAAAAATTAAGCAGCTTCGAAGCGCCGCTATTGACAGCTATCGAAAACAAAAATTTTAGATTCTGTAGTGGATTAACCCACTTTATAGCTCCTTTGTTAACTACAATTGGAGATCGTAATTTTTACGAATGTGGATTTCGTGATTTTGAAACTTCCGCGCTGACTTCCATCGGAAATAAGAATTTCTATGAATGCAATGCGTTAATCGATTTTGAGGCTCCGATGCTAACTTCGATCGGAAATAAGAACTTCTATGAGTGTAACACATTAACGGGCTTTAAAGTCCCTCTTTTGACTTCAATCGGGGATAAAAACTGTTATGAGTGCAATGCATTAGTCGGTTTTGAGGCTCCAATGCTAACTTCCATCGGAAATAAAAATTTCTATGAGTGTCACATGCTGGTGGATTTTAAAACTCCTGTATTGACAGCTATCGGAGATAATAATTTTTATGAATGTAATGCACTAAACGGATTCGGCAATCCTACACTGACGACTATCGGAAATGGCAATTTTAGATATTGTAATGTTTTAGCCGATTTCGAAGCTTCCGCGCTGGCTTCCATCGGAAACAAAAATTTCTACGGATGTGACGCATTAATTGGCTTTGACGCACCTGTGCTGCCCGCTATTGGAAAAAATAATTTTCAATTTTGTCGGTCACTAACTTTTTTTAAGGCTCCTGTACTAACGTCTACTGGAAGCACCAATTTTATGTCTTGTGGCGTGCTAACCCGTTTCGAGGCTCCGATGCTGACGACTATGGGAAATTACAATTTCGACGATTGTGAAGCACTAACACATTTCCAGGCTCCCGCGTTGGTTGCTATGGGGAATCTGAATTTTAACAATTGTTTGATACTATGCCACTTAGAGGTTCCTATGCTAACCACTATTGGAGACAACAATTTCTTCCGATCGAATAGTTTTACCCACTTAGAGATTCCTGCGTTGACGGCTATGGGAAAAGAGAATTTTAGAAGATGCGATCTGCTGGCCAATTTCAAGGCGCCCATGTTATTGACTATGAACGAAAGCAATTTTAAACAATGTGACGTGTTTACGCGTTTCGAGGCTCCGATATTGATTTCAATTGGGGATAAAAATTTTGAAGAATGTAGTGTACTAACCGATTTTAAAGCTCCTGTGCTGACTACTATGGGAGAAGATAATTTTTACAGGTGTTACGCGCTAACTAGTTTTGAGGCTCCGATGTTAACCACTATCGGATATGACAATTTTAGATATTGTCATGCGTTAACAGACGTACAATTTGGACAACATCGATACGCTGTAAAATCTGCAGATGGATTGTTAACCATTATCGAAAACTCCAAAACCTTAAATGAAATAGCAATCCATACGGGGTATATTTTTAATGATTGTATGGATGGCGTTCCGGATCTATCCGAAACATTTTTAGTTGGAAAAGACGGTTTTTTTGCCCATGGCGAAACGGTAAAACAAGCAATTGAAGATTTACAGTTTAAAATTATAGCCAAAAAAATAAAAAAAGAACCGATTCACGAAGATACCGTGATAACGGAGGCGTATTACAAAACCATTACCGGTGCTTGTACACAAGGAGTTAAACAATGGCGGGAACAAAACAATATTACTGAGGAATCGTTTACAGCAAAAGAACTTCTGCCGATTCTCGAAAAAACAAATGCTTATGGAATTGAAAAATTTAAAGCATTAATCACTTTTGAGAATAGCTAGAGTCGTTACAACACTTTTTTGATTAGTCAGTATGGAGATACAAAACAACAAATTAATAAGCATTGATTCAGACGATATAAAAGACGGCGTGCTTTATTTGCCGGAATCGGTCGAAATAATAGGGGATAAAGTTATTCAAAATCGGCCGGAACTGGTTACGGTTGTGGCGCCTGGGGTAACGGTTATCGAGAATCATAATTGCAACGAATGTAATGCGCTAATTCGTTTTGAGGCTCCCTTGTTGACTGTTATCGGAGATGGGAATTTCTACGAATGTAATGCGTTAAAGAGTTTCGAGGCTTCCAGAATCACTACTATCGGAAGTTATAATTTCAATCGTTGTAACGCGTTAATCCGTTTTGACGCTCCCGCGCTGACTTTTTTAGAAGATGGTAATTTTCAAGAATGTGACGCGCTAAGTAGCTTTACGGCTCCCGTACTGACTACAATACCACACTTTAATTTTGAAGACTGTGCTGCGCTAACTCACTTTGAGGCTCCCATGCTGACAGAGGTAAGAGAGTTAAATTTTAGAGAATGTAAAGCGCTGACCAACTTTATAGCTCCATTGTTGGAGGCTATTGACGACAATAATTTCTACAAATGCAATGCACTAACCGATTTCGAAGCTCCCATGCTGACTTCTATTGGTCATGATAATTTCGCTTATTGTAATGCGCTACAAAACTTTAATGCTCCTATGCTCACGGCTATCGGACGTGACAATTTTTTCTATTGCGCGTTTACCCATTTTGAGGTGCCGGAGCTAACTATTATGGGAACTGGGAATTTTGAGGAATGTGATGCCCTGACCGATGTGCGATTTGGCGAGTACCACTACACTGTAAAATCGGTGGAAAGAGTACTAACCATTATTGAAAAGTCCAAAGCCATAAATGAAATGCTAATCCATACCGGGTTTATTTTTAACGGTTATAATGGCGGAGCTCCCTATCTATCCGAAACCGTTTTAGTCGAAAAAGACGGCTTTTTTGCCCATGGCGAAACGGTAAAAAAAGCGATTGAGGATTTGCAGTTTAAAATCGCAGCCGAAACCATAAAAAAAGAACCGATCGGAGAAGATACCGTGATAACGGAGCTATATTATAGAACGGTTACCGGTGCCTGCGAACAGGGAATTAAAAACTGGCGGGAAGAAAATAACATTACTGTGGAATCGCTTACAGCAAAAGAATTGTTACCGATTCTCGAAAAAACGAATGCTTATGGAATTGAAAAATTCAAAGCATTAGTAAACTTTTGAGAACAGTTAATGTTGATACAATAGCTTTTTCAAAATAGAAACAATTGCAATCGATGCAAAAAATCCATTAATAGTAGGTATATTCAGAGTAAGTAACACTATTTAATTTTTGCTTGTCAGTGTCATCGTACATATATGCGATGGTTGGATTTCCATAGGAGTCATATTTTTGAGCTACATAAATTCGATAAATTATTCTTCCACCTAAGATTTGCAAAGTCATCTTGGTTTTGGTTTCCTTTATCTTATCGTTGTTATAACTCCTTTCTATTTCGTTAGAGGATTGTATGACACCTTTTTTCTTAAAAACACTTTTGATTAAACGATAATTTTTGTCTAAGGTGTAACTAATTGCAGAAGTAGTATCTTCTTGAGAAACAATCGTGTAATTGTAATCGTCTAGCCATACATACTTATAGGTTCTTTTGGTAACATCACCAGTATAAAGGCGTTCTGTTTCTATGTAGGATATCTCTTTTCCTTGTCCAAAATAAACGCATGAATACTCCGATTTACCCAGATCTCCATAGTCTGATAACTCATTCGTTGTCGTAAGATTGCCCATACTATCGAATGTTACGGTTGTTTTTGCATCATAGTATTTAGCGTTTTTTGCGGGTATTTTTCCGTTTTCGACCTTATAAGTATAAGAAGTTACATTTTTTACGGCTCCTTTAAGCCCATATACCATTTTTTGTGTGAAGGCTTTGTCCCCTTTTCTATCGCAGGAAAGAGTTATCAAAAGGAATAAAAAGAATAAAGCTACTTTTTTCATTTGTTGTTTTAGTATGACATTTGCTTGTAAATGTAGGAAATTTATCGAATGTTTAAAACAAAGAATATTCTTGATTATGAAATAGATAATCACACTTTTTAGTTGTGGATTCTAAAAATAGTTGTAAAATTACAGACTTTTAACTTGTAAGAAAAAAAGGATATCAAGGTAATAATGCAATTACAGTTAGCGATTTGGATTATGCTGTTTTGATAAAGGGATACAGGTTTAGATAGGAGTAATTATGTGATTAAAGAACGATCATGGAAATACAATATGGCATCTTAAAAAAAATTGATTCAGGTGATATAAAAGACGGGATACTTTATTTACCGGAGTCGATAATTTCAATAGGGGAAGCGGTTATTCAAAATCAGCCGGAACTGCTTAAAGTTGTCGCGCCCGGATTAATGGCTCTCAAAAACAAAAATTGCTACCAATGTCCGGCGCTAACGAGCTTTGTAGCGCCGTTGTTGGAGACTATCGGAAACGAAAATTTCTATGAATGTAGTGCGCTAACCGACTTCGAAGCGCCCAGATTAACGACTATCGGGACTTATAATTTCTATAAATGTAACGCGCTAACCGAGTTCGAGTCACCCATGCTAACATCAGTACAACACCATATTTTCAGGGAATGTAATGCACTGACTCGCTTTAGAGCGCCCGTTTTGACGACTATCGGAAGTGACAATTTTGGTTTTTGTAAGGCGCTAACCCGTTTCGAGGCTCCTATGTTGATTTCCATGCAAAATGACAATTTCTATTCCTGCGAAAGCTTAACGCATTTCGAGATTCCTGTGCTGAATGATATGGGAAACAAAAATTGCTACGAATGTGATGCATTAACCCATTTTGAAGCGCCTGGATTGACCGATATGGGAGACTTTAATTTTTGGTATTGTGATGCATTAACGTACTTTAAGGCACCCGAACTGACATGGATTAGAGACGACAATTTTAAAGAATGTAAAGCATTATCTCATTTTGAGGCTCCTATGTTGACGACTATGAGGGACTTTAATTTTAGATATTGTGACGCCCTAATACGCTTCCAGGCACCCGGACTGACATTGATTGGAGACGATAATTTTATAAAATGTGATGCATTAACCCGTTTCGAGGCTCCCGAACTGATAACGATAGGGAATTACAATTTTAGAGCTTGTGATGCGCTAACCACAGTGCAATTCGGCACGTATCACTACACTGTAAAATCAGCAGATGGATTATTAACCATTATTGAAAACACCAAGACCTTAAATGGAATACAAATTTATACCGGGTTTATTTTCAATGAGTGTAACGAAGGAATTCCTGATGTAACAGCAACTGTTTTAGCCGAAAAAGATGGTTTTTTTGCCCATGGGGAAACGGTAAAAAAAGCAATTGAAGATTTACAGTTTAAAATTGTAGCCGAAACCATAAAAAAAGACCCGATCCATGAAGATACCGTGATAACGGAGGCCTATTATAAAGCAATTACCGGTGCCTGCGAACAGGGAATTAAACAATGGCGGGAGCATAACAATATTACCGTGGAATCGCTTACGGCAAAAGAACTGCTGCCGATTCTCGAAAAAACGAACGCTTATGGAATGGCGCAGTTCAAAGCATTAATCACTTTTGAGAACAGTTAGCGTTGTTCGCTTTTTCAAATTTGGAGTATTACAATCGAATTCAAAAATTGAATAACGAACCTAAAAATTTGCTAACCGTTAATAGTAGCTATATTCATTGTAAATAACACTTTCCAATTTTTGCTTGTTAAGGTCACCGTATATATAAGTGACGGTTGGATTGCCCCGGAGGTCATATTTCTGAGCGACTTGAATTTGATAAATTATTTTTCCATCTAAGCTTTCATAAGTCATTTTGGTTTTGGTTTCCTGTATCTTATCGTTGTTGTAAATCGTTTCCGTTTCATCAATGGATTCTATATCACCATTTTTCTTAAAAATACTTTTGACTATCTGGTAATTTTTATCTAAGGTGTACATAATTGTATACGTGTTGTCATCCGGAGAAAGAATAGTGTAATTATAATCGTCTGACCAAACGTATTTACAGGTTCTTTTTGTAACTTTTCCATTATGAAGATGTGCCGTTTCTTTAAAAGATATCTCTTTTCCACGGCCAAAATAAAGGTATGAGTACTCCGATTTACCGAGAAATCCAAGATCCCATAACTTATTCATTGTCACAAGATTGCCCATACTATCGAATGTCTTCGTAGTTTTTCCATTATTATACTTAGCGGTTTTTGCGGGTATTTTTCCGTTTTCGACTTTATATATATAAGAGGTTACTTTTTTTACAGCTCCTTTAAGTCCATATTCCACTTTTTGTGTGTAGGTAGTTTTGTTTTCTTGCCCATTGCAGGAAAGGAATGCTGTAAGGAGTAAAAGCAATAGTACTACTTTTTTCATTTGTTGTTTTTAGTATGACATTTGCTTGTAAATGTAGGAAATTTATTGAATGTGTAAATAGAGTAAAAAATTAAATAACTCTATTTAAATAGTATACATATTGTTTGCATATCGCCTTATTAAAGTGGTGCGTGTAATTAAAAATAGGGCAAAATACCCTAAATAAGGGTAAGCAGTTATTGTTTAATTGGTTATTTTTAAAATTCTGAATAGAACAACCCTAAAACCAATTATATAATGAAAAAGCTTAACCTTAGAAAGAAAGTAGTTTCTGTGTTAACCGATAGCGAAAAAAGCGCTATTAACGGTGGTGGAGTAGGTCCTGCATTACCTTTTACCTACACACAATCGGTAATGATCTGTATTGACCCGATGGGACCGCCGGAGCTTACCAGAGCAATCGGTTGTGATATCCCGTTATTAACCAGAGATTGCCCTCCTTTAGAGCCATAAGAATTTTTTCTTTACAAGATGATAAAACACCCTGCTACTTTTTAAAGTAACAGGGTGTTTTTATTTATGTAATACGATAATAGTGTTTTTAGTTGTGATTGATAGGAGTAGCTATATAAAGTTGAAGCTTAATGAAATAAAATAAGTGAAAGGCAACTAAATGTTAAAATTTATGCTATTTTTATAAGTGTTATGGTTCAACTAAATTCAGACACAATGAGAACATTTTATTCCCTAATGCTTGTATTGGTTTTATTTACGAATATAGCTGTAGCACAAACACGCACTCCGGCAAAGGTTGATGTTATAATAAAAACGAACGGAGAAGAGATGAAAGGAAAAATTACTGCAATCTCAGATGAAAACCTGAAATTCATTTATTCCGGAGAAACTTTGGAATACACGGTCAATAAAAGTGACATTTTACGGATCGTACATTCGAGCGGAAGGGTGGAGCTATTTAGTCATCCGGTTCAACCCGACCCGGACCGAAAAAAAGACGATATTACAATGACTGCTTCGCCAGTGGATCATCATAATAAGATTGCGATCTTACCTTTTGATTTTTTGATGGATCGGCAACCTGGATCGGAGGAAGTGGGGTATCAGGCGCAGCAGGATACCTATTCATTTTTGGTTCAGCATTCGGCCGGTTATACTATTCTTGATCCGCGTACCACAAATGCACTGTTAAGCAAAAACAATATCACCCGTGATAAAATGCGCAGTTTTACAATGAAAGAAATCTGTGATGTTTTGGGTGTTGAATACCTTATTGATGGTACTGTAATTCAAAATAAAGGAGCGCAAACCAGTTCGTCAAGCGGATATACAGATACCAAAGTAAAAAGGGACGATAATGAAAAAGTAAAAGGAGTAAGCAGTTACGGTGGTACAAATAGTTACTCGCAACAGCGATATGAAGTAAGTGTAAGTCTGGCGATTTATATGGATACTAACGCAAGTATTTACAATCAGTCGCATAAAGCTTTTTTAACCAATACTGACGGTTCGTATAGCGGACCCTTGGAATATCTTTTAAAACGATGTCCATTATACCGTAAATAATTTTTTTCTTTATAGCATAAGAGCTACAAAAGGGTAAACCATTGGTTTGTCCTTTTTGCTTTTATAAAGATTCTATATTGACAGAAAGATTTTAAAAGTGCCTCAAATATTGGTAAATACGTTTTATTTCAGTAAATCGGTTATACGATTTTTGTAAACCGGGAATGTTTCTTCGTCAAGTGTTCCAAAACCCATTTTGTTGATTTTTCCGGTTTTGTCAATGATAATGGTGTACGGCCAGATGCTAAACAATTTAAAAATATCACGCCGGATTGTTTCGCTGTTGGGAATGGTCTTAAATTTAAAAGGATGCTTACTAAAAAACGTTTTTAACTTTACGGGATCTTCGGGCGCAAATGAAATAAACGCAACGTCTTTTTCTGAAAAAGTAGTTACCAATTTGTTTAAGTAGGGCATTTCTTTGATACACGGTTCGCATTTGGTAAACCAGAAGTTTAAAACCACAACCTTGCCGATTAATTTTGAAAGTTCTATTTCTTCATTGTCAACTGTTTTGGCTGTAAAATTCGGAGCCGCTGTTCCGATAAGACAATCATTTCTTTTTTTTAGTAACTCGAAATAAACGGAGTCAACTTCCGTTAATTTTGTCAATTCTTCAGAGCATTTTTGGTATTGTTCCGAGTAGGTTTGTGCTTTTACAGTAATTGTAAAAAAAATAATAAAGGTAAAAATGAAGTATCGTTTTATAGGCATCGTATAGTTGTTAATATGAGCATCGGAGATTAAAAATAGCTATTTTATTTATGCGGTTTAAATAAATTAACAGATAAACAAAAGTTTATTGAAGGAATACTATTACATTTATAAAAGAATAGCATTTACATTAAAACAGATTGCTTATGCATCACTTACCACGATATGATTTTAGAATTGGATATGTTAAGGAAGCAGATCAGGGAGATTATACGAAAAAATTAGCAAAAGGAATTTTTACATTATTATTAAATCACTTTGTAGACGTTCGATTCATTCCCAATATTGAAAATATTGATGATCAAATAGAAGAATATAGCTATGACGATACGACCATTCAAGGGGTTCGAATGGCTTGTTTGTTTGAAAGTAAATATGTGGTTACGCCTTCTGATACTAATGACGGAAAAAATACAATCATTAGTAAGGCGGTTATTGCAAAGCAATATGGTGTTGCCATAGAAAACATTGCGTCTGAAATTATCGTATTCTATGTTTCCGTTAGAACGTATAAAAAATACATTAGAGAAGTCATGAATATATTTTATACCGATAAATATGGTGATTATACGAATATATTTTATAGACAAAACGCTTTTATGGAAGATTTAAAAAAAGAATACGAATTACCTGTGTTTTTAGAAAACAGGATTATTAATTCGTCTTATTTCTCAGACTATGAGTTAGCGTTCTTAGAAAGACAGCGCGATAAAGAGGGAAATGTGATTCCTATGGTGGATTAAAATTTTATTATACAAAAACTGGAATATAAGACCTATGAAAATAATCGAATTAAACGAAGTTCAACACACTTCGGAAAACAGTAAACTTCCCGCGCTATATACACAATTTCAGAAATTGCTGGAAGAATTACGGAAAAAGGAATTGCCCGATACGCTTATCGAATCCATTAATCAGGATATTGAAGAGCTAAATGCAACTACTTTAACGGATAACAAATTACGAAAGCTGTTTAAAGAAAAGCAGACTAAAATTGTTCGGGTGGTTGAAAAAGAAGTGAAAATCGTACCGCAAAAATATTATATGACGCTTTGGTTGGCCATTGGAATGTCGGCTTTTGGAATACCACTCGGAACATTATTGGGATTGAGTTTGAAAAATATGGGCTTGTTGGGAATCGGGTTACCTATCGGTATGGTAATCGGAATTGCGATTGGTACGAATATGGATAAAAAAGCACAACAGGAAGGGCGCCAATTGGACGTAATCCTAAAATACTAGATAGGGTTATGTTGTTGCAATTCTTACAAAAAAAAATATTTTCGTAACATTTGTACGCGTTTTTATGTAATACGTTAATTGGGGTTGTGTATAAATACTTATTTTGTTAATTTAGTTTGTATAGTACTTATAAAATGATTTAAGTTTGACAGATTAAACAACTCAAAAAACAACCAGCCAACAAAAAAATAGTGACGCGGGAAGTATCGTGCATAATGCAATAACAATAGTACCCCATCCCAAAACGTACCACCCGAAAAATAGTATGACAATACCGTAAAACCTACTATACGGAGTTGTCTTCAGTCGTTTTTATTTTTTGCAATGGCACGTAACAATTAACTGATTTATGCCCTACAAATCAATTAAAGAAAAATTAGTGCAGCTACGTAAAGAACCCAAATTTACAATGCCGCTTTCCATTTATTATCCGGGTTTGGATAATGAAATGGTACGAGTCGAACTCAGTAAAATCATCGACCGAAGTATTTTCGAAATTTATTCAAAAATAGAAGACGGACTCGATCGTCTGATGTTGTTGGATATCATCCATAAAACAATGGAGAAATTCGAATATTTTCACCTGAATGACAACGATTTCGTTTATATCCGGCAATACCTCAACCGGATTATTCTTATTGTAGAATGGGATTGTAGCCCGGACGATCTTCAAAACCTTATTTAAAAACAAATTTAAAACAAGTATGGACAACGATTTTAAGCAAGTATACGGACAAAGTGGAAGTGAACTTCAGGACGAAAAAGAATTAAAGCAAATACTGGCTGGTGATGGCGGTAAACTCTATCCCGTTTTACGAAATGGAGACTGGATCGGTATACAAAACGGTGCCTTGTTCACACCTTTAATCGGAACGTTTGAAAACCCTAAAATTGTCATCGCATTAGCACATGATATGCCGAATAATCTGGTATACGTTCCTTATAAAACAGGGACGCATTATGAGGAGCTTAACAAGATGTACGACGAAGCACAGGCAAATCTGGAAGCCATAAAAGTTTTGTATGAGGTATTCCAATACAACGACCATTTTGAAGTGAATGCCTGCGGACATGAGTTTAGCAGCGAATTCTTATTACACAAGCCATTTCTGGACGAATTGCACACCTTATTAAAATCGGATGAGATATTAGTAGCCGTTCCTAGACGGGGTTACTTTAAAGCAATTGCAAGCAATACATCAAGAGATTTATATAACGGTTTTATCGAAGAGTATGAATTTGCATTCCATAATGACGCCAATGAAAAGCCGCAAATTACTAATGGTGTTTTTGTCATAAAAGACAGTGTTATAGTACAACGCGGAGAACTGGAAAAATACTAAACCGAATAAAGGCTATTATTTTAAAGCATATTATAAAAAGAGAAACTGGTTTTCTCTTTTTATTTGCCCGGGTATAACCAAACCGGTCTTACGGAACCAGATTACAATTAAGAAGAAAAGTAAAACACCAGTAACACTTAAAATGAATATCATATCCGAATATACTCAGCTTACCTTAGCGGAGATAACGCAATGGGAACGCGACAATAGTTCGATTCCAGAGCCATACAAAGCTTTTTTGCTACAACAAAACGGAGGAAATACCGGTGCTAAAAATACGTTTAAAGTTAAAAAGATGTCAGGTGAGTTCGGTTTTGACGAGTTTTTTGGAATTCATGAAGGATTACGTGGTCTGGACTATATACAAACTACCTATACCAAAAGAAATCGCTTCCCAGGTCATTACTTTGCGATTGCTTCCGACGTATCGGGAAATCTCATTCTGATGGGACAAAACGAAAAGAAATTAGGTAAAATCTATTTTTGGTACCACGAAGGCGAAGTCAGTGAAAATGAAAAGCCCTGGGAGAAAAACATCTATGAAATCGCTAAAAATCTGGAGGGTTTTCTGGATTCGCTGTATGAAGAACCTATAGATGATAAAGAGGATCTGTTGGATTTATTTGGCGGGAGCGATTCCCAAAAACAAATAGCGTTCATCAACAGCGATTGGGATGTAAATGAACCATTAGAAGATTCTGAACAAACAGCTTTGGAACGGGTTGCAAATTTTGGAAACGATAGTACTGTTTTACTGGCATTATTAGATAAGGGAGCCACCATTGGAAGAGCGATGGATCATGTGCGAGACAACCATTCGGATTCAGCTGTTCTTTTCGCAAAAATAGTACTCGAAGCGGGTGCCAATCCCGATTATGCCGATGAAAAAGCCAGAGAAAATAAAGATACATTACTCATGTCTGCAGTAAATAAACCGGCACCCAAAATCGAATTGGCAAAGTTACTTATTCATTACGGAGCAGATGTAACAGTAGAAGATAACTATGGATGGACCGCATTAAGGGTAGCGCAACGTACATTGGCAGATGGCGTTCCCGAAATGCAGGAAGTTATAGATTTAATTCAGGAAAAAAGTCGTTTCGTATAGTAAGGTTTGGGAAATATAACGGGACTAAATTGTATAGTAGTAAGAAGTAAATCCGCGATGTCATAACCCACCCAAAGCATTAATCGCCAAATAAAGCATGAAAAAACTAGTTTATTACAGCCTTCATGAGGCTACAGAAAGGGAAAAAGTGGGCTGTTGGCCACAATTGGAACCGCCAAGACGGTATTGGAAAGTAGCAAATAATTATGATAAAGTATTGGATTTCCGGAAATTTCCGGAAGAGGCACCTAACCTTGATAATTTTACATTAAAAAACATAGCGAAACGGACAGATGTACTCAGTGCGGAGATGCCGGGTGTTGGTGGAAATGTCGGTATGTTCGTAAATGAAAAATTTAAAACGCTTGTAGAGAATTTTACCTTAAAAGATTGTCGGTTCTACGATTGTAAGCTACTTGCTCCTTTCGATGAAAATTTTAAAAAAAGAAAAGAAGCGGAAGTACTTCAGTTTTATTATCTGAATTTGATTCATAAAACAGATCTTGTCGATTTTAAGCAATCGGTATTTAAAGATTTAAAGATCAGTCAAATGGTTACTATAGAAAATGAAGAGCAAAGGGATCCGTTTTTACGCCCCATAAAATTATTTCTAAAGGAAGCTCCGGATTTATTTTGTGCTCCTTATGATATCAATATTCTGGTTTCCGAACAACTCAAAATGGCCATTGAAACAGCCGGAATTACAGGAGTTTGGTTTGACGACCGCATTGTCTGTGAGTTTTATACAAACGAATAAATCGTATCGTATACCCGATGAGATTGAAGCAAAAATGAATTTTTAATATAAACAAAACCAAAAAATGATACTGGAAGGATTGAATACTGAAGGCGTACTTATTTTCGCCAATATTACGAAGTGTAAAGCGTATTATTCGGATAAAGAATTCGATTATAATTATCCGGAAGGATTATCCGAATTAGTAAAACAAGGAATAGTACATATTATTACCACAGATGAAGTTGTTGAAGTTGTAAATTTTGCCTTTGATACGAATGAGATCGATCAGGATATGTGGGACTATCACGATTCGTACAACTATTTAAAAGTAGACGAAGGTGATGAAATCCGGGCAATTTCTCATGCCGATTTTACCCAAATGTGCCATCATTATAAAGGGGATTTAGAAGCATTCGTAGACAGCTCGTTGACGCTTAAAAATATTTTAAACCCGGGTTTCGAGAAAACCAAAGAAGAATATTTTAAATATGAATTGCCTTTGATAGCCCTACCGGTTGGAACATGGAAAATCAATGTTTATTCGCTTAAAGATGAAAACGTACTGAGTTGGATGGAATTTTACATGCACTTAGAAAAAACAACTACCATTGATGCCACTAAAATTACACTAAAACCACTTGAGGTTTACTCATAATATCCTCATGGATTACAACAGAGGTTTTAACCGAACACAGTAAATCCGCGATATCAGAAATGCTAATAAAATTATGGAACACTATAAAATAACAGAATACGGAGAATACATTCACAATTCAATAGCGTCATTTAATTATGATTTAAAAATTACTGATTATGATCAAAATGTAAAAGGTATTTGTTTAAATCAAGATGCAGATAATATCAATCTGCTTTCAAATTTTAAGTCAATCGAAACCATAAAAGGTTTTAGAATTACAAATGATCAAATTAATGAGTTTCCGTTACTTCCATCAGTAAAGCATCTAATGATTAATTGTAACGATTGCTCGTCTTTGGATTTTCTTACAAAATTTCCAAATCTTATCTATTTAAATATTGACGGATTTGATAATTTAGAATCATTAGAAGGTATAAAAAGCCTTAGGCATTTAGAATATCTATCGTTACTAAATAACAAAAAACTGGTTAATTACGATGAAATAGAAACGCTTACGACCTTAAATAATTTAAGAATTGAAGGTGGTGTCTCCAGTAGCTATAAACTAGGGAATTTAAATTTTTTAAAAAATTTAAACCTTTTCAGATTGGATTTACAAAATGTTTCGGTAAATAAAAATCACTTGTTATTAATTGCAAATCTCAAAAACTTACAAAAGCTTGGTTTGGCAATAAACTTTAAAGTAGAAGAAATAGCCTATCTAAAAGGTGCTTTGCCAAATGCTAAATGCTATGATTTTGAACCCTTTCATATTGCATCAGATAAGTATGATAACATAATGAAATGTACCGTTTGTAACGAAAATAAAATAAAGTTAACCGGAAAAGTAAAACCGCAAACAATTTGTCCGAAATGTGATGTTGAGACTTTAAATTCACATCTTAAAACGTTTAATACATCGTTTGAAAAAGGTCAAAAACATGTAGTAGTTTAGAACCGATGAACCGATAGCACGTCGGGTGTAATCAGAGACAATAAATAGCGAAAATAGTAAACCCAATGGCATGATTTTCTAAATTATGACGTAAGATTAAACAATTACTAAAAATGAAATACTATGAAATTGTTCCCTGGACAGGTGTAGGGAAAGAGGCAAACGCTTATGTAGATTGGACGCAGTTTAAAAGAGAAACGGTCACAAAACTGATTAAAGGCGAGAAAATTAATGACAATGAAATAGAATTTAAAAATATTTGGTTAAAAAATGTTTCCAAACGATTTCCTGATTTAATGGGAACGGGCTCTTCCGAATTTTTTATCACCAGTAAATTCAAAGAGCTTATTGAAAGTATGGAATCACCTGAAAATATTCATTTTATATCCGGTGAGTTTACTAGAAAACCGAAACACTATTGGCTTGTTAATTTGCTGAATAACGTTGCCTGTTTTGATTGGGAAAAGTCCGATTACACCCTTTATGATGAGACATTAGTGGGTAGAAAAGCTATAAATAGTATTGAAAAGCTTGCTATAAAAGAAGAAAAAGTAAACGGCAGAAACATTTTCCGAATAGAAGAGAAACCCGTTTCGATTTATATTTCGCAAAAATTAAAAGATGCAATGGAAGAACACGGAATAACCGGTTATGCGTTAGACCGTCATGTTTATGAAATAATTACGACCTAGTTTATAGGAGGTAAGTGAGATCAAGAAAACCATCTATAATTAAAAACAATACACTGTTAATGAATAAAGTACTAACTTTTATACCCATTCTAGTATTACTATCTTGTACAACAACGCAAACAACCGTAATCGAAAACGGGAAAGAAGGCAAAGGGCATTTAAAAAACGGACTAAAAAAGGGAACATGGACGTTTTATAAAGAGGGAAAAGTAGATGCTGTTGGAACGTTTGTAAAAGATCAGAAAAATGGCGATTGGAACTATTTTTACGACAACGGAAAGCTACATCAGAAAGGGAGTTTTAAAAACGACAAACAAAATGGAATTTGGCATTACTATTTCGACAACGGAGCATTTATGGGAATGGGAGAACTGGTTGATGGCAAACAAAACGGATCATGGAAATGGTATCATAAAAACGGAAATTTATATACCGAACGTTGGTATGACGATGGTAAGCTTATGGAAATAAAATCGTGTTTTGACAGCCATAAAAACGCACTGGATTGCGGAACAATAAATAATGGAAATGGAACCATGCTTTTTCATGATATAGAAAACGAATCCGACACCATTCAGGAGTTTCATTACGAAAATGGTGTAATAAAAAATTAGTGATACCAAAGGTTTTATAAAATGGCACGTAAATTGTAAATTTTGCACTTGTCTTTTGTAAGGATGTTATCTGAGAACGTTTTTACTATCGCAATCGTAATCAACTAAATCAAAATCCGAAATGAAAAAGGTTTACTTTATAGTGCTGTTTGTTTTCTTGTTGAATGATGTATTCAGTCAAAATAATGCGGCGTTTTCTACGGAAGAATTACGTTTCCAAAATGTTGAAACATTAGGGAAATCAATACCCGTAAATGAAATCCATACTTACAAAATAATTGATTCCATAATGAAGCCTGAAGCGTATTTAATACGAAATTTTGAAAACAAAAAGGGAACACTATCCATTGCGATTAAAAATAACGAAGTGTTCCACGTCTATGAACTATTTTCTAGCGGTTATGTTATGGATACTTTAAATTCAAAGGAGAAAAGTAAGGCGTATAGGATGATAACCGAACCATCTTTGGAAATTGTTGAAGTAAAAAGAAGTAAACTCGATAAATTTAAAAGTGAGGAATTAATTGTAAAGTTTTCCTATACAAGAGTGGGGTGTCCCGATTGTAATCAAACACAGGCGACGATAATAAATGGTTATATACTATTTGATTTTGATAAGCTTCAGCTTTTAAAGCTAATCAATTTAGATAGGACAACTTTAGCACAAAATCTAATGAATTTGAAGCCCTTAGAGGGGTTTAAAGTCGAGTTTATGGAAGGCTATATAAAAATGAAAAAAAGGAAGTATTACTATAAAGACAACAAATTAATTGCTGACTAAAGGAAACTATGTCGCGGATTTGTAATCCTTGACAATAAAATAGAAAAATTATTTTTAGATAACTATAAAATAAATTTTCAGTAAAAATACATCAAAGATTAATAACAGGGAAAACGATTGTAAATAAAGGCTTTACAATCGTTTTTTGATTTTTTGGTAATGAGGTAAAAAGTAGAAAAAAGCGAGGTTAGGCAAGAGTAAGGTTACTAAAACGTTACTTTCAATTATTAGAAGCAACCGCTTTAAAATGTTGTAATTCAGCTTTCTGCATAATTTTTCATATTGTTCAGTAGCTCACATAGGTTTAATTTTATCATTAAGAATTGTGAGTATGGAAACGACAAAAAAATCAACGTTTAAGGTTCTTTTCTACCTTAAAAAGAATGCCCCGAAGAAGAACGGAAAGGTTACGGTTATGTGCAGGATTAGCGTAAATGGTAAACAATCTGCATTCAGTACCAAGCTGGATATTTCTGCATCAAATTGGGATTTGAAGTACGGCAGGGTTTTAGGAAAAAGCCGAGAAGCCCAAGATGTGAACGGCAAGCTTGATAAAATCCGTTTGGGCATTGAGGAATGCTATTCCAAAATTCTGAAGAACGAGGGGGCTGTAAACAGTACTAAACTTAAAAATGCCTTTCTCGGTATGGAAAGCGGAGAACTTACCTTTTTTAAATTTTACGAACAGTTTCTGTCTGACTATGAGAAAAAAGTCAATAGCGGACTTCGGGTAAATGGAACACGGAGTAAGTACAAAACACTATTAAGACATCTTCGCAATTTTGTACGTACAAGATACGGTTACTTCGATGTGTCTTTTAACGACCTTACTCCTGATTTTGTACAGGACTTTGATTACTACCTACGTGATGACCAAAGCTTGACACATAACACGATTTGGCTGTATATGATTGGCTTCACCACACTTTGCCGATTGGCAATGAGCAGAAAGCATCTTGCTTTTAATCCGTTCAGCGAGTACAAGAATACCAAAAAGGATAAAGACAGAGGTTATCTGTTGCGGAACGAGTTGGAACAGCTTGTAACGTTCAACTGCGAGAAAAAGAAAGACGAATTGGTTAAAGACCTGTTTGTTTTCAGTTGCTTTACTGGTCTTTCCTATTCAGATATGAAAGGGCTTAGAAACAGCAATATTCAGGATTTCTTTGACGGCAACCAATGGATTATCATACGTAGGAAAAAGACAGCAACATCGTCAAACGTAATGCTGTTAGATATTCCCAAAATGATTATCGAAAAATATGCAGGATTTTCAAAAGATGGAAAGGTATTTCCTGTACCATCAAATACTATTTGTAATGATAGTTTGAAACGAATATCACAACAGATTGAATGCCTGAGAGAAAAGAAAGTAACCTTTCATTTAGCACGTCATACGTTTGCAACCTTGTTTTTAAGCGAGGGTGTTCCGCTCGAAAGTTTGAGCAAAATGTTAGGACATAAAAACATTGCTACTACTCTGATTTACGCCAAGATACTTAATGAGAAAGTCGGAAAAGATATGCAAAAGGTATCACATAGGTTTAAGGAAATGGAGCAGTCTTTTGTTGCTCAACTTTGAAAACCAATAATACGATTAAATAGAGCCAATGTAGTTTTGCGTTGGCTTTTTGTATTTTTACAGTCAATAGAACAATAAGTTATGATTGAACAATTTTCGCAAAAGACAAAAGAAGAATTAAAATATTATGTATATATTCTAATAGACCCAAGAGATAATAAAATATTCTATGTTGGAAAAGGTTATGGTAATCGTGTTTTTTCTCATATTAATGAAGCTATATTTAACCCAATCGGGACTGAAAAATTAGAGATTATAAGAGCGATAAAATTAGAAAATCTAAAAGTAAAACACTTTATAGTTCGGCACGGAATAGAAGAAAATGAAGCCCTAATCGTTGAATCTGTTTTAATTGATTTTTTAACTTTTAAGGATTTTGCGGAGGTTGCGAAAATTTCAAATATTGTTGCGGGACATTATTCATTTAATCAAGGAATAAAAACTGTTAATGAGTGTGAAATACTTTACAATTGTGAAGTGTTAAAAAATGAAGATATCAAACATAACATATTAGTAATCAATATAAACAAAACATACGACAATAAACGAAAAAAGAAAAGTGAGAACCCAATTTATGACAGACCAAATATTTATGAAGCAACTAGAGGTTGGTGGGTATTAGACAAAAACAGAGCAGAAAATTCAGATTTTGTTTTAGCCGAGTATAAAGGCGTAATAAGGGCGGTATTTAAGCCTATAAAATGGGGTCAAGACATTGAAAATAGAGGTGTAAAAAGATGGGGATTTGAAGGTTCAGAAGTTACTGTTAAAGAAATTCTTGATATATATATATGAATAAAGAGGTTCCTAAAATTAGAGGAATGGCAAATCCAATCCGTTATTTTGAAAAAACACCCACCACTACAGGGTATTAGGCAAAACACAGCCCACTGCTTTAAGCAGTGGGCTGTTTCTTAAATTGACCAATACGGTTAAGGTTTTAAAGTATTCATTTAATCGGCTAACGCTGATAGTTATCCTCCAGCACCTTTTGGATATCGCTTTCACGGAAAAGGATTTTCCGTTCGAGCTTGACAAAGGGTATCAATCCGTCATCCCTGTACTGTTGCAACGTCCGTTTGCTGATGTGGAGCATCTCACAGACCTGTTCACCTGAAAGGTAGATTTCCCCTTTTAGGAGTGGATGGAAATATTCCCTGATATACAGCAGTTCATTTTTGATGCCTACCACAGCTTCGAGCAAAGCAAGCATATCCTCGTTTGAATTTCCAATCTGTTTCATTTCTTTTGTTTTTTTAACGGTCGCTCTCCCTGCATAAATAATTCCACTTCGGATAATCTGAAATATGTTTTCCGATTGATCTGCGTTGCCCCAAGAATGCCCTTTGCCCTGTACGTCTGCAAAGTTCTTTTGCTAATGTTCAGTAGTTGACAGGCTTCCTGTTGGTCGAGCCATTTTGTTGCCTGTTGCAATGCTTTGTAGGGTGCGGTCATTTCTGCTATCAAATTGGAAACTTCCTTAACTTCCCTATGCAATGCTTTTAAAATCTGAATGTCTAAAACTGTTATTTCCATATCTGCATCATTTAAACCTCGAAAATAAAAGCTATTTACATAGGTAACTCCAACGTTGCCGTCAGAGGTAGCGTTTGGCGTTCAGATGTAAAATACTCGGCTACAATCTCAACTTTGGCTTATTATTTTTCTGGAGAGCTTGTTGCGGTTTGATTGCTTTGTCTGTCTTCAAGGCAGGCTTATTGTTCTTCTGTACAATCTGACTTTTTTCATCGTTTTTGAAATCCGAAAGTAAAATCGTTTTTGTTGTACCTATTATGCTTTCAGGTTCTGTAGTCTTTTTTTGTTGTTCAACACGCTTGCCACCGAACAGCTTGCCCAGACCTAAGCCCTTTGTATCTTTGAATTGACGTTTAAAGTTGGTAATAAAATTGGAGATTGGGTCGCTATGCTTATCGACCTGCATAAAAGGAGTATTCTTTTTCTTCTCGGATAGCTCGTTTTCTTTACGCTCTTTTTCGGTAATTGTTTTTTGTGCCATAGGTTCAAAATTTTCCCCAATTTAGAACACAAGGGAATGTATTATTTTCATTTGGCATTACGTGGCAGTATTTGACTTATATTGGCACACATAGGAATGAAAAGCAATCCTCAAAACACTTTAAATTTCCCTCGTAAAGCCCTCACTCGTTTAAAGAGTTTTGTACGGATAAAGGAAAGCATACCAAAAACACCCTGTCCTTAACCTTTACGTGTTTTTTGTATCCTTTCTTTGATTGGAATTGATTAAAAAAATGAACAAAAAGGTAGCAAATGTAAGGCGGACAGCCACCGCACCACCCAACCAAAAGACTACGGCATAATGGCAGGGCAAAAAGGTGGCTTCGCCCAGTAATTGTGTGTGATTGCTCTGCCACCCTTCGGGACTTATTCCGTTTCCTTTTGGTTCTTCCACCTGTCCGCCTTGTTAAAATGGCTTTCTTTTTTTTCTGTTTTTTTCTTTTGGAAAATAATTTTAAGTGGGAGCAACGCACCACGCCCGAGACCGCACCACTATCAAAACAACGGTTTGTGCTTATCGTTGTAGATTTCGCTAATCAAATCCGCGAACTCCTGAAAGTGGTATTCGATAATGTTGTCCAGATAGGCATAAATTGTCAACTTGTCGATACCCATAATATTGGTAAGCCTGTTAAATGTTTCGTGGTGTTCCTGCCGTACATACACTGATTTCCCTCTGCTTGCCGTTGTCGTAGGAATTTTGAAGAACTGTCCGCAGTAATCCTCTTTGGTCAGTTTTTTGGTTTTAGAGGTGCTTTTTTTAGAATTGTTGACTGATGGCTTTGAATGTTCCGTTTCTGTTGCTATTTCCTCGGGTTCTTCTCCTGCCATTACACGCATAATAGCTTCCTCATCCACATCGGGTTTGGCAAAGTCTTTCCTATGTGTTGCTTCTTGTTGTTCTATCAAAGGTTGCTTCTTTTCATCAGTTAGGAAATTTTCAATAGAAAAATCCCCTTTTTCGGGTTGTTGATTTTTGTTTTCTTCGTGTATCATATCTCTCAATTTTAATATTATATCCAATTAGTTGTTTGTCTAGCTAAGTAGTCAGTTGTATGTACGACTGCACCTATGTAATAACCTATCTACCTATGCACCTGCGTACCGTTAATTGGCTAGTTCATTAACTCAAAAATCTGTAATTCGTCTGCATTCAATCACGCAGATTTGCTGTCGGGATTTATGCCGATTGGCTACCCAGTTAAGGTTATAACCAATCAGCCAGCTAATCAGATACAAAGGAAATAAAAGCAATTCCAATCCCATAAAGGTGGTAGTATTTGGCGTTTATTGGCTTTGTTTGGCGTGATTGTAAGTCGTTGTTATTCAAATGGTCTTACCGAAATTTGTAACGAAAGCGATTAGCTTTTTCGGCTAACTCCAATCCGTTTGCAAAACGGATTTTTCTGAACTCCTGTTCAGAGCAAGTTATCTCTTGAGGTCCTCGAAATAAATTTCCGCATCTCAAGAGCACTTGCCCTTGCAGGGGGCTGGAAACGGCTCCGAAGTCGCTCGTTTGTTTAAAAATTAAAATGGATTTATTATGGAAGAGAAAAACAGAAAACAGATTAGGAAAACAGGGCGAAAACCGAAGATTGACCCTGCTGTCAATCGGTATTCCATCAACCTGAATGAACAGGATAATGCCAAGTTTCTTGCCCTCTTTGATCAATCAGAAATGAAAGTAATTGCTCATTTTATAACAGCCTGTATCTTTCAAAAGACGGTAAAAACCGTCAAAATTGATATGGATGCTATCGAATATCACGAAAAGTTGACCCGCTTTTTTAGCCAGTTCCGAGCAATCGGAACAAATTACAATCAGATTGTGAAGATATTATATCGCAATTTTTCAGAGAAAAAAGCAGGAACATACCTTTTTAAATTGGAAAAGGAAACCATCGAATTGGTAAAAGTCACTAAGGAAGTCATCCGTTTGACACAGGAATTTGAAGCAAAGTATCTGAAAAAAGAGTAAACTTATGATTGCAAAAATTGGAAAGGGAAGCAATATGTACGGAGCGATTTTGTATAATCAACAAAAAGTAGATAAGGAAAACGGAGCGGTTCTATTGCTCAATAAGATACCCGACACGGTTGACGGCAGGTATTCCGTTGCGTATTTTAATAAATGCTTTGAGCCGTATTTGTCGGCAAACATCAAAACGGAAAAGACAGTCAGGCACATTTCGCTGAACCCAGATCCTTCGGATAAGGTCAGCGATGAACAGTTTATGGAAATGGCACAGGAGTATATGGAACATATGGGGTATGGTAATCAACCTTATATTGTTTTCAAGCATACGGACATCGACCGAACGCACATACATATCGTTTCGACCTGCGTAGGTATTAACGGAAAGAAAATCCCCGATGATTACGACCACCCACGCTCAATGGCAATCTGTCGGGATTTGGAACAGAAATACAACCTAAACAAAGCAACCAAGCAGGAGCATAAACAAACCGATAAGATTTTCAAAAAAGTAGAACAGCAGAAAGGCGACATTAAAAGTCAGATTGCTTCGGTAGTACGACATTTGCCAAAGTATTACAGCTTTTCTACTATGGGAAGCTACAATGCTTTGCTATCACTTTTCAACATTACAGTAGAAGAAGTAAAAGGCGAACGTAACGGTCAAACTGTAAATGGATTGGTCTATGTGGCATTGGACGAGAACGGAAACAAGGCAAGTAATCCGTTCAAAGCATCGCTATTCGGAAAAGACGCAAGTGTGGCACAGCTTCAAAAACACTTTGAGCAGTCTAAAGAGAAAATGAAAACCAACCCTGTGAGATCTGTCCTAAAGAATACCATTGAATTGGCTATACACACCACAAACAATGAAACGGATTTTAAAAAGCAACTGACCGATCAGGGCATCAATACCGTTATCCGCAGAAACGAAAGCGGACGAATTTACGGTATGACCTTTATAGACCACGGAAGTCATAGCGTTTGGAACGGCTCACAATTAGACAGAAATTTGTCAGCAAACGTATTTAATAATTGGTGGAACAATGGAAATAAACCCGAATTAAAATTACTGGATTATCCTGTTTCAAAATCAAATACGTTGGACGATTTGTCAAAGAAAGACCTTTTTGAGTTTATCTCGCAGGAGCATTTAGCTAATTCCGATTTGGGATTGTTCAGCTTATTACCCGATGCACAAGACGAGGATTATGAGGAAGAACAATTTGCCAAACGAATGAAGAAGAAAGGGAGAAAACTGTAACATACTTTTCTATTTCCGTGTTTTAAAATACCTTAAACATTATCAGCTTATTATATTTTTTTATCTCAAAAAATGAGATATTAATGATATAAAGACTAAATTAGCCGACTGGAACTATTTAGAGTTATGAATAGAATTAAAGAAGTTTTGGAAGAAAAAGGGATCAAACAAAAATGGCTTGCCGAGCGACTTGGTAAGAGCTATAATATGGTAAATTCCTATACTCAAAATAGACAACAACCTAGACTTGAAGTTCTATTTGAAATAGCAAAAATATTAAATGTTGAAGTAAAAGAATTAATCAGCAGTAAAATCGAAAAAGAATAGATGGAAATTACAAAAGTAAGAAGATATAAACTGTCAAAAGAATCTCTTTTATGTGTTCAAGAACCTCAATTACTCTTATTTGAAGAAGAGTTTAAAAAGTTTGGTAATAAAGATTTTATCAATATAGATTTTAATCATAGAGGTTACACTGTTAATGATAAACTTGACTCCATAATCGACAGTAAAATTCAAACTATAGGATTCTTTTCAGGTGCAGGAGGATTAGATATTGGAACACAATTAGCTGGATCCAAGGTTATTTCAAGTCTGGACTTCGATAAGGATAGTGTTGCTACAATGAGAAGTAATAAATATTTTTCTCATACAGAACATTTTCATAAAAACATAAAGGAGATGAAAGCAACAGATTATTCCTCAATTATAAAACAGAATAATCCAGAAAAATTGATTTTAGTAGGAGGTCCTCCTTGCCAACCATTTTCAAAAGCAGGATACTGGAAAACTCATGAAAACCGGTTAGGCAGTCAAGACCCAAGAAATATGATTGGTCAGTATCTAAGAATGATTGAAGAGCTAAAACCAGACGGTTTTATTTTGGAAAATGTAGAAAGTTTATTACATCCTAAAAACATAGATGCTGTATCAGTGTTGGAAGAAACTATTGATAAACTAGGTTATAATTATTTAATTTACAAAGCAAATGGAATTGATTTTGGAGTGCCACAAAAAAGAAAGCGTGTATTCTTTATAGCTTCTAAAAAAGAGATTAAAACGAATCCTATTAAAACAAATGGCACAAAAGAAGAAATTATGTTGAACCCTAATCTTAAACCTTATGAGAGGGTTATTGATTGGATAGGTAAATATGATAATTTTGCTTATAGTGACGATTATGATTCAGCTGAAGGTAAATACTTTGAGGATTTATTAGCTGTTCCTCCTGGACAAAATTATATAGCTTTAACTGAAAAAAGAGGTTTCCCAAATCCAAAATTCATTTCTGGGAAAAGATATTGGACATTCCTTTTAAAATTACATCCAGCTATGCCCTCGTGGACAATAATTGCTTCACCTGGACATTGGGAAGGACCTTTTCATTGGAATAATAGGAGATTAAGATTAAAGGAAATTGCAGCAATACAGACCTTTCCAGAAGATTATAATTTTGTCGGATCGAGAAGATCTATTCATAAACAGATAGGTAATGCAGTACCTTCTTTGCTAGGTAAAGCAATAGTAGAACATCTAATAAAAAACTTGTAATATGCCGAAAATAATTAGTTTATATTCAGGTTGTGGAGGTTTAGATTTAGGATTCAAAAATGCAGGGTTTAAAACAATTCTAGCGACTGACGTTTGGGATATAGCATGTCAAACCATAGAAAAAAACAAACTCTCAGATTTAGTTATTAATGATGATATAAGAAATATTGATTTTAAACAATTTAACAATAAAGTATCGGGTATTATTGGAGGTCCACCTTGCCCACCTTTTAGTCAAGCTAGACATTATCTTCAAAATAAAAAGAAAGGATTTGAAGACGAAAAGGCAGGATTTGCTGTACCTGAATACTTTAGAGTTATAAAAGAAGTTAATCCTAAGTTTTTCTTATTTGAGAACGTGGATGGGTTTATGTATAAAACTCATAAGGAAGCTTTAGAATTTTTAGAAAAAGAATCTGAAAAACTGGGTTATGTCATTACATATCAAGTTATTAATTCTGCTAATTATGGGATTCCACAAACTCGAAAGAGATTCATTTGTATTGGAATAAAAAAAGAATTTAAAAAATTTGAATTTCCTGTTGAAACACATTGTGATCCAGAAAAAAAGCAAAAGGGTAAAAAAAACTGGGTTACTTGCGGAGAAGTTTTAAGTGATTTTGATAATATAACACAAGAAGAAAAAGAACAGAAACCTGGCTCAAAGCATTGGAATCTATTACAAGAGATTCCTCCAGGGGAAAACTATTTGTTTTATACTGAAAAAAAAGGATATCCAAACCCTCTATTTAAATGGAAATCTAGATATTGGACCTTTTTGTTAAAGTTGAGTCCAAATAGACCCTCTTGGACAATTCAAGCTAGTTTTTCTAATAATCAAGGCCCATTTCATTGGAAAAATAGGTTTTTGAGAATTGAAGAGATAAAAAGAATTCAAACTATTGATGACAATTATAAACTAGAAGGGAGTTTTAAAGAGCAATGGAGACAAATAGGGAACGCAGTACCTTCTCAATTAGCTGAAATATTTGCAAAAAAAATACGTCAAGATTATGAGATATGAGTTAAATCAAAATTCGGAAATTGTACAATATAATGGAGCTGTACAATTTGTCAACAACAAAGAACAGATATTAAGAGAACTTTTCTCTCAAGGTGTGTACGAATGTATAGACATGAATAATGACGGCTGTGAATGGCACATCTCATATAGAAATACAATTACTAATGTAGTCCAAGAGATTACCGTTTTTTATGGTAACATTAGAAATGAGGATCGAAATGAAAGAGAAAAGAAAATACAACTTAATGGGAAAGATCCTAGAACAACTCAATCTAAATCTATAATACTGGGATTATATTGCTTTGATTCTAATGATAGCTTAGAAAATATCATTTTAGCAGGTTGGAATATAGATCCAAACACCAATTATCCTACCAATCCAAGTATAAGAGGGTTAAATATTGATATTTTACAACGTGCAAGGTTTGAAGGTTTATACAGGAATAATTATAGAAATAATATTGTCTGTACTTTTATTCCTGAATTTATCTTCTATTACATTGAAAATGTAGAAGTAATTCACAATCCAAATATAGAAACCGCTCCTATTGAAAATATAGAGCAAGTAGAATTTTCAAATATTGAAAACCTCCCTCATCAAATCATTTTCTATGGTTCTCCCGGAACAGGAAAGAGTCGAGAAGTTGAAAGAATAACAAACGGTTGTAACAGAACAAGAACAACATTCCACCCTGAAACTGATTATCATTCTTTTGTAGGAAGTTATAAACCTATAATGAATGGTGACCTTATAAAATACGATTTTGTTCCTCAGGCGTTTACAAAAGCATATTGTAATGCTTGGCTAAATCCTGAACAGCCATACTTTCTAATCATTGAAGAAATTAACAGAGGAAATTGTGCTCAAATTTTCGGAGACTTATTTCAATGTTTAGATAGGGATGATAATGGCTTTTCAAAGTATGAAATCAATTGTGACAAGGATTTAGCAAATTATCTAAAATTTGTATTTGAAAGTTCTGCCAATACGGAAGCAGTGGAAAGCTACAAAGCGATAATTCAAACAGAAGATTTTGATAAAATCATTCTGCCAAATAATCTTTACATTTTGGCAACGATGAACACTTCTGACCAATCTTTATTCCCAATGGATAGTGCATTCAAAAGACGTTGGGATTGGGAGTTTGTACCAATCAATTATGATGATGCGAATTCATTAAACATCGTTATCGAAGATAGTACATATAATTGGGGTAAATTTATTAAGAACATCAATCCGAAAATTAAAGATCTTACAGGAAGTGAAGACAAACAACTTGGAAACCGCTTTGTAAATCCTAAAGACAGAAACATAACGTTTGACCAATTCAGGTCTAAAGTATTGTTTTATTTATGGTCGGAAGTTTACAAGGATGAATTAGGAAATAAAGATTCTATTTTCAAATATTCAAAAGAAGACAGTGATGCGATAGATTTCCAGTTTGGAGAACTTTACAACGACAATGCAACAACTATTATAAAAGCATTTTTTAAATTCAACGGATTAGAACCTGAACAATGATAATATTATTTGAAGAATATCATTACAAAACGGAAGACCTTTCAAAAGTTTTAACTGAAAGGTACTATTTCCCTATTAATGGTATTGAATCAAAAATTAACTTTGTAGGGTATTACTTCAATCCGCAAATAAATGACGGCAAAGGTGATGTTGTCATAATATTTCCAAAAGTTTTTATCAATGAGCATAATCTAGCTTTTGATGAATTTACGCCAGAATCTTTAATCAATTCAACATTTGAAACAGCACAAAGATTAACTGAAACAGGAAAAGACAAGCTGATCTTTGAAATTTCAACTTGGTTATATCGGGCAATTCAGCAATTCAACAAAAGACATTTTTATAATTCGATTTCAGAAAATCAATTTATCAATCAAATTGTAACCAATTTGGATGAAAATTCAAGTACTGAGCTTGACATTATTTTAAGTTTATTGAGGTTTCATAAGGAAAATCAGGACTTATTTACATTCATTGCAAAAACAGCACACTCACAACAAAACAAAATCAATTGGCACAAAACTATTAACAAAAAACAGCCAATTATTCATAATAACCAGCCAATTTATGTTGATTTAGCAACAACAAGAAAAAGAGTAAATGATGATGAAGAGTTACTCATACTTTTTTATTCAACGCTAAATCACATTAAAGAAAAGTATGCGTTTAATTTTCAAATCCCTCAAAATTATACTCTAATTAAAGGGCATCAATTTGAGACGGTTTTAAGAAGAGGATGCAGATTATTGAAAAATATTAAGTACAAATACTTTTCGGACAAAATGATTTGTCTTTACAATTTGCTATTTACCTACTTTGAACGAAGTGAAAGAACCCAATCTAAGAAACAAATTGAAGAAATTCTTCTCATCAAGGATTTTAATATTGTATTCGAGGATATGATTGATGATTTAATCGGAGATAGTACGTTATTTTCCGAATTAAAAAATCACGCTGACGGAAAACAGGTTGACCATATTTACAAATATAAATCACTTCTGATTGAAGATGAAATCTATTTTGTTGGAGATAGTAAATATTATAAGCCTCAAAATAGCGTAGGGAAAAATTCAAAGGCAAAACAATTTACTTATGCCAGAAATGTAATTCAGTATAATATTGATTTATTTAATAAAGGAGATTTAGACCAAAGAATAAGATACAGAGAAAACGAAACGGAAGGATATAACATCACTCCTAATTTTTTCATTTCTGCCTTTGTAAATAAAGATTTTGATTTTTCTAAATCATATTTGAACGAGACTGGAAAACCAATAATGCAATTTCATTTCGAAAACCGACTTTTCGATAGGGATACATTATTTGTTCAATCATACAACATCAATTTCTTGTTTGTGCTTTCGGCTTATCTATCAAGAAATTCAACTTTGAAAAACAATTTTAAAAAAGATACGCAAAAAATATTCAGAGAAAAATTAGTAGCTTTTATCAATGAAAAATATCAGTTTTATAAAGTTAAACCGATTGAAGAGAATTTCATCTATAAGCATTTTAAACTGCTAAATGGCAAAATTTACAAGCCGTCACAACTTGAAAACGAAGTCATTTTAGCCTTTGAAAAAGGCTCTGACATTGATGGAGTAATTTTACAAATTCAAGCTGAATTAGAAGAGATTGCTGAATATAAACTGAATTAACAATAATCAAGTCAACTAATTATGAGAAAATCAATAGGAATTAGGGTAACACCTTCTACTGTGTACTTTTCAGTTGTCACATACGAAAATGAAGAATTGGAAATTACATTGGTGGATAAAATAAACAATCCTAAAGCGTTAAATATTCCAGAACAATTGAAATTTTTAAGAAATACACTTTGTGACATAATTAATGAATTTAGCATTACGAATGCTTGTATTCGAATTACTGAATCAAATGCACAGTCCATCAATATTACAAGAATTTATATAGAAGGGGTTATTCAAGAATTATTTGCAAGTTCAACTATTGTTAAATATTATGTTGGTCAAATTTCCAGTATAAGTGCGAACCTTGAAATAGAAAGAGCCGCTTTTAAACCATTTGCAGAGGGTAAAGAGAACTTTATGGAAATAGAAAACTGGAAAAGTTTTTCATTAGAACAAAGAGAGAGTTTAATGTCAGCAATTAGTGCTTTAAATATTTAAATTATGCCATTAGGACTACATACAACGGAGCTAAATTTTGAAACAACAAAAGAGATAGGTCAGGAAGGGAAAAACTCACAGGTATTTTTAGCACACGACAAACAACTTGATGGAGAAATTGTCGTTAAAAAAATTGAGAAAAGTAAAATTGTTAATCCCACGGAATATTACGAAGAAGCGAAAAAGCTTTATGCATCCTCACATAGTAATGTTGTAAAAGTAAATTATGGTTGTTCAGATGCAGATCATATTTATATAGCTATGCCATATTATAAGAATGGCTCGCTTAAATCACTTATTGCTTCAAAAAACCTAACAATTCGAGAAATTATTCGTTATTCAATACAGTTCTTATCAGGACTACATCATATTCATTCAAAAGGGTTAATTCATTTTGACGTTAAACCTGATAATATTTTGATTTCCGATAGCGATGAAGCTCATTTGTCTGATTTTGGATTGACAAAAGCAATGAATAGTTTCGGTTTTGCCTCACCTGAATTAATTTATGAAAAACAAGTCCCTCCTGAAACTTTTACAAGTTCGGATAAAACTATTCATTTTGATATTTATTTAGCAGGACTAACTATATATAGATTACTAAATGGAGAAGAATATTTTCATCGCCAATTGCATAGCTTTAGTAATCAATCAGATTACATAGATGCAATAACTACAGGAACGTTTCCTAATAGAACAGATTATCTTCCTCATATCCCTTTAAAGTTGCAACGAGTTGTAAATAAAGCTATGAATGTAAATATTGCTGATAGGCATCAAACTGTTTTAGAATTGATAAATGAGTTAAGTGATATAGATGAAAATTTAGACTGGAGATTTAATCAAACGTCAACATCTCACCATTGGGAGCGAGATAATGGAAACCATACATATAAAGTAGTGGTAGATTTGACAGACCCAAGAAACATTAGTATACTTACCACTAAAGTAAATAATTCTACTGCTAGGGAACAACGTGAAACGGCTCATTGCCACAATAATTTGACCACTTCTAACGTTTTATCTAAAATAAAGCAAGCATTGAAATTGTGAAAATCAAGGCAATAAAATATAATAAAAATGGATTAACAAGAGCTGAAAACACAGCTCCTAAATTCGTTATGCCTAAAAATGATTTAAACAAAAACAACATAAAAATCACGGTAAAGAATCACTATATGACTGTTGTAAAGAAAGGTAGTAAGTAAAACAAATCGTATTACACTATATAACAACAGTGATATACTCATTACTCAAAAAATTGTATATTTGCTTTGAGCTAACGGAAACACGTTGAAAAGCAAAGCAATAAGCACCGTTACCAAATCGTTACCTGTCTTTTTTGATAATCTTTATAAAAGCTTAGTATTCAATCGATACAGCTTTTTCCTGAAAACTTTAAAATAAAAAAGCCTGTTCCGATAAATCGGAACAGGCTGGGGGAGGTTCTTAGGCTATTACAAATCGGTAATAGCGGTCAGAGATAGTATAAGTGGTATTTGTAAAATAGGAACATAAGCATCGGTAACCGAATAGGCCGTAAGCGTAAAGCTAAAGGTACCGTTGTTTTGTTGCGGATTGGTACTATTCATCCAATTCGTAATACCGTCGGTTAGCATATCGGCTATATTGGCACCATGTGCGGTTACGTCTACTGCGCTTGGTGTTAACATTACCACCGGAACATCGATCGTAAAGGTTGTTCCCGGTATGCTATAGGTATAATCACATTGCATTTTGATGTTAAACTCGGTAATCGAAGCGTCAATATTGAGTGTTAAAGCGTCAAATAAAGCCAGCAATTGATTTTGTAACGTTCTACTTGGCGCTGCCGGATAACTTGGCGTGGCGATCTGAGCGATATTAATCGCATTATCGGTATTCAACAACGGAATAAGTTTGTTGTAGAACATCACCTGTGGTGTCTGGTAAATAAACAATGGATTGGTCGTCTGCCAGCTACCATCCGGATTTTGAAGTAATTCTTCATTTCGGATCACGGCAACGCTACTCCACGCATTTTGCGCACTCAGAATATCCAGATCGTCCAATACTACATTTCGCGACGGGTTGGTATTTCGGTCTTCATACAACAAGTAAACACGTTGTCCGTTGTTATCCAGTTGGTAATAACGATAGGCAAGTGTATCCCCCGGAAGCAATTCGTTGGTATAGTTGTCGATGGTTACAGTGATGTTGGCATCCGCCGATTTCGTATCTTCCGGAATAATGGTTATAATCAGATAATCGGTTTCTTCCTCATAACTCTCGGTAATCGTATAGCCTAAGGTATACGGCGGTGCCGGAGTGAAGTCCGCTTGCATAGCCATGTTAACCGTTTTTCTTGGGTTTACCTGGTTGGTAACCGACCATTGTGCCGCGACCTGATTGATGATGTCAATAAACGCAAGCATGGCATAACGGGCGTCCTGAGCCAATTCGGAATTGGCATCCATGGTGGCCGGTGTTAGCATCGCAAGACAGTTGTCAAAATCGGCGTTTAACGATGGATAGGAATCGATAAACTGTGCCAAAGCCTGGTACATACCCAGATTTTTGGTATTCATCACCGTATAATCACTCTGGTTTTCATCGGTAACATTAAACTGAACTTCCGTTACAATCGTATCCTGGGCTGCCGAAGTGTTTTGATAGGTGTAATAATACACCCACTGACGGGCTTCTTCAATCGTAGGCGATGCATCGTCGTTGGCCGGATAAGTAAAGTTCTGAGCCGTAACCGATGGCGGCGTAGGATAGGAGCGCAACGGTACCGGAATGGTGGTTTCGCCCACATCGCCCATTTGTGCCAATGGTGTGACTTCGGAATTGATTTCGCCGCTTAACGGAACAATAAAGGTTAGCCATGAGGAAGCCAGATAATCGTCCAGATCCGGAATTTCCGTGATGTCAAATTCCATATGGCTTACGTTGTATTGCATATCGCCAAAAGTAAAGCTACGGCTTTCGGCACTGTCTTTGGCTTCAAACATATAGGTCAGCCACGAAGCACCATTTGCAGTTGGTACTTTTGCAGTCGATAAGGAATATTCGGTTGATGTTGGAATTTCATCAGTACCGGAAAGCGTAGGATCCAGACCGAGCATTTTGCCATATAAATTCGGTACAAAGGGTGCATGTGGCGGATCGTTGTTGGCATCGGCATATTCCGGGCCGCTATACGACGAGCTGATACTGGCTGTGGTTTGTACGGAGGCGACATAACGGTAGGCATTCGAAAGCTGAATCAGGATTTGTTGTTTCCATTTTTCCTGGGCATTGCCAATGTTGGACGGATCTTTTGCCGTACAAGGTGGCGATGTTTCTCCGCTGCAAGGGTCGATGATAAAGTCGATGGTACCTTCGATGGCTTCGGCAATGGTTTGCTTGGCATCGAGTATTTGTTGCAGATAGTCCGGATCGTCCGGGAATACTTTATAAGCCGTTAGTAAAAAGGCCGGAACGGAATAGGCCGGACTCAGGAATTTATCCACCGCCTGAAGGAATTGTAATCCCCAGCTATCCATATCGATGCTGTTAAAGTTTTTAACCACACTACCATCGGGAACGCCTTTGTCGTAACTGGCAATCGACGCGGAGAACGATTGTAAGCTTGTAGCCAGCGGAACCGGTGCAAAATAGTAGGTTTGGTCTTTATCAAATCCAAAACGCAATCCTTTGGCACCTGTGCTGTCAAAGCGCACCATCCATAGCGGTGCATTGGCAGTGGTATCGCTGTTTCCTTTGGTGAGGTTCGCTCCGGTTGCGGCTTTTAAGATAATTCCGGTATAAGGTTGGTTAAGGAAGGCGGTTTCAAATTGTTGCGCAAAATAGGTCAGCGCCAGCATGCTGTTCTGACTGTTGTCGGATAGCGGCTGAATTTGAGTTGTGGCTTCGGCTACACCGGCTACACCCACAAAGTTCGGATCGAGATTGGCGGTACGAACCATACTGAAACTGGTTGTAATTAACGCTATTTCCGGCAGACTAACCAGATTGGTAGTGGTCATTTGTGTATTGAGCGTATAGGCCTGTACATCTACTGCGGCTTCTCCGGCCACTACGGTTTTCAGATATTCGATTATCGGATTGATAAATTGTTTTAGTAGTTCCGAATTGGCCAGTTCGTGTACCATAGGAGTGGTGTTGCCTTGGGCATCAACAGTATCTTCTACGGTAGTCGTATAACGAAGTGCCATATCCGGGCTGTCCAATTGATAATACAGGTTCATATAGGTCTGTAAATCGATCTGGGCGTTGTTTTGCGCACTTTCTCCTTTATAACGGGACGTGTTAAAGTTAAAGGTCAGACTTAGGTTTGGTGCCTCCGAAAGCAGGCTAAATAAATACGATACGGATACTGATGGCCACTGACTCAGGGCGATGATCGCATCACTGTACAATACCTGCATGGAGGTATGTAAAGGCTGCGTATCGTTTGGCGGAATATTACCAAACATATCCTGCCAGTTTAAAACCATTTCAACGGTATCGCCAATTCCGGCATACGGATTTGGATATAACGGATCGGTTCCTTCCGGTTGTACGTATTTGTAATACGGAATCACGGCATTATAGTTCCAGTCTTCCAAATCGTCGTTGTCGGAGGTGTTGCCATCCTCGGTGTTGGAAACGGCTTCGTCGTCGGTAGAATCTACCGGACCGGCCGGAGTCGGGTTTACATAATCCGGAATGGCAGGTACCGCAAGGCCAATCAGGTTGAATTGGGTTTCCAGATACACCTGATCTTCGGCTATGGTTGGCACCGGTTGTGTTGGCACATAGTCACCCGGATTTTGTCGGGAAACTTCATAGCCTACGGTTCCCGGTAGTAATGTGGCAATACGGGTGGTATACTGCTGATCCAATGGTGCTGTTTCCGGCGATTGTACAAATACGGATGTAATGGAAGTATCAATCGAATCACCAATGATCACACTATTTACAAACGGACTGTTGATTAGGGTGTTATACGTAATTTGTATCGCAAGGTTGGCAACACCGGTTCCGGCAAATAAGGAATCCGGTAAGCCGTTGGTGGCATTGTTTTCATAATAGAAATAGTAACCGCCACTGCGAACGGTGCTACATTCCCATAATAGTTTGACAAAATCCCCGGCTGTATTTAGAGTGTTGTAGCCACCTTCTGGAGTTTCTTCCATAACCATCATTCGCATCATGCTTTCTGTAGGATTGGTTTCGGTGGAAAGATTCGCCTGAATGATAGCCGTTTTATAGTCGCCATTGGCATCGGACAGATAACCGCCATTGCTGTTTTGTGTCGGATCCGGCTGATAGATGATTTGGATTTGTTGTATCGTACGGGTACCGTCGGTATCGCCTATGGTATTCAGATAGGTAAGGAGTTCCTGTAAGTAAACCGTACTGGCATCATCAGCGCCTACCAGATTGTACATGTTTCCGGAAAGTGGTGTGACCAATCCGGATTGTGCCGTTATTTTTTGTAAGGTAAAGTTAATCGTAGTTCCCCAGGTATAGTTTTGTACATCGGCCTGGGTGGTTCCGCTTGCCGTTGTGGTGAGCGATTTGACTACAAATTGCCAGTTGTTGCCTTGTTCGGAGAAAATAGTTGTCAAATTGGACGGTAATTTCCAGATATACGGCTCATTGGTAACGTCCGGATAATAATCGCCCGGATATTGCCATAGAGCCGGACTTCCCAACGAGAAGGTTTGCGGGGTATCGTTATAGTTGACCAACGGACTTGGACCGTAGGTTAGCACCGGACTAAGCGAAATGGCAGCGATATCGTGAATGTGCTGTATTTCGTTGTTGTCGATGGTAACGGTAAGTTTGTTGTCGGTTCCGGATACCATATTGATCCAGGATTCGTCTGGGTTTTCCAAAACGATAGAATATACATCACCTTGTTGTAACGTACTCGGAATAGCGAGTTGTTGGCCTGTTAGTATATATAAAGGTTGGGTTACTCCGGTTGCCGCATCCGGTGGTGCCGGCAAGCGCATTCCGTGTAACATAAATCGCGAAGCCATACCGCTGATACCATCGATACTGTCGGTTACCGCATGGTTTACAACATCGCTCACTGTTCCGGAGAAGGTTTCCTGAGTGTTCAGGTAGTCCAACGCCGATTGTAAGGCTTGTTTGGCCAGTAGGGCTACGAAATCGGTAAACATAAATGTCGGAAACGATAAATTATGTTGTTCCTCATAGGTCGGATCGGATATATTATCACAATCGGTTGGTGCATAGTAATCCGCAGTCATATCCGATTGGTAGTCGACACTGGTCGATGCCAATAAGGCCGTAATATCGCTAATATAGTTCTGATCACCGGTCATGCTTTCCGTAGCAAAATCGATCGGGTTTCCGGCGGTTCCATTTAAAATGGTATTTAGGATTAATTCCGGAACAACCGGGAATACGGCGGCGTCCATAGTGCCTTCGGTATTGGCATCGACCGCGCGGATGTTCAATTCGAAATAGGTACTGAAAAAAGTTTTGATATCGTCTTGTGCCGCATTGCTATAGTTAAATGGCGGTTCGTGATTCGGACGCGTATTAAAATAGCATAGCATACTGTTAATCTGATCGGCAGTGATCGTTTGATTTTGAAGCCAATCCAGTCCGGTATTGTCTGCTGTATTTCCAATTAAGGCGTTGATAGCCCAATATAAAACCCCTTCGGTTACGCCAAAAAGACTGTTATTGTCCGGATCGGTGTTAATATAAAGCATGGCAATATATTGCGGACCGGAGGAACCGCTTTCGCCCGAAACGGTTAATTGCGGGAAGAACATTAAATCCAACGGAACCTTGGTAGTGGTTTGTAACGGTTGCCATTTTAAAACAACCGGAGTGGTTTCGGCCAGGCTTAAACGCTGCAGACTTCGGTAATTTTGCGGTAAGGCGCCTTTGGCCAAAGAATCTTTCGACGGACAAAGGTTCCACGGTGCGGATGCGGATGTGTCGCTTCCTACGACAAATGAAGCGCTGATGGTGGTGCTGAATCGAAGCGAAACTTTGATCGAGAACAAGCCCAAATGGATTTTAACGGTTAGTTTTACCGAAACACCGGCTTCAAAGGTAATCGGGATCGGCATATAGCTTTCGATCGTCATCGTGATATAGGCATAGGCCATAATATCGACTTTGGCCGAAATAATAGCAAAGTTGACTTCTCCGTAAATATGACCGGTCAGACCAAAGGTTCCCTGTACTTTATAGTACGTATCGTCGTAGGTATCTAAGGTTGGATTCGCACTAAAAAATCCTAATACGCCCTGGAAGATTCCAACAGCGGTTAGGGATAGTCCGGCTTTTAAAATCCCTTCGTCAACGGTTTTGCCTACGCCCAGCGAAAGGCCGAGTCCGAATTCGATTACCGGGTTAAAATTACCGCAGGTTGTGGTTGGTACGCTATTGGAGGTTGCTCCGCTGAGGTAACCGAAATAAAACCCACCGTATCCTAAAAACGGGAATACCTGTATCGAAAAGGAACGCGAAAAATCGGTTATACTGGCCGGAAATCCGAAATCGAGATAGAAGTTTCCGTTGGTGTAAATCTGTACGCCTATAATCGGTAAACTGATCGATACTTCGCCAAATTCAAAATGTCGGAATTCATCCGGTAACTGTAAATCCAGTTGGTACATTCCGATAGAGTCGTTTATTTTTTTATAAAGGATTTCGAATTGTAAGTTTTTAAAATAATTGGATTCCGGGCTAACGCCAATTAACAAACCATAAAGGTTCGGATCGTTAAAAACGGAGGCGACACGATAGAATTTGGCTACGGTAAAATCGGCACCAATCAGCCAGTTGCTGTTTTGGTCGAATACCAGTGTACCGGGTTTGGTATCGGGCGTTGCGGCCGGAACCGGAATCGTACTGTCACCGGTGTTGGAAGTCGTGATAAAGGCTTCTTCCAGTGCCGTGATGGCTTCTTCAACGGAGTTGAGTTCCGGTGAATCATAAAGCGACACGTGTTGCCCCATGGCCAGGAGTTTTAAATCGAAAAATTCATCACCCATTCCCGGTACCGGAGGCATTTGCGTCGCATCGCTACCTTTTCCGTCTTCCTGTAACGGCGAATCGGGTTCGATTGGCAGTCCTAAAAAGGTTCCGGTAAAGTACATATAAACACCGCTACTGGAGGCATCTTCGGCATCTTTGGTGATTTTCAGTGTTTCGATATTGATAAACCCAAGGTCAATATTAAGTGGGATCGTAGCTACAATGCTACTTTTGTTGTTTTCTTTATAACGGGTATAGGTAAATTCAAATCCGGATAAATCGATGGTGTCGAGTAAATTCCACGGTGCAGCAAGTGAAAACCCGGGACTAAAAGTGCCTACAAATGTAGTGATCAGTTCGCCCAGTGAGATTTTATCGAATTTGATGTCGATACTGTCGTAGTCGTTGTTGCCGATATAGGTTATTTTACAGGCAAATTCCGGCATGTTGAGGTATACCTGTGTTTCTTCGGAACCAAATTCGTAACCGACCTCAAAGGTAAGGCCAAGCATTTCGCGTGCATCGGCAATTCCGGCAATGGTTCCCGACGTACCGTTTTCGTCATATTTTATCGCCACACTGGCGTCGAGCTCCAGATCAAAGGAACTGTATTGCAAATGCCAGTTAACGTCGCCGCTTACGTCGTAGGTAGTGAGCTTGGTTTTGTCGTCCGGAACTACGGTTACAAAATTGACATTGCTGATGTTCGGTAGATTATCGGTTACCCAACCTGGGATGTCGGCCATTCCAAAGGCTTTTAGAAAGGTATAGGCGATGGAACCGAGTGAAATGGTCTGATCGGTACCGGTACTCGCCCCAAAAGTCCAGGCTGTGGCGTCATATCCGGCATAAATGGTTAGATCAACCCCGGTTTGATCATCTGGTCCGATATGGAAAAAACCGGCAATTTCTCCGGTAGTCGTTCCCTGAAGACTGTTTACGTCAAGGTTGAGTCCTGTCATCGTAAAACTCAGACTTGGATCGTTGATGGTAAAGAAAACCCAGTTGCTCACAATGGAGCAATTGAGGGTATAGTTTTGTGAATCGGGATCGATTTCGATGTTTAAAACCTGTATTTCCGATTCCAGATCAATCGTGGTACCGCTCCAGAACATCGTAAGCAGATCGCCCAGTTGGATTGTTCCTTCAATGAGTTGGACACTGGCCGTGAAATTCGGATAATGTGCCGTAAGTGCGACTGTATTGGAATCGGGAGGACCAATGGTAAAGGTTCCGTTAATGGTAAAGTCGGTACTACTGGCACTGGACGAACTAAAGCCCGAAACGATACAGTAAATATCGATACCGGTAATGGCTACGCCGGGTAAGATCTGCCAGATATAGTCGGGTGGTGTACTGATTTCAATGCCCATATAGTCGACGATACTATTGGCGGAATCGTAACTGATGTCGATCGATTTTAAGCCTAAAGTACTCAGCGTACTAAAAGGTTGTGGTAAGGCGGTGGTAAGGTTGATTCCGCCGGCCAACTGGTAAAAATTGGAAATACTTGGATACGGATCGGAAAAAAGCCCCTGAAACATCCAGATGTTATCGGTAACGGGATAGGCCATCGCTACCTGTAGTGTCACTCCGGTGTTGATGGTTCCGCCAACGATACCCACTACGGGTAATTCGGCTTCGGGAATACAAAGCTCGTAATACGGAAGGGTAACGGTAAACCAGTTAACGCCCGGTAAGGCTATGGTTTCGCCTAAAAGTGTGATATAAAAGGTTGAGTTAAGAATTTCATTTTCAATATAAAACTGTACAAAACAATCGCAGTCGGGTATCTGGAACGAGGATGTTTTTCCTTTTATGAGGATATTGTTTTCGTCCGGCATTGCAATCACAACGGCATTGATAATCAATTGTCCGTCTGGCACAAATTGTTTGTAACTGTTTGAGGTGATCGGAAGATCGAGTGCAGCAGTGGCATTTACAAAGTATAGTTGATCATTGCTGTTAACCTGTCCTTGTAAGCCGGTATAGAGTTGTTGTAGTTGTTGCGTATCCATAATGGTGGTGCTTTTTAGGTTACAGGGATTTTATATAGCTTATAAAATAGAGAAGCCCGAGATAGAGTTTGTCCTGCTGCTGGTTTTGGAAAAAAGCCTGTAAAGTGGTAAAATAGGTATTCAGAGAATCTGCTCCGCCATTAGTATTATAAACCATTGTTATATAATTGCTGATGATATAGGTTGGAGTGGTTTTAAAACCATCGGATGGCGGATCGAGACTAAATGGATTGACACTCATAGCCGTATTCATGGTACTGGTAGATTGGTCAAAACTGGAAGAAACGCTGTTGCAATCTTGTGCCTGCTGGCAATTTGCCATTGCGTTTAATGGTAACGTAGGGTATACAACATCGGTGCCTTTTAAAATGTTCAGATAAGGTATTCCCATATTGAGAACCATGTTTGCGGTTGCTTTTCCTTCCAGTACACAAGGTAGTGTACTCAAAGAATACATATAATTAAAGGCACTCACCGGAATACCACCCATTTTAACGACCAGTATTTTATTGGCGCCATCTGTACCATTTAAAAGCGCTATTTTATCGGCTAATGCCGGATCGGAATAGTTGATCACTTCAACAGTATGTGTGGCCAAATCCCCTTGAATAGCCGGTAGATCGGTCACCAATGTATTTATTTGATCAAGATTTGGAGCGGCACCACTAAGCAGGGTATTTAAAGTAGTGTATGTTTCGTCTTGAATGCTGGCAAGGTTCACAATAATAGCCCCGCGTTGCTGATTTCCGGAACCAAATCGCTGTACATGGCGAACGGCCGTGATCAGATCAAATAAAACGGTCTGAGCCTGTATTTCCGGATTGGCATTGGTACTCCCATTGGTTTTTGAACTGCTAATTCCATAAACCGGTAACAGGTTAATTGGATTTGTAGTCGACAGGGCAGCGTTTACGATGGTTTGATAGGGTTCATATTTAGTAGGATCACTTGCAAAAGCATCTTGTGATGGTGGTTGTGGCGGATTGATAAAATAGCCTCTTTTTTTTGAATAGGTTGTTTTCCCTAATACTGTTACCGTTTCCAATACGACAGCCGTTTTGGGGTCTGTGCCAAAACGTTGAATGGCATTTTGTTGTAACCATTGATAGGGTTGCAATTTTAAAAAGAAGTTGACATTCACACCGGGTGTTGCAGCTTTAGTAGGATTGACTGTTGCGGCAACGGGAACATTGGCTAGATTGGTACCTTTACTGTCATAGCCACCGGTAATCCCAAAATTCTGAATCGGGTAGCTGGCAATATTAGTTGTAAAATAGGTTAGGGGAATCATGGTAGCATCCACCTTGGGATTGGTACTTAAGGTTACAGTTACCGGATTGTTTCCATCCGGCATAAATCCGGGAATCAATTTGGAAAGTTTATCGGCAGTTAGATTGTCTCCTTCACTTTCGGCATAGACAACCTGGAAATTATGATTAAATCCCAGTTGAATTAAACGATACATGATCATCACTGTATTGGACTGATGCCCCATTCCGGGCGAATCGGCTACATAGACCCGGATGATTTCATTTTCTGCATTGGTAAGAAAACCGCTGATGATATTCAGTTGTGACTGTTCATTTTCTGTAAAAATATCAGCGACATCACTGACTAATGTTTTTATTTGATCAATTAAAGACATGGGGTTCTGTTTTAATTATTTAACTTTTGACATAAGCACCATACCAACCCAGACTTTCGGGTTTGGCATCGGAGGCCGGATTTCCGAACAGCATAAAACTGATGTTACCACCCGGCGGAAACGAAAGGCTAAATACGTCCAAAGCGATATTGTTTATTTTCATCAGATAGGCGATACTATCGGTTCCCGTGGCAGTTTGTAACATAATCGAACCGATGTTCAGTTTGAGTACGCCCTGTAAGCTAAAGGATGGCGCCTGCGGATTAACCCCCGGGAGTTTTACACCCGCCCAAGCTCCTTTGGCTCCAACACACCAGGCCATCATAAAGGAAGAGGTAAACCCGGCCGAACTAGCCAAGGCACCCAGGGTTCCCATATTGAGGTTAAACACTAAGGCATACCATTCGCCGCTTACGCTTTGCTGGTTTTGTAGTTCCGGCATCGATACATTGAGATAGCCTTGTTGGGTTGGCGTATCGCTGTTGTTTCCCCAACTGATTCCCGAAAGTTGTAACGGAAAGTGGGAATACAGACTGTCGGCACGTGGTGTACTTTGTCCGATGTCGAATGCCATTTGTCCGATATCAAAAGTAAATGTTTTGACTGTTGGCGTTTCCAGCTGAAACGTAAGGTCAATATACATGTTGGAATAGGACAGCCCTTTAAAATGATTGTTCTGACTTCCTGCTTCGGTACCAAATGAGAACAGGTCAAAACCATCCAGTTTGGTATAATTGATAAAGCCCCAAAAGGAGAATTTGGAGTAAACGGTGCTACTTCCTTCGTCATCCTGTGGTACTACGGTTACAAAAGTGGTTTTAATAATTTCGACTTCCGTAATGATGTTGGTATTAACCAGATTCAGAATGTTATCGGACGTATTCATAAACGTATACGACGGTACGCCATTACTGTTTTCGTAGGTTCCGGTTAAGATGATCAGGTTATTTCGATTGCTGGAATCGATTTTCTCGCCAAATAATTTGTTGACGGTGAGTGCCAGATAACTGTTATAGTTGTAAATCTTACTATTGGTAAAGACTATTTTTAATTGCAGGACGACAAAGTCATAATCGACCGCACCGTTAATGGGCGCTTTGGCTTTATAGACATCCGGATTCGATCCCAAACCGTAAAAGGTCTGATCCTGATAGTCGATCAAGGCAAACATCGAACTACTGGGTTGCATGGACACTTTTCCGTTGTCATTGTTTACAATGCTGATGTCGATTCCGAAATGATGGGCATAAAAACGACTTAAATCAATTCCGGCTAATAAACCTTGTAATTCAACCGGGAAATCCTGTACGCTAATATCTACCGCCAGGGATATAACGCCCTGCCAATTCGGATTGGTGGCAATATTGTAAAAATTATAATAATCAGAATCGTTGCGAACGGTATATTGATCCATACCGCTTTGGATGTATTGTTGCAGCCACATACTCAGATTCGGTAAGCCGCTATTGCTGGTGTCGTTAAAGGTGTCGGGTGAATTCCAACCCTGTATATTCTGTACTTTGTCGATTAGTTTACCGGTACAGAATTTAAAAATAAGGACGTTTTTATATTTCCCGTTGGTCGGTTCTTTCGGAACGTTAAGGATAAAAGGCCATTCGGCGATTTCCATTTCATTACTGAAGTTATCCAGTACATAAGTACCATCGCTGAGTTGCTCATTATAGGATATCACCAGAAATAACTGGTTGGATTGCAAGGCGGTTTGTAAGGTCGAACTCGCCGGTGTAAATTGAAGGTCAAAAACTTTGGACAAGGTTCCTTCGGCTGTCATAAACTGATTACTGGCCAGTTGCAATACATCCCACACGCCGGTTTGCTGGTTTACATTGACATAAAAACCCTGCGGACTGGCGGAGGGTATTCCGCTATCTTCGGAGGCGGCACGTGCGCTGTGTAATCCGTTTGGAGCAGCCGATATATTTTGTTTTTGCATGGCCTCTGCAATGAGGTTTTTCCGCGTCGGATTTAAAATCTGTTTTTCAAATAAAGTATAATCAACAGTAGCTGAGGAACTGGTTTGTACGTTTCCATACGGAACCATCGGAACATAAATGGTTTCCTGAGCGGCGGATAAAACACCGGAACCGGTAACAAGATGATCAAATAACGGTGAACTGGCATCCTGTGTCGGTGCGAATAAAGCCGAACCCTGAGGTTGTGCGTGGTAAACAATTGGCGTTTTATCGGTGTTTACCATTACGATACTACTCCAGGCGGTATCATATTGGTCGGATAACCATTCCTGAGTGGTATTGCTTCCTACGACATTTTGCGTTGCCTGAATGGGAAACTGAGGTGCATAAGCATACTGATTCGGATTAAAATACAGCCAGTCTCCGGTTCCGGTTACAACAAGGGAAGCGTCTATAAATTGCGGTGTAAAGCTAATGGTTTCCGTAGCACTAAGTCCGCACATCAATTGCATTTGTTGCTGTGTATCGACATAGGATTTATAAGCACTGTCCAATGTTAGCGTAAGCGCACCCTGTGGAACCATATACCATATGGCCGATTGGTTACCCGGGCTTTGCTCACTAAAAACGAGTAGGCCGCAATTGGCTTCCGGATAGTTTTTGGAGGTGCCAATATCGGAAAAGTTGGTATACGGAATCAATTGTATCGGATAGCCAAAATTCGTCTGATAATAGGAGGAAAGTGACGTAAGCCGATAGACTTTTGTATTGGTGTTATAAGTGGTTCCTAAAAAAGCCAGATAGGAATTGAGTCCGTTTTTGTTTAATAAATCACAGGGAAAAATACTGGCCTGCATCTGAACCAGATCATTCATATTACCGGGAACGATTTGCGAATAATTGATCACGGTAGGCGTATTGTTATTGGAGCTATCCAAAAAGCAATACTGTTGGGCTACATTAAAGCTCGTAAAATCGGAAGCGGCATATAAGCCCAATACAAAACGAAAATGCCCCTGACCTTTTCCGGTAAGAGGGATTTCGATGGTTCCCATGATCTGGGACGACGACGACTGATTGTTCGGACGGAAGGTATAATTGGTCGCACCAATCTGTCCAGATATCAGGAATGTATTGTTGGTAAAATCTATGTTGAGTGCTACACTGTTATTACTAATAAACAAGGTAGCATAGTTGTTGCCGAAGTTAAAATTGTAACTGCTCAAAACAGAATAAGCACCATTGGTGCCGCCTGTTAGTATAAGCTGAGTAGTATTACTGGTTGTAAGAGTAGCGTTCGGATCTTTAAACCAGACGACCGAAGCCGATTGATAGGTTTTTAATGGACCTAAAAAAGTATAGACATTGTTTACGAAGGTATTCGCATCCAGTGTCGGACTACTATTCGCAAATAAAAAATAGCCGTTATAATTGGGTAATTCTTCCAGCGTCAGGGTATCACTTTCCGGAATGGAAACACCTTTTGCCAGTAAATAAGCAAACCAGTACGAATTATCGCTGGCTATATATAAAGCGGCATTTCCGGATGTGGTATTGGTAAATTGTAAACTTGCCATATCGGTAATGAACTTAGGTTAAGTAAAAAATAGTCCGCTAGTTCCGGCAAGTTTGTTTGCGATTCAGTTTGGAATATACCAACCTACCAGATCGCCCATAAAGGGATAACGGGTATTGTTGGCCGAAACAGAATAGCTAAAATCACCTTTTAAAGTGGCAATTAACGGAGGATAAACAAGATTCAGGGTTAGGGTTCCGTTTGCCGAACCAAGTCCGGCTTTTACGTCAAACTGATAAACAGGATTCGTACTGGTTAAAGAAACGATTCCAACGATTACCGTATTGAGCGTGAGGGTACATACTACAATTTTTCCGGTACTGTCAATACTGTACTGTATGGAAAGATCGCCAAAATAGCGAATGCCTTCCGTACCGGGTTTAATGATTGCGGTACTATCCTGAGACGTATAGGAAGGAATTTCCTGGGCTGTGGTGGTCACAGGCAAGCCCGTGAGCATGCCCAAAAGCAATACCCAAAAGATACAAGCATAAAGCCTGTTTAAAACAGACTTAGTGATCTTAGTGGAGAACATTTGCAAAACCCAGGAAATTTTCCGGTATATCAGTCAGGATTATGACCAGGCTGCTATTTGTTTAGAGAAAGCCGTTTCGTTTTGACCCATCTGATCCGTAGCACGTCCACTGGCGGTTACCTGACCAGAGTCAAGTCCGAATTGTGCTCTAAAAGTCATCGTGTCAAGCTGTAAAGTCTGTAGACCCACTTGAAACTGAACATTTGTAGCAGTTGGTTGTACCGGCGATAGTGTAACAGAACCTAAATCACCTCCTGGTGAAGAAAAAGTAGTTGTGGATACTTGCATTCCGGATACAATAGCTACAACTGTAGTCGCCTGAATACTGTTTACTAGCAAAGTCACTTGTGTGTAAGGATAAGTTGCCATAGTTTTTTTGTGTTTGTTGGTTGATTCCTACTCGTAAGGCTTTTCAGTAACGCCCCGTTTTTTAAGTGGTTTCTGGACTCCACGATTTGCGATGTTAAAAAGAGTAAATTTGAGCGCTTATTGCTAGTGCAATGTAGAATCCTTTTGAAAAAACAGGCAACGTATAATTACCTGTTTTTAATGAAATATAAATATTTTGCGATTTTTTATATTTTATAATTTCGCAATATGAGGTTTTAATAGCGTGTTTTATAGGGTTTTAAAATAAAAACAAGGCATTTTGTATTAAAAATTAAAAAATGCTTTTATCATTTAGAAAAGTTGTTTGGGAGATAAAACAAGGCTTTCCGACAATGCTTTATAGATCGTAGCGGAGTAATCTAAAATTATGAAATCGCCTTTAAACGGGATCCATTCCATCAAAATGCGGAAAAGAAATCGTTAGGTTAAAAAAGTTATTACAATAAAAAAACCGGCATTGCCGGTTTTTGTTATTCTACACATTTCAGGTAGTTTATAAAATAATTTTCGGGATTGTAGACCATCTCTTTAAAAGTATCCGATCGGAGTTCCTTATGCATGACATAATCAATGGTTTCGGAAGCAAATTTAACCCGAACCAAAGTAACCGGGTATTTTTTGAGATCTTCATAACCATCTTTCGAAAACAAAAAATAATTGTTAAGAATCGAAATGTTGTCGCGTTCGGCCGAATTATAGGTCAGATTACTACAATTTTCATCGGAACTGTTAATCAAGGTAACAATCTTACCGTTTGACAATTGTACAAAAATTCGCGAAGCGGCATTGACACAGGTTGCTTTGATAAAATCTTTACTTTTTTTAAGAATATGAAGGTTCAAATAAGGTGTTCCATCCGAATTTACCAAGGAGAAAAACACAAAAGTTGAGGTCGTTCCGAATACGTTTTCATGAATCAGATAGTCCGGTGTTTTTTTGATCAACGTAGAATCCGTTTTTTCATCGTAATCGTATTCACATTTAATCGTTTGCGAATAGGAGTATAGGCTTAGGAAAAAGAACAGGCTTAGAAAGAGTTTTCTCATGGTAATCTTAAATTTTGCTGCAAATTACTATAATTTTTTCATTGTCGATGTTGGTGGTAAAAAAACAATACGCATTTCCACCGTCTTTGATTTTCCATTTTTTGCGGAGTTCTTCGACCGATAACGGAAAATTACGGGTGGTTACGTTAAATTGTTTGCCCTCGATATGGTTTTTGATTTCGGTTTTCTGATAGGGTACTACCGTTTCAATCCGGAAACGACGTCCGGGAAAATCAAGTGGTTCATCGGAAGTGTATAAATGCGAATGCGGATGTAGTTTCCCGATTTTATAAATAGCACTTACCGCATCGAAAGCGCCGGTTTTAAGTATGGCGCTATTGGGTTCGTATAAATAGTGTTTTGGCATGGAATAGGTTGCCGGCATTGTTTGATCATAAACAGTACGAAAGACGGTTTCGCTGTCTTTGGTAAGTGCAACGGCATGGATTTCAATCGGACCGGTATAGTCTTTTTCAATTTCCCATAACAGTTCTTTTACTTCATTGTCCAATGCAACCACATGAATTTTGCGGACAAAGCGCAGTTCGGATAAACCGGCTTTAATATCGAGTAAAGGAGCCGTTTTAATCAGTATGCGGTCGCTATATTGAAAATAAAAATCCAGCGAATCGGGTACGTTTGGCAAACAATCCCGAAGCATAAATACTTTGCCTTTGGCGTCGTTCCGACGCGAAGGGTCGATATAAATCCAATCCCAACGGCTATTCAACTGTTGAATGACATAATGACTATCACCATGCTGACAATCAATGTTTTTTGTGTTTAATTGAGTATAATTATGTGCAACGATTTCCGATAATTCCGGATTGATTTCGCAATGGGTAACCTGTTTAAAGTGTTGCGCAAAATAATAGTCATCAATACCAAAACCACCGGTCAGATCGATAAGTGTATTTCCCTGAATCAGGGTTGCTTTATACGCAGCGGTTTGTTCCGATGAAGTTTGCTCGATCGATATTTTTTGCGGATAAATGATATTTTCAGCAGCAAACCAGGTGGGAAGTTTATCCTTTGCCTTGCTTTTGGCCTGTAACTGGTTTAAAAGGTCCGGCCAGCTGATTTCCGGAAACGGGTTCCGGCGCAATGCCAGTTTTTTAAGATCCGCAAGGTAATTCTGGTTGATAAAATCCTGTACGTCCGGTTGTAACAACGCTGGTATCAATACTAAATGTTTTTGGTGAAAATTTTAATGATCTGGTTATCCGGGAAAAATTCTTTCCCGATTACTTTTAAAACGGTATAAATAGGAACAGCTACAATCATTCCGAATACCCCAAAAAGCAACCCAAAAATAAGAATTACCAGGAAAATTTCGAGTGGATGTGACTTAATACTGTTTGAAAAAATTATCGGCTGACTAATATTATTGTCGATTAACTGTACCACCATAAACCCGATCATGACATAAATAGCAGTTGGCAGCATTTCCGTTTTAAAATCGGTTCCGAGGTTGCTAAGCAGTGTTAGTGTAAGCGCAAGCACGGTTCCAATTAGTGGACCGATATACGGAATGATGTTTAATACGGCACATAAAAACGCGATCACAAAGGCGTTTTCGATACCAAAAATCAATAAAACAATCAGGTATAAAACGAATACGATAAACAATTGTAATAACAAACCGATAAAATAGCGGGAAAGTAACTCATTGATTTTTTCTACCGACGACAGGATTTTGTCTTCATGCTGATCCGGTAGTATTTTTTTTGAAATCGAAATAAAAAGATCCTGGTCTTTTAAAAAGAAAAAGGTGATAAAAAATACCGATGCAATGCCAACACCAAAACTGCTGAGTGTTCCGATCAGGGAATTTAAAAAATTCGGAATAAGGTCAAAGTTGATCTTTGAAGTCCAATTCGAATTTTCCATCAGTTTTCCGGCATCGATATTATGATCATTCAAATAAGAACTGATCTGAAAAATAAGATTATTAAAATCCTGTTCCATCGAAGTAGTGTTCAAAAGTGACAGATTTTGCCCTTGCGACAGCAATAACGGAACAAACATCATGATCAAACTCACAGCGATCAGAATAAAAATAATCATCGTGGTTACTACGGCCAATGTATGACGGAATTTTAAACGCTTTTTTAAGAAATTCATAATCGGCGATCCGATCAGGCTGATTACCAGTGCTACCAACAGATATACGAATACGGATTGTACCTGATACATAAAAAACAATAACAGGGTAATCAGGGCCAGTTTTACCACGGCACTCACAATTCCATTGGAGATTTCTTTAGCGTTCATAGTCGTCTTTATTAGGAAAACTAAGATAAAAAAAAACTCGCTATTACAGCGAGTTTTAAACTTTTAAATCGGAAGTTTACGGTTGTGCAAACGAGTTACGTGGTCCGCCAGTTGCAAAAGTAGCTAACATTCTCGATTTTTGACCGTTACTAAACATATACATCGCTGCATCGTCTACATAATCCATATAGTTCATCGTCATTTCAACCGGAGTTCCGGAGCAAGTACTGTAGTGTGGATAAGCCGGAACACCGTAGTTTGGTGCGTTGTGCGTTGGTGTATCGGCAACTAAATCGCTTCCGCAGGTTGCATCACCCCAAATATGTCTTAGGTTCATCCAGTGACCTACTTCGTGTGTAGCGGTTCTACCTTTGTTAAACGGAGCGGTTGCTGTTCCGGTTGTTCCTAAATATTTAGAGTCGATTACCACACCGTCTGTTGCGGATGATCCACCCGGGAATTGCGCATATCCTAAGATTCCGCCACCAATAGTACATACCCAAAGGTTTAACTTGGTTGTTGGTGAAGTAGGATTAAGTCCTCCCTGTGCTGTTTTTTTCATCGCATCGTTGGTTCCCCATGACGTTTTGGTTGTCGATTTACGATTCACCACATCCAATACGAAAGAAATACCAACATTGGCTTTTACACCTGAAAATAAAGCCGGTACCGATCCGAAGTCACTATTGGTGGCATTAAAATCTTTGTTTAATACATCAATTTGTGATTGGATTTGTGCCAGAGAAATGTTCTCAGCCGTAGTACGGTACAATACGTTAACGACTACCGGAATTTGAATTTTTCCGTTTACAAGTCGGTTCTGAAGCATGGCACGTTGTGTGAATTCTTCAATTTCATTCATTTTAATAGCCAGACTCGGATCGTGACGCAATTGTTCTTCCAAAACCTGATGCGTAGCACAACCTCTTTCGGTTAGTTTAGCACCCGTTGCAGAATCGTTTACACTTGCTTCATCTTTGTCACACGAGACCAAGAATAACAGCATTGCTGCTGATAATAATAATTTTTTCATAATAAAATTGTTAAATAGTTATGAGATTTGGTTAAATATTAACACAATAATATAACAAAAAAATAAATTATAAAAAGATTACCTTGAAAAAGTGATTAAAAATTAAAAAATTTTGTAAAAATGTGATTTATCCACAGTTTGTGAATTAATTCGTTGATTGCTATGTTGGTCGTCTGAATGATCTGGACAGGACTATTTTTTCTAACAAGTTTAAGAGGAATCGTTAGAAATAAGAATATGATATAAACCGGAAGTTCTTCCGATCTTTCACGAACGGATAGGGACAATGGAAACGTTTTGGTTAAAACGAGGCGTTTTTGAAAAAATTGACCCGATAGGTTTAGTTTTTAAAAGCGTAATTAACAATATTGGCGCCCATTTTTAAGGCTTTTTGGCGTACCTCAAAAGGGTCGTTATGCACTTCCTGATCTTCCCATCCGTCGCCAAGGTCGGTTTCATAGGTGTACATACATACCAAACGGTTGTCGATAAAAATACCAAAAGCTTGCGGACGTTTGTTGTCGTGTTCGTGTATTTTAGGTAAACCGCCTGGAAAAGGAAATGGCTGCTGGTAGATCGCGTGGTTGTTTGGAATCTCTGTTAGCGGGTTGTTCGGAAAAACGCGTTTTAGTTCTCTGCGGATATATTGATCCATTCCATAATTATCGTCAATGTGTAAAAAACCACCGGAAGTGAGGTAGTTTCTAAGATTGGTAATGTCATTATCGCTAAAAACAACATTTCCATGACCGGTCATATGAATAAAAGCATACGAAAACAGATCCGGACTTCCCGCTTCGACTACAGCCGTTTTAGGATTGATTTTGGTGTGAATGTTCTGATTGCAAAATTTGGCCAGATTGGGTAGGGCAGTAGGATTTCCATACCAGTCGCCACCGCCACTGTATTTTAAAACGGCAATTTCCTGTGAAAAAGCCAATGCTGTAAATCCGATACTTAAAAGTAAAAATAATTTTTTCATCCGAATCGCTGTTATTCGTTAGCGTATACAATACTATGGCAGGCTACAATAGCCGCTGTTTCGGTGCGAAGTCGCGTGTTGCCCAATGAAACCGGCATATAGTTCTGTTCCAGTGCGCTTTGTATTTCTTTTTCCGAAAAATCGCCTTCCGGACCAATCAGTACGGTGTATTTTTCGTTGGGTTTGATGGCGCTTTTAAGCAATGTTTTGCTGGTTTCCTCACAATGGGCAATACATAAATTTCCCTCGTGTTTTTGGGCTAAAAACTGCTTAAAGGTTATCGGTTCGTTGAGTTTTGGTAAATGAAACTGTAACGATTGCTTCATAGCCGACTGTATGATTTTGTCAAAGCGTTCAGTTTTGATCGTTTTTCGTTCCGAATGATCACAAATAATAGGGGTGATTTCGTTTACGCCGATCTCCGTTGCTTTTTCCAAAAACCATTCGTAACGATCGTTCATCTTGGTTGGCGCCACAGCCATATGGATATAAAATTGGTTTGGCTCAAAGAAGTCGGAATGGGTGATTCGCACCGTACATTTTTTGTCGGAAGCCAATATGATTTCTGTTGTAAATAAATAACCTAAACCATTGGTTACTTTTAAAATATCACCTTCCTGTTTGCGTAAAACTTTAACAATATGTTTGCTCTCTTCCTTGTCGAAAGAAAACTCTTTTTGTAGCTCGTTTATTTCGGGAGTATAGAATAACTGCATATTAAAATTCGATCCGTGCTTTCGATACTACCGAAGCATCGTTAAACTGGTTTTCCAAAAATTTATGATAGCCGACAATTCCGATCATCGCGGCATTATCGGTTGTATATTCGAATTTAGGAATAAAAGTTTTCCATCCGTATTTTTGTTCGGCTTCTTTTAGAGTCGTACGAATTCCCGAATTGGCCGATACACCTCCGCCAATGGCTACTTGCTTGATACCGGTTTCTTTGACGGCCATTTTAAGCTTGTCCATCAAAATCTGAATAATGGTATACTGAATCGAGGCACAGATGTCTTCGATGTTTTTTGTGATAAAATCCGGATCCTGTGCTACGTTTTTCTGAACAAAATATAATATCTGCGTTTTTAATCCGCTAAAACTAAAATCCAATCCATCCACTTTGGGTTTGGTAAACGGATAGGCTTTCGGATTCCCGGATTGTGCATATTTGTCTACCAATGGTCCACCGGGATAAGGTAATCCCAGGATTTTGGCACTTTTATCAAAAGCTTCACCAACGGCATCGTCGGTCGTTTCGCCAATAATGGTCATGTCAAAAAAGCTATCTACACGGACAATCTGCGTATGACCGCCGGATATAGTCATCGCCAGAAACGGAAATTCCGGTTTGTCGTAGTTTTCTTCGTCTATAAAATGCGCCAGGATATGAGCGTGCATATGGTTCACGGCAATCAGCGGAACATCCAGTGCCATAGCCAGTGATTTCGCAAAGGAACTGCCTACCAATAACGATCCCATTAGTCCGGGACCTTGTGTAAAGGCTACGGCCGAAAGTTGTGCTTTTTCAATGTTAGCTTTCTTTAATGCCACGTCGATTACAGGGACAATATTTTGCTGATGCGCACGCGAAGCCAACTCCGGAACCACACCGCCATATTCTTCGTGAACCGACTGTCGGGCAACTACATTCGACAGGACTTTATTGTCCTTTAAAACAGCCGCCGCGGTATCGTCGCACGAACTCTCGATAGCTAGTATATATACTGGTGATTTTGTCATAAAAAAGGCACGAAATTTGAATGTATTTTCCATCGACTGTATTATCTTTGAAATGTAAATTCGGGCAATAAAAAAATAATAGTTTTATTCCTACGAATTGCTTAAATTTACGAGTCGATCCGACAAATTTAAAACAAATAGGACTATCAAAAAATTAAAAAAAATACTATTTCGCGTAATTGTAGGCTTAATCCTATTTTTACTACTGTTGGGTATTGCCCTGTCATTACCTTTTGTACAAACCGAAATAGCAAAATATGCAACCAAAGAACTGAATAAGGAATTTGGTACGGATATGCATATTGATAAAATTGCGATCACTGTTTTTGGTGGTGTAAAAATCAAAGGAATTTATGCAGCCGACAAGCATAAGGATACGCTATTCTATATCAACCGACTTCAGACGAATATTCTCGACTTTAAAAAGCTTTCTAACGGTAAACTGATTTTCGGAAAAACCAGTATTGATGGTTTGAATCTGAAAATGAAAAAATACAAAGGTGAGGATAAAACCAACCTTGACGAATTTATTGCGGCGTTTGACGATGGTAAACCCGGAACCGGAAAGTTTTTGATGAAAGTGGAACAGATGAATGTAACATCCAGTCGCTTCCGCTTGATCGATGAAAATCTGGAACATCCGAAAGTACTTGATTTTACTAAACTTAACGGTAAGTTGGATTTCTTTAAAATCAAAGGTCCGGTGGTTACAGCCGATATCAAACAATTATCCTTGTTGGATCACAGAGGTTTGCTGGTGGAAAATATGGTGACAAATTTTACCTATTCCAAAGAAAACATCCGTCTGGAAAAATTAAACCTGAAAACCAAGGAATCGACCTTGATCGGGGATGTGATCATGAAATACAAACCTAAAGATTTCTCGGATTTTAACAACAGAGTTGTATTCGATGTCAATATGGAAAAAGCTTCCGTTTCGTCGAACGAGCTGAATTATTTCTATAATGAATTCGGTAAAAACCTGCGTTTCTACCTTTCCACGCATCTTACAGGAACACTGAATAATTTTACCACACACGACCTTCGACTGTTGGACACGAACGATTCCGAAATTATCGGAACGGTTAACTTTAAAAACCTTTTTAATAAAAAAGGGGAGTTTTATATGAAAGGGAATTTCGATCGGGTAACGTCCAATTATACCAATCTAAAAGGAATTCTGCCGCGCGTATTGGGGAAAAGTCTGCCGGAAACACTCCACAAATTGGGGCGCGTGGATTTGGTCGGTGGTATTGAATTGACTAAAACAAAGATTGATGCCGATATTTATCTGATGTCCGGATTGGGAGAACTGAACACGCAGTTGGTTATGACCAATATCAATAATATTAATAACGCGACCTACAAAGGGGTTATTTCCCTGAACAATTTCGATATCGGAACGCTTGCCGGAGAAAAAGATTTGGGAAGAGCGACATTGGATCTGGATGTAAACGGAAAAGGATTTAATAAAAAATACCTTGATACCAAGCTTAAAGGAAAAGTTCAGAGTCTGACGTATAACAAATACACCTACAGGAATATTACGATCGACGGCGAAATGAAAATGCCTTACTTTAAAGGCTACCTGAATAGTAATGATCCGAACCTGAAAATGGATTTTAACGGATTGGTGGATATGAGCTCGCGTATGAAAAATTACGATTTTCAGGCGCAAATCGATTATGCCGATCTGCATATGTTGAATTTTATGAAAAAAGATACCCTTTCCATTTTTAAAGGGGAATTAAAATTCAACGCCAAAGGTAATACGCTCGACGATCTGGCTGGGAAATTAAATGTGATCAATGCATCCTATCAGAACAGTACCGATAGCTATTTCTTCCAGGATTTCCTGGTGGAATCGGTTTTTGATGAGCAAAATGTACGAACGATAACGATCAATTCGCCCGATATTATTCAGGGGAAAGTGGTTGGAAAATATGAAATCAAACAGGTGCGTAAGATTATCGAAAATGCACTGGGAAGTTTATATGCGAACTATTCGCCGAACAAACTCAAACCCGGACAGTTTCTGGACTTCGACTTTACGATCTATAACAAAATTGTAGAAATCTTCCTGCCAAAGGTAATCGTTAGTGAAAACACCATTTTAAAAGGAAAAATCGATGCTGATAAAGGCGATTTCCAGTTGGATTTTTCGTCGCCTAGTGTGGTCGCCTATAACAATACGTTTGAAAATATCCGTATCGATGTGGATAATAAGAACCCGTTGTATAATGCTTATGTCGAACTGGATAGTATTAAGACAAAAGGGTATAAAATCTCGGATTTTAGCTTGATCAATGTAACTATGAACGATACGCTTTTTGTCCGTTCGGAGTTTAAAGGCGGACCGAAGAATCAGGATTTCTTTAACCTGAACTTGTATCATACGATCAACGAAAAGAACCAGTCGGTTGTGGGGCTTAAAAAATCGGAAATCAATTTCAGAGATTATCTGTGGTTCCTGAACGAAAAAGATACCAAAGACAACAAAGTTGTTTTCAATAAAAAATTAACGGATTTCGCGATCGAAAAAGTCATCTTGTCGCATAATGACCAGAAAGTGGAACTGGAAGGTGTTTTAAAAGATTCGACCTACAAACAGTTGCGTCTGTCGTTTAACGATGTCGATCTGGAAAAAGTCACACCGGCTCTGGAAAATATGTCGTTTGGCGGAAAGCTAAACGGTGAAGTCAATCTCGAACAAAACAAAGCCATTTATTTGCCAACGGCGGCTTTGACGGTCGATTCCCTTCAGGTGAATAAAGTGATGATGGGTGATCTGAATCTGGAAGTAACCGGTGAAGATTCGTTCCGAAAGTTTAATGTAAATTCCTCGATTATCAACGATCACGTGGAGAACTTCTTCCTGAACGGTAATATCGAGATCATTAATAAAGAAAGCATACTGGCGCTGAATGCCGGGTTTACCCGATTTAACATTAGTCCGATTGGACCGCTTCTGGGAAGTATTTTCTCCGATATGCGCGGTTTTGCCTCGGGTAGGGCGTCGATTGCAGGAAGCGTCCGGAATCCGGAAGTGGATGGTAGCCTTTATCTGAATGAAGCCGGTATGAAAGTCCCGTATCTTGGCGTGGATTATAATTTCGAAGAAAACGCACTGATCAACTTGACGGAGGAACAGTTTATTTTTAGAAATATCGAACTTACCGATACCAAGGAAAAAACAAAAGGAACGCTTAACGGTACGATCCGACATAAAAAACTCGAAGACTGGCAACTTGACTTAAAACTACGATCGGATAACCTGCTTGGCCTTGATACACAGGATCACGAAGATGCGATTTATTACGGAAGGGCATTTATCAAAGGAGAAGCGTCAATAACCGGACCGGTAAACAATCTGTATATCGAGATGGATGCCGAGTCAAACAAAGGAACCAATATCAAGATTCCGTTAAACGATGCGCAAGGTATCGGAAACAACTCGTTTATCCACTTCCTGAGTAAAAAGGAAAAAGAGGCCAAACAAAAAGGATTGGAAGAAGTGGTACTGAACAAGTTTAAAGGAATTGAACTTAAATTCGAATTCCGAATCACCCGTGATGCCGATATCGAAATCATCCTCGACAAAAATACCGGTCACGGAATGAAAGGAAGAGGGGAAGGATTTATCACGATGGAGATCAACACCATGGGTAAATTTAATATGTGGGGCGATTTCCAGACGTATAAAGGAGAATACAACTTTAAATACCTTGGCTTAATCGATAAGAAATTTGAAGTAAAAGAATACGGAACCATTCGTTGGGATGGAAACCCGATGAATGCGGCTTTAAACCTTCAGGCGGTATACAAAACCGAGGCCAATCCGGCGGTTATTTTGGACAATGCGTCCTTTAGCCGTAAGGTGCCTACGGAAGTTTATATTATGCTAAACGGAAACCTGAGTAACCCGGAACCGGATTTCCGAATTGAATTCCCAAGTGTGAGTTCGGTATTAAAATCGGAAATCGATTATAAATTAAGCGACAGAGACGTCCGCCAGACACAGGCGTTGGCTTTGTTGGGAACCGGTGGATTCCTTTCGGCTGAAAGTGCTTCCAATTCGGTTTACGGAAGTTTATTCGAAAGAGCCAGTTCTATTTTTGATGATATTTTTGCTGGTAGCGACGATAAAGTGAAAGTTGGCTTTAACTTTGTTCAGGGTGATAGAACCCCATTTGCCCAAACACAGGGTAAAGTTGGCGTTACCGTTTCGTCCCAAATCGACGATCGTATTACTATTAATGGTAAATTTGGTGTACCGGTTGGCGGAAACCAGGAATCGGTTATCGTGGGTGACGTGGAGCTTCAGTTACGCCTCAATAAAGACGGATCGTTAAAAGCAAGAGCCTTTAACCGCGAAAACGATATTAACTATATTGGAGAGGGTATTGGCTATACGCAGGGAATCGGACTTTCATATGAGGTAGATTTCGATACGATGCGTGAATTATGGCGTAAAATCTTTACCAAAGTAAAAGAAAAAGATACCACCAATCCGACCGACCGTTTACCGGATTCGGATCTTGCACCGGACTTTATTAAGTTTATCGAAGATCGTAAAAACAAAAATGCCGAAGAACCGAAAAAAGAACAGCAACGCGTGCCGGAAGTCGATTAAAATAACGGCTGACAACTAAACAACAACACTTCTTATTTTACAACATTTTTGCTGCGTTACGAATGTTAGGTTTTTGCTAAATATGCCTGCATTCTGTAAGGTATCTCGTGTTTATTTATTAAATTTACAATAAACGAATATATGATGTCAGAAACAATTAAGAAGATCGGTGTGCTTACATCCGGAGGGGATTCTCCTGGAATGAACGCAGCCATCCGTTCGGTAGTGCGTACCTGTGCCTACCATAATATTGAATGTGCCGGAATTTACCGTGGTTTCCAGGGAATGATAGAAGGTGACTTTAAAGAAATGGGACCGCGTTCGGTAAACAATATTGTAAATAAAGGCGGAACGATATTAAAATCGGCACGATCAAAAGAATTTATGACACCCGAAGGGCGCAAAAAAGCCCATGATAACCTCAAAAATGCCGGAATAGATGCTTTAGTGATCATTGGTGGTGACGGAAGTTTTACCGGTGGACTTGTGTTTAATAAGGAGTTCAATTTCCCGATTATGGGAATTCCCGGTACTATCGATAACGATATCTTCGGAACCAGTCATACCCTTGGATTTGATACCGCTTTAAATACTGTCGTGGAAGCGATCGATAAAATACGCGATACGGCCAGTTCACATAACCGTCTGTTTTTTGTGGAAGTGATGGGGCGCGATGCCGGGCATATCGCTTTAAATGCCGGAATTGGTGCCGGTGCGGAAGATATTCTGATTCCGGAAGAAAACCTTGGATTGGAACGATTACTGGAATCCCTACATAAAAGTAAGGCGTCCGGAAAATCGTCCAGTATTGTCGTAGTCGCTGAAGGGGATAGAATCGGGAAAAACGTTTTTGAACTGGGCGATTATGTAGAAGAAAATATGCCGGAATACGACGTTCGCGTATCGGTTTTAGGGCATATGCAACGCGGTGGATCACCATCTTGTTTCGACAGGGTATTGGCCAGCCGACTCGGCGTTAAAGCCGTAGAATCCTTGTTGGAAGGAAAATCCAACTTTATGGCGGGATTGATCAACGATAAAGTAGAACTGACGCCATTGGAACAAGCAGTTAAGGGACATTCGGAAATCGACAGGGAACTGTTACGTGTTTCTGAAATTGTTTCGATTTAATAATTTTTAAGAAAGAATGTGATGAAAGTAAAATTAGGAATTAACGGATTCGGAAGAATCGGACGAATTGTTTTTAGAGAAACCATTAAAAGAGATAATGTTGAAGTTGTAGCAATTAACGATTTACTGGCTGTGGATCATTTGGCTTACCTTTTAAAATACGATTCGGTTCACGGTCGTTTCGACGGGAAAGTAGAAGTAAAAGACGGTCAGTTATATGTAAACGATAAATTTATCCGCGTAACGGCCGAAAAAGATCCGTCGTTATTGAAATGGGATGAAGCAGGAGCAGAGGTTATTGCCGACTGTACCGGTATTTTTACAACACTGGAAAAAGCGGAAACACATATTAAAGGTGGTGCAAAAAAAGTAGTCATTTCGGCACCATCGGCCGATGCGCCAATGTTTATCATGGGTGTGAACCACGATAAAATGACGGCTGCGGATACTATTATTTCCAATGCGTCTTGTACGACAAACTGTCTGGCGCCATTGGCAAAAGTTTTAAACGATAATTTCGGAATCGTAGAAGGATTAATGACAACCATTCACGCCACTACAGCAACGCAGTTAACGGTTGACGGTCCGTCTAAAAAAGATTTTCGTGGTGGACGTTCGGCTTTGGTAAACATCATCCCGGCATCGACCGGAGCGGCCAAAGCGGTAACAAAAGTAATCCCGGAATTAAAAGGGAAATTAACCGGAATGGCAATGCGTGTACCGGTAGCAGATGTTTCGGTAGTTGATTTGACTGTAAAACTTCAAAAAGAAACGTCGTATGCAGAAATTATGGAAGTATTAAAACGATCTTCTGAAAACGAAATGAAAGACATTATCGGATTTACTGAGGACGATGTGGTTTCTCAGGATTTTGTTTCCGATACGCGCACCAGTATAGTAGATGCTAAAGCCGGAATCGAATTGAATTCAACGTTCTATAAAATCGTTTCCTGGTATGATAACGAATACGGTTATTCCTCAAAATTGATTGATCTTGCAGTTTATGCCGGACAATTGAAATAAATCCATTATCCATCATAAAAAAGCCTTCCCGCTAGAGCAGGAAGGCTTTTTTATTTAACAGTTTAACAGTTACACCTGACAGGTTTCAAAAACCTGTCAGGTGTAGAAATATAGTTTAGTTATTCTTTAAATGCAAATCGAAATAACGAGCGATTTTTTCATTTAAGTGAATACGGTCTTTACCGGATACATTGTGTTCGTGTGTCGGATAAAGGAAATAATCCACTTGTTTACCAGCTTTGATACACGCTTCGATAAACTCCATACTTTGTTGTTGTACTACAACCGGATCCTGCGCACCGTGAATCACTAATAAATCCCCTTTTAATTGGTTTGCTTTATTGATCACACTTGATTTTTCGTAACCTTCCGGATTTTCCTGTGGCGTATCCATATAACGCTCACCATACATTACTTCATAATATTTCCAGTCGGTTACCGGTCCACCGGCAACACCTACTTTAAACGTTTCGCTTTGGTTTAACATCAATGAAGTAGTCATGAATCCTCCGAAACTCCATCCGTAAACCCCGATTTTATCCGGATTTACAAATGATTTTGATTTTAAGAATTCCACACCTTTCATTTGATCGGCCATTTCATTCTGACCTAATTTTCTATGGTTCACATGACAGAAATCTTTTCCTCTGGAATCACTACCACGATTATCCAATGTAAATACTACATAACCCTGTTGTGCCATATAATTGTCGAAAAGGTTGGCACCACCCAACCAACGGTTATTTACCAATTGTGCGTGTGATCCACCGTAAACATATACCATTACCGGGTATTTTTTAGTAGCGTCAAAATTAGCAGGGTAAATCAGACGTCCGTTTAAAGGCGTTTTTCCATCTGCAGAAGTGATTGTTACCAATTCCATTTTCGGCATATTGATTTTACCGGTATATGGATTTTCAGCACTGATCAATGAAGTCGCTTTTTTAGATTTAACGTTTACAATAGCTGCTTCATTTGGCGTAGTCGTATTGCTATACTGATCGAAATAATACGCCCCGTTTGAACTTAAACTCGCTGCGTGTGTTCCGCTAACGGTTGTTAACGTAGTCGTTTTTCCCGATTTAAGATCCACTTCATACAACTGGCGGTCTAATCCGTTGTTTGCTGTTCCGATATAGCTGATTTTCGTTCCCTTAGCGTCAAAATCCAACAGATCTTTTACTACTACATCTTTATAACCTAATTTTTTGATCAGTTTCCCATCCGTATTGTATAGGTACAATTGGTTGTAACCTTCATTTTCGGTCTGATATAAAAACTGATTTGGATTGTTTGGTAAGAACGTCAGATCGTGTTGTGGCTCCACATAGGTAGTAGCCTTTTCTTCGAATAAGGTTTTTACCAATGCACCGGAAACCGCGTCATACTGGTTTAATTTCAAATGATTTTGTTCGCGGTTTAATAAACCTACGTAGATAAATTTTCCGTTTGGATCCCAGGTAACACAAGTTAGGTACTGTTCTTTAGGCTCACCTGTTTTAAGCGTTACTTTAGTATTGGTGTTCGCGTCAAAAACTACCAAAGTAACTTCTTCGCTCTTCATTCCGGCCATAGGATATTTGATATCTTTTACCTCGGCAACACGAGCTCCGAAATCAACCAACGGATAATTGGTTACCATCGTTTCGTCTTTGCGGTAGTAGGCCAATTTATCACCGGCTTTGTTCCACCACATTCCCTGGTGAATTCCAAACTCTTGGCGGTGTGTATAGTCACTTCCGTTTACGATTCCACTATCGGTATCGTTGGTTACTTCGATGGTTTTTCCATTTGCATCGGTAATACGGATGTTGTTTTTGTTTAACCAGGCTATACGATTTTTAGAATCGGTTGCCAGTTGATTACTCGCATCTGACGGAATCGATAAGGCTTTGGTAATGCTTTTTTGAGTAGCGTCAAATTCGACGATATAATTCGCTTTTTTACCGGCTACTTCAAAAGCTATGATATTCGCACCTTTCCACTCATAGGCAAACGGGAACATTCTTAGGTTGAACTCGTCCTGCGGGAATTTGGCGCGTAAAGCGTTCTGAACATCATCTTTGGTCAATAAGGTGGTTTCTTTCCACTGGTTGTTTTCGTTACGGGTTACCAGATTCTGGTAAGTGTTGTCAAGATACGTAATCGCACTTACGTCTTTTCGCCATTGTGTGGCCAACATCGATTTCGGTGCATACGTACGCATGCCTGTAGTTGCTTCTTCGATGGTCAGGTTTCGTTGCGCATACGTCATCGAACCGGCTAAAAGAAACAGAAAAGTGAACTTTTTCATTTAGTATTAGAATTTTAAAAGGCTAAATTTATTTAATCTTATAGTATTATGGTGTTAACATCGGCACAAAAAATACTATTGATAGTCATTAGTTGCAGGATTGTCGATTTTGTTACAAACAAAAAAATCCGCTCAAGACTATTGATCTCAAACGGACTTAAACTAAAAAAAACTAAAAACTTAATTTAAAATCGAAAGTTCCTTCATACAATCTTTCATCATCTGATAGGTTCTCTCAATATCGTTATCCAATCCGATGGAGAAACGGATTAATCCATCCGTTAAGCCCATTTCGGCTTGTTCTTCCAATGGAATTTCGGAAGATGTTGATGTTCCCGGTGCGCTGAATAAGGTTTTGTAAAACCCTAAACTCACCGCCAGGTATCCTAAATTGCGGTTTTGCATCAATTCCATAAGCTCATTGGCTTTATCCAGTGAACCTACGTCAATCGTTAACATACCCCCAAATCCGTATTCCGGATTGATCATATTTTTATATAGCTCATGACTCGGGTGACTTGCCAATCCCGGGTACACGGTTTTAATACCGTCTTTTTCAAATTTTTCAGCCAGATACATCGCGTTATGACTGTGTTGTTTCATACGGATATGTAACGTTCTCAGGTTTTTTAAAACACTTGCCGAACGCAAACTGTCCATTGTTGGACCTAAAAGCATACTGGCTCCGTCGTTTACATTTTTTAAGGCGTTGATAAAATCATGCGTCCCACAAACCACACCACCAACCGTATCGCTACTTCCGTTGATGTATTTTGTTAAACTGTGAATCACCACATCGGCTCCTAATTTTGCAGGCGCCACCGATAACGGTGAAAAAGTATTATCGACAACCAAAGTAAGATTGTGTTTTTTTGCCAGTTTGGAAAGGCTTTCAATATCGGCTACTTCCAATAAAGGGTTACTCACGGTTTCGCAGTACAACACTTTTGTATTAGGCTGGATAGCGGCTTCCACCACGTCCAGTTTTGTAATATCAACAAAGCTTGTTTTAATACCCAAACGAGGCCCGAAATTTTTAAGGAAAGCATATGTTCCACCATAAATGGTACGGCTGGATACAATGTGTTCTCCGTTTTGACATAGTTGCAACAGGGTTGGAGTGATCGCGCCCATTCCGGATGCGGCTACATTGGCTGTTTCCGTTCCTTCCATCGCAGCCAAAGCTTCACCTAAATATAAGTTACTAGGGGAAGAGTGACGGGAATAAAGGTAGCAACCTTCGGCATTTCCTTCGAAAGTATCGAACATGGTTTTGGCCGACAGGAAGGTATAGGTAGATGAATCGGAGATAGATGGGTTAACGCCTCCAAATTCGCCAAAATACTGTAAGTCCTGTATTTTATCAGCCGGGTTGAAATTTTTCATGCTTCTATAGTTAGTTGTGTTATAAAATGTAATATAAAAAGTCAAAATAAAGTTATTGGTGAAAAAAAGTCAATGATAGTTTTTAAACTTAGATAATAAAACTATTAAAATCTATATTTGTAGTGTATTTTTTCGTTTTAAAACGATTTACACTATTTTGACCAAATTTTTTTAATTATACTAACGATCCCTATGAAATTCGATAACATTGATAAAAAATTACTACAATTATTGCAAAATGACTGTAAGCTGACCAATAAAGAGCTTTCGTTAAAACTGAACTTATCCGTTACGGCCGTGTATGAACGCATTAAGAAAATCGAAAAAGAAGGCATTATTTCGCGTTATGTAGCACTTTTAAATCGGAATAAGATTGAAAAAGGATTTGTGGTGTTTTGTCATTTAAAGCTAACGCAACATACCCGGGAGTTTATCAGTCAGTTTGAAAAAGAAGTAGTACAGCTAAACGAAGTCCTCGAGTGTTTTCATGTGAGTGGTGATTACGATTATATCCTAAAAATATGTGTAAAGGATATGGAAGAATACCGGGAATTTATGGTTACAAAATTAACGACATTGCAACATATTGGTAGTACTCATAGTACTTTCATGATTGGTCAGGTTAAGAATACTACATCTTTTGTGATTTAAAATAGGTTTTTCATAATTATTTATATTGCATTTTGCGAATAAATTCTTATTTTGGCTGATAATTAATCAAACCAAATAACTTATGAAAACAAACCTTTTAAACATCACCGGCGTACAGGTATTGTCTAAAGATCACCAAAAAGCTGTTGTAGGACAGGCAGGTGGTAAAAATCACGATCTTTCTTTATGTGGTTGCTCTTGTAGCGGATCGGTAACAGGACCATTTTATTGTATTCAGTATATTGCCTGTCCACAGGTATATACCTGTGATGATGCTGTTGCGATATAAACCATTGAGTAATAATCTATTTTTACGACTTATTAAAACAACAGTATTATGAAAAACAACCTTTTAAACATTACCGGCGTACAGGTGTTATCAAAAGAAAACCAAAGAAGTATTTACGGACAAGTATTCGTGGAAGAACCAATCGATTTGAGCAAATGCGGATGTTCGTGCAGTGGTGCTGTAACCGGCCCGGCTTATTGTGATCGCTATTTTGGATGCCCTCAGGTATACACTTGTGGTGAAGTATAAAATATTATAAAAACAAACCAAACCGATTTAATATGAAAACAAATCTTTTAAATATTTCCGGAATACAAGTGTTATCGAAAGAGAACCAAAGACAAATTTTAGGACAGGCATTGGTTATAGGCGATATCTCCAAATGTGGTTGTTCGTGCAGTGGTTCGGTAACCGGCCCGGCTTTTTGTCAGCGTATCATGGCCTGTCCTCAGGTGTATACTTGTAATCATATATAAGATATTCTAATCGCATTAATCTATTTAATTATGAAAACAAATCTTTTAAACATCACCGGAGTACAAGTGTTATCGAAAGAGAACCAAAGACAAATTTTAGGTCAGGTACTGGTTGAAGAACCACATGATTTATCCAAATGTGGATGCTCTTGCAGCGGATCGGTAACCGGACCGGCGTATTGCAGTCTTTATATAGGCTGTTTGCAGGTTTATAATTGTGGTGAAACAAAAGTATAATAAGATACAAACTATTTAACCCCAAAACTATGAAAACAAACCTTTTAAACATTGCAGGAGTTCAGGTGCTAACAAAAGAGCATCAAAGAGCTATTACAGGAGAAATTAAAATTATCGAGCCGGATCTGTCCCTGTGTGGTTGTTCATGCAGTGGTTCGGTAACCGGACCGGCTTATTGCCGCCGCTATATTGCTTGCCCACAGGTATATACTTGTCTGGAAGTAATGTAACCAACACCACCAACAAAAAATAGAGAAACCCTGAGACTTTTCAGGGTTTTTTTCTGCCTTATTTCCTGAATACAGCTACAAAATCAAAAGCTTTTTAAAGATATACCATTACATTTTTATTTAAAAAACCAAAAAAATAAAATATATGAAAAAAAACAAATGGACACCCTATCGGCATCCAAATGATAATGAACAACAAATTTTTCAAGATTTATTAGGTAATGAAATCAAGATAGAGGCACTATTGGTTTCTAAAAATGAGCATAAGGTTTATACGGAATATATCTTTTTGTACAATCATCCTAATGATGATAACAATAACCTGGTTTCTTTTTATGCTAAGGTAGATCTGAAAAAGGAACTGGTTACAATTTCTACAGCGCAGTTAACAGAGAAAATGATCCTGCGAAATACAAAAGAAGTTGATGCAGACTTTCCGCTGATAAAAAATGTTACCAAAAGTATCGGTCTGAAATATGCGAGTGAAAAGCTTTTTGATCATGACGTTTTTGATGCGCAAAACTACGGCGATTCTTCTCAGGCAACTTACTTCTTTGATTGCGATGGAAACGGTTTAAATAATGATAAAACCATTAATGATGATAGCCCAAAAGGCTCTTTCTGTTGTATTTTAAGTAAAAATGAGGAGTACTATATACTTACTGCTGCGCACAATCTGAAAAAAACAAAAGACGCAAAAAATTATCGACTCATTAAGGATAGCGGAAATATTGTCCAATTAGAATTTGTAGAATACTGTAAAGAAATATTCGATGCTGCCATATTAAAAATAGGAAAAACAGTACCAACAGACCTCTGGAATAATAGAATTTCATTCAGCAAAGGAGATAATCCTGCGAACAAAACACCTGTATTAGTGGTGGGATACGAGAAAAAAGTGATCGATAGTACCGTCGTAGATTCACCAAAAGATACAACGCCCTATCATTTTGGTCTTAGTGTTGGAGGAATGTATGGTATGTCGGGTGGGCCGGTCTTCAATAAAGCGAATAACTCCTTACTTCATGGGATGTATCTTGGAACTGGGAATACCGCTTGTGTAAAATATTTAAAAATTGAGAATAAAAACGGTAAAATTTCTAATGAATATACATTATGCTAAACAAAACTACTTTTACAGCTATTGCGTTACTTCTAAGCGTATATTGTTTCGCAATTGAAAATTTTTATGTGGATAGTTTTCCGCATAAGGAGACTATAACGATGCGAAATGGAGACATTATCAATTTAAAAGCTTCTCTAGTTGATCAATACCAATACATTACACTTGTTTGCGGTAAAAAAAATCTCGTATTAAAGAATGACGAGCTCAAGTCTGGCGTAAAACCAGACTATTATGCTTTGGTCGTGTTTGCGGATAAAAATTATATCAGCAACTATGAATATGAAAATGAAGAGGAAGATTTTCGTAAAATCGAGATTACTAATGAATCCATCACTAAAATAACAAATGACAAGGGACAAGTTATTGCTACAATAAAGTTTTTGGACGGGAAGGAAACGATAGAAAAACCTGAACCTGTTCCGCAACAAATAGATCCGTCGCCAAAGCAAACAACCATTACCGAGTTTATAGACGGGCAGAATATACTTACTGATGCAAAGACTTTGTTATATGGTAAGGATGAGGCCAGGAAAGAGAAAATTTTAGAGATGTATGGAGCCAATAACACAGATCCCTTTTTATCGGCTATAAATACTAAGACCAAACATTCCAGTAGTAGTGAATTGGGGAAAAAGATACTCAAAGCCGATGTAACGAATCTAGCAACGGGTATGGCGCGTTTTTTAGCCGAAAGAGCCAAAGAAGAATTAAACGAAAGTTTTTTTGTAGAGATGTTCAATCAAATGGAAAAAATACCGGAATTACAGTTTTATTTTCCGGAATCGTATCTGGTTTTACAACATTACAGGGATAGTAAGAGTCTCTATTTGGATCTGGAACTTTTAAAGTCACGATTTGAGAGCGACATACAGAAATTACCCCGTAATATCTATTTAACGACGCAAAATTCCGCAGCTTTTCAATCCATGCCTTATCTGCAATCCATAAACAATTATTTGCAAAATGATGCTGTTGGTCAATGGGTTAATTACGGTTTACAATCTGTTTTCGTGAATGATGGCCATTTGAATCCCAAGGAGTTATTCTATGATTTTGTTCACAATGGTAATGCACTAAAGAAATTTGAAGCGAAACTGGACACGAACGCACCGGGGAAAAACCTCTTAAATGGAATCAAACTGGCTGAACTTATTTCGAATAGTTTGCTATCGAGCGATCCAAATCGCTACTGGGTTACGAAAGAAGAGCTAAATGGTCTTTTAAATGATGAAAAATTATTTCAAACCTATATTGGCTTAGTATTGGCCAAAAGTAACCTTAAAGAGTATAAAATTGTTTTTAACGGATCCTCTTTTAAAGACCTGGTGGAAAAGAAATTTACAGATCCCCAAAAGCTAATTGGAAATCTTTCTAATTTAAAAAGTTTGATCCGTAGCTTACATACGGCCTATTTCCAGGTCGATCAGGCGGTAAAACAGTGGGAGGGGAATACTTCGGATCAAGTGATCAAGAGTTCGTATAATGTCTTCAATGTTTTTAAAGAAAACATCAACATCATTTCGTCTCATATCGTCATTCAAAAAATGTTAGGCGACAATATCGCTTTTGATAATAGTATACTGTATAAATACATCACACCGGCGATAGATATTGCGTATAATATTCATATCAAAAAGTATAATCTGGCTATAAAGGATTTCGCGTTACTCCTAAGTAATTCTAAGAATAGTATTAGCATCGAACAACTTTCTTTATTAAGCGAAGGGACTCGGAATACTGTTTTGGAAGGGTATATTATACAAGCCTATCAGTCGAAATATCTCGAAAAATCAGGGCTTTTCAAAGTGCTAAAGGAAAGTAACGTAATTGCAGTTACAGAAATCAATGGTAAACCGGGAATACAAGTAAACAAGGAAAATATCAATTTTGAGGCGCTAAAAAACAATAAAGATTTTCAGGATCTTATAGCGAACGAAAGTAAAGGTTTTAATGTATTTCTAGTCAAGTTTGAACGCTATGGTACGTTGATCGCTAATGTTGCCAGCGCAGAAAATTCAGACGAAGTGAAAGCGGCTATTGAAGCATCTGTATTACCAGTCGGTAGTAGCCGTGCTAAACGCTATTCAAATTGGTCACTTACCGTAAATTCGTTTGTAGGCGCATTTGCTGGTCAGGCATTTTATAAAGAAGTAAACGGAGGCATCACTGAAAATAAATCCATTGCTACATTTGGTGTAACCGCTCCTATAGGGATCAGTATTAACAAAGGATTTATTAATGGTGCTGATTCGCCTTCAGCATTAGGGTTTATGCTTCAGGTAATCGACCTCGGAGCTTTGGTTAATTTTTATATTAAGGAAGGCGATGGTGCTGCTTTACCCGAAGGGAGTAAAATACAGTTGGGAGATATAATCGCTCCCGGAGCAGTATTTACGTATAGTATAGGTGATAGCCCATTTACGATATTAGCCGGGGTACAATATGTTCCCAATTTGAACAGAATGGATGTTATACCTACTAATGATAATTTCAAACCCGTTGCATGGCGATACAACCTGGGAATAGCAATTGATATTCCTCTGTTTAATTTAAAGGTATGGCCGAAATAATTAGAGTTTAAGAAGCTATAATTGCTGATTCATCCAATAAAATAATAAACCCGACAGGCTGACTTAACGACTTGTCGGGTTATTTTTTTATTTTGAAAATAAACCAATTTCGTCTAAACAAAATTCCTTAATTTTGTAATGAAATTTTTAAAAACACAACATAATATAATTATACTATGAGTTCATTTGACGTAGTTGTTATTGGTTCGGGTCCTGGAGGCTATGTAGCGGCAATCCGTTGCGCCCAATTAGGAATGAAAACGGCCATTATCGAAAAATATTCCACTTTAGGAGGTACTTGTTTAAATGTTGGATGTATCCCGTCGAAAGCGATGTTGGCTTCTTCCCACCATTTCGAAGAAATTTCTCATTTTGCAGATCACGGTATTGAAGTGAGCGGCGACGTGAAAGTTAACCTTGAAAAAATGGTGGCTCGTAAACAAGCTGTTGTTGATCAAACTTCCGGAGGGGTGAAATACCTGATGGATAAAAATAAAATTACGGTATTCGAAGGAGTAGGTGCTTTTGAAAGCGCAACGGCTATCGCGATTACCAAAAAAGATGGTTCGGTTGAAAAAATCGAAGCAAAAAATACCATTATTGCTACGGGTTCAAAACCATCGAGCTTACCGTTTATCAAAATTGATAAAGAAAGAGTGATTACATCGACCGAAGCTTTAAAATTAAATGAAGTTCCGAAACACTTAGTGATCATCGGTGGTGGTGTGATCGGGTTGGAATTGGGTCAGGTGTATTTACGTCTTGGTGCTCAGGTTTCTGTGGTGGAGTTTATGGATCGTATCATTCCAGGTATGGATGCCGGTTTGTCGAAAGAATTGACAAAGGTGTTGAAAAAACAGGGAATGAAATTCTATACGTCACATAAGGTTCAGGCGGTTGACCGTAACGGAGATGTGGTAACGGTTAAAGCTGAAAATGCAAAAGGTGAAGTGATCACTTTAGAAGGAGACTATGCGTTGATTTCGGTTGGTCGTCGTCCGTATACAGAAGGATTAAATGCCGATAAAGCCGGTGTGAAAATTACCGAAAGAGGTCAGATTGAAGTAAATGATCATTTACAAACTACCGCGTCAAACATTTATGCTATCGGTGACGTAGTTCGCGGTGCAATGTTGGCGCACAAAGCAGAAGAAGAAGGTGTGGTTGTGGCAGAATACCTTGCCGGACAAAAACCACATATCGATTATAACTTAATTCCGGGTGTTGTATATACCTGGCCGGAAGTAGCTGCTGTTGGTAAAACGGAAGAGCAGTTAAAAGAAGCTGGAGTAGCCTACAAATCGGGAAGTTTTCCTTTCAAAGCTTTAGGACGTGCACGTGCCGGAGGGGATACCGACGGATTTGTAAAAATCCTGGCCGATGCTAAAACGGATGAAGTTTTAGGCGTACACATGATTGGACCTCGTTGTGCCGATTTAATCGCAGAAGCGGTTACGGCTATGGAGTTCAAAGCTTCAGCAGAAGATATTTCCAGAATGTCGCATGCACACCCAACATTTGCAGAAGCAATCAAAGAAGCAGCTTTAGCAGCTACCGATAACAGAGCGTTACACGTGTAATTTTCGGAATCAGATATAGAAAAGCCCCGATGAGTTTATCATCGGGGCTTTTTATTTTACACCTATTTTATTTTCACACCTGACAGGTTTTCAAAATCTGTCAGGTGTGAAAATATTGCCTAACATTTTCTCTGGTAATTATTTTGGTTGTCGAATAAATTTTAAGACGCCTTGCTTGGTAGTGTTTTGATTATTATTAGTATAGTATTCGTATTCTATTTGTAGCATATCATTACTGATTAGCTTTAGGCGTAATAAGAATTTTAATGGTGAACCGTTATAGTTCATGGTATTGGAATCATAACGGAGATATTGTTTGTCAAAGGTGCATTTGTTTGAATTTAAATTACAAACAAAGTTATATCCGTCAACATTTAAACCTAATCTGTTGCCATGTATGCCCAAGCTTGCCTTGGTATTACCTTCAAAAAAAGTAAAGCGACGACTGTATAATTCTTTTATAAATTCATTTTTACTTTTAGGTGTGCTTAGTTTACCAAATTCTGTTTTGTTTGGAGGTGCTGTAACTGAATTCTTTTGCGTGGATAAATCAGTGTGTTCAGTTTGAAAAGAATTATCATTCGTTGAACAGGAAATTAATAGTAGATAACACATCAGTAAACCATAACTAAATCTTCTCATAAAGTGTAATGTTTAAAATTAATAGTGTTACAAATATAACTTTTTGTGATTGTTTTATTTGGTAAGAATTGGGAAAGAGTTGAGTCAGTTTGAGTCAACCAAAAGTTAATCGTTTAGAATCCTTAAAAAGCGAACTTAAAATTATGTTCAAATAAAAAACCGCAATCCGAGTAGGTCTTGCGGTCTTTTTATTATAAAGAGTTAATCATATAGATTTTACACCTGACAGGTTTCCAAAACCTGTCAGGTGTAGCTTATAGGTATAAATTATTTCACTTCAAAATACTGTCCTGTAAAGGTATAGGTGGTAACGTTATTGGTTACACTACCTTCATCTGTCACTATAGGGAGGTAAATTTGTTTCTTCTGATCATCGTATTTGATCAATTGTAACGGACGTTCCGGTCGGTCAACCACACTAAAAAAATCAAAGTCAATTTGTAGTGTGTCTTTAAATCCTTCTTCCGTTTTAAACAATTTGGTTTCCTTTTTCAATTGGTTATTTTCGATACTGAAAACCGCGATGGACTGACTGGCATCTTTAGAGGAGTAAATTCCGTTACTTACCGCCAGGTAGTATATTTTGGAGCCGTTTTTTAAGGTGAAAATTTCCGAATAAAAAGGGATGTAGTCATCTTCGCTCCCTGTATCTTTAACTATTTTGGACTGTACATTTTTTCCGGATTGGTATTGGAATAAGTTTGTAAAATCGACCATTGTACCGCCTTCCGAGGTATCCCAGCTATAAATTTTAAATAAGGAATCCTTGCTGATTACGATATGAATATTTTCCTTTTTTAAAGAATCAAAAGGATATCGAATGGATTCCGGATTTTTAGTCAGACAGTTTAAAAAGGCGGTTTCAAATTTTGTGTTTTCACTTTCCAATGAATCCAAAGGAGCATCGTTACCATCGGTATGATAGGCTGCAATTTTTTGATACATCTTCTGTAACTTGACTTCTCCATCTTTTAAATGAGAAGTCAGTTGTGGGGTTGGAGTAGGTGTATCGGCCTTTTTTTGTTTTTGATCACAACTGTTCAAAAATAGTGTCAGCAAAAGGAATAATGGAATACAATTTCTCATGGTTTTGAATTAATTGGTGAAATAATGAAACTCTTCAATATCGTGATATCCAAAAACGGGTATTTCCGGATGTTTGGCTATAAACTGACGGATACGTTCTACGGTTTGCATACGAAGTTTATCATCATCGGCACGCATTCGGGCCAGTTCGTTTACCGGATGATTTACATCGGTCAATTCAATTCGCAAATAATAAGCATCGCCAATATAAAACAACCAATTGTCCTGATTTTTTAGCGCTACACCACAATGACCTAATGTATGGCCGGGTAAGGGAACCAGGTAGATTTCCGTTTCCAGTTGCGTTGCAACTTTTCGGGCTTCGAAGCCAAACCAAGTTGCGGAAGTTTCCGAATAGGTACGAATTTCAGGATTATGAGCGAGCGGTTGTTGCAAATAACGCGGATTTCCGGTTTTATAATTCTGATATTCTTCCTGACCCAAATGTACTATGGCGTTTGGAAAATCATATAATCCACCGGTATGATCGTTGTCTAAATGTGTAATAACACAATCGGTTACTTTTTTGGGATCCAATCCCAGTTTTTCAATCTGGCGGATGGCGGTCATTTCGGTATCAAAATGATAACCAACTATGTTGATTAATTGTTGTCCGATGCGTTCTTCCGGGTTTTGAATATCCTGAAGTCCGATTCCGGTGTCGATCAATGCCATCGCGTTCGGTTCTTCGATCAGTATACAATGTCCGGAAACATTTTCGTTAACCGGGCTTACAATTTTAACGCAGTTGAGATGGTGGAGGGTTGTCATTTCGTTACCGTTTTTTAGAAGCTTAATTTTTATAAATGTAAACAATTCTAAAACTGAAAAGTAAGAAATTTAGTTAATATTTTCACACCTGACCCGTTTTGAAAACCTGTCAGGTGTGAAGTTTGATCAAATAAAAAACCGCAATCCGATTAGGTCTTGCGGTCTTTTGGTTATAAAGGGTTGGTTATAGCGTGTGGTTAGCTGTTTAACATTACCGGCATTACCAGCATGGTTACGGTTTCGCCTTCATCCAATCCGTCTACCGGGGTTAAAATTCCGGCACGGTTTGGTAACGACATTTCCAGCATAATTTCGTCCGATTGCAGGTTGGTTAACATTTCGGTTAAGAAACGGGAGTTAAATCCAATTTGCATATCGTCGCCCTGATAGTCACAGGTTAATCTTTCTTCTGCTTTGTTTGAGTAGTCAATATCTTCAGCAGAAATGTTTAATTCCGCTCCGGCAATTTTTAATCGGATCTGGTGCGTGGTTTTGTTGGCAAAAATCGCCACACGACGTACAGAACTTAAAAACTGGGTACGGTTCATCAATAATTTATTCGGATTCTCTTTCGGGATAACCGCTTCATAATTCGGATATTTTCCATCAATTAATCGACAGGTTAAAATATAATTGTCAAATGAGAATGTCGCATTCGAATCGTTGTATTCAATTTTTACTTCCGCATCCGAAGCCGCCAAAATACCTTTTAAAATGTTTAATGGTTTTTTAGGCATGATAAAATCGGCCACTTGCGATGCTTTTACATCGGTACGGGCATATTTTACCAATTTATGAGCGTCGGTAGCTACAAAAATTAATCCTTCAGGTGAAAACTGGAAGAATACTCCCGACATTACCGGACGTAAATCATCATTACCGGCTGCGAAAATTGTTTTGCTCACTGCTGTTGCCAATACTTCTGCCGGAACCAAAGTCGAAGAAGGTTCTTCCAGAACTACTGCTTTCGGGAATTCGTCACCCGGAGCGTAGGCTAGTGCATATTTACCCGAATTCGAACTGATCTCTACCGTATTGTTGTCTTCAACGGTAAAGGTTAACGGTTGTTCCGGGAATGTTTTTAAAATTTCAAGTAAAAGTTTGGCCGGAACGGCTACGCTTCCCTGACTGGTAGAATCGATTTCCAATGTGGCCGACATAGTAGTCTCCAAATCGGATGCCGATACTCTAAGTTGGTTATTGTCTAATTCAAATAAGAAATTATCTAAAATAGGTAAGGTGTTGCTACTGTTGATAACACTACCTAAAACCTGTAATTGTTTTAATAAATATGAACTGGATACAATAAACTTCATCATCTTTCTTTTTTAGGTTTGTAAAATCGGTATTACATTTTACATTTCACAAATATATCGTAATCTGTCTAATGAAAAAACATTTTTTATTAACAACTAGCGGGAATATTTCCTTTTTCTTAAAAAAGTAAACAATAGTCCAAACAAGGCCAGTACAACTATTGGTAATCCGACAGTTAGAATCTGAGTGATGGTGTAGTTGTCGTACACTTTTTGTTTGTCTAGTAACGGCAAATCAACATCTTTACTTCTAATGTTAATAAGTCCGGTATCGTCCAGCAAATAATTCACACAGTTTAAAAGGAATTCTTTATTGCCATACAGGTTGTTCGTCCACTTGTCATAACCCAGTTCCATAGGCTGAAAAGCCTGATCCAGCTGGTTTTTAATAATGTCACCATCGGAAATTACGATCATTTTTCCGGCTTTTCCAGTAGTCTTATAGGTACTGTCTTTAAACGGAAGCACACGGTTGTCATACATCGACTGGAATTTTCCTTCCAACAAAACGGATACCGGTATACCACCGCCACCAACGTAGTCTTTTGGTCCGCTTTCCTCGGTTACCATATTCAGACTAACCTCAATCGGAGTACCAATACTCTTCGAATATTGCGACGATTCCATTAAAATGGTTTTCTTAATTCCATTTTTTAACGTGTCGATCGGGTTTGCAAATTCAAAACGTACCCCTTCGATGTTCTTTACAATCGGATTTTGCGATTGTGGATAGATAAATGGCGAATATTTCCAGAAATATTGTTCGTATTGTGTCGCACTTCCGCGATCACCGGAAGCCAGTTTTATAGGAGCAGCCTGTTCGTCTTTTACCAAAGCCGGGTTAATTCGGAATCCGTATTTAAAGAACATATCGTTTAGGTTCAGATCTCTTGGAAATGCCAGAATCGATCCACTGTCGTTATACAAACTGTCCATTTCGGCCTGAACCGCATCAACCAACCATAATGTCTTTCCGCCGTTAACGATAAACTGATCCAGGACCTGTTTTTCTTCTTCGTTAAACTTCTCACTTGGTTTGGCAATAATGGCTAAATCGTATTTTTTAAGCGCTGCAGCTGTTTTTACCGGGTTTTTAGCCACGGAATCCAGTGTAAAAGGTCCGATATAGTAACTCTCGCGAATCGTTTTTAGGAAATCGGCAATCTGTAGTTCGTGTAATTCTCCGTTTCCTTTGATGATCGCGATTTTCTTTTCCTTGCTTTTTGAGATTTTATTAAAGGCATCGGCAAAAGCATATTCCAAATGTTGTACCGAACTCACCACTTTTTCTTCGGTGGTTGCACCCATCATGTTTTTAAGCAACTGTATTTTAGTGCTTTTGTCATTATAGGTTGCAATAGCCCATGGAAAAACCACCTCCTGCGATTGTTTACCACGATCGTCTACCGTAATGCTGATTGGTGTCAGTCCGCGTTGGTATAACATTTTCATGTTGGCTTCGCGTTCTTCTTCTTTTTCCAATGGATTTACAAATTGGAAAATGATATTGGAATTATAGGCTTTGTATTCTTCTAAAAGCTGTTTGGTTTCGGCTTGTAATCGTTTAAATTCTCCCGGAAATTGTCCGTCCAGAAACACATCGATATACAACGGACTGTCGATGCTTTTAATGATCTCTAAAGAAGTTTCCGATAGCGTATATCGTTTGTCCTGTGTTAAGTCAAAACGTTTGAAAAAATAATTGCCGATAATGTTTACCGCAATTAGTGTAATCAGAATAATCCCGAACTGTTTTAGGTTTTTCTTTTGCTGCGCTTTCATTACCATTTTAAAGATTTAAGTTTATAAACCGTTGCCGACAAAAATAGTACGGTAACACTGATAAAATAGATAATATCGCGGGTATCGATCACACCACGGCTCATACTTTTAAAATGGTAATCCATTCCAAAACTGGCTACCGTATTTCCGAAAGATCCCATAAAACCGGACATTCCTTCAAAACCGAAATAGAAAACAAAACAAAGAAAAACAGCAATAATAAACGCTACAATCTGATTGTCGGATAGGGTAGACGTAAAGATTCCAATGGCGGTATAGGACGCAATCAGGAACAATAAACCAAAATAAGAACCCAGAGTACTTCCCATATCGATATTACCTTCCGGGTTTCCAAACTTAGAAATCACGACAACGTAAATGATTGTGGGGATAATTGCGATCACAATTAGTAAAAAGGCACCCAGAAACTTACCGTTTACAATTTCCCAGATACTCAATGGTTTGGTTAACATCAATTCGATGGTACCTTGTTTCTTTTCATCCGAAAAACTACGCATGGTAACGGCTGGAATCAGGAAAATCAAGATCCACGGGGATAAAGTAAAAAAGGGACTTAAATCGGCAAAACCGCTTTTCAGGATATTAAAGTCACCTTGGAATACCCAAAGGAACAGACCGTTTAGCAACAGGAAAATAGCGATAACCAAATAACCTATCGGCGAACCGAAAAAGGATTTGATCTCTCTTAATAATAAGGCTTTCATTTATTTTTTGTACGTTTTATTTTATTCCAGACTCACCAGTTTATCAACGCTCCAGGCTTCGGGTTTGGCATTAAAAAATTGCTTTGTATAAGCCCAAACCTCGATAAAAAGCTCCGATTTCCGGTAGTTTTCCAAATCGGCTTCCGTTTCCCAATAACTATAGGTAAAGAAAACCGATGGGTTATTTTTGTCCTGGTAAAGCTCCAAAAAGCGGTTACCGGGGAAGTTGCGTATATTTTGCTTTACTTCATGAAAATTCGTTAAAAAAGCTTCGATTTTCTCTTCATGGAAACTCATTTTTACGATGCGTACAAACATAAGGAATTATGAATTAATTTTTGGAATTTAAGATTTGAAAATTATTGTCACCCGATCGCGGAATTTCAGGCCTAATAATGAGGTGGCCGAACCCACTGTGGACGGGTTACTTTTGTAGATGGCAATTTCGAGAAAATCAGCTTCGTTAAACAACGCCAGTTTTTCGCCTTCGTAGTCTTTTAAAACAAAACGCTCGGCTATTTTAAAATCGGAATAGTTCTGGTGAATGCTTTTGATGGTTTTGGTTCCGAAACGGATCTCAAAATTCCGACCGCGTGCGGTTTCCTGAATCAGTTTTCGGGAAATATTGGTTACACAATTACCAAAATGATCAATATAAACTACGGCACCGTTAATCGCGTTATAATCGGTTGCAACAGTTGCCTGAAGTTCGCTTATTTCTTTAATACCGCTTATTTCCCGTCCGATAACATTCATCACACCGCCTTTAGCCAAATGACAGGCGACTTTTACAAAAACGTCCATATCGGTTGCGTTATCCGATAAACGATCGTGTATATTGATCTCTACAATTTTCTGAGGTACGATTTTCTGTGTCAGTATACTCAAAATACCGTTATCGGCACAGATAAAATAATGATCGTTCCATTGCATGGCGATATGTTTGCTTTCGAAGGTACGCTCCGAATCGACTCCGATCAGGTGAACGGTTCCTTTCGGAAAGCTACTGTAAGCCGCATTGATAATATAGCTGGCTTCCGATATATTAAACAAATCAATGTTGTGCGAAATGTCAATAATTTGTACATCAGGATGTTCTGTAATAATCTTACCTTTCAAAGAACCCACAAAGTGGTCCTTCAGCCCGAAGTCGGTAGTAAGCGTAATTATTGACATCATTTTGTTTATAACTATTAAGGGAACTTTCTTTAAAAATTGCTAGATTTGAGATATGCAAAGCTAACTTATTTTTTTAATTAAATCCCGTTGCTTTTGAACGAAAGAACCATCGAATTGACAGACATCACCCCTAAAGAATTCTGGGGAGCTCAGGATGCTCATCTTGAGATAATTAAAAAATTATACCCAAAATTAAAAATTGTAGCCCGTGGCACGCTGGTGAAAGCCTACGGAGAAAAGGAAATTTTGGATGAGTTTGAAGTGCGGTTCCATAGATTGATGAATCACTTTTCGCGGTATAATTCTATCGATGATAACGTGATTGAACGAATTGTACAAACCAACAGTCAGGACGAACAAAAAATGGCCGATCACGATAAGATTCTGGTACACGGTATTGGAGGAAAACTGATCAAGGCCTTAACACCCAATCAGCAAAAACTGGTCGATTTTACCATGAAAAACGATATGGTTTTTGCCGTAGGACCTGCCGGAACCGGGAAAACCTATACCGGAGTTGCATTAGCCGTTAAAGCATTGAAAGAAAAGCAGGTAAAGCGGATCATCTTAACCCGTCCTGCAGTAGAAGCCGGCGAAAATTTGGGCTTCCTTCCGGGCGATATGAAAGAAAAACTGGATCCGTATATGCAACCGTTATACGATGCGTTGCGCGATATGTTGCCACCGCAAACACTGGAAGATTATCTCCTAAAAGGAGTTATCCAGATTGCACCATTGGCCTTTATGCGTGGCCGTACGCTGGACAATGCTTTTGTTATTCTGGATGAAGCACAAAATACGACACATTCGCAAATGAAGATGTTCCTAACGCGTATGGGACGTAATGCCAAGTTTATTATTACCGGAGATCCGGGTCAGGTCGATTTACCGCGACGAACCATTTCCGGACTAAAAGAAGCCTTATTGATTTTAAAAGACGTAGAAGGAGTAGGTATTTTATACCTTGACGATAAGGATATCGTGCGCCACCGACTGGTTAAGAAAATCATTGACGCCTATAAGAGTATTGAAAATCACGATTAAAATTTAGAGGATTACATACCTGTTTAAAAACAGGCTTAATTAAAAAATTAGCTCTCCTTACAAAGGGAGGGCTTTTTTATTTACATGTTGCCAATATTTTTTAGGTTTTTCAAATACTATTTATTTAAAATAAGCTCAAAATTTAGGTAAAAAAAAAAACAGGATAAAATGTTTCATCTTATCCTGTGCAATTTTATAGCGAATACTTAATGTAGTAAATAATTATTCACATAAAAACGTTTTCAAAAATTATGGGTTTAATGGTACCTTAAGTTCTTCTGCATCACTTCCTCTATACAGGGTTAAATAGGCTTTAGATAGATCTGCATCTTTAGGTATTACGAAATAAAATACTTTTTCAGTTTTCTCATCTTTCTTTAAAATGGTACTAGTGTTTGTATCATGACTTACAACATTAGGATTTGCTTTATAAAATTCTGGTTTAAAAGAAGCAAACTTTTGTATTTCTTCTGCTTTATCATCTATATGAATAGAAAAACTTGTATTTATCCCAGAAAACCTTCCATCACATAAAAGACTCTCAAGGCCAATGTTTACAGCTAATAATTGTTCTTCTTCAGTGGGTGCACTATTTTCGATATCTGCTTCAGCGAATTTAGCATTTGTAGTATAACTTACAACAGTATATTTTTCTTTTGTATGACTTCCTGATTGAAATTGTTTGTCATAAGTATTCTCACTTTCATCTATAAAAGAAGTACCCGATACAGTTGTTTTTGGCTCCGGTCTTACAATGGCAGTGGGGGTTTCTGTAGTTGGTTCCTCAGTTTGTTCCTCGGTTTGTTCTTTCTTACAAGATGTCAGGGTCAGTGCACTTGCTAAAATTAAAATGCTAATTTTTTTCATAATTTAAAATAGTGTTAATATAATGATTAAGAAGCTAAAATAGAATATTAATCATTAATAACCTAAGAAAATTCTTAAAATTAAGGAAGACCAATTGTAAAAGTTACCGAATTAAGCAAAGTGTATCATTTTAACTCGGTGGGTGTAATTAATTGAAGTACACTGATTTTATCAGATATTGGTCAAAATACTCAAATTCAGACGAACCATTTTCGGACTAAAAGAAGCCTTATTGATTTTAAAAGACCTGGAAGGAGTTGGTATTTTATATCTGGACCATAAAGACATTGTGCGCCACCCACTGGTTAAGAAAATAATTGATGCTATACGAGTATTGAAAATCACGATTAAAATTTATACAAGCCCCCTTCACGAAAGGGTGGTTTTTTTTGGTAGCAGTAGGGTTTTTAATTACTTTTGCACCTTTATAACAACTAACTACAAGCGTTCTATGAACACAATCACAACAACTAATTTTAACTTCCCGGGTCAGAAATCCGTATACCGCGGTAAAGTACGGGAAGTGTACAATATCAATGACGAACTTTTGGTAATGGTGGCTACCGACCGTCTATCGGCTTTTGATGTCGTAATGCCAAAAGGAATCCCTTACAAAGGTCAGATTCTAAACCAGATTGCTACAAAATTCATGCAGTTAACAGCTGATATTGTACCTAACTGGTTAATCGCAACTCCCGATCCAAATGTTGCCGTAGGACATTTATGTGATCCGTTTAAAGTAGAAATGGTTATCAGAGGCTATCTATCCGGACATGCGGCACGCGAATATGCATTAGGAAAACGTATGCTTTGCGGTGTAGCACTGCCGGAAGGTTTAAAAGAAAACGACAAATTTCCGGAGCCGATCATCACACCATCGACTAAAGCAGACAATGGAGAACATGATGAAGACATTTCACGTGAAGATATTTTGGCTAAAGGAATTGTTTCAGAAGAAGATTATATCGTTTTAGAAAAATATACCCGCGCTTTATTCCAGAGAGGAACTGAGATCGCGGCCAGCAAAGGATTGATTTTGGTAGATACCAAGTATGAATTCGGAAAAACAAAAGACGGAAAAATCGTTTTGATCGACGAAATCCACACACCGGATTCGTCCCGTTATTTTTATGCCGATGGTTACCAGGAGCGTCAGGATAACAATGAAGCGCAAAAACAATTATCGAAAGAATTTGTACGCCAATGGTTAATCGCGAATGGTTTTCAGGGTAAAGACGGACAACAGATTCCGGAAATGACTGACGAATATATTGCAACGGTTTCCGATCGTTATATCGAATTATACGAAAACATTTTAGGAGAATCGTTTGTAAAGGCGGACATTTCGAATATCGACGAACGTATTGAAAAAAATGTAGTCGCATTTTTAAATAGCAAATAAGTTTTAAAACGCATTTATATAAAGGGCTGTCTTATCAAGACAGCCTTTTTTTGTGATATTATATCTTTACACCTTTACACCTGACAGGTCTTTAAAACCTATCAGGCGTTTATAAAATAAAATTTTATTGTAAAAATAACAGACCGTATTTATACGCAATTTTTTTGTACATTGCCTGTATTCAACCAAATCACCCCCATTATGAAACAATATGTTATCCTGGCTGTATCATTACTGTTTACGGTAGGCATGTACAGTCAGAAGAAAAAAGCGGGAGGAAAGGCACCGGCAGCAAAAAGTCAGACAACCGTATTGGCAAAAGCAGACGATCTTACCGCAGAATTGATCAAGAATAAAAACCAACAGACTTTTTATGTTTTCCGAAATGAAAAAGGAGCCAAAAAAGATACGCTATTGGTAAAAGCAATCGACAAAGCGGTACCATCCGAATGTAAGATCACTACTTTCAAAACCAAAGACACACCGTTGTGTTGTATTAGCTGGACCGAAAAGAATATAACCGAAACCAAAACCAAAAATGAAGAGGCTTTAAGTACGTATTCGGAAATCTGGGAACCGGCTACTAAAACGCAAATATTAGCCAACGTGCAAACAACGACCAAGATTAAAGAAATTGTGTTTCTGGATAAAGGACAAAATGCTTCGGAAACTCAGGAACGCATGCGAAGAGAAGGTTTTGAGTTTACGCTAACCGGAGAAGGGGATGTGATCCTAAAAAACAAGTCGCAGGAAAGCCGTATGACCTATAATCCAACGGATAAAAAATATGTAAACAACGTTTCGACAAGTTCCGCACCGGCTAAGAAAAAGAGATAAAAGATAAAAGATAAAAGACTTGACTAGCTGACCTTAAATGAGATTAGTTAGTTAGAAAAACAAAAAAGGGATCATTTTTAGAATGATCCCTTTTTATTTTGATTTAGTTTTGAGCTTTGCTACACCTGACAGGTTTTTAAAACCTGTCAGGTGTTAAACAAATAATATTACATTATTGTGTTCCACCACCTAAAGCTTTATAAAGCGTAATGATGGCATTAAACTGTCGGTATTTATTATCGATAAGATCCAGCTCACTACTCAAAGCGGAGTTTTTCGCCGTTAATACTTCCAGATAGTTTACAAAACCGTGGTTTAATAACTCATCGGAATAGTTGGCTGCTTTTTTAAGCGCATCCACTTGTTTTTCGCGGATTACAATCTTACCGGTTTCGTTTTTATATTGTGACAACGCATCCGAAACTTCTTTCCCGGCTGTTAACAGGGATTGCTCAAATTGTAAATAGGCCTTTTCCTGATTGGCTTTTGCCACTTCATAGCGCGTTCTGATCTGACGTTGATTAAAAATCGGTTGTGTTAAACCGGCTACGATATTCGCAAAAAGGGAATTAGTACTAAACCACTCTTTTAACTCCAAACTCTGGAAACCTCCGGAAGCCGTTACTGTAAACGACGGGTAGAAATTACTACGCGCTACATTCGTCATCTCAAAATTAGAGATCAGGTTGTATTCGGCAGCCATTACGTCCGGTCTTTTGCTTAATAAATCGGCAGGAACACCAAGGTTTACATCTACATTCATGGTCTGAGCGGCAAGGGTTCCTCTTTCGATTTTACCTGGCGATTGTCCTAATAAAATAGACATAGTGTTTTCCATGATCACAATGTTATTTTTCAAATCGGCAATGATCAACTCGGTAGCATATTTCTGTGCTTCCGTTTGTTTCACCGCTACTTCGTTTACGTTTCCGGCGTCTTTTAACGCTTTGATCGTAGTAACACTGTTATCACGGTTCAGTAAGGTTTCTTCGGCTACTTTTAACTGTGCATCCAACGATAATAACTGATAATAGGTCGAAGCAATACTCGCCAACAATTGTGTTTTTACCGCCTGATTGGCCGCTACCGTTTGCAAATAGGAAGCATTGGCCGCACGTTTGTTACTTCTGATTTTCCCCCAGATATCTGCTTCCCACGATAAGTTTCCGGCCAGTTGGTACTGGTCTAGCGAACCATTAAAAAAGGAACCAAACTGACTGTTTTTAGCCAATTGCTGGTGGGTAAGGCTGGCACCCACGCTAAGAGTAGGCAGGTAGCCCATTTTTCCCTGTTTCAGATTCGCTTCCGCGGCTACAATCGACTGCATGGCAATACGGATATCGTAATTGTTCTGTAGTCCTTTTTCGATATAACTTTGAAGGATCGGATCGGTAAAAAGTGTTTTCCAGGAAACACCCGCCAGTGACGCACCTTCGGTAGCCGTAGCATCGCTACGATACAAGGCTTCGGTTTTTACCTGTGGGCGCTCATAATTTTTGGCGACAAAGCAAGACTGCATCACTGATGCAGCTGCTATGACAACCATTATTTTATATGATTTTTGATATTTCATTTTCATAGTTTTATAATGCAACATTTTCAGAATCCTGCTCGGCCGCTTTTTGGGCTGCTGTTTTTCCGGTAATACGTTCCTGTAGTCCCTGGAAAATCACAAACAATACCGGAATAAAGAATACCCCTAAAATTGTACCGACTAACATTCCTCCAACAGCTCCCATACCAATAGAACGGTTACCTACGGCTCCAATTCCGTTGGCCAATGCCAATGGTAATAAACCAAAGATAAAGGCAAAAGAGGTCATCAAGATCGGTCGTAAACGGGCTTTTGCTCCTTCAACTGCCGATTCGAACAGGCTCATACCATGACGTCTACGCTGGATGGCAAACTCTACGATCAGAATGGCATTTTTCGCGAGTAATCCGATAAGCATGATCAGTGCAATCTGGAAGTAAATATTGTTTTCCAGACCGGCCAGTTTTACAAATCCGATGGCTCCTGCAATACCCACCGGTAGTGATAGGATTACCGACAATGGTAGTAAATAACTTTCGTACTGTGCACTTAACAGGAAGTAAACGAAAATCAAACTCAACAGGAATACTCCAATCGCCTGACCACCGGAAGCAATTTCCTCACGGGTCATACCAGAAAACTCATAGGTATAGTTATTCGGTAAATGTTGTGCGGCTACTTCTTCGATGGCTTTAATCGCATCTCCGGAACTGAATCCCGGTTTGGCTTTACCATTTACGTTTACTGATTTTAACAGGTTAAAACGCGTAACCGATTCCGGACCATAAGTCTTTTTAAGACTTACGAACTGACTGATCGCTACTAATTCGTCGTTTCGGTTTTTGATATAAATCTTATCCAAACTCTGTTCCGTAGCGCGATCTTCCGGTTTTGCCTGAATCATCACACGGTATTGTTTACCAAAACTGTTAAAGTCGGTTGTATATAATCCACCGTAATAACCCTGTAGCGTATTGAAAATATCGGATACACTAATACCGGCATCTTTTGTTTTTTCAATATTAATATCCAACTGATATTGTGGGAAGTTCGGGTTAAAGTTGGTCATCGCATACTGGATTTCCGGACGTTGGTTTAGCGCTTGTAAAAACTCACCACTCACTTTACTGATCGTCGCCCAGTCGTCGTCTGATTTGGACTGTAGTTTAAACTCAAATCCGTCTGCCGTACCAAATCCCTGTACACTCGGAGGTGTAAAGAATAAGGCTCGGGCATCTTTAAATTGCGCCGTACGTCCGAATAGTTCGCCAACCACTGCTTCAATCGTTTGTGTCGCTTCTTTACGTTCTGCCCAGTCTTTTAATTTGATAACGGTAAAGGCATACGAACCACCGTTTACGTTGTTTAATAAACTGAAACCAACCACACTCATACGGGACTCGATAATGTCCATAGAAGCCAGGATAGAATCCAGTTGGTTAACGGCTAACTGTGTTTTTTCTAAAGTCGTTCCCGGAGGTAAGGTTAAATCACCCATAATGATACCACGGTCTTCATTCGGAATAAACCCGGAAGGCGTCGTGTTAAACAATAGTAGTGTAATACCCGTTACTGCCAGTAAAGAGATTCCGGTGATCCATTTTCTTTTTACCAGGAAGTTTAACGACTTACTGTATTTGTTGTTCATCGAATCGAATGCCGTGTTGAACGCGGTAAAGAAACGATCTTTTAATCCTTTTTTAGCATGTTCCGAATCGTCATGCGGTTTTAAGAACAGGGCACAAAGCGCCGGACTCAAGGTTAAGGCGTTGATCGCCGAAATCACAATCGCAACAGCCAGTGTAATCGCAAACTGTTTGTAGAATACTCCGGAAGGTCCTTTCAGGAAGGAAACCGGTACGAATACCGCCGACATAACCAGGGTGATCGAAACAATCGCTCCGGTGATCTCGTCCATTGCTGAAATCGTCGCTTGTTTGGCGTCTTTTATACCGTGGTCGAGCTTGGCGTGGACGGCTTCCACAACCACTATGGCATCATCCACTACGATACCAATCGCCAGAATCATCGCAAACAACGTAAGCATGTTGATCGAGAATCCGAATAATTGGAGGAAGAAGAATGTACCTACAATCGCAACCGGTACGGCAATTGCCGGAATCAAGGTAGATCGGATGTCCTGTAGGAATACGAATACTACGATAAATACCAGGATAAAAGCCTCAACCAATGTCGAAACTACTTTTGCGATCGACGCGTCAAGGAAGGTTTTCGAGTTATATGGAATTACATAATCAATACCTTTAGGGAAAGTACCTTTACTTTCTTCCAAAATATGCATTACTTCCGTCATAATGTCCTGAGCGTTCGATCCGGATGTCTGGAAGATACCAACAGCCACACCTTGTTTACCCATTGCCATATTTTTGGCACCGTAGTTAAAGGCTCCTAATTCGACAGTCGCTACATCTTTTAATCGAAGGAAATTTCCGTTTCCGGTCGATTTAATAATGATGTTTTCGTATTCGGAAATTTTAGATAAACGTCCTTTATATTTGATTACGTATTCGTAAACACCATCTGCATTTTCACCGAATTTACCCGGTGCCGCTTCTAAGTTTTGTTCGCGTAAGGCATCCTGAATGTCGGATGGAACCACTTTGTAGTTGGCCATTTTCTCCGGATCGATCCAGATACGCATCGAGTAGTCTTTTGCACCAAATACGTTTACCTGTCCAACTCCTTTTACACGTTGTAATTTTGGTACCAGGTTGATACGAGCGTAGTTCTGGATAAAAGTCTCGTCATACTCTTTATTGTTCGAATATAAGGCGAAGAACATCAACGCACTCGTCTGACTCTTAATCGTGGTTACCCCGGTATTTACTACGGCTTGTGGTAGTTTACTGGTAGCACGCGCCACACGGTTTTGTACGTTTACGGCTGCGATATCGGGATTCACACCCAACTCGAAGAACACGCTAATGTTGGCCGCACCGTTGTTTGCCGATGTCGACGTCATATAGGTCATACCTTCCACACCGTTGATTTCTTCTTCGATTGGTGTTACAACACTATTTAAAACCGTTTCGGCATTGGCTCCGGTATAGGTAGCACTAACCTGTACGGTTGGCGGTGCAATTTCCGGGTATTGTTCTATGGGTAACGATGTTAACCCCAAGATACCCAGAATGGTTATAATGATGGAGATTACGGTAGAAAGTACCGGTCTGTTTATAAATGTTTTAATCATAAGTTTATTTTTTTACGGGAGCATTTGCTGCCGGTTGTGCATTTTTACCAGCTTCCTGCGGAACGATTTCCTGATTGTCGGCCAATTTGGTTACACCTTCTACTACAACTACTTCTCCGGATTCAACACCACCGGTTACGATAAAATTCAAACCGGAAGTACCGTTGGTTTCAATAATTTTAGAATGTACTTTGTTGTCTTTTCCAACGGCATAGATCATTTGTTTTCCTTGCATGTCGTATACGGCATTCTGAGGAATCAGGATCACGTCTTTGGCTTCAACTGGTAGGCGAATGATTCCGCTACCACCGCTTCTTAAAACTGATTGCGGGTTCGGGAACTGCGCACGGAATTCGGTACTACCGGTACGGGCGTTTACCAAACCGTTTACGGTTTCGATTTTCCCTTTGTGTTCGTACACCGAATTGTCGGCAAGAATTAATTCTACCGAAGGAATCGCTTTGATTTTGTCAGATAATGTAGCACCCGGGAAGGTTCTGCTAAACTGGATCAATTGTTTTTCATTCATCGTAAAATAAGCGCGAACATTACGGATATCCGATACGGTAGTCAACGGATCGGCTGTAGTAGCGCTTACCAAACTTCCTACTTTATACGGAATACTTCCAATAACTCCGTCAACCGGGCTGGTAATGGTTCCAAAGTTGATGTTGGCCGCAATACTGTTATAACTGGCTTTAGCACGTGCCAAATTGGCTTTTGCCGTTTCCAACGTTACATTACTTATAATTTTGCGGTCAACCAACGGAATTAAACGATCCACTTCCACCTGAGCGGCAGATACGGCTGCTTTGGCTGCACTGGCATCCTGTGATAGGGTGTTGGTTTCCAATTTAAACAATACTTGTCCTTTGCGTACGGTTTGTCCTTCGTCCACAAAAATCTGCTCGATAAAACCGCTTACTTTCGGGCGGATTTCTACGTTTTGCTGACCTTGTAAATTGGCGGAATATTCTTGATAGGTTGTGGTATTTTCTTTAACTACTTTCTGAACGGGAAAGGGCATGGGGCCACTAGGTTGCTGCTGTTGCGGATTTTTGTCTCCACACGATGCCAATACCATCGACAGGACCAACATGCTAAATATTACTTTATTCTTCATAGGGTAAAATATTTATATATAATTGTAAATAGCTTTAAAATTCGTCTTTTGATAAAGATTCCTGATTGATACACTCATTAAGTATTTGCTCAAATTTGGACAGGTATTTCATATAGGTATCCATCGCATTCACTACAAAGGCAGTATGTGCTTTATCATCGGCTGGATAGTTGAGTTCGTATGCCTTCACACGGACAAGCATGTTTTTTTCAGATTCAATAAATTTCAGGTGATTCTGAATGCGCTCGTTAGGGGGGGAAGGCATAAAGTATTTTTTGCGATCGCCGGTTTTGGTGTAATACGTGATTTTTCCGAGCTTTAGCAATAAATTGATATTGGTTGAGATGGTGCTTTTACTGGCACATCCCTGATCGACCAGTTCTTCGAATGTCATTCCTTTATCTCTGACATTCATAATTAACAGACCTAATATACGGGCCGCACAGGGCGGTAAATGATAATACGTTTCAAAGTGTATCCCGAATAGTTCGATTAATTCTTCTTTTTCTTCCTGCTGTTTATTCATGGGGATTCTTGATTTTGGTCGCAAAGATACAATTAGTTTTGTTTAAACCGAACTAACCGAACTTCAACGTAGCGTTAAAAAATACTTAATATTTTTGGCGCTGAAACAGCTATAAAAAAAGAATCTGAATATTAGTATATTACCAATATTCAGATTCAAAATCGTTAACTAATTTACAACAAAAAAGAATTAAAAATACATTTTGCTGTTAAGAAATTATTGTCATTAGTGCGTTTCTGTGATAAAACGTAGCATTGGAAACATCTTTTTTGTGGTTGTGATTCCTTTTAATTTCAAATTTTGATGATGTAAATCTATTTGATCATTCTAAATCGATATTATAATCTTCTTTGATGAATGCTCTGAAATCGGGATAATCAGCTTCCCAGTCATTTGGGATCCACCACGGATGGGCATCGTTATAGTCGAATACTTTTCCAAAATCCGGAGACGATTTATCGCAACACAATAGAAGGTCATGGCGCGTTCCCCATTCGCCAATTACCAGGAATATTTTATCACTCACGGTTAGTTCGTTTGCCTCTTTTCGCTCCAAAAAATCAGTTTCATATAAGGTTAACCAACATCCTGTGTGAATTAATGTATTTGACAGACTAAATAAATCGTCAACTTTTATCTTTCGAACAGAATCCGTATAAATAGGTGGAATTTCAAGGTTTTGATCCAGGTATTCGGGATCAAAATAGTCGGAGTAAATATCCTTTAATCGTTCCGTTAACTCTTTGTTGATTTCGCTACTCATGTTTTGCGTTATAGTTTAATTTTCCATCAGATTGTTATCGAATGCTATTTTGGCATCTTTACCGTCCCAAATCACTTTATAGCCAAAAGGAAGCGCCATAAATTGAACCGTTTCCGGGCGATAGGTCATTAGTTGGCCTACCGATATTTCTTCAAGCGACATGGTGTCTTCATCGAAGTCATCGGTTATTGCAACCCAACCGGAATCGGGAGCGGTTCTGTTCCAACGGAATAAATGTGCCGGTAATCCGGTTCTGATTAACGGATCGATACAAACGATTTGGTCAAAATCAGGGAAAATGGGTTCCACTTTTAATTGATCACAAACATAAAGTTGTTGATCCAACACCTGAAGTGTACGATTTAATCCCGCTGCAAAACCTCCTTGTTCCGGATAGATTTCAAGAATTTCGAAAAAGTCTTCTTCTTCATTTGCCAAAATAAGCCAGGAGAAACAGGTTAATTTGTTACCGTTTTTAATGACTGGTTTTTCATCCTGAATAAATTCGACCAGATAGTGTAGGATTGGGTTTAATTCCTCTAGTGTTAGCCCGTATTTTGCGATTTTTAATTCTTTCCCGATGGATACTTCTAATCCTTTAGAATAAAAGTGATCACCATTGGCAAAAAATGCGATATCTCTGACTTTTAATGCTTTAATTTTACTGAAAAATCCCATATATAGTATTCGTTTTTCGTTTTTTAAAGATTTTCATATACTGTAACTATGGGTTATTTATTTTCCTAGTATTTTTTTAAAAAAAACGCCTATTTTGGATTTTTCATTTTGTTCGCTGTAATAGGGTGCCGGAATATTAATTTCACTGGTATCATTTGTCAGTTTTTTAATTCCGTTAAATAAAGGTTCTCCGGCTTTTGGGATTGGAGTAACTTCTGTCAAAGGATAAAATTTATCGTAAGCATCCATTCCAACCGGATAGTTTGTTCTTTCGAGCCAAAATGGTTCCAACAAATCAGGCAGCGGTTCTTGGTGAATTCTAGTATCAAAACTTTGTCTTGCTTTTTTAATAAAATCTTCATCCCAATTCGAACTTGCTGTTTCAAAATAGCGTAAACTCTTTGCAGGAATGTGGAGTAAAAAAATTTGTGTTTTACCATTTAATTTATAAATATCCAGAACTTTGAAATAACTGTTAATGTTTATGATACAATGGCCAAACCTTTCGTTGTCCGGGTTTACCTCATATAGTCGTGCTGCTTTTGCCGATGCAATTAAAAAGCGTGTATTAAATTTAATACCGCCGCCTAAACAGCTGACATCAAGAAAATAGCCGTTTCGAATTAGTTTATCTGTTGTGAATTTTTCGGCTATAGAAGGTTCTAAATCACAATCTTTATAATATAATGTGGCTCCTGGATAGGTCCAGTTTATTATCGCTTCACTGTTTTCAAAAATATTGTTTTCTGTTTCTGCCATATCTTTTTATTTTGTAACGTAAGTTCTATTGGTATATAACCTACTGATTTTAGGTTTAATTTTTTAATTGATCGCCCGTATTCCAATAATCGCCAACGCCTATATATTCGATTTCTTTTTTAGCGAAAAATTTTTGATAGACCTGATCTTCTTCCCGGATACTATTTAAGTCGTCTATAATTCTTTGTTTCTCAAAATACCATTCTTTCCAGGTGTTCAGGTTGGTCCAACGAATGGTTGTATCGAAATGTTCCACCAGAATGCCTTTTTCCCAGCCACTACAGGAGGGAACGCCACAACAACATGAAAATATAAAGTATTCACCATTCTGTTTCATACTATTTAGCAACTCGGTGGCATCAATAATATCGCTTTCAGCATAGGGTTTTTCAGTGTTTATCCGGATTTCAAATTTTCCCTGCATATACACCTCGCTTTCATCATATATCGATTGAGAAGCCGTAACGACCAGCTCTACACAAATGGAATCATATATTTGCGCATCCAGCCAATTGGTTAGTTGTGTCAATTTCTCCGGTGCAATATGACTTTTGTAATTTAAAAGCTGCTGTACTAATTCCTGATAGTCTTCTACATCGTAATACCGTTCTTTGGGATCGTCTCCTTCTTTGATTATTTCGGCATGACGTAGTATCATTTCATTTGCTTTTTCAACATAAAAATCGGCAAGGAGTTGCTTGGAATCGGCATAGTTGTCGACTACATATTCTTCAAAAAGGCAATTCCAACGGGTAAAGTCCCGGGTGCTTCTGAAATTTAACGTCCCATTTATAATTTCATACCGACTGATTATGTCATCCCAGAGTACATAAAATAAGGCGTCTTCTAAATAGGTCGCCATGGTCGTAAAAAAATCATTGAAATCGTTACCAAAGCCCGACTTGCTGCCACTTTGTAGCGATATATAGATACCGGGTTCTTGGAAATCGATTACCCGATCTGTTGCAAAAAGAGAAATTCGCTCAATTTTCCCGTCTTCTGAGTTTATGATAAACGTATTGGAAAAAATACCCTGTACATTGGTACCATTTCCTTGATTGACGATGGTATATTTTTTTAAAAAATCAGCCTCTTTATTTTTACGAACCCGTAAAATAGTACCGGAATTAATGATTCTTGGTTTAAGCTGATATAGATCGTTTGTTATTCCCATTTGTTGCTTTTAAATTTGGGGCGTTCCAATACTTTTTCCGAAGAATCGTTTTCGTGCCCTATCGCCCGTAAGCTTTTCCTTTTTGATGATCCAGGCGATTTCAAATAAACCGGTTAGGTTGGACATTGCTAAGAATCGGGTAGGGTCGTTCGGTAAGCAAAAAAATTCCGCTCGTTCCGAAACGGCATAGCCTTTACCATTATCGGTTAACGTTGCAATAGCTATCGTCTTGGCATCCGCGCCCGACATCCCCATCTCGGTATCCCATTTCCATCGTAGGTTGTCAGTTCCGCCAACCAAAATAACATTTTTTTCAACATCGATCCAATTGATTACAAGATGTGTAAGTGATTCATTCATTTTGATTTACTTTAAAATACGAGGGTATCATAACTAGTAATTATCGATTTGCGTTGTAAGCCAATCTTCTATTGCTTTAAATTTTTCTGTTGCTATATCATTTTTGCAATTCGAAATTTGATGAAGTAACGTTTCATAATCCTCTAAATCATAATACAGTGCTTTTGGGTCTTCTCCAAGTCCAATCATTTCCTCATGCCAGATGATTATTTCATTTACTTGTTCCACATAATAATCGGCAATGAGCTGTTTGGAATCGGTATAATTTTGTATCAGGTATTCTCCAAAATCATAATTCCAACGATCGAAATCCGTAGTGCTTTTGAAGTATAACTCCCCATTTGTAATTTCATACCGACTGATTATATGATCCCAGATTACGTAGAATAAGCTATCTTCCAAATAGAGCGCCATATCCTTTAGAAAGGTATTAAAGTCGTTGTCAAAACCAGACTTACTACCACATTGTATGCAGACATAAATACCAGGTTCCTTGCAATCAATTACCCTTTCTGTTGCATACACCGAGTATCTTCTCACTTTTCCATCCGGAGCATTTGTGATAAAGGTATTCGAAAAAATACCGAACGTTCCACGATTACTGGTTTGATTAATTTGGGTATATTTTTCTGAAAAGAGACTTTCTTTGTCTTTTCGAACCCGAAGGATAGCACCTGAATTCAGTACTCTTGATTTAAGTTGGTATACGGAATGCAGTGTTCCCATTTGAAATATATTTTTATTTTAGAAAACCTAAATAGTACTATCGATACTTTTTCCGAAGAATCGATCTCGTGCTTGATCATACGTGAGTTTTTCCTTTTTGATGATCCAGGCGATTTCAAACAAACCGGATAGATTTGCCATTGAGAGGAATCGGGTAGGTTCCTCCATTGAACAAAAAAATTCCGCTCGTTCCGAAACGGCATAGCCTTTACCATTATCGGTTAACGTTACAATAGCTATCGTCTTGGCATCATCACCCGACATTCCGAACTCGGTATCCCATTTCCATCGTAGGTTGTCTGTTCCGCCAACCAAAATAACATTTTTGTCAATATCAATCCAATTGACTACAAGATGTGTAAGTGATTCACTCATTTTATTTTGTATTATGGGTATTAGCGGGTCGTTTTTAGGTTTAATTTACTTTCGGACTTACCCATCCGGAGTATTCTATATTTTTCTTAAAAGAGTGTTTCTTTATCTTTACGAACCCGTAGAATGGCGCCACAATGTATGACTTTGGGTTTTAGCTGATAGACTTCATGTAGTGTGCCCATTTCTGTTTGTAATTGGTAGTACAAACATATCGTTTTATTTCATTTTTTTGTGAAATTTTTTAAAATATTCCTATTTATCCTGATCTCGCGTATTTGTAATCCGTGAGATCAAGGTATAGGCTGTGATCAATCATTTATTTGATCAATCTATTTTGTAGAAAGGATGAAGCGTCGTTAAATTCCCAGTTATCAATAGAAGCGGAATAATCGGTTCCGACATAAACGGCAATAGTGTTCTCTTTTTCACCAATAACCGTCTGACTCCAAAAATCAAAATAGTCCAGATAAAATACATTAATACTATCCGGTTGATATTTTACTTTATTGCCGGCTGCGAATATATGAGCTGCCGGCGGAATAAGTGTTCGTATTCCCGAATCGGCAAACTCGATAGCAGATTCTCCATAGAATACAAATTCTGTTACTTCATCGGAATCCGACATCCGGTTATTAAAAGCGGGTTCTTCAAAATCCAATCCGATCATAGCATGAAACTCATTTCTGACTTCATCTTCGTATTCTTCATTTTTGATCATATCGGCATAACTCAAATTCTCCGGATCAACATCAAACTTATCCCAGTCAACGATTTTATCTTTATCGTATTCCTCCCAAACCTGACTCGGATTGATATAGCGGAATTCAAATCCGTCAAAACACTGATAAAAAGATGCTAATTCCGGATCAATCTCTTTGTTAAACAGCTGTTTGTATTGCGCTGCCACCATTTGTGCGTTTTCTTCTGATCCTTTTGGAATGTATAAATGGGTGATAAACAGATCGGGATTTTGGAGGATATCTTTAATTTTGTCGTAAACACGTTGTCCTAAATTCTCGAATGTACTGCCTTTGATTCCTTTGCAGTCTTTTAGGTATTCAATCTGATGTAATAAATTCTGGTTCATATTTTAATAGTAAATGGTTGTAATGATTTGAATTTGAGGTGTACCTAAAGCAGCTGTTTTTTAGGATCAGAATTTGTGCTGTTTTCGGATCAGTTCGATTATCGGGACGAACAGTTCTATCGCTTCCGTTGCTGCTCTCCAGGTATAATCGATGTTTTTATCGGCCAAAAGGAGGCCAAATTTCCATTCGGAACAATCCAAAATGATTGCTTTGTCATTCCGTATGCATTCGGGTAATTGTATTTGTTCCAGTTTTAACAATTGCTCTTTTAGTAGTGCAATGTCGTTTTCGGAAAGCTTTTTTTCATCCGTTATGATGCGAAGTCGGTCCAGATTATAAATCCCGTTGGTCCATTGTGAAAAGTTGTATTCGGTGTCCCACTGTCTGAATCTTGAAAGGATCGTGCCGTCAGGAGTTTCAACGAAAATTATTTTATACGGAAACCCACGAATTGGCGGTAGCTCGGAAAAATAAGCGATAATTTTTTCTCCGTCCTTCAAATCAAATTGGTCAATCTCAATTTGGGCCGCCTGATATACGGCTTGATCATCATTTGAAAGTCGTTCCATTTTGTTTATCCTTTATCCGGGTGAATTTTAAGGTGAAAAAATTAGTTGATCATTAAATAGGAGCAGGGCTCTTTTGGGAAAAGTTAGCCGTTTAATTATTCCAAATCAATATTAAAATCTTTTCTAAGAAATTCTCTAAAGTCAGCCCATTCTACTTCATTATGATGCCCACACCATGGGTGAGCATCATTGAAGTCGAATATTTTAGCAAAATCTTCAGACGATTTATCGCAACAAATCAGAAAGTCATGGCGCGATCCCCATTCACCAATGACCAGAAAAATTTTATCATTTTTGGTGAGTTGATTGGTATCCCGCCGTTCCAAAAATTCATCGCCAAACATTTCTGTCCATGATGTGGTGTTTGATAATGCTCTTGAAAGACTATATAAATCGCCTACGTCTAATTTTTGGACATTGTCCGTATAGATTCGTGGTACCTCAAGGTTTTGATCAAGGTATTCGGAATCGAAATAAGCGGCATAAATTCGCTTTAATCGTTCTGTTACTTCCTTGTTGATTTCCTCGTGGTTCATAAATCTTCGGTTTGTTCGATTTACAGGAAATTAGTTTTCGATTTTAATTTCAAACATTTTGTCCCAATTCTTACCGGTTACAAAAATGGTTTTGGTTTTAGGATTGTAGGCAATTCCATTTAAAACGTCCAGATCCGGGTGTGCCGTTACTTTCGATTTAAGATCGCTTAGGTTTACAATCGCTTCTACCGCACCATTTTTAGGATCGATAATCGCAATAGCATCTTTGGTATAGATATTAGCGTAAATTTTACCGTCGATCCATTCCATTTCGTTTACCGCTTTAATTTTGGAACCGGCTGTATAAACATTAATATAGTCCACTTCTTTAAAGTCAGCCGGATTTACAAACCAGATTTTTTCGGTTCCGTCCGACATTAACAGGTTTTTACCGTCGTTCGATAATCCCCATCCTTCCATTTGTTTAAAATAAGGAAAGGTTTTTTCTTTTGTAAACGTATCGGCATTATAAACGTAAGCTTCGTTATTCTGATAGGTAAGCTGGTATACTTTGTTGTTTAATACGGTAGCACCTTCTGCGAATACATTTTGAGGTAATTCGACAACCTTATATACTTTTCCGGTTTTATAGTCGGTTTTGCGCAAACTGGAAATACCGCGTAATCCGGTTCCGTTTCCGGCTCCATTTCCGGTACTTTCAATTAATGTATCGCGATAAAATTCCAATCCCTGTGTATACGCTTTGATATCGTGAGGGTAGGTGTTTAGAATTTTATACTTTAAAAGTTTTGGTTGTACATCCGATACCACTTCAATACGCCCGGTTATTTCATTTGATTTTCCTTCCGAATAAACCAACGCTTTAATATTCTGATAGCCCAGTTTTTGTTCTTTTAAAGCAAAAACGAATTTTTCACTTCCTTTAACTCGGCCCACAATTTTGTTGTTGACATAAAAAACAATAGAGTCTACTGGCTTGTTTTCTACATTTTTTATACCCAATCCAAGGCTTTCATTGGGTTGGTATACCTCTTTTAAGTCGGTTGTATCGAGGCTAAATAAATTTTCTTCATTTTTTTTTCCGTTGTCACACGAAAAGAAAAAGGAGCTTAATAAAATGAATGCGAATGCATTATACTTTTTCATGGTTATTAAAATTGGATACCACAATATACAATTGTATTTTATATCTCACAATTGCCTTGCAAAAATATAAAAAGATTGTATATTTGCACCGGCAAGTCCTACACGACCAGCTCCTGCAGACTCCTCCAGGGTGGGAACACAGCAAAGGTATGTGGTTGTAGCGGTGCGATGTAGGTCGCTTGCCATTTTTTATTAGATCTCCTTTTGGGAGATTTTTTTGTTTTAGGACATTTGTAACGTTTTTCTTCCTTATTTTAGCAACACAAATTTTGAACCGGATACTATGGGAAAAGTGGTTTTGATTACCGGAGGCTCGTCGGGCATCGGAAAAGCCATAGGCGAATTATTATTTCAAAAAGGATATACCGTTTACGGAACCAGTAGAAACCCCGAAAAGATACAGCATACGCTTTTTCCGTTACTAGCAATGGATGTGCGTCAGGCGGATACCATTCGAACGGCTGTTGAAACAATCGTAGCCAAAGAAGGACGATTAGATATAGTAATCAACAATGCCGGAGTAGGAATTACCGGTCCGTTGGAAGAAATACCGGGCGATGAAATCCGCAATAATTTTGAAACCAATCTTTTTGGTCCGATTGAAGTGATGAAAGCCGTTTTGCCTGCTATGCGTACGCAGCAATCCGGATTGATCATTAATGTAACCTCTATTGCCGGTTATATGGGGTTGCCTTACAGAAGCGTGTATTCGGCCTCAAAAGGTGCATTGGAATTAATAACAGAAGCGCTTCGAATGGAAGTAAAAGCTTTTGGGGTTCATATCACCAATGTAGCACCGGGCGATTTTGCTACCAATATCGCTTCGGGACGTTATCATGCGCCGTTGGTTAAAGGATCGGCCTATGAAGTGCCATATGGGAATACGTTGCATATGATGAATGATCATGTGGATAGCGGTAGTGATCCCGGACAAATGGCCGCAGCGGTATATGCGATTATTCAAAATCCAAATCCGAAGATCCATTATAAGGTTGGCGCTTTTATGCAAAAGTTTTCGATTGTTTTAAAACGGATACTTCCGGATAAAGTATACGAAAAGTTATTAATGAACCATTATAAGTTGTAATTTTGTAATCCGAATTTTAACACAACTATCATTAAATATATTTAAGATGAAATTTTTTATTGACACGGCTAATTTAGAGCAAATTAAAGAAGCAGAAGCTTTGGGAGTATTGGATGGCGTAACAACCAATCCGTCGCTAATGGCTAAAGAAGGAATCACAGGAAAAGACAATATCCTAAAACACTATGTTGACATTTGTAATATTGTTGACGGTGATGTGAGTGCTGAAGTAATTGCTACCGATTACGAAGGAATGATCCGCGAAGGGGAAGAATTGGCTGAACTACACGAACAGATTGTGGTGAAAATCCCAATGACAAAAGAAGGAATCAAAGCTTGTAAATATTTTTCAGATCGCGGTATTAAAACTAACGTAACGTTGGTATTCTCTGCTGGTCAGGCTTTATTGGCTGCCAAAGCAGGAGCAACCTATGTTTCTCCTTTCTTAGGTCGTTTGGACGATGTTTCGACAGACGGTTTAAACCTGATCGACGAAATCCGTTTGATCTATGATAACTATGCTTTCGATACCCAAATCCTGGCTGCTTCAATTCGTCATACGATGCACGTAGTAAATTGTGCGAAGATTGGTGCTGATGTAATGACAGGACCATTGTCGTCAATTTTAGGACTTTTAAAACACCCGCTTACTGATATCGGTTTGGCGCAGTTTTTAGCCGACTACGAAAAAGGAAATAAATAATAAACCTTTATAAAACAAAAAAGACGGTCTGAAAACAGGCCGTCTTTTTTTATGGTTTAGTTTGTTTATTATTTAAGGTTCTTTTCAAAATCGGAATCAAAAAGACTTACAAAAGCATTTTTGATCATACCATTTGGCTGAAGTAGGATGGTACGTTGTATTTTGGTAATTACCCAATGATCTTTTAAAGCTTCAAAATTCGCCGAATGTAACTCCGTAGTGTTTTCAAAGGCATATTGCGATAGTATTTGTTTCCATTCCTGTTCGGAATCATCCACATTGATCGAAACAAAATGCAGGTTTGGATGTTTCTTTTTTAATTCGTTTACCTTTTTGTGTACCGTTACCATATGGGCTTTGGCATTGGATGTCCAGAAAAACAGTACCGTCTGTTTACCATCGGTTATCGAATTCAGGTCGATTTTTTCGCCTTTTTCGTTGATCAAATCTGCATCGGGTAATTTTTTTCCTTCTGTCAGCATTTGAATGGCATCGCCAATTTTCTTGATTTCATTATGACCACTGTTGTCGGTCGATAATTGCGAATAGCGGTCAAAAAATTTCTTTTTGTTATGCATATTCTGATCTTCCAACAGGTACATAAAGGCAATGTTATTCAGTACGCTATTTTTAATCTTCTCGTTTTTAAACAACGTATCGGCAATATTCAGTTTTTTGATATTGTTTTCAATGGCCGTTTCTTCCAGATTAAAGGTGTTATCGGTTTCCGAATAGGCCACATTGTTTAACATGGCAGTCAGATAGCGTACAAAAGGCGAATAATTCGTTAGTTGTGCGTTATTAAAATCGATTTCCTTACGGAAGTTGTAATAGTCTTTCGGTAATTTGGTACTCACCGCTTCACCGGTACGGCGTTCGTGTGCAAACGGATAAATTTCTTTTTTAGCCAAATGGTTAAAGTCTAAACTCGCTTTGGCATACAGATCGAATTTATCGTCCCAGTTGATTTCTGTTTTCTTACGAAGATAAAAAGCTTTTTTACGGGCATAAATAGAATCAATACTTTTTGAGAAGTGATCGTAATTTCTATCAAAAAGATCGAACATATTGTTTTTATCCGATTCGTTTTTCAGATACATTTCCATCAGGAAGTTGTTTTTCTGATCCCCACGTCCGCAAAAAACAATCGAATTGTCAAAATCGCCCGTATTAATACGAACCATCAGACTATCGTTTTTATCAAAATAGATATATTGGTATTCCGGATCGTGACGAAACGTATACATACCCGGAGTTAAAGAGTCAAATTTCTTGAAAAAACGGTTTTTTTCATCTAAGATAAGTGTGTCAAGTACCTTATTGTCTTTACACAAAAGGACATAGCGACTAAGAGGGTTGATTACTTCTCCACCAAAATAGGCCGTATAATTATCACTTTCAAACTTCTTATTACAGGAAGTGAGGGAGCAAATGAGCACAGTAGAAAGCGGGAGGAGTACGTTTTTTATATGGGCAAACATTCAAACAATTTTATCTCTAAACAAAAGTATTTCTATATTATAGAACAGGCTGTTAAGGTACAGTTAAAATAAAGCTTTACAGATTCTAAATTAGATAGTTCAAAACTGCACTATTTTTTCTACTTTTGCAACAATTTTATAAAAATCAATTTCAAATGTTAACAGTTTCAAATTTATCCGTTCAGTTTGGTAAACGAATTTTGTTCGACGAAGTAAATGTAACCTTTACGCAAGGTAACTGTTACGGGATCATCGGGGCTAACGGAGCAGGAAAATCAACTTTTTTAAAGATATTGGCAGGTGAGATCGATCCTACATCCGGACGTGTAATACTGGAACCGGGGAAAAGGATGTCGGTTTTAAACCAGAACCACAATATGTTTGATGAGCATACTGTTCTTGAAACGGTTATGATGGGTAATAAAACGTTATTTGCCGTTAAAAAGGAAATGGACGAATTGTACCTGGATTATAAAGATGAAAACGCCGAAAGAATTGGTGAGCTTCAGGTGCAGTTTGAGGAAATGAACGGTTGGAATGCCGATTCAGATGCTGCTGCTATGCTATCGAACTTAGGTATTTCGGAAGAATATCACTATACGCTAATGGGCGAAATGGACGCCAAATTAAAAGTGCGTGTCCTTTTGGCACAGGCTTTATTCGGAAGTCCGGATGTTCTGATCATGGATGAGCCTACGAATGACCTGGATTTTGAAACCATCGGATGGTTGGAAAATTTCCTGGCAAATTATGACAATACCGTGTTGGTTGTATCGCACGACCGTCACTTCCTGGATGCGGTTTGTACGCATGTATCGGATATTGACTTTGGAAAAATCAATCATTTTTCCGGTAACTATACGTTCTGGTACGAATCGAGTCAGTTAGCGGCCAAACAAAGAGCACAGCAAAATAAAAAGGCTGAAGAGAAAAAAGCCGAATTAGAAGAGTTTATCCGTCGTTTTAGTGCGAACGTTGCGAAGTCAAAACAGGCAACGTCGCGTAAAAAAATGATCGATAAATTGAATTTAGATGAGATCAAACCGTCAAGCCGTCGTTATCCGGCGATCATTTTCGATCAGGAACGTGAAGCGGGGGATCAGATCCTAAACGTACAGAATTTAAGCGCGTCAATCGAAGGAGAATCTTTGTTTAAGAATGTTGACTTAAATATGGCAAAAGGGGATAAAATCGTGGTTTTCTCGAAAGATTCCCGTGCTACAACAGCTTTTTATGAGATTTTAAACGGAAATATGACCGCTGATTCCGGAGTAGTAGAATGGGGAATCACCACTTCTCAATCGTATTTACCGGCCGATAACCACAGTTTCTTCGAAAATGATCTTACATTGGTAGATTGGTTACGTCAGTGGGCTAAAACAGAGCCGGAAAGAGACGAGGTTTATGTTCGTGGTTTCTTAGGAAAAATGATTTTCTCTGGTGAGGAAGCCTTAAAAACAGGTCGTGTTTTATCCGGAGGTGAAAAAGTACGTTGTATGCTTTCCCGAATGATGATGTTGCGTGCCAACGTATTGATGTTGGACGAACCAACGAATCACCTGGATTTGGAATCGATTACGGCATTTAACAACTCGTTGAAAAACTTTAAAGGTTCGGTATTGTTTACTACGCATGACCACGAATTTGCGCAAACTGTAGCAAACCGTGTATTGGAAATCACGCCAAATGGAGTAATCGACCGTTATATGACGTTCGATGATTATCTGGATGATCCAAAAATCAAAGAATTAAGACAAAAAATGTATACCGCATAACGGATGTCAAACCTGACAGGTTTCCAAAATCTGTCAGGTTTAAATTAAAAAAAGAAAAAGCTGCTTTTTAGAGCAGCTTTTTTTATACCGTTTTTGTAACCATTTTTTTAAAATTTGTGTTTAACCGGAAGGGCATGATTTTTGAAAACGCAATAAATACTATATTTGAAAATCAATCAAAATTATTATGAGGTTATTTTTACACGTTGGACTCGGCTTACTTTTTTCATTACAGACTTTTAGTCAGGAGGTTACTATTCCTTTTCGCGTTGGGAATGTTTATGGAATATCGGATTATAATGGTAAGCTGATCAATAAAGATAAATTTGATCAGATAAGTTATAATCGCAAGATGCCCAAAGGGTATTTTTCCTTTAAAAATAAAGAAGAAAACGGACTGGCGTATAAAGGTAAAACGCTGGTTTCCGGACCGGAATACGATGAATTTGGCGTAGAGCCCAATAAATTTATCATTGCTGTTTTAAAAAGAAATCGTGTTAGTCGTTCGACGAGTACTTTTAAAAATGAAAAAGAATACAACGATTTTAAAAGACGAAACCGGGAAGGCTATGCCTTATTTAACCTCAAAGGGGAGAATATATACCCGGATAATTTTAAAAAAATTATTCCTGTCGATACCACCGGCGTTAGTACTACAGGTGCTAAAAGAGCCCGATATGCCTTAATGGCCACGACTAATTTTGACGATCAGTTTAGTTTGTTTGTATATGATTGCGATAAGCAAAAAATATCAGAATGGCTATTAAAAGATTATGATAAAATCAAATTAGACAGAGGTTTAACTGTTCCAGGTAAATCTATTGCTTTAACAGCATCAAAAGAGAAATCGGATAGCCCTATGTCGATGCAGGTAAACCATATCGACGGAAAATTTGTGTTACAACCATTAACTTCGGAATACCGACCGGGACTTAAAGAACGGTTCGAAAACGAATATGGAACCACAGAAGCTATAGGAGATCCGGAGTACGGCAGTGGCCTTGGCAGCGGTACCGGTAAACCTAATTATACGACCGAAGCAATACCTCCGCCACCGGCTTATGGAACAGGAGCAAACACTAAAGTTCCGAATGATGCAATTGAAAAAAATAAACCAAAAGTGGTTAAAAAGTATATTGTCCATTCGTTCGAAATAAAAGACGGCAAACTTTTTCTGAAGGAGATAGTTGCCGGGCAGAAAGAAGCTAAAACGGAAACCGAATTTATGATGCCTCCTGTACCTGCCGGACAGACCTATTCTTTTAAAAGTTTTCCATATACCAATACAACGCAGGATACCGAAGAAAAAAGAGTTACTCAGAAAAATATAATCCGTTTTAAAAGCGGTGATCAATATGGAATGCTACTTTCTCAGGAACGTATGATTTCATCCAAATATGATAGTATTTCCCCGATAAAGTTCACACATTCGGGACAGGATCAGCTGTTGTTTGTTGTTGGTCAAAAAGATACAGCGACGCAAACGATACAATACGGTCTTATCGATTCGGATGAAAAAGTGATCCTTCCACTAACATATGAGGAGTTGGATCCTTTTGGACTGGTCAAATCGTATTCGAAAACCAGAACGGATATCAGGGTTTATAATAAAAACTGGCGTTTTAAACAAAATGGTAAATACGGGATTATAACAGCATATGATGGTATTGTATTACCTGCAGAATACGATGAAATAGAGTGGAATACGGCTCGTTTTTCAGGACATCAGGATGATTTTGTGAGTCTTAAAAAAGGCGGATTATACGGTTTTGTATTAGGTGCCGATTTTAAAGAGGCCAATATAGTACAACCTGTTTTTCCTTATAAAGTTGGTTTTTACGACCGGAATTATCAGAAAGAAAAAGGACTTCTTCTTTTCGGGTTGATCGATAATGACGGAAAGTTCTTTTGTTATGCCCGAAAAGACGGTTATTTATATTATAAAGCGAAATAGCGACAATAATTTAACATTTTTAACGATAAAGTAAAAAAATAGGGTGAAAGGGTAACGTTGCTTTAAAAGAAATCGCCAATCGGAAAGATACTTTTGCAGCGTCTAACTAAACACTCTATTTATGAAAAAAATGTACCTGTTACTGCTCCTGGTAGTCAGTCTGACTGCCGGGGCGCAAACGCTGTATCCGTATTTACAGAACGTCACGCCAAACTCGGTTTATGTGACCTGGAAAACCGAAAGCAACACGGAATCGATTGTAGAATATGGAACTGCTGCAAACGATCTGAATGTTACCGTTACCGGGAATACCAACATTTTTACGGATTCCGGCTATCCCGGAAATTATTTCTACCACAATGTTAAGTTGATCAACTTAGCGCCCAACACTAAGTATTATTACAAAATTAAAACCGGTACTGCGGTTTCGGACGTGTATTCGTTTAAAACACTACCCAATCCGGGACAAGCTGCGACAGCCGATGGCCATATCCGCTTCCTGATTATGGGAGATAACCAGTTAAAAGCGGTACCGCGATATGATTCACTGGTATCGGCGGCAAAACGTAAGGTGCGTGAAAAATGGGGTGCCAGTCTATCACCTGAAGATAATATCGCTATGACCTTTATGGTGGGCGATCAGGTGGATGTTGGTACATTGGATCATTACGAGCATGTTCACTTTAAAAAGAATCGCGGTTTGTCGGGTAATATTCCGATTCAGACGACTGTTGGAAATCACGAAACCTATGGAACTTTAGGAATGCAATCGTATTATGATCATTTCTATATCAGTGAATTATCGTATAAAGGAATTTCATCCGGAACTGAAAATTATTATGCACAACAAGCTGGAAACGTATTGTTTATCAGTATGAGTTCGGAGCATACGGGTGCGCCTCAAATGAACTGGTTGCAACAGGTAGTTGCCGCTGCAAATGCCGATGCTACGGTGGACTGGATTTTTTCGTTAAGTCACCGACCGTACCAGGCAGAGCAGTATGTAGGGGATATTTCGACCTGGGTGCGCAATACGGCTGTACCGTTTTTGACCACTTCGTCCAAATATATCATGCATATCGGGGCACACCATCATTTATACCACCGTGGTCAGTTAAAAAAATCGCCGGCCTATAATATTATTTCCGGAGGAACAGCCTGGGATCAGTATTGGGGCATGTCTTCCGAAGAGGATTTTGAAGACGTACAAAAGACCATTTGTAACTGGATTTATCAAATTGTGGATATCGATGTGGTAAACGGTAAAATGGATGTAGAAAGCTATTCGATCGGAAGTGTTGACGGTTGGAAAAACAACCAGCTGATGGACGAATTCCACCGTTATAAAAACAAACCGGCTCCCGAAAAACCAGTTATTGAGAATACATTTACCGGAAGTGTAACTTTACCGTTAACGCTAAATGGAAGTGCCTATACAACAACTTCGGGTGAGTTACTAAATACGACACAGTTTCAGATTTCAAAAACCGCCGATTTTAATATTATCACAAAAGAAGTATACCGCGATTTTGAAAATCTATACGGAATGTACCAAACAAAAAGGGATTCTACCGTTGATCGCAATTTAGGTGTTGATATTACCAAAATGACATTAGGTGCCAATTCCATTCCTAATGGTCAATATTATATGAAGTTACGTTACCGTGATCGCAATTTGGAATGGTCACCGTGGAGTGATGTCAAAACATTTACGATTACAGGAAGTAATGTTGTGAATACTGCGATCATTACCGATGCTGTAACCTATGCGCAAAATAGTGTTATTAAAGTAAATTATACCGATGCTCCGGCGAGTACATCTACTTGGATCGGATTGTATAAAGATAGTCAGACACCGGGATCCTCTTCGCCATCGCAAACCTGGCAGTATACCAATGGAAATCCGAATGGAGTTATCACTTTTACGAATGGTTTACCGAATAAAGGACGTTATTATGCCGCTATTTTCTCGAATGGTGGTTATACCGAAATCGCACCACGTCAGTATTTCTATGTCGGACCGGTACCAACAGTAAGTACTGATAGCGAAGAATATGCCGTAGGAATGCCGGTTACTGTTACGTTTGCTAACGGACCACAATTGGTTAAAGACTGGATCGGAATCTATAAGATGGGACATATCGCCGGACAGGTAACAGCTACAGCTTATCAATATGTGACAACGGCTTCGGGAACACTGACATTTAATAATTTACCGACAGGATATTACTATGTGGAATATTATTTACAGGACGGTTATAATGCCATTGGAAACAAAGCCTTTTTTAAAGTTGGAAATCTGGTTACCGAATTATGGATCAACAAACCGGTTTACGATTTAGGAGAGCAAATCGTAGCTTCCTGGACCGATGCGCCAGGGATTGTAAAAGACTGGTTGGGAATTTACCACGAAGGGGAGAACCCAAATATCGATCCGTTGTTAAGTTATACCTATTTTAACGGTCAGGCGGAAGGAACCCTTGCGTTAACCGGAACGGCTTTACCTACGGAAACCGGAAATTACTTTCTGGTAATGTTCACCAACGATTCGTATAATGAAGTGTCCAACCGCGTTTCGTTTGAAGTGGTTGATGGTACTTTAGGCGGTGATAAATTTAAAATCGACAACGGATTAAAAGTATATCCGAATCCTACCAATAATACGAATCAGACTATTGTTCAATCGGATTATCCGATCGATTTGATTGAGGTTTTTAATACCGAAGGAAAATTAATGTATGCGACGAAAAACGTCAACAACAATAAGTATTCTTTGATCACTCAGGATTTACCAACCGGTGTTTATATCCTGAAAATTCATTCTCGAAAATTGTTTACCGCCAAGCTTATCGTTAAATAGTGGATTGTTTATATAAGGGCTGGGTAAACAACGAAAACTCCTGCAATTGCAGGAGTTTTTATTCAAAAGAAATTTCTATATCTAATGGTTCAAACAAAAAACCTGTTAAATGATTTTCTTCAATAGCATTCTTAACATTTTCATTACAGATTAAGCCATATTTAGACATAGGAGTCATATCATACTTTTTATTAATTCGTATTAATTTCGGAAAAAGATTCCATAAAGCCATATCATCGTTTTTAGATATTCTTAATGAATCAACTTTTTCCTTGTAATCTTTAAAATTTTTCAATAGTACTATATTTCCAAATTCCAAAGTATTGATATTATATTCAATAAATTCTGATTTTTCCCAAATTATATTACTTAAACCTCCATATTCATACTTTAAAAAGCAATATGAAAGCTTTTCATCAAGCTTATATATTGTTGCCTTGTAAAAGTTACCGTTTACCTTAAATTTTTCAAAAATTTCTTTGCATCTTTCACTTATAAATATTCCATCAGAAACTATAATAAAAGAATTAGAAATTAAATCTGTAAATTTAGATTTTGTCTGTAATAAAAAATTATTCAAATCAGGAATGTCGTCATCAGATTTCCATTTATCAATTTTACCCCATTGTGATGCTCTTGCTTCATGAAAATTGATTTTTAAATCTTTTACCTGAGGATATTTACCAATTATTTTTGAATCAGTATTTTGAATTATTTTAAAATATTTCATAGTTTTTTTATTATTTGGGTTTAAAAAGTTCATTAATTACCGTTTTCGAACTCTCACTAATCTTATCTCACATTTGTTTTGCTACTAACTCAGCAGCTTGTTTTGGAGTTTTTCCTTCTTTAACTAAATCTCTCAATCTTCGTTTTCCTTCCTCTGTATATGCGGGATGGCTAGAATGCGTTCCTTATTCCGAAGCTGTAATTTCTCCCCCTGCTGCCGCACGATTGCATCGTGTGGTTTAATAATTATAATCTGTGATCGTATTAGTAAAATTAAATTTTCAATAGGTGACTATTCCTGTAACTTTAATAGTATAGTCTGAGTTTTAAAATCTAATAAATCCGGATTGAAAATACCATTATAAGTAAAAGATCTGTTTTTTGATTTACGATCTGATTTATGCAATGGCAGGTTTTCATTCTCAAATTCGATGGTGTCATAAAATAGATCATTAATAAAAATATCCCATTTTGATTTACCTGGAATAAAATCAAGATTTTCTGACTCACCCGTAAAAAATGTTTGATCAAAAGACATGTTAAAAATGCCATTTAATTTTAAAACTGTTGCTTTCATTGTATGTATGCTATTGGACAGATCGATATTCTGGAAGTATTTATAAAAGCTTATGTTCTGAAAGCTTGTTTTTGAATAGTTCAAAATCCTTTTCAGGGAAAATTTTCGAAAGTACGTTGTAAGCTGTTTTTAGTTGGTTTAACTCTTTAGAATATCTTGACACTTCATTCGGATCAGCAAATAGCATTTGCCAATTTTCACAAGCCATTAATGCCACACAATTATTTAAATATTCTTCGAAAGTCAAATTAAGGTGAATCAGGTGTTCATCGTGAAATAAATAGATTTCTTTTTCAAAGATTTCTTTTGAAGCACCTTTTGGGTAATTAATGCATCCGAATTGATACTTTACATTGGTGTTATCAAAGATTCTTAAGTTTTTAATAATTTCATAATCTTTATTGTCTTCTTCTACCAAATCAGTAAGCCAAGGTTCTTCATCTATAAAAACATAAGGATGATTAAAGGAATAGGACCCATAAAAACTTTCATTTTGGAAAGAACATTCATACTGCATCATGTTTTTTCAGGTTGCTTCGATCAATTCTTTAAAAGAATCATCTAATCCGAAGGTGTATTCCGGAATATAGCTTTCGTCTTCATCCTCATCATCTCCGTTTAAATTTAGTAGTTGATTATTGAGTTGCGCTTGCATCAAATCTTCATTATCATCATATCTTGCATATACATCAAAATGGTCATTATTGTCTAATTCGTTTTTTAAGTCTTTGAACCTGTTGGCTAAATTGTAAATCATTTTTATAATTATTGATTAAACTTAATTTAGATAGCTTATTTTGTGTTATTAGTAATCTTTATCTGTTCTATTTGCAGTTTTAATTTTCGATCTTAAAACTATTCGCACTGGAAAAGCGAAAACACAAGTGTTTTTTATGAAAGAAAATTTTTATAAATTCGTAAATAAACAAAAAAAAGTTTTACTGACATTAACTAAAAGTAGCTATTTGCGAATTTTAAGATAAAAAATTATGAAATATTATTTTTTAAAGCATATCATTAACGAAGGTGATATTTATATTCCTTTTGAATATGGAGACAGTATAGCATTATTAAGAGATAATAAAGATTCTAAACTTAAGAAAATTCCTTTTGTCGGAAAAAATGAGACCGATTATTACGCTGTAACAGGTTATGTAATTTCGAATCATTTTAAAACATTTTTAGAAATAAATACGATTCCTAATGTTGAATTTATTCCTATTACTTTTGAAAATAAAAAGAAGGAGGAATTAAAAGCGTATTCAATTAAATTTACTACTACAGAAGATTGCATTGATCATGAAAAATCAGATGTTGTTATCATTCTCGATACGATTAGAGAAATAAATAAAATCTCTTTCAAAAAAGATTTTAATATGAAATTTTTCCTTATTAAAGGATATGATTATGAAATAGTTGTTGATAATGACATGAAGGAGGCGATGGAAAAAAGCAATCTAAAAGGCATTAGTTTTACTGTAATAGATGAAAATTATAAGTTCTAAAAATAAATTACAATCCCGATCCCTTTAAAAAACAAAAAATGGAAGATTATCAAATAAAAATTAAGCAATTTGAAAAAGATGCTTTGACCGAATTCAAATCTGGAAATACAGAAAATGCGATTGTTTTATTTGAAAATGCCTGGGATGTTTTACCAGAGCCCAAAACGGATAAGCCCGAAAGTTACTTAATTGCCAATTCATTAGTTTTTGCACTTAATAAAGTGAAAAAGTATGACGAAGCATTAGAGTGGGCAAAAAAACTTATGATTAGTGCTTTAGACAGACATGATGATGGCGACAGGGAATATATGGCTGGTACCGTATTATATCATTTGGAAAGAAAAGACGATGCCTGGAAGTATTTTGATGTTGCTAATGATAAGTCGGAAGGACGTTGTTTTATTGGAGCTGACAAAAAAGAATACTCCGATTTTTTTAAAAGCAGAACCTAATCCGGATCTATATAATAGTTTACACCTGTCAGGTTTTTAAAACCCGACAGGTGTTTGATTTTTAGAATAAAACGTCGTGTATATCCGTGTTTTTATCAAAAACGCTTTTCGCAAATGGACATAGCGGCATGATTTTAATATGTTTGTTACGGGCGAAAGCTACGGCTTCCATCACCATATTTTTACCTACATTCTGTCCTTTAAAATCCGGATTTACTTCGGTATGGTCGATGATAATTTTGTCCGGACCTGCCCAGCTATAAGTCATTAATCCGGCTTCTTTTCCGTCGGAAATGGCTTTAAAAAAGCCTTTTTTTTCGTCGTTGGTTTGTTCTATGGTCATAATTTTACTGTACGGTTGTTGTAATTTCTATGGGATTGGTCAATGTTTTATGAATCGGGCAACTGTTGGCAATCACTTTTAAACGTTCTTTCTGAGTTTCATCCAGTGTACCTGTAAACTCGATTTTGCGTTCCAGTCGGGTGACGTTGGCTGCCGCATCACGATCGAAAGTAACGTCAATAGCAATAGATTCAACATCCCAACCTTTGCGATCGGCATACATTCGAAGCGTGATAATGGTACAACTGGCAAGAGCAGCTGCAAATAGTTCCTGTGGTGCGAATCCAAGATCCTGTCCACCCATATCTTCCGGTTCGTCCGAAATAAGGTTATGCTTCCGGGCGGTTATTGTCGTTGTATAACGATCTTTTCCAATTTGTGCAGTGATGCTTTCCATAGGCTTAAAATTTAGGGGGTGGCGGTAAGGGTACAAACTCGGTTTCTCCCGGAACTTTCGGGAATTCCTGTTTTTCCCAACGTTCTTTGGCGGCTTCGATCAGGGCTTTGTCGGAGGCTACAAAATTCCAGAAAATAAAACGTTCTTCCGGAAAGGCTTCTCCGCCAAAAATATAAACGGTGGTGTTTTCGCCCATTTCAAATTCGCAAAGCGTACTGTCTTTTGCAATCAGAATTTGTTTCGGATCAAAAGTATTTCCGTCACTTTTAATACTACCTTCGAGTATATATAAGGCACTTTCGCCATATAAATCGTTTCCGATACTTACTTTTTGTGCCGAAGTACTTTTAATTTCTATAAAATACAACGGACTGTAAACCGGTACGCCTGATTTGCGACCAAAAGCTTCTCCGGCTATCAGTTTAAAAGAAAGTCCGTTTTCTTCCCAATGTGGTAAATCTTCCTTGTCGACATGTACAAAAGACGGTTCCATTTGTTCCAGTTCTTTAGGCAAAGCGACCCAAATTTGTAATCCGTGTAGCACTTTATCCGATGTTCGCAAATACAGTGGTGTTCTTTCAGAATGTACAATTCCCTTTCCGGCAGTCATCCAGTTTACAGCACCCGGTTGAATTTCAATTTCCGAACCCAGACTGTCTTTGTGCATAATACTCCCTTCAAACAGATAGGTTAAAGTCGATAGGCCAATATGCGGATGCGGCGCCACATCAAGGTTTTGATAATCTTTTAAATACGCCGGACCCATATGGTCGATAAAAGCAAAAGGACCAACCGTTCGTTTTTCGCGAAAGGGTAAGAGGCGCCCTACCATAAAGTTACCGATATTTGCAGCGCGCTCTTCTATGATCAATTGAATATTAGACATGTTTATATGTTGTTTTTTAGTTTTTTTTAGTCTTCAAGGTATCCGAAACGTCCCATGTTAACGTCTTCAAAAGCCTGAATAATTTCCTCACGGGTGTTCATTACAAACGGGCCATGAGCGGCAATCGGTTCGTTAATCGGGACTCCGCTTAAAATTAATACAATCGTGTCGTTTTCCAATGCTTCAATCGAAAAATCTTCTCCTTCATTTTCAAACAAAACAAAATGATCCGTTGGGATTTCTTCTGCTCCGTTTACTTTTATACTACCCTGAATAACCAACAAAGCGGTATTATAGACTGCAGGAAATGAAAATCCGGCTTTTCCGCCTTTGTTTAATTTTGCATTTTGCAGGTGTACCGGTGTAAAAGTCGACGCAGCACCTTTTACATTTTCATATTCTCCGGCTATGACTTCAACTAATCCGGCATTATCCGGTAAAATATATTTCTCAATCTGATCATTAGTAATACCCTGGTATTTCGGTTGCGACATTTTGTCTTTGGCCGGAAGGTTTACCCATAATTGTACCATCTGGAATTCGCCACCGGTTTTGCTAAATTCTTTTTCGTGGTATTCTTTGTGTAATACCCCGGAAGCGGCTGTCATCCATTGTACATCGCCTTCGCCAATCACACCGCTGTTTCCCGAACTGTCGTGGTGGGCTACTTTTCCTTTGTAGGCAATGGTAACCGTCTCAAATCCACGGTGCGGATGCACGCCAACGCCTCTTGGGATTTCGGAAGGGGCAAAGTGGTATTTGGAATTATAGTCCATCATAATAAACGGACTCATACGCTCCATATCTAAATGATAACCACTTGGAATAAAATTGTGCACGCGAAAACCGTCTCCTACAAAATGCGGGGTTTTGGGTGCGACTACGATTTCAATATTTTTTGTTGCCATGATTGTTCCTTTTTAAAAGTTATAGTACAAAATTACTACCGGAACATTTTTTATGCATTGATGTAGGATAAGAAATACAATCAATAGGGTTTGAAATTGCGTTTGGCTAGTTCTTTTCGTACACGACTTAAACTTTCGGGCGTAATGCCAAGATACGAAGCAATCATCCATTGCGGAACGCGTAGGGTTACATCCGGATATAGTTTTATAAAGTCAAGATAACGTTGTTCGGCCGTGGCGGCAAGTAACAGATTGATTCGTTTTTGTAAGTGCCGGATATGATTTTGCAGTGCCTTTTCGTTAAAAATACGGAATGCGGCACTCATTTCGGACGCCCGGTGTATAAATTGCTGGTCGAGATAAACAAAAGTGGTTGGTTCGACCGCATCGATAAAAAAATCGGAGGGTTCATTAAAAAAAGTACTACTCCGGTCGCTGATAATCCAACTTTCAGTCGCAAACTGTATAATGTGCTCTTTTCCGGAATCATCGATAGTATAGGAGCGAAGCAATCCCTGTTCTACAAAAAAGGAATGATGACAGATTTCGCCTTGTTTGAGTAATACCGCACCTTTCTCGATCGTAGCGGTTTTAAGATTCTGAGTAAGCTGTTCAAATTGTTCTTCGGTGATTCCTGCTTTGGATTGCAGGTAGTTTTTCAGATTGGGTAACGCGGCTGTCATACCCAAATATAGTTATATTTTTCCGGGAAACAGGCCGATTTTATACTTTTTTAAGCTTCCGTTACAAAGCAGTATGCCTTCTCTTAAAATTTGTTTTTTCGGAAAAGCATTTCGCAGTTTACACAAATTTATTGTACTTTTACCTCCCAAACACAACACTTCATTATGAGTCAAAAAATATTGCTCACTTCGAAAGAAGTCAATATCATTCTGCACCGTTTGGCCTGTCAGTTAATCGAGAAACATCTTGATTTTACAAACACTATTCTTATCGGGATTCAACCCAGAGGGAAGTATTTAGCAGAACGAATCAAAGCACTTTTAGAGGATGAATATCAGGTAAAAGACGTAGCACTCGGATTTTTGGATATCACATTTTTTAGAGATGATTTCCGTCGGAATGAAAAACCGCTGGAAGCCAATAAAACCCAGATTGATTTCCTGGTGGAAGACAAAAAAGTGGTTTTTATCGACGACGTTTTATATACGGGACGTAGTATCCGATCGGCTTTAACCGCGATTCAATCGTTTGGCCGACCATCGGAAATTGAATTACTGGTATTGATCGACCGCCGTTTTAGCCGCCATTTACCAATCCAACCGGATTACCGCGGACGACAGGTGGATGCGATTAACAACGAAAGAGTGATCGTAAACTGGAAACAGAATGAAGGAGCCGATGAAGTCCTATTAGTGTCTAAAACAACAACCAACAACTAATTAAGCAACAACACAACAATGAAAGAGTTAAGTGTCAATCATTTACTTGGAATAAAATACATCAATAAAAACGATATCGATCTGATTTTTGAAACGGCAGATCATTTTAAAGAAGTAATTAACCGTCCGATTAAAAAAGTTCCGTCTTTACGGGATGTGACTATCGCGAATATTTTCTTCGAAAACAGTACACGGACAAAATTATCGTTCGAATTGGCGCAAAAGCGTTTATCGGCCGATGTGATCAGTTTTTCCGCAGCGCAATCATCTGTAAAAAAAGGGGAGACCTTAATCGATACGGTAAACAACATCCTTTCGATGAAAGTCGATATGGTGGTTATGCGTCATAGCAATCCGGGCGCGGCACATTTTCTGTCGCAAAATGTAAACGCCAGTATTGTAAATGCCGGCGACGGTGCACACGAACATCCGACACAAGCCTTACTGGATAGTTTTTCCATCCGTGAAAAACTAGGTGAAGTAGCCGGAAAGAAAATCGTAATTGTAGGTGATATTTTGCACTCCCGAGTAGCACTGTCTAATATTTTCGCCCTACAAATGCAAGGTGCCGAAGTTAAAGTTTGCGGACCCAATACGCTGATTCCTAAGTATATCGAAAGTCTTGGTGTAAAGGTTGAACCAAACTTACGTAAGGCCTTGGAATGGTGTGATGTAGCGAATATGTTGCGGGTTCAGAACGAGCGAATGGATGTGAATTATTTCCCGTCTACACGTGAGTATGCGCAGCAATATGGTGTCGATAAAGCCTTACTGGATTCATTAAATAAAGAAATTATAATCATGCACCCGGGACCAATTAACCGTGGTGTTGAAATTACTTCAGATGTAGCCGATTCACAGCAGTCCGTAATTCTGAATCAGGTCGAAAATGGTGTCGCTATCCGAATGGCGGTTATCTATTTGCTGGCTTCAAAAATTAAATAGTCCAAAATGAAAAAATGGTTTGCGTTAGTATTGCTTTCTTTAACACTGTCAGGATGTACACTGGCCGAATTTTGTTGTATCCGAAACTATACCAACCAACCCATGCGGATTTCGTTTCCGGAAAAATCATTTCATAACGGATTTCAGATTGAGATCAAAAACTGGTTGCTAACCGAAAATGAGATTAAAAGTGATTCTTTTCTGAGGTATTTTAAAACGTGGAAAAAATCCGTTAAAAACCACAGAGTGGAGTTTACGGTTCCGGCGCAAAGTACGGTTTACCTGGAGCGTTTTAAAATTAACTTTAAAGGAATGAAAATCAATACGCTTTCGCCGGGTAAGGACTATCAAAAAATCAAAGCCCGGAAAGAAGTGTACAAACCCAGCTTTATGAGTGTGGTATATTGTCTGGATTTAAAAATAAAGAAGGATGAAGAATAATGATAAAACAAAGGTCATTGTTGGTATCGCTATAGGAGTTATCGTTTTTATAGCGATCTTTTTTGCCGTACACAACTTAATGAAACCGTCGTTGGAAAGTTATTTGACTACGGTATCCCATGAAATCAATAAGCAGTGTCCTATTCCGGTCGACCGCGAAACCCGACTTGATAATTCGATGGTATTGCCCAATAAAGTATTCCAATATAATTATACACTGATCAATCTGAATAAAGAACAGGTTGATATTGATCAGGCACAAAAAGTAATCGAACCCAATCTGGTAAGCAATATCAAAACCAATCCCGACATGAAGTATTTCCGGGACAATAAAGTTCAGATTATTTATTCCTACCGGGATAAAACGGGCGCATTTTTATTTAAAATCAGGATCACTCCTGAAATGTACAGTAATTAGTCAGTTATTTCCCCGCAGTATTCTAAAAATACTGTAAATTAGCATTTATATTAAGTATAACGAATGAAAGTAGAAGAGAAAGGTCATACCATTATCATCAAAGATACCGAAGGAAATATCCAGACTTTTCTGGAAAAAGTTACGGATCAGCACAATAGTTACAAAAATCACAACCTGGTTTTGGATGTAACTCAGGATGAAAGTGTAACCATAGCCTCCTTAAAATTATGTTCCCCTTTGTCGAAAATCCATAAAAAAGGGAAAAAGTCTTTTGTAATAGTCGCCAATGCGATCGATTTTAATAGTGTTCCGGCTTCTCTTTTGGTCGTTCCAACACTGTTGGAAGCACATGATATGATTGAAATGGAAGAGATCGAACGCGATTTAGGCTTTTAATCCGACCGCAATTTCATGAAATTAACCATATTGGGCTGTTATGCAGCCACACCCCGAACCATTACCAATCCGACCGCACAGGTTTTAGAAATCCAGAACCGGATGTTCCTGATCGATTGTGGCGAAGGTACACAGGTGCAATTGCGTAAAAATAAAATTCGGTTTTCAAGAATCGAACACATTTTTATATCCCATTTACACGGGGATCATTTTTATGGTTTGGTTGGATTGATCTCCACTTTTATGCTCCTAAACCGGGTGGCCGATTTGCATGTGTACGGACCAAAAGGAATCAAAGAAATTATACTGTTACAATTGCGTTTGTCCGGTTCGTTTACCGGCTATAACCTTTATTTCCACGAATTGGAAAGTACCGAAAGTGAAGTGGTTTATGAAGACGATAAAGTTTTGGTGCGAACTATTCCGCTAAAACACCGCGTGTATACCAACGGTTATCATTTCCAGGAAAAAGAAAAAGAACGCAAACTCGATATCAATGCCATTTTGAATTATGGGATTGATCAATGCTATTATCAAAAAATTAAAAATGGAGGCGATATCACCTTAGACGATGGTACCGTAATCCCGAATAAAAAGATCACATCCGATCCGGAACCGCCAAAAAGTTATGCTTTTTGCTCCGATACGGTATACGATGAAACCATCGTTCCATTAATCGATCAAACTACAATACTCTACCACGAAAGCACCTTTCTGGAATCGGAAGCACATCTGGCCGAAAAAACCCTGCATACCACGGCAAAACAAGCGGCAGCTATCGCCCGGCTTGCGAACGTAAAGCAACTTTTATTAGGCCATTATTCAACCCGATATGAAAAAATAAGCCTGTTCCGGGAGGAAGCCGAAACGATATTTCCGGATGTGTTGTTGAGCGACGACGGAAAAGTGTTTGAATTTTAACGGGGATTTTTTAGTCCGCATTTTAAAACAGCCTAATTTAGCATTGCTAATTATAATACCGCTACCATGAGTGATTTAAGCAACTATAGAAAATCCTACGAAAAATCGGCTTTAGAGGAAACCAACATTCCGGAAGATCCTATCAATCTTTTCCAACGCTGGTTTTATGAAGTGGAAGATTTTGGTGGTATTGAAGAAGTAAATGCGATGACGGTGGCGACAATTGGTTTGGATGGTTTTCCGAAATCGCGTATTGTACTGCTCAAAAAATTCAACGAGGAAGGTTTTATCTTTTTTACCAATTATAATTCTGAAAAAGGAAAGGCGATACTAGCCAATCCACATATTTGTTTGTCTTTTTTCTGGCCTACAGCCGAAAGACAGGTGATCATTAAAGGAATTGCCGAAAAAACATCTGAAACAGTATCCGATAACTATTTCGACAGTCGACCGGATGGTAGTAAATTAGGCGCTATTGCGTCCGATCAAAGTGATGTTATTCCATCTCGTGATTATCTCGAACAAAAACTGGCTGATCTCGAAAAAGCCTACGAAGGGAAAGCGATTCCACGTCCGGAGCATTGGGGCGGTTTTCTGGTTCGTCCGGTAGAAGTAGAGTTTTGGCAAGGTCGTCCCAACCGACTTCACGATCGTATCCGCTATTCGTTGGAAGCGGATTACCACTGGAAAATAGAGCGTCTTTCTTCTTAATAATAAGGCAGTTAAGTCATAAATGTTAATTTTTAGGTCATTTCATCGATTTTTTTTGCACGTAATCGATATTAAAATACATTTGTAGCATCTTTTCAATGTAAAAGATTGCCCCAGTGTTTAATAGACTTGATTAATGCTTATGAGATTATTGCGTGGCGCATCGATTTTGATGTGCTTTTTGATGATGGCTTCCTGTTCGACAGAAAGTGCCAGTGAAACCCCTGTGGATTATAAAGTAGTAAATAATTTTACGTACAATCAGGAAGAGTTACAGATTGAACAGAAAATTAACGATTATCGGATTAGTAAAGGATTGACACCTTTAAATAAGATTAATCATATTTCGTATTTATCGGAAGAGCACGACGAATATATGATTAGTACTAAAGTTGTGGATCATTCCTACTTTGATGAACGGGAACAAAACCTGAAAGCGACACTTGGTGCTAAAAAAGTAGGCGAAAATATTGCCTATGGCTATGAGACCATTTCGTCCACTTTTAATGCCTGGCTAAACAGTGATCTGCACCGGATGAATATTGAAGGTGATTATACCAATTTTGGTGTTGCTGTACGAAAAGACAACAACGGTAACATGTATATCACAAATATTTTTATTAAAAAATAAATAAACCGACCAGTACCAAAATGCAAAAGCATCCTTTTTTTAAAGAGGATGCTTTTGTCGTTTAAAGCAATATAATGAAATGAACACTTTACATTTTTATGACGATAAACTCGCTGCGTCTGTTTTGCTGATGTTCGGCTTCAGAGCAGGGAACACCATCGGAACAACGATTTACCAGTTGTGTTTCACCATAACCTTTGGCGGTTAGACGATTTCGGTCAATTCCGTGTTTTACCATATATTCCAGAGTTGATTTTGCTCTTCTGTCGGACAAACGTTCGTTGTATTTATGCGTTTGTCGGCTATCGGTATGCGAACGAATATCTAGTGTTATCGTTGGATGTTCTTTTAAAACGGTAATTACTTTTTGAAGTTCCACTTCGGCATCCGGACGGATATTCCATTTATCCAGATCAAAATAAATGATTTTGATATCCAGTACTTTTGCCAGATCGATACCTGGTTCGATAGGAATAGCTTTTTTCTCCAGTTCGATATTTAATGTGGTTTCACCCGTTTTAGCCGGTATAACCACACTAACTTCCCGTGTCTGATAACCCTCATTTTCGGCTCTGACATAATAGGTTTTATCACAATCGATCGTTTCAAAACGGTATAATCCGCCGGAATCGGTTTGTAGGGAGCCCATAGGTTTCATAGTGGCATCAAAAAGGGATACTTTGGCATTGGCCAACGGTAATCCGCTTTCTTTATCGGTTATCATTCCTTTTAAAAGCTGTTCGCAACGGAATTCCTTAACCTTATAAATATCGTCGGATCCTTGTCCGCCATCCCGGTTGGAACTAAAATAACCCATTTGTTTCTCACTGTCCATGATCAGCGCAAAATCATCTTTAGGACTGTTTAGCGGGCTTCCCAGATTTTCGGGAGTCGAATAACCTTCTTTTAGAATTTTGGATTTAAAAATATCCAGTCCGCCAATTCCCAAATGGCCGTCGGAAGCAAAATACAGTTCGTTTTTTTGCGATACAAACGGAAATGTTTCCCTACCGGACGTATTGATCGTTTTTCCAAGATTCTCAGGTTTTCCATAGGTTCCATCGCTATTGATGGCTACTTTATAAATATCGGAATTTCCAAGACTACCAGGCATATCGGACGAAAAATAGAGTGTTTTTTCATCCGGACTCAGTGCCGGGTGTGCCGTACTGTAATTATTACTGTTAAACGGCATTTCGGTCACATTATCCCATTTTCCGTCAGATAGTACCGCCTTATAAATTTTTAGTTTTACAATTCGATCGGAACTTTTTCCTTTTTTACCATCGTTGTAATTGTTTCGGGTAAAATACATCGTAGTACCATCTTTTGTAAATACCGGCGTTGCTTCGTGGAAACGGGTATCAATACTTTCCGAAAACTTTTGAGCAGGAGCCAGGTAACCGTCATCGGATATCTGAGCTGCGTACAGCTTGGTAAAATACTGATTCGTCCATCGGTGTTTGCGATGAAACACGCCACCGGTATCGCGGGCCGAAGCAAAAACGACTTCGTTATTATAAAACGCCGGACCATAGTCGGAATATTGGGTATTCGTTCCGGAATTTTCCACTTTAAAGCGTCCGGTATCTTCGCGTAGCTTTTTAGCATAATCCGGGTTCTTGAGCAATTCACCAGCCGCCGGGTCATTGGTTTTCTTATAAAAAGCAGCCAGCATTTGATCGGCTTTATCATATTGTCCCACCGATTTTAATGCCTGTGAATAACGGAAATAATAGATCGGTTCGATGATCTGGTTGAGTGTAAAAAGTTCACCATACCATTTTTCGGCTTTATCCAGTTCGCCATTAAAATAATAGGCATTCCCAAGATTTTCGAACAGGTTTGCGGACTTATATCCTTTTTCCGCCACTTTTTCGTAAACTTTGATCGCGTCTATATAGGCATAGTGGTCGTATTTTTTATCGGCGTTGTTAATCCTGGCTTTTTGAGCGAAGGAAGCAGTCGTACCGATAAATGCGAGCAGAAGTATAACTATTTTTTTCATGATCGTAGCATTTAGAAGAAACGAGGCGTTAACACCCGGTTATAGTTATTGAAAAACTCGAAACGGAGGAAAATCTCATGGGATCCCGAATTGTAATTTGCCAATCGGGTAGTTTCCGCATCATAAGCATAGCCGATAAACCAGGAATCCGATATCTGAAATCCGGCCAGCGCACTTACGGCAGCATCCCAACGATAGGCCACGCCAAGGGTAAGTTTGTCACTAATCAGGAAGTTTCCGGATACGTCTACCTGTAACGGTGCGCCTTCTACCGCTTTTACCAGCAAGGCCGGTTTGAATTTTAATTCACTGCTAAAATCAAACACATGTCCTGCGATAAAATAATAGTGTAGCCGCTCTTTGGTCACCGAAACGGAGTTGTCTTTATAATGCTTGGTTTCCAGAAAATTAGGAACCGACAAACCGAAGTAGGTGTTATCGGAATGTACATAAATACCGGCACCCACATTAGGGCTAAAATCCATATCGAGATTCTGAAACTGCGGATCGCCCTGATGCTGGATATTCAGTTTGTTGATATCCAGGCTAAACAGATTGGCCGTTCCTTTTATTCCAAAGGAAACCGTATAGTCGTCCGATGCCTGTATGCTATAGGAAACGTCTACCGAGATATTGTTCTCGGTAGCCGGACCTATTTGATCATTTACAAATGATAAGCCTAAACCTACATTCGATTCATTTATAGGTGTGTTGATAGACGCGGTAGCCGTAGTTGGCGCTCCGTCTAATCCGACCCATTGCCGTCTGTACATTCCAAAAATACTCATCGCGCCACGCGAACCTGCATAGGCCGGATTAATAGTAATTGTATTGTACATATACTGAGTATATTGTGAGTCCTGTTGCGAATATCCGGTGGTACCCATCAATATCAGTGCGAATAATATAAGATATGTTTTCATGTATCCTTACTTTAAATTGAACTAAGAATAAAGCTATTATGACTATCGGTTAAGATATAAATAGCCCGTTTTAGTATATTCGGTACCACTTTCATTTTTATATTTCAAAATATAAAAATAAGTGCCATCGGGTAATTCGGCTCCTTTATTAAAGGTTGCACGTCCTTCCGATACGCCCCGGAATACCCGGGTTGTATTATCGTAACCATCTGTACTAAATACTAATATACCCCATCTGTTGTAAATTTCAACATTGTTTTGTGGATAACAGCTAATTCCGTCGATAAAAAAGACATCGTTATAACCATCATCATTTGGCGATACGGCATTATAGACATTTATAGAACAGGCTGGTAGTACAATACATCTGTCGTGTACTTCTATATTGATCTCAAAAATACGTGGACAGTCTCCATTTGAAATGGTATAGCGGACAATATAGTTGCCTAATGCTACCTGATTAGGACTAAATATACTGCCTTCTAATGCTGCTCCGGCATTTGTAGTTGACCAAGTGCCATCCTGAGGCGTTCCCTCCGGTAAGATACTAAAAAGATTAACAGGTTCATCCTTAATACAAATCGCTTTTGATACTACTGTTAGCGGATTATTAATCGTAACATTGACAGTTTGTGTATAGGTTTGTGTATTAAAGCAGACATCACTTACTGTCCAGGTACGAATAATGCTATAGGATTGTGCGGTTTGATTAGTTATCGTTTCACCATATTCAACCGTTACCGTACCATTACAATTATCGGCAAATGTTGGTTCCGGAACCGGAGGAATATTGGCACAATCAGCATTTACTTCAGCATCAAGAGTTGATGTAAGCGATGGCGCAGTATCATCCGAAACGGTTATGATCTGGATACTATTGGACGTATTGCCACAGGTATCGGTAAACGCCCAGGTTCTTGTAATAACATACGAATTAGGACAATTACCCTGAGTAGTTACATCCACACCTTGTACGGTGATTTCACCGGAACAGTTGTCATTGGCTGTTAAGCTAATCATCGCAGGAACATCACCACCACAAGCAAGTGTTATATCTGCCGGAGCATTAGGTGCTACTGGCGCAATAGTATCGTTTACAGTAATGTTTTGCGATACGCTTGATGCATTTCCACAGGCATCAGTAAAGGTCCATGTTCTAACAATAGTATACGAATTCGGACAGTTACCCGGAGTGGTTACATCCACACCTTGTACGGTGATTTCACCGGAACAGTTATCATTGGCTGTTAGGCTGATCATCGTCGGAACATCGCCACCACAAGCAAGTGTTACGTCTGCCGGGGCAGTTGGTGCCACTGGCGCTACGTTATCATTTACAGTAATGTTTTGCGATACACTTGATGAATTACCACAGGTATCGGTAAAGGTCCATGTTCTAACAATAGTATAGGAGTTCGGACAGTTACCTGGAGTAGTTACATCCACACCTTGTACGGTGATTTCACCGGAACAGTTATCATTAGCTGTAAGGCTGATCATTGCTGGAACATCGCCACCACAAGCAAGTGTTACATCTGCCGGAGCAGCAGGTGCTATTGGCGCTACGTTATCATTAACTGAAATGTTTTGTGAAACGCTTGATGTATTTCCACAGGCATCTGTAAAAGTCCATGTTCTAACAATAGTATAGGAGTTTGGACAGTTACCTTGAGTAGTCACATCCACACCTTGTACGGTTATTTCACCGGAACAGTTATCATTAGCTGTAAGGCTGATCATTGCTGGAACATCGCCACCACAAGCAAGTGTTACATCTGCCGGAGCAGCAGGTGCTATTGGCGCTACGTTATCATTTACAGTTATGTTTTGCGATACACTTGATGAATTACCACAGGCATCGGTAAAAGTCCAGGTTCTTATAATAGTATAGGAGTTTGGACAGTTACCCTGAGTAGTCACATCCACACCTTGTACGGTGATTTCACCGGAACAGTTATCATTGGCTGTAAGGCTGATCATCGCCGGAACATCACCACCACAAGCAAGTGTTACATCTGCCGGAGCGGTTGGAACCACTGGCGCAACATTATCATTTACGTTGATGTTTTGCGACACACTAGATAAATTACCACAGGCATCGGTAAAAGTCCAGGTTCTTATAATAGTATAGGAGTTCGGACAGTTACCCTGAGTAGTTACATCCACACCTTGTACCGTGATTTCACCGGAACAGTTATCAGTTGCTGTTAAGCTGATCATCGCCGGAACATCACTACTACAAGCAAGTGTTATATCTGCCGGAGCGGTTGGTGCTACTGGTGCAACATTATCGTTTATAGTAATGTTTTGCGATACGCTTGATGAATTACCACAGGTATCGGTAAAGGTCCAGGTTCTTACAATAGTATAGGAGTTCGGACAGTTACCTTGGGTAGTTACATCTACACCTTGTGCAGTAATTTCACCGGAACAATTATCATTGGCTGTTAAGCTGATCATCGCTGGAACATCGCTACCACAAGCAAGTGTTATATCTGCCGGTGCATTAGGTGCTACTGGTGCCACGTTATCATTTACAGTAATGTTTTGAGATACACTTGATGAGTTACCGCAGGCATCAGTAAAGGTCCAGGTTCTTACGATAGTATACGAGTTCGGGCAGTTACCCTGAGTAGTCACATCTACACCTTGTACCGTGATTTCACCGGAACAGTTATCATTAGCTGTTAGGCTAATCATAGCCGGAACATCACCACCACAAGCAAGTGTAATATCTGCCGGAGCGGTTGGTGCTACTGGTGCAACATTATCGTTTACAGTAATGTTTTGCGATACACTTGATGAATTACCACAAGCATCAGTAAACGTCCAGGTTCTAACGATAGTATAGGAATTCGGACAGTTACCTGGAGTAGTCACATCCACACCTTGTACGGTTATTTCACCGGAACAGTTATCATTAGCTGTTAGGCTGATCATCGCCGGTACATCACCACCACAAGCAAGTGTTACGTCTGCCGGAGCGGTTGGTGCTACTGGCGCAATAGTATCATTTACAGTAATGTTTTGCGATACGCTTGATGAATTTCCACAAGCATCAGTAAACGTCCAGGTTCTAACGATAGTATACGAATTCGGACAGTTACCTTGAGTCGTTACATCCACACCTTGTACAATTATTTCACCAGAACAGTTATCATTGGCTGTTAGGCTGATCATCGCTGGTACATCGCCACTACAAGCAAGTGTTATATCTGCCGGAGCGGTTGGTGCTACTGGTGCTACGTTATCATTTACAGTAATGTTTTGCGATACACTTGATGAATTACCACAGGCATCGGTAAAGGTCCATGTTCTTATAATAGTATAGGAATTCGGACAGTTACCTTGAGTAGTTACATCTACACCTTGTACGGTTATTTCACCGGAACAGTTATCATTGGCTGTTAGGCTAATCATTGCCGGAACATCGCTACCACAAGCAAGTGTTACGTCTGCCGGAGCGGTTGGAGCCACTGGTGCTACGTTATCATTAACTGAAATATTTTGCGATACGCTTGATGAATTACCACAGGCATCAGTAAAGGTCCAGGTTCTAACAATAGTATAGGAGTTAGGACAGTTACCCTGAGTAGTTACATCTACACCTTGTACGGTTATTTCACCGGAACAGTTATCATTGGCTGTTAGGCTAATCATTGCCGGAACATCGCTACCACAAGCAAGTGTTACGTCTGCCGGAGCGGTTGGAGCCACTGGTGCTACGTTATCATTAACTGAAATATTTTGCGATACGCTTGATGAATTACCACAGGCATCAGTAAAGGTCCAGGTTCTAACAATAGTATACGAATTCGGACAGTTACCCGGAGTAGTTACATCTACACCTTGTACGGTGATTTCGCCAGAACAGTTATCATTGGCTGTTAGGCTGATCATCGCTGGAACATCGCCACCACAAGCAAGTGTTATATCTGCCGGAGCAGCAGGTGCTACCGGAGGAATAGTATCGTTTACAGTAAATGTTGCCTGAGTTGTAGAGGCGTTACCACAAGCATCGGTAGCTGTAAAAATAACGGTCACGCTTTCGGAACAATTATTTCCTAGAGAACTAAAGTTATTTGTCCAACTTACAGGTCCGCAACTATCAGAAGCCTGGGCGCCACCATTGATGTTTAACCAGTTTTGTAATTGCGATTGATTTCCCTGTCCGTCACAAGATACAGTGACATTTTGCGCCTGAGTAGTGATCACAGGAGGCAGATTATCTAATACTGTAATTGTTTGGGTATGTGTTGTGGTATTTCCACATTGATCTGTTAACGTCCAGATACGGGTAATGATTTTTGAACCTGTACAGTTGCCATTGGTTACTGAATCGGTATAAACCGCTTGTAAGCCGCTTGAACAATTATCATTTTCATCGGTTACATCACCAGTAAAAGAAACACCAGCATCATAATTACAATTTGCGTCTGCATAAATTGTAACATTGGCAGGAACCGTAAACGTTGGCGCTACGTTATCATTAACTGAAATGTTTTGCGATACGCTTGATGTATTTCCACAGGCATCGGTAAACGTCCAGGTTCTAACAATGGTATAGGAGTTCGGACAGTTACCCGGAGTAGTTACATCCACACCTTGTACAGTGATTGCACCGGAACAACTATCGGTTGCTGTTAAGCTGATCATCGCCGGAACAGCGCTACCACAGGCTACGGTTATTGCTGCCGGTGGAGTCGGAACTACTGGCGCCACGTTATCGTTTACAGTAATGTTTTGTGACACGCTAGATGAATTGCCACAGGCATCAGTAAAGGTCCATGTTCTAACAATAGTATACGAATTCGGACAGTTACCCGGAGTAGTTACATCCACACCTTGTACAGTGATTGCACCGGAACAACTATCGGTTGCTGTTAAGCTGATCATCGCCGGAATAGCGCTACCACAGGCTACAGTTATTGCAGCTGGCGGAGTTGGAGCGACTGGAGCAACGTTATCATTTACAGTAATGTTTTGTGATACACTAGATGAATTACCACAGGCATCGGTAAAGGTCCATGTTCTTACGGTAGTATACGAATTCGGACAGTTACCCGGAGTCGTTGCATCTACACCTTGTACGGTAATAGCACCGGAACAACTATCGGTTGCTGTTAAGCTGATCATCGCCGGAACAGCGCTACCACAGGCTACGGTTATTGCTGCCGGTGGAGTCGGAACTACTGGCGCCACGTTATCGTTTACAGTAATGTTTTGTGACACGCTAGATGAATTGCCACAGGCATCAGTAAAGGTCCATGTTCTAACAATAGTATACGAATTCGGACAATTACCCGGAGTAGTTACATCTACACCTTGAACGGTAATAGCACCGGAACAACTATCGGTTGCTGTTAAGCTGATCATCGCCGGAACAGCGCTACCACAGGCTACGGTTATTGCAGCTGGTGGCGTTGGAGCCACTGGCGCAACGTTATCGTTTACAGTAATGTTTTGTGATACGCTGGATGAATTGCCACAGGCATCAGTAAACGTCCAGGTTCTAACAATGGTATAGGAGTTCGGACAGTTACCCGGAGTGGTTACATCCACACCTTGAACGGTAATAGCACCGGAACAACTATCGGTTGCTGTTAAGCTGATCATCGCCGGAACAGCGCTACCACAGGCTACGGTTATTGCAGCTGGTGGCGTTGGAGCTACTGGTGCAACGTTATCGTTTACAGTAATGTTTTGTGATACGCTTGATGAATTACCACAGACATCAGTAAAGGTCCATGTTCTAACAATAGTATACGAATTCGGACAGTTACCCGGAGTGGTTACATCCACACCTTGTACAGTGATTGCACCGAAACAACTATCATTGGCTGTTAAGCTGATCATCGCCGGAACAGCACTACCGCAAGCTACTGTTATTGCAGCCGGTGGAGTTGGAGCCACTGGTGGTGTAGTATCTTTTATAGTAATCTGCTGTGTAAAATGCTGATTCGCTGCGCAAGAGGTACTAATCGTAAAAGTTCTTGTTACTACTATTGGACAGGTACCGGATTGGGTATCGGCATAAGTAATGGTATAACTTAACGATTGGTTTGTAGTAGTTCCGCCTGCGGCCAGAAATTGAGCCAGGCTAATACTTACCGGTGTTGTACTATATACCAGTCCTGTTATGGCACCGGTATTACAACCTTCGAGTGTATAGTTGGCCGGAGCTGTAATCACAGGGCTTGTAGCAATACTAATTTTAAAGGTGTAATAGCAATCGGTACTTCCCGGTGGAATGCCATAATAGGTTTGTGTTCCTACGGTAGCCGGAAACGGATTAGAAGCGGTATATTCAACAGTGCCGGGACCAACCGGATAGCTGTTGTAAAAACGGGTTCCGGGAGGAAATGCTCCGCTTACTTGCGATACCGCAATACTACCGGAAGCATTACAAAAATTAAATACAATTTCATCCGGTGTATTCTGACAATGGCTGTTTACATAATCCTGCGAATTGATGCTTATGGTTAACGGATCTTTTATAGGTTCGCCCTGACATATTCCGGAAGCCGTATATCCCTGAATAAACGGTTTGGTCGTAACGGCAACTCCTGAAATAGCACCGACACCGTTTATATAGCCATATATCGTTATCGCCGGACTACAGTGCGTATTTTTGAGTATACTACAATCTTCTGTTGCTTTTAATTTAAACGTAAGCTCGCCCAAAACATCCGATGGATTGGCTGGCAGCGGAAGTGTTCCGATATTCCAGATAATGGATCCGTTCGCACCTTGAGACGGATTAAACGATACGGTATTTGGACTCGGAGCCGGGCTAAAAAGGATGTTGCCCGAAGCGCTACCATTTACATAACTCGCGGTAAAAGGCACTGGAATTTCTACAGTTGCATTGTTAATAGCTTCGGATCCTTCGTTTAAAACTTTTATTTTAAACTCGATCTCCTGTCCCGGTAAAACGGTTAACGGTCCGCTTACAGGGTTGCCATTTATCGTAGTAACGGATGAAATTCCCTGAGGTTGCGGAACATAAGCATCAACCGACATCGCTATTGTAAAAATAGAGTAGGTGTCTTGGGTGGTTCCGTACCGGAACTTGGTTGATGTCTGGTTGTTCGTGATAACACTGTTTCCCGAATTCGGAATGGTAAACATACTGATATCCAAACCGGTATTGTTCAATAGGTTCGGATTTCGGGTGTTCCCACCGGTGAGTATCGATGAATTAAAAAAGTTTGTGGTTGAATTTCCGGAATGATTCAGATCCAGCCAGCTGTTATCACTTTGTTTTTGGATACTGAAATAATCCCCACTGATACCACGGTCACCTTCACCGGCCATTAAACCAAGTTTTAGGTTAACCGGACCGGTCTGAACGGTGTTAAATCCGGATACCGGTAATTCGAAACTGGTTGTGTTGCTTCCACTCACATAGGCGTGTCCGTCGAAAACGGTTACATCGCGCCATTTCATTTTGGAGTTTTCATAAATCACAATGAGTCCCCAACCACCATAATATCCTACAGATCCTCCGTTTCCTTCTATCATGGCAACATCGGCAACGGTATAATCACCCAATCCGTATTGTTTTACATAATCGGTTACTTCCGCATAAGCAGAATAGATAAAATCATCGGTGGAATTAGGATAATAAATATCGTTGGTATTAGCGGTAACCGGTGTATACCCAGAAGCTCCCGGACCTTTTAATAAAACTTCTCTTTTGTTGAAGTTTTTGGTCACGCTAACGGTAGTTGGAATGCTTCCGCTAACGTTGGTATAGGCAAATGAAGTCGACTGGTATTGGGATGTGGACTGGTTTTGTCTTGAGTCGCGTTCCAAACCGTTTACAGTAAGGGTTATCCCTCCGGATTCGGTGTATACGGTAACCGGATCAAAAGTGACTACACGTGTATTTCCGCTATTGGTTACAACCTGATTGGTCGGATTGATCCAACTTCCGCTGTTAACACGATAACGGATATAGGGTGTGGAATTCTGGAATTCGAATTGAACCGTATTTCCGTTACCGCTAAATTCATAGCGCACATAATAGCTGTTGTTGTTTCCCTGACGCGATACACTCATCGTATATTGCGAATTGGTAACCGCATCATTATGACCAACGGTCTGATTGCTGTTTACAGGTTGCGGTGCACCCGGAAAATTTTTAGTTACCGAAAAAGTATCAGGGCTGGAACTGCCATTGGTAGCTCTGGCCGACCAATACAGTCCGGCATAAATAATTTTGGAACAGTTGGGAATCGCGCCGTTTTCGGCCGAAAAGTTCAGTGTTGCGGAGGATGAATTCAGTGTATTCGGATCACTGTCTACATCTACATATTGCATATCGTTGTTACTGTTGTTCGTGTTGTCCCCATAATTTACCAGTGTCAGGTTGGTATTCCCGATCATGGTAAAATCGCCCTGGATATTATAAATCTTTTTGGTTGGTGAATACTGAGAGGTACGTTGGTTAAACGGAACCCGAACTTGCGAAAACACACCTATGGCTGTACACATTAAAATGGATGTGAGCAATAGTCTGGTGTTTGTCGCCGATATGATACTACTTAATTGGGTAAAGTTTCTCATAATCTGATGACTTTTAGTAAAACTTAACTGGGTATAGATATCGAGTATATGATTAAATAATCGCCGCGATTATTTAGAAACAGGCTTTTGATATAATCCGGATTGCATTTAAAATCACAGATTACATAGATATACTTCAGATTCTTGAATTTTTCAAGTGCTGTCGTATCGATTCTTGCTGCGTCATTGGCACTGAGCTTAAGGGTAAGCATTTCCAATGAACCGATGTTATCCATCGCGAGCAATTGCCTGAATGAAGCCGCATCAACTTCGGCATAATACAAATTACCCTGCGTTACGTTTTTTTCTTTACCATTAAGAATGTAAAGTTTGGGATGTAATCCTTTTAATAATGATTTCACATAATCATAATTAAAAGTGGAACCTTCTTTCTTACTTGCATATCCATTGTTTGTCATTAAATCTTGGTAGGATATAAAAGTTTGTGAATGTACCGTTTCTACCAGGAGGAATAGCAGAAACAGTACAGCTGCTTTTTGTTTTAAAGCGTTCATAAATCAATATATTTAATTAAGTTAGTGTTCAATAAAAAAAACATAAGGAAGTCCCGGGCGATAAAACGAATGCGTTTTAACACCAATGAAAAATCGATATGTAAAGCCAGGAACAACTTATTGCCGGACGGACAAAAAGGGCCTAATGACTCAATTAATGCAGGTACTGATTGTTTTTGGGACAATCTATTATATTGCACAGATAAGTTAATCTTACCCGGTAGGAATGAAACATGGTTTTATAAGGTATTTATAGCGTAAGTTTTATAGTGGTATTTAAACTTTTGCTTATCCTTTCTCATGTATAGGTAGTGCTAAATTATTCAAATAAAACCGGGAGGCCTTATCTACGTAAGTTTTTTCGATAAAATGACTTTTTTTATCTGTGAATTAACTTTTTTTTAGGTTATTTTTTGTTGTATTTTTCTATTTTAACTGATAAAAAGTTATTTTTCTACCGAATAAAATCCCATTTTTAATCAATTATTTAAGTTTATTATACTCAATATTAGACAATCAGATGTCAATTTTAGATATGTGCTAGTTGATAATGATAAAGGCTGTATTTTTAAGCCTGTTTTTTTGTTTAAAAGACAAAAGCACTCCATTTGCCTTGATTGTCCGAATTTATCCTGGAATTAACATTTTTTTGATACTTTCAGGCTGGCATTTTTCTTTTTTTTTGACGTACTTTATAGAATAAATCTTTTTCATCATGAAAAATTTAATTCTAATCCGTCACGCTAAATCGAGTTGGGAAACCCCTGGTAAAGATATTGACAGACCCATTTCCCAAAGAGGTATTAATGATGCCAATACTATTTTTAGTCAGGTAAATGGTTATTTGCCTAAAACGTTTTTAGTTTGGAGTAGTACCGCCAAGCGCGCCAGGGAAACGGCCATGATATTTTCGCAAAATCTGTCGATCCCATACGAAAGCGTTATTATAAAAGAGGACTTATATACTTTTGATAGCAAAAATCTGGAAGCCGCCATAAAGAAATGTGAAAACAGGTTCGATAGCCTAATTCTTTTTGGACATAACGAGGCTATCACAGATTTTGTTAATAAATTTGGTGACCTTTATATCGATAATGTACCTACGGCCGGCTTTGTTTCGATTAGCTTCGAACAAGACGATTGGAACGATATCCATAAAGGGAAAACAATAAAAACCTTATTTCCAAGGCAATTAAAAGTATGACATCTCACGAAAACAGATATATCGACAGAGAAAAAAGTTGGTTGGCATTTAATGCAAGAGTTTTACAGGAAGCAGCAGACGAAAGCGTTCCACTATTAGACAGACTTCGGTTTTTAGGTATATTTTCCAATAATTTAGACGAGTTTTTCCGCGTGCGCTACGCAGCTGTGCGTAGGTTGAGTATGGAAGGAATCTCCGGCGAAAAAATCTTAGGTGGTATTTCCGCCCAGCAATTACTGAAAGATATTACCGAAATTGTTATCGAACAACAGTCTGAAAGTTTGCGTATTCTGAGTGTCATTGAAAAAATGCTCGAAAAAGAGAACATTTTTATCATTAATGAAACCGAAACCAATAAAGAACAACAAAATTTTATCAAAGAATTTTTTATCCAGAAAGTAAGTCCCGAATTGGTGACGATTATTCTTAATGATCTGGATGAATTTCCATTGTTAAAAGATACTTCGGGTTATCTGGCGATAAAACTGGTTATGAATCCAAAAACCAAGGTTTTGGAAGAATCCGAAATCGTTCAGAAAAAAGAGGTGCGCTATGCGGTAGTCGAAATACCCAAAACAATCAATCGTTTTGTAGTACTTCCATCCAGTAACGATAAACAATATATCATACTATTGGATGATGTAATCCGCTATAACCTGCACAGTATCTTTAATATATTTGACTACGAAAGTATCTCGGCCCATATGATCAAAATTACTCGTGATGCCGAACTGGATATTGATTCCGATCTGAATAAAAGTTTGATCGAAAAAATTTCAACCAGTGTAAAAGACCGTAGAATAGGGGAACCGGTACGTTTTGTTTATGATCAATCGATCGATAAAGATACGCTGGCTTTTTTCCTTACCCGAATGAAAATCGATGCTACCGATAGTCTTATTCCAGGCGGGCGTTACCACAATCGTCGTGATTATATGGATTTCCCGAATTTAGGTCGTTACGATTTACTTTTTAGGCAAAATCCGCCTTTGCCGGTTGTTGGTTTGAGTCTGGAAGGAAGTATCCTGGAGCGAATCAAAGAACAGGATTTTTTGGTCAATGCGCCTTATCAGTCGTTTTCCTATTTGATCAAGTTTCTAAGAGAGGCAGCGCTGGATCCAAAAGTGACGTCTATCAAAATCACCTTATACCGTCTTGCTAAAAACTCGCAGATTATCAGTTCGTTAATCAATGCCGCTAAAAACGGCAAAAGAGTTATTGTTCAGATCGAATTACAGGCGCGTTTCGACGAAGCCAGTAATATTTCATATGCCGAACAAATGCAAACGGAAGGTGTTGAACTAATTTTTGGTGTTAAAGGACTAAAAGTACATAGTAAAATTTGTGTGATTGAACGCGTGGAAGAAGGAAAGATCTTTAGATATGGCTTTATTTCTACCGGAAATTTTAATGAATCTACAGCAAAAATATATACCGATGTTACGCTGCTCACAAGTCACCAGCAGATTTTACGGGATATTAACCGTATCTTCGATTTCTTTGATGTGAATTACCGAGTGCACCGTTATAAACACCTGATTGTTTCACCGCATTATACCCGTTCGAAGTTTATAAAACTAATTGAAAGGGAAATGCACAATGCCAGAGAAGGAAAAGAAGCGTATATTAAACTAAAAATGAATAGTTTGTCCGATTTTAAAATGATCGACAAATTATACGAAGCCAGTCGCGCTGGTGTAAAAATTCAACTGATTGTCCGCGGTATTTGTTCTTTAATACCAGGTGTATTGGGAATGAGCGAGAATATTGAAGCCATTAGTATTGTCGATAATTACCTGGAACATGCGCGGATTTATATTTTTAGTAACGAAGGCGATCCGGAAGTCTATATTTCGTCAGCCGATTTTATGACTCGAAATCTCGATGCGCGGGTGGAAGTAACCTGTCCGATTTACGATCCGAATATTAAAAACGAGTTAATCGAAACCTTTAATATTGGCTGGAAAGGAAACGTAAAAGCCCGATTGCATTCGGAAAACCTGGAAAATAAATACCGGAAACGCCCCAAAGAAAAAATGTTCCGGGCACAATTGGAAACCTATAATTACTATCGCAACCAAATGGAAGTGATTGTAGAAAAAAAACTATAACCTGATTTTAGAATAGCATGATTTCGATAAAAAAATATGCCGCTATCGATATCGGTTCCAATGCTATGCGATTATTGATTACCAATATCGTAGAGCAGGTCGGTAAAGAAACGCAATTCAACAAAAGTGAACTGGTTCGTGTTCCCATCCGTTTGGGACAGGATGCCTTTACCGTTGGTGAAATTACCGATGATAATATCGAACGAATGGTAGACGCGATGAAAGCGTTTAAACTGTTAATGAAAGTATATAAAGTAGAACGTTATATGGCGTGTGCTACTTCCGCTATGCGTGAGGCATATAACGGACAGGATGTAGCCGATATTATCAAGAAAAAAGCCGATATAAAAATCAATATTATCGACGGAAAAAAAGAAGCCAAAATTATTGCTTCATCCGATTTACGTCATTTTATTAAAACAGATCAAACCTATCTTTATGTAGATGTTGGTGGTGGAAGTACCGAATTTTCATTGTTCTCCGAAGGCCAAATGGTCGCGTCCAAATCGTTTAAAAACGGTACCGTTCGTTTGCTTAATAATATGGTAAATGAGGTGGTTTGGCAGGAAATTGAAAAATGGATTAAAGTACAAACCGAACCGTATGATCATATCACACTGATCGGTTCCGGTGGAAACATTAATAAATTGTTTAAACTTTCCGGAAAGTTACAGGAAAAACCATTGTCGTATGCCTATGTAAATGCGCAATACCAATACCTGAATTCCCTTTCGTATGAACAGCGTATCTCCGAAATCGGTTTAAATCCGGATCGTGCCGACGTAATTATCCCGGCAACGCGGATATATCTGAATGCGATGAAATGGAGTGGTGCCAAAAATATTTACGTCCCAAAAATCGGATTATCCGATGGTATCGTAAAAGCAATGTATTACGACAAGATTTAAAAATGAAGAGGCTAATTGAAACACCTTCGGTAGCGGATTATATAGAAATTACCGAAGTTTGGGAAGCGTCCGTTCGCGCGACACATACCTTTCTGACAGAAGAGGATATCCAATATTATAAACCGCTGATTTTAAATGAATATCTAAAAGCGGTAACCCTTTTTTGTACGCGTGATCAGAACGAGATTACCGGTTTTTTAGGTTTAGACGACGATAAAATAGAAATGCTTTTTATCCGTCCTGATTATCGTGGAAAAGGAGTAGGAAAGGCATTGCTTGATTTTGCGATAACAGAGAAAAAGGCCCGAAAAGTAGATGTAAATGAACAAAATGAACAGGCAGTCGGGTTTTATGAGTACCTGGGTTTTAAAACGGTAAAAAGAGAACCTTTGGATCCCAGTGGAAAGCCGTTTCCGATTTTGTCTATGGAACTCCAAAAATAATTAAGTGTTATTGCATGAAAGCGTTGTTTAAAACACTCGGAATTCTGACGTCCAATGAGTTGGATATGTTGGATGATATTCTAACCGAACGAAGTTTAAAAAAAGGGGAGTACCTGATTGAAGAGAATACGGTTTGTGATGAAATTGTTTTTATTAAATCGGGGGCATTGCGCTCTTTTTATATCAATGGTGAAGGGGATGAAATTACCAATTGTATCACGTTTGAAAACGAATTGATGTCGGCTTTTTCCAGTTTTGTGACTAAAAAATCGACGGATGAAAATATTCAGGCGCTTTTTGATACCGAATTGGAAGTTTTACATCAGGATGATCTCGAACGACTCTATTTGCAGAATATAAACTGGCAAAAAGTAGGACGAATTCTGGCCGAAACGCAATATGTACAACTGGAAAAAAGAATTGCTTCCTTTCAGAAATTCTCCGGTAAGGAGCGTTACGAAGAATTGTTTCGTCTGCAACCCTTATATATCAAATTAATCCCATTGCAATATCTGGCTTCATTTTTAGGTATAACGCCAAGACATTTGAGTCGTATCCGAAAAGCAGTATAATTTTAAATTCCGGTACGATCGACTATTGGACAAATGTCTGGTAGCCGATCCCTAATCCTCCGATATTTTTGCAGAAAACAATTTCAGTTATGCAAAAAAACATTCTTATCATTGGAGGAACAGGCCTTATAGGTACGACCATTTCCCAAATTTTAAAATCCAGAAATCCCAATTGTAACGTATTTATCGGTAGTCGTAAAAAAAGTAATTCCGCAAATCGGTTAACGATCGATGTGATGGATTATACCACATTGTCTGAAATTTCCAAACATGCAATTGACCTGATTGTATTGTGCACGAATGACAAGCTGAATAATGTACTGTATTATGCGATCGACAACCAGATCGATTATATCGACATTACCAAACCCACTCCCGATTTGACCGAAGCATTTTCGATTGCCGGTGACGAAAAGAAATTAGCAAGCAAAATTGTGTTTAGTTCCGGATGGATGGCGGGTATTGTTCCCGGTTTGATACCCGATTTAGAAAATAGTACAGCGGTGGAATTATTCGTGTATTATTCGATACAGGATAAAGCGGGCGAAAGTTCGGCGCATTTTATGGCAGAAAATGTAAGCAAACCGTTTTTGCGTTATCAGGAAAATCAGCCGGTAACAATCCGACATTTTTTAGATTCCGAAAAATATGACTTTGCCTTTGAAATCGGAAAGCGACAGGTTTACAATTTTGATGTTCCGGATTTATTTATTCTGAATACAATTGAAAAAATCCCGACGGTTTCGGTTAAAATGACCTATAGTTCGAAACTGGTCACGCGTTTGTTGGGGATTTTTCAGTCCGTCCGATTGTTTGATCGTTTGTCATTAAAAAATAGAAGACTGCTTTTTAGTGCTAATGGAAAAGGGGATAAGACAACCTTTGAAGTATTAGCCACTACTACAAACGGAAGGGCAAAAACCATTTTACTTAGCGACAATGGGCAATCGGAATTAACGGCATTTGCTACGGTTTTACATATTGAGAAATTAGGAAGCACTTCTTTTTCCGATGGAATCTATTTTAGTCATCAATTGTATAAACCAAATGAAATGATAACCGCACTGACGACTAATAAAACGATTAAAATCAATACATTTAAACTGTAAAACAACTATAACACCTATGAAAAAGATCGTGATCATTAACGGTCATCCAAATAAAGATAGTTTTAATTTCGCTTTAGCGGATGCCTATACAAAAGGAGCACAAACAACCGATGCAAGAGTGTCGGTGGTTACCATAGCAGATCTTGAATTTGATCCGAATTTGCGTTTTGGCTATCAAAAACGGATGGAATTGGAGCCGGATTTACAAAAAGCATGGGAGTTGATCAAAGAAGCCGACCATTTGGTTTGGGTACATCCGGTTTGGTGGGGTGGACTTCCGGCAATTACCAAAGGTTTTCTGGATCGTCTTTTTTTACCGGGAATGGCATTTCGTTACCGCAAAGATTCTGTTTGGTGGGATAAATTACTAACCGGAAAAACGGCCCGGATTATTACAACACTCGATCAGCCGGGTTTTTATTATTGGCTGGTTTACGGTAAGCCAAGTGTAAATCAGTTAAAAAAAGCTGTTTTGGAATTTTGTGGTGTAAAACCGGTAAAAGTGTCTTATTTTGGAATTATAAAAACGTCGAATGAGGAACAACGCAAAAAATGGTTGGAAAAAGCCTATAACTTAGGACAAAAACAGGCCTAAGCGTTATAAATCAAGGTCAAATGTTTTACGTAATAATTCCAAAGCCGGATTAATTGCCTTTAGTTTGTCGAATTTTTCCTGAGTGGTAAAAGCATATTTGGTTTCAACAACTTCATTGACGTGGACATTGATAACAATATCGTGGTTGTGTAATTTCCCGCGTAAATAGCCTAAGAGTTCAATTTTACTACTGTCAAAATCGACTTTGGAACCTTCGTTCGGCAACTCTAATTTTATAGTCGTACCATCGGCATCCAGAACCGGATCGTTGATACGCATATAAGTGGCCATAATTTTTTGTCCCTTATCACTTAGTCGCTGGGCAAATTTATTCCATTGCAACAACATATCCGTTTCGGAAAAAGCTTCCCGAGGAAGTTCGTCGTGTTGCAATACATTGGCTTTTTGCTGCGCTTCCAGTTCTTTTTTTGCCCGGATACTGGCCAACGAAAAAGCAGAAACTTTCTTTTCGGCATTCAGATCGGGTGCTACCATAGGTTTAATCTCCGGCGTAACCATTTTTACCGCTACAGGTTCCTGAACAGCGGGAACAACTGTGGCTGTAACTTCCTGTGACGGAGTGTTTACCGGCTCCGGATTGGGTTGCGCCTGAGTTTGTGGAATAGCAACTACTTCCGGACTTGGTGCGACCGGTTTAGGATTATTCCTGAAAAAATCGGGAGGGATTATGTATGACTTAGCTTTTTTTTTTCTCCATCAAAAGTAATGGAGGCCAGTTGCATCAGGCATAATTCAACTAAAAGACGTTGGTTCTGACTGCTTTTGTATTTTAAATCACAATCGTTTGCTATATCAATTCCCTGTAACAGGAATTCCTGAGCTGTTTTTTGAGCCTGTTCTTTGTATAAATTCTGAGCCACTTCGCCTGCTTCCAACAATACTAAAGTCGCCGGGTTTTTACAAACCAGCAGATCTCTGAAATGAGAAGCCAGTCCGGCAATAAAATGATGACCGTCAAATCCTTTTGCCAGAATATCATTATACGCCAGTAATAACTCCGGAATTCTGTTTTCAAGAATCAGATCGGTTACTTTGATATAGTATTCGTAGTCTAATACGTTAAGGTTTTCGGTAACCGCCTGACGGGTCAGATTGGTTCCGCAATAGGAGACAACCCGGTCGAAAATAGACAAGGCATCACGCATCGCACCATCTGCTTTTTGAGCAATGATATGAAGTGCGTCGTCTTCAAAAACAATATTCTGACTTTTGGCTACTTCAGCAAGATGTTCTTTGGCATCCTTAACGGTAATACGTTTAAAGTCGAAAATCTGACAACGCGACAAAATAGTCGGGATAATCTTGTGTTTTTCGGTAGTTGCCAGGATAAAAATAGCATGCCTTGGCGGTTCTTCCAGTGTTTTCAGGAAGGCGTTAAAAGCCGCTTGCGATAACATATGCACCTCGTCGATGATATACACTTTGTATTTACCGGTTTGGGGCGGGATACGCACCTGATCAATCAGATTACGGATATCGTCTACGGAGTTATTCGAAGCTGCATCCAATTCAAATACATTGAAGGCAAAATCTTCATACGGATCATCATAACCTTCCTGGTTGATTTTACGAGCCAGAATACGCGCGCAAGTGGTTTTACCAACCCCACGCGGACCTGTAAACAGTAAAGCCTGTGCCAGGTGATTGTTGTCAATCGCGTTTAATAAAGTATTGGTAATAGCCTGTTGACCCACTACGTCTTTAAACGTTTGCGGTCGGTATTTACGGGCTGATACGATGAATTGTTCCATAACTTTATATTACAGCAAATATAGCGGTAAAAATAGCAAATTACAAAACCGCCTGCAGATAGTTTTTAACAATATAAAGGGATAATACGCTATTCGGTTCTGCCTTTTATACTTAGGTCAATTAATACTTTTTCGATATCATTTTCAGAAGATGCCAATTGTCCGGCTACAAATACGCCTTTTTCTCCGGTAACGGATTTAATGCCATATACGGTAGCTTCATCATCGGGATTGGTTTGACCTTCGTAACGGTAAATATGAACAATCTCATAATTGGAAGGATTTTGAATAATATCCTGTTCGTGGATATTAAAATCGACAGAAAAACCTTTTTCAGCCAGTTCTTCCAAAGCTTTGGTAACGGTGGCATAGTGATACATACGGATCATAATTTAAAATTTGAGGATACACTTTAAAGATAAGCATTTTATTCTCAACAGACTATAAAGCAATGTTAAAGTACTGTTGTTTAAAATGCCCGAAACAGGAATATTCTGCTATCTTTGCAGCCGCAGACCGCCTTATCGTCGTCCGCCGAGGCGGAGGGAGGAAAGTCCGGACACCACAGAGTAGCATAGCGGGTAACACCCGTCAGTTCCGATTTATCGGGATTAGGACAAGTGCAACAGAAAGTATGTACAGGTAATGCTGTAGTGAAACCAGGTAAACTCTATGCGGTGAAATGCCATGTATATCAACATTTAAGGGCTGCTCGTCCGTTGTTGAGGGGTAGGCAGATGGATCCCGATAGTAATGTCGGGGCTAGATAAATGATAAGGGTTCCGATTTATCGGAATACAGAATCCGGCTTACAGGTCTGCTTTTTTTATTTTAACTGTCAAATTCATCTTCCTCGTCGGTTACATCTTCTTCCGTATCGTTTTCCAATTCAAAAAAGGAAAATACCGAACCTCCGTAGTTTTTCAAAAAGGAAAAGTTAGCCATATGACTAATAGGAGTATGTTTGGAATGTTCAATGATCATCATGCCGTCTTCTTCCAGTAATTCGTTTTCAAATACCAGACTAACAATGCGTTCAAAGTCTTTTTGCTCCATTCCGTAAGGTGGATCGGCAAAAATAATATCAAAAGTAGCTTTGCTTTTTTCCAGGAATTTAAACACATCGCTTTTGATCGCCGTAATATCAAAATCAAATTCTTTAGTCGTTTTTTTGATAAACGTAACACAGCCGTAATCACCATCCACACTGGTTATTGGCCCGGAACCGCGGGATGCAAATTCATAACTAATGTTTCCAGTACCGGCAAACAAATCCAGAACCCGTAATTCTGAAAAATTAAAATAATTGTTTAATATATTAAACAGGGATTCCTTCGACATATCAGTTGTCGGTCGGACAGGTAAGTTTTTCGGAGGATTGATACGTCTTCCTTTATATTTTCCGGAAATTATTCTCATGAATGGAGGAGGATAAAATTTTCTAAAATACTATTTTCTTCGAGGGAATAGCGTTCTTGTAAAGCCTGCGTATCCAGCAACGCTATATTGCGTACATAACGATAGGCAATTTCATAGCAGGGATGATTGGTCGTTATTTTACCTAACATATTTACGGCTACCGTTTCCGGATTGAGCTGTAATTGTTCGAGGGTAAACAACAGATAATACACAAAATCTTCAGGTGTTTTATATTCAAAAGAATTGAATAATAATAACTTTAAATTATGCGTTATAATTATTTCAAAATGAGTGTTTTGAATATGAATAAAAACCTGTTTTTCTTCTTTGTTCCGTGATAAATCCAACAAAGCCGAAACCAATGGTGTATTACTGTTTTTATAGTCAAAACTTCCAAACTGATCAATCAGGAAATTGTTTGCATTTACAAACGGAACATAAACATTATTCATTTCGTGCACCTCGATTTCATCAAAAGCAAAAAAATCGGATTCAAATACTTTTGTATTGTATTGCAGATAGCTTCCCAGAAAATTTTCATCGAAAAGTGCCTTAGGTACAAAAGTGCTGAAATTATTATCGTGTAAAACTACAATATCATCGTAGTGCCGCGTTAACGCTGGATAGTCCACAAATGTCCGCCATAATTGATCTTCCAGCGATTGGGTATAATTAAACGCAACAGACTGTAATTCCAGAATACGGTCATTCAGTGTGTCGGTAACACAAAATGAAAATCCGTTTGGAGCGACCTGAAGGGACAATTTTTTATAGTTTTTCAAAGCTATCGTGGCTGTTGATGACATTATCTGGAATCGTAATTGATAGCAAATTTACATTTTTTTTGCCACGGAAACCGATTTGGGATAAAAAAGGTATGTATCTTTGGACTTCTTTTCCGTTGTAGTAGTCACGCGGGTTTTACAACTTCAATCTGTTATTTTGGTTTTCATGAATTCCGGTAAATTTTATAATGCATTAAAACAAAACTTTCCGTATTTGCCAACGCAAAAACAGAATATCTTTTTTCAGAAAATAGCCGATTTTATCACAAATGAAAATGAAGACGAAATTTTCCTGCTTAAAGGATATGCCGGAACGGGAAAAACGACTGTGATTTCTACTATCGTAAATCAACTGAAAGACGTTAATAAAAAATATGTATTGCTGGCGCCTACGGGACGAGCGGCAAAAGTAATTTCCAATTATTCCCAAAAACCGGCGTTTACCATTCACAAACGTATTTATTTTCCGAAAAAGGGAAGTGGCGGCGGTGTTCATTTTACGATGCAACCGAATAAGTTTAAAAACACGGTTTTTATCGTCGATGAAGCATCGATGATTTCTGATGCGAATAGCGATTCGGGGATGCATGAAAACGGTTCGTTATTGGACGATTTGATCCTTTATATTTATTCGGGTTATAAATGCAAAATGATTCTGGTGGGTGATACGGCACAGTTGCCACCGGTAAATATGGAAGTCAGCCCGGCTTTAAATATCGACGGACTGGCGATGAATTATAGCATGGAGATACAGCATATCGAGTTGGACGAAGTAATGCGACAGGAGGAAAAATCGGGAATTTTATTTAATGCCACCGAATTACGGGAGATTTTAAAATCGCAGTTTATCGAGTCATTTCAATTCCGATTACGCGGCTTTAATGACATTATCCGATTAACGGATGGTTATGATATACAAGATGCGATTCATCAGGCGTATAGTAATTATAGTATCGAAGATACCGCATTTATAGTGCGCTCCAATAAAAGAGCCAATCAGTACAATCAGCAGATTCGTTCGCGGATTCTGGATAAAGAAAGTGAATTGTCGGCGGGTGATTTTATGATGGTGGTCAAAAACAATTATTTCTGGCTTAAAGATTCCGATGAAGCCGGTTTTATCGCAAATGGCGATATTATTGAGATTCTTGAGATTTTTAAAATTCAGGAGCTATACGGATTTAAATTTGCCAAAGTAAAAATCCGAATGGTCGATTATCCAAATCAGATTCCGTTCGAAACCGTACTGATCCTGGATACAATCACAAGCGAATCGCCATCGCTAACCTACGAACAATCCAATTTATTATATCAGGAAGTCTTACTGGATTATGAAGACGAGCGTACACAGTATCGCAAATTGCAGAAAGTAAAGGCTAATCCCTATTTTAATGCACTTCAGGTAAAGTTTTCCTATGCCATTACCTGTCATAAATCGCAGGGTGGACAGTGGAATACCGTTTTTATCGAACAACCGTATTTACCCGAAGGTATAAACCGGGATTATATTCGCTGGTTGTATACCGCCATGACACGAGCCAAAGACAAGCTGTATCTAATTGGCTTTAAGGATGACTATTTTGAAGATTGATTTGTATTTTTAGATTTTAAACAGAAAACATACTATGAAAATAATAGCTGTAATTCCGGCGCGATACGCCTCAACACGGTTTCCTGCCAAATTAATGCAGGATTTGGGTGGTAAAACAGTGATTTTAAGAACCTACGAAAGTGCTTTGCAAACGAACTTGTTTGACGACGTTTTTGTGGTTACCGATTCCGATCTGATTTTTCAGGAGATTACTTCAAATGGCGGTAAGGCGATTATGAGTATCAAAGAACACGAAAGTGGTAGCGACCGGATTGCCGAAGCTGTTGAAAACATGGACGTTGATATTGTAGTAAATGTACAGGGCGACGAACCGTTTATCAACAAAGAACCACTGGAAAAAGTTCTGGATGTTTTTAGAAACGATACCCAAAAAACGGTTGATCTGGCTTCAGTAATGCGGGAAATCACCGATATAAAAGAAATTGAAAATCCGAATAATGTAAAAGTTATCGTAGACCAAAAAGGCTTTGCCTTGTATTTTTCCCGTTCCGTAATACCGTATCCGCGCGAAACAAATGTAGGTGTACGGTATAGGCAGCATATCGGGATTTATGCGTTTCGTAAAGAAGCGCTGCTGGATTTCTACCGTTTACCGATGCTTTCATTGGAAGCTTCCGAAAAACTGGAACAATTGCGTTATCTTGAATATGGAAAACGCATCCGAATGGTCGAAACGGCTCATGTTGGAATTGGAATTGATACCCCGGAAGATTTGGAAAAAGCTCGTAAAATGATCATATAATGAAAAAAGGAGAAATTAATTTCTCCTTTTTGGTTTTGTATTGTTCTTTTGTCTTGACGCTGTTTTCTTATTCCCGGTTGTAATCACCACCTAAAGTACCACCGCCACCGCAGAAATACATCAGGTCATAACGCTCGTTAAATTTAGAAGTCGACACGGTTGCTGTTTTACCGTCAAACGAAATGGTCATGATAGCTTTTAAATCGGGATTATTATCTTTTAAATTAACCTCAATACGATTGTTTACCAAAACACCTTTCCCTTTAAATTCACAGCCTTTTTTGGTTGCTGCTTTAAAAGTTACCGCCACATCAAATTCGTTATTGGCTGTATTGGTTAAGGATAATGTCTGATAATAACCTTTTCCAACTTCGCCTTGAATATAGTTTCCATTTAGCGTTTTTGGTTCCAACGGTTTTTCTTTTGACAAAATATAATGTGATGCCAAATCCGTTTGTACTTCTTTTTTATCCTGATCGAGTATTGCAATGGTGCTATCGGTTTTGATCAGGTAAAATTCTTTTTGATTGTCTGCAAAAGTAACTTCTACATAAGGTCCGTTTAATTTCCAGTTTCCCTTTTCGGTTTCGCTGGTTTTATCCCGATCCTGATAAAGAATCGTTTTCGAAACGGTGGCATCGTCATTAAAAGCCACTGTTGTTTCAATTCCGGGACAATCAGCGCATGGTAAAACACCTTCATACATACCCGAAACGGTTCTGGTTACTTGTGTACTGTCGGCAACGGGCGTTTCTTTTGCCACATTTTCTGTTTTTTTACAGGCGGTTAGCGACAAGAGAGCGACGAATACCAACGATGTTAAAGGTTTTTTCATCATAATTTTTTGTTTTTATTGTTATTTAAAACAAATCCTATCAAAAAGCTTACCAAAGTGGGTTGTGTTTTATGATTTTTTGTAGTCTTTTACAGCATGTCTCAAATTGACCCTAGAAATCGAACGTCAATCAACGTTTTATTTCTTTTTTAATTCCAGATAACGACGAGCCGCCTGACTCATAGTTACCAATGCCGCACCCATCATAATCGCATCTTTTATAACCAATCGTCCGGCACCGCTCAGATACGGAAATCCGTGTTCTGCATCTCCCAAATCAGGAACCCAGGTTTCCGGTGTGGTAATCAGAAAGGACAAAGTTACAAACGACATTCCGAAAGCTAAAAAACTCCCCACAGCCGATACGCCCGGTGCAACGGGATACAATGCTATCAGTATTCCGATTCCTACAATCAGAGCGCCTAAACCATATGAAAAACCATAAGTGTTGTTTTCAGTATGCCAGGCTATATTTTCCGGTTTGTATTCCCCTTCTTTATTCATATGGGTTTTATAATCCGGAGCGTCATAATGATAAAAGAAATTCATAAACGGACTGTTGGCTACAAACGGAACAATTCCATTGGCTTCATAACGAAAGGCTTTCAATCCGCCAATCCAGATTAAAACCACAATTAAACCAATTCGCGTTAACTGGATTCCGGTTTGTTGTAAACGGGCCGCATATTCAAATAATTTGTCCATAATGATGATTTTTAGATTATAGGACAAAGTTCCGGCTTACTGCTTAATCAGAAAATGAACAAAAAGAATTAAGGAATGGACAAAAATCCTTTTCGGATTTTCCATTCTTCTTCCCGGAAGTGTTTGGGCGAAAGTCCGATATGTTTTTTAAAAAACCGACTAAAATAGTATTCGTCTTTAAATCCAAGATCGGAAGCAATGGTTTTAATTTGCGTATTGGTGTGCAGTAATTCCCATTTTGCTTTTGCGATCAGTTTTTCTATTATCAGTGCCGAAACGGTTTTTTGATAATGTTGTTTGGTTGCCGTACTAAGGGTTTTAACGGTACTATTTAATTTTTCAGCATAAAAAGCTGGTTGGTGTTGCGACTGAAAGTGTTCGTTAATCAAATCGGTCAGTTGTAACAGATAATCGGGGAGTGCCGGAACATTCGGAGAAATAAGCGTTTCCGTTTCACTTTTTAGACGCGTCAATTTGATAAGGAATATCTTAAGATAGGAAAAAACAAGTTCATTTGAAGCCAGTTCCTCTTCTTTGATTTCACTTTTGATATTTCGAAATAACGTCAGCAATTCATCACGGTCTTTGGAAGGAATAGCAATTTTAGAAGTCGCATAACTATTGTTAAACAATACACCATTACAGCCTACCTGATGATGGTAGGTTTCGATACAAAAGAAATTGGCATGAAATAATAGGAGTGTCGCGTTGGTCGTTCCTTTTGAATGTAGCGCAAATGCCTGATAGGTATTAAAACAATAGATCTCATTTTCGGCATAGGGCACTTTCATCAGGTCGGTTTCTACCATTCCTTTTCCGCTGTGAATCCATAGAATTGCAAAATAATTGGTATGCAATGGCCAACTTTGATCAACAATTGAAATTTCCGTAGTTAGTATAGGCGTACTTTCTTTTGAGGCATTTTTGATTTCAAGTGCGATGGTATTTGTTAGCATAATCAGGCCAGTTTTTTAATAGTAAAGAGTTCGTTATGATCTTCCACTTTTGGATACATACGTACCGAATAATTAGGATCAAACCGTGAACGATAATCACTATTTCGTTGTTTGTGATCACTATTTAAAACCATGGTATTAAACAAGATAAAACCATTTATATTGAGTAAAAAGTTAATTCTGTTTATAAAGAATTCTTCAAATAAAAAGTTTGGCATTACCGTATCCTGAAACACATCGATAATAATAAGATCGTATTTTTCACGGGTTTTTAAAACAAATTCAAAAGCATCATCCTGTACGATGGTAAAGTTCGGAATTTTATCAATTTGAAAATATTGTCTGGCCAGCTCTATTGCTTCCGGATCGAGTTCCACACCGGTAATTTTACCTTTAAAGCCAATTTCATCCGTTAGCGTTTTCACTACACTTCCGCCAGCCACACCCAGAACAAGAATGTTTTTAAAATTGCGTATTCTCTCAAAACCGATATAATGCAGTCCTTTTCGAAGGATTCGCTGTAAACTGCCGTAGGAGTAATTGGTATTTTTAGAATCCATTACCAGTTGACCATTTGTCCAGGTAACTTCCAGGTTTTTATTAATTGCTGATTTTTTTTGGTAAATTTTAATAGGGATAAAGTAACTCAGTAGTTTCTTTGATATCATTTGGCAACATTTTCTATTCGTAAATATAATGCTATTTTTACAGCAAACTTTCTAAAAATGAAACAAAATCTTTATCGTTTTATATTCTTTAAGTGTATGGGCTGGTCAATTAACGGAACCATTGCTCCGGAAATCAAAAAATGTGTGATGATAGTAGTGCCACACACGAGTTGGCATGACTTTTACCTCGGTGTTTTTACACGCGGAATCGTGAATCAGGAAATGAATTTTGTAGCTAAAAAAGAATTATTTGCGTTTCCGTTTGGATTCTATTTCCGATGGATGGGCGGCGCACCTTTAAACCGTCAGAAAAACGAAAACAAAGTTGATGCAATCGCTAAAGTTTTTGAAAACAAATCTGTTTTCCGACTTGCCATAGCACCGGAAGGAACCCGAAAAAGAGTAACAGAATGGAAAACAGGGTTTTACTACATCGCTATAAAAGCTGGTGTTCCTATAATTCCGGTTGCCTTTGATTATGGCAAAAAAGAAGTCAAAATAGGCAAACCGTTTTATCCGACAGGAAACCGGGATAGTGATTTCGAAATACTGGAACAAAATTATGTTGGTGTAACAGGCAAAATTCCGGAGTATAGCTTTGTGCCGAAAAAAAAATCGTAAAAAAATCAACTTTATTAAAACCATAAATCCAATCCTTACGTATATATCCTCAAATTAGGGTTTGTTCCGGTATTAATTCAGGCTTTTACCAGGCAAAACTAATGAACAACTTTTCTGCCCGGAGTAGGAAAACAGCAGTGGATAAACTGTATTTCCGGTTTTTGGGAGGAAACGTCAGGGAAAAATTGCTATGAATATAAATGTTTAGGAATAATACAGTTAGGGCAGGAAAGTTTGTTTTTAATTTTAAAGTTTGTGGTTGGTTATATATCTCCGTTGTCTATTACAGTAGATAGCGGAGATTTTTATTTTTGCATGTATTCCTTAAAAGTCCCGTTTTTAAAAAAGATAACAATGCGCTCTATTTCGTCGGTATCTTTAAGAGGTATATATGGTTTTGGTTCCGAAATAATTTTAACCGGCTCTTCTATTTTAGTAAACAAATCGGATGGAGCAGAAGCAGGCACAGGAATATTATCCGACTCTTGTTTTGGAAATTCACCTTTTCCGTTTAAAATCCAGTACAAATCTACATCGGGATAATACGCGATTATTTTAAGTATAAAATCAAGACTCGGTTTGTTTCTACCAGAGAGTAGGTGCGACAAACTGGAGCGTTGTACACCAATAGAATCAGCAAAAGCCGAAGCCGAAAGACCGTAATACTCAAGTAGTATTTCCAGTCGTTTGATAAAATCATCCGTGTTTACCATTGTAAAACAACTTTAAAATAGATTGATTACAAATGTAACCAATATTTTTTAATTGTGTACTGTTACAATTGTAAACAACACACTTTAACATGTAAAAACACTTTATATATGTTGATTTAAATAATTGATTTGCAAATATATAATCATACTAAATAAAATCAAAAGTATTGAATACTATTGTAAACTACTGCTATAATCTTATTGTTTACAGAGTTAAATTTCAAACATTATTCCTTTGTTTACAGTTGTGATTTATTAGATGTTTACTTTTGTAAATAAAATAAATCACCGTGGAATTCAAAACATTATTTCAACAGTTTAAAGAAAAGACACTTTCAGGACGCTATATTACGAATAGTGCTATAGAGCCACTTTTAAAACAACTCGGATCCGATTTTAAAATCAGTACTCCGGCCGTATCGGTTAAACAACAACCTATATATACTATTGAAGTAGGTCGAGGTGATCATAAAATTTATATGTGGTCGCAAATGCATGGCAACGAATCGACCACAACAAAAGCTTTGTTTGATTTTTTAAATTTTTTAAACAGCACGCATCCTTTAGCTATTCAATTAAAAGAAAACTTTCGCTTTATGATCGTTCCTATTGCCAATCCCGATGGTGCTGCAGCTTATACCAGGGTTAATGCGAATGAGGTGGATCTAAATCGTGATGCTTTCCATTTAAGTCAGCCGGAAAGTAAGTTGTTACGAGCCTTATACGATAACTTTCAACCGGATTTTTGTTTTAATCTGCATGATCAACGTACAATTTTCGGAGCAGGAACTAAAGGAAAGCCTGCGACTGTTTCTTTTTTGGCACCTGCCTATAATGAAGAAAGAGAGGTCAATTCGGTACGGGAACAGGCCATTGGCATCATTGTTGCTATAAATGACGCGCTACAAGAGTATATTCCGGGTCAAATAGGAAGGTTTGACGATTCCTTTAATATAAATTGTATAGGCGATCGTTTTCAGTCATTAGGAACACCAACGATTCTTTTCGAAGCCGGGCATTATCCGGGCGATTATGAAAGAGAGGTAACACGCGAATATATTTTTATAGCTTATTTAGTTGCAATGACAACTATTTCAAAAAGCAAACATGTTAACAATAAAACGGCTGAATATTTCGATATTCCTCAAAATATGATTGTCTTTTTTGATTTTATTTATAAAAATATCAAAATCGATGCTGCCGATAACCAAAAAATTACTAATTTCGCAGCCCAATATAAAGAAGTCCTCGAAAATGATAAAATTGTGTTCGAGGCGTATATTGCAGAAACAGGGACATTATCGGATTATTATGGTCATACGGAATACGATTTCAAAAATGAAAGTATTCAAAATTTGAATGGAGCCATACCGATGATTAATGACAAAGCTGATTTTTTAGTAGCAAATAAACAGGAAATTGTTAATGGTTTGCTAAAAAAATGATAATTCAGTAATTATACTGAAGAATTAGTGTTAATTTGTCGTAGATTTGCATTTTGAATATAAATTGATAAATATAACTTTATGAGTAAGTTTCGTTTGGATGAAGTAGATCATCAAATTTTAGACATGTTGATTGATAATACGCGAGTACCTTTTACCGATATTGCTAAAAAATTGTTGATCTCTGCTGGTACCGTTCACGTACGAGTAAAAAAAATGGAAGATGCAGGAATTATTCAAGGGTCTTCGTTAACACTGGATTACGAGAAATTAGGATATTCTTTTATCGCTTACGTTGGGGTTTTCCTTCACAATACTTCTCAAACCAAATTTGTATTAGAACGTATTAATGAAATTCCTTTTGTTACCGTAGCACACGTTACTACTGGTAAATTCAATATTTTCTGTAAAATCAGAGCTAAAGATACCAAACACGCTAAAGAAGTTATCTTTATGATTGATGATATCGATGGTGTTTACAGAACCGAAACGATGATTTCATTGGAAGAAAGCATTAACGACAAAAAACGTCTGATGCACACTATCTTTAAAGATATGTAATATTTGACTATATTTTAAGAAACCCTCAACTAATCCTGAGGGTTTTTCTTTTTACATTTACACCAACCATAAAACAAAACCAATGAAACCTACCGAATTAGATCCGTCTGAGTACGCACCTTATTACCAAACCTATATAAATGCGCTGGATCCGGCTATCGATCTTATAGACGAGCTGGAAATTAGTCTTTACAGTACGATCCGGTTTATTCAGGATATTCCAATGGATAAATTCGATTATCGTTATGATGAAGGAAAGTGGACCATTAAGGAAATTATCCAGCATATTATCGATACGGAACGAATATTTGCCTATCGTGCTTTGCGTTTCTCCCGTAATGATGCTACAGAATTACCGGGATTTGACGAAAACAGTTTTGCCGATGTTGTAAATCCGGTAGCTAATAAACGACATTTAAAGGATTTATTAACCGAGTTAACAATTGTACGTCAGGGAACAATTACGTTGTTTAAAAGTTATACTCCTGAAGATTTACTCAAATCGGGGATCGCTTCTAACAACCGAATGTCGGTTCGTGCCTTAGGATTTATGATCATCGGACATCAAAACCACCATGTCCGTGTATATCAGGAACGTTATTTATCCTAATTAAAAGAGCCACGTTTAACGTGGCTCTTTTAGTGTTTAGTTATTGTTATACAATTGCTGTTGGAGATAATAGGAAGCTATCTGATAGTAGGCAATACTTTCCTGTGTTAATTCCTTGCGTTCTGTATGAAGCGGTTGTTGTTCGAAAAATAAAGGTATGGCTTTACTTCCTTTGGCTACCGGCTGTAATTGAAGGGAAAACTGTTTTACTTTTCGTACTGGTGACAATATAGTTAATGTATTGTCTTTTATAAATCCAAGATCCTGATAGGTAGCAATCAAAGCACGTGGATTATATCCGTTTTGAAGCACATCCTGTCCGAAGAATTTACTTTTGTAATTAAAGTTAAGAATTCCCATTAAGGTTGGCATTACGTCAATTTGAGACATTAATATGTTATTCTGACCCGGTGTGACAAAACCAGGGGCATAAATCATCGCCGGGATATGGTATTTATCAAGCGGAAGTTCTGTTTTTCCGGCACTAGAAGCGCAATGATCGGCTACAATCACAAAAACAGTGTTGTTAAACCAGGATTGTTTTTGTGCTGCTTCAAAAAACTTTCGAAGGGCGTAATCGGTGTATTTTACACCGCCTTCACGTTGTTTCGAATCCGAAGGAATATCGATTTTATTATCCGGATAGGTAAACGGTCGGTGGTTACTCACGGTCATAATATGATTAAAAAACGGTTTACCTTCTTTGGCTTCGTCGTTCATAACCTTGATTGCTTTGGTATACATGTCTTCATCGCAAACACCCCAAATGTTTTGGAACGTAATTTCCTGAGGCGTAAAAGTGGTTTTATCGACAATATCATAATTGTTTCCACCAAAAAAGTCCCGCATATTATCAAAATAGGCGTCACCTCCATACATATATTTTACATTATATCCTTTTTGCTGGAATATATGACCTGTAGAGAATTTATTTTTGTTGTCTTTTCGCTTTACAACACTTTCACCGGCTGTAGGAGGTAGGGATAGCGTTACAGCTTCCAATCCGCGAACAGTTCGGTTTCCGGTAGCGTATAAATTGGTAAAGAAAAGACTTTGTTCGGCCAATGAATCCAGGAAAGGGGTGATGTTTTGTTCGTTACCATAGGCTTTCATAAATTCGGCACTAAGGCTTTCTACCGTGATCAGAACTACATTTTTATGTGTCTCAGTTCCTTTACCGGTTATTTGTCTTTCTATCGTATTCCCCGTTAGTTCAGGAATTTGTTTACGAAGTAGGGCAAAAGCTTCCTCATTTGGCACATTATTATAGAATTTAAAATAATCCAGTTCGCTGTTTTTAAACGCCAGAAAAAAACGATAGCTACCGTTGGCTTCCAGTTCGTTGGCAAAAACATTCTGAGAGTCTTCCAGTCGGGCCAATGCCGGAATTACGGTTATTGACAGGCCTACTAATGCTACATAACCAATCGTTATAACAATTTTTTCTTTAAAGGTTGGCAGGTTATCCAGATAGTTTCGGGATCTTTTTACTACAAACCAGGTAACCAATACCGCAACAATTCCGATTCCTGTAAAAAGCGGAACGACCGGATAGGATTCCATAATGTTTCCGATAACAGTGTTGGTATAAACCAGATAATCAACAGCTATAAAATTATAACGTACCCCAAATTCGTTCCAAAAGAAGAATTCACTGATCGTATTTTGTAGTATACATAAAACAAAAATAAATATCGTAATGGAGTATAAGGTTAATCTGATTTTAGAACGGTACTTTGGTAAAAATAACAACGCTCCAAACAGTACTGTTTTTAATGCCACAAAGCTGATTCCTATTTCGGGAAGTACACCGCCGTATTCGTTTAAAATAGTATTGCCAAAGCTAACATAGGCCAGTAATGCGACTAAACATCCAAAAATAATATAACCCCAGGGTTTGTAAAACTTTGAATTTGAAAGGAAAACGAGATAGAGCCATAGTAAGGATCCTATAATTACAAAAACAAAGAAATCTAAGATAAATCCGATTCCAAATATTTTTACGATCTCAAAAAAGCTAAAACTGGCTTGTGTTATCGGATGGAAAATCAGGATTATTCTTAAAATAATATTTGATACGATGTAAAATAATAACAAATTGTAAAAAGGAGTTAGCTTTTTAAGAAAGGAAATCATAATATAGTTTTTGGCAAAAATATAAAAAAAGCCGTACGATATTGAATTTTAAAAAAGTTGCGTCTAAAATTCCATACTTTTGCACGAATAATTGACTATCGGTAATTTTAATGAAATACATCCACTTTATTGTTAATCCTATTTCAGGAAAAGGAAAACACAAGATTACGAAACAGGATTTAGAACAATTCTTCCCTTTGGAAGACTATAAGTTAGTTGTTGAATATTCGGAATATAAAAAGCATGCGATTACGCTAACCCGTGATGCGGTGGCAAAAAAACCGGATATCATTGTGGCTTGTGGTGGTGATGGAACAATTCATGAAGTGGCTTCCGGATTGGTTAATACGGAGATTACTCTTGGAATTCTACCGGTAGGATCGGGTAATGGTCTTGCTTCCAATCTGAATATTGCCAAAGATTTTAAAAAAGCGGTCGACACCATAAAAAACGGTCAGCCTTCGGCTATTGATGTCGGTATGGTAAATGGGCATTATTTCTTTAGTAATATGGGAATTGGTATCGATGCGAAAATTATTCAGAAATACGAAGGCATGCCAACGCGTAATTTGTCGTCTTATGTAAAAGCTTCACTATTGGCTGCGGCAAATTATAAACCGCATAAAGCCATCGTTCAATGTAATGGTAAAACATTCGAAACCAATCCGATGTTGTTTTTTATTTCGAATTCGAACGAAATGGGATATAATATGAGTTTAACCCCTAAAGCAAGTCTTCAGGATGGTTGGCTGGACTTATTGGTCGTTCCAAAATTAAATATCCTGGAGCAAATGTATTTTGGAGCATTGGTGTTATCAAACAAAACCGAACGTTTTAAAAAAGCCAATCATCAGCTTATAAAAGAAGTGAATGTTGAAATTTCCGGACAAGATACGATACCGATGCAATTGGATGGCGAATACTACCAATTCAACGAAAACGCGTTTAAGATCAATATACTACAGGAATCACTTCGGGTAATGGTCTAGTTTTTTTAGAATAGTACATAAAAAATAAAACAAAAAAGCAATATTTTGTTTTATTTATCAATACCTTTGTGAGCCAAAAAAGAAAAATGATTAGCATGAATCACATGATGATCATAATTCCCCTGCTTAAGCGAAGTTATAATGATATATATCTAACATATATTTTCTTAACCCGTTTGAGTACATCAAACGGGTTTTTCTTTTTTATTTCTTCGTTGCTGTACTCAAACTTATTTCTGTTTTTTTATGAGTACATTAAAAATTGCCCTTCAAAAATTCGGCAAACTAAACGAAGATAGTCTTAGCTTTCTAAAAAAATGTGGTCTTTCTATAGAAAGTGGAAATGGTCAGTTAAAAGCAAGAGTCAAAAATTTCCCACTTGAAATACTTTTTTTGAAAAATTCCGATATTCCGCAATATCTTATGGATGGTATAGTCGATCTTGCAATCATTGGACAAAACCTGTTATTCGAAAAAGGTTTTCCAATTGAAACGCTAATGCCATTAGGGTTTTCGAAATGTCGGGTAGCTGTAGCGGTTCCGAATACCTTTTCTTTTAACACAATAGCAGATCTCAATGGGTTACGAATTGCAACATCCTATCCGGAAATAACCAATAACTACTTTAAATCTCAAAATATAGCGATTAAATTACACCGGATTTCGGGTTCTGTAGAAATAGCGCCAGACATTGGTTTGGCCGATGCGATCGTGGATGTTGTTTCTTCCGGAAATACACTGGCCAAAAACAACTTAAAAGAGGTAGCTGTAATTCTTGAAAGTGAGGCTGTTTTGGCTGTTTCACCTAAAATAAAACCCGATAATAAAGTGATCATGGATCGTTTTCTATTTCGGTTGGAATCAGTTTTAAGAGCTTCTCAATTCAAATCTCTCCTGATGAATGTTCCAAATGATAAAATACAGGAAATAAGTAAAATACTACCTGTTTTAAAAAGTTTTACGATTGTTCCGTTAAATCTCGAAGGATGGAGTAGTCTCCAGATGGTTATTAGTGAAACGGCATTTTGGGACGTCATTGATAAACTTAAAGCCAATGGAGCCCAGGATATACAGGTTTGTCCAATCGAAAAAATTGTATTATGAAAATAATTGAAAGTTCAACATGAAACTGAAATTCAGGAAGCATTAGCATTGGTGTCAACTGATCTGAAGGCTGCCATCGCACTTGCAAAGTTTTCATAGAAAACAAAAAATGATACCGATTAGGGGCTCGAGACGATGCTTAAAATCATATGTTGGCTGAAAAAGAAAGTAGGTTGTATATTCCGGTGCAATTGGCCGGTTGTAGCGAAATTGTACTTTGTTCGCCTCCGGATCAATCGGGAAAAATTAATCTGGTAATTCTGTATGCAGCGCATATTTTTGGTGTTATTTAAGAATTATATAATTACGGAACCAAATTTTTTAAAATCAAAAAATGGTTTGCTTCCGGTCATCGTTAAGGATACAAACACTAAAACTGTTCTAATACTGATTTATTTTTAAACGAAAGTGCCGATCTGCTTTTTCATTATCTGATATTGTTAAAGGTAAAAGGATTTCAGTTACAGTATGTTGTCGAAATTCTAAAAAAAGGAGCGTTTAATTGTAAACCGACAATCAAAAAAATCGTACTTTTAAAAGAAAAAATGATCACAAAAGCGGAACTCGATATTCTTATCGCATTACGAAACAATAATAATAGGGAATGGTTTACCGAACATAAAAAAGAATTTCAGCTACACGAAAAAAAAGCAAAAGCATTTTTTCAGGAAGTCTATGACGAACTGGGAAAACAGGATAGTATCGAGAAGATGCAGATTTTCAGAATCTACCGTGACGTTCGTTTTTCGAAAGATAAATCACCCTATAAAAACCATTTTAGCGTAGGCTTTACCCGAAGCAAACCGTTATTACGCGGTGGTTATTACTTGCATATCGAACCGGGAGCCAGCTTTGTAGGCGGCGGTTTTTGGGAGCCAAATGCCGAAGACCTAAATCGAATTCGAAAGGAGTTTGAAATGGATGATGAAGAAATCAGAAGTATTATTTCGGATCCAACTTTTAAAGCCTTTTTTGGAACTCTGGAAGGCGAGGAGCTAAAAACAGCTCCAAAAGGATTCGACAAAACGCATCCGGCCATTGATCTGATCCGCAAAAAACAATACCTGATTTCCAGAAGTTTTACCGATAAAGAGGTCACCAGTCCCGAATTTAAAAAAGAAGTATTGGCTACTTTTCAGGCAATGCGTCCGTTTTTTGATTATATGAGCGAAGTCTTGTCGACAAACCTAAACGGAGAGCCTTTGTATTAATCTGGTACGGTTTCTGCATCGTATTGATCCGTATAAAAATAGAAAACATGAAAAAAATCGGAATTTTAATGCTGCTTACTATAGTATGCGCTTGTAACAGTACGAAAACCAATGAAAACACAACACCAAAGGAAACTGTTTCTGTAAATCCCGACCTGGTTTATTTTAAAGCCATCGGAACAGAGCCATTTTGGGGTGTGGAAATAAGCAACACTCAGATTAAATATACCACACCGGAAGATCCGGAAGGTATACTGTTTCCTGCTGCGAAACCGGTTCGCGTAATGGATGCGAATATCAAAACGTACCAGAGTAAATCGAAAGCCGGAGAAATAAAAATAACGATTGCCTACGGAAAATGCTCCGATGGCATGTCGGATATGGATCATAATTATTCCGTAACGGTTGCTTTGAAAAAAGCGGGTGAAAAAGAATTTAAAGACCTTAGAGGTTGCGGAAACTATATTATAGATTACCGACTACACGACATTTGGGTACTGGAAGAAATGGAAGGCAAGAAAATTGGAGATGCCGATTTTAACAAACGTCCTTCTATGGAAATAAAAGCGAAGGAAGCTACCTTTAGCGGAGTTGCCGGATGCAACCGTATGTTTGGAAAATTGTTTTCGGAACAGGAATTGTTGCGTTTTACCAATGTTGGCCTTACCCGAATGGCTTGCGATAAAATGGCCAACGAAGCTAAATTTGTAAAAGCTTTGGAAAGCAGCACGGCTTACGAAATAAAAAATAACAGGTTATATCTGTCAAATCCCGATGGATTAAAACTGGTTTTTAAAAAAGTAGATTAATTATAATCTACTTTTAATAAGTAAATTGAGTCTTTATTTTAAACCAATACTTTAATATAAAGACTCTTTCTTTTTTTATAAAAGAGGATCGGGTTTAACGAATCCTTATGATTTTAATTTCTATTTTTGTGAAAACGCTCCCGTACTATGAAATTATTAATCGTTGAAGACGAGCCAAATTTACTTTCGGCTTTACGGAAAGGACTTTCCGAAAAAAACCACGACGTAAGTGCGGCATTAGACGGAACGACAGCTCTGGAAATGATTCAGTATACCCAATTCGATGTAATCCTGTTGGATGTCATGCTACCCGATATTAACGGAATTGAAATTTGCCGCCGTTTACGCGCTGCCGGAAATTTTGTTCCGATACTCATGCTTACGGCACTCAGCAGCAGCGATAACATTGTACACGGATTAAATGCCGGTGCCGACGATTATCTGACAAAACCTTTCCAGTTTTCCGAACTCGAAGCCCGGGTAAATGCCTTGGCCAGAAGAGCCGGACAAGACCAAAAACCAGCCGAAAAAATAACAATCGACGATCTTGAAATTGATGTACGTACAAAAATGGTAAAGCGAAACGAAGAAACAATTGTACTTACGGCAAAAGAATTTAACTTACTCTATTATCTGGCAAAAAATTCCGGGATAATCCTTTCCCGTGCAAAAATTCTGGACAACGTCTGGAATATCAATTTTGATATGAATACCAATGTTGTGGATGTTTATATCAATTATTTGCGAAAAAAGATTGATCACCCTTACGAACACAAATTAATCCATACCATAAAAGGATTAGGGTATGTTATAAAAGAATAATATGCAGATCAAACAGAAGATAACCGTTACCTATATTGCACTATCCGGATTTAGCACCCTTTTGTTATGTACGGTAGTGTTTTTCCTATTCCGTCAAAACAATCAGTATTATTTTAGAAAACGACTGGAAGACCGGGCAAAAATTGTAGCATCCATCCATTATCAGCAGGATCCTGTTAAGGCTAAATACTATCAGGAGCTCAAAAACAATGGGATGGAAGAGCTTAAAGAGGAAAGGGAATACGTTTTAAAAATAAACAGTGCCAGTTCGTTCGAATACAATACCGAATTGCATTTACCACCGGAGTTTTATGCTTCGGTTATGAAATACAATTCCGGATGGATCGAAGAAAATGGAGTTTATTATTACGGACAGGTTTTTAAAGAAGCCGGAACGAAATATATGGTGATTATTTCAGCTAAAGATCTACGCGGCAGCGATAGTACGTTATTCATTACCCGGATTTTATTATTATGCGGTTTAGGATTTATTATCCTGGCGTATTTTTTCGGGCGTTTTCTCGCCTTACGGGTAATCAATCCGGTGTCGCGTATTACCAGTGAAGTGAAACGTATCAGTGCTTCAAATTTGCATAACCGCTTACCGGAAGTGAACGATTCGGATGAAATCGCCGATTTAACGAAAACGTTTAACGATATGTTGGATCGTTTGGAAACCTCTTTTGAAATCCAGGCCAATTTTATCAATAATGCCTCCCATGAATTAAAAACACCGATCGCAACCATTATGGCCGAAGCAGAGGTAACCCTTTTAAAAGATCGGAATATTCAGGAGTATACAACCACTTTGGACAATATTCATAAACAGGCATCGCGTTTGAGTAATCTGACCGAAAGTTTGTTAAAACTGACGCAAACCGGATACGATGGTAAAAAACAGGTTCAGGACATTGTTCGCATCGACGATTTATTATTGGACGTAAAAAGTGATCTGGATAAAATTTATCCGGGTAACCGTGTGAGTATCAACATGAGTGATATTCCGGAAGAAGATTCATTATTGGTTTTACCGTGTAACAAACCACTTTTAGAACTTGCCATTGGAAACATCATCACCAACGGTGTTAAATATTCCGATAACGAAGAAGTATTCGTGAACCTTACAGCCAATAAAGAGCAATTAAAAATTATAATCTCGGATATCGGAATCGGAATCCCGCCAGAAGATATTCCGTATTTATACGAACCGTTTTTCCGCGGTAAAAAAGCATCCCGTTATGTGGGTTATGGCCTCGGACTTCCGCTGGCTATGAAGATTATCCGTATGCATAACGGCGAATTATGCATACAATCGGAAGCCGATAAAGGCACTATAGTAACCATTATTTTTAAGCGTTAAGACCACATTAAAATTTCTAATGTCAATTTTTAGAATATTCTAATTTTAATTTAATTCCCTTCTCATCCCGGTGTAGTTGTTTTGCTGATATAAATCATAAACAATTACACCGATGCATAACATACTTATTCCAACCGCATTTGAAGCCGATACACTTTACGCAGTAAAAACGGCTGTAAAACACGCTGATACTAAAAATTGTACCATCGTTTTAGTAACGATCAGCGATTTACCGGACACTTTGTTTTCGCCTTTGTCGGCACTTCGCAGTATGTCTCCCGAAATGACGGAGGCACAATATGCCCTTGTAGACGAATGCCGTGCTATTGTTAAAGAAACGGCCAATTGCACTTTAACAGTGCGCCATCAGTTTGGTATTTCGGCTCCTTTATTAAAAAATCTATTAAACCATCTTGAAATCGGATTGGTTATTTTATCACAACGTTACCGATCGGAAACCAATACATTCCAACGTCATTTTTTAAAATTACTGGGGAATTGCAAGAGTCCGATTTTACACCTGGGACAACATTCCGAAGAACATCATTTTAATAATGCCTTATATCTGGAGCGTGCCGCAAATGGGATAGGAGTACAGGACTTACAACGAATTGTAAGCGAACGATTTACCTTTAAAATCGTAAGTCAGGCATCTGTATTTGAAGAACGTCCGGAGGAAATCACACCGTTTTTATCGGAAACAATCTCAAAAAACAATATCGATTTATTGGTAGAAACCCGAAAACCGGAAAAAACACGGCTAAAAAAGAACATAGCCACACCGGTTCATCAAAATCTGGGCCTACCGGTACTTTCCTTACATGAGGAAACCGTCTGATTGTTTAATCTAAAAAATTAAAAAATATGTTACTAAAAAAAAGAGTACCACTTAAATATGTTTTGGGGAAAATTAAGCTGGAGTTGGTATTAATCGTACTCTACTGTATCGCTTTTGAAGTGTTTCATCATTCGTTTCAAGCTGTTCCTACTAAAATTCCAATTGCGATACCGTCTATAATCGGTACCATTATCTCGTTACTATTGGCTTTTAAATCCAACCAGGCCTACGACAGATGGTGGGAAGCCCGAATTGTATGGGGCGCGATCGTAAATGATTCCCGTTCCTTACTACGACAGGTAATCGGATTTTATAAAGATCCGGATTTTTCGACTCAGGCAAACGATTTTAAAGAGCGTTTTGCCAAACGACAAGCGGCCTGGTGTTATAGTTTAAGCCAGTCATTACGAGGGAAAGATCCTATAAAACTGATTCAGTCGTTGCTAACGGAAGAGGAGTTGCGTTTTGTTAAAAAGCACAAGCACGTTCCAAATGCCATTCTGATGTTACACGTAAAAGAATTGCGTAAGGCAAACGACGAAGGTAAAATTAATGTCTATCAGCAAGTCGAAATCGACAATACCTTAACACGTTTGTGTGATTCGATGGGTAAATGTGAGCGTATTAAAAATACGATTTTCCCAACGACCTATAGTTTATACATCCGTTTTACATTGTGTTTGTTCCTGATCTTATTGCCATTCGGATTAACCGATTTTCTGGGATGGTTTCGTATACCATTGGTAACGACTATCGGTGCGGCTTTCTTTTTAATTGAAAAAATGGCGATCCATTTACAGGATCCGTTCGAAAACCGACCAACCGACACACCAATGAATCTTATCTCCAGCAACATTGAGAAAAACCTGTTGCAGATGGTTTATGAGTATCGCAACGAATTCGAGTCAGAGGAACCGAAATCTGTGGATATCTCGCATATACAACCGGTTAAAGATACTTACTTCGTGTTGTAATTTAAAAGGACAGTACAAACTGTCCTTTTTTTATTTTAATTATGTAGCAAATAAAATACTTTTGTTTGTTTCAGGCTAATCCAGTTCCAATAATTGCACCTGACTTTTCAGGCGTTCGATAAGGACATTCATCATTCTTTTGTTTAGATTGGATGAGTTTTTGATGTATTCCTGGTATTCTTCCACCGTAAAAAGACCAATGATCATTCCTTTTAACGAGTTTCGGAACTTAATATCCCGTTGGATTACATTCTCGATATAGGCCATCTTTTTTTCGGGAGTAAGCGAAAAGAAAACATTTTTCTGTTTTACAGCATAATTCAGGAAAACCTGAATAAAAAGTTCGTTTTGCAGTCGTAAGATCGGACGCAGGATTTTGTTTTGAAAAATTTCTTCGGACGAAGACTGATCCGTGATCATTCCCAAGGCTTCGCCTCTGAGATCGATCAGAAAGGTGTCGCGATTTTCCATTTTTTATTTTAAAGTTATAAAAAAACCGCTGTAGGATTACAGCGGTTCTTTATAAGTTATGAATAAGATATTGTTAATTACTTAATTTTAAAAGTAACTCTTCTTACCAATTGTCGCGCCGCTTTCGAATCTTTTGCAACCGAACTATCCACACCGTTTCCGATAATATTTAATCGGGACGCATCAACTCCGGCTTTAACCAAAATATTTTTTACGTTTTCAGCACGTTTCTGAGATAAGTTTTTGTTGTAATTGGTATTTCCGATTTCGTCAGCATAACCTACTACATCTGCTTTTGCCTCAGGATGCGCTTTTAGGTATTTCACTAAGAAATCCATTCCGCTAACCGAATTAGACGCCGGTTGCGATTGGTTAAAGTCAAAATATACATTTACATATCCTTGGTTTATCATTTCTTTTAACGTTTCACCGTTTAAAGATGATCCTTTGCTGCTTGCGCCATAGTTGCGCTCTAAATAGCTTTCTAATTCATCCGGAATTCCATTTTTGTTTCTGTCAACAGCACGTCCTTTAGTATCAACAGCTACACCTGGAATAGTATTGGCTTCCGCATCCAGATAATCTGGTACACCGTCTTTGTCAGAATCGTTCATTAAGGTTTCCAACTCACCAATTCGTTTTTCCAATTCCTCTAATCGATCTACTTTCTCTTCTGCATAATACCAGTCAGCGTGTCTTTCGTTTTTACCTAAATAAATAGACAAACCTATGGTTGCATTATATAATGTACCATTAAAACCTCTGTCTTCCGGAGCTATAGCACCATCAAAAGTATTGTTTTGACGTACATTGTTGATCATCGAGAAATCGGCATTTAAAGCAACGCGTTCTGATAATTTAATTTGTCCGGTAAGACCAATAATATGGTTTAACATATTGTCCACTCCTTCAAAACGATCATTTTTCATAAAAGCATACCCGATACCGGTATGTGCCTGTAAATTTAAGTGTTGTGTCCACTCTTCGAAATTAAGTACACGTCCCAGGTTTACCACACCTTGTACCGTAGTTCTATAGTACTGTCCGTCGAAAGCAGCACTTTTAGAATCATTGTCAAACTGATCGTAGCCTACATCGACTTTCACACCGAATTTGGTGTTAAACATATAACGTACGCCTAAATCAGCATGGAAAAGGTTGTAATTTTTTGCATAATAACCACTTGTAAATGGGGCAGTAGGCTTGCTGAATCCTCCGTTGATGTCGATCGACCATTTGTTAAAGACTGGTTTTTCCTGAGCCATAGCTGTTCCGAAAGCCAGTACCGTTACAAATAAGGGGAGCATAATTCTTTTCATATTCACTTTACTTTTTTAAATTCCAACAGTATACTATTGGCTATTTGTATTGATTTAGGCAAAGATAATGAGAATTAGGCATGACTAAAGTAACAATTAATTAACTTTGCCTTTAGAATCAAGGCTTCCGGCTTGTTTATGTTTAAAGAAAGGATTGATTTTCTAAGAACTTTTTCACAGTAGTGAACTAAATTTGCATATTTATAACAAAAAAATACTGAAAATTTCGAGATACATAATTCGTACTTTATGAGGAAATCTAACATTTTTTTAACAGTTGATGCGGTCATTGTCAAAAAAACACCATCTGATTATAGCATTCTTTTAATTAAACGGGCAAATGAACCTTTTAAAAATGATTGGGCATTACCCGGTGGTTTTGTCGATCAGGATGAAGATTTAATGGATGCCGCTATACGGGAACTTTTTGAAGAAACGACTATTAAAATCGATCACCTGGAGCAAATCGGAGCCTTTGGAAAGCCATTTCGCGACCCTAGAAATCATGTCGTATCCATTGCTTATTTTGGTATTGTTCCCGAAAACACAATAGCTATTGCGGCCGATGATGCCAAAGAAGCCTTGTGGTTTCCAATAAAAGAGCTTCCCAAATTAGCATTTGACCACCAAGAAATAGTAACTTTGGCACTGCAAAAATTTATATCATGATTTATCAGACAAGAAAATGGGTAAAACCAGAAGACCTTAATGCAAACGGTACGCTTTTCGGAGGAAAACTGTTATCCTGGATTGACGAGGAAGCGGCTCTATTTGCAATTATTCAATTGAAAAACAACAAAATCGTTACCAAATTTATGTCGGAAATCAACTTTATGAGTTCCGCCAGACAAGGTGATATTATCGAAATCGGAATTGACCTTGTAAAATTCGGGCGTACTTCTATTGTAATGAAATGTGAAGTTCGCAATGTCATGACCAAAGATGTGATCATTACTGTTGACGCTATTACGATGGTAAATCTTGACAGTTTTGGTCGTCCGGCATCACATGGAAAAACAGAAGTGGAGATTATCTAATAGTATACATTCCGGCAGGATTTTCAGTGCTGTCGGAATACAATTTCTTTTACGTAATTATTTTTGAGCGTAGTTTTTTTAGAATTACGATAGTGTAGTACACTGTAAAAATGGTAAGCACTATCACAATTCCATTGATTACAAGGTAATTTAAAAAAAAGTCAATCGTTTTATAGAAATAAAACAGGTTAATCAGCACCAAATATTCCAATAAAACGACCGGTACCGCATAAAATAAAAGCTTTTGTTCTTTTGAAATGGTGTTTTTTTTGATGATCAGATCAAAAAACACCAGACATAAACTCAGATTTGAAAAAACGAATACCACTTTTATATCCGGATATCGAAAATCATTTGCATTTAAATCCGAAAAGCCAATTATACTTATCAGAAATGATACGATCAATAAGATTATGTAAACGGATTTCTTCATTTTAATCCTGATACTGTTCTAAATACTAAATATACATTTTATTTAGTCTGTTTGCACAATACTTTTCATTTTATCTTATTTACGAATCATTTTTGATGTATTAAGTACATTTTGTACCTAAAAAAAGGGATACAAAAGTACCCCTTATCATTTTTATTTTATCGAATTATTCTTCCGAATAGTCTTTACGATTGCTATTAGACGGTAATTCAAAAATTTCAAGATCGAAATAATTGACCGCCGCAATAATATGATCGAAAATATCGGCCATAATATGTTCGTAATTGATCCAGCGCTTGTCCGATACAAAGGCATAAATTTCAATTGGAATTCCTTTATCCGTAGGTTGTAAATGCCGCACCATAAGATTCATTTCTTTATTAATTCCGGCATGGCTTTCCAGATAACTCGTCAGGTATTTTCGGAATAACCCCAGATTCGTCAGATTCCGACCGTTTATAGCCAATTCTTTATTGATACTATTATTCGAATTAAATTTTTCGATATCGGACTGACGGTGTTCAATATAGGAAGTGATCAATTGGATTTTCTTAAAATGATCAATTTCATTCGGATGAATAAACCGGACACTATTTTCTTTTATCAGAATATGTCTTTTAATACGCCTCCCGTTGGAATTTTGCATCCCACGCCAGTTTCGGAACGAATCCGAAATAAGACTATAGGTCGGTACGGTAGTGGTCGTATTATCGAAATTTTTCACTTTTACTGTTGCCAGATTAATTTCAATCACATCACCATCGGCTCCAAATTTATCGATCGTAATCCAGTCGCCAATTCGAACGGTATCATTTACCGTAACCTGTATACTGGCCACCAATCCTAAAATTGTATCCTTAAAAATTAAGATAATAATCGCCGAAATGGCTCCGAAAGTCCCTAAAAGGGTTTTAAAATTCGTATCAAACAGTATCAAAACCAAATAGGTAATCGCATACACCCAAAGGATGATCATGATAACCTGCGTATAACTATCGATCGGTTTATCACTAAACTTGGGTTTTTCCTTTAGATAATCCTTTAACGAATTAAAAATACTTCGGATAATCCACAGCGACAGGAATACCATATAGGTTTTGACACCCTTTCCAAAAAAACTTTCCCAATAGACAAAATTTTTCAGAATCACCGGAACTACCTTACTGACAAAGTAGAGTGGGACCAGATGAGCGACATATTTAGCCGTTTTATTGGCTACCAGGAAATCGTCGAAACTCGATTTTGTTTTTTCGGCAATGATAGCCAATATAATAATGAGTAATTTTTTAAAAATATAATCTAAAATATAAGCGATTACAATCAGGATTACAATGTTGATCGCCAGGTTCAGATACGAAGCCCAGGTATCACTGAAATCCATGTTTTTTAGAATTTTATATGCCCAATTAAAGATTTTCATATTTTAAAATTACAGAATTTTTTTTTCAACATAAAATGTCCCGAACGGAATTACCGAAGCAACACAAACAATAAGGAATTTTTTTAACGACCAGTTTTCTTCCATTTTAAGCATACTGGCCAAAACGATATAACCGATAAACAATAATCCGTGCGCCATTCCGACCATACGAACCATTTCCGGCTTGTCGTACATATATTTTAATGGCATGGCTACAAATAATAGCAGCAGGAGGGAGATTCCTTCCAAAAAGGCAATGATTTTAAAGAAACGCAACATTATTTTAGTTTTAAATAGTTGATAATGACTTATAAAAAAACCGGCTGAATATCCGGGTTTTGTTGCGCCAAATGTATAACAGAAAAGCAGAAAATTCGTTAATTATTCACTAAAAGATATAAAAAAAACTGTACTATTTTGAGTACAGTTTTATAGTATGTAAAATAGGATTCTATTCTTAGAAAGCCAAAAACGCTTTGTTGTATTCTCTTAAATCAGAGATATTGTTTTTGTTTTTCAGATCCGAAAACAATGAAATAAGATATTCCAGGCTTTCGATATCGGTTTCTTCCGGTCGTACGATTTCTGATTCATTTTCTTCTGAATCTTCCAATGGCTCATCGTCCGGAATAGCAATTAAAAATGCGTTGTTTTCTTCAATATGTTCGTACGTTAACCGTATCGCTTTAACCAGAACAGGATTTTGTTCGTCTAAAGCTAATTCGCGTAATTTTTTTAAATCTCCAATTAATGTCTCGGCATCAAATCCTTTCTTAAACAGGTCAAGTTGGATTTTATTGATTAATTTTTGTGCATTCGGATTTTCCACAGTACTATCAGTTGAATTTTAGGTTGCATTTTTTATAGGTATGCAAAAATAAGGTTTTATATTTTTTTTACTAACAAAATCTGATATTTTTTCTGTCTTTTCTGGGGAAAGGTAATGGGAGTCGATATCTTTTTGAGAAAAACGAGCAAAAGAAAAGTATGTAAAAACTTCTCTGACCAAGCAAATAAACAAAGGAAGAAAGAGAAAGGGTAGGGATCCATAAAATAATTAATACACCTTTTACTATATTGCTACTTTTGTTTGTGTGGTTAAAATATCACTATCTGTAAATTCAGAATATCTTTCTGATAACTTACTTCTTAAATTGAAAAGCCTTTTTTCAGATGAATCTACAATTTGAGAAAAAAGGCAAATCTGTACTTTACCCATTTCAACTAAATTATCATTTTTAATAGCCTGGATAGGTTGGATTTTTTCAGAAAATGATTCTCCAACAACAAATGCATTTATATAAGGATTACCTATAATCGTTCCGCAATTCATGAACTCTTCGACATAGCCTACTGCTTGATTACGTTCATCTTTTCCAATCTTAAACCCTCCTCGTTTTAATTCAATAATCAGAATTTTTTTGATATTGGATATTCCAGAATCAGTGTCCACGTCATCAGTACAGTTGATCGAGAAAGTAGAATTACCCATTACAACAATGTCAGGTCTTTTCTTGGAATTATTAAAAACACTTCTGTCTATTTTTCTTCCAAAAACTTTTTCTACGGTTGTATGTAGCTGGTTATTATAAGAGTATTCAGGAGAATCAAATTCAGGTCCAAATATCCATCTAGCGCTTGCAATTAAAGGATGGAGGACGTGTAATTCGTCAACAGTTTTATCAGAAGATAATTTCCGAATTGATTCAATAACCGATATCCTTTTATCAATTTCATCCAAAACAGTTAATGCATCTTTTATTGTCCAATTATCTAACAACTTATTCAGCCCTTCAACATCTTCCGATTTAAAGGTAGAGAGTTTCTGCAAAAGTTCACTTCCACCTCTTGTATTTTCTAAATTTATTAAGGTTTCCATTGCAAGATTAATTGAATCTTGCTTTGCAGTGGGATTCGTTTTTGCTATGTGTTCTAAAGCTTCATTAAATTCATATTTGGCTAATGGACTCAATGAGTTATATTGATTTTGATATAATTTTTTAACATTTTTCTTAGTATATTCAATGTTTTCAATCGCTATTTCAGAAAATATCTCAATTACTTTATCCGCCAATTTTGAAAAAATTATATTCAGGTTTTTATGATACTTGAAGCCTGACCAATCTTCTCTAATATATTGTTCTAAATCATTAGTTTCTATAACAATAGAATATTTCTTTGCCTCTTGTGTTCTGCCGTCAAGTATAATATTGGCACCTAATGCCCATGAAGGCTCTCCAATTAATCTACCAGATTGCCAAATTGCAACACCTTGATATAATGTGTTTTTTCTTGATTTCTTTGTGTCAATTAAATGAATTTTAAAATTATAATTTTCAAAAGGGAAATCAATCTTTTTTATAATCCCAGCATGTGTTGCAAGGTTAATAATGTTACGATTGATAGTTATCTTAAAATTTGGATCATGTAAAAAACGAGCTGATATAATATCGTTAATTTCGCTTGACTTTGGAAGGTTTTTTACTACAACAACTTGTAATGTTGTTCCATGCGAATTAGTTTTTTTACTTGATTCTTCTTTTATTACAAAAGGCTCTTTCTCACTTTGAGTAGTTATTTGAAAAGTTGACTGTAAAGCATTTTTACTAGTAATAACAGTATATTCATCATTAAAACACAATAACCCATGTCTGCCAACTCCATTTCTACCGTATGCATACCTCTTAAAGTCAATACCGTTTGGAAATACAACTTTTTTGCCTTGATTTTCTAATCGATTATAACCAAGCTTCATCCAACGGCTTTTAAACTCTTCCTGTGTAAGACCTGTTCCGTTATCTTTAATAGTTAAAAGTTCACCATGTTTTTCAGGTATAAAAATCTCAACTTCCGTTGCACCAGCATCCCAAGCATTTGCAATCAATTCAGTTAAAGCGATATCGGGTTGACTAGCTAAATTTCCTAATGTTCTCACTAAGAAGTCTTTTTCAAACAATGCACCTTGAATATAATCTTTGTTTTCCATAGTTTGGTAAGTGTTATAATATCAAATATAATATTTTCCTTAAGATAATTTGATGCATATCCGTAAATCTCATTACTAAATTATAGGTGAAATTTTATAAAGAGAAATGAGATCAAAAAAATGAATTGCTTAAAAAATAAATGTTTAAAAAATAAATGTTTAAAGTTTTAATTTTAGAATGACTATTTAAAAAAGCATTTTTAGCATTATGTAAAATAGAACTTTTTAAAGCGTATACTGAACATTCAATGCATACGGTGACAATTAAGATTCAAAAATGACACAATACAAAAAAGCCTAAGTAAAGCGATTATCAACCAATTAGAAAAGTTATTTAATATAAAAGATGATAATAAAAATGAATACAGGCATTAAAATTCAAAAACCTAGAAATAATTCTTATTCTATGAATCCCAACAAAACCAAAAATATTTTCCTCAATTTTAATAAAAAATGTCTAGATAATAGTCTGCTTAAAAATAGATATCTGATTTCAATTCAAAAAAATTTGTTACTACTAAATATAATGCAGGATAACATATAGAATGGTAGAATGATTATAGATAAACTATAGGAATCCTAAAATCTCTTTAAATACAGAAAAAGATTCGAATAACGATATAGTGCCTGATTTCAACGATTGTATATTTGAACTATAATATACATTATGTAAAATAGTAAATTAAATACTTTCTGTATCGCTTTTCTGCCATCCAATTCTATATACTATAATTAATAACGGTACTTTAACGAAAACGTACAATATCTTCCGTTACCTCTAACATACTCCTGATCCCTTGCCAAATACATAGATGTTGGTGTATAATAAGTTGAATTTAATACGTTTTCAATCCCCAAACCAAAAACAATACGCTTATTAAGCGCATAATTTCCCTGGAAGTTAAACAGATTAAAAGCCTCTACAGGACCTTCGCCTTCATTATATTTTCCTTTAACCGGAAGGAAACGCTTGCGTTCAAAAGAATATATATGATATAACCCCAATTGTAGTTTTTTATTTACCGTATTCCATTTTAGGTGTGAATTAAGTCTTGCCGGCGCAATCCGGAGTCCGCTCAGGTATTTTTCATAACTGTTATCGTTATTTACATCGACTTTTCCATCCTGATACGTATAGTTAACACCTAAATTCAGATTCTGCAACAAATACAAATTAGTCATAAACTCCACACCCTGAATATATTGCGGAGCCCTTAATGGCACCCAAAAACCATCCTCCGAAACGAGATCGGCTCCCAATTTGGAATGGTTGTAAAAATAACTTGCGGAAAAGTCCAGCCAATCACTGACTTTGCTGTTAAAACCTACTTCGTAACTGTTGACCACCACGGGTTTAGTATTGATTTCACTTAATAAACTACTCGTCGCCGTCCGCAATATACGTCCCATATCGTAAATGTTAAACCCTTTGGAATACGAAGCAAAAGGTTGGAAAAGATCCATCGCAGTATAACTTATACCCGCGTTATAAGACAGGTTTGTATACTCCAATGTACCTCCTTTTACGGCTACCATTTTATCTTTTTGAATATTGGTCGGTAATGTGTTGTAATCCGGAACTTTTACCCGCATTTTATCCCAACGTACACCTGCTTTTAAAGTAAAATCGTTTGTCATATAGATTCTTCCCTGTAAAAACGGAGCAGCAGCCAACATATTTAGTTCCGGAACCCAGATACGTCCGTCAACTAACGGTTGCGCGGTTCTTTCATTTAATAAATCCAATCCATAGTTAAGACTTACTTTCGACAGACCTTCTTTTTTAAAATCGGTATTAAAATCAGTCCGAATACCGTATTTTTTTTCTACAATAGTTGCCTGACCTCCCGTTTTCCATCGTGGTGGATTGCGATAATCATAAATCGTAAAGAAATCCTGGAAATACGCTGTTGCACTAAGATTACTGTTTTTAAAGATATTGTCACGGGTAAATTTTAAATAACCATTGTGGTTGTATCGGGTTCCTTCATCCACTCCCGGACGTGTTCCCAGCTTTCCGGTTGATGGTTTTTCGCCGTACTTTCCAATGTCCAATACATATTTGGAATCCTGTAAGCAGGAATAAAAGTTATACATCAGTTCAAATTTACTTTCTACATCCGACTGATATCCTAATCTGACCATCGCATTCCAGACATCTGTCTCTCCCAAACCATACCGCGGATTTTGAATCAGGCCTTCTCCGTCCAGCTTCACCCCATTTCGGGTCAACGTACCATTAATAAGATAATCAAAGGTTCCTATTTTTCCATAAAAGTTTTGGGCAATACGTATTCCGGCACCACCAGTCGATTTAAACATTTTAGTATTGAATAACTCATGACTGGTATAACCCAATACAGTATCTCCACCAAAAGGCTTTTTGGTTTTGCTTTTTCGGGTGATATAATTCACAATTCCACCTTCTGCACCGTTACCATAAATGGACGTTGCTCCTTTTATGACTTCTATCCGTTCGATAACCGAAGGATCTATAGTTCTGATCTCTCTGCTATTTGCCCGTAGCGGACTCGATTGTGGAATACCATCAATCATCACCAGTACACTCCTCCCGCGTAAGGTTTGTCCTCTATTTCCCATCTGATTGTTTCCAAATGCAAAACCCGGAACTGTATTTCCCAACATTGTACTGAGATCCGGGGCTATCATTATCTGCTGTTCGATTTCCTTTCGGGTAATAACCGTAACACTCGAAGCTGTTTTTTTTATGATTTCGGGTGATCGCGTAGCTGAAATTACGACTTCTTCCAAACGGAAATTTCTTAGTGAATCTTTTTCTTCCTGTCCGATTGCTAATCCGGAAACCAGCAACAGCATGCCAATACTTACTACTGTCTTTTTCATCTTATCTCTGTTTAAGGCTAATACGTCCCAAACAGTTTAAAGGAAGAGATTACTGTTTGGATGTATTTTTATTTAGTCTACTTTTAATTGCAAAGAAGCTAAAAAAGGAAGACAGACGATTATAGAATGGGCTTTTTGACTATAAAAATGAACCAAACCCACCATAAAACAGATCTCATAAAAAGGATATCCAAAATGTGTTTTTAGTTAAAAAAGAATATTAAAATTAACATATTAAATTAAAAACTGTATTTTTATGACAAATAACTAAATAACAACTGTAAAAAATTAAAAACTAATGAAAAAAAAGCTACTCTATGTCGCGGCCAGTTTCTGTCTGTTCGCATCATCGTATGGTCAAAGTTCATTTTGGACTAAAGTCAGCCCCGAGCGGTTGAACATGTATGAAAAACTGGAACGAGCCTCGCAACCTCAGAATTTCCAGTTGTTTTCACTTGACCTTCCGGCATTAAAAGCAAAATTGGAAACAGCACCGATGCGTTCCAATGCCGCTTCGGCACTAACACTCTCCTTCCCTTCGCCAAATGGTAAAATGGAGAATTATCAGATTTATGAATCTCCGGTTATGGAAGCCGAATTAGCAGCAAAATATCCGGGAATCAAATCCTATATTGGTAAAGGTATCGAAGATCCAAGTGCAACGATCAATTTTAGCGTGACCCTTTTTGGATTACACACGATGACATTGTCCGGAAAAACAGGAACGTCATATATCGATCCGTTTACCAAAGATTTAAAAAACTACATTATATATAGTAAAAAGGATTTACAACCGAACCGCGCTTTTAGCTGTATGGTTCAGGATGATCACGAAGCCGTTTCCGGAAGATTGATCAACAGTCCTGAAACCGCTATGGCCAGTGACGGAAAATACCGCGTGTACCGTTTGGCGATGGCTTGTACAATCGAATATGCAGCCTATCATGTTAATGCCGCTGGTTTAGGTGGCGGTACAACGGCTCAGAAAAAAGCAGCTGTTTTAGCAGCGATGAACGTAACCATGACACGTGTAAACGGTCTTTACGAAAGAGATATGTCGTTACATATGAATATCGTCGCAAATAATGATTTGATCATCTTTATTGACAGTGATAACTTCACTAATTCACCTACTATGATCAATGAAATCCAACCAATTGTTGATGCGGCTATCGGAGCGGCAAACTATGATATCGGTCACGGGGTTTGTACCACTGATTCGGGTATTGCACAGTTAAACTCTCCATGTTCGGCTACTAAAGCCAGAGGAATCACTGGTCAGCCAAACCCGGTTGGAGATCCGTTTGACATCGATTATGTAGCACACGAAATGGGTCACCAATACGGTGCCACCCACACCCAGAACAATGCCTGTAACCGTACCGATGCTACGGCTGTAGAACCTGGAAGTGCCAGTACTATCATGGGATATGCCGGAATTTGTGCGCCTAACGTACAAAATAATTCCGATGCTCATTTCCATGCGGTAAGTATCGCTCAAATGCAAACATTTGTAAATGCCGGTGGTAACTGTGCCGTAACAACCAATAACGGTAATGCCGCTCCTGTGGTAAATGCCGGTGCCAACTTTACCATTCCTTACGGAACCGCTTTTATTTTAAAAGGAAGTGCTACTGATACTGCTGGGGAATCACTTACGTACTGTTGGGAACAAACCAATAATCAGGTAACAACACAACCGCCTGTAGCAACGGCTACTTCCGGACCAAATTTCAGATCGTTACCGCCATCAACGTCACCAAACCGTTATATGCCGCGTTTCGAAGATGTTTTAGCCGGAAATCTTACGCCAACATGGGAAGTTGTTCCAAATGTAGCCCGTACTATGAATTTTGCCTTAACCGTTCGCGATAACCGCGCTCCTAATGGAGGTCAAACCGGACGTGGTGATATGACTGTTACTTTTGCTAATACTGGACCATTCCGTATTACATCGCCTGCAACGGCTAACGTTTCATGGGATAGAGGTTCATCACAGACTGTTACCTGGGATGTAGCCGGTACTACAGCAAACGGAATCAATACTGCCAATGTGAACATTCTGATATCTATGGATAACGGAGCTACTTTCACTACATTAGTAGCCAATACGCCTAACGATGGATCGGAAGTAATTACAGTTCCGAATACAGCAGCACCTTATTGTCGTATTATGGTTGAAGCTGTTGGAAATATTTTCTATGCATTATCTAAAAACATTGCTGTAGGTTATACAATCACAAACTCTTGTCAAACATTTACCAACAATACCGTTAGCGCTATTCCGGACGGACCAAATCCGAACACATCTACTGCGGGACCAACATTAACATCAAATCTGAATATTACTGCAGCACAAACACTTACAGATGTGAATGTAAACGTAAATGTTACACACCAATGGATCCGTGATTTGATCACCCGATTAAAACACCCAGACGGAACGGAAGTTACTTTAGCAAGTCGTATCTGTAATGATCAGGATGGATTTAATATCAATTTTAACGATGGATCACCAAACATTGTATGTACGGCTCCTATCACCAGTGGAACTTTTGCACCTAACCAACCGTTGGCTGCTTTAAACGGCAAACCATCAAATGGTAACTGGCAATTATTGATCAACGATTATTTCCAGGGTGATACCGGGAATTTAAACTCATGGGCTGTTGAAGTATGTTACCAGACGGCTGTTTTAGGTACGGAAAGTTTTGGTTTACAGGATTTCGCAATTTTCCCGAATCCAAACAATGGAAACTTTACTATTTCGTTTAAATCGGCTTCCGCTAATGAGATCAAAGTAAACGTACACGATATCCGTGGAAGAGAAATCTTTAACCAGTCGTTCCAGAATACCGGTTTATTTAACCAAAACCTGGAGTTACGCAACGCTCAGACCGGAATCTATCTTGTAACTGTTCAGGATGGTGAACGTAAAGAAGTTCAGAAAATCGTAATTAAATAATTTTAAAAACAAACCCGACAGGTTTTAAAAACCTGTCGGGTTTAACTAAAAAAACAGGCTGTCTATAATGGGCAGCCTGTTTTTTTATTTTAGAACTAATCAAAGTTAACTTATCTTCTCTACATTGTGTAATGATTCTGTTCTGTCTTCTGAAACCATACCATTTTTTTGTATTTTTCTGCCACTATATGTGAAATAGGCCTTTTCATGCCAATCGAATGAATCATGAAATTTAACTCCGTCGATTAAATATGATTCCCCAAATATGTCAACCACCCTATCGCCTTTTTTGAATTTACTAAATGATGATGAAAAATCTTTTTTTAATTTTTCATACTTTGATAAAAGAATACGCTTTTCATTTTTATATTCAATAATAAATTTTGATATTATTTTGTCTTCTTTAAGAAGGATAAATGGTGTGAGCTTATTAGCTTTTTTTCCTGATTTGAGAATTTTATACCCTTGATAATTTATATATGGTTTTCCATCTCCAGAATCTAATTGATCCCAACAAATAATATTGGTTATTAAATACATCTGATTAACAAAACTTTGAACACGGTCACCAATTTTAGCTAACTTACAGTTTTCAACATACTTTTCAATGAGTATATTATGTTCTTTTCTGATCTCACTTTTTTCTATTTCATAACTTTGAAGTGGTAAATTATTTTTCTGTTTTTCTAATAATTTGCATTCCGAAATGGTTTCTGATTCTTCAATCAAAAAATCAGATATAAATTTTCTTAAAATATCAAGATCATTTAAATCAAGTTTGAACCATTCTCTATTCATCTTTTTTCCTTTAAAGATGTTATGTAACTCCTGTTCAACTTTAAATGCATCATAGCATTTAAAAATTTTAACTAATTCAATATCTAAAGGACTTGATGTTTTAATATTTCCTATCCTCTTATCTGCATTCTTTGAATAACCAATTTTATATATATCTGTATTAACCACGTTTAAAAGATAAACATATCCTATAGAATCTGCTCTAGTTTGCTTTTCTTTTTCGATTATTTGAAATTGATCTATTCCTAATCTCTCATTATATGACTTTAATTCTCTAAAATTTTCATCTAATGGAATAACTCCTATTTTGGGAATAAATTCATTGTATTCTGGTTTAGATATAATCCTATTATCAGTAATTTTCAGATATCTCCATTCATCATTATCATAAGTTAATTTAGGTGGTCCAATATATTTTACTATTGTACCAATTGGAGGAATATTATTTTTAATTTCTTTTCGATTCTCATTTACAAAATTAATGTAATCAGATTCTAAAATATCATTTAGATTCTTAATCTCATCTTTTCTAACAGTAAATGATTTAAAAAAATCTGAAAAATCCATTTTTAAGTTCTTTTTATAATACTATTTGTTAGCAAACATAGCCAATTACTTATTGACATATTATCGACGCTAAAATAAATCAAGCTATTTTAGCACAACTACGGAAAACCGCAGCTATTGAAATCTCCAATTTGTTTTTTCTCCGCAATCATTCGGATTTAACTATAAAGTATTCACGGCCCTACATCGTCCAGTACCTTTTTCATGGCGTTATACGGTTCGGATTTTAGTCGGCCAAATTTCATTTTCTTAAAATCCGGCCAATCGGATTCGGTTTTAACAATGGATCGATCGACGCCAATTGTTAACGATGTAACGACTTTATTGCCTTTTAAAAAGTCAACCTGAAATTCGGGATCATACGTTGTTTCAGACCAGTTAAAGGATACCGGATCATTAATAATTTCTAAAAATTTTTCAGTTTGAGCTTTTGTAAAGGTCTTTTTAAAACCGAATGGTATTTTTCTTATCGTTAACGCGTCAAAAGCCATCATCGGAAACAAACTGTCGGTTTTATTACTATCATCCTGCAAATCGGCAATAAGTGCTTTGGTTTTGTCGCTGTAAAATTTTCGTGTTGTCCAACCACCTTCCGTATCCATTCCGACCATTAAAGTATCTGAAAACAAGGTATCGATAAGTTGTTGTTTCGTGTATTTATCCCAGTATTTTACATAGTGATGTGTAAAATCTTCCTGCTCCTTTTTTAAATTACAGGAAAAAAGTAAAATTGTAAAAATCAATAGGGCTATCCACTTTACCGTTCGCATTTTAAATCGGGATTGGTTTTAAACTTTTCGTAAATATCAATTAAATCGGTCACTTCATTGATTTCTTCAGAATTAAGCTGCTTCCAATAGGCGGTTTCCCGTGTTAACGACTGGATAAAGAAATGATCACTACTTATTTTAAAATAATAAGCCGATAATACTACTACCAGAAAAATGGCAGGATAGTAATAATAATCCGGTTGAAAATTGATCCACACTCTTTTATACAAAGCAACAAATATCGGAAGGAATGCCGAAACAGCACAAACAACAGCCAGATTATAACACATTATTCCAAACGATTTGGGCGATCGAAAATAATTAAGTGTTATCAAATCATACTTTTTCGAAAAGAAGGAACCGACGATAAATTTCACAATATCTGAACCTTCTTCTGAATTTAATATGCTACTATATTTGGAATCACATTGGTATTTATTTAGTCTTTCGGACAAAATATCTTTCCACGCCTGGATATAATTGTTATGCGTCCCATTGGTAAAAAAAATCTTTTGATCTGCTATTTTGTTGAATGCTTTAATATGAAATTTCCATATTATCGCATTGATCAAAAGGGCTACAAAAATGGCGGGAATAAGAATGGTATTAGCATCTTTTAGGGTAAGATTCATTGTAAAATAAACGATTAATGTAAAAAGCAACCCCGGTAAATAAATCCGTAAGGTTTCATGAACATTTAATTTTTCCATAATCAGTTATGTTGATACCAATATAAATCTAATATAGGAAAAAAAATATTCGGATACAATTCGTTGTAAATGAATCGTTAGTGTTTTATTTTCTCGAATGGATTTTATGTTTTAGAGTATCCTGCTCTTCTAGAGCTCCTTGATTTTCAGTGCCAATTTAATTATCATTCAAGGTATCACTGCCAATTATTACAGGTGTTATCTGTTCGATAAAAACAGGCTATCCATTATAGACAGCCTGTTTTGGTGTAAATCTCTTTATTTAATTTGAAATATCTCTCGTAACGTTTCTTCTCTGGTTTCTAAACTCGTTTTTATTAGTTTTTCCTGCTCCTTACGGTCAATTAATTTCCAACCAAAATAATAATCATAAATCCATATTTTATCTGTCTCAGAATTTGTTTGGAGATGAACACAACCAGGATTATTGTTTTCTTTTAAGGTGTAAGAATATGAAGAATTAAACTCAATTTTTTTTACATTCTTTGGATAAATTGCTTTGGAAGGAACTTTATTCACTTTCCAATACATTTTATAATATTCAACTTGCTTTTGTAATTGAATGTCATTTCCTGATAAATAATTGTAATAACTATTTAAGATTATACCAGACATATCATCGGGGTGATATATTTCAAGACTATTAAAATATTTTGACAATGCTGATCCCCTCCATAATCCCCAATTATTTCTAATCCATAAACCAATAGAAAAATGATATTCAGCCATAAATTTTTTTTCACCATTTAGTTTTATGTTTTCCTTATCGTCTTGTTTAAGTAAGCGGTTTAACTCTTTAAAGCATTCCGAAAGATTTTTTGGTATATATACACCTTCAATATAGTCTTGAAAATCATAATCTTCTCTGTTTTGTTCGATTATAATTTCGATCACATTAGAGTGTATATTATTTTTATCAAGCTTTGTTCTAAAAATTATTCCGGAATCATATCCGTTATTTATTGTATCTCCATCTTTAGTGATCCAATTTTCTTTTCCATATACCTTTCTAACTTCCGACATTTTTAAATTGGGCTTTATTATCAAGCCTTTAAAAGTCTTCCTTTTAACTGAGGGGTTAATTAAAATTTCATTAACAATGCTGTCATTATCAAAAGTAATAGTCAAAGCTTTTGTTGAATATGCTAGTGAGTATCCATTGTTTTCGAGATTTTTTCGGGTATAAATTTCACCAAGTATATTCTTTATTTTTGATTCTTTAATACCAATCGTAATAGAATCTATTCCTTTTCCTTCTTTAATTATTTGACCATAATTAACTTGAACAGTTAATATCATCAAAAACATTATTTTAAGTTTATTTTGAATCATCTTTACTTAGTTTCATTAGTCTTTCTACATATAACTCCTTTTAAAAGCTTCAATCTCCTTATTTCCAATTCCTAAAAGATAACTTAAATGCTGAAAATCCAGTTTTCCGGATTTGTGATAATGAATCAGCTGGAGTTTAACTTTTTGAAGATCATTTGAATTATACAGTTCGTAATTACAGACCACTTCCCTCCCATTAAAAAGCGTTATTCTACAACTATTATTAACGCCGTTTGATAAATTGGAACCAAAAGATCTGGAATGATTCGACTTACCATAATAGTCATCGTTGGTAAGCCAAATAGTCTTTATCTCGTCTAAAGAAAAAGATTCTTTTCCAACAATTATTTTGTCCATTTCAAACGTTAAAAAACCTTCCAGTTTACCTTTAAGCGGATCGGGTTTAAAAAGACGAAAAAATTTTAAAACGATTCCTCCCAAAAACCAGACAATAAGTAATGTACTCATTAAAAACATCTCGAGGATTTCATGCTTTATTTTTAAAATGTATCTCTCAAAAACAAAAATCAGAATACAGCTAACGGCTATTACAAACAGAATATTCGCATAACTCCAACGTGATTTATCTGATTTTTTAAATATTGAAAAACTGTTCATATTATTTTTATTGCTTTTAAAATCCTTATACTATTGGAAAACTAATCCGTGAAACATCTTTTAAACGAATCCTGTAATTATGATTCTATAGTTTTAATGCTTTATCCAACTCTTTTTTAAATAATTCCGGCTGGTCTACCCAAATATTGTGCCCTGCTAGTGGTATTAATTTAAAATTAATTTTGGGATATGTTTTGATAAGCCCCTGATGTACATCGCCATTAAAATCCAGGAAATCATATTGTCCGAAAATAATGGTGGTTTTAGCATTATCATTAAGAAACTTTCTATAATCGTATTTCCAGTCCACTGTTTCAACCATGACTGATGCCTCTTCTTTATAATAATGAAAACCACCGCGCATTAGTTTATACCGGTCAATTCTATAAATATTAGAGGCTGCAAATGCCATTCGGTTAAAATCCGACCTTTCTCTGTCGCTGGTTAACTGTCTCTTGGAGGCGATGTACTTTTTATAAACAGGTAGGTTTTTAACTTCGGGCCTTGTATTCAGGAATTTAATCTGTTCCTGTGACCGTTTTGAAAATACACTTCCAATACTATCCGATTGTGAAAGTATCGCTCCGATTAAAACCAGGTTAGAGACCTTTTCGGGATGTTGTTTTACATATTCCATCGCTACCAATGTTCCCATAGAGTGCGCCATAATTTTAACTTTGTTCCCACCAAGTTGTTTGATAAGCAAATCCAGATCGCCTACATTTTTTTGAAAGGTTAGTTTTTCTTTTGGTGCAGGCGAAAGTAAAGAACCACGCTGATCATACAATACAAAATGGTATTTGGTTTCAAGTCCTTTGATCGCGTCAAGCATATAATCGTGATTGGCACCAAATCCTCCGTGAACCACCACAACAGTATCTTTTCCGGTACCGGTTTCACGCACATAAATATCCTGATTGTAAGCGTCGAGGCTATCGGGCGTTCTTAAATACCATTCTGTATATTCTTTACTTTGACCGAATGATTTAGTAGCCAATCCCATAATACAAAGAAATAAAATGCGTAATAATGGTGTTCTCATTTGTTTCATATAATCTTTTAATTTTTTCTTTAGGTGTATAGTGTTTTTTATTTACTTCAAACTAATCTTTAAATCAAACGTTTTTTTGATCGTTAGTAATGCTTCGGCATTACCTTTTGCATCGTCAACAGGATTATGGGTGTGTTTGGTGACGCGTAAATGTTTAAAATTCTGAAACATATCTTTTACCACGCCTTTATACAAACTTCCCAGGTTTTGCGAACTATGTCCAAACGGATTTCGCTCTAGAAAATGATGAAAATACCAACAGATAAACATCCAGTCAAAACCGTTATTATCGCTAATAAAAACCGCTTGTCCTTTGGAATGTTCTTTAATCCAGTTGGCAAAATCCGGCATGACTTTCTGAGGTGCGTCAAAACCTAAGGTTTCTTCCCGGCTAAATCCGGAAACGGCCAACGCTTCGGGAATCCATTTTTCCGAAATCGGTTGTAACTGACCATAAAAGGTTTTATCTAAATGATCATCAACCAGAACCGCTCCAAATGAAATCATTGAATAATCACCCGGAATCGGTCCGTCGGATTCAATATCAACCATTATATAACTCATCGTAACTGTTTTTTATTCTTCGTCTTTTAAATAATCTTCTTTTTCCTGTTCCGTATAGAGAATTTTAAAATCCGGATTCTTACTGTAATTTTTTTGTTGGAATTCGTAGAGCTCTCCTTCGTCTTCCGCCCAGGATATCTGATTGTGTTTTAGATAAAACGCTTTTTCATCATCGGCTTTCGGACTGTTCCATTTTTGCGAATAACTTTCCCAGGTATCATTTTCACAACATTCGCAGGTGCCGAAATAAACCGCCTGATAGCCGCAGATTTCACAATATTCCGGGTTTTCAAAATTCTTGAGGTAGTCCAAATCCAAGCGTTCGAAGGTTCTGGGCATATGATTTAGAAAATTCCCATATCCGATTGTGTATTTGGAAATTAATAACTTATTGTCGATCCAACCCCTGTGTTGGATATTAGCTTTTTTAAATTCCAATTTTAAAAACTTATACTTTTTATAATAGTCCAAATCTTCAAAGTAGGCCTCTGTTACATCACTCCAGGGATAAAAATTTTCGTCAAGTCTAAAACCGGATGCTTCAACAGCAATTTTTCCTAAATCTTCCAGATAATGTTTCCTGCAGGCAACATAATGCCAGCTGCTCTGATATCGGATCTCCCCTCTTTCGCCACAGGTCTCACAAACATGCTCCGATTTTTTTTCATAATGTTCAATAATGTTATAAATAGTATCACCATAACGATGATCGGTATAAAACCGAAGGGAAGCATATTTTTCTTTGATACACGTAACCCGTTTGTCCCAGCCGTTTTCGTATAATTCTTTGATCAAATTAATAACCAACGGATACCAACCTTCCGAAATCTGAAGTTGAATCCCGTTTAAATCGGCTAACTTTCGCAGATCAAATTCATTTATTTGATCATTTATAATAAAGTCATCGAGGTGTGTACATTGTTTATTGATAAACTGGGCATTTTTATAAAGATCTTTGGTTGCTTTCGATTGGTTTTCAAGGGAAAACTGATCACCCGAGGCAGCATTGGCTTTGGCTATCCGTGCCTGAATACTGTCCATTAAATCCTGATGCTCTTTTTTAATTTTGGTTCTGTACAGATATGGGTTCAAAATGCTATAAATAGCTATAAAAGAAATTAATAGTCCGATGATAATGGCTACAGTTATGGTCATTTGATTTTAAAGTTCTCTTTTTTTAGAATAACGATGTATATTCAATCGGATTTCTACTAAGTCATCCATATATTTTTTTCCTTCTTTTCGGAATCGTGTAATCTGATTTTCGTTTAATTCAATTTGCTCATTATACCCGGATCTAATATCCAGATACCATTTAGCATTAGCAATAAATACAGAATATTGATCATCTTCTACCACATTTATGTTTTCTGTTAGAATACTGTACTTTTGATCATTGTTTAATTCCAAATCATTTTCCAGATGAAAATAATCGGTTAAAAGGTTTTGAAAGGTATATAGCGAACTTTTTGGAATCGAATTTTTAAGAATTATTTCGGTTTTATGTCCTTTATAATAAATGATTTTTATACCACTACTTTCCATGTCAATATAACTTAGTATTGATTCTGATGCATCGGAAAATTCGTAGATCCACTTTCTTACAGACATTGACTCTTCCAACATACAACTCATTCCTGATGTAACACCTTGAAAATTAAATTCAAATATTTGAGAATTTGACAGCTTTAGTATAGAGGCATTAAAATAACCTACACGAATTTTTCCTTTTCCATCATAAAGCTCATTAAACTGTTCTTGGAAGTGTTCCAAATAGTTTTCATTATAAATTGGCCCTAAATAATAATCCATCAATTTGGGCTCTAAATCTAGCAGTAACGAAGTGCTATAATATAAGGATTGAAAATTGTCATTTATAGCAATGTTTTCATTTATCTCTATTTTATTAGTCTGTTCATAACCATTTAACCGAAAATGAGATCCATTAGATGGAATTGGATCATCATCTACTAAAACCGTAAGTTGATCGTTATCTTTACTCGTATTTTCGAACAACCATTGTAAGCTTTTGCTTAAATTTTCTTTCTTAATATAAATTCTGACTGAATAATCTAACCCCATACATTAATATAATTATAACTATTTTTTTACCGGTTTGATAGGCTAAAAATAGTTTTTTTCTCTCAATTATGACATTTTAATTCAAAATCGGGTTTTACAAAAAAGAATAAAGCTACCAACCCGGCCCGTTTTTATCCAAACAAGGTTCGGAAATTTTTCCTAAATCGTTGTATTTCATAGGATATTCTCCATTTTCGGCCAGTTGGTACATCTTATAAAAAGCTTCGAAATAGTCGGGATTTAATTCGGAATAGGCAGTACCTTCCTCCAGCAATCGCATTCGACCCTTTTGTATCGCCTGCCAGAAAAGGATTTGATTTTTGGGCGTTAAACTTCGCGTATCCAAATACCGGTTTGTCCAGTTATCTAATCTTGAATTGTAAAAACCGTAACCGCAATCACTTTCCAATTCCTCGTTTTCTATCGGTATTTGCAATTCCAGCCATTGGGCTAACGGAATACCATCCGGAATGGATTGTAATTCGTTAATGGCAATTCTAAGAATATAATCATAGCCTGTCCAACGTCTCGAAAAACACCGGCCATCTTTATAGATTATAAAACAACTTGCCATATTATGTATATTACTATTTGTTTTGTAGTTTCTAACTAACCAGCCTGGACTGCTAAAGCAGAACAGGATGACTGGTTGTCTTATCGGATAAATATAGTATTTTCAATACAAAAAGCAACAAACTTCATAAAAAATCAATTATAAACCAATCTTTATAAATCATCGATCAATATATACAAATACAAAATAGAATTACTTTTACAATTTTACAGGATATTAAATGTAAAAGGCCACCCGTATTTAGGTAGCCTTTATATAGTTTTCAGAAAAAAAATTCTGCTTAATTTGAATCAATTTAGCTTGATCAAATTAATTTTTTTAATCGGATTTTGACCTTTTTAGACTTCCCTTTATCGTCTAAATACTCTATCGTAACCTTTTTATTCTCTTTATTCAATTCTTTATTATAGCTATTAATATCAGTGGTTGAAATACCATTGATCGCAATAATCTTCTGACCAGCTTTTAGTCCGGCTTTTTCTGCAACGGAGTTTTTTACAACACTGGAAATAATGATTTCATCTGCGGATTTTTTTAGTTTTAAAGGATTGACATTAATTTCAAATTTATTGTTATACAAACTATTGGGTTTAAGATATAGTTTGTGTGTATCATAATCCAGAATAATGTTAAATCGATTGATGATCTCACTTCCTAAAATTCCCAGATAACCATCAAAAGAACTCACTCCTTCCTTATCTGAAGCAATTAAAAATGGTAAACTTTTAAAAGTAAAGTTTCCTATTGCGACTTTTTTGACTTTGCTAACAATGGTCACGGTTTTATCACTTAAATTATCAGTAGTGATACTATAATATTTCCCTGATTTTTTTAAAATGTCGTGTTTTTTCTGAAAAGGTGTGTTGATCAATAACGACAGGCCAGCACCACTATCAAAAAGTATATCGCCGGAAAGCTTTTCGCCATTTGTCAACTCAATACTAATTGGAAACTGTGGTATCTCAATATTATTTTTAAAGGTAAATGGAATTTCAGTATAGTCCTTTGTATCTAAAACGGTCTTTTTTTTATATAAGTGTATTTCTCTTTTGTCAAAATCAATTTTAGTGATATAGTTTTTAATAATATCATTTCCGATTATACCGTCAAATGATGATGAAAAAGCACTGTTTAATCTTGAAAGATCTTCTAAAATAATGGATACACTATCAATAGCATGTTCTTTCGTGAGCTGTATTTTTTGATTTAGAGCCAATTCATAACTCTTATTACCACTTGCTCCTTGTATATTAGTGGTATTATTGGGAGTTATATTAAATTTTTTTGCAATTGTTTTGTCTAATAATGTTGAAGAGGCTCCAGTATCAAAATAAAATGTAAGGCTATCTTTTCTGTTTTCAACAGGTAATTTTAGAAGTACATATTTGTTTTCATACAATTTAAATGGCAATACAATTTCTTGCGCCTGTATTTGTAAACCTACTAGTACTGTTGTCAGTATTATAATCAGTTTGTTTTTCATGCTGTATAACGATTTATTTATTTTTTTCTGTTATATGGCTAAATAGCCAACTAATTGATTAACAGTTGGCAAATATACAATTTTTAAATAAATAAAACATTTAAATGTGTTTTTGTTATAAAAACACATTTTTTATTTCAATTGGCAACTGTATAGAATGGCTTCTATTTTTATTGTGTTGCTGCATTATCGTCTACACTTGCTCTTATACTTCTATAACTCTCATCCATTTTAAAACAGACTGCTTTATATCTTTCAAAGAATTTTTGCATCGTTTCCTGATCAATTTTATCATAGCCTATAGCTACCTGATAGTCGATTTCGGCAATAATCGTCTCCAATTCATTTCTGGCGACCTTATAATTTGTCCACAATTCTTTCCAGTCAAAAAAAACCTGCAAGGAACTACAGGCTGTTGTAATAGCACTGCTTATCAATGCCAGATTTACCAATAGCTTGCTTGTACCTTCATTCCAACCAATAAAAATGGGTGTCAGTACAGAACAGATGATCAAAATAAATTGGGCTATTATCGCTCCTTTTTTATTTTTTGTTCCTTTAGTTCCATATGCCAGTATTTTTTTATCAATGCATTCTTTTAAAGCATTTACTTGCCTTTCTGTTACCGGACCTTCCTGTATTGTCGACATTTTTTAACTAATTAAATTAATAATTCATTAATTATTAAGCTAATATAATCAAAATACTATTCCATTTTTATTAAAAAGACGAACATTCCAGATCCAATCGATCCCGAATAACTTTTTCGAGTACGTCAATATTAATATTCTGTAGTTTTTTGAATTTAATACAATATCCGGTTATTTGTGCTTTTCCGAGTTTTTCGCCATAGGTTTCCGCTAAATAGGTTTTATCCTCAATTCCCATGATATATACCGAAATGCCGATAGTATTGGCACTAATACCAACCTTATAAAATTCTCTGCTTTTGCCATCGACATACTGTATTGTATACGATCCGTAGCCTATATTCGGATTGGAAACGACTTTCCCTTCGCTATTTTTACCATCTAAAAACCAGAGCTCGCAATTGGGCTTTATTTTCAAAACAAGACGGTGCAATGTTTCCATATCGCCTCGTTTGGATTCGGACTGACTCGCAATATAGGATTTGATTTGGTCTTCTACAGTCATATAAATAGGGATTAACAGTGATCTTTAAAATCTTTACCTTCTTTTTAAGACTATTCAATTGATGCTCAAATCAATGCTTTTGTTCTATCAATTGTAAAGCTTTTTTCAATAGCAAATCTTCTTTGTTTCGGATACTTTGTAATGTTGGTCGAATAATCACATCCGGCTTTATACCGATACGCTGCGTTTCGGTTCCATCGGGATAATAAATACCCAATCCGGAAAAATAAAGTGCATTGCCATCGGTTAGTTTTATCGAAACCATATTACCATCTGCACCAGCGGTCTGACTTCCGACAAAAATAACATTTGGTACCTTTTTAAAAATCATCGCCCATAATTCGGCCGCGCTTTGTGTGTATTCGTTGATTAAAACTACCACCTGACCTTTATAGGCATCCGGATTTTCTTTCCCGATGTATTTATATTCTTTAGTAATGATATGATCGACAAAACAAAATTTCCCCGGTTGCTCAAAATCCGGTTGTGTTTTAATACCTATAAACTGTGGTTTTGTAAAGAGATGATCAAATACTTTTAGCAACGAACCGTCATCATTATAACCTCGCAAATCGAACACAATTCCTTTAGTATTCTGAAGGGAACGCATCAGACTGTCGATTTCTTTTGCCCGTAAGGACGAAAATTCGACATAGGCCATATTATCCAATCGAAAAACAGGATTTAACCGACTTTCCGTAGTGTTCCAAACCAGATATTCATAGGTCTTACCATTATAAGTCAGATGATAATTCGGAATTCCGTCTTTGTCCCATTCCTCTTTAAAGTTACGGGGCATTCGTTCTAAAGTCGTTTTAAATGATTTCCCGTTTACGGTAACACCTTCAATCGTAACACTAGGCTCATTTCCGCTAAACAAATAATTATAGGCATCCCTTATTTGTACAGATTGATTGGAAGCCGGGTAATATTTTGATTTTTCAGCTATGATTTTTTTAACTGATTTCCCATTTATTTTGGTGATTAGATCGCCTATCTGAATAGTCGTTTTTTGCGTTTTCTTTTCGTCTTTTATCGCTGTAATTAACGCACCGTTATCCACAATCTGAAACGTAAAAGGCGCACTAAGTTTTCCAAAAACATCGTATTGATGGGTATTTTTTAAGCTGGTATGCGTATCCTGAATTTCAGCAACCAATTGGGTAATTGCCCATTTATAGTCCTGTTCGGTTTTGATGTTTTTAAAAATCGAAACGTATTTTTTCAGTACGGCATCCCAATTGTGATCCAATAGATATTTATACGGATAAAAATAGGCAATCGCATTCCATACCCGAAACAGTTCCAGCAGCTTGACATTGGCTGAAAATCCGTCATATATTTTTTCATTCGCACTATCGAGTCGGATGCTTTTTAAGGTTGGATTACTGTAGTAGCTTCCAATATTTTTTGGTTGGTTGATCAACTGTAACAACCTAGCTTTGTTTGTAGTACTAAGCTTTTCTTTTTCAATCCATTTAACATCAAAATTCCGAAGCGTAATACTGTCACAGGTTACTTTTTGAGGCGTAAGAGTTTCAAATGTCGCTTTATCGGCTATTTCCAACCATTCGGTGATCATCTGATCTTCGGTACGCTTGGATGCATTTTCTAACGTATTGATCAGAGTTTTATCCCAATCGACTTTCCCTTGTGAAACCGCCGGATGATAATATTTGATCACACCCCAGACTTTTGCCAACGTAACCAATTGATCATCGGAAATTGCTGTGGATTGCGCGAAGAGTTGAGACGTTAATAAAAGAAAAAGGATGATGCTATTTTTCATACTCCGCTTCCTTATATTATAGTCCAGCCTTTTTTAAGAAATGTAAGTTTTCCGTTTTCTATAAACGTTTTAGCATCTGTTTTTTCGGTTGCCTGTTCGTTCGTTATTTCTAATAAATAAACTGTTGGATTGCTTACATTCTTCTTAAATAACCAAAATTTAAATCGTTTTACCTTAGGTGAAGTGTTTAAAAATTTTAATTCTTCTAAACTGCTGATAAAGGAAATATCGTCTGCTATAATTTGCGGATAAAGTAGACCTTTTAAAAAAATTGGTTTTAAGCTACGATTGATGTTATCTAAAACAATTACTTTATCATCGAATTTAAACGTATTAAAGTCGATTTCAGTTATTTTACCGCTAAATTCGGGATAACTTTGAGCAATATAGTGGTCTTTAAAAAAGACTTCTGCCCAATATTTTTCTTGTTCGCCTTGGTTCGCAAAAACTTTTTTCTCTGTTTGCGGATCATTTTGGGCATTTGTTGTTACCACAAAAAGTAAAGATGTTACTAGTAATAGTACGTGTTTCATCGAATGATAGTATTCTATTTTTTGTAGTAAATATAAAGTTTTTTCTTATCTAAAATACGATATTGTATTCCCACCATACTTTATTCCTTACAAGCTTTTAGTTGTAAAAAAACAGTATAACATTTTTGTTATATAACAAAAATGTTATACATTTGTTTAGTAATTCAAAAAAACTTTTTTTATGCATTGTTTAATACTTAATACAAATTTAAATGGCTTCCGTAAACGAGCTATTAAAGTTATTAAAAAGAGATGGTTGGTATTTACATAGAAATGGGGCAAACCATGATATGTATAGACATCTTACTAAACCTGGGCAATTAACTATTCCAAGACACGGATCGAAGGAAATGGCATCAGGTACTTACTCAAGTATTTTAAAAGCAGCAGGGCTTAAATAGTCCTGCCGCTTCTAAATAATTTAGGAATTTAATTATTTTATAAATATTATATTCCATTTTTCAATTATGCGGAGAGTTCTCTGCTTGGTAAAACTACAGCCATAAATGTGGTATCACTAGAATAATTTTAAATTTTAAGCAAGTAGTCAGTCGTAGCTCGCTAAGAAAGCAAAAAATTAAGCACATTAAGCAAACTATAAGGCAATTTGTATCAGAGATGAAAGCACAAACATTTTTAACAGTAGTCGTAGAAAAGACCGGGACTGGGTTTTCTGCGTATGTAAAAGAAGTTGACGGACTTATCACAGTTGGTGACGATCTAACAGAATTAAAACAAAATTTTAATGAAGTTCTTTGTCATCATGTAACGTATCTTCAGGAAAAAGGTAATTCAATATCGATAGACGATTTTTCTGTTAATTACGTTCTGGATTTAGAACAATTCTTTGATTATTTCAACGTCATTAACAAATCGGCTTTTGCGAAACATTATGCAGGAATTAACCAAAGTCTTTTCAGACAATACACTAAAAAATTGGCTCCTTTGTCTGATGAGAAATTATTACAAATTTCACGAGGCTTACATAAATTAGCCGATGAATTAAATAATTTAGTGATTACTTAGAATCGTTTTATTTCATAAAAAAACCTCCATTTTAGGAGGTTTTTATTTTGTTACAAAGGTTACAAATCGTTTATAAAACACTTTCTTATTTTATTTTTTCATAAAAGATTGTAGTTATCAACTTAACATTTGTTTGTTCGACAATAAATTCTTTGTCATTCAGCTTTATAATTTTTCCAAATACTTTCTTTTTTTGTCCATTATCATAATGGTAAATACTATTTTTTTCAATTTCCCATTTTCCGATTTGCTCTTTATTCAATGGGTTTTGTGGATTAAAATGGATTATAGTATAATCTTCTTTATACGTAAATATTTCGCCGCTAAAAGCTTCGGCTCCAATAGAAGAACCAACGCTATTTTTTACAGCTACTATTTTCCATTTTCCTATTAGATTCTTTTCCGAAAATTGTTGGCTTATAAAGGATACTAAAATGAATACTGTTAGGTATAAAGTAATTTTTTTCATATCGGCAATATGATAGTATTATCAACATTATATAGCTTGATTATCAAAAAAAATACAAACTAATTTCGGGTAATATAAAGTTTTTTCTTTCAAAAAAGCATACCTATAATGCATTCACAAATAAAAGATATCAAAAATCGAATTATTCGTTTTATCATAGGATCACGTTATTTACTTCTTGTTTTTTCAGTATTGCCAGTGTCCCGGATTTGGTGTTATTGGCAGCTTTCATTTCGTAGGTTTTATTGGCCGTTTTGATCACGATTTTGGTATCGTAAATCGTATATTCCGTTTTATGATTTACAAATTTTAAACAGTTTTCGGCTTTTGAATACGTAAATATATCGTGGTAAAGCAATTCAATTTTATTATTGGCATCCGTAAAGACATAGTACAAAAGGGATCCTGAGTTGAGAATTTTCATCTTTTTGTTATTTTCAAATTCAAATGAAAGCAAAACCTTGTCGTCGGTTAGTTCTTCATCAAGTACCTGGTATTTTGTTTGTTCCATTTTGCCATTTGTCCATTTTTGTTCCGTAAAATCCCACAGGATTCCCGATGGATCCATCCCCTCTTCTACAATTTTAATCGGATAGGGTTTGTTATTGCGGACTTTAAATTCGGAAAATTGATGCCAGCAACAACCGCTTTTGGTCATCGTGCTAATTGTTTTATCTTTATAATCGACTTGAAACATACCACAATATTCCTGCGCCAGTCTTGTAAAATCGGCATTGTATTGGAATCCGGAGTTTGTGGCCAGGTAAATTTTAAAAGACGGTCCGTGGTAACAACTAAATTGTCCGTCCATAATAGCAAAGTCTTTTATGCCGTCAAAATTATAGTCCTCGTACAAAATCTGACTTTGTTCGCCATAAGGTAATTCTTTGATGTTCGCTAAAACTTTTCCGTTATGAAGACTAAACGTTAGCTCTTCTGATTTTACTTTGATCAGTTGTTTATTCGTTTTTTGATCATAAATTGCAATCCAACCCGGAGAAAAAACTTCGGAAGTATCGGCGATAAACATTTTACCGTAGTATTGTTTTGAAAAATTATCAACTTTAAAAGTTGTTTGGGAGAAAAGCGATCCCGTGAATAGTAGGGTTAGTATAAGGGAAAGGGATTTCATTTTATAAATTCTATTCAAAAATTATTTTTATTTTATTGAAAAAAAACAAATTAACACTGAATTATCTCGTTTATCCGGTTTATTTATCCAACAAATTATTCTTTTTTATTTTGTTTACTATTTTTAGTGTCTTTTAAAACCTTTTTTTCATCACTATTTAGTTTTCGTTGAAGTTTTTTAACATCCTCAGCTGGGGGTAAATCTTCAGGAATTATCCCCCTATTTGTAAGCATATTTCTTACCGCTAAGTTATTATCAATATGTTCTTTTTCAATTTTGGATTGGCCTTTCATATCTTTATTCTGAACATTAAGTCCTGTCATTTCTGCAGCTAAATCTTTCGCTTTTATACTAATCGTTGGCAAAAAATCGGCAACGGGTCGATTACCAGGTACTCCCATTTTCTTTTTTAACATTTGAGTATTCAGATGAAAAAGCGCCTGATCTCCTTTACTTCTTATAATTGCAAATCCCTGGCTGTCAACACCTCTTTCATATAAAACTCCCGAAAGTTGCTTTTCTGTTTGGCTTAATTTTTCCCGGGCTTTAACACGTTCAAATTCTAAAAGACGTTGTTCAACAAGCTCTGCTCTTCTTGTTTGTACCGCAAAATAATTTTGCGCAAATGAAATTTCTTCTTTTCGACTATCTCCATTTTGTGCAATTAGGTAGCAAGCATATCGTGTCAATAGAATGTCATCTATCTCTTTTTCAGCTCCTTTTGGCATCGCTATCGTTTTCCTGACGTCAGGAAAATGATATGCTATTTGTTCACCAACATTTTTGCAGGCATCTTTTGCTTTACTAATTACTTTTTCAAAATTTTCCCATTTACTATAGCCTAATAGTACTTGTAAATCTCTGGCACTCCAACATTCAACACCTTCAAGCTCTGCAGCTGCATCTTCAAATTTAAGGAATAAGTCTTGTATTTCTTCTGATTTCATTTCTATATGGAATTTATTAAACTTATAAAATTTGGATTAAAAACTATCAAAATACAGGACAAACACATCAAAACCTTTTAGGTAGTATTTAAAATAGAAGTGTTTGTTGTAATACTATTTTGTTAAGTCGAAGTCGTGTATTTGCATGTTAATTGAAAGAGCTATCAACAAAGGCTGTTAATAGCTCTTTGTTAGTATTATTCTGTTGGTCTAATAATTAATAAACTCGGCATTGAAGTTACCGTTACTCTTTCTCCCAGTTGGAAACCGAGATTTTGTAACCAATCACCACAAAGCTTGATTTCCGGAACGTCTTTTTAACTGTATTTGTTAAACCTTCTTTTAGGTTGAATTTTCAGGCTACGCACTTCGGGTCTCCTGATAGTAGTTTGTCGTTTGTTGTTTCGCATGGCATATATTTTTTAAAAAGACCTGACGGTGCTGCGAAACGACAAACGACAAAAATAAATTTGTAGTTATGGGACTTTCACCCACTCTCCGCCAGGCTTTATCGTTAATTTTCATTTTCTTTGATGAATGTTTCGTTAATAATGGTTTAATCGTTTCGCATTCAAAAGATAGAAAATGTTTAATAAATAAGGTCGTTTTTGGGAGTGTCATTGATGGACAACTTTTAGGCTTTTTCTATAAATTAAAAATCATATTCCGCTTGTTTTATTAAATGCTGTATTGCATCTTTTTGTGAACTACTATCTTTTAAAATATCCATCATTTTCAAAACGTTTTGTTTTAGTACTGATGTTTCTGCCCCATATCCAGCGGTAATATAATAACTCATAAAATAATCGATGTAATAAAATTGTTTCTTTTTAATATCAAAAAAACCATAATTACCTTCCTCATCACTCCCTATAACATATTTATCCGTTTTCTTGGTTATCACATAGGTATTCATTCCTTTTAGACTAGGATTATCGCGGGTTGTAAACTTTAAATTTTCTTTATCATAAAGAACTGTCAACGTATAATCTCTTGGTATTTCTGTCATACCATGTTTTTGACTACAACTTATATTGGCATTACATTTTGCTGTGACCTTTGTTTCTATAGATTTAACTTTTGAATTCAATTTTTGACTAAAACAAAAAGACGTAAAAACAAGTAAAAAACTTAATAGTGTATTTTTCATTATTCTTAATTATTTACGATTAAAAATATAGGTTCTTGTTTTCTCATATTCTACTTACATAATGATATCTCTCAATCGCTAATTCCCTATTCGAAAGATAACCAGCATACTCTGGTTTAGATAGAATTGTATCAATTGTATCACGCCAATATGCTATTGAACACTTTTTAGAATTTTTGGGTTTATCTGATTTAATGTTCAGTGCAAATTTTGCCCAAGATATAATACATGGGGATAACATTTTACCATCTTTGTTTTTCATATGTTTAAATTATATATAAAGTATTCCAGTGATTTTAAAACTAATAACATTTAGTTCTACTAAAATAATTCTTTAACCAAATAAAAAAACACAAATCCGTTAATTTACAATAAGTTTACTTCACCCCATTCATAATTTCAATCGCCTTCATCATTTCCGGAAGTTTATAACGAAAAGCCGGGCCGGATACGCATAACACCGCCACTACTCTATTGTTTTGGTAATACGGAATTGCGGCGCAGTTTAAGTCCGGTTCGTATTCTTCCAGATCCAAAGCATAACCATTTCTTAAAATTTCGTTTAATTCCGCTTGTAGTTTCTTTTGTACCGGTTCTTCCAGACTTTTAAGCAGCGTATTCTGAAGGTGTTCCGAATGCGCCATAAATACTTTCCCGATAGCCGTTCGGGTCATTTCGTAGTCTTTGTTGAGTTCCAGCGAGATTTTAACCGATCGGTCAGGTTCCGAAATCAGTTCGTGACGGAAATAGGTTCCCATCTGTACCGACAAATACGAGGTTTCATTTGTCAGTTCGGTGATTTTTTCCAATGTTGGACGCAGCGTGTTTTTTAAAACCGATACCGATACCGGTGGCGGATAAATACACTGCATTTTGGTCGTTACCCGGTACCGCGGACTCAATTCGTCCTGTTCCACATAGCCCAACTCTTTTAGGGTATTCAGGAAATTGTGTACCGTGGTGTTCTGTAATTCCAGTGCATTGGCGATATCGTTTAGGCGTACCAGGTTTCCGTTTTGCGTGATATATTCCAATATATCGAAGGCTCTTTTTACCGACTGTATCATAAAATTCAATAATAATGAATAAAAAGGCTTTTTAAATTTTAATTAACCTTAAAGTTTCAAAATTAGCGGATTTTTGCGCCCAAAACAACTATTTTTTTATATGCAAAAAGGACTTATTGCTCTGGCTATCGGAGCTTTTACGATTGGAATGACGGAATTTGTAATGATGGGTATCCTACCCGATCTGGCGGCTTCGCTTAAAATTTCAATTCCGGAAGCTGGTCATTTTATTTCAGCCTATGCGTTGGGTGTGGTGGTTGGTGCTCCATTTTTAACGATTTTTCTTCAAAATAAACCGCCTAAAACGGCTTTGATCATACTTGCCGCATGGATTATGGTTTTTAACAGTTTATCGGCCGTAGCCAACGATTATTGGTCCTTATTAATCATGCGTTTCTTATCGGGAGTACCACATGGTACATTTTTCGGAATCGGTGCCGTTGTTGCCGGAAAACTGGCTAAAGAAGGAAAAACAGCTCAGGCCATCGCGGTAATGTTTTCGGGATTAACGATCGCCAATGTAATCGGTGTTCCATTGGGAACCTATATCGGCCATTATATCGACTGGCGGATTACGTTTTGTATTGTCGGTGTGATCGGGTTGCTAACGATTGTAAGCATCATCTATTGGCTTCCGAAATTTCAGGCCAATGAAAATTCGAGTTTTAAAAAGGATCTGGCTATTTTTAAACGCGTCGATTTATGGCTGGTTTTGGCCATTGCGATTATCGGTACCGGAGGCTTTTTTAGCTGGTATAGTTATATTGCACCGTTATTTACCGAAGTGTCCAAATTCGATGCCGGAGCGGTTACCTATCTGATGGTTGTTGCCGGATTGGGAATGACATTTGGAAATTTCCTTGGTGGAAAATTATCGGATACCTATTCGCCTCTTATTGCAACCATCGGTTTATTAGTCGGAATGTGTATCGTTTTGATGTTGCTTACTTTTGTAGCCGATAATCAGATCACGGTAACGATTATGACGTTTGTGATTGGTGCGGTGGCTTTTGCGATTGTAGCACCGGTTCAGATCATGATGATGCAATCGGCAAAAGGAGCCGAAATATTGGGATCGTCCATCAGCCCGGCAGCGATGAATGCCGGAAACGCATTAGGTGCTTATCTGGCCGGTATTCCGCTAACGATGGGCTATGGTTATACCTCGCCGGATTGGGTCGGTTTTGCGCTGGCTTTTGTCGGAATTTTAATTGCGTTGGCATTATTTTTCCACCGAAAACAACAAGAGACAACTTTAATTACATGTAAAGCATAACAATATGGAACAATTAAAAGGAAAAACCGCGCTGATTACCGGAGCGGGAAAAGGATTAGGGAAAGCGGTGGCTTTTGCATTGGCTGCCGAAGGTGTTAATCTGGCGTTAGTATCGCGAACCGAATCGGATTTAGCGGAACTAAAAACGGCTATTCAAAAGGAGTACCCTAACGTTAACATCGAGTTTGAAACGGCTGATGTGGCTGATTTTAATTCGGTTACAACCGCGATTACAAACCTAAAAGCGAAAATCGGTGCTATTGACATTCTGATCAATAATGCAGGTATCGGGAAATTCGCCAAGTTTATGGATTATGAAGTAAACGAATGGGAAAACATTATTAAAGTCAACCTATTGGGCGCTTATTATGTAATCCGTGCCGTATTGCCGGAAATGTTGGAACGTCAAACCGGTGATATCATTAATGTGGCTTCCAGTGCCGGACAACGTGGTTCTGCGCTAACAAGTGCGTATAGTGCTTCAAAATTCGGACTAAACGGTTTGTCGGAGGCTTTAATGCAGGAGGTTCGTAAATCGAATATCCGGGTGTTTACGATGAATCCGAGTACGATTGCAACCGATTTATCGGTAAACCTAAACCTGACGGATGGTAATCCGGAAAGTGTATTACAGCCGGAAGATTTCGCGGAAGTATTGGTTTCACAATTAAAATTAAACCGTAGGGCTTTTGTAAAAGACGTAAGCCTTTGGTCAACAAATCCATAGTAAATCCTACTATAGATAACCTACGCTAATGTAAAAATCCTGTAACGAGTTACAGGATTTTTTTATTATAACCGATTAAAGCAGTTGTTATAAAGTAACCTAATCATTAGGGATAATAGTTCTTTTTTAACCATAAACTAACCTTTACCAGGGCAATCAACACCGGAACTTCAACCAAGGGACCGATAACTCCTACAAAGGCCTGCGGCGAATGAATTCCAAAAACAGCTATGGCTATAGCAATGGCAAGTTCGAAGTTATTCCCTGAAGCTGTAAAGGCAATTGCTACATTTTGACTATACGGTATCTTTAATTTTTTACTGATGCCAAAACTTAGCATAAACATCAATACAAAATAGACGGTTAGTGGTATTGCTATTCTAATAACATCGATCGGTAATTCCAGTATTTTTGCTCCATTTAGACTAAACATCACAACAATAGTAAACAATAATGCATATAAGGTTACCGGTGCTATACGGGGAATAAATTTCCGGTTATACCATAGAACTCCTTTAAATTTGATCAACCAACATCGACTTAAAAAACCCGTTACAAACGGCACGCCGAGGTACAAAATAACACTTTGCATAACATCGTCCATAGCAACGGTTATAGTAAAGTCGGTCAATCCTAGTTTTCCGGGTAATACAGTAATAAACAACCAGACAAAGAAACCATACATTAGTATCTGAAAAATACTGTTTAAAGCAACCAATAAAGCCGCATATTCACGGTTCCCTTTGGCCAGATCGTTCCATACCAGAACCATGGCGATACATCGGGCCAGTCCGATTAATATCAAACCACTCCTATATTCGGGTTCGTCTGCCAGAAACAAAATGGCAATTACAAACATTAACAGCGGTCCTACTATCCAATTGAGCAGTACAGATATACCAATCACTTTTCTGTTTTTAAAAGCCATGGGTAATAACGAATAATCCACTTTTGCTAATGGTGGATACAACATTAACAATAAACCCAATGCCAGTGGAATATTGGTTGTCCCTACGGATAATCGACTGATAACATTCGGTATAGCCGGAAAAAAATGCCCCAAACCTATTCCAACGGCCATTGCAAAAAAGATTAAAATCGTAAGGTTACGGTCGGCAAATTTTAATTTAGTTTGCATCACTATCCTTTTTTATCATTGAAAAAACATACAACATTTCTGTTGCAATCTGTAAACTACGGCTGGCATATACGGTCGACTGTTCCGGTGTGGAATCCGAAAATCCGGGATCTTCATAAGTTATCGCAATTCTCTTTTCTGCTCCAGCTATAAACGGGCAACCACCATCGGCTTCCGAACAGGTCATAACGGCCCCAAATCCTGCTGCCGGATTATAGAAATGGTCGTGTTTTTTAGAAAAACCAATCACCGGAAATGCCGTATCACTATATTTTATGCCGTAAACAGAATTGTTTTCTTCCGAAAGCCTTATGGTATTCAATCCCTGTTCCAACAACGTTTCGATTACTTTTGAAAATACGGCGGTTGCTTCTGTTCCTCCTGAATAACAGTATACATTGGAAATACCATACCGGAAAGCAGCGACTTGAGCCCATACCTGTGAAAAAATACTTCTTCGGGAATTATGTGTGCAGATAAAGATGAGGTTGATAACCTGTTTATCGGTTACCTTTTGCTGTATATAGTCGATTAAAGGTTGTAAAACGGTTTTGCGCTCCCAACTAATGGCTTGTTCCTGTTCCAAAAGTCGGATAGTATCGGATAGTATGCTATTCATAATTTTCTATTAATTGCATCCGGAATCCGACGAGCAGCAGGATTTTTTCTGTGTATCTTGATCATCCTGTAAACCACAAACATCATCTGCCAGGCAAGCGGTTTGTTTATTTTTTAAGATAAAATGCCTGCCATCAAAATCCAAATCATATTTTCCGATGGTCTCCGTTTGGTACTCCACTTCAATAGTCGTATCCGTAATACCCAGTTTATTTTCCGATAACTGAATGATATGCAACAATTTTGCCGGTTTTAAGCGGTGCTTATAATCATCGGCGTCCCATAACTGAAAATTGATAACGCTTTCATTTCGAATTGTTCCGCCACAATCTATAAAGTGACGGGTTATCTTTCCTACTTCAGTAACATGGAAATGTTCCGGTACAAAAGTTCCGTTCTCAAGCTGGAATACCACTGTATCCAGGCTTGGTAAAATGTTTTTGATTTCTGATAGTTTCATAGTTTATAATAATTAAAATGTAATATTGCAATATAACGATATTAAAATTTAAAAAAATGCTTAACAGCATTTGTCAACGGTCACATCCTGACTAAAGAAAAGCGCTAATTCACCTTTGATTGATTCCCAAACGTTTTCATCGATACAATAGCAAACCGATTTCCCTTCGATTGTTCCTTTGATAATACCAATATTTTTCAACTCTTTTAAATGCTGAGAAATCGTAGCCTGCGCCAAACCTAATTCGGATACCAGATCATTACAAATACACGCTTTCTGATTAATAATATGGTTTAGTATCGCAATTCGGGCCGGATGACCTAAAACTTTAAAGATTGTAGCCAATCGGTTTTGATTATCGGTAAATATTTCTGTTTTTGTTATTCCCATGGTGGCACATTATATAATCGCAATATTACGATATTAAATTGAATTCGCAATGATTTTTTTTTACCATATATCATAAAATCTAAATATTGCGCTTTACCTTTACATCACTTTTCAAAATACATCCTTTTAAAATGCACTTTTTAATTTTTAGTATACTTTGCAGCGTATCCGTCGGAATCCTTTTTAAAATAGCCAAGCGCTATACGGTTTCGTTTCAGCAAATGATCAATTATAATTATATCGTAGCCATCATTCTGTGCTATGTAGCGTATCAACCCGATACAACTACGATTACTGCCAACGCACCGTGGTCGCTATACAGTATACTAGCACTATTATTGCCTACGGTTTTTCTGGTTTTGGCCGCATCCGTTCGCCATATCGGAATTGTAAAAACCGACATCGCACAGCGGTTTTCGCTGATCATTTCGATCCTCGCGGCTTTTCTGGTTTTTAACGAAACGATTAGTCCGGTAAAATGGATCGGACTGGCTATTGGTTTTACTGCTATTTTCCTGGTTTTATACCGAAATGAAACCACGACAAGCGAAAAAAATAATTGGTGGTATCCGATAATTGTTTTATTAGGCTTCGGAATTATTGACGTTTGTTTTAAACTGATCGCTGCTTATACCAAAATTCCGTATGCGACCTCGCTGTTTGTGGTTTTCTGTGGTGCATTTGTGGTTTCAACGGCAATCACATTGTATACTGTTCTGATAAAAAAAGAAAAAATAAACGGAAAAAGTGTACTATTCGGTTTAGCCTTAGGAGTGCTTAATTTTGGTAATATCTTGTTTTACCTAAAAGCGCACAAAGCCTTACACGATAATCCTTCTACGGTTTTTGCCTCTATGAATTTCGGAGTAATCCTGTTGGGAACCTTAGCTGGAACATTAGTATTTAAAGAAAAAATCAGCCGACTGAATGCTATCGGGATTTTCCTAGCGCTTCTGGCCATTATCGTGATCACGGCTTCGCAATTGTATACACTTTAACGCTATTTTATATTTTGAAGTTCTATAAAATTTAGTATTTTTAAGAATTAATTCCCGATTATGAAAAACCCCATTGCAGAAAGAATAGCGGATTTTTTAAAGCACTATCCCCCTTTTACCAGTTTAACGTACCAGGAATTAGTGGCTATTTCCGAACATATCAGTGTTAAATACCTGGAAAAGCACCAGATCCTTTTTAAAGTAGGCGATGTGACCCATAGTGATTTTTATGTGGTTGCAAACGGTGCGATCGGACTATCGGTTATTTCTGATGCGGAAGAATTTTTGATCGATAAATGTGATGAGGGCGATATTCTGGGATTGCGTCCTTTTTTTGCTAAAAACAATTACCTGATGACGGCAAAAGCCCGTGAGGAAAGTATCGTTTATGCGATTCCTATAGCGGTTTTTCAGCCGTATGTGGCCAATAATATAAATGTGCAGAATTTCCTGTTGGAGAGTTTTGCTTCCAATACGCGTAATCCGTACGACAAGGATCACCGCGGTAAATTAATTTCGGAAAATGTCATATTCGACGAACAAAGTTCAACGGATATCCAGTATTTCCAGCCTATTAAATATACTAAAAACCCGATTACAGCCAGTTCCAGCGATATTATCAAACATATTGCACAAACGATGTCTAACAGTCGGATTGGCAGTGTGATCATTCATGATAACCAATTACCCATCGGAATTATAACCGATAAGGATTTACGTTCCAAAATTGCCACCGGATTGTTTTCAATCGATACAACAGCGGAAAAAATCATGTCGTCTCCGGTAATTACCGTACCGGAAAATATTTCGATTGCCGAAGCGCAAATGATGATGTTAAAACACAATGTTGGTCATTTGTGTGTAACCCGCGACGGAACGGAAAAAAGCCCGGCTACCGGTATTATTACCGAACACGATATTGTGGCAGCACAAGCCAATAATCCGGGGATTTTATTAAAATTAACCCGTCGGGCCACGCGCTCAAAAGAATTAAAATCCGTTCGGGACAAACTGACCGATCTGATTCAGAATTCGATCGATAAAAATATCCCGATCACACATATTACCAGTGTTGCGGCCGAAATCAATATTGCCCTAACCAAAAGAGCAATCGATCTGGCCATTGATAAAATGGAAACACCACCTCCTACCCGTTTTGCCTGGTTTAACCTTGGAAGTCAGGGACGAAAAGAACAGTTGTTACTGACCGATGTCGATAATATTCTGATCTTCGAAGATGTGGAAGCCGAACGTTATGACGATGTAAAACAATACTTTTTACAATTGGCCGACAAGGTTATCGAAACTTTGGGAAAAATTGGCTACGAACCGTGTCCGCAAGGACTTATGGCGAATAATGAATTATGGTGTAAATCATTGACTGATTGGATAAAACAATACAACACCTGGATTAACACTCCAGGTGAGAAAGGAATTAATCTCAGTACGATTTTCTTTGATTATGATTTGATTTACGGCGATGTTTCCTTTGAAAATTCTCTAACGGAAAGTATTTTTAACAGCACCGACAACAACCAGTTGTTCTATGCGTTTTTAGGAACCAATGCCATCAAAAAACCGGCTCCATTAGGTTTCTTCCGACAGTTTTTACTGGAACAGGACGAAGAACACAAAGATGCTTTTGATATTAAAAACAGAGCCATCATGCCATTGGTCGACGCAGCGCGTGTGTTAACTATTAGTCGTGGTATCAAAGGAATTACAAATACGTATCAGCGTTTTAAAAAACTGGCGGATATGGAAGAACAAAATTCCGATTTGTATCTGGAATGTGCCGAAGCATTTAATACATTAACCTGGTTCCGAACCGACGAGGGCTTGCAAAACAATTCCAACGGAGGTTATATCAACATGCAGGAACTTTCGAAAGTGGATAAGGTAAAACTTAAAAACTGCTTTCAACCGATAAACGACATACAGGATTTGATTAAAAACCGCTTTCAATTGACCTATTTCACATAATATTATGGTATTAGACTGGCTTACAGGAAAAGACATCCCGCAATTTTGGAAACAATATTTGGCCCATTTTGACAAAGAAGAACAAAACGGACCGAAACGCTATATTGTTTTTGATACCGAGACAACCGGTTTGGACTGGAAAGACGATGTTATTCTTTCCATAGGCGCTATTTCGGTGGTAAATGACGAAATTAAAGTGGGTGATTTTTTTGAAGCTTTTCTAAAACAGGATGTTTTTAATCCGGAAAATGCTATTCTGACCGGAATTTTAAAAGAAGGTAAAGAGGAAAAGATTATCGAAGCAGAAGCTATCATTCGTTTTCTTGATTTTATAAAAGATGCTACTCTGGTGGGCCATAACATCAATTTTGATGTTGAAATGATCAATCAGGCACTAAAACGTTTGAATCTCGGTAAACTTAAAAATATCATGTTGGATGTAGATGTGATGTATCAGAAATTTAAAAATCTTCCGGAAGACAAACATCATAATCTGGATGAGCTGTGCGACATCTTTAAAATCAAAAAAAGTGACCGCCATACCGCTTCCGGTGATGCTTTTATTATTGCTTTGCTGTTTTTAAAACTAAAGCGTAAATTAAAACTATGATGCAATTAACGACTGGAAATAATTCCCAATATAATATTCCGATATTTTTATTCTGATTTTTGGATTGTTTTTATCTTCTATTACAAAATATTTATTCGGCATAGCATATCGAGAAAAGCTTTCTTTTCGACTTATATCCAATAAAAAAGCACCTGATTATGACCTATTTATAAAGCAAAAAAAGCACCTTTAGGGTGCTTTTTCAAATATCAAATAAAAAAGAAATTACAATCTTTCGTTTTTAATTTCTTCTACGATTTCAGGATTTAACAAAGTTGTGATATCTCCAAAGTTAGAGAAATCGCCTTCCGCTATCTTGCGCAAAATACGGCGCATGATTTTTCCGGAACGGGTTTTCGGTAATCCTGATACAAATTGGATTTTATCCAGTTTGGCAATCGGTCCGATATGGCTCGCTACATGTTCGTTGATCTCTTTTCGCAGGTTATCACGGTCACGGTACTCTCCGATTTCTTTTAAGATAATAAAACCATATAAGGCGTTTCCTTTGATATCATGCGGGAAACCTACAATGGCCGATTCTGCCACTGCCGGGTGTTCGTTAATCGCATCTTCAATTGGCGCGGTACCTAAGTTATGACCGGAAACAATCACCACATCATCTACCCGACCTGTGATTCGATAATAGCCTACTTCGTCACGTAAAGCGCCGTCGCCGGTAAAATATTTACCCGGGAAAGCCGAGAAATACGTTTCCTTATAACGTTGATGATCACCCCAAATGGTACGGGCAATCGACGGCCAAGGGAATTTAACACATAAGCTGCCTACAACCTGGTTTCCTTCGATTTCATTGCGTTTTTCGTCCATCAATACCGGCTGAATTCCCGGTAATGGTAAGGTCGCATAGGTCGGTTTTGTTGGCGTTACAAACGGAACCGGAGAAATCATAATACCACCGGTTTCGGTTTGCCACCAGGTATCGACAATCGGACATTTTTTCTTTCCGACATGATCATTATACCAGTGCCACGCCTCTTCGTTAATCGGTTCCCCTACGGATCCGATTACTTTTAAAGAGGATAAATCGTGTTTATCCACCCATTCGGTGCTTTCTTTGGCCAATGAACGGATTGCTGTTGGCGCGGTATAAAACTGACTCACTTTATGTTTGTCGATCACATCCCAAAAACGTCCGAAATCCGGATACGACGGTACACCTTCAAAAATTACAGTCGTAGCACCGTTTAAAAGCGGTCCGTATAAAATATAGGAATGCCCGGTTATCCAGCCAATATCGGCCGTACACCAGTAAATATCGTTTTCTTCGTAATTGAATATGTTTTTAAACGTATAAGCTGTATACACCATATAACCCGCCGTAGTATGCAACATTCCTTTTGGTTTTCCGGTCGATCCGGATGTATACAGGATAAATAACGGGTCTTCCGCATCCATAATCTCGGCTACATTATTCGGAATCGCTTCATCCAGTAAAGGTTGTAACCACAAATCGCGCCCTTCTTTCATTTTTACTTCTGTGTTTGTTCTTTTGGCAACCAACACACTGGTAACAGTTGGGCATTTTTCAAGGGCTTCATCCACAATCGATTTTAGATCGATCGTTTTGTTCCCTCTATACGCTCCGTCGGAAGTGATAACCATTTTACAGCCACAGTCAATAACACGTGATGCGATTGCAGAAGCTGAAAATCCGGCAAAAACAACCGAATGAATCGCTCCAATCCGCGCGCAGGCCAACACAGCCACAGCCAGTTCCGGAATCATCGGTAAATAAATACAGATCCTATCACCTTTTTTAATTCCCTGTTCGCGCAATACATTGGCCATTTTAGCCACACGGTCGTACAGTTCGTTATAGGTAATATACTGAGCCGGTTCTTTCGGGTCGTTCGGTTCGAAAATAATCGCGTTTTTGTTTCCTCTTTTGGCCAAATGACGGTCAATACAGTTTTTAGTGATGTTCACTTTTGCATTGGTAAACCATTTAATATCGGCTTCGGCCATATCAAACTCCATTACTTTATCCCAGGTTTGGTACCAGGTAAAATTTTCTTCGGCAATTTTTCCCCAGAATTTACGTGGCTCCCGGATCGATTTTTTATAGTGTTTGAAGTATTCTTCTAAGTTGTTTATTTTATAATAACTCATAGCGTGTTAATTTTTTTCATATTCTATTTAAATACACCGATGCCATAGGTTGTAAAGGCTTCGGTTACTTCACCGATGATGGTTTCGTCATCGATGGTGGACGGGATTTGGTATTTTTCACCGTCTACTATACTTCGCAGTAATTTGCGAAGTATTTTCCCGGAACGGGTTTTCGGTAAACGTTGCACAACAATTACATTTCGCAACGAAGCGACAGCGCCAATTTTTTCGCGAACAAGCTGAACAACCTCATATTCCAGTTGAAAATGTTCGGTGGTATCGCCCGATTTAATAACCGCCAATGCCAATGGAATCTGACCTTTTAAGGCATCGTTAATTCCTATAACGGCACATTCGGCCACGGCATTGTGTGACGCTACAATTTCTTCCATTTCGGCAGTCGAAAGTCGGTGTCCCGCAACATTGATCACATCGTCTACACGACCGGTTATGTAAATATAACCTTCGTTGTCTTTATAACCGCCGTCGCCCGAAAAATAATAGCCCGGAAAACGGGTTAAATACCCGGCTTTAAAGCGGTTTTCGTCTTCCCAAAGACCCAGCATGGTTCCCGGCGGCAAAGGTAACTTTATTACCACATATCCTTCTTCGTTTGGGGCTAATTCTTTTCCGTTTTCGTCAAAAATAACGATTTCATAACCGGTTACGGCTTTCCCTGCCGATCCAGGTTTTACCGGTAGATATTCCACTCCCATCATATTGGCAATCATGGGCCATCCGGATTCCGTCTGCCACCAATGATCAATAACAGGAACCGGTACGTGTTGTCGGTACCATTCCAATGTCGCAACATCACAACGTTCGCCGGCTAAAAACTGTATTTTCAGATGACTTAAATCGTATTTTTTGATAAAGTTCCCGTCGGGGTCTTCTTTTTTTATCGCCCGAATGGCCGTTGGTGCGGTAAACATAATGCGCACTTTGTGTTCGGCAATGATGCGCCAATAGGTACTTGCATCCGGGGTTTTAATCGGTTTCCCTTCGAAGATTATAGTCGTATTACGGTTTAACAACGGTCCGTATAAAATATAACTATGCCCTACTGCCCATCCCATATCGGATGCCGCCCAAAATGTTTCGCCTTCCGGAATGTCGTACACATATTGCATTGTGAATTTAAGTGCCGTAGCATAACCTCCTGTATCTCTTACGATTCCTTTTGGCTTTCCCGTCGTTCCGGAAGTGTAGAGAATATAAAGCGGATGAGTAGCCGCTACCGGAACACAAGGGACTTCTTCTGATTGTGAAACTAATTTTTCATAATCGACATCATAGTCCTGAAATGGAATTTTCGCGCCCAATTTCCGATTAAAGATGATCACTTTTTCAGGTTTATGCGATGCCATTTCAATTGCTTCGTCAACCAACGGTTTATAAGCGATCAATCGGTCAATTTCAATTCCCGAAGAGGCCGTAATAATGGCTTTGGGTTTGGAATCGTCAATTCGGATGGCAAGTTCGTGCGGTGCAAATCCGCCAAAAACCATCGAATGCGTCACGCCTATACGGGCACAGGCTAGCATCGCAAAAGCTACCTGCGGAATCATTGGCATATAAATTACCGCCGTATCGCCTTTGGTTAATCCTAAAGCCGTTAATCCGCCGGCTAATTTTGCCACTTCGGATTTGACTTCGTTAAAGGTATATTTTCGTATCGTTTGGGTTACGGGTGAATCGTAGATAAAAGCCACCTGATCGCCATAACCATCCTGAATGTGCTTGTCGATCGTTAAATAGCAAATATTCAGTTCGCCATCGGCAAACCATAGCGGATAACCATTTTTATCCTGCGATAGTATGGTTTGTGGCCGCTTATACCATTCCAGTACATCGGCCTGTTCTTTCCAGAAACCTTCGGGATCGTCAAGGCTTCGTTGGTAAAATTTATTATAATTCATGGGAGGATTGGTTGTTTTTAGTCCGTTAGCAATTCATTGGTTTGCTCTACCAGTTTTTTGACCGAAAAGGGTTTGGTCATATAGAGATCCGCACCTAATGAAAGACCTCTTTCAATATCTTTTTCTTTGTTTTTAGCCGACAGAAATATGACTTTACAGTGTTGTAAACGCTCGTCTTTTTTAATCTGCTCGATTGTTGCAAAACCGTCGACCATAGGCATCATGACGTCGAGTATAATTATATCGGGCTGTTGGACTTTTAGGATTTCCAGCGCTTCCTGTCCGTCACGGGCAATAAATACCTCGTAATTGTTCTTTTTAAACGTGTACTCCAACGACATGACGATATTCGGTTCGTCGTCTACAATTAAAATTTTCCGCATCTTATTCATTTTCTGTACTATTGTATTTGGGCAATGTAAAATAGAAAACCGCTCCGTTTTCTTTATTTTCAGCCCATATTTTTCCTTTATGATGTTCGACGATCTGTTTACAGATAGCCAATCCGAGTCCGCTGCCAACCGGTTTTTTGATGTTCTGATTAGTCGACTGGTAAAATTTGTCAAAAATCGCATCCAAGTCTTCCGGATTAATTCCTTTTCCATTGTCACGGATGCTCGTTAGCAAATACGCTCCGTTTTCCGTTACCGTTATCGAAATATGACCCTCGGTTTCCGGGCAAAATTTAACCGCATTTGAAACCAGATTCGTAATTACCTGTATAATCCGTTCTTCGTCATACCAGGCTTCCGCTACTGTTTCGGTTACAAAATCTACAACTATCTTTTTATTGCGTATCAGTTGTTGTAACGGTTCCAAAGCCGTAACTATTGTATGATCCAGGCTGTTTTTTGTAGCCTGAATCTGTTGCTTTCCGGTTTCAAATTTTTCGAGATCCAAAATTTTGTTGATCAACCTATTTAACCTATCGGATTCCGATATGATGTTCTTTAAAAACTGCTTGCGCAATTCTTCCGGAATATCGTCATCGTCGTATAAAATCTCACTGGAAGCCTTTATCGCAGTGATTGGTGTTCGCAATTCGTGCGTTACCGTATCGAGGAATTCATCTTTCTGCGCGTCTTTTTCCAAAAGTTGTTCGTTGGCTTTTTGCAACTGGGCCGTAATCTGTTTTAATTCGTTGGACGTTTCCGTCAGTTTTTTATTGATGATGATGTTTTCGCGGGATTCTTCCAGAATATGCAACACTTCCTGTAGCGATACTTTTTCTTCTTTTACCACACTTGAAATCAATATTCGCGCTGAAGCTGTTCCAATATGACCGGTAAGTAAGTTTTCGGCAAACTTGATCAATCGGGCGTCGGCCTGTTCCTGATTTTTATCTACATTGTATTTCAGATTAAAAATTGTCAGTGCCCGTTTGGTGCGTTCTTCACCTAAAAAACGTTTCAGTACTTTTTCGATATCGCGGGTATAGGCGGTTCCTTTCCAGACAAAAGCATTTTCATGCATCGTACTGTATTTATCGATGTCGATAAACATTTCGGCATAATTGCGCTCGCGGTAGTTTCCTTTAAAACTCACGGAAACCGCCAGATAAATAATCGTATTAAACAGTAAACTCCAGAAAAGAGCCTGCGGAATCGGCTCCAGATAATCCAGTCCGAATAACTGGAACGGTTTTAAGAGTTCGATTCCGGCCAAACCTTCGGATATAAAAGTACTGCTACTGTTTGTAATCCCGATACCATACGGAATCAGCAATGTATACACGCATACTAAAAATCCGATCAGCATTCCGGAAATAGCGCCCAAACGCGATCCGCGGCGCCATAATAACGCTCCAAAAAAGGCCGGTGCCAGTTGCGCCATAATCACAAAAGAAACCAATCCAATCGAAAACAGGTTGTAATCCAATACATAAAAACGATAGATCAGATATGCAACAATGATCAATAGAAAAATACAGACTTTACGGATGTTTACAATCCGTTTGCTGTTTTTATCCTGAATGTCACTTTGAAGCGTTCCCAGAAATCCATAGGGAATCAACAGGTTGTTACTCAACATAATCGATAATCCGATCGAGGCAACCACAATCATCGATATCGAAGCCGAAAAACCACCTAGAAATACCAAAACGGTTATCGTGGTATTACTAAAAAATTGCGGAATCAACAGCGAATACGTATCTGCATTTCCCGTGCCTTCCGAAAACAGTATATTTCCGCCCCAGGCGATCGGATAAACAAAAAGATTAAACAATAAAAGGTATAACGGGAACAACCAGATCGCCGTTTTAATATGACTCTCCCGATTGTTTTCGACCACTGCCATCTGAAACTGACGCGGTAACAGAAACATCGCAAATAACGACAGTAAACATAAAAAGAACCAATTGAGCGCCTGCGGTAGCCCTCCTATCGTATTCTTTTCGCGGAAACCTTCTATCAGACTGGCTTTAGCGTAAATATCTTCGAAACCGTCAAATACAAAATAGGTTACGTATACGCCCACCAGAATAAAGAAAAAGAGTTTTAAAACCGATTCCATTGCAACGGCGGTTACAATTCCTTTTCTTTTTTCGGAGGCATCTACATAACGGGTTCCATAATAGGAGGCAAAAAGGGCAAGCGCAATAGCCACATAGGTTGTGGTATCGTTAAACACATTCGAGCTTATCGAGGTTTGGGTTACGATTCTAAAGGTTTCGGCAATTGCTTTTAATTGTAAGGCGATATACGGAATAATCCCGATGACACTGATAAATGTGACCAATGCGCCCAGAAAACGGCTGTTTCCGTAGCGTAAAGAAATAAAATCGGCCAAACTGGAAATTTTATTGACACGCGATATCCGGATGATCTTTCGCAAAATGACAATCCACGCCGGGATAACAATAATCGGTCCCAGATACACCGTAAGGTAACTCAGTCCCGACTGTGCCGCCACTCCGATACTTCCATAATACGTCCAGGCCGAGCAATAAACGGCAAGCGAAAAAGTATAAACATACGGATTGTTTGTCCACTTGCTGTTGGCTTTTTTTTCGGCCCAATGAGCTACAAAAAATAAGATGCTCAAATAAAACAACAATATGATCAGTAAACTAAAACTACTCATAATACCGTTTAACAACTAAAAATGAAACTACTATTGAAACAATCCATATGGAAAAAAAGTAGCCATAAATTACCGGGATTCCAAAAATGGCATCGGCGTGATCAAAAAGAAGCACCAATGGCAGATTAAAAGCCAATAATAAGACTATAGATAAGATAACTAATTTTTGTTCGTGCCGTTTTTTCATTTGTTCTACAAAACCAAAGGACCCCGGAGTTCCAAAGAATTCCGGAGTACCCATAATAACCAGGTAGTTATAGGTTAATCTTCACTATCATATTCTCCGATAAGGGCATAATAGCCAAAGGTTCCCAATCCTAATACGATTAAGGGCGTTAGGATAAACAGAATGATGATTCCAAAAACCAGATCGTCCTGTTTGCCGGTCACAAACTTTGGTAAGCCGAATATAAAGATACAAAAATAGGCAGCGGCTACAGCTAATAATAGCCAAACAATTCCGAGTATTCTTTTTATTTTGTTCATAAATATGCCTTTTAGTCGTTACTATTATTTTTGTTGTTAATATAAAACATCCCTATCATAAAGCTGATCGCAGCAATGATAATCGGATACCATAATCCTTCCAGATAAAAGGTTGGATTACCGTTGTCTTTCGCTACCGTTACCAGATAGGTTGAAATCGCCGGTAACAATCCTCCGAAAATTCCGTTTCCGACATGATACGGTAATGACATTGAGGTATATCGGATTTTTACCGGGAACATTTCAACCAGGAAGGCCGCAATTGGTCCGTATACCATCGTTACAAAAATCACCTGAATAAATACGAGGAAGATCAACATCCATCGGTCGGATGAATTAATGGTTACCGTTGTTTTTACGTCGGTTTTGGCTTTTCCGTCAACGATAATCGGTTTACCATCTTCCAGATGAACGGTTTTAATTTGTGTCCATTGGGTTCCGTCTGTAAATTCTTTTGTAGTCGTATAAACGGAATCAATCGTTTGATGCGCATTTTCTTTGGTTATTGCCAGGATTTTTGTTTTCTCAGCTATTTCCGTTTTTAAGGTTACATCGGTGGTTTCGTACATCGCTTTGTAAATCGGACGGTATAAAAAGATCGCCAATAGCATTCCGGCCATCATAATACTCTTTCGCCCTACTTTATCACTTAACCATCCGAAGACCACAAAGAACGGGGTTCCAATCAATAGTGCGATTCCTAATAAGGTATCCACCTGTGTGGAATCGACACTCATAACAGTTTTCAGGAAATTCATCGCATAAAACTGACCGGTATACCAGACAACTCCTTGTCCCATAGCGGCTCCGAACAAAGCCAATAATACAAATTTAAGATTGTAACGGTTTCCAAAACTTTCTTTTAACGGATTCGCACTGGTTTTTCCTTCGGCTTTCGCTTTGGCAAATACCGGCGATTCATGCATGTTTTTACGAATCAGATACGATACCAATACCATCAGGATCGATACCCAAAACGGTACACGCCATCCCCATTCGTCAAAAGCGGCTTCCGACAATGTTGTTTTGGTTAGCAAAATAACCATCAACGACACGAATAATCCCGCCGTAGCCGTCGTTTGAATCCACGATGTCCAGTAACCGCGTTGTCCAACCGGCGCGTGTTCGGCTACATAGGTGGCCGCTCCGCCATATTCGCCACCCAATGCCAATCCTTGCAATAATCGAAGGACTAACACTAATAAGGGCGCCATAAATCCTATGGTTTCATAACTCGGAATACATCCGATTAAAAACGTGGCACCTCCCATTAATAACAGGGTTACCATAAACGTATATTTACGTCCGATCATATCGCCCAGACGACCAAAAAACAGGGCGCCAAACGGACGAACGACAAATCCGGCAGCAAAGGTTGCCAATGTCGATAAAAAGGCGGCCGTTGGGTTATCGGCCGGGAAGAATTTGGTAGAAATCACTACCGCCAAACTTCCGAAAATATAAAAATCATACCATTCTATCAGGGTTCCTACAGAAGAAGCGGTGATTACGCTCCAGATTCCTTTTGTTGATTTATTACTCATAAATGTGGTTCAGTGTTGGTTATAGATAAATTTGCAGTTGTACCAGGAAATCTCCTTTCATACCGTCGACATTGTCTTTGGCAATATAAACCGGTCGTGTAGAATACTGCGTGGTGATTTTAGCATGATGCCCGTCCAGGAAGAAATTGGCACCGATGTCAAACTGCGAACTCGATTTTTCGAGTGCTTCGAATTTTTTATACGTATACGCTCCGAAAGGCTGAATGCGAACAACCGGTTTTTCGGCTTTACACGGCAATAAAAATCCGGCCTGTGTATACCAGATGGTTCCGGTACCGATCATTGGTTGGGTATTCCCGGCACCGGCCAAAGCGCGGTCGCCTGTAAAAGAAGGATCGGCGGCACCCACATTCATAATTCCGATATTGCGAAGGTAGTTGGGACCAAAATCGTAATCGTATAAAACGGAATAGGCCGTTAGTGCCATTTTCTTTTCTTTGGCTCCTAATGGTAAATCCAGAAAAGCATCGGCCGAGAATAATTTGATATCGTGTTTTTGAACAACACTGTTTACAGAAGTTCGTGTGGCTTCCGGAGCAGTATAAAATCCGGCACCCAGGTTAAAGACTTTTTTGGTTCCCAGATAGGAGCCCACTTTATACGGTAGTAAATTCGATTCCTGCTCTAAAAACTGGTATTCGAAATAACCGGCTTTCGACCATCGGGTGTTCCCGCTGTTATCTACAGCTACCGCATTATCGGCATTGGTTACATCAACAGGAGCCGTGCTGGTTCCGAAAGGTTTGTTGATACTCATACGGTATTCTAATTTGCCGTATTTTCCTTTGGCGAATAATCCGACCTGTCGCGCAAACTGATCCGCATTATCGATTAAAGGCCAGTTAAAAATCGGAGCATCAATGGTTAGGAAATTTAAGGTCGACGCCATCGTCATACGCGACAATCCCATATAATAATGCAATCCGCCTCCGAGTGATAAACTGAACTTTTTACCCGCTTCCGGTAAAACCACCGCGTATTCATTCCAGGCATCGTGAAAAAACATTCCCGGTTTTTTGGTCGATCCCGTCGGACTCGTAAAAGTTTGATTGTTAATTCCGAAGTGTGTCACAATCATATAACGTTTGGAGATTTGGGCATACGCCAGCATTCGCAAACGCCGGTTACCGATATCGGTATTAGTAGACGCCGGTTCGTCGGCAATCATTGTTCCGGGATTCATTTCAGAAGAGCGAAACCAGATCTGATTCCAGGCGATAAAACGCATGTATTTGGAACCGTCTTCATTGAAATTCACTTTTAATCCCGAACCGTAATCCGTCGAACCCTGGGAATAGCCATCTGCTGCGAAAAAGAGCAATCCGGCTAGTAAAATGATTCGTTTCATAAAGTACTGTAATTTGGTTGTTTTTTGTGTTTTTTGCTTCACCAAATTCTAAAAATGAAACGGAATGAAAATTTTTGTATATATATTTTTGTAAAATACTATAGCTAATCTTTAAAACGCTCCCATTTTATCAGCATAAATTTGTCACCTAACTCTGTTATAATCATCCCTGCACCGGACAGTTGTTCTTTATTTTTGAGGTATTCGATCAGCTCCAAATGGCTAAAAATTTTGTAGGTTGGATGATAATCGCCTTGTGTGAGTCTTTTAACGCGAAATTCTTTTACCCAATTGCTCACGGTAACGTGGGAAACCCCTAAAATACGCTCAATTTCACGGTAACTCAGTCCTTCGAGATAGAGCTGTAATGCTTTGGTTACATAGTAATCGTCTATCTTTTTACCCAATTTATTAACGGTAAAATAATAGTTACATTTTTTACATAAGTATCTTTGTTTCTGATTGATAACACCGCTTTTAACAATCGTATTGCTTTTACACTTCGGACAGGCTAAAATCTCCATATATAATAATTTTGCATAAATATAGTATTTTAGCAAATATACATCTAACAATAATTCATTTTTTTAAATCAAAAATTGCATTATACACATATTTAAACAACTATATTTACATTAAAAATAATAAATATTACTTTTCTAAAAATCTACAACCCGATAATCATAATGAAAGCCTCACTCCTGTTTGTTTGTCTGTTCGCATTCTTTTTTGGCAATTGTCAACAAAAAAATAAAACTTCCGACGATTCCGAAAGCAATACCATTTCGGTCGATTCTATTGAAAGGGCTTTTTTGGATGAAAAACTATTCTATACCACGGTTATCCGGCTACATCCTAACGATAATGCTTTTATTTTTATTGATGATGATTATGTAGCACAAAGCATTTCCGATACTTCTGTTAAAAAGCTATACGAGACAAGCGAATACCTGTTGCCCGAAAACCGGGAAGCATTTTATCAAGCCATAAGCAACGCTCTTCCAAAAGAAGATATTACTGTTTTTAACCGGATTTGGAGTTTAAAGGAAGTCCGCCAGCAAGTTGGCGGTGATGGCGGTTTGCATACCTTGGTAACCTGGATCACTCAAAAACCAACGCCCGAAGATCCTTACTATTATGTTGAAGTACGCCGACTTTATCTCGAGCGTCTCGGAACATGTATCCCAATTGGCTATATTAAAATGCATGGCAAAACGAACGACCTATTGGTAATGGATACCGAAGGAAATTATCTTCCGATAGCCAAATGGCGTCAAATCAAATAGTTTCACAAAGTAGCATCCGTTTGTGATAGAAATCCTTTAAAAATGAAGGATCAGCAAAGATTACGGAATAAAAATACAGAGTACTTATTTTTATTTTAATAAAAATATCAATTCTAAAAAAAAAGGTTTAATTTGCGATAAAACAAACAACACTATGCATTTTGACCCGTCTGTATTGGACCAATCGGCAGTATACAAACTACTAACCGGTACAGTTATTCCCCGTCCTATTGGATGGATTTCCTCTATAAATAAAGAAGGTGCTATAAATCTGGCGCCATTTTCATTTTTTAATGCCGTTGGCGAAGATCCGCCTCATGTAATGTTTTCTACCGTTCGGCCTAATAATACCAATAAAGACACTTTAAATAATGTGCTGGAAACCGGCGAATTTGTAGTCAATTTAGTTACGGAAGAACTCGTTGAAAAAATGAATCTGACTTCGGCCAGCGTTCCACCCGATCAAAACGAATTCGAACTGGCACAACTCACTCCTGCTCCATCACTTATCGTAAAAGCACCACGCGTTCTGGAAAGTCCGGTGGCAATGGAATGTAAAGTAGTACACCATTATTCACTGGAAGACCATCAGCACGGTGGCGCAACAATCGTTATCGGCAGAGTGGTTATGTTTCATATCGACGAAACCATATTATCCGACAATTACCGGATCAACATGGATGTTTACCGACCTGTTGCCCGTTTGGCAGGATCAAATTATTCAAAATTAGGAGAAATTTTCTCCATTAAAAGAGCTTAAAATGAAGATTACAGTTATTGGTGGCGGACCCGGTGGTTTATACTTCTCAATCCTTACCAAAAAAGCATTACCCCATTGCCAGATTGACTTATACGAGCGCAATAAAGCAGACGATAGCTTCGGTTTTGGCGTCGTTTTTTCCGATGAAACCTTAAGTGAGTTCCTAACCAAAGATCCCAAATCATACGAATTAATACGCAGTCGCTTTGCGTATTGGGACGACCTGGATGTTGCCCGCGACGGTGAGGTGGTACGTATTACTGGTAATGGTTTTTGCGGCTGTTCCCGGAAAACATTATTGGAATTATTACAGCAACGTTGTCGCGAAGAAGGTGTTAACCTGCATTTTGAATCCAATATCACCGATCTTTCTCAATTTAGCGACAGTACTTATATTGTAGTATCCGACGGTATTAACAGTATTTTCCGCGATCAGATGCCCGAAGCTTTCGGTACGCAAAAAGTACTCAAAAACAATCGATTTGTATGGATGGGCTCTACGCGACCACTGGATGCATTTACGTATTTTTTCCGAACAACACCTTATGGAACATTTGTAGCGCATACCTACCAATACGAAGCCGGACGTAGTACCTGGATTTTTGAGTGCTCAGATGAAACCTGGCAAAAAGCCGGTTTTTCGGAAACCGATGAAGCCGACACCATTCTAAAACTGGAAAATCTATTTAAAGAAGAACTGGACGGCCATACACTGATCTCCAATCGTTCGCATTGGCGACAGTTTCCCGCTATTACCAATTCCAACTGGCATAAAGGCAATATTGTTTTACTGGGCGATGCCAAAGCAACCGCTCACTACTCCATTGGTTCAGGCACAAAACTGGCCATGGAATGTGCTATTGCGCTATCGGAAGCCGTTAGTAAACATCCTAACGATGTTAAAGCAGCATTTGATCAATACGAAAAAGTACGCCGTAACCGTGTCGAAATGATCCAATATGCCGCAAATGTATCACTCGATTGGTTCGAACATATGGATCGCCATAACCAACACGATTTTATGCAGTTTGCTTTTGGCGTTATGACACGATCCAAAAAAGTGACCTTCGAAAATATGGCATTACGCGATAGCAGCTTTACACAAAAAGTCCTATCCGAATTTAATATCAAACATCAAAATAAACCGGAAACACCGGCCGCATTTACTCCGTTTCAATTGCGGGATATGATCGTAAAAAACCGAATCGTAATGAGTCCGATGGGACAATATTCTGCTGAAAACGGTTTGGTTTCCGATTGGCATTTTATGCATTACGGATCGCGTGCCACAGGCGGTGTCGGTTTGATTTTAACCGAAATGACAGCCATTTCAGAAACCGGACGTATCACTTTAGGTTGTCCGGGTATTTACACTAAAGAACAAGTAATTAACTGGAAAAGAATAACCGATTTTATTCATCAGAATTCCGATTCTAAAATAGGTATTCAACTGGGACATTCCGGACGAAAAGGAGCGATTAAAAAACCTTGGGAAGGAACACAGGAACCCATTGAAAATCCATGGAACTTAGTATCGGCTTCGGCAATTGCTTACAATGAGAAAATGGCCGTTCCAAAAGAAATGGATCTCCACGATATGGAACAAATTTTAAATGAATTTGTACAGGCAACCAAAAATGCCGACGAAGCCGGTTTTGACATGATCGAACTTCAGGCACATCACGGCTTTCTATTGGCCTCATTCCTGTCGCCATTAACCAACAAACGTCAGGATAGTTTTGGTGGTAGTATCGAAAACCGCTTAAAATTCCCATTACTGGTTTTTACCGCGATGCGCACTGCATTTCCGGAACACAAACCGATGTCGGTACGAATTTCGGCATTCGATTGGGCTGAAAACGGACTTACAGAAGCAGACAGTATTCTAATTGCTCAGGCTTTTAAAAATGCCGGTGCCGATATTATCAATGTCTCAACCGGAAATACGGTAGCCAATCAACAACCCGTTATGGGCCGGATGTGGCAAACGCCTTTTTCCGATACGATTCGTAATACGGCTTCCATACCTACCATTACCACCGGTTATATTCAGGATATTGATCAAATCAATACTATCCTTTTAAATGGCCGTGCCGATCTGGTAGCATTGGGAAGACCTTTATTACTCGATGCGAATTTTGTTCGAAATGCACAAGCATACGAGCAATACCAAACGGATGATATCCCAAAACAATACCGTATGGGAATTTCACATTTATATCCGTTAAAAGGCTCCGAGCGAAAAGCGACCGAGGGTATGAAAAAATTACTAAAACCGGAAAGTCATAAAAAAGCCTGATACAACACCAACTGTTTAACTACCCCAAAAATGAATCATTACCACGATAATTTCGCACATGATAATCTTCCGGCTTTAAAACTACAGCCGGAATACCTTTTTGATCATCCGGATTTTGAGTTCCCCGAAAACCTGAATTGCGTAGCACCTTTATTGGACATCCATATTAAGGAAGGCCGCGGCAATCTAATCGCAATCCGAACGTTTGATTCGGTTTGGACTTATCAGAATTTATACGACAAAGCCAATCAGATTGCCAATTACCTGGTTGAGGATACCGGTTTTGTTTCCGGAAATCGGGTTCTAATCCGTTCTGCGAACAATCCGATGTTTGTTGCTTGCTGGTTTGCGGTATTAAAAGCCGGTGGTATCGTAGTAGCCACAATGCCTTTATTACGGGAAAAAGAATTGTCCGTAATGGTCGAAAGTGCGCAAATCAGTCATGCTTTTTGCGATTACCGCCTACGGGATGAAATGGATCTGGTAACAGAACCCGCCTTAAAAAAAGTAATTTATTTTGACGGTTCGGAACAAACTGAACAGGAACTTGAAAAAGCAATCGCCGGAAAACCAATACAATTCGAGAACTATCCTACCCGATCGGATTCCGTGTCTTTAATCGGATTTACTTCCGGGACAACCGGAAAGCCCAAAATGACCGCTCATTTTCATCGGGATGTAATCCTGATCTGCGAAGCTTTTCCAAAATATTCACTACAACCAAAACCGGATGACGTTTTTACCGGAAGTCCGCCGCTAGGGTTTACATTTGGTTTGGGCGGATTGGTATTATTCCCATTCTATTATGGTGCCTCGACTTTTTTAATTGAAAAATCAAGTCCCGAAATACTGCTACAAGCCATTCAGGAATACAAAATCACAGTTTGTTTTACCGCTCCGACCGCCTGGCGCATTTTGACAACAAAAGTTAAAGATTATGACATTTCTTCGTTACGGAAGTGTATTTCTGCCGGAGAAACATTACCTTTAAAGGTATGGGAAGACTGGCACAATGCCACCGGACTAAAAATTATTGACGGAATTGGTGCCACCGAAATGTTACATATTTTTATTTCGTCTAACGAAGACAATATGAAAAAAGGTGCTACCGGTGTACCTATTCATGGTTATGAAGCCAAAATCGTGGATAAAAAAGGAAATGAAGTACCAACCAACGAACCCGGAAGGCTTGCCGTTCGGGGAATTACAGGTTGCCGTTATTTAAACCGTACCGACAAACAAAAAGAATATGTACAAAACGGATGGAATCTTACCGGAGATATCTTTCGTAAAGACGAAGACGGCTATTTCTGGTTTGTAGCTCGTGGAGATGATATGATCATTTCATCTGGTTATAATATTGCCGCCATCGAAGTAGAAAACGTACTACTCACACATCCGGAAATTGCCGAGTGTGCTGTTGTCGGACTACCGGATGAAGAACGCGGTATGCTTGTTTGTTCGTATATTGTTTTAAAAGACAAAACAAAAGCCTGTCCCGATTTCGGAAAATCAATTCAGAATTGGTTTAAAGAAGTGGCTGCGCCTTACAAATACCCGCGGGAAGTTCGTTTTATGGACAATCTGCCCAAAACAGAAACCGGCAAAATACAGCGTTATAAACTAAAACAGTAATACTATGAGAAAAGCATTTGTAGTTTTTAGCATAACCGTTTTATCCATCACGGCTATACTGATTTACGTCAATTGGAAATTCAGTTTTTTACTTTTGATTTTTATCCCGTTGGTGTTAATGGGGCTGCACGACATGTACCAATCCAAACAAAGCATCAAACGCAACTTTCCATTATTGGGACGTATGCGGTATCTTCTGGAATCCATCGGACCCGAAATGCGGCAGTATTTTATAGAAACCGATACCGAGGGAAAACCTTTTAACCGACTACAGCGCAGTTTGGTGTACCAACGCAGTAAAAAAGAAACCGATTCGATGCCATTCGGAACGCAATTAAACGTATACGAACCGGGCTACAAATGGATCAACCATAGTATTAAAGCCATTCCTTTTTCGGAAGTGGACTCCAATCCGAAAATTAAAATCGGATCCTCCCAATGTGAAAAACCCTATATGGCGAGTCTTTTCAACATCAGTGCGATGAGTTACGGATCGCTCAGTAAAAATGCGATTCTAGCCTTAAATTCCGGAGCCAAACAAGGCGGTTTTTACCATAATACTGGCGAAGGAGGTCTTTCGCCCTATCATCTTGAAAACGGAGGCGATATCGTCTGGAACATTGGTACCGGTTATTTTAGCTGTCGTGATAATGAAGGGCGGTTTTCATACGACGAGTTTACCAAAAGAGCCACTTTGGACAATGTAAAAATGATTGAGATAAAATTCTCGCAGGGTGCGAAACCCGGACATGGCGGAATTTTACCCAAACAAAAAGTTACCGACGAAATCGCAGCAATCCGATTGGTGCAAAAAGGACAGGATATTATTTCTCCGCCGAGACATTCGGCTTTTAGCACACCTTTGGAATTGATGGATTTTATCAAACTCCTGCGAAAAGGTTCCGGTGGAAAACCAATCGGTATGAAAATCTGTATTGGTAACAAATCGGAGTTTCTGGCTATTTGCAAAGCCATGGTACAAACCCAAACCTATTTCGACTTTATAACCGTAGATGGTGGCGAAGGCGGTACCGGTGCCGCGCCTCAGGAATATTCCGATCACGTGGGAATGCCGTTACGCGAAGCACTGGCCTTTGTTTACGATAGCTTAAACGGTTTTGGCATCAAAAATGAAATTAAAATCATCGCCAGTGGTAAGGTTGTCACCGGTTTTGATATTATAAAATGTCTTTCTATCGGTGCCGATGTCTGTAATTCGGCACGTGGGATGATGTTTGCTCTTGGCTGTATTCAGGCATTGGAATGTCATGCGAATACGTGTCCGACCGGTGTGGCCACTCAGGATCCAAAGCTGGTAAAAGGATTGGTTCCGGAAGAAAAAAGCATACGGGTTGCCCGTTTTCAGCACGAAACGGTAAAAAGTGCGATGGAATTAATGGCCTCTGCCGGACTGGAACACCCGGACGACGTAGACCGTACCGTGATCAGCGCCCGTGTGAGCGGAACCAAAATCGAAACCTATTACGAAATGTACCCTGAAATTGAAAAAGGTTGTTTGCTGAATGAGAATACCGTTCCAACCGCCTTTCAGTTTTTCTGGAAAAAAGCAACCGCCGAAAGTTTTTAATCCCCTATAATCCCCTAAAATGAATCACATCTTTATAAAAACCGAAAAAGTACGCTTCCAACATGTCGACTATGCCGGCATTGTTTTTTATCCCCGTTTTCTCGAAATGCTCAACTGCCTTGTAGAAGACTGGTTTGAAGAAGCCTTGGGACGTCCTTTTTCCAAAATGCATGAAACCAACGGCATTCCTACCGTCGATTTAAAAGTACAGTTTAAAAAGGCCGCCCGATTAGGCGAAACACTCACTAAGAAATTATGGGTCAAACATCTTGGAGGTGCTTCCATCCTATGCGGTTTCCGGTTTGAAGACGAAGCCGGAGCGACCTGTCTGGAAGGCGAAGTAACACTGGTAAATGTCGCTTTTAACCCCAATCGGGATGGCATAAAAGCCGAGGCTTTTAACGACGATATGAAACACAAAATAAACCAATACCTACTGGTTACACTGTAACCGTAATTAACCTCAAAACTAAAATGGAATTTTCAAAGTTTAAAGCGGCAACCGTTCAGACGGCACCGGTTTTTCTAAATGTAGAAAAAACGGTCGACAAAGCCATTTCGATTATCCGCGAAGCAGCCGCCAACGGTGCGGAATTAATTGCTTTTCCGGAAGTATTCGTAGCCGGTTACCCCTACTGGAACTGGATTATGACTCCGGTACAGGGCAGCAAATGGTATGAAAGACTCTATAAAAATTCTGTTGCTGCAGACGATCCGGAGATCAAGCGAATCGAACAGGCCGCACGGGAAAACAACATCCATGTTGTAATCGGCATTAATGAACGGGGTACCAGTTATGGCGAAATCTACAATACCAACCTTATCATCGACAATACCGGTCAGTTAATTGGAAAACATCGGAAACTGGTACCCACCTGGGCCGAAAAACTTACCTGGACTTCCGGCGACGGTTCTTCACTAAAAGTATATCCAACCAAAGTAGGTCCGATCGGGACGCTGGCTTGTGGAGAAAACACCAATACTCTGGCGCGGTTTACGTTATTATCGCAAGGTGAACTTATCCATATCGCGAATTATATTTCGCTACCGGTTGCACCACCCGATTATAATATGGCCGAAGCGATCAAAATTCGCGCAGCAGCCCATTCATTTGAAGGAAAACTATTTACAATTGTATCCTGTTCGACCATTTCACAAGAGATCATGGACATCATGAAAGAAGATGTTCCGGATGCCGAAACATTACTGACCCGTAAAAATTCTGCATTTTCCGGATTTATCGGCCCGAATGGTGCAGTAATTGGAGAACCGATTATTGACGACGAAGGAATTGCCTACGCCGAAATCGACTTGTCAAAATGCATTCAACCGAAACAAATGCACGACATATTAGGACATTATAACCGTTTTGATATTTTCGATTTACGCGTAAATACTGCTCCTACCCGAAAAATCACCTTTATTAATTCACACGAAGAGTTTAACGCAAAATAATCATGGAAGATCAATTTAATGATGACGTTATCGGGAGAGCCCGGGTAAAAGACACCCCGGAACTCGAAGCCTATTATAAAGAACTGGAAACACTTGGTGCCGGTGCCCTATGGACCGTAGCCAACGATATCGAACCCTGGGAACCGCGAACGTCTTCCGTTCCGATGCTCTGGAAATACGAAAACCTGCGCGAACTGGTTTTAAAATCATCCGAACTCGTAACTCCGGAACAAGCAGGACGTCGCGTGGTCTATCTGGTAAATGACAAACGCAAAGACGTGAGTGCGGCCGTAGGATGGCTCTACACCGGAATTCAGGTTACCCGCCCCGGAGAAAGCACTTCGGCACACCGTCATAAAGCATCGGCGCTTCGCTTTATTATGGAAGGCTCCGGAGGTTATACTATTGTTGATGGTAATAAAATCATGCTCGAAGTAAATGATTTTGTAATCACACCAAACTCCACCTGGCACGAACACGGCGTTGAGGAAAACGGAAAAACCTGTATCTGGCAGGACGGGCTGGATATTCCACTTGTAAACGCCCTGGAAGCCAACGATTATGCCGTTTTTGATGGTAAGCAACCACTCGAAGCCCCTTTAAATTATTCGCCGTTAACCTATGGCGGAGCGGGCTTAATTCCGGCCGATACCGTTTGGGACAAACCCTATTCGCCCCTTTTTAAATATTCCTGGACATCGGTTTATCCGGCATTACTGGAAGCCGCAAAAGTAAACGAAGGATCGCCTTACGACGGCGTTATCATGGATTACACCAACCCACTCACCGGTGGACCGGTAATGCAAACGATGGGTGCGTCTATGCAATTGTTACGCCCAGGCCAACATACCAAAGCGCACAAACATACTGGATCGATCATCTACCAATGCGCCAAAGGCAACGGTTATTCCATTATTGGTGGAAAACGATACGACTGGAAAGAACGGGATATTTTCTGTGTGCCTTCCTGGGTTTACCACGAACACGTAAATCTTTCCGAAACCGAAGATGCCTGCTTATTTTCGTTTAATGACCTTCCGGTGATCAAATCATTAGGGCTTTATCAGGAAATAGCTTACCCCGACAATAACGGATACCAAATAGTAAATTAATTATAAATGAAACTCGCTACCTACAAAATTAACCATACCGCTCCCCGTTTGGGAGTTGTTCAGGACAACCATATGATTGACCTGGAAGATGTTGCCAAAATCAAAAAAGAAACCTTACCATTAACCATGCTGGAACTTATCGATGCCGGATTGGATGAGGTACAACGGATTCAGCAATTAATCGACAGTCTGACGGAAGATGAAAAAAGCAATTGCTACTACCCATTGTCGAATGTTACCTTCCTTGCACCGATTCCAAAACCGCGTAAAAACATCATCGGAATTGGACTTAATTATACCGAACACGTGGCCGAAAGTGCCCGCACACTGGACACTTCAAAAGAACTGCCACAGCAACCGGTTATTTTTTCAAAACCGCCAACAGCTGTTATCGGAACCGATGACTATATCATCCATAATCCGAAACTAACACAGCAATTGGACTGGGAAGTGGAATTAGCCGTAATCATCGGAAAAAAAGGAAAATATGTTCCAAAAGAAGAAGCATTGGATCATGTATTCGGTTATACCGTAATTAACGATATCAGTGCCCGTGACTGTCGTCGTTCCGGACAATGGATTGTTTCGAAAGGACAAGACACCTTTGCCCCTATGGGACCGGTTTTGGTAACCAAAGACGAAATTCCGGATCCGCATAACCTAAACCTTTCGTTAACCCTTAATGGCGTTGAAAAACAAAGCTCCAATACCAAATTCATGCTCTTTAACATCAACGATCTGATTGAAGATTTAAGTACCGTTTTCACCCTCGAACCGGGCGATATTATTGCCACCGGAACACCGGCTGGCGTAGGCGCCGGAAGATCACCTCAGGAATGGATGTGGGATGGCGACATCGTTAAAGCAACAGTTGAAAATATTGGCACTATAACTAACACTATCAAAACATTAAATTAAAAAAAGAACACCTTTTATATAATGAAAAAATACAGAATCGGTCAGATTGTTCCCAGCTCCAACATTACGATGGAAACCGAAATTCCGGCTATTTTCCGTTCTCGCGAAACCCTTTTACCGGAACGTTTCACCTTCCATTCGAGTCGGATGCGAATGAAAAAAGTGACCAAAGAAGAACTCGAAGCTATGGATGCCATGAGCCTTAAATGCGCTCAGGAATTATCCGATGCTCATGTCGATGTAATGGGCTATGCCTGCCTGGTTGCCATTATGAGTATGGGACGTGGTTACCATTGTGTTTCGGAAGTAAACCTACATCAGGAAACGGTACAAAACAACTTCCCTACACCAATAGTAACCAGTGCCGGAGCTTTGATCAACGGATTAAAAGTACTTGGCGCGAAAAAAGTTGCCGTGATTACCCCTTATATGCGACCGCTCACCGATATGGTAGTCGATTATATCGAACATCAGGGCTTTGAAGTAGTCGATTCTATCGCTTTGGAAATCCCCGACAATCTTGAAGTTGCAGCACAGGATCCGATGAACCTTTTGGAAATATACAAAAGACTTAATCTGGAAGACGTAGACGTTATCGTTGCTTCGGCCTGTGTGCAAATGCCTTCGCTGGAAGCTATTGATCAAATTCAAAAAGAAACCGGAATTCCGGTTACTTCGGCAGCCGTTTGTACCACCTACGAGATGATGAAAAAATTAGGACTGGAAGCAAAGGCTTCAATCGGAGGCGAATTACTCAGCGGGAAATATTAATATCCTCAATAACATTTCGTTAAAATCCTGTATTTTTTACAGGATTTTTTTATTTAACACCTTTCCATTCTGTAATCGAACCTTTCAAAATGAGTACATTTTGTTCCACTACCCTATTATTCTAATTTACAACTCCAATGTTACCCCCAAAAAAAACAGTTTTATTCAATTTCCGCCATTAAGTTTTATTTTATTCTTTACATATTGACACAAAAACAAATAATCACAAATCGAATAACTACTTAAATTAAAATAAAACTGTTAATTTTTTTTAAATAATAATAGTTCGACATAAACATTTAAAAACTTTTTAACAAAAAACAATTTTAATCTTAAAAAAGGTGAGAAAAAATTAATTCTCACATAATGAGAATAATTTAATTCTCAAAACATTCGCTTTATAGTATTTTTGTACTAATATTGTTATGCGAAATAATTACAGTTTTTAACAAAATACGGATCTGTGTAATTATAACAGTAGTTTTTTAAGTGATCAATGACTAATAAGCCATTACGTACATTTCTATTAGTGCTGTTGTCTTCTCAGTTTGTTTTTGCTCAAACAGAAGAGATGACCCGCAAAGAGATTTCTAAAATGATTGCTAAATCAAGCAATCATATGCTAAATCTGGAATGTGAAAAATCACTTATCGCCGCTAAAAACGCACTCAACGAAGCCTACCGGATTAACGACAAAGTACTGATTGCCAAAGCTTATAATATTATCGGACTCAACCATGAGGAATTCTCCGATTTTAAAAAAGCGGTACAGTATTACGAAAAAGGACTGCGCTACGCCAATCAAACCGATAACGATACGATTAAAGACTGGCTGCATAACAATCTGGCAAGTGCCTACTGTTATCATAAACTTGATTTTGAAAAAGGAATCGAACATTATAAAATCGGACTCCATTATTCCGAAAAACTAAAAGACAGTAGCGAAATCATTTATACGCGGCTAAATATCGCCAGTGCCTATTTTGAAACCAAAAAATACGACGAAGGATTCCAATACCTGGTCGGACTGGAAAACCATATCCTTAAAGGGAACCAACTGGAAGCACAGATATCCCTTAATTCTTTGTTAGGCTCCTATTACACCCATTCCAACAATTTTGCAAAAGCAGAAGCTTTTTATAAAACCGCACTGGAGCTTTGCCAGAAAAACAAAGTCGAATTCCTACAGACTAATGCCTGTGATCTCTATAAAGAGTTTTCTCAATATTATTTTAAGATCAAAGACTTTGAAAACGCCTATTTTTATCTTGAAAAATATACCACTACAAAAGAGCAGATTTATAACGAAGAGCGTATCAATGAAGTAAAAAAAGCCGGTAGTCAGATTGAACTGGACGAATACAAAAGGCTTGTCTCGCAGATTGAAAGTGAAAAACAACTTCAAGCCAGAAGTTTACAGCAATCGCGCATCATTGTGGTGTTGTTTATCATTACGCTTATCTTTCTGTTGTTATTCCTCTTTTCCTTATACAAAAACAATGAGATTCGTAAAAAGATCAATAATGAGCTTAAAATTGCCAATAAACAATTAAAAGAAGCCAAAGATCAGGCCGAAGAAGTTTCGCAACTCAAATCGCAGTTTATCTCCACAATTAGCCACGAATTGCGTACACCGCTCTATGGCGTAGTGGGAATAACCGATATTATTACCGACGAACACAAAGAACTTTCCGAAAGTTCATATCTGAAATCCTTAAAATTTTCGGCCAAATATTTACTGTCGCTGGTGAACGATATTTTACAGGTGTATAAGATTGATGAGAATAAGATAAAACTAGAAAATTCCGCTTTTAATATCATCGAGGACCTACATCTGGTAACCGACAGTTTGATGTTTCTGGCTGAAAAAAACAAAAACAGATTACTGCTCGAAGTAGACGAAGACATCCCTACGCTGCTAATTGGCGATCGGGTACGTTTGTCTCAGATTTTTATGAACCTGATCGGAAACGCGCTTAAATTCACCCATAAAGGGCGCGTTAAAATCACGGCACAAATTGAAAAAATTGAAGGCACGATTTATTATATTCGCTTTGAAGTGATCGATAACGGGATTGGTATAGCCGAAGAAGATCAGGAAAAGGTTTTTGAAAAATTTGTCCAGATCGAACGCAAAGAAGACGACTATCAGGGAACCGGTCTCGGACTTCCGATTGTAAAACAACTCGTAACGTTATTTAACGGCGAAATAAGCATTAAAAGTAAAGAAAACGTAGGAACAACCATGACGGTTATTATTGGCTTTGATTCGGATCCGGAAGAGATCAAATACTACACGGAGAATCTCGAAGTGGAATACGCTTTAGAGCAAAACTACCGCGTGTTGGTTGTTGAGGATAATAAAATCAATCAGATTGTCACCAAAAAAATCCTGGACGACAATAATTTCCCGAATGTGATTGTCGATAACGGTTTCCATGCTTTGGATCTTTTACAAAAAGAAACGTTCGATGTGGTATTGATGGACATTAATATGCCGGCTATCAATGGTTTTGAAACCACCAAACGCATTCGCGAATTGGGTATCAGCATTCCGGTTATTGCGTTAACTGCTTTCGACAAACAGGAAATTTCCGAACAGGTATTTGCCGCCGAAATGAACGGTATCATTATCAAACCGTTTGAACCCAAGCAACTGTGCAAAATGATTGTGCAGTTGTGCGGAACAAATACATAACACTTTATTCCGGGCTTTATTTTTTAGAATCGTATAACTTTCCTACTTTTACTATTCTTATCTGACAGCCGCCATCAAATGATTAAAATTCTGCTACTGGAAGACGACTTAGTACTCTCTAAAGAAATCAGTGACTTTTTAAAAACAAAGGACATTGCGTGTGATTGCGTATTCGACGGAGAAGTTTTTTTTCGCCAATTACGCTCTGGACAATACAACATTTATTTACTGGATATCAACGTTCCAAAAATCAACGGACTGGATGTATGCAGTCAGATTCGGGAAACCGATCAGACGACTCCTATTCTGATGATCAGTGCTTATGGGGATCTTAACGACAAAATGGATGCATTCCAATTGGGTGCCGACGATTATCTGGTAAAGCCTTTTCATCTGGAAGAACTGCTGATTCGGGTTTTAGCCCTGTTACGACGTAGTACAACACCACAAAACGAAGAAAAAATAATCGTGATTGACGACCTTGAAATCGCTCCCAGTTCGATGACGGTAAAACGAGCCGGTACCACTGTTGAACTTACGCAAAAAGAATATCAGCTGTTGCTATTACTGGCCAAAGCCAAAGGCAGAACACTTTCCAAGCAAACCATTTCCGAACAGATTTGGGATTCGCATTTTGATACGAACCTAAATACTATCGAAGTATATATAAATTTCCTTCGGAAAAAAATTGATAAAAACCACGAGAACAAACTCATTCATACCCGACCAGGTTTTGGGTATTACCTAAAAGACGAATAAGATGACGTTAAAGAGACGTATAGCCGTAAATGTCAGTATTGCGTTTTCCGTAATTTACGGTATATCGGCTATATTTATCTATATCTCATCTTCTACCTTCCGGAAAGAAGAGTTTATGGAGCGTCTCGAAGAAAAAGCGCTTACCACTACTAAACTATTACTTGAAGTAAAAGATATAGACAATCAGATTTTAAAGCTTATCGATCAAAATACAATCAATAAACTTTACAATGAAAAGACACTGATTTTTGACAGTGATTACAAACTGATTTATAGTAGTATCGACGACGCTTCGGTAAAATGGGATGTCAATTTTCTACAGAGAATAAAAAAACATAAAAGGGTTTATACGATCGAAAAAGAGAAAGATGTATTGGGCGTTTTTCACATCTATAACAATACCGATTATTATATCATTATTGCCGCCGAAGACAAATCCGGGATGAGTAAACTGGAATTTTTATACCAGATTCTGATCCTATCGTTTTTTATCGGAACCACACTGGTATGGGTTACCACCTATTTCCTGATTCGGAAATCACTGGAACCGCTTGATAATTTTCAAAAGATCATCACCAGTATTTCGATTAACAAACTAAATACGCAGATTATCGAATCGTCCAAATCGGATGAAATCAATTTACTATCCAAAGCTTTTAACCAGATGTTGCTGCGTATCGAACGTTCGTATCTGGCCCAAAAAGAATTTACCTCAAATGCCTCTCATGAATTACGGACACCTATCAGTCGGTTGACCTTACAGCTGGAAAATCTGATACAACAAGGCGGTCATAGCGAAAACACCCTCAATTATCTGAATAATATGAGTAAGGATGTCAATCAGATTTCTGATTTGATCAACTCGTTATTGCTATTGGCACAAATTAATGCGTCAAGTTTTGGCACCAACTTCCAGCAAGTGCGCATTGACGAAATCATTTTTCAGGTTTATGAAAAAACGAATAAAAACTTCCCGGACTTTCAAATGAATTTTGAAATCGGAAACACCGAATCTGATCTGGAAATCAAAGGAATAACCTCATTATTGGAGATCGTTTTTGCCAATCTTTTTAAAAATGCCTATCTGTATTCGTACGACCGCAAAGTAAATGTGATCATTGAAGACAATCCAACGGGGAATATTCAGATTCGATTGATCAATAAAGGAGAAAAACTTTCCCCCGAAGAAGAAAAGAAAATTTTCAACTCGTTTGTTCGGGGAACCAAAAATCAGAAAATTCAGGGTTCCGGTTTGGGACTTCGCATCGCCAAACGCATTTTGGATTTACATAAAGCACAATTGGCTTATACATACGACGATACATCCGAACAACACGAATTTACGCTTACTTTCCCGGTTTAAAATCCCTTTTTCCGGTTTATCTATTCCTTTTTAAGCTTTTTTTAAGGTCGGCTTTAAGGCTGTTTTAAGGTTGCTGCCCACATCTTTGTAGCAAATTAAACTCTTTATAGATGAAAGTAGCTCCTTTTATACTATCCCTGCTGTTTTTCCAGTTGGCGTTTTCGCAAAAAAGCATCACGCTAAAAGACTGTGAAGATGCGATGCAGCAAAACAATTTCCAGTTACTGGCCGAACAATACAATATCACCGCGGCACAGGCTGCTGTTATTCAGGCCCGAATTTGGGATCATCCTAATATGTCATTGGCTTTTAACGCTCTCAATCCCGAAGACAAACGGTATTTCGACGTGGGCAAAAACGGACAAAAAACCGTTGCTGTCGATCAGCTGATTCATATTGGCGGTAAAAAACGTAATGAGATCAAACTCGCAAAATCCAACGTGGCATTGGCCGAATTACAATTTGAAGAATTAATGCAGGACCTAAAACACGAACTGCGTCAAAGTTTTTATACCGTTTTCTTCGACCAGAAGAAAATTGCCAGTATCGAATCGCAAACATCTCAAATTGAAAGCCTGTTACAATCCTACGAAGTACAGGCCGATAAAGGTAATGTTCCTTTAAAAGATGTGGTACGCCTGCAATCTTTATTGCTCAACCTTAAAAACGATCGTATTGCCATCCAAAAAGACATTACCGAAAACAAACAAAAACTAAATATTCTTACCGGTATTGACGAAGAACTAACGCCATCGGCCGACGAAAGTGAACTGATGCTTACTTTCAATAGTCCGAAATATGCCGAAAGTGAATTCTTTAACATTGCTAAGGAAAAAAATCCGGAATACCTAAGTGTTCTAAAACAGGTAGAAAACCAGGAACTGGCTGTAAAGCTTCAGAAATCATTATCGGTTCCGGATATTACAGCCGGTCTGGCCTACGATCAGGTGGGTGGTGCTTTTAAAAATGAGGTAAACTTTACTTTGGGAATTCCACTACCGCTTTGGAACCGAAATAAAGGTAACATCAAAATAGCCGAAGCCGAATTAGGTCAGTCAAAAGTCAATAAAGATCAAAAGACGCTCGAATTAAAAACACAGGTCAACAGTTCGCTTTCGATCTGGAAGGAACAGAAAAAAGAATATACGTCGCTGTCGAAATCCATCAACGAAAATCTCGATCTGGTATACAAAGGCGTATTGATGAACTTTCAGCGTCGTAATATTTCGCTATTGGAGTTTACCGATTTTATGGAAAGCTATAACCAAAGTACGCTACAGTTAAACGAAATGCGCAAACAACTGATCCTATCCGGAGAACAAATCAATCATATCACCAATTCAACCATCTTCTAATATGAAATATCCAATAATAACCTGTCTGTCGCTACTGGCCTTATTTTCGTGTCAGGACAAAGAAAAAAAAGCGGAAATCAAAGAAACTTTTGTGCTGAGCAATAAAATGCTGCAAACCACCAAAACAGCTCCGGTGACTTTAGAACCGCTTCGCAACGAACTGAATTATTACGGAAAAATCACAACCGACAACAACAAAACCATTGAGGTATTCCCGGTTGTTGGCGGTAGCGTAGCCAAAGTATATGTGGAACTGGGCGATTATGTTAAAAAAGGACAATTACTTGCTACGATCCGAAGTACCGAAGTAGCCGATTTCGAAAAAGAACTGGACGATGCCAAAAACGATGTAATCGTGGCTAAAAATAACCTTAAGGTAGCTCAGGAGTTATTCGAAGGAAAATTAAACGCTGAACGCGATGTTTTGGAAGCCAAAAGCAACTACGACAAGGCCAAATCGCAATTACAACGGATTCAGGAAACCTATAAAATTTACAATATCAAATCGGGCGCTATTTATGAAGTGCGTTCGCCATTGAGTGGTTTTATCATCCAGAAAGACATCAACGAAAATATGTTACTGCGTAACGACCGTAGCGATAATATTTTCGATATCGCCGAGATCAACGATGTCTGGGCTATTGCCAATGTAACCGAAACGGATATCAACCAGATCAAACTGGGCGAAAATGCAGCCGTAACAACATTGAGTTATCCGGATAAGGTTTTTAACGGAAAAGTAGATAAGATCTTTAATATTATCGACCCGGATACCAAAGCCATGAAAGTTTTGATCAAGTTAAACAACCCGGAATATGTTTTAAAACCGGAAATGCGCGCCTCGATTAAAATTTCTTATGTGGAAAGCGAGAAAAAAATGCTGGCGGTTCCGGCTTCATCGGTGATCTTCGACAAAAGCAAAAATTTTGTGGTGATCTATAAAGACCGTAATAATATCGAAGCCCGACAAGTGGAAGTCTTCCGTCAGGTTGGCGATACGGCTTATATCTCAAGTGGTATCAAAGAAGGAGAAAAAGTAATGACACAAAACCAGTTGTTAGTCTACGGCGCCCTAAATGAATAGTTATGAATAAATTTATCCGAAATATTATTGCTTTTTCCCTCAAGAATAAAGCATTTACGTTTTTCTGGGTCGGTATTCTCGCCATTTCCGGGTTTGTCGCCTTTAAAAACATGCCCATCGAAGCCTTTCCCGATGTAACCAATACGCAAATCATTATTGTTACCGAATGGAACGGTCGAAGTGCCGAAGAAATTGAACGTTTTGTAACGACTCCTATTGAGATCGCGATGAATTCCGTTCAGAAAAAGACGAGTGTCCGCAGTATTACGATGTTTGGTCTTTCGGTGATCAAAATTATTTTCGAAGATGATGTCGACGACTTTTTTGCCCGTCAGCAGGTCAATAACCAGCTGCGAACCGTTTCGTTACCCGATGGTGTCGATCCGGATGTTCAGCCACCTTATGGTCCAACCGGGGAAGTATTCCGTTATGTATTAAAAAGTAAGGATAGGGATACCCGCGACCTCCTAACCTATCAAAACTGGGTAATCGATCGCCAGTTACGTGCTGTACCGGGTGTAGCCGATATCGTAGCCTTTGGTGGGCAGGAAAAAACCTATGAAATTAGTGTCGATCCGGGACGTTTGTCCAAATATAATATTACACCGTTGGAAGTATTCGACGCTGTAAATAAAAGTAACCTGAACGTTGGTGGTGACGTGATCGAAAAGAACGGTCAGGCCTACGTGGTTCGTGGTGTCGGATTGTTGAGTTCGATCGAAGACATTCAGAATATCATCGTAGCCGATGCTGGTGGCAATCCGGTTCTGGTAAAAAACCTAGCCGATGTGGCCGAAAGCTCTTATCCGCGTGTGGGTCAGGTCGGACTGGATAAAAACAGTGATGTCGTGGAAGGTATTGTCGTGATGCGAAAAGGAGAAAACCCAAAAGAGGTGTTAACCAGTATCAAAGAAAAGATCAACGAAATTAACGAAACGGTATTGCCAAAGGATATCAAAATGGTAACGTTTTACGATCGTGACGATCTGATGAACTTTACGACGGCTACGGTAATGCACAACCTGTTTGAAGGGATCATTTTCGTAACCGTGATCGTATTCCTCTTTATGGCCGACTGGCGAACGACCTTAACCGTAGCCATCATTATCCCGCTATCGCTCCTTTTTGCCTTCCTGTGTCTGAAGTTAAAAGGAATGAGTGCCAACCTACTGTCACTCGGTGCGGTCGATTTCGGGATCATTATTGACGGAGCCGTCGTAATGGTCGAAGGTATCTTTGTGACACTCGACCACCTCGCACATAAAAAAGGAATGAAAGCCTATAACAAACTGGCCATCGGTAGTGTGATCAAAAAAACCGGTACGGAAATGGGGAAAGCGATTTTCTTCTCCAAACTAATCATTATCACCGCGTTGATTCCTATTTTCTCCTTCCAGAAAGTAGAAGGAAAAATGTTTGCGCCATTGGCCTATACACTTGGATTTGCCTTATTGGGTGCGCTTATTTTTACCCTGACGCTGGTTCCGGTATTGTCGCATATTTTATTAAACAAAAACGTAAAAGAAAAGAACAATCCGTTTGTAAATTTCTGGAACAGGATTGTAGAAAAATCGTTTAAATTCACGTTTAAACACAAACAAAAAACCCTTTTTGTCTCCATTGCCTTTATGGTATTAACCTTTATTTCGGCGAAATTCTTGGGAACGGAATTCCTGCCGCAATTAAATGAAGGTGCCTTGTGGGTAACCGCCGAAATGCCTATTAGTACCTCCCTACCTGAAAGTAATAAAATATCGGCCGAAATACGTACCATATTGGGAAGCTTCCCGGAAGTAGAACAGGTACTTTCGCAAACCGGGCGTAGTAATGACGGAACGGATCCAAATGGTTTTGGTTTCGCCCAATTCCAGGTGGATTTATATCCTAAAAAAGAATGGAAACGCAATATCAGTCAGGAAGAACTGATTGAGCAAATGGATACCAAATTAAAACAGATTCAAGGAATTACCTACAATTATTCCCAACCGGTTATCGATAACGTAGCCGAGGCTGTTGCCGGATTTAAAGCTTCCAATGCCGTAAAAATTTATGGTGAAGATCTGAACAAACTGGATGAACTGGCAGCAAAAGTGCTCGCACAAATTAAGAATATCGACGGAATTAAAGACGTGGGAATCCTTCGAAACGTAGGACAACCGGAAGTGAGCGTAATTCTGGATCGTGGTAAAATGGCTGCTTATGGCGTTACCCTTGCCGATGCGCAAGCCGTATTGGAAATGGCCTTTGGTGGAAAAACCGCCACTCAGAAATACGAAGGTGAAAAGAAATTTGACGTTCGGGTTCGTTATACGAAAGAATATCGAAAAGATGAAAATGACCTGTCACAACTTAAGGTTCCAACAATCGACGGCGTGAAAATTCCGTTAAAAGAGATCGCCACGGTGAAAAAAGTCACCGGTCCGGCCTTTATTTACCGTGACAATACCAAACGTTTTATTGCGGTAAAATTCTCGGTCCGCGATCGTGACCTGGGTAGTACTATTGCCGATGCACAGGCTGTGGTTAATAAAAATGTGGAACTTCCAAACGGTTACCATTTTGGTTGGACCGGTGAATTTGAAAATCAGGTTCGTGCCACACAACGTTTGAGTCAGGTAGTACCGATAAGTTTGATTGGAATCTTTGTATTGCTATTTATTATGTTCGGAAATATAAAAGACTCCTTACTCGTATTAGCGAACGTTCCGTTTGCCGTAATTGGGGGGATCATCGCCTTACATCTTACCGGAATTAACTTCGGTATTTCGGCCGGGGTTGGATTTATTGCTCTTTTTGGTATCTGTATTCAGAACGGTGTCATCCTGATATCGGAATTCCATAAGAACCTCAAGGAGAAAATGGATCTCAATACTTCGATTATGGAAGCCGTAAAAATCAGAACCCGTCCGGTAGTGATGACAGCCTTAATGGCTTCCATCGGATTATTACCGGCGGCAACATCAACCGGAATTGGTTCGGAATCACAAAAACCGCTGGCCATAGTGATCATCGGTGGATTGATTACCGCAACTGTCCTGACTTTATTGGTATTCCCAATTATATTCTGGGTATTTAACCGTAAAAAGCATCAGCCAATAGACTGATTGTAAATAGTTTTTTATTTTTTATTTGTTATTTTGGTTATTTGGGAGAAGCCTCGTTATTGCAACGAGGTTTTTCTTTTTTAACCCTTTGCTGTGGTTCGAAAAAATGATTTAACGGGCCATTCCCTTTTCCTATGGTAACATCGGTACCTTCTGATATTGCCCGATGGACATAGTGCTGCGCCCGACTAACAGCATCGGATAAACTGTTTCCAAGTGCCAGATAACTCGCAATAGCCGCCGACAAAGTACAACCCGAACCGTGCATATTATTTGTTTCTATTTTTTCGGAAGAATAGGTCGCCATCACACCTTGTTTATCAAACAAAAGCGACGTCAGTGTTGTAGTTGGCAAATGCCCACCTTTTAACAATAAATGCGAACAACCTTTTTGCATGATCATCGCACCTGCGTTATGCATTTCGGTCACACTGCTAATTGGATTCCCTGTTAAAACAGCCGCTTCATCGAGGTTGGGCGTGATCAATGTGGCCAATGGAAACAACGTGTGTACAATCTCGTCTATGGTTTCGGATTCAATCAGGCGATGACCGCTGGTGGCAACCATCACCGGGTCGAAAACCACCGGAATGTCCGGATATTGTCGTAGTATAGACGCAATAACAGCTACGAGCTCCTGTGTATGCACCATTCCAATTTTGATTGCATCCGGACGGATGTCTTCCAGTATCGTTTGCAATTGTAAGGCTACGATTTCAGGCGGAATACTATGAATGGCTTTTACCCCACAGGTATTTTGCACCGGAAGTGCCGTTAACACCGATGTAGGATAACATCCCAGTGCATTTATTGTGTTACTGTCGCCTTGGATTCCAGCTCCACCACTTCCATCGAATCCGGCTATGGTTAAGACTACCGGATAGGTATATTTTTTTTTCATGCTAGTACTATTGCGCACTACTCCGACTATCCGGGTAGTTTTGATTGGTTTTAAAAATGGCAATAGTTGTCCCGGTAAAGACAAATAAAAGAAGATAAACTTTTCCCTACGCCGGTGTTAACCGGATCAGGTTCAAAGGGACTCTCTCAATTCTTTTCAGAATACCCCTAAAGCCGTGGTAAATGTAGTAAAAATAGAATTGTTTTTGTTATTACACCTGACAGGTTTCCAAAACCTGTCAGGTGTAATATTCTTAATTTAATATTTCACAAACGATACCCTATAAAAAGATGGTATCCTGTTTCTTTATTTCTGGGAACCGAATAACTAAAATTGAGTAGGATACTTTTTGATTTATCTTCTATCGTAATCGTTTTATTGATATGCTTTACAAAATATTCATCTCCATCTTCATTTGTATGTGTTTTACTATAGCGTCCTAATGCTTCGTATTGTTCCGAAAGCTTATTATACACTTGAAGTAACTCCTCAAGCGTTTGAAATTTCAGGCTTTGAGTAACCTCATATTTTCCGTATTTTATGTCACTATTCTTTTGAGTGATCTGAATTTCTCCGGCAACTATTTTGGATTCTATTGCTTTATTCTCCGTAAACTCCGTAAGAAATATTGTTGCTTTGTCACCAAATTCCGGAATGTCTTTTATAAATTTTTCAAACGTAAGGTTAGAATTAGCCATCATCTTTTCGGGTACTAATTCCAATTTAAGATTAAGAAACAATTTGCTTAATTCTTTATTGATATCGGCTTGTGCGTGTATCGGGTTGCACACTACTATTAAAATAAATAGTACTACTTTTTTTACAAATTGTTTTATACAACGATGATTACTATTTGGTGTTATTTTCATTTTCTTGTGCTATTTTTATCTTTTCCAGGATTAAATTGTATACGACTCTTACGTTTTTAATATTATCTATAACGACCTCAAAATCGCTTAGTTCCACACCTCTTGTATCCGAAAATTTATAATGAACATCTGCTGCTCCAATTATAATAAATCCATTATTATAAGCATTTTCCCGAAGTGTCATTTTTGGAAAATCACTATAATAAAAACTGTATTCTATTTTCTTTTGTTTTTTATTGTAGATAATTAACCGTTTATCCGTCATATAATAGGACACATATAAAATTTTAAGCCATCGCACCAACAAACGAATGCACATTAGTAAGACCGGAGCAATAAATAACAACGAAAAATATTCATTGTGCTTAAAGTAAAATTTTAACCCAATAAACATAAATGGAATGGTCATAAATCCTCCTAAATCTTCCTGCCGAATGGGTAAATAATTCCCATGCTTAATTTCGTTTAACAAAATTTCATCTTGATCAAGTATCATATTGCATACTATGGTAAACGTTATTTTTTATTCGTTCGGACAACCATTTTGATCTGATTCGTTCCATTCTCAATTCCAATTTTTACCGGTTGCTGATTATGGTAGCTATTCGAAAGTCCGTCTAACAATTCGGTAAAATTTCTCTCTTTTTCAGACAAATAGAAAACCTGTGCACTAATTCCAAGAGCAATCCTGATATTGTTTTTTTCAGAATCTTTATCGATGTCAGACACTATAATAGGATCATACCAAATAAGCTCCGGACTAGTTTTGGAACAGGATAGATTGAGCAGTACCAAAAGTATAAAAATGTAGTTTCTCATTTTGATAATTTTAAAAAGAGACATTCAAAAATAATGCCTTTTATTAAATATTTCTCAATAAGAGGAAAAAATTAGCAAAGTAGTTATACAAAGATTTTGTTTTGTGGATTCCCATAATAAAACTGCGCCAATTTTGGCTTTATCTGATAATAGATTTATATAAAGTTTTTATATTGTAAGGCCGGTTTTTCGATATAATTCCAGGACAGAAAGGCAAGTATATAGGTAATTGGCAGGCTTACTAATGTTAGTAGTAACGGCGAAAAACCATAACAATACATCAATGTTTGCTGTACTAAGAAACCATAAATATAGACACCATAAGATATGTCGCCAATCCGATGTGGTATATAGTTCAGTTTTTTCGAATAGGAAATACAAACTAATAGGATTAGTACTGGCAATACAAAATACGATGTCGTTTTATAAAAATTAAAAAATAAAGATCCGATAAGTATTACCAAAAGCCCAAGCTTTATATAGGGTTTATTGATTTTTTTTAAGTTAAAATAGCTAAGAATTGAACCACCAATAAAAAAAGCACCTAAACGATAAAACTGATCCGAATTCAAATATATTTTTGTAGATAGATTATTGAATAACAACGGATCATAATGGTTGGCAAAAACGCAAAAAGACCAAATAGCTATTAGTAGTAGTAATCCGACTCTAATTTTCCGAAATGGAAATAGGAACAGAATAATAATATACATCGTGAATTCGTAACTTAACGACCATAGGCTACCGTTTATCGCTCTGGGATACGGATTGTTTTCGAAAATTCCTTTTACGTGATATTGTGCTCTATACAGCGTGACATTTCTTCGAAAATAAGTATAGTAATCTTTTTGAACAAAAATATCCTTCCCTTCATATACTACAATTAAGAGTAGCATTGTAATTACTAACATTACAAACAGTGCCGGAAAAAGTCGTAAATACCGCTTCCACATATAGCTGATCATCGTTTTACTATTTCGTAGACTAATCATAATCAGGTAGCCACTTATAATAAAAAAACCTTCAACAGAAAATGCGCCCATATTTAGCTGCTCATGGGTCATTTGTTCAAAAATTTCCGGATATCCGGCCAATGGATACGAATGTGAGAAAATTACCAGTGAGGCTAGTATCAGCCTTAAAAAATCGAAATTATTTTCTCTTTCCAATGTATCGAATTTAAAATTATTGCTAATACCATTATTAATCACACGTTAATAAATAATCTCAAAAAGACACAATATTATAAATTAAATTCTCAAAATAAATATAAAATAATTTTAAAAACAATTTTACATCACAAATTGAAATCTTTTAATTTTTTAGTGGCCTATATTCGTACAGGCAAAATGCGTCATAATTTAATTCAATCTTTCAATGGTACCTTCTTTTAAAAAAGTATTGGCGGCAAAAAATACTTTGTCGATTTCTCTCTCAAATGATTTGTTCTCCGGATCCTGAGAATAATCCGGATTATTAATGGCTATAAAACGAACTACTCCCCCTTCTACATCTTTATAAAAATCGAAAACACTGAATTTTTCGAACGAATACCGGAATAATAACTGATTATCAATTTGTTCTTTGTAGCTATTGGCATAGTTCTTTTTTACGTCAGCCGTGGTCAGTCCTTTATAATAAAATCCCAGGATATTGGAAAAAGTCGGCTGATACGTATACATAAACAGCATTTGTTCTGTTGGTTTTTGAGTCAACCGATAGCGAAGCAGTCGCTTCATTTCCGGGTTTTTAAAAAAGATAAATTCCGGATCAATCTTATTGAAAACATAGTCGGCATAGGTATAAAAATCAAGTTTATGCTGACCTTTATCAAACGACAATGCAAACTTATTGTATTGGTAGGGCTTGTCTGTTTCTACTTTTTGTTGACCGCCTAAGTAATAATAATTAGCACATCCGGCTAACAGGAATAAAAAGGTTAGCGGTACAATTTTTAATAATCCTTTCATTTAATAATCGGTAAAGTATACCGGTAAAACTACATAATTAAATCGGTACGTAATTATTTTTATTTCCCGAATCAGAGAAATAAAACGCCGCTTATCTTTTTCGTACCGTTTTTACTTTAGTGATAATTATCCGTTCCGATTCACAAACTATTTGAACATATGCTCCTATTTTAAAGTCATTATGTTCCAACCAACGACCACTAAGCCGAATATAGGGTAAATTGACATGTGTATTATTGGAACGCTGATAAAATTTAGGATAAATTTTTAAGATCCGGGTATTTCGATTGGCAGGTATCTTCTTCATGACTTTTATAGTTTATCTGATTGCAAAGCAACAGAACTATCATCAGGTAATCTACTCCCTTTCCGGGTAAAAAACGAGACATAAACAGTATCGAACCTATATTATAAATACCTTGGTATTACCGCAACAATAATTATTAACCTACTAATATATAAGCCATGGAAAACACAACTTCAAACGGGAAAGTACACCACGGACGTAACATAAAACGTTTTCGGGAAGTACAGGGAATGAAACAGGAAGCACTGGCCAATGAAATTGGAGAAGATTGGAACCAACAAAAAATTTCGTCGCTGGAGCAAAAAGAAAACATAGAAAAAGACCTATTAGAACAATTCGCTATAGCTTTAAAAGTACCAGTTGAAGCGATTGAAAATTTTGACGAAGATATGACCATGAATATTATATCGAATACCTTTAACAGTAGCGATACTTCTACAATTAATACAAATGGTAATACTACAGGACATGACAACAGTAATAATCATTGCAATTTTAACCCGATAGACAAACTGATTGAATCATATGAAGAAAACAAAAAGCTATACGAGCGTTTACTCGAAACCGAAAAAGAAAAAGTGGCTTTGCTTGAAAAGTTATTCGAAAATAAATAACTTTATATGTGATAATTTATAGCTAAAACGCAATAGGATGAATACTGTAACAGAAAAAATCACTACCAATACAAGAGTTATAAAAAGTCTTCTAGTTAAGTATTCCGACACTTTCAAAGCTTTTAAGGAACTAATCAACAATTCAATACAAGCAAATGCAACGAATATTAAGATTACTATTGCATATGATGATTCTGCCATGGTTAAGTCCGGCATCGGAAAAATTACGATTGAAGATGATGGCCATGGTGTTCCCTATTCGGAATTCAAAAAACGAATTCTGCAAATAGCAACCGATGTAAAAGAAAAAGGTCAGGGAATCGGACGATTTGGCTCTTTTCAGATCGGTGAATTAATGAAAATTGAAACGGTAGCTTTCGATCCGGCAAACCAACAGTTTAGTAAAACATCTTTTGGAATCGATACAATCGATCTGAAAGATATTGAACTGGAAAAAACCGATGTCAAAGTCGATTATCAATATTTTGACAAAAAAAATACTTCCCCCTATTATAAAGTTGAAATAGAGAATTTACATCATAATAGTCCCAATAATACTCCTAAAAAAAGCTTACTTGTAGAAGCTTTTAAGGAAGATAAATTTCCACATGCCATTTTTGAACATTACCCTTATGAAGTTTTTAATGACGTGGTACATTTTTATGTAAACGGAAAAAAACTAAATAAAAAAGATTTCGTTATCGGAAATCCGTATGTCAAAAAAGTAGACTATACAAATAGAAAAGGTGAAAACTACCTCTTAAACTTCCATTTTTATAACGTTAGTACTTCTTTAAATAAGGTTAAGATCTTCCTACAAACCGAAAATGCCGGAATAAAATCGGTTGCACATGAATTTACTTTTTCATCCGATTGGTACACTCCTGACTTAGGAACCTGGTTTATTTACATCGATTCCAATTTATTTGATAACGATTTATTTCGGAATTTAGATTTAGAATCATTGGGAGAAGAAGAAATCAAAAATTTGAAGAATCAGATAAAAGATACCATCAATACCTTTTTTAAGACTCGAAATAAACAGTTTGAAAAATTTGTAGCCGTTTTAGAAAGCGATAAATATTATCCTTATAAAGAAAAAAAACCAACAACCGATTCGCATGAAATTGTTTTTAAAAAGATCGCTTATTTAATTGAAGATAAGCACAAGATTCTTGAAAAAGATGATTCAATCAGAACTTTTTTATTTCCACTATTGGATAAAACAATTGGTGATGGTAATATCGAATACATTTTTAGTAAAATTCTAGATTTATCGGACGAAAACCTTACTAAATTTCACGGCCTATTACAAAAAACCGATTTAGAAAATGTAATCCATTTTGCCAGTCAGGTTTCGGATAAATTGGAATTTTTAAATTTTCTTCATGAACTTATTTACGGAGCTATTGCAAAACATTTAAAAGAACGGAGTCAGTTACATAAGATTATTGAAAATGAATTATGGCTGTTTGGTGAGAATTACAATGGAACACCTCATTTATGGTCGGACAAAAAAATAGGAACTATTTTGGAAAAACTCACCACTGAGTATTTACATTATGAACCAACTTTAAAGGATGAAAATACGATAGAAGGAACAGAGGGACTTAATAATATTACCGATTTATTTTTTACGAATGAGAAAATAAACGATAATGGCGAACGAGAAATTATGGTTGTTGAATTGAAATCTCCAAAATGTGCTATCGGGAAAAAAGAGCTCAATCAAATCGACACCTATGCTTTTACTATAGAAGAATATCCGTCATTACCATCTGAAAAGGTAAAATATAAACTCTATTTGATATCTTCGAGGCTAACTAAATTTGCCAAATCGCAAGTCAAATCCAGGAGAGAAAGTTATCCAAATCATCCTTTTTTATTCGACAGGAAAACCGAAAAAAACATAGAAGTTTATGTTATGGAATGGTCTGAAATAATTGAACTCAATAAAAGAAAACTTACCTATTTATCCAACCAATTAGAAATAAAAGATAAATCTGTAAAAGATAAATTTGAACAGGAATATGCCACTTTAATCGATCAAAAAATCAATACACAGTTACGACTAATAAAATAAATTTGTTCCAATCAAAAAATTGAAGCCGCTCTTGGAGTGTTTTTTTGTTTTTTATAGTTACACCTGACAGGTTTTAAAAACCTGTCAGGTGTGGCTAGATTATTATCTCTTCCGCTCCTCTTTCTCGCCCGGAAACAAATCACAAAGTATAATCACCATCATTCCTAAAACCTGAATGGTTGTAGTTGCCAATAAAGTAATCAATACAGAATCACTCAATTTATAGGTTGAAGTATTCCCTGTAAGTAGTAAAATAACCGATAAAAGCCAAAATGTAATTAGTATAGTAAAGACCTTGGCTAGGATATTTCTTAAATCGGTTGTTTCGTCATATCGTCTTTTTACGGAATTAAATAACGTATTGTTTTCATTTTCGGCACGGGTGGTGTCCAATTCAATAGGAAACCGGGTCATACTAAAATTATAGATACCCATTACTCGAGCAGCTTCTTATAGTATTCTTTTATTAAAGGATCCGGAATTATTAGATTTTCTCCTTTCGGATAGGTTTCAGACCAGGGTGTTCCGTCTTTATGAGTAAGTGCACTCAGATATATTCCGTCTTTTTGCCCGTATATTTCCCAAACCTTATCTAAAAACCGGGCGTCTTCATCGGTGATTACTTCGGTTGAATGACAATTGACCGGTTCTTTCACAAAGCTTTTACCGTGCTGTTTTAAGTTATAATATAGCGACGGAAAAACCGGTCCATACCGCCATGCCTGTGGTTTTTCGTTAACCAACGGCTCTTTATATTCAAAGGTTTCCAAATACCATCCATAAGAGACATAAACCAATTTAATTAATTTTAAAGGTGTAAGTTCCCCTGTTGTGGCATATTTTTTAATAAAGTAGTTGGCTATGGTTGTGGCACTATAACTCATGGCGCTTGTATTTAAAGGTTTTATGGCTAATAAAATTATAGTACCGAATTTACGTCTTTTCCAAAGTTTTTACAATCCGGTTTCTATCTCGACTTCCTTCTGTCTCTGATTGACGTTCGTTTTAACTTACACCTATCAGGTTTCCAAAACCTGACAGGTGTATAAAAAAAGCCTCCAATTGGAGGCTTTCTATATTAATTATCTTCTATTTTTCGACGTTGTCTTTCGTTTTTCAGCAAGGTTAACTCTCTGCTGGTTTGTCCGGCTACCGAAGTGTTTTCTTCGGCACGACGAATCAGGTACGGCATCACGTCACGAACCGGACCGAATGGTAAATATTTCGATACGTTAAAATCGTTTGCCGCCAGATTATAACTGATATTGTCGCTCATTCCGTATAACTGACCAAAGAATACTCGGGAATCGTGTTTCGGTATATTGTGTTCTTCCATTAATTGCATTAAACGGTACGAACTATTTTCGTTATGTGTACCGGCAAAAATCGCCATCATATCAATATTCTCAATCATATACTGGATCGCATTGTCATAATTGATATCCGTAGCTTCTTTCGATTCACAAATAGGTGATTTATATCCTTTTTCCTCGGCACGTTTGTTCTCTTTCTCCATATACGCTCCACGAACAATCTTCATACCAATATGAAACCCTTCGGCTTTCGCCTCAGTATGTAGTTTTTTCAGGTAATCCAAACGATCCCAACGATACATTTGTAATGTATTATAGATAATCGCCTTTTCTTTGTTGTATTTACGCATCATATCGGCAACCAACTCATCGGCAGCATCCTGCATCCAACTTTCCTCACCGTCAATCAATAGCGCTACATCTTTTTCGTAAGCCGTACGGCAAACTTTTTCAAAACGCGCTACTACTCTATCCCATTCGGCTTGTTCTTCCGGTGTTAGTTGTTTTTTCTCCCCTAATTTTTCATACAGGAAAAAACGTCCCAATCCGGTTGGTTTAAATACAGCAAACGGAATTGCCTCACGTTCTTTTGCAAATTCGATCGTTTTTAACGTCATATCCAAAGCGGCATCAAACTGTGCTTCGTCTTCTTTTCCTTCAACGGAATAATCCAAAACGGAAGTCACTCCTTTGGTAAACATTTTGTCCACTACTTTCAGACAGTCATCTTCACTTACACCACCACAAAAATGATCAAATACCGTTGCCCGGATTAATCCTTCTACCGGTAAGTGGGCCTTTAATGCAAAATTAGTCACCGCGGTTCCTATTTTTACCAAAGGTTCATTGTCAATCATTTTAAAAAGAAAATAAGCTCGGTCAAGCTCCGTGTCGCTTTTTAGTGCAAAAGCAACCTGTGTGTTGTTAAATATTTTTTCCATTGTTGTTTGAAAATCTATATGCAAATATAACCACAGTTTAAGAATATATCATAAAAAATGACGAATTTTGCCTTTGAATTATCAATTTTTCAAGCGATGCAAACAATACAGGCCAACGGTTATTCCATCTATTTTAACGAAAACTGCTATACATTTTTAAGTGAAACACTCTATAAGGGTGCGTATTCGAAAATTTTTATCGTAGTCGACAGTGAAACAGCAAATTACTGTATGCCGGATTTCTTAGCCAATCTTGCTACCGAAATCCCGATTGAGATCATCGAATTCGAAGCCGGCGAGGTCTATAAGAACATCGAAACCTGTACGCATATCTGGCAGGCGTTAACCGAATTGGGTGCCGATCGGAAAAGTATCATTATTAATGTAGGCGGTGGTGTCGTAACCGATTTAGGCGGATTTGTAGCGTGTACCTATAAAAGAGGAATCGATTTTATTAATGTGCCTACAACCCTATTGGCAATGGTCGACGCTTCGGTTGGTGGAAAAAACGGTGTGGATCTTGGAAATCTTAAAAATCAGGTAGGTGTGATTCAGAATCCGGTTGCGGTTTTAATCGATACCCATTATCTGGGAACTTTACCACAAAGTCAGATGCGTTCCGGATTGGCCGAAATGCTTAAACACGGATTGATTCAGGATCGTGCGTACTGGAATAAATTCGGCGATCTTTCCAGTTTGAATACCGACGATTTAAATGATTTGATTCATCAATCGGTAATCATTAAAAACAATGTAGTGACTCAGGATCCAACGGAAAAAGGATTGCGAAAAGCTTTAAATTTCGGACATACGTTAGGACACGCCATCGAAAGTTATTTTCTTGAAAACGAAAACAAGGAAACGCTCCTTCACGGCGAAGCTATCGCTATTGGAATGATACTGGAAAGCTATTTGTCACTCGAAAAAGAACTGTTGACCGAAAACGAATATCAGGAAATAAAAAGTGTAATTGCCGATATTTACCCGGCGGTTCCGTTTACAGAAAAAGACATCGAAAATTGTATCGATTTACTGATTCACGACAAGAAAAATGAATTCGGAAAAGTGAAGTTTGCTCTTTTAAACGGAATCGGTGCTGTAAAAATTGACGAAGAGATCGAAAATGACCTGATTTATAAGGCTTTTGACGATTATAAAAACTAAGATTTTTTTAATAAAAATTGTTTTTAAAAACGAGCTATTATTTTTTACATTTGTCGCGATGAAAAATAGTCAGAATCCTCACATCCCTAACAGCGGAAACACCCGGAAAAACAGATCCTTGTCCAAAATGCAACGGATTATTTTTTCTATTAAAAGTATCCGCAATTTTGACATTTTCCTTTTTACCAATCCACTGCATGAAAAATTGCAGATAATGTACGCTAATATTAGAGTTTGAAAAGTGCGTTATACTAAGGAATCTTTTTTAAAGAATTTATTATTATAACCTAAAAAGCACTTATTAAAATGAACACAAAATATTACGACCTGATCAATCAGACTTTCTATTTTCCTCAGGAGGAATTTACATTAAATAAAGACAACCTTCAATTTCACAACATCGATTTGATGAAATTGGTAGAACAATACGGAACGCCTTTAAAATTCACGTATTTGCCACAGATTTCCAACAATATCAACAAAGCCAAAGGATGGTTCCGTAAGGCTATGGAAAAACACAAATACGAAGGGAAATATTACTATTGCTATTGCACCAAAAGTTCGCACTTCGAATTTGTGATGAACGAGGCGTTTAAAAACAATATCCATATCGAAACGTCTTCGGCTTTCGACGTGAATATCGTGGAAAACCTAATGGAGCAAGGTAAAATCAACAAAAACACCTATGTTGTTTGTAACGGTTTTAAACGCGAACAATACATTGACAATATCGCTCGATTGATCAACAATGGTCATTCGAAAACGATTCCGGTAATCGACAATTTCGAAGAATTAGATCTGTTACAGGAAAAAATCCAAGGTAAATTTAAAATCGGTATCCGTATTGCGGCCGAGGAAGAACCGAAATTCGAGTTCTATACCTCTCGTTTGGGAATCGGTTATAAAAACATCGTTCCGTTTTACAGAAAACAAATTCAGGAAAACAAGAATGTGGAACTAAAAATGTTACACTTCTTTATCAATACCGGTATCCGCGATACGGCCTACTACTGGAATGAGCTTCTAAAATGTATGAAAGTATACATCGCGTTAAAAAAAGAATGTCCTACTTTAGACAGTCTTAATATTGGCGGTGGTTTCCCTATTAAAAATTCATTGGCTTTCGAATACGATTATGAATATATGATCAGCGAAATCCTAAACCAAATCAAAATTGCATGTGACGATGCCGATGTTCCGGTACCACACATCTTTACAGAGTTTGGTTCGTTTACCGTTGGAGAATCCGGAGGAGCGATTTACCAGGTTTTATATCAGAAACAACAAAATGACCGTGAAAAATGGAACATGATCGATTCGTCTTTCATTACCACTTTACCGGATACATGGGCGATTAACAAGCGTTTTGTAATGATGGCCGTAAACCGTTGGAACGATACCTACGAACGGGTATTATTAGGCGGACTAACCTGTGACAGTGACGATTATTACAATTCCGAACAACATATGAATGCGGTTTACCTTCCGAAATACAACAAAGAAAAACCATTGTATATCGGTTTCTTTAATACCGGAGCGTATCAGGAGACGATTGGTGGTTTCGGAGGACTACACCACTGTCTGATTCCGCAACCAAAACATATCCTGATCGACCGCGACGAAAATGGTATTGTTGCTACCGAAGTATTTTCGGAACAGCAAACTGCCGATGAGGTATTGAAGATTTTAGGTTACGAGAAAAAAGAAAAATAAATTCAGTATGTTTGACTTTTATACAAAAGCAGACATTAACTTTAAATAATTAAGAAATGAGTAAAGGACCAATCAGTCAGTTTATTGAAAAGTATTATTTACATTTCAACTCTGCGACGGTAGTTGATGCGGCCAAAGCCTATGAAGCGCAACTACAGAACGGTGCAAAAATGATGGTGACATTAGCCGGAGCTATGAGTACAGCAGAATTAGGAAAGATTTTTGCTGAAATGATCCGTCAAGATAAAGTACAAATCATCTCCTGTACAGGTGCCAACCTGGAAGAGGATATCATGAACCTAGTAGCACACTCACACTACGAGCGTGTTCCAAACTACCGTGATTTAACACCTCAGGAAGAATGGGATTTATTGGAAAGAGGTCTGAACCGTGTAACGGATACTTGTATTCCAGAGCATGAAGCATTCCGTCGTTTACAAAAACATATCCACAAAATCTGGAAAGATGCTGAAGATGCAGGAGAGCGTTATTTTCCGCACGAATTCATGTATAAAATGTTACTTTCAGGATGTCTGGAAGAATATTACGAAATCGACTTAAAAGACAGCTGGATGTATGCTGCGGCAGAAAAAAACCTACCAATTGTTGTTCCGGGATGGGAAGACAGTACCATGGGTAATATCTTCGCTTCTTACGTAATTAAAGGCGAATTAAAAGCTACAACCATGAAATCGGGTATCGAATACATGACATTCCTTGCCGACTGGTATACAAAAAACAGTGATAAAGGTGTTGGTTTCTTCCAAATTGGTGGTGGTATTGCCGGTGACTTCCCTATTTGTGTGGTTCCGATGTTGTACCAGGATATGGAAATGCACGATGTACCTTTCTGGAGTTACTTCTGTCAAATCTCCGATTCGACCACAAGTTACGGTTCATATTCCGGAGCGGTTCCAAACGAAAAAATCACTTGGGGTAAACTAGATATCAATACACCAAAATTTGTAATCGAATCGGATGCAACTATCGTGGCACCGCTTATTTTTGCTTATCTATTGGATATGTAATTTTTAATGTTTGCCCTAAAAAAAACAGGATTTTTTATTTGAAAATACGTTTTAGGATATTACATTTGAAACAACAACAAGCATTAAAAAACAACGAATGAAAAGAGTAATTGTAGATTACGCTAAATTAACAAATGAGATCTTAACTCTCTTAGTTGAGAAATTTCCCGACGGATACGATGATTCTGATGTTATCCGTTTTAAGAATGCTAAGAATGAAACAGTTGAAGCAGTTGAAGTACGAACTGAAGATACGATCTACTTAGTAAAAGTAAGTACTAAGCTTGCAGACAGAATTGAAAACTTCGACGATGATGAAGATGATATCTCCTCAGAAGATACATTAGACATCAAAGGACTTGACATCGAGGATGGCGAGGATGACGACGCTAAAAAATCGAAACCATCCAAACCTAAAAAATCTCAGGATGACGGAGATGATGAGGATGAGGATGATGAAGACTACGATGACGAGGACGATGATGAAGATCGCGATTATGACGAGGACGACGACGAAGACGATGATGAAGAGTAAGCCTTTCAGATTACAAACAAAAACCCATATAAAAAATCCTGATTTTTCTAAATCAGGATTTTTTTATTTTCATATCGAATCATGATTATAAATCGGATCACCACTACACTACTCTGGTCTATAAAAGCAATTGTAATTTCTTTTCAATTTACAAGGCCGGAAGTATTTGAATAGAAAATAGAATAAAGAAATTAATTCGACAGAGATATTGCCGAAGGTAAATAGTTCTTACAACAGTCCGTTGTATTTTCGAACAAACCATTCTACCGCAAGACTCACAATTAAAATGATCAATAAACCTTTCCAATCGATTAAAGGCGATTGTGTGATTACAGCTTTCTGTACCGGAACATAATTCGGATTCTCGGATAAGGCTTTAATTAAAGCATCCACCTGGTTTGGGTAATAGGTTTTACCATTCGTATTCGCAGCCAATTGTGTTAATCGCGCCACATCCGGATTTACGAATTGTTTTTCGATTTCAAAATCCAACACTTCAAAATTACCGCTATACGACGTTTTGGATTGGTTTTCTTTTACTACAAATCCATATTGCCCAGCTTCAAGTCCGTCGAGGTTTACTTTATATTCGCCATTCCCTTTTAGGAAGTCATAATTCTTAACCGCATTGGTCTTTTTATTTTTTAACTGAATCGTAAGACGCGCATTTTCGTCGAATTCGTAGTTTTTATTAAAATATTGCGCCGTAATTTCGATGGTTTCTCCGGAATTATAAAAACTTTCATGTTGTACAACCAACGATTTTTTTAAGGCATTCGAAGCCAGAAACTGTATCGTTTTATCGATAAAAATATCGAATTGATCAAACGATTTGGTTTTCAGATGACTTTCGACACGCCATTTCCAGATGTTTTCGCCAAAAAGATAGGCATTTCGTTTCGCGCCGTTTTCGGTAAAAACCAATAGCGGATTTCCGGATACAATGTTACGGATTCGGGATTGCAATAAAACGTTTGCATTACCGGTAATCGTTATGGTACCGAATGGATTTTGCAACGGTGGCATTTGTTCAAAACCAATATTATCCAATGCAAAGGCATTAAACTGCGAATTAAAATCGGCTGAAAAATCTTCTTTCTGACTCCCCATTCTAAATTGTACCGTCGACTGTGATTGGTTTAACAAATTAAAATCCGTTTGCAAACCGGTAATCGTCCAGGTATTTAATTGCAGGTTTTTATTTAATTCCAACAGCTTTTTAAAATCCGTATTTGGCTGATATAAAACCAAAACATTATAATCGTTTAACGAATTGATTTCATTTGGATTAACAATAGTCACTTTACGTTGTTGATTCGATTCGATGGCACGCTTTAACGCTCCTAAATCGGGATGATTTAAAGACGAAACCAACGCAATTTCCGATCGCTGATCGATAACTTCTACCGCAAAGTTCTTGGTATTATTGTATTTGTTTTTTTCGTTTTCGGCAGACGTGATTACCGCTTTATAGGTCTGCACTCCTACTTTGTCTGCCGCAAGTAAAACCGAAACCACCTGTGCTTTTTTAGACGGTCCGAAAGTTACATTCTGTTTGTAAACCGTTCCATTACCTTGCTGAATACTAAAAACGGCATTGACATTTTTAGTTCCGCTATATTGCAAAAAGACTTCAACCGGGAATTTATTTTTTAGAAACGCATATTTATTCACATTCAGCTGGTTGATTTTCAAATCCAAAAATGTGGTCGTATCACCTAATACTAACGGAAAAACGGTCGTATTTTGCTGAAAACTGTAGATATAATCATTCCCAATCGTCTGATTCCCATCGGTCAGCAATACTACAGGGTAATTCTGATTGCGGTAAAACTGCTTTAAATTCTGAGCGACCAGATCGATATGCGTTTGTTTTCCTTTAAAATCGGGTTGTTTTCCGGCTGAAAAATCGGCATCGAAGGTATACAATTGCACATCGTATTTCTCTTTTAAAGCACTGTTCTCTGCTATTTTTTCGGACAATGATTTAGCAAGATCGCCCTGTTTCAGCTCGTGAATCGACTGGGAATTGTCAACAATTACCGGCAAAGGTGTTTTTACATCCTGATAGGTTTTCCGGGAAATAACCGGGTTGATCAGTAATATAAAAATGGCCAATAACGTCAGAAAACGTAAAAAAGCCAGAAACAGGTGTATTTTCGACCTGTTCCCGGCTTTGTATAAGTATTGGTAAAACGCTAAACCAAAAGCAACACTAATAGCTAATATCAGCAATACAATTGTAGATGTTGTCATTATATATTCGCTATTAAACTTTTAATTTTTAAGGTTTTACATTATTTTAATTAAATGATTATGTTAACATACCTCCGTCAACATTCAACACCTGACCGGTTACGTAAGCACTCATGTCAGACGATAAGAAAACGCATGCATTGGCTACATCTTCCGGAGTTCCGCCTCTTTTCAACGGAATATTTTCTCTCCATCCTTTTACAACGTCTTCGTTTAATTTGGCAGTCATTTCTGTTTCAATAAATCCCGGTGCGATTACGTTACAACGGATATTACGAGAACCTAATTCCAAGGCTACCGATTTTGAGAAACCGATTACACCCGCTTTAGAAGCCGCGTAGTTCGTTTGTCCTGCATTACCTTTTACTCCGACCACCGAACTCATATTAATAATAGAACCCGCGCGGTTTTTTAGCATAATTCGCTGTACCGCTTTCGTCATGTTAAAAACCGATTTTAAATTTACATCGATTACGCTGTCGAAATCCTCTTCCGAAATACGCATTAAAAGGTTATCTTTTGTGATTCCCGCGTTATTGATCAGAATATCAACATTTCCGAATTCTGCAATTACATCATCCACTAATTTCTGTGCTTCATTAAAATCGGCTGCATTCGACTGATATCCTTTTGCTTTTACACCCAAAGCCATTAATTCGTTTTCTAAAGCTTTTGCCGCTTCGGCAGAAGCACTATAAGTAAAAGCTACATTAGCACCTTGTTTAGCAAATACTTCGGCAATTCCTCGTCCGATTCCTCTACTTGCACCTGTGATGATTGCGGTTTTTCCTTCCAGTAATTTCATATTAAGATTAAGTTTGTTTATTTGAAATAAGTAACAAATATAACAATTCGGTTTTTAATCTGTCTGTAATACCGCTAAACTTTAAAGAATTTATTGGTTAATCGGTCCCAATAACGGCTATAGATCGCTATAAGCGTAAACAAAAACAGAAAGGCTACATACCAGGTATTTCCGATCAGATCAAAAAAGCCCAGTTTTCCACCGGCAAAATTGAGTAATAACAGTACCTGGGCACCGTACGGCAATATTCCCTGTACTACACAGGAAAAAATATCGAGTATGGTCGCCGTTTTACGCGGACTCAGATGGTATTCGTCATTGATTTCTTTGGCAATACTTCCTGTAATCACTATCGACACCGTATTATTCGCAATCGCAAGGTTTACAAAACTCACCAGCGCACCGATTCCCAATTGCGCCGATCGCTTGTTTTTAACCCTTGCTTTGACTGTTTTAAGTACGTAATTGATCCCGCCTGCCTGTTCTACAAGCGCAGCCAATCCACCGGTTAACATCGATAACAGGAAAATATCGGTCATACTGGTAAATCCTTCGTATACAATTTTTGTAAAATCCAATAAGGCAAAATCAGCACCGATCAACCCTATGATTCCGGCCACCACAATACCGGTGAGCAGTGTTACAAAAACGTTTAATCCCATTACCGCCAAAACAATAACCAATACATACGGTAACAGGTTAATCCATTCGTATGTTCCTTTTTCGATAACCACTGTCGCCACTTCGCTATTAAAGCCAAAAAACAACAATAATAAAATGGTGATCAACGCGGCTGGTAAAGCGATAAACAAATTGACTTTGAATTTATCTTTCATCTCACATCCTAACGATTGGGTTGCAGCAATGGTCGTATCGGAAATGATCGACAGGTTATCCCCTAACATCGCTCCTCCTAATAACGATCCGCCAATTAATGGTAAAGAAGCACCACTTTTATCGGCCAGACTTACCGCAATAGGTCCTAAGGCCACTATCGCGCCGACCGAAGTTCCGGTTGCTGTAGACAAAAAGGAGGCAATCAGGAAAATTCCCAACGGAAAATATTCCGGATTGATATGATTGATTCCCAGATTCACAACCGAATCAACACCGCCCATAGCCTTGGTAACACTGGCAAAAGCCCCTGCTAATAAGTAAATAAGACACATGGTCATGATTTTACTGTCGCCACATCCTTTGATCAGTGTGTCGACTTTATCGGAAACGGATGGTTTAAATAACAGAAAGGCTGCAATAATTCCGGTTAACACCGCTACCGGCGACGGAAAAGCATAAAAATCGTCCAGAAGTATTCCGGCTCCTAAAAAAGTAAAAATAAATACGAATAACGGCAATAACGCTAATGCGCCGCTTTTTGTGTTGTTTTTTTTCATCATCGATTGCTTAGAAATTAAATAAGCTCACGAGACAAGCAAAACTGGATTAGAAAATAGTGTGTGAAAAATAACAACATTTTTTCCAACAGAATTGGCTTATCGTTTTAGCACCTTGCTTGTTGTTGCAGGTTGCTATCTCTTTATGAGATTCGTGATAACTGATGCAAATATAAAAGCTTTTTTATTTAATTATCACAGAAAACGAAATTTTATTAAAAATAAGTCATGTAACAGCAATTATTCAACATCTACTAGTGTCTTAAATCTTTCTTTACATGTTTCATACTATTTTTGATTTTTCACTATTATTTAGCTACACCGGACAAAAACCAAAATACTGACAAATCTGAAGGGCAATACTCGGAACGGAGAGTTTTTCAAGAGTTCTCTCTAATGAATTCAAAAAATGTGTTATTTCCGTACTTGTCCCTCCAAAATAATCTTTTATGCCCTCAATAAAGGCAGAGTTCAAAATCAAACTCGGGATGGCAGCAATATCCAATGCTCCTACATACGATAATAATGTATACAACAGAATCATAACTGCAATTTTACAAGCCAGACAATCATTAAAAATATTACGGAACTTTCGAATATTAGCATTGAATACTTTAACAAAATCATCATTAAACCGGGCTCTTCTTAAAATCTTAATATTAAAACCATTTATCAGATAGATATACGGATTTTCAAAAAAATATTCCCTGTTTTCAGTTTCGTATAAACTGATTTCCAATTTTTCCATTTCCATCCTTAAATTTTCAATCTCGTCTTCCGAAAAAGGTTGAAATGCGTATTGTTGTCCTTCCATAAACTAGATTTTAATGAATATTATTATAAATATAGACAATTTGTACTATTTAGATTCTGTTATTAAAAAACAATCATCTGATTTACATGAAAATAATCACTTTTAAAAATAATCTCTTTGATCCTTCTATTTAATATCTTTGATAGCACCCTATTTATAATGATCATAGAATTGTTCCCTATATGAATGCCATAGAAACTTTATATACTTTATTATTAGAAAACAAGCTTTGGGAAACCGAAACGATTTTTAAACGAAATGCCTATCTGATAACCGAAGGTAGCCGGATTCGACTGTTTTCTTTATCGTTGATGGCAGTGTTCGGGTGTTTACCATTGATGCCGAAGAGGAAAACACTATTCGGTTTGGTTATAAGAATTCGTTTGTTACGGCTATTGATTGCTTTTTTACAGACAAACCCACACAGTTTTATATTCAGGCATTGAAAAAATGTACCGTACGGACCATCTCTAAAAAAAGTCTGCTGCGTTTTATAGAAAGTGATATAACGCATTTAAAATTATGGAATACAATACTCAGTCAGCTGATACTCCAGCAAATGGAACGGGAAAAGGATTTATTAATGGCTTCGCCTACAGACCGATATAAAAGTGTTTTAAAACGGAGTCCGCAGGTTTTCCAGGAAATCCCGGATAAATATATCGCTTCTTATCTTCGGATGACAGCCGAAACCTTGTCGCGCATTAAAAAGTCTTGATTTGCATCAATTTTTATTCGTCCGCTAAGTTCGAATTTTGTACAAATATTTGAGCGATGGAAACAAAACAACTACTGGATGAATTAACCACAATAACCCGAAACAATATTGAAACTATAAATTCTTTTAAAGTCAATAATCCGAAAACACTCAACTGGCGCGAAACGGAAAAAAGCTGGAGTATTCTGGAATGTCTTGAACATCTGAATCGCTATGGCGATTTTTACCTTCCGGAATTAAACCGATGTATTGCAAAAGCCCGTTATAAAAAGCCGCGATTGTTTTATACAACCGGAATTTTAGGTGGTTATTTTGCCCGAATGATGAAAGCCGAAAGCGCAACCAAAATAAAATCATTAAAAAGTTATAATCCAATCGGCAGTCAACTGGATCAAGGTGTTTTGGATGTTTTTATTACGCAACAGGAAACGTTGTTACTCATTCTTGATCAGGCACAGCAGGTCGATCTGATCAAAAACAAAACAGCTATTAGCCTGAGTAGACTTATCCGTTTGCAATTGGGTGATACCCTATCGTTTCTGATTTACCATAACGAACGTCATATCAAACAGGCGTCGAATGTTTTAAAACAGCATTCCGAAAATATTTAATCATCTAATATATAACACCTGACAGGTTTTGGAAACCTGTCAGGTGTGACAAATAGCAATAAAAAAGGGCCGTCTAAACAGACAGCCCTTTATTTTTATAATGATCGGAAATTATCCCAATACTTCTTTTACTTTTTTACCGATTTCAGCCGGAGAATCTACTACGTGGATTCCGTTTTCTCTCATGATACGTTTTTTAGCTTCTGCAGTATCATCAGCACCACCAACAATAGCACCAGCGTGACCCATTGTTCTTCCTTTCGGAGCGGTTTCACCAGCAATAAATCCGATTACCGGTTTGCGGTTTCCGTCAGCTTTGATCCAACGTGCAGCATCAGCTTCCAATTGACCACCGATCTCACCGATCATGATGATACATTCTGTTTCCGGATCGTTCATTAATAATTCTACCGCTTCTTTAGTAGTAGTTCCGATAATCGGGTCACCACCAATTCCGATAGCTGTAGTAATTCCTAAACCTTGTTTTACAACCTGATCAGCTGCTTCGTATGTTAAAGTTCCTGATTTAGAAACGATACCTACAGTACCTTTTTTGAAAACGAAACCTGGCATGATACCAACTTTAGCTTCACCCGGAGTGATTACACCCGGACAGTTAGGTCCAACTAAACGACAGTCTCTGTGTTGAATATAATCATAAGCTTTAATCATATCGGCTACCGGAATACCTTCTGTAATCGTGATGATCACTTTGATACCAGCATCCGCAGCTTCCATAATTGCATCAGCAGCAAAAGCTGGCGGAACGAAGATGATAGTCGTATCGGCACCTGCCTGATCAACAGCGTCTTTTACCGTGTTGAAAACCGGACGGTCCAAATGTGTTGTTCCTCCTTTACCCGGAGTAACTCCACCTACAACGTTACTACCATATTCAATCATTTGCGTAGCGTGGAAAGTTCCTTCGCTACCTGTAAATCCTTGAACAATTATTTTAGAATCTTTATTTACTAAAACACTCATGATATTTTTTTTATATTATTTTTAAAAACTGTGTTGCAAAAATAGGGTTTTGAACGTAATCGAAGAAAGTTTTTTCAAACTTTTATCGGCTATTTTTTATTTTTTTCGCTTAGTTCAACTGGCTCATCTGGTAAACCTTATAGAGCTTCTCGTCTTTGAGTTCACAGATAACCATAAAATGCGCTAAAATAACCTCTTCATTTGGATTTTCAATCGGTGCCACATAATGGGTATAATTTAGCGATACCTTCTGATTGTCTTCCAAAATATGATTGATTTCGATTCTTGACGCGATATACGATTTACTAAGTTCCGTTGCCAGTTCCAGTAAATCCTGTTTATCCAGTTGTAAAAAGCCTTTGGAACTGTGCCAGTTAAAGATAATTTCATCGTGCAGAAATGCTTCCATCAAACTCTTGTTTAACGGACCGTTAGCCAGATAAAACGCCTGAACCAGTTCTTTATTCATTTTTATTGATTTGTGTTAGAATTTGCGGAATCTTTTTCACGTAGGCCAGCTGTTTTAGTTTTTCCCTTGACTCTTCGGCCGGGTAACCAAAATAAACTTTACCACCTTCCAGTGATTTCGAAACACCGGACTGCGCCAGAACAACTGCTTTCTCTCCTATCGTAATACCACTGGTAGTTCCCACTTGTCCCCAAAGTGTCACTTCATCTTCGATGATTACACATCCGGCAATTCCGGTTTGTGCCGCGATAAGACATTTTCTACCAATTACTGTATCGTGCCCGATATGTACCTGATTGTCTATTTTAGCGCCTTCGCGAATGGTTGTATCTCCGGTAACGCCTCTATCGATTGTACATAAAGCACCGATACCAACATTATTTTCGATTACCACACGACCACAGGAAACCAACTGATCAAATCCCTCAGGACGTTTTTTATAATAAAACGCATCCGCTCCCAAAATACTACCGGCATGGATAATTACATTATCGCCAATTACCGTATCGTCGTATAAGGTTACATTAGGATGAATCAGACAGTTTTTACCAATTACCACATTATTACCGATAAAACAGTTGGGTTGAATTACGGTACCTTCGCCAATAACAGCGGTATCCGAAATAGCAGCACCTGTCGCTTTAAACGGTTTGAAATGACGTGATAATTTATTAAAATCGCGGAACGGATCGTCCGACAATAAAAGTGCTTTCCCTTCAGGGCATTCCACTTCTTTATTGATCAGAACTATTGTTGCAGCCGACTGTAATGCTTTGTCGTAATATTTCGGGTGATCCACAAAAACAATATCACCCGGTTCAACCACGTGAATTTCATTCATTCCCATTACAGGAAATTCGGCATCACCAATAAATTTACAATCAATTATCGCAGCGATTTCACGTAAAGAATAGGTTCTTGTAAATTTCATACTATAGTAAGATAAAATTGGGCAATATAAAATTGCCCAATAAAAATAAAATTATTCTTTAACCCGTTCCATATAAGAACTGGTTGCGGTGTCGATTTTAATTTTGTCACCTTCGTTGATAAACAAAGGCACATTAATAGAAGCTCCTGTTTCTACTTTTGCCGGTTTGGTGGCATTGGTAGCGGTATTTCCTTTAATTCCAGGCTCTGCATAAGTCACTTGCAATACTACAGATGCCGGCATATCTACTGATAATGGTGCTTCTGTTTCAGCATTGATCTGAACCATTACATTTTCTCCTTCTTTTAATAAGTCCGGAGCATCAAGGATGTTTTTATTTAAAGCAATTTGCTCATACGTTTCCACATTCATAAAGTGAAAATCTTCTCCTTCCGCGTATAAAAACTGGAATTTGTGTGTTTCTACCCGAACTACTTCAATTTTATGTCCCGCCGAAAAAGTATTATCCAATACTTTACCATTGGTTACACTTTTTAATTTTGTTCTTACAAATGCAGGTCCTTTTCCTGGTTTTACGTGTAAAAATTCAACAATTTTATAAATATCGTTGTTGAATTTGATACATAATCCGTTTCTAATATCAGCCGTACTCGCCATTTTTTATTTTGTTTGTTTATTTAAAAATCTATTTGCTTACTTATTAATATATACCGGTATACCCTTTCATTACTCCTCTTGAGGAATTACGAATGAACAAAATGATTTCATCGCGCTCCGGAGTAGCTTCCATTTCGGCTTCAATAATACTTAAAGCCTGAGTGGTATTGTAATTTTTCTGGTATAAAATTCTGTAAATATCCTGAATTTCTCTGATTTTTTCAGTAGAAAATCCTCTTCTTCGCAATCCAACCGAGTTGATTCCCACGTAGGATAACGGTTCTTTTGCAGCCTTGGTAAACGGCGGAACATCTTTACGCAAAAGCGATCCTCCGGAAATCATGGCATGCTCCCCGATATTGATAAACTGGTGTACTGCCGAAAGTCCGCCGATAATGGCAAAATCGCCAACCGTTACGTGACCACCCAAAAGTACGCCATTTACAATTATTACATTATCTCCGATATGACAATCGTGCGCAATATGCGCCGTAGCCATAATAAGACAGTTTTTACCTATTTTAGTAACACCGGATGCTATCGTTCCACGGTTTACCGTAACACATTCCCGAACTGTAGTATTGTCTCCGATAATAGCCAAAGAATCTTCACCTCCGAATTTTAAATCCTGAGGAACAGCCGAAATAACGGATCCCGGGAAAATATTACAGTTTTTCCCAATACGGGCACCTTCCATAATCGTCACATTGGAACCGATCCAGGTTCCCTCCCCGATTTCAACATTATTATGGATCGTTGTAAAAGGTTCAATCACCACATTTTTCGCAATCTTTGCGCCCGGGTGTACGTATGCTAAGGGTTGATTCATACTTTGCTTGTTTAATTCTTTCTCACGATTTGTGCCATCAATTCGGCTTCGGTGACTAATTTTCCGTTGGAATAAGCACTGGCCTGCATATGACAAATTCCTCTTCGGATTGGTGACAACAGGTCTAATTTGAATACCAGTGTATCGCCCGGCAATACTTTATTTTTAAATTTCACATTGTCAATTTTCATAAAGTAAGTCAGGTAATTTTCCGGATCCGGAACCGAACTTAAAATAAGGATTCCTCCGGTTTGTGCCATCGCTTCCACGATTAGAACACCCGGCATAACCGGCGCTCCAGGGAAGTGACCTACGAAGAAATCTTCGTTCATCGTTACGTTTTTCAAACCAACCACATGCGAATCAGACATTTCCAGAATTCGGTCGACCAACAAAAATGGCGGACGGTGTGGCAACATAGACATAATTTTAGTTACGTCCATTAACGGTTCTTTGTGAAGATCGTATACCGGAACCTGATTGCGTTGTTCTGTTTTAATAATTTTCGACATTTTTTTCGCAAATTGTGTATTTACATAATGTCCCGGTTTATTTGCAATTACTTTCCCTTTAATTCGGGTTCCGATTAAAGCCAAATCACCAATCACATCCAATAGTTTGTGACGGGCAGCTTCGTTCGGATAATGCAAGGTCAGGTTATCTAAAATCCCGTTTGGTTTTACGGAAATTTTTTCTTTTCCAAATGCTACTTTTAAACGTTCCATTGTTTCCTGCGATATTTCTTTATCCACATAAACAATAGCATTGTTCAGGTCGCCTCCTTTTATCAATCCGTGTTCCAACAAACTTTCCAGTTCGTGCAGGAAACTAAATGTTCTACAATCTGCAATTTCGGTTTTAAATTCACCGATAGTTTTCATGGTAGCATTTTGCGTCCCCAATACTTTGGTTCCGAAATCAACCATAGTGGTTACCTGATATTCGTCGGCTGGCATCACGATAATCTCGCTACCGGTTGCCTCGTCGGTATAGGAAATCACTTCTTTAACCACATAAACATTTCGTTCGGCATTTTGCTCTTCGACACCCGCTTTTTCGATTGCTTCAACAAAATATTTAGATGAACCATCCATAATTGGTGGTTCTGAGGCATCTAATTCGATGATCACATTGTCGATATCACATCCTACCAAAGCGGCAAGTACGTGTTCTGAGGTTTGAATTTTAACGCCTTTCTTTTCAAGGTTGGTTCCTCTTTGCGTATTTACAACATAGTTGGCATCCGCTTCAATGATCGGTTGTCCTTCCAAGTCTACACGTATAAAGGTGTAACCATTATTCACAGGAGCTGGTTTAAAGGTCATGGTTACTTCCTGACCTGTATGAAGCCCTACTCCTTTTAATGAAATTTCGTTTTTAATGGTTGTTTGCTTAACCATGGCTTAAATTTTGGTTTTATTTTGTTGCTATTTTTTTCGTTTTAAATCTTCGATATCTTTTACGATTTTCGGCAGGTTTTTAAAAACCACATAGGATTTGCTAAAATCACCATAACTAAACGCCGGACTTCCCTGAATAGTTTCAAAATCTTTTACACTTCGGGATACGCCGGACTGTGCCTGTATTTTAACATTATTTCCAATCGTAATATGACCTACGATCCCCACTTGTCCGCCAATCATACAATTCTTACCGATTTTAGTCGATCCGGCTACTCCGGTTTGCGATGCGATTACGGTATTTTCTCCGATCTCGACATTATGCGCAATTTGTATCTGATTGTCCAGTTTTACTCCTTTACGAATAACGGTCGATCCTAATGTTGCACGGTCGATTGTAGTACAAGCACCGATATCAACATTGTCTTCTATGATTACATTTCCAATTTGCGGCACCTTATTATAAACCCCTTCTTCGTTTGGCGCAAAACCAAAACCGTCGGAACCGATAATAGAACCGGAATGGATCACACATTTTTTACCGATTTCGGTTTCGGAATAAATCCGTACTCCGGCAAATAATATGGTATCATCTCCAATCGTTACATTGTCGCCAACAAAACTATTCGGATAAATTTTTACATTATTTCCGATTTTCACATTGGCACCGATATAACAAAAGCTTCCCAAATACAGATTTTCCCCGTAGGTTACATTATCTGAAATAACCGAAGGCTGTTCGATTCCGGACTTCATCAGTTTTACCTGATTGTAATACTCCAGTAATTTGGAAAAGGATTTATAGGCGTCTTCTACTTTAATAAGTGTCGTTGTAAGCTCCTGTTCCGGCTCGAAAGTAGCATTAACGATTGTAATCGTGGCCTGTGTGGTATATATATAATTAAGGTATTTCGGATTGGCTAAAAAAGTTAACGATCCCTCCGTACCTTCTTCTATTTTTGCTAATTTATAGACTTCGGCCGCGGGATTCCCAACAACTACTCCTTCTAAAATACCTGCAATTTGTTCAGCTGTAAATTTCATCCCGACAAAAATATAAAATTTAATTTAATCTAAACTTCCTAAAAGTACTTTTGGAAAACAGATATAATATTTGGTAACCGGTTTGGACAGGGCTTTCAGATTCATTTGGTCGGATGCTTCGACAACATCTTCCACGGTTCGGTCTTTTTTCAGTATCCGAATGGGTTCTCCGGCTTTATTATAGGCCTGATTTTTAATTTTCCCTTTAAAAACAAAATACTCCGCTTCTTTTTCAGTCATTGGATGCAACGCCAGCCATTTCTTTTTAAGAACTTCCACTTCCGAATTATCTACTTTTTCGGATACCATACGGATCTTAAGCAAATCACGATTAATGATCATTTTACTTAAGGAAGCTAATACGAAATCATCGTGAAACTGCCAGGTTTTAATCGCACTCATTATGTCAAAGTCGTCCAATTGGGCGAATTTGTCTAGTATGTCGTTATCAAAATCGTCCAATGTCACTTTATGTGTCATAAAAAATTGTAACGGCTTACTACATTCCGGAACCTGACCTTTTTGTGCCAGTTCTTTTGCACGCTTTAATATCTTAGTCAATGTCAGTTCTGCCACCACACTGGTTTTATGCAAATAAGCCTGCCAATACATTAGTCGGCGGGCACCCAGAAATTTTTCTACCGAATAAATTCCTTTTTCTTCAATAACCAATAAGTCATTTTCTACGTTCATCATCTGAATCAGACGTTCGGAATTGATATTCCCTTCGGCTACACCGCTGTAAAAACTATCCCGTTTCAGATAGTCCAGACGATCCATATCCAACTGACTCGAGATAAGCTGTAACATAAATTTCCGGTGATAATCACCCTTAAACACCTGAATTGCCAAGCTTAACTTCCCTTCAAACAGTTCGTTTAAACGGTTCATAAACAGCATGGAAATTTCCTCATGATGTACATCTTCCACAATACTGTGTTCCATCGCATGCGAAAAAGGACCATGTCCAATATCGTGCAATAAGATCGCGATATACAAAGCCGTTTCCTCCTCGTCTGAAATAACAACTCCTTTAAAACGCAATACCTGAACCGCTTTTTGCATGATATGCATACACCCCAGAGCATGATGAAAACGGGTATGATGTGCACCGGGATAAACCAGATAGGACATCCCCATTTGCGAAATACGTCGCAAACGTTGAAAATAAGGATGCTGGATCAGGTCGTAAATTAAGGTATTGGGAATGGTTATAAAACCATATATAGGATCATTCAGAATTTTAAGCTTATTGATTTGGCTCACCGTATAATTGAATTAGATTAACAAATATAAAATAAAAAACAGAAATTTATTTTCAATTTCCATCATATTTCAAGTTACCTCCGGTATACCTTTAAAATTAGCTGCACGAATATTTTTACAAAACACTCATTTTGCGAATAAAAAAGTAAAACCACCTGCTTTTCGAATCAGTTTTTTACCTAAATTAGTAATACTAAATCACATAGTTATACGCAAAATGCGATTTATTAGAATTTCGAGATCTATTATCAACTTCTAATTTTTGCCGAATATGAGATTGCCCCTTCTTTTTACCTTAGCCTTATCCTACGCCTCCGTATCGGCCCAAGTCGGTATCGGAACCACCTCGCCGAGATCGAGTCTGGATATTTCCATCGCAAACAGTTTAACCCCCGCAAACACCGATGGAATTTTAGTCCCCAGAGTCAATAATTTTCCGGCCTCAAGTCCTACTGCTACCGGTTTATTGATTTATCTGGACGACACCGATAATAACGATGCACAACCCGACGGTTTTTATTTTTGGAACAAAACCCGATGGAATTATGTTTCGGGATGGAACTATTATGGCAATGAAGGTACTTCTCCTTCTACCGCTGCAATTGGAGTAGCCGCAAATGGCGATTATATCGGTACAAAAGACAATGCCGATTTTATTGTTGGCACCAATGGATTGGAGCGACTTCGCGTTACAGCAGCCGGTAATATTGCTATCGGAAAAACCAACCCAACCAAACGCCTGGAGGTAAATGCCAATAATGATTATATCAAGTTTGAAAATCTTGCCACCAAAACAACAACAACCAAAACTTTTTTTATGGTGCGCGATGCGAATAACGAAGTCGGCTTATCAGAAGTAGAAAATGTAGCCGGACAATTACTTCGTATCGGACTTAACACCGCTACTTACGATAACACCGAAAAAGCTATCCGCTTTAAAGACAATAACGATGCTACCGAAATGGGAGCCAGTAATTTTATCAATACCATAACCGGAAGTTCCTTTACAGAAGGCGGCGCACTCGCCACCGATAAGGATTTTATCAATCTGCCACCGGGAACCTATAAGATTACCCTAAAAGCATCTTATACCAATGGTAGTAGCGGTTTATTAAGCCTTTCGACGACCAATAACCTTAACTTCCGTTTCTATGTAAATGGTACCGAATACTCCCGCCAGTATTCCAATTTTAATGCCACCGGACTTTTAAGTCTAGGTATTGCCGCTGATCTAGTAAAAAACGATTGTGTTTTTAACGATTTCCTTACACTGACAGCAGCTTCTACTCCCATCTATTTTTCGGTACAGAATGATGGCAGTATTCCGTATACCATTACCGGAAAATCCGGAACGTCCTACCGTTCCATAATTCTTGTTGAACGTTTACGTTAACCCTGAACCCCATATCTCCCTCCTAGCCATTCCTTTATGATAAAATTGTAGAGGAATGGCATCATTTTTACTATTTTTCTTATAAAAAATAGCGTCTTGCGATTTTTAGTAAATAATTGTGAAAATTATGTTCCAAGTAACCAAAAAAGTAATTATTTTTGTTCTGTTGTAAAAATTACGGAAAAACCGTAATTCAAATCCAAAATTATTTATATAAGTAAATTAATTCCGTTTTACAGCACCGTTAAAAAAAGAACACCTTATTGTAAAAAAAATAATTTTCCTTACAATCATGGCATATTTTTTGACAAAATAGTTTAGGAACAGTTAATGAATTGATAATTATATTAGAACCTGAAAATGCAAGAGGGAAACATACAAACCGCGAAAAGTATCTTAACGCGTGTTAAAAAGGTCTTTAAAATAAAAACAGATGCACAATTAGCCGAATTACTGAATATTAAGCCGAACACCATCTCTAGTTGGAAGAAGCGTAATACGCTCGATTATGAATCCATTATCGCGCAATGTAACAAAGCAAACATTGATCTGAACGAGATTTTCCTTGGAAATGAGAACTTCAACTTTAAGAAAAAAACAACACCGATTATTACGAAAGAGATGCTTTTTCAATATACTACCGGTGAGTTAAATCTGGAAAGAAGTGATATTCCAACTATTAATATCCCATTTTTGCAACAAAAGCGTTCGATGGTATTCCAGGTGAATACTTCCGAAATGGAACCGGATATTAAAGAAAATACTTTCGTAATCTGCGAAGAAGCCAGCGCCAGCGATATTGCCAGCAATTCGTACGCTGTTTTGATAAGCAAAGAAAAAGGATTGTATATGTCTAAAGTTTTACAAAATGAAACTGACGAATCGCAATTAACCCTTATATCGCGAAAAGAGTCTATCTTTTCTGCTAAAAATGAGATCAAGAAAGACAAAATAGATGAGATTTGGAAAATAAAAGGTGTTCTTGATATCTTTAATTAAAAAAGGAGTTCCGACTGGAACTCCTTTTTGTTTTTATTAAGTCTAAGTTATTTTTCTACGATAATAAAATCGGAACGACGGTTGACCGCATATTCCGCTTCGGTACATTTTACTCCGTTGCGGCATTTGTTTTTTGGTCGGGTTTCGCCATATCCAATCGCACTTAAAACTCGTTCCGGCTCAATTCCGGATTCGATAATATAGCGTTGTGTCGCTTTGGCACGATTATCCGATAATTTCAGGTTATAGGAATCCGTTCCTCTGGAATCGGTGTGTGATTCGATTTTGATTTTTACTTTCGGGAATGTTCGCATTACATAAACCACACGATCCAATTCGGTTACCGCTTGTGGTGTAATATCCCATTTGTTATAGTCGAAATAAATCGGATTCACATCAATTTTTTCGTTTTTACCATCTTTAACAGTAAAATCTTCCAGTTTCGCCAATTCGAAATCTACCGACAATTTTGCTTCATTTTTAGCGTTGGCTATAACCGGTTTATCCTGATTGGCAAATCCCTCTTTCGAAGCATCAAATTTATAGGTCGCACTACACGGAATCGTGATCTGATATTTACCATCTTCACCCGTAGCAGTTTCGAATTTTAAATCGCCAAACGAATCATATACTTTTATCGCCGCACCAGCAATAGGCAGTTTTGTTTTGGCACTTACAACCGTTCCTGATACAAACTGGTTACATTCGGCTTTCGACTTCGTAAAGAAATAAATATCATCATCCCCTTTACCACCATCACGATTGGACGAAAAATAGCCATATTTGGTTTCCGGATCAATGATATACGAGAAATCATCCTTATTACTATTTACCGGTTCACCCAGATTTTTAGGCTCGTCAAAATTTAACTTACCGTAATGTTTACTTTCGTACACATCCAATCCGCCAAAACCGTAATGTCCGTCGGATGAAAAATACAACACACCGTTGTTATAATACGGAAACATTTCCCGACCGATTGTATTGATTTTTGGCCCCAGATTTTGTGGCGTATTAATACTTCCATCGGCAAAAACTTCGGCAACATAAATATCGGTTTCTCCATATCCACCTGGCATATCGGACACAAAAAACAACCATTTTCCATCCGGACTTAACGACGGATGTCCAACGCTATATTCAAAACTGTTGAAAAACATTTTTTCGATATTGATCACTTTTCCGTTTTCAATCGTTCCGCGGAAGATCTGGAAGTTATTCACACCTTCTTTGTCGTTTTTCAGTTTGTTTTTATTCTTTTTGGTAGCATTGGTCGTAAAATAGATCGTTTTTAAATCCGGTGAAAACGTTAAGGTCGCATCGTGATAATTGGAATTGATTTCTTCGTAAAACGGCTTTTCGTTGAATAACGCACCTGTCGACGCATTTCTGTCGGCTACATAAAACGACAGGAAAGGTTGTTCGTTCCATGAATACAGTCGTTTGATCAGCTTTCCTCCTTTTTTACTGGAGGAATACACCAACTGGTTTCCGTAGAAAGTCGATCCGAAATCGGAATAAGACGTATTAATTTCCAACGATACAATTTTATAAAGTGATGGTTTCTGTGCCAAACTGTCATTATATTTCTGCTGAGCATTAAAACTGTCGATCATATCCTGATTACCTTTTCCTTTCAGGTAATCCTTAGTGATCTTATTCGCATCTTCATAATCGCGTACACCACGAAGCGTCTGCGTATAGCGCAACATATATACTTCGTTCAGGTTTTGTCCCTGTACGGTATATAATTTCTTATACCAGGTTAGGGCTTTACGCATATCGCCAAGATAATAGTACGTATCCCCTACATTCATTAAGGTTTGTATCGACGGATTGGGTTCGCTTTCCAGATATTCTTCATATGCTTTGGCCGCATCTACATAACACATTCCTTGAAACAGTTTGTCGGCTTCCTTTAGCTTTTGCTGGGCATAGGAAAAATGGATACAAAATAACAGGCTGAAAAATAGTATTTTCTTCATATACTTCGGTATTAGAAAAATCGTGGTGATTTAATTGCTGATGATTTTGGTGGCAGTTGGAAACGCAGGATAATTTCATGCGTTCCATCGTTGTATTTGTTTAATTTGGTTGTGGAATAATCGAATGCATATCCTATAAAGAAATGATCCAGGAATTGCAATCCGGCCATCGCACTCACCGAGTCGTCCCAACGATAGGAAGCGCCCAACGTAACCTTTTCCTGAATCAGGAAATTTGCCGATAAATCGGCAGCCAACGGTGCTCCGGAAACTGCTTTTAACATTGCGGACGGTTTGAATTTAAGCCCTTCCGTTACATCAAATACATATCCTCCAATAAGGTAATAGTGCAGCTTGTCGGCCATTACCGCTTCCTGAATATCATCGTAATAATCCTGTTTGATAAAATTCGGAATTGATCCACCCAAATACCATTTTTCGCCATACAAGTATAAACCGGCACCGATTAATGGCATGATCTTATTGGAAATATTGTTGTTTAACAACACATCATTACTATCTAAATACCGCCCTTTGGACCAGTCGACATTTAAAACCCTGGCACCGGCTTTTAAACCGAATGCCAGTTTGGCTTTATAGCCCAGATTAAGGGTGTATGAAAAGTTTCCGGAAGCTGACGTCTCTGTAGACGGCCCGATTTTATCGGCGATTACATTAAGCCCCAAACCAATTTTATCGGATATAGGCGAATGTACGCCCAACGTTCCCGTTCTCGGAGCACCATCGATCCCAACCCATTGCGAGCGGAGTAGCAAATTGGCTTCCAATACTCCGGGTGAGCCCGTATATCCGGGGTTAATGGTAATGGTATTGTACATGTACTGCGTATACTCCGGATTTTGTTGTGCTTTTGTCTTTTGCGGTAGCAAAAATGCCGCTCCTAAAAAACTTATGGCTATTAGTTTTATATTGATTCTCATATTGCGTCGTATTTAATTGATAAAAAACTTTGGAAAGGTTATATCATGATTATCTCATGATATAAACCCATCCGGTTTTAACAGTACCTGAATTGTCGCCCGTATCAAAAACATAGTAATATGTTCCTGTAGGTAAAACGGATCCGTCGAACGTTCCGTTAACATTCGAAATTCCTTTCCAGTCGTTTTGGTAGTATCTTGTTTTATAAACCAGATTACCGTAACGGTTGAATACTTCCAAGGAGTTATTCGGGAAATGTTCGGCACATTTGATCGTGAATACATCGTTGGCTCCGTCGTCGTTAGGGGTAAACTCGTTGTATACCACCAGACATTTCGGTTCTACTGAAGCACTGGCGGTGTTGTTGTTTACATCTACATCTACCGGGTCGGAACTCGTTATGGTAGCCGTATTCAAATAATCGCCTGAGAATAAAACTTTAACGGTAAGTTGTAAGGTCGCTACCTGATTGGCATTTAGCGTAGGAATGGTCCAGATTCCGGTATTGTTGTTGTAGGTTCCGTGGGAAACTACCATACTCACAAACGCATAGCCATTCGGAATTGCTTCGTTTACAATAATATTCTGGAACTGTGCCTGACCGGTATTGGTAACGGTAATCGTAAAGACTACATTGTCATCAATAAACGGTGTCGGATTGTCTACCGATTTGGTGATGGTAATGTCCGAACAGTTGACTACTTCCAGATTCATTGCAGCCGAGTTACTCGTGCTACATCCGTTGGCATCGCTATAAGACACACTCACTGTATTGGCTCCAATCTGATTCCACAGTACGGTAATTGTATTGTCGGTTGTTGTACCGCCATTAACAATCTGTCCGCCACTGCTTACTACCCACACATAATTTGACATTCCGGTATTGGTTGTATAGGTCACCTGATCCTGAATACAAGCGGTTGGAGAACCACCTGAGATAGTTGCCTGTGTTCCGTTAAAGAACTGAACCGTTACGGCCAATCGGATGGAACTTTCACAACCTGTAACCGGATCAACCAATACACCGTAATAGGTTCCTGCCGTTAATGGCGTGTTTGATGGCACTACGGTTCCTCCTGTTGGTGCATTGTACCAGATTACTCCGGTTTCATTTACCTGAATCGAAGCTACCGTTGGATTGGCAGTCTGACAGAAGTCCTGAGTGGTATCGTTGGTTGTTGGCGTTGGTGCATCGTTTACCTGAACCGCTACCGCCAAACGTATTGAACTTTCACAACCCGAAGCAGGATCAACCAATACCCCATAATACGTTCCCGTTGTTAATGGCGTCGTTGACGTTACTACTGTTCCACCTGTTGCAGCGTTATACCAGATTACTCCGGTTTCATTTACCTGAATTGACGCTATCGTCGGATTTGTCGACTGACAAAATTCCTGAGTGGTATCGTTGGTTGTTGGCGTTGGCGCATCGTTTACCTGAACGCTAACTGCCAAACGGATCGAACTTTCACAGCCCGATGTCGGATCAACCAATACCCCATAATAGGTCGTTCCACTTACCAATGGAGTCGTTGAAGCTACTATTGTTCCTCCGGTTGGTGCATCATACCAGATTACTCCGGTTTCGTTTACCTGAATCGATGCTACAGTCGGATTTGTTGTTAAACAGAAATCCTGAGTCGTATCGTTTGTTGTTGGTGTTGGCGCATCGTTTACCTCAACGGCAACCGCCAAACGTACTGAACTTTCACAGCCTGAAGTTGCATCTACCAATACACCATAATACGTTCCCGTTGTTAATGGCGTGGTTGACGCTACTACTGTTCCACCGGTTGCAGCGTTATACCAGATCACTCCGGTTTCGTTTACCTGAATCGAAGCTATCGTTGGATTTGTCGACTGACAGAAATCCTGAGTGCTATCGTTCGTTGTTGGCGTTGGCGCATCGTTTACCTGAACCGCTACTGCCAAACGTACTGAACTTTCACAGCCTGAAGTCGGATCAACCAATACTCCATAATACGTTCCGGTTACTAATGGTGTTGTAGGTGTTACTACCGTTCCACCAGTTGCAGCGTTATACCAGATCACTCCGGTTTCATTTACCTGAATCGAGGCTATAGTCGGATTTGTTGACTGACAGAAATCCTGAGTGGCATCGTTTGTTGTTGGTGTTGGCGCATCGTTTACCTCAACGGCAACCGCCAAACGTACCGAACTTTCACAGCCTGAAGTCGGATCTACCAATACACCGTAATACGTTCCCGTTGTTAATGGCGTAGTTGACACTATTACCGTTCCACCGGTTGATGCGTTATACCAGATTACTCCGGTTTCGTTTACCTGAATCGAAGCTATAGTCGGATTTGTTGACTGACAAAATTCCTGAGTCGTATCGTTTGTTGTTGGTGTTGGTGCATCGTTTACCTGAACCGCTACCACCAAACGTACCGAACTTTCACAGCCTGAAGCCGCATCGATCAATACACCGTAGTAGGTTCCCGTTACCAATGGTGTTGTAGGCGCTACTACAGTTCCGCCTGTTGCGGCATTATACCAGATTACTCCGGTTTCGTTTACCTGAATTGAGGCTATAGTCGGATTTGTCGACTGACAGAAATCCTGAGTGGCATCGTTTGTTGTTGGTGTTGGTGCATCATTTATTTGAACCGCTACCGCTAAACGTACCGAACTTTCACAACCCGATGTGGCATCGACCAATACACCGTAATACGTTCCCGTAGTTAATGGCGTAGTTGACGCTACTACTGTACCGCCTGTTGAAGAATCGTACCAGATGACACCAGTTTCGTTTACCTGAATCGAGGCTATAGTCGGATTTGTTGACTGACAGAATTCCTGAGTCGCATCATTCGTTGTTGGCGTTGGTGCATCGTTTATCTGAACCGTAACCGCTAAACGTACCGAGCTTTCACAACCGGAAGCGGCATCTATTAATACGGCATAATAAATTCCGGATACTAATGGTGTCGTTGGTGCCAATGGCGTACCACCGGTTGCTACGTTATACCAGATTACACCCGCTTCGTTTACAATAATGGACTCTACAATCGGATTTGTTGACTGACAGAAATCCTGAGTCGTATCATTTGTTGTTGGTGTTGGTGCATCGTTTACCTGAACTGTAACCGCTAAGCGTACCGAACTTTCACAACCAGAAACGGCATCTATTAATACAGCATAATAAATTCCGGATACTAATGGTGTCGTTGACGCTAATGGTGTTCCGCCGGTTGCTACATTATACCAGATCACTCCGGCTTCGTTTACAATAATAGACTCTACAATCGGATTAGTCACTTTACAGAAATCCTGAGTCGTATCGTTTGTTGTTGGTGTTGGCGCATCGTTTACCTGAACTGTAACCGCTAAGCGTACCGAGCTTTCACATCCCGATGTTGCATCTACCAATACCGCATAATAAATTCCGGATACCAATGGCGTAGTTGACGCTAATGGTGTACCACCGGTTGGTACGTTATACCAGATCACTCCGGCTTCGTTTACCAATATAGACTCTACAATCGGATTAGTCACTTTACAGAAATCCTGAGTCGTATCGTTTGTTGTTGGTGTCGGTGCATCGTTTACCTGAACCGCCACCGCTAAACGTACCGCGCTTTCACAACCCGATGTTGCATCGATCAGTACTCCGTAATACGTTCCGGTTACCAATGGTGTGGTTGACGCCAATGGTGTTCCGCCAGTTGGTACGTTATACCAGATCACTCCGGCTTCGTTTACCAATATAGACTCAATTATCGGATTGTTTACTTTACAGAAATCCTGAGTCGTATCATTTGTTGTTGGTGTCGGCGCGTTACTTACTTGTACCACCGCATCCTGTAAAGATCCCGGAAGGTTTAAACAAGTGTTGTCGCTAACAACCCCAACATAATAGGTATAGGTCGCTGTTGTTAAACCACTAATCGTTAACGTTCCGTTAGCCGCTATACTATAGGTTACACCACTTACCGTACCGTTGGTAATCGGTTGGGTGATATCATTTGTAAAATACCAGGTAAATACCGGATTCGTCAGCGTACTTGTAGGCTGAATCGTTATCGGAGCCGGATTTACCAGACAGTGCTGTACATCACTTACCGTAATATCAGCAGCTGTTGATGCCGGTAAAATGGTAAAGGTTACCGATCTTCTTTCGGCCGGTAAAGTCGCACAGTACTGATCGGAACTAACGCCTACATAATACGTATAGGTTCCCGGTGTCAATCCGGTTAAGGCTAATGTAGCCGTCGATTGTCCGGCGATTAAAGTCTGATTGGTTCCGTCAAAACTATACCAGTAATAGATCGGATTGGTTACCGCAGGTGTACTGTTTAGCTGTGCTGTTAAGGTCACAGCACCAGAAGGACTACATAAAGTTGTATTTGTTCCGGAATTGATCTGTATTCCGGTTAACGACGCTTGTGGAGAAGTCGCACGAACGGTTATTGTGATTTGAGTTCTTTCCATCACTTCACATCCGCTTCGTACCGGTTGCAGGTAGAAATTATGACTACCTACCGTAAGGCTATACGGAATGGTATAGGAAGTTCCGCTGGTTACCAGGTTTCCTCCTGTTGGTGCATCATACCAGTTAAAAGTTGTACAGTCAATTGGAGCAATACTCACTACATCTCCATAACAAACTTCAATAATACGATCACCACCGCTTCCTACAACATCAACTGCTGCTTCACGGGTTACGGAATGAATCTGTAAGGCGTTTAACACACTGGCCGCACCACCAAAACGAATACGAACACGGTCAAAAGCCGGTGAATTGGCGTTTGTTACCAATAAAGCTTCTGTACCTCCATTTAACAATTGTAATGTCAGTAATGTTCCACTGCCATCCAATAGCGGTCCTACCGGATTATTTCCCATATAACGCTGGATACTGAAACCAGCGATAAGTCCAAGGTTTAATACTGTGGCCGGTCTGGACAAAAGTACTTTAACCACATCGTTTTCCTGAGATACTGATCGGAATTTTACCGTCAGTTCCGATGCTGCCAAAACACCCACTCCGGTTGTCATGGTTGCAAAAGTAGTATGATTGTTATCTACGGCATTCCAGGCATTCGTTACGCCAACCGTACTGGTTAAGGCTCCGATTCCCAGATCGATATTACCATAGAAAACATCTTCTATATCGCCCGGCTGACAAACTACCGGATCGGCAACTTTATGGTAATACGCCTCGTAAACACGTGCACTTTGCGCCACACTTAATACCGATCCGATTTGGATCCGAATACCATCATAGGCTTTCGGCCCAGTACTATTGGACGGTACAAAGGTATACTCGAAGTTATTTTCACCCGGTAACAGGTTTAATAAGGTTCCTGATAATTGTTGCAAGGTTCCGATATCAATCGGGTTACCCAGACCATCTCTTTTGGTTCCGATAACCGTTACGGCTCCCAGTAACGCCAGTCCGCTAAATTCACTTCCTACTTTTACGGTAATCGGTGTTCCTGCCGGAATAGTGGTATTCCACTGGATGTTTTGCCAGGTTGTACCAATTCCCAATAGTCCCAAACCGGTTGTAATGGTTGAAAATGTCTGCGGATTATGATCAATCGCCAATGCGCCATTTGTTACACCTCCGGTGATAATCGATCCGGAAGTTTGCGTATCGGCATAAACACGGTCTAAAAATACCGGACAGTTGGCCGGATCAATTACGTTTACCGTTACGGAAAGGCTCACCGAACACAGTCCGTTATTGGCAACCGCCGTAAAGGTGTAATAACCCGCTGTTGTAAACGGACCGGCTACGTTGGATCCTAAAGCTGTTCCACTCTGGTTGTACCAGGTTACAGTGGCATTAGACGTTGATTGTAAGGTTACCGAATCGCCCAAGTTAACCGTATAGGTTGCCGGGTTTACCTGTAAAGTCGGTAGCGGATTAACCGTTACCACAACCGGTTTACGCGCAGATGCACAAGCATCGGCCGGATTGGTTGCTTCTATATAATAGGTGCCACTCGTTGTAATATTTGCAGCAGCAGCAGCTGTTATCGGGTTATTACTACTATCATAGAAAGTATAGGTTGTCGTATTCGATGTATCAAAATTCGTAATCGCATCTCTCAGGTTTACAAAACCGCAACCGGAGATTGTAGCCAATACCGTTAATGGTGTTTCGGCTCCAAGACCTACCTGTACAGCAGCCAGTGTGTTGATAGCGTTTTCACACATTCCGGCAACTTCTATCGAGATATAATAATTTCGCGGTGTATTCGATGCATTAAGACCACTAATTGTTAGTGCTCCGGTAGTAGCATTTTTACTATACGTAATACCGGCATGTCCCGAGAATCCAGTTGTAATTTCCTGGGTTTTGTTTTGATCGGTATAATATTTAAAAACACCTCCTGTCAGAGCCGTTGTAGGCGCTAAAACAGCCACTCCGGCACAGGATGCATTTACATTGGCACTAATAGTGATATCCGAAGCTACCGGTAATGCATTTACCGTTACGGTAATCGGAACTCTTTCCGAAAGTCCGGTACATCCAATTTGACGGGTAGCTACATAATAGGTAGCACTTGCCGTTACATTATTCAGTACATGCGGAACATTATAGGCTGTAACCGCAAGTGGTGTTGTTCCCGTAAGACTGTTAAACCATACCAGTTCGTTTGTCGAGGCCGTCGAAGCAGTTAAATTCACTGTTTGACCACTACAAATCGTAATAGACTGATTTCCGGCTGTTACCGTTGGTTTAGCTGGCGAACGGTACACATCGAATATTTTTACCGTTTTAGTTACATTTAACTGTACTAATGAAGAAATTGTCACTTTTACCCGGTCAAAAGCTTGCCCCGGACTAAATGCCACATCCGTTTTTTGACCGGCACTGAGCAATCCCAGGAGATCGAGGTTGAGTAAAGAACCTAAACCGGTCGAATAGACGACACTGGTCCCATTTAAAGCTTCGATCTTAATTCCATCGGAAACACCCAAATTGAGCAACGACGGATCATCGAGTTGTAATACCAGATGAAATTGATCCGTTGCCGCAGACGGTGTTGCAAAATATATTGTCTGACTAATTGTTCCGGCTACCGTCAATACCCCCTGACTCACCTGAGAAAAAGTAGTGTTGCTGTTGTCTATCGCAAGATTAGGGTTTGCAACTCCGGCACCACCCACTCCTAATATGTCGACTGTTCCTCCAGTTCCATCAAACGAAGTAGCAAAAGCCGGATTACAAACATCACTTCCCGAAAAATGAAAGGCACTATAAACCCGCATGGTATTAATCGTACCTAAAAGTAAGGTGTTGGTAAAATCTTCGATTTCAATACTATTATACGCCACACTCGGAGTGATGGCAATATAATATCTTCCACTGCTATCGTATACAAGCCGCGCATTTTCGTTGGCAAAACCATTAATAGACGAAGCCGTAAAAACTGGTGTTGCATTACCGGTTTCTTTTGCCCGGACTTCAAAATAATGATTACCAAGTGCAATAGTTCCTGTAAGATTTGCCAACGCACCTCCCAATCCACCTCCAAGAAGCGTATTTAAAAGAGTGGCATCAGTTTGAATTCTTACATAAGATGTGGTTCCTGCCGGGACAGTAGTCGGAAATCCCAGCTCTATCCTACCGGTGTACGAGCCCAAATTAATGGCAATACCACCGTAGGATTCCAGTGTAGCGTAGTCGGTTGTGCTAACCGATACTGCATTGCCCGGCGCAGCGACATGGCTGTTGTTACCGAGCAGTTGATTGGCATACACATAACTTATCTGTGCATGGGAATCAACGGGAACGAAAAAGAAAAATGCCAAAAAGAGCAGATAAAGCCTTTTAAAACATCTTTTCAAGGTAAAATTCCAATTCATAAGCAATAGTTTTAAATTAGGTTGTGCTACAGTATATAAAGAACAATCAGACAACTCACAGGAGCTGCCGGAAAGCGATTAATCTTTCATTTATGCTGTCTTGCTAAGTGTTAAATAGCTACTTATTCAAACAAAATGGCGATTACTTATAATTTTGGGATTTTGGTTTTTTAGCACCGGATCAATGGATTCATTCTCTAAAAACATGAAACATGCTATTTTTCGTTTTAATATGATCCGGAACAAATGAAATCAATACAATCAATAAATGTAACTTTTTAACACTATTAAAATAAAATTCTAAAAAGCATAAAGGACATATATTGTGAACTTTTTTTCCTTTCCATAAAAGTATTACACATTTTGAGAATATCCAAGAAAAAAATTAATTTATATACCTAATGTTAAAAAAACTCTTACATATTTCGGTAATTACCTGTAAAAGAATACTGTATATTTTAAAAAAACCCTAATAATCCTTACAAAAAATACTCAAAATACGTTTGTTACAATATTCACATATTGTGAACATAGTTTAAAAAAGTCAAAAAATGCGAAAACTTAACAAAATGAGATATTACTATATTTTTAAGAACAATAATTCCTCACATAACAAACGAACTATTTTTACTACTTTAGCCCTATGATTAAAGTATCTATTATCGGTTCGGGTAATGTTGCCCAACATCTGATTACTTCTTTTCTAAAAAGTGAAGCCGTAACACTACTTCAGGTGTTTGCACGGAATAGTCAGTCGTTATCGCATTTGGTACCGGAAAACCGTATCACTTCCGATATTTCCGAGCTTAAAGCAGCCGATCTTTATATTATTGCAGTATCCGACGATGCTATCCCGGAAGTTTCCAAACAACTCAATTTTACCAATAAATTAGTAGTCCATACTTCGGGTAGTTCCGGAATGGATGTATTGGACCAAAAAAACAGAAAAGGAGTGTTCTATCCGCTACAGACATTTTCGAAAAATAAGGCTGTCGATTTTACCGAAATTCCGTTATGTCTGGAGGCTGAAAACGAAACCGATTATACGCTTTTGGAAACCGTAGCCGCGGCACTTTCGGATAAAGTTTACCGAATTGATTCCGCACAACGTCAAAGTTTACATGTCGCTGCCGTATTTTCGTGTAATTTTGTCAACTTTCTCTATCAAATCGGAGATGAAATTTGCCATGAAAACAATATCCCTTTCGAAATCCTTTTTCCGCTGATCCGGGAAACAGCCGATAAAATCAAAGAGTTACCGCCAAAAGCAGCACAAACCGGGCCGGCGATCCGCAGGGATCAGAAAACAATCGAACGGCATCTTAACTTTTTAAAAGATAATCCCGAGCGGAAAAAATTATATCAACTACTAACAGAATCCATACAGAAAAATAATGTCTAAGAGTTACAAAGAATTAATGAACGACATCACTACTTTTATTTTTGATGTCGATGGTGTTTTAACCGATGGTACCATACACGTAACCCAAACCGGAGAAATGCTCCGCCATATGAATATCCGCGACGGCTATGCGATGAAAGCTGCCGTTGAAAATGGTTATACCGTTTGTATCATTTCCGGCGGAAGTAACGAAGGGGTACGTATTCGCCTTCGCAATCTGGGAATAACCGATATCTATCTGGGCGTTCCTGATAAAGTGGAAACATTTGACGAATTTACCGATATCTACAAAATCAAACCTGAAAATGTCCTGTATATGGGCGACGATATTCCGGATTATCATGTGATGAAATTAGTCGGATTACCAACATGTCCGCAGGATGCCGCACCGGAAATCAAAGAACTTTGTCGTTATATTTCGCATAAAAACGGAGGAAAAGGTGCCGTTCGCGATGTAATCGAACAGGTAATGAAAGTGCAGGGAAAATGGATGGAACATTTTGATGCGAAATACGACTAAAATTTAAGCTCCTTTATATGATGCACTTTTTAAAGTTAATCCGCTATCAAAACCTGCTAATGATTGCACTGATGCAGTTGCTGTTTCATTATGCCTTTTTAAAACAACAACCCGGACTGGTATTGGCCTTATCCGATTTTCAATATATTCTGCTGGTAATGGCAACACTTTGCATCGCCGCCGGAGGTTTTGTGATCAATAATATTATGGATCAGGAAACGGATCGTATTTCCAAACCCGAAAATCTGGTGGTTGGGAAATTTATTTCCGAAGGTATAGCCTATAATATCTATATCGGTTGCAATATTGTGGGTGTTGCAATTGGATTCTATCTGTCGAATCTGATTGGGAAAGCCGGTTTTTCGGCCTTATTTATCGTAATCGCAGCGACCTTATATTTATATGCTACCAGTTTAAAACAAAGTCTGCTTATCGGAAATATAATTGTAGCGTTATTACTTTCGGTTAGCGTTATTACCGTCGGAATATTCGATTTATTCCCGATGATCAACGATTCAAACCAGGCACAGTTAAGTGTTTTATTCCGAATTCTTTTGGATTATGCCATATTTGCATTTATGATCAACTTTATACGGGAAATCGTTAAGGATATCGAAGACATGGATGGCGATTATAATGCAGGCATGAACACCCTACCCATTGCCATCGGAAAAGCGCGTGCAGCCAAAGTAGCGTTTGCACTGGCCTTTATTCCAATTGCGAGTTTGCTCTATTATATCAATCAGAATCTGATGGGACTACAATTTGTTTTGCTGTACCTGTTGGCTTTTGTGATAGGACCACTACTCTATTTTCTGATCAAAATATGGAGTGCCAAAACAAAAATGGAATTCCGCCATCTGAGTATGGTTTTAAAACTGATTTTATTATTCGGAATTCTTTCCATACTTGTGATTACACTAAACATGCATTATCATGGTTAATACACTTTTTAAAAACCACAATATTATCCTGGCGTCCGGTTCTCCCCGACGCCAGAATTTCTTTAAAGAATTGGATCTGGATTTTGAAATCCGTTTAAAAGAAGTCGAAGAAATCTATCCGGATACATTAAAAGCGGCTGAAATTACCGACTATCTGGCCGAGTTAAAAGCAAATGCCTTTACCGGTGAACTGGCCGATAACGATATTCTGGTAACCAGCGATACCATTGTATGGCACGAAGGCAAAGCCTTAGGAAAACCGAAAGATTATACCGATGCTTTTGAAACACTGCGTTCGCTTTCGGGAAAAACCCATGAAGTGATTACGTCAGTTTGCCTCACAAGTGTGACAAAACGGGTGACCTTCCATGAGTTTACCAAGGTCACTTTTAATCCGTTGCCGGACGATTATATCCGTTATTATCTGGATCATTATTCTCCTTTTGATAAAGCGGGTTCCTACGGCATACAGGAATGGATCGGACTCGTGGCTATTGCCCGTATCGAAGGTTCGTATAACAATGTTGTAGGACTTCCTGTAGATAAAGTCTTTCAACATTTGCTTATCTTTGTTACATAAAGCCTTTCGATTATGATAAGTAATGAGTACACCGCCCAGATCATCAGTTCTATAATTACATTATTGTTTTTTGCCATTATCCGTTTTCTGGCAACCAAACTTGTAAAGCGTTTTACATTGCTTTCGCATACCATGGAACGCCGTAGTAATCTGGTTATCAAATATATCAGTATCCTTATCGGAGCTTTGAGTGTACTTTCGCTTACCGTAATCTGGGGTGTTAAAGCCGATGATATCCTTCTCGTAATGTCGTCCATGTTTGCTGTAATTGGCGTAGCTATGTTTGCACAATGGTCGATCCTGAGTAATATCACGGCCGGAATTATCCTGTTCTTTTCGTTTCCGTTTAAAATCGGCGATATCATTAAAATCCATGATAAAGATTTCCCAATCGAAGCCGAAATCGAAGACATTACCACCTTCCATGCATTGTTAAAAACAAAAGACGGTGAACGGATTACCTATCCGAATAATCTTTTACTGCAAAAAGCCATTTCGATTATCACCCATCAATCCGAAGAAAAAGAGTTTACAGATTAATTTTAACGATTCACAATATCTTGTAAATCAATATATTATATTTTATTTATAATTATTTATCGTATACAAAACACCCTGAATTATTTTTTGGCACAATACTTGGTTTTAGTTAAACAACCCAAATAAATTGTTTAATTAAAAACTCGATTATCATGAAAGCTATACAAATATTGGTGTTGGGAATGTTGCTGTCCATGTCAAGTATGAACGCACAGGTTTCCGTAAATATTAACATCGGAACACCTCCCGCCTGGGGTCCTGTAGGATATACTGATATCCGCTATTATTATCTGCCGGATATTGAAATGTATTACGATATAAACACTTCCATGTTTATTTATTTCAGCAACGGCGGATGGGTGCGCACCGCTTATTTACCAAGACGTTACAGACACTATGATCTGTATGGCGCTTATAAAGTATGCTTACATGATTACGGACCAAATCCATATATCTATTACAAATCGCACAAGATAAAATACTATAGAGGTTATCACGGTCCGGCTCAGGTAACGTATCAGCCAAGACCCCGAGGTGGTGTTGAATACCGTGACGTACGGGTAACACAACCCGTTACACGCGATAACGATTATCGTGAACGACGTGAAGAACGACGCTATAACGACTACCGAATGGACTACCGAACTGCCGATAACAACCAGGGCAACGGTAAAAGCTTTGAAAGAGCCGAAAGCCGTAACAATGGCAGAAGCTACGAAAGAAGCAATGACCACGGAAACGGAAGAGGCAATGAACGAGGTAACGACCACGGCGGACGTGGTGGTGAAAACGGAAATGGCAGAGGCGGCCGACGCTAATTAATCGTATAATTGAAAGGCAAAGACAATTTTAACGTCTTTGCCTTTATTTTTAACAGTTAGGTACACTATATTTGGAAAGCCAACCTTAAAATTGATCATGACAAAAAAATTACCCTATTATTGTATACTATTACTACTATTATTTCAACATTCTTTTGCCCAGCAACCTAAAAAACCAACCGCTTCTGAGATTTACAACCAGATTGAAAAATTAAACTTTTTAGGTTCGGCGCTTTATATCGCGGCGCACCCGGACGATGAAAATACCCGGTTGATTTCGTTTCTTGCCAATAATACCAAAGCCCGTACGGGCTATCTTTCGTTAACCCGCGGCGATGGCGGTCAGAATCTAATCGGTACCGAACTTCGCGAACTTCTCGGTGTTATCCGTACGCAGGAGCTAATCGAAGCCCGAAAAACCGATGGCGGCGAACAGTTTTTTTCCCGTGCCAACGATTTTGGTTATTCGAAAGTACCTACCGAAACCCTTGAAATCTGGGACAAAGAAAAAGTAATGAGCGATATGGCCTGGATTATCCGAAACTTCCAGCCGGATATCATCATTAACCGTTTTGATCATCGCTCACCGGGAACCACACACGGACATCATACGTCGTCGGCTATGCTTTCGCAGGAATTGTTTACACTGGCAAACGATCCGAAGTTCGAACCATCGCAATTACAATTTGTAAAACCATGGCAACCGAAACGTTTGTTTTTTAACGTATCCTGGTGGTTTTTTGGCGGAAGAGATAAATTTGAAAAAGCCGATAAATCCAAATATATCAACCTGAGAACCGGTGTCTACTTCCCTTCACTTGGAAAATCCAATCAGGAAATTGCTGCGTTAAGTCGTAGCAAACACCAATCCCAAGGATTTGGCTCCACCGGAGTACGCGGTGAGGATATGGAATATCTGGAACTGATTAAAGGCGACGGAATAACCGATCAGCAAAACCTTTTTGAAGGTATCGATACCTCCTGGAAACGGGTTAAAGGCGGTGCTCCAATTGGCGAAACAATCGATTTTATTCTAAAATGTTTTGATTTTAAAAACCCTTCTGCTTCTGTTTTCGATCTGACAAAAGTATATCGCCAAATCGAAGAATTGGACGACAGTCATTGGAAAAAAATAAAACTGGAAGAAGTAAAAAATATCATTGCCAGCTGTGCCGGATTGTATCTTGAGGCCGTTGCCGAAGAACAATCGGTTACACCCGGAAGCAATCTCAAAGTAAAATGGGAAGCCATTAACCGTAGTCCGGTCGAAATGAAATTGCTGGCGTTACAGCTTATTCCTCAAAACGAAACACTGGAACAAAGTTATCCGTTAAAAAACAATCTTTTCGAAAGTGAAACCATCACGGTAAAAGTACCGAAAGACGTTCCGTATACTTCGCCTTACTGGTTAAGCGAAAAAGGAACTACCGGAATGTACACCGTAAATGATCAACAAAAAATAGGCTATCCGGACATTATCCGAAACCTAAAAGTAACCTTTTCTATTTTGGTCGAAGGCGTACAAATCCCTTTTACCCGCGACATCATCTATAAATACAACGATCCGGTAAAAGGAGAAGTCTACCGCCCGTTGGACGTAGTGCCACAGGTAACGACCGAAATCCTGAATAAAGTACAGTTATTTAAAGACAAGAAAAAACAAACGGTTGCCATAAAAGTAAAAGCCGGCAAAGACGATTGCAGCGGCACGATACAACTGGAATTGCCTTCCGGTTGGGTAATCACTCCGGAATATATGCCGTTCCAGCTTCATAAAAAAGGTAGTGAAAAAACCGTGACTTTTGAAGTAACACCGCCCAATTATGCCTCAGAAGCCACCGCTAAAGCCATTGCTACCATAGAAGGAGAACGTTTTGATCATCAACAAATCATTATCGATTATCCGCATATTGCCCTTCAACAGGTATTGCTACCGGCCGAAGCGAAATTTACGCGTGCCGATGTGGAAACCAAAGGAAAAAATATCGCTTATATTATGGGTGCCGGCGATCAGGTACCTCAAAGTTTACAACAAATGGGCTATACTGTGACGTTGTTAAAACCGGAAAAAATCACCAGTAGTCAGCTGGAAAAATTTGATGCCGTGATTGTGGGTATCCGCGCCTATAATGTTCTGGAAGCATTACAATTTAAACAACCGCTTTTATTTGAATATGTACAAAATGGCGGTACCATGATTGTACAATACAACACCACAGGTGGTTTGATCACCCAAGATATCGCACCCTATTCGCTGGAAATATCATCCGACCGGGTTACAGAAGAAAACGCGGCCGTTACCTTCCTGGATCCAAAAAACAAAGTGCTGAATTATCCGAATACCATAACACAAAACGATTTTAAAGGTTGGGTACAGGAACAGGGTTTGTATTATCCGGACAAATGGAGTAGCGAATTTACCCCTATCCTACAATCCAACGACAAAGGTGAAACGCCTAAAAAAGGCGCCTTATTGGTTGCCAAATACGGTAAAGGCCATTATATCTATACCGGATTGAGCTTTTTCCGCGAGTTACCCGAAGGTGTTTCCGGAGCGTTCCGCCTGATGGCCAATTTAATTGCCGTAGGAAAATAGTCGTTTTAAATCGTTAATAATCAAAAACTAAAACCACTTTTTTGTATTTTCGAAAGTGGTTTCATCAACCGGATTGCCGGTTATAAAAATAGCATCACATGATAGACAAACCCACTTCCTGGCGAAAAAGCTATACACTGGTATTGATACTGAATGCCTTCTATATACTATTGTTTTACTTTTTAATGCAAATGTACACCTAAGCCATGCAGAGTATCGACTGGATCGTATTATCAGTAACCTTATTATTTATTGTAATCTATGGTTCGTTAAAAACCAAAGGAAGCAAAAACGTCGAAGAATTTATTCTCGGCAATAACGAAACACCCTGGTGGACCGTCGGTTTGTCGGTTATGGCTACACAGGCCAGTGCCATCACGTTCCTGTCCACTCCGGGTCAGGCGTACCACGACGGAATGGGATTTGTACAGTTTTATTTCGGACTTCCTATCGCCATGGTGGTGATTTGTATCACGTTTATTCCGATTTACCATCGTTTAAAAGTGTTTACAGCCTACGAATTCTTAGAACAACGCTTTGATGTTAAAACCCGCTCACTGGCAGCTTTACTATTTCTTTTTCAAAGAGGATTGGGAACCGGGCTTACCATTTATGCTCCGGCGATTATTCTTTCTTCGCTGTTAGGCTGGAATCTGACCCTGATGAATATCATCATCGGATTACTGATCATTATTTATACCTTTTCCGGCGGTACCAAAGCCGTGAATGTGACACAAAAGCAGCAGATGTTTGTAATCATGAGCGGGATGTTTATCACCTTTTTCCTGATTTTAAGCTACCTGCCGGATGAACTTAGTTTTAGTAATGCCCTGGGTATTGCCGGTGCGAATGGCAAAATGAATATCGTGGATTTTTCGTTTGATCCGGAAACCCGTTATACGTTTTGGAGTGGTATTACCGGTGGTTTTTTCCTGGCACTCTCCTATTTTGGAACCGATCAGTCGCAGGTGGGCCGTTATTTGACCGGGAAATCGATCAAAGAAAGTCAGATGGGACTTATTATGAATGGTCTTCTAAAAGTACCGATGCAGTTTTTTATATTACTGATCGGTGTTATGGTTTTTGTATTCTTCCAGTTTCATTCGGCTCCTTTGCATTTTAATCCGAACAATATCAAAACGGTCAAACATTCACAGTACAAAGCGGAGTACCAAAAACTGGAAAAACAACTGGATCAGGTTCAGGAGGAAAAAAAGGAAATCAGTATGTTGTATGTAGGTCAGTTGCAACAGGATTTCGACAATCCTATTTTACAGCAAAAAATGGTTTCGTTATCCAGTAAAGAAAAAGACCTTCGCGAAGAGGCCAAAGATCTGATCACAAAAGCCGATCCTAAAACGGAAACCAACGATAAGGATTATGTTTTTATTCACTTTATTCTGAATTACCTTCCTAAGGGGTTAATCGGACTTTTACTGGCCGTGATCCTTTCGGCTGCGATGTCTTCGTCGGCTTCCGGACTTAATGCTTTGGCATCGACCACCACCATCGATATTTACAAACGAAATCTGAAAACCGAAAAAGATGAAAAGCATTTTGTAAATGCCACGCAGTTTTTTATCCTTTTATGGGGATTGATTGCCATTCTTTTTGCCTGTGTAGGAACGTTGTTCGAAAACCTGATTCAGTTGGTGAATATTGTCGGTTCGATTTTCTACGGAACCGTACTGGGTATTTTCCTGATCGCTTTTTATATCAAATATATTAAAGCCAAGGCGGTTTTTTGGGGCGCTTCTTTTAGTCAGTTGCTTATTTTTTATATCTATTATCTGGATGTGGTGAGTTTCCTATGGCTAAATATCATTGGAGCGGTATTAACCATTGTATTCGCTTCGTCGATCGAAACCTATTTACGTATAACACAAAAAGAAACCGTATAATCCTTTTATGGAATACGAAAAAGCCGCTCCAGTTGGGAGCGGCTTTTTTATTTATGTTTGCAGTATAGTAACATTCCAATTACGAACACTGGAATACCTGCGAGATCAACTGGTGTTTTTCCGAATAAAACAGATACAGTGTACCGAACATATTACTATGATCCAACTGTGCTACAAATTCCATTTTTTTTCCATCAGGGTCACGTGGCGTTTCATTGCTTTGTACCCAATTCGGTTTGCCAAGTCGTAGCTTTCCTTCGGTCTTATTTTCCTTAATTTTTACTTCCTGTACAACGCGCTCAATGGCGTTTTCGGTTGTAGTATATACAAAATTAAACAGCACAGGGTTCGTATAACCTGAGGTCATAACCCTGTCGGAAATTCTTTGCTGTTCAAAATCACGGTACCATAAATAGCTTTGTGTTCGTATCATCATGATAACCTGTTGTAAGGTATAATGTCCTGAAAGCATAAAATGACCTGTACCAAACCTATTTTCACTGGTTACCTGTATCTCATGCCCCAGATGTTCAATGGTATGTTTGTTTCCCCATTGTTCCATGATGACTTTTTTCTCCGTCTTTTCGAGGTAATTTAAAGACCAGTTGTCGTTTTTCTCAGAACAACTAAAGGTATATTCAATGGTATCGGGCAACTCGTCTTTCCAATTGACTTTGACAGGTATCTCTCTCTGATTTTCGATTTCGCAGGTATATTTAAGTAAGCCCGAATTCATATCATAGAAATGATTAAAGGCATGCAGGTGTATTAATTCTCCCTGAACGGCAAGGCGATTTTCTTTTTCCTTACCAATAATATACCGTCCTCCGATGGTAACATTCCAGTCGGTTTCACTTTCCTTAAATACGGCCGAAAAAGGTAGTCTTGTGTAAACATATCCTGATTCTTTATCAACTACCGGAAGATGATGTGGCGCCAGTTCCTTGGATGCCGTAAACCCTTTACGGGTCTTTTTGTATACTATTTTTTCGGTCATCGTGATATCGCGTGCCGGTTGGTTCGTGGTAGTCTTGTCTAAAAAGCCATCTGAATCATAATCGTAGGTAAATACTTCCGAGTCCAGCCATTCCCCGTTGCCCAAAAAATATTGGATCGTCTTGGTAACCGGCATCGGCACTCCGTTAATGGTCTCATAACTATAGGCAATACGCCTGTTGGGATCATGTGAAAACGATCCGGAGTGTTGCAACAAACCGTCTTTACTATAGCGGTCTACCTGCTTATAATCCAGCTCTTCGACCTTGTCGGCCGTGGTTTGCAGGTACTCGCGCTTTACATCCGATTTATCATATTCTTCCAGTTTTCGCAGCTTAAGCGGAGTAAGTAGCTTGTATTTACCCTCTTCCAGTTTGAAGTCGATACGATCTACATCTACATTCTGGAGCATAAAGGTAAAGGGTAGCCCTTCCCATTTTTCATCAACTACTCCGCCGTCCAGTTTTACTATGGGCATTAATTTTTTATTGAATTCCTTTGCCTCGATAAGACAGTCGCTAAGCTTTGGAAAACCCTCTATTTTCGATTTCTTTTTGGAATGAGAAAGGTTAAGTTTTTTTTTCATTTATGTATTTTATTCTATTACCAGCCTTACACGTGTAACGCCTTCTTCGTCGTTATATTCCTGATTATATACTCTTTTGCCGATGATAGCCGCCGTGGCGGCTTTAATGTCTTCCAATTCGCCGCTCAATTCGATTGTAACGTTACGGGAAGTGGCAAAGCTTTCTTCATCTTCAAAATCAGAAATGTATAAATAAAATTTATCCAATATATCTTCCAACGGATATTGTGAGTCTTCCTCTTCTTCCAGCTCGTAGCGCAATCCGAAAAGATGTTCCTCGTCCGGACCCTGGTAAATGTTGTCTGCTACCTTCCTGTAATTGGAATCGTCGTTGAATTTATCAAAATGTGCGAATTGTATATTTTTCATATTGATTAGCGTTTTATTTTATTCTTCCGAAAACATCCAGTTACCGATAGCCTCATAATGCGTTTCGTCCATATTTTGTGAAGAATAGGCCGGGGTACTAAAAGTGTCTCCTGATTTAAAATGTTGCAGGTGTTCCGGTTTAAAAACCTTTATGGCTACTACGCCACCCGGATGGTCGGATTCCACATTTGTAAAATCGGGCGTATCGTCGCTATTTATGGAAATCGCATTGCTCCAGCGGTCGTAATCCCAATCTTCAAACGGAAAATTGTTAAGGCTCACCAGTTTGATGTTGGCTATAAAATCAAGGCTGTAATTGGTGATCCAGCGTTCGTCAAGGTAGTTATCTACGCTTATTTCTTCTGCCAACGGACAATTGGCCACCTGATTATAGTCGTCGTCATACTTGTATACGTTATCAGGACTGCACAACAAGCGCAACGCAAATTCTTCATCGGCAAAACAGCCAAAGCTGTCATCTGCTAAAAAAACGGCTACGGTTAGGGTGTCATCTTCAACCGATTGTACTTTTATGTGATAATTGGCACTCATACTTTTTTCATTAAAAATGCTGTCCATTTAAGTAGACAGCATTTTGGTTATTTTATTAGTAAACCTAAACGTTCTTGTAGCGATTCCGGTAGTCCTTCCCTATGGTCTTCCTGCGCATATTCATGCCCTTTTTTCTTATAACCCAAAGCAATTACCGAATCAATATCGGTATTCTCGTTATTTTGAAATAGTGCTACAAGATCGTTGTAATCCTGGTTTTTAACCATTTTTTTCAGTTTCGGATATACCGCTTTCTTGTCTGAAAAACGCAATTTTTTGGAACGGCATACCACCGAGAAAAACGTAGAAAGCGCATATTCCATATAAATAACAAAGTCGCACTCGTGTGGCGTGTCATAGGAAGCACTGTGGTCATCTCCAAAAGCAATTGTCGGATTACCGTTTTCAAGTATCATACAGGCGTCATGGTAATAATTATACCCGTCTATATAGTGTAGTAATCCCCCGTCACTCTGTACAGACTCACCCAGATCGGTTTCCTGCGGCTCGCCTTTTACGTAAAAACCTTGTTGGGTTGCCAGACATTCAGCCGAAAGAATCGAAATCCAACCTTCTTTATAGTCGTCTTCGTCTTGGGCTATAGGAATTTCTCCGTCAGGGTCCTCTTCAATTTCGGCTTCCGGAAAAATAACCGAATGCCATGAAATATGAAGCCCATTACTGCGTTTGTAAAATTCTCGTATAAACGGATTAAAAACAAAAGGTTCATCCGGTGCCTGAGCGTCATAATCTTCGCTGTTTTCCAACTGCCTTTCATAGACTTGTGTTTCGGCATCAGCCAATTCTTCCTCCGTAGCTCCGGGGTATTTAATAACGTTAACCTGACTTACCAGGTCGTGGTTTCGCAATTCTTCAATGGCTTTGTCCAGTCGGCTAAAATAGCTTTCTGCCCATTCCTGTGCTTTTTTATTCATTTTTTTGCTTGGTCGCTTTTTTGGGGATATCTGTTTTTTAATTAAATTCAAGTAATAGCTAATTCCGCGTCTTTCGCCAAAATGTAACGCCATCCTTAATATTTAAAGAAAAAGAATACTACCGCAGCCCATTCTTTTTTCACACCTTTTGCATAGCCTAAAGTATTGTGGCTACTGCCTTCAACCGTACCATCACTTTTAACATAACCGATAGTACCGTGGCTTTTGTTTTCTACAGTTCCGTCACTTTTTACATACCCTACAGTACCGTGACTTCCGTTTTCGATAGTACCATCACTCTTAATATAACCTATAGTACCGTGGCTTTTGTTTTCTATAGTTCCGTCATTTTTTATATAACCTATAGTGCCACCGCTACTGTTTTCAATTGTTCCGTTACTACTAATCCTTCCTATCGTACCGCCACTTCTTGATTCGATAGTTTGCGCCTGAGTAAGCGTTCCGCATAATGCTAAAGCGGCTACAAATACTAATTTTTTCATAATGATACTGTTTATATTTTATTGGTTTCTTAATAAAGTAATCCAAATATAAAATAAAAAATAATCACAATGTCGAGAAATTATCAAACGTAGCTTTTTAACACAAAAGCGTAGCCAAATTGCATTTATTCGTTTTTTTTTCGGGTAACTATTTGCTGCTATAAATGCCCTTTTGCCTCAAAAAGCGCACTATACTAAGATTCGTTTCCAAACTATTTTGCTGATAATAAAGTCTTTTTTTATCTTAGATTTAAAAAGTATAACATAAACTATTTAAAAAACATATTTTTGTAACATTAATTTTAATAGCACTATACACCATGAAAATTATCGATTTATCCAAGCCAATTCAATACAACAAAAAAGATCCCTGGTTTATGAAAGTGCGGATCAAACACAAACCGCATCGAAAGTCGAAACTACTGATTCGCTTTTTAGGGTTACCAAGCCGACTGTTTCCGCAGCATTTTTCGGGTTGGGCTGATGATACGATTCAATCGATGGGCGTACACGCTACCACACATATTGATGCACCCTGGCATTATGCTCCTACCTGCGAAGGGAAACCGGCCAAAACAATTGATCAAATTCCATTGGAATGGTGTTATGGAAAAGGTATCGTGATCGATATGAAACACAAAGCCGATTTCGATCCGATTACAACCGATGATATCCAATCGTTCCTTAAACAACATCAGCTAACGCTGGAAGCCAATATGATCGTTCTGATTAAAACCGGTCGGGATATTTATAACGGAACCGAAAAGTTCCACGAAATCGGAACCGGGATGAGTGCCGAAGCCACGCGTTGGCTTATCGATCAGGGGATCAAAGTTATGGGGATTGATCAATGGGGATGGGATTTACCGCTACATTATCTGATCAAACAAGCCAAAAAGGAAAATAACCGCGATTTATTCTGGGAAGCCCATCTGGTTGGATACGAAAAAGAATATTGCCATATCGAACAGCTTGTCAATCTGGATGCGCTACCGTATACCGGTTTTGACATTGCCGTTTTCCCGCTTAAAATTGTGGGCGGTTCTGCTGCACCGGCGCGCGTGGTTGCGCTTTTTAGGGATTAAAATTAAAAAAGGGTTGTCGCAAATGCAAACACCCCTTTTATATTATCGTTTTAAACTAAAATGTCCTTTGACTTCTCTACCGTCCGGTAAGATCAATACATACCAGTAATCGGTCGATGGTAATGGTTCCCGGTTGTAAACTCCGTCCCATCCGCCGGAGGCTTTCATCTGATAAAGCATTTTTCCGTATCGGTCGAAAATATTCACAATAGCATCTTTATACGGACTAATCGTAGCGCCTTTAATACGCCATAAATCGTTATAACCATCGCCATTTGGTGTAAAGAATTTCGGGATTCCCAATACAGCGATACGTTTTTTTACTGTTCCGCAACCGTGAAAATCTTTTACATATACCGTATGAACTCCCGCTTCTACGTTCGCGAAAAAATTACTGTCCTGATACGGTCCTTCTTCGTTATCCAAAGCATATACATAATGATCACTAGTTCCTGTCGCATATACAGCTACCGTATTGTTATCGTTGTCCGATAAATCATTTACTTCTACAGCAGTGATCACCGCTACATCCGAAGCAATTACAGTAATCGTACGCGTAGCCGAACATCCGTATACTTTATCGGTTACTTTTACAGTATAGATTCCTGCTGTATTTACCGATAAAAGCGGTGTTGTTGCTCCGTTCGACCATAGGAAATCGTAACGGTTTGCATCGGCAATTCCGGCGGATAACAATAATGACGTATGCGCACATAATATCGGAGCGAAATCGTCGGCAACCGGTGGAAGTGGTCGTACGTTTAGTTTTATTTCGTGTAATCCGTTACAATCGTTATTCGTCTCGATACGGGCGTAAATAAACTGAGTATTCGGAATGGTATTGGTAAAAGTGGTATTCAACTCATTTTGTTCCAATAAGGCATCCGTAAGTGTGGCATAATAAGCTACATCGGTTCCGGATGCTTCCAGTCCGGTGTCTGTTAAAGTAAAAGCAGCATAAGCCGTATCCGAACAGGTATTAAGTTCAAAACGCTGTGTTGGCGTTAGGGTTACCTGTAATTCCAGTGTTGTGGTCGTATAACAACCGGTGGTTGTATCCGTTACCCGTACCGTGAGCATTTGCGGATTGGTTGTATTGGTGAAGTTAGCCGCTAACGGATTGGTATTACTGGCTTCATCAGTTGCATTGTTAAAGAATGTCGTCGTGAGGTTTGCATTACCATTCGTCAGTGTCGCATTGGCTTCCGCTAGGTTAAAGGTCGTTAGTCCATCCGGACTTAATCCGAAATCACATTGTACCAGAATGGCCGGAATTGCTACCGGTAAGGCATTTACTTTTAGGTGCATGCTTGCCGTAGTATAGCAATTCGGATTGTTTTTGTTTTCTATACGGATAAAAATTTCCTGATCATTAGGAGTCGTATTCGTATAATTATCCGGTAACGGATTGGATTTAGTATCGGCTTGTGTCTGGTTTAAATGGAAAGTAATGTTGTAATCCGCGGCATTTTGCGTACCCAATATACCGGCTACACGTGTTGGTAAAATAAACGTTTCTATTCCATTAGCCGTAGCATCGTCACATAGCGCATAATCGGATGCGCTTACAATCTGTGGTTTTGGTGTTACCGTTACATCAAAATCGGTCAGTGCATAACAAGCCGCATTGTTTCGGTTTTGAACACGCGCATAAATTGTAAATGCCGCTGTTGTATTTTGGAAAGCCGCTGCATTTACGGCATTGGTATTGGATGTAGCATTTGCCAATGATGTAAAATAGCGGACTTCAAAAGTCGTAGTGCTTTGTCCGTTTAAGATCGCATTATCCTGTTGCTGCAAATCAATTGTCATCTGTCCATCGCTATCCGTATCGCATAAATGTAAGTCAGTCGCCGGAAAAGCATTAGGTACTTCATGTATGATAACGTTTTGCGAACTGGATGAACTTTCACCGTTTACGGTAATCGTTAGTGTAACCTGATAATTTCCGATTGTAGCATATATATGTGTCGGCTCGGTTACACTTGTCGTTGGAGAACCATCTCCAAAATCCCAGGATAAGGTACCTGCATTGGCCTGATTTAAAAAAGAAGGCGGTAACGTAAATGTCGTTGTATCGCCGAGGCAGGTATTCGCGACCTGAAAACTCGGATTAAACACCGATGTTATAAAAGGAGGTAATCCTAATGAAGAAACACCTTCGGATAAAGTAATACCATTAGGAACGTAATTGGCCTGAAATCCGGATTCTTCCGGATCATTAATAACTCCTAAAGTAATATCGCCGGCATTGGCAAAATATATTTTTTTATTAGGTCCCAATTGCAAGGCACCCGTATTACCGGTAGAGCCGATAACCATTCCCGAAGCCGGAATATCATTTTGTTCGAGGTCGAATTGCATGATCACATTCTGATTCCCATCTCTCATATTGGCGTATAATTTTTTCGATTCTGCCGAAAACTCAACGCCATAAGGATTTACCATTGTTTTTACTGCCAATGGATTGGAAACCATACCGGTATTCCGATCGAAGTTATATAAATAAACCGATCCGTTATTCTCTGTCCCTCCGGTAAGCGATCCATTTTGGGAATGGGCAATGGCTAGTTTTTCGCCATTTGGTGAGGCTTTCAGATAACCAATCGCATTACGTCGGTAGCCCGATGTGGTAATAACAGGATCTAAAGTCGATACAACCGGTGTGTGTGATACTCCAGCCGAAGTAATCCGGAAGGCATAAAAGCGATTTACAAAATGAGTAATCACCCAATAGCCGCCGGAACCATCTCTAACAGCCGTAATTTTTTCGGAACATTTGTATTTGATTTCTTCACCGTTTGGATTCGTATCATACGTGATCAGGTGTGTATTTCGGGTGGTTACATTTCCAATACTTCCATTGTTTCCAACTACTGAAAGATTGACAATGGAGTAATTAAAACCGTTATTAAAACCGTCGTCTTCATCCATGGTTGGTGCAGTATTACGGTTTGGATACGTCGCTGCATTTTCATGATGCGGTTCGTCTACTGTAAAAATATAATAGACGTCCGGATTTCCCGGTTTTGGAATAATGATACCGGATTGGGTACTGGAGGGATCTCCAAATAAACCACGGCCGGCAAAGTAATCCCCATTGGGCATTTTAACATGATTGCGATCCCAAACTGTACGGCCGTCGGTATAAAATAATAAATCGCCACTGGCACTGGAAATCGAACTACAACCTTCCGTTGTATAAATCTGTCCGTTGGGAAGAGTCGTTACGTTCCCGTTGGCGTCAAAATGAAGGCCGGCACCATTGCCAAAAAACCAGTTGTTCGCTTCTCCCTGCCCATAAATACTAATACTGGACAAAAACAGGAGAATAAGGTATTTTTTGATCATATATTAAGAAAAAAACAGACAAATATAGACAATTAAAAGTCAGCAAAAAGCTAAAGTCTTAAAAAAGAGCGGACAAAAAATGTGCGTTCAAAAAAACACATTTGTAAAAAATACCGGGTTTTTCCCCTATTTTGGTATTAAGGGATCGGCTACATTTGCCTCTATATGTAAAACAAAACTCAAATGAAGGCAAGATCTCTATCGGTTATTTACTTTTTTATGGCGATTTACTCCTTTACACAGTTGTATTTCTATTTCGATGATCTGGATTTTACAACTGATTTGTTCAAATCATTAATTATCCTGCTCACTGTGATCATTGCCATAGTCATGGTGGGTTCTTATATAAGTTTTTATATCAATAAAAAACGACGTTTTATCAATCGCAAATAATTAAAGCGTCAAGGCCGTAATATTCCAATTGGCACCGGCCTGATATTCCAAATACCCTGCTGCCACTATCAGCGGGCAATCAAAATTATTGGTATAAAGACTTCCTGTCCCCAGTCCCTGGGGCATTTTATTTTGTAGCGTATAGGTCCATTGTGCGATGGCATTTAATCCGATATTACTTTCCAAAGCCGAGGTAATCCACCAGCCGATGTTCTCTTTTTCGGCCAGATCAATCCATTCCTGTGTACCGCGGAATCCACCAATCAGACTGGGTTTTAAAATAATGTATTGCGGACGGATGGTTTGCAGCAACCTTTCTTTTTCGGTTTTTGTAAAAACACCGATTAGTTCTTCATCCAGTGCAATCGGTAATGGTGTCTCGCGGCATAATTGTGCCATTGCATCCGCATTTCCCTGTCGGATGGGCTGTTCGATACTATGCAGACTGAATTCTGAAAGTTTTTCGAGTTTTTCCAAAGCGTCTTCTTGTTTAAAAGCACCATTGGCGTCGACACGGATTTCAATGGTTTCCGGGTCAAAATTACTGCGGATAAAAGCCAGCAGGTCAATTTCTGTCTGAAAGTCGATGGCTCCGATTTTGAGTTTGATACAGCGGAATCCCTGTTCCAGTTTTTCTTCGATCTGTTGTTTCATAAAGGCTTCGTCGCCCATCCATACCAAACCGTTAATCGGAATGTTTTTTTCCGAACGGGTAAAATCGGATGGAAACAATAAAAACGGATCGGTAGCATCCAACGAACGGAAAGCCATTTCCAGTCCGAATTGAATGGATGGAAATTCCTGTAGCCGTTCCCACAGAACCGCTTCGCCCAAATGGATGTTTTCGCAGGTCCAACGGAGTTTTTCTTCATAATCCGGTCGGTCGTCGATACTCAGACTTCTTAAAATCCCGCACTCACCTATTCCGGTTTTGCCATCTTTTTTAAGGATGATAAACCAGGTTTCTTTTTCAGTTAATACACCTCTGGAGGTCCCCGAAGGTCTTTTAAACTGTAAGGTGTATTTTTGATACGTTGCTTGTACTATGGCGTCGGACATAACCGGATTGTTTTAAATTAAAATAAGATTTACAGTCGGCAGTCCTTCCATAAATCTTATTGTATCAGTTCTTTTCTCTTTATTCTTTTCTCTTTATTCTTTATTCTCTAAAGATCAATAGAAGCTCCGATTTCCAGTAACATCAGGTCTTTTCCGCGGTTAAAGAATTTACGGATCGCTTCATCGTGGTTTATTTCAATATAACCGAATGTATCGAAATGATAGCCTAATACTTTATCGCAGTCCACAAAATCAGATGCAATAATTGCGTCGTCCACATCCATGGTAAAATTACTTCCAATCGGTAAAATAGCCAGGTCCAATTTGGTACGCATCGGGATCAATTTCATATCCATTGTAAGTGCAGTATCACCGGCAATGTAGATATTTTTATGCTCCCCTTCAATTACAAATCCACCTGGCTGACCGCCATAACTTCCGTCGCCAAATGAACTGGTATGAATCGCGTTTACATATTTTACCGTTCCAAAATCGAATTTCCAGCTTCCGCCATGATTCATCGGATGGTATTGAAAGCCTTTGTTACCATAATGCGCGGCAATCTCGTAGTTCGAAACAATTACGGCATTGGTTCTGGCCGCAATAGCTTCCACATCCAACGTATGATCATTATGCGCATGCGTCAGTAAAATATAATCCGCTTTTATCGTATTCATATCAATATGGGCAGCTTTCGGATTTCCAGAAATAAACGGATCCACCAAAAGGTGTTTTCCACTAACTTCAATTCCCAGACAGGCATGTCCGTAAAATGTAATTTTCATAGTTTGTTTTTTAAAAGGTTAACACTACAGATAGTAAAACGGAAAAAAGAAACGTACTCAAGGCTACTTTTTTTAGTTCGGGATCCAATGCTTTCGGGTCTTTATTATCGATAACTGTTTTCAGATGTTTTACAAGCGGAATATAAGCCAGTACAAAAAGGTACTGTTTCCATTCAAAACCGGACCAGATAGCAAATACCAATCCTAATAGCATAGCAAGTAACACAATACCAATATGGTAGCGTTTTGCATTTTGAGCACCGATTTTTACAACCAATGTGTTTTTTCCGGATTTGATATCGGATTCGCGATCGCGCATATTGTTTAGGTTCAGTACCGCCACACTTAGTAATCCGACACTTATCGCCGGTAAAAACAGTTTGATGTCCAGTGCCTGTGCAAACAGGAAATTGGTTCCGAGTACGCTCACCAGTCCGAAGAAGATAAACACAAACAGGTCGCCCAATCCTCTGTAACCGTAGGCCGATTTTCCAACGGTGTATTTAATCGCCGCCGTAATCGCCGCTAATCCCAATACAAAGAAAAACAGGGAAAATCCAAAATTATCACTGCCAAACGACGCATAAATAAGCGTTATTGCAATAATTAAAGTGGCAACCGACACAATTATGATTCCTTTTTTCATCTGTTCGGGTGTAATGGCACCACTTTGTATCGCGCGCTGCGGACCGATCCGGTCTTTGTTATCGGTTCCTTTTACGCCATCGCCATAATCGTTGGCAAAGTTCGAAAGCACCTGTAACCCTAAGGTTGTCAGGAACGCCAATCCAAAAATAATCCAGTAATTAGGACTATCCGAATAGTGTTTATAAGCATAAAAACTTCCTACCAATATTCCGGAAATGGATAACGGAAGGGTTCTTAATCGTGCGGCTTCAAGCCAGATTTTGGCACTCATAATATTCTTTTTTCTTTTCTCTTTTCTCTTTTCTCTTTATTCTACATCCAACCTTTCGGCGTGGTTTCCACCTGATATAACCATAGGTTTACCAGTTCTTTTATTTTTGAAAAATCGCCCAGATGGAAGGCTATTTTTCCTCCGGCCGTATATAGGGTAATACTCCCGATATCGGCACTTTTATGCCAGAATAACTGACTTGTACGGATGGCTTGTATTTTATGTGGTTCGATAATCTGGTGTTCGATGTCCCAGACTCCTTTTCTACAAATGATAAATTCGTCGGTCACAAACAAACGGTTGTTTCGAAAACCAAAATACAATAATAAACCGGTAAAGGTTATATATAACGGTACAAAAATAAGGTATTCCGCTATAGGTAACACCGTATAGGTATACAATAAAAACAAAATAAGAAGCGGGACAAACAGGTACAGGATACCTCCCACTATTAATCGTCTGATATTCGGTACTAAAGCAACGCCCTGTTCCGGAATTTTATGAAACAGCAACGCCATGATACGATCGCGTTCGGCTTCGGAACAACCCGGAATGGTAATCGCCTGTTTGTCGTTTTCCTCCTGATCGGCATTCCCGGAAGCCTGTCGAATTTTCAGGGTAAGCGTATCCATTTTCTTTTGCAGGTAATTCCGACTGGTGGAAACGATTTGCACTTTTTCCGGACGGATAATCGTATTTTTGGTATTTAGTAGACCATACGACAGTAACAACGACTGATGTTGCCGGGTGATTTTAAAATCGAAATATTTAATAATCGTTCGTCCGAGGTTTAAGAATAACAATATTCCCAAAAGAATAAGGATAAAAATCGTGATCGAATACATCGCAAGTCCTTTATCGATATAGGTATCGATTTTTTCACCGTCGATTTCATTCGCCCGCATATAGCTTTGAAGGTTTTCGTAAATGGTTCCGAAAAAAGCGATTAGAAGGGCAAAACTGCGAAGGTAATTCGAGGTAATTCCAATCTTAAACAAACTGAAAAAACTGATTTTGATAAAAGGTGTATTTTGCTCGGTAGCGATAGTTTCCGACTCGTTGTTTTTTTCGCCTTCCAGCAAACGCATTTTTAAAGCCTGCGCCAATTGGTGCGAAACGGCCCGGATTACAGCTTCTTTTTTCTGAGTTCCGGCAGTATCGACATCCAACGCATAAACGCCAATCAGTTTCTGAATAAACGATTGGTTGATCGTAACCTGCTGGATTTTTTGCAGTTTAATCGCAATCCGCGTCTTGTTCAGTACCCCTTTATGGATAATAAATTCTTCGTTCTGATCGTCTATATAAAACGTAAAATTCCGGTATTGCAAATAGGCGACAATAGCCACAAAAACAAATAGTCCGACAATTACCGAAACGACCAGTGCTTTATTGAGTTCGTTAAATTTAAAAAGCCATAGCACCAGAATCGGCCATAGTCCGCGTACAATACGTTGGAACGTATCGGTAAACATAACCAGGATTCCGACCAGTGATTGGCGTTGTGGTTCGTTAAAGTTCATCTTCCGTAGGTTTTACCGGTGGAACTTCATTGTCATCGGAAGCAATCGGCGGTATTTCTTCGATTAATTTAGCCATGATCAATTGCTTGATACGATCGGCCTGTTCTCTTCGAAGTCCGGCAATACGAATATCGCTTCCACCACCTCCGGCTGTAAAAATTTCGATTGTTGCCAGATCCAGTTTTCGGGAAACCGGTCCTTCGTGTAGCGCCACATGTTGCACCCGGTTATACGGGATTACTGTTATAGTCGTGGCAATCACACCGCTTTTAAACAACACATCATGTTGTCGAAAGGCAAATCCTTTTTTTCGAAAAGAAACCAATGCAATTACCAGCGTGATTATAATAGCCAATACAATCGCCAAAATGCCAATTAACAATGCGGTTCCAAATATCATATCCGGATTGATCAGTAGAAACGCACCCAAAATACCGATCAGGATCAAAGCAAAAACAGCAGTGTTAAAAAAGATCACTTTTTTATAGTCGGCCTGTAGCGGTTCAAAGTCAACCGCTTCAAATCGCGGTAACTGACGGGTGTCAATACTTGTATTGGTAAACGATTCCATAGTAGTTGTATTTCGGTCGGTATCCATTCTGTAGTTTCAAAAATAGGAATTTGTTCCGAACGATTTTTATAGTGTTCGAATTATTATTGCATAAAAAAGTAGGAGAAACTCCTACTCTTTTACGGCATCCAAATGCCAGTTGTATTATATACTATCCATTATGGAATCCATTTCTTTTCGAAGTTTGGCTTGCGTTTTTCTAAAAAGGCATTTCTTCCTTCTACCGCTTCATCGGTCATATAGGCCAAACGCGTCGCTTCACCGGCAAATACCTGTTGTCCTACCATTCCGTCGTCAGTAAGGTTCATCGCAAATTTCAACATTTTGATAGATGTTGGCGATTTTGCCAGAATTTCCTGTGCCCATTCATAAGCGGTATCTTCCAGTTCCGCATGCGGAATTACGGCATTTACCATTCCCATTTCAAAAGCTTCCTGAGCCGAATAATTACGACCTAAAAAGAAAATTTCTCTTGCTTTTTTCTGTCCAACCATTTTTGCCAGGTACGCCGATCCGTAGCCACCGTCAAAACTGGTTACATCGGCATCGGTTTGTTTAAAAATGGCGTGCTCTTTACTTGCTAACGTCAGATCGCAAACTACATGCAAACTATGTCCGCCTCCAACAGCCCATCCCGGTACGACTGCAATAACCGCTTTTGGCATAAAACGGATTAATCGTTGTACTTCCAGAATGTTTAAACGGTGCATTCCATCTTCACCAACATAGCCCTGGTGTCCTCTTGCTTTTTGATCACCGCCACTGCAAAACGAATAAACACCGTCTTTAGACGAAGGTCCTTCGGCCGATAATAATACGACACCTATGGAAGTATCTTCCTGTGCATCGTAGAAAGCCTGATATAGTTCACTTGTTGTTTTCGGACGGAAAGCATTGCGCACATCCGGACGATTAAACGCAATACGGGCTACCCCATTGCATTTCTTATAGGTTATGTCTTCGAATTCCCGAACAGTCTGCCAGTTTATCGTACTCATATTTTTAAATTTTAGCGTAAAAATAAACCATTTTTTGCATTATCTTGCACTTCCAAAAAATTATAATACAATGAAAAAAATTTTTGTTTCAGCAGCCTTACTGGGTTTGATTTTTTCGGCTCAGGCTCAAAAATATGAGTTTCAATCCGTTACCGACCTCGAAGCCTTACCGGTAATCAGTCAGGGTAACACCGGAACCTGCTGGAGTTTTTCTACTTCTTCTTTTCTGGAATCGGAAGTTATTCGTTTAACCGGAAAGAAAATCGATTTATCCGAAATGTACCAGGTGCGCAACACCTATCCTAAAAAAGCGGAAAACTATATTATGCGTCAGGGCAAAGCGCAATTTGGTGAAGGCGGATTGGCACATGATGTGATCAATAGCGTAGCCGATTACGGTTTGGTTCCGAATAGCGTTTTTACAGGACTTAACGGAACATCCGAAACCTTTAATCACGCCGAAATGGTAGCCGTAATGGAAAGTATGTTAAAAGCCTATGCTGAAAATCCGGGGAAAAAATTATCGCCAAACTGGAAAAAAGCCATCGAAGCGATGCTGGATATCTATATCGGCAAAAACGTAACGGAGTTTACTTACGAAGGGAAAAAATATACCCCAAAAAGCTTTCAGGCGATGACCAAAATCAACCCGAAAGACTATGTAACCATTACTTCGTTTACGCATACGCCCAATTACGGGACGTTTATCCTGAATGTTCCGGATAACTTTTCGAACGGTAGTTTTTACAACCTTCCGCTGGAAGAATATATCGCAAATATTGATAATGCACTGGCCAATGGCTTTACCGTGGAGCTGGATTGCGACGTAAGCGAACCGACGTTCTCCGGAAAATATGGTGTGGCCGTAATTCCGAATGATGATGCCGATACCAAAACCATCTTAACCGAAATCAAACCGGAAAAAGCAATTACACCGGAATACCGTCAGGCGGAATTTGAAAATTTAGCAACGCAGGACGATCACCTGATGCATATTGTTGGAAAAGTAAAAGACCAGAGTGGAAATGTGTACTATAAAGTGAAAAACTCATGGGGAACCGATCCGAATCGTGTTGCCAATGGGGGTTATGTTTATATGAGTGTTCCGTATATGAAGTTAAAATCGATCTCGGTTTTGGTTCATAAAGACGCCTTACAAAAAGATACCCGTAAAAAACTGGGATTGTAAATCCATTTCACGTTATAAAAATAAAAGGACTGCCATAAAAGCAGTCCTTTTTAATGACCTATTGATCCTTTAGGAAGATAGTATCCCTAACAATTGAAATCTTTTATAAACCTGTTTTCCTAACAATTTGTATGCTTTAGCATTAAGATGGACAGCATCTGTTGTACTCGACCAGAAAGTTGGCGGTAAACTTCCCGCCTCAATAGCCTCAAGATCGGCTTTTGTTGGTTTTATACCGGCATCTTCAAAAGCTTCCATGCTACAAATGTATTTACGCCAGTTTATATACCGCTGACCAAATGCATCGGTCATATCCTTTTCCAGTTCGGCACGACTTTCTGCTGTTCCGGTATGCAACCCTATTACCACAGTGTTTTTACATCCCGAAAAATCAATCATCGCACGATAATACTCAATAAGCTGCGCATTCGAAGAATGTCCTTCTGCGTTTTGACCAATCCAGATAATTTGTGCATATGGATTTCGGTATGCTCTTGATCCATAGAAAAACAAAGGTGTGTCTTTAGCGATCACCGTTTTATTTTTTGAAGCTTTATTGCGATGGATACGCCATTTTTTATTGAAATAATCATAGTCCAGCGTACATTCGACACCTTTAATATAACACGGGTTTACCGAATAGCCGGTTCCCTGTAAAAGCGGACTTATCGTTTTATTGTATTTATTTATAAGTGTATTACCATTAACCGAATTTTCTGAAATGGCAACCCAATCGGTTGTCTCCGGTAATGTAAAGCCTTTTTTCAGATAGGCCGTCACCCCACCTTGTCTGGCCGCTACTGTAGCTGCAGTTTCACCTCCAACACCACAATTGACAACCTTGTAATTTTTTCCGATTAACGATTCCAAAACAGTAAGATAGGTTGTACCATTACCGCCGGCTCCTGCTGTTAAACTATCGCCCCAACCGACTATTAATGACTTTTGCCCCATGTCTGCTTCGACGGATAGATTCTTTGAAAAATTAAAGATTGACACCTGCTCTTTTTTCATTACGGAGGTTATTCCGGAAGCATCTTTTTCTTTAATTTCTTTAGGATTTCTTCCGGTATCAACGCCATCGATAAACCAATTTCCATTGGTTCCGATAGTGATTACAGGTGTTTTTTCGACATCGCCAATTGTTCCTTTTGTAGGATCAATCTTGTTTGCGCTCCTTTTTCTGTCTTTATTTCTTTTAGGAAGCACGCTGTTATTCTGATTGTTTCTTTGATCAATGGAAAAAACAGTAGCAAAACTATTTTCCGACAGCTCAACGTATTCCACATTTTTATGATGATCATATAATAATCGATATGAAATCATTCGCTCTTTACCGTTAGAACCAACGAATGACAACATCATCAATACTACTAAATAGTAATTTTTCTTCATGATGTAATTATTTAAATTATACAACCTAAAGATAAAAAACCACAATAAAAATATCAATAAAGTAGTTAGAAATTTAATTATATCTCATTATTCGTTGTTATTAACGATAAAAACAGCGTCTTTTGAATTCAAAATTTTAACAGAAATAATTCTCCAATGCATTTTATAAATACTATGTGTTATTTATATTTGCCTTTTACTAAATTTTACCCGGAACGCATTAAATGAAACTGAAGCAATATATACCTCTATTTTCCATATTATTATTAGTAGCCTGCAATAAAAAAGACAATTCCCGAGATTCCGACAATAACCCTAACGATACAGCCTTATTAGCCGGCGATTTTACAATTAAATTACCCAAGGTTTCCTCTCGTTTTATTTCGGATAATAAAGCTTTTGTAGAACGCTTTTACAACAAACACTATAATGCCAGCGATTATAGCGGTGGTTTTCTGGTGGCCAAAAACGGTCAGATTATTTACGAAAATTATAGTGGTTATGCCTATAAAGAAAAAGGTGATAAAATAACCGAAGACACACCGATCCATATTGCTTCGGTGAGCAAAATGATCACGGCAGTAGCTGTAATGAAACTGGCCGAAGAAGAAAAAATCAAGTTTGACCTGCCAGTTAAAAACTACCTGCCTGAGTTTCCATATGAAAAAACCACAGTACGGATGTTGTTAAACCACCGTAGCGGATTGCGAAACTATGCCTATTTTACCGCAGATAAAGGCGTTTGGGATAAGAAAAAAACCTTAACCAATCAGGATGTACTAACTATTCTGGCAACTAAAAACGTAGGATTGGAATCCCAACCGGGTACCCGTTTCGGATATTGCAATACAAACTATGCCTTGCTAGCGTTGATCATTGAAAAAGTAACCGGAAAAACATATCCGGCAGTCATGAAGGAAATGATCTTTGAACCTCTGGGAATGACCCATACTTTTGTTTTTGACGATCTGAAAAAGAAAGACGAAGTGAGTCAGTCGTATAAAGGCAACTACCTTCGTTTGGCCTTTGAATTCCTGGATCAGGTATATGGCGATAAAAACATTTATTCCACACCGCGTGATCTTTTAAAATTTGATATCGCGACCTATAACGACGATTTTTTAAGTCAGGAGATGAAAGCCGAAATGTTTAAAGGCTATAGCTACGAACGCAAAGGAACCCGAAACTACGGATTAGGTGTGCGTATGCTGGAATTCGAAACCGGACAAAAATACTTTTTCCATAACGGTTGGTGGCATGGGAATACATCATCTTTAGTAACCTTACGAAAAGACACGGTTTCCATTATTGCCCTTTCCAATAAATACACCCATAAGACGTATCAGACCAAAAGACTGGCACCGCATTTTGGCGATTACCCTTTTAAATTCAGTAAAGAAGAAAGCGACGAATAATAAAAAAAACTCCGGTATAACTACCGGAGTTTTTTTATACGCCAATTTTAACCGACGTCATCGTTAACGAACCGCCAACAGCCTTATCGTTAAAAAATGTTGTCGGATCTTTGCTATCCTGTAATCCCAGTGTATACAACAACGGATAATAATGATCCGGTGTTGGAATGGCCAGTTTCGCTGCTTTATTCAGGTTTTCATAAGCAATCAATGCTTTGTGGTCACTATCGGCAATTTTAGCTTTAAAAAGCGTATTCATTTCCACAGCCCAATCGTAACCGTATTCCGGTTCGGCCAGTTTGTCCCAGGCCACCATTCTCAGATTGTGTACCATATTACCACTTCCAATGATCAAAACACCCTTTTTACGAAGACTTGTCAATTGCTTCGCCAGTTCATAATGATACTGCGGCGGTTTATTATAATCAATACTCAATTGCAAAACGGGAATATCCGCATTGGGATACATATGACGTACCACCGTCCAGGTTCCGTGATCCAATCCCCAGTCGTGATCCAAACCAACATCGGCTGTTGTAACCAATCCGGCAGTAGCTTTAGCCAATTCCGGACTACCGGGAGCCGGATATTGTACGTCAAACAACGCCTGCGGAAACCCTCCGAAATCGTGAATTGTTTTAGGATTGTTCATCGCTGTAATATGTGTCCCCCTTGTAAGCCAGTGTGCGGAAATAACCAGCACCGCTTTAGGTTTTGGAATTTCGCTACCCATTTTAGCCCAGGTTTGCGAAAATTCGTTGTCTTCAATACCATTCATCGGTGAGCCATGTCCGATAAACAAAACCGGAAGTTTTACATCTTCTTCCTTTAAATCTTGTGTCCAGTTATAAAACGGATATAATGTTGCCATACCTGCTCCTCCTATTATAGTTTTAATAAAATCAAGTCTATTCATTACTATACAATATTTGTATATACAAATATACATCTTATCTCATTCATACCGTTTATTTTTTTGATTTTTAACATTTTACCTTTTAAAACTTAAAGTTAACAATTATAAAATAAAAATTATATTGCTATATATTTAGGTTATTCTCTCTTTTTACCCAAAAAAGCAATAAAAAGCTCATTTTTACCTGTTAATTATTTAGAAAAAAGGTATAAATCACAAAAAAACACTATCTGGCATTAGTCTAAATAAAATAATGGTGGTATTTTTGTGCCAATAAAAAACACCCAAAATAAAGTGAGGTTATTATACGTCATTATTCTACTTGCCTTCCAAACTGTAGTGGCACAAAAACACATTAACGGACAGGTTTTCGATCGCGATACCAAAGAACCGTTACCAAGTGTATTTGTTGTTAATCCCGAAACCAATGATTGGGCCATTACCGATGAAACGGGAACATTTCAGTTGCGTATGCCCAACACCAAAGAGGTGAGCATTACCTTTCGCCTTTTAGGAAAGCAGGAAGCAACCTTAAACTACAAAAAAGAAAATCTAAATACTAAAATTGTTATTTTCCTTCAAAAGCAGGATTTACGTCTTGATGAAGTAGTCGTTACGGCTCGTAAAGGAAAAAAATTCTCCGAAATCACTATTGGTAAAGAGGTAATCGAACAGGTTCAGGCGTTTTCTCTAAACGAGGTACTGGAACAATTACCCGGCCAGGCCATCACTAATTTTACCTTAAACGAATTTAAACCAATCGCTTTCCGTACGGTACGCCCTTCTACTATCGCCAATACCGGTTTTGGGAATAAATCGTTCGGTACGGCTATTGTTGTCGACGGTATTCCGATTTCGAATAACGAGAACATGCAATCTTACGGCGGAAATTATGGTGCTCCTTTCTCCCCTAACACCTTAGGATTTGGCGATCCGGCTACATCGTCCGGTTTTAACGGTTATTTTTCCAATGCCAATTTCGGTGCCGATTTACGGGAAATTCCGGTTGACAATATCGAAAAGGTAGAAGTTGTACAAGGGGTTCCATCGGCTAAATACGGGGATTTGACTTCCGGTTTGATCAAAATTGAACAAAAAGCCGGTAAATCGCCTTACCGTGTTTATACTTCCTTACGTGACGGAACAACCGAATATGGTTTTGCCAAAGGTTTTAAAGTAAACGACAGAGTTGGTTTTGTAAACCTTTCGGTTAATTATTTAAATTCGAATGGTGAACCTCGTGTTTCCTATAACCAATACGAACGTATTACCACGAATTTAATGTGGAGTTGGGCCAGTAAAAACAAAAACATCCGAAACTCTTTTTCTGTGGATTATGGTTTTAACAACGATAACGTAAACTACGAAGAAGAAGATACCGATAATAAAATTGTAAAAAATAAAAAGAAAGACCTTTCCATTTCCAATCGCTTTAAATGGAAATTCAGCGAAAACAGTTTCTTCGATAATTTGGATATCAACGCGAATTTCAGATATAGTGATCAACTATCCTATGAATCTAAGTTTGTCAACATTGGTGGTAGTATTGTTGGAACCAGTACACAAGAAGGTGTTTATTCCGGTACCTATACCCTGCCGAGTTATACTTCTGTAAAAGCGGTAGAAGGTATTCCGATTTCCTCTTTTGTCTCAGCCGATTTATACAAAACATTTAATACCGGTGACTGGTCACATTCGTTATTGTTCGGTACCTCTTTCCGTACCAGTGATAACAAAGGACGTGGTCGTCTGGGTAGTCCGGAAACCATGATCAGTACTTTTGCTTCAACTAATGGTGGTTCCGGTCAGGGATTCCGACCATATAATTATGGTGAAAACATCCGTGCCGAATACCAGTTTTCGTTATACGCCGAGGACAACATCACCCGAAACTGGGAAAACAGTACTTTTTATATGAATACCGGTTTGCGTTTTGACAATCAATTTGGCTTTACAACGCTGGCCCCGCGTATTAACAGTTATTATCAATACGATAATTTTAAAATCCGCGGTGGTTTCGGAATCACTTCAAAAGCGCCTTCGTTAAACCAGATTTATACCGGTCCGCGTTACTACGATGCCGTATTAGGTGATTACCGTTATCCGGGCCACTACAATTTAGGTATTGTTCAGACTTTTATTGATTATTCTAATAATAAAGACCTGAAACCGACCAAAAGTATGCGTACGGAATTGGGAGTGGATTATAAACTACCTTTTGGAAACCTGAATTTAACCGGTTTTTACAACAAAATGTACGACGGAATTACCAGTGAAGGTATCCCGAGTGTACGCGATATGGCCGTACTTGACATCCAGTTTAACGGAACACAAACACCAACGTATCAGGTAACCGGCTATACGCCTTTCTATTATCTACAAAGTCGTTTGGTAAACAAATTCGAATCGAAAGACCGAGGATTAGAGTTTTTTATGAGTTTTGAAAAAACACCGTTTAAAAACATCACTTTCGATATTCAGGGAAGTTATACCGAAACGGTTAATACGGATACACGCGATTCTTTCGAACGTATCGCCAGTACGACACCAAGACCGGAAAAGATGGCCGTTTTAAAACCATATGACGAAAATTCTAAAAGCTTCCGATTGGGTGCCAATATCAACTACCACCTACCAAAAGTAGGATTGGTTATTGCCGTTCGAAGCGAACATTTTATCATTGATAACACCAACTATAGAAGCAGTAACCGTTTATATGCCTATATCGACGAAAATCTAAACAAAATAATTATTCCGGAATCCGAAAGAGATACGCATCCGTTACTACCGCTATTATCGCAAAACAATGCCATAATTGACCGATCCCTGCAAAAAGTATTTCACAATTTCCATTTGCGTGTATCGAAAGATTTTAAAAACGGTTTCCGTTTTTCATTCTACTCCAACAACTTCCTGGACTTAAAACAAACCGAGGATGTAATTGACAACGGAGTACCAACAAAACGTCCGAAAGCAGGAATGGTACAACTATCTTTCGGAACCAAAATCGAATATCAATTTTAATAATTAATTTATAATCACCCTTACATGAAAAAATTTCTTGTATTACTCAGTGCAGCGTTAGCCTTCACATCCTGTTCAGATGATGATTTCGGTAATGCTAATAACGGACTACAACCGGTAAACTTTTCGGTAAATCTTAAATACGATCCTATTACTTTTAACGGACAATCGGTTAACGGTGGTTCGGTAATTTTAACCAACACCAATACCGGTGATACGTATACCATCGAATCCGGAACCAACGGTATTGCAAATTTCCCAGCGGTAATCCCGGGAACCTATAATATTACAGCTACTAAGACGTTAACCAGTACCGAGTTTAACACGCAGTTCGGATATACTCCGGAAACTTCAACTGTGTTGTTTAACGGTGCGCAGGAGCAGGTAATTATCAATGCTAATGTAAACGCTACGGAACTTAAATTAAAAACGGTTCGTATCGGTGATTTAGTAATCAAACAAATTTATTACGCAGGTTCTCATGCACAGCAAGGTGCGGTTTTCAGAGATCAGTTTATTGAAATCTATAACAACTCGAACGAAACGATCTATGCAGATGGTTTATGTATCGGACAGTTATATGGTAAAACATCAACTACTACGGCGGCTTATACTTTGGCAAGTGGTCAGTTTGACTGGAGCAAGTCAATTGGTATGACAGCTGGTTCTGCGGCAAATACCGATTATGTATATGCTGATTATGTAATCCGTATTCCAGGTTCCGGAACAACCTACCCTATTTTACCAGGCGAAAGTATCGTAATTGCACAAACCGGAATCAACCACAAATCGCCTTTAGTAGATAACAGCGGTGAGCCACTTAGCGTACAAAACCCGGAACTTACCGTGGATTTAAGTACAGCTGATTTTGAAGTATATTTAGGTGATTATAGATTAGCACTTGGAGAAGACGTATACCGTTTTGACATTCAGAACCCGGCGGTAACCGATATGGAAATTGCCTATTGGGGAAGACCAGGTTACAGCAGCCCGAACAAAGATTTAATTCTGGACAACTTAGGACGTGACAGTTTTGTAATTTTCCGTGGTGACGATTTAAACAGCTACCAGAATTTCCCGGATCCGTCTATCGCTTCGATTACAAATTCTACAAAATTCTTTATTCAGATTCCGAACAATAAAATCATCGACGGTGTAGATTTACAACACTACAACCCAAGTAGCCAACGACCAAAAATGCTACAATCACAAATCGATGCTTCATCTGTTAGCTGTGATGCAGCCTATAATTCGCAAGCGGTTTATCGTAAAGTGAAATCAATCGTTAACGGACGTAAGATCTTAGAAGACACCAACAACTCTTCAAACGATTTCGTAAAACAAAAAGCAAATCCAAAAGGTTTTGCTAACTAATCGGATCCAACCGATTCCATTTATCAACGTTTCTTATTTTTTAAGAACAAGCTTTACAATATGACTTCAAAAAAAGTAATATTATATTTTATTCTGTTAGTGAGTTGTGCCGTTCAGGCGCAGCTCACTGATAGTTTATCGGTACCTCAAAATGTATTCTATAACGATATCCGCCAGCAATTCTGGAAAAACCCGTTGTTTTATACCACCCAACATTTGAATGACTTTACGTTGACACAAATTGAATTCAGCCAAAAAAACCTGAATTTAAAACGTGTTCAGACGGCCGACAAAACAACACAGTACCGTTTCTCTACTCAGGGAATATATAATGTAAAACCCCGACTACGTTTATTTGGTGGTTTTACATTCGATAAATCGTCTGAAAAAGGACTGGGTTATAACTTTTCGTCCCAACGAACAGAAAATCAAAACGTATTGTCACCCAATTATTTCTTTGCGCCCCGAAAAGGAAACTGGGACAACCAGGAATACAACCTTGACGGTGGCTTTGCCTATCAGTTTGACAACCACATCCTGTTAGGCGGAAAAGCATTTTATAAAAACGGTAAAAACTACCGTACCAACGATCCGCGACCGGAAATCGAACTAAGTAATTACGGTGGCGAAATTCAAACCGGATACCATTTCCGTAACCACAGTCTGATCGTATTTGCCGGAATGTCCAAAAAAACGGAAACCGACAACATTACGTATGTAAACGATGCCGCAAATGCACCCGCCTATCCGGAAACCTTTACCCGTTTTTCATCCGGTTATGGGCGTATCATTTTTAACTCGTCTTACAACCGTTACATTTTTAATACGATCGATAAAAACTTTGGTTTGGGTTATCAATACCAAAACAACCGAAACAGCTGGAATGCTTCGTATCGCTATAACAAATCGATGGAAAGCTTTTATGGCAAAAACGTACGCGGTTATGTGTATATTGACGACGAACTAAAGCAGTTTATGTACCGTGTGATTTCCCATACCACCGACCTGAATTATTTTTATGACGGTGTAGAAAAAGACTATAAACTTCGTTTTAGCTACGAAACGCAAAAAGGAGACAATTTTTCCGTACGCGAAAATGGTCAGAACTACCGTATGAATCTTGATATTTTCAGCTTTAACAGCGGGGTAATCAAAAAAGATAAAAACCGTGTCGTTTACAGCTTTGAATTCGGAGCCAATTATATGCGTCATAAATACGTCGATTTATTGGGAAGTACCGACAAACGATTGAATACACTGGAACTTTCGGCAGCATTTAACAAAGACCTCCTGTCGAAAGAGAAAAACACACTGAACCTGACTTTAGGCGTACAACACTATCAGGCATTGGATGAAAGCCTGCTTTTTATCCCGATTTCCACTTCGAACCTGTCGTTTGCCGATAATGTGATCAAACCGGATCAGGCCTATGATGCTACTTCAAAATTACGTTCCAATATTATGCTGCAATACCAATACAGCCTTTCAAAAACTAAAAAGTTACGTATTTTTGCAAACTATAATACCCTTGTTGCGATAGGTGATCAATACAAAACCTATACAACGGATTACAATACCAAAGAGAGCACCTATTTTAACGGTGGTATCTCGATAATTTATTAAGTATGAAAAAGATTATTGGATTTACAGTCCTTAGTTTTTTATTCGTCGGATTGGTTTCGCTAAAAAACCATACCGATGATGAAAAGTATTATTCCGTAGCGGATCTGAAAAAAATTTACAGCGGTGGAGATGTGAGCAAATGGCCCAAACCAACTCTGGACAGTAGCGTTGTTGATTTTCAGGATTTAGGTGTATTGCCTAAAGTAACGTTTCCTTCCGAAAATCCGTATTCCGAAGCCAAAAGAGACCTTGGAAAAATACTATTTTTTGATCCGAGATTATCCAAATCCGGACAGATTTCATGTGCTTCCTGTCATGATCCCGAATTGGGATGGGGCGATGGAAAACGAGTATCCCACGGACACGACCGTACACCGGGAACCCGTAACTCCAAACCGATCATTAATGTGGCCTACTCCAATATCTTTTTTTGGGACGGACGTGCTGCCAGTCTGGAAGATCAGGCGCGTTTCCCGATTGTAGATACGAAGGAAATGAACAACCACATGGATATTGCGGTTAAAACAATCAAAAAAATAAAAGGGTATCAGCCACTTTTTGAAAAAGCTTTTGGTGAAGGAAAAGTAACCGAAGAGAAGATTTTTAAAGCGATTGCCACTTTCGAACGTACTGTTGTGAGTCGTAAAAGCCGTTTTGATAAATTTATCGAAGGCGATTCAACGCAGTTGTCCGATAAGGAAGTAGCCGGTTTACACCTGTTCCGTACCAAAGCCCGATGCATTAACTGTCACAATTCGGCTTTATTTTCTGATAATCAGTTTCACAATGCCGGTTTAACGTACTATGGTCGTAAATATGAAGATTTAGGACGTTATAACATTACCAAAAATGCCGACGATGTGGGTAAATTCCGAACGCCTTCCCTACGCGAAGTTGGAAGAACCGGACCGTATATGCACAATGGTCTTTTCCCGGAACTGCGCGGTGTTTTAAATTTGTATAATGCCGGTATGCCCAATGTAAAACCTAAAGGGGAACAGGTAAACGACAAACTGTTTCCGAAAACCTCCCCTTTACTGAAAAAACTGGAACTAAATAAAGAAGAACTCGATGCTTTGGAAGCATTTCTTCAGAGTATCACTTCTGTGATCTACCGGGAACCCGCACCGGAAAAATTGCCGGGATAAAAAAAGGAGCATTTTAAAATGCTCCTTTTTTTGTGTTTTATTTTACGAGATAAATTCCGTCTTCTTTAATTTCGATCAGTTTTTGTTTGTATAAAACACCAATGGCTTTTTTAAAGGTCTTTTTACTCATTTTCAGCACGGTTTTAATATCTTCCGGGTGACTATCATCATTGAGTCGTAAAAAGCCTCTGCTGGCTTTTAATTCGTCTAAAATATACTGGGAACTCGGCTCCAGTTTTTCAAAGCCTAATTTGGTCGCCGAAACGTCAATTTTACCATCCGGGCGGATGTTTTTGATATAACCGATAATACGATCGCCCGTTCTTAAATCATCGTATACTTCGTTTTTGTATAATAATCCTTTGTGCTTTTCATTGATAATCACATTGATTCCCACTTCGGTAATATGAGAAATGATCAGATCGACTTCCTCTCCTTTTTCTACCGTGATTTCTTTGTTATCCAAAAACTGATTCGTTTTACTGGAAGCTACCAGTCGACCGGTTTTCTCGTCAATATACATATAGACCAGATAACGTTTCCCCTGTTCCATTGGGCGCGCCTGTTCTTTAAACGGAACAAACAAATCTTTTTCCATACCCCAATTCATAAAGGCACCGAATTTGTTGGTATAGTTCACGCGTAAAAGTGAGAATTCGTTTAAAAAGATATACGGTTCCAAAGTAGTTGCAACAGGGCGTTCTTCGTGATCCAGATAGACAAAAACGGCTATCTCGTCACCTATTTCATACTGTTCCGGGACATATTTATTGGGTAAAAGAATATCCGCGTTACCGTCTGTCAGGAACAAGCCTACTTTTGTTTCTCTATCGATTTTTAAGGTATTGTATTTTCCGATCTCAATCATGGTATTCTGTGCGATTATAAGGCACAAAGGTAAACATTGCTTTATTTATTCCACCAGCAATCTGAAAATATTATTTAGTAAAAGCAAAAAGACTCCGAATTGGTTTCGGAGTCTTTTTGTTTATTGTGATTTATATTATTTTATAAATTCGATTTTTTGTACTTCTTCAGCATTTACACTGTCGAAAAAGCCTTGTTCATTCATCCATTCGTCGCTAAATATTTTGCTCATATAGCGGGAACCGTGATCCGGGAAAATAATCACCACATTACTGTCTTTGGTGAATTCGTTTTCTTCGGCAAATTGTTTTACCGCCTGCATCGCTGCTCCGGACGTATAGCCTACAAACAAACCTTCTTTTTTGGCAATTTCTCTGGCCGTATGCGCACTTTCTTCATCATTTACTTTGGTGAATTTGTCGATGGCATCAAAATCGGTTGCCGTTGGAATCAGGTTTTTACCCAAACCTTCAATACGATACGGGTAGATCTCTTCGCTATCGAACTCTTTGGTTTCGTGGTATTTTTTTAATACCGATCCGAAAGCATCCACACCAAGCACTTTGATCGCCGGATTTTTCTCTTTTAAGAAACGAGCGGTTCCGGAAATCGTTCCACCGGTACCGGAACAAGCAACCAAATGCGTTATTTTTCCGTTGGTTTGTTCCCAAATTTCAGGGCCGGTTGTGTTATAATGTGCATCAACATTCAGATCGTTAAAATACTGGTTGATATAAACCGATCCTTTAGTTTCTTCGTGTAAACGTTTGGCCACGTTATAATACGAACGGGGATCATCTGCAGATACGTGTGCCGGGCATACGTATACTTTAGCGCCCAACGCCCGTAACATATCAATTTTATCTTTGGAAGATTTTGAGCTAACTGCCAAAACGCAGTCATAACCTTTAATAATACTCACCATCGCCAGACTGAATCCCGTGTTACCGGAAGTCGTTTCTATAATTGTGTCGCCAGGTTTTAAGATTCCTCTTTTTTCTGCTTCTTCAATTATATATACGGCAATTCTGTCTTTTGTGGAATGACCCGGGTTGAAAGCTTCTACTTTAGCATAAAAATTACCTTCTAATCCTTCTGTAATTTTATTGAGCTTAATTAGGGGAGTATTACCTATTAATTCCAATACATTATTATAGGCTTTTATGTCTTCTTTCATAAAATATAAATTAGTCGAGCGATATTACTTACAGTAATTAAGTAACCTCAGAACTCTGCAAATTTAACAAAAAAAAATTTATCTACTTTTTAATTCCTTCTAAATCTAACAAAAAAGTATACTCTTTAGCTACTTCTTTAAGCGATTCGAAACGTCCGGAAGCACCGCCGTGGCCTGCATCCATATTGGTATCCATATATAACTGGCTATCTCCCACTTTCATAACCCGCAGTTTGGCAACCCATTTGGCCGGTTCCCAATATTGTACCTGCGAATCGTGAAGTCCGGTTGTTACCAGTAAATTCGGGTATTTTTGTTTTTTCACATTGTCATATGGCGAATACGATAGCATATAATCGTAATACGTTTTGTCGTTCGGATTCCCCCATTCGTCATATTCTCCGGTTGTTAACGGAATCGAATCGTCCAGCATGGTTGTGATTACGTCTACAAAAGGTACCTGTGCAATTACACCGTTGTATAAATCCGGTGCCATATTGATAATCGCTCCCATTAGTAATCCGCCGGCCGATCCGCCTTCGGCATATAAGTGCTTCGCGGAGGTGTATTTTTCGGCAATTACAAATTTGGAGCAGTCAATAAAATCGGTAAATGTATTTTTCTTTTTAAGTAGTTTTCCGTTTTCATACCACTCGCGTCCAAGGTCTTCTCCTCCACGGATATGCGCAATAGCATAGATAAACCCTCGATCTAACAAACTCAGACGTATCGATGAAAAATAGGGATCCATTGAGGCGCCATAGGATCCGTAAGCATAAAGCAATAACGGATTATTACCGTCTTTCTGGATACCTTTACGGTAAACAACCGAAATCGGCACTTTGGTTCCGTCCTGTGCCGTTGCCCAGATACGCTCTTCGATATAATTGTTTTTATCGAACTTCCCACCCAAAACTTCCTGTTCTTTTTTGACTTCTTTGGTTTTGGTTTTCATATTGAAATCGATAATAGACGACGGTGTGGCCATCGACTGGTAACCGTATCGCAAAATATCGGTATCAAAGTCAACATTGGTAGTCGTATAAGCTGTATAGGTTTCGATTTCAAACGGAAGGTAGTACTCACCTTTTCCGCTCCAAGGCATAATACGGATTTTGTTTAATCCGTTGGAACGCTCAGAAACCACCAGGTAATTTTTAAAGATTTCGATATCTTCCAGTAAAACATCTTTACGATGTGCGATCAGATCTTTCCAGTTTTCTTTTCCGGTCGCATTTTCCGGCGTTTTCATTAGTTTAAAATTGGTTGCCTTGTCTTTGTTGGTCACCACATAAAAACTATCGCCAAAGTGCGAAATACTGTATTCCAATCCTCGTGTACGTGGCTGGAACACTTTAAATTCGGCATCCGGTGTATTGGACGGAAGAATACGGAATTCGGATGTTAGCGTACTCGTCGAACCGATTACGATATATTTTTTTGATTTTTCTTTATATACAAACACCGAAAAAGTATCGTCTTTTTCTTCAAAAATAACCTTGTCATTTTTAGGATCTGCTCCCAGTTTGTGTTTGTAAATTTTATCGGAACGAAGTGTAACCAGATCTTTACGGGTATAAAACAGAGTTTTATTATCGCTCGCCCAAGTGGAACCTCCGGTTGTTTTTTCGAGTTTTACCGGTAAAATCTCTCCGGTTTCAAGGTTTTTGATCTGAATGGTATATTCTCTTCTGGAAACGGTATCAACACCAAAAGCACACCATTTGTTGTCTTCACTGATGCTTATTCCGTTTAACTGAAAATACGCATGTCCTTTGGCCATTTCGTTACAGTCGAACAGGATTTCTTCTTTGGCATCCAACGAGCCTTTTTTACGGGCGTGAATCGGGTAATCTTTTCCTTTTTCGTAGCGGGTGATATAATAATACCCATTATACAGATACGGAACCGAACTGTCGTCTTCTTTTACCCGCGATTTCATTTCCTGAAACAAGTCCTCCTGGAACTGTTTCGTATGCGCGGTCATTTGTTGGTAGTATTCGTTTTCTTTTTTAAGGTAATCGATAACTTCCGGGTTTTCTCTTTCGTTTAACCAATAGTAATTATCTGTTCGTATATCGCCGTGTTTTTCCAATTGTTTTGGTTTCACGGCTGCCATAGGCGGTGTTATTGTTTTTACCATATCGGGCTTTTTATTTTGTGCGTTTCCCGTTACAAAAATAAGACAAACACAACTCAAAATAATTTGATTTTTCATTTAGTTTTATTTACTAATCAATCTGCAATTTAATAATTTTGTGGTAACATTAATCATTAATTTTATTAACATGTTCGGAGACATTATGGGAATGATGGGGAAACTAAAAGATACCCAGCAAAAAATTGAAGACACTAAAAAACGTTTGGATACGGTTTTAATTGACGAGCAAAGTAACGACGGGCTTTTAAAGGTTACGTTAACGGCTAACAGAACGATAAAATCCATCCAGATTGACGATTCGTTATTGGACGATAAAGAACAACTGGAAGACTATCTGTTACTTGTTATTAACAAAGCAATCACAAAAGCTACGAATGTAAATGAAGTAGAATTGGCTGCAGTGGCTAAAGACGGTATGCCAAATATTCCCGGTATGGATCTTTTTAAATAAGAAACGGATATTTCTATCATAAAAAATAGGGCTTAAAGCCCTATTTTTTATTTTGTCCTATTTGTAAACACTTTCTTTTTTAAAGTGAACCGTCAATAAGTAGTACACTACCGCTCTGTATTTGCTTTTATTCGAACGGCCATATTTTTCTATTACGGTATCAATGGCTTTATCCAGTTCCGGACCGTCTTTTAGACCTAATTTTTTGATCAAAAAGTTATTTTTAACGGTGTCCAACTCCGATTTCGAAGTTCCCGAAACAGTAGAAGAATCTGCATTGTAAATAGAGGGACCGCAACCGATAGTTACTTTTGTCAATAAATCCATATTCGGAGTTACGCCACATTTGTCTTTTAAATCAGCCGCGTATTTTGCAATTAGTTCATCTCTTTTACTCATAATAAATTTGTTTTGTGTTACTTAATTGATTTTTACACTCTCTCAAATTTAACAAAATAAAACCAATATGTATTATTTTTAGCAATTATTTTCTTGCTTATTCCGTTAGGTTTTTAAAATATTCCAATAAAATTTTATCATTAATCTCCGTAGGCGTATGGATCTCCAATAGCGCCGGTTGCGTTTTATCACCAAAGAAAACCGGAAGTGCTTTTTCCAGTTCCGACTGATCATTTACTGCCGTATAACGGAATCGATACATCGCAGCGAGATGTTCGCCTGTATACTGATGTTCGGTTTCAAAATAGGTATTAAAAACCGGCGTTTCCTGATGTCCCGGAAGAATTCTGAAAATACCGCCACCACCGTTATTGATCAATATTATTTTAAAGTGCTTCGGAATGTAGGCATTCCACAAGGCGTTACTATCATACAGGAAACTGATATCACCTGTAATCAGAATGGTTTCTCTATTTGAAGCGATGGCCGCACCAATCGCAGTCGACGTACTACCGTCGATTCCACTTGTTCCGCGATTACAAAAGACTTCAATCGACGGATCAATTTCGAATAATTGCGCATAACGAATAGCCGAACTGTTACTGATTTGCAACTGACTATTTTTCGGTAAATTGGGTAACAGCGTTTGAAATACGGTAAAATCGGAATACGGAATACGGCTGGCGTAAACCTGGTGTTTTTCCGCCCGTAACGCTTTTAATGCTTTTATTTTAGGCAGATAGTCGCTGGCAACTGGTTTGCTTTCCGGTAATAGCATTTCAAAAAATGTATTTGGCGTAACTTTAAAGTGCTGTGATAAACAATCAAAGGTATCATATGCCCGTAAGGTGTCAACATGCCAATGTTCCTGAGGCGGATATTTCCGCAAAAAGGCTTTAACTCTTTTTGACACAACCATTCCGCCAATAGTAATCAGAATATCCGGTTGAAAATCGGCAAAATCAGTATCAGTAAATGGAGTAATAATCGTATCGATATTACCGACAAAATTCGGATGATGAATATTGGAAGTAACTTCTTTCATCACAACTACCGAATCATCATTTACAAATTGATCAATAATTTCTGGCGCTATACTTTCCGGATTGTTGGTTCCGATAAGAATCAGTTTTCTCCTGGCTCCGTTCCATTGCTCTATAAAAGGTAATGTCTCCGGTAAACCGGTTACCAACAGTTTTGGTTGGATTACTTCTGGTTGTACCGAAAGGGTTTCGGTTACTTCATATAGCGGTTCTTCGAACGGAACATTAATATGTACCGGCCCTTTGTGGATGATAGCCGTATTGATTGCTTCATTGATCATCACATCGTTTTCCACTGAAGCCTCTTCCGTAAGGTTGGCATTATACAATATATGATTTGCAAATACATCCCGCTGCCGAATGGTTTGTCCGTCGCCAATATCAATTTTAGACGTTGGCCGATCGGCAGAAATAACAACAATCGGCAACTGACTATAAAAGGCTTCGGCTACAGCCGGATAATAATTTAACAATGCTGAACCTGAAGTGCAGACAACAGCTACCGGTCTTCCGAGTTGCTGTGCCATACCAACAGCCATAAAAGCGGCACAACGTTCGTCGGCGATACTATAACAATTAAATTCTTTATTACTGGCAAACCCGATTGTTAAGGGTGCATTTCGGGATCCCGGGGAAATAATGATATCGAGAAGGCCTTTAGCTTTACAAAGCGCAATTATACTTTGCGCCAAAGGTTTTTTTGGGTATGACATTTTGTAGTAGTAGTTTAAATTGAGCGTCCTGAAACGCAGTAACAAATTTAAGGTAGTCTGTCGAATTTCCTTCAAAAAAAGTGTGAAACTTTCTATCTTTGAGTACACTTTTCGCAATACTTTATATATGTCTGTCATCCTACGTCCCGTAACCGAAAACGATATTCCACAAGTGCTGGAAATTATCAACTACGAAATCCTGAACGGTGTTTCTATTTACGATTATACGCCACGAACACTGGAGGCACAACAGCAAATAATCCGTGAAAAAGAAGCTAAAAACTTCCCGTTTCTGGTAGCAATTTCCGATGGCGAAATCGCCGGTTTTGCGACCTACGGTGATTTCCGTTTTAAGGAAGGCTATCGCTTTACAGTAGAACATTCGGTTTATCTGCACCACGAACACCAGGGAAAAGGTGTTGGAAAACTATTACTCGAAGCTTTAATCAAAATCGCAAGAGAACAACAAAAGCATACGATGATTGCAGTGATCGATGCCGAAAATGACGGTAGCATCCGGTTTCATCAAAAAATGGGATTTGAAATCGCCGGGACCTTACGGGAAAGCGGTTATAAATTTGATCGTTGGCTGGATTCAGTATTTCTGCAGTTATTTTTATAAAAAAGAGTCGTAAATGTTTTATATTTTAAGAAAGAGATAAAGGATTAAATTTTCCAATTAAGCAAAACCGCAACAAATTGACATATGAAGACAATTGTTCAACAATTAAGGGAAGAAAAAAACTTAACTCAAACAGAACTTGCCGAAAAAAGCGGTCTTTCGTTGCGTACAATTCAACGAATTGAAGCAGGAAATATACCGAAAGGATTTACCTTAAAAACACTTGCAAAAACTCTGGAAATAGAAACTGAAAAATTAATTCCTGTCAAAGAAAGCTTAAAAACTGACAGAGCAAAATTGATTAATCTTTCTTCTTTAATGGGACTTGTGTTGCCATTTGGAGGTATTATTTTCCCATTACTATTAACCCTCAAAACAAACGACAAAACAAATAAGGAACTTGGAAAAAGTATTGTAAGTGTGCAAATTTTATTAACCGTTTTACTTTCGTTTTCTCTTATTGTAAGTCCATTTATTCAAAAGGAATTAGCACTTAATTTTCCTCTTTTTATAGTCCCTTTACTTACAATTATCTCGGTAAAAGTATTTGTTTGTATCATTAATGGCATTAGCTTAAATAAAAACAACGATTTACACAGATTACTAAAAATCAATTACTTATAAAAACTGTCGCGTAATTGACGTAAAATTGGCATATTGTTTTTGTAAAAGAAATGATTTTAGACATCGACTTTTGCATAAAATAAATAATATGAAAATTTTAAAGAAAATTCTGTTTGCTTTTTTAGCTATTTTGGTTTTAGGTTTACTCGGTGCTTATATTTATTTTGACCAAAAATTCACTCCCGAAAAAAATTACCTATCCATAGAAAACGAAAGCGGAAATATTCCATTTACCTGGCTTGGAGAAGAAAAAAATGTATTGTTACTCCCCATACATTTTTCAGATGATACTACAACTTATTATATGCAATTTGACACCGGTTCACCATCAACTGTTTTCTATTCAAAGGCATTAAACAAAATAGCGCAAATTAATGTAAAAAATGAACGGGCAAAAGCCGTCTTTTATATCGGAAAAACGAAGATACTATCAGACAAATTCCAGATTTTAAATTTTGGTGATGACGAAAATCAAAATTTAAAAATCATTGGGACAATAGGTGCCGATGTTTTAGAAAACCGTAGAACCATAATCAATTTTAAAGAGAATTACATTGCATTAAATCTATCTGAAGAACCCGTTCAATTTTATAGAAAATTAATTGATTTTAAATTCAAAAAAAGAAAAATTATTGTTCATGGTCTGCTAAATGGAAATGAAGAAAAATTTTTGTTTGATACGGGAACAAGTGCTTATGAATTGCTAACCAACAAGGATGTTTGGGCAAACTTAAAACTCCCAAATTCAAAAGTCACTATTGAGAAATCACAATCCTGGGATAGGATTTTAACAAGTTATACCGCAAAATGTAATCAAAACATAGCATTTGGAAACAAAATAGTACCGTTAAACAATGTTGCTTATGTTGAAGGATTTTCGCAAACGCAATATTCAATGATGAAATTTTCAGGAATGACAGGAATGCTTGGAAATAAAATATTTTTAAATAATTGTTTGTATTTAGATGGTATCGGGAAAAAGTTGGGTATAGAATAAAAAAATGACACATCCGTTTTTCAATTAAATCAAACTACTTTTCTTTCCACATCTACTACTAAAGAAGGGAATGTTATAAAGTGTATCGTTTTAAATAAAAAAACCTCCGTAAAACGGAGGTTTTTTTACTATTTATATGGTTTAGCTTTTAATCCAGTCGATAACTTCTTTGCTATCCGGTAATGTTTTTGGACTGATCACTTTAACCAACTGTCCTTTTTCGTTGATCAGGTATTTCTGGAAATTCCATTCTACCTGACTATCCTGAAAACCGTTTTTGGATTTTTCGGTTAAAAAGTGATACAATGGTGCCATATCCTCCCCTTTTACTGATATTTTTTCCATCATTGGGAAAGTCACGCCATAGTTTTTCGAACAGAAAGTTGCAATTTCCTTATTCGATCCCGGTTCCTGTGCTCCGAAATTATTGGCCGGAAAACCTACGATTATAAAGTTTTTGTCTTTATACTGCGTATACAACTTTTGCAACTGCTCGTATTGCGGTGTTAAGCCACATTCCGACGCGGTGTTAACTACCATTACCTTTTTTCCTTTTAACTTCGAAAAATCAAAGGTTTTTCCTTCGATATCTTTTACTTTAAACTGGTAAATGTTTTCTGCATTCATAGCGGCTAATTTTTCGGTTGATGCTGATGTTGCTTTATTTTGTGCCTGAATCTGGCCACTGAAAAGTGCCAGTACGGAACAGGCCAACAGTAATTTTTTCATTTTTCTTTTTTATCAAAAGTAAATATTTTATACTTCCACAATTATTAAAAATTTCTTAATTAATTCACGCGATAGATCTATATCGTCAAGATAACGACAAGTCTTATAAGTGTCTGTTTTTGTACCAGATAACCTTTTAAAACAACTTAAAAAAAGTATTACTTTGCTTTATAATTTATATTCTATAAGCCATGTATACAAAGTTTCAATTAATTGCCGCTCTGGTGCTGCTATCATTTCTTTCCTGTGAAAGTGATCAACATACGGTTACCAATAAGTCAGTTGTAACAGATCAAACCAAACGTCGTTATTATGATGAAGATTCCGATTATCACGATGTTTCGGATAGCAATTTTTCCTATAATCATTTTATCCGGGCTGTTCAGGGGAACTGGAAGCAGTTGGTCGGCAAAAACGGTACACTGAATATCAACGGGCATTTTTTCCATTTGGAAGATGCTATTTTAGCTCCCAAACACAACGGGAATTTCTTTCTTACTAACGGAACCGGCTCTTTTTCAAACGGAAATGTTTTTGATTATGTTGTTAGCACACCAAAACAAAAGACACACTTACAGTTTATTTTAGAAAACGACACCATCCTTAGAATCGGAATATTTATAACAAAAAACGATACAAAACTGGCTCCAAAAATTGTTGTCTATAAAAAAGTTCCATAAAGTAATGTTTTTGATTAGCTATTCTTACTTTTTTATCTTTGTTTTTGAAAAAGGCTGCTTCAGGGGTTTGCTTGCCTGTTAGTAGCCTTTTATTATTGCAGCAATATTTGCAACAAAATTCACCGCTTTTCCCTGGTTGCATTCGTATATAAAATCTTTAAGACTCTTTCCGGGATATTTTTCAAAATCACCTACAATCGCTAACTGTACGCGATAATTGGAAAATTTTTGAAGGATTTCGCCAGCGATTCCTGCTTTTAGATTAAAAAAATCAGGGGTGATATTTTTATCATACAGAATTACTTTATCAAACTCCTGGTAATATAAATCAACCAACAATTGCAATGCCTCGTCGACAGTGGTTACAATACGTTCGTCGGAAATAACCTCCGCGATTCGGATACCGTTTACTTCGTGTGTTACTATTTTCACTAGACAGCAGTTTGTGGTAGCATTTTTCGAATTAGCGAAATCTGCCCCAAATGGTAATGCGTATGCTCGATGATTCCGGTTATATTCCGATAGTAATTGCCGTATTTCGATTCTATAAATTCCTCAAAAAAACGCGTATCGTCCAGTTGTTCGATTCGGGTTGCAAATTGTTCCGCTTCGGAAAATGTTTTGTCTTTTAACGCTTCCCATTCGGCTTCCGAAGTAATTGGCGGCAAATTAAAACTCAATTTATCACTGGCATCCAATGGTCCGCCTTCCAAAACTTTTAAAACAGCACTAACATAATAATTCACATGATAGACCAAAACAGCGATCGTATTCAGATCCTGTACTTTTGTTGTCGCCTGTTCCCAGTTAATACCCTCCAAAGCCTCTTTAAGACTTACCGCCGTCCAGTTACCGCCAAAATGCAAATCCCGGAAATGCTTTGCTAACTGTTTTGAAAGTACGTTTTCCATAGCTTATCTTAATTATAGATTTTCAATTAATCCGCTCTGACCAATTTAACTCTTCAGGCAACGTTACATTAGAAAACTCAATATGAATTACCCTTCTCTTTTTATTATTGGTAGTTCTATTTGAACCGTGCAACAATAATGGTTTCATGATCATTATTCCTCCTTTGGGAACATTACAGATCGTTTCTGTTTCCTTGCTCCAATCTATAGTCTCCGGGCGATAAATCCCTTTCGAATGCGATTTTTCAATAACTTTCAATGCTCCGTTATTTTCATCAGTATCATCAAGGTGTATTCTAACCGTAAAAATATTTTCTAAAACTGATAAAGGTGGCTGAACGGCAAATTGATTTTGCTTTACGGTCCATGGCCCAAAATTATTTATTTCCAGTTTTTTATCAACCGAAATTGTTAAATCCTGATGATAGGCAACATACCAATTGGACGTTTCCGGTTTATCAAAATAAATACTTTTTACAACAAAATAATCTTCTCCAAAATAGTCTCTTTTAATACGTTGTAGGTTTTCATTAAAAACTAATGTCTTGATATTAGGAATTTCTTTTAAAAACTGCCGAATTGCGAATAAGTCTTTCGATTTTCTAAAAGTATCCTTAGTTGTGTCTGCTATTGCTATTAATCGTATCATTGCATCGATTTCATCATTGGAATATACATCGGGAATAGACGTAAATCCTAATTCTGAAACTGCTTTATCATATTTATTTTGTATGCCCATAATACATAATTTATTTTCTAACATTCAGGCAAAAACTACCTAATATGTTACTGTCTATATTATAAAATCCAACGGTATTTCCAATCCTTCTTTAACAACGTCTAATGCTACACTTGTACTGAAACTTTTAATATTCGGATTGCTAAAAAACAACCTGCGGGTTAGCTTTTCATAATCGTGCATGGAAGGAGAAACGATTACCAGTACAAAATCGGTTTCACCGGTTACATAATAACATTGCTGTACTTCGGGTGCCGACAGAAAACTTTTTTTAGCCTGATCAATCAGTTCGATCTTTTCACTTTCCATTTTAACCCCGACAAACAACGTGATCATCCTCCCTACTTTTTCCCGGTTGACCACCGTAATATCCGCCGAAATCACTCCGGTTTCCCGCATTCGTTTGATCCGTCGTTGCACTGCCGCTGCCGACAATCCGATACGCTCTCCTATCGTACGTTGCGGTGTAAGGTTGTCTTTTTGCAGCACTTTTAAAATTGCTAAATCAAATTTATCAAGATTTTCCAATTGAATATAGAGTATTAATGAAACAAAATTGCAAATCAGCGCCTAAATTTAAAGAAAAAACACATACTATTTGATCTATTTTTGCGCTTTAAACTATCGAAAAAATGACTGAAAAAGAAAAAATGCTCTCCGGAGCCTACTATACCTATATTGATGCCGAACTGGATGCCGAAAGAGATATTGCCGAAGACCTAGTAACCGATTACAATCGCCTACACCCGAAAGAAGATGCGGCACGAGCTGCTATTATCCGCGAATTGTTTGGTTCAACCGGAAAGAAATTCAGTATCAAGCAACCGTTTTATTGTGATTATGGTTATAACATCCATATCGGTGAAAACTTCTTTTCCAATTTTAACTTTACGGTTTTGGACGAAGCCGAAGTCCGCATTGGCGACAACGTACTGATTGCTCCCAATGTGAGCATTTATACGGTAAACCACGCTGTAAATATTGAACAACGTAATGCCGGCATCGAATATGCCAAACCGGTACATATCGAAAACAATGTCTGGATTGGCGGAAATACCGTGATTTTACAAGGCGTAACGATTGGTGAAAATGCTATTATTGGCGCCGGAAGTGTCGTAACTAAAAGTATCCCGGCCAATGTTATCGCTGCCGGAAATCCGTGTCGTGTTATCAAAGTCATTCCTGAAAACGAATTATAATTTTTCACCTCCACCTATGCCATCATCAATTATCAAAGGTTTTTTTCTGGCTGTTTTAGCAGCTATGTTATGGGGTGTTTCCGGTACATTCGGACAATTCCTTTTTCAACAAAGAGGTATTAATGTTGAATGGCTGATTACCCTTCGAATGCTTGTATCCGGTACGATTTTATTACTTTTTGCCCGATTTGGCGAAAAATCGGATTTATGGTCGATCTGGAAAAACAAAAAAGATGCCATCCAATTATTGATTTTTAGTACTACCGGAATGCTGGCGGTACAATACACCTATTTTGCAGCAATCAAACATTCCAATGCGGCTACCGCTACGGTTTTACAATATGCCGGGCCGGTATTTATCGCAATCTACCTGGCGGCAAAAAACAAAAAACTGCCACGCCCCGTGGAATATCTGGCCATCGCTTTGGCCGTAGGCGGAACTTTTTTACTAGTAACCCATGGAAACATCCATAGTCTGGCGATATCCGGAACGGCTTTATTTTTCGGACTCGCATCGGCTGTTACACTTGCCATTTACACCTTACAACCAATCGCGTTATTAAGTCGGTATAAATCATCGATTATCATCGGATGGGGAATGTTATTTGGCGGACTTGCTTTCTCCTTTATAAAAGCACCGTGGTCCATCGAAGGACAATGGGATACACAAACCTACCTTTACACAGGATTTATTGTACTTTTTGGGACATTAGTCGCTTTTTACAGCTACTTAACCGCCGTCCAAATTATCGGCGGACAAAAAGCCAGTTTATTGGCCTCAGCCGAACCTTTATCGGCTACGATTATGGCCGTACTCTGGTTACAGGTCCCATTTTCTACGATCGACTGGATCGGGAGTATTTGTATTATTTCGACGATATTTTTGTTGAGTAAGAAAAATAAGGAATCTATTTCAGCCTAATATCTATTGATCAATAATACAATCTAAAATCCAGTAATTTACACAAGGCATAGTGTTTTTCGTGTAAGGTTTCGACAATTTCGACCAGGTTATCGTCTTCTTCAAACAGACTAAAGAAAACCCGGTCGAGATTACTACTGCTAATCGTAGGATGCATTTGTCCGTAACCCGAAATTGCTCTGGCTCCGGTAATATCCAGAAAGTATTGCGCTTCGTCCTCGTTTAAATCCAGAATTTTGGCGTTGGCAAAGTGAATAATCTTGCCTTTCATTTTGCCTTCAAAAAGTTCGGCGATTTCCTCAATGCTATAATAATAACCGTTTAAGCAGATATTGTTTCCTTTCCCCTGCATCACCAGATAGATGATCTCATAATTCTTAAAATTATGATCCTCATACAATAAGGCGCCCAAACTTTCTTCCAATCCTTCAATCGAATCGCAAACTTTATAAATACTGTCTATACCTTGTTCGGCAGCTAGTTTTTCGAGATTTTTATATACTTCGGTCGTCGTAAACACCTCGCTATCCGGAACGGCTTCCAGGCAATAAATAAATTTATCGTAATCCATATCATCAGGTTTTGCAATCGCCGCAAAAATAAGTTTTATTACGTTAAATACGACCGCATCCCTATGGTTTTAACGCATCGAAAGCAATCTGTCAACCCGGAAAAAAAGTTCGAAAACCTCAACGTTTATCTTATCTTCGCATCTTACTTATTACAAAACTTAAAATGAGCAACACTCAAATAGCATATCCTGTAAACGGTAAGCGACTGCTAATCTTTAGTATGCTGATGCTGCTATTTTCAGTATTGCTTTCCAGTTGTCGGAAAAAGGATTTTAACGAATACCGTTCCTATTATCGTGCGGTACATCATAACGACACGGCACTACTTGCGATTGAAACCCACAAAGATCGTTTTTACGGTCAGTATCAGATCTATTACGGAAGCCGCGCGGTAAAAGATTCCGGGAATATTGAAGGTGTTATTTCCGGCGATACCTTACGCGGGAAATACCGGTACCGTTCTTTTGGCGGTGGTATTAATGTAGTACCGGTAATTTTTTTAAAGCGCAACGGGAAATTGATTTTGGGTAGTGGTATTGCTGCCAGCTATATGAATTTTGTGTATTATAAACCGGAATTCCCTATAGTATTCGACAGTACTAAGTTTGTTTTTGATCCTGTAGAACAAGACGTTATAAAATAATAATAACAATATATTCATTAAAATAAACAGCTCTAAATCAAATGATTTCAGAGCTGTTTTATATTTCATATAATAGTCGAAATTTAAACCTCCTAAGAATGGCAAGGTTTTAGATATGCAGGAATCCGATTACAATGATGATTTCCATTTGTCCTGATTTATCCGGAAAATAAAGACAAGTGAAATATATTGTCCTAGTCTATTAAAAACCTATAAAAATTGTACTATGTCAAAACTATATTTTAAATTACTTACCCTACTGCTACTTATAACCTCTGCAAACTCCTATGCCCAATTCTATGAAATTTATCAGGCTGTAGCCATTGAATCGTACCAAGGGAAAAAATTCTCCCTCGAAGGGAAAATATATTACAAAGATCCGATAGCAAATGATTCCTGGCTTGTACTGGCAGCGCGTTCGGTAGATACTAACGGTAAACCGATAAAAACTGCTTTATATAATGAAAATGCGGCCGATTATCATAAACAAGACGACTGGAGTTCGTATGTACTCAATGGGAAAATTGATAAAAAAGCCAAGTTCCTCGCTATAGGTGTTGCCATTGCCGGTCCCGGAAATTACTATCTGGACGATTTCAAATTATTTATAGAAGACGGTAAAAACAAAATTGAAATCCCGATTCAAAACTCCGATTTTGAAGGTGATTCGCTACTACACTGGAAAACGATGACAATGGATAAAAATACAAGTCTATCATTATCTAAAGAGACCGTTTTTTCCGGAAAACAAGCACTGTTTATCGATAACTCCAAACTTACGGTTGCGCCAACATTAGGAAGCAATGCTCAATTAGGAAAATATATGGATGTTAATGGTGTTAAACTCTATTACGAAGTATACGGAAAAGGGGAACCGCTTTTGTTGCTTCACGGTAATAACTCTTCCATGGGTAGTTTTAACAAACAATTGGAAGCACTGAGTAAAAAATATACGGTAATTGGTCTGGATAGCCGTGGACAAGGAAAGTCGACTTCCGATGGTACCAAAATCACCTATGAACTAATGGCCGAAGATGTGAATACCTTTCTTGAAAAAATGCAACTAAAAAATGTGAACATCTTAGGTTGGAGTGATGGTGGAAATATCGCAATAGTATTGGGAATGCAACACCCGGATAAGATCAATAAAATGGCCATTATGGGAACCGTTTTATATAACAATGATAGTTCTGTTACTTCTGAAACCAATAAACTAATCCGTAAACAGGTAAAAGAAATGGAAAGCAAAGGAATTCCGGAGACCAGTATGGATTATCGTTTAAAAATGCTTTTATTAACCGAACCGAATATCAATCCGGATGCTTTACAAAAAATCCAGGCATCTACTTTGGTTATGGCCGGGCAATACGATGTTGTAAAAGAAAAACACACCAAGCTGATCGCCGAAAAAATTCCGCATAGCAAACTGGTTATCTTTAAAGGTGGCGATCACGAAGCCCCTGCAAAAATGTCGGAATTGTTTAATGAAACGGTTTTAACTTTTTTTGATAAAGTAACACAGTAAATGGTATCGTTTAAAACAAAAAACGCCAACATTGCTGTTGGTGTTTTTATTTTGAATACACCAATGTTTTAGGGACTTTAGCTAATGGACAATTTTTAGTTCGAAGCATTTCAATTTTTCCAATTGCTATTTTGAAGGAAAATATCAAAAATTCGGTGTATTTGGCTACTTTTAGCTTTTTATAGAAGATTTGATACTATTACTAAAAAAGTATGTCTGGAACAATTTGTGACATTAAAGGACTGAATCACTCAGATCCTCTTTTCTATACAGAGCGCTATTTGCAAAACGATTATGTTAAGGCAAATGATGCTGCAAAGCATATTCATTTGTTTAATTCCAAAATCAGGATTGATTATGCTTTGTTTGGTGATTTAAGATCGTCTATCCAACGAATATCTGAAAAAGAAAAAGTCTATTATTTCGATGATATAATTCGTTCAGGTCCTTTTGAAACCAAAAACGCAACGTATACCTTCAACAAAAATCTTGAATTACAGCGGGTTTTGATTGAGACAAATGGTGAGCAGGAAGACGTATTGTTTTCTGGGAGCCTGAAAGTACCCAAAAAACTAAAGATTATAAAATCTTTCAACAATGAAAAAGTATCTCATAAAGAAATTACTTATAATAGCTTTTTAGAATTTGACTTGATTGAGGAAATTCAGTTTCCTGATGGTAAAATTAACAGCTGGAAAAAACCAATTCAAAGCGATTCTAAGTACCATTTCAAAGAAAATGGGCCAATTTTTAAATTTTATGTTCGAAACAATAGTGAAGAACAGTCAAAAACTATAGTGATTTATAATAGCAATTTTCAGATTTTAGAATCTAAAACCTATAGTCAAAAGAATAAATCGGAACTTTTATACGAAGCTATTTTCCATTATAGTGATCATAAGCTGATGAAGATTGTCTATGTTCGACACCAATCTACAAAATCTTATAGTGATAATTTTGTGGAAGAATTTATCTTCGAATACAATGAAAAGAATCTTCTGATTAAATTTAAAAATAATGCGATGACCAAAACCTGGGATTATGATAAAAATGAAAATCCAGTTTTAATTACGGAGGTTAATAGCAGTGGAAGTATTTTGTTTGAAACGGCTATTGCTTATAGATATGACAAACATAATAACTGGACTTATAAGCACACAAAAAATTTTAGAAACAAGGCTATCTATAAAGAGCGTCATATCTTTAGGGAAATTGAGTATTTAACTTAGACGTATTTTCTAAATAGTTTATAGATCATGCTTGTGAAGGCGTAAAATTTTAATTCCGTTACTTTTTCCGTCATAACAAAAAATACCACCGTCCAGATTGGATTCGATATCCAATATAATTTTTATTGCTTCACTGGCCTGCTGAGAACCAATAATGCCGCATACCGTACTTACCACACCGGCGATACTACAGGTGTTTTGAGATTCATATAACAATTCGGCTTCGCTAAAAATATCGGTCAATTTTATTTTTGCCTTACCATGTAAGATAGTGACATAGCCCTCCCAACCTTTAACCGCGGCATAAACAAGTTTTTTATTCCTCTTATAACACATCCGATCCAGTAACAATCTTGCTGCAACATTATCGGTACAATCGCAAACCAAATCATAGTTCGCAATAATATTCGCTGCATTTTCAGCAGACAACCGAATAGTATGACTCGTAATAGTAACGGTTGGGTTTTGTGCTTTAAGACGATCCGAAAGTACCTCCGCTTTATAACGACCGATATCCTCCGGGACGTAGGCAAACTGTCGGTGTAAATTGGTTTCCTGTACAATATCAAAATCGGCAATTCCGATTTCCCCTATTCCCATTGCTGCCAGGTAGGTCGCCACCGGCACTCCGAGTCCACCAGCACCTACGACCAATACTTTAGCCTCCGTTATTAAATGCTGTCCGTAAACACCAATTTCATTTACTGCCGTTTGTTGTATATACCGTAACATCAACGATTAATTTGTGAGGTAATGCTACTATCTGTAATCGTATCATCCGCGGCAAGTAAAAAGGCTTTGGATAGTATTACCGAAAGTCCATTATCTCCTTCGAAAGGCAGGTAAACATTCTCCGTAGCATCTTTTTTACTTCTGTCTGGTACGATACACAAATATTGATCATTAGGTTCCATCAGGATATTGGTACTTCCGATATGTATCTTATAAGTTCGCAGTTTTCCTTTTACCACTACAAACTTATCTTCAATAGTCGTAACCTTGGCAATTTTCAGACGCGGTATCAAACCGGACAATATTTCTTTTCTGTTTTTTGCCACTTCCGACAAATCGCCAAAAGAATAGGACTGCCAATAATCCCTATAAGCCGGCAATCCTCCGGAATCCTGCCACGTAGGATCATTACCTACACTGGCTACCCCTACAAAAAGATCGACATCCCGTAAAGTTTCCGAAAATGGTATCGCGGGTACATTTATCAGTTCGACCAGTTCATTTGTGGTTGTGTCTATAAAACGGATCTGATCGGTCGTAACATAATTCCAGATACCGGTATCATTAAATGCATCTTCGGCATTCAATGCATTAACCCAATATTCCGCTCTTAAATTATAGTCCGGTAGTTCCAACGTTGCGGTATCCAAATCGCCTCCATCCCACGCTCCTATTAGCCTGGCCGACCAGTTACGACCTTTAGCCAACGTAACATACTGATGTTGTTTTAATATATGAGAAGCCATTCGGTTACTATAGGTACGCGTATTAACTTCGGCTTCCGTAAGCAGGTAAATCTCGCGGAACGCTTGTTTAAAGGGCTGTAAAATCCTATGCTCCATCAGATAATCCCGCCAAAGTTTTACCTGTGTCGTTGTACTGGAAGCCGGATGCCAAAACGATACTTTACTATATTGATCAATATCCACTTCTGTACCGGTATTGGTAACCCAACGTTCTGCTATTTTAATTGCCTGTACTGTTTCATTTTCATTTATAAAATTAAAAATAAGGCTCCCTGTGACAACACTCAACAATCCGTGATTCAAATAATGTTGTTTAAAATAGTCCATCTTTAATTCGCGATTGCTTCTTAGCATTCGATCCAGTCGGTCACGCTGAGTTGAAGTCGTCTGATCAACCAATTTCTGAAGTGCTTTTATCTTTTTAAGCTGCGCGGCGTGTTTTTCCTTTATAACCGTTGGAACCGTTTTTTGTTCTTTCCCATCTTCCTTTAGCCAGATCAGGTTTGATTTTCCAATACGCGTAATCTCCAACACAGCTGTAAAACTGTCGATATTCCATTTTCGCACGCCATTCTGTAACTTGTAATCATCAACCGCAAGATCTTCGATCTCATGCATGGTAACTCCCAATTTGTTGGCTGCTTCAATGATATAGTTTTCAATGATTTTTAAGGTACTGTTCTGCTTAATTTTTAAGCGCAACCTTGATAATTGACTAATACCATCCAATCCTTTTGAATTGGCCAGTGTATACAAACAAGCATTCCCAACAGCTGTAGAGGCCTGTCCTTTTTGTGGAATCTTTCTAAAGCACCGATCGGCCATTTTACTAATGGCCTGTATAGTTTGCTGATCATGAAATAAAGAACACATCCAGACAAAACCTTTGAGTGCTTCTGTATTTAACTGACTAAGAAATTCTATTTCCGCATACACATATTCCTGATTACCGTATTGCTGTTTATGTTCAATGACCGTTTCTTTAAGATTGCTGACAATGGTAAAAAGTTCGTATACCGTTTTTTTAAAGGTATCGGTTCCTAAAGCCGTAATCACAGCCTTTGCTTCGTCAATATATTTTTTGCTCGGCTTTGAGCCTGTCGCTTTTTGAGCTTTAGCGATCAACTCGTACCAGAAAGGTTTTTCCTTTTCTGGTCGACTTGCAATCACAGCATTGGCAGCAGATTCAAAATTATCTTTTCCCAGAAATAAAACGGGTTTTATGCTTTTTTCGGCCGTTTGTTCAAAAAGCAGATTGTCTATTTTTTCAATCAGTTTGGCATTTTCCTTAGCAAGATAGGAAGCCGAATTTTTTTCCACTTCTTGTTTCAGAAGTTCAAGTGCATTTTTCACTATCGCATCCAGTGGCTTGTCTTTATGTTGCCTTTCAAACTGATTTATAAAATAGGTAAGATACCAATCCTGAAAGGTAAATTCATTTTTCCGTCCATCCTGATAAATAGCTGTAATAACCCGGCTCAAATCGGTGGTGCTAATAGCTAACTTTGATCTGAAAATTTGTGCGATATAGGCAAAGCGCAGTTGATTTTCTTCATATTTTTTGTCGTTTGCTCCACCCCATCTTTGTGTTGCATTGGTTTTGATCCTGTCAATACAATAGAGCACCAATTCCAGTTTATCGCTATCAGTCCATTTGACAATTTCATCTTTATAAATCAGTAACGTATTAAGTTTGACATTATAAAAATAAGTATTCGTTGCAGAATACTCTTCGTGTGTTCTTTTTATGATTCCATCAAACTTTTCATAATCCGGATTTACAACATTACCTTTTATCACATTCTTTAATTTATCGAATATTCCCATGGCTATCCTCCGATTAAAGGTGTTAGTTTTACAAATGAAATTGTTGTGTCCGGTTTAAGATGTATTTGTTGCGTAAGTGTTTCCGCCTGTAACTGATCAATCAAAACAAAGAAACCGTTTTTCTGAAAGGCATCCAGTGCGATATACACTTGTTTTTCGGCGTCAATGAGTTTTTTAGCTTTGAGTTTATATCCATTAAGGGTTTTCTCTGCTTCTCCGGGTTCGACTAAACCGTTAAAATATTCCGGAAGCCGGTTATTGTAATCCTCTACTTCTTTTGTAACTCTTTGGGAGATAATATCCTGAACTGTTACTATATCATCAGCAAAGTCAATTTCTGTTTCATAAACCGATTTGCCACTTAACAGTTCATCTTTAATCAGAACTTTCATAGGAGGTGTTTTTTTGTTATTTGCTAAAATACAAAATTAGTGCTGTCGGCATAAATAATTCCTTTGACGGGATTTTTGTTTTTTCAAAGTGGCGGAGAAAGAGGGATTCTCTACTCCCAATGTAATTCGGAATGCGCTGAACTAGCTTCGCTAACGCATCGGGTATAAAATAAAAAACTCCCAAGTTTCCTTGAGAGTTAATTTGTGGGCGATGATAGCTTGTCTCGATTTATCGGGAGGTTCGCCCCCCGACCACTTCCGATGAAATCGGAATGCTCTGAACCAGCTGAACTAATCTTTATTTTTAATTAGTTCTTGTATTTTGATTCTGCTTTTCCATGATTTTATTTGAAGTTCTCTCTTGTGTGCCTGTTCTTTTGTCTCAAAATGTTCTATATAAACTACTTCCCAGTCGTTTACATTTCCGGTAAATCCTTTGCTCTTTTGATTATGTCTCCTTATCCTTTCTTCTAAATCTGAAGTATAACCTATATAAAATTTGTTTCTTGAATCACTATAAAGAATATAAACAATGAATTTCATATTAATGACAATAAAAAAAACCTCCAGATCAAATGACTTGGAGGTTTTATATTTGTGGGCTGTCAAGGATTGTAGTCGAACACCTTGTGCCTATTTTTGACGTTTTTTGAAACTTTAAAATAAGTATAAATATAGAGACAACAATGCCAATGTCTTCCAGTTGCGTTGTTTGTCTTTGTTCGGATTGTCAAGTATCACAAAGAGAGAAATAAAATACCTATTAATATGTATTTTATTGTGCATATAATTTTGTTAACGAATTTATATTAAAACCTTCAGAACGATTCCTCTGAAGATTTTTCATCCTAGCTAAGTTTCAACATATCATCAAGGGCTTCATGAGCAGACAAATCTCCATTTCCTTTTATTTGAATTAATTTCCTCGCATCTATTGGGATTACGGGTGTTTCATCAATTAGTATCAGAATTATTTTTACCAACCCAACCTTTTCTCGTGAAATGGCATACATCAGTTCATCATTACACCACGTACTCAAAGCATAATTTCTGCTCCATATAGCTATGAATAATTGGCTCTGGGCCATGAATTCATTTATCGATGGTATGACTTCTTTATCAGAAACAATAGCATCGTCTCCAAACAAAACGTTTACGTTCTTCGATTGTAGGAAATTTTTAACGTTCTCAGTGTAATGCTTGTCACCAGATGCCCTACTAATGAATACATTACTAATTTTCCCTAATTTCTCCACTTCTTTGGCAATATTTTGAAGTGACATCCGGTGTAATAGATTAACAATATTCTTAGGACTAGTTTTTCCCGTTATTGATTTCTTGGATATATTTGGATACAATTTATTCCAAGCAATTCGATCGGCTGCAGTTTTCGCGGCTCCTCCAATTATAGTAAATGGCAAGATTGGTTTTGTCCAAAGTTCAGCGAGATGCAGTAGTAAACTAGCACTACTATCTTCCCTGCCTCCGATTGCAACAACAGCATCAGCATCTTGTAAAGCCTGAATTTGACATAAATTCCATGCTTGATCTTTTGAATACTCGTCATAATAAGAGGCGTATCTATAATTTATTATCTCTGGAAGTTGGCTATTATATCGCTCCAAATATTCATCCAGTTTCTTTCTCCTTTCCAATACTTCTATATTATTTGGTAGGTGAAAATAAATCCGCCCATTATTCTTTCCAGAGGCATAACCAAGAACAGCATAATAATCCGCAGAATCACTAAAAGGGCTGCAAACTACCAACTCTAAATTTGCGCTTGACAATTCTTTACCAACCATTTTACAAATCGACCGCATTTCCTCTGCAGAGTCATCGTTTGGCCCACCTGAGCCCGTTTCTCCACCAATAATAAATACTTTTTTAATACTTGAAGCCAAAGTGATCTCTCTATTAATTTCTTCATTGTCACTTATATCGTCTTCATCCAAAAAAATATCTTGTTCAATTGCATTGATTAAGAGATTTAGAGCATTTTGCATACATAGTTTACGAAGTTCATTGCCGACAATTTCCTCCATTTTTTCTTTTTTTTCTGTTGCTAAATCACTAATTCCTCTAATTGATATTACGCGTGGGCCGTTAATAAGATTTGAAACAGCTGCATATGCTCCTGCAGTTTCCATTTCTATGGCACAAGATTTTCTATCTATCTCCTTCACAAATTTTACAAATGCCTCTCCTTTACCTACAGTTGGTCCGCTTGCCAAATTTCGATCATCCGCTACTTTAAGTTCGGCCCGAATATTAAGTTTAATATCCAAATCTGATAATTTTTGTTGCATATCCGAAGTAATATATTCTGAGAATGCATCTTTGCTATGTTCTTTCCATTTCGCAAATTCATTTCGGTTTATAATCGGAAAATTCTGAAAACGATTTAATAGCCTTGGATTACTTGGAAAATGACTTCCAGAAGTTTTAAATTCTATTTTTTCTATGCCAGTGCCCGAACTATTTGCTAAATATTCAGTAACATTACTTGGAACGAAAACATCCCCAGGACTAAAATCACCACTTATAGATCCTGCAATTCCCAGAACTACCACATTTTTTGGCTCATAAACATTGATCAGGGCCTGTGTGTAAGTTGCAGATTGAGTGTTACCCATTCTGCCCATCGGCGCAAAAACAACATTATAATGCATTGCTGTTTTTAAGGATTTAATGGTAGTTTTATAACATGTTACTGGATACTTTTTTAGTTCATCAGGAACTAATTCAAGTTCCAGTGAATCTTGGATATGTTGAAATTCTTCGCCAAGTGCTATGTATATTAATATGTCAATTTGATTTTTTGGCATAGGAGTAGATAGTTTTTGATAAAAACAAATTACCGAAAGATATTTGTAATAATAAAATTCTGAGATAATTCATTAAAGAATATAAATTGTATTTACAATGATTCTCAAATTGTAACATTAGATATCCAATGCATAAATTCCAATCGACTTTGTAAATATGTACTAATCTAGCTAAAATTTTTTTGCAACTTTGGCAGTAAAATTCTATTACTCTCATCCCTCAATAAAGCGTAGACGAATTGCATTTTCACTATCTTGACTTCATCTGGTTATCCGTAACTTAATTAAGTGTAAAGTTTTACAATAATACACAAAAACAGAATATTAGGATTGGTATTTTTTTAATAAATTGAAACTTATTTTGAAACAGTAGAAAATATGCAAAGCGATTTGTGAAGTATAGTAAAAAACAAAGCCATTGGAATCCAATGGCTTTGTTTGTCTTTCTGTGGGCGATGAGGGGTTCGAACCCCCGACCCCCTCGGTGTAAACGAGGTGCTCTGAACCAGCTGAGCTAATCGCCCTTATGTTTTTGTAATCAGTAATTGTGTTCCTGATTACGGGTGCAAATATAGGCAAAATATCCGGTTTTACAAGGCTTTTCTAAAAAAATGTTCTTTTTTTATTCGATTCTCCTTTGATCAACCTGGATTAATCCTAGCTTTTAAACTTAATGTTCTTAGTACCAGCATTCTTCAGTTTAAGATTCAAAAATACTTCCTTTAAAAGCACAGCTAATAATGGACACTATTATATTTGCAGTAGTAACCGATTTAAAATAAACTATTCAAAAGTATCGGTATAATCGACCAAACCATCTAAAAATTCAGTAAAAGATGCTGCTATTTTTGTCAACTCCGCTTCCGAGTAATAAACAAAAATACTTCCATATTCATTTTCATCTAAAGACATTGCTAGATAACCTGTTTCTGTATAACCGATGCTAAGACAATTCTCAGGTAAATAATCTTGCTTTTCGACTAGTGAATCACCATATTTTATAGACTTAAAACCAGAAAGAAGTATGCCATCATCCGGTTCACCGTAATAAAGATAATAACTTGAAGGCAACCCTCCATTGTATTTTAGCATATGGGCCCGATAATCTTCAGGTAAAGTTAACCCTATTTCTTTTTCAAACTCATTTAAATCTTCTGCTGTGATCTGTTCATTTTCTATTCTAAAATCTATCATATTCTTCTTATCGTTATAATTAATTAATGTCTAAAACAGCTTTTATTTGGGCATGACTTCCCATGTGAGGCGTAGTCTTTTCATGAATCTCTTTTCTCACTAATTGCATAGTGCTTTTTAAATTTTCATCTAAATCATCCAAGTGATGCCATGTTAACTTCAATTCCGTTGTAATTTTTCTACCTAAAGAAGGTTCAATTCCCAAAGCATTCCACGCGTTTGTAAAGTCTGCACCACGCTCAACCCCTGTTATAGGAATTTTGACTTCCCCATCAAATTTAATAATTTTATTTAATGCATCATTAAGGACTTCTTCCGAAACACCTGGTATACTCATTCCGTTACCTAGCCTTCCTTGTTCGTTTAGATACATTTTCTTCCCTTTAAAATCTGGTGAAGTACCGTTACTAGTGGCTGGAACATCGTATCCCTTTGTTTTTGCTGATTCCGGTTTATATACTGATGAGCTACCTTTTAATTCATTTTTTGAAGCATTTACAATTGCTCTTCGTTCTGAATCACTTTTACTCATAAACGAAATGTATTTCTCAATCTGATCCTCAGTTCCTCTAAACATAATGGTACCATCCTGAATAATATCTAAATTTTTAGTCGCTCCATCCGCTTTTAGTAATGTCAGGCCTCTTTTCTCTAAAAAGTCTTTGTGTTTTGAAGAAAGGTATTTTCCGATGTCCTCTAAGCTTATTTTTCCGCTTTTTGCATTTTCAAAGACTTCTTTTAGTACTCGTAGCTCATCATCGGTAAGACTGTCAACACTTTTAATTAGTTTTTGTAACTGTAATTCCGCCAGAAAATTTTTAAACGAAACAACACCTCTTTTTATACCAATTCGTGCTAACTGTGTCAGATCTGACAAGGCCGCCGGGTTCACTCCAAAATTAAGTGTCGCACCAGATCGCAAAAATTGCTGCGAAACCCTATTAAATTCTGCTGTTAACTCTGCCTGTTTTACAATATTAGCCTGTACCTGAGGAGCAAGATTATCTATTTTGCTTAGCGCTATTTTTAATTTTAAAATCTCATCCGCACTTTTAGAGCTTTTATTAAATATATCTGCTGCTTCCGTTATGGGTTTGGCGGCATTCAATACAGCGGCAAACCCGGCGACATCTAATGCTGCACCCGCAATGGCGACTACCACCCATGCAAAACTAGGCTCGTCTTTTAACAATCCGATTGCATAAGCATCATAGTCTTTAGAATATTCGTCCAGAGATTCATATACATTGTAGACACTCATCCCTAATGATACCGCAGCACCAGCAATAACATAAGGTGTAGCAGCACCCCAGGTCGCTACGATTACAACAATGGAAGCAATAGCCAGGCCGATATTTATCAAGGCCTTTGTCCACGTTATATCACTGATTCGTTGCTGGATAGCCAAATCGTGAATACTATCCTTTACAACGCCTTGTTGTTGATACGATTGTGCTAACAACTCCTGGCGCTTAAATACCGCATCCGGGTTTTTCTTTAAATCCTGACGTACGTTTTTTGCACTTTCCCGTTTCGACTTTATAAAATCAAACAAGAATGTTTCAAATTCTTTTTGAGAACGTACCTCAGCTAATCTCTTATGATCAAATGTTATGTCTTTAAAAAGAAAGGAATCCAATGCTCTTACCTGTTCAATACCACCTGTCATTTGGGATTCTCCTTCACTTCGTGTTTTCAGCCTCTGCTCTTCCATCCTTTGAGAATCATTTGTGACGGACATAAATCGGGCACTTAAGATCTTCTCATTGCCATCTTTTATATTTTTAGCAGCACCACTTTGAGCGAATGTAGTATACAGTTTGGTGAGTACTCCTTCCTGTTTTAGTCGTTCCTCTTCTTTGTATAATATATGCTCGTACTTACTGATATAATCATCCGCCATACGAACTGTTTCATCGCGGAAAGCATCGACAAAAGCATTAATAGTATCTTCAAAGTCCTGAAGGTCTTTAAAACCATACTGTTGTGCCTTTTTATCAAGTTCCGGTTTTATGGTAAATACTGCAATTGCACCAGAACCATCTGTAGACGTCAATAATGTAGTTCTGTAGCTTCTATATTCTTCATAAAACTTTTCCAGTCCAAATAATTTGGCTTCTAAAATATCGCGTTCGATTAATGCTTCTTCTCTATCTTTTGCCTTTTTTAAATAGTTTTCAACGGACTTTCTTAAATCGGCCGCTACCAGTGTAGTTCCGGTCGATTTGCTCATCATATCTTCCCACTGTGCGTCTGTGATTTTCAGGTATTTTTTCAGACTGGACACCGGAACGGTACAAAAGATATCTTTTCCAATATAATCTTTATAGGTTTTTTTACCAATATCCCATTTCAGATCTGTGATTTCTCCAAAAATCTTCTTATCCAAAAATTCGAAAAACGCCTGGTCACTTTTAATATCCATCGGAATAAGTCCAACACCTAGTCTTACTTTTTTATCTTCCGGAGCAGCATCGGGAAGCGGTTCTGTTTCTCCTCCTGTTTGCTCACTCTTTTCTTCAGAATTGGCTTGCTCATTTTTATAGCTGTTTTCTTCATTACTTTTTTCCTGTGCTGTGAGTACCTCATCCAGTTTTAATAAAGTTGTAGCATCTAAAATGATCGAAGTAGCAATATTATGTTCATACTGAAAAGCCATTAGCGCATATTGGGTTTCACTCAGAAAAAAAGTTTGTTCATCCACAGTATAACCCAGTTTTTTCAAGGCTTTGTTTAGTATTAATACAGCCTGACCATTTTCTAAAAATTTAAGAAACGCCTGACCATTTTCTATTTTTTTAAACGCCTGGTTCCGAAATGGCTCATAGGTTAGCTTAGTCATTTCATTTTTATTCAGACGTATGGTCGCATCCTGATCGGTAATTTTAGCCTGTTCCGCATTCCCCGTTTGAGAATAATTACTTTTTTCCTTTTCTTGTTTTACCGCTCTTGGCGCAAATGCTTTTTTATATCTGCTCATATCGTATTCGTTGCTATACCGTATGGTTAAAATTTTTAACAGGCTCTGATTTTTTTATAAATGGGTTTACGCAGGGATGTTTTTGACCAAATGTTTTTTCGTTTTCTATGGTTAAAACGAGCTGATCAATTGGTGCGCAATTATCGTTTTGATTCTTAAAGAAGCTTGTTTTTTATAAGCCTCAAAATTATCAGAAGCATACGTATCCAACTATTTATTAAGAACTTGTATTCTGTCTTTGCAGCGAAAAGCATTTTTAGAGCAATAAAAAAGGACAATCAAAAGATTGTCCTTATATCGTTTTACCGGGATTATCCGGGGAGTTTTATTCTGAAGTCAGTTCTAATTGTTTGAAAATAGGCACAAGAGAAAGTCCTTTTTCGGTCAGATTATATTCTATATGAAGCGGCTTTTGCTGGATCACTTTTTTTTCCAGTAAACCAATTTCTTCCAATTCGCGTAAGGCAACCGAAATGGTTTGTTTATTGGCGCCTTTTATCACCCGCAACAGCGTATTAAAGCGTACAGGTCCTTCCAGCGCCTGGCGAAGTAGCTGTAATTTATATTTTCCGGATAATAGTTTTAACAATGCCTCTGCCGGGCAATCGTAAGCGGTATTTGGTTCTTTTTTCATAGTCATCTTTTTCAGACTAGTTGACTTGTATCAAAATTCTTTCAAACTTTGTATCAAAGCTACAAATTTATTAGCAATCACATCCATGAAGTTACTATCGTTAGTATTAATTCTGATTGGCAGTATTAGTTGTCAATCCCAAACCCATTCAAAAATGACAGAAAACAAAACCAATCCGCTACTGTGTGATCCGGAAACAGGATCCTGTGAAATACCCGCTGCAACAACACAAGGACAATCCGTGAACATCCCGGCCGATACCAAAGCTGTAAAAATAATTTATTATACCGATCCAATTTGTTCGTCCTGTTGGGGTATCGAACCGCAATTACGCAAGTTAAAATTAGAATATGGTTCGCATTTTGAAATTGATTACCGTATGGGTGGACTCCTACCCGACTGGAGTTATAACAGCGGTGGTATTAGCAAACCCAGCGATGTCGCGCACCATTGGCATGATGCCAGCTTATACTATCAAATGCCGATCGATGGTGATGTATGGCTTGAAGATCCGTTGGATTCTTCCTATCCTTCCTGTATAGCGGTAAAAGCCGCCCAAATACAGGATAAAAACAAAGCGGTAGCATTTATGAGAATACTGCGCGAAAAACTGTATCTGGAGAAAATGAATATCGCCAAATGGGATAATATCGTTGTATGTGCCCAACTGGCCGGTTTGGATACCCAAAAATTAAAACAGGATTACGATGCTGATGCAAAAAAGCATTTCCAGGACGATTTACAACTGGCACGTCAATTGGGCGTAAGAGGATTTCCAACGCTGTTTTTTGCAGATGGTGATGGTAATAAACTAACCGTTTATGGTTCGAAACCATACGCTTCTTATGAAAATGCGCTTTTGGCTTTATATCCGGAGGCTAAAAAGAAAAAAATTGTCAGTAATAGTCCGTTAGCATTATTTGATCATTATCCTACGCTTACGGTACGGGAATATGCGGAGTTATTGGATATACCGCTAAGTGAGGCGACTACTATTCTTGAAAAACAGACTACGGAGGGTCATTTAAGTAAAAAAGTGATTAAAACCGGAGCTTTGTATTTAAAAAAGTAATTTATATAAACAAAACACACCATTGTAGTAATGGTGTGTTTTGTTTTGTCTGGTTTCCGATATGTCATTTTATACCTTTGGGTAATACAATTATTTTTTTTAAATGCCAATAACGTACACTGACTTTATATTGCAACACAACTTCCGGCGATAACTTTTAGTTGATCACCGACTATTTTCCAAACCCGGAGATAACGAAAATTTCCTTCAAAGTGTTGCTCCGACATTTTTCCTTTAATCTTTGAAGACAACGTAACCACTATATTTTCATCAATTTGTGTTATCGAATCGATAGAGGAAATAATTTCTTCTAAAACCAGGTTTCCGGATTGATGCGTTTCTAAATCCACTTGCTTGGTAATTACATCTCCGCTTGGAAGTACAAAACGCAAATCATCATGAAGCAATTGATCCAGGATTTCGACATCGCTTTTCTTCATCGCTTCGAGAAGTTGGTTTTCAATGTCTAAAATTTTTTGTTTGTTGAGCAGTATTGTATTCATATATTGATTTTTATACGATTTCTAACACGTTGCAGTCTATTTTACAGCTATTTATATCCGTAAATTTTTAATCCGTCATCTGTTATGTTATACTCAAATTGCCCTAAAAGATTTAGGATTTTTTCAAGTTCATCTAAGGATTGGGTAATAACTTCGGATGTCAGTTTTTCATTCCTGTTCCAACGTTCTATTTCATATTTTTCAGGAATTAATAGCCACTCTATTTTTTTAAACTCAAATGGTCCTAATTCACTCACATCACCAAAACCTGTCTTATCAAATCCGCCAAAATGGAATTTATACGTTCTGTCTGTCAGTAGGAACTTGATGTATGCCGAATGGATTGTAATTTTTTCGTTTTCAATTGCTGAAAATAATTTAAACCATTTTGCATTGTTCATATAGGAAGTCCGTTTTAAAATTTCCTTTTCCAACTTATTTATAGTAATTGAATAATTATCTGACTCCATGTCTGATTTTTTAGTGTTCTGTATTTTTTGGTTTATTACCGCTAACAATTTACAGATTTAAATAGCTCGCTTTATTTTGTTCGTAATCTATTTACTATGGCGCCAGATGTAAAAACTTCATCAGCTGTTAATAAACGGAGTATTCCCCATGAAGGTAAACAAACCAGCTATTCGTTACAATAGTTATTATTATCGGGAAATTCTTTTTCATTCCATTTTTCAAAGACTGCATTTCCGGCGGAATCGTCACTTATATAGGAGCTCCATTTAAAATTACACTTTGAACATTCATAAATTGTGTAATTATAATAGCCATCACAACCAAAGCCAACTTTAATCAAATGCGCTATATCAGGGGTTTGATTGTAGTTATATTTGATTTCACAATCGCAAACCGCCTCTTTACCTTTGTTTTTTGCCAAATGAAATTCTATTTCTTCTGCAATTTTTGTTAGTTGTCCGGTTAGCAAACGTGGATTGACTAAAATGTAGAATTTCCCCATAAACGGTAATTCCGAAATGTCATTTTTATATGATTTTAGCAACGCATACAATTCACTAAAATTGAAATTTTCGTTTTCGGCTTCAACTCGAACCAACTTTTTAAAGTCATCTAAAATCTGATGGTATACTTCCGATTGCTTTAATCCATTGTCAATTTTATTAAAACTGCCCCAGTCTGTTTGAATTAAGTTATCCAAAAACGCTTTTATTTTATACATAAGTCTTTAAAATAGTTCTGTATTAACCCCGTGTCCATCGATGTACTCAAAATCCAAGTTTAAAATCGCTGTTGCCTTCTGTATTTTTGATACAATTCAAGTTTATTAATCCTTGATTTTATTGCACCATTATTACGCTCAAAGATTTCGCATAACTCTTTAATACTTTTCCCTTCACAAAAGAGCTGTTCGAGTTTTTCGTCATCATCTTTAGTCCACTTCATATAGGCATTGGTATTTTCCAATCTTTTATCAGCAATTGAATATGACTTTAAAGATTCTGTTCGTTTTTTTTCATCAAATACAATTGTCTCTTTTATTTCTATATAATCTAATGTAGGAAGAGATTCAAGATATGAAACATCAAAATTATGATCAATAGTCTCTATAAAACTTATTAATTCCAATACTGATGCACTAGTCGTCTCTAAACCATTTATTATGGGAAACTTAACCTTCATCTGATATTCAATATACCTGGCAATATTTCTGTCGCGAAATGGCTTACAATATTTTAACTTTAATGAAGGTCGATTTTTTTCATACTGTCTTTGTCTACGTTCAATATTATTAGTTATACCAAATTTACATCCCTCTATATCTTGAAAAATATAAACAAAAGTTTCCCAATCGTATCCTTTTCCTGTAAGTACTTTAAATTTATCCATATTTGATCGAACTTGAGTGGTTTATATATAGCAACTATGTCCTGCTGGCTTTAATCTCTTGGAGATTTTTATTCCCAAACCATTCCGTTGAGATGGAAATCGAATATACGTAAAGAGGGTTCCTTTAAACATGGTAAACCTACTTTTTTAAAATTACTGTCATACAAAGTATTATTTAAATTTATCAATGATTGATTTGAAAATGTCAAGAATTTTTTCTTGTGTAATTTTTTCAATTTCGATATCCTCAGTTTTAGTTTTTTCTTTCTTATAGGATAATAATTTATCTATTAACTTCATTTCAACTTCGCTCAAATTATCATTTTGCATCAGTTGATATGTAATAAATGTCTGTGATTTATTTAAATATTCTTCATGGAAATATTTATAATCATTTATTAATGATCGATATTGCTTTAATAAATAAAACGCTATTGATTGTATAAAAAGAAGAATCAGTGTTGGCCTAATAGTAATTGACAAATAGTTAATACTGTTTGTTTCCCCTTTAAATTCTGGTAGTGTAAAATAAAAAACTAAAATACCGAGTATAGCCATTAATAGTCCGAGAATTAACATTAAAGTTGAACGATTATACAATTCTAAAGATTTACGCTCAGCTTTTGTTAAATCTACATAGAGAATTGAATCTAATATATTGTCAAATTCATAGGTTTTCAAATTTGCCTCTATTTGATTAACTAATTTTTTTAATTGCTCAATTTCTTTCTTATCAATCTTATCATCTTTTAATATCTCTTGAGCAAGCTTAATTGCTTCTTTGTCAGAACTTAAATTATCAATAACATCTTCTACTTTGTGTCTACTCTTATTACCAATTCGATTTCGGAAATAGAAAAAAACCCAAAAAGAGATAATGATAAATAAAGCTATAATGATATAATCATATCTAAAACGTCTATTAAAATCATATTTGGTTTTTAAATAATTTCCATATTTAATACTGTCTTCATTTAATTCTGATTTAGAAGACTGTATTATACTACTTAATTTATCGAAATCAAGATAGAAAGTTGTTGTTATACTTTCAAGTTCTATGACTGGTGATGTAATTTTTTCCACAGGAATTGAAAAAGAATATTTAACCTTATCATTTTTTAGTTTGCTAAGAATGATATACTTTTTAATTTCCTTACTCTCTCGTGAATTTTTTGCAATAGAATCAATTTGAGCAAAACCTTTATCTAGATAAAGCGAATCTAATTTATGAAATAATTGATCTCGAAATTTTGTTTCATTTTTTCGAATTTCATATTGAACATTTTCTTCGTTTAACACTGATTTAGAGGATATTGTTAAGTCATTATTCGAATTCCAGTCTATAATAGAAACTATTGAAAATGCTATTGTCAGTATACCAATAAAAAAGGGTAAAAATGAAGACTTTGTTCGCGATAAGATTTCTTTTATTAGACTTTCAGCTGGTTCTTCGAATTCCATGTTTATAGATTATGTTTGTTTTATAATTTTACCGAATGTTCTCTACATTTCCGACGAAGCGGAAATGAAAGCAGAGTATTCTTTCTTAGTCTGACAAGTACTTCGATCAACTAAAAGTCATCTGCTACGCAAATAGTAGTCTTAGTATAATTAGAATACACTAGCTGAGTAATGACACTTACACCATCACTTAATATATCTAGTTCTTAGCCTCAGTTGAACATTGAACTTACTTTTTTTGACTTAATATTTCTATTTATACCAGAGCTAAGTCATTCATTACTTTTTTCAACAACTTTTATTAAAAAAACAGCTAGAGCTAGCTAACATTATTTTTAGAGAAACTCTTCACATATTTTTCAGTAAAAAAGCTATGTTTTCGCTAATTCACTTAATAAGATGATCATATATAACAGCAAAATAGCATTACCTTACCGTTAAGCTCGAAAGAAAGTAATTTATAAATAATAAAGCAATACGTATTTTCACCTAATTTATTCACTTATAAGAGGTTTTAGATAAACCAAGGAAATTTTCCAATGTATTATGTAAGTTGCAGGAAATACAAACCCCTAAAACGCAAAAAACTCCAACATTTCTGTTGGAGTTTTTAAATCTTGTGGGCGATGAGGGGTTCGAACCCCCGACCCCCTCGGTGTAAACGAGGTGCTCTGAACCAGCTGAGCTAATCGCCCTTATGTTTCAACCAACATACTTGTTGCTGATTGCGGGTGCAAATATAGACAAGATATCCGACTTTACAAGCCTTTTCCAAAAAAATATTCTTTTTTATTTTTTTGATGCTGTCGTTATTGCTTCGGCTAACTTATAAAAAGGAGCCATTCGCTACCTATCTTCCTCTTTTCCAAGACTTGATATAATTTCAAACAATTCCTTTCTTGAAATATCCGACTTTATCTCTATATCAGGAAACATTCCCAAACTAAAAAACGACTGACACTTTTGTACAAAATCCAGGTATTTTTCATCGTCAAGAGCTTCGAAATCCGCAACGGAATCCGGATACGATTCAGTCATCAATGCATCGTTAATTTTTTCTGACGGATAATTCGGGTTATTCCACCAATCATCGCCTTGTTCTTCCCAAATATTGATCATTCCAAGAAGTTGTAGCGGATCATCCGCATTAAAATCCCGGTTATCTTTCTTTGCAAAATAGGTTCCGACAGTCAGATCATCACTATTGTTTGGATACAAGAATAATTCATATCCCTTTCTTTTGATAATGGTTAAAGCCCTATTGTATAAATTGATATGAGCGGTCATTCTTGAAACAACATGCTTATCCTGCATTAGTCAATATTTGAATAATTAGTACTAGCTGTTTCGCTGTTTTCTTTTCTATAAAGAAGTAAAAGCAATCCTAAAGAAAAAAGCAGGCAGCTTAGCAACATATAAACGCCATTTTTCATTATAAAAAATGAAACACCTATGGCTGGTGCGCCAAGTATAACCATTAAGGCTTTTAGAGTATGCGTTTTGATAAAGTTTGCCGCATGAACTGCCAATCCAATAAAAAGCAAGGATGGTCCAATAATAATAAACGGATACAAAATTGATGGAGTATTGCTGATATGTTCACTTAATTGCATTTTGGCAGTATCGTCATCTCCAAAACTCCACATTATAAAGTCAATCGTACAAAGTCCAATATGGGCAATAACGCCTAATGCCGTTAGAAAAGACGCAAAAGTATTTAATTTGTTTTTCGGAAATACGTTATTAAACGAAAGTAGCAATACGGCTCCGATAAGGTTAAACCAATGGGCAAAATCTATGGGTTTCTGAAAAAACGCCAATTTAGCCCCCTGAGAAAACAGTATATAACTAGCAACAAAGAACAATAATCCGATCAAACAAATACTTTTTGGTTTCATAATTTTTTCTGTAATGGCAATTATTTTAATCTTAATTTAGGGTTGACAATTATATTCTAAATACAACTCTTCGACCTATTTATTTCGTAAAAAAAAGAAATAGAGTCGCATTTCGTAAAAATTCTTTCGCTAATGTAAGTATTTATTGTAAAAAAGTACAATAAATAAAATTTGATACCAGAAACCTCTTAAATGCAAAAAACTCCAGCATTACGGCTGGAGTTTTTCTATTGTTATACGATTCGACTTTATAAGTGCTTAAAAAATTACTCTTTTTTTACATCTTTTACGATCACCTTGTCGCTATAATTGATTACTTCTACTATAATATCTTCGTTGTTTGCATTTTTACCTTCTACAATATACAGCTTCCCTTTTTCAAAAGGAACGTTACTTTTTGAAAAATCAACGTCTCCATATTCTAAGGTCTTTTTAATATCGTCCAGTGTTACCCAGTTTTCGGTAAATTTTGCTGTGGTTGCATCCGAATAGGTAATCGGCTTACTTCTCAGATCCTTTAAAACCCGACAGTTAGGCATATAGCAAAACTCCGTTTTTTTCTCTTTAAAGAAAAATGCCAGGAACATTGATCCCAATAATAAACCAAATAAATAATACGCCAGACGGAATTTGAATTTCATAATCTTTTAATTTGCTGCAAAAGTACTATTTGTTTAGCGCTATGCCAAACAACAGTTGCTAAAAAACAATCAGGTTGATATCGCGGTATGGAATCGAAAACCAATCGGATATGGATCGGTTGGTCAGAATACCGTGATAAAAGTAAATCCCGTTCTTTAGTGAGCGATTGCAACGGATCGCACTTTCTACGCCGCCATCTTCTGCAATTTGCAATAGAAATGGCGTAATAATGTTACTAATCGACATCGAAGCTGTTTTGGAATAGCGCGATGGTATATTCGGCACACAATAATGCACCACATTATGCTTGATAAAAGTCGGTTTTTCGTGTGTGGTGATTTCTGATGTTTCAAAGCAACCACCGGTATCAATACTGACATCGATAATGATGGCACCGCGTTTCATATTTTCGACCATCGTTTCCGATACGATAATCGGAGCGCGGTTCTTCCCTTTCATACATCCGATGGCAACATCGCAACGCATTAAGGATTTAAGCAGTGATTTTTCTTGTATGGTAGACGTAAAGATACGTTGGTTCAAGGTATTTTGCAGGCGGCGTAGTTTGGTAATCGAATTGTCGAACACTTTTACGCTGGCTCCTAATCCGATCGCTGTTCGCGCTGCATATTCGGCTACGGTTCCCGCGCCAAGGATTACGACTTCGGTCGGACGTACTCCGGTTATATTCCCTAGTAAAAGTCCTTTTCCGAATGATTGGTTGATCATTAACTCTGCTGCGATCAGTACCGATGCGGTACCGGCAATTTCACTCAGCGATTTTACCGCCGGATACGAACCGTCTTCATCCCGGATAAACTCAAATGCCAGTGCGGTGACTCTTTTTTCTGCCAAAGCTTCAAAATAGGCCTTGCGCTGCGTTTTAAGCTGTATTGCCGAAATCACCAGTGTTTGCGGATTCATCATATGGATTTCGTCTATCGTAGGCGGTTCCACTTTTAAAATCATCGGACAACTAAAAACCTTTTTACGGTCTTTTGTAATTTCCGCACCTGCCTCGCTATATTCCCGATCCGTAAAACTGGAACTCTCTCCCGCTCCGGCTTCAAGCAATACGCGATGCCCGTGAAATACCAGCGAATTAACCGCATCCGGTGTCAGACATATTCTTCGTTCCTGATAAGAGATCTCTTTGGGTATCCCGATAAAAAGCGCACCTTTTTGTTTGGCAATTTCTAACTTTTCTTCTTGTGGAAGTAATTGTTGTCTGGTAAATGGGGTCAATGACATGATTTTACGCAATAATTTGCACTAATGTACAACTTTTTTTGTGATAAATGACTTATTAACAAACGGCTTACGGGCTAATTTCGCAGCTCCAGTAATCGTTTGCCTCCCGGTAGTAATTTTATATGGATAGCGGCATGATCGATCGGAATCAGATTGGGCGTTTTTTCCGGCCATTCGATAAAACACCAGTCGCCCGAATAAAAGTATTCGTCGATTCCCATATCATACGCTTCCTCTTCATTATTCAGTCGATACAAATCGAAATGATAGATGCGTTCCCCGTCGTGGCCTTCGTATTCGTTAACCAGTGAAAAAGTCGGACTACTCGCCATATCCCGCACTCCTAATGCACTGACCAATGCTTTGATCAATGTTGTTTTTCCCACCCCCATTTCGGCGTGAAACGTAACTACTTTTTTTAGGTTTTGCGACAAGATTTGTCGGGCTACATCCTGGATCTCCTCCAGCGCGAAAGTTCTTTGCATAGTGCTCTCCATATTGAACAAATATAATTATTTTATCCAAATGATATTACATAATTTCTTACATTAAATCGGATCAAAAAAGGGCTTTTTTAGCCCTTTCTGTTTTTTATTTCGGATTAAAAATCAATAGCGGAATGATCATCTCCTCTAGCGAAATCCCCCCGTGTTGGTAGGTGTTGCGGTAATAACTCACATAATGATTATAGTTGTTCACATACGCCAGAAACAGGTCGTTTTTGGCAAAAATATACGAACTACTCATATTGATCGCCGGCAAACCTATTTTCTTCGGATCTTTTACCGCATATACGTCTTTATCTTCATACGTCAAACTTCGACCGGTTTTATAACGCAGGTTCAGACTTGTATTTTTGTCACCAATCACTTTCGACGGGTTTTTACAGTTAATCGTTCCGTGATCAGTGGTTAAAATCAACTTAAATCCTAGTTGTTGTGCCTGTTGGATAATTTCCAGTAACGGCGAATTTCGGAACCAGCTCAGCGTTAACGAACGATAGGCTTTATCATTCGAAGCCAGTTCTTTTACAACATCCATTTCGGTTTTCGCATGGGATAGCATATCCACAAAATTGTAGACAATCGTGGTCAGATCATTGCTTTTTAAGGTCTTGAAGTTATCAACCAGCTTTTTACCGTCTTTAAAATTCGTAATTTTATAGTATTCCTGTTTGATATCAATACGCAGTCGTTTTAACTGTTCCGTTAAAAATTCGCCTTCGAACAGGTTTTTACCACCTTCGTCCACATCGTTTTTCCAGTATTGCGGATACATTTTTTCCATATCCAATGGCAACAATCCGGAGAATATCGCATTACGGGCATATTGTGTGGCCGTTGGTAAAATAGAATAATAGCTGATCTCCTTTTCCAGTTTGTAATGATTATTGACTACGCTTTCAAAGGCTTTCCATTGATCATAACGCAGATTGTCGATCACCACAAATAATATTGGCGCTTCTTTTTTGCGGATTTCCGGCACCACCATTTCTTTAAATAACTGATGGGACATTATTGGCGCATCGGCTTTTGGATCAAACCAGTTCTGGTAGTTCTTTTCGATAAATTTACCGAATTGGGAATTGGCTTCCAGTTTCTGACTTTCCAGGATTTCGACCATACTCTGATCTTCGATATTTTCGAGTTCCATTTCCCAGAATACCAAACGTTTGTACAGGTCAATCCAATCTTCAAAAGAATTTACCATCGCCATATCCATCGCAATTTTCCGGAATTCCTTCTGATAATCCAAAGTTGTTTTTTCGGAAACCAGACGCGAATGATCCAGATTCTTCTTCAGACTTAATAAAATCTGATTCGGATTTACCGGCTTGATCAAGTAATCTGCTATTTTAGATCCAATAGCTTCCTCCATGATATATTCCTCTTCACTTTTCGTGATCATAATCACTGGTACCGCCGATTTTTTCTCTTTAATTTCGGACAACGTCTCCAGTCCGCTTAAACCAGGCATGTTTTCATCCAGAAAAACAATATCGAAATTTTCTTCGTCGAATATATCAATCGCATCCTGACCGTTGTTACAGGTCGTTACGCTATATCCTTTTTTTTCCAGAAATAATATGTGCGGCTTTAACAAATCAATCTCGTCATCCACCCAAAGTATTTTAATTGTGCTCATATAGGCTTGGTTTAATAATTCTACTGCAATTTATTGTTTTAAGAACTCAACGAGGTTAAATTTATTATAAAACTAATCCCGGTTTATCGTTATTTTTCTCCCCTTTTCGTTATAACCATTCCGATGCGGTTTCGTATTGCTCCGGGAAATACGTCAGATATTGTACCATTCGCGGGTTTGTTCCGTGATTGGCACTCGCACAATGCGGTAAAGCCTGATGCCAGATAACAAAATCGCCTGCTTTTCCGGTAATCGGAATTGCTTTTAATGTTTGTAAAGCAACTTCCCGTGGGTTCTCCTCTTCTTTTAACCCAGACATCCATTTGCCTATTTCATTATGAAAACCCGGTACGCAATGAAAAGCACCATCTTCCGGCCCGCAATCCGTAAGGTATAATAAACCTTGTAATCCGAACGGAATCGGTTGTTTTAAACTGACATCCCAATGCAACGGACTTCCGAGAAAATGATACGAATCCGTTTCCGGTGGGTTAAAGCTCACTTTATCGATGGTTTTATAAATTTTATCCGTGCCATATAATTGTTCATAAGCTTTACGGATACGTGCGGAACTACGGTTTTTATTCAGTGCCGGATGATCACTAAAGGTTAGCATCAAGCCTCTTTGTTCTTCATGCTGACGGTACCAACCATCACGATCATCAGGGGCTAATGCCAGAAAATCCCATATCGCCTGAGCCGTTGCCTGACAATCTTCCTCCGAAATAGCATTTCGCAATACGAGATAACCATTTTCTTCCCAAAACTGTAGATCGACGTCCGATAAAACAGCTGTTGTGATTGTTTCCGACTGCGACATCATATCGGTATGACGGTTTGCGATCCAATCGTAAAACTGATTCAGTTCCGGTTTTTCAAAGTACAGGTAACGCATCACTTCTTCTATTCCGATACCATATCGGTAAAGCGTTTCCAATTCCTGATTCCAACTGTCCTGATTGGCCTTTTCAGGATATAAAGTCCGCGTCCAGAGTTGTTCTAAAATCTGATGTTCCATAAGGTTTCTAAAAATCGTACTCAAAAATAAAGATTTTTATTACTAATTAACTTTTAGACCGACACTTTTACACTCAAAATGCACTATACATTCTGAATCCTACAATCCACTTTACGAGCAATTCCGTTTTTATCAGTTAAGACACTTTTGCAAAAAGTAAAGACTACCCTCTTTTTCGTACTAAAAAATGATGTATCTTTACCGTCATGAAATGGTTAACAGTCCTTTTATCGCTCTACTTTGTCCTGCTTGCCAGCATACCTTGTGCTGATGCAGCGACAGGTCATACCCATTTCCGAGTACAAAACGAGACACCTGTTGACCATGAAGGGCATTCGCACGAAAAACAAGGCGATTTGTGTTCTCCATTTTGTGTATGCAACTGTTGCGGAGCGCAGATTATGAATTATGCTCCTGTAATTGCTTTTGCAGTACAACCAATCACTGCTGAAATTACAACACCTACACCAAGTTACCAGTCCGTATTTTATTCCGGTTACTACGGTAGTATCTGGCAACCCCCTCAATTGGTATAATAGCCCTGCAATAGCGGGGTGAGAAGTCATGTAGCATTGCTACCCGATACAGGCATTCCCTGCCTATTCTTATTTATATTATACTGAAACATGCTTGATAAAATAATTCATTTCAGTATCAACAATAAATTTATTGTTGGACTGTTTACCCTTATATTATTAGCGGTGGGTGGCTATTCGGCCTACACCCTCCCTATTGACGCTTTGCCCGATATTACCAATAATCAGGTACAAATCATCACTAGTTCCCCTACACTGGCTACCCAGGAGGTCGAACAATTTATTACCTATCCGATCGAACAGGCGGTAAAACCGATCCCTAAAATCGTCGAATTACGCTCCATCAGCCGTTTTGGACTGAGCGTTGTAACCGTTGTTTTTGAGGAAAGTGCCGATATTTACTGGGCGCGCGCTCAAATTTCGGAGCGTCTTAAAGAAGCTGAAAATACCATCCCAAAAGGCGTTGGATCACCCGAAATGGCTCCGGTTAGTACCGGTTTGGGGGAAATCTACCAATATGTGGTTTTTCCTGAAAAAGGCTATGAAGAAAAATACGATGCCACACAACTGCGCACCATTCAGGATTGGATCATCAAACCCCAGTTAATCGGCACCAAAGGAGTTGCAGAAGTAAATACCCTTGGAGGCTACTTAAAACAATATGAAATTGCCGTTCAGCCCGACAAGCTGAAAAGTATGAATACGACCATTTCGGAGATATTTGATGCCCTCGAAGTCAACAACGAAAATACCGGCGGTGCTTATATCGACAAAAAACCGTATGCCTATTTTATACGTGGTATCGGAATGGTAAACGGTATCGACGATATCAATAAAATCGTGGTTAAAAACCAAAATGGCATCCCAATCCTTATCCGCGATGTCGCTCAGGTTCGCATTGGCAGCAGTATTCGTTATGGTGCTGTGACCAAAGACGGCAAAGGCGAAGAAGTGAGCGGTATGGTGATGATGCTAAAAGGCGAAAACAGCGGTCAGGTGGTAACCCGTGTAAAGGAAAAAATGGAGCAGATTAAAAAATCGCTCCCGGAAGGAGTTTCAATCGAACCCTTTATGGATCGTACCCAATTGGTTAACAAAGCGATCTCTACCGTAGAGAAAAACCTGATCGAAGGAGCTCTAATAGTCATTTTCATCCTGGTTTTACTACTCGGAAACTGGCGCGCCGGACTGGTTGTCGCTTCGGTTATTCCACTTTCGTTACTATTTGCCATTTCGATGATGCGTTTGTTTGGCGTTAGTGGTAACCTGATGAGCCTCGGAGCGATCGATTTCGGACTAATTGTAGACGGAGCGGTCATTATCGTCGAAGCGATTATTCATCGATTGCAGGTTGGCCGTAAGGGCGCACTGACCAAACAACAGATGAACGAAGAAGTCTTTGAGGCGGCTTCCAAAATCCGTAGTAGCGCGGCTTTCGGAGAAATCATTATCCTGATTGTGTATTTACCAATCCTCGCCTTGGTTGGCATCGAAGGAAAAATGTTTGGACCTATGGCACAAACGGTATCCTTTGCCATTTTGGGCGCCTTCATTTTGTCACTGACCTATGTCCCGATGATGAGCGCTCTGGTGCTTAAAAAAGAAACCGGACATAAAAAGAATATCAGCGATACAATTATTGAAAAACTATATCGTTTTTATGCACCCATTTTAGAAAAAGCCTTACGCGCCAAAGCTGTAATTATTGGCGTGGCGGTTGCTTTATTTGCCGCGGCATTACTCCTTTTCAACACATTGGGCGGCGAATTTATTCCGACATTAGACGAAGGTGATATCGCAACACACCTGATCATCGCTTCCGGAAGTTCCCTGTCGCAGGAGGTCGAAGCAACGACCAAAGCCGAGCAGATTTTAAAGGCGAAATTCCCGGAAATAAAAATGATCGTAACGAAAATCGGTAGTGCCGAAATCCCAACCGATCCGATGCCAATAGAAGCCGGCGATATGATCATTCTTCTAAAAGACAAAGACGAATGGACTTCGGCTACAACTAAAGAAGAATTGATGGAAAAAATGGAAAAAGCACTGGAAGATATTCCGGGTGCAACAACCGAGTTTTCCCAACCGATTCAGATGCGTTTTAACGAGTTGATGACCGGTGTACGAAGCGATGTCGCCATTAAAATCTTTGGTGAAGATATCGATATGCTTGTTAGCAAAGGTGACGAAGTAATGCAGTTGATTCAGGGAGTTCCGGGTGTCTCGGATGCTAAATTGGAACGCGTGGCCGGTTTACCGCAAATTACCGTTCGGTATAACAAGGACAAAATGGCGTTATACGGTTTAAAAATCGGTGATCTGAATAAAGTGATCCGAATGGGATTTGCCGGTGAAGCTGCCGGATTGGTCTACGAGGGCGAAAAACGCTTTGATCTTGTGGTACGTCTGGAAAGCGACAGTCGTCAGGATATTTCCAATTTAAAGGCACTTTATATCACCTTACCGTCCGGAAATCAGATTCCGCTGGAACAGGTTGCCGATATCAATTATGAAGACGGACCGATGCAAATTAGCCGTGAAGACGGAAAACGTCGTATCGTGGTTGGTTTTAACGTACGCGGTGCAGATGTCAAATCGGTCGTAGAAAAAATCCAGCAAAAACTTGACACCCGACTTAAACTTCCGGATGGCTATTATGTGACCTATGGCGGTCAGTTTGAAAACCTGATAGAAGCCAACAAACGACTTGCTGTAGCTGTTCCGGTAGCATTGGCTATGATCTTTATTCTCTTATATTTTACTTTTAAATCGGTACGCCAATCCCTATTGATTTTTACGGCAATTCCACTGGCTGCAATTGGTGGTGTTTTTGCCCTTTGGCTACGCGATATGCCATTCAGTATTTCAGCTGGAGTGGGCTTTATCGCCCTATTTGGTGTCGCTGTACTTAATGGAATTGTACTGATCGGTTATTTTAACCAGCTAAAAAATGAAGGAATGACCAATATCTACGACCGGATTCGCGAAGGAACTAAAGTGCGACTACGACCGGTAATTATGACCGCTGCTGTAGCTTCGTTAGGTTTCCTTCCAATGGCCATCAGTTCCAGTGCCGGTGCCGAAGTTCAAAAACCATTGGCAACCGTGGTTATCGGCGGATTGGTAACGGCGACCTTATTAACCTTAATCGTGCTTCCGATTTTGTATCTCTATTTTGAAAAAGGAACCTCTAAAAGTAACCCGAATAATCCCGAAAATAACGCGTTATGAAAATGATATTCAATATAAAAACGGATAGTATTATATTTAAACATACTATTTACATAATAGCTTTTTTAACATTAGTTATCAAACCTTTAAATATAAATGCTCAAGATAATCTATCGCTAAAAGAAGCCATTGAATCAGGCATGAAAAACAACCTGGGTATTCAGGCTTCCGAACTGGAAAGCAAGATGCATAATCAGTTAACGCGTTCAGCTTTTGAGGTTCCGAAAACCGAATTATCCGGTACGTTTGGACAGATTAATTCGAATGCTAAGGATAAGAATTTTGGCGTTTCCCAAAGCTTTAACCCGTTTCAATATGGCGCTAAAAAGAAATGGCTCAACGAAAACAATGCAGCCGGACAATTAAAGGTCAAAGCCACACAACAGGATATAACGTTTAACATCCGCCAGGCATGGAATACCATGTTGTTTTACAGCAAACAAAACCAATTGCTAAACCAGCAAAATCAGTTGATGGAAAAATTTGTACGATCGGCTTCTCTAAAGTTTCAGACCGGCGAAAGCAATTCGCTAGAAAAGACTATTGCTATTGCCAAACAACAGGAATTACAACAACTGATCAAACAAAATGAAGCTAAACTATGGGTAGAAAAGTCAAAAATTAAAACGCTGATCAATCGAGATACCGACTTCACTCCTGCCGATACTGTTTTTGCTCCAATGGTAACGCTTGCTATAGCCGACAGTTCGCGATTAAAACAAAACAGTAACCTGCAATTAGCCACGCAGCAAATTCAGATTGCCGAAGCCGCAAAAAAAGTCGAAAAGTCTGCTTTTTTCCCGGATATCACAGCGGGTTATGCGATTCAATCCATTACCGGAACTCAGGAAATAAACGGACAAAGTGTAGACTATAACAATGCCTTGCGTTTTCAGACGTTTTCGGTGGGGATTGCCATTCCGATTTTTGCCGGTAGTACTGTTGCGAAAACCAAAGCCGCACAAAGCAATATCGAAATGCAGCAAAAAAATGCCGCTTATATCGAAAGTCAGTTAAAGAGTCAGTTCCAGCAACAGTTTGAAGAATTAAAAACCTACCAGTCGCTGGTTGATTATTATCAGGGAACGGCTTTACCAAATGCTAAAAAAATCAGTACTAATGCGACAAAAGCCTATCAAAACGGTGACATTTCGTATGTAGAATATGTTCAAAGCATCGAAACCGCCTTAAACATCCGACTGAATTATAGCAATGCCATTCATAATTACAACCAAACTGCGATTAATATCCAGTATTTAATCCACCAATAATACCATGAAAAAATCCAATTTTATATACCTCAACATTATCGGCCTTCTGATTATCGGTGCCATTTTGTATTTTAGTTTACGACATGATCATACTAGTGAAGACGGCCATAATCATACCGAAACGGAAACTGCGGAAAAACCTGGAGCGGATAAAGAAGTCGAATTGAATGAAGCCCAATTTAAAGCAGCCGGCGTAACATTGGGAACCTATTCTCTAAAAAACCTTAGCGAGGTTATTAACGCCAACGGTTATACCAAACTGCCTCCACAAAATCAGGCCGATGTTTCGGTGCATTTACAGGGTGTTGTGAAAACGATTTCGGTGATCGAAGGGCAATTTGTTCGTAAAGGTCAGGTTTTGGCAACCATAGAAAGCCCGGAATTTACTAAATTGCAGGAAGCGTATCTGACATCGAAAAGCAATCTTGAATTTTTAAGTCAGGAGTTCGAAAGACAGAAAACGCTGAGTGAAGAAGAAGTCAATTCGAAAAAAGTATTCCAGAAAACAAAAGCGGAATACCAGATCGAAAAGGCGCGGTTTAATTCTTTAAAACAACAATTAAGCGTTCTTAATATACAATCGGGCAATACGGCTGTGGCTACGGTTCCCATATTGGCTCCAATTTCGGGTTATACGACCGAAATCAATGTGAAAATAGGAAGTAATGTCGAAGTTGGTAAACCGATTCTTAGCATAGTGGACAATTCCAAATTACACGTCGACTTGTTGGTTTATGAAAAAGACCTGCATAAAGTAAAACAAGGTCAGAATGTACAATTAGTACTAACCAATCAGGACAATACCGTAATTAAAGGAACGATTTTTAGCATCGGTAAGGCATTTGAAAATGAAACTAAATCGGTAGCGGTACATGCCGACATCAATAACGAGAAAAACGCATTGATTCCGGGAATGTATGTCAATGCGTTAATCGATATCGGGACAAATGCCGTTAATTCCCTTCCGGTTGAAGCCATTGTAAAGGCAGATGGTCGTGAATTTATGTTTGTATTGGAAGAAGGTCACGAAGAGTCGGATCACGATACGGAAAAAGGACATTCCCATGACGATGGCCATAAACATGATGATACCGAAGTAAACCGTTTTCATTTCCGTCGGGTGGAAGTAAAAACCGGGACTTCGCAATTGGGCTATATTCAGGTTACACCATTAACAAAAGTCGCTCCTGATGCTAAAATTGTTTTAAAAGGCGCTTATTATATCCAAAGTCACCTGCTAAAAACTGAAGGTGGCGGCGGTCATTCGCATTAAATCAAAAAAAATGGAAAACTTTTTAAAAATATACTTACCCGTTTACCTTTTGTTATATCTATTGGTAACATTTGTGATTCCTACTTATCGTACCTATAAACAAACCGGTATTAATCCGGTAACGTTCGGGAATCGGGATAACACCCATGATTATATTGGTTTTGTTATGAAATTTTTAATTGTACTACTGTTTGTCGCAGTAGTACTCTTTTCCTTTGGTGGCCAACGCTATCATTATTCCGTTCCGATACCCTATCTTGAAAACGAATATTTAAAAATGATCGGATTATTACTGATTCATATTGCCTTGTTATGGGTGATGATCGCACAATACCAGATGCAAACTTCTTGGAGAATCGGTATAGATGAAACGCATAAAACCGAATTGCGTACCAACGGTATTTTCGGAATAAGCCGAAATCCTATCTTTTTAGGAATGATCATTAGTGTTCTGGGACTTTTTATGATAGTTCCCAATGCCTTGACATTTTTCACAACATTGGCAACTTATTTTATCATTCAAATACAGGTACGACTGGAAGAGGCCTTTCTGGCAAAGCAACATCCGGTAGATTATCCAAAATACAAACAAAAAGTAAAACGTTTTTTATAACCTCTAACCTCAAGAAAATGAGAATTTTATTTTTAATTACCTTTATGATCCTTACTTCATTCACTGTCAATGCACAAGCACAAAAAGCCGTTATCAAAACGACCATCACCTGTGATCATTGTAAAGAATGTGAGACCTGCGGACAATTGTTTGAAAAAAAACTAATCCGTCAGAAAGGAGTACAAATGGTAACACTTAATGAAAAAGAAATGACCATTACCGTATTTTTTAACGCCAAAAAGACGGATCTTCCTGCTATACGAACTGCAATTAGTCAGCTGGGTTATGATGCCGACGATATTAAAGCCGATCCCAAAGCTTATGAAGCCTTAGACGGTTGCTGCAAAGTATAAAAACGGAGATCATTTTTTATTCCTAATCCGGAAGTATTATGAAAAATGAAACACACAAACACGCTACCAACGGAGCAGATTGCTGTTCTACTGATGCTAAAATAAATAATCCAAAAAAACATACGCATGATCACGACCATGATCATGGACACGATCACAACCACGACGAGGCTGCCGGCTGGAAAATGTTCCTGCCGGCAATCCTGTCGTTCGTATTGCTGATGATCGCAATTGGAATAGACAACTACTTCCCTATCGCAGTATTCACCGGATGGGTTCGTATTGGTTGGTACCTACTGGCCTATTTACCCGTAGGCTGGCCGGTAGTAAAAGAAGCGATCCAAAACATGCGTAACGGAGCCTTTTTTACCGAATTTTTCCTGATGTCGATTGCAACACTGGGCGCTTTCTATATCGGGGAATATCCCGAAGGTGTAGCCGTTATGCTGTTTTATGCGATTGGTGAATTATTCCAGACACTAGCCGTGACCCGCGCCAAATCGAATATTAAAGCCTTATTGGATCAAAGACCAGACACGGCAACCGTTATGATTGATGGTAATCCGGTAACGAAAAAAGCAGCAACCATCACGATTGGGGAAATTATCCAGTTAAAACCGGGTGAAAAAGTAGCCTTAGACGGTATCTTACTATCCGATTCGGCTACTTTTAATACAGCCGCTTTAACCGGTGAAAGTAAACCCGATACCAAACGCAAAGGCGACACGGTATTAGCCGGAATGATCAATCTAAACACTTCCGGTTTAATCGAAGTAACAACTGCGTATACCGACAGTAAATTGTCCAAAATTCTGGAATTGGTTCAGGAAGCAACCGCTAAAAAAGCCCCAACAGAATTGTTTATCCGTAAATTTGCGAATATCTACACCCCTATTGTGGTATTTCTGGCTATCGGAATTTGTCTGTTACCGATGCTTTTTGTTTCCGATTATAATTTTAACGATTGGCTATACCGCGCTTTAGTTTTCCTTGTGGTTTCCTGCCCGTGTGCCTTGGTTATCTCTATTCCATTGGGCTATTTCGGGGGAATTGGTGCCGCCAGTAAAAACGGAATATTGTTTAAAGGCTCTACGTTTCTGGATACTATGGCTTCCATTCAGGCCGTAGTGATGGACAAAACCGGGACATTAACAAAAGGTGTTTTTAAGGTACAGGAAGTCATTGCTTCGGGCTATACGGAACAAGAACTGGTACACTATACCGCTGCTTTGGAAACACATTCCACACATCCGGTAGGAACGGCAATTATTGCGTATGCAAACGGCGGAGAAAAAGGCATTTCGGTAACCGAAGTAGAAGAAATTGCCGGACACGGACTAAAAGGTCGTATAAATGGTAAAACCATTCTGGCCGGGAATGTCAAATTGTTACAAAAATTTAAGATCCCCTATGATACAGCTATTGAAAATACACCTTATACCATCATTACCGTAGCAATAGACGGACAATATGCCGGCTATTTTCTGATTTCGGATGAGATCAAGGAAGATGCGCCTCAGGCTATAGCTAATCTTCACCGACTAGGAATTCAAACCGTGATGCTATCGGGTGATAAACAAGCTGTTGTATCAGCCGTAGCTAACGAATTGCGTATTGATACAGCCTATGGCGATTTATTACCGGAAGATAAAGTACGTCAGGTACAACAATTAAAAGATCGGAATTTAAAACTGGCCTTTGTGGGCGATGGCGTTAATGATGCCCCTGTAATTGCGTTGGCCGATGCCGGTATAGCAATGGGCGGGCTCGGTAGTGATGCGACTATTGAAACGGCTGATATCGTCATTCAGAATGATCAACCTTCTAAAATACATACAGCTATAGCGATTGGAAAAAAAACCAAACAAATCGTATGGCAAAATATCGGTATGGCTTTTATTGTAAAAGCGATCGTACTGATTCTTGGCGCCGGCGGACTCGCAACCATGTGGGAAGCCGTATTTGCCGATGTTGGCGTCGCACTTTTGGCGATCCTGAATGCCGTTCGGATACAAAAAATGAAGTTTTAACTTCTTAGAGTACACCTGACAGGTTTTGAAAACCTGTCAGGTGTTACTTTTTAGCAACAATCGCAAAATATTATAACTCTTTCTCAAAATACTACAACAGTTGTATAGATTCCGATCGATACCTTCGCATTTTAAATGAATTTATATGACACCCTTATCTCCTATTGAAACCGGTAAACAATTGCGAAAACCGGATGGCGAAAACGGAATTGCGATCGGTCGCGATATGAACCGTTCCAACCGTCAGATGTATACCGACCTTTTTACGTTACTCACCCTTAGCGACCTCGATACCGTATTAGAAATCGGTTACGGAAACGGTATGCATTTTCCCGGTTATTTTGTACTTGGAAAAGCCATTACCTTATACGGAATGGACTATTCGGAAGTAATGCATCAGGAAGCCTTACAAAATAATGCCTCGTTTGTTGCTGTAGGATCCATGATTCCGGAATACGGTGATATTATAAACTGTTCCTATCCCGATAATAAATTTGATCATATTATAGCTTTAAATACGGTTTACTTTTGGGAACCGCTGGAAAACTACCTTAGCGTGCTTTTCCGTATTTTAAAACCCGGTGGAAAATTATATATCGGTTATCGTCCGAAACGCGTCTTACACCAGGTCGATTTTGTCCAGGAAGGATTTGCGTTATACGATGCCGCAGTTTTAAATGAGCAACTGGAAAAAGTCGGTTTTGAAATTGTACAGGAACACCAGCACAATTATAGCAAAATGACGGTAAACGGTCAGCCACTTGAAAGTACTGATCTGGTAACCATTTGTATAAAAAAAGAGGCTTAGAAAAGCCTCTTTTAATTATCCTCGGATCAGTTTTTTGTATTTGATACGTGTTGGTGTTAAATCACCTCCAAGACGTTTCTTTTTGTTCTCTTCATAATCAGAGAAACTTCCTTCGAAGAAATATACCTGCGAATCACCTTCGAAAGCCAGGATATGCGTACAAATCCTGTCCAGGAACCAACGGTCGTGGGAAATAACTACCGCACATCCGGCGAAGTTTTCCAAACCTTCTTCCAACGCACGAAGCGTGTTAATATCCAGGTCGTTCGTAGGCTCATCCAGTAACAATACGTTTCCTTCTTCTTTTAAAGTCATCGCCAAATGCAAACGGTTACGTTCTCCTCCGGAAAGTGTCGAAACTTTTTTGTTTTGATCACTTCCTCCGAAATTAAATCGGGACAAGTACGCTCTTGAGTTTACCTGACGACCACCCATCATTACCAACTCCTGACCGTCGCAGAAGTTTTCCCAGATGGATTTATTCGGATCGATATTCGAATGCGACTGATCGACATAAGCGATTTTAGCCGTGTCTCCGATAACAAATTCGCCATTATCCGGTGCTTCTTCTCCCATAATCATTCGGAAGATCGTTGATTTACCGGCACCATTCGGACCAATAATCCCTACGATTCCCGCTTGTGGCAAGGTAAAGTTTAGGTTTTCATATAATAGTTTGTCACCAAAAGCTTTCGAAACGTTTTTCGCTTCGATTACATTGGTTCCCAAACGCGGACCATTCGGGATGTAGATTTCCAGTTTTTCATCCAGTTCTTTTTGGTCTTCGTTTAATAATTTATCGTAGTTCTGTAAACGGGCTTTTTGTTTTGTCTGACGCCCTTTGGCTCCCTGACGTACCCAGTCTAACTCACGTTCTAATGTTTTTCTACGTTTGGAAGCTACTTTTTCCTCTTGTTCCATACGTTTTGATTTCTGATCCAACCAAGACGAATAGTTTCCTTTCCAAGGAATACCTTCACCGCGGTCTAACTCCAAAATCCATCCGGCTACATTATCCAGGAAATAACGGTCGTGGGTTACGGCAATTACCGTTCCGGCATATTGTTGTAAGTGTTGCTCCAACCATAGTACGCTTTCCGCATCCAGGTGGTTCGTAGGCTCATCCAGTAACAATACATCCGGCTGTTGTAATAACAAACGACATAAAGCTACACGACGGCGCTCTCCTCCGGACAATACTTTAATCGGGGTATCCGGTTCCGGTGTACGTAAGGCATCCATCGCGATTTCCAGTTTGGTATCCAGTTCCCAAGCACCTACCGCATCAATTTTGTCCTGAAGTTCAGCCTGACGGTCCATTAACTTCTGCATCTTGTCGGCATCTTCGTATACTTCCGGTAACCCGAACATATCGTTGATTTTATTAAACTCGTCCAGAATCGCAACCGTTTCGGCTACTCCTTCCCGTACGATTTCAATAACGGTTTTGGTTTCGTCCAATTCCGGTTCCTGCTCCAGGTATCCAACCGTATAACCCGGTGCAAATACTACATCACCCTGGTAGTTTTTATCTACTCCGGCAATAATTTTTAATAAGGATGATTTACCAGAACCGTTTAATCCCAGAATACCAATTTTGGCTCCGTAGAAAAAGCTCAGGTAAATGTCTTTTAAAACCTGTTTGTTCGTGCTCGAGTAGGTTTTACTTACCCGGGACATCGAAAATATTACTTTCTTATCGTCTGACATGTCAAAATGTGTTTAGTGTCTGTTGAGACAGCAAATATAAGTGAAATACGATAGAATAAAAATAACAGGGCGATTTAAGGTCATGATCACAAAAACCATTATACTAAACCATATTAAATCTCAATACGAACCATATTAAAATAAAAAATACTGAAAAACACATTTTAACATATCATTTATTTTATTTTATTTACAAAATGAACATCATTTAAATTAAAAACTATTTTATGAGGTCTAGATTAAAAAACAAAGCTATTCATCTTCTAAAAAAAACAATAGAGTTTCTTGAATCAGTTTATTATAAATACACAAGTGACAACCTTAATGATTTAGCTTATTCTTCTTTATCCCCTATTCATAATGGTGATGAAAATGGACATTATTCAAAGGCTTTACTATGGGCTTTAGAAAACAGAAAAAAAGAAGACATTAAAAATATTGCCTTAACCGGATCTTATGGTTCTGGAAAAAGTAGTATTTTAAAGACATTTCAGAAAAACTATAAAGGAAAAGATTTAAAATTCTTAAATATTTCATTAGCTACTTTTAAAGAAGAAAGCCCAAAATGTGATACGAACGGTAATAAAATTACAGTCGATAAAACGGAACTTTTAAGGCTCATAGAAACAAGTATATTAGAACAAATCTTTTATCATGAAGAAGATAATAAAATTCCAGACTCAAGATTTAAAAAAATAAAAAGTTATAGCGGTACAAAATTATTACTCCTTTCTTTCGGGTACTTATTATTTTTATTGTCTTTATATAATTATTTTAATCCATCTTTTATTCAAGATATAATAAAAGATGTAGCAATTAGTGAACAAATATGTAATATAATTCACTATGCAGGCATTGCTATTATACTATTAGGCTTATATTTTATAATATTCAAATCCGTTAGAATAATAAGCTCATTAACAATTAATAAATTAAATATTCAAAATGCTGAAATTGGTATTGGTGAAAACACAAATAAATCTATTCTAAATCATCATATTGATGAAATACTTTATTTTTTTTCAATAAGACCATATAATGTTATTATAATTGAAGATTTGGACAGATTTCAGGAAACAGAAATATTTACCAAACTACGTGAAGTCAATTTACTCCTTAATAATTCGGAGAAAACAAAACGTAAAGAAATTGTTTTTGTTTATGCCGTTAGAGATGACATGTTTACTGATAAAGAGCGGACTAAGTTTTTTGATTTTATCATTCCGGTTATACCTTTAATAAATTCATCCAATTCCAGTGAAATTCTACTTCAAAAAAGAAATAAATTTCAATATAAATTAAGTGATAATTTTATTGAAGACATATCATTCTTTATTGATGATATGCGTTTACTTCACAATATTTCTAACGAATTTTTTTTATACCAAGAAAAATTAGATAAAAATTTAAGCCAGGACAAACTATTTGCCATAATCACCTATAAAAACATTTACCCAAATGATTTTATGAAATTAAGTAATAACGAAGGTGAACTATATACCATTTTTAATTCAAAATCAATTTTTACACAAAAATCAATTAGTGAAATTGATATTGAAATTGATAGTATTACTAAAGAGATAAAAAAACATGAAGATATTTTTTTAGAGAATATAAATGATTTAAGATTACTTTACATTGTTAGGGTTATTGATAAATTGCCAGGATATCAATCCATTATAATAAATGATACTACTTTAACTCTAGACGCAATAACGGAAAACAAAAACTTTGACTATATAAAAACCAACAACTATAGATATAATCAATATTATAGTTATAATGATACACGAAAACGAGATCCTGACTTTAAATTTTTTGACATCGAAAGAAAAATCGGCTCCTATAACTTAAAAGAGCAACAAATCACTGACATTCAGAATGGAAAAGTAAATGCTTTAAAAGAGAGAATACAACAACTAGAACGAAAAAAACAAAATGTTAGAAATTTAAAAATCAGCGAATTACTTCAGTACAACGAATTCCAAGAAATCAACATTAACGAAAATTTCAACAAAAATTTAATAAGTATCTTAATCCGAAACAGTTATATATCTGAAGATTATTTAGATTATATATCACTTTTTCACGAAGAAAGTATAACTCGTGCTGATTATCAATTTCACATTAATATAAAAAATGCTATCAGACTTCCTTATGAATACAAGCTTTCAAAAATTGATAAACTAATTTCTAAAATAAACGTACTTGATTTTCAAACAGAATATATCTTAAATTTTAGTCTGCTAGATTATCTTTTAGCACATTCAGAAAAACATAACACTCAACTGGATTTAGTGTTTAATAAACTGAAAGATGAATCTAAAATTTCTATCGAATTTATTAAGATCTATTTTCAGACAACAAATGAAATAAAAAAATTCACAGAAATATTATGTCAAAAATGGCATAATATCTGGAACTATATCGAATTAAATGCAGGTATTACCGAAAGTTTAAAAAATGCTATTTTTAAACACATTATTGAACATGGGAATATCATTGACATTATTGAAATTTCAAAACAATCTTCTTTCACAAAATTTATAATATCCAATCCGTTATTTTTAAACATTACTCACGATCATAGTAAACTGAAAAAGATTATTGAAGAACTAAAACTAGTCTTTACTCAAATTGATTTTAAGAACTCTTCTGATGAAATGCTATCTTTTATTTATCAGAATAACCACTACCAATTAAATATTGAAATGGTTATCTCAATCATTAAAAAATTTGGAGAATTTAATCAAGTTGAATTTGATAACTCTAATAATTTAGCAATTAAAACATCAAAAGCAGATCATCTGATTCAATATATAGAAACAAACATCAATGATTACATTAAAAACGTATATTTAAGAATCTCAACTAATATTAATGAAAAAGAAGAATCTTTTATAGAATTACTTAATAATGAAAATATAGAAAATGATAATAAAGAATCTATTATTTCACAAATAAAAACTAAGATAACCAAACTCTCATCAATTAATGACTCTAGTTTATACTCCTTTTTACTTGAAAAAAGTAAAGTCATACCAATTTGGGAAAACTTACTTTTCGTATATAATAGTGATAATCTAAAAGAGAAAAATAATGGAGAAAATTCGGAAGATAGAAGCACTGCAATTGAAATTTCTAAATCCATTATCACATTTATTAATGAAATTTCTAATGCACGAGAACTCTCCAAAGTCAAAATTCCTAAACATGTAAATCAAGAAAATATCTATAGTAAATTTTGGAAGAAACTGATTCAAATAAATGATATAAATGATGAATCTTACAGCTTGATAATCAAATCAAGCCCATGGAGATATAGTAGTTTAAATTTTAAAAACTTATCCAAGAATAAAATTATTTCCCTTATAGATGACAATTATATTAAGCCTATTGCCAAAAGTTTTAACCTTATTAAGGAAAGTCATGAAAAATTAAATATATATTTATTAGAAAAAAGGAAAGATGATTTCTTTAAAATTTTAGATCAACTTATTTTTGATAGTGATGACCTAGAAATAATATTAAGTTCTACTCTTCTAAATAATACAAAAAAAAATAAAATCATAAACTCTTGTTCTAATGAAACTATAATTGCTAACAATAACAATTTATTACGAATAAACTCTATTTTGCTTCAAGATACTACTTTTAAGGTAAATGACACTATTCTAACTATACTACTAACTAATAACAATATACCTATAGTAGATAGATTACAATTATTTATAATAAACCCTGATAAGCATGAAGACCATAATTTTATAAAAAACTTCCTAAATAATCTAGGCCATGATTATGCAAAAATTACAGATACAAATTCTGAGGCAAAAATCTCCAAAGAGCCACTTAACTTGAGTCTATTAAAAGCTTTAATTCGAATAAATTACATATCCACATATTCTATACTTGATAAAGATTATTTAGTATTACATAAAAAAGAATAATTACTTTTTTGTAATTTCAGCCACTATTAATCTAAACCTAAGACCATTTTAGTAACTACCTTGATGAAATCCCTAAAAATACTATTCCTTCTACTCCCTTTCCTTTCTTTTTCGCAGGATCTTAATGAGCTTATCGGTCAGGCGCAATATGCTTATACGGCCAAAAACTATAAACTGGCTTCCGAAACATATCAAAAAGCGATTGCACAGGAAGATATCAGCAATTATTTTGTGTATTACTATGCCGCTTTATCGGCCAACCTGAACCGTGAGGAAGACCTGGCGATTAAAATGCTGCAACAGGCTGTTTCAAAAGGTTTTGGAATAGACGATAATGAAATCGAATTTATCCAGAATATGCCGGACTTTGAAAACTTACATACAAAAGACGCGTGGAAAAGTACGATTTCGGAAATGAAAAGCCGAAATACCGCTAATAAAGAAAAAATTCAAAAAGTATCCGAAGACTGGAAGAAAAATCTGTATGACAATGCCAAAATCAAACCGGGTTATACCTTGCTTTTTCAAAAAGTCGACACCGTAAATTTTCCGTATCTGGTGTATGTTCCGAAAAGTCCGAAGCAAAAAAGTAAGCTACCGGTGATTGTTTTTCTTCACGGTGGTACCGGATTAACAAATTTTAAAGAGCTGTATGAAAACCCGGAGTTACAAAGTGAGCCTATCTTTACCACAGCACGGATATTAAATGCTATCGTAATTTACCCTATCGCACGGGAATCGTTTAATTGGTCTAACAACGAAAAAAGCTTCGAAGGCATTATGCAGATTCTGAACGGTTTTGAATCGAAATATAAATACGATAAAAAAAATGTGGTCTTAGGCGGTATGTCTATTGGCGGCAATGCTACTTTTTGGTTCGCTCAGCATCATTCAAAAATGTTTAAAGGGTTTTATACGTTTTCGGCTATTCCAAAACTCGAATTTGAGACATTGGATTTTAGCAAATTTGACACTACCCGACCGATTATCAGTATCAACACCAAAGATGACACTACCTATAAAATCAACGACGTATTAAAAATTTATAACGAGCATAAATTCGACAAATGGTCGATGGAAGTTATGGATAGCGGTACCCATGGTTTTATTTATAATTCGGCTGTAGACGGTCAGGAAAAAGTGACCGAAACTCTTAAAACACTTTTGGAATAACAACAGTTAGATATTCTAACATAAAAAACGGTGACCTGATAGTCACCATTTTTTTTTTAACGGATTACCGAAATACCGGCATCCACTTTTAGTTCTGTTCCGTGAATATAGGACGCTTCTTCTGAAGCGAGAAATAGTACCGCATTGGCAATTTCCGAAGGTTCACCCTGTCGTCGGAACGGAATTGTCGGGATCAAGGATGTAACAGCACTTTCAATCTGCTCGGCAGTAAGTCCTGTATTGCTATAAATATTGGTTTTAATATGACCGGGACTGATCCCGTTTACACGAATCCCTTTGACTGTTAACTCGGCTGCAAAGGTTTTGATAAACGATTGTACCGCCGATTTTGCCGCGGAATAGACCGAAAAATTAGCCATTCCTACTTCCGTCACAAAAGAAGTATTAAAAACAATACTGCTTCCCGGTTGTAATAAAGGTAAAAGTTGTTGAACGGTAAAAAAAGGTCCTTTTACCAACATATCAAACAACTCGTCAAAATGAACCTCATCAGCCTGTTCGATAGTCGCAAACCGACCGTAACCGGCATTTAAAAAGACCAGATCAAGAGCATCGGTATAACTGTATACCTGTTGTCGCAATTGCATCAGATCCTGCATATTGCCCGCATTGGATACTATACCGTGACTGTTTTGACCTAATAATGCGACGGCTTTATCTACTGTTTCGGCACTACGCCCGGTAATGATCACCTGTCCGCCTTCGGCTATAAACTGACGGGCGGTGGCTAGTCCCATACCATTGGTTCCGCCGGTTATCAATGCAAATTTGTTTTGAAATCGCTGCATGGTTTTTATTTTTAATTACCCTGCAAAAATTGATAATCCGCCTCCTTTTTAAAACCCGATTCTTGCGATGTATTAAAATACCTGAACCTCTACCGGAAAAGTTGACGAATAGCAGTTGACATAGGCATCATTAAAAAATACCCGCCCATAGGCAACTAAAGCTACATTTCCGGTATAAATAAGCGCTTTATTAATATAAATCCTGAAATTAAAACTCGTCGGTACGTTTAGATTATTGACAATCTCAAAATTGTTGGCACAAGTATGCACCCCGTTAAGAACATCATATGAAAAAATAAAATCATGCGGATTTCCTCCGGCTGAATTTAAGACATCGACTGTAGCATAGTACTGGTTGTACGTTTGGGACTGCATTTTAAACGGAACCAATGTGAAGAAAAGTAAACACACGGTTTTTAGTAGTAATGGTTTCATAGTCTAATGGTTTTATGGTTACTATCATTTTATACGCAAAATGCCCCAATAATTACTTTTTCCACGAAGATAATACTGTCTTATATACTGAATGATCTCGTGTTACTTTGATCCTGCTTAGGGCAAAAATCAGTAAAACAAACCGTTACACTGAATTCTATCTCTAATATATTTCAAATAACTTAACAATAAAATCGCTACTAGTAGTGATTTTTTAATTCTCAAATTGAGAATTTTATTTACATTTACAGGTACTATTTTCCCGGTTATGGAGTTACTCAAGTTCAATACGATGAAAAAAACCTGGCATCAGATTGCCCGGTATCACGACGGTAATACACCGCCATCTTTTGAATTGGAAGTCTATAAAAAGTTACTAAACATCTTCCATGTTGGCGATTTTTACTATTATATTGTAAACCTTCCTCATGTAGAAATTGAATTCGTTAGCGATGCTGTAAAAAAAGTGTTGGGAATTTCCTGTACATCTGACTTTAACGTCGATTATATTCTAACGAATATTCACCCGGACGATCTGAATCGTTTTATGATGTACGAGCAACAAGTCACCGCATTTTTTAATGCTTTACCGCCGGATAAGGTTTTAAAATATAAGGTGAGTTATGATTATCGTTTGCGATGCGCCGATGGTTCCTACAAATGGATACTGATGCAAACGATCACTATTCAAAGTGATGAAAAAGGATCGGTCATCCGCGTGTTGGGGATACAAACGGATATTTCCCATATAAAAACCGACACTATTCCTTCGGGACTTTCTTTTATCGGATTGGACGGGGAACCTTCCTATTATAATTTTGTTGGTCAACAAACAAAACAACCGCTTTCCAACGCTCTTTTTACCAAACGAGAACGGCAGATTTTAGAATTGATCATTACTGGAAAAAACACTTGTGAAATTGCCGATTTACTCAACATTTCGATGCATACGGTCAATACACACCGCAAAAATATTATGGCTAAATCGGCTTGTAAAAGTCTGGTTGAGCTTGGTTCAAAAGCCATTCGAGAAGGCTGGATTTAACCCGGTATTATTTCGACCAACATTTCATTGCCAGATAGATCATAATACGTACAGGTTTTCTTTTGCATGTCCATAGTCCATTTTGCTATACCCGAACGGGCACAATCCGTACAAAATGTCAGGTAGTTGGTTTGTCCCTGTTGATGGGCTTTTAACTCTTTTTTAAATACAAGAAGATCAGGCTCCGGAGCAATTATAAGCGTATCATAAACCGGAGTTCCTGCAATCTGGTAATCATTTGCACCGTAATACGTGGTATGCCCATCCGAAACATAGGTTTCATAAAAAATCACACCCAAGCCAATCAGGTCTTGAATATAATTTGGGAAATCGGCACCTGATTTTACTTTTGCATGTGCCGTTTTAATCTGTTCCAGTGTAAACATCGCACTATTTTTTGATACTCAAATATACTATTTTCCGATAGTTTTGGCATCCTGTTCCTGTTTTAATTGTAAGGCGCGCTGCAGGAAACTTTGGGTCGCAATTTTATTTTCAGCTTCGGTAATCGCTGCCAACAAAGCATTCTGATTATCTGCGATTTCGTTTAAAGCGATACGAATAACCTCCCATACGGGTTTCATCTGTTCGATTAACTCCATTCCTTTGGAGGTTAAAAGTATACGACGTTTGCGTTCGTCTTCTTTATCTTTTACGGAGCGAATCAGTTTTTGTTTTTCAAGTTCTTTTAGTAAACTAATCGTAGACGGATGTGTATACCCAATCTCATTTGCGATTTCTACTACGCTTAGCATTTCTTTATGGTACAAAGTATAAATCACAGGAAACCATTTCGGTTCAAATGCGATTCCATAGGCCTTATAAACCTGCGCTCCATCTTTACGGAGTTGTTCACTAAGGCGTTGTAACCTAGTCGAAATGGCTAATATTCCGGATTCATCAATTATATTCATGGCTATTTATCAAGATTTAAATGGCAAAATACATTATCGGCACTCATTAACGGAAAAGCATCCGGTAAGTCCTTTTTTTCAATCCGTACAAAGTTATTCTTTTCGTAGAAACGCAATGCGGCTTCCAAAATCGTAATCGTTCCCAAATACAAGTGTTGCATTCCATTTTCCCGACTATAAGCTATTAAAATGTCGAGTAATTGTTGGGCAATACCGTATTCTTTTCCACGAAATTCTTTTTTGACAAACATTTTTCGAATCGCTCCTTCCTGATCGGCATATTTGATCAAAGCTATAGTACCTACGAGTTCATCATTGTAAAAAGCACCCCAAAAAGCACCGCCCCCCTGATAATAAAAGGCTTCTATTTGTAACAGATCGGGTTGATCGTCTATCGTAATTGGGACGTTAAACTCTTTTTGCTGAATACTCAAAATTAGGTCTATTGCCGCAGCCGAATGTTCATTTCCGATGGGTTGAATATTAATTTCCATAGTTGTTTTTTATTTACACAACAAAACTACGTAGTTGAATACATAAATACAAAAACTTTAACATTTCAAAATAATACAAAACCTGACAGGTCTTTGAAACCTGTCAGGTTTAACGTGTGAACCGATAAAATCTATCGTGTGTTTTTGATCATCATCCTATGGTCAAAACCCCATTGTACCAGGGCTTCAATAACCGGAATAACCGACTTCCCATAGTCGGTTAACGCATAGGTTACGGTAATCGGACGGGTATCCTGAATCGTTCGGGTGACCAGTTCGTTTATTTCGAGTTCTTTTAATTCTTTGCTCAACATTTTAGCAGAGATTCCCTGTATTCCACGTTCCATCATTTTAAAATGAACCAACTTATCCTGTCGGTTTTTCAGGTAAATCAAAATTAACAATTTCCATTTTCCGCCGAGGATTTCCAGGCTGTCCCGAATTGCAAAAAGCTCTTCGCTACAGCTGGTTTCGCGGATTATGCCCTGATCTTTTATTTGTGTCATAGTTTCTTCCGGGTAACTAGTTACGTAAAGTTAACTAGTAACAAATATATAGCATTTCCGTTTTATTTTTACCAAAAAATCATCCTATGCAAGCCATACCCCGACGCGTGGTTACCGGAATAAAAGACGGAAAATCCACGATTATTGAAGACCAGACGGTTCCGAATGCCGTTGAACATTTTAAAGGACTTATTATTTCGGATATCTGGAATACGCAGGAAATGCCAGCTCGTCTGGACAATGAGGTCCTTATTCCGAATACCGCATTCCCGCAAACACCTAAAAACGGAACGTATTTCCGTTATGTTGCAATCCCGCCCGATAGTGATCTGGGGCTTACCGTTCAACCGGGAGAACCGCATCCGCTGATGCATCAAACTGATACATTGGATTATATTATTATTCTTTCCGGAGAATTGTATCTGATTATGGAAGATGGCGAAACGTTATTAAAACCCGGCGATATTGTAATTCAGAAAGGAACGAATCATGCGTGGAGCAACCGTTCGAATCAACCTTGTATTCAATTGGCGATCCTGATTGATGCGAAAACTGATTCATAATCATACCTGACAGGTTTTAGAAACCTGTCAGGTATTTACTAACTATTTTCATTCCAATAATAACTGTCAGGATAAATCCGCTGTCCGAAGATGGCAGTGCCTACTCTAACGATGGTCGCACCTTCTTCGATTGCCGTTTCCAGATCGCCACTCATTCCCATCGAAAGCTCTTTCATTTCGACATTAAGGAGTTTCAAAGCCTTAATTTGTTCCTGTAGTTGTTTGAGTATACGGAAACACTGTCGGACTTTTTCGGTTTCGGCACTAAACAATCCGATCGTCATCAAGCCTTTTATTTGCAGGGTTTCGAATTGTGCCACTTCTTGTACCAAGTCTATTGCTTTGTCAGGAGAAACACCAAATTTGCTCTCTTCCATAGAAGTATTGACCTGAATCAGTACTTCCATTGTTTTCTTTTCAAGCAATAAACGCTGGTGCAATTTTGCCGCTACATCCAAACGATCCAACGATTGAATACAGGAAATATCATATTTTAAAATGTCTTTAATTTTATTGGTTTGTAAATGTCCGATAAAATGGTTTGTATGTGGAATGGCTTTTAAATCTGCATATTTTTCTTTGATTTCCTGTACTTTATTCTCCCCTATTAACGTTTGTCCGGCTGCTAATGCCACTTTGATCCGATTGGCAGGTACTGTTTTTGTTGCCAATAATAGACGGATTTCGGCCGGATCCCGTTTGCTTTTAACCACTGCGTTTTTTATCCGATCGATTATTTCTTCCAGATTGGCCAAGATTTGTTCTTCCATATTCTGATTGGTATTACGTATCATCTTTGGAGGCCGGAAATGGATTCGAACCACTGTCTAAGGTATTGCGTACCTTTGCCTAACCACTCGGCTATCCGGCCTTTGTTTTAAGAAAACGGCAAACAATAGTAATTTGCCGTTTTGAATTTTATTTCCACCAATGGTAGTAATTGTGTAGTCCATCGTATTCAAAACCACATCGCGGATAGAGTTTGTTTCCGATGTCATTGGTTTTTTCGGTTTCCAGCATCAATCCGCAGGCACCGGTTTCGGCACACCATTGCTTACTGCGATCAATTAAAGCAACCGACAAACCTTGTCCTCTATAATCCGGATGCACAAACAAATCGCTTAACAACCATTGTTTTTGCAATTTTGTATAATGGAATAGTTTATAAAGCTGTACAAATCCGACGGCTTTTTCGTTAACCACAGCCAGGAAAATATCCGATTCGCTGTTTAAAAAACGCTCCTTTAGAAATGCTTTCCCTTTTTCGATATCCGATTCCTGTCGGTAAAAAACACGGTAAAGGTCAAATAAGGCAGCCGCTTCGTCCAGATCTTCCAGGCTCGCTTTTTTAATTTTGTAGTTCATAGTCCTAAAATTATTTTGATTGTTACAGGGCAAAAGTAGTTCCAAATAGGACTACCTTTGCAATCCAGTTTAAACACATATAGTAGTCCAGATGATTCCATTCGAACATATTATCGCTATTGATAAAACAAGTAAAATTCCAGTCTACCGGCAAATTGCCATAGGGATCAGTACTGCTATTCGAAATGGCGCTTTAAAGGCGGGAATGCTACTTCCGGGTAGTCGGGAGCTGGCAAAAACCTTACAGGTACACCGCAAAACGGTTATCGCTGCATACGACGAGTTACAGGCACAGGATTGGATTAACGTTGTTCCGCGAAAACAGGTTACTGTTTCGGAACGAATTCCGACACTCCAGCCACAATCATGGGAAAACACCACTTCACAGGCCGGATATAACAATAACCTGGAGCTTCCGTTTCGGCACATCATCGAAAATACGGATCACTATCCGAACTCAAAAATCCCGGATATTACTATAGACGATGGACATCCCGATGTACGGTTATCCCCTATTGCCACTTTACTAAAAACGTATCGTTCGAATACCTCCCGAAAATATGCTATCAAAACCGCCAATACCGGTACGGCGCAGGGTACTCCTAAACTTCGGGAAACATTGGTTTCGTATTTATCGGAAACCCGCGGATTAAATTGTACCGCCGAAAATATACTGATCACACACGGAGCCCAGATGAGTATTTATCTGGCCGCTCAATTGCTATTAGATTCCAGTGCGCGGATTATTGTAGGTCGGCCCAATTATCCCGTAGCCGACCAGGTTTTTCAGCAAACCGGAGCGCAACTGTTTACAGTAAATGTTGATACTAACGGCATCGATACCGACGCCATCGAATTGATTTGTCAGAAGGAAAAAATTAATGCTGTTTATGTGGTGCCACACCATCATTATCCGACAACGGTTACCCTTAGCGTAGAAAGACGTATAAAATTACTGGAACTATCCAAACAGTATTCCTTTACGATTATTGAAGACGATTACGACTACGATTATCATTATACCTCATCGCCTTACCTTCCATTGGCAAGCAGCGGACATAACGGAAATGTAATCTATATCGGTTCTTTTTCGAAAATATTGGATCCATCGCTCCGTATGGGATTTATGATCGCTCCGCAAAATTTTATTATTCAGTGTACCGCACTCCGAAAGCTAATTGACGTTGGTGGTGACGGTTATATGCAGAATGCGCTGGCAACACTGATACAGGACGGAGAACTCAAACGACATCTTAAAAAAGCAAAAAAATGCTACCATCAGCGCAGGGATTTTCTGAATGGTTTATTACAGGAACATCTTAGTCCGTATATTTCCTATACCTTACCATCCGGCGGTATGGCGGTTTGGATCCGGTTACGCGAGGGCTATTCCTTGTCCTGCTTAAAAACAACCGATCATTTCCATATCGCAAGAATGGATGCTAAGCAAAATGCTTTTCGCTTTGGATTCGCCTCTTTAAACGAAACCGAATTAACAGAAGCCGTTTTATATTTAAAATCGATATTAGAAAACACCTGACAGGTTTTAAAAACCTGTCAGGTGTGGTAAACTGATGATCAAATTTTCAATTCCTCCTGTTAATTTAGACAACGGTAACACGCTTCCGTTCTGTTAATTTCGTATTTTTTGTTGTAGGATATTTTTTATTTGAGTTAATTTGAGTAGTTCCGATTTTCTGAAACAACGCCCATTATATGCCCGAAACAACCTATAAATTAGACAATCCGGTTTATTACTCACTAACCGAAACACACCAGTCATTCGCCCTTGAATTGGACGGTATTCACTATTATCATCCCGATTTTTGTCCGTTTGGTGGTTTTATTAGTCCGCTATCAACTGAAAAAAGTGTCGCGCAATATGCACAGTTAACCGACAACTTTTTTATTGTGGGTGAAAAACCATCTTATGATCCTACCGTGCAACTGGTAAACGAATTGGTTTGTGATCAGATGGTACTGTCGCAGCCTATTCCTTTGAATACTGAAAATGAAATCATTATTTTGAATGATACTTATAAAGAAGCACTACTACAACTCGTAAACCTCGTACAACCCGGTTATTTTAAAACCAGAACACCCGAAATGGGCAACTATTACGGTATTTTTAAAGACGGTATTTTAGTAGCCGTTACCGGCGAACGGATGAAAATGGATCAGTATACCGAAATAAGTGCCGTGGTAACGCATCCGGAACACACCGGAAAAGGATATGCTTCGCAACTGGTAGCCTATGCGGCACAACGTATTTTTCAGGAAAATAAACTCCCTTATCTGCATGTCGCTTCTTCCAATACCAGAGCGATTAACGTTTATCAGAAACTGGGTTTTACCACACGCCGTAAAATTAGTTTTTGGAATCTTACTTCTCAATAAATCAACTATGAAATTTCAAGTACTACTATGCTCCTTATTCACCATTGTCGCTCAGGCCCAATCGGAAAACGAGTATTATAAATTTTCGACCGATCTGTATCAAAGTCTTGAAAAAGACACCACCGCCTGGAAATACCAGATGAGTGCCACCTATTTTTCGATAAGCGGTTATTATAAAAAAGCTTTGGAAATATGGGACAAAAACGGTTTTCGAAAACCCGCTCCATTAACAACTTCTGATAGTCTGCTGTTTGCAAAATCCAAACCGTTAAATGCCCGGGATTATATCCTTAATCGTTCTAAAAACGAATCACTTATTGTGATCAATGAAGCCCATACCAATGCCCGACACCGGACATTTACGCGGTCGTTGTTAAAAGGATTATACGATAACGGTTATCGTTACCTCGGACTGGAAGCCTTACACGATACGCTAATCAATGAACGGAAATTCCCGGTCTTGAACAGCGGTGTTTATACCAAAGAACCGGAATTTGGAAACCTGCTATCCGAAGCCTTAAAAATCGGTTTTACAGTATTTGGCTATGAAGCCTCAAAAGGTAAAAACGGAAAAGAGCGCGAAATCGAACAGGCACAAAACATCAAACGATTCATCGACAATCATCCCAAAGGAAAAGTACTGATTCACTGCGGACACGATCATGTTTTTGAAAACGAATATAAATCATGGGAAAAAGCCATGGCGGGTCGGTTAAAGGAATATATGGGAATCGATCCGTTTACTATCAACCAGGCACTTTTCCCGGAAAAAGGAAATCCAGAGCGCAACCATCCTTTTGTAAAAGGTCTCCCTAAAAAAGAAACTGTCGTATTGCAACTAGAATCCGGAGCCATTTTTAATGGACTATCCAATCCGAAACAAACCGATATTGTTGTACTACATCCCGAAACAAATTATCCAAACAACCGACCGGATTGGCTTCAAGATGGCAGAATTTTGTATACCGTTCCAAAGAAAAAGATTAAAAACACTCCGGTACTGGTTACCGCCTATCGCGCTAAAGAATACGATCAGGAAGGCGTCCCGGCCGATATTATCGAAATTAACGGAAAAGAAATACCACCGCTATACCTGGAACCGGGGACGTATGAAATCATCCTTAAAGACAAAAACTATACTATCACCGAACGCTATACAATTACTTTAAAATAAGTATTTTTAATACCCAAATAAACCGTATTTGTTATGAAACACCTTTTTTGGATAATCGGATTACTGCTAACAGGCACTTTTCCTGCGTATTCACAACCTGCAACAGCTTCCGAAAGCGCTTATATCATTCAGGATAGCGTACAGATTCCAACCCGGAGTGGTGTTTCGATTTCGGCTATTATCGTCCGAAAAAAAACAAATACGGCACCATTACCGGCTGTTCTTTTTTATACGACCTATTATCAGAATGCCAATGATGCAATTTTCGGCAAAAAATCGGCCGATCGCGATTATGTCGGTATTGTAGCCTATGCACGGGGAATTAAAACCAATCTGGAACACTATGCGCCCTATGAACATGAAGGCACCGATGTTTACGATATCATCGACTGGATTAGCAAACAATCCTGGTGCGATGGAAATGTGGGGATGTATGGTGGCAGTTATACCGGTTATTCCCAATGGGCAACGGTTAAAAACTGTCATCCAGCTTTAAAAACCATCGTTCCGCAAGTAGCCGTTATGCCTGGTTATGATATGCCAATGGAAAACAATGTACAGATGAATTCCGGTTTGTACTGGTCGCACGACAATATTTATAAAAAAGAACCGCTACCGCGAGGTTTACCGTTTGAATGGTTTGAAAAGGGTATCGCTTTTAAGGAAATGGATAGTCTGGCTGGCTATAAAAATCCGATATTTCAAAAATGGCTTACCCATCCGGATTATGATAATTACTGGCAATCGATGGTTCCTACGCCCGAAGAATACGCCCGGATTACCATTCCGATACTATCAACCACCGGTTATTACGACGGTGCACAAATTGGAGCGCTTCAGTATTTTAAACGGCATCATAAATACAATAAAAATGCGAACCACTATTTTGTTATCGGCCCATATGATCATTGGGGCGGACAACGCAAAGCGGCCAAAAAATTAATGGGTTATGACATCGATCCGGTTGCCGATGTCAGTATGATGGAACTGGCCTATCAATGGTTGGATTATATTCTGAAAGGAAAAGCCAAACCGGAACTACTGAAAGACAAAATCAATTATCAGGTTATGGGCGCCAATACGTGGCGACATGCACCATCGTTGGAAAAAATCAATAGCGATACGCTTATCTTTTACCTAGATGGCAAAACGCTGACTTCCGTTCGTCCGAAAATCCGAAAATCTGAAAAACAAACCATCGATTTTAAGAACCGGGAGCAACAAAACAATTATTATACCCCGGAGATTATTTTTAAAAACCTGGATGTTAGTGGCGGATTGCTTTTTACAACACCGCCTTTCGAGCAAAGTTTTACGATTAACGGTTCTTTTATTGGGAAATTGTCGGCAACAATTACCAAAAAAGATATGGATATTTCGGCTGCACTATACGAACTACTACCGGATGGAAATTATTTTTTCCTGACCCGTTATGTTGGTCGCGCCAGTTATACAAAAAACCCTTCGAAACGACAGCTTTTACAGCCGGGGAAAAAAGAGCTTATCCCATTTGAAAACACCCGGTTTGTTAGTAAAAAAATAAATGCCGGCAGCCGATTGGTACTTTTTTTAAATAGTAACAAACACCCCTTTGAGATTATCAATTACGGTTCCGGAAAAGCGGTAGCCTCCGAAACCTTACTTGATGCCGGTAAGCCATTACAAATCGAATGGCATAACGATAGTTATATCCGGATTCCGATTACTAAAGAATAAACAACTACCACACCTGACAGGTTTTTAAAACCTGTCAGGTGTCTACCCTAAAAACCAGATATGATATCCAAACAAAATCCCGTCGTTTATTTCGAAATTCCCGTAACCGATCTGGATCGGGCGATACGGTTTTACACCGCTGTTTTCGGTTTTACTTTTGAAAAAACAATTATTGATCATAATGAAATGGCGCTTTTTCCCTTATCGGATGCATTACCTGGTATTTCCGGAGGATTGGCCAAAGGGGATATTTATAAGCCAACGTTAGATGGTGTGGTACTTTATTTTCACTCCGATTCGATCGAAAAAACACTTGAAAAAGCGATTGCCAATGGTGGAGAAGAATTGTATCCGAAAACGTCTAATGGCGAATTGGGTTTTGTTGCCGAGTTTAAAGATTCGGAAGGGAACCGTATTGCCTTACACCAACCTGCCGACTAACCATTATCTGGAATTGTCTCAAGTATGACCTTTTTTCTTCGAATATTAGCTTTAACTTTATAACACTGCTATCAATCTGGTAGCAATCTTTTTTCTTCAAACATCATATCTGACAGGTTTTAGAAACCTGTCGGATGGAGCAAAACTCCCTCATAAAACGATTATTAATTTTTAAATCCTATTTTATGAGTACAAAACTATTGGCAATTCTTTTTGCCTTACTACTAATCCTGTGAAATCGATCCGTTAGAAGAAACGTCAGGTAAAACATTGGGAAAAGGCTTACCTTCCAAAAAGATAGCTTCCGAACCAAGCGACGTACTGCATTGGGTGGAAGCCGAAGACGGAACCATTTATTGGGATGAAAATGCAATCTCACAAGGTACAACCAAAGCCGGAGAAACCTATTTAGGTGCCAATGTTCTGGTGGGAACACATAACAGAGATTCTAACCTAAACGAACCGATTAACAGCGCCAAATTTGAACTGTATCTTGAAAAAAACAAGAATGGTTCTTCGGCTCAGATTATGGGGAATACCGTTCCTTCCGATCCAAAAAAATATGGAACACTGGCAGAAGGTTTATATCCGGCCAGATTTCAAGGTAGAGGAAGTTATATAGCACGGGGAGATGAAGATTTAGCGATTCTGATTAATGAAAGTAGACCCGTTCCAACTGCTCCAGGCAGCCCGAAAAGTTCTATGACCCAAATATTTTTCCATGCTGGGAATCAGTATCAGGAATCTTTATATGATTCTAATGATAAACCATACTCTGCTGGTTGCCAGACAAGTGGTTGCGGTCCAAATTCGCGCCCCCTGCATAATGAATTTATGAATACAGCTGGACCTAAATTTAACGGCTCTTACTATTTACGCCCCAATCCCAATTAAAAATTAACTTAATCCAAATCGTTATGAATTATCTATTACTATTACTTACCCTATTTTCCTATACAACACAGGAACAACAAAATCCATTGGTAAACACCAAATGGGAATATAAATTTTTGGAATACTGTAGTAGCTACCTTACATTTAAAGCAGACGGTACTTACGAAAATTATAATTGTGAAAGAGACTATCATTATTCCGGAAAATACGAAATAAAAAAAGACACTATTTATTTAATAGAAATTGACTTATTATCGGATGTCCCTAGTGTTAACGAAGAAAACAACTATAAAACAGGAATTATCTGCAGAAATAAATTGATATATAAAGGAAGTTTTTTACAATATGTCAGTTGGGAAAATTATGACCATGAAAATAAAAAATGGTCAGGAGATATTGTTTTTCCTCTAAATAAAATATTTTATATAAAAGTTCCCCAATAAGACCAAGTACACCTGACAGGTTTTAAAAACCTGTCAGGTGTGACTGAAATGTGTAAAAAACAAAACCCGAAACATCTGTTTCGGGTTTTGTTTTATCGTGAAAAGAATATTATACTCTCCCCTTTAAAGCATTAAATACCCATGCAATGGCAAAAAATCCGATTCCTACCGCTCCAAATCCCCATCCGGCTACATCGGCATATCGGTAAACTGCCAGTCCGATTAATAATAGTCCCATTAAAACCATTATCAGAGTGGCCCACCCTAAAATGGTATTTTTATTCATGCCCATATTCTTTAGTTTTTTTGAATGGCAAATATCGTAATAATATCATAGCTGTAAAAATATTAATCTAATTGAATATCTTAACCAGCATTTCTTTTAGCAAATCCTGTTGTGGTAAAGCATTGGCACCTACTCCTTTACTTTTTACGTCGATATCCCGCAAAACCGCTACAATCTGACTTACCTTTTTCATTGGGTAGTTTCGCAAGGCTACATCATAATCCTTTAAAAAATACGGATTCACTTTTAATACCTTGGCGGCATTACCCGGACTTTTGTCTTTTAGTCCGTGGTATTGTAATAATTGGGAAAAGAAACCGAAAATAAGTCCGGTTGTCACGACCAATGGATTGTCTTTTGGGTTCTGAGCAAAATAGTCCGCGATCTGATAGGCTTTTAACTGGTTCTTCTCACCTATCGCTTTGCGCAACTCAAAGTTGTTATAATCTTTGCTAAATCCGATGTTATCTTCAATGATCTTTGGACTAATCGTACTTCCTTTTGGTAAAATAATAGCGAGTTTATCGAGTTCGTTGGCAATCTTGCTTAAATCGGTTCCCAAAAATTCTACCAACATCGCAGCCGCTTTCGGTTCAATCTGATATCCTTTACCGGATAACACCCGTTTAAGCCAGTCGCCTACCTGGTTTTCATACAGCTTTTTACTTTCGAAAACCACACCGGCTTTTTCCAGTACTTTGGTCACTTTTTTACGTTTGTCCAGCGTTTTGTATTTATAACACACCACCAAAACCGTCGTAGGTTGTGGATTTTCGGCATAACTTTCCAGTTTGTCAATCGTTCGCGACAATTCCTGTGCTTCTTTAACAATCACCACCTGACGGTCGGCCATCATCGGATAGCGTTTGGCATTCGATACGATATCGTCTACCGTAACATCACGACCGTATAAAACCATCTGGTTAAAGCCTTTTTCCTCTTCCGATAAAATATTATCCTCGATATAGTCGGCCAGTTTATCTATATAATAGGGTTCTTCTCCCATTAAAAAATAAATCGGTTTAATGTCGCCGGCTTTAATATCTTTTATAATCTTTAGTACTTCCTCCAAAACAGTTTCTTTAGCAATTACCCGGAAATCAAAAACTTCAATTTATATTTGCACTATGCAAAATCTGAATTTTCCGCCTTATTCCTTCCGGTTCAAAAATAGTGAAAATAAAGTGGCTATTTTTGATGCTATCCGGAAAAAATTTATCCAGTTAACTCCCGAAGAATGGGTGCGCCAACATGTAATTCAGTTTTTATTACAGGACAAAAAATACTCCGGATCCTATATCAATGTTGAGAAAGTCATCAAAATCAACGGGCTGACAAAGCGCTATGATGCGGTGGTTTTTAAACCCGATGGGAAAATTTTCCTACTGGTCGAATGCAAAGCACCCGAAGTAGCGATCACCCAACAGGTTTTCGATCAGATTGCCCGATACAACATGGTTTTGGAAGCCGATTATTTAATGGTCACTAATGGCTTAAATCATTACTTTTGCCGTATGGATTATGAAAAAAAGGAATACCAGTTCCTTAGAACATTACCGGATTTTCCATCCGTATAATACCCCTGAAATTTTGAAAAAAATAGCGATTGTCATACTCAACTGGAATGGTGTAAAATTGTTGGAACAGTTTTTACCTTCTGTTGTCGAAAATTCCCCGGAAGCTACGATATATGTGGCCGATAATGCCTCGACCGATACATCGGTTGCCTTTGTAAAAGAACATTTCCCTACGGTTTCCATTATTATAAACCGCGCCAATTTCGGATTTGCCGGCGGCTATAACGAAGCTTTACGATCGGTCACAGAACCTATTTATGTATTGGTCAATTCCGATATTGAGGTAACACCAAACTGGCTGCAACCGGTTATTACTCTTTTTGATAACGAACCGGAAACGGCAATCATACAACCTAAAATTCTGGATTACAAACGCAAAACCCATTTTGAATATGCCGGTGCTGCCGGTGGTTATATCGACAAATATGGTTTCCCGTTTTGCCGTGGTCGTATTTTCGAAACCGTGGAAGAAGATAAAGGCCAATATAACGATATAAAGGAGATTTTCTGGGCATCGGGTGCCTGTATGTTTATCCGAAAAAATGTTTTCCACGAACTGGATGGTTTTGATTCCGATTTTTTTGCCCATCAGGAGGAAATTGACCTTTGCTGGCGTGCTTTTAACCTGGGCTATACGATTAAATACTGCGGTTTTTCTACCGTATACCACGTTGGCGGTGCTACCTTAAACACCGGAAATCCGCATAAAACGTTCCTTAATTTCCGGAATTCGTTATGGATGATGGTGAAAAATTTACCCAAAAAGCAATTGTTTCCTGTGATTTTCCAGCGACTTTGTCTGGATGGAATTGCCGGTATCCGCTTTTTTTTCCAGGGAAAACCCAAACATACCTGGGCTATTATTCGCGCTCATTTTACCCTTTATCGTTTCATTTCCAAGTTTTTAACAAAAAGAAGTAGCCGCCAAAAAGAAAATTATTTTCTTGTAAACTCCATTGTTTACAGGTATTTCATTAAAAATGGCAGGTTTTTTGATACTAAGATTTAACAATTGTTTATCGTTTTAAACTTTAACAAGCAGTAAAATCTTAGTAAATTCGTTATTCCTTATAAATTCAACATTGTATGAAAAAAGTCGTTATCGCCCTTTCGGTACTTGCAATTACACTAACATCCTGCGGATCGAAGAAAAAAATTGCAGCTCTAGAAGAAGAGAACAAAAAAATTCAGGACCTATTAAACACTTGTACAGTAAAACTGAATACGTGTTTAACTGAAAAAGACCATATGGCAAGCCAGATGGACTTTTTGAAGAAGAACAACTCCGATTTAATTAATAATATGGGGAATTTAACTACCCTTTCTTCAAAAGGTGCTGAAAATCTTGAAAAATCATTGGAAAGTCTTAAGGAAAAAGACCTTAAAATTACCCGTTTACAAGATGCTCTTACGAAAAAAGACAGTGTAACTCTTGCTTTGGTTACCAGCTTAAAAAGTTCGGTTGGTATCAACGATCCGGATATTCAGGTAAATGTGGAAAAAGGTGTGGTATTTATTTCCATTGCTGATAAATTACTTTTCAAAAGTGGCAGTTATGTTGTGAGCGACCGTGCCAAAGAAGTATTGGCTAAAGTAGCTAAAGTAGTAAACAGCAAACCGGACTTCGAATGTATGGTAGAAGGTCACACGGATAATGTGCCGATTAAAAATGCTGTATTGGTTGACAACTGGGATCTTTCTGCAAAAAGAGCGACCTCAATCGTTCGTGTTTTACAGGATGATTTGGGTGTAAATCCAAAACAATTAATCGCAGCAGGTAGAAGTTTCTATGTTCCATTGGCCGACAATGATACGCCGGAAAACAGAGCAAAAAACAGAAGAACCCGTATCGTGGTTTTACCTAAAATTGATCAGTTCTACGATATGATCGAAAAAGAAATGAAAAATATGACCGGTAAAAACTAAACCGTTCGTTATATACTAAAAATGCAAAAGCAGGTCCAAAAGACCTGCTTTTTATGTATTCCTAATTTTTTTTAATAACCAATTAAATATTTAATTAAGAATGACACCTCTTCTATATTGTTATATTTCTGGCTAGTTTGTTACGCTAAGTTATTGATATAATATCGTATAACCAAAACTTTCGTGATAATTCAATAAAGTACTACAGAATATCCGGATCGCCTTTTCCTTCCCGAACCACCACTGGTTCGAACCCGGAAAGATCAATAACCGTCGAAGCGTGGTTATCTCCATAACCCCCATCGATAACCATATCGACCAGATTTTGCCATTTTTCAAAAATCAATTCGGGATCGGTTGTATATTCAATTACCTCATCATCGTCATGTATGGAAGTGGAAACAATCGGATTTCCCAGTTGCCTTACAATTTCCAGTGCGATGTTATTATCCGGTACACGAATCCCGACCGTATTTTTCTTTTTAAATTCTTTTGGAAGATTATTGTTTCCCGGAAGAATAAACGTATACGGACCCGGTAAAGCTCTTTTTAAAATCTTAAAAGTGGCCGTATCGATTTGCCGTACATAATCCGACAAATTACTCAAATCACAGCATACAAACGAAAAATTTGCTTTTTCGAGCTTTACGCCTTTGATTTTTGCGATTTTTTCCAATGCTTTCGAATTGGTGATATCGCAGCCCAAACCATAAACGGTATCCGTCGGATAAATCACCAGTCCGCCCTCTTTTAGGCATTTAACCACTTTTGCAATGGCTGCCGGATTGGGGTTTTCTGGGTAAATTTTAATGAATTCTGCCATGATTTTATATTTTTAAAGGTTTCTATCTTCTTAGCCAATTACCTGTAGTTTCGCAAAACGCAACAGTAATTTTTTAATACCGCCCACTTCAAACTTGATTTCGGCTTTTTTATCCGCTCCGGCTCCTTCCAGATTCAGGATTTGCCCTTTTCCGAAACGCTCGTGCATTACAATATTCCCAACACTCAATCCATTGTCGTACGGACTTGGTCCTGCCGCTGCCGGTATACCACCCGAAACCGGTTTTAATTTACGGATATTGCGATCCATTTTAGGTTCTTCGTTATCGGTAATATATTTTGGCGGTGTTCCGGCAACCGGTTTACTCAATCGCAATTTCGATTTGTCTACATCACCAAAAATATCGGCATTAATAGTCGGCTTATAACGATAATTCGTTTCTACCGGTGTTAAGTATTCCAGATATTGTCCATCGATTTCCTCGATAAAACGCGACGGCTCACTGTCGACCAGTTTCCCCCAACGGTAGCGCGACTGCGCATACGTCAGATAGGCCTGATGTTCAGCTCGTGTTAAGGCCACATAGAACAAACGACGCTCTTCTTCCAGTTCGCTTCGCGTATTCATACTCATCGCACTTGGAAACAGATCCTCTTCCATTCCGACAATAAACACGGTTGGAAACTCCAGTCCTTTTGCCAGGTGAATGGTCATTAAAGCCACACGATCGTCATCGCCGGTATCGTTATCCAGATCGGTTGCTAAAGCTACATCTTCCATAAACTCCGATAAAGCACCACGCGCTCCGTCTACTTCCTTCTGCCCTTCGATAAAGTCTTTGATACCACCCATCAATACCTCGATATTCTCGATACGAGCAATACCTTCCGGTGTGGCGTCTTTTTTCAGTTCCTGAATCAATCCGGTTTTTTTGGATACGTGATCCGTAAGATACAACGCGTCCTGTGTTTCATTGATCACCTGAAAGCTTTTGATCATGGTCACAAAATCCTGTAACTTGTTTTTTGTGGTAGAATTTAATTTCAGATCAATCTTATCGATATGTTCCATGATTTCAAAAATGGAACGTCTGTAATGATTCGCAGCAATCGTTAATTTTTCTACAGTCGTACCACCAATTCCTCGTGCCGGATAGTTGATCACCCGAATCAACGCCTCTTCATCTTTCGGATTGATTACCAGTCGAAGGTAAGACAATACGTCTTTGATTTCTTTCCGTTGGTAAAACGATAGTCCGCCATAAATACGATACGGAATGTCTTTTTTACGCAATGCATCTTCCATTGCCCGTGATTGTGCATTGGTACGGTATAGAATCGCAAACTGATTGTTGTTCATCTGGTGTTGCATTTTCTGTTCGAAAATGGTACTGGCCACAAAACGTCCTTCTTCACCATCGGTAAGACTACGGTGAATTTTGATTTTAGGTCCGAATTCGTTGGCCGTCCAAACGACTTTATCCAGTTTGGTTTTATTTTTATCGATAATCGTATTCGCCGCTTCCACGATGTTTCGCGTTGAACGGTAATTTTGTTCCAGACGATAGGTATTTACACCTTCGTAATCTTTCTGGAAATTCAGGATATTGTTGATATTCGCTCCACGGAATGCATAAATACTCTGCGCATCGTCTCCTACTACGCAAATATTCTGAAAACGGTCGGATAACGCCCGAACAATCAGATACTGGGAATGGTTCGTATCCTGATACTCATCCACCAGAATATAACGAAAACGATCCTGGTATTTCATTAAAACATCCGGGAAGCGGGTTAGCAATTCGTTGGTTTTTAATAGTAAATCATCGAAATCCATCGCACCCGATTTAAAACAGCGCTCTACATAATTCTGGTAAATTTCGCCCAAACGCGGCTTTTTACTCATCGCATCGGCTTCCTGTAATTCCGGGTTATTAAAATAGGCTTTTACCGTAATCAGGCTGTTTTTATAGGAGGAAATACGCCCCAAAACCTGTTTGGGTTTGTACACATCCTTATCCAATTGCATTTCTTTGATAATCTGCCCGATTAATCGTACGCTATCCTGGGAATCATAAATCGTAAAATTCGACGGATAGCCTAATTTATCGGCTTCATTTCGCAATATTTTAGCAAAAACCGAGTGAAAGGTTCCCATCCACAGATTTTTTGCTTCGCTGTTACCTACTATACTCGCAATACGGGTTTTCATCTCCCTTGCGGCTTTGTTGGTAAAGGTTAACGACAAGATATTAAACGCATCTACACCCTGATGCATCAGATAAGCAATACGAATGGTCAGTACCCTTGTTTTTCCGGAACCGGCTCCGGCAATCACTATCATTGGCCCGTCTTTTTGTAATACAGGCGCCCGCTGGGCTTCATTTAACTGGTCAATATAATTTTGCATGGTCATGATATCAAACCTCAAAAATACTACTCATTATGCTTTATTACAATTAAAATCAGCAGAGTTTTTTATTTTGTTAGTTTATTTCTTTATTCGTTTATTTGTAACACTTTGAACCAATTTTCAATTCATTAATCAATTATCCCGATTCTATCATGGATACTACCAAAATAGTAGAATTATTAGCCTATACCGTTCCGGCAATTATTACCGGTGGTGTGGCCTATTACTTTTTTAATCTGCATACAAAAAACGAAGAAGGACGCCGTCGTTTCCTGTTACATAAAGAAGCACAAAAAAGCGCGCTTCCTATACGTTTACAGGCTTTTGAACGTATGACGTTGTTTCTGGAGCGTATCAGTCCGGCCAAATTACTGGTTCGTATCGCTCCGCATTCCTCTGATAAAAACGATTATGAAAATTTACTGATTCAGCATATCGAACAGGAATATGAACACAACCTGACGCAACAGATTTATATCTCGGAAGAAAGCTGGAATATTATCCTTACGGCAAAAAACACGACGATTCAGATGATCCGAAAAGCGTCGATGGGTGCCGAAAATGCGAATAAACTGCGTGAGATTATTTTAAGCGATATGATGGAAAAACAATCACCAAGTTCGGTAGCACTTTCGTATCTGAAAAATGAAGTAAGCGACCTATTCTAAAGATTTCTTATAAGTACAAGCATAAAAAAAAGACTTTTCAAATCAATGAAAAGTCTTTTTAATTTAAATAACAAACAAACAATTAATTATCGCGAATTACATGGATTACTCCTGTAATAGTATGTGTTACAGCCGGATTGTTATTATCCTGATAGGTTCCATTAAAAGTCATATCAATATACTGCCCTACTGCGCCAAAGCTATTGAGACTAAATACAACAGTATTTTGTAATTGTGGCGAAATGTAGCCTACAGCTCCTCCTTCTATCGTAAAGTTGGAAGTACTATAGATACCCGGAACATTGGTATTACCCCAGAAGTAGATTCCGGCTCCGGTAGCGCCTTGCGCACTAATGCTTAGCCCGTTTGGCGTATATCCGGCATTAATGCCTGTAAGATGGTAGGTCGTTGGATTGTTATCAATCTGATAGGTTATAAATTCCGTTATAGAATTACAAGCGACCAAATTACCAATATTCGTTGTCGGTGTAGTAAACGTATAGTTCACATCTCCCGTTACCTGTAAATTATCATAATCGGCACCTTCTAAAGTAAACGTTGCATTCGGACCACCACAAACCAACGTATTAAAACTAAAGCTTCCGTTGGTAACGGTTGTCACCTGTGTCGTATATCCGGTATGTAAAATTACATAGCCATTGGTTACCGGTGCATTGCTACAAGTTACCAGATTTCCCTGTACTGTTGTTGGTGTGACCGAAGGATTGGTTACCGTGATTGTTGGTAAAGTTGTATTTGCTGTTAGCGGACCTATGGCATTGCTATAAATCGTATTGCCACAATTATCCAGAACGACCAGCGTCAGATTTTCGTTGGATGGTACCAGTCCGCAAACCTGACCGTCGGCATTGGTTGTTCCCATAGCCGGATAGGTATTTCCGCTTCGGATGATGCCCACCTGAATGTTGGCTAATGCATTACCATTGGCATCTTCCAGCGTCACACACATCGATACAACCGGAAACTGCGCATCGCAATTCCACCATGAAAAATGAGACACATTGCCTACATAAGTATCCCCCTGACGGGTTGCACTACCTTCGCGAATCCAATAGCCTTTGTCGTTATCAAAATGCCATAACGGGATTTCGCTCGGCGCACTTCCCAACTGACTATTATCAATTTTCATCACTACCTGAGCCGTATGCCCGGAAGCAATCTGTAGTTTTTGTCCGCCTGATCCGCGTAATTCAACATTAAGCATTCCTAAAGTTTCCAATGCTTTAGCGTTTCCGTTTTCATCCTGAGCAAATAAAGCACCCGGCATTAGCATACTTAACTTACTGTCGGATGGCAATAAATGATACATCGCCACCGATACACTACCGCTATAGGCCGTTCCGTTTTCGTCCTGAAAAGCACCGTCGAAAACCACTTTGGTTCCAGATAATAATGTAACTTCACTACTCACACCCGAATTGATCACCTGAGTTGGCTGTAACGGCAACAACATAATACGAACGTTGTTATCTCCGTTTGTCGGTACCATCGTACGAGAACCGTCGATATAACCAGCTTTTTTAGCTGTGATATAAGCAAATCGTTCGTAAACCGTAGCATTTTTAATGATAAAAACACCATTGGAATCTGTTTGTCCCGTTGTAGTTCCTATTTTGATCGTGGCATTCGAAACGGGATTTCCGTTCGTATCCACCACCTGCCCGATAAAATCTCTTGAAACCTGATTTCCGAAACTCGAGGACATAGTACCGCCACCGGTATTGTTTCCCCCTCCTTCTACGGTACTTTCGGATTCACATCCAGCCAGAAACAGCAGTGACGTGATGAGTACTAAAAAAAGTTTGATTTTATTCATATGTTTTGGTTTTGTGTTGTTCGTATTCTTTAGATACAACACAAACCATTTAGTTGCGTATTAATTGTTATTATTTTTACAATAATTTAATATAATAAAAACATATTAATTAAAACAAAAAGAAAAATAACAACTAATACCAAATATAAACATTAAAAAACTACTCTTTAAGCAATATCTCCAATTGTGTTTTTTCATTTTCCGGCAAAGCCGGTAAAAGTTCCTGAAAATACTCGCGGTGTTTTTCATTTTTCAGTAACGCACGAATCGAATTCTTTGAAAACTTAACAAATTGCCATTGGTGGTGTAAGGTTCCGTTTACCAGATAGCGCAAGGTATTCATATCACTTTTGTTCAGATACAACAGATTTACCAAAGCATTTTGCCTTACATTACTTGCATACTGAGGTGAAGCGTAGTGTAACAATTCTTCATAGTATTTTAATTTTTCGGAATTCTGATAGTCCGGTGTTGCCAAAGCTAATGTCAGCCAACTGATTCGCAGGTTTTTATCGTTAAACCCCTGCCAGTCTTTTGTTTGATCCAGTAACGGAAAACGTTGGTCGGGAAATTGCGCCCAAAGTGCCTTTAATGCGATTTCCTGCGTGATATACGACCGATCTTCCAATAAGGTTTCATATTGCGGTTTAAACGATTCCGGAATACTGCGCAACGATTTACTTATCGCCTGTCGGACTTTTAAATCGGTCGATTGCATCGCTAATTCCAATAAAGGTTTATTCTGTTCGAACGGTGTGTTTTCCAATTGGTAGATAATTTCTTCCTTAACCGGATAAAAAACATCCGATTTTAAAAGTATTTCGAACTGCTTTTGTTTGTCGACTAATAATTTGTCCTGCAACTCAACAACCCCCAGATAGGTTTTAATAAACGGATTTTGTTTTACGATAGCCAAAGCTTCTTCGGTTGGAAATGCCGGATTTTCGAGCCATAAGGTTTTAAAAGCCGCCGTATCATAGTCGGCAACATTCCGAACCTCAGCCAGAAATGCATCGGTATCAACATTTTTAAACGCATATTTTCGTAGGTAGTTTTGTACTGCCAAACGAAATTTCTCCTCTCCTATTTGTGTTCGCAGGTAATGTAAAGCCCAGGCGCCTTTTTGATAAAAAGTCAGCGAACTTGCTTTTTCATGGAGTATTGGTTTGGTATCGGTTTTGGAAGCGCGAATAAGGTTTTCGGCCGATTGGTACAGTTCCCAGTTAAAATGATCGTCTCCAAAAAGTTGTTTTTCGGCCAGCAAAGCATAATACGTTGCAAATCCTTCCTGTAGCCAATGGTGTTTTCCGGATTGCGCCGTAACCATATCGCCAAACCATTGATGCGCCAGTTCGTGGGCATTTACGTTGGTATACGTCCGATCGTTAAATCCAACAGCATCGACTACAAAATCCTGCGAAAAGATGGTTGCTGTAGTATTTTCCATTCCGAGATATAAAAAGTCGACTACCGGGACTTGTCGGTAAACCTTCCAGGGATAGGCTACTCCGATTTCCCGTTCGAAAAAATCGAAAATCTCTTTTGAATAACGATACGTCGATTCGAATTTTGCCGCATCCGCTTTGCGAAGATAGAGTTCTAAAGGTGTGCCCGATGCAGTTAGTATCGTTTTTTTATCAAATTTTCCGATAGCCAGCATCGCCAGATACGAGCTCATTGGTTTTTCCATCGCATACTGCCAGGTGGTCTGATTGTCTTTTGTGACTTTGTTTTTTAAAACACCGTTGGAAAGCACTTCAAAAGCACTATCAAAGGTGATCGAAAACGAAAAAATCACCTTTTCATTTACATCATCAAAACTAGGTAACCAATGACTGGTATATTTCCCCTGTCCTTGTGTCCAAATCTGGAAATCTTCGTCTTTTCCGATAAAATAAAGCGTTTGCCGTGGTTGTGCTTCATAATGTAGTTTTAGGGTGTTGCGCCCTTTTTTATACCCCTGGAACAATTGTAATTTTTTACCGGTATTCTTAAACTTTACCGACTTGTTGTTAATCGTCACAGCGGAAATATCCATCCGTTGCGCATCGATACTAATCGTATCCGTAGCACTGTTCAACTGAAAGGTATAGGTCACATCACCCGCAATTTTCCGGGTTTCGGTGGTAAATGAAACCGCTGCATCAAGCGTGATAAAATCAACTTTTTCGCTTTGTTGCGCGTTTGAAAAGGTATATATAAAACAGCAGAGAAATGTGAGTCGCTTCATATTTAGAGTATAATGGAAAGCTCAAAGTTACAAAGTTTAGCACAACATTAAAGCGGCTTTTTTGTAAGTTTACACCTTAAATTTTCTATTTTGAAGGCAAAAACGGTATTTAACTGGAGTAGCGGAAAAGACTCTGCTCTGGCATTATATGAATTATTACAGAATGATCAATTTGAAATCGAGTGTTTATTAACAAGCGTTAGTAAGCAATACGATCGTATTTCAATGCACGGCGTACGAAGTAGCTTACTCGAACAACAAGCCGAAAGCATCGGTTTACCATTGGTCAAAATGGAAATTCCCGAAATGCCTTCCATGGAAATTTATGAAAACCTAATGCGGGAAAACCTAACCGACTTACAAACAAAAGGTATTACGCACGCTGCTTTTGGCGATATTTTCCTTGAAGACCTACGGGAATACCGGGAAAAGAAACTGGTCGAAATGGATCTAAAAGCCGTTTTCCCGTTATGGAAACGCGATACCAAAGCGTTAATCCACGAGTTTATCGGTTTGGGATTTAAAACCATCGTTACCTGTGTCGACGCCCGATTGCTGGACAAAAGTTTTGCCGGCCGTATTATCGACGCCGATTTTATCCGGGAGCTTCCTGAAAACGTAGATCCGTGCGGTGAAAATGGCGAATTTCATACGTTTACCTTTGACGGGCCACTTTTTAAAAATCCAATTGCTTTTACAAAAGGCGATATTGTGCTCCGAAAATACGAAGCTCCGAAAAATGATGATGATTGTTATACCACACCACGGGAAACCCAGTATGGATTCTGGTATTGCGACCTCATCCCGACCGTTTCCAAATCAGGTAAAATCACCTAAAAGATTCGGGTCGTATTTTGTATTTTTGGGATATGCAGAACACACCTACGCTTCAAATAACAGCCGAACTCACCAAAGTACTCGACTTTTTACGGGAAATTGGGATACCTATTTTTGAAAAAACATTAACGGACACTTTTTTACCCGGTTTAGCGCTGGGACCAAACTGTATTTACGTAGATTTTGAGCAACTATTATATCCTGGCGATTTGCTGCATGAAGCCGGTCATCTTGCCGTAACCACACCCGACGAACGCAAACTTGCCGGAACGGATGCCCAAAGTGCCGACTGGCCTTCGGGCGGTGAAGAAATCGGTGCGATTTTATGGTCGTATGCCGCGGCGGTTCACCTGAATTTACCGCTTGATTTTGTTTTTCACAATAACGGTTATAAAAACGGTTCGGAAATGCTGATTTCAAATTTCGAAAAAGGAAATTATATCGGATTACCCTTTTTGGAATGGGCGGGTTTATGTTTGAGCGAAACGCGTGCCGAACAAGAAGGTCAGCAACCTTTTCCTTTTATGTTACACTGGTTAAGACAATAAACTATGGAACTCGTTCGCGCTATAAAATTCCCAATTACATTTGATATCGATCGTTTACAGACCGATGTTCAAAAAATACTTTCCCTGGAATGGACCGATCATTACAACCGTAAGGATTATAACGGCAAATGGACTTCGATCGCCCTGATGTCAGAAGACGGTAAGTCCGATTCTATTTTCGCTTTAAACCGAAACGGATTAAAAGACACGGCCATTTTACAACAATGTCCTTATCTTAAAACCATACTTGACGATTTTCCGTTTGAAAAAACTGCTGTTCGGTTGCTTAATCTTACCGCCGGAACCGAAATCAAACCGCATCGCGATTATTGTCTGGGCTATGAAGATGGTTGTTTCCGCCTGCATATTCCCATTATTACCAATCCGGATGTGGTATTTTTACTGGACGATAAACGTTTGATCATGAACGAAGGCGACTGTTGGTATATCAATGCTAATTTTACGCATTCGGTTGTAAATAATGGCACTCAGGATCGCATTCATCTGGTTATCGATGGATTGCAAAACGAATGGACCGACACACTCTTCTACAAAGAAGCCGATCCGGAGCAATTCCGAAAACCGTTGCCCGAAATGAACGAAGTCGAAAAACAACGCATCATCGAAGAGCTGAATCGTATGAATCCGGTGCTTACAGCTACCATTCTTCAAAACATGGAAAACAACAAGTCTTGATCAAATCCTAAATGTATAAACAAAGAAGGTAGGCTTAACCAAACCTACCCTCTCCTGTCTATAAACACAATTTATTTATGGAACTCTAAACTATGCCTACACTAATGACATCTATGAAAAGTTATGATATTCCTACTCTACTAAATTTTTCAGATACGATTACCGGTTTTTCCAATACCGGCAGGTGTTCCTGTTTTCCGTGAACAATAAAATCAAATCGGGCTTTTGCTAATGATTCTTCTGCAAAACCATGCAAACCATAATCGGCTTTGATTTCTTTTAAAACAACATCCGATGAAACCGAATGTCCATAACTCCTATTGCTAACGGTTTCTGTTCCCAGGTAATATTTTTTTCCGTTAATCGTCGCAAATGCCGACACTATATATATTCCATCCATACTTTTTTGCTTTTGAGTTATTACTATGTTTATTATTCTTCTTTTTAGTTACTCAACCGGAACCGTTACGGAATCGGCTCTTTTGGAATCGACAAGGCCGTTGGACAATGATCCTAAAACCAGCAATAGTATCCCTGTAATAACAGGCCATTGTGCTACAGGCAAAAACATCCTTCCTGTCAATATAAATAGGGTTCCAATCAGGCTGAGTAAAAAGGGAAAGTATATTTTTTTTTGTCGTACGTTTTTTAACAACGCCCACAAATGGAGCATCAAAAAAAGCAGGAGTGCCGGGAAAAACCATACCATTGGCGATAAATTCGCCATTCCGAAGCTTCCCAGCATACTCATGTATACGGTCCAGCACATTCCGGTTTTGGGATAAAATAATGCCAGAAAACCAAGTAGTTCCACTAGACTACGTGTGTTTTTCTTTTTCCCCGGAATGCTGTCCCAATCCGTTACGAATTCATATATTCGCTTAACCATCCTGAGTCACATTTTGATTATTACTGTCTTAAACTAATTTTAAGATTCTGCAACCAATACGTGTCAACAGGCGGTAAATGCTGAAAATCATCATCTGCATCCTGTAAATGAGCAGGAGAATTATCTGGTGTTGATCCGTTATTTTCGGAACGATTGCTATGCAATACGTTCAGCGCCAGTAAAGATACCTCGGTAGACGTATCTTCAATCAGGTTCTGAATCGCTGTTGGATTCGAATCTTTAACCAATTGTCGGCTTTGTTTTTCCTTTACTACAGCTGTCGCAGGTGTTTCCCTACAAAAGCTAATTAAAAGGAATGCAATTAGTACTACGGCAATTTGGGGAATCTTCATTTCTACTATCTTTTTTGGTTACAGTTTAGTCGTCAAAAAATACTTAACCTATTAGCTAACAGTATGATCTTGCTACAGCATTCAATGGGATAAAACTATAAAGTCATACTTTATTTTTTATACGTGTTTTTACCTGTTTTTCCGTAATTGCCATTTTTCAGACGCCATTCGTCCTTTTATAAGCGATAAAAAAATCGATTCCGACTCTGTATTTTCACCCGGGGTGTTTTTAAATTTCCCAATTAAAATCTATCTTCGTAAAGTGATTTTTTACTAATCGTGATTCCTGAATGAACAACCTTCTCGAAACTCCCATAGAATACCTCAAAGGCGTTGGTCCGCAACGCGGGGAGTTATTACGTAAAGAGTTAAACATTCACCGTTATGCCGACCTGCTTAACCTTTTCCCCAACCGTTATATCGACCGTACGCGCTACTATAAAATCAATGAATTGCAAAACAGTAATTCGGAAGTTCAAATTGTAGGCCGTGTGATCCATATTAAAACCGTAGAACAAAAACGCGGAAAACGGCTTGTCGCCACTTTTGTAGACGATACCGGCGAAATGGAACTGGTTTGGTTTCAGGGACAAAAATGGATACGTGAAAGTTTGAAGCTAAACAGCGTTTATGTTATTTTTGGAAAAGTAACGGCTTTTAACGGCCAGTTTAATATGGCGCATCCGGAAATGGAATTACTCGCCGATCACGAAAAGAGTCTGCGTTCGGCTATGCAATCCGTTTATCCGTCTACCGAAAAACTAACGCAAAAAGGGATTACCAATAAAACGGTAAACCGCCTGATGCAACAATTGTTTATCGAAACCCAGGCTTTATTTAAAGAACCCTTGCCGGCGAATCTGATCGACGAATTAAAGTTGATACCGAAAAATGTCGCTTTGTTCAATATCCATTTCCCGAAAAGTCAGGAACTGTTGGCAAAAGCGCAATTCCGATTAAAATTTGAAGAGTTGTTTTTTATTCAGTTACAACTCATCACCAAAAACCTCATCCGTAAACACAAAATTAAAGGCCATCCTTTTGATAGTGTTGGCGCATATTTTACAACTTTTTACAATCATTACCTCCCGTTTGAACTAACGAACGCGCAAAAAAAGGTTTTAAAAGAAATCCGCAACGATCTGGGAAGCAACGCCCAAATGAACCGTCTTTTACAAGGTGATGTAGGATCCGGTAAAACCATTGTCGCACTAATGACCATGCTTTTGGCTTTGGATAACGGTTTTCAGGCCTGCTTAATGGCGCCTACGGAAATCTTAGCCAATCAGCATTTTTTAGGAATCCGCGAACTGGCAAAAGATCTTAATCTGAATATTAAAATATTAACCGGTTCCACCAAAACAGCCGATCGGAAGATCATCCATGAAGAACTGGAAAACGGTAGCCTGCATATCATCATCGGAACGCATGCATTATTGGAAGACAAAGTAAAATTCCACAATCTCGGACTCGCTATTATTGACGAGCAACATCGTTTTGGTGTCGAGCAACGTTCTAAATTATGGAAAAAAAATGCCATTCCGCCACATGTATTAGTGATGACCGCTACGCCTATCCCGCGAACGCTGGCGATGAGTCTTTATGGCGATCTGGATATATCGGTTATAGACGAACTTCCTCCGGGTCGGAAACCCATACAAACCGTACACCGTTACGACAGTAACCGACTAAAGGTTTGGAAGTTCCTTAAAGATGAAATCGCCAAAGGCCGGCAAATTTATATCGTATATCCGTTGATTCAGGAAAGTGAAAAAATGGATTATAAAGACCTGATGGATGGTTATGAAGGGATTTCACGCGATTTTCCGTTACCACAATACAGTGTAAGTATTGTACACGGTCAAATGAAACCGGCCGAAAAAGATGCCGAAATGGAACGCTTTGCTTCCGGAAAAACCAATATTATGGTCGCCACTACGGTTATCGAAGTTGGTGTAAACGTGCCGAATGCCAGTGTAATGATCATTGAAAGTGCCGAACGTTTTGGTCTGTCGCAATTACACCAGCTCCGCGGTCGTGTGGGACGTGGTGCCGAACAGAGTTATTGTATTCTGATGACCGGTCATAAACTGAGTAATGATTCAAAAATACGAATCGAAACCATGTGTCGCACTAACGACGGTTTTGAAATTTCGGAAGTCGATTTAAAGCTTCGCGGACCGGGTGATATTATGGGAACCCAACAAAGCGGCGTACTCAATTTACAGATTGCCGATCTGGTAAAAGACCGGGATATTTTACAATTGGCCCGCCATGAAGCCATCCGACTTTTAAAAGACGATCCGTCGATGAACAAACCGGAGCATCTCGTTTTAAAGCAGGTTTTTATCGAATTATCCAAAAAAAGAAACATCTGGAATCATATTAGTTAACCTGATTTAAAACTTCACATTATGCAAATTAAAACAGTGTATTACAAACAAATAAACATATGGTAGCCTACAATCCCAAAGACTGGATTACATTTATTTTCCGTTTTCACAAAGCGGATACCTTTCGCCAGCTAATCCCTATGATGATCACCATTGGACTCTACTCCGCAGGTGTTGGTTACCTCGAAATGGAATACTGGAAACTCACGGAGAGCAGTCATGTTAAGAACGTCACCATAATGCATAATATGCTTGGTTTTGTAATTTCCTTATTACTGGCCTATCGCACAAATACTGCCTACGATCGTTGGTGGGAAGGACGAAAATTATGGGGCGGATTGGTCAACAATAGTCGGAATTTGTCTATAAAACTGGCCGCAATGTTAAAAGACGAACGCGACCGCAATTACTTCCGTACGATGATACCGGGCTATGCCTCTATTTTAAACCGCCATTTAAAGAATGCTGATACCGGCAAACAATTGGCAGAAGATTTTGACCTCAGCCTGGATCACAACAAACACAAACCGAATCAGGTAGCACGTATGCTTTTTAATAAAATCAACGAGCTGTACGATTCCAAAAAGATCACCGGCGACCAGTTAATCATCCTAAATAGCGAAATCCAGTCGTTTACCGAAATCTGCGGTGCTTGCGAACGGATTAAAAACACACCTATTCCCTATTCGTACAGTGCATTTATCAAAAAGTTTATCTTTTTCTACGTAATGACACTTCCGTTCGGTTATGTATTTAGCCTTGGCTATTATGTCGTTCCGGTAGTGGTTTTTATTTTTTATGTATTAGCGAGTCTTGAATTGATTGCCGAAGAAATTGAAGATCCGTTTGGAGATGATGCCAACGATTTACCTACGGCCAAAATCGCCAGCAATATTAAAATTCACGTGGAAGAAATTCTATAAAAGAACGTTAATTTCGACAACTATTTTTTCGCATCGGATATTTTTCAGTAAATTTAGTAGCTTGTTTTTTCAGGCAAATGGAATGTTTATTTTGAAAGAATCCCGATGAGTTTATCCAGATCCTTATTACCAACACCGCGTTTGACTCAGGAAAAGTCACTTAAGACTTTAGTTGAGAACAGAAGCATTTACTCCTTAAATAACTGTGAGTTAAATATTTTCGAAACCTATAAAACTACCGAGATGGTTCCGTTAAAATTTAACGACCTGGTGGTTACCAGTATGCTGCGCGGTAAAAAAGTAATGCATCTGTTTGACGAACCCGGATTTGTATACCTGCCAGGCGAAACCGTAGTAGTACCTTCTAACGTGGAAATGAAAATTGATTTCCCCGAAGCATCTCCAAACAACCCGACACAATGTCTGGCATTGGCTATTGATCAGGCGAAAATTAACGAGACATTGCAATTCCTAAACGAACGCTATCCTAAAGATGGCGATTTCTGGAAACTGGATCATGAAAATTATTTCTTTTACAACAATATCGAACTGGCCACTACTATCAGTAAACTGATCAAAGAATGCATGAGTACTTCGATCACCAAAGATGCCTTGGCCGACCTGACATTACAGGAATTACTCATTCGCATTATTCAGACACAAACGGTAAAAGCGATCGATACCAACACTTTTCTAAATACCAATAGCCCTATTGTTCCGGTGGTGGAATATATCCGTAAAAACCTTCAGGGCAATATCAATTTAAAAGATTTAAGCGATAAAGCCTGTATGAGTACGACTTCTTTCTATCGCTTTTTTAAAAGAGAATTAGGTATGAGTCCGATCGAGTTTATTCTGACCGAAAAGATCAAACAGGCCAAACAATTATTAAAAAACCCGTCGTTACAAATTAATGAGGTCTGTTTCCAATCCGGGTTCGAAGATTGCAATTATTTTATCCGACTGTTTAAAAAATATGAAGGAATCACTCCAAAACAATACCAGCTTCTTTATATCAGCTAACTATTCGTCCTCTTTATAACGCAACGGCTCCAGATTGGCGCGTTCTTCATCCGTAAACAAACGGGAATGGATAATAAAACGCTTACCATACGGAATTTCCAGCGAAAAACTCGCACCTCGTCCCACGACCACATCCAGCGTTAAATGCGTATGCTGCCAGTATTCAAACTGGTCTTTGCTCATCCAAAACGGACATCCGGCGACTTCGCCAAGGCAAACATCGCTATAGCCCAATTTAAATTCTCCCTCCGGAAAACACATTGGTTGTGATCCGTCGCAACAGCCACCACTCTGATGAAACATCAGGTCTCCGTTACGGGATTTTAATTCGTCTATCAAAGCTATTGCCGCTTCCGTTATATCTACTCGTGCTACCATATTTATTATTTTTAAAAACCCGACAGAATTACTCCTGCCGGGTCATTGGGGGAAACCTAATGGGGATTTGTTTTTGAAAAAATATTAAAAGAATCCTAGTTTATTTTTGTCATATGAAATCAACATATTTTTAGTCTGACGGTAATGTTCCAGCATCATTTTGTGGTTTTCTCTTCCGAATCCGGATTTTTTATATCCACCAAACGGCGCATGTGCCGGATACGCATGATAATTATTAACCCAAACCCTTCCGGCCTGAATCGCTCTCGGAACCTGATACAACTCGTGTGCATCACGTGTCCAGACACCAGCACCCAATCCGTATAACGTATCGTTGGCGATAGCAATCGCTTCATGCGTATCTTTAAATGTCGTCACACAAACTACCGGGCCAAAAATCTCTTCCTGGAAGATTCGCATTTTATTAGTTCCTTTAAAAACGGTTGGTTCGATATAATATCCTCCGGAAAGCTCACCATCCAACTGATTAATATTACCACCAACCAACACTTCTGCCCCTTCTTCTTTTCCGATTTTCAGGTACGATTGGATTTTTTCATACTGATCATTCGAGGCTTGCGCTCCCATCATCACGGTTTTATCCAATGGGTGACCAATTTTAATCGCTTTTACTCTCTCAATTACTTTCACCATAAAACGATCGTAGATATCTTCGTGTACCAACATACGTGACGGACACGTACAAATTTCACCCTGATTTAATGCAAACATCACCGCACCTTCAACCGCTTTGTCGAAAAAGGCATCATCAGCATCGGCTACGGATTTAAAGAAAATATTTGGTGATTTTCCTCCTAACTCCATTGTAGACGGGATGATGTTTTCTGCCGCATACTGCATGATCAATCGACCTGTCGTCGTTTCTCCGGTAAAAGACACCTTCGCAATACGTGGCGAAGTAGCCAATGGTTTTCCGGCCTCAATTCCGAATCCGTTTACAATATTGATCACTCCCGGTGGTACGACATCTTTAATCAGATCCATCAACACCAAAATCGAAACCGGGGTTTGCTCCGCTGCTTTAACAACGGTACAGTTTCCCGCCGCAATGGCCGGTGCGATTTTCCAGGTGGCCATTAACAATGGGAAATTCCACGGAATAATTTGTCCGACAACCCCTATTGGTTCGTGCAGACAAATACTTACGGTATTCTCGTCGTGTTCGGATATCGTTCCTTCTTCCGCACGGATTACACCGGCAAAATAGCGAAAGTGATCAATACAAAGAGGTAAATCGGCCGCCAGGGTTTCACGAACCGCTTTACCATTATCTATCGTTTCTACGGTAGCCAGATATTCTAAATTGGCTTCCATAACATCGGCAATTTTATTTAATACCAAACTTCTATAGGCAGGCGATGCTTTTCCCCAGGTTTTAAAAGCTTCGTGGGCTGCATCAAGTGCCAGATCGATATCTTCTTTGGTCGATCGGGCCGCTTTGGCAAATACTTTTCCATCAATTGGGGATACATTGTCAAAGTATTCGCCTTTTACCGGAGGAACAAATTTACCTCCGATGAAATTATCATATTTTTCTTTAAATTGTGGTCTTTGAATTACATTGCTCATAAAATTGTTTTTTGCGTTTATTCAAATTTACGGGCTCTGCAAACAGTAAAATAGCATTATTCTTTCAATCAATAGCATATTTTTTTCAGTTGCATTTTTTTTGTTTTAATTTTTTAAACATTCCCTTATAAATCCTGCGATTTCACAAATAATCGTCAATCTAAAAAAGATGCAATCCGGTTTAAAAAAGCGCAACTTTTCTTTATTCTACGCCCGACAATACTTATATTTGCATCCTTAAATTTTACTGCAATGCGTATATCATACAATTGGTTAAAACAATTCATAAAATTAGATTGGAATTCTGAAGACACGGCTGCTTTACTAACCGACTTAGGTCTGGAAGTAGAAGGCGTGGATAAGTATGAAAGTTTAAAAGGAGGACTTGAAGGTGTTGTTGTGGGTCACGTGCTGACTTGCATTCCGCATCCAAATGCCGACCGATTACGGGTAACTACCGTTGATCTGGGTGACGGTACTCCGGTACAGATTGTATGTGGTGCACCGAATGTTGCTGCCGGACAAAAAGTTGCCGTAGCGACCATCGGAACCAAATTATACGACAAAGAAGGTGTCGCTTTCGAAATTAAAAAAGGAAAAATTCGCGGTGAGGAAAGTCACGGGATGATCTGTGCCGAGGACGAATTAGGTTTAGGCGAAGGTCACGACGGTATTATGATCCTTGCCGAGGAGTTAAAACCGGGTACACCGGCTTCTAAAGTTTTTAATATTGAAACGGATGAAGTTTTCGAAATCGGATTAACGCCAAACCGTGCCGATGCGATGAGTCATTTGGGTGTTGCCCGTGACCTTAGAGCCGGATTGATTCAGAAAAACATCAATCATACGGAATTGATCACACCTTCTGTGAGCAAATTTAAAGTTGAAAAACGTACTTTAAAAATCGACATTAAAGTCGAAGACAATAAACTGGCACCGCGTTATTGCGGGGTTACCATTTCCGGTATCACGGTAAAACCGTCGCCGTCATGGTTGCAAAACCGTTTAAAAGCAATCGGATTAACGCCAAAAAACAATATCGTTGACGTTACCAATTATGTATTACACGAATTGGGTCAGCCGCTACATGCTTTTGACGCTGCAAAGATCAAAGGTGGAAAAGTAACGGTTAAAACCGTTGCAGCCGGTACCAAATTCGTTACACTTGACGATGTGGAACGTACGCTACACGAAGAAGATTTAATGATTTGTGATGATAACGGTCCAATGTGTATTGCCGGTGTATTTGGCGGTAAGAATTCCGGTGTAAGCGAAAATACAACCGCTATTTTCCTGGAAAGCGCCTATTTTAATCCGATCTCGGTACGTAAAACAGCCAAACGTCATACCTTAAGCACTGATGCATCATTCCGTTTTGAAAGAGGTATCGATCCTACAATTACGGAATATGCCTTAAAACGTGCTGCTTTATTGATTCAGGAAGTTGCTGGTGGTGAAATCACTTCCGATGTAATTGACCTGTATCCGAAAAAGATCGAAGATTTTTCTGTGTTGTTGAATTTTAACAATGTAACTAAAATCATCGGACAGGAATTATCAAAAGAAACCATCAAAAAAATCCTGGTTTCACTAGACATTAAAGTAAACAGTGTATCAGATGCCGGTTTGGGATTAACAATTCCTGCCTACCGTGTGGATGTACAACGTGAGATTGATGTAATTGAGGAAATCCTACGTGTTTATGGCTACAACAACATCAATTTCACACCAAAATTAAACGCTTCGATTTCAAATTCGTCTCGTACGGAAGATTATAAAATTCAGAATATTATTGCCAACCAATTGGTATCGCAAGGTTTTAACGAAATGATGGCCAATTCACTAACGTCTCCGGAATATGTGAAATTGTCCGAAAAATTAAAAGAAGAATTTAATGTATTAATGTTGAATCCTTTAAGCAATGATTTGTCGGCAATGCGCCAGTCGTTACTTTTCAGCGGATTGGAAGCGATTTCTTTTAACATCAACAGAAAACGAAGCGACCTTAAATTGTTTGAATTCGGAAAAAGCTATCATAAGTTACCGTCCGGTTATGAAGAGAACAAACACCTAACTTTGTTTGTTACCGGAAACCGATTAATGGAAAGTTGGATTACAGCACAACAACCTTCGGATTTCTTCTTATTTAAAGGCTATATAACCGGTATTCTTTCCCGTTTAGGAATTGAGAAAACCACTACACAAGCTTTGGATAATGATATTTTTGCAGAAGGTACCGCATTATCTGTTGGAAAAGATATTATCGTAGAATTAGGTACCGTTAAAAAATCGATTTTAAAACATTTCGATATCAAGCAAGAGGTTTTATTTGCTGATTTTAACTGGAGCGCTATCCTAAAATTACTTTCCACTAAAATCAAATTTGTGGAGATTCCAAAATATCCGGAAGTACGTCGTGATTTAGCGTTGTTATTAGATCAATCCGTTGCTTTTGATCAAATCCTGACAATTGCCAAGCAGACTGAAAAATCGCTTTTAAAAGACGTTAATTTGTTTGACGTATACGAAGGTAACAACTTACCGGAAGGTAAAAAATCGTACGCTGTGAGCTTTACGATTCAGGATAATTCCAAAACCTTAACCGATGTTCAGATCGATAAGATTATGCAAAAATTACAAGCCAATTTCGAAAAGGAATTGGGTGCTACTTTGCGATAAGAACTACCAATACAATACGAAAGTCCCGATTTATTCGGGACTTTTTATTTATAGCTCGGTATTATTTCAGAATCCTATCCAAATCACTGTAATTGGCGGTATTTAAACCGGTATAAGGATTGGTGAGCAATAGTCTTTCTTTTAAATCTTGAGGCAATCCGTTTAATGATTTGTCATCGTCAATAATAAGAACTTCTTCCGGACTATACTTACACTTATCCATCCAATTTACAATTTCGGTTTTTCTTGTAAATCGTTCTTCGTGTGGAAGATCTAAAATAGAAATTGTATCGGCGTATATCTTTCTTCTTTTAAAGATTTCTATCCATTCTAAAATTGGAAAACGAAAGCGATGCGACGTCGATAAAATCAATTCTACTTTTTTTACTTTGCTGATAATCTCATTTAATATTGCAACAGCTATTGTATTAAATTGATAAAAGCCATCCTGTGCCATATCCACTTTTCTTTGTGGATTCGCATGCACCATTACCCCGTCGATGTCCAGAAAAATTTTCATTTTAGTATTCTAATTTATTTTTTCAAAATCGGAAAGAAAATCATCATCACAATATTTCCTGTTATAAGGACAATTATAATCCCAATCTTCTATTGTATCGATTTTTATATCTTTAAATGACCGTCTGATATCGGAAAAAGAACAACCGGATTTTACCGTATCAATTGCAATGCCGGCCAATTTATAAGCAATATAACGATGATTCCCATCGGTAACCAACTCGTCGTTATTCACTTTAATCGATCCAAACCGATATCCTGCCAAAACCCGTCGGTAGATACGCTTAATTATAGCAAAACACACTACCTGATGTGTTGTAACATATTCATGACATGAATTCTGTATAAACGCTTTTACTGCAAAAATATCAAGCGCTTCACTTTTCGGATCATTTATATTTTTCTTTTGGCGAAAACTCATTTTGTTTACAGGCATAGATATGCTAATTTACAAATAAATCCCTAAAAATAACCTCATTACCAACAAAACGATCATCCCCAAAACAAGACATTTCCCTCCCAATACCATCCTTTTTTATTTCCAAAGTAAAACAAAAAAGTCCCGAACTATCGGGGCTTTTTCTCTCTAATCATCAAAAACAACATTATGATTTCGGTAATAAAACCGCATCTACAACATGAATCACTCCATTCGACTGATTTACATCGGCAATAGTCACTTTCGCGCTTTTACCGTTTTCATCGGTTATATACAAATCTTTTCCTTTCATCCAGGCAGTCAAGGTTCCGCCGCTAACAGTTTTAAGCGTGGCTTTTCCTTTTCCAGCTTTAATCGCTTTATCGATATCTACAGCATTCATTTTTCCCGCCACAACGTGATAGGTCAGAATAGTTTGCAGTTGTTTTTTATTTTCGGGTTTTAAAAGAGTTTCTACCGTTCCTTTTGGTAATTTGGCAAAGGCTGCGTTAGTAGGCGCAAATACCGTAAAAGGCCCTTTTGATTCTAATGTTTCCACTAATCCTGCAGCTTTAACAGCAGCTACCAAAGTGGTATGATCTTTTGAGTTTACTGCATTTTCAATGATGTTTTTAGAAGGATACATCGGAGCACCTCCTACCGTTACGGTTTTTTCTTTTTGTGCAAAAGATGCTGTTCCGAAGAATAATGCGCAAGCCACAAAAGCTACGGATAAAATTTTTGACGTTTTCATAAGTGTGTTTTTTAATTGTTTATACACTCATATACGGAACTTTTATAACTATGGTTTTAAAAAAGATAAAAAAACGTAAATACTTTTTTTTTCAAATGCAGTAAAACAAAAAAAGTCCCGATTACTCGGGACTTTAAAAGTATTATTTAGAATTGAAGATTACTCTCCTTTTTCCATTTTAGCTTTTAATTCAGCTAATGCATCGATATCTCCTAAAGTTGTTTTTTCAGCAGTGTTAGTCGATGTCATAGTTGCTTCAGCAGATTTCACATTTTTCTCTTCTTCTTCACGGAAGATAGCAGTGTGAGATGCTACTACTCTTTTGAATTCTTTGTTGAATTCAATTACTTTGAAATCAGCTACATCACCTTTTTTCAATTTCTTTCCGTCTTCTTTTTCTAAGTGACGTGTAGGAATGAAAGCAACGATATCATCACCGAATTCTACAGTAGCTCCTTTGTCAACGATTTCAGAGATTGTTCCGTTGTGGATTGTTCCAACAGCGAAAGCATCCTCATACTGATCCCAAGGATTAGCAGTTGTTTGTTTGTGACCTAAAGATAATTTACGTCCTTCAACATCCAATTCTAATACAACTACATCTAATTTATCACCTACGTTAACAAATTCAGATGGGTGTTTGATTTTCTTAGTCCAAGAAAGGTCAGAGATATATACTAATCCGTCGATTCCTTCTTCTAACTCTACGAAAATACCGAAGTTAGTGAAGTTTCTAACGATTCCTGTGTGTTTAGAACCTACAGGGTATTTAGAAGTAATATCAGTCCAAGGATCTTGCGATAATTGTTTGATACCTAAAGACATTTTTCTGTCTTCTCTGTCTAATGTAAGGATTACAGCTTCTACCTCATCTCCAACTTTTACGAAGTCCTGAGCAGAACGTAAGTGTGTAGACCAAGACATTTCAGAAACGTGGATTAAACCTTCAACACCTTCTGCAACTTCGATAAATGCACCGTAATCAGCGATTACAACTACTTTACCTTTTACTTTATCACCAACTTGTAAGTTTGGATTTAAAGCATCCCATGGGTGCGCGTTTAATTGTTTTAAACCTAATTGAATTCTTGTTTTCTCATCATCGAAATCAAGGATTACAACGTTTAATTTCTGGTCTAATTCCAATACTTCACTTGGGTGGTTGATACGACTCCAAGATAAGTCAGTGATGTGGATTAATCCGTCTACACCTCCTAAGTCAATGAATACACCGTAAGAAGTGATGTTTTTCACAACTCCTTCTAACACCTGTCCTTTTTCTAACTGACCGATAATTTCTTTTTTCTGTACTTCGATATCTGCTTCGATAAGCGCTTTGTGCGATACAACAACGTTTTTGAATTCGTGGTTAATTTTAACAACTTTGAATTCCATTGTTTTGTTCACATACTGATCGTAGTCACGGATTGGTTTCACGTCGATTTGAGAACCTGGTAAGAATGCCTCGATTCCGAATACGTCAACGATCATACCACCTTTAGTTCTACATTTAACGAAACCGTTAACAATTTCACCTGATTCGTTAGCAGCGATAACTCTGTCCCAAGCTTTGATTGTACGTGCTTTTTTGTGAGATAATACTAACTGACCTGATTTGTCTTCACGAACGTCAATCAATACTTCTACTTTGTCACCTACTTTTAAGTTCGGGTTGTAACGGAATTCATTTAATGAAATTACACCCTCAGATTTAGCGTTGATATCAACGATAGCATCTCTTTCAGTAATTCTTACTACTACTCCTTCTACTACTTCCTCAGCGTCAGTAGAGATAAAAGTTTTTGCTACTAAATCTTCAAATTCTTGTAAGTTTTTTTCGTCAACAGCATCGATACCTTCTTCGAAGTTATGCCAGTTAAAATTCGCTAAAAACTCGTCTTGTGTTTTTGTTTGTTCAGACATGTCTGATAAAAAATTTGTATTCTGTGTTTCCTGAGTTTCTTAATGCGATCGAAAACAACAGAAGTGTTTTACATAAATTGTTGATACCTAAAGGAAACTCGTCTTCGCCAAAAGGTGTGCAAAGGTAATACTATTTTTTTGATTTACAAAACTTTATTCCTTTCCTAAACAACAGCTTAGGTCGTATTTAAAATCTTTTTTTGGATAACAGACATAAAAAAAACCGGCTTTTAACCGGTTCTTTAATTAATGTACTATATTTTGCACGTCTTTCGGATCGTGTTTGTGTTTAAACATCAAAGCGAAAGCAATGGCGATAATCAATGCGTAGGCCGCAAATGTCAGCCAGATATTATGCCAGTCTTTCATAAAGATCGGATTACTGAAAAGTCCGTCAGCCGAAATTTCTACTCCGTGTCCTTTTACAAATTCATTCATTAGTCCGTTGGTAGGTTCCGTTTGCAAATAGGTTGCCAGTTCTGTGGTGTTTGAAAACGATTTGGTAAAATATTTATCAATCGCCCATCCGGAAGTAAAACTCCCCAATACCGCTCCAAATCCATTGGTCATCATCATAAACAATCCCTGAGCCGACGAGCGGTTTTTGGCACTGGTGTTGGTTTCTACAAACAGCGATCCCGAAATATTAAAGAAATCGAATGCCATACCGTAAACGATACACGACAATACAATCATCCATAAACCGGTTACCGGATCACCAAAGGCAAATAATCCAAAACGCAATACCCAGGCCAACATACTGATCAACATTACTTGTTTGATTCCAAATCGTTTTAGGAAAAACGGAATCGCCAAAATAAACAGGGTTTCCGATATCTGTGAAATCGACATGATAATGGTAGAATACTCCACTACAAACGAATTGGCATATTTTGGAAAATGTTTGAATTCATCTAAAAACACATCACCATACGCATTAGTCAACTGTAAAGCGCCACCCAAAAACATAGAGAAAACAAAGAAAAGTGCCATTTTATAGTTGGCAAACAATTTAAACGCTTCCAATCCTAAGGTTTCCGCCAAAGAGGCGTTCTCACTAATCAAACGTTGCGGCTTACATTTCGGTAATGTAAAAGCGTATAATCCCAGGATTAATGCTGCAATACCGGCAATATAAAACTGGTATTCGGTTGCTTTATTTCCGGTAAGGTTGGTAATCCACATCGCTACGATAAATCCAATCGTTCCAAAAACACGGATTGGTGGAAAATCTTTTACCACATCACTGCTGTTTTGTTTTAAAGCCGTATAGGAAATGGAATTGGATAATGAAATGGTTGGCATGTAAAAACACATCGCCAAAAGCATTACATAAATAAAGGTTGTTGGTGTAGCTACCTGTGGTAACGAAAACAATACTCCGGCGTATAATATATGTAATATCCCGTATAATCTTTCGGCATTCACCCATCTGTCGGCGATAATACCTGTAAGTGTTGGCATAAATAAAGAAGCAATTCCCATGGTTCCGAAAACAAGACCAAATTGGGTTCCCTCCCAGTTTTTAGTTCCAAACCAATAATTTGCTATGGTGATAAGCCACGCCCCCCAAACAAAGAATTGGAAGAAGTTCATCAGGATAAGACGATTTTTTATAGTCATTATGTGGTGTAATTTTGTGTATTAGATTCGTTTTAATTTTTAAAAAAGCTGGTAAATCTATTAATAAAAACAGGAAATCCAAAATAAAATGCGTTATAAAACGAACCGCATCCTATTCTGGATTTTATTTTTAATTTGATCAGGAACTTTTTTCCGCCGCCAGTTTTAACACTAACGCAAATTGTTGTTCCCGACTTAAATTGGAATTGTCTACTTCATAGGCATCATTGGCTTTTACCAATGGGGAATCCTCTCTACTGGTATCAATTTTGTCACGTCCCACTACATTTTGCAATACCTCATCATACGTAACTTTTTGACCTTTACCCGTTAACTCATCAAAACGACGTTGTGCACGGGTTTCCGGACTGGCTGTCATAAAGATTTTTAATTCAGCATCGGGAAATACAACCGTTCCGATATCACGTCCATCCATTACTATACCTTTATCGGCACCCATTTTCTGTTGTTGCTCGACCAGTTTGGCGCGTACTTCCGATACCTCGGCAATACGACTTACCTGTTGTGAAACTTCGAGCGTACGAATTTCGGTTTCCACATTCTGACCGTTCAGGTACATCTCGGCAAATCCCAATTGCGGATTAAACTGAAACTGCAGACTAATTTGTGGCAAAGCGGCAATGAGTTGTTCTTTATCGAAGTGGCTATCGGAAATCAAGCCCTGTTGCATGGCAAATAAGGTTACCGCGCGGTACATTGCTCCCGTATCCACATAAACATATCCCAGTTCTTTCGCCAGTTGTTTGGCCAGCGTACTTTTCCCCGTGGATGAGAACCCATCTATTGCTATGGTAATTTTTTTCAAAACGTTTGTATTTTATTGTAAGTTAATTGTAAGTCCAAAAAGACTGGTATTCCCCGCCGAAGTATAGCGCGAATAGGAATAGTCAAATTTTACGGTGTTGAAACGCAATCCGAAACCGGCAGAAATTCCGGCAAAGGTACGTTGATCGGTTATCGAAAGTTCTTCTCCTCTCCTGAAGTTATAGCCCAGGCGGAAATTAAGGCTTTTCCCCGGAAATAATTCCGCCCCCACGATTACGTGGCGCAAAGCATTATTTATAAAGGATACTTTTTCTTCCTGTACTTCTCCGTCGATGCTACTTTCGGCACGGTTTGGATTGGAAAAAGCAATATTCCATTGTTGCAGGTTTTCGAGTGTCAGGTGCCAGCGAATGGGCACATTTTCCATTTGCTGTGAAATTCCGGCGATGATTTCCAACGGTAGCTTTTCCTGTAAACCGGCATAGGTGGTAATCTGCGTTCCCACATTTCGCACCGCCAGACCGATGTTAATATCATTGTCTTCATCCACATAAATGGCACCCAGATCGACTGCCGCTCCAAAAGAGTTATAACTTTCCAATGTCGACGAGATCAGTTTGGCATTGGCACCAATATGAATGTCAGTCCACGGAATATTATAGGCATATCCGAAAGAAAGGGCGATTTCGCTACCGGTAAAATCAGACGTACGGTTTCCGGTTTCATCATATCCTTCGAAAGTACCGTAGTTTACATAGTTTACACCGGCATGAAAGGTTTGTACGTGACGATCCCAGGTATAAGCATAAGCCGCCGTACCATAGGTCACTTCTCCGTAATAACTTCCGTAGTTAACCGAAAGATGGTTATCCATTTCCACGTTAATCGTGGCGGGGTTATAAATTGCCTGGTTTACATCGTTGTCATAAATCGTAACCGTTTTCCCTCCCAATGCTGCCTGACGGGGTGAAGTCACTAAATTCAGAAACTGATAGGTATATTTTCCTCCAATCTGCCCATAGGATAGAGCTGTCAGGATTAGAAAAAATGAAGTCAGTATTTTTTTTGCCATTGTTTATGGTGGTCGTTTCTGAAATTATATAACGCAAATGCGAAGATATTATTTTTTTATTTACAGTAAAAAATAAAAGACAAAAGGCATAAGCCGATTTGCGCGACTTATGCCTTTTTTATAATGCGTTTGCTGCTTTTATTCGGCGATCAGCTTTTTGGCATGTTTTGCCTTTTGATCAGTTATCGCAATTTCCAGCACTTCACTCATTTCTTTTACATAATGGAACGTTAACCCTTCCAGGTATTCCGGTTTGATCTCATCGATATCCCTTTTATTTTCATGACACAGGATAATCTCTTTGATATTGGCTCTTTTCGCCGCCAGAATTTTTTCTTTGATTCCGCCAACCGGTAACACTCTTCCACGTAAGGTAATTTCACCGGTCATTGCCAGGCTCTTTTTAACCCTTCTCTGCGTAAAACTGGACACCAGTGAAGTTAACATTGCCACACCGGCACTTGGTCCGTCTTTTGGCGTTGCACCTTCCGGTACGTGAATATGTACGTTAAAATTGGTGATCACTTCCGGGTTAATCCCCAATTGCTCTGCGTTCGATTTGATATATTCCAGTGCAATTGTCGCCGATTCTTTCATAACCGTTCCCAGATTACCGGTCATCGTCATATTTCCTTTTCCTTTGGAAATAATCGATTCGATAAACAATATATCCCCACCAACACTGGTCCATGCCAATCCGGTTACTACTCCTGCCGTTTCGTTATTTTCGTATTTATCGCGTTCCATTTTAGGAGCACCCAATACTTTAATAACATCTTCATCGGTTACCTTAATATTGTATTCCTCTTCCATTGCGATCGATTTGGCTGCATTTCGCACCATGGCTGCAATCTGTTTTTCCAATCCCCGCACTCCGGATTCACGGGTATAACCCACTACAATTTTTTCGATTTGTTTTTTACCAATCGAAAGATCTTTTGTCGTTAGTCCGTGTTCTTTTAATTGTTTTGGAACCAAATGTTGTTTGGCAATTTCTATTTTTTCTTCAATCGTATAACCTGTCATATTGATCACCTCCATACGGTCGCGTAAAGCCGGTTGTATCGTCGACATATTATTGGACGTTGCGATAAACATCACTTTTGATAAATCATATCCCATTTCAAGGAAATTATCGTAGAAATCGGAATTTTGTTCCGGATCCAATACTTCCAATAAGGCTGATGACGGATCACCGTTATGACTGCTTGACAATTTATCGATTTCATCCAGTACAAATACCGGATTGGACGTTCCCGCTTTTTTAAGACTTTGAATGATACGTCCCGGCATCGCTCCGATATAGGTTTTACGATGACCACGGATTTCTGCTTCATCGCGTAATCCACCCAGGGAAATACGAACGTATTCTCTTCCCAATGCTTCGGCTACCGATTTTCCGATCGATGTTTTTCCGACACCCGGAGGTCCGTATAAACACAAAATCGGGGATTTCATATCGTTACGCAGTTTTAATACAGCCAAATGTTCGATGATTCGTTTTTTAACATCATCCAATCCGAAATGATCGCGATCTAATATTTTCTGAGCCTGTTTTAAATCGAATTTATCTTTTGAAAAATTATTCCAGGGCAATTCTAAAAACAATTCCAGGTAGTTACGCTGAATTGAGAATTCAGCTACCTGCGGATTCATCCGTTGCATTTTCGCCAGTTCCTTTTCAAAATGGGCTTTTATTTTATCGTCCCATTTTTTAGACTTCGCCTTCTGACGCATTTCTTCGATTTCCTCTTCATAGGAAACACCACCCAATTCTTCCTGAATGGTTTTCATCTGCTGTTGCAGGAAATACTCCCGTTGTTGCTGATCCAGATCAAAACGCACTTTGGACTGAATATCGTTTTTCAGTTCCAGCTTCTGCAGTTCCAGATTCATATAACGCAGGGTTTCCAGCGCACGATCCGTCAGGTCATTAATCGCTAAAAGTCCCTGTTTTTCGTGAACCATCAGGTTCATATTCGAAGAAACGAAATTAACCAGGAAGGATTTGCTTTCGATATTTTTAATTGCGAAAGTCGCTTCAGTAGGAATATTTGGACTTTCTTTAATAATCTGAATCGCCAGTTCCTTTATAGAATCGATAATAGCGTTGAATTCTTCATCATTATCCGATGGCCTTTTTTCCGGTACTTCTTTAACCGTAGCCTTTAAATACGGCTCTTCGGTTGTGATCTGATCGATCTCAAAACGCTTTTTCCCCTGAAGGATCACCGTTGTATTTCCATCCGGCATTTTCAACACGCGCAAAATACGCGCTACAGTACCAATTGTATTAATATCGGCCGCAGTTGGCTCTTCAACGTTTTCATCTTTTTGTGCCACTACCCCGATAATTTTACCGGCGGCATTCGCATCGTTGATCAGTTTAATGGATTTATCTCTTCCGGCCGTGATTGGGATCACAACACCCGGAAACAGCACCGTATTGCGCAAAGGCAAAATGGCCAGATCGTCCGGAAGCACTTCGTTATTCATTTCTTCCTCGTCTTCCGGCGTCATTAAAGGGATTAATTCCGCATCGGTATCGATTTCATGAAGTGACAAATTGTCTAATGTGAGTATCTTTTGATTTGACATAGTTTTTTTTAAGTCATTTTGTCATTAAATAGTACTGCAAGATAAAAGTCTTTATCGCTATTACCTTGATAATTAACGGTTCTTTGGCATATCGCCTATACCGCTACTCTAATAAATCAATCTTTATGCCATAAAAAAACCCGGTAACAACCGGGTTTACTATTGTTGCATTTTAGTATTAATTCAAAGTATAACTGGTTAAAGCAGTTTCAAAAGTATTCCCCTCTGAGTCCATTTCAACGCGGATTGGTCCGATGTCTTTTGCAAACCAGTATTCGCTCTCGGTAATAGTATTCGCTCCCATTACAGATACTACCTGACGTAAATTCATTTTAATTACGTTGGTATAGGTTACGCCATTAACCGTTACGGTAGCGCCTTTTTCCAGAATTTTACCGGTATAATTTGTTGTCATTACGATGCTGGTTGGTAACACACTATAGGTTGTCGTTTGCGTATAAGACCCCGTCCATGTTGCGTTTACAGCAATGTTATCTTTAAACAAAATCATTTCATATCCGGTTTGTGTACCCGTTAATCCTCCGGCATTAATATTCAGATCCCCCATTTTCATGATATAGTTACCTCCGTTTTTACGGATCCAGGTTGTCACATCTGTAGCACCGTTCCCTTCGAAAAATCCGGATTGCGGTGAAAATTTATAGTAAGTCGCTCCGTTTATATTGTCGGTTCCGATGATTTTCATGTTAACCGCAGTTCCATCCTGATCGTAATTCCAGATATTATTAATAGCAGTCGGCCAATAATCGCCAGAAGATGTTCCGCCGTTACCGCCAGTGTTACCACCACCTGTATTTCCGCCTCCCGTGTTTCCGCCATTATTATTCGTTCCGTCAGTACCCAAAGCCGGATCGATCGATTCGACTTCACAGGATACAAAAGTAAAAGCCGTAAATACCAACAAAATTGTTGTTAAAAAAGTAATTTTCTTCATAGTGGATGAGTTAGTTAAAAAACGTCCCAAATATAATTTTATTTTTAACATTTTAACATAATATCCGAGTGAATATATTTAAAAAAAACAAAACATTTGTGATAAAAAAAAGCCGCCCAAAGGCAGCTTTAAAATCGTTTTAGCATATCTTACTGTTTGGTATAGATAATATCGATATTGGCGGTCAGGTAAACCGGTTCTCCTCCGTTTGCTGTACCAACCACTTCTCCTTGCTGAATAGATGCTTTTAGCGTATTTCCGCTAACGATATACTGATCTGTAAACGTATCTCCTTCGTCTGTGTAGGTTACAGATAATACGTTTCCTGCTAAGGACCATGTTCCGCTAAAATCCGGATCGTCTGTACATTCCAATGTGCTGGTTGTACCATCGAAAACGATTTCAAGGGAACTTCCCGTAGCAGTAAAAGTGTTGTTGGCGTTTAATACCAGAATACTGTTATTAAAACAACTCGTTTCGTTCATCTGGTTGGTCGATGGTGTTCCGTCTCCGTTAAGGTCGGTTGGAACCGAAGTATTAAATGCGGTCATTTTATACATTCCGACAACTGTTGTGCCTCCGTTATTTCCGCCATTGTTGCCTCCATTGTTTCCACCGTTATTGCCGCCATTGTTTCCACCGGTACTTCCGGTATTCGTTAGTAAACTGGCATCAGCTGGTTCCGTTTCACAACTTGTTAATAATAGCCCTCCCGTGAACAGGAGCATAAGGCCAATAGTTTTGATTTGTTTCATGTGGGGTTAATCTTGTTGGGTTAATAATGTAACGTAATAATTTGATTTTTATTCTCTTGGTACCCGGGTTAATAACAATAATCCTGCCACAAAGAAAACGATCAAAAATAAAATGGCATTTTGCATCTTTCCGGTGATGTCGGCAATATAACCATATAAAAACATTCCAATCACAATACCGATTTTTTCAGCTACATCATAAAAACTAAAAAACGATGTCGTATCCTGTGTTTTCGGGATAAACTTGGAATAGGTTGATCGCGATAACGCCTGTATTCCGCCCATTACCAAACCAACACAACCGGCTGCGATATAAAATTCATTCGGTGTTACGACAAAATAGGCATAGATACAGATCAAAATCCATAGAAAGTTGATCACCATCAAAACTTTAATATTTCCGAATTTAGCCGAGGCTTTTGAAGTCATAATTGCACCAAATACCGCGATTAACTGAATCAATAAGATACTCACGATCAATCCCATGGTTCTTTTTTCGTCGCTTCCCCAATCCACTTCCTTTTCTCCGAAATAAGCAGCGATAATCATCACTGTTTGTACTGCCATACTATATACGAAAAAGGCTCCTAAATAGCGGCGTAACGGTTTGATTTCCTTTAACTGATTCCAAACTTTTTGCAGTTCTTTAAAACCATTGAAAATAATCTGGCCTTTGATCTTTTTTCCGTTTTTATAATCCGGAAGGTAACGATAGGTATACTGACTAAATCCAATCCACCACAAACCAACCATCAGAAACGAAAACTGCATGGCTGTAAGTTGGTTTTCAAATCCGAAAGTCTCGTATTTCATCACCATAACAAGGTTTATAATCAATAAAATTACACTACCGATATAGCCCAATCCGTAACCTTTGGCACTAATACTATCCTGTTGTTCCGGAAAAGCAATATCCGGTAGATAGGAATTGTAAAACACCAAACTTCCCCAGAAGCCAATCAGCGCCAGCATATAGGTTAGCAAACCGAAAATAATATTGTCCAGGGAGAAAAAATATAGTCCCATACAGGACAATCCTCCCATATAACAGAAGAATTTTAAAAATGTTTTTTTATTACCCATATAATCCGCGATACCAGAAAGCAGTGGCGACAATATTGCTACACATAAAAAGCCCAGTGCCGTTATATAGCTGATCAATGATTCACTCCGAATCGATAGTCCGAAAAGCGGGATTTCTTCGATTCCTTTTATCCGGAATAAAGCACCGTAATACAGTGGAAAAATAGATGATGAAATTACGAGCGCATAAACGGAATTCGCCCAATCATAAAATGCCCAGGCATTTAATAATTTTTTACTTCCTTTTTCAAGTTGTTTCATAAATAGGTATAAAAAAAGCTGTTCTAATTGAACAGCTTCGAAGATACTATATTTTTTTATTTAAAAGCAATACCAAATTTTTTTGCTTCGGCTTTTGACTGCGGGATCAGATTTCGGATCTCAGCGATACGGGTTTCATTACTCGGGTGGGTACTCAAAAACTCCGGTTGTGACTGTCCTCCGGAATTGGCCGCCATCCGTTGCCAAAACGCTACGGCCGTGTCGGGATTGTATCCGGCGATCGCCATTAATGTCAGACCAATTTTATCGGCTTCACTTTCATGACTACGGCTAAACGGTAACATTCCGCCATATTGTGTAGTCGCTCCATAGGCCGTCATCGCGATTTGCTGGGTTTGCGTACTTTTATTTCCTACAGCAGCACTCACTCCTGCGGCTCCCAATTGTTGCAATAATCCGGCACTCATTCGTTGTTGTCCGTGGTTTAACAAGGCATGTGCTACTTCATGTCCCATTACCGTTGCCATTCCGGCATCGTCTTTACAAATCGGCATAATACCGGTATAAAAAACAATTTTCCCTCCAGGCATACACCAGGCGTTCACATCTTTACTGTCGACCAGATTGTATTCCCATTTGTAATCTTTCAAATAGCCCTGATAGCCATTGGCATTTAACCATTTTTCGGCAGCGGCTTTGATTTTCATCCCTACATCCGTAACACGTTGTGCATCCTTGGTTCCTTTGATCACTTTATTTTCACTTAGAAACTGATTGTATTGCTGAAACGACGACGGGAAAATTTCACTGTCCGGCACTAGTGCCAATGTACTTTTTCCTGTAAATGGGTTTTTAGCACAGGAAATTCCCAATACCAACAAACCGGCTACTAACAAACGATAATTCCTTTTCATATGATGTGATTTTAATGTAGCAAAATTAGTAATTCCTGATAAATTAGTAATGAATCTCCTAACAAAATAGTCGTGTCACTTCCATTTTTCAGACTGATTTTTTAAGATTAATTTATCAATAAAACGACAGTTATAACTTAACTTGCAGCTGTTTTAGTATACTGAAATGAAAGAAAACAAACCAAAACACCAGCAATCTCTGGAAATACCCAAAGTAATTCTGTTTACTGCGAGACTTTTTGAAAAAATTTCTCCGGAATTGGCAACGCAGTTTGCGATGAAATTATTTACCACTCCTATTCGTTATAGAATACCGAAAAGAGAGTTTGAAATGGATCGGAACAGCCAACAGGAATTGTTGGAAATATCGGCTATTCAGAAAAAAATAATGCTATATCAGTATGGAACCGGTGACAAAAAAGTCCTGTTGGTTCACGGATGGAGCGGACGCGGAACACAGTTGGTTAAAATTGCCGACGAGTTCCTGAAAATGGGCTATAAAGTCTTTAGTTTTGATGCTCCGGCTCATGGAAAAGCACCCGGAAAAACCAGTAATATGACCGAGTTTATAGCCGCTATACTCGAAATTGAGAAAAAATACGGCCCTTTCGAATATGCCGTTGGTCACTCACTAGGTGGTATGTCGGTTATGAATGCGATTAAACAAAAATTAAACGTACAAAAAGCGATTATCATTGGTAGCGGTGATATCGTAACGGACATTATCTCAGATTTTATTTTAAAACTGGGACTGAAACCTGAAATCGGTGTCCGGATGAAAACCAAGTTTGAAAAGAAATTCGGAGAAACCATGGACAGTTATTCTTCGTATATAGCAGCAAAGACTGTTACTATTCCGGTATTGGTGATCCACGACGAAATAGATGATGACGTTCCTGTTAAAGCGGCTTTTCATATCCGCGAACATTTAAAAAATGGTGATCTGATGATTACAAACGGTTTGGGACATCGCAAAATATTGGGTGACAGTAAAGTAATCCGACGGATTGTTCAATTTATATCCTAATTCAACATGAAAAAGTTAGTATTATTAATCGTTTTGAGTACGTGCTTTGCTTCTTTTGGACAAAATCAGAAGTTTAAAGTTCAGAAAACTGAAAAAGAATGGAAAGCGCAACTTTCTAAAGAAGAATATGAAGTATTGCGAAATAAAGGAACCGAACGTGCCTTTACCGGTAAATACTGGAATACTTTCGAAAAAGGAAAGTATGTTTGTGCGGCCTGCGGACAGGCGCTATTTAATTATGATGCGAAATTCAAATCCGATTGCGGATGGCCATCCTTTGATACTGCTATTAAAGGATCTGTGATTTATAAAACCGATACTAGTTTGGGTATGGTGCGAACCGAAGTAATGTGCTCCAACTGTGGTAGCCATTTAGGACATGTTTTTGACGACGGGCCTTCAAATACTACAGGCAAACGTTTTTGTACCAATTCTGTATCTATCAAATTTATTCCTGCTAAATATGAAATATCCCGTAAACAAAACTGAAGAAGAATGGAAAGCCGAACTTGGCTTGGAGCGTTATCGTATTATACGTCAAAAAGGAACTGAATTTCCTAATTCCGGGAAATACAACCTTCATTTTCAAGACGGTACCTATTGTTGTGGTGCCTGTGGCGAACCGCTTTTTGAAAGCAATTCAAAATTTGATTCCCATTGTGGTTGGCCATCTTTTGATGAATCCATTCCCGGAAAAGTCGAATATATTCAGGATTTGTCACACGGTATGATCCGTACTGAGATTCTTTGTGCCAATTGTGGTGGACATTTGGGTCATGTTTTTAACGATGGTCCGACAGCAACCGGTATTCGCTATTGTGTTAATTCGCTTTCTATCGATTTTAAAGAAGAATAATCATGGATTTGTTTAGTGATCCGATAAGTTGGTCGGAAAAATTAAACCCAATTGTCGTTCAATATCGGGATCGCAAACATCCTTTGGCCTATCAGAATCCGTATCAATTAGTGATCATGGTGATTCTATCCGCTCAGGATTCCGATGCCAATATCAATAAAATTGCTCCGGCACTTTTTAATCGTTTTCCGAATTTTGAAAGCCTTGTTTCGGCCACTTTTGAGGATTTATTTCCTTATATCAGCGGCGTTCGTCATTTTCAGATGAAAGCCGGATGGATACTGGAAACTGCACAAATGCTTAAATCGGATGCCAATATTCCGCTTTCTATGGAAGCTTTAACGCAGTTAAAAGGTATTGGTCGTAAATCGGCTAATGTGATAATGAAGGAGTTACAGGTTCGACCAGCTGTTGGTATTGTAGTCGACCTTCATGTTTTACGGGTTGCTCCCCGGATTGGTTTAATTACTGCTACTCAGGATGGTAATAAGGCAGAAAAATTATTGATGCAGCTTTTACCGCGCGACATTTGGGAGGATATTGGAATGTGTATTTCGTTTTTAGGACGGGAAATTTGTCGCCCAACCAGCCCAAAATGTACTACTTGTCCGATTCACCAACATTGCCAATATCACAATAATTAATTGATTTTCAACAATATAAAAACCGGATTTATCTCCGGTTTTTTTATGTTTTGTTTGGAACACCTTCTACACCTGACAGGTTTTAAAAACCTGTCAGGTGTAGAAGGAATATAGATATAAAAACAAAACCCCGGGAATCCGGGGTTTGTAGTGTTTTATTGGATATGTTTTTTTGAGATTTATATAAAACAAAAAACCCTATCCGTTATGGATAGGGTTTTCAAAAGAAAGGCGGCGACATACTC